>Ga0247815_10000001_pt1 | contig 1133459 bp, 1045 predicted proteins | sample UWRJL194509B1_FD_181014 | JGI IMG/M metagenome (GOLD analysis project Ga0247815, IMG submission 181014) | Plant litter microbial communities from Arlington Agricultural Research Station in Wisconsin, United States - UWRJ-L194-509B-1 | ecosystem: Environmental > Terrestrial > Plant litter >...
CAAAGGGGGCTATGGTGGCTAAAACGCTGGCTTTAACATTGGTATAGCTGAACTGCGCCTTATCTTTAAGGTAGCTGCTTACCAGGTTGCTTACATCCTTGCTTACCTGCGTTTTGCCTTTATCGTAAGTGATAACCGTTTTTTTATTCAACGCCAGGTTTTTGATGAGTTGATAGCTGTTATCCGGCCAGATAATCAGAAGCTCTTCCGGCTTATCGCCGGGTAAAAAGGTAAACAGCAGGTTATTGCCCTGGGTGCTTTCATAAGCGGTGCTGGTTTGGATCTCCTGGTGGTCTACCTGTTTGGTGGAGCGCAGGTACAGTTTTGTACCGATGCCATCTAAATTGCCCCTCGTATATTTTACGCTTAGTTTTAAAAAAGCCGGTTTAACCGCCCCGCTGTGCTCCATCGTCATGTTTTGATAGATATAGGCCGCCTCATCCATGTTATTGGTAACCAACTCCAGGTCACCGTCATTATCCAGATCTACCGCAATGCTACCCGACGACATTGATGGCTGCGTCATATCGTTACCATCTGATATGTCGTTAAATTTAAGGTTATCTTCGCCATGGTAAAGGTAGTTATGCACTTTGCCGGTAGGCATCAGGTCTATTTTTGTCTGATCGAAGGTACGGTTGGTTTCAAAACCCGTGTTAATGTCCTGATCATTCATGTATTTTATATAATCAATATCATTCAGGCGCCTTTTAATGCCGTTAGAAAAAAACATATCCTTACGGCCATCCATATCAAAATCCTGCACCAGGGGAGACCACGTCCAGTCAGTTGCTGATACCCCGGAGTACAAACTGATATCAACAAACTTTTTACCATTCCCTACATTAAGCTGCAGGCTGTTTTTTGTATACTGATAATAATAACCCGAATTAACCTGTTGGTTATATATATCTAATGGCTCATCACTCACGGTAGATTTAAGCGCCTTCATTTCTTCGGGCAGCATATCGGTGCTTAACACGTCCAGGTAACCATCCTTATTCACATCACTCAGCGTATTCCCCATTGAATATAAACTGGTGTGACCAAAAGCATCCTTCAACGCTTCTTTAAACGTGCCGTTTTTTTGATTGATGTAATAATAGTCCTGCTCAAAAAAATCGTTACTTACATATATATCATCCCAGCCATCGTTATTTAAATCGCCAACGCTAACACCAAGGCCGTAACCTATTACAGAGGCGTAAATTCCAGATCCCCTGGTAACGTCTGTATATTTTCCACCGTCGTTCCTGAATAGGTGATCGCCCGCATTTTTATCATACGCCAGGCGTTGGGCAGCATCACCATAAGCGTTATTATCATGTACAGATGATGTTAACAGGAACATATCCAGATCACCATCCTTATCATAATCAAAAAAGGATGCCTGTGTAGAAAAGCCCGAAAAATCAAGTCCGTATTTGGCCGCCTCTTCTGTAAAGGTAAGGTTGCCATTATTAATATAAAGCTGGTTTTTACCTGTAAAGCCCTTGTAGCCGCTTACAACGGACACATAAATATCCATAAAACCATCGCCATTTATATCTACAATTGTTACGCCTGTTTTCCAACTTCCCGAGCCTGAAACACCCGCTTTTTTAGTGACATCTTCAAACTTTAAATCCCCTTTATTGATATACAATTTGTTCTCACCCTCATTAGATACAAAATAAAGGTCCTGCATGCCATCATTGTTAAAATCGGCCGATGCCATACCTCCACCATTGTAAAAATACAGGTAGTCGAGAATATTAAATGATGCACCCTCAGTATTTTTGTTGACAAAATTCACCTGGCTATGAGTGGTATCCAGCAATTTAAAAATTTTATGTTCGGCCTTTTTAGGTTTACATGCGCACCAAAAAATTACATTTGTAATGATAAACAAACATACAACAGACGTTTTTTTTAAGTCCTTTTTTATTGACATAGCTCAGCTTATGTAAGTCTTTGTAAGTTTAATTTATGTAACAACTAGGCGTACGGAATAACTAACTGTAAGTCTACCGCACTTTCATCGCTATAAGGCAATTGGTTATCTTTAAACTTTTCTATAGGTTTGGTTTGGTCATGTAAATAATGGTCGGCTAAATAAAGGCTCATGGCAGTGTACAATTTTTGCCTGTCTTTATATTTCCCTTTAAAATAACCAATCAGTACTTTTCCTCCATGTGTATCCATGTACTCAACACCTGCACCCTTCTTTTGCTTTTTAGCTACCGGAAGCCCAACCATAATTTCAGTTGAGTCTTTCATCGAAGAAATATATTGTAGTTGTACCGGGCCCGTTATCTTCAATTTCCTAGTTGATGAAAAATCAAGCAGATATTTTAATGCAGTACGATTGTTAAGACATATATTATTATTAACACTCTTTTGTCGTGATACCATCATAAGCTGTTCTTTTGCCACCTGCTTACTTATTACAAAACCATAATAGCGCTGCGTATCTTCCAGATAGTTCTTAAGCTTATATGCAAAGGTTTCTTTTCTTGTATCCCTTATTAACCACCAAATGTATTTAAACACATTTGCTTTACGGCTAACATTCACTTTCGTTATACCCATTGTATCGCTGGCTGTAACAAAACAAGTATATTTATTAACACCGCTACTGTTAGTTATTTCAACATCAAAAGCACCTAAACCTGTTTGTTTTAAAGCCACTGTTAATAAACCGTCCTCAATTTTAAAACCACCCGTTTTATTAGTTGCCACACTCCTATCACTATCATTAACCCCCGGGTACCATTTACCCCACCCCTTGGCAGATGCAAGATTTTGGTAAACGTTATAATAAGATGAGTTAATGCTTAACTGATACGTTTGCCTGAGAGGGATCAAAGCAGTTAGTGCCACCAAAAATATTATGCTTGCGGATATGAGCCACCTTTTCATTTGAATTTATCAGATGCAATATAAAACAAAAACGTGCTGCAAAATTAAGTGCAGCACGTTTGCTTGTTTTATTTATTATTAATTGCCAGGGTAACCCGGGTTTTGTTTCAGCTTGGTATTGGTGATTAACTGCTGTTGCGGTATTGGGAAAATCAGTGTATGCTTATCACCTGGGTCTGCACTTTTACCAGGCACCCTTGCACCGGTAAAGTATGGAATGTTATCCGCTACTTCAAACCTGATCAGGTCGTTACGACGCCATCCTTCCCACGCTAATTCCCTACCGCGCTCGGCAAGCAAATTAGGTAGCGTCAGATCAGCAGTTGTCCATGGAGTAGTTAAACCAGATCTGCTTCTTATTGCATTAACCAAAGTAAGCGCTTCGCCTGTGTTATTTAAACGTAACAAGGCTTCTGCTCGCATTAAATAAGCATCACCTAACCTGAAGATAACACCATCGTTACTATTATTGCCATTTGTGCCTGGTTGCGGCGCATATTTTATACTACGTGCACCCACAAATTTAAACAAGTCTGAAGCATTACTTAGGTCGCTAAAGTTAGGGTTTAATATCACCGGCAATTTAGTAGCGTCATCAGTTAATGGCGCACCTGCAGAGCTAAATTGCTGGCCAACAGCCCACATTTTTTTCCTGTTATCCGCGTCTGTAAAACTATTATAAAAAGCGGTTGGGGCGCAAAAACCGTTGTTAGGCCTGCCTGTTAAATCATAAGTAAAAATATTGTTGTAGTTTAAGGTAGATGTTACGATACCATTCCCCGGAATATTGATATTATCAAAAGGAACCACAAAAATATTTTCAGGCGAACCTTCATTAACTACCACAAAGTTCGACAATACATCAGGTGCTAAAGAATACTGGCCAGATTTAATAACCTTATCAGCTGCATCTGCAGCCTTTTGCCACTGGGCAGTACCGCTGTAAACCTGTGCGTTAAGATACAATTTAGATAAAAGCATATATCCTCCCCACTTGGTTATGTGCCCATAAGTAGCCGGAGATTTGTCAGCAAGTAATTCTACATTTTCTTCTACCTCTTTTACAAGAAAGTCATAAAGATCTTTCCTGTTAGATTGTACGATTGTAGTAGGATCCTGGTTAAAATCTGTTACCAAAGGTACGTTACCAAACATATCCATAAACATGAAGTAGTAATATGCCCTTAAAACTTTTATTTCTGCCGTTACCTGCGCAGCATTAGCTGGCTTGTTTGATTCCGGAAGTGTTTGTAAGGTGGTCAATACCAAATTACTTTTTCCAATACCATTGCTGATATCATTCCATGCATTATTAATATTATCAATATCGTAAATAAAGGTATGCAACCAAATAGACTGCCACTTACCACCATCATACCAGTCGTTTCCCCTGGTTGGCACGATCATTTCGTCTGATGAGGCTTCGTTATTTTGAAATACAGCATTAGCCGGTATATTGGTCATTGGTGTATAAGCCTGTGCTAAGAAAGCATTGGTTTGCTGTGGGGTCTTAAAAAAATCTTCGGGTTGTACCTGGTTATAAACCTGACTATCCAGTTTTGTACAGCCGGCTATTATTGCGGCGGCTGCGCACAATGCAGGTAATATATATACTAATTTCTTCTTCATTTTTTAAATTTTATAGTTCTGTTTATTTGAATGTTACGTTAGCACCAAGCGTAAAAGCCCTTGATTTAGGATAGCTTTGTATAGTACCGGTACTATTACTAGTGCCACTGTCAACATAGTGTGAATTTGGCGCAAATTCGGGATCTAAACCTTTGTACTTGGTAATAACAAATATGTTATTTCCTGCTAAATAAACCCTTAAGTTAGACAAACCTTTAATGGTTTTAAAGGTGTAACCTAATGAAGCATTATCTAAACGCAAGTATGATGCATTCTCTAAAAATCTGTCAGAAATACGCACATCTTTATTACCACTTGTAAGAGCCTCTTTGGTTACGTTGTTACCCGGTAAGCGAGAAAGAGTTGTAAAAATAAGTCGCGGATTGTTAAATATCTTTTGACCGTAAACTCCTCTTAAGAAAAAGTTGAAACTCCAATTATTATAGTTAAAGGTATTACCTATACCATAGTTAAATTTAGGATTAGGGTCAATGTAACGTTTATCTTCACTCAAGATAGTGTTTCCCTGAGCGTCAATGCCTTCAAAATGTTGTAGGTAAAACACATCAATAGGGTAGCCTGGTTTGATATAAGTTAACTGGCTTGAACTTAAACCACGGCCTGACGCACTAGCTGTAATGATTTGGTCTGATGCCAAATTAAAGCCATTGTAAGTGCCTGAAAGGCTGGTGATCTTTGTTTTATTGAACGTGATCTGTCCGTTTACGGTCCAATTAAAGTTTTTATCTTTTATAACTTGTCCGGTAAGCGCAACCTCTAAACCTTTGTTGGTTAACGAGCCTACGTTAGCAAATATCGTGTTCACGAAAAACGGCGGCGTTGGTACACCATAGGTGTATAGCATTTTTTCGGTTTTATCATTATAGTAGTTAATATCACCCGATAATCGATTATTAAATAAAGAAAAATCGATTCCAATGTTCCTACCCTTACGTTCTTCCCATTGCAGATCGCGATTGGCGTTTTGTATATAAGTATAACTACTTGGGTATGGGAATGATGAATTACTTCCGTCGAAGTATTTCTGACCCGCACCATAAAGTGTTAGGTTTTGATATGGAGTTAAAGCGCTTGAGTTACCTACTACACCATAACCTGCACGTATTTTGATATCGTCCACCCATTCCACATTATTCAACAGATCCTTTTTAAAACGATAAGCAAAGCTTACGGATGGGAAAGTACCATATTGATGATCAGCGCCAAATTTATCAGAACCATCACGACGTATAGATGCGGTTAAGTAATATCTATTATCGTAGTTGTAGTTTAAACGAGCAAGGTAAGATATGATCTTATAATTATCTTTACCTGAGCTAATTTGGTTTCTTGAGGCGTCTCCTCCCCCTAGTACATTGTCTAAATTTGCAGGAACCAAATAGTTATAACCCTGTGCAGTAAAGTTTTCTGTGTAAAAATCATTATATTCATATACAGCAGTGGCAGATACGGTGTGCTTACCAAACGATTCATTGTAATCGATATGTGCATTGCTTTGATAAGAGTTGTTGTTATAGCTTTGCTGTCTTGCAGTATTTAAATTTCCTTCGCCCGGGAATGAAGGCTGGAAGTAGTGGGTTAACGTATTATCATGTATCAATACACCGGTACCACCTATCCTTAACGATGGAAGCAGGTTATAGTTAACCGAGAAATTACCCAAGGTTTGATAACTTGTTGCTGTACTAGTTGTTGTAAGTAAATGTAACAACGGGTTTGCTAAATCAAAATCTGTAAAGGTGTTATATGACCCATCCGGATTATTGATAGGATATGTAGGTGGAGCATTAAATATATATCTATTAAGTGGTGCACCGTCAGTAAGCAGATCACGATACACTGTAGTGTTTGATAAGTTTAACGACAAAACCAACTTATCATCAAGTGCTTTTTGGTCGGCATTAAACCTGAAGCCCAATTGTTTTCTGCCATTGTTAATTATTGTACCTTCTTGCAGTGAATAATTAACCGAGCCCCGGTAATTAAAACCATTAGCACCACCGGATAAGGCAATATTATTATTATGGGTAATAGCTGTGCGCGCAATAGCACGTTGCCAATCTACATTACCGCCTTTTTCATACGTCGCCGGATTAACTCCGTCAATTTGCCTGATGGCTTGTGAGTACTCCTGTGCATTTAACAATTCGTAATATTTTGCTTGATTAGAAACACCTACAAAACCAGTGTATTCAATTTGTGCGCGACCCGGACGACCTTTTTTGGTGGTTACCAAAATTACTCCGTTTGCGCCACGAGAACCATATATAGAAGTTGCAGAAGCATCTTTCAATACGTCATAAGATTCGATATCCGCAGGTGATAAATTTTGAAACTGTGAGTTACCTGTTGTAGCAACACCATCAATTACAAACAAAGGAGACTGGTTACCAGTAATTGAAGTTTGCCCACGTATAGAGATACCGGCATCTTCGCTATTAGGGTTACCACCTTGTTGCGTAATGTTCACACCGGCAACTTTACCTTGAATTTGAGATAAAGGGTTTACGATAGCGCCCTGGTTAAAGTCTTTTGAGCTGATGCTACCAACGGCACCTGTAACATCTTTTTTGCGTTGAGAACCATAACCAACACTTACTACCACTACCTCGCTAAGCGTAGTAGATGATGGCTTTAAAACTACGTTTAATGTAGCTCCGCCGGTAGCAGGTAGCTCTTGCGGGGTATACCCAATAAAAGAGAATACTAATGTAGCACCATTTTCGGGTACTGATAATTTAAATTGACCGTTAGCATCGGTATTAGTGCCAGTTGTAGAGCCTTTAACAACAACGGAGACACCAGGTAACGTAGAACCGTCTTTTGCGTCTGTTACTTTACCCGTAACAACTTTGTTTTGTGCCAGTACAGGCTGAACAAAGAAACAGGTTAAAGCAAAAAAACATAATGAAAGTAAGTGTTTAAATTGCATAATTTGTAGATTGGTTAGTTGAATTTTTCATGTATAATAATTGGTATTTGATGCTTGGGATTAATAGTATCTTAAACGCAATTTCGCACAACGCAAAAAAACATTTGAGCAAATGATACAATTAGTAATAAAACGGTTTATAATTTAGTTTATACAGTAATGGAATAACTGAAAGGCAACTAAATTGCCAATGCCTCATCCGCTACAAATATGTGTGTCTTAGATAAGATTTCCTATTAATTTAATTATTTTTTTAAACTTTTAAAAGCCATTATTATAGGCAAATAAATCGCATTAATTAAGTCATTTTGGCAAAAAACTATAAGTAAAAATTAATTTCTCGCAACGAAATCATTAGAACTTATTTATTTCTAATAAGTTTGTCATTAAAATTCACAAGTTAGCTGGTATCAAAGGCCTTTAAACGGGCAAGAAACTGTTATTAAATAGCCAGGAGCTAACATTTGATACTAATTATTAAAGGCCAATAATTAAGGCTCCTGCCGGTGCGCCAAAGCACGAGAAATTGGTGCATATCCTTTATCAAACATGAAGTCATTCGGGCTATTTGCGGTCTGTGATGTTTGTAAGGCGTTATGTAAATTCCAGCCCAGTTCAACAATGTTACTCTTTCGTTAATTCGTAAGTCACCCATGTGCTAACTGATACCTAATGAAAAGGAAAAAACACCACTTTGCAAACCAGTATAACAAGATATTAATATTTGGATGCCTGTATTAATATTCGCCAGATAATTTACAATCTCAGCAGGAGAGGCATTTTCAGGAGAAAAAACAATAAACCACACTTTATTAGCTATTATTGTATTGAAAAACTAAAACACCCATGCTATCTGAACCTACCTACTTACCGGCCCGTATGGTTGCGCCCGAAATTGAGGCTCATTTTAAGCAGCACCAATTGGCAGCGCAGCATTTGCAGGGCGGCAGGGTAGCCACAGCACCCGACAGCCATATTATTGAAGCCGTGATAGATATTGCGTTTTGGTCGAGCATGCGGCGCGAGGAAGGACGTTCGCCTAATATATCCATTGCTTTACTACAACCATCAGAGTCGGATAAACCCTTAATATTTGGGCAGCGTTTAAGGTTGACGACCCAAAGCCTTATAAAACTTGCCCCCGCAGTCGAACAACCCGGCATCCATTTGGGTGTTTGGCCAGATGGCGATGACCTGTACATTTGGGGGACAACACATAGCGTACCCGCCATCTGTTTTGTTTTAGAGGTTGTAGAACCAGGCCTGTTGGTGATAAAACACCGCCGGGTAGACGGCTTTGGTAAATTTGTAAACGTAGCCGTTTTGCAGGGCGACCAGATTAAGGTATTGGATGAGGCTACTATGGGTATAGCCGATTGCCCGCAGCTGCTTAAATCATTAGCCAGCATGCCCCTGCCATCTTACATGGGCGAATCTTTTAATGTTTTGGTGCAGCTGGCATCATCTATACGTTTGCATAAGCGCGGCGGCCTGGTATTTATAGTGCCTGCCGGTACCGATAATTGGAGAACATCTATCGTTCACCCCATCAAATACCCGGTTGAACCATCTTACAATACCATTCATGAATTGCTGCAGCTTACAGATAACCAACGCAAAAAATTGGAGTGGCAAGAATCTTTGTTGGAAGCTATTGACCTGATTGGCGGGTTTACCGCTGTTGATGGTGCTACTATTATTACCGATAAATACGACCTGCTGGCTTTTGGCGCTAAAGCTGCAAGGTCGGAGAATAATGCTCCTGTAGGTCAGATCATCATGACAGAACCCGTTGCAGGTGGAAAAGCCACTAAAATGCACCCGGCACAAAGCGGGGGCAGCCGCCACCTTGCAGCGGCGCAGTTTATAAGCGACCAGCATGATGCTATTGCTTTGGTAGCCTCACAAGATGGGCAGTTTACGGTTTTTGCCTGGTCGGTAGAGTTGAACATGGTACATGCCCACCGTATTGATGTGCTGCTTCTTTAAAAAATTATAAACAGCGAACTACGTTCTTTTTGCTGGGTATTACTACTGCGGTGCCCCTTACCTGTGGTATCTTCCATCAGTAGTATCTCGCCGGGTTCAAACGTGCGTTTCTCTCCGGTGGATGTTTCTATTTCTACGCCACCATCAAGTAAAACAACATATTGGCGTGCAGGGGCATTATGTAGATCATTATATCCTGCCGGTACTTTTCTAAATAGTAATTCTTTTACTTGCACCTTGTCTGACAAATGCCCTATCGGCCCGCCATCAGTTAAAGGATAAAACACTTCATCAAAACGGCTCTCGCCATATTCGTCGGCGTAAACGCGGGTTACTTTAAATGTTTCCATTAAGGGCTAAAATTCTATCCCACTCGGGGTGCAGTTTTAAATATTGTTGAATATAAGCGCATAGCGGCACCATTTTTAAGCTATTATTTTCAATATACTTAAAGGCCTTTTCAACCATGGCGGCAGCAATTCCCCGTCCTTCTAATTCTGCAGGCACCTCGGTATGTACCAGGTATATCTTGTCGCCTCTTAGTTGGTAGTCTATAAATGAACGTTTACCATCTACCACAAATTCAAAATTGTGGATGGCTTCATTATTTACCAATTCTATATTGTCGTATTTCATTTTACTAAATTAAAAAAACCGGTGCGCAATTGCAGCACCGGTAAAACTATCAAACACAATTAGTTTTTATGGAAAATTTGATTGTTAGCCAGGCTAATTTCATCAAGGGTGATCGTATGTGGGCGACCTTTGTAAATTTTAACCGCAACATCAGCATGTTTATTTTTTAATATCTCCACACTTTCTTCTACCCTGCTTACGGGCACATGTGGATCGGGGTCGCCGGTGGTGATCAACACCGGTGTACCGGCAAAATCCCCCTGGTAATTATTCAGGTTCAACGTTTCACCAATTAAGCCACCGGTAAAAGCTATTGCGCCGCTATATCGTTTAGCATTCCGGGTTATATACTCCAGCGTTAAACAAGCCCCCTGCGAAAACCCCATAAAGTAAATCTTGTCTTCACTAAAACCATCTGCAATGACCTTCGCTACTACTTCATCTATCAATGCAATAGCCGAGCTTAATGCCGGTTCATTTTCTTGTACAGGGGCTAAAAAGCTATATGGGTACCAGCTATTGTTAGTAGCTTGCGGAGCATATAAGGCAAATTCTGCCACGTTAAGCTCGCGGGCTATACGCATAATATCTGTAGCCGAACCGCCCCTGCCATGCAACATGATAAGCGCTGCCTTGGCATCGGCAGCAGGTACGCCGCCAATGCTTATTTCTTTACTATGTGTGTACATTGCTTAATTTAATGTTGGTAATGATTGTTCTAATTCGCTGCGCAACCTTTCGTGCTGTGCAGGTAACTTTAAATGTGTACCTAACTCTTCCACAGGTTCATCAACATCAAAACCCGGGTTATCAGTAGCTATTTCAAACAACACACCACCCGGTTCGCGAAAGTAAAGCGAGTAAAAGTAGTTGCGGTCTATCTTATCAGTAATATGTAAACCGGCGGCTGCAATTTTATCCCGGTACTGCATCAGTGCTTCTTCGTTTTTAACCCGGAATGCCACGTGGTGGACAGATCCGCCTGCTACATGGCCGGCAATTTCACCTTGCACTTCTACCAGGTCTACAATATTGGCATTATCCACCGCATCGGTTACAAAGCGGTAACGATTTACATGTTGCTCTAACAACCTATAACCGAATATATTGGTTAAAACATCGGCAGTTGGCTGCATTTTATTAGTTGTAATGGTAACGTTGTGGAAACCTTTTGTTGCATTATCTGCATTTATCTCTTCAGTTTCCCAGGGTAAACGGTTATCAATAGTTTTTGATGCTATCAACTCCAGTTTTAAACCATCCGGATCTAAAAATGTAAGGTATTGCTCACCAAATTTTTCGGCTACTTTATTATAAGTTACGTTATGTTTCTCGAAACGTTTTAACCAAAAATCAAAGCTGCCTTCGGGTACCGAATAACCTATTTCTGTAGCTTGCCTTGCGCCCCTCCTGCCTGCACTAATGCCTTCCCAGGGGAAAAATGTTAAGATGCTGCCGGGTGTACCCTGTTTATCGCCGTAGTATAAGTGATAAGTTTGAGGATCATCAAAGTTGACGGTTTTTTTAACCAGCCGCTGGCCCAATACCTTTGTATAAAAATCGTAATTACGTTTGGCATTACCAGCAATTGCTGTAATGTGGTGTATGCCGTTAATTGTATTTTCCATAATTGTATATTTTGTGTTTAGTTTTGATATAACAAAGATAGCATGGATACAAAGCCAGCCCAATAATATAGGTTAAGGCCTAAACTTATGGCAGATTAAGCAGAAAACTTAATGTAAATTAAGACATAAAAACAAGTAAGTTTAAATCACAAAAATACAGGCAAGTAGCTAAATCAACAACCCAATACTGCAAGCATATGCTCACGTCTAATATTATTACCATTGATACCGAAAGTGGCTTGCGTGTGATTTCATGAGTCCGTTTTCACTTCAATCCAAAATCACCCCTGATGCCAGATCAGGCAAAATTAAATCTTTGTAGTTTTATGACCTTGCGCCAGAAGATGAATATTAGGCCATGATTGAGCATGGGGATCTAGAAGAAAGATTTCAATCGAAAGAGTATGTTATAATTACGGATAGGATTTTGAAAAGTAATTTATCCATTCCTGTTCAAGACAGTTGCTTGCCCGCTACAATATGCTCTTTCTCTATTTTCTTCTGCAATTCTAATATAGCGCCGATAAGGGCTTCGGGGCGCGGTGGGCAGCCTTGTACATAAACATCAACCGGAATAACCCTGTCAACGCCTTTTACAACATGATAGCCGTGCTGCCAATAAGGGCCGCCGCAGTTAGAGCACGAGCCCATAGAGATAACATATTTAGGATCGGGCATTTGCTCGTATAAGCGTTTAATACGCTCGGCCATTTTAAACGTAACCGTACCGGCTATAATAATTACATCCGACTGCCGTGCCGAAGGCCTTGGGAATACCCCAAACCTATCCAGATCATACGTTGATGCCATGGCACCCATCATTTCTATAGCGCAGCAGGCAATCCCGAAACTTAAAGGCCATAATGATGACAGCCTTGCCCAGTTAAGCAGGTCATCCATTTTGGTGATCACAATGCCACCGCTTTCGTTAGTCAGGTCAGGCGTCATTCGTCGGTTTTTTAAATGATGGTTTAAACATAGGCTTCCTGATTTCAGGAGTAGCAATTGTAGTGGCGGTATCCGTAATAGCGGTGGCAGGCGCAGCGGCGGGCTGCATTTCTAAACTAAATTGTTTCACTTTAAAGTTGCCTTGTTGGGCGCTCAGATCGTCGTACAAGCGCTGCGGGATTCGGGCATCTGTTTGTGGTAAAGCAACGGTAGGTTTTATCCAGTCCAGGTCGCCTTTTATCCAAACATAGGCCAGGCCTAATATCAGTATCCCTAAAAAGATAAACATTTCTGCAAGCGAGAACCAGCCCCAACGGCTATCGGCAGCAATAATCTCGCGATTGCCAAACACCGTAGCCCACGGAAACACAAATACCATCTCTACATCAAACAGCAAGAAAACCAGCGCTATAACATAAAAGCGCGAGTTAAATGGCAACCAGGCATTACCGGTTGGCTCCTCACCACATTCGTAGGTGGTTAGCTTATCATAATTAGGGTTTCGGGGTGCTAAAAGGCGGTTCACAAAAAATAAGCCGCCAATTGCCACAACGCCTGTAATTAAAAAGATAAGTATCTTTCCAAATTCTGATATTTGCGCAACATCATTCATGACAGCAAATTTAACAAAACAATCACACTTTGATGCTATTATTATTGGCGGTGGCGCCTGCGGGCTTATGTGCGCAGTACAAGCCGGCTTTTTAGGCAAGCAAACGTTAGTATTAGAAAAAAACGATAAAGTAGGTGCCAAAATACTGATAAGCGGCGGCGGCAGGTGTAATTATACCAACCTGTATGCCACACACAAGCAGTTTATATCGCAAAACGAACATTTTAGCCGGTCGGCCCTGGCGCAATGGACAGTGGACGATACCGTTAACTTTTTTGAAACCTATGGGATAGAAGGCAAAGAGAAAACATTAGGGCAGCTTTTCCCGGTGAGCGATAAGGCAAAGGATGTAGTAAACGTTTTTACGGGTCTTTGTAAGGATCTCGATCAGCAAATTTGGTGCGATACCGAGGTAACCGCTGTAGAGCAAACCGAAGATGGCTTTAACGTTACACTAATACGGAACGATAGAACAGAAACCTTATTTGCGCCTAAAGTAGTGATAGCCAGCGGCGGCTTACCCATCCAAAAAATGGGTGCTACTGATTTTGGCCTGAGGGTAGCCCGTAAGTTTAATATGCGGATTACCGAAACATCCCCCGCGCTGGTGCCGCTTACCATTACCGGTAAAGACCAGCCCTGGTATGAGCAATTATCTGGCAATAGTATATTTTGCCGCGTGTGGAACGACAGGGCCAGCTTTGAAGAAAATATCTTGTTTACCCACTGGGGCTTAAGCGGCCCGGCCATTTTACAGATCTCATCTTACTGGAAACCCGGTGAAAGCATCTTTATTAATCTATTGCCCGGGCAGGATATCACCGAGCTGATACTGCAGGAACGAGAGCAGAATGGTAAAAAAATGCTACTGGCCTATCTATCTAATTTGTTTACCCGCAAATTTGCCGAGGCTTTGGTTGATTATATCCCCGCTGATAAAAACCTGGCATCCCTTACCAAAACCGAACTGGAGGATATTAGCAAACTACTGCATGAGTTTAAGGTAAAACCCGCAGGTACCAAAGGTTATGATAAAGCCGAAGTGATGACAGGTGGCGTGGATACCAACGAGCTATCATCCAAAACGCTGGAGAGCAAAAACATACCCGGCCTTTTCTTTGGCGGCGAATGCGTAGATGTTACCGGCTGGCTGGGCGGTTACAACTTCCAGTGGGCCTGGGCAAGCGGATTTGTTATTGCGCAAAATTTGTAATTATATTAAACAAGGAGAGCCACAAAAATTATTCTTGTGGCTCTCCTGTTTATTTAAAACTTATTACGGTTTTTTCTCCGGTGCAGGTGTTGTTGCGGGGGCCGTGCCTTGTGCCGGCGGTGTGCCCGGGGCAGGTGCCCATGCAGGCTGGCCTGGAGGCGGCGGGGTATTAGGGCGTTGCTCGCGCGGAAGGTCAGATGCCCTTACTACTTCGGGGTGCGATACACCACGGTGGCAGCTGTAGCAGTTAACGCTACTTTCGGTAATTACACCGGTGCTGTCTTTTTGACCGTGAAAATATTTTCTGTTAATGTCCTGGGTCATGAGGAACATATTGCGGGCCATTTCCTTTTCGGGTTTGGCATCGCTGGCCCAATCCATCTTTTTAGTTTCTTCGTTACGGGCATGGCAAAAGCTGCAACGGGCACCTAAGGCTCGCTCCCATTCTTCCATAACCTTATCCAGTTCTTTTTCTGATATATTTTTAGGTAATACCTTCAGGTTTTTGAACTTCTCATCAGCCGGAGCCTTTTTTACCGGCGACATGGCCATAAAAGCTACAGCCGATAATAAACCTGCAATTGCCAATAATTTCTTGTTGATTGTCATTTTTATGTAAGTCTAAGTTTAAGCTTCTAATCTATATACATTAATCTGTAACTGCAATATGTACAAAAAATATTACTGGGCTTAATTTAAGAAAGTCGCTATCATCTCCATACTCAAATCCCAAAGCCTGTTACGGCCTAATTCATCTGTAGCGGCTGCAGATGTAGAAGCTACGCGCTTATTCTTAAAATAGCTGCCACTTTTAGAATCTATACGGGTTGCGTTGGCCAGGTAAATGGTAGTTTGAGCCCCGGCTTCTGCAGATATCATAAAAGGCCTTGCCAGCCACATTAACGTTTTGCCAATACCGGTGAGGCCTACACCAAAACCTGTGTTCACCAATCCCGGGTGCAAAGCAAAAGCACTAATGCCCTTTGGGCCAAAACGGGTGGCTAGCGTGCGGGTAAAGTATATATTAAACAGTTTGGCCGTACCATAAGCCTTCCAGGCCGAGTAGGGCCGTTTTGCCCATTGCAGATCGTTAAAGTTTGGTTTAGCCATACGGTGCGCCTCAGAACTTACATTGATGATGCGTGCCTGCCCTTTTTCTAATAAAGGCATTAAACTGTTCACTAATAAAAAATGGCTAAGATGGTTAACGGCAAAGGTCATTTCGTAGCCATCCTTACTTTCTTCTCGCGCGGCAAAAATACCACCAGCATTGTTTATCAATATATTAATGGCCAACAGGCTGGCTTTTAAAGTATAAGCTGCATTACGCACACTTTCCATATCAGCCAGGTCGCAGGCTATCACGTAAATATGTTTATTTTTGGTAGCTGCTATAACCTCTTGCCTAAACTGCTCCCCTTTTTGAGCATTGCGCACCAGCATATAAATAGCATGATCTTTTTTGGCAAGCGCTAATACGGTTTCTTTACCTATACCTGATGTTGCACCTGTTATTACAGTAGTTTTTATGGGCATTATTTACAATAAAATTTAACTTAATTATTATCAAAATTGGCATATCTGCCTAACATATAACTTAGCACTTACACTAAGCACTAATTATTTAACGGTATATTTAAGCATAACATATATCATGATTAAAATACATGCTGATTATCCTGTTAAAAAATGTTAAAAAGTTTGCACAATTACGAAACTATCGTATTTTTACGAAATAATCGTAGATGGCAATGGAGAAATTATCACAACAAGAGGAAGAAGCAATGCAAGCCGTATGGCAAGCCGGCACAGGTTTTATAAAGGATTTTTTGGATCTGATGACGGAACCGAAACCACCCTATACCACGCTGGCATCAACTATAAAAAACCTGGAACGTAAAGGTTTTGTAAGCGGCGAAAAATTAGGCAACTCTTACCGTTACACCCCGGCTATTGAGGAAGAAGAGTACAAAAAACGTTTCATGAGCGGTTTTGTAAGCGATTACTTCAAAAACTCTTATAAAGACCTGGTAACCTTTTTCGCCAACGAAAAAAAGATCAGCGCCAGCGAGTTAAAAGAGATACTTAACCTGATAGAAAAACCTAAATCTTAATATTATGCCTGCCTTATTCGTATTTCTGTTTAAAGTAAATGTGGCCCTGCTGCTTTTTTGCGCAGGCTATTACCTGGTGCTGCGCCACCTAACTTTTTATACGCTTAACCGGGTATATTTAATGGCAGCCATAATTTTTGCTACCCTTTACCCTAAAATTGACCTGAGCGGTTTTGCCCAGCGCCACGAAACCCTGGCCAAACCTGTACAAAACGTGGTGTTAAACTGGCAGGCCCCGGCACAAATTTTTATTAAACCACTCACCCAACCTAATTACTGGCAATGGGCAACGGTAGTATTTTGGGCCGGCGCTATCTTCCTGGCATTTAGGTTGATGATGCAGTTATTCTCGCTGTTTCAGTTATACCGCAGATCGCAACCCGGTCGGATACATGAGCATGATGTAAGGCTTATTGATGGCGAAGCTGCACCTTTCTCGTTCTGGAGAAGCATCTACGTTAACCCGGCGAACCATACCCCTGCCGATCTCCAGGCTATTTTACTGCACGAGCAGGTACACGTTAACGGCTGGCACACCATTGATATTTTATTGGCCGAGTTAAGCAGTATCTTCTATTGGTTCAATCCCGGTATCTGGCTCATGAAAAAGGCTGTGCGCGAAAACATTGAGTTTATAACCGACCGTAAAATACTGAATAAAGGATTTGATAGTAAAACTTATCAATATAGCCTGGTTAATGTAAGCTTTAGTGCCACTACGCCCGGCATTGTCAATCATTTTAATATATCAACTATTAAAAAACGTATAATTATGATGAACGCTAAAAGATCTTCGAGGTTTACATTAACGCGTTACGCGTTTGTTATTCCTGCTGTTGTTGCCTTGTTATTGGTGTTTACCTTATCAAAGGCAGATATTGCCAAACCGATTACACACAAAATTGCTGTTGCCATAAAACCGGTAACGCTTGCAATAGCAGAAGTAACCCATAATGCCGTAGCATTAACAGATACCGCACCCGTTAAAAACGTAAAGTTGGCCCCTGTAAAAACCTTAAAAACCGATACAGCCAAAAAACAAACGTTAACCTTAAGCTTCAATTCTGCTACTATTAATACTGATACAGGTAAAAAAACTACTGTTTTCATCAGTTCGCCAAGTAATTCAATAGATTCGATGAATATTGTTTTGAACGGTAAAAAGGTAGATAATGCCATCTTCTCGCATGTAGATCCGTCTACCATTTCATCAATAAATATTGTTGGCGTAAACGATGTGAAACGCATGCTGGATGTTAATAAGGAATATACTTTTGATAACAACCGCAACATTATTTTTATAACAACAAAAGGCTCTGGCGTTGGACAAGCCTTGGCAGATATGGTGGGTAATAACCGCCAGTTAACCAATATTCGCATTAACGGTGTAACCAAAGACCCTAAAAGCCTTACGCTTAAAGAAGGCGAACTAATAAGCAACCTCCCTGCATTAAAGGGTAAAGTAAGTAACGTAAGAATCATAGCCCGGGGCAACGTGTCAACCATTCCTGCAGACCAGGTAAAAGAAATTGTGCTTGATTCCGGCATTGTGCGGGTAAACGACTATCAAAGTAAAGGCGTTGCAGGTGTTGAGTTTAAGCTAAGAAACAATGTGGGCAACGGTAACACCCTGGCACTAACTTCAACCAATACTAACAAAGATGTTGTAGTTGTTAACGGTTATCGTACAAATACCAACTTTGTGTATAACATTAATACTACCAACCGTATATCAGACAAACTGGTAGTGATAGACGGCAAAGTAGCCAGCGAAAAGGAACTAAAAAAACTTTCGGCTTTTGATATCGACAGGATGACAACCAGCAACGGTGCCAGTACCGATACGCTAAAAAAGTATGGCGATAAAGCCAAAAATGGTGTGGTTTATATCTACACCAAAAAATTAAAATAGCATAATCAGATCAGTTATAGTTGAAAAGGTTAGCCGGACGCGGTTAGCCTTTTTTTGTTGAACCGCAAACCTTAATTGGTGTAACGAATAGTTTTCAACTCGCTACTGCCAGTTTTTCTTTATCAAGTAGCTCCAATAACGCTTTCTCTGCTAAATTCAACTCCGAACTTTTCATATCTTTACCTTCGTCCAGCTTATCTATGTATTTAAATATAGTGCCTTGCTCGTAGCTCTTGATTACAGTAGGGTGTACATAGTACTTTTTACATACAGTGCGGGTATTGCCCAGGTTTATCGCTACTTCATCCAATACGCTTACAATCTTTTTTTTGCATTCAGCTACCGTATTAAACTCCCCTGCTTCTTTAAAGGCATACAGGGCGCTCACGCTCCCAGCCCAGGTACGGAAATCTTTTGCTGTAAAATCTTCGCCGGTAATTTCTTTCAGGTAGGTATTGATATCGCCGGACCCTATGGTACAGCGGGTATTATCATCGTTATAATACTGAAACAACTCTTTACCCGGTATATCGCGGCATTGCTTTACCAGTTTGGCTAGTTTTTTACTTTGCAGGGCAATTTTGTGCATCACCCCTTTTTTGCCTTTAAACTCAAAATTCATTTTACTGCCTTCAATCTTAACGTGCTTATCCATAAGCGTGGTTAAACCAAAAGAGCCATATAGCTTTTTATAAGATTCGTTACCTACGCGGATGCTGGTGAGTTCCATTAACCGCACTACCAGGGCAACCACCTTTTCATGATCCAGTTTGCGGCGTGCAAGATCCTCATCAACCTGTTTACGTATAGCAGGCAAGTGGGCGGCAAAGGTTTGCAGCCTGTGATATTTAGATTGGTTGCGAATTTGGTTCCAGTAAGAATGGTAGCGATACTGCTTGCGGCCGGCTGCATCGGTACCGGTAAATTGCAAGTGGCCGTTATCATGAGGTGAGATCCAAACAGTGGTGTAAGCCGGCGGTATGACCAGTTTATTAAAGCGCTGTATCAGGTCCTTATCCTTCACCACCTGGCCATTGGCATCCAGGTAACTCCAGCCTTTCCCGCTTTTTTTACGGGTATAACCGGGCATTGTATCTGATACATATCTAAGCCCCACAGCTTTTGCAGTTACTTTAGGGTCGCGGCCAATTTTTTCGAGTTTTTTTATCAGGCGATTCATGTGTAAAGTACAACATGCAACCTTGTCATTAGTTTTAGTTTGGATAAAGGATTAAAAGACAATGGACGATAGACAAAGTTGGAAGATTTAGAAATCTCATTTCTAAATCTTTTGTCTCTTATCGAAAAGTCTTTTATCTACAAACTCTTCAACACATCCACCACATACTCTACCTGATCGGCATGTACATCTAAATGAGTTACAAAACGAATGCGGTGTGTATCGGTACTGCCCGCTTTAATGCCTTTGGCAGCCAGCTTAACTAATACTGCATCGGCAGGTTCTGTGGTATCAAACAAAACAATATTGGTTTCTACGGGTACTACGCTTGTTACCCACGCGAATGAGTCAGTTCTTCGCCTAAGATGCGGGCGTGTGCATGGTCAATCTTTAAACGCTCTACATGATGGTCGAGCGCATATATGCCGGCTGCAGCCAGGAAGCCCGCCTGCCTCATGCCGCCACCTAATACCTTACGGATGCGGCGCGCATATTTAATAGTTGCCTTATCTGCCAGCAAAACAGAGCCTACAGGAGCACCTAACCCTTTAGACAAGCAAACAGATATCCCATCAAAATAAGAACCGTATTCAACCGCGCTATTACCCGTATGGGCAAGTGCATTAAATATACGTGCGCCATCTAAATGCAGCTTTAAACCATGTTGCTGGCATAAGTCCGCAATGGGTTTTATATGATCCAGCGTATAGCAGCTACCACCGCCTTTGTTCACCGTGTTTTCTAAAACTACCAGGCTGGTATGCGGGTAATGTATGTTCTCGGCATTTATTTCTGGTTCTATCATTTCTGCCGTGAGGATACCGCGATACCCATTCAGCAAACAGGTAGATACCCCCGAATTAAAGGCAATGCCCCCACCCTCGTACCGGTAAACATGCGCGGTTTGGTCGGCAATCAATTCATCAAGCGGCTGGGTAAAACATTTAATGGCTATCTGGTTGGTCATGGTGCCAGACGGGCAATAGATGGCATCTTCCATCCCAAACATGGCCGCAGCTTTTTGCTCCAGCGCGTTAACGGTTTCGTCCTCGCCAAATACATCATCGCCTACTTTAGCGCTCCACATGGCTTCGAGCATGCCGGGAGTTGGTTTGGTTACGGTATCGCTGCGCAGATCTACTGTTATCATGTCAAATAATGGTTTATATTTGGTTTCAAATCTAAATCATTAAGCGCAAAATTTTTACTACGGCTATGTATTTTAAATATTACAATTTTATTATCATAGCGGGCCATTCCAACGTAATTAAACTTTTGGGTAAACGTTTACATAAGCAGTACAATCGTTATTAAGAAAAGCAAAATACCGGTACAACATCAAGCATAACTATCTATACAATGCGTAAAATACTATTTATACTATGCCTGCTAACGGCATCGTTTACATCTAACGCCCAAAATGGCAACCGCAAATGGTTTGAAGGGCGCGTTTATCATTCCAGCGGGGAGGTATTTGACGGCCTGGTTTCCTGGGCACCACCCCGTAAAGGCGAGTATGAAGACGGCGACCAGGTACTTTACCGCGCCAATGAGCAGTCGGAGGTATTCCCAATCCCATATTATAAGATCAACTCTTTTATTATGGGCGATGACAGTATTGTGGTATCACATAATGTGCAGTTTAAAAATAGCCCCTTTATGACAGTATTGCTGGATAACCCTACGAAGTTATACACTAATAAGGTAACCAAAAATGGCTTTCCCTTAATTATAAACACAGGCGGCTTTACCGGGAATGTAGGTATGGGCGTTGGCGTGGGTACATCTGTAGGTGGTGGTGTTAAAACAACTTATTACTATGGCGCCAATCCGGATAAAGTAACCAAATTAGAGAAAAAACAGTTTATAGAAGTAATGAGCACTATGATGGCCGACAAGCCCGATGTTGTGGTTAAAATTAAAGATAAAACTTTTCGTTATGGTGATATGCAGGACCTGTTAACCTTTTACTTTACAGGCCAGATGCCCAAAAGATCTTATGACCAGTAATAAAAAACATACAGCTTTAGCCGCCCTGGTGGCCATATTTAGTTTGATGAACAGCCTGTCGGCATCGGCGCAGAAATGGCTGCCCGGCTATTTTATTGATGTTAAGGGTATTCGTACAAGCGGTTATATTTACCCTAACCCGGGCGGCCGCGGGCCTATAAAAGATGAGGGCTTTATAGCCTTTAGAGACGAGGAAAACGCTACCCCCTATTATTTAAGCACCAGCGATCTGCAATGCTTTGTAGCGGGGCAAGATAGCTTTGTAGTAGCGCACGCCCCCGGTAACGAAACCTGGGCCAAAAAAGAGTTTGATTTTGTACGTGTGGCCGTAAACGGCGATGTAAAAATATATGCTACCCGCGGCGCAGGCAGCGGAGGCGGCGGTAAAAAAGTGCAGGTAGCACCGGCACTAGGCATTGGAACCGGTACTTATGGTACATCATATGGCGGTGGCATAGGCATAAATATTGGTGGTAATGGCGGTGGCGGTAGTAATAAGTTAAGCTATTACTACGGCAGCAGCACCGCCACCATGAAGCACCTTACAAACGAAAACTTTAAAGATGTAATGAGCGAGGCCATGGCCGATGAGCCCGAAGTGGTAGAGCAGATCCGCAATAACCTTTACGGAATAAAAAATATCGAAAAACTGATAGCTTACTTTAATAAGTTACAGGCATCTATAAAATAATAACTATACTTATACAGCACATTATAACTTCTTTAAAACTTTTGTGAGTAAAGTGTGTCATTAACTACATAACGACACAAGCATGGCCGATAAAACCCCTACCCCTAACCAGTCAACAAGAAAAGAACTTACCTATATAGAAAAAGTATGGTACACTGTAGCCATTGTAGCGCTACTGGTGGTATCTGTATTGATTGCCCGGGTTGCCTTTAATGTATTGCTGATGGTATTAGCGGGTTCACTTATTGCGGTTTATTTTCATGGCCTGGGCGATATTATTGAACGCCGCACTAAATGGAACCGCAAGATATGTATGACTATTTCTGTGGCAGGCTCCTTTATGATCTTAGGCGCATTGCTTTGGTTTATGGGCACTACCATACAAGGGCAAATTGCTGTTTTAAACGAAAGCTTGCCCGGCATCGTTAACAACTTTAAAGTTAAATTAGGCTCAAGTCCGCTTGGTGCCAAAGTACTGGAGTATTTTACGGGCGACAATACCGACAAACTTTTTGCCACTGCACAAAGCTTTTTCAGCACCAGCTTTGGTGTGCTGGGTAACATCTATATTATTTTATTCCTGGGGATATTTTTCACTACCCACCCGTCGCTGTATAAGGATGGTATTATTATGCTGTTCCCTAAAAACAATAAACCACTTGCTAAAAAAGTGATAGAACGTATTAGCCTGGCACTTAAAGGATGGTTAAAAGGCATGATGCTATCTATGGTGTTGATAACCATAATGCTTACCACCGGCCTTAGCATTATTGGTATACCTGTAGCCCTTGTTTTGGCACTTATAACGGGCTTATTAAAATTGGTGCCCAACTTTGGCTCGTTAGCGGCCATGATACCGGGTGTATTGCTGGCCCTTACAAAAGATCTAAACACGGCCATCATCACTGCTTTGCTTTACATGGTTTCGCAAACTATTGTAAGTAATATTGTAACGCCGCTTATCCAAAAAAAGATGATCAATATCCCGCCTGCGTTAACCATTATCAGCCAGGTTATTATGGGTGTAGTATCTGGCGTTTTGGGTATTATATTGGCAGTGCCTTTGCTATCAATCCTTATAATTTTAATTGACGAGATCTATGTCAAAAAGATAAACCCCGAAGAGTCCGACGATAACAATGTTGGTCGCCATACCGTAAATGCAGATTAATTGAATAACAAAAAAGGCCTGCCATTACTGACAAGCCTTTTGAATTTTCATTTTAAATTTTATTGCCCTTGTGCCAGGGTATAACCTATTTTACCGTCAAATTTCATCAGGAACTCTACTGAACACACTTTCAAATCATCAGACAGTTCGGCCGCAATGTTTAACAAATCTTTTTGGGTTACTTCGGCACCATCCTTTTTTTCGAAACGGATGCGATATTCGTTCACCAACTCGGTAAATATCGAACCTGTAGGCCAAACCTGCGTACCGCGGTTAGATATCATCACCAGCTTAAATAGATCTGTTTCTTTTCCTTTTGCGATCTCTGCAAGTTCTTGAGGTTGTTTGCCCGATTCCACAAACACATCCACTCCCACCATTTCCTGGGTAGTGTTTGGGCTGGTAATAGTTAGTTTATTGATCGAAGGTTTATCATGATTGATGGTGATGGCTGCATCCGGCTGGGCTACAACAGCACCTTTTGCAGGTACCTGGCCTAAATTTGTAATTACGGCATCTGCAAAACTTTCTGTATTGGCAGCAGCGGTAGACTTGTCGCCAAAATCGCCGGTGTGTACGCCTTGCTCTAAAGTATAAAGCAGTGCATTTTCAATATCAGCAGCGGCAGTACTAAAACCTAAATAATGCAACATCAATATACCCGATAATAACAATGCAGTTGGGTTGGCAATGCCACGGCCGGCAATGTCCGGTGCGGTACCATGCACGGCTTCAAAAATAGAGATGTTATCGCCAATATTGGCAGATGGTGCAAAACCAAGTCCGCCCACTAAACCGGCACAAAGATCGGACACAATATCGCCCTGCAGGTTGGTTAATACAATAGCCTGGAACAATTCCGGCCGCGATACGAGTTTCATACAAAGGTCATCCACAATAATATCTGACGCTTCTATATCCGGGTACTCTTTCGCTATCTCGTAAAAAGTTTCCAGGAACATACCGTCGGTCAGTTTCATGATATTGGCTTTGTGGCCGCAAGCCAGTTTAGCATAACCTTTACGGCGTGCCATTTCAAAGGCATAACGGATAACCTGTGCAGACCCTGGGCGGGTAATGATACGGCGGCCAACAGCCACATCATTAGTTAACAAGTGCTCGATGCCTCCGTAAGTATCTTCAATATTTTCACGAACTATGGTTAAGTTAATAGGGATACCGGCTTTAGAAAAAACCGTATCCACACCATTCAATGAACGAAAATCGCGTTGGTTAGCATAGGTATTCCACACTTTACGGGCAGTAACATTAATACTTTTTACACCTTTACCTTTTGGGGTTTCCATAGGGCCCTTAAAAAGCAGGCCTAAACGCTCTATGGTTTCTTTTGCTGCTGCTGTCATCCCGGTAGAGTGGCCTGCATCAAAGTAAGATTTACCCATTTCTACGTATTCGTAATCAAGCTGTACATTTGCTGCTTCGAAAATGCGGAGTACGGAGGCCATAATTTCCGGGCCTATACCGTCACCTTTTGCTACTGCTATTTTGGTTTTCATGACTGATAGTATGTGGTATGTAAAAACGCTGCAAAGGTAGGCTTTTTGGGCCTGATTGGAAACGTTTTGTGGCTTTTTGTGACGTTTGAATGTGGTTTTAAAGTTTTATAATGGCTTTGCTTATTCAATCCCTAATCAGTTTTTAATAATTGACGAAAATTGCAGTAAAAGCAAATTGCTATTAAATTGATTTACGCCAATTAAAAGATTTAGGTAAATTTGCAACCATATATATGAAAGCATTTTACGGCGATTTACGATTAGGAATATTAGGCGGCGGCCAGCTTGGGCGTATGCTGATACAACAGGCAATAAATTATAATGTTACCGTAAAGGTGCTTGATCCGGACCGCGAGGCACCCTGCCGTCGGCTTTGTAATGAGTTTGTGGTAGGTTCGCTTAGCGATTACGAAACCGTTTATAACTTTGGCAAAAAGGTTGATCTGCTTACCATCGAGATAGAAAAAGTAAACGTGGATGCGCTGGAGCAGTTGGAAAAAGAAGGAGTGCTGGTTTACCCGCAATCGCGCATTATACGGCTGATACAGGATAAGGGCCTGCAAAAACAATTTTTTAAAGAAAATGATATTCCTACAGCCGAGTTCCAGGTAATATCATCTCCCGAGCAGTTAAGGGCCAGCCACATCCCCTTCCCTTATATTCAAAAACTTCGCCGCGACGGTTATGATGGCAAAGGCGTTTATAAGGTAATTGATGACAGTTACCTGTCCAATGCCTTTACAGAGCCAAGCCTTGTAGAACGTTTGATAGATTTTGAAAAAGAAATTGGCGTAATTGTAGCCCGTAACGAAAGCGGCGAGGTAAAAACCTTCCCGCTGGTAGAGATGGAGTTTAACCCCGAAGCTAACCTGGTAGAGTTTTTAATATCGCCATCCACCCTGCCTTTTGAGGTACAAATGGAGGCCGAAAATATTGCTAAACGCATTGCCAACACCTTAAATATTGTAGGGATACTGGCAGTAGAAATGTTCCTGACCAAAGACGGCCAGATACTTGTTAATGAACTTGCGCCACGCCCGCATAACAGCGGCCACCAAAGCATAGAAGGTAACGTAGTATCGCAGTTTGAGCAGCACCTGCGCGCCATTTTCGACCAGCCTTTAGGTGATACCGCCTGCCTGAGCAATGCCATTATGGTAAACATTTTAGGCGAAGCCGGATACGAAGGCCCCGCTGTTTATCAGGGAATAGAAAAAATATTAAAATGCCACGGTGTTTACGTACATCTTTATGGCAAAGCCTTAACCAAGCCGTTCCGAAAGATGGGCCATGTTACCATTATAGATAACGACAGGGAGAAAGCAATAGAGAAAGCAAGATTTGTGCAAAGTACTTTAAAGGTAATAGCTTAAAAGTTATAAATAGTAACTCTACGCGTCATTGCGAGGTACGAAGCAATCTCCCGACTTTACATATAAAGAGATTGCTTCGTACCTCGCAATGACGGTTTGAAAATATAAAACTACTATGGACTATGGTCCATGGTCTATCGACAAAAATATGAGCCAACCAAAAATAGCCATTATAATGGGCAGCAAATCCGATTTAAACATTATGCAGGATGCTGCCGACGTTTTAAAAGAACTGGGTGTAGCATATGAGATTACCGTGGTATCAGCACACCGCACTCCCGACAGGATGTTTAGCTACGCCCGTGCTGCCGCAGACCGTGGCATTAAGGTAATTATTGCCGGTGCCGGTGGTGCTGCGCACTTGCCCGGGATGGTGGCATCGTTAACGCACCTACCTGTAATTGGGGTACCTGTTAAATCAAGCAATTCAATCGATGGCTGGGATTCTATATTATCTATTTTGCAAATGCCCAACGGCATACCGGTAGCTACCGTAGCTTTAAATGCCGCAAAAAACGCAGGCATACTGGCCGCGCAAATATTATCTACTGCTGATGAGTACCTGGTAGCTAATCTCATTGCATTTAAAGAAAAATTAAAGCAGGTGGTAGAAGCATCAGCTGCTGAGATGGAAAAACAATAAAACACATCAACATAAAACCTTATTAAACTTTATAACGTATATTAGCTTAATAATAAAAACCACATTAAATCAAAAAACATGGGAGCACCGGAAATCATCCTCATCATCATAGCCATATTGTTATTGTTTGGCGGTAAAAAAATACCTCAGTTAATGCGTGGCCTTGGCGAAGGCATGAAATCTTTTAAAGATGCTAAAGGCGATGCCGAAACATCATCAGTAAAAGAATAATTAGCCGATACATTATATAGAAAAGCCTGTGGTCTGATATTCAGTCACAGGCTTTTTTGTGTTTTAACTAATTTGCTAATTAAGCATCGGATTCTCCGGAAAGTTGGCAATATGCGCATACCGCTGTCCAAGGCTTATAACAGTCTCTTTCCAAAGGTTATGGTCGTTATTATTAAAAATACTATCGGGTTCAAATTTATTGGCTACTATCCAGGCATCTTCACGCAATTCTTCATCTAACTGGCTCGGCGTCCAGCCGGAGTAACCGGTAAAAAACTTGATCTCATCCTCATTTAGCTGGTAATTATTTATCAGCTGCTTGATCTGCTCAAAATTCCCGCCCCAAAAAATGCCGTCCCATACCTCTATACCGCCGTCTATCTTATCAGGGCAACGGTGTATATAGTGCAAGGTATTTTCGGCAACCGGCCCACCCATATAAACAGGTATCTCTGAGTAAGAAACATCGGGTAAAATATCGCCCAGCATCAATTCGGTTTGGTGGTTAAGTATAAACCCCATGGCCCCCGCTTCAGAATAATCTGTAAGCAGTATAACCGACCTCTTAAAATTAGGGTCGGGCATAAAAGGTTCTGATATTAATAAACGGCCTGCCGCGGGTGAAATAGGACTTAACATAGGTATTAAATTATATAACTATAACATTAAATGTAAAATTATGTTCATTTATGATTAAAATGAAGAGTGAACCTATATTTACGGTATAATTAATTTGTAAGTTTGCGTTGATGGACCAGAAAGATATAGAAAATTTAAGGCAGGATTACAACGCGGCATCGTTGAACGAAACTGATGTTGACGTTAACCCTATGCGCCAGTTTGATAAATGGTTTAACGAAGCCATAAACTACAAGGTACACGAGCCTAATGCCATGACCCTGGCTACCGCTACAACGGATGGCCGCCCTTCGGCAAGGATAGTGCTGTTAAAGGGCTTTAATGATGAGGGCTTTAAGTTTTATACCAACTATTTAAGCCGTAAGGGCAAGGAAATAGCTAAGAACCCATTAGGTGCTATTACATTTTTTTGGGGCGATATGGAACGTCAGATACGCATTGAGGGCACTATAGAAAAGCTGGATAAGCATTATTCTGAAAAATACTTTCATTCGCGCCCTAAACTGAGCCAGATAGGTGCGATGGCATCCCCGCAAAGCCAGGAAATAACCGGCCGCGAAGAATTGGAGCAGCGCATGGCCAAACTGGAAGAGGAGTATGCTGATAGCGAGGTTCCAAAGCCATCATACTGGGGCGGATATGTTTTAAAACCACGCCTTATTGAGTTTTGGCAGGGCCGCCACAGCCGCCTGCACGATAGAATAGTTTACAAAAAAACCGATAATAAGGTTTGGAAAATTGTTCGCCTGGCGCCATGAGTTTTGATGATATTAAATTATTGCTTACCCAAAAGTTTGGCGAAAGTGTTGTAACGGGCGAAGAACGTACCGGCCTGCAACCTGCCCTGCTGATACACCCAGACTACATTGTAGAAGTGTGTATGGAACTACGCAATAATCCTAAAACGTACTTCGATTTCCTATCATGCCTTACAGGTGTAGATTACGGCGTTGAAGCAGCCCGTTTTGGGGTAGTTTATCATCTGTCATCCATCCCATATCATTTGCAGCTTACCTTAAAAATAAGTAAAGAGAATAACCGCAGCGAAGACAACCTGCCATCGTTCCCGAGTGTAACGGCTGTTTACCGCACTGCCGACTGGCACGAACGTGAAGCTTATGACCTTGTAGGGATCTTTTTTGAAAACCACCCGGATCTAAGACGGATTTTATTGCCCGATGATTGGGAGGGTTATCCCCTAAGAAAAGATTACAAAACAGCTGAATATTATAAGGGGATAAAGGTAGATTAATTTGATTTCGGTTTAAAACGGCAAATAAATAACGTCATTGCGAGTAGGATAATAAACATTGGAAACACTTTCAAAATACAACGAAGCTTTAGAGGCCTATAACAAAAAGATAGCCGATGCTGCTGTAGAAGATATGGTGCTTAATATGGGGCCTCAGCACCCGTCTACACACGGGGTATTGCGCCTTGAATTGATTACCGATGGTGAGATAGTGAAAGAAGTTATCCCCCATGTTGGCTACCTGCACCGTTGTTTTGAAAAACATGCCGAATCGCTTACCTATCAGCAAACTATCCCATTTACTGATAGAATGGATTACCTGGCATCTATGAATAACAGCCATGCCTGGGTAATGGGTGTAGAAAAAATGCTGGGTATTGACCAAGATATTCCTAAACGTATAGAATACATCCGTGTACTGGTTTGCGAACTTAACCGCATTGCATCCCACTTAATAGCCATTGGTACATATGGTATCGATATTGGCGCCTTCACTCCTTTTTTATGGTGTTTCCGCGACCGCGAACACATTATGGGTATGCTGGAATGGGCTTCGGGCTCGCGCATGCTTTATAATTATATATGGATAGGCGGCTTATTTTACGATTTGCCGGTTGGCTTTGAAGAACGCTGCCGCGAATTTGTAGATTATTTTAAACCCAAAATGGTTGAGCTTAACCAGCTTTTAACAGATAACCAGATATTTATAAGCCGCACTGCCAATGTTGGTGTATTGCCAATGGATGTAGCAATTAACTACGGTTGTAGCGGCCCGGTATTGCGCGGATCGGGCCTTAAGTATGATCTGCGCCGCATTGATAACTATTCGGCCTACCCCGAGCTGGAATTTGATATACCCGTTGGCAAAGGTGCTATGGGCACCCTGGGCGATTGTTGGGACCGTTACAAGGTGCGCGTAGATGAGATAGACGAATCGGTAAAGATTGTAGAACAATGCCTTAACCGTTTACAAAAAGAACTTAAACGTACCCCCGATTTCGATCCGCGTGCCAAGCTGCCACGTAAGCTTACGCCGAAAGTACAAGATTATTACACCAGGTGCGAAGGCGCCAAAGGCGAATTAGGTTTCTATTTTATACATAATAATGAGCGGTCCGAAATTCCGTTCCGGGCCAAATCTCGTGGGCCAAGTTATAACAACTTGAGCGTATTACCTGAGTTAGGAAAAGGCGTAATGATAGCCGACCTTATAGCCATTATCGGCTCGCTTGATTTTGTATTGGGCGAGGTGGACAGATAAGGTTTAAAGCGGCAGGACGTTGAAGATCACAAGGCAAAACCGAACCTTTTTAAGGTATGACACTTTAAAATAATTTGCAAAACTCATAATTCCTTTACAAACTAAAACTACCTGCGAAAATCCCTATTGTATAACTAGGTTGATAGCCGCATATACAAAACACAAAAAAGGGGAGCAATTTCTTGCGCCCCTCTCCACTATATGAATTGTTGATTTTTTACTGGTTATAAACCTTTACCATAAATACATAATTACGCAGCTTTTTTATTTGCTGTGTACGGCTAAGGCTGGTAAGGGTGTTTTTATTATTTAGCGTAAGCGATTTGTTTAAAGAATCGGCAGGGATGCTTTGAATAGCTTTTAGCAAGTAATTTGATTTTACCGCGAAAGCCACACCCGATGTTTGGGTTTGTTTACCATTTATCACACCAATAATATTACCTTTTTCGTCCATTAAAGGGCCGCCGCTGTTACCCGGGTTAACCGGAATGTACAACTCATACTCGGTAGTATCACCATGGAAACCGGTAGCGGCAGTTAATGCACCCGGGCCAAATTTAAGATCGTCACCTGGATAGCCTAAAGTATAAACGGCTTCGCCTAAATCGCTTTTACCCTTTTTAAAGCTGTATGGCACAGCACCCAGGTTTTTAAAGGCCGAATCGTTAATTTGTAAAACAGCCACATCATATAATGGATCTGTATAAACCACCTTGGTATGGAAAGATTCGCCTTCAGCATTTTGTACGTAAACAGAATCGGCACCATTTATTACATGGCTGTTGGTTACAATATAACCGTTACCAGTAAGTGCAAACCCTGTACCCCTAAATTTAGCAGATATGGCAGGGCCGGTAGCCGGTTTGCCCGCTTTAATAATGTTATCTGTTTTGGCCCCTAATTTATCCTGCTCTTTTTTAACACGCTCTACATCGGCCTTTAACTGCTGAAAACGCGGGTCGCGGTTACTTAGGTCGCCGGTAAAATACAAAATCGTTAAAACAGCCAAAATAGCAACAGAAGCAGCAACAGATATTTTAGAATGATGGTTACGCCACATTTGGACCACCCATGACGGATGCGCCATCAGGTCTTCCTTCAGCATGTGTACATCAATCTCTTCATGTATCTCATCTAAACGGCTTTGCAGGCTTAAACGGTCGTTATATTGCTTTAGTAAACCTGTAAACTCCTTATGCTCGGCAATTTTTATATCAATTGATCCATCCTTTTTACGTAATGCATCAAACTGGGTGCGTTCCTCGGCAGTCATCTCACCGCTTAGGTAGCTCTCAATCATTTCTAAAAGTTGGTTGTCTCTCATTTTATTTGCCCCCTTTATCTTAAATATTGCTGAAAAAATAACTTCTTCAGCCTTTGCAGACATTTATATTTCTGCGTTTTTGCATTATCTGCATTGGTATAACCAAACCGCTCGCAAATATCCTGCATACTGCGATTGTGCATGTAAAAGTCTTCCATTATGGTTTTACAAGGCTCGCCCAAAAGCTTTAAAGCATCGCCCATTTTATTGAGCTGTATATCGCGTTCCTCATGCTTTTCGGCATCATCTTCAACCGGCAGATATTCCTGAAAATCTTTAATATCACCACCGTACCTGTTTACTTGCTTAAGCCGCTTAAGCCATAAACGTCTGCATATAGAGTAAATGTAGGTTTTTAGCTTGCTGCTTAGCTCAAAATCGCCCCGTTTAACCTTATTGTAAAGAACTATTATAGCTTCCTGGTAAATATCCTTCGCTTCATCCTCGTCGCCATTGTTATTAATAACAAGCTGCAACACCATTGGAAAATAAGCCAGGTATAACTTTTTTAAAACACTGTCAGAATTATTAAGTATCCCAATGATCACTTCACTATCCGACGGTATTTCCACGTTTATCTGATTATTCACTACTTAATACTTTTTATACTGAATTGTAACCCAATAATATAATTTATTTTTTCGGCAGATCATCACCGAGTAAGCCAAAACCGCAATATCGTGATTTAATTGGTAGTTATAACGGCATTAATTTTGATTCCGTTATGACTTAACAAAACATTTAACCTATGAAAAATTTAATTAAACTAAGCTTTGCAGCTTTAGCGGTAAGTATAAGTCTGGCAGCCTGTAGCGGTAACAACTCTACACACGTGCCGGATAGCACCCGCATAGATTCAGAAAATGTAGATAGTACTGTAGGTAAAAATGGCACCCCTGTATCGGTAGATAGCACCCAGTTAGACAGGTCAGGATCGGGCGGTACAGACAGCACAAAGAAAAATTAAGCTTATTGCTTTAAACTTAGCCCTGTATGGTAACCCATGCGGGGCTTTTTTTTAACGGGTTACCTTTTTGATAAATCGATATTAACAACCACAAACAAAACAACTAAATATTAAAACGATGAAAAATTTATTAAAACTTACTTTTGTGGCTATAGCCATTGCTTTTACAGCTACCGCTTGCGACCCGGCTAAAAAAACCACTACCGATGGTGTTGATTCTACAGCTAAAGTTGATTCGGCTGCTGTTGACACGACTAAAAAAGACACCACAGTTGTGGTTGATTCCCTGAAAAAAGACACCGTGAAAAAATAATTTTATTTTTTGGGTTACCTTTTTCAGTTAGCGGTATTAACTACCACAAGAACATTAATACTTACTTTTAACATAACAAAAACATGAAAAATTCATTCAAAATTGCTTTCTTATCTTTAGCTATCGCTGTTTCTGCTGCTGCTTGTAAAGGTTCTGGTTCAGCTTCTTCTGCTGATTCAGCTGCTGATACTACAGTTAAAGTTGACTCAACTGTTAAAGTTGATTCTACAGTTAAAGTTGATTCAACTGCTGCTGTTGATACAACTAAAAAAGATACAACTAAAAAATAATTTAACCCAAATCGGTTAAATAATAAAGAATTACAACGTTAATTTTTTAAGTTTTTTAATTTTTAAAAGGGTAACCTGCTTTTTTTTCAAAAAAGTGGGTTACCTTTTTTAGTTTATGGTATTAATAACCGAAAACTATTAAATCACTTAAAAAAAACAAACGATGAAAAATTCTTTCAAAATCGCTTTCTTAGCTTTGGCTATCGCAGTTTCTGCTGCTGCTTGTAAAGGTTCTGGTTCTTCTGCTGCTGCAGATTCAGCTAAAATGGATTCAGCTAAAATGGATTCAGCTGCTACTACTACTGATACAGCTGCTAAAATGGATACCACTAAAGCAGATTCAGCTAAAATGGACACCGCTAAAAAAATGTAATCATTTTTTTGATAAAGGCGCCCTTCGGTTTATTCCAAAGGGCGTTTTTTTGTGCCTCATATTTTGCTTCAAAACATTAGCGCTTATGTTTGTTTAAAGCTGAAAGAATTTATACATGAAATATTCTGACTGGAAAAACCTAAGTGACGAAGAAAAAAAGAGGATACACTGGCGGCAACACCCGCGTATACGCGTAGCAACAGTATTCAGTATATTATTTGCTGTGGTGTTTATAGTTTTTATGCTACGGGTTTTTCAAAACCGCCGAATGCACGTTAACCGCAAGCCCAATGCGCGCGAAGCTTTTGCCATAGCCAAAGTTTTCATAACAGATGAATTAAAACAGCCGGCTACCGCAAGTTTCCCTAACAACACTTTTGAGTCTGATATTGATACCGCAAATAATAGGTACAATATATCATCTACCGTAAACGCACAAGATAGCAGCGGCAAAACTGTAAAAAATGCCTGGCAGGTTAAGCTATCATACACCGGCGGCGATTGGGCCAGTCGCAAAAGCTGGAAATTATTGAATGTAAAAATCACAAAATAAAAAAAGCGCTTTAATGCGCTTTTTTTATTTTTGTGTGCTATAACGGCATATTATAATACCGTATGAATACAGCCGTTAGGCTATGATCTTCCTCTGAAAGCAGATATGATCCAAATGATCAACAAGATCACCACAATCACAGCAATAACACCAACAGCTGCACCGGCTTTAAAAATGCCGCCAATAACTGAGCATCCGCTAAAGGCAACCATTGCCAATACGATCAATAATAAGTTAAATTTTTTCATGGTAGATTATTGTAAGATTTATATATAAATCCCAATACAATAATCAGACCTGAATCAAAAGCAACAGATACCGATTATATTTCCTTCGTATCTGTATTATCCTTGGGTAAAAATTGTACAGCAATCAATACAATAACGATCGCCAACAGGCTCATTGGTACAAGGGCTTCAACAGCAACTAATAATAGTTCCATAGTAATTATTGGGGGAAATAAGACAACTAAAAAATTAACTTGGTACCAGCTCAAAGCGGGTTCTCATAATAGGTTGACGTAATTTAAAAATTGTTTTTTTATAATTATAGTAAATGTTAATAAGTTAATAAAAAAGCTAACAACGTTTAATAATCAGCCCTATTTAATAGAATTTTCGCTTTTCAAACCTCGAATATAAGTACTGATGTGTAATTTCGCCGGCTATGCAGCTACCCATTATAACACTTCAAAACATTGCCATTAAATTTACTAATCATCAATTATTCAATAATTTAAATTTCGCTTTAGCACAGGGGCAAAATTGGGCTATTACCGGTAAAAGCGGTTCTGGCAAAAGTGTTTTGTTACAAACCATAGCGGGTAACATAGGTGTTAACGCGGGCAATGTTGCCTATCATTTTATAGATAGTATACAAAAGCAACAATTACCGGGCAATACCCCGCCAACTTTTCATCGCTTTATTGCCTTCACCGGATCTAAGCATCATTTTAAAACCCTATCTAACACATCAGATTTTTATTATCAGCAACGCTATAACTCGTCGGATTCGGAAGATACATTAACCGTAACCCAATACTTACAGTCGGTAAAAGTTAACCAGCATAAGCCACCCTATTGGACATTTGATAAAACCATAGCTGCATTAAATTTAACCGCACTTTGTGATAAACAAACCATTAAATTATCAAACGGCGAAACTAAACGCCTGATGATAGCTGCCGCCCTGCTTAAGAACCCGTTAGTGTTATTATTAGATAACCCCATGACAGGCCTGGATATAGCAACCCGCAAATCGTTCAACGCATTGCTGAATGAGGTATCTGCATCGGGCATCAGCATTGTAATGGCTACTTCGGCCTTTGAGATACCAGATTGTATCACTAACGTAGCCATACTAAACGACGGCGGCATTAGCCAAAGCCTTACCAAACAGCAATTTGAGGCAAACGAGCACCGGCATATAGATAAGGCCAATGTAGATACGGAAGCATTAAGTGCCCTATTTAATTCATATACGGCTAGCCATGTTTATAAGCAAATTGTAAGTATGACCGATGTGCACATCCAATATGGCGATAAAACCATCCTTAATAAGGTAAACTGGCAGATAAACCCCGGCGAGCACTGGGCTTTGCTTGGGCCAAACGGCGCAGGTAAATCAACATTATTGAGTTTAATTAATGGCGATAATCCACAAGCTTACGCCAACAATATTGTACTATTTGATAAAAAACGGGGTACCGGCGAAAGTATTTGGGATATAAAAAGCAAGATAGGTTTTGTGTCACCAGAGCTTTATCAGTACTTCCCTACCGATAATTCTTGCCTGCAAGTGATTGAAAGCGGCTTTTACGATACATTAGGTTTGTTTAGGCCCAGTATAAAATCGCGGGCAGATATGGCTCTAAACTGGATGAAAGCATTGGAAATAGATCAATATGCCCGCCAATTACTAAAAAACATCCCTGCAAGTGCGCAGCGCCTTTGCCTGCTTGCCCGTGCGCTCATCAAGAACCCAGCCCTGCTTATATTTGACGAACCTTGCCAGGGATTAGACGACCAGCAGCAACAACACTTTAAAAGCGTGGTAGATGCTATTTGCAGCATTAGTAATGTTACACTGATATATGTAAGCCATTACCAGCACGAAATACCAGATAGTGTAAACAAAGTTTTGAGATTGGATAAGGGAGAAGTGGTAAGTTAGCACGCAAATTTTAGACGGTGTTACCACCTTTCTAATTGCTGTTCCGTCAATCCTGTTAATTCGATTTAGAGTTGTGGTAGCATTCTGTCACCTTAATAACACCTTTGCCGTTTAAGCTTTCGCCTTTACCCTCCTACTGCGTATATTTGTATATGAATACAGCCGAACTGTTAGAGCGTGCTTTAGCTTTTGATTTTTTGAGCATTGATGAAGGCGTTTACCTTTATAATAATGCCCCTACGGCCGAACTGATGTATGTAGCCAACGAGTTACGTAAAATTCAGGTACCGCATGGCAAAGTTACCTGGCAGATAGATAGGAACGTAAACACTACTAATGTTTGTATTGCCAACTGTAAATTCTGTAATTTTTTCCGTAGGCCCGGGCACGAAGACGCTTATATCACTGATATTGAAACCTATAAAAAGAAGATAGAGGAAACTTTTAAGTACGGCGGCGACCAGCTTTTATTACAAGGCGGCCACCATCCCGATCTGGGCCTTCAGTTTTACACAGATCTGTTCAGAGAGCTTAAACAGCTTTACCCTAAATTGAAATTACATTCATTAGGCCCGCCCGAGATAGCGCACGTGGCAAAACTGGAAAGCATGAGCCATTATGATGTGTTGAAGGCCATGCAGGAATCGGGTTTAGATTCGCTGCCCGGTGCAGGTGCCGAGATCCTGAATGACCGTGTGCGCCGGCTGATATCTAAAGGAAAATGTGGCGGTAAAGAATGGCTGGATGTAATGCGTGCAGCACATCAGCTTAACCTGCCTACATCTGCAACCATGATGTTTGGCCATATCGAAACCATAGAGGAGCGTTTTGAGCACCTGGTTTGGATCCGTGAGGTACAATCAGAAAAGCCGGAAGGCCACCATGGCTTTGTTGCTTTTATACCATGGCCATTCCAGGATGATGGTACACTATTAAGAAAAGTACGCGGCATCACTAACAATGTTACAGGCGATGAATATATCCGCATGATAGCCTTGAGCCGCATTATGCTGCCTAATATCAAAAATATACAGGCATCTTGGCTAACCGTTGGTAAACAGGTAGCTCAGCTTTGCCTGCATGCCGGCGCTAATGATTTTGGCTCTATCATGATTGAAGAAAATGTGGTATCTGCCGCAGGCGCTCCACACCGTTTTACCGCAAAAGGTATACAAGACTCTATTAAAGAAGCCGGGTTTGAGCCGCAATTGCGTACCCAAAAATACGACTGGCGTGACATCCCTGCCGAGATAGAAGAGCAGGTAATAGATTATTAAAAGGAAGATCGGGACAATAGCAATCAGAACCAAGGTTATTGGCGATAAACATCCACCTGCAATTGTAACACACAGAACAATTACAGGTGGATATTTTATTTAATGAATAAACTATTCATACACTAAAAAAACAATTCGCTAAATAAAATATATTTGTACCAAATGGACAATATCGGGCAATACATCGAGGCACTTATCTTTGCATCAGAACAAGGCATCCGCACCGAAGAAATTGCCTATTGCCTACAGGCCTCTTTTGAGCACGATTACACCGTTGAAGAAATAATCAAACAGATAAATAACGTTACCCAAAAATATCAGGACGATGCCTTTGCCATAGAGGTGGTAAAGATCAACAACGGATATCAGTTCCTCACCAAAAAAAAGTACCACGCAGCTATAAGCCTGCTGCAGTTACAACGTTCTAAAAAGAAACTTAGCCAGGCCGCTTTAGAAACACTGGCCATTATTGCCTATAAACAACCCGTTACCAAAACAGATGTAGAACAGATACGCGGTGTAAATTGCGATTACTCGATACAGAAACTACTGGAAAAAGAATTGATAGCCATTACCGGAAAGTCGGAAAGTGTAGGAAAACCCATATTATACGGCACCAGCAGCCTTTTTATGGATTACTTTGGCATTAATAACATTAGCGAATTACCACAGCTAAAGGAGATTACAGACAATAGCTCTACGATTGGCGAACAGGCCGAATAAATTGGAAAAATGATTTTAATTAAAAATGATTTTAATTATTTTTACTGATAAATAATGCTGAATATAGTACAGCAAAACAAGCACTAATTTTTAGGTTAACCGATATCAATTTTAACGAATAAACATTTATTAAAATGGCAGCTCCAAAAAAACCTTATGACTCTACAAAAAAGATCAGCGACGACGATGATGATCTAGACGACGATGATCTGAAACCGGGCAAAAAGGTAGCAGACGACGATGATGATTTTGACGAGGATGTTCCCCTGGATGACGATTTGGGTGGTTTTGACTCATTCGACCCGTACGATGATGAAGACGACGATTAATTAAACCAGTTGGTTTAATAATAAATACCTCAAAGCATTCAGCCAACGCTGGGTGCTTTTTTATTATCCACACCCACCCTATGGTAATTACTCAAGTTAAAAGTAAGGCCGATAGAAAGGCTTTTTTAGATGTTGCCCGCATTATTTATAAAAACGATAACAATTGGGTTTGCCCCTTAGATAATGATATTGAAGCGGTATTTGATCCCGGCAAAAACAACTTTCATAAACACGGCATGGCAACCCGCTGGATACTAAAGGATGACAACGGGGAATTAATTGGCCGCATAGCTGCGTTTATAAATAACGAAAAAGCGCACCAATATGAACAGCCTACCGGTGGTTGTGGCTTTTTTGAATGTGTTGATAATAAGCAGGCTGCTACCCTACTGTTTGATACTGCAAAAAACTGGCTGCAGCAAAATGGCATGCAGGCTATGGATGGGCCCATTAATTTTGGAGAGAATGATAACTTTTGGGGCTTATTGGTAGAAGGTTTTACTCCCCCATCCTATGGAATGAACTACAATCCGCCATATTACCGGGCTTTTTTTGAAGATTATGGTTTTGTTACCCAATATCAGCAAATAACCAATCACCTGGATGTTCACAAGCCATTTGCTGATAGGTTTACAAAAATTGCAAACTGGGTAATGCATAAACCGGGCTATACATTTCAGCATTTCCAATCATCCCGGATAGAAAAATTCGCGGTAGATTTTATAGAGATATATAACGATGCCTGGCAAAATTTTGAAAACTTTGTCCCGATAACCCATGCAACCATATTAGAGAGCTTGAAAAAAATGAAAGCTATTATGGACGAAAAGCTGATATGGTTTGCCTACGTAGACAACGAGCCTGCATCATTTATTGTGATACTACCTGATGCCAACCAAATGATAAAGCCATTAAACGGTAAACTGAATTTAATAGGCAAGCTTACTTTTTTATATCGTAAATGGCGTGGCGTATCGCGCATGCGGGCCATAGTAATGGGCACTAAACAAAAATATCAGAAACACGGGCTGGAATCTTGCCTGTTCATCAAGCTAAAGGAGTATGTGTTGCCACTAAAGCAGTACGATGAATTAGAATTATCGTGGGTGGGAGATTTTAACGATAAAATGCTGGCTATACACGCAGCAGTAGGCGCAACGTTTGGCAAAAAACATTTAACCATGCGTTGTAAATTTAATAAGCCCGAATAATTATCCGGGCTTATCGACACAGTACTATATTAAGCTGTAGCCGTTTTTTTGTGGCGTAGTTCTTCAAAAAGTTCAATAACCTTTTTCTGAAGGTCAATAACTTCTGTTTCGCGGTCCATCAACTTTTTATTAATGTTTTCCAGTTCGCTGGCAATTTTTTGGTCTTGCTCTGTCTCGTTATAAGTAAGCAGTTGAACAACAGACATTTCAAATAAAACAGCGATCTGCTCCAGGCGAGAAAGGTTTATGTCGGTGATACCGGTTTCAATTTTAGAAAATGCTGGGATAGAGATATCTAAACGTTTAGCAACTTCTTCCTGGCTCCACCCTTTTTGGTGGCGTAATAACCGGATCTTTTTTCCAAGTGTCTTCATATAAAACTTTAATTAGGTAAGGTTTCTCAATAGTTAATAAAGTTACAACAATTTTAAATAACAAACTAATAATCAATAAATTTATAGTAGTTTATTTTTAAGTTCTACCAAATTTATCCCTCCAAAATTACCGGAGCTCATCATTAGCAGGTTAGCATTACTAATATTGAGTGCCTCAAGGTATTTCAACAATTCTTCCGGTTCGTTAAAAAACAGCAGATTAGTATTTGCAAAGGCATTTTTTACGGCCTCTGCGGGGTATGGTTCAATCTTTTTTTGTTCGAATGTTTTGCGGTCGATAAATACAATAGCTTTGTCGGCCTTATTCATTGTACCAGCGTATTCATTCAAAAATTCTTTATTTAAACTGCTAAAAGTATGCAGTTCTATACAAGCAATCAGTTTCCTGTCAGGAAATTGTGCCTTTACTGCATCAATGGTAGCCGTAAGTTTTGATGGCGAGTGCGCAAAATCTTTAAAAATGGTCGCATTATCATTTTTGCCAACCACCTCTAACCTGCGGGCTGCACCTTTAAACGTAGTTATGTAGGTATAAAAATCGGCAGTGCTTATTTCCAAGGCCTCGCACACCAGGCGTGCTGCCTGAATATTTAGCAAATTGTGTTGCCCAAAAACTTCTAAGGCGTATTTTTTGCCATCGCTTATAATGCTTGTAACGCCATTTTCTATAGTGTACTCGGGCAGGTTATAAGGCAGCTTTTTCAGATCAATACTAAGGCTGTTAACCATGCTATCCAGCACTTGATCCGTTTGGCTGTAAATAAGCCTACCGTTAGGCTGTATGGTTTCGGCGAAAATCTTAAACTGGTCTATATAATTATCAAACGTTGGGAATACGTTGATATGATCCCAGGCTATACCGCTTATTACACCAATATCCGCTTTATAAATGTGGAATTTAGGCCTGCGGTCTATCGGTGATGCCAGGTATTCATCACCCTCTATGATCATAACAGGTGCATCATCTGTAAGGCCAACCATGGTTTCAAAACCTGCTAACTGGGCGCCTACCAGATAATCAAACTTTTTACCAGCCTGCTGCAACACATGCAATATCATGCTGGTAATAGTAGTTTTACCGTGGCTGCCGCCTATCACCACACGAACCTTATCTTTTGATTGCTCGTAGATATAATCGGGGTAAGAGTAGATCTTTATCCCCAGCTCCTGCGCTTTAAGCAGTTCGGGGTTATCTATACGGGCGTGCATCCCCAAAATAACGGCATCCAGATCCCTAGTGATATGCTCCGGGAACCATCCCTCCTGCGCGGGCAGTATGCCATATTTAGCTAAACGCGAGGCAGATGGCTCAAACAATACATCATCAGAGCCTGTAACGTTAAATCCTTTTTTATGAAGAGCAATAGCCAGGTTGTGCATAGCACTACCGCCTATTGCTATAAAATGTACTCTCATCTATTATCTTAGTGGGGTAAACTACGCAACAAATTAACATAAAAAAGAAATGCCACACCAACTATTAATATAATTTTTAACCTTATTTTAACAATAATACAGGCACAGTTGAATTTTTAGCCAATTGCTGCGATATACTGGTATGCAAAAGCGACTGCAAAAAGCTATAATTATGCGGCAATGCGATCAGCATTTGCGCCTTTTGCTCCTTGGCAAAATCAAGTATGCCCGTTAGTACATCGGCATAGTTCTCGTAAAAATATTTGGTTTGATAATTCTTGAGCATATCATGCAGGGCGCTTTCTTCTGCCAGCAACTCCGGGTCTTTACCGTCGTGTTTGCCTTCCCTGTCAATATTAAGCACCAGTAGCTTAATGGTTTGTTTACCCAGTAGCTTATGCAGCACATCCATAGGTATATTATCCTTTACCTTTTTAAAATCGCAGGCAATAACTGCCTCCTTAATTAGCTGATATCTGTAATCGGGCGGGATAACCATTACCGGCGCCGGGCTGGCCTTAGATACCTCAATAACATGGTCACCAATTTTGTTGGTGGTACCCTCTCGTACTGTACTGTTACCAATACTGCCAATCACCACCATATCTACCTTATCTTCTTCAACCACATCCACCACGGCGCGTAGCAAATGCGAGCGGTTTAAACGGGTTTTTATTTCTACACCATCGCGCACCTGCATAGCTAATTGATCTTTTAGCTTTTCCAGGTCGCCGATGCGCTCTTTCGCACTTTCTTCAATTTCTTCTTCGCGCAGCATCACCATATCCGGGTTGGGCAGCATGGTTTCATAAGGCGATATATAATAAGCATTCATTAAAATAATGGTAGCTATTTCTGTTTGGTGGCTTAACCGGGCGGCGAAATTAGCGGCGTTGAAAGCAGCGTCAGAAAAATCGACAGGTACGAGGTAGGTCTTCATATTTGACGAGATTAGATATCTTTTGACCAATATGGTCTAAAAGTTAGTATAAAGCAAATTTACATAGTTAACAGCTCTGCTTTGTCAGCATCAATTCATATTTATAATGGTTAATAATCGGCTGTTGTTTTAACTAAGGATATAACTACATTTGTAATATAATATTTTTTATTACAATTAAATACACATGAACGGACGGTTTCCCATAGCTATGCATATCATGACACTGCTTTGTGCTGCAGATGATGTATTATCATCAGACTATATGGCGGGTAGCATTAATGTGAACCCTGTACTGGTGCGTAAAGAGCTAAGTAACCTTATCAAACAGCAATTAATAGTAAGCCGGCAAGGTAAAAACGGCGGTTATGCCCTGGCTAAACCTGCAGCTACCATAAGCCTGGCCAGTATTTACCAGGCAGTAAAGCCCGATGCTATTTTAGGCCAGGCCAAAAACCAGCCTAACCCGGCCTGCCCAATCGGTAAGCAAATAAATACGCACTTAAAAGAGCTGGACCTGGAGATAGAACAAACTATGCTGGCCAAATTAGGTAATACCAACCTGGCCGACTTTTGTAAGAAATTCGAGTAAAAAAATTTATAACAAACTGTAACAAATTTAATTACATATAAAATAAACACATTATGAAAATAGCAGTAATAGGCGCCACCGGTTTTGTAGGCCCCGAATTAGTAAAAGAAGGTTTATTGCGCGGATACGAAATAACCGCCATTGCCCGTAATACCGATAAGGTAGAAAAAGCAGCAGGCGTAACTGCCGTAGCAGCAGATGTAAATGATGTGGATGCACTGGCGGCCGCCCTATCCGGCCATGATGCGGTGATTAACTCTTTTAACGCAGGATGGACAAACCCCAACTTGTACAACGATTTCCTGACGGGATCTAAAAACATACAGGAGGCGGTAAAAAAAGCAGGTGTTAAACGCTTTATTACAATTGGTGGTGCAGGCAGCTTGTTTATTGATGGCAAACAATTGGTAGACGGCCCTCACTTCCCGAAAGAGTATTACCCGGGGGCATCTGCAGCGCGCGATTACCTTACTTACCTGCGTACCGAAACCGGGTTAGACTGGACATTTGTAAGCCCTGCCATTAACCTGCACCCGGGCGAACGCACTACCCAATTCCGTTTAGGTACCGAAAGCCCCGTATTTGATGCAGCAGGTAAAAGCGATATCAGCACAGCAGATTTAGCCGTAGCCATTTTTAATGAACTGGAAAATAACCGGCACATTAAAGCAAGATTTACTTTGGGTTACTAAACCAGCCGTAGAGACGCAATACTTTGCGTCTTTAACAGCGTGTTTTACCTAAATTTAATAGGGTATTTATTACCGTCCTAAAAGAGACGCGAAGTATCGCGTCTCTACTTTATTTTTTACAATACAAATTTGGCAGCTACCCACTCTTTATCTTTTTTGTGGGTGATGTATTTAAGGCCGTATTTGGCAGCTTCTTCGGTGATGATATCCAGATCGGGCGATTCATAGAAACCGCTGAAATAGATCTCGCCGCCGGGTCTTAATACCTCGGCATAACGGGCTATTTGATCCAGCAGGATATTGCGGTTAATGTTTGCCAATATAATATCGTACTGCTCGTTAGGGATAACTTCTTTTGAACCGCACAGGGCTTTGATGCCCTCTATATGATTCAATGCCGAATTTTCGATAGTGCTATCGTAACACACCACATCATAATCAATAGCGGTAAGATCTGAAGCGCCCAGCTTGGCAGCTAAAATAGCCAGGATGCCCGTACCACAGCCCATATCCAACACCTTTTTGCCGGCAAAATCATTCTCCAGCATCAGGCCCATCATCATGGCGGTGGTTTGGTGGTGCCCCGTACCAAATGCCATTTTAGGGTCGATAACTATCTCGTACGGAAACTCCGGTTTAGGCTCATGAAAGGTAGCCCTTACAAAAACCTGGTCGCTTATCTGTATCGGCTCAAAATTACTTTCCCATACCTCGTTCCAGTTTTTTTGCGGGATAAGGGTAATATCATAGCTAAACGTAAACATTTCGCGATAGGCTTCCAATGTTTCGTCCAGCAATTCCCGGTTAAGATCATCCACCGGGATATAGGCTTTAAAGCCCAGGTCAACCTCTTCAAACGTATCAAAACCAATTTCGCCCAAAGCGCCTATCAGCAAGTCCTGCTGGTAATCTTCGGTAGTAATGGTGGTGAAGAGTAATTCGTAGTAATTCATGGAGAGATATGAGTATTGAGATGTGAGATATAAGATAAGAAGGAATTATTTCCGGTCTCAATACTCCTATCTCACATCTCATATCTAAATTAATTAAACGCTTTAACGATATCTGTAAAGTCGCGTGATTTTAGGGATGCACCGCCAATAAGGCCGCCATCGATATCTGCACAGGCAAAAAGTTCGCCGGCGTTTTTAGCGTTACAGCTGCCGCCATAAAGTATGGTAGTATCATCTGCAACCTGCTGGCCGTATTTAGTAGCTAATTCGGCACGGATAAACGCGTGGATCTCCTGCGCCTGGTCTGATGTTGCTGTAACACCGGTACCAATAGCCCAAACCGGCTCGTAAGCCAATACTATCTGGCCAAACTTATCGGCATCTAAATGGAACACACCTTCTTCTAACTGGCTTTTGATGATGCCAAAATGCTCATTAGCCTCGCGCTGCTGTAAAGTTTCGCCGATACAGAAAATTGGTTTTAAACCGTTGGCCAAGGCGATGTCTGTTTTTTTAGCTAACAATTCGTTGCTTTCGCCAAAATACTGGCGGCGCTCCGAGTGGCCCAAAATAACGTACTCGGCACCTGTAGATTTTACTTGTTTGGCAGAAACCTCGCCGGTATAAGCACCACTTTCGGCCTGGTGTGCATTTTGTGCACCCACAGCAATGTTGCTATAGCCTTTAGCCAATTGAGCCAGGCTATGCAGGTGAATGAACGGGCTGCAAACTACCACCTGCTGGTTGCCGGTAGCTTCGTCTTTAACCATGTTGGTCACTTCAGAAAACAATGCAAGGCCTTCGTTATAATCAAGATTCATTTTCCAGTTTCCGGCTACAATTTTTTTTCTCATTTTGCTTTTTTTAAGTCCATGGACAATGGTCGATAGTCCATAGTATTGTTTAACGTTTATTTATCTTTTGGTAGCCATAGCGTGTTAACCATGGCTATTATTTTATTTCCTATAGGGCTTTGTCAGCTTATACACTTCTGTTAATATCGTTTTTTCGGTATCATCAAAGTTACGGTGCGGGCGGCGGCCAATAACACGGGAGGTAGTTTCCATCATTTTATCAAAACCGTATTCTTCAAAACCATCTGCACCACCCCAGCCAAAATCAGGTACATAATTGGGTGGATAACCGCCCCCAAAAACATTGGCACTTACCCCTACCACTGTACCTGTGTTAAACATGGTATTGATGCCGCACTTAGCGTGGTCTGCCATGATCAACCCACAAAACTGCAGGCCTGTTTTACGCATACTCCGGGTTGGATAATCCCACAGTTTAACTTCGCTGTAATTATTTTTCAGGTTAGAGTTATTGGTGTCGGCGCCTAGGTTACACCACTCACCTATCACGGCATTACCCAGGTAACCCTCGTGGCCTTTGGAGGAGTAACCCCATACCACGGCATTGTTAACCTCGCCGCCTATACGGCAATAAGGGCCAATAGTAGTAGCGCCATATATTTTAGTGCCCATTTTTATTTGCGAATGGTGGCACAAGGCAAACGGTCCACGGATGTGGGTACCTTCCCAAACCTCGGTATTGGATGACAAGTAGATGGGACCATTGAGAGTGCTAAAACTACAGCACTCGGACCGTACACCTTCTTCAGCAAAAAAATCATCGCCTATAATAGTATTGGTACTGCTTAATTTAGCGCTTTTACGGCCTGCGGTAAGCAGTTTAAAATCCTTACGCAGTTCGGTATCGTTTTTACGGAAAATATCTTCGGGGTGTGTTAATACAACAAGTTCATCGTTGTAAATAAGTTCATCCGTATACTTACCATAAGGGTCAAAGTTATCAGCATAAATATCCTTTAGCTTTACAGCTATCAAAATATCCTTATAACGCAGTGCCTGCCCGCTGCCTAAATTTTTAATAACTTCAACAACTGCTTCATCAGGGCAAACCGAGCCGTTGATGAATATATTATCGTCCTGAATAGTTAAAGGAAACTTAGCCTGCAAATAATCCCGGGTATAAAAAGAAAAATCTGAATTTAGATATTTGGCCCATTTTTCGGCAATGGTTAAAATACCTATTCTCAGATCGGCAACCGGGCGGGTGTATGTTAACGGCAGAAGGGTATGATGAGCATTATCGTCGAACAGTATGATTGCCATGGGCCAAAAATAAAAAAAGTCCCCCGTTTTGCGGGGAACTCATCAATATTTTATTGAAAAAACAATTATTTTTTGTTGTAACGGGTACGGAATTTATCGATACGGCCCGCTGTATCTACCAACTTCATTTTACCTGTGTAGAACGGGTGTGAAGTGTGAGAAATCTCTAATTTGATCAATGGATACTCGTTGCCATCTTCCCATTTTACGGTTTCGCGGCTATCGATACATGATTTAGTTATGAAAGAATAGTCGTTTGACATGTCTTTAAAAACAACTAACCTATAGTTTGATGGATGCAGATCTTTTTTCATTGCTATTGTATACTTTTTCTTTCTTATAAAAGAGGTGCAAATATACAAATACTTTTTAATATCAGAAATACCGCTGCAAAAAGTTTTTAACAGTATGTGCAGAGATTGCTGTTGCCTAATGTTTAGTATTCGGTTGCCCCAATATCAATTAAACTTGCCGCAGGGCGATCTTTTCTGTAGTAATCAAAACTAATACCGTAAACCGAAACACTTGCCCCTTTATTTATAAACGGAGATGATGCCTGTAGGTGGAAATCGTCGCCCGTATAATTTACAAACTTACAGGCATTTATGTCGGTACCTACATAATTATTTGAAGCCGTAAGCTTAACGCTATTGCTCTTTTTTTGTATAGCAATACCAGAGCCGGGTTTTATAATAACATTGTTGATCACCGTGTTCATCGGTATACTTTCTGAATTTAATTTAATACCGTTTACCGCAGGGGCAATAATGGTATTATTAACAAATTTAAAATTTGGGCCCGGCGTGTACCTGGAATCTGCAAAAATGCCATGCACACCCGCATTTATAATATAATTATTATAAACCAGGTTATCCCCCAGCCCTAAGACAATTATACCATCGCCCGGCGCGTTTTTAACAAGGTTATTGTAACATTTACCACCGGTACCTTCGCCAATTTGTATGCCGTTATTCTGCCCGCTGGCAAAAGGCGACCGCCCGGGAGATTTAACAGTGTTATTATAAACTAAGCAACTTGTAACAGCACTGCCTACCTGTATACCTTCGCACCCTGTAGAATCTGTTCTGTTAGAGTAAACTTTTAAATTAACTATATTATGCGGATAAACTTTCCCACAAGCAAGTGTTCTGCCGTCAGCATAAAAAGAATTACCGATGTATATACCTTCGCCACCGGTTTTGTGAATATAGTTATTATGCACTTTAATATTTTTCATTGTGAATTGGCCGCGCTGGGTTTTAACATCACATGTCGGATCAGTTTTTGCCATAATGCCGGCAAAGCCACTATTAACAACTTCTACATTTGATATTTCAAAGTCGGTGCTAAGATCGTCCATTGTCATACCAATATTACCGCCGCTTACTCTAAAACCAAAACTTATACCAGTTGCCCCATTCCCCAACACCTTAAAATTGCTGCAATTTTGTGTTTTAAAAGTATATGAAGCATTGGCAGCCGCTGTAAAGGTTACACGCCCCCCTTTGTTCATAATGATAATTGGATTAGTTGACGTACCTTTTAAGTTTTTAAAAAGCAATGCGCCTCTTGTACCCGCAGGGATGCATATTACAGACCCAGGCGCAAACTTAGCACCGTCAACCACCCACTGGGAAGGTTGAACAATGTATGAACACGCTGCAACCGTGTACAAGGCCAAGTTGGTGGTATCCGCATTTTCATTTACCTCATCTGTATTGGGGGTGGGCGCAGTAGATGTAGGTGTGGCTGCACTAACAGGATTTTCGATTGCACTTTTAGTTTTTGTACACCTTGTAAAAGATATTATCAGCACAACTGCTACTATTGCCCGCAATAAATATTTCATAATCACACTATAAGGATTAATAATCCTTTTGACCAGGCAATCAATGAGCTTTAGTTTGCCGCCTATCAAAAGCTACCTGTTTATACGATGCTTTTGGCAAAATGTTGCTCTGGATGATTTTTTAAAAATAAAAGGGGTTATTTTATTGAGGATTAAGTATTCATGATAATTAAAATACTGCTTAAACATTGCTGGTTTAAAATCTAATAACTAATACTTTGACACAGCTCTATCAGCACACCATTCGTACCCTTAGGATGTACAAAACAAACCAGTTTATTATCTGCACCGGGTTTAGGTTCATCATTTAGTAAAGTAAAACCTTCGGCTTTAAGGCGCGCAATTTCGGTAACAATATCAGTTACTTCAAAGGCTATATGGTGCACGCCCTCGCCACGTTTAGCTATAAACTTAGCAATCGGGCTATCCGGGTTGGTAGCTTCCAACAGTTCTATTTTATTGGGCCCTGCTTGCAAAAAGCCGGTTATAACACCTTCAGATGCTACCTCCTCGGTTTTATAAATAACTGTATCAAGCAGCTTTTGATAGATGTCTCCGGCCAGTTTAATACTGTTAACCGCTATGCCAATATGCTCTATTTTGTTCATCTAAATAATTTAAATTGGTAATATACAACAGTTATTTTAAGCCCTTATCTACTTCTCAAAGGGCATATTTTGCATAATGCCGCCCTTACCATAAGCGAGCTTTAAGATAAGCATTACTGTCATGTCCAAATATTGTAAATAAATGGCATGTAAACGCAATTTATAGCGGGTAACTGATGTAAAAGTAAAACTTTACGTATATTTGTATTGTTAATTTTTAATACATGAATATCCCAATTTATCTAGATAATAACGCTACAACACCTATGGACCCAAGGGTTCTTGAGGCTATGCTGCCGTACTTTAACGAAAAGTTTGGTAACGCAGCAAGCCGTAACCACCCTTTTGGCTGGGTAGCTGAAGAAGGCGTTGATTATGCACGCGAGCAGGTTGCAAAACTTATTGGCGCGAGCGAAAAAGAGATCATATTTACATCGGGTGCTACCGAGTCTGACAACCTGGCTATCAAAGGTGTGTTTGAAATGTACAAAGAGAAAGGCAACCATATTATAACTGCTGTTACTGAACATAAAGCTGTTTTAGATGCCTGCAAACACGTTGAAAAACTAGGCGGTAAAGTCACTTACCTTGCCGTTAAAGAAGACGGGCTGGTTGACCTGGAAGTATTAGAAGCCGCCATGACACCAGAGACTATCCTGGTATCTATCATGTACGGTAATAACGAGATTGGCGTAATACAACCTGTTAAAGAAATTGCTGCCATTGCCCATAAATATGGTGCCCTGTTCATGACAGATGCTACACAGGCTGTAGGTAAGATACCTGTTGATGTTAACCGCGATGGCATCGACCTTTTAGCCCTATCAGCGCATAAAATGTACGGCCCAAAAGGTGTTGGTGCTTTATACGTACGCCGTAAAGGTCCGCGTGTTAAGGTAACTGCACAAATGGATGGCGGTGGCCATGAGCGCGGAATGCGTTCTGGTACCCTAAATGTACCCGGTATTGTTGGCTTAGGTAAAGCTTGCGAAATTGCAGGTGCAGAAATGGAGAGCGAAGCTATCCGTTTATCTATCTTACGCAATAAATTAGAAGGTGCATTAACTGTACTGGAAGAAAGCTATGTTAACGGTAACGTTAATTACCGCTTGCCACATGTAGCTAATATATCTTTTAAATATGTAGAGGGCGAAGGATTGATGATGGCCATGAAAGATCTGGCGGTATCATCGGGTTCGGCTTGTACATCAGCATCATTAGAGCCATCTTACGTTTTAAAAAGCTTAGGGTTATCTGATGACCTGGCACACTCATCCATTCGTTTTGGTTTAGGCCGCTTTACTACCGAAGAAGAAGTTGATTATGCTATAGAAGTAACCAAAACTGCGGTTACGAATTTGCGTAACATGTCGCCGCTTTGGGAAATGTTTAAAGAAGGCATCGATCTTGACTCGATCGAGTGGGCAGAACACTAATTGCTTTTAATTTCGAATATCTAATGTTAAATTTAGAATATTGAAATTAAAAACTTAGAATTTGGGGTTAGAATTTAAAATCCCTTTTTAGAATTTAGAAATTAGGATTTAGAATTTTCTATCTCCACTTAATACTTAAAAATATGGCTTATTCAGATAAAGTAATTGACCATTATACTAACCCCCGCAATGTGGGCACGTTAGATAAAAGCAGCCACAAAGTGGGTACCGGCCTTGTTGGTGCACCAGAGTGTGGCGACGTTATGCGCCTGCAAATACAGGTGGATGACAATAACATCATCACCGATGCTAAATTTAAAACCTTTGGTTGCGGTTCGGCAATCGCTTCTTCATCTTTAGCTACCGAGTGGTTAAAAGGTAAAAGCGTTGATGATGCCATGAAAATCGACAATATGGATATCGTAGAAGAGCTTGCCCTTCCGCCGGTTAAGATCCACTGCTCGGTTTTGGCAGAAGATGCTATTAAAGCAGCCATTAACGATTTCCGCGTTAAAAACGGTATGGAGCCAATAGCTCTGGAAAAAACACATCACTAATTTGTGGTGAGTAGAGAGTAGTTGATTGGTGAGTAGTTTCAGCTGCTTACCTAAAAAAGTTGGATACTTTGCAACCACTCACCGCTCACTTAATCAACCATTAACCAACCATGGTAACTGTAACTGATAAAGCAAAAGCTAAAATAGATAACCTAATGAAGGATAGCGGCCTGGATGCTTCTTACTTTCTGCGTGTATCTGTACAGGGCGGCGGCTGCTCGGGTTTATCTTACAACCTCGATTTTGATAACGAGGAGAAAAAGGGCGACCAGTTTTTTGAAGACCGCGGTGTACGTTTTGCCCTGGATATGAAATCGTTTTTATACCTGGCCGGTACCGAGCTTGATTTTAGCGACGGACTGAATGGTAAAGGCTTTAACTTCCACAACCCAAATGCCACACGCACATGCGGTTGCGGCGAAAGCTTCTCGGTTTAATAATATTTTATTAACAATCAAAGGCTCCAAATTGGGGCCTTTTTTATTTATTCGATTTATATTAGCGATAGTTAATATATCCAATGGAAGAGAAATCCAATTACGACGTACAAGCAGCTTATTTAGCAATTGCTATTGAAATAGCAATTACTGCATTTAAATTTCATCCTCCCGTCGATTGGAACCAAGCGAATATAGATCATATTATTGGATTTTATATCGAAAGAAAAAGACGTACTCTATATCCTGAAGCTAAATTCAAGAAGATAGCAAGTTTAAAATATCTTGTTAATGATGTTTTTACATATTTTCAAGAGGCCGGGGGCAATACAGTAAGTTTCTTTTGGCAAGAAATTGAGAAAAGCAAATTGCCTTACAAGCGTGTTTATAAAATGGATAAGATTTTAAAAGCTAAGAAAATTAGAACTCCAATAGAGTATGATTATGTGATAGATGTAATTGTTCCTTATCAACAGGAGGGCCTGCTTGACAAACAGCAGATTATTTTCTTAAATAAACTCATTGGCGATTTTGAAAAGAAGAATGCCTAAGCTTCTCGGTTTAATAATATTTTATTAACGAAATATTCCAAAAGGTTGATTATATTTATATAGTCAACCTTTTTTGTTTAATAAGATGGAAAACAGGGCACTTGTAATACTGGGCAGCAACCGTAAAAACAGCCTAACCGAATCAATTACCCGCAAGGCTTTAGGGCAAATGAAATTTGACATGCTCGATCTGCTCGACCATAACATAGCCCACTACAATTACGACGGCCACTACCCTGCTAATGATGAATTTGAAGCCATCATCAATAAAGCTCTGCCTTATGATACTATTATATTTGCTACCCCTGTTTACTGGTACAGCATGAGCGGTGTAATGAAGGTATTCTTCGACCGGCTTACTGACCTGATCACCATAAAAAAAGACCTTGGCCGCGGTCTTAGGGGCAAAACAGCATCTATGGTAGCTGTAGGAGCCGACCCTACTATTCCCGATGGGTTTGAAACACCTTTTAAGCATACTGCTGCTTATTTAGGCTTACAATATAAGGGGTGTACTTACTATGCAACCGAGCCAAGAACGATTTAATTAAAACCTGATTAAGCCGCTTTTAATTAATTGTAAAATAATTAGCTTTGTTTATATAAACCTGATATATAAACTTAATGAATATTGTTGCTGAACAATCTACCATACCGGAGCTGATCCGTAATATTGTTGCGAACATACACCCCGAAGACCATACGTTTTTGATCCACAAGGTTAAAGATACCTGGGTGGAAATCTCCTATAAACAAGCACTCGAAAAAATTGATGCTTTATCTGCCTGGTTCCTAAACATTGGCATAAAAAAAGGCGACAGGCTGGCCCTGATCATAGAGAATGGCCCCGATTACGTTTATTACGACCAGGCCCTTCAACAAATAGGCGCTGTAAATACCTCCATATATCCTACCCTTTCTGAAACCGAGATAGAATATATCCTGAACGATTCTGAAGCGCGTACCATCATCACGGGCAACCCATTTCTTTGCCGTAAGGTATTAAAGATAGCTAATAACTGCCCCGCATTAATGCGCATTATCCCCGCATTTGATGGTTTCGAAAAGTTTACCGACGGCCTGCAACTAAATGCCGGTGTGGTTGGCTTTAAACAAGTTATTGAAGAGGGTTTAACGCTGGTTGACGGCTACCGCCATGCTATCAATGCCGCTCGTGAGGCTATCCTGCCGTCAGATCTTTCTTGTTTGATTTATACTTCGGGCACAACCGGCACACCTAAGGGCGTAATGCTTACCCACTACAATCTTACCGAAAACTGTAAGGTAAGTCTTTATCAAATCCCTAATGTAGATAAAGACGATTTATTTTTGTCGTTCCTGCCGCTATCACATGTATTTGAGCGTACAGCAACCTATTATATTTGTATGAATAAAGGTTGTAAAATTGCTTTCGCCCAAAGCCTGGAACTTTTGGCTAAAAACATGGCAGAGGTTAAGCCTACCATTATGTGTTGTGTACCTCGCTTGCTGGAGCGAATCCACGACAGGGCCATTAAAAACGGACAATCGGCAGGTGGGGTAAAAACTAAAATATTTAATTGGGCACTAAAAATTGGCCGCCAATATCGCCTGGTAAAAGAAGCAGGTAAAACCCCGGGCATCATCTTAAGTGCCGAGCAGAAACTGGCCAATAAGCTTGTGTTTAGTAAAATTAAAGAAAAAACGGGCGGCCGCTTAAAAATGCTGCTATCGGGCGGTGGTGCCTTGCCCAAAAATGTAGGGGAGTTTTTTGGAGATATAGATATTAAACTACTGGAAGGCTTTGGGCTTACGGAAACATCGCCGGTAATGTCTATCACCGAGAATGACCGTATTATTTATGGCACCGTTGGCCGCATTATAAAAGGTATAGAGGTAGGCATCCAAAATGTAGATACCAAACACATCTACACCAAACAAACCTACGATAACTTTAACCCAAATTTAGAAACAGAAGAGGGCGAGATCATCGTACGCGGGCATTGCGTGATGAAGGGCTATTGGAAAAAGCCGGAAGAAACTGCTGCCGTCATTGATAGCGAAGGTTGGTTCCACACGGGGGATATTGGGCGTTTTTACAGAGGTAACCTGCAAATTACCGACAGGCTTAAAAACATGCTGGTAAACGCCTACGGTAAAAACGTGTACCCAACTCCGGTAGAGAATACTTACCTTAAAAGCCCTAAAATTGAACAGGTATTTTTAATTGGCGATAAACGCGAATACATTACAGCCATTTTAGTCCCCGGGAAGGAACTATTACAAGAAACCTTTAAAATGGGCGACGACTTTTTTGAAAAACCCGAGTTGTTTATCGAGGACAAAGAAATTAACGACTGGATAAAACAGGATATCAAACGCTTATCTAACGAATTGGCCAAGTTTGAGCGAATTAAAAATTTCAAACTCAAGCGCATTCCCTTTAGCATGGAAGCCGGCGAAATAACCCCTACCCTTAAAGCCAAACGTAAGGTAATAGAAAAAAAATATGCTAATGCCATAGACGACCTATACACCGGCGAGGAGGACGCGGATTAGGGTTGATCCCAATAAATGTTAAAAGAAATATATGCCCTAAACAGCTACTCTACGCTGCATAACAACGATAGCTTTCAGCAAAAGCTGTTATTGCTATTTAAGATCTATGTCATCATTTTTCTTTTTAACTTTTTAAGCGCACCGCTTTATTTGATGTGGGAATATATAGTGACAAACCTGTTCCATTACAAAAGCCTGGGTAACCAATATAAGCTATCGATGCATAACTTTTTTACTAAGTATGGTTATTGGAAAGCGCTGCTGTATATCACCCTGATAGGCCCTGTAATAGAGGAGTTGATCTTCCGGCTGCCACTATCGTTTAAACGCAAGCATATCGCAGCATCATTTGGTTTTGCCCTGGTATTATTTGCCAAAGCAATCCCATGGATAAGCAACCAAAACCTTGCTTTAAACATCATTTTACGTATAGTACTTTTTGCAGTAGGCTATCTGGCATTTGCCAAAACGTTACCGCAACATACTTCGCCTAATAAGCGGGCAAAAACAGGATTAATATTAGCATCAATCATTGTATTCGGCATGCTACATACCTTAAACTACGCACCGTTTCATTTGGCTATACTGTTTATATATCCGCTGTATGTATTGCCGCAGTTGTTTATGGGATGGATACTAACGTACGTTCGCTTTAAAAACGGTTTTTTTTGGGGAGTAGCGCTGCACATCATGATCAACAGTATTACTATGCTTTTACAGCTAATTTACAAGCCGTTTTAATTGGTTTCCCTGGGGGTATATTTCCAAAAGTCTTTAAGTAGACCAGGATTACCTGTGCCTATATAACCCACTCCATCAATCGCAAAGCTCACCATATCATAACGGGCAATACCGGGTAGGTTAGTTATTTTAGACCAGGCATTGTTAGCTGAGCTGTATTTATACCAATCATCTGCAGTGCCGCTTGTTTTAGAACCCATGCCTGCATAGCCATCATTACCAATTACAAAACTACCGCTAAACGCACGGGCGGCGCCTGTAAAATCGGCTTTGCGGTTCCATTTATCAGATACGGGTTCATACGCCCAAAAGTCTTTGGCGGCCACATCGGGCGATGCCCCGCCTAAACCTGCATAGCCGCTTCCATTCACGGCAAATGCGATCAGGCCAAAACTACCCATACCCGGATAGTCGGCAACGCGGGTCCATTTATCCGTAATAGGCTCATACTTCCAGATGTCCTTATAATTAACATCATAGGTATTATTGGTACCTAAACCCATATAACCAATTCCGTTAATGGCAAAAGCAATTACATTTTCCCTTCCGCCGCCCGCAAAATCTGCCCTACGGTTCCACTTATCTGTAGCAGGGTCATATTCCCAAAAATCATTATTCTGTAGCACATTATTGCCCGGGTCAGCAACACGCTTACCATAACCAGATCCTAAATAGGCTTTGTTATTAATGATAAATCCCCGTATATATTCTGATGCCTGGCCGGGATAATCTGCCTTTCGGGTCCATTTATCTATTTTCGGGTCGTACTCCCAAAAATCATAAAGGCCTAACTGGTTAAAACCACTATCGCCGTTACCACCTATTACGTATCCTTTATGGCCAATAGTAAACCCAAACGACCGTACCCTGCCTATGCCCGCAAAATCGCCCAGTTGCGCCCATAACCCAGGCAGGCCGTTTGCATAATTAGGTACAAAGGGTTTATCTTTTTTACACGAAAACAGCGTTAAAGCAAGTAGCAATAACAGGCCGGTTCTTTTTAGCATATATAATTGCTGATACGTAAATATAAAATATAAGTATCACAATATATATGAGTGATTAAAAATCAGTTGTTTAACAATTCCTGAAAAAGATCAATAAACTCACCTACATGGCGGCCATCCATTAAACCATGGTGTACGGTTACCGATAAGGGCATTATTTTTTTGCCATCAGCCCCGGTAATTTTACCCAGTGATATTTTGGGCATACTATCCTTAAAAGTAAAACTGCGTGCGTGCGTTAAGCCGGTAAAATTTACCCACGGTATGGCAGATACATGCAAAACATTAAATACCGGCCTTAACTCTAACCCTGTTGTGTTTTGCACACGTGTTATCTCTTGCTGTGCCCCAGCTATAAATTCATTAAAATTCTTGTGATAATTTATATAAGAAAAGCCAAATGTGGTATCAGGTCGGCTTACTGTAGTAGAAGTATTAATAACATCGTAAAGGTACACCTCCCCGTCCTCTACCCGGTATTTAAAGTGCTCAATCTGATTCGCTGCTTTTAAAATGGCATGCAGATAATATAAAAAGAAAGATACGCCCTGTTCCCTTGCTTTTTGATAGGCTATGGTAACATCCACATTTACGGTAGCTCCAAAAAAAGGCTCTTCAAAAGCGTTAAAAAAGTTAAAATGGTCTTTACGGTACCAGGTTTCCAGGTCTATTTTGGTTTTCATGCTTACAGGTAGGCCAATATATCTTTAATGGTATCGGCACTTTTAAAACGTTCGTTATCTATACTATCTTCTATATGCTCGTGTGCCCAGGTGATATGGTAAGGCACATGTATGGCATGGCCGCCAATACTAAGTACCGGCATTACATCACTTTTAAGCGAGTTACCTACCATCAGCAGTTCCTGCGGTTGTATATCCAGATGTTTGATCAGTTTGAGATAATTGGCATTATCCTTTTCGCTCATAATTTCGATATGATGAAAATAAGGACTAAGGCCCGATTTTTTGAGCTTTCGTTCCTGATCGAGCAAATCGCCCTTAGTGGCTACAACCAACCGGTATTTACTTTTTAAAGCCTCCAGCACCTCTTCTACCCCATCCAGTAATTCTATAGGTTGGTTAAGCATCTGTTTACCCAGATCCATGATGTGGGCAACAGCTTCTATGCTCAAGGTATTTTGGGTGATCTTCATGGCGGCCTCTATCATCGATAAGATAAAGCCTTTAATGCCATAACCGTAAAGCCCCAGGTTGGTAATCTCTATTTTCAGTAACTCGCGCTCCAACTCATGCTGCGAGGCATAGGATGCCAGCAGGCTACAAAACTGCTCTTCCGTTTGCCTAAAATAGGGCTCGTTAACCCAAAGTGTATCATCCGCATCAAATGCGATCACCTTAATACTCATAGGGGCGAAGTTAGTAATTAGTGATTTAATGAATTAGTAATTGAGTGATTTTTGTGAGGGGAGCTGGTAGAATTTGATATTTTACTCACCAGGTCATAGCTTCGCTCGACCACCCTCTCTTCGCTCCACGGAAAGAGGGAAATAGATTAAATAAGTACTATTTTTCGGAGAGGGCTGGTGATAGGCTTTTCCCACCCTCTTTGCGCAGCAGAGAGGGTCGACCAGCGCAGCGTAGTCGGGGTGAGTAAATTATAATAGGGCATTGCTTCAAATGTCATATCTAACAACTCATTTCTAAGTTAAAAATCCTATTTTTGCACCCTTATTATTTATACATTATACAATGAGTATTGCACTATCCGAACAGGAAATTTTACGCCGCGAATCGTTACAAAAACTACGCGAGCTGGGTATTAACCCTTATCCTGCCGAAGCTTTCGAGGTGACCGCATGGGCACAAGACATTAATGACAATTTTGAAGCTGCGCCGGATAAGTATAAACAGGTTGTAATTGCAGGCCGTATCATGACACGCCGCATTATGGGTAGTGCATCTTTTGCCGAGATACAAGACAGCACAGGCCGCGTGCAGATCTATATAAAACGTGATGACATTTGCCCCGGCGAAGACAAAACGCTATACAATACCGTATTTAAAAAACTGCTGGATATTGGCGATTACGTGGGCATTAAAGGTTATGTATTTTTAACCCAAACTGGCGAAATATCTATCCACACCGAAGAACTGGTGGTGCTTTCCAAATCTTTAAAACCACTGCCTGTTGTTAAACGCGAGGAAGACGGTACCATACACGATGGTTTTACCGACCCTGAAATGCGTTACCGCCAGCGTTATGTAGATCTAACCGTTAACCCGGAATATAAGAACATCTTCATCAACCGCTCTAAAGTGATTACCGCTATGCGTAATTACTTTAACCTGCAGGGCTGGATGGAGGTAGAAACCCCTATCCTGCAGCCTATTCATGGTGGTGCAGCGGCCCGCCCGTTTGCTACACATCACAATACGCTGGATATGCCATTGTTTTTACGTATCGCTAACGAGCTTTACCTGAAACGCCTTATTGTGGCTGGTTTTGATGGCGTATACGAGTTTGGCAAGATGTTCCGTAATGAGGGCATGGACCGCACCCACAACCCGGAATTTACCGCCATGGAGATCTATGTAGCTTACAAAGATTATATCTGGATGATGGCTATGGTAGAGGAATGTTTAGAAACCGTTGCCAAAGCCGTGCATGGCATATCTGTAGTACAGGTTGGCCAAAACGAAATAAATTTTGCCGGCCCGTACGAGAAATTATCGATGTATGATTCTATCCTGAAATATACCGGTATAGATGTATCTGCTATGGACGAGGAAGGCCTGCGTAAAGTTTGTGCTGAATTAGCCATTGAGGTTGATGCCAGCATGGGTAAAGGCAAATTGATTGATGAGATCTTTAGCGCTAAGGTCGAACACAACCTGATTCAGCCAACATATATTACCGATTACCCTATCGAAATGACACCGCTTGCCAAAAAGCACCGCACTAAAGATGGTTTGGTAGAACGTTTTGAGTTATTTGTAAACGGTAAAGAGATAGCTAACGCTTACTCGGAATTAAACGACCCGATAGACCAACGTGAGCGTTTAGAAGAGCAGTTGATATTAGCGGGCCGTGGCGATGACGAGGCAATGGCGATGGACGACGATTTTTTACGTGCCCTGGAATATGGTATGCCGCCAACATCCGGCTTAGGTATCGGTATCGACCGTTTGGTAATGCTGATGACCAACCAAAGCACTATACAGGAAGTATTGTTCTTCCCGCAGATGCGCCCTGAAAAAAAGGTTAAGGCACCAACCATAGAAGATTTTACCAATATTGGTGTACCTGCCGAGTGGGTACCTGTATTAAATAAAATGGGGTTTAACACCGTAGAAGAACTAAAAGCAGGCAACCCCAACAAGGTATTTAACGACCTTGGCGGAATGCGCAAAAAATTAAAGCTGGAAATTACCATGCCTGTTAAGGAAGTGGTAATGGCCTGGTTTGAGTAAACTTAGTTCAAGTTGATGGTTCATGGTGAACATTATAAAAAAAGGGACGCTAAAAGCGTCCCTTTTTGTTTTATATCCCCCATAATTGCGAGCGTAGCGTGGCAATCTCTTTAAGCAAATCAATCACGCATGGTGTACAACTATAATGAAGAGATTGCCTCACACCTCGCAGTGACGGAGTTTTCTATGATCTATTAACCATCAACTATCAACCTTTTATTTAACCTTTAATCAACATTTCTTAACAAAAAGATAAAGAGAATAAAACTTTCATTTAATAGTAGTTGTTCATTTTTATATCGAACACACTATAAATGAATGCCATGACAAATTCTATATTGGAAATTACCGAAAACGAGTACCTGATAAAACTAAACAGAAGCAATTTCGACCTGTCGTTTATCCGCAGCCTGCTTAAAATAGTAGAGGTATCTAAACCGGTAAAAGCAACAACTGAAAGCATTAGCTATTACAACGAGGCGCCACTTGTAGACAGGCACATCGAGCCATCACAAAGCCACTCATCAGAGCCGGATTACTTCAGCAACCTGGACGAAAAATAAAAAGCGTTTTACCGCTTCTTAGAATTTCTGGCGGAAACCTCCGCGTTGTACCTGCTGCTTATCCATTTGGGCCATCTGGCCCTTCATCATCTTTATCTGGTCGGCAAGTAATTTATTCTTGTCGTCCTTAGCTGCTTCTTTTAAATACATCTCGGCTTCGCGCTTGTTGCGTTTGGCCATAGATATGCCTGCCAGGCTCAATTTAGCCAATGCCGTATTGTGCGACATGCCCATGCCCAACTGAAGTGATTTCTTAAAGTACTTTTCTGATTTTAAAGGCGCCGTGCGCGATTCTATTAACCCTATCAGCAGGTTGTAGTAACCATGCTGGCTTTTGTAAAGTTGTTTTTCGTAATCAGTAATTTTTGCAAGTGCTGCTTCTGCCTTGACAGAATTTTCTTTGCGCAGGTAAAACTGTGCAAGCAGCATATTCTCGTTAAAAAAGAAGGTAAGCAAAGTAATGCCACCTAATAAAAATACGGTTATCCCCCAGCCCCAAAAACCAAAGGCACATAGTGTAACACCCGCACCCATTATAACACAAGCAATAATTAACCTAACTATATTCGACATAATTTGTATTAGTATAAAAACAGTGTGCAAATATCGTTATTTGTAAGCTAAATAAAACATCAGTATTTAATATTTATGGCCGGAGAATTAGAACCATCGTGGAAGCAGCATTTAAGCGCAGAATTTGACAAACCTTATATGCAGCAACTAAAGGCATTTCTTAAAACCGAAAACGATGCGGGCTACACTACCTACCCCCGCAATGCCGATATCTTTAACGCATTTAATATTACCCCCTTTGATGAGGTTAAGGTTGTTATATTAGGACAAGACCCTTACCACGGCCCCAACCAAGCGCATGGTTTATCATTCTCGGTACAAAAAGGCGTGGCAGTGCCACCCTCATTAAAAAATATTTATAAGGAATTAGCTACAGATATCCCCGGCTTTACCATCCCCCAAACCGGCGACCTAACCAAATGGGCCGAACAAGGCATATTGTTACTAAACGCCACCCTAACGGTAAGGGCAGCCACTGCAGGCTCCCACCAAAAAAAGGGTTGGGAAAAATTTACGGATGCCGCCATAAAAACATTGTCGGATGAAAAAAAGGGAATCGTATTTATCCTTTGGGGGGCATATGCGCAATCAAAAGCAGCGCTCATCAACCCAAACAATAACCACCTTATTATTAAATCTACCCACCCATCGCCCCTGGCAGTAAGCCACGGCGGGTTTTTCGGCTCCAAACCATTCTCTAAAACCAATGCGTTTTTAAAACAGGAAGGAAAGGAAGAGATAAATTGGCAGATCTGAACCCCCAGGCCTGCTAAAGGGAAGCTTTTAAAAAGCGTAACTCCCGTTCATATTTCTATGGACGGGAGTTATGATAAATCAATATTTCCGTTCAGGCAGTCAGGGGGCGGAGGGCGTTATTCCTTCTGGTTATAATCAAAAGCGCGACTATTAAATTTGGCACCCAACACAACCAGGATACAACGCGATAGGCGGGCACAAAATCATGATAAACAAACATTATTAATAGCGGCAGCCAAACCCGCAGCGTAACAGCTGCAAATGTAAGCGCGTAATTGCATATCATCCATTTTTGATGAAGCAGTACATGCCCCTGCCTGATGGTGCTGTACCCCATTACATTACTGATTAGCCAAGTAATAGCCAGAAAACCAAAACCCAATACACAAACTAAACCGCCTGTAGCAAAAAAGGCAATGTATAAGCCGGCTATACTACTTAAAGCCACCGCGATAACATATATTTTACCTACAAGTCGATGCATATTTAAATAGCGCTGGCGCAAACGGGCACTAAATTGAGTCCAACCAATTAAAAGGGCTAAACCGCCAAAAGTAATGTGGATATAAAAGGCGGTACTCCAGATGCTGTTATTCAAAACTGCCTTTGGTTTTGAATGTAATAAACCGTTAGACTGCATATCGATCAAAAGATATAACAACGGATAAAGACCAATAGCAATAGCAAAAAAGGCAAACGGGATCCAAGGCAGGTTTTTAAGTTTCATCGTAAGCTTAGACGTTATAAAAGCCTGAAGGTTACATATGGCCTTAAAAGAAAAAAACATGTAACATAAAAAAGCCAGAGATCAGGTGATTTTTCTTCCTGATCCCTGGCTCTACATATCTTGCTTGCCTAATTAATACTCCAGCGGTACGATGGGCTCTTTTTTACTGGTGCTCATGATCATCATGGTTTGGAAGGTTTTTACCACAGTAATGCGGCTTATCTTCTCCATAATCAATTGCTCGTACGATTTAATATCGCGTACGTAAACCTTCAGCAAAAAATCGCACTGGCCGGTTACGTGGTGGCATTCGGTTACCTCTTTAATAGATTGTATTTCATCTAAAAATGTTTGTATGGTATTTTTCTGATGAAAATCCAGCGAGATCTGTATAAAAGTTTTAATGCCTAAGCCGAGTTTTTCTTCGTCAACAAGGGCATGGTAGCTTTTTATGAACTGCGCATTTTCCAGTTTGCGCACACGCTCTAAAGTCGGTGCCGGCGATAAGCCAATTTCATTCGAAAGCTGCAAATTGGTAATGCGTCCGTTCTCCTGTAAAATCTTAAGTATCTGTAGGTCTATTTTATCTAATTCTTGCGCCATGGTACGTGCAAATATAAAGCATTCTTTACCTCACAAAATATAATTTTTTTGAAAACTATTTTAACAAAACATATTATAAAATTATTTGTATTTTTAGATAAGCCTAAAAAATTAATTAGGTTTGTTTAAATGTATACGTTAGCTGAAGAAAACTATTTGAAGGCCATTTACAAACTCTCGTTGATAGCCGAAAATGTAAGCACCAATCAAATTGCTGCCGAACTAGCCACCAAAGCATCGTCGGTAACAGACATGCTGAGGAAGCTTGCGGAAAAGCTTTTGATTAATTATACCCGATATCAGGGTGTTAGTTTAACGCAATCCGGAGAGAAGGTGGCCATCAATATCATTCGCAGGCACCGCCTTTGGGAATATTTTTTGGTAGAGAAACTGCATTTTAAATGGGATGAAGTACACGAAATGGCCGAAGAGATGGAACATATCTCTTCTACAGAATTGATTGATAGGTTAGATGAATTCATGGGTTTCCCCAGTCGCGACCCGCATGGCGACCCGATACCCGACAGTAAAGGCAACTTCAAAAAGAATGACCTGAAGCCTATTTCTGCTTTGGGCATTAATACTTGCGGCATCATATCCGGCGTTAGGGACCACTCTGCTGTATTTTTACAATACTTAGCGAAACAAAACCTAACCATAGGCAAAACTATCACTATTAAAGAGATTATAAGCTACGATAATACCGTGGTAATAGAAATGGAAAACAAAGATCTACAAATAAGCCGCGAAGTGGCCAATAACCTGCTAATAGCCTTATGACCACACAACAACACGATAGCCACTCGTTGGGTAACGTACACAATACCGTAACCACCGAAGGAAAAACCGGGTGGCGAAAATTACTTTCATTTTTGGGCCCTGCTTATTTAGTAAGCGTAGGCTATATGGACCCAGGTAACTGGGCAACTGATTTGGCAGCAGGCAGCCAGTTTGGTTATAAACTAATATGGGTGCTATTATTATCTAATATGATAGCCCTGCTTTTGCAAAACCTGGCCGTGCGCCTGGGTATTGTGCGCGGGTTAGATCTGGCGCAGGCATCAAAACATACCTACCCTCGTTTTGTAAATTTTTGCCTGTATGTACTGGCCCAAATCGCCATCATCGCCTGCGACCTGGCCGAGATTATCGGGATGGCTATTGGTTTAAACTTGCTATTTGGCTTACCGCTGATATGGGGGGTGTCCATCACCTTATTAGATACTTTGCTTTTACTATTCCTGCTTAATAAGGGTATGCGCAAGCTGGAGGGTTTTATTATCTCCCTGATATTTATAGTTGGCCTGGCCTTTTTGGCACAGATGTTTATTGTGCAACCAAGTGTTATTGAAATTGCCAAAGGCTTTATACCAACCAAGCTAAACAGCACTTCGTTATACCTGGCCATCGGTATTATTGGTGCAACGGTAATGCCGCATAATCTGTATCTGCATTCTTCCCTGGTACAAACCCGTAAGATAGATCGTAGCGAGGAGGGTATCAAAACCGCCATCCGCTATAACTTTTGGGATACAACCATTGCCCTTAACCTGGCGTTTCTGGTAAATGCGGCTATATTAATATTGGCCGCAAGTGCATTTTTTGGCCGTGGCTTTCATGAGGTTGCCGAGATACAGGACGCACATAAACTGCTCACCAATATATTTGGCAAACTGGCCCCCGCCCTATTTGCTATTGCTTTAATAGCCGCCGGCCAAAGCTCTACCGTTACAGGTACCCTTGCCGGGCAAATTATAATGGAGGGGCACTTAAACCTGCGTATTGCACCATGGCTACGCCGATTATTAACGCGCTTACTGGCTATTATCCCTGCATTTTTCACTATTCTGCATTTTGGGGAAGAAGGGTTGGGTAAACTTTTAATATTAAGCCAGGTAGTACTAAGCCTACAACTGGGTTTTGCCATCATACCGTTAATACATTTCACATCTGATAAAAAACGTATGGGCAAGTTTGCCACCAGTACGCCATTAAAAGTACTGGCATGGGTATTTGCTGCTTTAATAGTTGGGTTGAATGCTAGGCTGATTATACAAGAAATAGAAACATGGGCGGCGGCAAGCTCCGGATCTGCCAATTTAGTGCATTATATTATATCGCCTATTGCGGTAGGGGTTGGTTTATTGCTGCTATATGTATTTTTAAGGCCTATACTATATAAACACGTTAACCAGCCAATTTATGTGCCACATGGCATAGCCACCGCACTTGATAATTTGGAAGCTGTTAGCTATAAACAAATTGGTATCACGATAGATTTTTCTAAAAATGACCAAGATACTATTCGCCATGCGCTAATGCAGGGTGGCAAACGGGCGCATTACAATCTGATACATGTGGTAGAAACTGCTGGTGCACGTTATTATGGCAAACAGGTGCTGGATAGCGAAACACAAAGCGATGTAGACAATTTAGATATTTATGTAGATACCTTAATAAAATTAGGATATAAAGCCGAAGCCCGGATTGGTTTTGGTAGCGCTGCGCCGTCTATTGCACAGATAGTAAAAGAAAACAAGATGGATTTTGTGGTGATGGGGTCGCACGGGCATAAAGTTTTAAAAGATCTGATTTTTGGCACCACTGTTGATTCGGTAAGGCACAAGGTTAATGTACCGGTACTAGTGGTTAAACCTCAAAAAAATTAATTGCATATTTGCAGCGTAATGGAGCAGAACTTATATATCAAAAATAAAAAGGCTTACTTTGAGTATCATATACTGGATAAATACACAGCAGGTATCAAACTGTTGGGTACCGAGATCAAATCGATACGCGAGGGAAAAGCTAACGTTAACGATGCTTTTTGCACCTTTATAGATAATCAATTATACGTACGTAACCTGCACATTGCAGAGTATTCGATGGGCTCGTTTTACAACCACGAGGCTAAACGCGACCGCGTATTACTACTTAATAAAAAAGAATTAAAAAAGTTGCAAACCCGCGGTGAAGAAAGGGGTCTAACCATTATCCCCCTTGCCCTATTCATCAGCGACCGCGGTTTTGCCAAGTTAGAAATAGGCCTTGCTCAAGGTAAAAAGACGTTCGACAAACGAGAAACCCTAAAAGAGCGCGACACCAAAGTTGAAATGGACAGGGCGATGAAACGTTAGTTTGCAGTAGACTGTTTGCAGATTGCAGCATTCATTTATGCGAACTGCAACTCTTAACTGCTAACTTCCCTCTACCATGCCCTATCACCCACCAACGGTACAAACCTAAAGGTATCGAGCACGTGGCGCTCATAATCGTGCTCGGCGGTTTTAAGTACGGTAACCATCTTTTGCGATTTTTCATCCCCTACCGGGATAACCAGGATACCGCCAATTTTCAGTTGCTTTAATAATACTTCGGGCACAGTTGGTGCACCTGCAGTTACGATGATCTTATCGTAAGGTGCATCTTCGGCAATACCTATAGATCCATCGCCTAAAAAGAATTTGGGTTTGTAACCCATGTAGGGCAATACCTGTATAGTACGTTCATATAATTTTTCCTGGCGCTCGATGGTGAACACTTTGGCGCCCACCTCCATCAATACACAGGTTTGGTAGCCACAGCCGGTGCCTATTTCCAGCACTTTGTCGCCCTTTTGGATATGCAGTAATTCAGTTTGGTAAGCTACCGTATAGGGCTGTGAAATGGTTTGCCCTGCCCCTATCGGGAAGGCAATATCCTTGTAAGCCTGGTTCCAGAAAGTTTCATCGAAAAAATAATGGCGGGGAACTTTACCTATGGCTAATAATACTTTCTCGTCCTCTATACCCTTCTTTCTAAGTATATCTACCAATCGTTTTCTTGCTCCTTGCTCACGGTAATTATCAATAAACTTGTACGCCATTTGCACAAAGATAACACGATTTTAACAGGATTTAGTGGTTGAGCGATGAACAGGATTTGACTTGCAAGTTGATGTTTGATTTACAGAGATATAAAATTAGTATGGGTCAACATCAGGCTGCACAATGCTGCCTTTGCTTAATTGGGTTGTTTGGAACTGGGTAATTACATCCCTGACAATAGCCTTGGCTTTTACAATAGAAATGGTATCGCGCTCAAACTTTAACATGATCGATTTGATGTAGTAGTTGCGAATGCGGTTGATCAGCGGGGCTTCCGGCCCTATCACACGGTCGCCAAAGTGCTTACGCAATTCGTTAGCCAGGTATTCGGCTTGGTTGTAAAGTACTTCGGGCGTTTTATGTTTAATATCTAGGCTAATAATACGGTAGTACGGCGGGTATTTAAAGTTTTTCCGCTCCTCCATCTCGGTAAAGTACAGGTCGCTGTAATCGTTCTCTATCACCTGTTTAATCACGCGGTGGTTAGGGTCGTAAGTTTGGATAACTACCTTACCTTGCTTACCCCTGCGCCCTGCCCTGCCGCTTACCTGGGCAAGCATCTGGTAGCTACGCTCGTTGGCGCGGTAGTCGGGATATTTAAGCAGGCTATCGGCATTGATGATACCTATAACAGTTACATCGGCAAAATCAAGCCCTTTAGCAACCATTTGCGTACCAACCAACACATCTATCTTTTTCTCTTCCAGGTTATTAAGTATGGTTTGCAGGGAGTTGCGCGAACGGGTGGTATCCAGGTCCATTCGGGCCAGTCGCACGTTAGGCATCAGTACAGATAATTCGTCCTCTACCTTTTCGGTACCAAAGCCCTTATATTCTAAATGGGTAGAGCCGCAAGCCGGGCAAATGCTTGGCGTATCTTCTTTATAACCACAATAATGGCAGTGCAGCTTATGGGTATGTTTATGATAGGTTAAACTAACATCGCAATTAATACACTTAGGCGTGTAGGCACAAACGCGGCACATCAGCACCGGGGCGTATCCTCTACGGTTTTGGAATAGTATCACCTGCTCCTTATTATTAAGTGCCAGTTGAATATCCTGCATCAGCACACCACTGAAGTGCGATTGCATGGTTTTGCGTTTAGTTTCTTCAGATATACTTACTACCTCTATCAGTGGCAATTGCACACCGCCGTAGCGTTCCATCAATTCAACCAGGCCGTATTTCTTAACCCGGGCATTATAATAGGTTTCAAACGATGGTGTAGCCGAGCCAAGCAGTACCTTACCTTTATACATATTAGCCAGGTAAATGGCGGCGTCGCGGGCGTTGTAACGTGGTGCAGGGTCGTACTGTTTGTAGGATGTTTCGTGCTCTTCATCTACAATGATCAGCCCCAGATCGCTAAACGGCAAAAACACCGATGAGCGGGCACCCAGTATCACTTTATACTCATTATTCAAAACTTTTTGCCAAACCTCTACCCGCTCGTTATCATTAAAGCGGGAATGGTAAACACCTATGGTACCACCAAAATATACCCGCAGCCGTTCTATAATGTGGGTAGTTAAAGCAATTTCGGGCAGCAGGTAAAGCACCTGGCGCCCGGTAGCCATCATCTCCTCTATCAGTTTAATGTAGATCTGCGTTTTGCCGGATGAGGTAACGCCATGCAGCAACACCACATCTTTTTCTAAAAATTGCTCTTGTGCCTGGGCCAGGGCAATTTCCTGTGCCGGGCTTAGTATAAAGTTGCTTAGCTGGTCTTCGTCCTCGGTGTAACCCAGCCGGCTTACCGTTCTGTCCTCGGCAATAAAAACTTCTTTTTCTATCAGCGATTTGATACTTGATTCGCCCGAACCGCTTTCTTCTATCAGTTCGTTTTTGGCAACGGCCTTCCGCTGGCGCGATAATTTTATAAAAGCCAATACGGCATCTGCCTGTTTAGAAGCGCGTTTTTCCAGGATATTAAAAAGTTCTTTTAGCGCTTCCTGGTTATGATAAGCCGGGTTTAAGGTGAGATAAGTGCGCTTACGGGGTTTATAGCGCTCGCTAACTTCCTCGGATATGGTAACGATATTTTTCTCGAATAACGATTTCAAGATCGGCATTACTGTTTTTTGGCCCAGCAGTTTAGCAATATCGCTAATGGTTAGTTCGGGCTGTATGTCCAGTGCCTCGGTAATTAAATATTCTTTATCGTTAAGTGATGCTTTGTCATACTCAAAATCTTTATTGAGCATCACCTTGGTTTCGCTGGCCAGTTTAAGTGCCGATGGCAGGGCGGCGTTCATCACCTCGCCTGCGTTACACATATAGTACTCTGCCAGCCAGTGCCAAAACTGCAATTGCCTTTGGGTAACCACGGGCCTGTCATCTAATATATCAATCAGGTACTTTGCCTCGTACTTTTCGGGCGCTAGCTCCGTTATATTTGCTACAACGGCCGTGTAAAGTTTGCTTTTGCCAAATTGCACCACTACCCTTTTGCCTGTTGCTATAGCATCATTCATTTCAAAGGGGACACGGTAAGTATAATTACGGCTTATAGCCAGGGGCAAAATCACTTCAACAAAAAGTGTTTTGCGTTTAGCTTGTAAACCGTCGGCAAATTCTAACATTAAATTTATTTGTTACGGAATGCAGCAATTGCTAAAAACACCCATCCTGTTATAAACAATAAACCACCAACGGGGGTTATAGGGCCTAATACGGCCAGGCCGGGCATATTTAACAGATTGCGGCAGGCCAGTAAATAAAGCGAGCCAGAAAACAACACAATACCAAAGGTAAACAGGTAATAAGTTATGCTGATGGTTTTGTTTTTAAAACGGGTAAAGGTTGACAAAAACAGCAGGGCAAACACATGGTAAAACTGGTATTGCACAGCGGTTTGCCAAACCTGAAGCTGAGAAACGGATAACGTGGCTTTTAAGGCATGTGAACCAAATGCACCGGCAATAACAGCCAGGGCACCTAGTAGCGATGCTGTAATGATTATTTGTTTGTTCATGCAGATATAAAAGGCTAAGTTAACCAAATGTGGTGAAAGGTGAAAGGTGAAAGGTGAAAGGTGAAAGGTGAAAGGTGAAAGGTGAAAGGTGAAAGGTGAAAGGTGAAAGGTGAAAAATCGCGATGCGATTTTTCCATGTCAAATCACTAATTCAATAATTCGCTAAATCACTAAATAATAACTTCTAAATTGCACACGCAAACCAGGAATGAAACGACTGATATTTATTACTTTAATTTTAGTTGCCGCAACGGTATATATAACTGTTAAGTATTTTAACAATTTAAATACCTCCGGTGTGCATGCAGGTAATATTATGCGCACGATACCCGATAATGCGGCCATAGTATTTGAATTTACCAACGAGAAAAGCTTCTACGATATCTATAAAGGCAGTACCCTGCTAAGCAACCTGATAGGCGAACAAAAGATAAACGAACTGGATACCGTGCGTAATGTATTATTTGGCAACCCTGCGCTAAGCTCCTTTTTTACAGGCCGTAATGTTTTTGTATCGGTACACCCGTCGCAAAGCAACCAGGTAGAGTTATTGCTTACTGCATCAGCGGCTAAAGATATAGACTTAACGGAATTTGATAAGCTGGCTAAACAAACTAAAACCGGCATGCTGATTACACCACTTAAAATTGGCGAAAAAAGCGGCTACAATATTTACTTCAGCGCATTAAAAAAGCGTTTTTATGTCATCAATATAAATGGTAACATATTCTCGGGCAGTTTCTCTAAAGAGCTGATCACGCAGAATGCAAACTACAGGCCGGATAGGGAGAAAAGAGCATTCCTTTTACTCCCAGATCAGCAAAACGCCAACTCGCTGGCCAACCTTTATGTAAACTACCAGCACCTGGAACCACTTTTTAAACAGGTATTTAAGAACGGCAACACCGATATTTTTAAACCCTTTAGGCTGCTGCCTGCTTTGGCCGCATTAAACCTTAATTTTAAAAATGATGCGGTGATGTTTAGCGGTTACACCAATATCGAAAATGAAAAAGCAGGCACGTACTTAAATGTATTTACCAACCAGCAGCCGGTAGTTAACCAGTTGAAGGATCTATATCCATCTACTACGGCCTATGCCCTAAATCTTTCAGCATCAGATCCGATAAAGTTCTCGGCAGACCTTACAACCTTTCAGGCAAATGCCGGGCTAAAACAAGAAAAAGACGCACTGTTTGCCAAAATAAAAACCGAAACCGGCCTTAACTTAACACAAGAGTTTGCGCAGCTGCTGGGCAATGAGTTTGCTGTAGTAACTACGCGTTATCAGGAAAAAATCGCTATTATCAACGTTAAAAACGGCTCAAAACTTAGGCCTTTTATGGTAAACATAAGCGGTATGATCAACGATGATATTGGACAATTCAATTATAGCAAGCTACCATTCTTTTTGTTAGGTGATGCGTTTAACGCTTTTAAAAGGCCTTATTTTAGGATAATAGACAACTATCTGATACTGGCTAATAGCATTAAAGAGTTAGAAAGTTATAACGACACTTACTTTAACCGCAAATTTTTGAATAAAACAGAAGGCTATGTAAGCTTTGATAATTTACTTGCCGAACGTAGCAATGTGGCCTTTTTTATCAACTTTAAAAATGCACAGCAAATATTAAAAAACAGTTTAAACGATGATTTTTATATGGCCTATAAAAACAATGAATTATCCTGGAAGAATTTTTACGGCGCATCTTATCAGTTTGCTGCAACCGACAAAAACTTCTATACTAATTTTTGCTTACTACAAAACCAACCGGACACAACTGTTAGTAAAAAATTGAGTGAAAAGCATTAATATATAACCCAATAACGCATTAATACGTAAAACGGTTATATATTAGCGGTAAATTTGTTATTAAGTAGCCCGTATAAAACCAAGGCATTGCGAACGTGTATGAAGTATTTTTTATTGGCCATTTGTTTTTTGTTTATCTCTGTTGAATCCTTTGGCCAGCAATTCTCTCAGTACAATACAGGTACTTTGTACGATTCGTTTGAAAACCCGGCACAAGCCACTTTTAAACCGGATACCAGCTACAACTTAGCGTTTAACTTTTTTGTACCTAACTTTAATAGCAACGCTTATATTACAGGTAACGGGCAAATACCTTTAAAAAGCAGATTATTCGGTGGCAGGTATATCAACAATAATAACCTTACACTTGGCAACGGCCGTTTTAGCCGGGTAAATGTGCAATCAAACATTTATACTTTAATGTTTAAGGTTTATACCAGTTTAGATGGAGATCAGGAAATTGGGATATCTACCCAAACAAGGGCAGAGGGGCGCGGATTATTTTCTGATGAATCGTTTTTGTTACTTTCTCAACTTTCAAAGTTTACAGAACCCGCCTATTCAGACATTTTTAACAATAGCTACACCGAACAAACTTACCATCAAATAAGCTTTACTTACCGCGAAAAGGTAAACAAACAATTTTCTATAGGTTTTAAGCTGAGTGCATTGTTAGGTATCCAATATCAAAAACTACAAACCGATCACTCAAATATTCAGTTTGATAACCTTGCAGATTTAGCAGCACTTAGATTGCAGGGTAATTACCGCATTAGCTTCACTCCCGGCGAGTTCAGTTCACATGATCTTTTACCAACATTCCGTAATCCCGGCGTGTCTATTAGTATAGGTACTATATTACGCACCCGCGATAATTTTATTATACAAGCTAATGTTAAAGATCTTGGCTTTATTCATTGGAACAAAAAATCTAAAACAAGCAATTTTGATGCTACCGGAATTGTTTATGATATAGGTACAAGAAGGCGCGAGGATAATCTTTATGCAACTACAAACGCCATTATCCACTCTGCTGACCAGGCTGGTTCATTTGTTACGCCAACAAATGGCGTTGCAGAACTAAGCGCCAATAAATCATTCTGGCTGGATTACGACAAGCGTTTTAAATATTCGCCTACTATAATAGCGCAAAAGGAATTATTTTATGAAGGCTACACAGTAGCTATGGTTAATCCATTGCAATACAAGAATTTGGTTGGTACCGTAACTACATCTTACAATAACTACGGCGTATTTACCACTGGCTTACAGGGCATGATCAAAGCACCGAATGTAGAATTTTATATGGGTACCGATAGGCTGGTACAATCTGTAAGTTTATTAAGAGCTGCCCGTAAAAGCGATGCAGCCATCAATAAAAATGCATCATTTGCCGGTGCCGATTTCTTTTTAGGCTTCTCTTTAAAATTTGGCCGTGTGATAGAACACCCGCTTAATGCAAACCGCATACCTTTAGGTGAAAGGCCGGGCTTTCTTAAAAGGATCTGGAACAATATATTCCATCCCGGTAAAGATGATGGAAGTTAGGCCCCTACCTTTTTACCTGCAATAAAATCTTTTAAGTAATAGGGCTCAAAGTAGGCGACATCCACAAAATCACTACGTTTAAATTTATCTAAAGCTATTGTAGAAAGGTAAGTTGCCGAATTAACAAAATTTGGCAAAAACAAAGCATTAGGGTTTTGGCCCAATACGTCTTTACACTTATCTGCGCCGTCGCCAAAAAATAACAGCTTATTTTCTGATAAAATAGCAGCAAAGCTACCGGCATCAATAATTTCTGCCGTGGTGGGTTTTACAACCTCTCCGCCCTGCTTAAATATAGCGGTGTAAACCTCCATACGGCGCGCATCTATCATAGGGCATAAAAGCGTGCCTGCCTCTGCTTGTTTAGTTTGCAACACACCATTAGCCATAGCAGCCAAAGTTTCTACCGCTATAAGCGGCTTATCTAAAGCAAAGCATAAGCCCTTAGCAGTAGATACACCTATACGCAAGCCTGTGTAAGAACCCGGTCCACAACTTACAGCCACAGCATCAATATCAGCATAATGGGCGTTTGCCTGTACCAGTATCTCGTTTATGTAAACGGTAATAACCTCGGCATGTATATTACGCTGGTCTATCTCTTTAAAAGCTAATACCTGCCCATCCTTCGCCACTGCTACCGAGCATGATGTTGTTGCTGTTTCTATCTGTAGGATCATGTTAAGTCAAAAGTAAAAATTCAAAAGTAAAAATTCAAAACAGAAGCCATAACCAGATGAGCGGTTTTTTACTTTTAACTTTTGAATTTTGACTTACAAATCAAGGTACCGGATCATGCCCGTGGCCACCCCAGGGGTTACAGCGGGCTATGCGCTTTAAGGTTAACCAGCCACCTTTAAATGGCCCGTGTTTTTTAATAGCCTCTACACCATATTGGGAGCAGGTTGGCGTATAGCGGCAGGCATTAGGCAAAACAGGCGAAATAAGATACTGATAGATCTTGATCAGCAGCATAAAAAATGCAGCTATAATGCTTTTAAACCCGTTCCACAAAAATTTCATTTAATAGCTTCCCCCGCAAGCTGTGTTAAAAGCTTAATCATTTTTTTTTCGAAAAACTCATAGGGTGAAATTTCTTTACCAATATAACTGATGGATAGTACCAATTTTTTATCGGCACTATTTAGCACATCGTAAAGTAAGGCTTGTTTATGTAAGCGATAAGCTTCGCGCATACGGCGTTTAACCGCATTGCGGTCTACAGCGCGTTTAAAACGCCGCTTAGATACAGAAAAAACTACCTGCGCAGGGAATTGCTGCCCACCATCGGCAAGCATCCAGGAGACCCGGAAGGGATAACATAAAAAAGAAGAACCGTTATGAAAAAGCCCGTCAATAAGCCTTTTATTACATAACCGTTCTTCTTTCTTAAAAGTATACATAGTTGTTGATGCTGAACCGAAAAATGATTACACAACCGGCCCGGCCTCCTTTTACAAGGAGAAACAACCAGAATTATGCTTTGTGGCTGCGCTCGTCAGATACAGTTAATCTTTTTCTGCCTTTTGCTCTTCTTGCTGCAAGTATCCTTCTGCCGTTAGCAGTTGACATACGCTCACGGAAACCGTGTTTATTTCTTCTTTTCCTTTGTGAGGGCTGAAACGTTCTTTTCATGATATATTATTCTATTATTCTTATCGTCCTTTTAAAAACAAGAGCGCAAATGTAGGTTTTTTTTTAGTTTTTTCAAATACAAATGTGGTAATTTGATAATCGATATTTATCAACTTATTAACATACCTAATCTATCTATGAAATTTAAAGCCTTGTTACTCCTGTTATTACTCCCCTTATTAGCTGTTTGCCAGGACCCTATGGCACAAAACTACAAAATATACAACACTGCAAAAAATAGCCCGGCTACCATTGATGACATTATAAACGACCTGAATAAAGCAGATGTATTGTTTTTTGGCGAGGAACATAATGATTCTACCGGCCATTATCTGGAGAATGTGATCCTGAAAAAACTGGCAGATAAATACCCGGGCAAACTTAGCCTGTCCTTAGAGATGTTCCAGACGGATTGCCAAACTGTGTTAGACGAATACCTGGCCGGCTACATCCGCGAGAAAAATCTGATTAGTGAAGGCCGCGCCTGGAAAAACTATAAAGACTATCGCCCCATGATAGAAACCGCTAAAACAGCGCATATCCCTGTTATTGCAGCTAATGCCCCTACCCGTTATACCAATATGGTCACTCGCAGCGGTTTAAGCAGCCTGGATCAATTAAGCCCCGCAGCCAAAGCCTGGTTAGCGCCATTACCTATTGATACCGCTACCGGCCCTTATTACGAAAAATTTGTTGGCATTATGGGCGGGCACAGCGCTATGGGCAACCTAAAGATTTACCAATCGCAAAATGTTTGGGATGCCACTATGGGCTGGAACATAGCCAGGTTTATAAAAGCGCATAAGGACTATAAGGTATTCCAGGTGAATGGTGGTTTCCACAGCGAAGAAAAACTGGGAACTGCTGCACAACTCAAAAAATACATGCCTAAAGTGCGCATTGTTAATATAGCCGCCTACGCAGATGATAGCTTTGATAACCCCGACTGGAGCAAATTCACCAAAATGGGCGATTACATTATATTAACTAATCCTAAACTGGCTAAGACCTTTGAATAGAGGTTAGAGGTTAGAGGTTAGAGGTTAGAGGTTAGAGGTTAGAGGTTAGAGGTTAGAGGTTAGAGAGAATTGAACCGGAATGCATTTGTTTTATCATTCAAAAACAATCAACGCGGCTAATTCTTTTGGGGCTACTTCACAGTAGGCCGTTTTTAACATCTCGGTCAGCATATCTTCTTTAACGGCTGATAGATTGATGTGTGTCCACCCCAATTTGCCCCATTTATTAGGCACAGGGTAGATAACGCTACTGTCAAAAGTGCAAAACAAATCCTGATTGGCAGGTGAAAGCTTTACAGTGGCCCGGTTGTGGCCGGGCACTGCTGTAGCAAATATCTTTTTATTGATCCTATAGGATGTTTTGTCGAAATGAGGGTCTTCGGTGACCTGAGGTAACGAAAGGGCCAATTGACGAAGGGTATCCATATCAACCATAAACTTTCGTTACCTTTTTTATTTATTCTATTATGCTTTCTTCGCCAGCAAATCTCTTATCTCTTCAAGCAACAACTCTTGTTTAGTTGGTGCAGGGGCAACGGTTGGTACAACGGCTTCTTTTTTCTTGAACCTGTTGATAGCCATGATCATAACAAATAAAGAAAAGGCAATAATGAGGAATGATATGATCTGGGATAAAAAGTTGCCATATTTAATGGCCGTACCGGGTACAACCAACTGGCTTAAGTTTGATAAGTTAGCCGCTTTAAGCGCAGGCGTTAAGATGGCCGGGGTAATAATATCCTCTACCAATGATTTTACAATTGCGCCGAATGCCGCACCTATTACTACCGCAATAGCCAGGTCTAATACATTACCCTTAACGGCAAACTCTTTAAACTCTTTTATAAATCCCATAATTTTATTTATTGTGTATTATTAAAGTTAGTAATAAAAATGTGGCATGTCCAAACAAAATTCCTGCAAAAACATTTTTATGAACGTAAATACAAAGGCCTTCAAGTAATTTTTTAATCTTTAAGGTAATTGGTGTATTTTTGGCCTCGTCTACTATTATGCTTAAACAAAACCTTCAACAGAAACTCTTACAAAAACTTTCTCCGCAGCAAATACAATTTATAAAATTGCTGCAGGTACCCACGGTATCTTTAGATACCCGTATTAAAGAAGAATTGGAAGAAAACCCTGCACTTGAAGATTTAAGCCTTACCATAAGCGAACCCGAGGAACAATACCCCGACCGCGACCCTGATGAAGACACCTATAATGGCGATGAAGAACAGGGCCAGATGGATGAATTTAATATAGATGACTACCTACAGGACGACAGTGTAAACGATTACGGCAGCCGTTATGACCAAAATGGCGATGATGAGGACGACCGTAAAGAGATACCTATCGCTGTACAAAGCTCGTTTTTTGAAAGTTTGCAAGCCCAGTTAGACTTGTTACCCCTATCTGACAAAGACTTTAGCATAGGTAAGCAGATTATTGGTAGTTTAGATGATGATGGCTACCTGCGCAGGCCTATCATGTCGTTAACGGATGACCTTGCCTTTTCGCAAAACGTGAATGCCGAGGACGAAGAGGTAGAGGATATGCTTAAGGTTATACAAAGCTTTGATCCCGCGGGTGTTGGCGCACGTAGCCTGCAGGAATGTTTACTGATACAGCTTCGCAAAAAAGACGGTAACGATCCTATTATCAAAAAAGCTATACTGGTAGTAGAAAATTATCTGGAGGAATTTACCCGCAAACATTACGATAAGCTGGAAAAATCATTGAACCTAAACTCAGTTGAGTTACGCGGTGTAGTGAATGAGATATTAAAGCTTAACCCCAAACCGGGCGATAGTAACGAGGTAAGCACCAAGCAAATGCAGGTGATACCAGATTTCCATATCAAGAACAATGATGGTGTACTGATATTAACGCTAAACTCCAAAAATGCGCCCGAATTGAAGGTTAGCCGCTCTTACCAGGAAATGTTTCAGCATTATGATAAGGCATCCCAAAAAGATAAAAAATTAAAAGAAGCAGTACAATTTGTAAAGCAAAAGCTGGATTCGGCCAAGTGGTTTATTGACGCTATTAAACAGCGCCAGCAAACCCTGCTTAAAACCATGAATGCCATAATGCAATACCAATACGATTTCTTTTTAACCGGCGACGATAAAAATCTTAAACCGATGATCTTAAAAGATATTGCCGACCGTATTGGGATGGATATATCTACCGTATCGCGTGTGGCTAACTCCAAGTATGTACAAACAGAACATGGTACATTCCTGCTAAAATCATTCTTCAGCGAGGCCATTCAAACCGAAAGCGGCGAAGAGGTATCTAACAAAGAGGTGAAAAAAATACTGGAAGAGCATATTGGCAAAGAAGACAAGCGCCACCCCCTTGCCGACGAAAAGTTAACCGATATACTAAAAGATGCAGGCTACAACATTGCCCGCCGCACCGTTGCCAAATACCGCGAACAAATGAATATCCCGGTAGCCAGGTTGAGAAAAGAACTGTAAAATTAGTTTGCACTTATAAGTTTGCAGTTGGCACTATAAGAAGGCACACGATTGCAACTTATATTCACATCTAATTTATTTAGGTGGTCTAAAAACTGCTTACTGCAAACTAATAACTGCTAACTAAATTACCACCCGTGTTGCGGGCTGCTAAGTTTGTACCGGTTGTTAAGCAGGATACCCAACACCAGTTCGTGCGAGCCATTGCTTACCGTACGCAGGGCAGATGTAGTAATATCATAAGAATAGCTAACGTTAACAAGCGAGCTTAAATTAAAACCTGCCAGCACACCAAAAGAATCATCCTTACGGAACGAGCCGCCTATCCAAAACTTATCACGGAAAGACATCTTCATGTTGATATCAAATGCGGTGGGCGTGGGTTTAATAAATTTCAACAAGGCAGATGGCAGCAAGGTTACATCATCAGACAGATAAAGCTTGTAACCTGCGGTAAGAAAGTAATGGGGCACAGTTTTACTTAGGTTAGAATTATTACCTGTAGTAATATATTGATTTTGAGGTATTATTTGCTGTGCCGATACACCTACATAATAATTGCCCCCATACGCCCATACCCCAAAACCGGCATCGGGTTTCCACTGGTTGTTATTAATATTACGCAAAGCGGGGTCGTCCTGGTTCTCTAAAGTAATAAGCGAGGTATTTAAATACAGGTGGTTAAACCCGGCAGATACCCCAACAGCAAGATTAAGTTTTTCTGTTATACCCAAATGATAGGCATAAGTAGCCGCCACATTGGTTTGATCTATAGGCCCGGCTTTATCTGTTACTAAGGTAAATCCGATACCATGGTGGGGCTCTGCAGCGCGGTAATCGCGCAGATAGCTACGGCTATAAGGGTTCTCCCCGCCTGACACCGGGAAAGCAGTAGCATCGCCTTCGGTAAAATTGGTACCTAATGGTGCATTAATACTAAAGTATGCCGTAACCGGGGCACCTTCCAGGCCGGTCCACTGGCTGCGGTAACCCAGCTTTACATCAGTATAGTTCTCTATACCGGTTACAGCAGGATTTAATAAAAAGTTGTTAAAAATATACTGCGTGTATTGCGGCCTTTGTTGTGCAAAAGCAAATGATACACATGAGATAAGTACAGATAAGAGTAAAGGTTTCTTAAACATTATTTGATAATGGTAACATTGCCGGCTATTGCTTTTCGTCCATTTTTAGGATTTATGATATAATAGTACACGCCTGCAGGTAATACAGAGCCTTTATACCTACCATCCCACGGTATTGCATAACCAACAGACGAATATACCTTTTCTCCCTGTCTATTATACACATCAACTGTATTTCCTGGATAACTTTCTAAATATTTAATATTCCAGCTATCATTTATGCCATCACCATTAGGTGTAAACGCATTTACTACAACAGGTTTTTTAAGCACTTTTACAAATACCTCTCCACTGGCTATACACCCAAAACTATTAGTTATTAGTAATTTGTAACGGGTATCTGCTATGACAGATGTTACGGGGTTTAAGGTATTGATGTTATCCAGTCCTGCTGCTGGTGACCATTCATAAGTTAAATTGTCGCCGGTTGCCTTTGCTGGTAATACTTTACTTTCTCCTTCCAGCAGGGTAAACTCACCACTTAAATTTATTACAGGCATTGGGTTAACTGTTACATCAATATTGGCAAAAGCATCGCAGCCATTAGCCGCAACAAAATGATAAGTAATGTTAAAAGTGCCCGCACCTGATATAGCCGGGTCAAATAAACCAGTTGTGTTAACACCGTTTCCGCTAAATGTACCATTACCTGCAAAGCCGTTGTTGTCTGCAACAAGTTGTAGCGGACCGGCATCCCGGCATATGGCGTTCACAGCACTTAATGATACTTTGGGGCTACCTTTAATAATCACTGTGCTCTCATACCCATTATCGCAAATATCTCCCTCACCTGTATACACAATCATTTTAACGGTATAAGTGGCAGTGGTAGCGGTATAGTCATACGTATGGTAGTAATTATTATCCGTAGCGATAGCATCCCCGCTTAACACTTCAAATTCGTCAGGCTTGTTAATATAGTCCCACCAAATTTTAATTTTACTTACACTACCGGGCTGGGCAACAGTTTTGTCATGCAAGGTTATTTTGGTAGCACTGCATAAATTACCAGTAAGTTCAAACGCTGCTTTAGGGAAATCGGTAATAACAAAGTCAATATCAATATCTTTAGTAGAACCGCACTCATCAGCAACAGGGTTTATAACTGTAGCAGTAAAATTATACGTGCCTTGTGTATATAGTTTACCATCGGGGTAATCATACCGATAAAGTGTTTTGCCATCTTTTTGAAAAGGTATCGCTACCGGATTGTCAAAAACCTGTATAGCCGACCCATCATTAAAATTCCATTTTATTTGGGTGGTTTGGTATGACAAAACCAATTGTAACTTGTACGGTATGCCGCTACAACCGTTTGTTTGGGTTGTATTTGTAACGGGATCAATAAAATTAATATACTCGCTCAGGTCTTTTAAATTGGTACCAGCCGAATAACCATAAGATTCGGCATGACCAAAGCCATAGGCTATAGCATTAAATCCTTCATCTGCACTAATATTATGGGTACCAGAACCTACCCGTATCTGTGCATACGCGTATCCTAAGTTATTAGGTATAGCTGTAAAAGCGTTGTACGGTTCACCGTCAACCCTAAAAGTTGATGCTTTATCTGCCTTGATCACCACATTTATAAAATTATCCGTAATGGCATTAGCGCTGGGCGAGTAAAGCGTTACATGATTAAGTGTTTGCTCTAAAGGATTAAGATAGATCATTTCCGGGTCGCCCGTATCGTTTGGGTCAAACTGGCAACCGGCAGCCTGTGTTTTGCCGAACGAAACAGCATATTGAACAACCTGTACTGGTTTATCGGCCACAATGTTATTAACCTGGTTTGAATTAAACTCGTAAAAATGACCAGCCTGGATAGCATCTGGTGATATTACATTACCATTAATGCTGATCTTTGTAGCGGGATCGCTCAAAACCACCCTAAAGATGTCATAATTTCTATCTTTTAAAGGGACAGTAATATAATTTTTGCCCCATGATGCCGTAGGATAAACTTGTTGAAAAAGATTATCTGAGGTAAAATTCACGCCATCATTACAACCAATAGCTATTTTTGTACTGCCAGAAAAAACTGCGATTTTTTTACACTCTCCGTCAACAGTGCTAACACTTCGTATTTTTAGTGCTGGTCAAATCGGTAAACGACATTCCCTGATATACCTCGCCCTTTCTTAAAATAATCTGGAAAGGTGTGCCTTCAGGTTTACCATCTATTAAATTTTGCGAGGGTGTTATTTCTACAGTGGTATTATCTTCTGTTGCAATAACCGTAAATACCGAAAATGTAGCACTGCGGGCATTTGATGCTTGTGTGTAGTTGATAGAGTAATAGCTTTTACCTAACACAGATACCGGCAACAAAAGAGTAGCCCCGGATACACTTTGAGAATAGATATGCGCATAAACAGCTATCTTTTTTTGAGCGGTAATATGTATGCCCTTTAAATATTGGCCGGTATTAACCAAATAGGCAGCGCGGGGTACTTTTACAATAGTAACATTACCTGCTGTTACACTAAAATCAATTGGATCACTACTCCCGTCAGCAATTTCTACTTTACCGATAGTATTAGCATCGCCAGTTATATAAAGGCTCATAATACTGGGGCCGTTATCCTCAATGTGCGACATATACGCCGTCCAGAATTCCCGGCCTTGATTAGATGCGCTGCTTTGGGCAAAACCAATATAACTGTAGCAAACCATTGCCACGGTTGTTAAAATACAAATTGCCCTCAGCCTATTCAAATTATTTATGATTATGGTTACTTAAATATCCCTCGGAACAAAGCGTAAGATACTCAGAGAAAAAAGGTATAATTTAAAAAAATTTATCCGGGTTGGGTACCAGGTTCAGGAATTTCTCGAATTTCTTTTCGTAGTTAGATTGATCGAGCTGGTAGTAAAAGGCCCCTTTTTTTGAAGATTGCTTATCTTTTTCGGCCAGTTTTATCAACAAGCCTGTTGATAGCAGCTTACGGCTAAAATTACGGTCGTCAAACTTGGTTTGGTAAACCCCTTCATAAAGGGCCTGTAGCTGTGGTATGGTAAAGCGCCCCGGCAGTAACTGGAATAATATAGGGTGCAATGCTGCTTTATACCGTAGTTGCTTCATCGCCATCTTCACCATATCGGCATGGTCAAAAACCATATTGGGCATTCCATCCAACGGATACCAAACCGGGTGGTTGGTATTGCTTAACTGTGTTTCGTACTGCTGAATATCTATTAAGGCAAAATAGGCGATAGAAAGGGTACGTTCAACCGGGTCGCGATCGGGCTTGCCAAATACCTGAAACTGCTCCATGTATACATTCTTTAAACCTGTCCGCTCTTCTAATACGCGGTTGGCAGCTTCTTCCGGGCTTTCTGATGAATTAAGGAACCCTCCCATCAGGCTCCATTTACCTGTTTCGGGTGATAAACTGCGCTCTACCAGTAACAATTTAATGTTCCATCCATCAAATCCAAATATGATACAGTCTACAGCAACCAGTATACGTTGTTGCCCCGAATATTCTTGCATAAAAAATAGGTTATACTACAAGTGTAAAAAATATTCGGCATTTTAAAAACAGTAACCGAATGTAATGCATTTGTAAGTTAACATATTATACCGGGCATGTAGCACTAAATAGTTGATATTTACTTTATTTAGCACAAACAGATACCATTTTGGAAACCATATTAAATATTTTAAACCTTAATAAAACCTATAAAAGCGCAGGCCGTGTGCTAAATGTTTTAAATGATATTAATTTTAGCATTGGCGCGGGCTCTACCAACGCTATAGTGGGGCCATCGGGAAGCGGCAAAACTACGCTGCTTGGCCTTTGCGCCGGGTTAGACAGTGCAACCAGCGGCATAGTAGAACTGAGCGGTATAAACCTTACTAACTTAAGCGAAGACAAACGTGCACAGGTACGCAACCAGTACGTAGGCTTTATTTTTCAGAACTTTCAGCTACTGCCCACTCTAACGGCTTTAGAAAACGTAATGGTTCCGTTAGAGTTGCGCGGCGAAAAAAACATCAAAGTGAGGTCTATGGATCTGTTGGATAAAGTTGGACTGGCCGATCGCGGCCACCACTACCCTGCCCAATTATCCGGCGGCGAGCAGCAAAGGGTATCGCTGGCCAGGGCTTTTTCTAACTCGCCAAAAATATTGTTTGCAGATGAACCCACCGGCAACCTGGATGCCGAAACCAGCGATAAAGTGGTAAAACTAATTTTTGACCTTAACCGCGAGGCTGGTACCACCCTTGTTTTAGTAACGCATGATCTGGAACTGGCTGCAAAAACGCAACGCATCATCAAAATAAAGGGTGGCAAGTTAGTTGCCGACGACAAAACCGGTAATTTATAAGCACCCATGGACAATCCTAATTTAAAAAGAAAAACAAACGTTGCCTGGCTGTTTAAAATGGCGCTGCGCGATAGCCGCCGCAATCGTGGCAGGCTGCTGCTCTTTATATCATCCATTGTGTTTGGTATTGGGGCACTGGTGGCTATTTACTCGTTTAGATATAATATCCAGAATGATATAAACGGACAGGCTGCTACGCTTATTGGTGCCGACCTAACCATTAGCGGCAATAAACAACCCGACGATAAGTTACAAAAGCTGCTGGACAAACTGGGCGACGACCGTTCGCAAGAGCGGGCATTCCCGTCTATGGTACTATTCACTAAAAGCCAAAATACACGGTTGGTACAGGTAAAAGCCTTGCAAGGTAATTTCCCTTACTATGGCGAATTAGAAACTGCCCCGGCCCAGGCAGGTACATCCTTTAAAAAAGGCAAGTATGCCTTGGTTGATAAAACCCTGATGCTGCAGTTTAATGCCCATATTAATGATACCATTAAAGTAGGCAACCAAACCTTTTTAATTGCCGGCGTATTAAATAAGGCACCCGGGCAAACAGGTATATCAGCCGGTGTGGCGCCTATTGTTTACATCCCCATGCAATATTTGGATGCTACAGGATTGATAACTGTTGGCAGTAGAGTTAATTACAACTTTTATTATAAGTTTAACAATAAAACTAAGGTAGAAGAACTGGCTAAGGGCTTAGAACCTCAACTGGATAAGGCCGGATTTAACTATGATACCGTTGAAGGCAAAAAAGAAGGCACCAGCCGTTCTTTTGCAGATTTGTCGAGGTTTCTATCCTTAGTTGGTTTTATTGCTTTGTTGTTGGGTTGTGTGGGCGTGGCAAGCGCCATCAATATTTATATCCGCGAGAAGATCCGCTCGATAGCCATTATGCGCTGTATGGGTGTAAAAGCTTCGGAAGCTTTTTTAATTTACCTGATCCAGATAACCGGCATTGGGCTTATAGGTTCGGTAGCCGGGGCTATTTTAGGTACGGGCATCCAGCAATTACTGCCATTGGTTTTAAAAGATTTTTTGCCGATAACCATATCGGTAAGTATCTCCTGGCTGGCCGTTGGGCAGGGCATCTTGTTAGGATTAATCATTTCTATCTTGTTTGCCCTGCTACCTCTTATATCTATCCGTAACATATCCCCCTTAAACACGCTCAGGCTTTCTGTTGATGACGCCACTACTATGCGCGATCCGTTCCGTTGGTTGGTTTATATATTGGTTTTGCTGTTTGTAACCTCCTTTGCCTACCTGCAAATTGGCAACTGGATTGGCGCCATATTCTTCACCATCGGTATAGGAGTTGCCTTTATGATACTAACAGCCATTGCCTGGCTGCTTATTAGGTTTACACGCTTATTGGTTATGAGTTCCTGGAGTTATATTTGGCGGCAGGGCTTTGCTAACCTGTACAGGCCAAACAATCAAACCATCATCTTAACAGTTTCTATAGGTTTAAGTACAGCCTTTATCTGTACGCTGTACTTAATACAACAACTATTGATAGGCCAGGTAAGTTTATCAACGGGCGATAATCAGTCTAATATGATCTTGTTTGATATCCAAACCGCCCAGCAAAAGGCCGTTGCCAACCTTACCCGTAAACAAGGTTTACCCGTGTTATCGCAAGTGCCCATTATCACCATGCGACTGGAAAAAGTAAACGGCAAAACCGCCGCTGATGCCAAAAAGGACAGCACCCTAAAAATAGCAGAACGTGCCTTTGCTTACGAATACCGGGTTACCTACCGCGATTCACTTACCTCATCAGAACAGGTTACAAGCGGCAAATGGACAGGCAAAGCCGAACCAGGCAAAGACATACCCATATCTGCTGAAGAACGTTTTGCCGACCGTATTAACGCTAAAGTTGGCGATAGATTAGTATTTAATGTACAGGGTGTTATGATGCAAACTTATATTAGTAGCATCCGCAAGGTAAATTGGAACAAGGTATCTACAAACTTCCAGGTAATATTCCCTAACGGGGTTTTAGAAGATGCCCCGCAGATCCATGTATTATTAACCCACGTACCCAATAGCGGTGTTTCAGCAAAATATCAGCAGGCAGTTGTACGCCAATTCCCTAACGTATCTATCATCGATTTAGGCCTGATCTTAAATGTGTTGGACGAGCTGCTTGGTAAAATAGGCTACGTTATCAAATTCATGAGCGGCTTTAGCATCATCACAGGTATTATTGTGTTAATTTCATCTGTGCGCATTAGCAAATACCAGCGCATCCAGGAAAGTGTTTTACTACGCACCCTGGGCGGCAGCCGTAAACAGATTTTTGCTATTACCGCTTTAGAATACTTATTTCTCGGTGCCTTATCTGCCCTTACCGGTATTGTAATAGCCCTTGCCGGCAGTTGGTTACTGGCACGGTACACTTTTAACATGCCTTATGCCGTTAACTTTATACCTGTTACAGTTATCTTTTTTGTTATTACGCTATTAACTGTTGTGATAGGCCTGCTCAATAGCAGGGGCATTTTAAATAAACCACCGCTGGAGATACTGCGGTCAAACGCTTAATACTATGTTGAATAAACTCCCGATAATTGCTGCCGTTGCCCTAAGCATCACCGTTACAAGTTGTGGCAGTAAAACCACATCGAATGATACAGCGGCAACAGACACCACTAAAACAGCTAATGCTACAGCTATCAAAAGCATTTTGGTTTTTGGCGATAGCCTTACAGCGGGTTATGGATTGGATGATCCTTCCGAAGCTTATCCAAGTGTGCTGCAAACCAAAATAGATTCCGCAAAACTGCCTTACACTATCGTTAACGGCGGGGTTAGCGGCGAAACATCTGCAGGTGGTAAAGGCCGGATAGACTGGTTATTGAAACAGCATGTAGACATTTTTGTACTCGAGCTGGGCGCTAATGATGGCCTGCGCGGCATCCCGGTAGCCGAAACAAAAAATAACCTGCAAGCCATTATTGATCGCGTAAAGGCAAAATATCCTAAGGCCAAACTGGTTATGCTGGGCATGCAGGTGCCACCAAACATGGGTGCTGCCTATGCAACCGATTTTAAGAACATCTTCCCTACCCTGGCAACCAAAAACAACATGACACTGGTACCCTTTCTGCTGCAAGGCGTGGGCGGTGTACGCGCCCTAAACCAAAAGGATGGCATCCACCCTACAGCTGCCGGTGCTAAAATTGTGGCTAATAATGTGTGGGGTGTGGTAAAGGGCATCTTGTAAGAGATAGATTACCTACCATCTTAATCAGGGTTGTGGGTGGCTCATCTTGTCGCGTTCTCATTAGCTATCATTACGAAAGGGCTTGAGTTATATAAAATTGTTATAATCACAAGTCCGCCATGACTACTAATTAGTGCCCTGCAACCATATCAACCTTTTTCACCTTCAGGTTACGCAGTGCAAACCAAAGTATCATGGCAAAACAAACGCCGGGTACTACGTAAGCTATCTGGATGTTAGTAGCATCAGATATCCGGCCCATTATTGGTGGCAACACGGCACCACCTACAATACCCATAATTACTAATGATGAACCCAGCTTTGTTTGCGGACCAAGATCTTTAATGGTTAACGAGAATATAGTTGGGAACATGATAGACATAAAGAATAAAACAGCCATCAGGATGTAAACCACACCTGCACCGTGCAACGTTACCGCTGCTGCAATAAGCCCAATGTTAATAATGGCATAAGTTACCAAAAGCTTTACCGGGTTAAATACCAGCATCAAGGCCGTGCCAGATAAGCGGCCAAACATAAACAGTAGCAAAGCTATACTTAACAACGTAGCTGCATGGTGTTCACCAAAGCCGGCCACATGCTCGCTGTAGCGGATAAAAAAGCTGGTTACACATGCCTGCCCGCCTACATAAAAAAACTCGGCTACCACGCCCGACATCAGGTGTTTGTTTTTGGTTAAAGCTAATATTCTGCCCAATAAAGGTTTGTCTTCTATCTCCTTCATCTCGGCAGATTCTTCTTTAATAGTTGGGAACGCGGTACGCCACACAAATATGGCCACAAACAGTACCACTATACTGATAATAACGAAAGGTAATTTTACAGATGACGCTTCGTGATTTAAGTAAGCATTCAACTGATCGGGCGACATTGCTTTTTCCTCTGCGTCGGTTAAAACCTTACCCGATAGAATGAATGTGCCGCCAATGTACGGTGCAAATGCCGCAGCCATACCGTTAAAGGTTTGCGCCAGGTTAATACGCACCGTGGCACTTTTAGGGTCGCCAATTAAGGTGATTAACGGATTGGCTGCTGTTTCTAAAAATGCCATTCCGGAGAATACAACAAACAGAGCCCCTAAAAAGAAGGCATAGTTACGTACCGCAGCAGCCGGATAAAACAACATAGCCCCTACCGAAAATAGTAAAAGCCCTAATATTATACCACCCTTATAGCCATACTTTTTCATGAACTGTGCAGCCGGTATAGGCAATAAAAAATACGCTATGTAGGATGCAGAATCTATTAGCGAAGATTGAAAATCTGTAAGTTGACAAGCTTTTTTTAGGTGCGGGATAAGTATGGGGTTTAGGTTAAGTGCAAATCCCCAAATAAAAAACAGGGATGTAATAAGGGCTACGGCAGTTAAGCTTTTGTCTTTAGACATTGTATAAATTTATTTTTTTGATCTATAATTGGAGGGCTGAATATAGATTTTTTAATTTACTTACGCCTAAATTTAATTGTAAAAGCACCGCTAAAATGGTGTTATCTTAAAAAGCGGGATGCTTTTGGTATCTTTGCACTCTATTATATTTTTGAAATGGCCTGGGCAGAGAAATTTAAGCTGAATAAGCAGTTAATAAAAACAGTTACCGAATTAGGTTTTACGCAACCTAAAGAAATACAGCAAAAAGCACTTAACCGCATTATTGGCGGGCAGGATGTAATTGGAATTGGCCCAGAAGGCTGCGGCAAAACTACCCTATTGGTATTAGCTACCCTTAACCGTTTTAAACATAGCGCTGATGGTGTGCCTAAAGCTTTGATCTTAGCGCCCGACCAGGAAAAAGTATTTGAACTGCTTGCCCAGTTTGACAGGCTTAACCGCAATAAAACCATCCGTATTGTTAGCCTGCATGCTGGTACCAGTACCGAGCAGCAGATGGACGAACTGGCAGATGGGTCTGATATTGTTGTTGCTACACCCGATAGGGCACGCGCCATTTATTTAAAGCTTGGGTTAAACTTAAATAAGGTTGACTTTTTTGCGGTAGATGATGCGCAGTTAATAGTTAAAAAAGGCCTGCAATTACCTGTTGTTGAACTAGCTAACAGCATTGGCAAAGCACAGCGCCTGGTATTTACCGAGGTTATGCATGCCAAACTGGAAAAAATGATTGCGCCATTTATGGAAATGCCGGCTACCATAGAAGTAGAGGAAATGCCGGAAGAGCAATTGCCCGTGCATCCGCAGATGCTGTACCATGTGCCCAATTTTGGTACCAAGCTAAACCTGTTAAACCTGTTTATGCAGGATGATGAACTGTTTACCAAAACAGTGGTTTTTACCAATACCCGCCTTACTGCCGAAACTATTTACAAAAGCCTGCAAAACCGTTTGCGCAAAGCTGTTGCCCTGATCAACCCATTATCTTTTGAGTATAATAAGGTAGATGACGTGGCGGCCTTTAGAGCGGACAGCAACCTGCGCGTACTAATAATTGCTAACGAAGACACAGAGTCCGTTGATGTTACCGGCATCCCTTTCATTATCCATCTGGATTTACCGACCGAGAAAGAAATTTACATACAGCATATTGAAAATCATGACGTTGAAGCCGAAGATGAAACTTTAGCTTTAACATTTGTTACCGATCTGGAACTGGATCAGGTACGCCGTATTGAACATGCCACCGGCCAAAAAATGCAGAAAGCCGACCTGCCCGAAGAACTGGTAATGGAGAAGGACCGCAAGCAAAAGGAAGAAGAAAAAGAGCAAGCCAAAGCCAAAAAACATACCAAACCCGATCCTAACCAATATGTACCGGGCGAAGCATTCCACGAGAAGAAACCGGAGAACTCTAAAACTTACAATTATAGTTCGGGCACTAAAGCCAAAATGAACATGAAGAAAAAGCACGGGTAAGTTGGAGCCTTCACCAACTACAACATTTAATAATATCTATCCCGGCCATCACAAAATGGCCGGGATTTTTTATGGGGTTGATTACTTTTCTATTTCTTTATAATATTCAATATACAGGTCTTCTACCTTTTTACGGGCCCAGGGAGTTTTACGCAAAAATTTCAGGCTGGAGTTTACGCTCGGGTTATCTAAAAAACAATTGATGCGGATACGGTAGCCCATTTCGCCCCATCCCAGGTGTGCTACCAATGCGTTCAATACAGCTTCTAATGTTTTACCGTGCAACGGGTCTTTTGATTGTTGCTCCATACCGGCAAAGGTAATTATAATTGCACCGGTTTCATTTTTGGAGTGATGAGATGCATGGCCAGCCAGGCTACCATATATGAGCAGGCACATACCGAAAAGATAATGTTGTATCCGCCGGTAAGGTTACCCACCTCTTTGTAGCTTTCTAAAATATATCCTATCAAAAACGGGAAAAATATCCCGCCGACAGATCCGGCCATACCACCAATGCCTACTACAGAGCTTACGGCGCGTTTAGGGAACATATCCGACGCTGTGGTGAATATATTGGCGCTCCAGGCCTGATGTGCTGCTGCAGCCAGGCTAATAAGGCCTACAGCCTGCCATATATTGGTAGCATACCTTGCAGCAAATATGGGCATCACTGCTAAAGCAAATAAAAACATGGCCGTTTTACGCGCACGGAAGATAGGCACGCCGCTCTTAATAAGCCATGAAGACAGGTAACCACCGCCAACGCTGCCCAGGGTTGTTGCCGTGTAAACCAAAACCAGCGGCAGGCTTGGCTTTTTCAGATCAAGATTAAAAGTGCTTGAGAAGTACGAGGGTAGCCAAAACAGGAAGAAGTACCAGATAGGATCTGTCAAAAACTTGCCGATAACAAATGCCCAGGTTTGTCTGATCCCAAACAGCCGTAGCCACTTCACCTTAGCGTCGGGTTCGTCGCTTGCTTCTACAGCCTCCACAGCATCGCTGTTGATGTAGGCTATCTCTTGCTCGGTTATCTTTTTATGCCGGGATGGGATCTCGTATAATAGCCACCAAAATATCAGCCATATAAAACCAATGGCACCGGTTATAATAAAAGCCATTTGCCAGTTATAAACCCCCAGTATCCAGGGCACCATAACAGGGGCAACAACGGCCCCTATGTTTGCACCCGAATTAAATATACCCGTGGCTAGTGCTCGTTCCCGCTTTGGGAACCACTCTGCTACCGTTTTAATAGCCGCCGGGAAGTTACCCGACTCGCCTAAACCTAATGCAGTACGTACTGCTATAAAACCCAAGGTCGACCTTACCAAAGCATGCGCCACGGCTGATATACTCCAAACAATGATGGAAATGGCATAGCCTAGCTTAGTGCCCAACCTGTCAATAATCCCCCCAAACGCCAATAAGCCAAAAGCATAAGCCGCCTGAAAGGCCATTACAATATTGCTGTAATCTTTCTCATTCCAATGGAATTCTTTTTCCAGTTCAGGTTTTAAAAGGCCTATTACCTGTCTGTCTAAATAGTTAATTGTTGTTGCAAAAAATAACAATACCACCACGCCCCAACGGTAATTTACAGCTTTTGTATTTTTCATTACTTACTCATCTGCACCAGTTCAAGTGCTTTAAGTGTATCGTTATATAATTGATCGTACAGTCTTTTTTCCAGCACATTACGGCTAATTAAATTACTACCTATACCAACCGCACATACACCCGACCGGAACCATTCTGCAATGTTACCTGCTTCTATTTCTACTCCGCCGGTAGGTATAAACAATTGCCCGGGGAAAAGATCTTTGATGGAAGCTATGAATGCCGGGCCCAATATATTAGCCGGGAAGATCTTGATTAGCTTTGCCCTGTATTGCTGGGCTATATGGATCTCGGTTGGGGTCATACAACCGGGTATCCAAAGCTTATTATAGTTATCGGCAACCAGGGCTACCTCGTTATCTATAATCGGCGATACAATAAAATCAGTACCGGCATCAACAAAGGCCTCGGCCTCTAAACCTGTTTTAATGGTACCAATACCCAAGTGCATACCGGGCATCTCTTTAGCTACTATTTGTTTTATATAATAAAAGTTGCTTAGTGCTTCTTTACCTCTATTGGTGTATTCAACTACCCGCACCCCAGCATTGTACATCACGCGGATGATTGCTAAACTTACCTCTGCATCCTCATAAAAAAACAAGGGTAGCATACCCTGCGATAAAATGGCATCTAAAACTTCCTCTTTACTATTCATACTTTATCGCGTTTGTTATTTCGCCTATAGTTTGGGTGGTGGCATCACCAGTTATAAATAATTTTTGAAAAGCTGCCGCAGTCGCCATATCTAAAGTTTGCTGTGCCGGTTGGTTGTTGTAAAAACCATATATTAATCCGGCCATAAAACAATCGCCGGTGCCAACCTTATGTACAATTTGGGTGGTGTTATATTCCTGCGAAGTGTAAAACTCACCGCCGGTGTACAGGCAAGCATAGTAGTCAATATCATGGCGTTCATCAAACCTAAATGTGTAGCCTACGGCTTTGCAATTGGGGAAACGCTCCATCATCCTTTGTGCTGATGACAGGGCTTCTTTCAGATAAATGCTCTTCTGGCCAGATTCATGAATATCTCCCAATACTTCAATCCCCAGCATTTTTTCGGCAGACCAAATATTGCCCATCACCACATCACAATACTGGATTATCTTAGGCATAATATATTCAGGGTGTTCTCCATACTGCCATAACTTAGAGCGATAATTTAAGTCGATAGATACGGTTATCCCCTTAGTTGATGCAGCTTTTACGGCCTGTAAACATACGTCTGCAATCTGTTGACTAATAGCCGGACAGATGGCACTAAAGTGGAACCAACTTACCCCATCCAGCACCTTGTCCCAGTCTATCATTCCTGTTTTCAATTCGGCAAATGCGGAGTTGGCGCGGTCGTAAATCAGTGCATCATGTTTCAGATCCTGCCCTTTAGTGAGATAATACAAACCAAGCCTGTTGCCCTGGTATTGTATGGCCGAAGTATCTATTTGTTTTTGATTGAGGTAGGTAACGATTTGTTCAGACAGCCCGTTTTTAGGCAGTGCCGTAAGATACCGGGAGGGCACATCCCAAAGTGCCAGGGCAGTAGCCACATTAAGCTCGGCACCCCCTACATAAAACGGGAGTGCATTATCGCGCAGCCATTCACCTCCGGCATCCGGACTGATCCTTAACAGCAATTCGCCGAAAGATAGTACAGAGCCACCTTTAAAGTTTTTAGACAATAAACTATTCATCAGTATCAGTAAAGATGTTTACTTAGGTTATGTTTGTTGAAAGTATAAATTATTAACTACATAGCCAATAAAAAAGCCTGTAATTTCTTACAAGCTCATAAACGGATGTTTTAAAAATAAACACAGAGAATACACTACCCGTGTTTATATAAATTATTGATATTTATTTTATTACTAAAACGCCATCAGCCATAATAGCTATATCCTTTTTAGATGTGTTGATCATGGCAATTTCTTCTTTGGTTTTACCGGCATCGGCAGCATAATGTTTTAATCGCTCTACCGAAGTTTCCTTTAATTTGGCCTTACCCTCTACCACTACGGTTTTACCCACAATGTTTTGCGGCATAAAGTATTCGTAATTGGTAAACTGCACCATAATAGGGGCGCCGTTAACTTGTGATAATTTCATAAAGCACCCTTTCTTTTTACAAACCTCTACAACCGTACCTGTAATTTTACCGGTATAAACGCTATCTGCGCTCAGGGTTTTGTTTAGGTCTTCAGTATTTAGGGCATTATCGGCAGTAACTGTTTTACCATATGTTACACCAGCTTCGGCCGGTTTAATGGTGTTTTGAGCAAATGCTATAGCGCTAAAGCTAAGGCATGCTGCAAAAAAAATTAACTTTTTCATATCAAGGTTTTAAAGATCTGTCTATTACAAACATAATAATTACTTGCTTATTGTAACATACCCCTGTAAATACATTAAAGCTACAGGCAACAATACTTAGAATATAAACTTTATTTAAGTTACATTACTACTTGATTATAAATATTTTATAATTATACTTTCTTCAAAGTTAATATGAGTTTTGGTCAAACATGACATTCTTTCACCTAATTATTTAGCTTATTACCCTAAAAGTTAAGTTTATTCTTTCCTTTAACGCCCTGGTAGATTTAGGCACCTGGTGCTCCCAATGATGTTGCAGATCGCCTTTCATGATCAATAACGAACCATTCTGTAACTCTACCGAATACTTTAGCTTATGATCCAGTTTACGGCGAACATCAAACCGGCGGGCCTGCCCAAAACTTACAGATGCTATGGTAGGGTTTAAACCCAGCTCAGGCTCATCATCTGCATGCCACGCAACGGAATCATTACCATTCCTGTAATCATTCAACAGAACGCTATTAAATGCCATACCTACCGCCTCGTCTACCCTTTGTTTAATCGATAGCAGTTCGGGCGTCCATGGGTGCGGATCGAATTTTTTGCCGCTAAAGGCATAGGTTTTATAGTTATCGCCATACCAGGCGGTCAACCTTGGTGTGTTTAATAGCTTACCGTACATTTGGATAGTTTCCTGCTGCCAGTTAATGGTTTGTTTTAAGGCGTCCATCAAGTTGGCACTCTCTTCGCGGGTGAAAAAACCTGGACGGTAATCCATCAGGTCTACAGGTAATTTAAGGCCTTGTGCGCCATCAAAAAAACTTAGCTGTTCCATTAAATTCAACAACAGTTTTTCGGCACGAAAAGTGTTATAAAGTATTAAAAAATAACACACTATGAGCTCAGCATTTGTAAAAGAGGGCGACACTCAATGGCTATATGAGATAGGCCCATCAATGAACGCTTTACTATTTTTTCTACAACGCGAAAACGGCGGCGTAAGAATATACGAACGTAAAACGTATTATAACACTATTGAAAAACGGGACGTACACCAGATGAGTGACGGGCTTAGCTATGCTAAAGACGACGATAGCAAGTGGTATATTGTATGGGATTGAATTTTGAAGATCAGTTTGCAGAACCTGTTAGCTTACTTATTTTAATGTTGAAGTTATAATATTAATACCCCCCACACAAAAACCGGTGTTCATCTATCTAAAAAAACGAACGACTGTATTTATTACCTGATAACTATTTCCGTTATCAGGAACAGTAATAGGGTTATTCGCTGATGGTTACCTCTTTTTTATCGAAAATTCAAATGTAGTACCCTCCCCTACTTTTGATTCTACACGGATGCTACCCTTAAGCTTTTCTACCAGTAGTTTAACAGTATGCAAACCCAGCCCGTTACCCTTTTTATTGAAACGATCTAACGTGTTTAGGGTAACTGCTTTTTCGAAGATTTTTTCCAGATTATGGGCAGCTATACCCATGCCGTTATCGTTTATCTTAAAGTTATAATAATTATCATCCTCTTTAAACAGCACATTGACGATACCTTTGTCCTTATCATTATATCGCACGGAGTTGGTAAGCAAGTTCAGAAATATTTGTTCCAAAGCTACTGACGAGCAGATTAAGGAATGATCTAACCGTGGTAGGTTTACAGTGATGCTATGCGGTATATCTATTAATTCCACCACATTTTTGAGCAGCTTATTCAACTCCACACGTTTCTGATCAGTTATCAGTAACGATGGTTCGGTAGAATAATTTAACATTTCATCAACCAAACCTAATAGCCTTTTAGATGCATTTATAGTTAAACCAACTAAAGAACTGCTTTTTTCATCACCAGAATTTTTGAGCCTCATTTGCAAGGCCTGCGATGTTAACAAGATACTACTGAGCGGGTTTTTGATATCATGTGCAGCTGTACTGGCAAACTTTTGAATAAACGTATTAGTTTCCAATAGCTTCTCGTTGGTTTGCTCTAACAGGGCTACCTTTTTACGGAGTTCCATTTGTGCAATAACCTGGCTCCCCAATATTTTAAGTGATTTTATTTGATCTGTTGTTAAGTGCTTTGGTTCAACATCTATTACACATAACGAACCTAATGGGAAACCATCCTCATTTATAAGGGGTACGCCTGCATAAAAAACAATATTTGGGTCGCCTGTTACTAAGGGGTTAGCAGCAAACCGGTCATCCTCACGGGCATCATTTACCACCATTATTTCGGTAGTTTCTACAATGGTGTGGGCACAAAAAGCATGTTCTTTTGGGGTTTGGCTGGCTAGCTCTCCTACTACAGATTTAAACCACTGGCGTTTATCGTCCAGCAAACTGATAAGCGCTATAGGCGTTTGGCAAATTTGCGACGCCAATAAGGTAAGTTCATCAAAGTCTTCTTCGGGGAGCGTATCCAGCAAATTGTAAGAAGCTAAGGCGGCTAAGCGTTCGCTCTCGTTATCTGGCATCGTAAATTCAGGCTTACTCAATAGTAATTAATTAAAAATAATGTAACCAATTTGCCGGCACAACAAACATATTTCCACTCCTTATAATGGTAAGGTAAACCAAAAGGTGCTGCCTTTGCCCCATTCACTGTTGACCCCTATTTCCCCACCATGTTTACGAACAATTTCGGCACTGATAAACAAACCAAGGCCCAGGCCGGAATTTTGGTAGCCGGATGCATCCGTACGGTAATAACGTTCAAATAGATGTTCCAGTTTTTCGGGCGGTATTCCCGGGCCGGTATCTGTTACAGATATTTTAGCCATTTTACCCGTTTTCTCTATGTTAAAAAATATCTGCTTGGAGTTAGGAGCATACTTTACAGCATTATTTACAAAATTAACAATCACCTGGTCTATCCGGTGCTCGTCAGCATATATCTCTAAATTCACGTCGCCCTGCAAAACCAACTCGTGCTTGCCTGCTGCCCTTACATGATTGCAGCATTGGTTCATCAAGTCGCTTAAAACAAAAGTAGATTTATCTAACCGTAGCTGGCCTTCGTTCATGCGGCTTAGGTTAAGCAAATCTTCTATCAGGCTGCTTATTTTATCCATGCTACGGTTACTTTGTTCAATAAGCATGATCAGCATATTTGGATCCGGATTTTTTTTCATCCTATCCAACAATTGCAGGGCAGCTTTTAAACTGGTAACCGGCGTTTTAAGTTCATGGCTAGCTATACTAATAAAATCATCACGCTGCTGGTTGTAAGCTTTAGTGTCTGAAATGTCAATTATAATGCCTGCAATACTTTCTGCCACATTGTTATCATCATAATAAGCTTTGCCTGTAGATTTTACCCATCTTGCCCTGCTACCATCTGCAGGGTTTATCATAAATTCAATATTAAAACTCTGATTTGTTTCTATTGATTCTTTAATAGCCTGCCGTACAGCTTCCACATACTCAGGCAAAATCATTTTATAGGAATGTTTTAGTGTTAAAACATCGCTAGCTTCTAATCCATTTATTTTCTTCCCTTGTTCAGAATAGTTGATTATTTCTGTTTTAAGATCAACGCTCCAGGTGCCCATCTCTGCCGATTCTATTGCTTGTTTTAGCGTATCTTTTGCTTTTTCCAATTCATGCCGGGCATTAACCTGTTCGGTAATATTAGCAACGGTTACTAATATAGCTTCAACATTGCCGTCCAGATCAATAAGCGGATCGTATGCAAAATCAATAATATAATCTACCGTACCTAAGGGTGTTACAATTTGCACAGGTATTTCGGGAATGGCTAAGCGGTTACCGGTATCAAATACCTCATGCAGCATCTTAGGAAAAGGTTGGCCAAGTATTTCGGGAAAAACCTCAAGCAATTTACGATTGATGGTTTGTTTAGGGGTCCGGCCCCAAATTTCGTACATAGGCTGGTTAGCAATCTCTATAATCAGATCGCGGCCCCTTAAAACGGTCATCCCTATTGGTGCCGTCATCACCATGCTATTAAGCCTGTTTTGGCTTTGTTCTATTCTTTGGCGGGCGGTAACCTGTTCGGTAATATCTACACCAATAACCATAATGGCTTCAGTTACACCGTCAGCATTTTTAAGAGGCTCATATACAAAATTCACAAAAATCTGCTCGGCCTTTCCGTAACGGATCAATTGAAGTTCTGCCTCATTCTCGTAAAACGCAACGCCTGTAGTTACAACATTATCCATTATTGGGGCATAAGCAACAGCGGCCTCGGGTATAGCATCCCAAATAGTTCGGTTTTCTACCTCCTGGCGTTTTTTTCCAACTAACTGCAGATAGGCATCATTTACATCCTCTATCATTAAATCGCGGGCCTGTATAATGCATACTCCCATAGGCGCCTGGTCAATAACACTTCTAAGCCGGGTTTCGCTTTCTGTAAGGCTATTGTTAAGTGTTTGCAGGATGTGCTGAGATTCGGCAAGTTCGTCATTAGTCGCAGTAAGCTCTTCGATGGTAGATGCCAGTTCTTCGTTAGAAGCCGCTAACTCTTCATTAGCCGCCGACAATTCTTCGTTTGCCGCTGCCAGTTCTTCGTTAGTAACTTGGAATTTGGCTTCTAATTCTATTTGGCGTTGGCTGACAAGGTAATGTTCGGTAACATCACTGGCTGTATGCAGTACGCATATAACTTCGCCAGCCTGGTTAGTTATTGCTTTGTATTCAAAATCAAAATAAAAGGCTTGTAAAACACCATCGACCATCAAATCTGCACGGGTATTGGTGCCGACAATTGTTTTGCCGGTATGCAGCACACTTTGTAGCATACTTAAAAAAGGCTGGCCCTTTAACTCGGGCAAGGCCTCTTCTATAGGTTTACCAATAACCGATTTATCTTTTCCCCAAATAGCTATCATAGCATCATTTGCGGTCTCTATAATCATGTCATCAGTGCTATGAATAGCAGTGGCAGTCTTGGCCTGGGTCAATATTTCCAACAGTTGGTCGCTGCTAAATTGGCTCGGATACGTGCTCATTAAATTGTCAGAAGTAATTGTTTAATATAAAATTAAATTATATAATTTGAACCTTGCAAAAACTTCGCCAAATTATAGACAATAATTTTTATTAGCTTTAAGTTTGTACAACTTACAGTGGTAGCATAAACCAAAATGTACTCCCCTTGCCTAACTCGCCATCCGCACAAATTTCACCACCATGTTTACGCACAATTTCCAAACTGATATACAAACCCAAACCTAGGCCCGGTTATTATATACCCCGATAATCTTCCCTGTAATACCGGTCAAATAAATGCGGTAACTTTGCGGTTCGATGCCGGGGCCATTATCCTGCACAGGTGTTTTAGCCATATTATGCCCTCTGTCCACTTATCTAAATTAAAGTTTAAGTTTTACACCTGCATTTACTACTAACCCATCCAACGGCGCATAAATATCCCTAAAAATCGGATTGGAAATACTACCTGTATAAATGGTGTCAAATTTTGTTTGGCGGGTATCTGTAATGTTTTCAAAATTAATAAATACCGATAGGTGTTCCCATATTTTTTCTGCCATTAACCCGGTTGTCCAGTATCCCTTGCCCGTAGCTCCGTCATTTAATTTTTGTGGGCTAAAGTAATAAGCCTCCGCCCCTATCTTTAATTTATCTTCTATCTCATACATCAGGATATTATTTAAACGATGTTTAGATACCAGTGGGTAATTGTTAAAGGCATTACCAATATGTTGTGTTACGTTGGCTAGTGTATAACCCACAAATAATTTAAAGTTGTTATAGCTGAGCTTTACATTAGTTTCGCCTCCTTTTGTATTTAAGTCGCCGGGCGGTTGCTGGTAATGCCAATTGCCACCCGGTAATTGGGTAAGCAGCATAGGGTTATTGATGCGGGTATAAAAAAACAATTGATTAATGCTGAAGCTCCCCCTACCATCTAAAATCGGCGTTCGATAATTAATGTCATAATTGGCACCGTAAGATCGCTCGGCGCGGGTGTTAGCAACATCTAATGGCAGCACATTACGGAATTGAATACGTTCTGCATCCTCTGTAAATACATTAGGGCCTTTATAACCCAACCCTCCACCCAACCGGGTAGACCATTTGGCATTTATTTTCCATAAGGCAGAAATGCGTGGTAAAAGTAAAAGCCCGTACTGGTTATGATAGTCTGCACGAATGCCGCTTTCTAAAATAACAGCTTTTGCAACATTCCAGGTATTTTGCGCAAATGCACCAACTGTATTATTCTGATAACTACGCAGCGGGAATGTACTGTTACGTTCCTCTTTAAAATCATCAGTAAGAAAGTTTAAACCAAAAACCCAATCGGCGTGCTTCGTGGTCTTGATATAATCTACCTCTGAGTAAGTGGATAATTGCTTGCCTGAAAAACGGTAGCCTGGCAAATTCATGCTACGATCATAAAAACTAACACTATTTTTAAATATGAATTTATTTGCAGCATTGAGTTGATGCTCAAATTGCACTTGCGTGCTGTAGCGGCCGGTTTTATTTTCTTCAAAGTACGAATGCTGTGCGTCACCATCCCCACGTATATAATGCAGGTCGCCACCTATTCTATTTTCCAGCATGGCGTTTATGCCTACAGTTAAGGTAGTTTGGTCACTTATATAAAACCATAGTTTAGGGTTTAGCGTGTACCGGTTAAATTGTGGAATGGCCGTAAAATTGATGCCAGATGGATCATATGCTGTACCGTGGTTATAGGCCATATAGATGGTAGCGCCTGTTTTTTTAAACTTTTGAGCATAAAAAACGCTGGCATCCAGCCCCAATGCAGAAGTGCCGTTCAACAATAGGTTTAATTGACGCTCATCGGTAGGTGTTTTAGATATCAGGTTTACCAAGCCTGCAATTGCTCCGCCGCCATATAAGGTTGATGATGAACCTTTTATTACCTCTACTTGCTTTAAATCAAGCGGGGCTATTTGTAAGAGCCCCAAACCACCGGAGTAACCGCTATACAACGGGAAACCATCACGAATTACCTGTGTGTATTTGCCATCCAATCCTTGTATACGAATACTTGAATTACCACTTGTTGCAGAAGTTTGCTGGGTTTGTATGCCTGTGCTTTCGGCCAGTACCATACGAATATCGCCAGGTTTCATATTACTTTTCTCATCCAGTTCTTCGCCGGATATTACTTCTACCCTGGTGGGTATGTTGGCAATTGTACGGCTGCTGCGGGTTGCAGAAACTATTACTTCGTTAAGTTCATTTTCTTCTGCTGTTAAAAACACCTGCCTTGCAGCACTTTCATAAAAAGGAAATTGAAGGCTGTCACGTTGGGTTACATAACCTATGCAGCGGTATGTAAAAACTTGTTTGCCGTTGGGTATATTGGTTAAAATTACCATACCCATAGTATCTGTTATGGCTGTAATGGTAGTACCCTGTAGGTTTACGGTAACACCAACTATAGGCTGATTGGTTTTGGCATTAACCAATATAGCCTTTAATGTATTTTGCGAATAGGCTATAGTTGTAAATAGCAGTGCTGTAAATAGCACAAAAAGTTTTTTCATGGATTGTAATTAGGATTAATAAACTGACTTAGGCCTTTTAAGGCTATAATTTATTAACCTAATTGTGGTGGTTGCCAAATAGCCAATACTACATCTTTAATATTGGGCTGATGGTATAAAAAACAGGGTTTGGATGTTTTTATGGCAGTTGGTACTGTTACAATTATATATGCTTTAACTGCTATAAAGCCGGTACAGCTTCCACATGCGTAAAAAGGTGAGCAGCCCGCACAATCATTATTTTTAGAATTACCGGTTTGTTGTTTTTCTGTTAACGAGCAATCATTATCTGCACAGCAAGGCTTTACAGTTAACAACACAACAACTAACGATAAAATAAAACACAGTACCTTCACTCACCAAAACTATTAAATATATTTATTAAAAAGCTATAATGGTGGCTTCCTGAACCAGTTCGTTATACGTATAAAAGCGTCGCACCGGTAAACTGGTATTATACCTTATTTTGGCCCTAATGGCCTTTAAGCCCGATACGCTTTGCAGGTCTTCTACATCCAGCATTTCCAAATCGTGCTCTAACATGTTTTTTGATTGCAGGAAGCGTAAATACTTAAGGTATTCAACTTCCTCGTCGTGGTTAGAGTACACAATGGTTATTTTACCAACACTGGTTAAACGTTCGGTAGTACCTTTTATATACGCTTTATCAATACGTTTTTTGACTATTTCAAACCGGGCATTATAGGTACCATCCACATCAAAGCGTTTTTCATCCATCCGGAAACGGATAGACATAGGCAGGCTGAACGCCAATATCAGCGAGGTTACATCAAGCGGGTAAGGCAGGGTATTTTTAAGATAGTGATGTTCCAGTTCCATTTCGCAAAGCATTTGCAGTTGCCACAAGCGCAAATTATGCAGGTAAGAAACATCGAAAGGTTTTGCCGGCGCAATGGACTGGCCTATGTACAGGTTATGCTCAATACCATCTGTTTTAAAGCGTTCGTAATAATGCGGATAGTAGGCCTGTGCATCTATCTGAGCCTTATCAAGCAAATGCGCCATTTTTTCGTTGATCATACCAACCGTAGTTTCATACTTACGGCGGTTTTGATGAAAATCGCCCTGCTTATCGGCTTGTTCAAAGTACCTGTCAATTTCATCCTTATAGGCAGGCTGGGTAACGGCAAGTTTTAGTAACGGGTGTATATACAGTTCCAAATAATTTTGTATCTGTTGCTCGGTATCTGCACGTAACATAGTTTGTACATCCATCACCAGTTCCTGCAGGTTAGCCACGTGAAGTTTAATATCACTATCATCCTGCCCGCCTATTTTTTCTACCAGGGGTATAAGGGCAGTAAGCTGGTCGCGCAGATCTAACTGCAAGCTTTGATTACGGGATTCTGATGACCCTTTGATATCTACCTGCCCGTAAAGGGGGTACACATCATGAAAAGTAACTTCCTTTAATACGTAATTTTTATCTATACGATGGTTGGTTATATATTTAAGCGCCTCTTTTCTAAATTTCCAGTAAACACTTGGGTGTATGGTGGTGTATTCATTTTGTATTACTGCGCGTATCTGGTTTTGAATGTAACTAAACTGCCTGTCAATAGTATCGGTTATGTAAGGCATAACTATCTCTAACTGATTGGCATTAATGCTATTTAACTCGCCAACGCGTTTAGATACCAGCTCTATTATACCCAGCAGATGGCCATTTTTAACCACCGGGGCTAATATGGCGCTTTTAATGCCCTGCTCTAAAAAACGCAGCGCCATTACGTTACCCGGCTCCTCTTGCACATAGTGTTCTACATCAGATATCGTAAAGTAAGTTTGCTCCTGCACCAGGCTAACTAACGATCGTACACAAAGTGCATCAAAGCATTCCTCTTCCACTCCATCGGGCAGCAAATAGCTTTTAAGGTTGGGGTTAAATGATGCCACGCTAAATGTATTTTCAGAATCGTCAAAAGAGGTAAAACCGATATCTATATCAGGAATTTTATATATCGACCGGAAAACATCCAGTATATTCTCTTTTACATTATTGCCATATGATGATCCCAATAAAGTACCTTTTAAAGAAGATACCGCGTTTTCTACCGTGGCATCAAAAAGGGTTAATATGGCAAAACCTTTAAGTATCCAGCTATTTTCAGGAAAATACTTTTTCCAAAGCTCAAGGTCGTTATAATTATCGCGTAGCAGATCAATATCTTCGGGCGTAAGCGTAGGGGCGTTTGGCGCCGGCATCAGCTCCATAAAATCGGCATTGTATAAAATGCGATAATGTTTCATAACACCCCGGGCATCGGGTATATCATAAAACCATGGCCTCGAAAAATTAAAACTTGTGCCGTAAAATTCGTTAAGTATCAGACAGCAGGTACTTACATAAATTTGATGTTCGGTAAAATCCCTGATGTTGATATCAAATGCTGAGCCCGCTGCCGCCAATATATTTTGCAAACGCTGCGTTTGATTAAACAACACATCCTGAAAAGGTACCGTGATAGCCTTTATCTCGTTAAGTGTGAGTATTTCGGGAAATATATCGGCAGTCAGGCGTTTAATAATGCCCGCATGTTTAACAAGCTGTTCGGTATCGGTAATACCATGCCTAAGTTCCGGATAAGGTTCAATCTCATCCAATATCTCACGGGCCATGGCAGCCCGCATGCCGTTTTGTAAAGCGGCTTTTGCTTCCAGTTGCTCTATCAACAAATGAAATGATATGCGAATTTGGAAAGGGCTGTCTGCAAATGGTTTAAGATTCATGTTTCGCTTTACAAAGCACCAATGTACCTTTTAAGTGTTGCTGCAAATTTAGGTATTAAATTAAAATGAGATTAGCATATTTATTGTTTGTGACTTTAGTCAGAAATAAACCTTTCAACATTACTTTTAAATGGCTTATCGTTTTAGTGGCTGTAATAAAAAGGCGGTGCCCGTGCCTAATACTGCTCCGGCTGTAACGTCACTTGGGTAATGTACACCCAGATACATGCGCGAATAACTTACAGACCCTGCCCACAAAAGCGATGGTGCTATTACATACCACTTAGGATAAGCCTTTGATAAAGCTACCGCTGTAGAAAAGGTACTGGCGGCATGCCCCGACGGGAATGAAGTACTGCTTGCCCTGTACACAGGCACTATATTTATATTTTGCACAAACGGCCTGCGGCGTTTAACCAGGTGCTTAATTAATAACATAGCACCATATGATATGGCCGTACTGCTGGCTACATAAAGTGAGTTTTCGCGCATGCGCCAATCGTTGCGTATAATGCCGCCGGCAAGCAATGCAGCAGGTACGCCTATATCACCGTACTTATATGTTTTTGATAAAAAAAGCATTACATCAGTTTGGCCCGGGGTACGGGTAGCCTGCAGATCAAGCATCACTCTGTCATCAAACTGTTGAATTTGAGACTGTGCCGATACGGTATTTATACCTAAAACAAGTATAAATAACTGAATTGCAGCTAAAAAAAACCAAAAGTATTTATTGAGATTGGCCTTACTATAATTCACAGCTAAATATTTAATTTTACTTTTATGCCAAGGTAAATATTATTTGCCGTTTTAGCAGGTAAGCTACATGTAATAATTGGTTACACCCGGCATGCTACATCTAAACAAACACCATGAATCACCCGGAATTACTTCAAAAAGTTAGGGAATACGCCTTACAGTATTATAAAGATCATGCCGACGAAAGGCTTTATTATCATGATAAAGAACATACCGAGGGTATGGTAGCTGCTGCTATACAAATTGGTAACCATTATCAACTTAACGACCGCGACTTTTTTATTGTACAAACAGCTGCCTGGTTTCATGACCTGGGTTACATGGTAGATCTGGAACACCACGAATCGCAAAGCGCTATACTGGCCCAAAACTTTTTGCGTAAGCATAACGCTGCCGATGAGATTATCGATGAGGTAAAAAATTGCATTATGGCAACCAAAATGCCGCAAAAACCCCTGTCGCTTTTAGATAAGATCATGTGTGATGCAGACCTTTTCCACTTAGGTACCGAAGATTTTTTCAAGAACGATAAAAAGCTCTTTAAAGAAATAAAAGCCTTGCACAATGTTGATATGAGCAAGTTGGAATGGCGCCGCAAAAGCATCATATTTTTAGAACAGCATAACTACCATACCGACTATTGCCAGGTACTGCTTAGCAGTGGTAAACAAGAAAACCTTAAAATACTAAAAAACAAAGTTGCCAACGCAGAGCAGAAAATAGATGAAAAAGACGATAAAGCCACGGAACCGCTTAACCAAACCATGCAAGTGAAAGATTTAAACACCACTGTGGAAGCTGATAAGAAAAAAAAGAAGGACCGCCCGGATAAAGGTATTGAAACCATGTTCAGGATAAGTTCTGCCAACCATCAGCGCCTGAGCGATATGGCAGATAATAAGGCCCATATTATGATAACGGTAAACTCTATCATCTTATCTGCCATTATTAGTTTGCTATTACGTAAACTAACCGAATACGAATATTTAAGCATTCCTACCTTTATTTTCCTGTCTGTAAGCTTACTGGCCATGACCTTCTCTATCCTGGCTACACGCCCGTCTATCCCCAATGGCACCTTTCAACGGGCAGATGTAGATGAAAAGCGCGTTAACCTGCTATTTTTTGGTAATTTTTATAAGATGCCTTTAGAAGATTACACCTATGGCATGGTTAAAATGATGGAGGATAAGGAGTTTTTATATGGCAGCCTTATTAAGGATGTGTATGCGCAGGGGGTAGTGTTAGGTAAAAAATACCGGCTACTGCGTATAGCCTATAACATTTTCATGTTTGGGTTAATACTCTCGGTAATTGCGTTCATTGTAGCATCTGTAATATATAATAATACCAAAGGCCACAAATAAGCATGCTCAACGCAAGATATTTCAACAGGGATATTAGCTGGCTTAGCTTTAACGGCCGTGTGCTGGAAGAATCTGCCATAGCTACAGTCCCTTTAATAGAACGTATTCGTTTCCTTTCAATCTACTCATCAAACCTTGATGAATTTTACCGTGTACGCATCCCGGTAGTTAAGGCATTGAAAAATATTGCTAAAAAAAGCGACGACATTGATGCCAATGAGCAGGAAAGCATTTTGCAGCAAGCATCAAAAATAATATTACAGCAACAGGTACACTTTGGCGAGATATTAACTCAACAATTGATACCGTTATTAAAGGAGCATGGTATATGGCTATTATATAACCATGATTTGCCCCAAGCCTTAGCAAAAGAAATAACCGAATACTTTTTGGCTGAAGTTTTAGCTTTTCTACAGCCTGCTGTGTTGAATGAAAGCACCAGCTTTTTCCCCGAAAATAATAAGCTATATTTTGTAATTCAATTGCGTGACGAAGCAGGTAATGAGAAACACATCCTGCTTAATATCCCATCAGATAACCTGCCGCGTTTTTTTTCTACCAAGTGCGATGGAGAGCAGTTTATTTGTTTTCTGGATGATATCGTCCGTTTTAATTTGGATAAGCTTTTTAAAGATCAGGTAACCCATTGTTACAGCATCAAGATAACCCGCGATGCCGAACTGGACCTGAAGGATGAGTACCCCGGCGAATTATCTGACCAGATAGAAAAACAACTACAAAAGCGCGATAATGGCATAGCCACCCGCTTTTTATACCAGGCAGATATGCCCCTTAGTATATTGCAACTGGTTATACAACATCTGGGCCTGAAAAATGCCGGCGCGGTAGAAGGTGGCCGGTATCATAACCTTAAAGACCTTTACGGCCTGCCGGTGAATAACCCTGCCCTGCTTTATGATAAATGGCCGGCTATTGATCTGCCTGTTGCTGATGATGAGCCGCTGGTAAATGCTATGGTCAGGCAAGATCTGCTGGTGAGCACGCCCTATCAATCTTACCACACTATCCTGCGTTTTTTTAACGAAGCGGCCAATAACCCTGATGTTGAAGAAATAAATGTAACGCTGTACCGTGTAGCCAGCGATTCGCGCATTGTTAATGCGTTAATTAGTGCAGCTAAAAATGGAAAAAAGGTCAATGTAGTAGTAGAGCTTAAGGCCCGGTTTGATGAGGCTAACAACCTAAAGTGGGCCAAAAAAATGAAAAACGCGGGCGTAAGCATTATATATAGTGTAACTGCCTTAAAAGTGCACGCCAAGGTAGCCCTGGTTAAAACCCGCAAAGGCGATCGTATCTCGTACTCGGGATTATTGGCGACAGGTAACTTTAACGAGGGCACGGCTAAGTTTTACACCGACCATATCCTGCTCACCACCGATCATAAAATACTACGTGAGGTAGAATTGCTTTTTATCTTTTTAGCCAAACGCGAAAAACCATCAAAAGAAAACCAGATAAAATTCAACAACCTGCTGGTGGCCGGGTTTAACCTGCAAACCCGTTTCCTGGAATTGATAGACCGCGAGATAGCTTTTGCGCAAAAAGGCCGCCCTGCTGATATTATAATTAAACTTAACAATCTGGAAGAACAGGTGTTGATCGATAAATTATACGAGGCATCGCAGGCAGGCGTTAAAATACAACTGATTGTGCGTAGTATATGCTGCCTGGTACCCGGCGTAAAGGGGCTTAGCGAAAACATATCCATAAAACGCATTGTTGACCGCTACTTAGAACACGGGCGCGTTTTCATCTTTAATAACAACAATAGGCCCGAGATCTTTATGGGTTCTGCCGATTGGATGAACCGCAATATTTATCACCGAGTGGAAGTTGTTTTCCCTATATATGATGATGCCATTAAACAACAAATAACAACGCTGGTTAATTTACAACTGAGCGATAATGTTCAGGCGGTAGAGATGGACCAGCACTTGAACCAGTTAAAGCCTGTAATATCCGGCGAGGCTGTGCAATCGCAGAAAGCTATCTACCAATATTTAAAAGCAACAGAATAATATGAAAAAAGCAGTCATTATTTCGGCTTTACTGATAGGTATCATTGGTTCATCGTGCAGCCAAAACAAAAAGAAAAAAGAGCATAAAAAAGATAAAGAAGGCATAACAGCTATTGCTACTGCTCCTTCAGGTTACGATTTAGATAACCCTGTTAAATATAACATGCCCACTGAGTTGTTGGAGATATCCGGCATTGCATTTAATAATGGCAACGCCGGCACCATATACGCCGAGCAGGACGAGGAAGGTAAGATATTTTACTTTCGCCCGGGCGATACCAGGGTAAACCAAGTCAAATTTGGCAAACCCGGCGACTACGAGGATGTAGCTATCTTAAACAACCAGGCCGTTATTTTGCGCAGCGATGGCAGCTTGTTTAGCTTCCCCTTGGCCGGTGTTAAAGCCGGGCAAATAAATGGCGTAAAAGAATTTAAGAAGATATTGCCCATTGGCGAATACGAAGGCCTGCATGCCGATGGCGGTAAGCTTTATGCCCTTTGCAAACAATGCGCCGGGGCTGACCACGCCCAGAAAGACAATGGATACATTTTAAGCCTGGCTGCGGATGGCAACATTAGCCAAACAGGCACCTTTACGATAGATGTGCAAAAAATTGCGGCTTTAACAGGCAAAAGTAAATTAAAGTTCCATCCTTCGGCGCTGGCTAAAAACCCGGTCACCGCGCAATGGTACGTGCTATCATCTGTAAACAAGTTATTGGTGGTGCTTGATAATAATTGGAACGCTGTGCAAGCCTACCCGCTTAACGCCGGTTTTTTACAACCCGAGGGCATGGCTTTTGACAAACAAGGCAATTTATATATATCTAACGAGGGCGATAAGGCTACTAATGGCAACATCCTGTTATTTAAATATTCAAAAGCAAAGTAGCACGTTATATCGCAGTTTTTAAAGCTAATCTTACGAAATATCGTTAACAAAAAATTACCTAAATTTAAATAAGCAACTGATTACCAAACAGCTAACATACGGCACAACCATTGTTTATCCTAAACCAAACGCTATGATCAGAAAATTACTTATCACAATCCTTATCATACCTGTGGCGGCTATGGCTTACGCCCAGCAGGCACTTGTACCTCAATATAAATTCCGCGATAGTGTAGTGGTAAAAGTGCATCCCCGATATAACGAAGTCGGAAGCATACACCGCTGGTTTTTTGGCACCAATTACCGTAAGGAGTGGGCTACAGCTGTTAAACTGCCCGTAATACATATCTCTGAGCTATTTGGCGGCCTTACGCCCGAGAAAGAAGGCGGTGGCATGCAATCCAAATCATTAAGATTAAAAGATAAAAGCGGAAAGGAATGGGTTTTGCGCAGCGTTGAAAAAACGCCGGATAAGCTATTGCCGGAAAGCCTGCGCGAAACCTTTGCGGTTGACTGGCTTGATGATGCATTAAGCGGGCAGCACCCGTTTTCGGCATTGGTAGTGCCACCATTGGCTGATGCCGCCCGTGTACCACATGCAAACCCGGTTATTGGTGTGGTTGCTGCAGATAAAAACCTGGGCGAATACAGCAAAGTGTTTACCAATCTGGTATGCCTGCTGGAAGAGCGAGAGCCTATAGGCGAGTCTGACAATTCGATAAAAATGTTAGATAACCTGCTTAAGGATAACGATAACACTTTTGATGGTGAAGGCTTTTTACGCGCCCGCATGCTGGACCTATTAATTGGCGACTGGGACCGCCACGAGGACCAATGGCGCTGGGCCGAAACTAAAAAAGATAAAGGCAAGTATTACGTAGGCGTTCCGCGAGACCGCGACCAGGTATTTCACCTGGAGGAGGGTTTGTTTCCGGATGTTGCTGCGCTGCCTTACATTAACCCCTTACTGGGCGATTTTACTTATAAGCCCAATTACAAATACGGCATTTACAAAACGCGCTTTTTAAACCCCTACCCTAATGCACAGATGATGCACGAGCAATGGATGCGCATTGCCCATGAATTTGTAGCTGCAGAAACAGATGCCGTGCTGGAAGCATCGTTACGCTTGCTACCCGGCGACACGTACAAAATGGGGCACGACGTATTACTAGCTAAACTTAAAGCGCGCCGGGCAGCTATACCTGCAACAATGGATAAATATTACCGCCTAATTTACCGCAGGCCAGATATACGCTTAAGTAACAAAAACGAAAAGGTAATTGTAACCGGCCTGCCGGATAGCAGCCTGCAAATTGTGGTAAACAAAATAAATAAGGATGGCGAGGTTAAGGATACTATTATGGCTGTAGCTTATAATCCTGCAATAACCAAAGAAGTTAGGCTTTATGTTTCTGAGGGGGATGATAATATTACCATTAGCAACACCACATCGCCCATAAACTTAAGGGTTATTGGTGGTAAGGAAGGTAATAAGGTTTATAACATACAACAGGCCGCAGGTAAAGTAAGCGTTTATGATACCAAAAGTGCCAGGTTTGAAGGTATTGCGGTAAATAAGCACTTAAGTAACGATACCCTTAATACCAAATTTATTCAAACTAACCCCTATAATATTTGGATGCCACTGGTAACAGGTGCTGTTAATGCCGATGACGGGTTGCTGATAGGCCTTGGTTTTAAATACACCCAAAACGATGGTTTCCGTAAATTACCTTATACCAGTTCGCAGCAGTTGACGCTCACCCACGCCTTTGCTACCGAAGCATTCAGTATTAAATACATGGGCGAATGGATGCAGGCTATTGGCAAGGCCGACATAGTTTTACAAGCCGCAGCACAAGCACCAGACAACACCGTAAACTTTTTTGGCATAGGTAATGGCACTGTTTTAAACAAACAAATACCCAACTACCGCCGGTATTACCGCACCCGGTTTGATACTTACGAACTTGATGCCGCATTGCGCTGGCACCTGGGTAAATACAGCACCATCAGCGCTGGCCCATCATTCCAGTTTTACCATTTAGATTTGGATGATAACGCAGGCAGGTTTATTAACAACGTGCCGCAAATAGGATTTTACGACAGCCTGATAGTAAACAAGGATAAAGCTCATTTGGGCTTATCAATAAACTTTACAAGTAATAACCGCAAGGGTGGCGTTTTAACTACGGGTGGTTACTTTTTAAACATTAGCGTGCAAGGTTATCGCGGTCTTAATAACTATTCAGAAAACTTTTTACAGATCCGACCGGAGTTCACCTTTTATCAAAAACTAACCGGTAACGGCTCTATAGTACTATCAAATCGTATTGGCGGTGGTGTAACAGTGGGCAAACCTGCCTTTTACCAATCAATGTTTTTGGGCGGGCAGGGCAACTTGCTGGGTTATTTACAATACCGTTTTGCAGGCAAGCACATGGTATATAACAATCTGCAGGGGCGTGTTAAGTTATTTAACATAGCCAGTTATATTATACCGGGCCAATTAGGTTTAACCGGATTTTACGATGCCGGACGTGTTTGGGCCGAGCAGGAAAAATCTGACAAATGGCACCAGGGTGTTGGCGGCGGTTTATATTTTGCGCCGGCAGGCCTAACCGTATTACAGGTTTTAGCAGGCCATTCTGAGGAGGGGTGGTACCCGTACATTTCCTTAAACTTCAGAATTTAATTAGCTTAAATTCTTTAGGTACATCTTGATTATATGGCATATTTGTGTATCAATTACACTATATGCCATACCCTACCATTTTGGTATAGTTACCGTTCAAACTGTAGTAATTGTCATTCCAATATCTCCCCGTCTGACTTTTGTCATAAGAAAGTTAAATAGTAAATTTGGTTGACTAAATTAGTCAACTTGGTTTACATTTGTAGTGTTATTAAGCACCACAATGAAAACGTTTACAATACCTCAGCCCAATATCAGCTCTTTCTTTAAAAAAACAACTGATCATACTGCTGTTTCTCAAAACAAAATTTTCACATCCACTTCAGGTAAACAGCAAAAGCATACCATATCTGCCGGTGAATACATTATTAATGTTTTAGGCGAAGGTTTTAAACAGAATTTTTTGGGTGCCGATATCAACATGGAGTTTTTAACGCTTACTGTTCGCAGTTACGCTACATCAACTATTAATGTGCTGCGCAAACTGGCGGCTAAACCTGCCTCAAACAAATAATCAAATAAGTCAACCAAACCTTATCTCCCCACCATACACAATGAAACAGTTTTTTAATCCAATCATAAACAAGAGTATCCGGGTGATGCTTGTTTTGCTTACCTCTTTTACCGCATTAAAGGCCCAAACGGTTGTGCATGGTGTGGTAACCGATTCAAAAACAAAACAACCTATGTCTTACGTAACGGTAACTTTTGCCGGTACAGCACAGGGGGCAGGCACCAATGCAGAAGGCAAATTCAATATATCAACCACAGATAATAGCCTTAACCAGATAAAAGTATCTTTTGTAGGTTATCGCCCGGCAGTGCGTACCATTACGCCCGGCCAAGACCAAACCATTAATATTGCCTTGGTAGAAGATAGCCACTCGTTGAGCGAGGTAGTGGTAAAATCGGGCAAAAAGAAAAAATACACCAACAAAAACAACCCTGCGGTTGAATTGATACGCCAGGTAATTGCCCACAAAGCACAAAACCAGGTAGAGAATTATAACTACGCCGAATACAAACAGTACGAGCGTATGAATTTTTCGTTAAGTAACCTGAGCGATAAATTCCGCGCAAAAAAGATCTTTAAAAATTACCAGTTTTTGTTTCGCGAGCAGGATTCTACTGCAATAGGTGGTAAAACCCTGTTGCCTATGTACCAGGAAGAAAAAACATCTGATAACTACTTCCGCAAGGCGCCTTATGCTAAAAAGCAAATAATTACGGCTAATAAACAGGTAAAATACGACGAGAACTTTGTAGATAACCAAGGCCTTACCGCATACTTTAACCGTATGTATCAGGATATCAACATTTATGATAACAATGTATCCTTATTAAGCAACCAGTTGTTAAGCCCGATAGCTAACAGTTCGCCGGAGTTTTATAAATTCTTTATTACTGATACCCTTAAGGATGTAAAGCCAAATTTAATTGAGCTAAGCTTTACACCACGTAATACCAACAACCTTTTATTTGAAGGTAAAATGTATATCACGATGGATGGCAACTATGCCGTTCAGAATGCACAGTTAACGGTTAACAAAAACATTAACCTAAACTTTGTGCGCCAAATGCAGGCCGACCTATCGTTCGAGAAAAATAACGATGGCCGTTACCACTTGAGCCAAAGCGACCTTAAAATTGAGTTTGGGATCAACAAAAACAAAGGTGGAGGTATTTATGGCGAGCGTTTAGTTACCATCCAAAACTTTGTGATAAACAATGCACGCACTAATGATACCTATAAAGGCCCGGCACAGGTAATCGCCTTAAACGCCGAGGATAAAGATGATACCTATTGGCAAATGACACGCCCCGATACTTTAGATGCGGTATCGGCAAGTATCTACAAAAACATTGATAGCCTGCAAACTATACCATCTTTTAAAAAGACGATGGATATTGCTACACTGGTGCTGGCCGGTTACAAAAACTTTGGTGCATTTGAATTAGGCCCTGCCAACACATTTTACAGCTTTAACCCGGTAGAAGGTTTGCGCCTGCGTGTTGGTGGCCGTACTACCCCTACCCTAAGTAAACGTTACTACTTTGAAACTTATGGTGCTTATGGTATGCGTGATGAAAAATTCAAATACTTTTTAAGCAGTACCTACTCACTTAACAACAAATCTATCTACTCGTTTCCGCAAAACTATATCAGAGCAAGTTTCCAGCATGATACTAAAATACCAGGCCAGGAGTTGCAGTTTGTACAGGAGAGTAACTTTTTGCTATCATTTAAACGTGGCGCAAACGATATTTGGTTGTATAATGATATCTTCCGCTTAGATTATGTGCACGAGTTTACCAATCACTTGTCTTACTCCTTAGGTTTCAAAAAATGGAACCAAACCCCTGCAGGTTCTTTAGTTTATCAAAACTTATTGCCAAACGGGTCATTAAACAATATAGACCTGGTAAAAACAACTGAGCTATCTGCACAGTTACGCTGGGCACCGCACGAAAAGTTTTACCAGGGTAAATTGTACCGTACCCCTATACCTGATAAGTACCCTATTTTTACTTTGAACTATACACAAGGTATTAAAGGCCTTTTAGGCGGCGAATATAGCTATCAAAACGTGGTAGGTAATATCAGCAAACGTTTTTACCTGTCGCAATTAGGTTTTACAGATGTTACTACCGAGGGTGGTTACCTGTTTGGTAAAGTACCTTTCCCGTTATTGGATATACACCATGCCAACCAAACTTACGCATTCCAGTTGCAATCGTACAACTTAATGAACTTCCAGGAGTTTGTGAGCGACCACTACGCCAGTATAGCTATCGACCATAATTTTAACGGTTTTATATTTAACCGCATCCCTTTACTAAAAAGGTTAAAACTACGCGAGATAATTGATGTAAAAAGCCTTTGGGGTGGCGTTCGAAGCGAAAACAATCCATCAAATGATGGTTCACTGTTCCGTTTCCCGGGTGCTGTCGGCGGCGGTGCAGGCACCTATGCCCTGGGCAGCACACCTTATGTAGAGGGTAGCGTTGGTGTGGGTAACATATTTAAATTATTACGTGTAGATTTTGTTAAAAGGTTTACTTACTTAGATAACCCGGGGGCACCTAGATACGGCATCAGGTTCTTTGTAAAATTCGATTTTTAATATATATTCGTAAACCAGGTTGACATTTATTTGTTATAGCTACTGATATCATGGAACAAACTTGTGAATTGACTGAAGAATCTAAAAAAGTTGCCCCTAAGCTGGTATACCTGCTTAAGCGCCTTTTAGATGAGTGGATGTGTAAAAAACTTTGCAGGATAGATCAACCCGGTTTTAACAGCGCGCACCTCCCCCTGTTTATGAGTATTGGTAAAACAGGCATATCTAATAACGAGTTAGCAGCTAAAATGAACGTTAGCAAGCAGGCCACCAGTAAAATTGTAAAAGAGCTGGAAGCTATAAACATGGTTAAAAGTGAAAAAAGCCCCGATGACGCCCGCGTAGTTATGCTGCATTTTACCCCAGAGGGCGAAGCCTTTTACCTGAATCTTAAAAGCCAGGTAATGGATCTGGAAACGCAATACAAAAAAGTGGCAGGTACCAAAAATTACGAAATTGCCATTGAAGTAATGCTGAAACTTGTAGAGTTTCATGAACAATACAACTGCAGCGAACAAAAATTATAAAACATTTAAAGTTTAACTAAGCAAATGACAGTAAGATGAAACGGTTTATAATTTACCGTTGTACATTTGCTTAACACTGTTAAATAATCTAATAGTACTAAATAAAATGGCCAGCAAGGATAGGATATTACGTTTGAAAGAGGAAACCAGGGTGAACATCCTGGAGGCCGCTTTGCAAATTGTTAAGGAAGATGGATGGCAGGCATTAAGTATGCGCAAAATAGCCGATGTTATTGAATACACCGCACCTATTATATACGAGTACTTTGCAAGCAAAGAAGCTATTTTATTAGAGCTTGCTCGCCAGGGCTATCTAAAACTGTCTAAACAGTTGCAGGAAGCTAAGGATAAGCACACTTCGCCGGCAGATCAGCTTGAGGAGATGTGGTTAACCTACTGGAACTTTGCATTTGCTAATAAAGAATTATATCAGGGTATGTTTGGTATTACCACAAGTTGTAGCTGTGAAATGGTAAATAAATTACCCGAAGCAGAATGCCCCTGGGATATTATCGCCTCATCAATTGGTGAGCTAATGAATATTAAAGACATGGAATCGGATATTATTTGTACCAAATATTACACTTTTTGGTCGGTAGTGCATGGGTTAGTATCCATCAACCTGTTAGACCGTGGTGATTCTGATGCCATAAACAGGCAGGTTTTAAGGGACGCAATTACAGGTATCATAAAGTCTATTACCCCTTAATTTTTTTATACATCTTTAAACATTGTTAAGTTATTTAACAGTGTTAGATTAAATGCTGAACTTTTAAAATCACAAATCATGAAAATAATAATTACATCTGCGTTTAAACACTTAACAGTGTTAAATAATTTACCAATGTTAATAACTAATTTTTGTTGCCGTTAGCTACGGTGATTATAGCTCCATAATACTTACACTATATAGCATAAAATAATACTTACAGTAATGTACAATACCACAAAAACGAACGACACCATATATATTAACAGCTTACGGGCTGCACTAACTCCTATCAACTCACCCTCAAAATTAATCATCATGAAAATTATCCTTATAGCCATTATTGCGCTATCTATATTCAGCTGTTCGCCTAAGCCGCAAACTGCCCAGGCCCCGCCCCCACCGGCATTACCTGTAGCAGCTGTAACGGCAGGCAACCAAACCACTTATCAGGAATATCCTGCTTCTATAGAAGGGACTGTTAACGTAGAAGTACGCCCGCAAGTTAGTGGCGCTTTAGATAAAGTATTTGTAGATGAAGGTGCTTTTGTAAGTGCTGGCCAGCCTATATTTAAAATAAACGAGCAGCCATATCGTGCAGCGTTAAATAATGCATTAGCAAGTTTACATGCAGCAGAAGCAGCACAAGGCAATGCACAAATAGAAGTGGATAAATTAACCCCGCTTGTTGCTAACAAAGTAGTATCAGATTATCAGTTAAAAACCGCTAAGGCAGCTTATCAGGTAGCCAAAGCCAACATCGAATCTGCCAAAGCAAACGTAGCAACCGCACGTATAAACTTAGGTTACACTTTAATAAAGGCACCTGTTAGCGGCTACATAGGCCGTTTGTTAAAAAAGCAAGGTAGCCTGGTTACCCCGCAGGATGCTGAGGCCTTAACACAATTATCTGATGTGCACGATGTGCATGTTTATTTTGCCCTGGGCGAAAAGGACTTTGTGGGCTTTAAAGATCAGTATGAAGGTGCTACCCTTAAAGATAAACTAAAACACTTACCATCGGTAGCCCTGTTACTGGCCGATGGCAGCGAATATGCTAAACTGGGTAAAATTGATGTAATTGACGGCCAGTTTGATAAAACTACCGGAGCGATTACTGTAAGGGCAACCTTTGCTAACCCACAAGGTTTATTACGTTCGGGCAATACAGGTAAAGTTCGTTTAAGCCTGCCACACCCCAATGTAGTGATCGTACCACAATCAGCTACTATAGAAATGCAGGATAAAATATTTGTATTTGCCCTGGCAGATAGTAATAAGGTAAAAAAATTACCTATTACTATTGAAGGTACCAACGGCGATAACTACCTGGTTAAAGATGGTGTTAAAGCCGGCGACCAGATCGTACTTAGCGGTATTGATAAACTACAGGAAGGTATGGTTATAGCACCACAAAAGTCTGTTGATAAAGCAGCTGCCGTAGCTAAAAACTAATAGCCTCACCCCGCCCCATCCAAAGGATAGGGTTAAAATACAATTTGCTTCTTAAAGCCCCTCTCCTTTGGAGAGAGGTTGGGGAGAGGCTTTACTCAAAAATCACAGAAATCATGTTTAAGAAATTTATAGAAAGGCCGGTATTATCAACCGTTATCTCCATACTATTGGTGATAGTGGGTATACTTGGCTTAACCAAACTGCCCTTAGAGCGTTTCCCCAATATTGCCCCCCCGGCCGTATTGGTAACAGCGGTTTATCCGGGCGCAAATGCCGAAACTATTCTACGTTCGGTAACACCTTCTCTGGAAGAATCAATTAACGGTGTAGAAAACATGACTTACATGACATCTACCGCCAGTAACGATGGTTCGCTTGCTATTACTGTATATTTTAAACAGGGCACTGATCCGGATCAGGCAGCCGTAAACGTGCAAAACCGTGTTTCGCAGGCTACCAGCCAGTTACCTGCCGAGGTTGTGCAGTACGGTATCACTACTACCAAACAGCAAAACAGCTTTATTGGTGCCATGGCCATCTACACCGACGATCCAAAAAAATACGATGCAACCTTTGTTGCCAACTATGCGCAGATCAACATTATTCCCGAGATAAAACGTATCCCGGGTGTAGGTTCGGCCAGTGTGTTTGGCGGTGTAAAAGATTACAGCATGCGTGTTTGGTTAAACCCTGCGCAAATGGCCACTTACAAAGTTACCCCTGCCGAGGTGATGGCTGCCATACAAGATAAAAACATCGAAGCTGCCCCGGGCCGCTTTGGTGAACGTAGCGATAAATCGTTTGAGTACGTAATTAAATACAAAGGTAAGTTAACCAAACCCGAGGAATACCAGAATATTGCCATCCGTTCTAATGCAGATGGATCTGTATTGCACCTTAAAGATGTGGCACGTGTTGAAATGGGCGCTTATTCTTACAATAGTTACAGCAACCTAAACGGTAAGGATGGTATTGTAATAGGTATTATACAACTATCGGGCTCTAATGCTAACGAGATACAGATAGCCATTGATAAATTAATGGAAAAAGCGTCAAAAAGCTTTCCTGCCGGTATTAAGTATAACCAATTCTATCGTACCAAAACAGATCTGGATGAATCTATTAAACAGGTAGAACATACGCTGATAGAAGCCTTTATACTGGTATTTATTGTAGTATTTATATTCTTGCAGGATTTCCGTTCTACGCTTATACCGGCAATAGCTGTTCCGGTGGCTATTTTGGGTACGTTCTTCTTTATGCAACTGTTTGGGTTCTCTATTAACTTATTAACCCTGTTTGCACTCGTACTGGCTATAGGTATTGTGGTAGATGATGCCATTGTGGTGGTAGAGGCAGTGCACGCCAAGATGGAGCACGACCCAAGCCTTACCCCTAAAAAGGCAACAACCGAGGCCATGCACGAGATAACCGGTGCCATTATATCTATTACCCTGGTTATGGCGGCGGTGTTTTTACCAGTAAGTTTCATGACAGGCTCTGCAGGTATATTTTACAAACAGTTTGCCTTAACTATGGCTATTGCCATTATTATATCGGCTGTTAACGCGTTAACCTTAAGCCCTGCCCTGGCGGCATTATTTCTGAAGAACAAGCACACCGACGATGGGCATGATGCACCTAAACAAGGTTTTGTACAAAAATTCTATGCCGGTTTTAACGGCAGTTTCAACTTCATCACCAACAGATATGTTGGCGGGTTAAAATTGCTTATCAAAAACAAATGGATAAGCATGGCCGGCCTGGCATTGGTTATTGTTGCCACTGTATTTATGGTGGGTAAAACCAAAACCGGCTTTATCCCTACCGAAGATCAGGGCTTTGTGGCCATAGCGGTTTCCACCCCATCGGGTACATCGTTAAATGGTACAAACAAGATCTTTAAACAAGCCGAAGATCAACTGAAATCTTTACCATCGGCAAGGTTCGTTACTGCATTATCGGGTTTCAACTTCTTAACACAATCCAGCAGTCCTTCGGCAGGTGTTATCTTTCTGTTGTTAAAACCAACAGATGAACGTGGTGATGTAAAAAACATCGATGAGATCCAAAATATTGTACGTAGCAAATTGGGCGCTGTACCGGGCGGTACATTCTTTGTGTTCAGTTTCCCAACTGTTCCGGGCTTTAGCAACGTAGAAGCACTGGATGTGATGCTACAGGATAAAACCAACGGTAAGCTTGATAAATTTAGCGGGGTTGCCAATAACTTTATAGCTAAGCTGATGCAAAAACCGGCGGTGGCCTACGCTTTTACATCTTATAAAGCCGATTACCCGCAATTACAGTTAGACATTGATGACGAGAAGGCTAACCAGCTTGGTGTAAACGTGAAAGATATCCTATCTACCATGCAAGCTTACTTTGGTACAGCGCAAGCATCAGATTTTAACCGCTTTGGTAAATATTACCGCGTAATAGTACAGGCAGATATTGCCGACCGTACCGACCCTACAACTATCGACCGTGTATTCGTTAAAAACAAATCAGGCGAAAGTGTGCCTATTAACACCCTGGTTAAACTAACCCGTGTGTATGGTTCAGAAACGGCCTCGCGTTACAACCTGTTCAACTCTATCGAGGTGAATGCCATACCTAAACCAGGTTATAGCTCGGGCGATGCGATTAAGGCTATAGAAGAAACTGCAAAAGAAGAGTTACCGGCCGGCTTTGCGTACGAGTTTTCGGGCCAAACCCGCGAAGAGATCGCATCCGGCGGGCAATCTACCGTTGTGTTCCTGCTGTGTTTGGTATTTGTGTACTTCCTGTTATCGGCACAGTACGAAAGTTATATCCTGCCACTGGCTGTTATCCTTTCTATCCCAACAGGTTTATTTGGTGTATTTGCGGTACTTGGCTTAACCGGTATCGAAAACAACATTTATGTACAGGTAGCACTGATCATGCTCATCGGTTTGCTAGCCAAAAACGCCATCCTTATCGTAGAGTTTGCGGTGCAGAAAAGGCGTTCAGGCCTAAGCCTTGTCGATTCGGCCATTGAGGCTGCAAGGCTAAGGATCCGCCCAATTGTGATGACATCGCTGGCATTTGTATTCGGTTTATTCCCGATGAGTATAGCAACCGGCCCTTCTGCACAAGGTAACCACTCAATTAGTATTGGTGCCGCCGGCGGTATGGTATCTGGTGTAGTACTAGGTTTATTGATTATCCCGGTACTGTTTGTGATATTCCAGCACCTGCAAGAAAAAGTTAGCGGCACCCCGCTATCACGTCACCTGGATAAAAATTACAACCCGGATGCGCAACCAGTTGAAGTAGCAGAAGCGCACTAAGAACCTCTCCCTAACTCCTCTCCAAAGGAGAGGGGCATTTAAAGCACTTTTGAATCCTCTCATTTGGAGAGGCACGGTGAGGCTAAATAATATTAAAACATCCGATCCTTCTCCCTCTCCTTCGGAGAGAGCTGGGGAGAGGCTAAAAACAAAACACAATGAAAAGATACATCAATACATTCGCTTTTATGCTGTTACTGGCCTTAAGCGCATGTAAGGTTTCAAAAGATATTCAAACGCCTAAACCAGCGTTGCCCATTGCTTTCAGGAATGCACCTGAAACCGGTGATACTACCAGCATTGCAGATATACAGTGGAAAAACTTTTTCACCGAAGCTACCCTGCAAAAACTGATAGACAGCGCTATCGCGCATAATTATGATATGCAGATAGCGGTTAAGAATATCCAATCGGCAGAGTTGCTTTTTAAACAGGTAAAATGGAATTATACTCCACAAGTTGGCCTGAATGTTACCGCCAGCACAAGTCGCCCTTCTGACAATAGTTTAAATGGTTTAAGCCTGAGCACATTCGGTGTCCCTACCAAACACATCGAAGATTACTCGGCTAACCTTGCACTTTCATGGGAAGCTGATATCTGGGGTAAGATCCGTAACCAAAGCAGGGCAGCATTGGCTACCTACCTGCAAACTACCGAGGCAAAAAAAGCTATCCAAACCAATATTGTTGCCGGTGTATCGCAAGGATACTATAACCTGCTGATGCTGGATGAGCAATTAACAATAGCCCAAAAGAATGTAAAGTTAAACGATAGCACACTGCGCATTATACGTTTACAGTTTGATGCCGGGCAAGTAACCTCTTTAGCCGTACAACAAGCCGAGGCACAACGACTGGCAGCCGCGCAGCTGGTGCCGCAGTTTGAGCAAAATATTACTATACAAGAAAATGCCCTGCGTATATTGACTGGTGCCCTGCCAGACAGGATCGAACGCAGCAATACATTAAGCAACATGCAATTGGCTGATAATTTGCCATCAGGTTTACCATCGGCCATTGTTAGCCGCAGGCCCGATGTTAAAAGTGCCGAGCTGGCACTTAATATTGCTAATGCGCAAGTAGGCATTGCCCAAGCAAATATGTACCCTGCCTTAACCATTACCGCATCTGGTGGTTTAAATTCATTCAGGGCGAGCAACTGGTTTAATATCCCTGCATCATTGTTTGGCACAGTTGCGGGTGGCATAACACAACCTTTGTTTAACCGCAAAAGGTTAAAAACACAATTTGAGGTAGCTAAGGTAGACCGCGAAAAAACAGTTTTACAGTTTCGCCAGTCGGTGCTTAATGCGGTAGGCGAAGTATCTGATGCTTTGGTAACTATCGAAAAATTAAAAACACAGCAAGCTATTGTGGCAGATAGGGTAACTACCCTGCAACAAGCAACCGGCAATGCTAACCTGTTGTTTAAAAATGGCATGGCTACCTACCTGGAGGTAATAACCGCACAAGGTAATGTACTACAGAGCGAGCTGGAGCTAGCTTCTATAAAACGTGCGCAATTAAGCGCTATATCTAACCTGTACCGCTCGTTAGGCGGTGGTTGGAAATAAGAACCAAGGATGAGTGATGAGTGATAGCCGCTACTCCGATTTGGAGGGCGGCTTTTTTTATTCAGCTAAAATTTGCCGCTATTATTAAAGTTATATACAGGCATACAAACGTAACTGCCAGGCCTATCAAACCAATAAGCACAACCCTGCCCCATCCAAACACCCGCGCGCCCGAGTTAACGTGGGCCTCTATTTTACTGCCCTGAAAATATTGGGTTAAATAAAATGCTATCCAACAGTAAAGTATAGGAATAATATAGTTGGGGATATTTATAGCATCCGGTATTAAAATCGCACCGCCAAATATTACAATAGTTGCGGCAATGGCATATATCCAGGCGGCGTTAGCTTTTCCAAGCTCACCAAAAACTTTATAGTTATGGGCTATAAAATAACCGGCTGTTATTGGCCCACCTATGAAGGTACCCAGCCTAATATGGTTGGCTTTATATATGGGTGTAGTTAAATATACTGCTGCTGCTTCCTGCTCCGGTTCCATTATGCCTGATGATTTGCGGGTTAAAATTATACAATTAACTTTTGGCATGTATAGCGGTATTGTCTATAACTGCTATTTGGGTTAGTTTAATGTAATAACCAAAAAACTATTTGGGGATGGCGGTAAACTTGCCTACATTTATTTTAAACCTGCCTGCTATGAATTTCATCCACAAAATAGAACGCTTTGGCGATAGCCACCACCCTGCTATTATGGATGTGTTGCGTATAACTTTAGGCATCTTCCTGTTCTTAAAAGGTTATGGCTTTTTTCATAACATGGCTTACTTAAGATATACCATAGAAAATCAGCACCTGCTTGATCTATCGCCGGGTATGCTAAATTTTGTAATGTATTATGTAACCTTTGTGCATTTGGCCGGTGGCGTACTAATAACGCTGGGGTTGCTTACACGCCTGTCATCTATACTACAAATACCTATTGTTATAGGGGCGATATTTTTAATTAATATTTTTAAAAGCAGCCCCAATTCCGATCTGTGGCTATCCATATTTGCCTGTGTGCTGCTATTCCTTTTTGCACTGATAGGCTCGGGGCCTATATCACTAAACAAGCTATTATCATTACCTAACCGCTAATATTCTAAATACATCTAAACATACTATGAAAACAGATTACGGAACACTATCGCAAACAATTAATGGTTTAAAGGCCGAAGGCTACACCCGCGATTTTAACATTCAAAAAGACTCCCTGATTTGCCCGGAAGATCAAACAGAACTTTCTCCGGATGATTTTGAGATTGACGGCGTTTTTCGTTCTGAAGGCGAATCTAACCCCAATGATGAAGCCGTACTGTATGCCATATCATCAACTAAAGATGACACTAAAGGCTTGCTGGTAAACGGCTACGGCATATCTGCTGATGATGCATCGGCAGAGCTTATAAAAAAATTAGATACACATAAGTAGTAGCATTATTCTTATTAGAATTACCGGCAGTTTAAGTTTACTTGACTGTGGTAATTTGTTAATAGCTGGTCTTTCATTTAATTTATATTTCGCTCATATACAACGTATTTAATAAATTTTTACAATTTATTTTCACTATAAATAAGCTAAAAAATTTTGTTACCAAAACATAGTATTTAACTTGCCTGCATGGATAATTTTATGGCCGCCAGGTCTCAAATGGCCTTATCACTGGGTTTCCACATTATTTTTTCTTGCATAGGTATGGTTATGCCATTTTTTATGGCCGTATCGCATTATTTATGGCTGCGTACGGGTAACCCGGTTTATCAGCATGTAACTAAGGCTTGGAGCAAAGGTGTAGCCATATTTTTTGCTACAGGCGCTGTATCCGGCACAGTGTTATCGTTTGAACTTGGCCTGCTTTGGCCAACGTTTATGAAACACGCGGGGCCGATCTTTGGGATGCCTTTTTCATTAGAGGGCACAGCCTTTTTTATTGAAGCTATTGCCCTGGGCTTTTTCTTATACGGCTGGAACAGGTTTAACCGCTGGTTCCATTGGTTTACGGGTGTTGTGGTGGGTATAAGCGGGTTAACATCGGGCATACTGGTGGTTGCCGCTAACGCCTGGATGAATACACCAACAGGGTTTGATGTGGTTGATGGCAAATATCTTAATATCGACCCTATTAAAGCTATGTTTAACCCGGCCTGGTTCTCGCAGGCGCTACACATGTCTATCGCAGCATTTGCAGCTACAGGTTTTGCTGTAGCTGGCATCCATGCTTTGATGATCATCAGGAAACAGAATACCAACTTTCATATTAAAGCATTTAAAATTGCAGCCATATTTGGAGTGGTAGCCGCCATATTACAACCCTTAAGCGGCGACAGATCGGCCAAAATGGTAGCCCACTGGCAACCCGCCAAACTGGCTGCCATGGAATCGCACTTTAAAACAGAGCCCTATTCTCCGCTTATTATAGGTGGCATCCCTGATGTTAAAAATAAAAAGGTTGATTATGCCATAGAAATACCTGGTGGCTTAAGCTTTTTGGTGTACGACAATTTTAAAACGCCGGTTAAGGGTTTAGACCAGATACCCCAGGATGAGCACCCACCGGTACCGGTGGTGCATTACGCTTTCCAAATAATGGTAGCTTTGGGCATGGCTATGATGGGCCTGGGGCTTATTTACCTTATTGCCTTATGGAAAAAGAAGAGCTGGTTTGATAAAAACTGGTTTATGAGGTTATTTGTGTTGGCAACACCTGTTGGCTTTATTGCCGTTGAAGCCGGGTGGACCGTTACCGAAGTTGGCCGCCAACCCTGGATAATACATGGCATTATGCGTACAGCAGACGCGGTTACCCCCATGCCCGGCATACATTACTCTTTTTATTTGTTTACCGCGGTTTATTTTTCGCTAAGCCTTGCGGTTATATTTTTACTGTACAGGCAAATAAAAATGGTGCCTGTTATTTATGATAACCCCACAATTAAAATAGACAATTAACACCCGAGCCATGATATACGTTGTAATAGTTTTTTTATGGGTAGCGCTGTTATTGTACATTATAATGGGTGGTGCCGATTTTGGTGCAGGTATTATTGAGTTATTTACTACAGGTAAACGTTTAAATATATCTCGTGCACGCCACATTATGTACAAAGCCATTGGCCCAATATGGGAGGCAAACCATATGTGGCTCATTATTGCCATTGTAATATTATTTGTGGGTTTCCCTAATGTTTATGCCACCATGTCTACCTATATGCACATCCCGCTGTTGGTTATGCTCATGGGAATCATTGCGCGCGGTACGGCCCTTACGTTTCGTAATTACGATGCTGTAACCGATAATATGCAGTTGGTTTACAACAAGATATTTGTTTACTCGAGCTTTATAACACCCTTGTTTTTGGGGATCATAGCAGGCAGCACGGTATCAGGGCATATCGACCCGCAGGCCACTAATTTTATGGATGCTTATGTTTATAGCTGGCTTAACTTGTTTTCGGTAGCTATTGGGTTGTTTACTGTTTCTTTATGCGGCTTTTTGGCTGCCATTTTTCTTATTGGCGAAACAGCCGATGCAGTAGAACACGAGAATTTTGTACGCAAAGCCAAGATCATGAACATTGCGGCGGTTGCTGCGGGGCTTTTGGTTTTTATTGCCGCGATTGAAGAGCACATCCCATTGGCCGACTGGGTATTTGGCAACTTTGTAGGTTTGGCAGCTGTAATTGCAGCCACCATTTCGTTAATAGCTTTATGGTACCTGATAGCAAAAGGTAAAAAATACATTATACGCGTGTTGGCAGGTTTCCAGATAACGATGATATTGCTGACCACCACCTATAAGCATTACCCTAACATTATTCTTTTTAAAGATGGCAGCCACCTATCACTTATAGAAAACCAGGGTGCCGAAAAAGCCATCCAATCATTAGGTATGGCATTATTGGTGGGCAGCGTTTTTATACTACCAGCCCTATTCTACCTCATCTGGAGTTTTCAGCGCAAACCGGAACAAGCGGATCAGGATATGCACGGTTATTAAAGTCCGAGATCGGAAAAGTCTGCAAGTCCGAAAGATAAACCAAGCATCTTCCAGACTTGCAGACATCAAACTTTCTGACTGAAAATCTATTTTACTTTCAACTCCTTACCGGCTATATCTTCCCAGCGGTAGTAGTGGAATGTTCTGTCGTCACTCATCACTACAAATAAACCGTGTTTAAAAGTATCATTTAAAGGCACATTCACCACGTCAGATCCGTCACTTTGGGTGGCTTGCACATTGGCTACTTTTAATAGCTTGTGCTCAAACGGGTTTTGCTTTGTACCCTCGCGGCTAAAGATCTGGAAACGGTTTGCCCCTTGGTCTGATACCAGTATATAGCCCGTACTATCCGTCAGTTTGTAAATTGAGATGCCTTCATGGTCGGCTTTAAAACCGGTGGTACCAAATATAGCCAGCTGTTTATTGCCCTTTTTAGGATCGGCGTAGTATTGGCGAACGCCTGTTTGTTCATCAGAATAATAGATGTAGCCCAATTCGTTATCAACCGCTATTGATTCTATCTCCTTTTTACCGCTGTACTCGCCAAACTTGCGTACAAGCGTGGCTTTAACATTACCCTTACCGTCATCGCCCAATAAATACTGCCAGATGTAACCACCTGTTTTAGGGCCATTTTTACGGCCGACAATAGCATACATCTTACCATCTTTAGCGGTATAGATAGCTATTCCCATCAGGTCGCGGTATTCCATGCCTGTTTCGCCTACAAACATATCAAGGCCGCCATTATCAACCGGCTTCATATCCGGTAAAGAATATATGCGTAGTTTACGGCTCATACGTTCGGTAGTAATGGCAATATCTGTTGGTTTACCATTTAGCATTAAGCCATAAGCCAAATCAACGTTATTGGGGCGCTTCAGCCCCCTAACTACCTTGTCGGCAATTATCTTTCCCTGCAGGTCAAATACGTACAAAGCACCGTCGGCATCCTTATCTGTACCTATTACCAGGCTTTTGGCAGGGTTGGCCTTGTTTATCCAAATAGCAGGATCATCGGTATCATACTTAACAACCTCGGTTATAATAACAGGTTTAATGGCACTGGTATCTGCAACGGGCTTACATGACATTAGCGACAGTAATGCCAGCGGCACTAAGCCAAATATATTTCTGCTCTTCATTTAATTACAATTTAACACCATATGCACCTACGTAAGTAGCAGGCTCCGGAGATACGTAAGTAATACCATTTGAGGTTGTGATGCCCGCTTTATGATTACGTGTAAAGGTAGTGATACCTTTACCCAAAGCCGGCGAATTACCCTGCAAGTGAAAATCCCACGCGGTATTAAAATCTGAGCTCAGTACCGGGTTATCTAAAGGGAAGTTAGCAAACTTAGGATCATTTTGGCCGGCAGTTGTACCGCGTACATCATCTGTACCGCCAACAACATCATTTTTTCCTACCTGGAACTGGTTAACCGTTGTTTGGTCGAAACCATAGTACCAGTTGTTGCTATATTTTGAACGTGGATCTTCGGGCTTTTTAGGATCGCGTTTTACACCAAAACGGGTATTGGCAAACAGATTGTTATATAAATCGGCATGCACGGTTGCCTCTAACCAGATAGAACCACCTTTTGCGGTAGGCCTTCTCCAGCCTGTATTAACCATGGTATTATTATAGGCAATAATGTAAGCTTGTGGCGTGCGGTCGCCACTATTTGATAGCTTAAGGGCATTGGTGTTGCAGCTGTAAACCAGGTTATAAGCCACATCTGCCAAACAGCCCGATTTAAAGTTCATGGCTTCGCCGCCGGTTAAACCCGTAGTATAGAATACGTTGTTGGCAAAAATGCTTTTACCACCTTCTATATAAGTACAATCTTCCTGGAAGTTACGGATAATGCTGTTTTGAACGATGAGTTTACCGTTGATGTTAGAAAACCATAGCGCAGGCAGGTTTTCGCCTGCTGCTGCTTTATATAAGCCCATTTTTACAGATGTTGATGCATCGGAAGTAGTTGCACCACCATATTCTAATATAGTATGGTCAAGCACCAGCTCGGCACAGGTTGGGCCGGCTAAAATTCCACCCCATAGTTTGCCAAATTTATTTTCGGTAGTTCTGTAAGCATCACTCACCGTAAATTTTACCGGATTTTCAGCTGTACCTAACGAGTATAAGTTACCTTTTACCACAACTTCCGGCTTGGCGGTTACATCCATCAATACGGTTACACCTTCTTCAATGGTTAAACTTTGCCCTTCGGGGATAATGATATCGCCCTTAATTTCGTGTACGCTACCCTTTGACCAGATACCCGATACTTCACCAATAGCCGAGCCATTGGTAGGCGTTGTATCTACGCCTTTATTCGCTTTTTCGCAACCCGTAAAAGCTACAGTGCTGATAGCTAATACTGCTAAAACTTGTTTTAATTTCATCTTGATTATGTTTGAATGCTTATCAATTAATTGAATTTATACCTTACCCCTAGTAAATAGCTTTGGCCGTAATAATCGGCACGTATTAAAGTTTGGCCGTTAGATACCAGTTTTTCTTTAATGGTTTCATTGGCAGGGTTGGTACCTTTAATGTATAATTTGGTTGGCGTGTTTACTATGTTACCCGCCTTTACAAATACGCTGATGTTATTTTTAAAGCGTTTCTCTGCCGATGCATCTACCTGGATAAAACCTTTTTGCCACAGATCATTGTTCAGGAACTGTGATACGGTGTTGATACGCGGACCGGTATAAGCACCTGCCAGTTGCAAGTCCCAGCCTTTTTTGGTGTCTTTATACAATAAAGACACATTGGCAATATGCTCCGACTGGCCATAAAGCGGTCGGCTTTGATTAACCAAAAACGCTTCCTGGTCGCCGGTAGCTTCGTTTATCCTACGCGATTTTTTAGGCGTAGTAATGCGCGAATGGGTATAAGTATAGTTGGCCTTGAAGCCTATTTTATTAAAAAACTTAATGTAGTCTATCTCGGCACCATAGTTATTGGCTGTACCAAAATTACCCGGTGTATAAAAAATATCCTGCGGGCGGGTAGCATCCGACTGGAAGGTAAACTCGATAGGGTCTTTTATCCTTTTGTAAAACGCACCTACTAATAACTGCTCTGATGCACCCGGGAATAATTCGTAACGCAAATCATAGTTATCTGCAAGGGCACGTTTCAAATCGGGGTTACCGCGTTCTTCGTACTCTTCGTTAACTATTTTGCTTGGCACAATTTCATAAAAGCCCGGGCGGTTCAATGCTTTGTAGTATGATGCATGTAACTGGGCTTTATCTGTTAAGTGATATTTTAGGGTTGCACTTGGTAATACATCTGTATAAACCTGGCTGCCTGTAGGCCTGGTTTCGCCTTGCGGGAACAACATGTTGTAGCCCTGGTCAGTATGTTCTACACGGGCACCGGCAATAACCTCTAATTTATTGGATGTATATTTAAACATACCATAACCCGCGCCGGTTTTTTCGTGTGCATCATAGGTAAGCGAGTTGTTTACACCACCTTGTTGATTACTTACTTCCAAGTTCAGATCGGTATAATTTTGGAAATCAACCCCAAACAGCGGCGATCTTGTTTCGCCTGTAGCTGAACCCGGAACAGGAACCTGCGGGGCGTATAGATTGTATTTGTTCAAATAACTGCTCCTTTGTTTATCGCGGTATAAACCACCGGCCATGAAATCTATTTTGTTATCTCCGGCTGTTTTAACGGTATAAGTAAGGTCTAAATAACCGGCCTTATCTTCATCAGTGTTACGCTCCCAACGCCTTTCTATTGGGTTAGTGTTCACTAATGATAGTTTGTTTATCTGGTCGCCGGTTTTTAAGGCATTCAGATTTACGCTTGCATTATCAGGCACATCATTTTTAGCTGTTGAATACACCCCCGACCATTGTACTTTAAACTTGCCGCCAAAAAACTTATGATCGCCATGTAGGGTAGTGTTGTAAATTTGCTGCTCGGTTAAACGGCTACGGGTGCTGTAAACCAATTCGGCATTGTTACCATTGCTTTCGCTGTAAACACTGTTGTTATAATTTGTAGTAACCTGATCACGCAATTGCTGATTTTTTAGGTTTACGTACACATTGTATAAGCTAATTTTATTATTGCTGTCAAAAACATAATCAAGCTTACCATGCAAGCCTAAACGCTTTTGCTGCTCAGAATATTGGCGATAACTTTGGCTGGTAATTTTAGCATAAGTATCGGTACCTACAACATCCGAGTTATAAAAGGTACTGTTACTACCGCGATAGGTATTTTGATAACTACCGGCTAAAACCACACCCAATTTACTATCAAAAAAACGCTGGCCTATTGACATGCTACCCACCATATTTGGCGCAGGTTTTTTAGAAGTATAATCTAAAGTACCTTTAGAAAAATCGGCTTGGGTTGCCTTGTACTTGCTGCCGTTTAGATCATAAGGCGATTTGTGGTTGATGCCCGATGCATCATAGCTGGTAAAATTACGGTCGAAAAATAACTGGCTGTAACCTGTTGCGATGTTAGCATTGATCTGGAAATGATCTGGTGCGTTTTTCATTACCATGTTAACGGCACCACCAATGGCGTCGCCCTCTAAATTTGGGGTAAGCGTTTTGTAAACCTCTAACCTGTCTAACAAGTCAGATGGGAACAAATCAAGCGGTACATAACGGTATCTGTTATCCGGGCTCGGGATCTTTACGCCATTAACCAAGGTATAGTTATAACGTTTATCCATACCACGAAGGATAGCATATTGGCCATCGCCATTGCTGTTACGCTCTATAGATACACCCGATACACGCTGCATAACGTTAGCAACTGTTAAGTCAGGAGACACCTCAATTGAACGACCTGATACGATATTCATCACTTGGGTAGCATTCTGCTCTATCCGGCGGGCGTCGCGCTCGTTAGAGCCGCTTGCGGTAGCCCTTACGGTAACCTCGCCCAAGTCTTTAGAAGCACTTTCCATATAAATTTTAACATGGTCGTTATCCTTATCAGCAACGGTTAACTGCTGTATAACTGTTTTGTAGGTTAAGTAAGTTACACGTATAGTGGCAGCACCCGTAGGCACACCTTTAAATTCAAATGTACCATCCAGCCCGGTGCTGGTGGCTTTGCCTGTGTTTTCTAAAACGACGGTTGCACCTACTAAGGCTTCGCCCGATTTTTTGTCGTACACATGACCTTTAATTTTTGCGGCGCCGGCTATTGTAACACAAAATAGCAGCGGGAAAATGATCTGTAAAAATTTATTCATTGCTGTGTGATAATGTCCATTATTTAGATGATGCTGCAAAGGTGTGTACACATCATGTAACAAATGAAATTTTGGCCGTTACGGAAAAGCAACACCGTTACAAGCCACGTATATCAAATAGCAACACAAATATTTAAGTACTTAATAATCAATTATTTAATACAAATAAAAACCTCCGTTACCATTTCATTACCGTTACATTAATTTAATGTTAACTCGATTAAATAGGCAAAGAATAACTGTTAGATGAAGGCCTTGTAACGTTATCTATAGGGTTTGGATAAAGGCTGTGAGGTTATCGCCCTGCGGAATATTCAATTTTTTACGCAGCCTGTAGCGCGAAACCCGCAAACTATCTGTAGAGATACCCAGCAATGTGGCAATATCTGCAGAATCCAAATTGATACGCAACAAGGCTATAAGGCGCATATCTGCAGAGGTAAGCTCGCTGCTATATTTTTTTATACTATCAAAAAATTGCTGGTGTACCTGCTCAAAAGCAGTGGTAAATTCTTTCCAGTGTTGTTCGTGGTTAAAGCTTTCGTTTATTTGCAGGATTAGTTGTTGCATTTGTTTCTTCTGGTCGCGCTTGTCGTCCTTAACCATAGCCTGCAAGCTGCTGCGTAGATGCTCTAAAAACTGGTTGTTTTTGATCAGGTTAAGCGTATGGGTAGATAGTTCCCTGCTTTTAACATCCAGCAGCTGTTTAAGGTTCTCTTCCTGCAGGTGTTGGTTTTTAAGTTCCAGTTGCATTAGTTCATGCTCGGCTTCTTTGTGTTTGGCCAGTGCATTCTGATCTTTAATTTTCAAGCGCTGGCGGCTGAATATCACTACGCCTAATGCTATCAGCAAAACAGCCACTATCACCACAGCCCCACCTATAATACGGTTGATCTTTCGTATGTTGTTCAGCCTGTCTATTTCCTCGCTCTTTTTATTAATATCATATAATACCTGTAAAAAAGCTGTTTGGTTCACCCCGTCTTTAGAATACACATCCAGCGAATATTTGCGGCTAAGCTCGGCATAATGGTAGGCACTGTCCATACGGTTCATCAGTTCATAAGCCTTACCCAGATCCTTACTACAAGCCGCAAGCTGGTAAATATTCCCCGTTTCTTCGGCCATGGCCATCGCCTTGCGCGATTGAATAATGCTTTGGGCATAGCGGCCTGTTTTGCGTAAGATATCGCCCAAATTATTTACCACCTCTATGGTACCTATCTCGTTATGCTCCTCTTTATAGAGTTGTAAAGAATGGTTAAAGCTGGCATAAGCCGAATCGTACTTAGCCAGGTCTTCATAAATACTACCCAGGTTCTCGTAAATTTTGGCAGCACCTTGTTTATAATTAGCCTGGGTATACTTTTTAAGGGCAAGGTTTTGGTAATAAAAGGCGCTATCGTACTGGCGGCTTTTTTCATATAAGTGGCCAATATTCCCTAATATTTCTGCCTGGCCTTTTAGGTTACGGGTTTGGGTATAAATGCCCATAGCCTTATTGTACATGGCACGCGCCTTATCTAACTGTTTATTGTAATAATATAGCACACCCATTTCGCCCATATTGGCTGCCGAAAGGTTAGGGTTATTTAAATCGTTAAACACCTTATCAGCATGCAGGTAAAAATCAAGCGCCTGGGCGTAGTGGCCCTGGTTATAACAAATTTGCCCCATCTGTTGCAGGCACAATCCCTCTGTTAACCCATCCTTTTTATCAGTAGCTTCTGCATGGATCTTTTTAAGGATAATAAGTGCCGAATCAGGATGTTTTTGGCTAAGTAAACGTACAGAAATCAATTGCTTGTCCTGCGCCTTCAGGCTAAAGCATAAAATGCAGGAAATAAAAATTTGCAGAAATATACGTTTACTCATTTTACTATCGCTAATGCTTAGCCGTTAACAAATGAACGTATTTAATATTAAGTTAACGTTAAAATAAGCACAGCTGGTAATAAGCCTAATTATATGGTGATGCCCTGGAAGAAGGATCCGGTAGTATGGTTATTTAAAACAGCTTAGTAATAAGCAAACATTTATCCTATGCCGAAGCAAGTGCAGGTACATGTTTAACCGCCATGCTGCTTACATCATCAAAATACGTTTGGGTAAGTTGCTCCCAACTTATTTGCCGGGTAACTTTTAATGCTTCTGCAGAAAATTGGATGCTCAGAAGTTTATTATTCAATATAAGCGAAATCTTTTCAACATAATCGGCAGCATTGTAGGGTTCGCACTTAAAGCCGTTAATACCTTGTTCAATAAAATCTTTTGAGCCGCCGCCATCGGCTATTACACAGGGCAAGCCCGATGCCATGGCCTCTACTACCACATTGCCATACGTTTCTGATACTGAAGGGAAAAGAAAAACATCTGCAGAGGCGTATAATAAAGAAAGGTAACGATGATCTATCTTCCCGGTAAAAACGGCTTGGGGCATACGTTCTTTGCAGGCTTGCTCGGCATTGCCATCGCCCACAATTAAAAAATTAACAGGTAAGGTACCGGCCATCATCTTATCATAAATTGCAAAAAGGGTTTCCAGGTTTTTTTCCCAAACCAAGCGGCTGGCAAAAATAACGGTGGGGTTACGATTACCGGTAAGGCGCTGTAGAATGGTTTTACTGCGTTTGTAGGGAGAAAACAACAGGGTATCTATCCCACGTTTCCAGATCTTAAGCTTAGAAGGTAAGATCCCCATAGCGCAAAGCTCATTTTTAATACTTTCTGATGGGATGTAAACCTTATGGCACCTGTTGTAAAATGCCTTATGCCCTTTTACAATACGTTGTTTAACCGTATTGATAAACACCGGGGCGTGTTTAAGGTAATAATCTACGTAGGATATAAAATGGGTGTGGTATATACTGATTACCGGCAGAGCGTTTTGCTCGGCATAATCCAATCCAAAATTTCCTAAAAAAGACGGGGTGGAAATGTGCACGATATCGGCACCAAATGCCTTGAGCTTTTTAGTTAAACTTTTATGCGCAAGCGCAGGTAAAGCGATAGCGTAATTAGTATTGATGGGCAGTGGTACAGCAGGTATTTTTATACTCTCGAAGCCCAATATTTTATCAGGACCAGATCCGTAAATAAAAAGGTACTCAAACCGTTCTGCATCAATATGTTTTATAAGCTGGTACATAGTGCGTACCGCCCCGTCAAAGTCTTCTACCAGTATATCGGCAAAAAACGCGACCTTAATTTTTTTCAAGCTTATACCCTTTCACAGTAATGCGACACAAAACACTATGATACCGAATGTGAATGACCGCCCTTAGACTTTAAGTTGCGGTCCATTAACCTTTTCGGGGTTCCGTCGTGTTTTACCCGGGTGCGCGAGGCGGCCCATATCACAAATGCTGCAATTAAAAGCATTGCTAAATCAAGCGATGAATATCCCATTTCCATTTGTTTTATGTTATAACATAAAGCTACGGGCTTAGTTTTATAAGAATGTTAACTATAGGTTATTAGATAAATAAACTTATAGCTTGTTTGCGTTAAGCCTTGGGTTTTGGCTGGCATTTACCTGGTAGGTATAAATCTCGTTCTGTTCGTTTATCTCTACCACACGGTAGCCGCGGTAATCGGTGCCCCAGTCACCACCAATATGCGAGTCGAAAAAATGTGGAAACTTATTACCAGTGTAGCGTACCCCATCCAATAAATGATCGTGCCCGTGGAATGCGGCCTTTACATTTGGATAAGCATGCAAAAGTTCTACCGTTTCGGGGCAGTCTAAAAATCCCTCATCCTTTAGCCATTTTACCGGCGGGATGTGCAGCACTACAAATACTACCTTTTTATCTTTAAACTTATCCAGCGATTGTTTGATGAAGCTATTATCCGGACATACGTATTTTCCTTTTGTATCCGCTGTATTAGCTAATACAAAGGCGATATCGCCATGTTCAACAGTGTAGTGGTCTTCGTAGTTAAAAACGCTTTTCCAAACGGCAGCGTCGGCAAAGTCGTGGTTGCCGGGGATGGTTTGATACGGTATACTCAGCTTGTCCAGGTATTTGGTTTTGATCTCGGGCAGCAAGTCGGGCCTGTTATGTACCAGGTCGCCGTTAATGATCACCATATTCAGGTGGTTTTTGGCATGATCATCATTAAGCCATTTAACCATATTGGCCGTATTTTGTTCAAAACCGGTACCCGGTTGCCCGTAATGGATATCTGATGCCAGTGCAAACCTAAATTTTAATTTTGCTGGCTTGCTGGTGTAACCATTATCGGCACTGGCAAAACTGTTAACAGCGGGCAATAAAAATATACCGGCCAAACCTGTGGCGCTGGTTGTGAAAAACTTACGGCGGTTAAACATATAGGTAAATGTAAAATAAAAGGGCGGATAACACTCACAATTATCCGCCCGGTTTGCTTACAAAGCTATACAGTACAAGAAATTAAATGGTTAAATAATTGTTACCTTATTAACGCGAACTTACGTGTGTTAAGCTACCCTTTGAGTTTTATAGATAGTTACTGTTCCATCCATAATATCCGCCGATGCAGCTATAAATTTTTGAATATGTGGTTGGGTGTTATGCTCATCTAAACCTGGCTGGCTTGCCCATTCTTCGTGGAAGATGAATATGTTCTCATCATCCTGAGATTGGTGTAGATCGTACTGCAGGCAAGCGGCCTCTGTTTTAGAACCGGCTACAAGGTCTAATAATAATGCTTTCATTTGTTGGGCCTGCCCGGGTTTGCTTTTAATTAGCGCTGTTAAGTATATGCTCATGATGTATTTGGTTATTGATAAAAATATGATCTAAGTGAGATGTGTAACGTTTTAAGTCGGTTGGAATATCGGCATTCTTTTCCACATCATGAAAATGAATGCTCTCTAAAGGTTTCATGCCTGTAAAAGCATTCATGCGGTGAAAGCCAAATAGCGGGCCTTCGTCCACACTATGCTGGTTAAAAAATTCGCCCGGCAGGGTAAATGCTTCCTTAGGGGCATTCCATGATGTGGTTAACATATACTTTTTGCCGTGCAACATGCCGCCTGTACCATAGTTAATGGCAGGGTTAGCTGCCGACCGCCCGTCGCTTTTATAAATGCCGTTTTGGTGGCCTTCGGTAAATACTTCGTCTATATATTTTTTAAAGCCATGCGGTAACTGAAACCACCAAACCGGTGTATGGTAAATAATTACATCTGCCCATTTGTACTTCTCTACTTCCTGTTTCAAGTCATAAGCGTCGTTTATATCGGTGTAACGTACTTCAAACGCGTCTTTTTCTACAAAATAGGCAACGGTGGTATCCAGTAAAGTTTTATTGAATTTACCGCCCGAGTGGCCAAATATTTGCCCCCCGTTTATTACAAATATATTTTTCATGTGTTGTTCCTTTTAAAATCTACGCAAAAATACGGCGCCCATATCTACTATTAAAATAATATAAATTATACATTTGTATCATAATTATAATACTTAGGGTATGATAAATTTTGATTGGTTCCGTACATTTAAGGCTATATATGAAACAGGCTCGTTAACGGGCGCTGCCGAATCGCTGTTTATTTCGCAACCCGGGGTTAGCCTGCACCTCAGCTCGCTGGAGGCTTATGTGGGTTACAAACTGTTCGACCGTAGTTCGCGCAAAATGGTATCAACAGAACGCGGCAAAGTATTGTATAATTATGTGCAAGAGGCGGTTTGCAAACTGGAAGATGCCGAGCGCCATTTCCACAAAAGCACCGAAAAGGATGTGCCCACCATTAGCATAGGCATGTGTTTTGAAACCTTCCAGTTCACGCTGGAATCTTACCTGCCATCGTTACCCTTTAATGTGATCATTAAGTTTGGCGAATACCCCCAAATGCTAAGCGACCTGGACAGCGGCATACTGGATCTGATCATCACCCCGCAAAAAGGCGATTACAAGGGCTTAGAGTATAAGCCCTTTTTTAAAGAGAGAATTGTAATTGTGGCCGGGGCAAAAACCGACACAAAAGAATTTGATACACTGAAAAAGCAAAAGGACAGCAACGCTATACTGGCCTGGTTAAAAACCCAAACATGGTACGGCACTACCGGCGATATGGAGCACCAGCGCCGCTTTTGGCATGTCAACTTTGGCAAACGGCCCGATTTTAAGCCTAACTATATTGTACCCAACATGAGTTCGATATTGCGCTGTCTGAGCAATGGTAACGGCCTCGCCATTATCCCCGATTTTTTATCTAAGAAAGAGCTGGAAGCCGGCAATGTTAAGGTGTTGTGGGATGGTAACAACATTATCGAAAATACCTTGTACTTTGGCACGCGCAAAAAATCTATGTATGCCGAACAGATTGCTGTTGTGGAAGATATTTTTATAAACGAGATGACCTGATAAACCAATTAGAAAGGCCCTGAATATTCAGGGCCTTTCTGATGAAATGTATTTACGGTATCAACTGCTCTGCACGCAATTGCTCAAACAGTTCATAAAATGATTCGTCTGTTTTCTGGAAAACATTAAACCCAAGCTTACGGCTTTTAGACATATCTGTCATCACCTCAATTGGCCTGCCCAGATCCAAATCTGTGTGCCAGGCGGATGCCAAGCGGTTCAGGTCGGCCTCTTTTAAGTTGTATTTGGCGGCTATCTGTTTCCAGGTATCACCGTAACCTTCCATTCGTTCTTCCAACGGATGAATAGTGCCATCAAAGCCTACGGCCTCTACGCCAAAATAAGCGGCCAGTTGGTTCCATAACCAGCTCCATCTAAATACATCACCGTTAACAATATTAAAAGCTTCGTTACGGGCAGCGGGTGTAATTGATGCCCATATCAGGTGCTCGGCCAATACCCTTGCATCCGTAACATCAGATAAACCGTTCCATTGTGCCGATGATCCCGGCCAGATGAATGGCAGTCCAAGTTCTTTACAAATACTGGCGTAAACGGCTAACGTAGTACCCAGGTTCATCATGTTACCTACAGCCTTGCCAATAACGGTATGCGGGCGATGGATGCTCCAGCTAAAACCGTCGCGGGCGGCAGCTGCGTAAACCTCGTCTTCCTGCGCGTAATAAAAATTCTCTATATCCAACCGTGGGTGTTCTTCGCGTAAAGGGGTTATGGGTAAAAAGCCCTCTTTAGCATAAGCCTCAAACGGGCCCAGGTAGTGCTTTAGGCCTGTTACCAGCGCCACATGCTGCACCGATTTTTTATCTGACAATACATCCAAAAGGTTTTTAACCATCAGGCTGTTCACGCGTATATTTTCTGCCTCGGTATCATTGCGCATCCAACTGGTTATATACACATGCGTTGGTTTAATCTCTGCTAAAGCCATCTTCAGGCTATCTGTTTCTAACAGATCGGCAGCAACAGGTTGTAAGCCTTCAATTGCGGTATTAGGGTTACGGGCTAAACCGTAAGTTACCCATCCTTTTGCTAATAGTTTTTGAGCCAGGTTACTGCCTGTTATACCGCTTGCCCCTACTACTAATGCTATTTCGTTCATGATGTTGTGCTATTATTTCTCGACCACAAAAATCGGTAACCGGGCATTATCAGCAAAGGACATACCTCACAAAAAACTTGTGCGGTACATCACATCAATGGTCGGCCATACGGCTTAGGGTTTCCCGGGAGATCCCTAAATAAGAGGCAATAAGCGCTTTTGGTAAACGCTGCGAAAGCTGTGGGTATAAGTGTACGAACTGATCGTACCTTTCTTTAGCACTTTGGCTCATTAACGATTGAATGCGTTTTTGTAGGGCAATATATCCCGCTTGTGTTTTCTTCCTGAAGAAATATTCCATCTTACGGGATTCTGCACAAAGTTTTTCACGGTTATCTAACGATATCACGTACGTATCTGTATCTTCCAGGCAATCGATATTGAGAGTAGCACTAAGTCCGTTGTGATAGGCTTGCGGGTCGGATATCCACCAGTCGGCCATGGCAAACTGTAAAATATGGGTTTTGCCTGCCTCATCCAGATAGAACGATTTAAGCAGACCTTTCACCACAAAATGATCGTTTGGCGCGGGATTGCCTGCCTGCAAAACATACTGATGCTTCTTAAACGATTTAACAGTAAAGTGGGATAATACAAACCGAAATTCCTCATCAGTAAGCTGCACGATCTTCTCTATCTGTTTACGTAATATTTCTTCCACACCTCAAATGTAGTAAAACCAATAAGCTACTTGTGTATGGCAAATGTTTCTACCGGTAAAATGTATTTAAATAAACAGGCTCATTTACAGTAAAGCTTAAACCACTTACTATAAATGAGCCTGATATATTATAGGCAATGCCCTGATGTTATTGCCAACCGCCGCCTAAGGCACGGTACAGGTTTACCGTAGCCTGTAGCTGTTGCAGTTTATCGTTAATACCGCTAAGCTGGGCGGCTAATAGGCTTTGCTCTGATGTTAATACATCGGTATAGTTGGTTGCCGAGCTGTAACGCAGTAACTCTTTGGTGTAATCAACAGATTTTTGCAGGGCGGTTAACTGTAGCTGGCGTGTTTGCTGTTTAGATACCGCATTTTCGTAAGAATACAAAGCGTTTGATACCTCCTGCCCCGCGGTTAAGATAGTTCGCTGGAAGGTATTAAAGGCTTCGGCCTGTTGTGCCTTGGCTATCTGGTAACGCGCTTTATTTTGCCCACGGTTAAATATAGGTTGTGTAATACCGCCTACCAAGTTGTAAAATATAGAATTATCAAAAAAGTTCTTCAGCTTTAGGGTTGATAAACCGCCTTCGGCTGTGATAGAAATTTTTGGATAGAAGTAAGAATTGGCCACATTGGTATTCTCGAATGCCGAACGGAAAGCAAATTCTGATGCCTGCACATCCGGGCGGTTACGTAATAATTGTGCTGATAAGCCTTCTTTCAATTCGGTAACCGGTTGCTGTAGGGTTAACGATGAACGTTTGATAGTCCCCGGCGCACGCGATAATAAAATGGACAAGGCGTTCTCCGTTTCGCGAATGCTTTGTTTAATATCCGGTATGGTTACCTCTGCGGCATAACGGTTAGCTTCGCTTTGTACAACGGCAGCCCCGTTCACTATAGCGCCTTCCTTAAGCTCTTTCATCGTTTGCACATCAACAACACGGTTTTTAACGGTTTGCTCGGTTATAGCCAGTTGGTTATCTAAGGCCAGTAAGTTGTAATAATTATTGGCAATATCGGCTATCAGCTGGGTTTGCACCGCCCGTTTTGATGCCTCGCTTTGCAAAAAGTTGGCAACAGCCTGGCGTTTTAAACTGCTTAATTGTCCCCAAATGTTCAGCTCCCAGCTGGCGCTTAATGAGGCCTGGTAAGTAGTGGTATTTAAATTGATACCTATACCTGCCGGGAAGTTCAGTGCAGCCTGCGAACTTTTAGATTTGGTGGCTTGTATGCCTGCATCAAGCGTTGGCAAAAAAGCCAGCTTGGCGGCACGCAGCGTTGCCTGCTCTTCTGATATCTTTAAAACGGCGTTACGCAGATCAAGGTTGTTATTGATACCCTCTTGTATTAAACCTTGCAAAACGGTATCGGTGAATAGCGCTCTCCATGGTAAATTAGCCATAGAGGTAGTATCGGTACCCGTACTATCACGGTATAGGTTATTAGCCAATACATCCGGCCTTTTGTATTTTTTTGATACGTTGCACGAAGCTACGATCATCCCCCCAACCAAAGTAAGGGCTATATATTTATAATATCTTGTTTTCATTTTATGATGAAATGTTTTTATGATTGATGGTTATAGGGTTAGTCTTCGTCTTCCGATTCGATATCCTCAACCGCTGGTAAAAATTTTGGCGTACCGCTTATACGCTCCTGCAGGTTTTGGAATATGATAAATAATACCGGTATAACAAACACACCAAACAGTGTACCTATAAGCATACCGCCGACAGCACCTGTACCAATAGAGCGGTTACCCACAGCACCTACTCCTGATGCGATCATCAAAGGTACCAGGCCCAGGATAAACGCGAACGACGTCATCAAAATTGGCCTTAAACGTGCGGTTGCACCTTCTATAGCTGCTTCTACAATGCTTAAACCATGTTTGCGGCGCGCCACGGCAAACTCTACGATCAGAATGGCATTTTTAGCCAACAGACCGATGAGCATGATAAGTGTGATCTGCAGATAAATATTGTTATCTACCCCTAACAGTTTGGCAAAAATAAACGCACCCGCCAAACCAATGGGCAACGAAAGTAATACAGAGAATGGCAGGATATAACTCTCGTACTGTGCACTCAGCAAAAAGTAAACAAATATTAAACACAGCATAAAAATAAACACCGTTTGGCTGCCGCTGGAAAACTCTTCGCGGGTTAGGCCCGAGTATTCGTAGCTGTAACCGGCAGGCAGCGTTTTTGCGGCTACTTCTTCTACAGCCTTAATGGCATCACCAGAGCTAAAGCCCGGTTTAGGCGAACCCTGTATGGCAATGGCCGTAAACAAGTTAAAACGGTTAATAGCCTCGGGGCCGTAAACGCGCTTAAGCGTTATAAACTCGGATATAGGCGCCATTACGTTGGCATTGGTACGCACATAAATCTTATTAAGGCTTTCGGGCGTGCCGCGGTACATGGCATCCGACTGTATCATTACACGATATTGTTTACCAAAATCGTTAAAGTTAGAGGCATACAAACCACCATAATAACCTTGCAGAGTACCCAATACAGTACTTACCGATACATTGGCCTCTTTACATTTAGCAACATTAACATCTACCTGATATTGCGGAAAATTGGTATTGAATGATGTTGCCGCGTACATGATCTCGGGGCGTTGATTAAGTGCCCCCAGAAACTTTTGGCTTACCTCGCTAAACTTATTAATATCGCCGCCGGTTTTATCCTGCAGCTGAAACTCAAAACCGTCACTATTACCAAAACCCTCTAAGGTTGGCGGGGCAAAAAACAATACCTGTGCACTCTTAATGCCGGCTGTCATCCCAAAAAGCTTACCGGTAATACTGGTTAGGTCTTGCCCTTTACCACCCCTTTTATCCCAGGGTTTAAGTTTAACTACCACCATGGCATAAGAGCCGCCGGCACCAGCAATAAAGTTTTGCCCGGTAATACTCAGTGTCGATTCCACCTCGGGTAGCTTATGTATTATATCATCTACCTGCTTTGCTACCACTTCGCCACGCTCTAAAGACGAGCCTGCAGGCAAGCTGATATTGGCGAACAACACACCCTGATCTTCGTTTGGCACGAAACCGGTTGGCGTAGTTTTTAATAAGAACCAAAATATTACACCAAATACAGCTATACCTGCAATAGCAAGCCATTTACGGCCGATAAGGAAACTCACCGATTTTTTATATTTACCCGTAACCAACTCAAAGGAAGTGTTAAAGGCGTTGTAAAAACGTTGCAAATAGGTGGTTTTATGGTGCTGATGCTCATCATGTGGTTTTAATAGCAAGGCACATAATGCGGGGCTAAGCGTTAACGCGTTTACAGCCGATATAATAATGGCAATGGCCAGCGTTAAACCAAACTGTTTATAAAATACCCCCGCCGAACCGCTAATAAACGATACAGGCACAAACACCGCCGCCATTACCAGGGTAATAGATATGATAGCCCCGCTAATATCATTCATGGCGCTGATGGTGGCTTTTCGTGCAGATTTATAGCCATGGTCTAATTTGGCGTGCACGGCCTCTACCACCACAATGGCATCATCTACCACAATACCTATGGCCAGTACCAATGCAAACAGGGTAAGCAGGTTTATGGTAAAGCCAAATAAATTAAGGAAGAAGAAAGTACCCACAATAGCCACCGGCACAGCAATAGCCGGGATAAGGGTAGAGCGGAAATCTTGCAGGAAAATAAACACTACAATAAACACCAGAATAAAAGCTTCTATCAGCGTATGTATCACCTTTTCTATCGAGGCATCCAAAAAGTCGTTTACATTTAATAAAGATGAGTAATGCACCCCCGGAGGGAAGCTTTTTGATGACGCTTCTATAGTAGTTTCCAGCTGTTTGATCAGCTCGTGCGCATTAGAGCCCGCCGTTTGGTTAATAGCCACCCCAATAGATTGGTTACCATTAGTAAGCGTATTTCCGTCATAACTTAAGGACCCTAACTCTACACGGGCCACATCTTTTAATTTTAAGATCTGCCCGGTATTTGTGGCCTTAATAACAATATTCTCAAACTCTACAGGCTTTTTTAAACGGCCCTTGTACTTAATAGTGTACTGGAATGATTGGTGATCGTTCTCGCCAAACTTACCCGGGGCCGCTTCTACATTTTGCTCGGCAAGGGCGGCATTTATATCATCGGGGATTAAACCATAGGTAGCCATTACATCGGGCTTTAACCATATCCGCATCGAGTAATCTTTAGAACCAAATACGCTGGCATCACCTACCCCATTAATACGTTTTATTTGGGGCAGTAAATTAATGTTGGCATAGTTCTGTAAAAATGTTTGATCGAACGATTTATTCTCGCTGTATAACGAAAATATCATTACCATACTGCTTTGGCGTTTTGATGTAGTAACACCAGATTTGGTAACCTCGGCAGGTAGCAGGCTGGTTGCTTTAGATACCCTGTTTTGCACGTTAACCGCAGCCAGGTCGGGGTCTGTGCCCAGTTTAAAGTAAACCGTTATGGAAGCGGTACCATCATTACTTGCGGTAGATGTCATGTAAGTCATGTTCTCCACCCCATTTATCTGCTCTTCCAGCGGGATTATTACACTGTTCATCACCACATCGGCATTGGCACCCTGGTATGAGGTAGAAACCTGTACGGTTGGCGGTGCAATCTCCGGGTATTGAGTGATGGGCAGGGTATTTAAACCCAGTATACCCAGTATTACGATAATAACCGATATGACGGTAGACAGTACCGGCCGTTCTATAAATTTGCGTAACATAATAGTTGTTTATGTTGAATGTTATGGCGGGTGCCATACAGCACCCATAAATTTTTAAGTGCAGGTATTATTTGTTAAGGCCTTCGTAAACCTTATCTGTTGCCATAGGCTCCGGCTTAATTACGGCAGCATCCTTTAACGCGCTAGATCCGTCGTAAACTACTTTATCGCCTGCTTTGAGCCCGCTGGTTACTACGTAGAACTGGCCCGCGGTAAGGTCCATAATTTCTATTTCTGCACTTTTAACTGCGTTTTTGTCATCTACCACATATACAAAATGCTTACCCTGTAATTCGTAAGCAGAACGCTGCGGAATTAGGATACCCTCTTTTACCGGGCTTGGTATACGCACATTGGCACTGCTACCACTGCGCAATAAACCTACAGGGTTAGGAAACGTAGCCCTAAAACTGGCCGATCCTGTTTCAGTATTGATTAAACCCGAAATAGTTTCTACCCGGCCCTTTTCAGGATAAGTACTATCATCGCTTAATATTAAAGTAACGGGCGGCGTATTTTTCAATTTTTCGTTAAGGGTACTGCCTTTCACCGTGCGCGAGAACGACAGTAACTGTTTTTCGTTTAGCGAGAAAAAAGCGTACACTTTACTAATGTTAGAGATAGTGGTTAAAGGATTGGCGTTTGTACTGCTTACCAAGCTGCCTGTACGGTAAGGTATAGTACCTACCACTCCGTTAACGGGGCTAACTATATTGGTATAACCCAAATTTACTTTGGCAGTATTGTAAGTGGCTTTAGCCTGCTTAAGCGCTGCTTTACGCGCCGCTAGCGTGTATTCTGCCGACTCTAATTCATAGTGGCTGATGATATCTTTTTCTACCAGTGGTTTAGTTTTATTAACCGCCAGTTGTGCTGCGCTCACATCAGCCTGGGCACTGCTTATGGCAGCTGCAGAGTTGTTAAGGTCTTGCTGATATTGTGGTGCGCTAATGCTAAAAAGCAGTTGCCCCTTTTTAACTACCGAACCCTCATCAATATATATCTTATCTACAAAACCATCCACCTTTGGCCTTATTTCGATATTTTGCTCGCCCTGTAATGTTGCAGGATAATCGCTGTTTAAGGTTGCCGATTTTGGTGTTACAGTAAATACCTGGTAGCTGGCCGGTGGTTGCGCAGCACCTGCACCTGCGGCTTGCTCTTTGCTATTGCCGCCGCATGATGCCAGCATAAGTATAAATATCCCTGATAGCACTGCAGGAAGGGTTTGTTTTTTCATTTTGTTTAACAGATGGGGATTCATGTTGCGTTAATGTATTATTGTGGATGATTGAAGTTTAAGTTTGACTGAACTGTCAGTTTATAAGCAAAAAATTTTTAATTAAGTATCATTTCAAGTATCATTTTCTTGCGGTCGTTAAGTAGCTTGTCATAGTCTTTATCGCTCAGTTCAAAAACGATCTTAAAAAGCGGGCGGGTAAGTATAGGATATGCCATTAGCGAAAATAAATTGAGCATAAAATTTATCGGTTTCATTTTTTTAACTGTCCCCTTTTCCATCTCGGCCTCTACCTCCTTTAAAAAATCGGGCATGGTAGATTTTTCTTCTTTATGCGGAAAGGCAAAACCGTGCGAATTGATCTCGGTAAGCATGAACACCTCTTTGTAAGGATAGGCAATTAATTCTGCAAAAAAGAGCTCGGTAAATTTAATGATCTTCTTTTTGAAAGGTATAGGCGATAAAATGATCTGATCGATACGTTGCCCAAACTCTTGCATACCTTCCTTAAAAACCTGTTCAAACAAAACATCTTTAGACCGATAATAGTAATTAACCAGTGTGCGGCTTACACCGGCAGCATCGGCAATATCCTGGGTGGTAGCATTTAATCTGCCTTCGGCAAAAAACACCCTTTTGGCGGTATCTTTTATTAACTGCTCGGTACCTGTATCTCTAACTGGCATATTTAATTTAGTTTGACATTTTTGTCAGACAAATGTGGCAAGTATTTTTATACTTTATGTCATCAATTTTTCATGTTTCGGTATTTTTTATTTTACTGCAGCCAACCATTTATTGCAAGCGTTACATTAGGGATTAGCTAAACATTATTTGCATGAAAAATTTATATGCCCTGCTTCTTTTATTGCTCATCCCGGTGATGCTACAAGCCCAATTACCTAAAAATATATCCTCCCTAAAAGTCGTTATATTAAGGCATGCCGAAAAACCCGCCACAGGCGATAACTTATCTTGCAAGGGTTTTAACCGGTCGTTGCAATTACCGGCAGCATTGGTAAAACAGTTTGGCTTACCACATTATATTTATGTGCCTGCTCCTTCTGTTGGTAAGGCCACCAAAAGCGGCCGCATGCTACAAACCATATCGCCCCTGGCTATCAAGTACAATCTTAGTGTTAACACCAATTTTACTGTAGACCAAACTGCCGACCTTGGTAAAAACATCCTGAAAAAAACAGGGACAATAGTAGTGGTTTGGGAACATGATAACTTGCCGGGTATTGTAAAAGCTTTGGGCATCACCCGGAAACACCTAAAATGGCCCGGAAACGATTATGACAGCATATGGCTGGTAACCATTACCCATGGCAAAGCTGTACTTACCCAATCAAGTGAAGGCATTACACCAACAGATAACTGTATGTTTTAAACCCGTTCCGTTTAATTAAATACTTGCTGCTGCTCGCCCGGGTTAGCAAGTTCGCCATCTGAACTACAAACGCCTTTTAGCAAGCACTCATCTGTATTAAGCCGTTACTTAATTGTAATAAGCAGGTTAGCAGGCTTTAGCAGTAGGTTTACATATTTTGGCTCTAATTTGTATCTTCATGAAAAAGAACATTGCTTAATAATACTTTGATATCATAACCGATGCCATATCTTATACTCGCTTTATTGGTGGCTTTAGAAAGCTATTTTTCGTTAGCTGAGGTTGCCCTGATAGCCGTAAAACAAACCGACCTTACAGATGAAGAAAATAAAGGCAATACCAGGGCAACCAAAGTGCTAGCCTTAATTAAAAAACCGGATGACTTTTTAAGCGCCATTACTGTAGGCGCCACCTTGTTAAGTTTACTGGAAGGTATTTACGGCGGCCATATGATAGCCCAGCCATTGGCTAACCTTTTATTAAGCATTGGCCTGCCCCTGTTTGTTGCCCATACCGGCGGGTTAATATTGGGAGTTGGGCTGATAACCTACGTTACTATTGTTTTTGGCGAATTAGTACCCAAATCCATTGCTTTTCAGATGCCCTTAAAAGCCGCGCTGGCTATAGCTTCCTCCCTTACCCTGTTCGCTAAAGTAGTGTACCCCTTTATTAAATTACTTACTACAAGCTCGGGTAAAATACTTTCCTTTCTGAAAATTAAAAGGAACGATAAGAAAATAACAGAGAAAGATTTGATGGCATTACTAAGTACGGCTTACAAACAAGGCGAATTTGGACAGCAACAATTACAATTATACGAAAACCTGATAGCCTTTAAAAGGTTAACAGCCGAACGGATCATGAAACCGGCTTTAATAGTAGCCAGTATATCTACAGACTGGCCGGCAGATCAGGTAGCGCTTTATATCAAAGATCATCCCTATTCTTATTTACCCGTATATAGCGGTAATAAAACTAACATAACGGGCGCTATAAGCACAAAACAATTTTTGCTTAACCCGGCTACCAACTGGCAAACACAAATAGTTAAGCCACTTACTATTGCCGCACAAATGCCCGCCGGAGAGATATTTAGCACGCTGAGCGATAACAAAACTTTTTTTGCACTGGTTACAGGTAAAAATAATGTGTTTTTAGGTGTGCTGGCTATGCAGGATATTATGGAAGGTGTTTTTGGAGATATCCCTGAACACGAAACCTACAAGGATTATTTTTACCGGCTAAGCGAAAAGCAATGGGTAGCAAATGGTTTTATTCACCTGCAAAGGGTCAGGAAAAGCCTAAACCTGCCTTGGTTACGAACTTTTGAGCACAAATATTTAAGCGTAGCCGAATTTATAAAAGGAGAATGTGCCCAGCTAAACGATAAAAATAAACTAACACTAAACGGCGTAACTTTTGAACTAACTGCCGGTACGGTAATGGATGCCGAAAGCGTAACTATTACTTTGCCGTAGCTTAACGTATATTCTTAAGCCCTTCATATCCGGCAAACCTAATTACTACGTATTCAGGAAAAGCCCTTTAATTTTTTCCGAAATGAAAATGTTGTTATTTTTATTTTGCATTTACTTCTTAAAATAACCTACTATGAAAACACATGATGAACGTATTGCCGAAATGACCTTTTCCTCGGTTTATCCGCATTATTTGGCTAAGGTAGAAAAGAAAGGCCGCACCGAAGCCGAGTTGCATGAAGTGATTACCTGGCTAACGGGCTTTACTGAAGTACAACTCCGCAACCTAATGGAACAAAAGGTAACTTTTAAAACCTTTTTTGCGCAAGCTTCGCTGCACCCGAACGCTAGTCTTATTAAGGGGTTGATATGCGGTTATCGGGTAGAAGACATTACCATCCCACTAACACAACAAGTTAGGTACCTGGATAAATTGGTAGATGAGTTAGCGAAAGGGAAAAAGATGGAGAAAATATTGCGGGGCTAAATCATTACGTAAATTCACTTAAAAACTAAATGCCTGTTTTGGTATATGACCCTTTCGGACGATACAACATACTAAAACCAGCGATCTTACACCAATACACTCAAAAAAATTATTGGCTCTAAGTTCACTCCCTAATGGGCGCATAACCATCCCAAGGGAAAAATGTACAAGAGTGTTCTCTATTTGTCCATTCATTAGCCATCCTATTCTGCCCATCTTTGTAATGTTAACAAACAACAAATATTTCAAACCATAAATCATTTATCCACAAACAATTAAAACTAAGATCATGAACAGATTCACAGTAAAAGACGGCACAGAAATTTACTTCAAAGATTTGGGAAAAGGACAACCTATTTTCTTTCACCATGGATGGCCCCTGTCATCAGATGACTGGGATGCACAAATGATGTTTTTCCTTGAGCAAGGATTTAGAGTCATTGCCCATGATAGAAGAGGCCATGGCAGATCTACCCAAACATACACAGGCAATGATATGGATACTTACGCAGCCGACGTTGCAGAACTGGTTAATTTTCTGGATCTGAAGGACGTGATACACGTTGGCCACTCTACTGGCGGTGGCGAAGCGATAAGGTATGCTGCAAAATATGGTAAAGAACGCGTGGCAAAGGTGGTTTTGATCAGCGCTATCACACCGTATATGATCCAGGATGAAAACAATCCGGGAGGTGTGCCCTTGGCAGTTTTTGATGATATCCGCCACAACACAAGGTTTAACAGGCAACAGTTTTATCAGGACCTTACCATACCTTTTTATGGATACAACCGTGAAGGTGCCAACGTTAAAAAAGGAATTCAGGACAATTGGTGGAGACAAGGAATGATGGGTGGTATAAAGGCACAGTATGATTGTATAAAAGTTTTTTCAGAAACTGATTTTACAGAGGACCTGAAAAGCGTAGAATTCCCGGTGCTTGTTTTGCATGGCGATGATGACCAGATAGTGCCTTATGAAACAACAGCGGTTAAAGCTACCCAGCTGCTTAAAAACGGAAAATTGATTATATATCCTGGATTTTCACACGGGATGCCGACTATAGAAGCTGATACCATTAACAAGGACATACTTGAATTTATTAATGCGTAACTAGTGTAAGGTATCCCGACTAACTAACCTAAATAAAAAGAGGTATTACCAATATTTGGTACTGCCTCTTTTTATTTAACATGAGATTTCTATTATATCTACGTAAGGTACACCAGGTTATCAAAAACTGAAAACAGGCCAAGTATTTAACTAAATTGGCCTTTTAGAGCAAATGGGTAGCGGGTTTGTCCATTTGTTTATCCCTCTTTAATTTGGTACAGAAAACTTATACCGGAAATTGCTTCAATATCACTGTTCTTAAGCGATCCTGATGTTCATCGCCCCACAGCCCAATAGCCTGGATCAGCGGGATCAGTGTTTTGCCAAATTCCGTCAGGTCATATTCCACTTTTGGAGGCATAACAGGGTAAATTTTTCGCGTAACTAACTCATGGTCCTCCAATTCCTTTAACTGGATATTTAATACCCTCCTGGATGCATCAGGTATTTTACGCTGTAGTTCACTTGGGCGTTTATTGCCCTCATGAATGAACCATAATACCCGGATCTTCCACTTTCCATAAAGTACTTCTCCTACCAGGTCAAGTCCGCAATTAAGATGGGGTAAGATCTTTCTTTCATACATATTACAAATATAGAGCTACTACATGATGTGAACAATAGGGATAAATTCCTCCCTATATGAATCGTAAGCCCGTACTTGTTAGGAGTTTATGTACTACCGAAATTTGTACAAAAAACATATACCCATGGAAAACGAATTTAATTTCTTAAACGAACTGGCCGGCAAGATAGCCTTGGTAACAGGCGGCACAAAGGGCGCTGGTAAGGCAATTGCCAAACGTTTGCAGGCGGCAGGTGCAACCGTTATTGTTACTGCAAGAAACAAACCGGCACACGATGAACACGAGCTATATTTTATTCCGGCTGATCTTAGCAACATTGAGGGAACCGAAAAAGTTGTTAGTGAAATACTCGCAAAATTTGGCAGGCTTGATATTCTGATCAACAACCTTGGCGGTTCAGATACACCCGCCGGCGGATTTGCAGTACTAACCAATGAAGATTGGGAAACATCCATACGCACCAACCTGCTGGCACCGGTTAGTTTAGACAGAGGATTTTTGCCGCAAATGCTGGAGCGTGGCAGTGGCGTAATTATCCATATTGCTTCAATCCAGGGCAAGCTGCCCTTGTACGATTCTACCTTGCCGTATGCAGCCGCTAAAGCGGGGCTCATTAATTATAGCAAAGGTTTATCGAAAGAGGTGGCACCAAAAGGCGTGCGTGTACTCACCGTTTCGCCCGGCTGGATCATGACAGATGCTTCCGAACGAATGATGGAGCGGATCTCTAAAAGCTCGAACATCACGATTGATGAAGCAACCAAGAGCGTAATGGACGCTTTAGGAGGGATACCTATGGGCAGGCCGGCCCAGCCGGAAGAAGTAGCAGAATTGGTGGGCTTTTTGGCATCACCAAGAGCAGCCTATTTAACGGGGACCGAATTTGTTATTGACGGAGGAACCATACCAACTGTTTAACATATAGATATATAACTATGAATTTACACAAAACAGTAGCGAGCTTGATAGCCGCTCAGAACAACCACGATAGTCAGGCTTATGTAGCATGCTTTTCAGATACCGCTATTGTCCATGACGAGGGTAAGGCCCATAAAGGTAAATCAGAAATACAGCGTTGGATCGAAAAGTCGGATCGTGAATATCACACAGAATTAACGCCACTGAACTACCAGGGAACGGAAACGGAAAGCCTGTTAACGGCCGAGGTTTCAGGTAATTTCCCGGGAAGCCCTGCGATACTCCAGTTTCACTTTGGTTTAAAAGACGGTCTTGTCAGTTCATTGAGTATAACCGGAATGATCTAAAAATCATAAGCGTACCCATCGATTTTTTAAAAGTTATGATCTTTGTTAATAACTTTAAAGGGTTTAAACATCACTCGCCTGCCGTGGTATAGGCCTGCAGGCGAGCATATTAGTAGTATAGAGCCGGCATAAATTTATTGACTACCTTATTATCACAATATTATAATGAAGCAAAATATTTTTGACGCGAGCCTTAAAACCATAGGATTGGTACATGTAAATGCCGAAAGTGTTGATATGATCAATTCTGATGCGTATAAAGCGTATATCAAGATCATGTACCTGCCTAAAGGATGTAAGGTAAAAGTGGATTTTAACATTTATGAGAATGAAGGCCCGGCACTTTTTTTTATTAGCCCGAACCAGGTATTGACAATTGAGAACCTATGTGCCGAGTCAGGTCATTTTATATTTTATAACCGCGATTTCTATTGTATCCAGATACATGACGAGGAAGTTGCCTGCGATGGCTTGTTGTTCAATAATATCCACAATATGCCAATGACGGCCGTACCTGAGCATGAGGCTGCTTTTATAGATCACCTTTTCTTTCAGATCGAGAATGAATTTACGCTTAAAGACTCCTCTCAGGAGGAAATGCTCCGGACTTATTTAAAACAGCTGCTCATTAAATCTACCAGATTGTGGAAACAGCAGCATCTGGGCGGCGTGCTAAATGACCAAAATAACGACCCTGATTCTTTTAGGCGATTTACACAATTGGTAGACGCGCATTACAAAGAAAAACACACGGTTGCTGACTATGCCGACCTTATGTTAATTGCACCGAAAACACTTACACACAGATTTAAACGCATGAATTTACCACAGCCAAACGAGGTTATTAAAAACAGAATCATTTTAGAGGCTAAAAGGCTTTTGGTTCATACGGCCATGTCTGCTAAAGAAATAGCTTACGAATTAGGTTATGATGATCCCGCTTATTTTAGCCGACTATTCTTTATAAAAACGGGGGAATCACCTTCGAGTTTTAAAGCAAAATTTCTCACTCAAAAGAGCGTAAAAGCTGCTGATATTTATAGCTAATAACCATCAAGCCGCTTACCTCCAAGTATATAATCACTATTTCATGATCACAATATTTTCCATAAATCCAATAAAATCCTACAAGTTTAAGATCTCACTTTGCTTTTTTGGTGTCTTTTTGTTGACGGCACAATGCTTTGCACAAAATAAAAAAATACTGACCTCAACATTAAAGTTGCATGACGTTCAGCGCCAATATGGGCTTTACCCAAACAGCACGCTTCTTTCGAGAGTTACGACCACACCCGATGAAATCATTAAGCATTTCCGGGAAGCCGGAATGTCGCCAACTGAACATCAGCTAACAAGAGAAGAGCGGAAGATCATAGCTGCAGCTATTGCTGCTTTGCCTCCCTTACATCAAAGGGTATTAAAACAACATTTAAAAAGTATCAGCTTTCTGGATAATATGCCTAATACCGCATTAACATCCCCAATAACTGAAGGCGAAGGTATTAACCTCTATCATATCACTTTTCGGGCAGGGGTACTGCATCAAACCATTTCTGAATGGGTTACCGAGAAAGAACGAACCTGCTTTGCAGGGGGCGATTCCTCAATAACGGTATCGGTGCAGGCGGGTATGTTAAGTGCCTTAACCTACATCATGTTGCACGAAGGCACCCATGTGGTGGATGGCTCGCTCCATCTCATTTCGGCCGATACTGTTGCAGGGCACCCACAGCCAAATGCGTTCACAAAAGGCTTCACACAGGGTACATGGAAGGATATTTCCACACACGAATGGCCTGTTACAGACTCTACCTTGTTAAAAAGCCGTTTCCGACCAGGCGGCCGGCGTTTCCTTACTACAGAAGCCGTACAGGTTTATGCAGGTCTTAGTCAAACGCCGTTCGTATCACTTTACAGCACCGCCAGCTGGCATGAAGATCTGGCCGAACTGCTTACGGTATATCACCTGACTAACAGGCTAAAGCAACCTTTTCGTTTCGTGGTAAAACAGAATGGAAAAGAAATATTTGGTTATGAGCCTATGAATTCAGTTGTTGTAAAAAGGCGCACAGGCCTGCTTAAACGGTTTTATACAAATAGTTAAAAGTCAACCAATTACGGTTTATTTCCACGTAATTCAATACACAAAAATATTTAAATGTTATGGCTAAACTGTTATAACATAAGTTTATTGAACCGTACAGATATACAACATGAGCCGTGTAAGCAAATAAGTGATGTATTAAGTTCAGACCTTTGCTTCATGAAAAACGTCAAAAAAATTCAATTGGGTCACGACGGCCCGTTTGTATCTAAATTAGGTTTGGGTTGTATGCGTATGTCCTCTATCTGGGGCGGGCCTACACCTGACGAAATAGAAAGCATGGCCACCATTCATGAAGCTTTAGATAATGGGATCAACTTTTTAAATACCGGCGACTTTTATGGTGCAGGCCATAGCGAAATGCTGATAGGCAAAGCCATTAAAGGAAGGCGCGACGATGCTTTTATCAGCGTGAAATTCGGTGCCATCTTTCATAATGGCCAATGGCTGGGGTTAGATCTGCGCCCAATTGCAATTAAAAATTTCGTAAACTACTCGCTTACCCGTTTGGGTATCGAAATGATCGACCTTTACCAGCCAAGCCGAATGGATGGAAGCGTGCCGGTAGAAGACATCATAGGTACGGTAGCTGACCTGGTCAAAGAAGGCAAAGTTAGGTATATTGGCGTGTCGGAAATTACGGCTGACCAACTTCGTAAAGCCAATACCGTTCATCCTATAAGCACACTAGAGATCGGATATTCGCTGGCCGAGCGTGGGATAGAAAATGACCTGCTGCCCGTAGCAAAAGAATTGGGTATTGGAGTAGTGGCTTTTGCCAATACTGCCGAAGGTTTACTGACCGGTGAAATGAAAGCCCCGCTGGCAGCAAACGATTACCGTAGCCACTTCTCCCGTTTTCAGGGCGATAACTTAATTCATAACTTGGTAAAGGTGGAAGTATTGAAGCAACTGGCCAATGACAAAGGTTATACACCAACGCAGGTAGCAATAGCCTGGGTAAATGCTCAAGGTGACCATATCATGCCTTTAGTAAGCATGAGCCGCAGGTCGCGTTTGCCTGAAAATATCGCAGCGATGGATATTGTGTTTACACCCGAAGAAATAAATACCTTAAACACTACTTTTGCAACAGGCGCTATACAAGGCGGCACTTATTTACAACGCTAAATGATCAGTCCAGCAGAAATCCTTCCCGGTGTGATATTCTATTCTTACCTCTCTGCCGAGCGGAAAGAAAAAGTATGTTTCTGGAACCATCATACTTTGATATTGCAGGTTTCCGGGCAGTTTACGCTGGAAACCTCCGCGCAAACCATTTCCATGGCTGGGGGAGAAATGCTGCTAATTGGCAAAAATCAGCTGGGCACTATTACCAAAACACCGTTGCCCGGCGCAAACTACGAAACTATTGTAATATCCCTGCAGGAAGAACTGTTGCGCAGGATTGTGTTAGAAGAAAAGCTGGCAGCGGACGCCAAATACATTGGACCGCCAAACATTTTAATCCCTTCTAACAAATTTCTGCAGGGTTATTTTCAATCCATTGTGCCATACGCGCGCAGCTCCGGCGAAGAGATGACTGATGAAATGGGCATCCTAAAGGTAAAGGAAGGTGTTAAATTACTGATGCTGGCACTGCCGATGCTTCGCAATTTCTTATTCGACTTTTCCGAACCGTATAAGATCGACCTGGAAAAATTCATGCTTCACAACTTTCATTTTAATGTCCCTGTCGAAAAGTTTGCACAATTAACCGGTCGTAGCCTGGCAGCTTTTAAACGCGATTTCCTGAAGACATTTGGCGCTCCGCCCCGCCACTGGCTGCAGGACAAACGGCTAAATGAAGCGAAGCATCTTATCGAAACTAAACATCAAAAGCCATCCGCCATTTACCTCGATCTGGGTTTCGAAAGTCTTTCGCACTTTTCCCACTCGTTCAAAAAAAAGTTCGGCAAAACGCCTACTGAGTTGGCGCATGAATATCCTATTACAAATATTTATTAACAGCACCCTTATTTAGCCGAACCATCTACAGCTATTGCAGTCAACGGTTTTATACATTGATCAATTAAAGGAATGACGGAACTCCATCGGCGAAAGGCTAGATTTAGTCTTGAATAGTTTACTAAAAGATTGCAGATGCTCAAAACCCAGTTCATAAGCAATCTCGCTGACGGAAAGACTGGTCGTTGACAGCTTCTCTTTAGCAAGGTATAATTTCACCGATATAATAGCCTATTAAATTTCAAATAAGGTAATAGCAATAAAGTATTACTAACTTGCTGAACTAATTATAAGTAATTCCGATACGTATATTAACCCCATTGATTTCTACCAGGCCTGATAAAGTCCTGGCCTCCGTTTATAACCAGCGATTTATGAACCTGGCAGCTGTACAATTTTCTTGCTGACCGCTACAATTTTCCTTACACTTTAGGCCGGCTGCGTTTACCACTCGCGCTGTTTTGCAATGGCAATAAAGCTGGCGGCAAGTAGGTGTTGGCCGTTGCAAAAAAACAGCAACCCTCTAAATATGAAAAACGTTCTTGAATTACCCTAAACAATCAAAATATGCAAACAATTTCAATTTATGCCCAGCTCATTATAGCCATATCGGTTGCCTATGTGTGGATCTTCCGTTATGATAACATTATACAAGAGTTTAAACAGTATGGCATTCCAGACCTTTTAAGAAACATAGTTGGAGCTGCCAAAATAGCGCTGTCTACGCTGCTTGTTGCCGGTATCTGGTATCCTGCCTTAGTGCTGCTGCCTGCCCTTCTGATGGCCGGGCTGATGTTATGCGCACAGGCAGCGCATATAAAAGTTAAAAACCCGTGGCAGAAGTTTGTTCCGTCTGCGCTGTTATTCATCCTGTCATTGTTTGTAGCAGGCGTAAATTGGGGTGTAATTTAAGATAATGCTGCTGAATACCTTAATTATATGTTCTGCCGTCTCTTTTCTATTTTATGGCAGCTCCTTTTTTGTCAATTCCGCTATGAAAAAGGAATTTCAGCGTTATGGTCTTGATCAATTTAGGGGATTTATCGGCTTCTTGCAACTGCTTGGCGGTGCTGGCTTGCTGGTAGGATTTGCCTGGCGACCGGCAATGATCATTGCAGCGGGGGGACTATCTTTATTGATGCTGATGGGGTTTGGCATCCGTTTAAAAATGAAAGATGGCTTTTGGGAATCAATGCCCTCATTTATTTTTATGCTATTAAATTTATACATATGCATTCACACAGTAGGACTTAGGTAGGTTTGAGGTTCAGTGATACAGTTCCTGTTGGCCTGTATAAATAGGTCATCTGTCTAATGGTTGTCCCTTCTGTATACGATGGAAGCTCTATAGCAACACTGCTTTCCTGATCTGTTTCAGCGCCAGGATAATCTCTTCGTTGATAAATTCGAGCGTAGGGTATTGCTCATACGCCATTTCGAATTGTGTTATGATATCACAGATTTCCCGTAAGAGCGAGTGATTCAGTAGCGGTTTGCTGTCTAATTGCACACAATCATCGATACCAATGCGCTTGGCGAGATAGTAGCTATCCTCATTGATTAAAATCCCATATACTAACTGGTCAGGCGGTTGTCTGTTGTCTGGTTACATGTACAATAGAGAAAAAATAAGTCTGTTTATTAATTTTGAGCGGGATCATTGGGACAAAGAGAGATTTGCCCTCAGTATTTAAACACTTCTACGGTGAAACAGTTTCATTTTAATTTTTTAATCTCAATAGCCGGTTTGTGTAGGCATTGTTAAGTGTTTTAAGATAGTAAGTAACTTTTGCTCCTGATACCAGAAACACACATAATAAAATTCAGCTATGAGCAACCAAGTGCTTTGATATATACTATTGCAAAGCGTTAAAATGCAAGATGATGAAGGAAAATTAAAGAATAAAAGAACACTGCATATGAAGATTACTATTTGAAAACAATTTGGCGTTTATTTGCTTATACTAAAGAGCAATCATCCCTCTCTGCTGATATCGCCATTGATGGAATCCAAGGACAGTACTCAAACTGATGTCAGCCAATACAACTTTAGAAAAAGAAAATGCCGAGTTAAAGCAGGAACTCCGTCAATTAAAAATTTCCCGTCACCTGGAAAGATTCCATACCATTTTTGAATCCTCCAGACTGCCTAGTAAGATCATCGGTCCTGATCTAAAGATCATTGAGGTAAACATGGCGCTTGTCGAGCTTTTAGGTTATTCATTAAAAGAAGACATTGTGGGCACGCGCATAATCGACTACTCACCTGTAGACCAACACGAGCACTGGGAGATACTACAAGCAAACATATGGAAGAAAAAAACGCCATTCTTTAAACTTGAAACCAGTTTAATTAGAAAAGACGGCTCGGTTATCTGGTGTCATATCACTTCCATTCTGTTTCCGGAGAGACAGGGATTTTTAGGCTACTCGGTTATAGAAGATATTACGGATCAACGATTGCTCAAACTACACAAAGAAGAATTCATCAGTGTTGCGAGCCACGAACTAAAAACGCCCATCACGAGCCTGCAAGCTAATTTGCAATTGATGAGCCGCTTATTAAACGGCGAAACATTGTCAAAAGAGAAAATGATTGAGATGACGCGAAATGCAGAAAAGCATGTGCTTAAACTCAGTTACCTTGTCAATAATTTGCTTAGTTCAACTAGATTAGATCAGGGCCATCTATCGCTTGACAAAACCTCCTTTATACTGGCAGAACTGATAGAAGATTGCTGTACACATATCCGGCTGGAAGGCAAATACCATATCGATTTTACGGGTGATCCCGCCTTTACGCTGTTTGCAGATCGCCACAAGCTTGACCAGGTACTGGTAAACCTGGTGAATAATGCAGTTAAATACGCTGCCGTATCGTTTGAAATACGGATCGATGCCAATCACTCCGACGGCTTTACCAAGGTATCGGTCAGCGATTTTGGCCAGGGCATTGCGCCCGAAAATATAGTTAATCTTTTCGACCGTTATTTCAGGCTTGGTCATGATAACAATAAAAACTTCGGTTTGGGTCTTGGCCTATATATCTCTGCTGAAATAATACGGCTACACGGCGGACAGATTGGCGTGGAAAGCGAATTAGGAAAAGGAACCACCTTTTGGTTTACGATACCTGACCGTGCTGAAACAATCTAAAACGGCATTTGCAGTTGTTAACCAAAACATTGAAAAGAGGGCTGATATGTTACCCCACGAGAGCTTAACTAACGATATTAGTAACTAAATGAGCATAGCTACGCATCAGCTGCAGTGATCGTAAAGTCCATTAATGTTGCCATATTGTCCATTTTTTAAGAAGTACAGTTGTTTAAATTTGATTTATCAATTCGAACCTGTTTTCCAATCTTCTCATGAAAAATAAACCTTTGTATGGCGCATTAGGCCTGATCATGCTACAGCTTTTATGGGTTACCGTAACCTGTTTCGCTCAGAAAAAAGACCTTCATCTGGAGTCAGGCGACAAGCTGAATAAAATAACGCTGACATTATCCCCGCAGGGAAAGTTGTCCTATCAGGTTACGCGCAGAAACCAAATAATCATTGCTTACTCACCTCTTGGTCTGAGCTGCGATGATCAGGATTTCGAATCCGGTTTATCAGTTGTTAACATTTCTGTAGTTCAGCAAAAACGAGAACGATACCAGTTAAAAGTAGGAAACAGCAAAACTATAGACCATGTTTTTGCAAGCAGAAGTATAACCTTTAAAAACAGACAAGGAGCATTAATGATACTTGACCTTATTGCAGGTAAGGAAGGGGTTGCCTTTCGCTACCGCCTGGGGAATGGTACAAAAAAGCTGCGGTTCGTAAAAGATGAAATCACCGGCTTTCACATCGCTCAAAATGCCAAAGGCTGGCTGCAACCATATAATGCGGCAGGCAAATACACACCGGGCTATGAAGATTTTTATCTGCCGGTAAAAGCAGGTGACCCAATTGTTAACCCCCGTAACCCATCCATCGGCTGGTGTATGCCTGCACTTTTCAACGTCAATAGCCAAAAGAATTGGGTACTGATCGCAGAATCCGGAACAGATGGCTCCTACCCCGGTTGTCATTTAAAGGCAGAGACAGAAAGCGGAATTTATCATATCGCATTCGCTCAAAAAGATGAAAAATACACACTCCCCCTTCCCGAGAAGGAACATGCCTATCCTGAATCAAATCTTCCCTGGACGATGCCTTGGCGCACCATTATTATTGGTGACAACGCAGGTGATATTTTGCTGTCAACCCTGATCACAGACCTGGCGCCTGCATCGAAAATCGATGATGCTTCATGGATCAAACCTGGGAAAGCAGCGTGGTCGTGGTGGTCGCACCCGGACGATCACTCACCCGAAATTTATAATGAATTTACCGATCTTTCTGCCGATATGGGCTTTAGATATACGCTTTTTGATGCTGGTTGGGAAAAAGCGAATAAAGAAGGCAATATCATTGAACATGCTATTGCCAAGGGTGTTCAGCCCCTGGTATGGGGTTATTCATCGGAGTATTTTGACGCAGAAAAGCGAAAAAAACGGTTCCGTCAGCTCGCTGAGATGGGCGTCAAAGGTGTTAAAATAGACTTTTGGTGCTCAGACAGGCAGGAAGTGATGGCAGCTATACAGGGTGTATTTGAAGACGCTGCGAAAGAACATCTTTTAGTTAACCTGCACGGCACCACTGTTCCCAGGGGCTGGCATAGGACTTGGCCAAATTATATGACAGCCGAAGCTGTACTCGGAACAGAAAGTTATTTCTATGAGCCAAAGTTCCCGGAAAGGGCTGCAGAACAAAACACTGTTTTGCCTTTTACAAGAAATGTAGCAGGCCCTACCGATTACACCCCTTTTGCATTAACCATGAGAAAGTTTCCGCGTTTAAATACTGCGGTTCATGAGCTTGCTACATCCATGATTTATACTTCGGGCATCATACACTTTGCAGATTCTAAAGAATTATTTGATAGCCTCCCGACCGGTGTGAAAAATCTGTTTAAAGAAATGCCCGCTACCTGGGATAAAACAGAAACTGTTATAGCGGAGCCCGGCAAAGCAATTATACTTTCGCGTCAAAAAGATGCCCTGCATTACATCATAGGTTTAAACGGAAGCAACAACACCACGCCGGTAAGGCTAAATCTCCGCAAATGGGGAAAAGGGTTTTCAAAATTCAGATTAATTTCTGAAGGGCGGGACCAGTTGATGGAATTTAGCGTGAAAACATATCCAATTAGTTCCGCATGGTCTTATGTAATGGCTCCAAAGGGCGGCTTTATCGTTCAGTTTATCAAGTAATCTGCCTTTTTAGAGAAGTCTTTAATTGCAAGGGCACGCTTTGACGCCGAGTAAATTTCGTTTAAAAGTATATTGTAGCCTACAAGAGACAAGTTAAATGAAAAAGGATTGTAGCTTAAACGAAGCAGCACCCCGAAAAGGGGCGCTGCTATACGGGTTAAATTATGCCCGTATCATTAAATCTGCTGTTTAAAGATCAATAAATACGGATCTGAACGCCTGTTGAACTTATTAATCAGTTACAACAGCTGTGACTTGAAGGACAACACTCGTTCTCCTGCTATTCACATCAGGATTAAAGCCAATATTCATCAGGTAATCGCCCGAATAGATTTGCTGCCCGTCTATCAATGATTTTGATCCCGGATAAATATTTATCTCTTTAATACGGTAGCTTTTGTCAGGATTAAGGCCTTTCAGACGAATCGGAAATCTGGAGCCCTCATCATATCGGTTACTTACCAGATAATTGAACATCACCGCTGAGGCCTGCGCTTCATCAACGTACATGATTGAAGCCACGCTGTTTTTACGCGGGTCAGACAGGCGGTACTGATCGCCCTGAAAGATAACTTGCTTCAGCGATCCGTAATCTTTAACAGCCTGTTGGCAAAAGGCAAGATCCCGCTCTTTCAATTTATTTACAACGATATCAAATCCCAGCTTACCCATCATGGCTACATCTGTCCGGAACTTAAGCGGCTGTTTGCCCCAGTCGGTTACGTGGTTGGAGCTGGTTATCGCCGGATAGAAGTAAGAGTATTCCCATTGCATAAAAATCCGTTCTAACGGGTCGGTGTTGTCACTTGGCCAGAATTCCGTAAAATATTTTAGGGCCGCATAGTCCACCCTTCCTCCCCCGCCCGAACAAAGCATCATCGGTACCTTTGGATACTTGCTCCTGATACGTTCCAGTATCTTGTAAAGGCCGCGCATATATTCAATGTAAAAGTGCGACTGATTCTTCAAATGTGCAGACCAGGCGTTAAATATAACAGCATTGCAATCCCATTTAATGTAAGCAAGATCCGGATCTTTTTTAAAAAGGTCATCAACCACATTAAAAACAAAGTTTTGTACAGCAGGATTCGAAAGATCGAGTTCCAGCTGGTTACGAAGGTAATGTTCTTCCCGGCGGGGTTGTTTCACGATCCAATCCGGGTGTTTTTCATATAGCTCACTTTTGGGATTGACCATTTCGGGCTCTATCCAAATGCCGAATTTTACACCTTGCTCTGTTGATTCCTTTACCAGAGAACCGATCCCGTTGGGAAGCTTTTTCTTGTTCGGCTCCCAGTCACCTAAACCGGCAACATCACCGTTGCGCGGATATTTGTTTCCAAACCAGCCGTCGTCCAATAGAAACATATCTACTCCAAGCTTTTTAGTGTCTTTGATCAACTCAGAAAGCTTGGCCTCGTCAAAATCAAAATAAGTGGTTTCCCAATTATTTAGCAGGGTCAGCCGGTCGCCTTTACCATCCAGTATCCGGTAATTTCGTGCCCAGCGCTGTAGTTTTCGGCTGGCCTCCCCTTTGCCTTTGTCAGACATGGTATAAAGAAAGGCAGGCGTAATGAATTTTTCGCCAGGCCGCAGGCTATAAGCGGATGCATAATTATTGATACCTGCAATTAGCCGCAGGTTGTCCCGGTTGTCGAGTTCCAGATCAATCCTGAAATTACTGCTCCATTCCACCGACCCGTAAAGCACCGTTCCTTCATCTTCAGTTGCTGGCTTGCCCATAGAGATCATAAATACGGAGGGCTGAAAGAGATTGGCACGTGTGCCCAGTTTACTGTCGAGCGTTTTGATGCCGTGGGTTAGCTGTACTTCTTCCGGCTGCATTTCCTTTGCCCAGTCACCATGATACTGCGTAAGCCAATACTGGGGCGACTGCAGGTAAAGGTTTGCTGATGCAAACTTATGCAGCGTTACTGCGCCTTTTTCCTGGTGTGAAATTTCGCTCCATTGTTCAATAACGTCCTCCTTGTAGTATGATTTATAATAGAGTGTTACCTCAAAATTGTAAACCGGATCGCGAAGTACTATACTTAACAGCGAAACATCGGCCTCCGGTTTAGCAACCGCATAGCTTACATACTTCAGGTCAAGAGAGTTATTACCATCAGCGTGGGTTACCATAACAGCCGGCTCAAACAGGTTGCGGCTCCCCGCGGTGGAGTAAGCAGCATTTACTGCGCCTCCGGTATAGTCAGTTCCCTGTTTGAATGCACCCGGAATCCCTGCGTATTCAGCGGCATTCTTCAATTTTTTCCCGAGGTAGACCATACCCAACTCCTTTTTAGGGCTTACCTGCAAAACTAGCGCATTACTGCTGGTCTCTACAGGAATGGTAATAACCTGGCCGCAAGCCCACTGTAAAAAACTGGTCTGCACAACTGTCAGCAGGCCAAAAATCAGCATGTATTGATGTTTAATTTTTTTACTCATCTTCACTTCTTATATCTTATTAAATGGCTGCAATTGATGTAAGCTTAATCCCAAGTGCAAAGCTGCTCCAAAATGCATGGCATCCAGATCCAGTACCTCGCGAAACCTTTGACCGGCATCTTCAAAATTCTCCAGCCCCAGGTAACCAAGCCCTATCAAAAACAGGCAGTGTACCTGATTGCGAAGGCGTAAATCATCATCGAAGATCAGCAGGTTGGGTAGAGAAACGGCAAAGTAGTCGATCTTAACAACGTCGTCCATATGCTCCTCGCCATACCTGATCAGATTTTGAAAGATCCCTACCGCCTTTTGTTCTTCTCCGAGTTTCTTCCAGGCAAGCCCCTGGTAAAAGATTTGGTCCGGCTGCTGGTCGTTATAGAATATAGCCGCTCCGGGCTCACTCAGTCCTTTGGTTGCCTCCCTAAAGTATTCCGCTGCTTTTTCCGGTTCCCCGGCACCTTCATAAGCTATGCCCATCCAGAAAAAAATATCATTTTCCTGCTTGCCGAATAACTTACCCTCTCCCAGGTTAACAGGGTAGATCCTTGCCCTTTCCAGATTTTCGAGCGCAATGGTAAAATCGCTTTTTAAAATAGCCTCCCTCGCCAGCTGTAACAGACTGTATACATATTGCCCGGATGCTTTGCCCTCACCACCTTCCCAGGGATGGAAAGTTCTCTGCAGTATCAGGTTTAAAGCTTGCTGATACTCGCCCTTAAAATTGTATAGTGCTGCCATCTCCAGATAAATATCGTCCCTTTGAGCAGCTGTTTCCGGATGTGCATTTAAAAATGCAAGGCGTTTTTCCGGCAAACGGTTCAGCCGTTTATAGAGCTGGTCGAGTTCCATCAACACCCGCGCATCGGCAGTATCAAGTGAAAATGCTTTTTCAAAATAAGCCAACGCTTTTTCCGGCTCCCCTTTTTTATTAAAGTAAGCAATAGCGAGATTGCGTAGCACGGTCGGAAATCTGTCGTCCAGTGCCGCTGAAGCTTCCCAGCAGGCAATGGCCCGGTCATACTGCTGCTTATCGTAAAACAGATTGCCAAGATAGTAAGGCGCTTTTGCATCCCCCGGTACCAGCACAGATGCCAGTTCCAGCACGGCGATGTCTTCCAACCTGTCCGGAAAGCAGAGATACGGATCGGCAGCAGCAGCTTTTGCCAGCCAGGTTTCAGCTTCAGCCAGGTCGCCCATACGGTAATTAAAATAACCAAGGTAATAATACACCATTGGGCTGGTGGGTTTATTGGTTAGGGCATGCGCTATCAAACCAGCGGCTTCCTCAAAAAGGCCCGCATTCGCATAGTCGAGCGCATACTCTATAAATGTTTGGTCGTATCCGCGGGAAAGGCGCGAAAGTTCTGCCTGGTGTTCCTCAGCCTTTTCCTGTTCTCCAAGCAGTTTGCAGACGCTGACGAGTTCGTATAAAAGCCCGAAATTAAACGGGTCACGCCGAAGACCTTCATAAGCTGTGAGCATTGCGGGCGACGCCTTTCCTAATTTGCGGTAAGCGGCCGCACGCAGCACATAGGATTTACTGTTATTGGCATTACAGTCTAGAGAAGCCTCTGTATGTTCAAGCGCATTCTCGTAATCGCCGTTCAGTAGATCTATCTGTGCTAGTGAAAAGAAGCAACTGTCCTTCCATGCGTTGCTCCATGTAGCCTTATAAAAATACGGGTAAGCTTCCTGATGACGCCCCTGGAACTTAAGGGAAAGCCCAAGATTATAATAACATTCGCCATCATAAGGGTTTGGATTTCTAGATACGCTGGTCTCAACCGCTTTGCGAAAATAAGGTTCGCTTGCTGAAAACGCTCCTCTTCGCAAATACCATGCACCCAATGCATTATTATTGCGTATATCTTTCGGATCGCGCCTGAGCGCCTCAAGATAGTAAGGAACAGGATGATAGGTGGCGTGACGATACTGCTCCAGATGCTGGCCGGTTAAAAACAGTTGTTCGGTATTTTCAACCTCTTCCGGCTGCAGCGCCGGACTGGCGGCTTCAGGGATTTCACCTGGTTTGTTGTCTGCCGGCTGGTAACGTATCAGTTCCCTGCCACCGGATGAATGGACGGTAATCTGCAGCTTCTGCTCATCGGCGTTCTTTAAAGCTATAGTTTGCTTAAACACCTGCTCGGGTACCATATCCTCTGTACTTTCGTAAATGGCGATACCATCATATATCAGTGTGATCTTTAAAGATTTTTGTGGGCCGGTTACAAAAACCTTCAGGTTAACACTGTCTGCGGTGGCATCCAGTGCCAGTAAAATATCTTTCGAAGCATTTTTTACCACGCCCAGTTCCCGATATGGCAGGAAATACTGGGTAAAATATTTTTGTTCATTCGGCATCAGCCAGGTAAAATCAGGCTGATTATCGGTGAACATCCCGGTCATCAGTTCTATATAAGGCCCATCTTCGTCTGTAAGATTTCTATCCCAGGCCAGGCCAAAGTCACTGTGCCCCCAGGTCCATTGCTTTTTTCCCGGTGAAACGTGGTGGTTCGCCACATGGAGCAGGCCGGCCTGTGTATCGTGCTCATAACCGCCAACAAAATCATATCGGGAATTAATAGCCATATACGATGTGGGCACCGGGATATTTTTATATCGTGATATGTCTGTGCCTGGCGAATAATCTACTTTATAGTAGGTTCCGGTGGCAATAGGAAAAGTGGAAACATCACGTTTGCCATGGTCAAATACGGCGTTGACATCAGGCGGAAACACCGACTGGTAATCATCATTCACTTTTACCGCAGGGTTTGCCCACCAGAGAAACGTTTGCGGCAGCGCCGATCTGTTATACAGCTTCGCTTTGATCTCGATATATGCCTTATCAGGGTAGAGCGTAAATCCGGCCATACCTTTCGTATGGAACATGCGTTCAACCTCATTCACCCATACTGTTTTGCTGCCATCCGCGTGGTGTTCAACGCTGTGGTCAACAGGTTCAAAAGTACTGGGCCGGTGATGCTGCGGCCAGTTGAATTCAATCCCGCCTGATATCCATGGGCCGGTAAGCCCAACAAGGGCCGGTTTAATAACCTGATTGTAATAAATAAAGTGCCGCTGCCTGATCTTGTCATAGGCCATTTGTATACGTCCGCCAAGCTCGGGAAGGATCAGCACTTTGAGGTATTTGTTTTCTATAAATATGCCCGCGTACTCTTTATCTTCTTTCTCATCATATATTTTTTCGATCACTGGGTTCGGATAAACTTTTCCGCTGCTTCCCTGGTAAACACGTTTTTCAAAAAACATCGGATTTCTGTCAGGCTTGCCGACAGCGTAAGTGGGAATAGTAATTTTTTCTTCCCATACATTTACTTGTATATTATTCATGGCAGATTGCACGTTAATGTCTGATTAAATTTTCTTCTAACTCTTCCAGTGTCTGGCCCTTGGTTTCGCTAACCCTGGCCTTGATAAACAGGAACCCGCAAAAACAAATACCTGCATACAGGTAAAAAGGGCCGTATGTACCCAGCGTGTGGGCTAATACCGGAAATGTAAATACCAAAATGAAATACGCCCCCCATAAACATACGAGCGCGAGCGTAGATGCCTGTCCGCGGATCTTATTGGGGAAGATCTCCGAGATCAGCACCCAGGTAACCGGCGCGAGGGTTAGCGCGTAAACGCTGATCGCCATAAGCACCAGTACCGATATAAGGCCCGTTGCAGCCTTGTTTTGCAGCATAAAGGCAAGTACGATATAAAGGACTGCCAGGCCGAGGGATCCGATCAGCATTAGCGGCCTTCGCCCAAGCTTGTCTACCTGCCACATGGCTAACAGCGTAAACACTACATTCACAATGCCGATCCCTACGGTTTCAAACAGCTGCTGGTTAAGGCTGGAGCCTACCGATTCAAAAATCGTTGAGGTATAATTAAAAACCACGTTGATACCACAAAGCTGCTGGAAAACAGCCAGCACGATGCCGACAATAACGGCTGGTCTTACGGCTTTGTCGAGTACAGCCCGGAAAGGCTGTTCTTTATTTCCTGCAAGCGACTTCTCGATGGCTGCTGTTGTTGCTGAGACGAACCCGGCTGATCCTATCTTGCCCAGCACAAGCGCGGCCTGCTCCTGTCTTCCTGCTTTGATCAGCCAGCGCGGGCTTTCCGGCAGCCAGATAACGCCGGTAAGAAATATCAGCGATGGCACAGTACCCAAACCAAACATCCACCGCCAGGCATCGCTGCCCGTTTCGGCTAAAAAATAATTGGTTAAATTAGTAACCAGTATGCCCAGTACCACAGTCAGCTGATTAATGGCTACATTTCGTCCGCGGACTTCTGCCGGCGATATCTCAGCGATGTACATCGGGCAGAGCATAGATGCCATACCAACTCCTGTACCTGCCAGAAAACGCATGCCGATAAAAAATGTCAGACCAGTTGATAAGGCAATTCCGACAGATGACACGGCGAAAATTAAAGCGGCCAGCATCAACCCGGGGCGGCGGCCATACTTGTCCGCAATCCTGCCCGCAGCAAGGCATCCCGCAATGCAGCCCAGTGCCAGCGAACCGGTCAAAAAACCTTCCCAGAGGGGGCTAAGATTGAACACTTTACGCAGAAAGGGCAGCGCACCGGAAATCACCGCAAAGTCGAACCCAAAAAGGTAACCGCCCAGCGCAGAAATAAAAGATATACCGACGATATACCGGTTGTTGAAAATTTTTGATTGATTGATCATCTTGCAGCGGTAGAATTTGAGCTTAAATAAATGAAGGTATAACGGTATAAACCGAATACTTTTTCGTGTTCAATAAGGAGTATATTTTAACCTGTAGGGATATTATCATAAAAGGCCGAATTTATAAGTGATGTGTTCATTATACGACTGACCGGCAGATAAGACCGCCTGCGGAAATTCGGGGCGGTTAACACTGTCCGGATAATGCTGGCACTCCAGACACAGGCCGCCGAAAGGACGGCATAAAGCACCGTAACTTGTTAGATGCTTACTGTTCAGGTAATCCCCTGTATACAGAAATATTCCAGGATAAGAGGTGGCAACGGTAAGCGTTCTTCCTGACTGTATATCCGTAAGCTTAGCCGCAAATGAATCAGAACGCATTAAATCATCATCCAGGACGTAATAACTGTTTACCCCTATGAGATTACCGTCGGTATTCTCCAGCTTTTCTTTTATAAAATGCTTATTAAATACCAGTTTCCCTGCCGGAACAATACGGCCTGTCGGGATGTAATCCGTCCCGGCTTCTGCCAGGACAGCGGCACTGATACTGAGACGATGATCCCAGACAGGCTGATCTGCTGCTGCAAGATTGAAGTAGGCGTGATTGGTAAAGTTAGCCGGTGTATCTGCATCGCAGACAGCATCAAAATAAATTACTAATTGATTATCCTCCGTCCATTCAAAAATAACCTTCAGTTCAAGATTGCCGGGAAAGCCTGCGTCACCATCTTTGCTGAGGAGCGTAAATACCACTTTATTTCCGGTAATTTTGTGCCCGAAAACGCTTGTATTAAAACCGTGCCTGCCACCGTGGTTGCTGTTCACACCATCGTTCGCTTCCAGATCGTATTTTTTTCCATTCAGCTTAAATGCCGCATGACTTATCCTGTTGGCATACCGGCCGATGGTAGCACCCAGGTAACAGTTATCATCCAGATATCCCTGTGCTGAAGGGAAGCCGAGTACGACATTGCCCAGCGATCCATTTTTGTCTGGCACGACAGCCGAAACAATGGAAGCACCATAGTTGGTAACTTCTGCATACGCACCAGATAGGTTGATGAGCCTAAACAGGTAAAGTTGTTCACCTTTACCTGTTTTTCCCCACTCGTTCTTTTCAATCCTGATTCCCATTTACACTCACTGATTACTGGTTAAGATATCCCGGGTTTTGGTCTTTTTCAGTAAGATCAGAATTTTGTTTGATTTCCTGCAATGGTATAGGATACCTGTTATGAAAAGCCTGTATCGCGCCTGATTCTTTAGCCCATTTGTTACGCTGCTTAACCAGATCTACCAGCTTTCCTGTCCTGATGAGATCCATTCGTCTCCAGCCCTCAAAACAAAGTTCCCGCATACGTTCATCCAGCATCTTTGCACGGAATTCATCTTGAGACATGCCATTATTCCACATAGCAGCCATAGGGAGCGTTCCGCCCCAGGCTCTCTTCCTAACAGTAGTGTTAACTAACTGTACTGCAGCAGCTGTGCTTCCGGTTTCGTTCAGTGTCTCTGCATAACATAAAAGGATGTCGGAATATCGCAGGTAAAAGATATTCTTTCCCGATAGCCAGAAGCTCAGGGAACCATCTGTACGCGGATCTTCATATTTCTTTACATGCGGGTTCAGCTCATCACCACCAAAACTGGGATTCAGCACGGGCGTCTTACCTTTATAGGTGAAGTCATACCGGATGCTACTTTCTTTTCTGACATCGCCCTGCTCCCATAAGCCGCCTGCGGCAGCATCTGAATTACAGTAGTTTGTTGGCACCATCAGGTCATAGCCTCCGAAATAGCAGTACTGATTAATCTCCGCTAAAGAACGTGATCCCATTTGCCATTGCGTCTGGTTGTTATCCGGATAAACATTAGTGAACTGAAACTCATAGATAGACTCAGTGGTATTGGGCTTTGACGGATCCCACAGATCTGCATAATTATCGACCAATGAATATTTCCCACCGTTTACAAGCAGTTCGAACTGCGCTTTCGCTTTGGCGAAATCCCTCACCTGTGCCGCTTCCGGAGCATACATATAAACCTTTCCAAGCAGTGCTATAGCTGCGCCGCGTGTTGCCCGGCGTTTATCCGACTGTGATTCCGGAAGATATTTAACAGCATTTTCCAAATCACTGATGATATAACTGTAGATCAGCGGCAGGGGCTGACGGCGTGTGCCGTACTCTTTAAATTTGGCCAGATCGATCAGCGGGATCTCTCCCCAGTATTGCGATATCTCAAAGTTGAGCGCTGCGCGGATAAAACTGGCTTCTCCGAGAATGGTATTCTTTCTTACGCCGTCCTCTTTGTTAAATCCGAGGGAATAAATTACCCGTGCAGCAGCAGAAATAACCGGCCAGCGGCTATCCCACTGTTGGGCAAGAGCAGTATTACTAGCAGTTAAAAAGCCATTGTAACGGTCTAATCCTGCCTGTCTATCATCCGTTTGCACCTGATAGGCGCCCTGCTGGGCTTCATCCGTACCTAAGGTAAAAACAAATCCGCCCCTGTCCTTTTTTGTATTACGCCAGCTTGTATAAAGGCCTAAAACAAGCGGCTCAATATTATCCAGACTTTTAAATACCTCTTCCTGGGTAAGTGCGGTCTGTGGTTCTTCTATTACAAATTTTTTGCATGATTCGCCTACCAGCATTAACAGGGCAAGCGGCAATATGATATATTTGGTTTTCATGTTTGTGTTGATTTTTTAAAGTCCGATATTAACTCCGGCTACGATCATTTTTGCAGTAGGGTAACTATCACCGCCTTCAGGATCATAACCTTTATATCCTGTGGCTGTGAACAAGTTACTTGCCGTTACATATACTCTGAAATTACTCATTTTAGCTTTTTTCACAAATTCCTGGTTAAACGTATAGGCCAGTGTAATAGCAGACAACCTTAGATAAGAAGTGCTCTGGACCGCATAGTCTGTATCACCTGCACTGTATCTGCCGCTTCCTCTGTAGGCACGTGGAATATTGGTATTCGTGTTCGTCGGCGTCCAGCGGTTAAGTTCATCAATATGACCCGCGTACTCACCGGTACCGCCCAGCAGTCCCTCGTACAGATAATTAATCCTTTTGCCGCCAATATTGTAATTGAACACCGTATTAAGGGACAGATTTTTATAGTTGATGTCAGAAGCGAATCCTCCGTAGAACTTAGGGTCGGTATTGCCGACCACGATACGATCCGCGTCGTCTATTTGTTTGTCACCATTGATATCCACCGGAATGATATCTCCCGGCCGGATAGTTCGGCCGCCGTAATTAATGCCGGCTATACGCGCCATGTCAGATTCCTGAGCGATCTTTTCAAACTTATAGGTATAAATAGAGTTGAGTGATTTACCCAGGAAAAGGTTGCCTTCTCTTTGTATCTCTACCCCGGTAAAACCGCCGTAGTTATAAATGGCGTCAACGCTGCCGTATAATTTGGTAATGCGGTTGCGGTAAGAGTTGATGTTAGCACTCAGATTCCAGCTCAGGTTTGTTTGGGCAATGATCTGTGCGTTAACGTTAAACTCCCAACCCTTGTTAAGCAATGAACCCACATTATCGATGGTATTGCCAAAGCCGGTTGTAGAAGACAAGGTACGCTGCATCAGGAGATCATCGTTATGAATAACAAAATAATCCCCGCTCATGGTCAGGCGGTTATCAAACAATCCTATATCAAGACCTAAATTCAGCTGTTTTTGTTTTTCCCACCTGAGGTTTTCATTTCCTAAACGGCCGTCAGAAACATAGGTAACCGATCCGCTGGTGAACACCGGGCGATAAAGAGACCTGTACGCGAAATTGGGTATATTTTGATTGCCTGCAATACCATAGCCGGCCCTAAGTTTAAAGGTATTCAGTTTTGACAAAAAGGATTCTTTTATAAAATTCTCCTGTGCGATATTCCAGGCAAGTGCCAGGGAAGGGAACAGGCCCCATTTGTTTCCGTTGCCAAAGCGTGATGACCCGTCATACCTGCCGGTTACCGTTGCAAAATATTTATTGTCGTAATTATAGTTGAACCTGGCTACATAGCTGATCAATGAATTGGTCGTAAAATCAGACTGCAGCTGGAACTGATCTTTTAAGTAAGCACCGCCGAGATATTTATATGAAAAGTCATCGGTTGCAAAGCCCCTTGCAGCAATTTGGTTATAGTCATAATCGTTTTTAGTAAGACCAAAGCTTACTAATCCCGTAAAGCTATGCTTGCCATATCTTTTATCATAGGATACTGAATTGTCCCACTGCCAGTTAAGCCAGTTCTCTTTTCTATGCGTAGCGCTACCGTTGGTAGAATTTCTTAAAGACTGTCCGAGATTTTTTGGAACATAGTTAAAATAGTTCTGATTCCGGACATCGACAGAAAAACCTGAGCGGATATTCAGCCCCTCAATCGGCGTAACGGTCACATAATTAGTGGTTAGTAACCTGTTCTGATTGCCCTGGCCATCTATACGAAGACTTCTGATCGGGTTATAAAGATCTGTATTTTGTATTCCCCTCCAGCTTAAATAATTAATAGTATCCGTAACAGGTAGTAAGGGATTAGCATTTGCTGCAATATTAAATACGCCACCATCTATGTAACGCTCTTCGACACGTGTAAAGGTAGAATTTGATCCAACTTTAACCCAGGGCTTTATCTTCTGATCAACATTAACCTGGCCGCCAAAGCGTTTATAGTTAGATGTCTTCAGTATCCCTTTCTGATCAGTATAGTTAAAACTAACATAAACGGAAGAACCGTCGTCGCTTCCTTTGGAGAAGCTGAGGGTGTGGTTCTGCTGGATGCCTTTCTGCCTGATCTGATCCAGCCAGTTGTATGTCCTGCCGTCGCGATAGGTTTTCAGTTCATCAGCGCCAAACGCTGGAGAACCATCGGCCAGCAAGGTGTTGATATACGCCTGGCGATCTGCCCCGGGGTTTTCGTCTACATACCTGTTGGCAAATGCATCAATTCTCAGGTCGGCAATTTGCTGGGCATTCAGGTAAGGGATGTTCTTGGTAAATGACTGCACGCCTGTCCAGCCATTGTATTCAATCCTGCCCACTCCTCTTTTTCCTTTTTTAGTAGTAATCAAAACAACCCCATTGGCACCACGTGAGCCGTAAAGCGCCGTTGCAGATGCGTCCTTCAGTACATCAACACTGGCCACATCATCAGGATTAATGGAGTTAAAGCCGCCTTCAACCACAAGCCCGTCTATTACGTATATAGGATTTGCGCCAAACTGGATGGAATTGTTCCCTCTTACTTTAATGCTGGAGCTCCCACCCGGCCGCGGATCATTGTTTTGCACAAGAACGCCCGGAATACGGCCCTGGATCGCCTGGTTAATATTAGTTACCGGCCGCTCCTTTAGAATCTTTTCATCCACGCTGCTTACCGAACCCGTCAGATCGCGTTTCCTGATCGTTACGCCGACAACAGTAACCTCCGCAAGGTCACGCCTGGTAGAACTCATAAATACTTTCATATCCGTTCCGGCCGCCAATTCCTGGGTTTCATAGCCGATAGCCTTAAAGACTAAAATAGCGCCCGGAGCGACGCTGAGCGAAAACCTGCCGTTTGCATCAGTGCTGACGCCGGTGGTTGTTCCTTTTACGACTACGCTGACGCCCGGTGCAGTCAGCCCATCATCGCGTCCTTTGACCTGTCCGGCCGCGTTAAAATTCTGGGCGCTGGCGCTAAGCGAGACCATCACTGTCATCAACAGTGCGCCGAAAACCCGTAAGGATTGTAATGTAAAATTTCCCATAAATTATTTTTTTAAGCTGTTTACAAAGGCTACCGATAGTGACGGCAGGATTATAATTGGTTGTCTAAAAGTAGTTTGATAAATATTATTAAAAATGGACAAATCTTTTAATAAGATGGATTATATTGCCATCACCCAATTTTGATTATAAAGACCTGAAAGTAATTAGCATATCGGCAAGTAACTGCCATACTTAATTTTAAGAGTAAATTGCTGGAGCAATTTTATTTGATTTATATTTTTCAAAAGCAGTTTAGTAGGATATAACTTAATAACTATGCAGGAAAGTTTTTAGAATTTACATACTATTTAACTAATGCGCTTAACGGAAGATTCAAAAATTAAGATCAAAGAAGGATTTGTGGGTCAGAAAATGATCGTTCTTCCACCGAATATTAGAAAAACCTTTACCGGCAACCCTCTTCTCAGTGCTTTTTACCTCACCGATATCGGCTTTTACCCAAAGGCAAGCCATCACGAAAGGGAAAGGAAGACAGGAGCGCACGAGTATATCCTGTTATATTGTGTAGATGGTGAAGGAGAGATCCATATAAATCATCAGTACTATAGGATAAAACCAAACACTTTCTTGATTATACCCCGAGAAACGGCACACCGATACAAGAGTTCGGCAACCAATCCATGGAGCATTTACTGGGCGCATTTCAGAGGAACCAATGCAGAAGCTATTTACAACCGGTTCCTAAATGATGGGCAGATACAGGTTAGAGAGGTACCTTACGATGAAACCCGCATTAAACTTTTTGAACAGCTGTTTTCGGTTCTTGACTATAGTTTCAACATTAAGGAGCTTGAGATTGTGAATATCAAGCTGCAGCATTTTATTGCCTCCCTTGTTTACTATAAACAAATTAACCCCGTAACTTTTGACACAGACTCGGTGAGTCTTTCTATTGCATTTATGAAGAAAAATATCGATAAAAAAATCAAAATGGAAACGCTTGCGGATCATTTAGGTATTTCTATCTCTCATTATATCAGAGTTTTCAAACAAAAGACGGGCTCTTCGCCTATCAATTATTTCAATCTTCTAAAAATTCAGCAGTCCTGTCAATACTTGTATTTCACCGACAGGAGTGTCAAAGAAATCTCTGTGGCATTAGGCTTTGATGACCAGTATTATTTTTCAAGGTTGTTTTCTAAATTAATTGGACTTTCACCTTTGAATTACAGAAAAAAACACAGAAAATAAAAGCTACTATAAATGTCGGCACTTCTATAAACAATCCGGTTGAAAGAAAAGGCAAAATAAGACGCACAATTCCTAAATAAGCGATTTAATGCACGTAAAGGCATAGAATACAATAAAAGTTAAACTGAGTAATTAATGCAGATGTTTAAATAATCAAGCTGATGATTGATCATAACTAATGCAAATACTAAGGGTTCATCCTTTACGCTTTCACACCTTATAACCAGTTCAAAGTGGCAACTTTAATACTGATTAAGTTTATCAACTAAATCTTTAAAAAGATTAAAGTCAATTTGCATAATAGCAATTTTTAAAGAATAAGCGACTGTTAAATTGATATTCTTATTTAAAGCGACCCAACACTTTGCCATTCTGAATGTTAATCTGAAACAATTATATCCTTAAATTTAATGTCAGAGAAAATTGAGCGCGAACTCGAGAAAATCTTAGAATTTTCCCGTGATATGATTTGTCTTATCGATGCTAATGGTGTATTTCTTCGGGTCAGTGCTGCATCTTATGCTATATTGGGTTACCGGCCTGAAGAAATGGTTAGCCATTCCTATCAACACTTTTTACATCCTGACGATCTCAAAGTAAGTCAGGCAGCTATAAAAGAGGTTACGGAAACCGGGACTTGCAGGGTTGAAAACCGATATCGACATAAGAATAAAGACTATGTTCCGTTGATCTGGTCATCGAGTTGGGATAGAGAAAGTCAGATCATGCATTGCATAGCCCGTGATGGAAGGGCGAAACAAGAATTGAATACATTAGTTCAATCGCTTGAAGAAACCAATCAGCGCTATGATTATGTAACACGCGCAACTTCTGATGCTATATGGGATTGGGATCTTATCACAAACAGTTTGTATTGGGGGGAAGGACTGGCCACCATTTTTGGTTATAGGTTAAACACAGAACGCACAGCCGTTGATTCATGGCCTATTCAAATACATCCAGACGACATGGAACGAGTTTTAGCTGGCATTCATAGAGTCATTGAAAGTGCAGAAAATAACTGGAAAGATGAATATCTTTACAGGCGCGCAGATGGCAGCTATGCCGATGTGGTCAACCGGGGATTTGTAATCCGGAACGCGGAAGGTAAGGGAATAAGAATGGTTGGCGCCATGCATGACATTTCAGAAAGAAAAGCTTCCCTGCGTCAACTGAAACAACTTACTGATGATTTGTATAGCCGTAACCGTGAGCTGCAACATTTTGGTTATATCGTGTCACATAACCTTCGCTCACCTGTGGCTAATATAATGGGACTGACTAATATATTGGAATTGGCAGCGGATGACCCAGAATTACTAAATCGTTGTACCATTGATTTGAAAGCTTCTATTATACAGTTAGATGAAGTTATTAAGGACATGAGTAAAATCCTTTCTGTAACCGACGGCACTGATGAACTTACCTTAGAGCAAGTAGATATCGTGGATGTTTTAAACAAAGTTTGCATAGCATTAAAAGACCAAATTTTAAATACTAAGGCTGAAATTTCAATTCCGAGAAAGCCTTACATTATATCATCTCATAAAGCTTATTTATATAGTACCTTTTTCAACCTGATAAGCAATGCCCTAAAATACCGTTCAGATCAACCGCCTGTCGTTAATGTGGCGATTAATCAGTCAGGTAAAGAATTAGTAATAGAAATATCAGACAATGGTATCGGAATAGATGTTGAGAAATACAGCGAGGACCTGTTTAAACCTTACAAACGGTTTAATTATACTAAAGAAGGTAAAGGCCTGGGGCTATTTTTAGTTAAAAGCCATCTTACAGCTTTAAAAGGCAGGATAGAACTATATAGCGAGCTTGGTCATGGCACTAAATTCAAACTTTATATACCAGTTTAAAGCCTATAAATATATCTTTTACCACCAAATTGTTTGCTTTAACTTTCTGTTTATCAATTAAATAATGTGCGCTGTTTTTCATTAGTCCGAACGGTTCGATAACCACTTCCGTCAAAACTCAATTTTTCAAGGTATATCGAACCAACAATATCACGTTCAGTAGTTATCTCTGCTTTTAAATAAGTTGTATCAAGCGTGACAAACGTATTTAACCCCTCGTCGACAAAAATGATGGGCTTCCTGCACATTTGCTTAATCAACAAAGTATGTCATATCTGTTTTATTACCTTCAGTTTGTAGTAGAATAATATCGTTGAAATTTATAATGGTTATCAGTTTAATTTACAACCAAATGCAATATGTTGTTGCTTGGCAATATGTATAATAACATATTGCGCATAGCCAACGTAAAATTTTCATTACAATCGAATTTGAATACTGGATTTAATAGCCGTTAGCTAATACTTTGGCTTTAAGTATGTAAATTCAGTGTTTCAATCACTTGGGTTTAAATGAAAATACTTTACTACAGATATATATTAACTTATTGCTTATTAATAACATCTGGGTATTGTTATGCACAAACTAACTTGGCCGATTCCACATCGGAACAACTGGCCTCAGCAGCCGCAATAACCAACTTTAATAAAAAGATTGGTGATCAGTCCAGGCTTTACAACGGCGCTGAGTATATTTTTTATGACGCAGTTATAAAGGGAAACCCCTACTATAATGATACCGCCACATTTGAACCCGGCTCAGTTATATACGATGGAATTAATTACAGTGGCGTATCGTTATTGTACGATCTTAACAAGGATTGTGTGATTACTTTACTGCCGAATAAATTTACCATGATCAAGCTGATCACTGAGCGGGTACGATCTTTTGACATTTCAGGCCATCACTTTATATATCTCGATAAAGAAAAATCAGGCAAGCTTGCACCGGGTTTCTACAATCAGGTTTACAACGGCGGGGTAGAGTTACTTGTTAAAAATAAAAAGCTATTACAAAAAACTTCAGGCCTTTCGGGTACTATCGAATATTTTTTTAGCGAAAGTAAAGAGATCTACCTTAAAAAAGGTGGTGTTTATACAAGCGCTAACAGCAAAGGGGCTATGTTAAATATTTTGAAGGATAAAAGTAAAGAGCTTAAACAATACATCGGCACTAACAATATCAATTTCGATGACAATAAGGAACAGGCTATGGTTAAAGTAGCAGCATATTATGACCAGTTAACTAAATAATATGGAAAAACGCTACCTTTTTATCTTTTGCTTCTTGTTTATAACCAGTTTGGGTTCTGCACAGGATACCGCGAAAAAGATTATCAGCGTAAATTTTCAGCAGGCTGGCATCAATGCATTTGTTACCGATATAGAGAGCAAAACCAATTACCATTTTTATTATGATGCTGTAACGTTTGATAGCCTTAGGGTTACCATGCAAGAAAATTACAAAACGGTAGAAGCAATATTGACATTAGCATTTAAAAACACCAGTTATAAATTTGCCATTACACCACAACATCAGGTTTTTTTAACTAAAGGCAGGGACATCAGCACATCTCTGGCCGATGGCTTATTCGGCAACAAGGCAGCTAACAATTCAAAAAAAAACATAACGGTTGCCGAGTATGTGGATGACCGCGACAAGAAGATCCCCGAAGCAACAACCGAGACCAAACTTTATGATATTGGCATTAAAACCAATGATGTAAAGTCAGGCAAGGCAACCCTGTCAGGTTACGTACGCGATAGTAAATCCGGGGAATCTGTTGTAGGGGCAAGTATTTATATAGCTGATATTAAAGCAGGTGTAGCGACAGACCAATTTGGTTACTTTACCCTCACTATACCCCGCGGAAAGCATATAATATATATACGAGGCCTTGGTTTGCGTGATACCCGGCGTCAAATAACACTTCACTCTGATGGTAAAATCATTATAGAGATGCAGGAGCAGATAACCAGTTTAAAAGAAGTGAAAATATCCGGCGACAAAGTTGCAAATGTGCGCAGTGTTGAACTTGGTGTAACACGTCTTGATATCAAGAGCATAAAACAGGTACCTACCGTATTTGGAGAAGCAGATATTTTAAAAGTTGTTTTAACCTTACCCGGCGTTCAATCCGTAGGCGAGGCAACAACCGGTTTTAACGTTCGTGGTGGATCGGCGGATCAGAACCTGATATTACTTAACGATGCAACCATTTATAATCCGGCTCACTTTTTTGGTTTCTTTTCGGCTTTTAATCCTGACATCGTCAAGGGTGTAGAACTTTATAAAAGCAGTATCCCCGAAAAATTTGGCGGAAGACTATCCTCAATATTGGATGTAACAGACAGGGAAGGAAATAAAAAGAAACTTGCTGGTTCGGCGGGGATTGGTTTAATTACAAGCCGTATAAACCTCGAAGGCCCTATTATTAAGGATAAGACATCATTCATATTTGGTGGCCGTGCTACCTATTCCGACTGGTTATTAAAGCTTTTACCCGATGAGTATAAAAACAGCGAGGCATCATTTTATGATTTCAATCTGGACATAAGCCATCAGATAGATGATAAGAATAACATTTATATAAGTAGTTATATCAGCCGCGACAAGTTTAAGCTTAATAGCGATACATCATATAGTTACAGTAACCGCAACGCAAATATTAAATGGAAACACAACTTTAATGATAAACTATTTGGCTTGTTTACTGCTGGTCTCGATCGTTACCAGTACAATATCCAAAGCGAGGATAACCCGGTAAATGCTTACAATCTAAATTTTGATATTAATCAAACCAACTTTAAGTCAGATTTTACTTATTACCTTAACCATAATCATACACTTAGTTTTGGTTTAAACAGTATGTATTACAAGCTACATCCCGGTAATTTCAAACCTAACGGTATCCAATCTTTGGTATTACCGGATGTTATCGAAGCGCAGCAAGCTTTAGAGAGTGCACTTTATTTGGGTGATAAATATGATGTTACCGATGATCTTTCAGTTAGTTTTGGCGTAAGATATTCAATTTATAATTTTCTTGGACCGCAAACGGTTAATAACTATGCCCCAAACCTGCCGAAAAACACCACCAATCTGCTTGATAGTACTACGTATGGCAACGGAAAAATCATCAATACCTATCACGGCCCCGAAATAAGGGTATCAGCACGTTATAATCTTAGCGATGACCTGTCAATTAAGGGCGGTTATAATACGTTAAGGCAATACATCCATTTACTATCTAACACCACTGCCATTGCACCAACAGATGTTTGGCAGTTAAGTAACCCTAATATTAAACCGCAATACGGCGACCAGGTATCTTTAGGATTATATAAAAACTTAAAATCAAATACTATTGAAACCTCCGTAGAGGTTTATTACAAAAGGCTGAACGATTATTTAGATTATCGCAGCGGTGCAAACCTGGTTTTAAACCATCATATAGAAACTGATGTGATAAGTACGCGTGGTAAAGCCTATGGTGTTGAGTTGTTACTGCGAAAAAATACAGGTAAGGCAAATGGTTGGATAAGCTATACTTACTCGCGTACTTTCTTAAAACAAGACGACCCCACTTTGGGCCAGCCTGTTAATAACGGCAACTATTATCCAGCTAATTATGATAAACCGCATAGCTTTAATTTTATAGGAAACTACAGGTTCTCGCACAGGATAAGTGCATCTCTTAACGTTACCTATAGTACAGGCCGGCCAATTACCGTTCCCATAGGTAAATATTATTATGCAGGCTCTGAACGGGTATTATATTCTGACAGGAATGCTTATAGGATACCTGATTATTTCCGTAGCGATTTTTCATTGAATATTGATGGCAATCACAAGGTCAATCAAAAATTCCATAGCTCAGTAACCTTCGGTGTTTATAATTTAACAGGCCGGCAAAATGCTTATTCGACATACTTTACCTCCCAAAACGGGGTAATAAACGGGTATAAGCTTTCAATATTCGCAACACCTGTTCCATTCATAAATTATAATATAAGGTTTTAATTGTAGGAATAATATAATGGTCAAAATTGGAGGGACAACATTTGTGAACAAGATTAACACACGCTTATTTTATATGGTTTTATTTCTTATGATCATAAGTTGTAAGAAGCCATATTATCCATCAATTGTATCATCTGCAAAAAGTTACCTGGTAGTTGAAGGAATAGTTAATAGCGGTAACGACTCTACTTTTATTAGGTTAAGCCGCACCATACAGCTATCCACAGGTATAGGAAGCAGTATCGAGAGGGGAGCAGCGGTATCTATTGATAACGATGGCGGAACCAGCTTTAAATTAACGGAAGTTGCACCGGGTACTTACGCAACCGGACCACTAAGTTTAAATAACACACAAAAATACAGGCTAAATATAAAGACTAGCGATGGACAAAATTACCAGTCTGACGAAATGGGTGTGAAAGAAACGCCACCCATTGATTCAATAGGATATAAAATAAAATCAAACGGAATACAGATTTATGTTAATACTCATGATGCAAATAATAATACTCGTTATTATCGTTGGGATTATGAAGAAACCTGGCGTTTTCATTCCAAATACAGATCTCTTTATTTCTCTGATGGTAAAGAAATAATTCGCCGGACGGCTGCGGACGACGTTTACACTTGCTTTAATAATAACACATCAAAAAGTATTCTTATAACATCAACAACCAAACTAAGCCAGGATGTAGTTGCAAGTTTCCCGCTGGCGGATGTAGATGGATCATCTTTAAAGTTAAATGACCGTTATAGCATTCTGGTAAAACAATACTCTTTAACCAAACAAGCATACGATTTTTGGGAAAACCTGCGCAAAAATACCGAACAGTTGGGTAGCATATTTGATGCACAACCATCAGAAATAGCAGGCAATATCCATAATATGAGTAATCCAACAGAATTAGTTATTGGGTTTATTGAAGTGGGTACAGTTCAATCTAAAAGAATTTACATCAACAGGACCGACCTACCCAGATGGATTACAAATTATCCTGCAGAATGCGAAATAGATAGCTCATACTTAAAAAATGAATATGGTGTAGATGAAGTAGCCAATACGTTAATACAAAAATTTGCATTACCTATTGACACTATTTCAGTTAACAAAACTGTTTTAGGCTATTCGCAAACTCAATTTGTATGTGGGGATTGTACACTCAGCGGCAAAAAAAAGAAACCTGCTTTTTGGGAATGATACATGATTATCAGGGCCAGATCAAATTATGAGTAAATAACAGATATGAAAAATATTGTAAAAGCTGCATCACACATTTTACTTACATTAACCATAATGCTGGCTTTGGCGCGTGTTAGCAACGCACAACAATTACAGCAGATACAAGACAGTTTTACTACGTACCAGCAAAACACCCTTCAGGAAAAGGTATTTGTACATACCGATAAAAGCACCTACATAAGCGGTGAAATTATTTGGTTTAAAATATACTGCGTTGACGCCACTACACACAAACCTCTTGATGTAAGTAAGGTTATATACTTAGATGTTTTAGACAATAGTCAAAATGCGATAATACAAGCCAAAATTGCACTAAAAAACGGTAGCGGTAGCGGGTCGTTAATTATCCCTATATCAAGTAACAGTGGTAACTACAGGCTAAGGGCTTATACAAATTGGATGAAAAATTTCTCTGCCGATTACTTTTTCGCTAAAAATATTACCATTATAAATACATTGAAGTCGCCGGAAGTGGCTGATGCTCCGGTTGCAGCTTACGATGTACAGTTTTTCCCCGAGGGAGGCAACCTGGTGGCCGGTATAGCTAACAATATAGGCTTTAAGGCGGTAAATCAAAGCGGTAAAGGAATTTCCTTTACCGGGGCTATAATTAATCAGCAAAATGATACTGTTGTAAGGTTTCGGCCATTGAAGTTTGGTATGGGGCACTTTGCCTTTACTCCCGTATCAAACAACACTTATAAAGCAGTTCTAAAGATAAACGGGGAGAAACCGATAGTTAAAGATCTGCCGGTTATCAGCAGCACTGGCTATGTTATGCAATTGACGGATGCGGCTGACCAAACTATAGATGTAAAGATAAGCGGTACTGCTAATGGGCGGATATACCTTTTTGCTCACACCGGCCGGGCTACCAAAATTGCTCAAAGTGCTGATATGGTTAATGGAATGGCACGCTTTACAATAAATAAAACTCTACTAAATGATGGCATATCAAACATTACCATATTTAACAGCACAAAACAGCCTGTTTGCGAAAGGCTTTATTTTAAACGCCCTAAGCAAGCCTTATTATTAGCGGCAAATGCAGATAAGGCCCAGTATACCGTCCGTAAAAGGGTAAGCATAGAGGTAACCGCTAAGGATGTAACGGGCAAATTGCAACCAGCAGATTTATCTATGGCTGTTTACCGAGCAGATTCGTTACAGATTACTGACCAGGCCGATATTATGAGCTACCTTTGGTTAAGTTCGGATCTTAAAGGTGCTATTGAATCGCCGGGATACTATTTATCAAGCACCACCGCAGAAGCTGTTGAGGCCACGGATAACCTAATGTTAACGCAAGGGTGGAGAAGGTTTAAATGGCCCGATATCATCCAAAACAAAGCAAGCGCCTTGCCTTTTTTACCAGAATACAACGGGCACATTGTTACCGCAAAAATTACAGATGCGGTTACAAACGCTCCTGCAAATAGTATCATTACATTTATGGGTGTGCCGGGTAAAAGGATACAAATGTATCCTGCAAAAAGCGATGCCGAAGGAAACTTGCTCTTTAATACTAAAGATTTTTTTGGCCCAAACGAAATTGTAGTACAAAACAATACCGAGATAGATACGCTACATAAAATAGAAGTTTTAAGCCCATTTGCAGAGCAGTATTCAAAGGCTGCGCTACCGGCATTTAGCCTAACACCAGCAATGCAAAAATCGCTGGAGGAAGAAAGCCTGGGCATGCAGATACAAAATATTTATGCCGGCAATAAACTTAAACGCTTTTATGACGCCGGTATTGATAGCAGTGGCTTTTACAACCGCGCTTACAAAAGCTATAAACTGGATGATTATACCCGTTTTACCACAATGGAAGAAGTATTACGAGAGTACATTACTGAGGTTAATGTTTTTAAGCCGGCGGGCAGGTTCCATATAAAAATGCTTAATGAAAAGGGCTTAATGAACAGCGATCCGTTAATTTTACTTGATGGAGTGCCAGTGTTTAACACCGATAAGATAATGGCCCTTGACCCGCTAAAAGTACGCAAACTTGAAGTTGTTAACGAGCGCTACTATTGGGGGCCATCCGTTTACGAAGGAATATTAAGCTTTACAACCTATAAAGGCGATCTTGGTGGTGTTGAAATGGACCCACATGCTGTAGTTATTGACTATGAGGGAATGCAGTTACAGCGTGAGTTTTATTCCCCGGCATATGATAGCGAAGTGCAGCAAAAAAGCCGTACACCCGATTTTAGGAATCTGTTATACTGGGCTTCTGACGTAAATACAGGTGCTCAATTCGGTAGCAAAATAACTTTCTATACATCAGACCAAACTGGTAAATATATTGGATTGATCCAGGGAATAGCACCAAATGGTGATGCCGGAGCGCAGACTTTTACTTTTGAAGTGAAATAAAAAGGTAGGCAACCGATTTACCTGAATTTAGGTAGTCGAGTATGTATTAAAGTTATCGCTTATTAGCGGTTAAAAAGGTATTTAAACACAAATGGCCTTTGAAAGAAGGCCATTTGTGAACCCTATTGGATTCGAACCAATTAATAGCCATTTTTTGCAACCTTCAAGAAGTGGTTAAGAAAGTTTTCCACTATAGAGGAGCTTTAATTAAATAGTAAACTAAAGTCTTCATCTCCTTTATAAGTTCTTTACAGAAAATAGCAGATTAAATCCTATTGATGCCGAATTACATATTGCAGACGAGTGCAAACATCTATGAATCAATCAAAAACATGGGCATCAACCGATAAATCATGAAACATAGATTTAAAACTGATTGAGGGTCAGCAATGTTTACTACCTCAATCAGTCAAAATTGTCATTCAAATACTATTATCGTTAAAGCTCAGGGAAATAATAAGTCTTCCCTGCATCCTCAAATATGGTATGTTCACCGGATGGCTGGGTTTCATACTGCGGTTTTGCTACATATTTGCTAAAGGCATTCCCTGCAAATTTTTTGAGGTAACCAACCAATACGCTGTTCTTTTTGAGATTACCGGCAAAAATGTAGATGATCTTATGTACGTCGCCACCGGTATCCTTGTAGTTTTGCGAATGGCCATTCCACGCATAGGCTGGTAACCACCAGTTAAAATGGAACATGAGCTGTACGGCATCTTTGCTCCATTTACTTGCATTTACATGGGCTATTAAAGTTGCGTTAAAAGTTTTAACAAAGTTCCATTGTGCATCTAAAAAAACTTCTTTGTATTTGTCGTTCAATGATATTTCTACCAGGAAATCAAGAAGTTTCTTATCAGCCTTGATGGTCTGCAGGGCAAAGCTTCCTTCTTTAACGCAGCTCTGGGTTGTATCAATCACCTGCAGTATGCCGTTTGCATTTAGGGCTATACCGACGTTATTAAACTCTGTTTGTATATCACTATGGGCACTGAATACGCTCTTAAGCACTTTTGCAATATTGGCACCCGCTACTCCCCTTCCCCAGGTAACCACCATATTATCATAGGTATTAATTGAGGTGTAGCTGCCTTCGCTCCTTAGCTCTTCCCAGATCCAGGCATCTACGGTGTTGGGCTGTATAGATGCCGGTTGTGGCTGAGGTTTGCCTGAGAACGGATCATACATGTAGCCGTTCTTCACCTTATTTTTATCGGTAAGATGATCGGGCACGTTCGCCCGGTTGGCTTTAATGGCCATGATAAAAGTTGCCAGCTCATCGCCGGGAGAAGCAACGGGCGACTGGCTTAAATTGTCGGGCCACGCTACAGCAACCGGCGGAACACTGACAGTGTTTGTTCCTTCGTTACCAGTTTCCTGTCCTTGGGTATGAACTACCTCATTTTCAATTTCATGACCTTCTTTTTCGGTTTCCTGGCCTTCGGTGTTGTTTTCCTCGGTTTCAGACTCCTGGCCTTCGGTGTTGCTTCCCTCTTCGGTGTTGTTTTCCTCGGTTTCAGACTCCTGGCTTTCGGTGTTGCTTCCTTCTTCGGTGTTGTTTTCCTCGGTTTCAGACTCCTGGCCTTCGGTGTTGCTTCCCTCTTCGGTGTTGTTTTCCTCGGTTTCAGACTCCTGGCCTTCGGTGTTGCTTCCCTCTTCGGTGTTGTTTTCCTCGGTTTCAGACTCCTGGCCTTCGGTGTTGCTTCCTTCTTCCGTGTTGTTTTCCTCGGTCTCAGATTCCTGGCCTTCGGTGTTGCTTCCTTCTTCAGTGTTGTTTTCCTCGGTCTCAGATTCTTGGCCTTCGGTGTTGCTTCCTTCTTCAGTGTTGTTTTCCTCGGTCTCAGATTCCTGGCCTTCGGTATTGGTTTCAACTGTAGCGCTGTCTTCAGAGCCGGTATCTTCTTCCGAGGTGGGGTTTTCGTCGGTTGCACCTTCGTCAGAGCCGGTGTCCTCGCTTACAGTAGCATCTTCATCTGTTGCACCGTTTTCGCCGTTGGTTTCTTCACCTGAGTCTGTTGACGTTTCATCAACGGGTTGTTCATCATCCCCAGCTTCGTTTTCGTTTATATCAGGGCTTCTGTAAAATAGTTGCATTTTCATGGTTTTTATAGTTAATGTTGTTTAGTTTAATCCTAATGATGTGGCCGTAAGGTTGATCACTTTGCCTATTTTGTTGATATCATCAATTAGTACCGGCTCTGTTGTTAATGGAGCGGTATCGTTTGTAAAAGTTATTACCGTATAGTAAATAGCCGACCAGTCGCTTAAATAATTAGCTACCGGCAGAATAAAAGCGATGTGATTTATAACCCCGTCTTCGGTGATGCTCTTTGTTGCGGACGTTAGCACGTTATCAGGGTCGGTATCTCCTGATTTGGTGATGCTAATATTGAATTCTATCTGCTTAATATTATGCTTAGCAAACAAGCCTGTGTTGTTGGTGACAATAATGCTGTCATCAACCTCGTCGGCATTAAAACGAAGCTCCTTAAGCACCTGCTTTACATAGTCATCGTCGGCTTTATAACCGTAATTAAGGTCGCTAACGTTGCTTATCGCCGCACCAAAACTTAATGATGAAATTGCTATCGTATTGTTGCCGCCTATCAACGCAGCCGGTGTAACATCTGAAGTTGCTCCGTTATTGCTGTAATTACTTATAGCTATATCGTATAAGCTATTGTTTGATAAGTATTTAGTATTATCCGTCAGGCTTATACTATAACTTAGGGCATCACCGGTTACTGTAAATAGGGATAGCTTAACTGCCGATTGCACAACAATATCTGCAGGGGTCTCAATTTTCCATACAAATTTATCCACAAGGCCCCCGGCGGTTGTTTTTAACAAACCTGCTAAAGTTGCCGCCGTACCATCATGTATAGGCACTTGTTTAAACTCGATATGAAATACGTTTAAGTTATTGGCCTTAGCTGTATCTGTACCTAGGTTTATGGCCTGCGCCACCGGGATATTGTGCCCGTTAAACAATTGCTGGCTCTGTGCAGCATCCAAAGCCTGCGGATACTCTATGTAAATATCATTAAGGGTTTTGCCCAGGTTTTGGGGTAAATTTTTTACGATTAGTTCTTTTATTCTGCGAACCTGCCATGCCGATAAATTAGGCGCCACATTGAATTTAAAATTAGCGGTCGATTTGCTAACACCATCCCCATCGTTGATATTGATGGTAGTATTTAAGTATGCAGATGGAACAAGCTGCCCGGTATCAGACGGGTCTTCTAAAACTATCAGGTATTGCTCCGGAATGATCAAATAGTTGTTATTCAGCTGGTTTCGGTAAATGGCATTGATGCCGTAATGCTGCTCTGACAATGAGCCTGTTAAGATCGAAAACTGGGCATATTTATGTTTCCTTACAATGCTGGTATCAAAAGGCGGGTTACATCCAAAAACCGTTTGGCTATCGCCATCTGCAACTATGTAGTTGTTTGGGTAAGTTGCACAATCGAAACTTACCGGTATAATGCTAATGTAAGGCACATTGTCTACCTGTTCGTATTTCGTTGTATCATCCTGTGGCACTACCTCCGGTACAACCTCAGGCGTATCGGTAATCTGGGGCTCTTCCACCGGTGTGGGTTCTTCGGGAGGGGTATTGTTCTCAGGCGTTACGTAAGGATCTTGAAGATCGGTATTCTCCGGCGTTTCAAACTGTTCCAGACTTTTTATAATGCGGCGATTTACAGAAAATGCCGGTTGCACTTCCAGCGGTTTAAAGCGTGGCTTAAATGTTATGCCCCGGTTTAGCTGAACAAAATTCCGGAACTTGATTAATTTTTGCGGCGCCTCTTTTTTCCTGAATCCCCAGTAAGTGCCTTGGATTACAAGCGAACAAAAAGGTAGTGATGTAGGGTCTGACAGGATCTTGTAGAGGTTTGTTAAAACGCCCAGATCATCTGCATTAAAAGTTAAGGTGCAAACCGTGCCTGCTAATACAACAACCGGTTGATAAGTAAGCAACTGGCCATTGGCCAGTTTAAAATTAAGAACTGCAGTAAGATTGTTAAGTGGCAGTACTTTATCTGCCGATACTACAACACCCTGTGCAGGATCCGGCAGGTCTGTATCTAAACTTATAGTTATAGTGCCTGTGTAATTATCAATGATGTTACCGGCACTATCGCTTGTTTTGCCATTTTTTGTACAAGTAAAATTAAAGCCCCCTTGTAATGGATCTTTTTTGGTAAAAGTAGGCAACAACCACTGCCCGTTGCCATGTACGTCTTGAAACACATTGGTTACACCATCATCAAGAATAGGCCCGGCTGCCGCTGCTTCCTCTGCCGGAATAATGTAGTTTACCAATGGCACGTCGGCAAATTCCTGGAATCTCATCCTGGTGTTCAGCCTTGTTATTGCAGCGGCAACCGTAGCAGTATCGGGCGGTGTGTTTGCTATAGGTTGTATCCGGGTAAAAAAGGCCGGGTTAATTTTGTTGAATTTAATGTTTGTCATTTTGCTATTCCACTAATTAATTATTATGGTTACCAGGCAACTGCTGGTTGCATTGTTACTCACCTTTATTCTGGTTTCTGACGAAAATGTATCCGAAAGGCCCAGCGTTTTAGCTTTTTGCAGGTTAAGCTGTATGGTATATTTCACCAGGACGGTATCGTTGCTATTACCTGAAAAAACTGTTTTTAATATGCTGCCGCTATTATTTGCTACCCATATCATAGGCCGCAGAGTTTGCTTGTCACTATTGAGCAAGATGCCGGAGTTTTTAAACGTCAGGGAGTTACTACTATCCGGATAACCGGTTTGCATCACTATCTTGTCAATCAAGGTCCCGTCAATAGCCACATTACTATCCTCTTTAATGTATACCGAGGCAGTAAAGGATATTTTGCTAAAAACGTCCCCGCTTTGCTTTAACCTCAAATCCAACCGGGCAACAACACCCGGAATGGTAGGCCAGTCCAGGTGTTGCTGATTAACCTCTTCTGTTGTTTGTATCTGTGGCATGGCTTCGGGGTTAAAAGTCTACCAGGTTTTCGGCTGCTTTTTTAAGCTTGTCTATCTGCTCTTTTATGTCAGCAGGTGGGAATGGCGTTTTGGCAATAAGTGGTACGCTGCCGGCCATATCAATTTCATCGCCGGTATAAGTAACAGATGGGATGCCGGCCACTCGGCTTTCAATGATCATAGTTACCTGATAGCTCCATTTCACCGCATCTTTTGGGTCGGCCGTCCAAGCCTCAAAAAACTGCGGATTACCAAGTGTATCAGCCGTAAACCTCAACGTAACAGGGTCACGATCGGGCCTTTTAAAGGTGATCATCATTTTTGTGCGGTCGTCAAGCGTGGTATCCAGTTCAATAGGGCCAACACGTAGGGTGCCTAACACTTCGGCTTTAACTTCAATACTATGCTCGGTAGTTTGCTCTTCGCTAATCTTTAGTGTATGATCGGGCACTTCAACGTTTGGTTTCTCCAGAAAACGGATCTCGCGTTTAATGTAGATGACACTTTGCTGATCGGCAGGCAAGTTATTTTGGCGTTCAAAATCGAAAATGATGATGCGATCTTTAAACTTGCGGGTCCATATAGCAGGTGCTGTTGCGGCAGACTTTTCTGCGCCCACACCATCCATAAACAAACCGGAATTTTTATAAACTATGGCACCCGTACTATCCGGATAACCAACCTGTAACAACAACTGTTCTATCGGGTCGCCACCGTTACCATTTTCATCAGGCCAGAAAGCACGGGCGGATGCAATAACATGGATCTTGCGGAAGCCTTCGGCCAGGTGTACGGTATCAAAATATTTGGCTTCGTTTGCCGGGTCATCTTTTAAGGTTTCGTAGAAACCCATCAGGTGGGCAGAGATGGTATTGTCTTTAATATATGTTTCGTTGATCTCTTCTTGAAAGTCGAGCTGTAAATGGGTTTCATTGTGTTCAAATTTCAGTGCAAAACTTACACCTATCGCGCCGGTATCTGCCGCCTTCGCATTTTCTACCTTTGGTGGTTGCGGGTCAAAAATTACTTTTTGAGCAATTTCCATAAACTTATCAAAGGTTTTATCAACCTGGGCTTCGTACAGTTTTTCGCGTTCGGGCGTCAGTATCTCATTATCAATGGTGATCGACTTTTTAATGATGCCTTTCTGCACAGCGCTGTTAAACGCAGCCTGTATCTCGCCTTTTACGAACAGGTATGATGCCTTAACGTCTGCAGAAAAGTGGTTATAAATTGCGCTCCAATCACCATGGATTGATGCGTTGAAAGAACCTGTGTAAAACTTGTGCTTTAAAGTATTATGCACAAATATGGGGCTTGATGCGCCATGGAAACCGGCTTCTAACAACTGTGCCGGATACTGGCCCACCATAGCAGTATAAGCATTATTACCTACCGGGTTAATGGTACCTTTACCTTCGCCCTGCATTTTCCATAACCATGGGTTATCTGGTCTCTCGGTATTGGGATCAGCAACATTTTCTGGTGTTAACGATGAGATGTAAACATCGTTATCAATAATGGGCACAACACCCAAGTCTACCAACTGCGTATCGCTACCGGCTTTAAATAACCTGTCGGCACTGTACCTTGGATTGTTGGTGATATTTTGTTTAAGCTCGGCAACAGCGTTGGCAATAACACTATCGGGTATTTTTAATGTTGATGTAAATGCCAATACCCCACCAGCCACCTCCAGTTGCCCCGGCGACGCAACCGCAATGTTATCATCTGCCGTTAAAACACCGGCAAATTTGGTGAAATGGAACATATAGTCGCCGTTTTCAAAACGGGCCATCCGGGGTGAATCAGGCAGGTACCAAAATTGAAGTGGCCTGCCCGCAGCCCGCAGTTGCTCATTAAACAGATCGGGAAAAATATTGAGCTGATAGGTATTCCCCTCTTCGTCGTTTTTAACGACCAGCATTCTGTTTGCGCCATAGTAAGGGCCTATTGGCGTTCCTGTAAATTCGTAAGCCATTATCTTATTATTTTATGGGTAAGTATTTTGTTTGATAAACCTGCACGCTTTATCCGAGCAGGTTGTTATGAAAAGGTTAGGCATCAAGTTCGTCCAGTTGTTTAGATTTTTGTTTGTATTCCGTTAAACGGTCAAGCAGGTCATCCGGCATTTTAGGCAGGTTGATGGAGATACCATTAGGATAACTGCCTGACATTGGCACTTCTTCTCCTTCATAAATGATGGCATCAAGCGGACCGTAGCTTTTGTAAGTTACCTTTACCTTGTATGACCATTTCATTACCTGCCCTACATCGGCTGTCCAAACTTCAAATGAAGGTTTCTCTGCAGCATTATCGGCAGTGAACATGAAGGTTGAAGGCGAAAAGCCGTCTTTGTTGAAAGTTACCTCAACCTGCATGTGCTTATTCAGATCTGCCGCCAGATATATAGGTGCTACCCTCAGGTGGCCTACCAGGTCTGCTTTGATCTCAACCTGCGTATTGGTGGTTGTTTCTTCGGGTATTTCAACGGTGTTATCATCGTCTATTTTAACACGCTCATCCTCTTTATAAGTGATGGTACGTTTCACCGATATCTGGTTACGTTTGTCGGCAGGTACATTGTCATCAACCGCGAAATCAAATACGTAAACCCTGTCTTTATTATCTTTTGTCCAGATGGCAGGCGCAAAATCTTCAGAAAGTTTGCCGGCCAGCGTATCATAATACCTGCCCGAGTTACGGTACTGCACAACACCGTTTGAATCTGGGTAGCCTACTGATAACAATAACTTGTCGAGAGGTTGCTGACTGGTTTCAGTTGGCCAGTTTGCCCTTGAGGTTGCTATAACATGGATCTTTTTGAAAGCATCACCCATGTTTACAAAGCTGAAGTACTCGTCTTTCGCTTTAGGGTCTTTGCTTAGCTCCTGGAAAAAGCCTCGCATATTGCCGCTTACTACAGTAGTTTTAAAGTATGGACCCTGTATGGTGGTGCTGTCCTCCATGTGGGCAGTATCAGCAGAAAAGCTTTTGTTAAGCGCATAGCTGTAACCGTTGTCACTGTCTTTCCAGCTATAGGTTGTACTACTTGATTTTATTAAACCAAAAAACGACGATGAACGGTGTGTTTGTATCTCTAACTGTTTTGACTTTGTTTCGGCTGCCTCTGCAGGCGCCAATTGCACCGGCTGGCGATCAAAAATAAATTTTTTAACATTTTCCATTATCAGCGCCTTAGCCTGGTTGGCCATATCGTTATAAAGCTCTTTGTCCTTGTCGGTCAGTTCGGCATCACCGTAGGTGATAATCGTTTTACAAAACCCTGAAAGGTTATTTTCCTCGAACATGTTATGGATGTTGCTTTGCGTCCAGTTGTCTTTATATTTGGTATTTTCAGCATAGGCATTGTGTATCTTTGAGTAATCTGCAACAACTTTGATTTCGATAGATGGAATGTAAAAGCGAAGTTTAAGCGCATTCTGCACAAATAGCGGCCCGCTATCTCCTTTGAAACCAGCTTCAACCAGCGCAGCAGGAAATTGACCCATCATTGCGGTACATGAGTTTTTACCGTTGGGGTCAAGAGAGCCTTTTCCATCTCCCTGCATTTCCCAAAGCCATTTATCGCTGTCATCCTGTGGTTTGGCAGGATCGTTTATTTCATTAAGTGTTGCTGTAGATATTGCAACAATATTTTCTTCAACAGGTACAAAGCCCAATTCAAAAGCCGGGGCTTCGGGGTTTTTGAACATAAACAGCGGATTGCTATTTAGGCTCGAGTTTTTCTTTATTTGCTGTGCAATCTGGCTTTTGAGATCGTCTATTACACCTGCAGGCAACTCTAGCGTGGAGGTGAAGGATACCATACCACCGGCTACCTCTTCCTGCCCCTTAGTGCCGATGTTGCTATCTTCTGTTAATACACCCGAAAATTTAGTGAAATGGAACTGGTATTTACCATCGTCGTTTCTTGCCATCCTTACAGAGTTTGGCATAATATAGAAATGCATTGGTTTACCCGAGTTTTTTAGATCATCGTTACAGATATCTGGAAAAATTTGTAAAGTATAAGTTTCGCCTGCATCTGAGTAAGCTACCTGAACGGTGTTTACGCCCCAAAGGGGCCCTTTGGCTGAGCCGTTAAATTCTACATACATGGTAAAAAAGATTAGTGGTTATTGATTTTTGATAGAATGTTTGTTTGGTAGTCGTTAGCTTACAAAGGCGGGTTTGCCTCATAATTTGTTGGCCCTATTTGCACGTGGTAATGGTTAGCATGCGCCTTTCTAAGAGATGCATCGGGATGATCCGGGTGGCAAATGAAGGATGAAACCGTAGGCCGGTTATATTCCAGCATCCTATCGGCTTGTTCGCCGTCGCTCAGCAAATCGTCTTGGTTTTGCGATTTATCCTGGCAATGCTGCATGGAGTAGGCATAGTAATCGCGGGCCAGGTTGTAAATAAGGCCGTCACTTTCCTGCAATCTGAAACAGGTTTTGCCGCCGCTGGTAACTTCAGGCTTTTTACCCCAATCATTCAGGATATTTAGCGTAAATGCTGACCCATCAGACAATGTACCTGCAAGCCCGCCAAAATCAATTGCCCTGCCGGTGTTGTGGCAGTCAAAAAGGTGGTTGGGGTTACCATGGCCAATACCAATATGATGCACTTCGGTAACCGTACAGTTATTATTTGGCCCCCATACGTCTCTGAACCAGGTGGTCATTTTATAGAGGAACACGATCATGCGTGGGTCGATGTTATCCATAAATCCTATCACCCTGGCGGTAGTGCCGGTAAGGTATTTAAACTGGATGCCATTTACCACATCGGGCTTAATGCGATAGGCTCGTACAACAGCTTTTGTTTCTCCGTTTCCGCTGATCACGTTGGTAACGTTGGTTTGGTTAACAGCACCCCCATTTATCTGCAACTGGGCATCCGGCTGGTTTATTAAATGATCTACTATTTGTAAGGCCTGCCCAACAGTAATTTTACGGGTTGGGTAATCGTTACTCAACCAGGTATCTATTTCAGATGGTTCGGTAGTTGTTTCTTCTTCAGTTGTGTTTTCTTCCTCAGTAGTATTGTTTTCCTCCTCTGTAGTATTGTTTTCTTCTTCAGTTGTGTTCTCCTCTTCAGAAGTATTATTCTCCTCTTCTGAGGTGTTATTCTCTTCTTCGGACTGATTGTTCTCTTCTTCTGATGTGTTAGAACTGTTATCGTAATATGCCTCTATCGCTCCATCAGTAGTTGTCCATGTGATAACACCATTAACAAATTCACTTTTGCGGCCTATAGTTGCATTATCCGTTGTATCATCTTGCTCGTCGCTCACGGGGTAACCCAAAGAACTTTGCTCCGCACCTAGGTCCAGGTAGCGGGCCAGTATATCGCCATTTACCTCAAATGCGCCGTAATCCGGGTGGTAATAGATGGTGCCACCATCATAAGACCGGCTAAGACCAACGCCATCGGCCAATAGCGTTTCATCAGTTGTTGCTCCCCCAAGATCTATTCCTTGCGATAACAGATCATTGTATTTTTCATCAATTGCAGACATAGTAAAAAGTATTTATCTTTAGTTAATTATCTCAATACCGCTCATTGTTCTTATAAGCGAACAATCCAAAGTTGAGGCTAATTAAGCCTGAGATAAACAGTAGACTTACTGAACTTTATGCGTACAACTACGTATTGATTTGCGTAGAAATACGCTAAATTGAAGCCAGGTTGCTTATTATTTTTGGCAGCGATAATTAATTGTAAGTAAATATCGTATAGGCACATTACACACATAATCACAATAATATGATCACTTTAAAATCGATGGCCCAGGCGGCATTAAGCGCGCTGTTATTAACAAGTTGCCAGGAGCGCAGAACTGATAATGGCGAGATACCTTATGATCGCAGAAACGCGCAAAAGCATGTTATTTCTATTAGCACCGCAGCGCGATTGACTGCCCAATACCGCAACGGAAAAAATGAATTATTAAAGCAACTCAGAAGTCCGGATTTTCTGGAGAAAAGCTTTAGTATACCAGATGCAGAACTTTTTAACCGCGATGCAATTGCAATGTTATTAAACCAAAAGGGAGCAAAAGGTATGCGCATATATGTCGGTCAGGACGACAAGGGTCTTATTCGCCTGGTGCTGGCAGCAGTAGATGCAAACGGAGATGATATTACCGGTAAACGCGATACGTCATCAGCAACCACTTATTCGGCAGCAGGTTTCACTGCTTTTGCGTTGGAGGCAGGGCAACGATGCCCTACCTTATGCAGCACTTCGGGCCCTATCAAAAAATAAGCTTGCTTGTATGAAAACAATGTTCACCTTTTTGCTGAGCGAGTCGGTGTTGTTACCAATTATTGTAGGTTTATTTACTATTAATAAGTTAAAACATTGCTGGCTGCCTTTTTTTTACTTGTTGCTGCTTGCATTTGTAGCTGAATTATTAAGCTATTACAACATTGAGTATTTGCAAACAAGCAATGCACCTATTATTAAAGTATACAGTTTGTGTGAATGCTGCTTAATCATCTACCAATTTTATATCCTGCAAAATCGCCGTTCACGAATGATTTTTTTTGGGCTTATTGTAACATGCATTTTATTTTGGCTTTTAGAGAATATAGCGCTTAAAAATATCGATACGTTTAGCCCGTACTTTAGGGTATTTTACGCTTTTATAATTGTGTTATTAAGCATAAATTTAATTAACCGGTCTATTGTAGATCAACGCAACAGTTTGTTAAAAAGTCCGGTGTTTGTGTTATGCCTTGCCTTTATAATATTCTTTATCTACCAAATAATTTATGAGGCATCGTTTTTTATAGGGTCTGATAAATATGTTGTTGCCGATAAAATAATTGTTTTGTTTGCTTATGTTAACGCCATTACCAATCTTATGTATGCCTGCACGATATGGCTCATTGCCAAGTATAATTACATTGCTTGCCGTACTAAGAAAAGCAACTTTCGCAGCTATTAATGGAAGATAAATTATTCTATACTGTAGTTAGTACTTCGGTTATTATAGCGTTGATAATTTTATTTTTTGTGATATCTGTTATCAGGTATCACAGGCATTATATCAGGCTGCAAAAAGATATGATACGTGCCGAAATAACTATGCAAGAATTGGAGCGCAAACGAATTGCAAATGATCTGCATGACAGCCTTGGACCACTGCTTTCATCAGTGAAAATGTATATGCAAAGCATTGAAAATGTCAGTGACGAGAATAAAGCATTACTTAACATTGCAAACGCACACATCGATGATACAATTACGGGATTAAGGCAAATTTCCTACAATCTTTCGCCGGAAGGCCTAAGCAGGAACGGTTTGATAAAGGCAATAGAAGAGTATCTTTTCAGAATAAACAGCGCCAAAACTTTAGAAATTGATTTTGATGCTAAGAATGAGATAAAGTTGCCTGAAACAATTGAGATCCACCTTTTTCGAATTATCCAGGAAATAGTCAATAACACTATTAAACATGCACAGGCCACGAATTTAAGACTGATCATTGCCGTTGCAGATAAACAAGTAACGGTCATGTCAATTGACAACGGGATAGGTTTTAACCCCAACGAAACGAGAACAGGAACTGGTGGATTAGGGTTAAGCAGTATCAGAAGCCGATGCGAAATCTTGAATGCCAGTTTGACGCTTACTGCTAATATAAACCATGGGTGTAGTTATTTAATAAAAGCTCCAATTACTAAATTTTACTATTGATAATTTTTAATTTTAGCTTAATAACGTTAAACTTAAGTAAATTAAAACCATGTATCATAACATCGATATTGTAATAGCAGATGATCATGAAATTTATTTGGATGGATTATCTTTAATGTTATCCCGTCAACAAGGCTTTGAAGTTGTTGGCCGGGCAAGTAACGGTGAACAGTTGTTGGATATCGTAAATAAAACTAATCCTGATGTGGTTTTGACGGATATTAAGATGCCTGTTTTAGATGGAATAGCCAGTACCCGGCAACTATTACAGGTTCAACCAGCACTTAAGGTAATTGCCCTGTCTATGTTTAATGAAGAAAACCTTATAGTTGAAATGCTTGAAGCAGGCGCTAAAGGCTACCTGCTTAAAAACGCGCACAAAAATGAAATAGCCGAAGCGGTTATCAGTGTTTACGAAGGTAAAAATTATTACTGTGCGAAAACGTCAAGCGCCCTTGCGGGCATGATTGTACGCAGCAAATTTAAAGCAATAGCACCAGAACCAATTATTGATTTAAGCGAGAGGGAAAGAACCATTATACATATGATATGCCGGCAGCAAACGGCCCAGGAAATAGCAGATACCGTCTATTTAAGCAAACGTACGGTTGAAGGCTATAGAATTAAGATTTTTGAAAAGTTAAAGGTTAAAAATTTAGGCGGGTTAATCATTTTTGCACTGAAGCACAAATTGATTTATGAAGATGAACTAATTTAATATCAGCCAACCGGGTTGCAAGTTAATCCACAAATACCGTCCATTTAAAAACCATGGAGAGGCTGTTGAAATTAACGTTCAAGAACACAAAAGATTGCAATACTTATTATAGGTAGTTATCCATCGATAAATAAACTTTTTATAACTAAATCTTTTATGGCAGAAGAAAAAAGCTTTTGGACAACCTTGCCTGGAATTATTACCGGCCTGGCAGCAATAGTAACTGCAGTGACTGATTTAATTGTGGCATTAAATGGGGCAGGTATATTTCGTAAGTCAGCAGCGGGAAACCAGTCATCTACAGAAACAAAAACAGTAGTAAGAAAAGCTGCGGATAGCCTGCCCGGTAAACAAGCAGATCAGCACAGGTTTGTTGAAAAACTAAAACCGGTATTTTCAATGATAGAAGTAAAAATTGAAGATCACGAATACAAGATACTTGGCTCATCACTTGAAGCCATAACACCTGAAATCAATTTACTGAAAATTAAAATTAAATACAAAAACAACAGCAATTATTCACCGGCTACCTTTTGGAACGAAGGATTCCGGCTGGCTATCGATGGATCTCTTACCGCACCTTCCGGAGATTTAAGTGAACTGGTGGAACGCCACGCAGAACTGGCTAATACCGTAACATTTGAAGTGCCGAACAATGCCAAAAATCTTGCATTGCACATCCTTGATGTCGGAAAAGATATATCCATTCCAATAGAATTAGTGATCGATTAATCTAATCAGTGTGAGTTCCTGACATTTGCTATCTATTGTTTTTAAAGAGAAACAGCCATTGCTCATTGTTAGTCTTTACCCTTATCTTTAACGGTACTTTTAGAATTTAATTTATATATGAATGTCTATAGGTCTATTTTATAGATCCCAGCGGGATCTCCTTGGCTTTGTGAACCCAGTTGGAATTTTTCGAACCATTTTTTAGAAGCCATAGCAGAAGTTATTATTTATTGATTAATGATGGTGTGAAGTATGCACGGATTGGCATATCGTTTATTTTGAAAACGGTGTATATATATGTATGTATGGGATGAATAGCTGACAACCACAAGTGTCAATGTGATGATGGCCAGGGTGATGGTGATAGCTGCGGCTCATCCACACCTTCGCCGCCACCAAAATGCCCTAAGAATTCTTTAAAAAGTTTAAGCCTGACGTTACCATCAGGCTTAAACCTATAGCTATAAACAGATTATTTTGCAGCTATCTCGCTTGAATATTTATTTCCAAATCTATCGGTTACCTCCACCCTCACCTTTTTGACAGACGGCGAAAAATGTGTTACAAACAGGTGATCGGTTTGTATAGGTTCTACAAATTTACGGCCAACCGGAAGCTGGTCACCTTTGTATAAAGTTACAGCTAGTGGGTCAAAGCCTGTCTCCTGCGGCAGCGCACCCATGGGCTTTCCGTCCAGCAGGTATGCTACCTTCCATTGCGGGTCGTAGTTCCAAACGTTGGCCATCAGGCGCATCTGGTCGGTAAGTTTTTCTACATACAAGCTCAACTGATTTTCGTTCGGCAAACCTGTTGATTTGTAATACCATTTCAGCTCAGTACCAATCACCTCATAAACAGCGTAGCCACGCGGAGTGCCGTCACCGCAAATAGGGCCTGTCCACCAGCCACCGCATACGGTGCCATGGTTATGCTCATATACGCCATTGCCGAGATTGTTATCGTTATAATGCGTATGTCCCGACATAATATGCACGTTCTTAAACCCTTTTAACAGCGCGTAAAAATCCTGGTTGTTTTTTACCTGATTATAAACTGGTATATGCAGGTTGATAATAAGTAGTCGGTCTTTATCTACATATTGCAGATCCTTAGCCAGCCATGCCAGCTGGTCTTCGGTGATGTAGCCGTCGTACTCGCGTTCGGTGCCCAGGTAACGCACATCGTCCATTACTACATAGTGCGCCTTCCCGCGATTGAACGAATAATAAGTTGGCCCGTAAACTTTTTTAAAGGTCACGTCTGATGTTTCGTCGCCGCCCATGCGGTAATCCATATCATGGTTACCCAAGGCCTGAAAGAACGGGATTCCCATCTGCGCTACCGCGGCGTTATAATCCGGGTATAATTCATGGTTATCCCACACAATATCGCCTACGCAAATACCGTGTACAAGGGCATCTCTGCCGAGAGATTTGATGGTTTCAATGGTATCCGGCACGGAAGTATCCATCATCTGTTGCACATCTTTTTTGTTCTTCACCTGCGGATCTGCCCAAATGATAAAATGATGGTTGGTATCGTTACGCTTTAAAGGCTGCAGTTTAAAATCAAAACTGTTTTTGCCGGTAATATTTTCGTACTGGCGCACCAGATTGTAATCAGTTTTGAATTCGTATCCTGCCGGGGTGCTCATAAAAATACTGGTAGCTTTCTCGTGCGGGGTAAGTGAGTAACCACCGTTCGCGTCTGTAACCACTACCGAAAACCCATCGGAGATAACTACATTACTAATGCCTTTTTTGCCATCAGTAACTTTACCCCTTACCGGCGAGCCTGTTTGCCTTATGCCCAATGCTTCGGCATTTAGCGCAATAAAAGCGCTGCCTGTTAATATCCCAACACTTTGTATGAATGATCTTCTGTTCATCTTGTTTTTGTAAAGGCAGGACGACCGAGACCGACCTGCCGGATTCTTAATTTTGAATTTTTGTGGCTTTGTCTGTTTCTATCTCGCTTAACGCTGATGTTTTGCTGAGCGGGATACTGGTAACAGTACGGCCGGTTGTCCACCTCCCCGTTACGGCATCGTACACGCCACCTAACTGAGTAAAGTTACCGGTTGCGGGCAGGGTAAGTTTAGAGGTGTTGGTACCACTCCCGTAAAACGCTTGATTTTGCCTGGTAACCGGGTTAATGGTGGTATAATAATCGGTATTGGTGATGCGGTAGCCAACCTCCGGTGGGCCGGGCGAATACACTGTACCACTGCCACCATACATCACCAAATCAAGCGGAATGCTACTGGCATCAACGGTAATTCCTGCAAATATCGCCATACCCGCTACGTTACCACTGTTAGCTAAAAGATTGCCGGTGGCAGTGCCAAACCCGGCACCGTCAACGGTAGAATACTGCGTACTGCTTATCCAATGAGCATTGCTAATATCTGTTGTGCCGAGGCCCCAGATATTTTTATTGCCTCCAACGTAAAACAACTGGCCTTTTTTAACCGTGCCTGATGTTAGGTTTATTTTGTAGCTGCGCAAGCCGCCCTGTTCCCAACCGTTTGCCGGTGCAGGGTTTGTTCCTGCATTGTTACAAGTAACTAATGAGAAATTTGTTGCGGCGAAGTCTATGTCGCGGGTAGCTATCAATTGGATGTATTCCTGGTTGGCATCGCCGCCACTTGGGTCGGTAAGATAACCGGCAATAACAATTGGCGATGGTTTGATAACCGCAAGCGCGAACATATCATTTATGGTGCGCGGCCAAACCTGGATGGTGGTATCGGCATTGGCGATACTGGTGATGGGGATACCTGTAAAATTGGCGCTAAAAGGTAAAACTGCTGATGCGAAGTTTGCGCCGGCCTCGGTGTGTAATGTTACTTTACCAAAGCCATCGTTTACAAGTTTATCGCCCGCATAGGTTTCTCCTTGCTGTGGCTCAGGTTCAATAATGGCTGAACTGATAGTGACCAGCGTGCTTTCATAAACATCAGGTGTAGCCTTGATACGGCCTGATGGTACCGCCTGCACAGCTATTGAATGGCCGCTTGCTACTTTCGTTACCGCTGCTTCGCTAATGCCTTTGAGGCGCATGCTGCCATTTGTTTTTGTTAAGGTTGCACCTGTAAGCTGCACCATTACCGAATCGCCGGGAATATAATTGGCTGCCGCAGCGCCAAGTTCAATAGCAATGCCACGTATAGCATTACGGCGGTTGTTTTGCACCACCAATACACCTGCGGGGGCATTACCGCTTGTGGCATCTGATATTACCACGCCTACCATTTCTTTAGCGCCGTTAAGCTTATCAGAAGTAAGCGTAACGTCCGCTCCCTTGTATAAAGCCTTCATATCTACCACGGCTATAATGGGGCTAAGTGTACCTTCGGCATAGTCGTTCTTTTTACATCCGGACCAAGCAATTATCGTAATTGCTGCCAGGTATAAATATATATTTTTCATTGTGTTTATAATTTTTTGCTGATGATACATTATGGTTTTTGCCACCACACCTGGGTGTTAATTTCATCGGCACCCTGCGCGGCCACCGCGGATGTATAATTAGTTGGGTTTGCGCTTTGTACATAAACCGGGTAGGTTAACCTTGCCGGCATAACACCGTTGTTACGCAAGCCGCCGCCTTTAGGCAATATCGGGTAACCTGTACGGCGGTACTCAAACCACTGCTCGAAATCTGTCCAAAACATCGAGTAATATTTTTGCAGGTGGATCTGCTCCATTTTATCATCGATAGTCCCGTTATTATTCCAGGTGATGTCAGCTGCTGTTAAATAGGTATCAATAGGCGTTGTGTATGTTGGGATCCAGAAAGTAATGCCCGATTGAACGCCCTGTTTATAATACGCTTCTGCTGAACCGGCTATCCAACCTTTGGCGGCTGCCTCTGCCAGAATAAATTGCAGTTCAGAATAGTTCATAATGTTACCCATTAATGGGTCGTTCATCAAAGTGGTTTTTGACGTGGTAGACAGGAAGTACGATTTATGCTCTACGCCCTCCCCCGGCGCATAACCACTTGGTACGCCCACGTAACCGCCCTGGAAAGCCGCTATCGACCAACGGCCTGTTATCAATCTCGGATCGGCCCATTGGTTAAGGTTATTTATAAAGAACTCGGCAATGCCGGGTTGTCGCCAGTCCTGCTCGCGCACACCGCCGATAAATGGTGAGGTAAACGCTCCAACGCCGTTCCAGCGCAAAACCGCGGCATCATCATTACTGCTCATTATTGGGTAAAGGGCTGGGTTGGTATCAACGATGTCCTTTATCTTGGCGATAACATCTGCAGAAACCTCGGCCTTGCCCGATAGTCTCAATAACAGACGCAGATAAAGCGTATTACCAAACTTGCGCCATTTTGATGCGTTGCCGTTGTACACCGGGTCGCTGCTGCCAATCACGTTAGCCGCGCCGTTTAACAAGGTATCGGCCTGTTCCAATTTTTTGAAGATATCCAGGTAGATGTCTTTTTGCTTATCGAACTTTGGAGTAAAGTTACCTTCGCGGCCTTTGTTAGAGTCGAAGTAAGGCACATCGCCATAGGTATCTGTCAGCAACGAATACACCCACGATTGGCATATCAGGGAAATACCCATATACGTTTTGTTATAGGTAAGTGGCTGGCTGGCCACATTATAAATGTCCTTAAAGTTGGTTAGCTGCGTGTACCAACCGTTCCATGTATAATCTGCCCAGGTGCGTTTAACATCATAGCGGAAAACCTTGCCTTCAGAGTCGCCCGGGTCAACGGTAACCTGCATCAATTCATTATTAAAATTTCGCGCACGCAGCATGTTAATGCTTACCGTGTTTACTAAAGCCGGTGCCAGCAATTGCTGCGGCAGGGCGTTTGGAGTACCGTTAGGGTCGGTATTAAGGTCAATAAAATCCTTTTTACATGCCGACAAACCAACTATTGCTACCATTAGCAGCAGCATGGTTTTGTGTATATACTTTTTCATAGTTCTTATAAGTATTAAAGGCCGATAGTTAAGTTAAAACCAAATGTGCGGGTAGAAGGGAATTGCGCTATTTCGAAACCCTGTACAATGTCGCTGCCCGATAGTGTTCCAAATTCCGGATCGAAAATTGGCCAGCTCGACCAGATAAACAGGTCGCGGCCATAGATACCAACCGTTGCTTTTTGCAAGCCCAGGCGTTTAACAAAACCGGGGTTCAAAGTATAATCAAACCTTGCCTCGCGGAATTTGATAAAATTGGTAGAAAAGGTATTGCCCTCCGCATTGTCAATTCCGTAATGCGAACGGTAATATCCATCAATATCTGAAGCTATGACATCATTGGGGCGGTAAGAGCCATCTGTATTTTGAATAACACCTTTACCTATAATGCCATTGTAACGGCCCGGTAAGGTTATCGTGGTTTTACCCTGCTCTGCCAGTTTGTAATTTGATAACGAATATGCCACTCCTCCAAACTGCGCATCAAACAAAACATTGAGGTGAAACTGCTTGTAACGGAAATCGTGCCCCATGCTGGCTTTGTATTTGGGCATAGTGTTACCCAGGTAAACCAGATCATCGGATAGTTTAGCGAAACCCGTTGCAGCATCATAAACTATTTGCCCGTCTGGCGAGCGCAGGTAGCCACGGCCGTACATATCGCCCATGCTGCCACCTACCCTTGCTACAATTTGCCCGCCGCCTGTTGGTCCGGTGCGCAATACAACGGCGCTATCGGCAAGCTGGCGTATAACGTTTTTGTTAGATGTGAACGTAGCATTAATAGTCCAATCGAAGACGCCTTGTTTACGTACCGGTGTGCCGTTCAGCGCCAGCTCGATACCCCGGTTGCTTACCTTACCAACGTTGATAACCGCCTGCGAAAAACCCGAAGCCTGATCAACCGTACGGTTCAGGATCTGGTTCTTGGTGTTGCCGGTGTACAATGCAAGGTCAAATCCCAAACGGTTTTTAAAGAAACGCATTTCGGTACCGACCTCAATTGTGGTGGTACGCAGCGGCTGCAGATCGGGATTAGACAATGTGCGCGGGTTTTGTAAACCACCATTATAGGTACTGCCCGCACTGGTGTAGTTAAAGGTTGTTTGATACGGCGTAGTAGTACCGCTACCCACACCCGCTATAGATGCCCGGAACTTAGCATAGTCTATAGCCTTTGGCAGCTTAAACGCTTCTGACGCCAGGAAGCTAACACTTGCCGATGGGTAAAAGAAACCCACCTGGTCGGTACGCAAGGCGGTTGCCAGCGTACTTACCCAATCCTGGCGTGCAGTCACATCCAGGTATAGATAATCTTTAAAGCTGGTTGACAACAGGCCGTAGAAACTATTGATAGCATAAGTAGATCTGAACGGCGCAGTAACCAGCGGACCGGCATTGTTTGCCAGGGAGTAAACGCCCGGATAGACTAATGAATCGGCACGTACCTCATCGCGGTTGTAATTATTGCGCAGCATGCTACCACCGGCAGTTGCTGTAACTGTGAGATCGGTATTGATCTTTTTATTATACCTTAACAAGAAGTCACCACCTGCTTCCTGTGAGTAGATGTTTTGGGTACGGTAGGACCCTTTCGGATATTTTGTACCTGCGTCATACGGGCGTTGCTGCGAGCGTTGCTCATAGCCCATATCAAGCGTAGCGCGCACCTGCAAGCTTAGCTCTTTGGTAATGGCATAACCTGCCTGCACGTTACCCGTAACCGAATTACGGCTGGATTTATTGATAAACTCATAGGACACCGCATAAGGATTTTCAGGAAATGAGCTGAATGGATAAAATATCGCCTTGTCTGTCTGGCCGTTTCTCCAGTAGTTTTTCAACCAGTTCAGATCGGCATTGGGCTGCCAGAAAATAAACCAGTACATTAGCGATTGGTTACCATAACCAGCGCCGGGCAGGTTATCGCTATGCCTGTTGTTATAATTTACATTTGAACTGATGGTAAGCTTATCGTTTATTTTTGAATTTACCGATAACGAAAGGCTGTTACGGCCGTAACCCGTGTTTGGTGTTACCCATTTGTTGGTAACGTTAGTTGCTGAGAAACGTGCCGAAGTTTTATCCGTACCACCGTCAATACTAACAGAGTTAGTTGCCGTTTGGCCGATCTGAAAAAAATCGCGGATCTGATTTTTGTATGGAACCCAGGGCGTGCGGGTTAACCCCTGTGTCTGTGTTGTTGGATCGAGCTGGTAAAAGCTTTGGCCATCGAACTTGGGGCCGTAGGCCGAACTTGTTGCGCTGGTACTTGCGCCATCAGGGCCTGCACCAAAAGAGTAGTAATTGCTGCCTGCTGTACCCTGGCCATATTCGTATTGCAGATCGGGCCAGCGGTTAACCTGTTCAAGCGAGACGTTTGAATTAAATGTAATACCTAATCCGCTATGCTTAGCGCCGGTTTTTGTAGTGATGATGATTGCACCGTTTGCACCGCGCTGGCCGTAAAGCGCTGCTGCGCCCGGCCCTTTCAGCACGGTTACGTTCTCAATGTCACTCGGATTTAAGTCGTTAAGGTTGCTACCATAGTCAGCAGGCATCATATCGCTGCTAACACCGTAAGCTGTCTCGCCTGCGTTGGCGGTACGGCGGCCACTACCCTGGTTTATGACCACACCATCCACCACTATCAAAGCTTCGTTATCTCCGGTAAGGTTGTTTTCTCCACGAAGGATGATCTTGTTTGATCCGGCCGGGCCGCTATTGGAGCGTATAAGGTTTAAACCTGCTACTTTGCCTGATAATGCATCCGTCCAGTTGCCGGATATAGCATTGGTAAGCTGGTCACTTTTTATAACAGTTGCAGCATATCCCAGGGCTTTCTCCTGGCGTTTTATACCAAGGGCGGTTACTACTACCTCGGTTAAACTACTTGATGATGGTTTGAGGGCGACGTTAAGCGTAGTGTTCTCGTTTGCGCTCACCCTAATGTTTTCGCGTTTTAAAGTTTCAAATGAAATAAAGCTAACCTCTACGGTATAAACGCCTTCATCAACTGCCAGCGAATAAGTACCATCTACAACCGCCGCGGCAGAAGCACCCGCCGAAGGTATTTTAATAGAAGCCCCCGGAAGCGGTTCGCCTTTTTCGTCTACTATTCTCCCGGTGATTCGGCCGCGACCAAGGTTCTTGGGAACTATCAAAAACGTATTATCGCCAGATTGCCTAAAGGTTGACTCGGTGCCACGGAGCAGCAGTTCCAAAATCTCCTGCACGGTACGCTCGGCTTTTGACAGCCTAACAATGCGTTTATCATCAAGTGTGCTGTTGTTATAACTAATGGAAATGCCGCTTACCCGCTCCAGTTGCAGGAAGGCATCTTTAAGGGCAATGGCGTTGGCACCAAAGGTTACTCTTTTACTAATTGCTGTTTGCGCGCCTGCTTGCTGAGCGCCCAAAATGGAACCCAGCATCAGCGACAGTATGGTTATTAGCCATAACTTTTTCATATATTTACTTAATTTTTACTTGTTTAATCGTGAGTTTAAATTTCAAAGACAGCGGCCCGGGAATTGTGACCAGCAAGCCCGGGCTTGTTTTTTATTCGGTAGCGTAAGTTTTATTTCATTATCCGTCCCCCTTTTTGATTGCTGTTTGATATAAATAGATGATTACCATTTTTAGTGTAAGCTAGTCCAGATAGGATAGTTAAATTATCCATAGCCTGTTTTAACGAAACATTGTTGAGTTTGGCAGTAAGCCGCACGTTACCCAGATCCGGATCGGTGAAATCGATATCCACCCCGTATTGGCGCTCCAACGCTTTAGCTATATCATTATATGTAGTATTGTAGAAAGTAAGCTTATTATTTATCCATTCGCTGGCCTGACGGGCATCTGCCTTATTGGAAACAAACAAACCGTTTTGGGTATTGATATTGATCTGTTCGTTTGGCAGCAGGTATTTAACCAGGTGATCCTTGCCTTTTACATCTGCCATAACCCCCACCTTGCCTGTGGCTACTGTGACGGAAATTTTGTGATCGGTGTTATAAGCCTGCACGTTGAATGATGTGCCTAATACCACCGTGCTGATTTGCCCGGTTTGCACTACAAAAGGTTTATCGGCCTTGTGCACCACCTCAAAAAAGGCCTCGCCGTTTAGTTGTATAGAGCGCTTGTTGCCATTAAAATCTTTGAGGTATTTAAGTGTGCTGCCGCCTGCCAGGTAAACGGTAGAACCATCAGGTAATAGCAATTTGCTGCGTTTACCTTTTGGGTTGCTCAGCACATTAAACGCAACGGCATCATTGTCCTTAAGGAAGTACCTGTAACCAAGCCAACCCGATGTAAGAATGATCAGCACACTCGCGGCATAAGCAAGCCAGGTAGTTTTAAAGCCGCGTTTGATAACAGGAGTTTCCGTTTGAGCGATATGCCCGCTTATCTTTCGCCAGGTTTTACCGGCATCTGCCGGCATCCGCAGGCTGGCCTTCGCGGCCTCGAGTACCTGAATGGTATCGCTAAACCCAGCGAGATTATCGGGGCTAGCTTCTATCCATTCCTGTAATTGCGTAAGACCGTCATCATCGATGGTTTTATCAAAATACTGTATGATCAAATGGTGGTAATGTTCTTCCATGTTCTGCTTCTGAAATTAAAGACAGATTTATGGCAGCTCTTACGTAGCGAAGTTTATTACCGTTATATTAAGAAATTATTAAGTGCCCGCGGTGAAGTTTGGAGAGCCCTTCAACATCTCGCGAAGCTTTTTTATAGATTGATAAAGTGTAGTTTCTACGGTGCGGACCGAGATGCCCAGGATACCCGCGATTTGATGTTTACACATGTCATCAACCCGGCTCATGAGCAGCACCTGGCGCTGACCTTGCGGCAAGCTGTCGATAAGCGAAAGGATTTCATTGTATGATTCGCGCCCCGAGAGGATCTTGAAAGGCGTATTGGTATCCTGCAATACGCTGGTGCAAATGGTGGCACCTTCAATAGAATGAACGGGCTCTTTTTTCTTTTGCAGTTGGTTTAACGATAAGTTTTTCGCCGCCGTAAAAAGATAGTTTTTTACATTAAGGATGCGGGCTTCGGCGCGGTTATCCCAAACTTTGATGAATAAGTTAGCTATCACCTCTTCAGCAAGGGCATCATCCTTAATATAAACGGCGCAAAACTGGCACAGCTGCTTATAATACCGATTAAACAGGGCCTCGAGAGCCTGCGTATCGTTATTCCGAATCTGTTCCATCAATGCTTCGTCGGTAAGAGATAGATGCATACCTGCTTATTGTTTACCGGCAAATCTAAATTTGTAATGTTAGCCCAATGTTAAATTGAAATTTGAAACAAAAACGTTGCAATAACTGATATCCTGGATTTGTATGAGCTTCCTACTGAATTTGATTACCCGCCATCTAAAAATAAAGCAGCATTTCAATAAGGAATTGGCTAAAGCTAATCGGCAGCTGTATAAACGTGGAATTCAAGTTCTAGATACATAGCCGTTTTGTTTTGGCTATAAACAATAAAGCACCTCATAATTTGAGGTGCTTTATTGATAATTGTTATTTCGAATTTCTTATATTTAGTTTAATTCCCAGGTGAAGCAACGATTTTTAGCAATGCAGCATCGGGATGGTTACGAACAACTGGTTTAACATCCAGGATCATAGTTGCACCAATTTTTGATGTATAAGCCGGCCATACAGGCAAAGTGGGCGTATTGGGATTACCGGTCTTTGCAAAGTTGATCCAGGCGCTACTCATTTTTGAAGCGAGTAGATAGGCATCTTTGCCACCCCCAGTCATCTCTTCACAACGTTTAATATTATCAAACTGAAACGCAATGTCCATACAATGCATCGCTTTGTACATCCCGTCGTTCACCGGTGATTGCCAGGTAAAAAGATACATGTACACAGGTGCAGTACCTTCCAATCCCGATTTTTGATCGGCCTGTTTGATGGCTAAAGAACGAAAACCAAACTCAATATCCGTAAAAGATGAGGGCTTGGTGGTATTTGGGTAAGCTTGCTTCACAGCGGCAATATAGGCATCCGTTTTATCGCCATATTTTTTTTGGAGCGAAGTTTTTACCTGCTCCATTGTAAGGTTTTTAGGCGTTGGGGCAAAAGCAGCGAACTCATTTTTGGTCGTTCCTACTAACAATGGGATGTTTTTACCAAGTTCCATCGCTTTAGCGTCGGAAGGTTGGTAAGGGAACATTTCACCGTCTAGTACTGCATTCCAGCCAACATTAGCCGGTTTCCCTTCTTTTTTTAGTTCTGCACTTACTTTCGCAACTGCTTTTTTACTTGCTAAATTCAATGTTTCATAAGGGATTTTTTGAAGTGAATCAACCTGCGAAGGCTGAAGATGTAATTCGGTAAGTAACGTTGAGGCTATACGTTGCGAAACAGGCTTTTCTAAGAATGCAGTAACATAACTCCCGCTTTCAACGATAGCTTTGTGAACCAGGCCTTTTGCCATAGGCGTGTTCATCATGCAGGTGACTTTACCGCCACCGCCGGACTGGCCAAAAATGGTAACGTTATCCGGATCCCCGCCAAACCGGGCAATATTTTCTTTCACCCATTGCAAAGCCGCAACTAGGTCCGCAAGCCCTGCATTACCCGAATTCCTGTACTTTTCCCCATAAGCTGACAGATCCAGAAATCCCAAAACATTTAATCGATGATTTACCGAAACTAATACAACATCTCCTTTTTTTGCCAGGTTTTCTCCATCATAAGATGGCAATTCGATAGATGAGCCAGCGGTAAACCCACCACCGTGCAGCCAAACCATCACCGGGCGTTTTTTACCATCATTTAACTTTTGTGTCCAGACATTTAAGGTTTGGCAATTTTCATTTGAGTAACCTAAATTATGGTTAAAAGCGAATTCAAAAGGGTCATTGACGCTAGTGGTAGGGTCTGTTGGACAAACCGGGCCGTAAGTCATTGAGCTTCGCACATCTGTCCAGGGCTTTGGTTTTTGCGGTGCGGTAAAGCGTTCAGACTGCGCATAAGGAATACCTTTGAAAGTGAATATGTTATTGTGGATGTACCCTTTTACTTTACCGTAAACAGTAGAAGTAACAGCGATATTTTCGCCGGCTTTAACAGCGTCCTGGGTTTGACCATAAGCTGTTATATTTAACAGACAAATGGCCGCTAATGAAGCGAGGGTAATCTTTTGGTTCATAATTGTTTTGCGGTTATAATTGTTATTGTGTAAATATAACGCAATGGCATTAAAAATCATTGTCCAAATCTCATTGATCCATTCTTTTAGCAGCAGTGTAGCAGACGAATAGTCAGCTTTACCGTATGCAAGTTTTAACAGGCTTACCCTTATAATCCTACACCGAAAAATTATTAATTGTTATATTTTGGCTATGGCCGTATGATATTTGCAACGTTGCATTAACTTCCTTTCATTTTCTTCTAAATTAGTTTTTGACGCTACCCCCATCTATAATTAACTCATTTATAATAGATTAATAACCAATACCGATACAACGCAGGACGGCTAAATTGTTTTTTTTAATTATTGATTATTATTTGGAAGATGCTATACGATCTTTTAAAACAATTCTGTACTTGAACGCTTAATCTTACAACCCACAGAAGTGAGGGCCGTCAACTTTCTACCTGACAGGCATCATTTCTAATACTTCACTTACTAATAGCTTTGCAACAGGTTATTGCGAAGCCTTACATCCGGCCCAAATAATATGAACGTAAAAACAGATGCCTGTATCCTGGTAGTTAATGGCGGTTCTTCCAGCATTAAGTATGCAGTGTACCGAAAGGCAGATCTTACAGAATATTACTCCGGAACTATCGTCACCAAAACAACCGCGGAAGTGATAAACCTGATCAAAGAAAAAACGCAGCAAACTGTTATCTCAGCTATCGTTCATCGGCTGGTGCAGGGTGGCCCAGAACACATGCAGCCGGAATTGGTCACCACTAAGCTGATCGATAAGCTGAAGTCCTATATATACCTGGCACCAAACCACTTGCCTGGCGAACTAAAACTGATAAAAGCATTTCAATCTGCTTTTAAGAATATTTCGCAAGTGGCCTGTTTTGATACTGCTTTCCATAAAGACATACCTTCGTGGATAAGGCATTATCCGCTACCCGAAACATATCAAAAAATGGGCTTGATGAAATACGGTTTTCACGGTCTCTCCTATCAGTATATCCTCCAAAAGCTGATAACCGAAAACCCGAATACAAAAAAACAAAAAATCATTATTGCTCATTTGGGCAACGGAGCAAGTATGGCCGCTATCAAAAACGGCATCAGCGTAGATACCACTATGGGACTAAGCCCCACAGGCGGCCTGGTGATGGGCACCCGCAGCGGTGATCTAGATCCTGGTGTAACTTTATTTTTATTAAAAATAGCAAAGCTGACTCCTACCCAATTAGACGAATTACTTAATAAGAAATCCGGCATGAAGGCGATCGCTGGGCAGAGTGATGTTCGTGAATTGCTGAAGGCAGAAAACGACGATCCAAAAGCAGCCGAAGCCCTTCAGGTTTTTTGTTACACTGCAAGGAAATTTATCGGCTCGCTTGCCGCTGGCTTGGGTGGCCTTGACCAACTGATTTTTACGGGCGGGATCGGTGAAAACTCGGCTACAATCCGTACCCGGATCTGCGAGGGATTGGAATTTATGGAGATTGAACTAAACCAAACTAAAAATAAAGATAATAGCCCTCTCATTTCTACTAATGCAAGCCGGATAAAAGTCCAAGTGATCAAAACCAATGAAGCTTTAATGATGGCCAGGCTGGCCAGCAATCTGCTGATGGATAAAAAGAACAATAAAGATGGAAACGAAAAAATTTAACAGCGAAACACCTCCGTTAGATACGGTGCTTTTACAAAGGATCGATGCCTACTGGCGCGCGGCGAATTATTTATCCGTTGGGCAACTCTACCTGCATCATAACCCTTTGCTAAAAGAACCCCTGAAATTGGAGCACGTTAAAAACATGCTGCTCGGGCATTGGGGAACCACACCCGGACAAAACTTTATTTATACCCACCTTAACCGGATCATCAACCAGTATGATCTGAGCATGATCTACGTTTCCGGGCCCGGGCATGGTGGCCCGGCAGTAGTCGCCGGCACTTATCTCGAAGGATCTTATACAGAGATCTATCCAAGTATCACGCAAGATGAAGAAGGCCTGCGAAAACTTTTCACCCAGTTCTCTTATCCCGGAGGGATCTCCAGCCATGCCTCGCCGCAAACGCCGGGTTCGATCCATGAAGGCGGCGAACTTGGCTATTCACTAAGTCATGCTTTTGGTGCCGTGCTGGATAATCCGGACCTGGTTGTAGCCTGCGTAGTAGGTGACGGTGAGGCAGAAACCGGTCCGCTGGCTACTGCATGGCACTCCAATAAATTCCTGAATCCGTTAACAGATGGTACGGTATTGCCCATCTTACACCTGAATGGTTATAAGATCTCCAACCCTACTGTACTGGCACGTATCTCTCACGAGGAACTCGAACAATTATTCCGTGGCTACGGTTGGAACCCCATATTCGTAGAGGGCGACGAGCCTGAGCAGATGCACCGGGACATGGCCGCAGCGCTGGATTATGCCGTGGACCGGATCAAACAGATCAAATATGATGCGGAACATCACAGTAGCGAACGCCCGCGCTGGCCAATGATCATCCTCCGTTCGCCAAAAGGCTGGACAGGGCCAAAAACAGTTGACGGGTTCAAGATCGAAGGCAACTTCCGGGCCCACCAGATCCCGCTTGCCGTTTCTGCGTCTGCCCCACCGGAGCACCTGCAATTGCTGGAGGAATGGATGAAAAGCTACAAGCCGGAAGAACTCTTTGACGAGACTGGTAAATTGTTTCCTGAATTGCAGTCACTTTCGCCAAAAGGAGAACGAAGAATGGGATCAAACCCTCACGCTAATGGTGGCAACTTATTACGCGACCTGCGGTTACCAGACTTCCGGGACTATGCAGTGGAGGTTAACGCACCGGGTGCCACCGGTGAAGGTGACACGTATGTCTCCGGCCGCTTTCTGCGGGACGTCATCCGGGAAAACCAGGAAAAACGCAATTTCCGGATCTTCGGACCGGATGAAACCGTATCTAACCGCTTGAACGCAGTTTTCGAAGCCACCAACCGACAATGGGATGCACCTATTACTGAACATGATGAATTTCTGTCGGCAGAAGGCAGCGTAATGGAAATGTTGAGTGAGCACCAGTGTGAAGGCTGGCTGGAAGGATACCTCTTAACCGGCAGGCATGGCCTGTTTAATTGTTATGAAGCATTTATTCATATCGTCGATTCGATGTTTAACCAACATGCCAAATGGTTAAAGACCACTTTGGAATTGCCTTGGCGCAAAAAGATCGCATCTTTAAACATCCTGCTGACCTCAACGGTATGGCGGCAAGACCATAATGGTTTTACCCATCAGGACCCGGGCTTTATCGACCACGTGGTCAACAAAAAAGCAAACATTGTACGGGTGTACTTACCGCCTGACGCTAACTGCCTGTTATCCGTGATGGACCATTGCCTGCGCAGTTACCATTATGTTAACGTTATTGTGGCAGGTAAACATCCGGCGCCGCAATGGCTGACCATGAATGAAGCCATTGAACATTGCACACGTGGGATCGGTATCTGGAATTTTGCCAGTAACGACCAGGAAGCAGAACCGGATATCGTAATGGCCTGTTGCGGTGACGTACCCACGCTGGAAGTATTGGCGGCGATATCTATCCTCCGTGAGCATTTACCAGAGCTTCGGATTCGAATGGTGAATGTTGTCGACCTCTTCAAGCTGCAAAAAAGCACCGAGCATACACACGGACTATCAGATTCGGATTACAATGCGCTGTTTACAACAAATAAACCTGTTGTATTTGCCTTTCACGGCTACCCGTGGCTGGTACACCGCCTTACCTATAACCGTGCTAACAATGTCAGTATGCACGTTAGGGGGTATAAAGAAGAAGGAACGATCACTACGTCTTTTGATATGACTGTATTGAATGAAATGGATCGTTTCCACCTCGCCATCGATGTTATCGACCGTCTACCGCAAACCGGTACTAAAGGCGTTTATTTGAAACAATTATTACAAAATAAATTAATCGAACACAAGCATTACATCTGTGCTAACGGCAAAGATATGCCGGAGATCCTGAATTGGAAATGGCCGAATGAAAACGCTAAATGAATTAAACTAAAAATTACATCTAATAACAACAACTACATGACAACCCTGAAAAACGTACAACCCCTAAGTGCTGAAAAGCTCTTCGATCTGTTAAAAACTGAATTCGCCAATTACATTGACGCGAAACTGAATACCAACCTGGCAATCGAATATGCGCATGTTTACGATGTGATCAATGTTTCATTCCCGGAGATCGTTGAAGGCACTGTATTTACCGTAACCATCAATGATAGTGAAATTGAATTAACGAAGAACAGAGAAGACACTGAATACAACACCGAATTACTGGAACAGCACCTCCTGGAATTTCTTACCGAAAAAAGCAGTTAAACATAAATCAAAAATCATGGAAAATCACACACCCGATCAGTCGGTACTCACACATATACAACAACTGACTGAAAAAGAAGAAACGCTTTACGGCAAGCCGGACCTGACAGATGAAGATGTCAAAGAATTGCACGATGTTAAGTTAAAACTTGACCAGTATTGGGACCTGATGCGCCAGCGCAGGGCTTTCCGCGACGCCGGTGAAGACCCGGAAAGAGCAAAAATGCGGTCGAGCGACACGATTGAACATTACAAACAATAACTTTCGCAACCGCTTCCTCATTTAAGCAGGATATAATCTTTAAATATGTTAAAATATTCCAAGTGTTATAATCCAGTAAAATGTCAACTTACGAAGAGGCAATTTTCTTCAACCCCTCTGTAAAAGAGCTCAGGAATTACGGTTGGAAGTTACTTAAGGAAACATCATATTATAGATGTTTCCTTTTTTTATGAGCATAACAAATGGCTACAGGCCCTTACCCACTCGCAAAAAAGAGTTCTAAATTTAGGGTTTAAACCCCATTTTAAATAGGGTATACTTTTACTCAATTCTATGAGCAATGCAACTTTTAAAGCGTACTACTTTCCCTTCACTTTATTTGCATTCGCATTTCGCTCCGTTGCATTAGTAGATTTTACAACCAAATAGAGAAATTAGCATTATAGTAGCATCATTTTTATTGATATGTTGCTTTATAAAATAAACTAAAAAATAATTGAAAATGTATGCAAATTATTAACGAATGAATACTTTATATCCCAGCCATATACATTACAAATATTTTTAACAATAGTTAAACCAAGGCCGGCACCTTCTGAAGTGCTCCCCTTTTGGAACCTGTCGAAAATTGAAATGCTATTAAGCGGTCCCTTTAAACCTGAATTTTGGATAATAAACTTTTCATCCGTAAGGTAAATATTGATATTACCCTTTATTTGGTTATGCCGTATTGCGTTACTCAGCAAGTTATTAAGTAGAATATCCATCAGATGCTTACTAACTATTACCTCCTTATTACTTATCTCGGCATAGATCCTTATTTCCTTAGATGCAGTCAACTCCTGGAACTGCTTTAACTTGTCATTTATCAGCTGATTGAGATTAAGCGTATCGTTATCTGCTATCAGGTTATTTTCTATTTTAACCAATAACAATAACGATTGGTTTAGCCTTGATAATTTACCGGCGGCACCATAGATATCCTGGATCTGATCAAAATGCTCCTTCTTTAAAGTTTCATCCTGTATTAATGTATCCAGTTTAGAGGTGATAACAGCAAGTGGCGTAAGCATCTCATGGGATGCGTTCTCGGTAAATTGTTTAAGGTTCAGGAAATCTTTTTTTACCCGCGACGACATTTCTGCTATAGCGTTATCCAAGTCGGTAAATTCATCAACTTTATTATTTGTTAATGTAAAGGCGCTACTTTCTGATACATTAAAGGCTTTCATGTGTGCCAAAAGGCCAAAAAATGGTTTCCAGAGATCGTTGAGTACATACCTGTTAACCAGAGATAGGATAGTTAGCAAAACCAACATTAATATAAATGTGATCAGGGTAATTATCTGTTTTAAATACACGGTGCTCTCACTTGATATGATGATCCGAAACTGATACTTGTCCCCTTTAAAATCAAGACTTCCTTCAAATGCCCGGCCACTTTTATCACCACCTTTGCGGGGGTTTACATAAGTTGTATCAAAATACCTGGGCTTATTATTTAGGGTGTTTGTTTTTATAAACTCCACCTGATTCTCGTCAATATCAAACTGTTTAGGCAACCGTTGGTTTTGGTGCACATATGTAATTACTTCAGAAACCTCTTCGCCAAGCTCCTCATCCAAACGGTTATTTGTGATCTTATTAATCGTAAAAAAATAGATAACGGCGCCAATTACCAGCACCGATAACGTGACGATAATATTTACCTTGTTATAATGGGCAGCCAGTTTCATCTATCCGTAAATTTATAACCAATACCGTAAATAGATTTCAAATAGTCGTTAGAGGTAGCCTCAAGGATCTTTTTACGCAGGTTTTTGATATGAGAGTAAATAAAATCAAAATTATCGTGCATATCCATTTCATCGCCCCACAGGTGTTCGGCGAGGGCGGTTTTGGCAATTACTTTTCCTTTATTGGCTATAAAGTATAAAAGCATATCGTACTCTTTACGGGTTAAAATTATTTCAACATCGTTTACAAAAACTGTGCGACCAATAAGGTTAATTACAATTTCATTAAAAATAAGGTTGTTGTTACTGTTAGTTGATTTACGGCGAAAAACCGCTACTATCCGTGCTTTTAATTCCGCCAGGTGAAAGGGTTTAACCAGGTAATCATCAGCACCTATATTAAGGCCTGTTATACGATCGTCTAACGAATTGCGCGCCGATATGATGATGACGGCCTCACTCCTCATCTCCTTTTTTAAATAGTTTAACAGTTCAAACCCTTCTCCATCGGGCAGTCCAATATCAAGTAACACAAAGTCGTAGTTATATGAAGCCAGCTTAGCAATTGCGTCTGCAAGTGTAGCACAGCTTTCGCAGATATTATTATCCTCGCTTAGGTAAGTCAGCATGTTTTCCCTAAGCCCTTGCTCGTCTTCAACAATAAGTATTTTCACGTTTTTTAAGTTACAACAATTGATGCAATGTAACGGGGTATTCTTGGCTATTTACTTAAACAATCTGAATACAATCTGTATTAAGGCAATTATTAAGTTCACTCAATTCAGTTTTTCTCCAGTTTTGGCGTATATCTTTAAAATAGTCAACATTTTAATTTATGGCCATAATAGAACCAACCCGCCACGATGTACAACATCCATCTACTATAAAGCGATATTCATTTCCACTTCGGCTTTGGCACTGGACAAATTTGATCATTATAAGCGGTTCTTTAATAACTGTATTGATCAATTCTACCATTACTGATGATCATGCCACATCAACGTTGTTGAAAGATGAAATTCAAAAAACCGGAACAACCCTAACAGACGAGCAAACCCAAACTGCCGCACACGCCTTAAGCGATAGTGTATGGGGGATACATATCTATTTTGGCTATGTGCTGGCAGGCTTGCTCGCCTTTAGGTTTGTACTGGAATTTTTTCAGCTGGCAGATCAAAAGTTTATCCGGAAACTAAAAAGTGCTTATCATCAATTTAACACTATTAAAAAAAACAGGGAAATTGCCAGGCACGAGTTTACCGTTAAAATAATTTACGCTTTATTTTATGCATTACTTTTCATCATGTCTATTACAGGCCTGTTCCTTGCTTTTGAAGATGCCCTATCGGCTTATAAATCCATCAGGCATTCGGTTAAAGAGGTTCATGGTTTTTGCATGTACCTAATACTGGCATTTATTTTGGTGCATGTGGTTGGCGTTTTATTGGCAGAACGCAAGAACGAAAAAGGCATTGTATCTGATATGATAAACGGCGGCAACAATAATAATTGATTTTCTAATGAATTATCCGGACCAGATATATAGGGCTTCTAAATCGCGTTTAACCGAAAAGCAAAAGGAATATAACCGTGTGAACGACGTAATTCTGGAATATATAAATACACTTACAGAAATTAAAGACGCTGAATTTTTGTGGCTGGAGATCAATAAAAAAGGCTATAAAATGAGTATAAGCTCATTTTATAGCCGCCTTAAAAAACTGGTTGAAGCAAGGTTGATTTTAAAAACGCACATTGCCAATAACAAGTTTGCTTACCAAAGCAACACGGCAATAATTACTTAAATTTTAAAGCCAATGTTACGATATTTGAGTTTAAGCCTGTAGAACGCATATAGTGCCCAGCCCTTAGCTCTAACGATGTAAAGTGCGCATTACCGAAAACACCATTCGGCGGCGATAGCCTGATATTAGCGCCGATAAAATTACTATGCAAAGTAGATAGATCGTAATCGCTGGTGTAAAACTCATCTGTTGGGTTATGCTGCCCATAAGGTTTAAAATAACGTGTGCCCACCTGCGTGTTATAACGGTAAAACGGACTTACAGATACAAACGAGGTTAGTTTTACCGGCACCTCTATTTCGGCGGTATGCGCCCTTATCCCCCAGTTATCCATATAATACCGGTAAAAAGTACGGATAATGAAGTGGTCATCTAAAAAGTAATTAAACCTTAAACCAATCGGCAGCTTATAACGGTTATCCGGCAAATTTTCAACCCGTACAGATCCGTCAGTAAAATAATCCCGCTGGTATTTGGTAGCTAATAAACCATGTTGGTAAGACGGTTCTACAATTAAGGCCATTTGCAATCGCTGGGTTAACACTTGCGAAAGAGAAAATGAAGTACTGAATGAATTACGGGGCTTATAATCAACAGGGCGGTCGTCATCGTGCTCTGATCCGGACCCATAGCCCGGCGGCCTTAACTCTACCGGAAGGATCACTTTCCAAGTGTCTAAAAACACATTGGCCTTAAAATCAAATTGTGTGTTCTTATTTTTAGATAAACGTGTCAGATTAATACCTCCACCAAAAGATTGGTAATCAAATTCACGCGAGTAAGAACCTGTTAGGCCAAAGGCGTTGCCTGTTTTATCGTTGGATATCGTCCAATTTAAAGATGGATAAATACGGGTATCCTGTATAGAAGCGGATGATACGCTATATGGATCTATTTTATCTGAAGATGCAGAGGTATAGTGGTCTACACCCAATTCAAAATTGAACGTATGCTTCAAACCTGTTTTGCCGTATCTGGACATTTGCAGGTCAAACGTATTGGCAAAATCCGTCAATTTCTCTGTACCGATACCACCCGTTACGGCAGAATTATTACCATCCTGATGATAGTATGCAGACACAAAGTTGATCTCATCAATCTTTAACTTTCTTGATTCGTAATTGGTGGTATCTTTTACCGGCTGTGGTTTTGTTTGCGCGTGTGATGCCAGTATACCCATATACATGGCCAGTACACCTAAATATATTTTTCTCATTTAAGTGTTTAATTAATTACATCCACAACCACCACCACTTTTACCGCCATTGGCGCCGGAACCACCCTCGCGGTAAAGCTGAAAACTCTGTTCAAATTTTTGAGATTTGCGGGCCGTCAAATCCATTTCACTGTCATTGAGCCTGTTTTTTTGGTAGGGTTTTACAGAAACGCAGGAGGACAGGCTATACATAGCGCATGCGCAAATGATAGTGATTATTCGTAGGGGGGCTTTTATCATGCTTATTTAATATTGATATTTTTTGATGTGTAAACTTTGCTGTCATCTGTAATGATCACGCAGGCTACATTATTTAGCTGATTGATCAGATCCATGCCTACGTAAGCACCCATTACGGTAACTGGAGTAGCCATGGCATCTGCAAACTCAGCGCTGGGGCTTATAATGCTTACGCTTTTTATTCCGCTAACGGGCAAGCCTGTTTTGGGATCGATTGTATGCGAATATTTTTTTCCGTCAATAACTACATACTTGGCGTAATTACCCGAAGTAGCAATGGCCATGTTGCTGATGTTTAGGGTAGAAAACGGTGTGGTCTCTTGATCCGGATCGGCTATGGCTATCGTCCATGGTTTCCCATTAGGCTGCGAGCCCCAGGTTATCAGATCGCCTGCGGCATTTACAATACCACTTTTTACACCCTGCGATTGCAACACCGCTTTTGCTTTGTCGGCTGCATACCCTTTACCAATGCCACCAAAGCCTATCCGCATACCAGCTTCTTTTAGAAAGATGGTGGTGTTTTCATTGTCGAGTATTACGTTTTGATAATTGATCAGCCGGACAGAGGCTTGTGCAATTGCAGCATCAGGCAAAGCTTTCATGTTCAGGTCAAAATTCCACAGGCTCTTATCGATAGAACCATAGGTAATATCAAATGCACCCTGCGTTAATTCGGATATTTTTAACGAACGTGCTATCAGATCGAATACCTCCCGGTCCACTTTAACAGGGGCAATACCGGCATTGGCATTTATCTGGTTAGTTTGGCTATCGTCACGGAATGTTGTAAGTATTTTCTCAATACGCTGAATCTCCGCAATAGCTATATCTATTTTAGCTTCTGCCCAATCTTTGTCATCAGCAACCACGCTTATCTCAAAACGGTTACCCATTAACTTAAGCACTCGCTTGTGAACGGATTCACTGGCCATCGTGTTAGCGGTTAGCATTTGCTGACGTAATTTGTTCTACAAATTGTTGAGAAGTTACATTCGGGAATCCTTCCCATTTTTTTATTACTTTACCGTTCTCATCAACCAACAGCGTGAGCGGAAACTCCCCATCCGGATTGTATTTGTCTGCTAAGGCCTCGTTACGTTTCACTTGGTCTTTAGGTAGTTGGTTTTTCTTTTGGCGAGGAAAATCTGCTCTTACTAACACCAAATGGTCTGAGGCGTAATCTTCAAATACTTTGGTTTCCAGTATTTCCTTGCGGGTACGTATGCAAGGCCCGCACCAGTCGCTACCCGAGAAGTTGATGATGATAAGTTTATGTGTTTTTTGAGCTTCTTTTTGCGCTTCGCTAAAATCTCCAGACCAGTTAATTACCGGCGCGGCAAAAGCAAATAATATGATAGCAAGTATTTGTTTCATGTATGAAATTTTTAAGAATATATGCGTAATGATGTGCCTGATAGGCTTGTATTGTATACCGCTAAAGAGCGATTGGTGGGGCCACCCGTAACCACGCCTTTTTCAGTAAATGTAGCGCCGTGATTATTGCAATAGAACCTGCTATTGCCAGACTGATATACTAACGGATAACTTTCATGTGTACATGATTCCTGAACAGCGACATAGGATCCTGCCGTTGTGCGGGCTACTAAAATGTTATGAGATAATAAATAGCCGCCATTAGTTGCCAGCGCTGAGGTAGAAGATGCGGTGAGGTCAAGGGTAAAATCGACTCCCGTAGGCGCTGAGGTAGAAGAGCCGTTTAATGAATTGGATCCTTTACTACAACCTAAACAGTTCATCAGAGTAAGGGCGGCGGCGCTTACTCCGATTGCAGAAAAAAACTCTTTCCTGTCCATCGTTTTTTTAGAATTCATTTTGAAATTAACTTAGGGATTCTTTATTTCAAGAGTTGTATTCTCGCAATAAAGCCTTTTGTTACACAAGTTTAAACGCCAATTCTGGATTTAATATGAATTTCAGGGGATACGCATATAATTAACATTTTTTAACGAATGCGCAGGAAAAATTTACTTTCCATTGATCAGTTTAGCCATCGCAAATGCAGCCCCGGCCGCCAGCGCGCCTATAATTACTACTTTAAATGCACCGCTTATAGCAGGTTGCCCGGTTAACTTACTTTTAAAATAGCCAAAAATAAAGAGGCTTATTAATGTAACTACACAAGAATAGTATAAGGCCGTTTGCGAACTATCGAATAAAATATAGGGCGACAGGGGAATTATTCCACCCACTATATAGGACAAGCCAATAGTAATAGCGCTTTTGGTAGCACGGTTGGCATGGGGTTCTTCCAGCCCCAATTCATACCGCATCATAAAATCAACCCACTTATGTTTGTCCTTTGCCATTTCATTGGCAATTTGTTGTTGCAAAGTTTCCGACAAACCGAATGCGGCAAACACTTCTCTTACTTCTGCCTTTTCCTGTTCCGGCACACGTTCAACTTCGTCGTACTCCCGCTTTAACTCAGAGTTGTAATGATCCATTTCGGTACGGCCTGCCAAAAAGCCACCTAAACCCATTGCGATAGAACCGGCTACAATCTCTGCGATACCTGCAGTTACAACAATTGTGGAAGAACTTATTGCGCCGCTTAACCCGGCAGCAAGTGCAAAGGGTACTGTTAAACCATCGGACATGCCTATTACAATATCCCTTATCGTTTCTGAACCTGTAACGTGATGTTCTTTATGCATTATATTTATAAATTAAATGGTGCCCAGGCACGTAATATGTAGCTTAATTTAAAGGTAAACTGGAAATCTGATTTTATTCTGAACTAAGACATTTTGATAAAGATCCGTTATGCTATTTACTTGAATAGATATTTCTATGTCCAAAGAATTTAATGATATTTACATCAAGCATCAGCGAAAATTGAACATTTTTTCAGGTGGCCTATTCGGCGACCTGAGTAAGTTAAAGATATATAAAGCATTGATCTAAAGGGAACAAACCAGCCTTCTCCGTTCCCTTTAACGCTGTAATAAACTGTATTTCAATCAATTGATTTGATTTGTGTTACCTAAGTTAAAAATTAAAAACAGGTAGTCGGATAGGTAACGAGAACTTTGGCTTTCTTTGGGGTTGTTGAGGGGATAATTAATAAAAAACCCTCTAAATCAACGATTTAAAGGGTTTTCGCGGGTGGATAATTTCCACTTTGTGCGCCCACCTGGGGTGAATTATTCATTGTATATTAGTTATTTAGCTACAAACTGCGACTATTATATACTTTGTAAAATCAAAATTGTATCCTTGACCATCTTTCTAGTGATAGACACATTCGGGTACTTTTGTTGTAATTTTTCTGTCAGATCGTCAACAAGTAACATTAATCCATGAGCATTGACACCTGAAACATTTGCCCATTCTTGAATTTCGCGAGATAAAAGCTGTCTTATATTTAAATTTGTGACCGTATCTTCATCGTTTCTTATTCCCGAAAAGACCACCCCGGCACCGGCATAAATATTATTAGAGTTTTTCTGGCTATCTGTTAAAGTGGTAAAGCGAGTAGGTTGGTCGAGGTGTTTATCACGTAAGGCTAACATTCTAACCGTCTCTAAAATTTCCTCTAATAAGTCTTTTTGCGGCCTTGATGTAGATAATACTTTACTCATTGGAACGGATTGGCTGGCAGATTCCAACTCAGGCCAGTTATGGTCTAAAGCCTTCGATAAAACTGCCTCCGGAATAGCTGTTTCTCCGGCCTCTTGCATTTTTGTATTAATGGTTTGAAGTAAAACGAGCATGTCCTCTTTAGTGAATTTTGTATGCTGAAACCTTGCTAAAGGATGTTTTACATCAAGATCTGTAATTCCTAATAATAGTGTGCAGGGTTTTGACCCTTTAGTATTAGCAATAGCACCGGCCTCATAATGCAGATATTTAGAATCTAAACTATCGGCTGTAAGGCAAAATATTGCAATTGGTGATTCATGTAATGCTTCTGAAATAGCGCCGTCCCAAGAGTCACCTTTATCTATACGGGTTGACATCCATGGTTTGAGTGTATATATTACTTGTGGTAGCCATGTATAAAGAGTCGTGGCCATGTGCTTGCTTGCTTCTCCAGCCCAGCTTAAAAAAACTTTCATGTTATTAGTTTAGGTTTCTAACAATTGTAATTATGTCGTTTATGTATATTAAAGGCATGCTTATCGTCCTTTTCCTTTATCAATCAATAATCGTGATCGCTTAAAAGCTATAGCATTCAGGGCGCTTTCTTCAATGGCGCGTACTCTCGAATTAAAAACTTGATCAAGGGTTTCTTGAATACTCTTGAATGATGTTGTTAAATTATCTTTTGCTTTTTCTCCTATCTCAGATTTATCTAAATTATCTTCAAACTTAAGTAAGTCCGTTTTTAAGGATTCAATCTCGATTTCTTTCGCTCGCATCTCGTTGTTAAGATAAAGGACATAGTCTCCCATTTCATCGGCACTACCTGCAGCTCTGTTAAATATTTGCAAATACTGATTTATTAGAGGGTTATCCATATTATGAGGGTATCTAATTTTATGGTCAATTTCACCCCAGGCCTCTTCTAAAATTGTTCTTACTTGAATTTCGGCAATCAAAGTTTTAAGAGTGGGTTCGGTTTTAATAATATAATGAACTGAACGGTAGCCATCCTTATGAACTTTAATTTTACAGCCGCTCTCCTTCAGATGTGTTTCATCATCGCCCCTTCGAATATTTGCTTCCGGCTTTTGAATGGTTTTAAAATTTGCCATTAATTTGCCGTGTATGGTGAGCCAATCTGATTTGAAAAGGTGCAAAATCCTTATGCCAATCAAATCTTGTATCAGTGTTTGATAATTAGTGCTGTCAATTTGAATCTTTGGGCGAGCAAGTTTTTTTCTAATGATTTTCGCCATCAAATGTTCACCATCTTTTACTCGATATTTAACAGAATGAACGTCGTCAAACCTTAGTAAGATTCGCACCAAATTCGCACCTGCGTCATCAAACATTTGAAACTTATTTCCATAATCGACTTTTATGTCTATTAGATCCTGATATTTTAAACCCGTCTTATCAAAATCGGCAAGACTAATGTTGAATTTCTTTAAAAACTCAGTTTTTGACATGTATTATCAGTTAAGGTCTTTTTATTTCTTACACTAATTCCAAACCGCACACACTACACTCTGCCCGTATCGTATTCAAAAGCTTGCTAAAATGCCGGCTTAGGGCGTCCGTGTCTCCCCTAACACTAAATGTCAACGTCATCGAATTTTTAAGTGTGGTTTTGTATGCAATCTCCTCTTCCTTCCAACTGGCCACTGCCGGCTCATCGTTATCTCTTAGCCATTGGTTGTAGTCTTCCAAGAAATTTATTTCCAGAGCACTGGATAACTTCAAAATATTTTCAAGAGAAATGTTTCCAATCGACTTCCAGTTGTAAATAGTTTTGTCGCTCACTCCTATTTGCTCCGCTAACCACAGTTTATTTTTAACTAAGTGAGTTAATTGAGCCTCAATTCTTTCTCGGATTGGATATTCCATTGCTTTAATTCTAAAATTATTCTAACTGATTTACAGTTATTTGAAAATTAATAGAAGATTAGTCTTCTAAATATTTGCGGTTATGTAATTTATTTCTGAAAATTGCCTTAACAATTACTGACAAATTACTGAAATATCACTGAATAAGTAAATACCATTTAAATAGTACTGATGATATGTCATTATCCGTAAGGCAACTACTTAATTGTAATCGATGTGCAACTGCTTTAAATTCATTCAGTCGCAAATTAAAAGGGACGTCGTTGGGATCATCAGCATACCTCGGCAGCAATAGTTGGTTTTTGCTATTAAAAAACTCCCTTGGCCAATTGATCCTGGTTGACAAATCCCGTTTGACCCGGTTTTCCCGGATCCTGAATATTATTTTGCTTAAACCGGCTTTACTTACGCGGCTATCAACGGTTATTACGCATGATAAGCCTGAAATAGCTTTCTTCATTGTTGCGACCAATAGGTATTAGATGACAATAAATTGCGACGAATGATGGGCGAAAAGCCCACTGGTGCGACGAGATGAAGATTGGTTACAATAAATTTCGAACCAAAAAACGGCCCTCCTGTTAGCGTGAGGGCCGTTTTTGCTTGTTTGGGTGCGCCCACCTGGGCTCGAACCAGGGACCAAAAGATTATGAGTGTTACACACTATAACCAACGGAGCCTAATTAAGGCGTTATAGAAGTTTTCAAATGTAAGTGCGCCAACTATGCGCCAATGTTCACAGAACCCAAAATTGTAACAACTAACGATTTAAATGTACGCTCGTACGTAACCTTCTATTTAAATAGAAAACGTATAAGAGAGTATAACGGAAACAGTTTAAACCTAACTATAAACCCTAATAGAGCGGAATCCATTATTGAAAGAAATAAATTACTTAACAAACTGCTGTTTGAATTACACAAAGCATTAGAGGCCAACGCCTACCCGGCTGCGGCCTTAGACATTCTCACCAAACCCATTGAAATTATACAAACTACTGAAACTTTACTTAGGGATGCATTACAAAAGAAACTCGATTCTGATTTAAGCCGAACTTATAAACGTAACCTCCGGATCATCCATAATGATTTCATAGCGTTTCTAACCCCAAGTGAGTTGCAGTCTTCAATTGCTGAGATCCCTACTATTAGAATAGAGAAATTTTTGACTAAATATAAGTCCTCTGGTACCTACTACATGAACAAGCGTCGAGATTTAGGAGTACTATTTTCATCAGTTGGCCGTATGATTGATCAAACTTTAATTTCTGTTAAAAAAACGGAAAGCCGTAGAGTTAAAGCGCGTTTGCACAAAGCTTACGACAAAGAGCAGCTAAAGCCTATTTTAGGCTATCTGAAAGAACATCATTACAATATGTATCTATGCTGTTTGATAACTTATAGCTGTTGGTTAAGGCCTCATGAGGAGGTAAGAATGTTAAGTAAAGAGCACTTCAAAAACAATAATTCTGAAATACACCTTTCAGGTGACGAGAATAAAAGCCTTAAGGTGCGAGTGGTTTATATACCAGACTATGTACAAGCTGAACTGAACCCGATACTGAATAAGTTAAATAGCTGTGAAAACATCTTCACTCGAACCAATAGACCCTATAATGATGCTTACTTCAATACTCAATGGAAGCGTGCCTGGAATAAAATGTTTGACAAAGGCCTCGTAAAAGTTAATCAAACGATCTACTCCTTTCGACACACAGCAGCAATTGACGTTTTTAAACGAACTAAAGATGTTTACCTTTTACAAAAGTTATTAGGGCACTCCACCATTATTGTAACCTTAAAATATCTCAGAAGTTTGGGAGAGTTTAACAGTGAAGAACTGAGAGATGCAGCTCCACAACTTTAGTAAGCGATGTTTAGAAACGAAAAAGCCCATCCTTATCAAGGGATGGGCTTAATCTTCCAGACTATAATTACTCCTGATCTTCAGGTTTTAATTTAAAGATGGGTGTATAGCCCGTTATTACTTTTTTCATCTTAGGATTTAGAGATTCAGCAGAATCCTCACAGCATATCTCAGTAGTAATTACATCAACGATAAACAAACTGTTAAATACCGCTAGGCAATTTCTGCGAATGCTTGATATGAACACTTTTCTACCATGATCCCGCATAACGCCTGTAACGGTTTTGATGATTTCGTTATCAGTTACCATAGTACCCAACGGAAATGCTTCGGCAAGATCATCATCTAGTTGCTGTTCCTTGTAACCAGCACGCATAAGCGCCTCTAGTTTTTCATTAACTTTGCTAAAGCCTCTTTCACCTTTACCTTCCAAAAGAAGCGTCAGTTGAATTGCTTTTCGTTCTTCAGGGTAAAACCCTCTGAATACAGAACATCGTTGTTTTTGAGTGTAAGTTAAATCGGTGAATTGTGGTAGTTTTAAATCAGCAATACTAATTGCTGATTGAGTTGTGTCGTTTGACATGAAAATTAGAATTATGTTTCTTTAAGAAACGGATTAATAGTTTAGTTAAAACCATTAAAAATTGGATCCAAATAAGCTGCTTATGCAGCTTTAGGGCATGGTTGCCCTCACTCAAGGTTGCAACCTTAAGCTACAATATATAGACTAAACAGTTAGCAATTCTGCTTAGATAGATTGGTCTATAGAATGAAATACATATAGTTTCATTGTTATTCAAGATGTCAAAGAACGCAGTGGTTCCATTTGCCCTAAGGCAGCGTTTGTGGTGATTTTCGGCTTTTATTTGATTAGGTGCGCCTAACGAAGATTCAACTGGGCAAGCAAGTAAGTGTTGAATGCTTTCGCTGTTGCAAATGTAGAAACTTTTTAAAAAAAGTGAAAGAGAATTAAAATAAAATACTGTGTAGACCTTGTAAGGTACAAGATAAAATTGGACGTATAGATTGCCAACTTTAATAACTAGTTGACAATCAATATTTTGCTTGCACATCTCAAGATTTTTTCGTATCTTTATGTTAACAATAAAGTCGATATATACCTGTTAACAAGGTAACTCAAGGTCAGTTTTAGATAGTTCTGGCCTTTTGTTTTGTACCATGTTTCCATTTTTTTCGGCTTTTCAGATATGCCCCTTACTAAGATCATAAAGTTTCCAGATAAGCCTTGTTAACTGATTACAATCGACTTTATGTTTAAAACAACTACCATTTACCACGCAGACATTACTACCAGATTAGATAAGATTATGCCAAACGGCTTACCCTCAAATGCCTTCATCAATAAAGGAAGATGTGCCATCGGTGGTACTTACATGGAAATCACCAACAAACTACGTTCATCAATTATTGTAGTTCCTAACATTAGCATACTCATAGATAAACTAAACCAGCACCCCGAGATTGATATTATATATGGAGATGTTGGTATTGCTAAGGTTAGAGAGTACTTCCGTACACAGAAAGTAGCTCATAAAATCATGACTACACCGGAGGGGGTAAAGAAATTGGTGCAGGCAGCAAAAGACGAACGTCGCTATGAAGAAATTAAATCTACCTGGTATTTACTATTAGATGAAGCTCATACATTCATTACCGAACACTATCGTGAAGATATATTATTACCGTTTAAATATTTCTGGAAGTTTCAGCATAAGGCCATCATATCTGCCACACCCTATTACTTTTCAGATGAGAGGTTTCAAAGTTTAGACTATCATGAAGTATCGTTTGGAAATAGAAAATTAGGCAACGTAACGTTAGTGAACGCAGCCAGTGTTGAAGCTACGCTAGATTATGTATTCAAAAATAGAGATGCTTATGAAGGGAATTTGCACGTCATCCTTAACTCTGTAAATGAGATAAAGCTTGCAATTGAGCGTTCAGATTTAGATTCTTGCTGTATATTTTGTGCTGACGATGATAAGCATAAGAATCTAATCACATTAGGAGATTTAACAAAATTCTACGTTGACCAACCGAAGACAGGTATTTTTAAAAAGGTTAACTTCTATACAGCGAGATACTTTGAGGGCTGGGATTTGTATGATGAGAATGCCACAATGATTTTAGTAACAAATATTTATAAACCTCACACGATGATCGGTGTGTCCACGAAAGGAAAGCAAGCAATAGGCAGGTTAAGAAATAGGGCTAATAAGTTTATCCATATTACTAATCATGGAAAACGTAAAGTGTTTAAGTCCGTTGCTACGTTTAAAGAGGAATATCTGATAGATGCTAAATATTTATTAAATGAAAACGAAAGCTTACTTGAGCATCATAAAACTACAGGTAGCAAGCTAAAGCCACGCGAAGCCTTGAATAAGTTTGCAGATGTTGATAAAGATTCAGGCATCGCCACGTTGAACTTCATGAAACTTGATCAGCAAATTAATGAATCAGCAAACAATGAGATTTACAACCATATCGATTATATTATTGAGGACTGGGAGAAAGCCGGCTACAATGTTGACGTAGAACCATCCTTTTTAGAATTTGAAACGAAAACAACGATGAAGCGCAAATCAAAGGCAAAAGAATTGGAAGAAGATTTTAATGCACTGGAAGAATACCAAAGTATATTAACTGGAGGAACAATCTTTACATTTGGCCAAACACTTGAAGAGAGAATTAAAGATAGAAATCCAACTGCCTGGGAGGCTTGGAAGTACCTTAACAAGGCCGAACTTGAAGCCTTAAAGTATAATATCAAAAAGGTAAAGAGTGCAGTTATCTTAAAACAGAACACCTTGTCGGAAACTAAACTACTCAAGTTGCTTGCCAACGAATTTACTATCGGGAAGAGATATTCTAACAAAGAGGTAAAATGTAAATTACAAGCAATTTATAATAGGTTAGAATACCGAAATGAGGATGGTATAATTAAAACAGCGGTTGCCACTCACATTTCCGAGCAAGGAAGATTCGAGGTTGAACAATGCAAGATCAAGAATGCTAAAGGCGAATCTGAACATGGTTTGTTAATTTTAAGGGCTAAATTTGCTTTGAAGATTGCTGCCTAAGGACTGTTAGCATAGGTGTTCCACAAATTTTGAAAGTTTATTATCAGTATATAGATTTACAAAAAGCTAATAAAATTTGGAAACGTCCATACTACAGAAAGAGATTTATAAGGAAGAACCCGCACCTACGCGGGTTTTCCTTTTGCTATACTATTGCTTTTGTACAGAATTTTGCCAAACGGTTGTTATGGCTCATCTTTTTGTAAAACGCTTAGTTTAGCATAACAACTTGCAATAAGTACCATTTTAACACATTCATTTAAAAGGTTAGCCTTATAATACGAGAGCCAATACTTGTTTTAGAAATATCCCCCTCCCCATATTCAAATAAAGATTCAAAGCTAATTTACCTCCCAATTTTAAATTTAATATGTGGTTCGCGCACATAGGGCGCTTCGAACTTACCCCCTGACCCGTTTCTGATGGAAAGTAAATATTTATTGACTGCTTTATGCTGTAAGGCAGGACAGATCGCTTGAAAAACCGACCTGTTTATCAAAACGCTCAAAGCTTTCGCGGTCAGCTAAGAATCCTGCCTAACTCATCCTGACTTTGCTTTCTGCATATCCAATCCACACCAAACACTCACCATTATTTAACCCCACAACACATGAATGAGCTATTAGAGCCTATCAAAATTGCACCAACGACAACTACATCAACACCATTCCGGCCAATCCCAAAACGTTGGAAACAGATTCAGGATGGCACACACCCTAACAAGCACAAAGAGTTTATACAAAGCAAAATGATTTCTTACCGGCTGGTTTTAGAAAAAGTAAAGGAGCGTTATCAAATGCCAGGCGAAGTTTACTTTGAAAGGGATTATACGCATGACAGTTCAGAATCATTTAAGATTTACAGCTTTATTACCAATACATTCTACTGGTACATAGAATGCAATCTCAACTTTCAAATTGTGATTAACTATGACTTTAACGGCTGTATCTACGAGCCTGAGATACGGAAACTCTTTCGTTCTCACATTTTGGCGGAACACATCACCCATACGCCAATGGATATTGCAGATTACCTCAAAGGGGTAATTGCTTTCCAAGACCGCAAATACATTCACCACAAAACTTAAACAACCCAATATGACAAACACAGAAATCACTTTTATTAAAGAAATGCCCATTAGCGAACTGTACATCTTAGTACAGTGGCCGTTCGTTCAAGATCTCATGGAATACAATTGGTTTAGGGCAGAGCGCTTGCTTTACCAGTCATTTGAAGAACAAGAGTATTTAGATTCAGCCTACTTCGTGCCTGTTAAATGCATGGTGGAAGTCCAGGCAGGAGATATAAGCAACCACATGGCAATGCAGGATAAATCTGCATTGTCCTGACTTCTTACAAGGCCACTATTACAAATGCCTATACAAGTAACATCACAAATGCTTGGTGAGATTCACCAAGCATTTTTCATTTATACACAAATTTAATTCAGCAATTATGAAACAGTTAAAGAACCAGTTGCCTTATAATACGATAGTCAAAAAGGCCTATTACAAGGTGCTCAGAAAGGCGAAAGAGATGCTATGCACCATTGAGCAAGATGAGTTACGATACACGCTTGTGAGGTCTGATAACCCAACAAGTACCGGCTACATCGTTCATGAATTTATTAATCCATTGCTTTATCTCAGATTAGAAGCCGAGAATGATAGTACATTCTTTATCCACTTTGGTATAGAGCAAGTGCAAAACAATCAGCATTTAAGCAATATAACTTCAAGGTTTATTAGGTTTCTTTATCGCTTCACCAGTAAAGAAGCATCAATGATAAACATCGAAATGGCTGTCCAGACAGATTGGTTGCTTAACTCATGTTCAGATGCTTACGAATACATAGAGGAGCGCAATAAATACCACGTATTTAAGCAGCTACCCTATAAGGTAAGCGCATCTAAAAGAAAACAGATATTATCTGTTGCTTAGTGTCGCTGCTGTTTATTAACTTCGCATAAAAGCAGGAGGAAACCGCAAACAGTATTACCAATCGATATATCAACTATTTAAAATATAAGCGTTAAGCTTTGTTTGTTTTGCATTAGAAACCTTGGAAATTTTTTAAAGCTACCAAAACAAATGAGTTCAACGTCCAACGCGAAAGCGTAGGGCGAAGACTTGTTTGTGGTATCTGGGCTTTCCAAGGGCCTCTAATGCACAGACTAAGTTAAGTCCTGCGCTTTCGTGCTTTATAACCTTCCGATTCGGACTACTCGGTATTTAGTAACTATTAAACCAATCCTTCACAAACTATGAACTTTAGAATAACTATTGCGATTGCAATATCTCTATTATCTACCCTTACGGCCTCTGCTCAGGAGGTTAAAATACTTGCAAGATATGTAGTGTCCGATGCCCGAATAAACAAAATGGATGCTACCAGAACTTATCTCGACAACGGAGCATATTTTGCAGTTTACACAGTCAGTGGTAAAAAGACTGCATACATGAGTAGCTTAATGACTAAGTCCAAATCAGAATCTTATGGAGCAATCTACAATATTGAAAAGACAGATATTCCCGAAACGGATAAGGATTACCAAAAACAAAAGGTAACGTTCAAATGGTCATTCAGCAATACCTATGATAAGGAAAAAGGTACAGCCGATGTAACTTTAGTGATCTCCAATAAGCCTATGGGCAAAGCATTTGAAATGACGATACTAACTGAAAAGCTCGACCTATTGGTTTATAAAGGCTACATAGAGGGTAGCTTAACAGACATCAATTAACTCAAGGCACCCACTCAGGGTGCCTTTTAACTAACCTATCATGAAATACATTTTATATTTATGCTTGCTGCTTACAGCCTGCAGCAGTTGTACATATGTCAAAAATTACGATAAGCCACATTTAGAACTGTCCGGGGACGGCCCATATCAATTAGAAATCTCCAAATTTACTTGGGGCTATGGCATGACATCATTTAATCAGTTCAGCGGAGATTTTGCCAAGTTAGATACAAAGGTGTTTGACTTATTAAAAGGTAAAGAAGGTATTTGTAAAGTTTATTTACAGGAAAGCACTACAGATAAATACGGTAAAGAAAATACGTCCATGAACTATGTTGGCGATATAGATATCACTGAACTTAACAAATTTCAAACCTGGGAGTACTGGCGTAAAGAGCATGGTATACAAGTACTACTTTACAAAAAGTTTGTTGCCAAACCGAGTATGGCTATGGCAGATTCAGCAAGGGATGTACCGGCTTCCCTTGATTCAATGAGTAAAATGGATACCACTTTAAAAATTACTATTGAACCTGTGAAAAACATCCAGCCTAAAACCTATGCATTTCAAATTACCGACCTTTATCCTAATCCGGAGAATCAAAACCTGAGTGAAGATAGAGTAACTATTATAGGCTATATTGATGAGGTTAATATCACAAATGGCATTATGGTTATTAAGGAGAACACAGGAGAATCTACCATTGTTCAATTTTATCCTTCCGAAGCTTCATCTTTTACAAATAGGCAAATGAGATTAGCATTTAAAGAAGGTAATAAATTTGAAGGTACAGTTGCCAAAGCCGGTGCAGTTACTGTTGATTTAGTGTCTGCGGATATATCTGAAAGGTAAAAAGTATTATCCTATAGTAACTATTCGTAGAGAAGAGTTTGGCTATACAACCTCTTGTTTTTTGTTATTATATTTACGTACTAAACCTTTAAATGGCAGACTTTATAGACCCAAAGCATTTATCAGAAGTTGGTATTCATCAATGGGATGAAGGCTTTGGTGAATTTTTCGAAGGATCTGATATATTCTTGGGCAATGGATTCTCTATCAATATTTGTGAAAGGCTTAATTACAAAAGACTGTTTGAGATTTTTAGCAGAACGGCCAATCCTGTCATTATTAAAATATTTAGTAAGCTCGATACCAGTAACTTTGAATATGTAATTGAAGCTTTGCGCTTATCTCGACTTGTCAATCGTGAGTTGGGCAAAGATTATGAAGATTATGCTACGCTTATCGAGGAAATTAAAGAGGGTTTGATCAATTGTATCAAGGAAACGCATCCAACTTTTAAGGAAACTAACTTTCGTCTTATGGAATCCTTAGCAGTAGAGTTTTTACAATTTAAAGATATCTACACTACCAATTACGATGTGTTTCTATATCGGATTGTGTTAGCTACAAAAGAACTAATAGAGAGTGGTAAGAGTTTGGGAGTAATGTATCACGATGACTTTTACGAGAAGATCAGCCCCACCCAGCTAGGCTTTAGTGGATCTTATGATGATTCGCTACGCAAGATTTATTATTTGCACGGTTCCTTATTTTTTTATCGTAAGCACATCCAAACTTATAAACTAAGGAAGATCGACGAAATTGAATACATAAACTTAATTCGTAAAGAAATATCAGGAGGAAACCTGCCTGTGTTTGTTGCTGAAGGATCATCAAACGACAAGCAGCTGGCTATAAACAATAATTCCTATCTATCGTTGTGTTCTGATAAATTAAAATCAAAACGAGGCGAAGGTGACGATAAATTAATAGTCTATGGCTTTTCTTTCTCAGCACCAGATTATCATTTGGTTCAAATGATAAATACCTCAGGCGTTAAACACATGGCTGTTTCTCTCTGGCCCGGGACATCTCTTGAAGAGTTGAACGCAGAGAAATCGAGAATCAATTCATTATTCGGAAAGGTTGAGGTGACTTTTTTTGATTCAAGATCTCTTTTTAATTTTAACGGTGGGCTGACTTAGCGTTAGTTGCATGATTTCATTATTGCGCACTTGCATACAGAACCATATTTAACCATTTCCTAAGAGTTGTTTAAGAGGGAATGGTTAAATCTGTTCTTTGCGCTCCGGGGCCTCTCACACACCAGGAAGATAGGTGTTACGTTGCTCTAACCTCATCAAACCATCACGCCAAGCTTCGTTAAGCATTAATAAGCTTTTTCAAAGCACATTAACACTTAACCGGCTATCGCAGGCTTGTCATGCGATTTGATTTTCGGAGAATCGCAACTCCACACTCGCTTTCTCTGTATTTATATACGTTTCACTAACGCTGCGCTTATACTTGGTTTAGCAACCAGATAACGCTTGCAACGTTCAACATTTATAAATCCAGTCGCTCATCATAATTTTAGCTCACCTGCGTCTCGGGCGTTGCTTCTGCCTTGTCATGGGTTTTGAATAACCATACGCACAGGGCCACAATCAAAACCAACGCCAAGCCCTTGTGAAGCATTCTTCCAATCGCTCATTAGAGCTTCTTTTGGAAGACAACACCCTCTGTTCGCAGGTAGGTTCGCTAAAAACTTTACATTATATCTGAAAGTATAGTATTGTTTTCAATTAAATTATTTGAAGGTCTTACTTTATAAAATATTTGATATGCACTTGAAATATTATTTGACAAATGCAAATACCTCCGATAAGATAAATCCGCAAAACCTTTAGATGCATTTAAAGTATCAACCAGGTTTTTATAATCCTGTGTTAAACTTGCATTTGCCAGGTGTAAGTCATTAACTGCTGTTGCTAACATGATTTTTGCTATTGATGCATTATGCATAACTATAAGATTTGTAAGAGGTTCAAGCAAATGAAGCTTGATAATTCGAGGGTTCTTCACATCTTTTTGGTCGAGAAAACTCATGAATACACTATAAACGTCTTCATAATACTTCTTTATATCTGGATCTTTCTGATTGTCAATTATAGCAATAATCCCACCTGAAAGATTGATAAGCCTTTGAAACATATTATTAAACGAGTTCATTATCTCCCAGTACCTTGCATCCAATTCCTTAAAATATTTAAGACCTTCATTATGAAACTGATCTAGATAGTTTAATGCTTCCCATATATGCATGAAGCCTTTGTTCCTGCTTCTTTTTCTTTGTCCGAAACTTAAAGTTTCAAGACCATCAAAATGGGCTGTAAAGCTTTTCTCATAACCTATTTGAAATAAAATTGAAACTGACGGAACAGTTGTCATTTTGAAACGCCCATAATTAGGCTCTCCTAAGATTAAAGAATCGTTGTATTGCTCAAATAAATTTGACTGGTTCTTTAATGCAAAATAAAGTTCATTCAACAACAGTTTTATCTGTGTTCGATTTTTTTTGCGATTTAAATAGCTATTAACCGTACTGTTCAGTCCATTAATTATATAACCTAAGATGAAAACAATTATAGCAACAGAAGCCCCTAATATTGCATCCGCTGAGGACCCCAAGGCAATCCTTAAATATTCGATATTTTTATCCATAAATTAAAATTGCTAATTCAATACAATTAATGTAATGTTATAAAAGTCTTAGTGAGCAACATGGAGCAGTCGAATTAATAAAGCATTTTGTTTATCTTTAAGCTTATACTTATTATCCGAAAGGGCGCCAATTACAGTTATTACGGCTCCCACCACTATAATTAAGAATGTCTTAAACTCTTTTATAACTTCCATGATATCAGTGTAATGCATAAAGTAAATTAAAATTAGTAGCGGTGCTAGCTCCTTGTTCAAACTTAATTACTAAAAAATAACTCATTCCAGCTGTTTTGTAAGGTCTTCTAACTTTACTTTGTATACCTTCTTATCTCCTTTGCACCTGTCCGTCTGTCGTACCAGAGTTCGATGCCATGTAAACTAGCTTCAACTGGTGGTAATTTAGGTACGGGTTTTCTCTTGGGCACCGTCCTGGGTTCAACTGTAAACTCGTCGTCAGGGAATGCCTTTAACTGCATATAAGGCTCTCTATATTGATCCTTTGCACTTTGCCAGAATGATTTAACAATGCTTTCTTTCACGTGTGAATCACCTTCCTCAGCTTCCAATAGTTTGGTTACTTTTTCTGTTGCCTCCTCTGGTGAGAGTTTACCTTGATGCACCGAACGTATTATAGATTTAATCTGTTCAGGAAGTCCAGCTGACCTTTTAGAGTCCATAACCCGAGATGGATTAGGCGCAATTAATTTCTCATTAATATAGTTAATAACTTTGGTGCTATGTTCTTGGATTTTTTCAACACCGTCTATAAAACCACCATATCCACTTACTGCGGCATAAAACAGGTTTAATCCGATAATTATCTTTGCTTTGTAATTTAGGCTACCTTGTTCGACCCAAACATGTATTTCAGGGTTCTCAAATCCCAAAAGGTTTGCTTGAGCGCGATCTACTAATTCGTATACATCTTCGGCAAGGCTTTTTAAATTTTCTGCTGGAACATTTAGGTCTAATTTGACAGAAAGGTCAACTATATCCATTAAGGTACAACTTAGGTTCTCGTTAAAGATATTGTTTTCAAATAGAACTTAAGGCTTTAAAAATCAATTATGATCTCCAACGGTGATCTTTTCTCAAAGTTAGCTGATATATCAGGATACAGTCTATCTGCTTTAGTTTAATGTCATTTGTTCAAGTTAGATTCGTGACTTGTAATAGAATTCATACAACAGCCATACCACAGTTATACTGATCAGAAATACTATTCCGCTCTTCCGCATTTGCTTAAATGCCTCAGCCTTTTCCTTGGCTCTTTCAGGTGTGAGTTCGTTCATCTACGAATATAGTAAATTAGTTAATCCTCTTCTCAAAGTTAGCTGATACATCAGCATACAGTCTTCGTTTCAAGGTAGTATAACGAATATGGGTATCCATAAAAGGAACCTCCACATATTCTTATATCTCCACCTTGCCTTTAATGTTGCTCTACAGCAGTGAGTCTGTTCGAAAATTTACTCGACATTAAAACTTACTGCAATGACACAGATTAAACCCTTACTTACAATATTTGAGAATTTTGCTTACGACCAATCCATGCACACAACATTTACGGAACTACTTGATTGGACGCTGTTACCTTTTAGAAAATATGATGATGCTGAACTTCAAACCCAAGCACTCGAATCTTATCAAAACCACCCCAAAGTCACCCAACTTGTTTCCCTGATAAACATCATTGGCTGTATCTGTTTACATGATTTAAAAGGTACTACTTCGAAATCAGCATTTAATACACCATTCGAGCCAATAAGTGCAGCACAACATATAAATGGAATACAAGGCAGCTTATTTTAATAGCTGCATAACTATTGTGGTAGACTTTTGGCATTAACAGTATAACCATCAACTTTCATTTTCTGCCACTTGCCCTCATGGATGGAATAAAACTCATTAGTCTTAGTATCAAGCATAATACCAAAGCCGTTAGAATCAACTGGTTGATATCGTCCTTTATCCAACTTTTGATAAATTCCATATAATACAACGAGAATCCCCATAGCTACAACTAATAAAGCGACTTTGAAAACATTGTTCATATTGACAAGGGTAATTGGTGAAGTCTAAAGATAGCAGTTTCATGTCGTTATTATCAAATCGCATTGCGTGTTAAAATGCAGAACTTATTAGTTAGATTTAGCATCTAAACCTAACCATCTTGAAGAAATCTTTAATTCTCTTATTCCTTGCTGCAGGTCCATTTGTCAGCGCCCATAACTCAAAGCCAATTGTAGCGAAAAGGACCTTTGCAACTTGTGTTGGTGATAATCCTTGCAAAGCATGCAAGAATTGCAAGTACTGTAAGCGATGTGCTAAGAATGGTAATACATGTGGCGTTTGTAAAAAATAGTCTAATGGAATCTTATATAACACCGCTGCTTGAGAACAGTAAACAGGCTTTCTTTGCAGCTATAGAAATACATAATAAACCAGTATTCCCACATAGATATCAGATCTGTACCATATCTTTAATAAACGCATGGGAACTTGCGTTAAAAGCATTTATAGCTTCATACAATCCAGAAGTGAAACTTTTACATCCAAATGGTATATCTAAACCTTTTGAAGAATGTTTAGGATTTGTAGGTAGTAAATTAGGAAAAAAATTTCTGTTAGAAAAAGAAAATCTGGAAAGACTTTACGAGTTTAGATGTGAATATATTCACTTTTATTCTGATAACGTAGATACAATACTGTATAGTTTATTTGCCAAAAGCGTAGACTTGTATAATCGATTTATCTTCAAGTATTTTGATATGAATTTATCAGCTGAGACTAACTTAGTATTACTTCCCGTAGGCTTTAAGCCACCGATATCACCTATAGATTTTTTATCTAATCAATCAACTCTTAAAGAGTCATCAACACAAATTAAAACATTCATTGAAAAAGTTTTGACGTCTTCAAAGATGTTAGATGAAAATGGAATAGAAGAACCAATATTGTTGACGTTCAATATAGCAATGATAAACGAAAATCGAGTGAAGAACGCCGATATAGTTGCCGCTATTACTAAGGATGAAAACAAAGGTATTATATCAATTCCTAACGTATTAAGAGGAGTAAAGTTAACTAATGACGAATCTGCTAAAGCTATTAGAATTGACGAAGATAGCTTGTTTAAAACCGTTTATACGCAGACAAGTAGACAAGTTTATCTAAAAGTAAAAGACCAGTATCCATCACTGAAGCAGAATAAGGAATATCATGAAATAATGAGAAAAGCGAAAAGTGATATAAATCTTTACAAAGTTAGATTAATGGACGTACAAAATCCTGATGGCATAGGACAGGGTTTCTACAGCGCAGCTATTTATGACCTTATAGATGAACATTATGGAGATAATGACGATGCAATTAGCGGAGCTATAGTGGAGCTTTAATAACCTCCATCGCATTAACCTCCAACTTAGTTACTAACTCACCTAATCCGATTTTAAAGTTTGGAAAATTGGCTTTCTTCACCTATAACTCGTTGCTTTTCAATAAGTATGTTGATGGGCAACATTTAACTCCTAACTTTACACAACGGCAGGGCGAATTAAACGGGAAACTAGTTAAAGGCTATCTACGGATTTAATCCTTGCCGTTATTGTTCAATAGTCAAATAATGCTCATTTATGATTTTCGCACAAAGACCTTAGTCTTTTGCCATTTCTCAACTGTACATTCTTTGTGCTTCCACAAATTTCACAAATATTAAAAGAGCTTTGCTCATACGTTGTAATTATCGCTGTCAGGCTTTCACTAGCATCAGTCGTATAAAACCTCAGTCCACCTAATTTTTCCTTTATCTGACAAACTTCCTTGTCCCAACCTGTTGCAATCAGCTCAGCTATTAGATTAGATATCAATTCAAGCCAACCTTCGCTGCACTCACAGAGATTAGTTGTAATTATCTCTTTATCTTTAGAGTTCCCATTTACTAAACCTCCTATTGAGTATAGAAAATCTTCAAATTCGTGTGATGTCATTAGCAATTGATTTCATGAAAGTACTTCTTTGTACCTACAACATCTAAATAGGTGATAGAAGTATCACCATATGACCATCTTTCTACATCATCTACAGGCGTATGTCCAACGTATCGATGGTAACCAACTAGCATATCTGCCTTAGTTTCGCTTTTGTCAGCCCAAGTAATGCCACCATTTCCTCTACCGCCACGAGCACTACCTGCTTTAAAAAGCAACTTATATGCACCGCTTTCGCTAGCTTGATTAATAATGTCTGCAAGAGTATCCCCTGCTCCTTGTTTAAGCCACTGTGGTATTTGAATAAATTCAAGATACCAGGCATTTGTTATACCAGCATGAGTAAACAAATGGTTTCCGCATAGATAAGCAACCTGAAAGAGGTCGCGGTTGTAAGTAAACAAAGCCCTCAATGGTCGTTTCATAGTATCTCGATATCCACTGCATCGAAACTCCGGGTAATAAAGGTATTGGATATCATGATTGCCAAGAAGTAAAACAATCTTGTCAGGTAGCGATTTCTTCAATGCAATAATGTCTTGCAGGTTTTGGTCGATTACTAGGTCGGGCAATGTAAAGCTATCTACATAGTCACCAAGGAAAACAATCTTGTCATGATTTTCATAATCAATTTCTTTCCAAACGTCCTTACCGTGTAAGTCTCCAATTATGACGTGTTTCATACTCTTTTAAACAGCAAGCTCTCTAAATCGTAGATTGGGTCTTATTCCCGGATACAATATAGTGCTAACTTGCTGTTTGTTTTTGCTAATGTATGTGGTATGTCCTAATTTTATTTTAAACGGCAAGGCGAATTAGGCAAAATCTCAAGAAGAAGGCTATTTTAAAGATATAATCCTTGCCGTTCTATTATTATATCGACAGCGTGTTGCGAATTGGTCTTTCATAATCGTTTTGATAAAGCCTCTGCTGAGCAACACAAGCAAAAATTCTCAATATCAATTTATATCTCAAAGCATTAATCACTGACATCTTCGCTTTACCCTCATCGATAACTTTTCTTTGATAATACGTCTTTAGTTCCTGATCACATCTTAAAGCACCAAGGGCACAAATGTGTAATAACGACTTCATTCGCTTGTTAGCTATATGAGAAACCTTAGCTCTTACCTTAACAGTACCCGAATCTCTGACAAATGGTGCAATTCCTGCGTAACAAGCAAATTGTTTAGGACTTTTAATATCTTTAAACTCATTTGTTGTTATAATGATCTGTAGTGCTGTTACCGGCCCGATGCTTGGAACTGATGTTATGATCTTCATCAACCAGTTTAATTCCTCATCAGATCTTACCATATCATTCATGGCCGTTTCAATCTCTGCTAAATCAAATTGTATCGCTTGGATGCTTTTACTGCATAGCAGGGTGCCTATTTTGTGAAGCTTAGTTTTTACGAAGAGTTTTTGTTCCCCAAGAGGTGTTTTAAGTTTAAGTTGTGTTTCCAACAAACGCAATCTAAGTGAACTTAAATAGGCTAGTTGTTCTATAGCAGGCCGTTTAGCCGTCCACAGTTTGAGGTTTTCCCTATTGATATAAGCATAATTAGCAATTCTTATAGCATCGATCTTATCATACTTGCCACGCAATACACCTAATGAACTTCTAATATGCAATGCGCTTTCAATGACTATATTCGCTTTAACTTTTTTAAGCGTAGTAAGTAAGTGGTTGGCGTAAATTCCCGTTTGCTCCATAGCAAACACGGCTTTCGTCATAGTAAATTTCGGAAGGGTCTTAATTTCCTCAATGATTGCATTGATGCTTTGAACGTTGTTCTCTGCTTCACGATGAAATATAAAAGATTTTCCCTGCATGATTGCGTAATCAAGCTTATTCCTCGATATATCTATTCCTATAAAGTATGTATAGCGTTTGACCTTAGTTGTTGCCATAATTAGGTAACAGAAGATTTTGTCCTCCAATAAGCCGACGATCCTGGAAGAGTTATAATGCGCTCCTGTTACTAAGTAAATTTAACATTGCTTCTGATTCATTACAAGAGCATGGATGAGAGGATTCTAAATTAAGAGCTACCGTTGCCCGATTGTGTCGGATCATTAAATTATTATACCTGATGTAAACTGCACTTTAGTATCTTTATTCAAACGGCAAGGCGCATTAAAGGACATCTGTGGTAAGACCATAGGCAAGATTTAATCCTTGCCGTTTTAGCATACCTGAGTTGAATGATAAATAACAGAGGATTATTCCGAGGTATAGATATAATATCTAGAAAGACTATAATGCGCCTCAGTTGCTCGTGCGAATATAAGCAATGAATTTAGGTAACTTATCCTTTTTAAAAGGTACTGTTCTTGGTCATTTCGAAGTTTACCTTCTAAATTATAAAGTTTAATAAGGTCTGCGAATGTGCCTTAGAACGTGAAGGGCCAATAAATGAGCTGGTGTTTTTACCCATATCCGGGTAGTATTGTCATTAAATGTACTAACTTACAAGACGTTTGCTATTATCTAAACCATATTTATGTCCGACAACCAATCTCAATATTTGCCTACAAAACTATTACAACAATATATCGACACTTTTTACGGATATGGCAGCTGGTCTACCAGTAAATTTTGGTTTATAGGCATTGAAGAAGGTGGTGGCAACGAAAAGAAAGATTTAGAACGAAGGCTTAGTAGTTGGGAAAACTTAGGTAAAAGCGATTTAATTGATTGCAAATTGCACCATCAAAACACTGGCTCGTTTACAAAGACCCTATTGCTTAAAATGCACAGTAGAACATGGACAAGGCTGATATTAACAAAGCTTGGATTTCAAACTATCCCTAAAACCCATGAAGCAATGCTTAACATTCAAAACAATGACTGGGGTATAACAAATTCTGATAACTTGCTCGTTGAACTTCTGCCTTTGCCTTCACCTGGATTAAAGTATTGGAATTATAAAGATTGGGTAGACCTTAACTCTTCGCTAAGCTTTTTAAGTGATAGAAATGCTTACAAACTAAAAGTTATCGAAACGAGAGTAAATTATATTAGATCAAAGATAGCCGAACATCACCCTGTTGTAGTTTTGTTTTATGGGAAAATGATGGAATCTCATTGGGATAGTATTATAAATAGCAACAAAGAATTAGATTGTTTTAAAATAGGTGACCACTCGGTGCGATATATCAAAATTGATAAAACGTTATATGTTCAGTGCCCCCAGCCAACATACATTATGGCATACGCTTTTTGGACGGAACTGGGTCACAAAATAAAGACTTGGTTATAAGCCATATTAGAAGATAGCTCAATCATTATTAACTAGCACATTTTAATGTCAAAGGGTATATACAAGAATAAACTTGACAAGAAATGTGCGTAAAATCCATAGATTGAATTGATAAAAGGAAAGGTTGCTTCAATATCACAGCAGATAAAACCCGTCTTTTGAATATTTTCAGCTCCTTAGGCTTGAATTTCATAAATAACAATAAGCAAATGATAACACAAAAATTAGAAGACCTTTACACACAAAACCTAGACCGATTCATGTCAGTACGGGAAATTCTTAAGGATCATAACATTAATGGCCCCTACCTATGTTCTCCAACTGACTTGTATTTGAACCAAAAAATAAAACTATTAATCATTGGCCAAGAAACAGCCGGTTGGACAAACCATGATATAAAAGGTCAAATGGTGAAATATGAAACCTTTAAAGTGGGTAAAACTCACAATTCCACGTTTTGGCAAATGGCAAGAAGTTTAGAAACAGCCTTTGATAATACAGCGTATTCCTGTGCAGCTTTAAATTTAAACAAATTTGATGTTGCTGGCCATAATCCTAGAACAGAAGTCCAGATACAGCCAATTAGGGCTCTTGATGACATTCTAGTTCCTGAAATTAAAATCATTAATCCAAATGTTTGCATTTTCTTTACATCGCATAATTCTGATTATAGATTGAAAAATCTCTATCATGATTTGAAATATATTGAAATTGAAGGATGGAACGTAAAACACCTTTGCTTTTTAAAGCATCCCAATTTACCGGAATATACTTTTCGAGCCTACCATCCTAATTACCTGAGAAGAAAAGGACTTGAGAGTAAAGTTGTTGCTTCGATAGCGTCACAATTATTGTAAACAATTAACAATTATACATTGTCATTTAAAAATGGCTTCTAAAGCGCTCGTACTAATATGTGAGAGCGCTTTTTTTACGCACAAATTATTTCATTGCTTAGCGCTTTATGTATTAAAGGAAAAATGTGCCTAATGAAAGAATCCCACCACACATACAATATAATCAATACTGGCAAGCAAAATTAGCCAGTTAAGCCGCAAACGGTGGCCTTATCCCCACTATGTCCCACAATCCAAGGTAGTATCAAAAACATTGTAGGCTTTCACGGCATAAACCTACATGCCCTTGCTCTGCCCATTTATTCCATGTACCTAAAAGTTCTTTGCTCTCCACCTTGACCTTATTGCCTCTTACAGGCTGTCAAGCTGCCATAATTAATTTATTTAATCACTTTAAATCATTTAAGATCATGGCTACTACAGCACAGACCACCACACCAACAAATACTTTCGTTGACACTTACCAGGAAGTAACCGATGCAGTTATTAAAGCATTGGAAGAAGGCACCGTAATTTGGCAATGTCCCTGGAGCCAAGTTGGCCTACCTAAGAACATTACCACAGATGTAAACTACCGGGGATGGAACTTATTCCTACTTAACTTTCATGCAATGATTAAAGGTTACCCAACACCTTACTACATTACCTACAAACAAGCTCAAAGGCTTGGAGGCATTATTAAGAAAGGCGAGAAAGGCGTACGCATCATCTATTGGGCAGAAGTCGAATTGAAGAATCAAAATGAAGAAGCTAATCAGCAAACCAACACTGACGAGCAAGCTAAACCTCGTACCATCATGGTACCGAAAACTTACGCCGTCTTTAACATTGCTCAAACCGAAGATATCGAGTTTCCTGCTTTTAATGCAGAATTGAGAAGTGATGCAGAGAAGATTGCGAACTGTGAAATCGTTGTCGACAATATGCCAAATAGACCTACTATACGCAAGAACGGCACAAACGCGTACTACCAACCATCGACAGATACGGTTGTCGTACCGAGCCTTAAAAGATGTAAATCTAACGAAGCTTATTACAGCACATTATTTCATGAGCTGGCTCACAGTACTGGCCATGAAAGCAGACTGAATCGTAAAGAGTTATTAAACGCTGAAGGCTTTGGTAGCGCTACTTATGCAAAAGAAGAACTTACTGCTGAAATGACTGCTGCATTCCTGGGAGCAGTAACCGGAATTGGTAATGCAACTATCGAAAACAGTTCAGCCTACATTGAAAGCTGGCTCAAAGCTTTGAAGAATGACAAAACCTTAATCATTAAGGCTGCTGCACAGGCTCAACGCGCTGCTGATTATATCTTATCAGTAGTTTACGAACCGGCCTAAAGTTTAAAGCCCTAACGGGCTTTTTCTTTCATTACTACTCATTATTATACATTATGAGGACAAGATTGCATCATCACAACTTCATTTGTGTTTTAAATTTATTTTTGAATTACCCTTATACAATGATTCATGCAACCTTACAAATGACAAACATTAAATAAGTACAATCATTAAATGTTATGTATGATGATATGTACTTCAATGCAAAAATAATTAATGCCTTTATAATAGCTATTGCTAACCGGTTTATTAAATTCCTAAACACCTAATCACGTTTAACATGGTCATTTGTCCCAAGAAAGTTTTTAGCTATTCGTACGTAGCTTTTATCACTATATCCGTCCTAGCGTTTAGTTGCAAAAAAGATCATTTATCAACATCGCCTGCGCCCCAAACGAACAATGGGTTAAATTTCGATATGGTATCTAACATCATTATCGATAGCCTCGAACAAGATAGGTTTGTGATAAAATATAATCTGTTGTCTGCGTATAAGGAATCTGGTCTAATATTATCAAAAGATTCTCTATCATTAATAAATGATGCTTCGGTCAATTTTATTCGACAAATAGCCAACCAAGACGGTGACAAAAGATTTTTCACTACGGTGAAGATTCCAGAGAACGAGGTCTTGGCCGCATATTGGTTTAAAATCTTTTACACTGATAACGAGGGTAAAACGCACTATTCTAAAGTTATTAAACAAGACTTTTCATTATATAAAGTTATTAATAAATTCATTGTGAAAGGTCCAGAACTGGATAACAATGTAGGCGGAACTTATACTTCTTTAACCATTACCAGCCTGAATAATGACATCGACAAGAATAATTATTCTGCAACAATTAATGGAATACAAACTCCTGTTGCCAATATCACTCATTACGAAGGAGGCAATTCACTTAACTATAATTATATCACATTTGATATCCCAACTACCATATCGCTACTTCCAAGTAAATTAGCGCTTAGCTATAAAAACAAAGTGGTTTTTACTAGTGATGTCACTATAGTAGGTGGAGGCATACAATTTGCCACTAAACATCCCGCCTCGTATCAGTATGGAGCCTATTTCACTTACCAGAATGAACTTTATATACTTAATCATGCCGGCAACTCAGATATAACATCTGCAAAGTGGAATCCCGTTACGAACGTTTGGCAAAAATTAAGGGAGCCTGCAAATGACATAGACATGTCAGGTCTTGAAGATCATCAGGGATTCGAAATCAATGGCGTGATCTATTTTCCACCAGCAAGGTGGAATGAGTCTCAGACTTATAATAATGGCGTTGAAGTAAAACGGTATTGGGAATACATCTACAGCTATACACCGGCAACAGATACCTGGCAGCGGAAATTGGTTTACAAAAGTAATACCAGCAACATTCACATGATCGCATACGACTGCTTTGTCCGTAAAAATAAACTTTACAGTTTAATAAATTATGCTTTGAAGGATGTCATCAAAGAATATAACCCCGTGAACGGTTCCTGGAAAGAGATCATGACCGTACCTCTTCAGGGGGCAGGGGGACACAAAACAGTTATTCTGAATGATAAGGTTTATATCCTGACTGAGCTGGTAAATAAACAATATTACGCCACAACAGACTTTGTAAACAAATTTTACCAAATTGACCTTGACACTAAAACGATGGTAGAAAAGCATTCTCTTCCAAATACCATTATGGGCACCCATCGTCCCTTGCTATTTACCTATCAAAACAAGGTATATGTTTATGGCGGATATTCCAGTACCGGATATGTCACCATTTCAAGCACCTTATTCGCCTCTTACGACCCAATTACAGACGAATGGTCACCTGTTGCCAACGATTATAACGGCGCTAAGGTAAGTTTAAATGAGGGCTTTATAGTTCAATTAAAAGAATCATTGTATATCGGTTCAGGCAGAAATAGCAATACACGCTTCAATAAAAATATATATGAGCTTTTCTTAAAATAATAATATATGTAAAGATACGCCTCACGTTCCTTTGCTTCCATGGTTTGATTTGCCATTTAAAGTTCGCTTACGTAACTTGTTTACGTAGATATCAATCTATCTTTTAATGTGAGCTATTTAGGCTTATGAATTGTCTAGAAGCAAGGGAAAGTGGCTACCCCTGATCAAGTGGCCTTACTACAAGAATTTTAATATTGTCGCAATTTTCATTTAATCATTATCTGAATCCTACTAATGAATCTGTTCAAACTACACTCCTTTACATGCGGACTGCTTGTTATGTCCCTTAGCTTTGCTTCCTGCGGTAAAAAGGATAGCCCACCAACTCCTTCAAAACCTGATAGTCCAATTACAATTCCGTTGGCAACATGGCCAACCAATGCAGATATTTATTTCGTTGGTTCGATAAAGAAGGACGGACCTAAGCCCATACCAACTATCTGGAAAAATGGTACGCCAACAACTTTATTTAACACGTTAGGTGCTACACCTAATGAAAATGCTGACGCGTTAGCTGTCACCGTGGCTAATGGTAATGTTTATGTCGCCGGATCTGCAAGTGTACCGGGTTACAATGTGGCAGTCTCCTGGAAAAATGGTGTACTAAAAAGGCTTCCTACAAAATCAATCTTTTCCGAAGCTAATGCTATTACAGTTAGTGAAAATGATATTTATATTGCTGGCATGGCCGACAATAAGCCTACTTTATGGAAGAACGGTATAGAGACCACTCTGTCTAAATTGTCAGGCGTCGCTACTGCTATTTTTGTTCAGGGGACGGATGTTTATGTTGCGGGAAATACGTTTGACAGAAAATCTCATACTACCTTATGGAAGAATGGCAATCTTGTTCCTCTTGATACCGATGGCTCAGCATTTGAAAGTTCAGTTAACGCCATGTGGGTAAATGGTACTGATACATACCTTGCAGGTGGAATTGAAGGTACTGGCGCTGTAATATGGAAAAATGGAAAATCAAATGTGCTTTTCAATGGAGGATACACAACTTTTTCTGATGCTACGGATATCATAGTTAAAGGAGACGATGTATACGCAGCAGGTTACATTAGAAGTAACACCGTGCTTTGGAAAAATGGCGCCGTTACCAACATGCCGTTGAATGATAGGAACAGTATAAGAAATAAAATATCGATAGGTTTTAATGACAACGACCTTTATCTTTCATCAGGCCTGGATGGTAAGGCTAACGAGGTTGACGCTATATTGTGGCAAAACAATGTTGCTTACCAATTTAGTAAATATTTTAGTGTCATTGTAGGGATGGCTGTCGTTCCGCATTGATAAATAATAAGATTTCACAACAGTTAGAATTGCTAAAGAGTAGCGCTCATTGATTGGTTAAAAGTAGCTTAGACAGTTTCATTTAAAAGGTCACTATTCTAAATCCAGGAAGATACTTGCACTTGTTACCTTATAAGAAGGTAGGATAGATGACACCCAGAAAGCACCCAACCTCAATTTAAAACGCAGATTAGGATTTCCAAAAAATATTAAATCTTTGTAATTCTCCTATACTAAGTAACATCAATCAACTTTTTGGAAAATGGTAATAGTTAACTCTACCCAATGCATAACTTAGTTGCTAAAACATGTGTTTTGCACCGTTTTGAGCCAAACAGGGCGAATTGCACCTTTTAAGGCATAAATGACGAATTGCATCAACATTGCACCAAACACAGCATTTACCTTTACATCTATCAACTCATTATCATTTCCAAAAAATCTCAAATCTTTGTATATTATCTATATATAGTAATTAGTAATAACTTTTTGGAAATTGGATGATCAATTAAGAAAATATACACCCTTCAACAGGTGAGTTTTTCCAACTTTGAATTGAATAGTATCTTGTGTAACTTTAGATTCATTCACTTTACAAATACCTTATTAAACGAAGTTAACTAACAAAGCGTGGCTAAAGTATCAGCAAAGAATATCCGAAATGCACTAAAGTGTATCGGCATAGACGAGTTTCGTTTACGCCTGTATGGGCATCATAATCATTCATTCACTTAAAACAAAACAGATATGGAAAACACAAGTTAACCGTCAGAAACTGCGCCAAAACTGCGCCAAATTCAATAGATGTAAACCTGTAAAGCAGTATTTATCTATATTTGAAATCAAGAAAAGTCGTGAGACATATCAACTAACAAATTGTAAAACCTGCATTTGCGGTTTGGAAACGGCCATTGACGCCTTAAAACAAGAACACCCCTTAGCATATACTAAGAGGTGTTTTGTGCGCCCACCTGGGCTCGAACCAGGGACCAAAAGATTATGAGTCTTCTACTCTAACCAACTGAGCTATAGGCGCTGAAAATATTGATATTTTCGAGGGGCAATATTACATATTTGTGTGCAATTAACAAAAGCCAAAATCGATTTTTTTTATTTTAAATTGTCCTTCCTTTATCCTGGTGCGTACATATAGTGCATATTATTACGAAGCATATTAAATAAACCGCTGTATATCAGCTACACGGCATGCATGCAATATAATTTAAAAAAATTGTGGTTTTAAAATTTTCCTTGAATAGGTAGGCAAAATCTTTAATATAATGCAATTTCCATCACCTATAAAACTGAATAAATTGTAGTTTTGGCTAACCGGCACACTATGCAGAACATTAAAAACATCATCTTCGATTACGGCAACGTTATATTCAATATCGATTTCCGCAAAGCACAGCAAGCTTTTAAAGAATTGGGCATTACTAATCCTGATGAATTTTTCGGACATCGCCAGCAAGATCAGATATTTGATCAATTTGATCGCGGCGAGGTGTCGGCAGATGAGTTTAGGGCTTATGTGAAGCAAATAATTAGAAACCCTGCTATTACCGATCAGCAAATAACCGACGCCTGGAACAGCCTTTTGTTAGGTATCGCCCCAGGCAATAACGATCTGTTGCTGAAATTCAAGGCGAAATACCGCACTTTTTTGCTCAGCAATATCAACGATATCCACTATAACTATATCATGAATTATTTGAAAACCGATTTTGGGTTTGACGATAACGAGCATCTGTTCGAGAAAACTTACTACTCGCACCTGGTGGGCAAACGTAAACCTCAGATAGACTTTTTTGAGCAGGTACTGGCCGAAAACAACCTTAGGGCCGAAGAAACTTTGTTTATAGACGATAGTCCGCAGCATTTAGAGGCCGCCAAAACATTGGGCATTCAAACTTTTTTGATGACCGCTCCAGATACGCTGGCTGCTTTTGCCGAGCGTGAACATTTGGTTTGATTATTGAATGGCAAGGGTATGTATACAACCTTGATCCACCAATATCAGTTAGTACTATCGTCCCGCGAGGCGGTATTTACTTACCTGGAAACTTTAAAACCTGAAGACCTGGTGAAACCTGTTGCCTCGTTCAACAATGAAAGCATTGGCAGCATGCTTATACATGTAGCCGATACTTATACATCATGGCTGGTTAACTTCGCCATGCAACAAAACCGTCCGCTTGGAACGTCAGATCATTATAAAGACCTACCCTCTATCCGCGCAAACTTTGAACAGGTAAACTTAATAGTTAATGATTTTTTGCATCACTTTACAGATAAATTAAACACCCCGTTAACTTTGCCTAAAAGAGATGGGGTGGAATTAACCCTTACACCATTGCAATTATTTACTCATGTCGTCACTCACGAGTTTCATCACAAAGGGCAGGCCGTAAACATGAGTAGGCAGTTGGGCTACATACCAGTTGATACGGATGTGATAAGATCTTAGCTATTTAAAAAAATGTTAATCTGACTTGTCAAAGCGTTAGCAGGATTACAAAATTGTTTTACAGGCGCAATGTTACAATTTTTCTCAGTTATTCCTTCTTCTCTTCTCTTTAACAATTAAACTCAATTCCCTGCTCATTTGGCCTGCAATGGCTGTGTTCTCCTGTGCACGTCGGAAAAGGTAGGGCAGCACTGCTTTTATAGGTCCGTAAGGCACATATTTAGCTACATTATAGTTAGCATAAGCCAGGTTAAAACTAAGATTATCGCTCATACCTAAAAGCTGTGAAAAATACACATGTGGGTTTTTATGCGCAATTTGCTTTTCGTTTAGGAGGTCGGCCAGCAGGCGGCAGCTATCCTCGTTATGGGTACCGGCAACAATGGCAATATTGGCAATGTTATCGGCACAGTAAATCAGGGCATCGTTATAGTCGCGGTCGGTAGCTTCTTTATTAGGTTGTATAGGCGATGGATAACCTTTTTCTTCAGCACGTTTGCGCTCTTTTTCCATGTAAGCACCACGTACGATCTTAGCGCCCATTATAAAGCCCTCTTCTTCAGCAATGGCGTGGTCCTGGATAATAGAGGCTAGTTTATCATGGCGATAAAGCTGGTAAGTGTTATAAATAATGGCTTTCTCTTTGTTAAAAAAGCGCATCATGTTTAGTGCCAGGTTATCAATCGTTTTCTGGATCCAGCTTTCTTCAGCATCTATCATTAAAGGCACACCTTCAGAATGGGCCATTTCGCAAATAGCCAATACCCTATCCTGTACGGTTTGCCATTCTATTTGCTCATCCACACTCAACTTTAACCCGCTATCTAATTTCTCCAGCAGCCCAAAACGGCCAACACCGGTAATTTTAAACACTGTAAGCGGGATGTTTTTGCCTTTAGCAGCGGTAAGTATGGTGCGGATGATCTCGTCGCGGGTGCTGTCAAAAACAGATTCTTCGTCCTCCCCTTCTACAGAATAATCTAATATGGTACCTACACCGCCATCGGCCAGGTTCTGGGTGGTTTTAGCACACTCCTCAATAGTTTCGCCGCCGCAAAAATGTTTAAATATGGTGGCTTTGATAAGCCCTTTAATAGGCAAACCTATTTTAACAGCAAAATTGGTGATTGGCGGCCCTATCTTCACTAAAAAGTTTACATTAATAACTTTAAAAAGCCAGTAAGCACGGTTAAGGTCGGTATTAGTAGAATGGCGGAAAGCGATCTCGGTATTTTCGAAGGATAATTTATCGTTTGGACTCATGTATGTTGATGTTCGTGGTATATAGTTCATGGGTCATAGCCATTTTCATGAGACTACATGAACTATGATCTATTAACTATAAACTGGGTGCAAAATTATAAAATGATAACTCATTATCACACGAATAGTTTAATTTTGCTGGTCATGATAGAATTTAAGGTAGAAGGCGACTATATCCCCATGATACAACTGCTTAAAGCGGCCGGTTTGGTACAAACAGGCGGCGAAGCGCAGATAGTGGTAGAACACGGCGAAGTGATATACAACGGCGAGGTTGATTACCGCAAACGCTTAAAGGTAAAACAAGGCGATGTTGTTGAATTTAGGGGACAGAAGATCAAGGTAGTATAATGAATAACATACAGAGCGATAGCTATATCGTATATTTTAATGACAGCTTAACCGAGCTGGCCAATTTTGTAAAACAGGGCAACTATTCCCGCGCTTTTATCCTGACAGACGAACATACTACCGAGCACTGCCTGCCCATTGTTAAAGAATATTTAGACGAGCTGGACAACTTTGACCTGATAGAAGTAAACGCAGGTGAAGAAAGCAAAACCATTGATTTTTGTATTGGTATTTGGAAAACCCTGATAGATTTTGGCGCCGACCGTAAAGCACTGATGATAAACCTGGGTGGTGGTGTGATAACCGATATGGGCGGCTTTGTGGCATCTACCTACAAACGCGGGATAGATTTTGTACAGGTACCCACTACCCTGTTATCACAGGTGGATGCCTCTGTTGGTGGTAAAACCGGGGTTGATATGGACGCTGTCAAAAACATTATCGGTACGTTCACACAGCCAAAAGCGGTATTTATGTACGGCGGATTCCTGCAAACATTACCTCCCCGTCAGATATTATCCGGCCTGGCCGAAATGCTTAAACACGGACTGATTGTAGATAAACCTTACTGGGATACGCTAAAAATAAGCGACCTGAGCCTGCCAGCTGATGAATTGGTGCACCGCTCGGTAGCGATAAAAAACGAGGTTGTTATTGAAGACCCTCATGAAAAAGGCATCCGCAAGGCGCTAAACTTTGGCCACACCGTTGGCCACGCGGTAGAAACCTGGTCGCTGATGAATGATGCCGATCCGCTTTCGCATGGCGAGGCTATTGCCATTGGGATGATCTGCGAGGCCTGGTTATCCAACCAAAAAATTGGCCTGCCGGATAGCGAACTGCTGGAAATAACTGAGGTATTGATACACCTGTACCCGCGTTACAAAGTAGCAGAAAGCAGCTTTGCAACCTTGTTAGAACACATGCAAAAGGATAAAAAGAACCAAAACGGGCAAATAAATTGCACTCTGCTGATGCATATAGGCGAATATAGTATTGATAATATCTGCACAGAGGACGAACTTTGCGATAGTTTAAGATATTACGCCAACCTGTAAAATGCCCCCTTTAGATCCACGTAAAGAAGCCGTTGTTGTACTGATAGCCCTGCTGGTATTGCTTACCCTCACCGAGATGTGGCTAAGCTACCGCCAAAACCGTCATTATTACGAAAAGCGCGATACCTTTACCAACATTTACCTTACCTCGCTGGCCTTTTTGCTGAACCTGGCGGTAAATGGTAGCACTTTCTTTTTACTAAGTTATGTTTACCGGTATCGGCTGTTCGAGATCAGGAATGCATTTTGGTACTGGTTTGTGCTGGTAATTATGCAGGACTTTTTATACTGGGTGCTTCACTATACCGGCCATTATTGCAGACTATTTTGGGCCATGCATGTAACTCATCACTCGTCAGAGCATTTTAACTTTACTACAGGTTTCCGTTCTACGGTGTTCGAGCCGCTTTATCGTACTTTCTTTTATTTGCCGCTGGCCTTGTTTGGTTTTAATGCGGTAGATATTCTATATGCCTACCTGGTTACCCAGCTTTATGGCAACCTGGTACACACCCAATACCAAATCCCTTTACCCAAATGGTATGGGATGATATTTGTAACCCCGGCACATCACCGTGTGCACCACGCATCCAACATCCCCTACCTGGATAAAAACATGGGTATGGTACTGATACTTTGGGATAGGATGTTTGGTACCTTCCATGATGAAGATGCCAACGAGCCCGTTAAATACGGACTTACCCACCAACCCGAAAATATGGGCCCCGTTAATGTACTTTTCCACGAGTGGCGGGCTTTAATCGCTGATATAAAAAAAGCACCCGGCATCGGCAATAAAGTGAAGTACCTGTTTTACCCACCCGGCTGGAGCCACGACGGCACCACCCAAACAGCCAAGGTTTTGCAGAGGCAGTATAAGAAACCGGGTCTTTAAGAAAACGTGAGCATGAAGATTTCACAAAGAAAGCAAAACAGCCTTTTTACCGAACTTTATTCTGTTAGGCCAAAATATTTTGAGAAAAATAAAATTATCTATTGACAAATTAATTTTTACTTGTACATTTACGGCATAACAAAAAACAATGATCACAACACGTGCATATTTTTATGGTTTCTACTTTTACTTTAGCAGTAAGAGCCGGGACTGATATGTACTAACAAAACATACAAACTTAAAAAAGTCCCGGCCCTAAAAGCCGGGACTTTTTTACTTTAACAACAACATGAAAACTGATAAACCAAGAGTTGCCATACAAGGGATCCGCGCCTCCTTCCACGAAGAAGCCGCATTCAGATACTTTGGCGAAAATATTGAAACCGTAGAATGCAACTCTTTCAAACAAACATTTGAGGCCCTGCAAAATGGCGACGCTGATTATGTGGTTATGGCTATAGAAAACAGCATTGCCGGCAGCATATTACCTAACTACTCGCTAATGATGAGCTACAGTTTCCCGGTTGTGGGCGAGGTTTATGTACCTATCCAACTGCACCTGATGGCTTTGCCCGGTGTAAGGTTCGATCAGGTAAAATATGTAACCTCCCACCCTATCGCCATTCGCCAATGCATTGATTTTTTTGACGAATACCCGCACCTTAAGATTGTAGAAAGCAATGATACTGCCGCCTGCGCTAAACGCATCCGCGATGAGCAGTTAACAGATACTGTAGCCATTGCCAACACACTGGCCGCACAGCTTTACGGGCTAGACGTTTTAGAGCGCCGTATAGAATCTAACAAACTAAACTTTACCCGCTTTTTGATCATGACCACGCATGAGAATGCCAAAAAGAAGGGTACGCCAAATAAAGCATCCCTATGTTTCCAGGTGAGTAACCAGGTAGGTGCGCTGGCCAAAGTGCTGAACATTTTTGCGCAAGAAAACGTGAACATGAGCAAAATTCAAAGCATGCCGGTTTTAGGCAGGCGTAACGAATACAATTTTTATGTAGATATAGAGTGGACCGAAAGCAGGCAGTTTGACAATGCCATACGCCATATCTTAAAATATACACAAAACTTTAACATACTGGGCGAGTATCAGCGATACGAAGAGGATACCACACCTAAACCCCTTAAAGCCGAAAAAACTAAACGATATATTAACATAAAGAAATTAAACGGGCAGGCCGATGATTGAAGGAGAGTATAGCAACCATTCGGATGATCGAAAGTCGGTAAGTCCGTAAGACGAAAAGAAATAGAAATACAATATTAAAATAACAAATAAGTAAAATTTAAAAAGCATCTTCCGGACTTTCGGACGTACCGACTTCCGGACCAACAAACAAGAACATGAAACACAACTTAAACATACAGCCCCTTAATTCCTGGATCAATAAATCAGGTAAAGAACCTTTAGTTATTGCCGGCCCATGCAGTGCCGAAACAGAAGACCAGTTAGTTGCAACCGCACATTTATTAGCTAAAACAGGTAAAATAAGCGCCCTGCGTGCAGGTATCTGGAAACCACGTACCCGCCCGGGCGAGTTTGAAGGTATTGGCAGCATTGGTTTAGAGTGGTTAAAACGCGCTAAAGAAGAAACCGGCTTACCAACTGCTGTTGAGGTAGCCACAGCTAAACACGTAGAAGAAGCTTTAAAAGCAGGTGTAGATATCCTTTGGGTTGGTGCACGCAGTACCGTTAACCCTTTTACCGTGCAAGAAATTGCTGATGCTTTACGCGGCGTTGATGTACCGGTAATGGTTAAAAACCCGGTTAATCCTGATCTTTCTTTATGGGTAGGTGCTTTAGAGCGTATCAACAATGCCGGTATCACCAAACTGGCGGCTATTCACCGCGGTTTCTCATCTTACGAAAAGTCGGCTTTCCGTAACGAACCAATGTGGGACATTGCCATCGCATTGAAAACACTGGTACCAAACTTGCCTATTATCAACGACCCAAGCCACATTACCGGTAACCGCGACCTAATCGGTTACATCTCACAAAAAGCTTTAGACTTGGATATGCAGGGACTGATGATAGAATCGCACATTGACCCTACCGTTGCCTGGACAGATGCTGCACAACAGGTTACCCCTGCTGCTTTATCAGAGATCATAGATCATTTAGCTTTACGTAAACCAGAAGTTAAAGGCGCTGAATTGAACGATAAACTGACCGAGCTGCGTAACCAGATAGATAAAATTGACGACCTGATCATCCAGAAAATGGCAGAGCGTATGAAAATTGTGGAGAAGATTGGTAATCACAAAAAAGATAATAACGTTACCATTTTACAGGTAAACCGTTGGGACGAGATCTTACACAAACGTACCAGCTATGCTAAAGCCTTAAAACTAAGTACCGAGTTTACCGAGAAATTACTGGAACTGATGCACAGCGAATCTATCCGTAAACAAACTGAGATCATGAACGCAGGCCAGGAATCGGCCCCTGCAGAAAAATTGACACACGCTTAAAAGCCTCTCCCCAACCCCTCTCCAAAGGAGAGGGGCTTAAGAAACTATTTACACTCTCTCCTTTGGAGAGGGTTTACGTGAGGCTAAAGTGCGGATGCCAAAAAGCTTAAAGTCTCCCCTGCCGGGGAGATTTAGAGGGGGCTTATAACTATATACAATGAAACATAACATCATACTTACCAAACCCGGCAAAACGGTAAACGGTACGGTACAGCTCACCGGTTCAAAAAGTGAGTGCAACCGCGCGTTGGTTATCGAGGCGCTAAGCGGCGGTAAGGTTAAAGTTGAAAATATTTCTGACGCGGCAGATGCTGTTACCCTTGCGGGAATATTGCGGGAGTCGGCAGTTGAAAGTGAGCAGTTGGCTGTAGGACATAGACCATCGGCCATCGACCATGGACAACAAACCGTAAACATCGGCCCCGCAGGTACAGCTATGCGTTTTTTAACAGCGTACTATGCCATAGGCGATCAGGAAGTAATACTTACAGGCAGTGAGCGGATGAAGCAAAGGCCAATAGGGATATTGGTTGATGCCTTGCGCAGTTTGGGTGCCCATATCAGTTACGAAGAAAATGAGGGGTATCCCCCTATTAAACTTAAAGGCAGTTTTGAACAGCAAACCCGTAAAATCAGTATTAAAGGTAATATCAGCAGCCAATACATTACTGCCTTGTTGCTTATAGCTGCCCGGCTGCCCTTAGGTTTAGAATTACATATCGATGGCGACCTTACCTCGCGCCCCTATGTAGAGATGACCCTGGCTATGCTTAAACAGGCAGGCATCCAGCATAGCTGGCAGGATAATGTGATCGCTATAGAAAAGCAGGACTATGCCGAAACCTCCCTTTGGGTTGAGCCTGACTGGAGCGCAGCATCTTACTGGTATGCTATTGCCGCTTTAAGCAACGAGGCGGAGCTTTTTCTTCCGGGACTAACATCTTATAGCTTACAGGGCGATAGTGTGATCACCGAGTTGATGGCAAATTTCGGTATCACCTCGCAGTTTAAGGATGGCGGTGTGCATTTAACCAAAGAGCCTAAAGCTATCCAGCTTAAGATCTTCGACTTGAAGGAATGCCCGGATCTGGCGCAAACCGTTATTGTGGTATGTGCCGCTTTGGGCCACGAGGCAAGCTTTACCGGCCTGGAAACTTTAAAAATTAAAGAAACCGACCGCATACTGGCCCTGCAAACCGAGCTGGCAAAAATGGGTGTTAAACTGATAGAAAAAGGACAGGTTTATAAACTGGATTGCAGCGAAAAACAGATCCCGCAGCGTATGTTTGTAAATACTTATGACGATCACCGCATGGCCATGGCCTTTGCGCCGCTGGCTATACTGATACCCGAACTGGAAATTGAAGATGCCGACGTAGTAGAAAAATCATATCCGGCATTCTGGACAGATCTGCAGAAGGTAGGGTTCGAGGTGAAACCGGTGTAATTACCACCCCATCATTGCGAGGTACGAAGCAATCTATTTAGGACAATTGTACACCTTGCATGAGGGATTTGCTCAAAGAGATTGCTTCGTACCTCGCAATGACGCGCGGGGAGTGAAATTAATTCTCATATCTAAAATCTAATATCTCACATCTAACGTATTATGGCAGGTAATTCATTCGGTCAATTATTCAGGATAACAACCTTTGGCGAATCGCATGGCGAGGCTATAGGCGTAATTATAGATGGCTGCCCCGCCGGGCTGGATGTTGACCTGGACTACATCCAGGGCGAACTGGATAAGCGCAAGCCGGGCCAGTCTAAAATAACTACCCAACGTAAAGAGAGCGATGTGGTAAAAATACTATCGGGCACGTTTGAGGGTAAAACCACAGGCACGCCTATCGCCATGATCATCCCTAACGAAGATCAGCGCTCTAAGGATTATGGCCACAATGTGGATGTGTTCCGCCCCTCCCATGCCGATTATACGTATGCCACCAAATACGGTATCCGCGATCATCGTGGTGGTGGCCGCTCGTCCGCACGCGAAACAGCCGCACGTGTGGCTGCGGGCGCATTAGCCAAACTTTTATTAAAAACGCAAGGCATAGAGGTGTTGGCACACGTAAGTAGCGTAGGCACCATTAATGCGCCTAATATATTTATTGAAAGTGCCGAAGAGTTTTTAGAAACCCGCGAGCAAAACATTGTACGCTGTGCAGACCCCGCTACTGCCGAAGAAATGATAGCATTTATAGACGGCATCCGCAAACAGGGCGATACTGTTGGCGGCAAGGTAAGCTGCCACATTACCGGCGCACCCGTTGGCCTGGGCGACCCTGTTTTTGATAAACTGCATGCAGACCTGGGTAAGGCTATGTTAAGCATTAATGCCGTACACGGTTTTGAATTTGGTTCGGGTTTTAGCGGCAGCGAAATGCGCGGATCTGAGCATAACGACATTTTTATGAAAAACGCCGATGGCAGCGTAAGCACCCGCACCAATTTCTCGGGCGGCATACAAGGCGGCATCAGCAATGGTATGCCTATAGATTTTAAGGTGGCATTTAAGCCGGTTGCCACCATTATGCATAACCAGCAAACCATTGACGGCGACGGCAACGCTGCCGAAATTACCGGCAAAGGCCGCCACGATCCTTGTGTGGTACCCCGCGCTGTACCTATTGTAGAAGCTATGGCCGCCTTGGTACTGGCCGATCATTGGCTAAGGAACAGGGTTTCGAAGTTGTAGATGTGAATGTTTAAGCTACTTTCAAGTATTATTTATGGTTAATGAAATATTGGAGATAGACGAAACATTATTTATGAATGAAATACAGCAAGAGTTAAGATATCTCCTAACAACTCATACTGACATTTATAAATATAACGATGTAAAGTCGGCGGTTATGATTTTAGAGAACAATACCCTTGCTTTCAAAAACCCTCTTTTTCTAAATGATCCGTATGATTGTGCATTAGATTTGATAACATTTAACTATCCACCAAAAGAATATCGAGCAAAATTAATTGACAAATATTATCCTAATCTAACAAATATAGAAAAGCATTCCTTGTTAAAACAATACGAGCAAGTATCAGATGAATATTTAGCTAATTTCGTAAAAAATGGTATGTATGAAAACGATTTATCTAAACGAGGCTTAAGTTGTTTTAGCGCGATTAACAATCAAATGTTGATGTGGAGCCATTACAGTGCAAATCATAAAGGCATTTGTATTGGATTTAACTTAGAGAAATTATACTTAAGTATTAGAGAAATTTCCCATCCCGAACGTCTACTAATAAAAGTCCAATACACAAAAGATTTTGAAGCTATTGAATATTATGAACAACCAAAAAAGGCTATAATAAATTGGTTAAGGACAAAATCTATTTGCTGGGATTATGAACAAGAAATACGTTTTGTACTTTATGATTTAATCTTTGATAAATTGGGACTTCATGTTAAAAATATTTCTGCTTCATGTATAGCATCTGTTTACATGGGTAATAAAATTTCTAAGGAAAACGAAAATTTAGTCAGAGGGATTTTGGCAAAGAAACATCCAAATGCAGCTATTTATAAAATGCATTTATCAAAAAACATGTTTAATCTTTATCCAGTATTATGTTAGAAATACTTACTTATTGAATTTAAAAATCATTTGATTACAGTCAGTAATTAATTTTCATTGACTTACATCTGCACATCAATAATGCCTAACCTTCTCCAACTATATAAAAACGCTTACAGTGGGCTTGCCCGCAACAACTGGTATCTGAGCATTGTGATGTTCATCAACCGTAGCGGCACTATGGTTGTACCCTACATGACGCTGTATTGCATCAACCAGCTTCATTTTAGTGTAGAGCAGGCAGGTTACGTGCTGGCACTATTTGGTGTTGGTGCCATATTAGGATCGTACATTGGCGGCTGGTTATCAGACAGGATAGGTTTTTATGATATGCAGGCGGTTACACTTTTGCTGGGCGGCAGTATGTTTATTGTGCTGGGCTATCAGCATACGTTTATCAGCATGTGTATAGGCTCGTTTGTGCTTAGCTTCTTTAACGAGGCATTTCGCCCGGCAAACTCTACGGCCATTGCCTATTACAGCGCACCGCAAAACAAAACCCGGTCATACTCGCTGCATAGGCTGGCCACTAACCTGGGCTGGGCCTTTGGGGCTGCCATTGGCGGTTTTATAGCATCGGTAAACTATAAATTATTGTTTTGGGTTGATGGCTGCACCAACATATTTGCTGCATTCATGCTGTTAAGGCTGATACCACGGTCAACGTATATCAAACCTGTAAAAAGTGTTATTAAAAGCATTACCTCCACATCCGCCTATCGAGATAAGCCTTACCTGGCCTTTATTGTATTGGTTACGCTGTTTAATGTATGCTTTTACCAGTTCTTCATCATGGAGCCTGTATTTCTGGAAACCCAATGGAAATTCAGCCTGCGTTTTATAGGTTTCCTGCTGGCACTTAACGGTATCGTTATCGCCCTGGTAGAGCTTATCATGATCAACTACCTGGAAGGCCGAAAGCCTATTTTGATTTATATTATTTATGGGGTGCTGATAACAGGCAGCGGCTTTGCATTGTTAAACCTGCTACCACCCGGGCCTGCAGCAGGCATCTTGATCGTACTTATTGTAACTCTGGGCGAAATGATGAGCATGCCTTTCATGAATTCATTTTGGACCACCCGTGCAGGCGAGCATAACCGCGGGCAATATGCGGGCTTGTATGCCATGTCGTGGTCGGCGGCGCAGGTTTTGGCGCCTGCCTTAAGTGGGCAGGTAATTGCCCTGGGGGGCTTTAGCTTACTTTGGTATTCGTTATTTGCCTTATCGGTTATGGTAGCAGCAGGTTTATGGCTGATGCACAACAAGCTCAGCGATAAACATCCCGAAGTAGCAAAACAAATTTTGCCTTAGGCACTTTTATATATACTATGAAACGTGTTTTAATTTTAGACCTCGATAATACAATTTACCCTGTGCTTTCTATTGCTGATGAGGTATTTGGCGACCTGTTTAAGTTGATAGATGAACAGGTAGATACGCAATCGGCCCAAAAGGCAAAGCAAGAACTTACCCGCCGCCCCTACCAGCAAGTGGCCGATGAATTTGGCTTTCCTGAAGAATTAATGGAACAAGGCATACAGTTATTGCGCAGTGTGAAAGTCGAAAATGCTATGTCGCCGTACAAGGAATATGAGCAGCTTCGTCAGGTCCCAATTGATAAATTCCTGGTAACAACAGGTTTCACCAAACTGCAATTCAGCAAAGTAGAAATGCTTGGGGTAGCCGATGACTTTAAAAAGGTTTATGTGGTTGATCCCGACCAATCTGATCTGACCAAAAAGGATATTTTCCAAAAGATAATGGAGCAGCACGGTTACGCTACAAACGAAGTTTTGGTTATCGGCGACGATCCGAAATCTGAGATCAAGGCAGCCATAGAATTAGGTATCGATACTTTTCTGTTTGACCCGGAGGGTAAATACACTAACGAAGGTGTTACGCATCATGCCAAAGATTACCGAGATATAGCAGAGATAGTGAGTAAGTAATGGGCTAACTAATATATTCTGAACGTTTAAAAGGCCAAAGCCGGCTTAAAGTCCTGTTAATTTACCTGCTTTTCAGTACTGCTACGGTAACAATTAATTGCCCTAAATGCCGCATGGTGTGCTCGGCGCTATGTGTGTAAAGCCCTATTAACGTTGATGGCAATTGCGCACGGCCTACTCCTCTATTATCCGTTAGCTGGGTTTCATCAACTTGGCTTAACTGTATTAAAGCTTGGTTAACCTGGTTATAAAAATTCATTACTAATTCTGCAACGGTGTATATTTTAATAGTCGGTTTACCTTCGGCTGCAAGGTAATTGAGTTGTTCTGGAGTTAATGTTTCTATGCGTGCGTAGGTAAACAACCTATCCAGCACACCTGTTAAATGCTGCAAATGAAACGCCGGCGAAGCCATACCGGCAACCTTTTCCCAAAGCAATTCATCAGGAAAGCCAGTCATCAATTCGTTCAACTCTTCGCGGGCTTGTAATAATGCATGCGCAACAGGCTGTAACAAAGCAGGGATATTATTTAAGGGGCCACGCAGCCAAACCTCCGGGAGTTTATCATTCGCCATACATCAAAGATAATAAAGCGGTATGTTGTATCAGCATAAAGTAAATGCTTAAATAAGTGGTTGGCTGCATTTGTGGTATAGGGATTGCATATAGGCACTTATAATTTTAGATACTTAAATATGATGTCATCAGATACTATTAAAAAGTCGGCTCTGCCGATAATGCTTTCCTTACTATTCATCCTTGCTTTAACCATACAAAGCTGTAAGAAAAAAAGCCGGTCGGATTTAGGTGCCGAGCTTTTTAAAAAAACTCAGAATAAAATTTTTAAAGATGCCACTCCCGAAGGATTGGAAGAAGTATTTAAACAGGTACTTGCCGTAAATAAAGGCAAAATGGCCAATCCTAACTTGATAACAAGCTTCTACGAAAGCAATGGCTACGACCCCGTTTTTGTAATGGACCATATTTTTAATGGTGACGTGGATATTACGGCTAACTACTTTGAAAAAGCCAGCCAGCACGGCCTTGATCCTAAAATGTTTAAAGCCGAACAGATTAAACAGTTAGTGGCCAAGTTTAAAGATAAAAAAGGCATTAAAACCATAGATGAGGCTTATCATGACATTGCAGATCTGGAAATACTAATGGCTAATTCGCTAATTAATTATTCAAGCGCTTTAGAATTTGGTATGGTTAGCCCGCGAAAAATCTATTCGCGTTATTTTACAGCTACCAAGCGCCCGGATAGCACATCTATGTTAAAAACGTTACGTGCAACCAATTTAAAGGCCTACCTGGATAGCATTCAACCAAAAGACCCGCAATACCTGATGCTGCAAAAAGCATTAATAGCAGGCGGCGCCGCAAAAGGCATGACCAAAGAAGAAACCCAACGTTACCTGGTGGTTAATATGGAACGCCTGCGTTGGAAAAATAAACCCACCCAACCTAAATATGTAATAGTTAATATTCCGGACTATCGTTTGGATGTTATGGATAACGGCCAATCTATTCTGAATATGAAGGTGGTTGTTGGCGAAGGACGTAACACAGACAACGATAAAACTTTAGTTGAATACGACGAAAGCGATAAAAAGGACCGTCCGTTTAGCCGCGAAACACCGCAGTTAAATAGTTTGATCCATAGCGTGCAGGTTAACCCGGTTTGGAACATCCCACAAAGTATTGCCAGTAAAGAAATTATGGTTGAAGCAGCCAAGGACCCCTACTACCTGTCAAACAAAGGCATAGACGTTTATGAGAATGGCAAAAAAGTAGAAGACCCGGAAACTATAGACTGGGGCAAAACACCTAAAGATAAATATGAATTTAAACAACGCCCAAGCGATGATAACTCTTTGGGTAAGATCAAATTCCTGTTTAATAACAACAGCAGCGTTTACCTGCATGATACCCCTGCTAAAAGTGCTTTTGGCCAAACCATGCGTGCCTTAAGCCACGGTTGCGTGCGCCTTGGCGACCCACAAGCGTTAGTAAAAGCTGTTTTTGGCGAAGGTGCAACATCCGAAAAAATAATAAAGGCAATGGGTGAAGATAATCCGGAGCCAACAACCATGGCTTTACCTAAAAAAATGCCGGTTTATATTACCTATGTAACTTGCTGGGCAGATAGTACAAACACCCTGCAATACCGCCCGGATGTATACGGTTTAGATATTGTACTATACGGCCATCTGCAAAAGTTTTTAGCCAATACAGATCAGATAGCTGCTTTGTAGTGATTTAACAGTGAATTGAGAGTAATAATTACAGCCTTTAGATAACAACAAAGCCCGTTAACAATGTGTTAACGGGCTTGTTGTTATAAATATATTATAAATAGTTTACAAACTTGCTATAGCGGCTGTACCATTAGTAACAGGTGTTATGGAATTAGCCGGTAAGGTTTCATCTAATAATTTAGAGGTATAATGTGTATCGCTACCATTAATAAACAACATAGAGCCGCCCTTAATGGTATTAATAACTTTATCAGATACCTCTGGTGATACAGCCGGGCAACCAAAACTGCGCCCTAAACGGCCTATTTGGTTAATAGTACTTTGTGATACGTAATCTGCAGCGTGTACCACTATTCCGCGGGCACGTGCAGCGCTGTTGATACCTGCATCCAAGCCATCCAATTTTAACGAACGGCCATGTTTACCAAAATAAACTTCGCTTGCCAGGTAAAAACCCAGGCTGCTCTGGTGCGATTCGTTATTGTTAGAAAAGCGGCTGGCCATATCATCGCCACTACCCTGCCCGTGGGCAACCCATGTATTTAATAAAACCGACTTATTAAACAGATCAATTATCCACATACGTTTCTCACGGCTGGATTTATTAAAATCTACCACGGTAATAATATTACTGTTAGCAGCTATCTTTTTCTCCAGTTTAAGATTTAAGTATCCGGTAATAGCTTTTTGAAAAACTGCAGCATCCATACCAGATTGTTGCAGGTTTGCAGCCGTATAGATATTAGATACATATTGGGCAAAATACTCTTTCGCACCAAATGCTTTTACAATATTTTTGCTTGTTTTTATCGCGCTTGTCGGTTTCCAACTGATAACCGAAATAGAAAATAACAATAAAGCGCCAATGATCCACCAAAAGTGTTTCCTCATAATATTGGGTTTAATTTTGTTAATTTAATTAGGTGCAACAATTACTACTGATGTAAAATTAGTGAAATTGTTAAAACAAATATACGCTATTAAACCAAAATTATTGTCATGGCAGTCTAATCATATACTTTAAAGAAAAAATCATACCTAAAAGTTAAGTGTCAATTAAGTCCTCTCCATAAGAGAGGACTTAAAAGGACCTTATTTATTCCAGGTTATCTTTTCTTCTATAGGAGTTTTTCTTTTTCCCTCAGGCTGGGTATCTGTGTAGCCCATAAATAAAACGCCTAATACGCTATCTTCTGAACCTAAACCAAAATGATCGGCATAGGCAGGTTTTAATACCATACCACCGGTACTCCAAAAAGCGCCAATGTTTAATGCAGTGGCACCTAATAACAAATTTTGCACGGCACAAGATGCAGCAATCACCTCTTCAAACTGAGGTATTTTTGGCAAATCACCACGTTTTTGGTAGGCTATAATAACATGGGATGCACTATTTGCCTGGTTTTGAAAATTGGTATAAACCGTTGGATTAAAACTTTCGCCCGGGTTAGCTGCTTTATATAGTTCTGCGTGTTGCTCGCAGTAAACTTTGGGGTCTTCAAAAACGATGAAACGCCAAGGCTCGGTGTTACCGTGGTTAGGTGCCCAGTCGGCCAGTTCTAATATCGATGCTATATGGCCGTTAGGTATCTTATTGCCATTCATAGTAGATGGCTTAATAGTACGGCGGGCCTTAATATTATTTGCAATTGCTGAGAATGTAGTTTCCATAGTATTATAATATAACAGCCTGTTTTAGGCATGCGCAAAAATAGAAATAAGTTATAGCAATAGCAGTTTTAAGGGAGATATTATTTACCTTTCTCAGCATTTAGTTTAGTAATATCTCAGATAATAATGAGTAGCTGGATAAAAAATTATAGCGGGATGATTTGGCTGATAACCGGCATTATTGCAGGTAGCCTGGCAGGTATTGTGCTGGGTACGCAGGCAGAAATATTAAAACCAATTGGCGATATATTCCTGAACCTGCTGTTTGTAGCTGTGATACCATTGGTGTTTTTTGCCATTTCTTCGGCTATTGCCAACTTACAGGGTTCGCAAAAGTTAGGGCGTATTATGGGGGTGATGTCGGTAGTGTTTTTGGGAACACTCATCATGGCGGCTCTACTCACCATAGTTGCTTTATGGCTTTTTCCAATAGGGCAAACATCTTTCGCGGCGGCTGGTGCCACGCCCGCAGCAACCGGTAAAAACCTATCTGGCGACCATATAACCCAACTATTTACTACCAGCGAATTTTTCAACCTGCTATCGCGTAAGAATATGCTGGCCATGATTATTTTTGCCCTTTTAGTTGGTTTTGGTGCACGCGCCGCAGCCGAAAAAGGAAAGGCATTTGTTGTGTTTTTAAATGCAGGTAACGAGGTGTTTAAGCAGGTGTTCGGCCTGATCATGAAAGCCGGCCCCATTGGTTTAGGTGCTTATTTTGCTTACCAGGTGGCCGTATTTGGCCCATCGTTATTTGGCACTTATGCACATGTGCTGGGCATTGGGTACGGCGTAAGCTTGTTTTACTATGCGGTATTTTACAGCCTTTACGCCTTTATTGCCGGCGGGATAAACGGCATTAAACGATATTGGAAAAACAACATCATCCCATCGGCTACCGCAGTAGGTACCTGCAGCAGCATTGCTACTATACCTGCAAACTTAGATGCCGCTAAAAAGATGGGGATTACCGATGCTATCTCGGGTATAACTATCCCGCTCTTAGGCACTTTGCACAAGGATGGCTCCAGTATTTCTTCTATCCTGAAAATGTCGGTGGTGTTTGCCATGTTTGGCAGGGGCTTTGACAGCCCCGAAGTGATCATTATAGCATTGGGTATGACCGTATTGGTAAGTATAGTAGAAGGCGGCATACCAAACGGCGGTTACATCGGCGAACTATTGTTTATATCAGCCTACGGCTTCCCGCCCGAAGCCCTGCCACCCGCCATTATCATCGGTACATTAATTGACCCGGTGGCTACGCTTTTAAACGCCACCGGCGATACAGCAGCTGCAATGGTTATCAATAGGTTTGCGGGAGAAAAGCAGGTTGGGTAGTGGTTGAATTATTTGAAATAATAGGTCCTTATGCAAGCTTATCTTATTGTATGATTTAATTAATAGTGCCCTTTTACCGATAGGATGTTTAAAATCACTAATTCATTCCTTTCATTAATTTCATATACTAAACGATGTTCTTGAGTTATCCTTCTTGACCAAGCACCTAACAAATCGTACTTCAAAGGTTCGGGCTTACCAATACCTTCATACGGATTTTGTTGTATAGCAATAATAAGTTTTTCAATCTTCTGCTGAATAATTTTGTTTCCAGATCGTTTCCAGAACTTCAAATCTTCGACAGCACGTGGACTGAAAATTACTTCCATAAATCCTCAGTAGCTATTTTAACACCTTTGCCGTTTTTAATATCCTTCCTACCTTGAAGGATTTTTTCAACAAAGTCAGGATTATATGGGCTTTTTTCAGATTTAAAGTCAATTTTAAGTGCTTTTATAAAAGCTTTAAGAGCAACTAATTGCTCTTTTGTCTTTGGTTGTACAATAAGCGTTTCCATAATACAAAAATACTATAAAAGTAATCTGAAAAGAACAGTCTCCTAATATATCGCCGGATATTTACCCGGATTGGCCTCGTTCATGATCTTGTAAACGGTTTCTACAATGTCATCATGCGATGGTTTGCTAAAGTAATCGCCGTCAGAACCGTACGGTGGCCTGTGCTCGGCACCGCATAGGGTTTTGGGCTGGGCATCCAACGAGTAGTAACCATTTTGCTGTTCGATGATCTTTTGCAAAATAAATGCAGAACCACCACCCGGCAGGTCTTCATCAACTACTAAAAGCTTATTGGTTTTTTGTAACGATCTGCCACAAAGGTTATCTGTATCAAACGGATATAAGGTTTGCGGGTCTATCACCTCCATATTTATACCCATCTGGCTTAATTCTTCGGCAGCTTCCATCACAATACGCAGGGTAGAACCATAGCTAACCACGGTAATATCTGTTCCCTCTTTTAATATTTCGGCTTTGCCTAATGGTACGGTAAATTCGCCCACGTTAGCCGGTAACCTTTCTTTTAAGCGGTAACCGTTAAGGCACTCAATAACCAGTGCAGGTTCATCGCCACGCAGCAGGGTGTTGTACATACCCGCAGCTTGTGTCATATCGCGCGGAACACAGATGTGCATACCACGCAGGGCATTCAAAATAAAGCCCAGCGGCGAACCCGAATGCCATATCCCTTCTAAACGGTGGCCACGTGTACGCACAATAAGTGGTGCGCTTTGCCCACCCATAGTACGGTAGCTTAAACTGGCCAGGTCATCACTTAAAACGGTGATAGAATACAGCAGGTAATCCAGGTATTGGATCTCGGCAATCGGCCTTAAACCACGCATGGCTAAACCCATACCCTGCCCTATAATGGTTGCCTCGCGGATGCCTGTATCGGTAATACGCAGATCGCCATATTTAGCCTGCAAACCGGCAAAACCCTGGTTAACATCGCCAATAGCACCTACATCTTCGCCAAAGGCTGTTATAGCCTTGTCGCGCTCAAAATTGGCATCAAAACAAGCGTTCAATACCTCGCGGCCATCCATTATTTTGGCATCGTCGGCATACTCTGCTGCAACAACAGGCACATACAAAGGCGATTTTGGGGTATTGGTAAACAGCCTGGAATTAAAGCGTTCTACGTTTTTATCTTTTTCGGCACCCAGCCAGTTTAATAAACTTTGGCGGGCTTCGGTGTTTTCTTTTACCGTTAAACGTAACACTTTTCGCACACAGGCAATGGTATCGCGGCGGCCCGGGTCAACGCAAGCTTGCAGGGATGATAACATGCCCAGTAACTCATCGCGTTTAGCAGATTGCTGTGCTACGCCATTTATCAGTTCAACGGCCTGGGCCATCTCTGCCTTGATCTCCGTTTCCAGTTCGGCCCATGCCTCGCGCTGGCAATTACGCACATATTTTTTTGCTTCGGATTCTAAAACGTCAAGTTCTTCTGCCGACATGATAGCAGACTCTATCATCCACTTACGCATCTGTAAAAGGCAATCGTGCTCTTCTTCCCAGCTTAACCTGTCTTTTGATTTATAACGCTCGTGGCTGCCTGATGTAGAGTGGCCCTGCGGCTGTGTCATCTCTACAACGTGGATCAAAACAGGCACATGCTCTTCACGGCAAATTTTAATGGCCCGTTCGTACGTTTCACAAAGGGCGGCATAATCCCATCCGCGCACCTTAAAAATTTCGTACCCGTTACCTTTAGCGTCACGCTGAAAACCTTTTAGCACTTCAGAGATATCCTCTTTGGTGGTTTGCAATCTTGCAGGTACAGATATAGCATAGGCATCATCCCAGATAGAGATGGCCATTGGTACCTGCAATACGCCAGCAGCATTAAAGGTTTCAAAAAACAAACCTTCGGATGTAGAACCGTTACCTATAGTACCAAAGGCAACCTCGTTACCGTTTACCGAGAATTGCTTTAAATATTCAAGTTCTTTATTTTGGCGATATAATTTGGATGCATAAGCCAAACCCAATAAGCGCGGCATATGGCCACCCGTAGTAGATATATCTGCACCGCAATTCATGGTTTCGGCCTGGTTGGTCCAGTTGCCTTCAGTATCAACAAAGCGGGTTGCGTAATGGCAATTCATCTGCCTACCGCCAGATGCAGGATCTTTCTCTATATCGGGGTTGGCATATAACTGTGCAAAAAATTCTTTTAAGTTGCTCATACCGGTGGCAAACATAAAAGTTTGGTCGCGGTAGTAACCTGCGCGCCAATCGCCCTTGCGGAATGCACGGGCCATAGCCAACTGGGCAACTTCTTTACCGTCGCCAAAAATACCAAACTTAGCTTTACCTGTTAATACTTCGCGCCTGCCAATAACACTGGCCTGGCGGCTCTCGAAGCCAACACGGTAGTCGTTGATCACAATTTTTCTAAAATCGTCAAAACTGAGTTCGGCAGCAGTTGAGGTGATGCCTGTATTTATTACAGTTTCGGGCATATAAAATTTTGTTTAGGCGGTAAAATTAGGAATTTCTATTTGGTTTTTGTTATTGGTAGTTTTAAAACACTTAGTTTTTACAATAGTTTTGTATTTAGGTTAAACCTATTATATTTGTAAGAGTCAAACACGCAACCATGAAAAAATTAATATTAATATGCGCAGTGATTTTAGGTTTTGCCTACAATGCATCTGCCCAAACCGATTCTAAACCAGAGTTTAAATTTAACGAAGAGAAACACGATTTTGGTAAAATTCCGCAGGGCACCCCGGTAACTACCGTTTTTGAATTTACTAACGTTGGTGTTGAGCCGCTAATTTTGGCAGAGGTTAAACCTACATGTGGTTGTACCATTGCAGATTACACTAAAACGCCTGTTTTAAAAGGTGCTAAAGGTACCATCAAGATCACTTATAACGCAGCTGCAGCGCAACCGTTCAATAAAACTATTGTTGTTACATCAAACGCGAAAACCCCTACCAAATATTTAAATATTGTAGGCGAGGTTGTTGCTAAAGCACCGGTAAGCAGCAAGTAATTAAAAGTTTCTCCTGTACCCTCTTCAAAAGAGATAAGAAAAAATTTAAGGCATCCATTTATGGGTGCCTTTTTTGTGGGCCTCTCCAAATTAGAAGTAGATAAAACAGAAGTCTCCCCTGTCAGGTAAGATTTAGAGCAGGCTTCATATGGGCTGATTTTTTTATTAATTTTGCGCCATGCCAAAAATTTCGCACAAAGGGCAACAGATGCCCGCATCACCTATACGTAAATTAACCCCCTTTGCAGATAAAGCTAAGCTTGAAGGTAAAAAGGTATACCATCTTAACATTGGCCAGCCGGATATCGAAACCCCGGAAGGCATGCTTAATGCCATCAAAAACATTGATTTTAAGGTTTGGGCCTATACCCCGTCTGAAGGTACTTTAAGCTATCGTAAAAAACTTACCGAATATTATAATAAACTGGGCTACAACATTATGCCCGAAAACATCATCGTTACCACCGGTGGCTCTGAAGCGATTACCATTGGTATGATGGCCTGCCTTGACCAGGGCGATGAGGTAATCATCCCCGAACCATTTTACGCCAATTACAACGGCTTTGCTAACCAGTGCGATATTGTGGTTAAACCCATTTTATCGTACATAGATAATGGCTTTGCCTTGCCCCCCATCAGCGAATTTGAAAAATTGATAACCGAGAAAACTAAAGCTATCATTATTTGCAACCCTAATAACCCAACCGGTTATTTATACTCGCAGGAGGAACTGGATGCACTGAAAGAACTTGCCTTAAAATACGATCTGTATTTGTTTAGCGACGAGGCTTACCGCGAATTTTGCTATGATGGCCGCCAGTTTATATCGCCTATGCACCTGAGCGGATTAGATGAGAATGTTATCGTGATGGATACCGTGAGCAAGCGCTATAGCGCATGCGGCGCTCGTTTAGGCTGCCTGATTACCAAAAACAAAGAGGTGATTGCAGCAGGCTTAAAATTTGCCCAGGCACGTTTATCGCCGGGTATGGTAGAGCAAATTGCAGGCGAAGCCGCAGTTGACACCCCTGATGAATACTTCACTGCCGTTAACCAGGAATATACCAAACGCCGCGATACACTGGTATCTGCCCTAAATAAAATTGAAGGCGTTTACTGCCCTAACCCGGGTGGTGCGTTTTATGTGGTAGCTAAATTCCCTATTGATAACGCCGACAAGTTTTGCCAGTGGATGCTGGAAAGCTTTAGCCACGATAACCAAACCGTAATGATGGCACCGGCAACAGGCTTTTACAGCACAGCAGGTGCGGGCACCAACGAGGTGCGCATGGCTTACGTATTAAACAATGATGACCTGAACAAGGCCATGGAGTGTTTAGCCGAAGGTTTAAAACAGTACCCGGGCCGGGTACTGTAAGCCGTATTTAGTTTGCAGTTTGCTGGTATTGATATTAAAAGCAAACTGCAAGCTTAAAATAGCCAACTGGCAAACACAAACCAATGAAGTTTAACGATACTATTTCGCAAAGCGATACCCAAAACATTGGCTGGATAAACAACCTGCGGTTGGTTGCTATGTTTGCCGTTATTGTTTTACATACGGCGTCTCCCCTGCTTTTTAAATACGATAGCTCGCCTATACAATATTGGTTAGCCGCAGATATTTATAATGCCTTAACACGTTTTGCAGTACCTGTTTTTGTGATGATTACAGGCGCATTATTGCTACACCGCCAGTACGATTTAAACAACTTCCTAAAAAAACGGGTTGGCAGGCTTATAATCCCCTTCTTGTTCTGGAGCCTGGTGTACATTACTTACCAATGGTATTTTGAAATAATTGCCTTTACCGATAGTGCCCTAACTAATATCCATATTGTTTATAACCAGTTAAAAAGCGGCAGTTATTACCATTTGTGGTATGTGTACCTGTTGTTTGGCTTATACCTGTTTATACCCGTATTAAGCAAGTTTGTGCGCAATGCCAGCGAAAAAGAGCTATTGTATTTTTTACTGATCTGGTTTATAGCCATGATCATCAGCGAACCTTACTTAACCATATTTAGCACCGCTGTAGATCTGCACAATTTTACCGGCTACGCGGGCTATCTGGTGTTGGGGCACTACCTGGCTTATAAACAGTTCCGCATTCGCAGGATCTTATTTATAGCTGTTGCGGTATTCGTTTTATTTGGAGGTTTGATTGCCACGGGCACCTGGTATTGGGAACTGCAAGGTAAGGGCTTAAGCACCCTTTTTTATGAACCGGTGGGCCCGTTTGTCGTAATACTTGCCGCCAGTGCCTTTCTGATAGCCAAACATACGGTGGTAAAATTCGGCGCAACCACGGGCAAGATCATAGGGAATGCCTGTAAATTCACATTGGGTATTTACCTGAGCCACGCGCTGATATTAAACGGATTTGAACTGATGGGTATTGATTATAATATACTAAACCCTGCGCTCAGCATCCCGCTTATTGCTACAGGCTGTTTTTTATTCTCTTGGTTATTGATTTTTATTTTGAGTAAGCTGCCGCTTCTAAAATACTTTACAGGATAAACATTATTTATCGACACTTATGTTTACCGTTTAAAATACATACTGCAGACTGCCGGCTACTAACTAATCTTCGCTACGCCACCTGCCCTGGTTACCAACCTGTAACAGGGATATGTCGCCAGAAATAACACAGCCACAATCACAAAGCTGCGGGTATCGCTTATCGCGAAACCAACAAACAATATTAAGGTAACGGTAAGCGCCAGGATAGTCATGTAAGGATAGCCCCATACTTTATACGGGCGATACAGATCAGGTTCTTTTTTCCTCAATATAAGTAACGATGCAAAAGAGCAGGCGGTGACAACCGTTAACATTACCGCGGCAAGTGCAAAGATCTGTTCGTAGGTATTGAACAGGATAAAAACAAACGTTAATATATAACAAATTAGTAAAGAAACGTATGGCGTGCCGCCCTTGTTTAATAAGGCGGCCTGCTTTATAAAAAAACCTTCGCGGCTTAAGCCAAACAATATCCGCGAGGGTATCAGCATATAGGCATTTAATATACTGATGACCGAAAAGATGGCTATAATATTGATGAGCATAGCGCTCCAGCTACCAAAAGCAACAGCTGCAGCAGCAGAGGCCGCCAACGGCGAGTGCGCTATGGCACTCAACGGAAGAACGTATAAAACTGCACCGTTAATCAATAAGTAAAGCACAATGATGGTAATAGCACCAATAAAGTAAGACCGGGGTATATTTTTACCGGGGTTTTCGTCCTCTTCTGCAAAAAAGGAAACAGCCATCCAACCATCATAAGTACTTAAAATTAGCTGCATGGCTTTAAAAAATGCAATGATTAAAGCCCCGTTAGTTACTGCAGTTTGGGTAACTGATGAGACCGGTAAGTGCTGAGGCTTGGCCATAAAACAACCTATCACCAAAACCAATAGTAAAATAACCTTTAAAATACTGGTAACTTTTTGCGTAATGCTGCTTGTTTTTATACCTGGCAAATTAAGCGATGTAAAAAAGGTTAGGTAACCAATACCCACCGCTTTATCATAACCCGCTAACGGCGGGAACATCAATGCTGTGTATTCGCCCAACACAATACAGAAAAAAGCGGGAGCACTAACGTTTAATATAAAATCAAACCAACCGGCGGCAAAACCTGTGAAGGTGCCAAATGCCCTTTTGATGTAATTGAATGAACCACCCGCTTTCGGCATCATAGCGGTAAGTTCGGCATAAGAGCTGGCGCATAATAAAATATACAGGCCTGTTAACAACCAGCAGCAAAGTATAAGCAACTTATTGGGTAAAAGCGCGGCAATGCTGCCCGGGGTGCGTAAAATACCCGCCCCGATAGTGCTGCCTACAACTATTGAGATCCCAAATACGATGCCTAAAACCTTTTTTAATTTTACTTCTTTTTGCTTGCCAATCTTAGCCATTTGATTACCAATAATTTATTTGGTGACTAAAGATAATACTTTAGCGTTAGGTACCAATACCGTGATATTTATTTCAATTACGCTATGGTAAAAACTAAAACCGTATATTTGTACCCTGCAAACTGTTAATTGCAAACTCTAACATGGGGTCGACCGGAATTGACAGGATGGAGATAAATAGGTAAGCATGCAGCGCGTTGGGTGAATTAGCGCTTAAATCTGAACGCTCAAACTTACAAATGGCGAAAATAACTACGCCTTAGCTGCCTAATTTAGAATTAGCATAGCTTTTGTCCCGCCGGTTTTCTGTTCTGTTGGATCGGCAACCGGGGCATCGAAAAACGGAAATAGCCTGCTTTAAGGTGTGGAAAGCAAGCGAAACAAAGCACCTAAGGATTAAGGTACAGGTAAGCGGTTAACCTTCCATAGTCCCTACAATTAAATAACAGCTAAGCATGTAGAAAGCTTATCTTATACCATGTTTGGACGAGGGTTCGAATCCCTCCGGCTCCACTAAAACGGTATCAAACACCACTTAAACCCTTCAAACGCTACGTTTGAGGGGTTTTTTGTTGATTTTGGTGTCATTTGCTCACCGTTGAAGGCCCATTGTGGTGAGCATTCTGGTGAGCACCAGATTTTAAAACAAGTGCTCACCAGAATGCTTGTAACTAATTGACAAACAACATGTTCAGCGAGTGAACATCTTGTGAGAATTATGCTGTAAAGGTAAATTTGTTTAACTTTTTAACAGCTTTTTATGATCAAAAATGTGGCTGTTCTCTTTTATCTGAAAAAGAGGACGAATTCAAAAGAAGAAAAAGTTCCGGTTTATGTAGGCTATACGGCACCTTTGCCCCCCAAAAACCGGCTAAGTAAATTAAGAGACCCTCTTCGTTGAACCGTGCATAGCTATGCGCGGTAAAAAGCACTGATCCTTGCTGATTGTATTGCGTCGACTCTGAAAGCATCTGCCCATGTTGCTGCCGAAACCAGTTCACCCGGAAATAACCGCCAGGAAAACGTTTTTGGAAACTGGTTGCATGGGCGAGAAGAGTGTTCCGTCCCCGGCCATCTACGCCGGGATTTGTAAATACGACATTTTCATCTACACTGGAAATTAAAAGTTGTTCTTGTTCAGTCGGGTTCTTTGGCGAACGCGCTTAAATAATTCTCAAAACTTTATGGAAATATATGTTGATCTGCATCCTTTGTGTATTGATCTAATTAATTAGTAATTTATCAACGCCTTAAATAAAACTCTTATGCGCTTACGCCTACCTGTCTTAGTTAGTTATATTTCAATCCTTTATCTAATGTTGGTGCTTCAACCGGCATCGGCTCAAAATAAATTTGAACAAATAAATTACAAAATAGATTCCCTAACAGATATAGGCCTGCCTAAATCTGCGCTTAAAGAAGTGGACAAACTGGAAGAAACCGCGCGAAAAAACAACGATCCATCGCAACAGATCCGGGCGGTTATTTACCGGATGAATTTACAATCCTATATTGAGGAGAATGCATTGGTGGCCATAATAAACCGCTTAAAGATTGACATTGATAAGGCGACCTATCCGGCTAAACCAGTTTTACAATCGCTTTTAGCGGAAATTTATTGGAAATACTATCAGCGAAACCGTTACCAATTTAGTGAGCGGAGCCGTTTATATAAACCCGATGCTGATTTTACAAAATGGGATCTGCATACCATCATTAATGAAACAAGCAATTTGTATCAATTATCATTAGCTAACGCTTTAAAAGAGCAGCATACACCCGTAAATGTTCTTGAGGGTGTTTTAGAGGGCGACGAAGCTACACGTTACTTAAGGCCTACATTATATGATTTTCTTGTTCACCGTGCATTTGACTTTTATCTGGGTGATGAGCCGGAACTAATAAAACCGAGGTTGCCTTTTTTACTTAATAGCCCTGCCCTGTTCATTAACAGTAAGGATTTTGTTTCGATGGTTTTCAACACCTCAGATACCACCTCAAATTTTTACCGCGGCATAAAATTATTGCAGCAAATTTCAATATATCATATAAAGGGTAATAATGCGGAGGCACTCGCAGACATAGATCTTAAGCGCTTGCACTTTTTATACGCTAAGGCAAAGTTAGCCGGCAGAGATTCCCTTTATCTGGCCGCCTTGCAACAAATAGCGGTTACCTATTCCGGTAAACCTATCAGCAGCCGGGCGTTGGTGTTAATGGGGCAATACTATCAGGACCTGGACAGCTTAACAACCGCTCACGGTTATTTCAAGAAAGCGGCGTTAGCCTACCCTCAAAGTCTTGGTGGTAAAAACGCTTTGAAACTGATGGCGCAAATAGAAGCAAAGTCTCTTTCTGCAACTATGGAAGATATTAACATACCAGGTAAGCCGCTGTTGGCCCTGCTTAGCTACCAGAATTTAACCAATGCCAAAATATCAATATTCAAACTGTCTTCAGCGCAGTTGAGCGCTTATAATAAATTTAATGATTATCAAACTTTTAGAAAACAACAGCTAGAATTTTTACAAAAAATAAAGCCGGTGGCCGTAAACGAAGTGAATTGGCCTGATGCCGGCGACTATCGCAAGCATAGCGCGGAAATAAAATTGGATGCCTTATCTCCAGGCAACTACGTATTGATGGCTTCAGCAGGTAATGGCGATGATAAAAGGTTAACAGGCTTAGCAGATTTTAAAGTGAGCCGATTGGCTTATGTTGCCCGGGGCAATCCTGATCAATCTACCGAAATAAGGGTATTAAACAGGGAGACCGGTGTTTCGCTTGCTGGTGTAAAAGTTGATGTGAAAGGTCAATTTTACGGGGTTGTAGCTAACTCCAAATCATCACAATGGATTAAAATTTCAGAGTCTGGCATTAGCAATAAAGATGGCGCTTATTTCCTTAACAAAATATTAAATGATGTCAGCGTTGATCTTACAGTTAGTGGGGATACGCTTATGGGAAAAACGGCTTATATAAGCGGTGCAAGGAACGATGATAACGATGACGAGCCTGAAGATAAAACTGTTTTATTTACCGACAGGCAGATCTATCGGCCTGGGCAAACCATTTACTTTAAAGGCTTACAACTGTCTGTATTGAATGGGAAAAGCAAAATAATGCCCGACGAGGAAGTGGAAGTCACTTTTTCTGACGTGAACGGGAAAGAGGTAAGCAGTTTAAAGCTAAAAAGCAATGAATTTGGGACTTTTAGCGGCAGCTTTATCATCCCGCAAAATATGTTGGGTGGCGATGTTGAATTAGAGACTGATGACGGTAAAATTGAGGTAAAGGTAGAAGAGTATAAGCGCCCTACTTTCCAGGCAGAATTTTCACCTGTTAAGGAAAGCTACAAGCTTAATGATTCTGTTACGGTTAAAGGAACGGTTACCGCATTTTCTGGATATGGCCTGTCGCAGGCCCGGGTGGCCTACCACATTGTCCGCTCCCAGACCAGGGTGTTTTATAATGATGCTATGGGCAAAGGCTTATATGGCTCGCGTTACATCCCGCCGGTAACAGAAGAAATTAAGGCAGACACCATCACAACAGACGATCAGGGTAAATTTGGAATTAAATTTAAAGCCGTTGGCTCGGGTAGCGATCAGGCAAATTCAATATACACATACGCAATTAATGCGGATGTTACTGATGCCACAGGCGAGACCCGTTCTGCGCAAACCAATATTTTAATTGGCAAAAATGATATCGTCATTGTTAACACCATACCTGATGTTCTTTATACCAGAGATAGTTTGCAGGCTTTTGTAAGGATAAACAATTTGAACGGTCAGCCACAAAATGGCCGGGTAAAAGTAAACATATACGCTTTACAACAAGCCGAAAGTGTATTTATAAACAGGTTGTGGCAAAAGCCTGATAAATACTTTTTAACTGAGACCGATTTTAAGAAAAGCTTCCCGCAATATGCCTATAGCACAGAGGATATTTTTGCAACCTGGAAAAAAACCGCACAGATAATGAATTCAGATATTGTTGTTCGGGATGATAAAGCCGCTCCTGTCAATCTCAATATTCTGAGAGACAGACCTTCAGCAGTTTACCGGGTAGTTGTAAGTGCCCAAAACTCTGCTGGTGATACTACATCTGTTACCAAGTATATTGAACTCGTATCTGAGCCTGCGAAACCATCCAATATAAATAACTGGGTGACTCCAATGTTAACAGATGTAAAAGCGGGAAGCAATGCAGAGTTTCTGGTGGGCATTGGCCAAAAGATAAAGGTTTTAATGGAGCGTTATCATGGGGCTAAGCTGATATCATCTAAATGGATAACAATAGCCGGGAAACAGCAGCATATAAAAGTGCTTATAGAGCCTAATGATAAAGATGTAGCCATCCAATTTATGATGGTGTACCAAAACCGGACTTACAACAGTTACCAAAAGATAAATATCATTGATAAGGACAATACGTTAAAACTCAAATTGCTTACTTTCCGCAATAAATTACAACCAGGACAAAAAGAACAATGGGAAATACAGGTAAGTAATAAGAATAATGAAAAGCAGGTTGCAGAAATGCTTGCGGGCATGTATGATGCCTCCTTAGATGATATAACCACAGGTAATAGCTGGGAGGCGGCACTTTACAGCCCCGATAAATATCAGCCAAATTATTTTGCCTGGAACAGCTATAGTTTTATAAATACTTCTGTAACAAATGCTGTTAAAATTAATGAAGTTGATTATACGACTCTTTTACCTGATTATGAAAGGTTAAACCTGTTAGGCTACAATTACTACGGCGGCTATAACCCGGGTTACAGAGAATATTTACAAACAACACAGGCGAATCATAAGGCAGCAGAATTTGACAGAAAATTAGAGGATGATTTTGTGAAAAACGCTGCCTTGGTGAAAAATGGCTATATCATAACCGGTAAAGTAATTGATAGCAAAGACGGAGAAGCGCTTCCTGGCATAACAGTTACCATTGCCGAACTCGGCATCAGTACAACCACAAATTCCAAGGGCGTTTTTAAAATAAAAGTACCAGTTAACGCGGCGCTCAAGTTTAGTTTTATTGGATATAAACCTCAAACCATAAGCACATCTAAGGCGGCAAACGTTATCATAAAATTGGAGGGCAGCAGTAATGCCTTAAACGAAGTTACAGTAGTGGGTTATGCTACCCAACGTAAAAAAAGCTTGACAGGTGCTGTATCTACTATTATGATACGTGGAAATAGTTCTATATATGGTTCTCGTGCGTCAGAAGATGAGTCGGCAGGATATCTTGAAGGTAGAGTAGCAGGTATACAGGTAACACAAGCCGCACCTGGTGCAGGCGACAAAGTTGTGATGAGGGAAATAAGGACAAATCCAAACCCGAAACCCATTGCTGTTCGCAAGAACTTTAACGAGACGGCATTTTTTTACCCGCAATTACATACTGATGATAAAGGCCAGATATTAATTGAATTTACCATGCCCGAAGCTTTAAACAAATGGAAATTCAGGGCGCTTGCACATACCCGCGAATTAAACACAGGTTATTTAGAAGCCGATGTTGTTACGCAAAAACAACTAAGTATCAGCTCAAATATGCCGCGTTTTTTAAGGGAAGGTGACACGGTAACATTTTCGGCCCGACTGGCCAATTTAACGGCAGAAAAGCTAACAGGCAATGTGACTATCCAGCTTTTTAACGGCATAAACATGCAGCCTGTAAAATTGCTTGCCAACCCTGAACAAACCCTACAAGCATTTGAGTTGAATGCCTTAACCAATAAGGCCGTATCATTTAAGTTGATCATTCCGCAAGGATTGGATGCGCTTAGCTATCGCCTTACTGCCGAGGCAGCTAATTACAGCGACGGTGAAGAAAATACCGTGCCCGTGCTGCCTAACCGCATGCTGGTTACTGAAAGTATGCCCATGATGGTACGCGCTGGCCAGACACGGGATTTTACGTTTGACAAGTTATTGACCAATAAAAGCAATACATTAAAAAGCAAATCGCTTACGTTAGAATATACCCAAAACCCGGCCTGGTATGCCGTGCAGGCGCTGCCCTATATGATGGAGTTTCCGTATGAATGCTCCGAACAAATATTTAGCCGCTATTATGCCCACAGTTTAGGTGCCAGCCTGATGAACAGCACTCCTGTTATAAAACAGGTGTTTGAAAGATGGAAAAGCAGCAACAGTACTGAACTATTATCTAATCTTGAAAAAAATCAGGAATTAAAAACCACCCTGCTGGAAGAAACGCCGTGGCTGCGTGATGCTGTAAGCGAATCTGACCAAAAGAAACGCCTGGCGTTGTTGTTTGATCTGAACAAAATGAGCAATGAGTTGGCGCTGAATTTAGATAAACTGCAAAAACGTCAGTTGCCTGACGGCGGTTTTCCGTGGTTTGCCGGAGACAGGGCGGATCGTTATATTACCCAACATATTTTGGCAAGTGTTGGTCAGCTATACCTCTTAAAGATAGTAAGCGACAGTAGCCAGGTCTTAAAAGGGATCAAAGAACAAGCGCTTGGCTATCTCGACAGTCAGCTTGCCGCCGATGATAAAAAGGCCCGGCAATCAAAAATGTACGAAAACAGAACCATAAATGAAACCGAGATACATGCCTGGTATGCTCGTAGCTATTTTGTTAATGCGCCGACACCTGCAAATACCAGGAATAATTTAAACCACTATCTAAAACGTGCAGAAAAGCTGTGGGTAGCACAAAGTGTTTACGAAAAGGGCATGATTGCCCTAACCATGCAACGCTATGGAAAACCCTTAATTGCCAAAGCTATTATCAATTCGTTACTGGAAACGGCACAACAAACAAATGATATGGGGATGTACTGGGCTAATAACCAAAGCGGTTATTACTGGTACCAGGCCCCTGTTGAAACACAAAGCCTCCTCATAGAATTATTTACTGAGGCAGAAAGTTATAAAAAGGCGGTAGAAGAGATGAAAATTTGGCTGTTGCTTAATAAACAAACCAATAACTGGAAAACTACCAAAGCTACAGCCGCGGCCTGTTACGCCTTATTACTTAAACAAAGCGAATGGTTAACGGCCGCTAACACCTCCGAAATTAAATTGGATAATAAATTATTAAGTGAACTAAAAAACGATATTAAAGCTGAAGCAGGCACCGGATACATAAAAACAGCCTGGGCGGATGAACAGGTTAAACCTTCACTTGGAAAAGTAGCCATCAAAAATAATGGTCAATCTATCAGTTGGGGTGCCATGTACTGGCAGTACCTGGAGCAAATGGATAAAATTACGCCATCAAATACCGATATCCATCTTGAGCGAAAATATTTCATTCAAAAGCAAACCGCGTCCGGGCCTGTACTAACAGCAGTTGATGCAACCCACCAACCTAAAACAGGTGATCTGTTAAAGGTGGTCGTTTACCTGAAAGCAGGCCGCGATTTTGAATATGTTCAGCTAAAAGATATGAGCCCCGCAGGAACAGAACCTGTTAATGCATTATCAGAATATAAATATCAGGGCGGCTTGTACTATTACCAGGTAACCAAAGATGTAGCCACTAACTTTTTTATCAGCTTGTTAAGTAAAGGTAATTATGTTTTTGAATACCAGTTACGTGTTGCGCAACCGGGCAATTTTTCTAGCGGTATAGCAACAGTACAATGTATGTACGCCCCCGAGTTTAATGCCCATAGTGATGGTGCCAGAATGGTTATTAAACCTTAAAATTACTGCAAATGAAAACGCTGATTGCGCCTCATGTTGCTGATGGCAAGCGAATGGCCATTGGCGACCATAACGCAAATTAGTTTTTTTGGTCTTAATCAACGCCGCGCTCATAGCTGAAGGATATTTTAAACTCTCAGTATCATAAGTACATTTTATATAAACAGGTAAATAATTGAAAGTAATGATATATTAGCGTATTGCCAAGACCATCTATGCGCCTGAAACAAAAGCTACCTGTAACCTATTTGCTGTTTACTTTTAACGGCCGCTTATCCAAAGGTGCTTTTTGGCTGGCTTCGCTGTTTTACTGGTGTACCTTTTATGTGCTTTATAATTTGTTATTATTTACCATAGGTGAAGGTGCTACGTTTATACTCTATCCGTTACTATTCTGGATCATCATAGCTACTTCCATTAAGCGTTTGCATGATCAGGGCTATTCAGGCTATTGGCTTTTTACTGTTTTAATACCCGTGCTTGGCCCGTTATGGTTGTTTTGGCGATTAGGTTTCAAGCAAGGGAATTATACTGCAAACCAGTACGGTTCGGTACAGGGGTCTGCGCCCGATTATTTGAAAAATGATGAAGGCAAAGAAATTCCCCACCTTAAAACAGATGAGCGCATTATTGACGACGTTACCCGTCTTAATCCCATATTGGTTAGTAAAATTGTGCGTCCAACTTCGGTAAAGGAAATCTGCGAAATTGTAAAAAACACCACCGGAGCTATCTCCGTAGGCGGCGGGCGTTTTAGCATGGGTGGACAAACGGCAAGCCCACATAGCCTTCATATAGATATGCGTGGAATGAATAAGGTGCTGGAGTTTTCCGGAGCAGATAAGCTTATTAAAGTGCAAACGGGTATCCGCTGGTGCGATATTCAGCAATATATAGATGAGTATGACCTGAGCATCAAGATCATGCAAACCTATGCCAACTTCACCGTAGGTGGCGCATTGAGTGTTAATGCGCATGGGAGGTACATGGGTATGGGGCCGGTGGTGTTATCAGTGCGTTCAATTGATGTAGTATTAGCAAATGGATCATTGGTGCATGCTACTAAAACAGAAAACCCGGAGGTGTTCTTTGCTGCTATTGGCGGTTATAATGGCATTGGCATTATTGTTCAGGCTGAGTTAGAACTGGCGGATAACCTGGCTATTAAACGAATTAATAAAAAGATGAAGGTGGAAGAGTATAAAGACTACTTCTTTAAAACTATACGCGATAACCCACAGGTGGTTTTCCATAATGGGGATATCTACCCACCTAAATACAAGCGCTTACGCGCTGTAAGCTGGATAGAAACCACAGAAAAACCGACCGTTAAAACCCGGTTGATGCCGCTGAAAGAATCTTATCCGATTGAACGGTATTTCCTATGGGCATTTACAGAAAGACCGCTGGGTAAGCCGTACCGGGAGTTTATCATTGACCCTTTACTGTTCAGGGGTAAAAAGATCCACTGGCGCAACTACGAAGCTGGTTATGATGTTGCCGAACTGGAGCCCAAATCACGGATCAATAGCACTTATGTATTATTAGAATATTTTGTTCCTGTACAGCGCTTTGAGGAATTTGAACGAGCCATGTCTGAAATATTTATCCGGTTTAACGTCAACGTATTAAATGTTTCTATCCGCCATGCCAAAGCCGATCCGGGAACGTACCTGGCCTGGGCCCGTGAAGAGGTATTTGCTTTTGTAGTTTATTACAAGCAACGCACAAACCCGGCATCTAAACATGCTGTTGCTGTATGGACTCGCGAGCTGGCCGATGCCGTGATTGCTGTAAACGGTGCTTATTATTTACCCTACCAGGTACATCCAACCGCCGAGCAGTTTCATAAAGCTTATCCCAACGCGCAAAAGTTATTCGACTTGAAAACCAAGCTTGATCCTGACTATAAATTCAGGAACATTTTTTGGGATACCTATTATCAACCATTAAAACCAAAAAGCATGGCTAATATATCCGAATTTAAAGCAGTATTTAACGACACTAAATGGAGCGATGATTTTTACCGCTTTTTGCAGGTGATATTTCATTTATATCCTGAGGATAAATTTCATCAGCTGATAAAAGAAGAAACCGCTGCCGGCAAAACCGATGAGGAGATCTACAAATCGGTACAAAGCAAGCTGAAAAGCATTAAGCCATTCTTATCGGAATTGACTTATGCGTTGCCTGCGCTTAAAAAGCAAAAAAAGGAGATAGTTGGGCAAACGCTGGAATTGTTGGGCGGTGTGAAAAACATCAACGGTTATGCAGAAATTGGTTCTACAGGACGTTATATTAGTCAGCTGAAAAAAGAAGCGAAGGTTACCGGGCAGATATATCTTATTAATGACCTGGCGCCAACCAATTTGCCGGGAGACATTATGGAGCGCGGTCAATTAGGTAAGTTGGGCACTTTTGTGGATATTAATGGTTATGACCCCATCAGCACTTCAATTATCCCCGATGCCAGCCTGGATGTGGTTACCTGCTATATTGGTTTGCACCATTGCCCGGTGGCTAAACTGGATGGGTTTGTAAAATCAATTAACCGCATCCTGCGGCCCGGCGGTTCGTTTGTTATCCGCGATCATAATGTTAAAACGCCCGAAATGGCCACTTTTGTTTCCCTGGTGCATACCGTATTCAACGTGGGTTTGAATGAGACCTGGGAGTTTGAATCCAAAGACTTTAAGAACTTTAAACCGACGGATGAGTGGGCGGCAATTATTGAGAAATCCGGGTTTAAAGAGGCCGGTAAACGCATATTACAGGATAAAGATCCATCCGACAATACACTAATGTTGTTTACTAAAATATAAGCATGAGAAGGCTAAGGATACTAACATTAATTGCCCTGCTGCTGGCCATCATAACGTTTGCTGTTAAAAACAGGAAGCCATCTACTGTGCCAGCCGGCAAGGGGCTGTTGGTTGATAAAGCCTGGCTCATTACTAATCAGCATCCTTTGATACCCAAGGCAGCGATACGCCCGCCCGATCAAACTTTTCTGACCTATCCCGAATGGTTCCTGGTGTTTAGTCCGTCTGAACAGGCAGATTACTTTAGAACCCACACTTCAACCACGTTTCCATACCTAAAGCATGTTGACCAGATGTGGGGCGGTTATGATGTAATGTACGATCAGATCAAAGGTAATTTCCCATTCAATACAGGCTACCATGTTATGATATGGGTAATAGCCGGAAGCACAACGGTTGAGTACGGCATAAAATCATTTTACGAAACCATTATTGGACGGGTAACTGACACCAATCCGCATGAAGAAATGACTGCCGAAGATAAGTTCAATGCCGATTATGAATACAGTTACGTGAAATTTATTGAGGCATTGCCCTGGTACGAGTATGATTTTAACCATCAGCTTAAATCGTTATGGATCAATACCACTTTCTCCGGTCCGCATTTACTGCGTAAACTGGAAAGACGCTATTATCTTACTACCGAACTATTGGTTAAAAGTGGTTATGGCTGGCTGATTGGCCTCGGCACCAAATCGGCTTATGAAACGGCTTCGTTGCAAACAGCAGTGGTTATGGATAAACTACCTGCAAGGCTTGACACAAACGGCTTTATACACAACGTAAAACTATTGCCAAACGGTATGGTACTGGCTAATTTACCCCGCTATGCTAAATTTAATACTGCGGTTAATAAACTGGCTAAAAATGGTGTTGGTTTTACTGAGATTGCAGGGAATAAGGGGGCTATTATGCTTACTGTTTTAGCTACTGAACCATTACCAGCAACCGCTGATTATAAGATATTATTCACCCAGCCAGTTGAAACCAAACCGGGCTTAAATAGGGTTGCTTTAGTAACAACTGTAAAAAAATTAAGCGCCATCATAAAAACTTTCCTTGATAAAAAGATAACTATTGAGCATGTGTTTGACTACTAACGTGCGCGGACTGCTTTTGATGGTGCTTATTGCTTGTGCCCTAAGTTGCAGCAAAACCAAACCCGCCTGGAAAACCATTGACATGGGCGAGTACTTAATAGATGTACCCAATGATTTTAACCGTAAGCCGGCAAAAGGAATAGATTCTCAACCAGGGTTTTTAAAAGGTAAAGATTTTAGTTTTGGGTATGATTACGGCGCTTTCTCGGATACGCTAATCCCCACAACGCAGGAATATATTAGGGAAGGCTATTGGAAGGATGTGGCCATCATCCAATATTTAAATTCAAAAACTTACCCAGATGTTGATTGGGCCGAAACCGATGTATTGAGGTACAGGCCAAGCAATAAATCAGACACCGCCTTTGCACCGGGTTGTGATTATATATCTAAAAAATAATTTATAAAATGGAGCCTGTCACGCCGGAAAAAGCAAATTATATTATCAAACATTACTTGGGCCTGCTTACCGAGCCGGAAATAATTTCATCTGCGCAAATACACTGCGCAGTGCCTCTATTTCTTTGTATCAACTTAAGAAATAAAGGAGGTTCCCCCGCTGGTCGAAGTTTAAAACTTCGACCTATAATATTTAAAGCTTTCAGCTTTACAAAACCAGCTTAGCCCTCTCTGCTGGCGCACGTGTATCGCATGTGCCTTTAATAACATTAAAATAAAGAAATATCTGTACGTTATTACACAACAACCCTTACCCGCCAATGGCAGCATTGATCGTTCAAAAAGCAACCAAAATCACTTGTTACTTTTAAGTTTTCCCGCGTGGATTCGAACCACGATTATCTGAACCAAAATCAGATGTTCTACCGTTGCACCACAGGAAAATAAGCAGTGGAAATAAAAGGACTTGAACCTTCAACCATCACCGTATAAGGGTGCCGCTCTAACCATTAAGCTATATTTCCAAGTATAAAAGTAGGGTAACCCGGACTCGAACCGGGAGCCTCCTGCTCCCAAAGCAGGTAATCTGACCAATTGATATACTACCCTAAAAAATGCCCCTAAAACAAAAGATCCCCTTAGAAATTTATCTAAGAGGACCCTGGTTATCTATTATATTTTTTTCAATACATACCCAATCACCTCCGATATATCAGTTGCGGCAATTGTATTTGTATTGTTGTAGTTTTCATGATGCAATGATACAACATTTTTTATAAATCAAGAAATTTTTTTATTTTTTTTATCAAGGATATATTACTGCGCAGACTACAAATGGACAAAGTGTTCTTATTCACCGATGCCCAGTTATGGAATAGCAATAACACTGCCGACCATATCCAAACCCTGTGGTTACGCTACAAGGCCGAGGTATCGCCAAACGCAAAACTCTACCTGTTCGACCTTAAAGGTTACGGACAAGCGCCATTGCAAATATTGCGCAATGATGTATACCTCGTAGCGGGCTGGAGCGATAAAGTTTTTGAGGTTTTAGCTGCTTTAGAAAATGGAGGCTCGGCCTTAGATGCTATTAATAACATAGAATTGTAAAACAAGTATGGGGAAGCTAACGCCCCATACTTTTAAAAGAAATTAAAAATAAGGATGCCGTAGACATGGGTTACTTCGGTCACTGGTTAGGTGTAAATGGCATTATAATAAAAGTTACGATGTGGGTTCGAATCCCGAAGCAATTTATTCACTCCTGTGTCGCCCGTTGCTCCTTGTAAGAAAATTAAAAGGTGCCGTAAATAAGTGTTACTTCGATTTCCAAAACTGAGGCCGCCGGTTCGAGTCCGGCCCTTGAAAAAGGTAGCTCAGACGGTTAGAGCGCAGCGAAAAAACACACTTATTACCTGTTACCCTTTTTATAAAAGAGATTAAAAAAATAAGGATGCCGTAGAAACGGGATACTTCGCGCCATTGAGGGGGTGGGCAGTGTGGTTAAACATGCTGTGGGTTCGAGTCCCTAAGCGTTCCCCCGGCCCGCGTTCACCTGTTGCTCCTTATAAAACATAAAAGAAGGTGTCGTAAATAAGTCCTACTTCGATTGGACGCTGGGGTTGCCGGTTCGAATCCGTCCCCGTAAGGGTAGCTCAACTGGATAGAGCACAGTGCAGATTGGCTTATTGCTTTTACCCTTCTTTTTAAGAAATTAAAATATTAAGGTGCCGTAAATACGTGCTACTTCGTGTCGCCGGTTCGATCCCGGTCTTTGGAGCGACCCATTGTAGCTCAGTTGGTAGAGCAGTTAGCCATTGGCTCTGCGCATATTGCTCGTCGCCCTTAAGAAATAAAGAAGATGCCGTAGGTAAGCGTTACTTCAACCTGTCACGTTTAAGACGCTTGCCAGCTTGTAGCTCTTCTTTTAAAAGGTGCCTTAAACAGGTGTTCCATTGGTTAGAACATCCCGATGATCGGGAAGGACGTTGGTTCAACACCTGTTGCTTTTTGCCCTTTTTCAAAACATAATGAAAGATGTCGTAGGTGGGTGATACTTCGCTGGTGAAACCGCGTAAGCGGTAGGGTTCGACTCCCATAAGACACCTGCCGGTTGTTGCTCTTTCATTTATATTTTGTAACCTTATACTATTAATCATGACCGAAACAATCCTTCAAAAACTGCTCGAACTGGAGCAGAATGAAAATATAAAAATACTGTACGCCTGCGAGTCGGGCAGCCGGGCCTGGGGCTTTGCCTCGCCTGATAGTGATTTTGATGTGCGTTTTATATATGCTCGACCCGTAAACGATTACCTGGGCATAACAGAACTAACCGATAATGTAGGATTACCTGTCAACGAAGTGTTGGATATAGGTGGTTGGGACATCAAAAAGGCATTAAAGCTATTCCTGAAATCAAACAGTACATTGTACGAGTGGCTGCAATCGCCAATAGTATACCAGGAAGATTCAACTTTTGCTGATGATCTGCATAAACTTATGCCGGAATACTTTTCATTACGCTCCGGCGCTAACCACTATCTGTCGATGGCACATAATACACTCCGGGACGATCTGCAAACCGAACAAGTAAAGCTGAAGCGGTATTTTTATGCACTTCGCCCGGCATTGGCCTGCTTATGGATAGTTGAGAAACAATCGGTACCACCTATGGAGTTTGAGCATTTGAGAGTTATGATAACTGATACTGGGGTTCAAAACGCAATAAATGAACTGCTGGAAAGAAAAAAGATAGCCGATGAAAAGGCTTTGATAGCCCCTGTTCCGCTACTTAACCAATGGCTGAGTGATACACTTGACTGGTGCAAAGAGCGTATACCTGCGCTTCCATCCGAAAAAAAGCACTCGGATGAGTTGAATAATATCTTTAGAAAGTATATCCAGCCATGACCTACGAACAGCTAAAACAGCAAAAAGAATTAATTCTGCTGGATTGTATCAGCGGCAGCACAGCTTATAACCTGAATGTTGTTGGCTCCGATGTGGATAAGAAAGGAATCTTCATCATACCTCAAAAGCAGCTTTACGGATTTGAGCAACAAGATCAGATTGCCAATGAAACCAATGACGAGGTTTATTTTGAGATAGGCCGTTTTCTGGAATTGTTGACTAAAAACAATCCCAATATACTGGAACTGTTAAGCACGCCAAAAGAGCATGTGTTATTTCGTCACCCGTTAATGGATCTGATCAAACCGGAAGATTTTCTGTCTAAACTCTGCCTGGATACTTTTGCTGGTTATGCACAAACACAGATCAGGAAAGCCAGAGGCCTAAATAAAAAGATCAATAAACCATTAGACTCTGAACGTAAATCTGTGCTGGATTTCTGTTTTGTGATCCATAATAATGGCAGTATCCCGTTAAAGGAATGGCTGAAAGAATATGGTTTCAGCCAGGATGAATGTGGCTTAGTGAATCTTGATCATTTCAGGAATGTGTATTTGCTGTACCATCAAAAGCAGTTGACAAAGGGGCAATTTAAAGGAATATCATCTGGTCCCGATGCTGATGATGTTCAATTAAGTTCTGTACCTAAAGGAATAGAAAGCATAGCAGTAATGAACTTTAATAAGGATAGTTATTCTATCTACTGCCGTGAATATAAAGAGTATCTGGAATGGGAAGAAAAGCGGAACGAACAACGTTATCAAAGTACCTTATCGCATGGTAAAAGTTATGACGCTAAGAATATGATGCACACCTTTCGGCTTTTGAGCATGGCCGAAGAGATCGCCCTATATCAGCAGGTAATTGTCAAACGCGAGGAGCGTGATTTTTTGTTAAAAATCCGTAACGGGGAATTTGAATTTGACGACCTGATGAAAATGGTTGAAGAAAAGATGGAGCAAATTAAAGTAGTTTATGAAAAGTCTGTTTTGCCTGATAGACCTGATATTCAAATAGCGGAAAATATTTTGGTGCAGATACGTGAAAGATTTTACGAAACTTGAGCACTAAATATTATATAACTTAACTAAAATTCTACCTATTTTAGTTAAGTTATTATCCTTGCTCCTTTATCACCATGTCTGATACCATCACCTATCAATACAATAAATCTTCTGCTTTAAAAAAGTCTGATTCTTCAGACGAATTGTTTTTGGCGAAATATAGTGAAGTACAAAAGAAAAATGCGCAATGCTTTTTCTGGGGCCGCTTAACTGACCCGTATACAACGGCGCGGTGCCTGCTTACCCTCTCAAATGTAGTACAGTCCAGTTTCAATTTGTCCCCTTTTCAGCTTGCCCTTTTAAAAGACCCGATTGTTACCGCCGGTAATGAGAAAATCAGATTTGAGGGATTTTCTCACTGTGCAGGCGTTTATGCGCGGGTAGATATTTTAGGTGATGGGCATGACGGCGAATTTTTAGAAAGCGGCACTACCAATGTAGACTTTAATCAACCGATGCTTTCCGCCTTAAGCAGTATCCGTAAGAACGAAAATGTCTTACTTTCTATCGGACAAAAAGAAGTTGGCTTACACCGGGAAAATGAAAAAGTCATAGAGCGAAAAGTTCCTCTGCCTGTTAAGTGGATAAAGGGGCTGACTTCCGTGCAAATGTTTCTTTCCGAATCTGAAAAGGTTCATTCATTTAATCGCCTCCAGGCATTACAGCTATTTAAAACCATACCAACCGGTAAGCCTAAAACGGACTATTATTTATTAATTAGAGGAGGAAAGCCGATGTTTTCTCCCGTAAAGTCTAATGATGCGATAACAGTTGGCGGTATACACCGCTTAAAACTAATTGAACCTTTACTGGCAATTGCTGACGAGTTAAGGGTTTTTCCGCATACTACTATGCAGGCCACTACCTGGCAGGTTTATATCGGAGCTATAAGGTTTACTTTGTCATTATCTAGGGATACCTGGCGCGGGTTTTCCGGCGAAGGTGCCGCGTTGGAATCATTAATCGAAGATATTCCTGATCATTGGGTAGAGCTTGTGGACAATTACAGTTATGCCAACCAGGAATTCAATGCAACCTTACTCGCGGTTAATGAAGGGCTCGACCTGCAAAAAATAGAGAATATCACTGGCCGGCTTTCGGCCATTGGCTTATTGGGATACGATCTGGACGAAAATAATTTCTTCTATAGACGACTTCCATTTAAGTTAAGCCGCATTATGAGCCTTAACCCACGATTAAAAGATGCTGAAAAGCTATTGCTCGAAGGAAAGGTAAAAATCATTTCGCGACAGGATGATAAAATAGAAGCGCAAGTAGAAGGCAGTGGCGTTAAGCATATAGTTATACTGAATGGAGATAAAGAGCAATGTACCTGTACCTGGTTCAGTAAAAATCAGGGCGAGCGAGGCATTTGTAAACATATATTGGCAGTCAAAAAATTAATTGTTAACTAAGCTGCCATGACGATTATCGAAGAGTTCACCGGCATTGTTGAACGTGAAGAGGATGCGACACCGTTTTTAAAAGCACTGAATAAAGGTCAAAAAAAAGAGCTATACCCGGCGCTTAAGAGGCTTCAAAAATATTATTCTGAATATGTTCAACAAGGAACCAGTTCCTCTTATTCTTCAAGGGGAACACAAGCTCAAAGTCAAATCTTAAGCTTAGCAGCATTTATCTGTTTCAACCAAAAAGACTTCGAGCAAAGCATTTCTTATGGCATCATCAATCGCGAAAAGCTGACACCGATCTTACCCTGGTTTTGCCCGGATTGGTTCAATGCTTATGTTGATAAACTCTCTTTGCAGGAGTACGTTGGCAATTACTTCGATTATGATTGGTATTTAGAATTGGTTGAGCAAGGTTATCTGCAGATCAACAGGCAAATGGTTGCTAAAATATTACCGGAACTCATTTTCCCAAGAAAAGAAAAAACCTGGAAATTTGAATACAGACCTGAAAATCTGTTGAAAAGGGGTGATACTTTACGCGACCATATCTGGTATCTATTTGAGTTTGAAACAAACCTGCATGGTACTGAAAACTATAAACAGTTTGAGGATAGCTCTGTTCCCGGCCGGTGGATGGATGCCCTGAAAAGATACATGAGTGAGGGAAAGATCAGCAGGGAAAGACTATTAAAAGAAAGCGTTTCTTCAGCAACAAGGAACTTTAATCAATCGGCTTCCAATTGGTTTATGGATCTTTTTATGTATTTGGAACCAACTAAAGCCGAGCTGCTACACTTTCAAAGCGACCTGCTTAATACCTTTAATTCAGCAAACAGCAAGCCTTACAATGTAGTCCTAAAGTTATTTAAAGATCTGGCGCTTGAATCCGGGTTTGCAATTTCATCTTTTCTAGATCACGTGCCTTTGGTATTAACAGCTGAATCCAAGACAGCTGTCTCTTCAGCCCTGATGATTTTAGATAAGCTTGCTAAAAAATATCCGGAACAGCGGGAACAAGTTTGTATTGTCTCTTGCCAGGCCTTTATACATCAGGACAATAATATACAGCTCAGGGCTGCCAAGCTCATTCAAAAATATGGTGAAATAAATTCAGAAGTCGTTAAAGAAACTATCCAAGCTTATTATGATGCTTTGTTTTCTGAAGCAAGGAATGTTTTAATTGATTTTTCAAAAGAGTTTATAAGCAATGAAACACTAACAGTAGATGATCTGACTGATGCCGGTTCAGATTTTGTTGAAATTCGAATACCTGAAACCTTTGATGAGTTTGTCTTTTTGGCCAGCCAATCATTTGATCAAAACGAAACTTATCACTTTGATTTGTTACCGGCAGCTATCTTGAAATTTCAAAATGAAATGTCGGCGGATAACATACTTAAGCTAATGCCCGCTTTTCAGCGTGCCTTCAAAATAATAACGAGCGACTGGACCAGTTCCATGGGCTATTTAGACAATATGCTGGCTAAATTTTTTACGAGCTTCGGGCAACTATTAGTGAGTTTTAATCCGGTGGGCGCTGAACCGATAAGGTTAATGCAACAATCATTCGTGAAGTTAGAGGATGAAAAGAAAGCCAAATGGGATGGTTATAAAATGCGGCTTGGTGGCATAAAACCCTGGGATATCTATACGCATTCATTGGGGTATAAACCTCATAAACATATTTTGTTGAATGCTTTTTTTATGTTGGAGAGAAAAATCAGTCTCCCCTTACTGTCTACACCTACACATGAACCTTGTTGGGTTTCTCCAATGACGCTGATTGAACGTTTGAGCCAGTATCAGAAAGCGAATGTTATTCCAGGGGATATGGACTTTCAGATTGCGATAGCCCGCTGCCTTCCAGACAATCAGACAGAGGCAATCAAGTTAGCTAACGAAAACCTTAAAGGAGAATACCGCGAACTTATGGGATTAATTCTTGGTGAAGATCAGCATCCTAAAGATGGTTACAAGCTCAAGTCAGCCTGGCTTGTCGCTGGTGTTACCAAATCTTCGCCGAATATTGATGCCGAATGGCTTTCATTTTCCAGTTTACCGGATACCTATCTTAACGGCGAGTTTAGGTGGGATTCATTGGTGGAAGACTATGTTTGGCAGCAGTATGATTACAAATTAAGCAAGAACGTCGACGTTCCTGCCAAAAGAAAAATAATCAAAATTGATTTCGGCGATAAACAAAAAAAGACCTCAACATTTAAAACAGTATTAAATAAAATACTTTCTAATCAAAAGGAACCCGAACCATCGATTTACGATTACACAGAACTGAAGTTTGAATATATTTCGGCCGGACATAACGATATTAAACGGCTGCTTTATTTGACACCCCGACAGCCGGATATTCTGATCGCCCATATCATTAATAAGGGTTTACGGTACATTGATTTTTCAAGTGAAAATGATAAAAAGTTGATCATTTATACACTTGAAACGCTTTTAACTTTAGAATATAGGCACGGTAATATGGCTAATTTATTCATTGCATCTTGTATGATTAGCAGCGATAAAACGGTCCGGACATATGCTGCGGAGTTATGGATAAAGGGCGTAACGAGGAAAAATATGAATAGCGATGCCATCGGGAAAATTATCGGCAAGCATGAGCAAATTGAGCTTGCACCGTTGAAGCGTTTTACAGATATCGTTATCACAAATATGTTTCAGGTATCAAAAAAACATAATAAAGAATTGGAAAGCCTTTTGTCCTCTTGTATAGAACAAATGAATGACATTCCAATTAGCGGCTGCAAAAAGCTTTTGGAGATTTACGCGGAGGTTCTCTCCGTCAATAAAAGTAAATTATTCAATGAGCGTGTTGTTGCGCATTTGACCGCCTGGGAATCCGCAGAAAGCTTAAAAAGAGTGATTCAGAAGTTAAGAAACATCTAAATAAGTTATTTACTCATACGTCAACATTACTGATATAGACCTCCAAGCAATCTTACATAAAAGCAATAATCCTTAACGAACAGAGCAATGTAATAACGTATTCAATTTCCGTAAACAATGTGTGTACTAAGTGGTATTTGTATATTTACTATTGTATCTTTATAATACTTAGTATAGTAGCATAATTAAGGTCAATTAGTGGCCATTGGTGAGCACCCGGTGAGCAGGGTCAAAAACCAGAATATTGATATTGATAGTGAACTGGTTACGTGATTTTTCACGTTCCCTCCGGCTTCACTAAAACGGTATCAAACACCACTAAAACCCTTCAAACGCTACGTTTGAGGGGTTTTTTGTTGGATTTTGGTTTCATTTGCTCACCGTTGAACGCCCATTTTGGTGAGCAACTAAGTTTAAAACAAGTGCTCCCCAGAACACTTGTAACGAATTGAACGACAAAATTAAGCAATTCAACATATATCGATTAGGGTTAAAATCCCTCCCGCTCTACAAATAGCTTTCGTGATCAGTTAGCTATGAATTTAATACTTTTTTAAAAAAACTATTGAAGCATAGCTACTTCTCTTTTTTAGTCGTTCGGCTGTGAAGGTGTCTGAATCTTAAATACGCCAGCATTTCTCTTGGCCTGTCTGTTTGTAAAACCATCGCACCATGAGCCAGCAGCCAGTCCCAGCTATCTTTTTTATTGCCTTCTTCTACAGCAAGGTCGTCGTCGTGGCCAGCGTTGAGGGATGCCCAAAGTGAGTTAAGCCAAACTTTAGCACCAGTCCGGGTAATAAATTTATTATCGGTAAGAATAGATGAGGTATCTGTTTTAAAATTCAGCTCGAATGCCCAGGGTTTCATATGTTGCAGATACTCGTTAATAATAGACCGGGCGTCCGGCTTATCGAGGTTTACAACGGGCATGTAAATTATGCTGTCTATCAGGTTACCATAGCGTTCTTTTAATACCGGGTAAGTTACCTCTGCTTTAAATATGGCTTGTTTCAACGTGCCGGTTTCATTAAGAACCTGGTAAGCTTCGCGGTAATACGGGTAGCTCTTGTCCAGGTTTACCATCACCGGCTTGCCCTTAAGCGCCATCATCATCTCTTTAAATGTTGGTATAATATTACGGGTAACTCGGCCTAAACCATTCTTTAAACCAAATTTGCGAATCTCTTCCATCGTATAATCAGACGATTTACCTTTGCCATTGGTGGTTCGATCAATAGTTTGGTCGTGCATAATAACCAGTACGCCGTCTTTGGTTTTGTTCAAATCCAGCTCTACAATATCTACACCCATGGTGGCGGCGTATTCAAATGCACGTAACGAATTCTCGGGTGCATTGCGCCAGTCGCCACGGTGCGCGGTTACCAGTACTTTGTTTTGGGCCTTTAGGCCACACGGAGCTAATAGCAGTAAAAATACAGCCAGTTTTGTTCTCATCTTAAATAAAATTAAAAGGGGGATGTTACTCCCCCTTTATATGAATTATGATTATTAATTATAGCCCGGGTTTTGGTACATTTTCTCCGGGTTCAGTTTGTACTCGTCAAACGGGATCGGGAAGTATATGTCTTTGGTGGTGAAGTTGGTAAGCTTGGGTATACCAAAATCCGCCTGGCTTTTAGCTCTAAAATAAATAACCAGGTCCTGGGCATTAAAAGTACGTAAAAGATCGAACCAGCGGTGGTGCTCAAACGCCAGCTCAACACGGCGTTCGTGCAGGATAGCCATACGCAGGTCGGTGTATTTGGCGGCATACGCCGGGTTGGTTAATGATACTGCGTATGTTGGCATACCTGCCCTTGTACGTACCATATCCAGGTAGGTAGTTGCACCACCTGTGTCGCCAAGGTAATTGCTTACTTCGGCCAGCATCAATATAACATCAGCGTAGCGGATCAGTATCCAGTCGTTACCGCCATAACCCAGGTTTGACGCCGTAGGGCTTGTGTCCCTAAATTTAGTGATAAAGTAATCCTTAACAATAGGGTCATTGGCATATTTTACCGAGAACGCCATACGCGGGTCGCCTGTTTCGTATTCCTTGATCAGGTCTGGCGTTACGTTACCGCCCACACCAGACTGAGGCGCAAGTGAATTGATATTTTCGCCTTTTGCCTGGTTGTTAGCAGCTATGGAAGAACTATAGGTAGGGTCACCTTGTTTGTTCACTATTTGCCAGATAACCTCCTGGTTGGCTGCCTTCTTAGCTACGTCGAAAACGTCAGTATATGGGATACTGGTTAAGGCACCAAACTTACGCATATTGTACGCGGCAAGCAGGTAGTTTTTGGCGTTGTTAAGGTTCTCTGTACGGGCTGCCTGGTCTTGCGTGGTAGACATCGTTAAATAAACCTGGCCTAATGTAGCATTAATGGCTGCTTTTGATGTACGGCCAAGGCTTGCACCGCTTTGCAGATCGGGCAGGTTGCTGTTTAATGCATCTTTAAGGTCGGCTACTATTTGTGCGTAAACAACGGCCTGTTTTTCGCGGGCAGTAGCTTCGGGCAATTCGCCATAAGTAAGTTGTTTGGTTACCAGGGGCACATCACCCCAGGTACGTACCAACTGAAAATACATTACGGCCCTCAGAAATTCGGCTTCGGCAATATATTGCTGCTTTTGGGCCGCATCACTAAAGGTTACTTTATCAATGTTTGATAACACCACATTAGCACGAGAGATAGTACCATATAATGATACCCAGTGGCTTTTTAAATAGGTATTGCTTGGCAGTATAGAAAAATTGCCGAACTGAAACGGCTCACCCGCGTTAGACTGGTTATCGTTGCGGCCTGTATCGTCAGACCGTTCATCTGTCCATAAACCGCTGTTTTCGCCAATATTGTTACTACTTCGTAACGACTGGTAAATACCATTCACAGCTGTTAAAACATCAGACGGAGTACGAAAACTTCCCGCCAGGTCAATTGCGTTAGGATTCTTTTGATCCAGAAAATCTTTTTTACATGAGGGCATTGATACTGCCAGCAATGCGGCTGCACTCACGGTTATAATAATATTCTTCTTCATCTCTTTTATCATTAAATGTTAGAATGTAGCACGTACGCCTACGTTGAATGAGCGTACCAAAGGATATACACCATAGTCGATTCCGGGGGCCAGGTTAGACGGCTGGGTGTTGTTTGATGCACCGCTACTGTAGTTATAGTCAACCTCGGGATTATAGCCTTTGTATTTGGTGATGGTAAACGCGTTTACCACCGAGCCGTAAATACGCAGGTTACTCATGCCAATTGCTGTAACAGCCGATTTTGGCAAAGTGTAACCCAGGGTGATGTTATTACAACGCAGGAACGAACCATCTTGCAGATAGAAAGTTGATAAGCGGGTACTATTGCTTTGTGTACCTGCGCGTGATGCACGATAAACGGTACCATTGCCCGGGTTTGCAGCGTTACGATAGCGATCGGCCACGTTTGCGTACTGGTTGCCTGATCCTTCCATGTTGTACAGGTAGTAATCTTGTCCATCCAATACATCGTTACCTTGCGAACCGTTAAAAGACGCGCTGAAGTCAACTTTTTTGTAATTAAGGTTAACTGCAAAACCGTAAGTAAAATCAGGGTATGGGTTGCCAATAACGGTTTTGTCAGCATCGTTCACAACGCCATCACGGTTAGTGTCCTCGAAATAAAGATCGCCCACATGTAATGGGTTTGATTGTGCTGATGACGGTGCAACTTTACCAATGTTCTCTTCAGTCACCATTCCGGCTACTTTAAAGCCGTAGAACATACCTACAGGCTGACCCTGTTGGGTAATATTGGTTAAGTAAGAACGCTCGGCACCGTTGATAATAATGGTATTGTTGCCGCTAAGTTTGGTAACCTTATTGCGGTTAATAGAGATGTTACCGCTTATATTAACATTGAAATCTTTACTTTGAACAGCACGGCCATCCAGTTGGAAATCAAAACCGGTGTTTCGGATCTCTGAGTTACGCAGGTTGGTAAGGATTGTTGTAGCACCCGAAATTGCCGATATAGGCTGATTGTACAACAAATCGGTAGATTTACTGATGTAGTAGTTAGCGATAAGCGATAAACGGCCTTTTAACAATCCAAACTCGGCACCAAAATTATATTGCGAGGTTGATTCCCAGCTAAGGTTCGGGTCTGTTAAACCGTTAGGATAAGTTGCAGATGCAACCTGGCCGTTACCAAACACAACACCGGTTGGGTTGGATAGTGTTTGCAGATAGCCGTAATTAGGAATGTTGTAGTTACCACTCTTACCCCAGGTTGCTCTTAACTTAACAGTTGATTGCTCACCAAGCAGACTGTTGTAAAAAGGCTCTTCAGATACCGTCCAGCCGGCAGCTACCGAAGGGAAATAACCGTACTTATTGTTAGGCCCAAAACGCGACGAGCCATCTGCACGGAACGAACCTGTTAAATAATATTTGCCTTCGTAGTTATAGGCAACCCGGCTAAAGTATGATAGTAGCGTAGTAGTTGATTTACCTGTGTTATTGTTTAAGGTAAAAAAAGCTGCATCGGCACCTTTACCTGTTATCTCGGTAACGTTATCATTCTGGAAACCTTTGGCAGTAACCGACACAAGGTCGCCGGTTGTACGCTGAATGGTATAACCACCTAACGCATCAATGCGATGTTTACCAAATTGCTTGTTATAATTAAGTGTAAACTCGGCTAATTGATCATTAACGGTATTGGTTTGCGCAACCGCATTCGCAGCAGCAATTGACTGTGCCGACCCCGGAGGGTTAGCACCGCTACTTAAAGTAGTTGGCAAGTAGTAATCATACTTCTCATTATATGTATTTGTACCAACGTTAACTTTGAAGGTTAATGGATCAATTATCTTATAGCTGGCAACCGCGTTAATATTTGTACGGTAACCCTTCCTGCTGATCTTGGTGCGGGTTGCCAGCGCAACAGGGTTTTCTATGCTTTGGTAACCGTAAGCTGATGACTGCGCTGCTGCAGTATTTGTAGCTAATGAACCATCCGCATTATACGCAGGGAAGAATGGCATATAAATTAACGCACCTAAAATAGGGCCGTGGTCAAACCTTCCCTCCTGTGTCTCACGGTTATAGTTTTGCGTGTAAGAAACATTAGCGCCTACGTGCAGTTTTTTGCTAATGTCAGACTCTACATTCGAGCGGAAGTTATAACGCTCCTGACCTGATGATACAATGATACCCGGCTGGTTCTGGTAAGCGCCGCTAAAATAATAACGTGTGCCGTTTGAACCGCCCGAGAATGAAAGCGTATGTTTTTGGTACAAGGTTTTGCGGTAGAGTTCGTCCTGCCAGTCGGTGTTTACAGTTTGGTGTTTCAACGATTGAGTTGAAAAGTCATACAGGTAATCGGGAATCTGCACACTACCTGCGTTGCCTACGTTGGTAACACGGGTTGCATTTGGGTCGCCGTACATGGCATCATTCCATGTGTGGCCGGTGTTTACCCAAAGATCATGATACGCGTTGTTACGACCATCAATAACTAACTGGCCAAAATCATCAGAGTTAAGCAACTTTACTTTATGTGCCAGTTGGTCGCTACCAATCTGTACATCGTATTCAAATTTGCTTTTGCCCTCTTTACCGTGCTTGGTAGTGATCAAAACCACACCACCCGATGCCCTTGAACCGTAAATAGCCGCCGACGCAGCGTCTTTTAAAATGTCTATCGATTCTACATCCTCCGGGTTAATATACACGTCGTTATTTGCGGGGTAACCATCAATAACGTATAGCGGATCTGAACTTGCGTTGAAAGAGCCAATACCTCTTACGCGTATTTTAGTGCTCTGGTAAGGCGCACCACTGGTTTGCGACACTTGCACACCTGCAACTTTACCTACCAGGGCCTGGCCAAGGGTTGGTGCGGCCAGGTTAAGTTCGCTTGCTTTAACACTAGAGATAGCGCCGGTTACATCGCTTTTACGCATGGTTTGGTAACCAATAGCCACCACTTCGTTAAGCATGTTGGCCTGCGGTTTAAGTTTTACGTTTAACGGGCTGCCTGTGTAAGTAATTTCCTGGCTGGTGTAGCCAATAAAACTAAACACCAAAGTTGCACCCCTATCGGCATTAATAGAAAAGTGGCCTTTAGTATCGGTACTAACGGCAACAGATGTATTTTTTACCTTTACGGTCACACCCGGTAGTGGCTGGTCGGTCTCGTCTATTACGGTACCTGTTATATTCTCGATAGTTGCTGTTCTCACAGCGGGTTTAGCGGCAAAGGCCGTGGTAGCAAACATTAGCAGTAAAACAAACGTAATACTGTTACATGCCTGCTTTAAAAGATTGGCGGTAATCTTTTTTTGCATACATTTAAATGTTAATTGTTGAAAGACTTATTGGTATGAGTTAATGAACAAGCGACCACTTAAACCGGACGATGTTAGCGCAGATCCGGTTTTGGTGTTTTATACTTGTTTGTATTCGAAAGGAAATGGTGCTACATAGGCAAGGGACTTAACGATTTTTAAATAAGTTAACTGCTTTATTAAATTAAAAGCAAAGCATAGATAGCTACCTTGCTATAATGGCAACAAAGCTATCACCGCTCTCTTAAGAAAACAGCGTATAAAAGTTAACATTGCGTTAAGTGGGAAACTATTTTACCAGGAAGTATTAGTATAATTAACGTTATTTTTACGTGAGGATGTAACCGCGATGCCTTTATGATCATTAATAAAGGTAAAGCCTTCCAATTCATCAATGCGGCTGTTGATATCAATCTGCTTGATAATCTGTATGCTACCTGCATCGATAGATTTTTTCAGATCTACATAAGTTAAACGCCATTTGCGGCCCTCAATTTGGTTTTGTATCAGTACAAGGATGCCTTTATCAGATACCCAATGCAGGTTTTGCACCCATGGTGTGCAGGTAAACTTTTTGTAAAGCACGCCGGGTTCCGACGTTTTGGTGCAATGCGCCAGCTTTTCGGGATCGTACAATCTAACTTCGTTGCCTTTGTTGCCGTAATCGGCTGTGGCGACATACCATTTGTGGTTATATTTTACATATTCAGGTCGGGTGCCCTGTATACAGGCATCGTCGTCAATAGTACTGATGATGTTGCCATCAAGCATACCGGTTTTTTGCAGACCAGGCCAGTTTACCTGATATATCACAGCCTTCCATTTTGTACCCTCTTTATTTAGACGGATGGAGTTGCCAATAAACACTTTAGTACCGCCATTAAACGCTATGCCTGTGGGGTGGCCAATAACATCCTGCCCGTTTTGGGTAAGCTTATATTCTTTGTTTGTATAAACAAGGCTATCCTTTTGCCACTTGTACTCGCGTATCATGCCCACCTCCCTATCGCCGTATAAAAATATCCGGCCTTTCTGGTAAGATGCTCCCTGGCAGGCACCAAGCGAATCTACAGTAGTTTCGCGCACGATGGTAGTATCAATACTCGTTTGCATAAAGCCGGTAGCAAGTAAGGCTATAAAAAGTAAAGCGGTTACAGATAGGGTAGTTTTCATTTTTAGGGGTCCATGGGCTCATCAGCATCTATCTGCAGCGAGGTAATAACCGGATAAAATTCAAGTGCGGTTTCAGATAATCGTTTACCTAATTTATAAGGCACATATTTAAGTTCGGTAAGGCAACGCTTTTCCATCCCTACAATAAAGTCGTTTTGATATTTATCAGTAACTATCAAACCCGGTTTTTCAAGAGGCATCCCATACCTAAAAATTAACCGTACATCGTTACGTATGTTTGTGGTGGTGTGCCGGGCATGCGGTTCAATAATTACAGCGTTGACAGGCACATGTAGCCTGGTTACCATGTATTTTCGCATTTCAACGGCTTCGTTATATTTTGTTTTGTAAGGGTGTGCACGTCCGCCGGATACTACTACAAATGGGGCTTTGCGGGCAAAATATGCCCTTGCTGCCGTTTTGCAGCGCAGCATCCCTTCCCCGCTTAAAGGTGTTGTTAAATTATCAGGCCCTGCACCGGGAACAAGGATATGGCTATATGGAAAAGTAGCCCATTTAACCGTTTTTACCTTGTCAACAGCCAGTTTATTAACGCCCAAAGCCATCGGTTCAAAATCGCCTGCATTTTCCCGTTCGTTCACTTCCAAATAGGTCAACGCTGAAGTTAAGGGTATCTCAAAGAAAAGAGCATCCTCATTTACAACATCAACCACCTCTGCTGCACAATCATACATCAGGGTGTAATATCCTTTCCTTTTCACATCAAAAGAGATAGAATCTATTTGCGGGTAATTTGGCTTTTTGCCTTCCGCATAAACACCTATGGTATAATTTACAGCGGCCGCATCCTGCTGCCAGGCCTTAACCAACAAATTCAAAGGGGTTTCTGCCTGATATAACACATATGCGCCCGAAGGGATAAGGTGCGTTTTTACCAACTTATCAAGCGCATTGCCAGGTTTATATAGCTTGGTTAACTGTTGGCTTACGCCGCTGATCTCATCGTCGGTAAACTTCATCGCCGCAGGCAGGCACAATGCGTCTTTACAGTCTTTAACGGCGGTTTTTAATGCAGCTAATTTATTCTGCGAAAGTTTACTAAGTTCAAGGTCGCTTTTTAACAAAGCTTGTGCTGCTTTATCTTGCTGTAACAGAGTAAGCAGGTAATAATTTTTTGCTTTCACCCAGTTATTACCCGCTACAATTTTGTACCCTGGCCATGCGCTTGAATATTGTGCAGATACCCCAAAAGAAAATAAAAGAAATACGGAGAACACTAAGATCTTTTTCATGCTGTATTTGAAGACGTAAATTAGCCGAACACTTGTTAAGTATACATTATATTGCGATTACAAAAATGTTACTATTACGACGGTTTATATTCAGGCTATCCTAACTAGAAACTTCATCTTTTAAAAAATTATTGTTTAAACAAATTGTGAGCTTAGAAACCATATGTTAAACGAGCTTCAGTTTGTTTAACTATTTAAGCAAAAAAACAGAAAATGCCACATGGAACTCAATCCGATAATATTAGTCAAGATTGGCAAAGTTTAGTGATCTTAAATTTTTATTTCAAGAAAAAATACTGGTATTTAAATAATAAGCATTTGCCAAAACTGATTGTTTTTAAGTGACCTATTCGGTAACCGGGATAGATTTAAATATATAAGGCATTGATTTACGAAGAACAAAACAACCCGCTTTGTTCCCTCCCTTCCATTGACATTATTCAAATACAAAGTAAGCCATACTCCTTACTGGTTTCAATTTAGCGATTATATGATCAACGTATTTTATATCATAAATTATTTATGGCAAATGGTTTACGCGTGCGAATCGTTTATCTGATGTAAGAGCCCATGTTATGATCTTTTAGTTTGACAGATTAATTGGACGCTTCGCGTGCTGAGGTTGTAATTATGCAGGCGATCGCCTGCTGAAAGGTTGCTTTATCCGTATAAATTTCCATTAGCATTATATACTAGAAAGTTCTTAGGTTTCTTTTTACAAAAGAAAACACGAAACCGACACCAAATAGTAAATGGTTAATTATCAAATATATAAGGACATTTAGAACATTTGAGCAGTAACGACATACCATCATTTTACGAATTTCACCATCGTTAGTTCAAGCAACTTGTAAGATAAAGAGGCTATTGATATTTTACGAATACATTAACTGCGTTTTCGTTTTGCCGTCACAAATTAACGAAATATCGTTACATCATAACCAGGAAAAAATAGATAAACAATTGATTATACGTATTTTATATAAATGAATGAATTTTGATAACTCTTAAGTAAAAATCAATCCTATGTCCAAAAAAGTAGCGGAACAATTAGTTGAATTGCTGGTACAGGCAGGCATAAAGCGTATTTATGCAGTCACCGGTGATAGCTTAAATGAACTTAATGATGCTGTAAGGCGGAATAAACAGATCAAATGGGTACATGTAAGGCATGAAGAAGCCGGTGCTTACGCTGCGGCGGCCGAAGCCGAGCTAAACGGCTTAGCCTGTTGTGCAGGTAGCAGCGGTCCGGGACATGTGCACCTGATCAACGGATTGTATGATGCACACAGGTCGAATGTTGCCGTATTGGCCATAGCATCCACTTGTGCAACGGTCGAATTCGGGAGCAGTTATTTCCAGGAAACTAACATAATAAAGCTTTTTGATGATTGCAGCCACTACAATCAGATAGCTGCCACACCGGCACAACTACCACGCATGGCTCAGGCTGCCATCCAGCATGCCATTCAGCGCAAAGGCGTGGCTATCCTGGGCCTGCCGGGCGATGTGAGCGCGATGGACGCGGTTGAAAATATATCATCAGATAAAAACTATTTCTCCAAAGCGCTTATCCGGCCCGCGGATGAAGATATAGCAGCAATGGCTAACCTGATCAACAGATATCAGAAGATAAGCATCTATTGCGGAATCGGGGCGGCAGACGCACACGACGAAGTTGTGCAGCTGGCAGAAATGATCAAGGCCCCGGTAGGATATTCCTTCCGCGGAAAAATGGGCATACAGTACGATAACCCTTATGAGGTGGGTATGACCGGACTGCTCGGATTGCCTTCCGCCTATCACAGTATGCATGAGAGCGACCTGATCATTCTTTTGGGGACAGACTTCCCTTATGTACCATTCATGCCAACTGATAAAAAGATCATTCAGGTAGATATGCAGCCTGAAAGGCTGGGCCGTCGGGCAAAGCTTGACCTCGGCCTCCACGGGGATATTAAAACGACCTTAATGGCCTTGCTTCCCCTTTTAAATACTAAGAAAGATGAAAGCTTTTTAAAGGCACAGCTGCATGTCTACAGCAAGGTTAAAGAACACCTTCAGGTCTACGTAACAGATAAGGGAAAGCAGCATGCGATCCATCCCGAGGCGGTTGCTGCTTGTCTGGACAAGCTTGCAACCAAAGATGCGATCTTTACCGTTGACACGGGCATGTGCTGCGTTTGGGGTGCCCGCTACATACAGGCAACTGGTAAACGCCATATGCTGGGGTCATTTAGCCATGGCTCTATGGCCAATGCTATGCCGCACGCTATCGGGGCTGCCCTGGCCTGTCCCGAAAGACAAGTAGTCGCTATGTGCGGAGACGGTGGAATATCTATGCTCCTGGGAGATCTTGCTACTATTAAACAATATAAGTTACCTATAAAGATCATTGTTTTTAATAACCGGTCGTTAGGCATGGTTAAGCTGGAAATGGAAGTTAGTGGCCTGCCGGATTCTGAAACCGATATGGAAAATCCGGATTTTACACTTATTGCGCAGGCTATGGGCATTAAAGGGATTACCATAGACAACCCCGACGATCTTGAAAGCCGCTTACAGGAAGCATTTGATTATGACGGACCTGTGCTGGTTAACGTTTTTACGGATCCTAACGCACTTGCAATGCCCCCGAAAGTAGAATTAAAGATGATAAAAGGTATGACCTTATCCATGAGCAGGCTGATGCTTGGTGGTAAATTCCAGGAAGTGCTGGATACAGTAAAGTCAGGATACAAACATATGGGAGAACTGCTGGACTAATAATTCTTAACAACAAACTTAAATTAACTAATATGGCACCGAATAATTATAAAGATGTACAGGCTTTTATCACCCAAATCATGGAAGAAAACAAAGTTGAAGGCGCTCCACCGCCAAAGTCGCCTCACAAAGCGTTCTGGCTAACCATGAGTTACGAAGATTTCACCAGAGGAACTGTCCCGGGGGTTAAAGATCCTGTTACGGGAAAGGCGATCAGTATACTTACTGTTGGCGACTCTGCATCCAGTAACCTCATCCTGGCATTACGCGGACAAGGCCCTCTTTTCGACCCGGAACACGGCGCTTTCGGCAGAATGCCTGCAAATGATCAGAAGCCCTTTACCGACAACCAGATCAATGAGATCGCTGACTGGATCGACCGTGGCTGTCCGGAGGTTTAAAGTACTAAACATCTTATTAAATAGTTACCGTTTTCTTTACAATACTGATGCAATAAGGGACCAAATTACTCTTGTCAATTTTTCAAACGAAAATATATGGAAAGTGCAGTTAAGATCACCAGGAATATTATCTATAAAAACGATTTACAACTTGACCTGTATGCCGGTAAAAATTCAAAGGGCGCGGTTATAGATGTTCATGGCGGCGGCTGGTTTCACGGTGATAAATCGAAAGATGAGGATCTTGCAACACGGCTTGCCCAGGAGGGCTATCTGGTTATCGTGCCGAATTACAGCCTTACTCCTGCCGGAACATATCCTGCAGGCAGAGAGGATATTCTGGATTCACTGGAATGGCTTAAAAACTCCGAACATCAATTCGACCGTAATAAAATTGCCGTATGGGGCAGTTCAGCGGGCGGTAACCTTTCTGTCGAGGTCGGGTTGTTGCGTGGCATTCCGGCAATCAGCTGGTCAGGCATTATTGATTTGGAAGGGTTTATATTAGAAACCGATGGCAAGGCCGCTGAGACCAAAGCAGATTTTGACTTTGCACACATGCCAAGTGCAAATATCAACCAGGGTGGCAGAAACGACCCTTTTTTAAGGTGGTGTATTTATGCACTGATCGGTAATGACCGTAGCTTATTAAAAGAAGCTACCCCATTAACCCGGGTAAGCCCCTCGAGCGGACAAATGTACCTCGCAAATTCCATGGACGAATTTGTGCCGGCGGATGGCGCGTTGAAACTACAGGCTGCCCTTTTAAACGCAGGGGTGCCGTCGACGGTGCAGCTGGTTACCGGAACGAAGCATGCCAAGGGATATATGTCGCATGCGATAGATGCTTCTCTGAATTTCCTTGAAAATATATTTAACTCCTAATTATGTGTTCAAATGGAAAATGAAAAGAAAGTACTAATAGCCAACGAGCTTCGACTGACTGATCTGAGTGGAAAAGTGAGGGCAATGCTTACAGCGAATGAAAACGGAGCCGACCTTATATTTTGTGACAAAGAAGGAAAGAACCAGCTTAAAATAACCTCTTCAGATGCCGGGCTTGCAGCGATAAGTATATATGATAAGACCGGCCTGGAAAAGATTGGGATAAGCCTTGATGACAAGGGCACTCACGTTCACCTTGCGGGGCCGGACAAGCAGGAAAGCTATCTTTTCTTGAAAAACTCCGGCGCATGCGGACTGGTACTGACGGACAGCGACGGTAACAGGCGACTTGAAGCAAAAGTCGGTCCCGACGCTGAGCCCGATATTACCATTTATCCAAAAAACGGGGATCCAAAGAAACTTTGATTAAGATAAAGCATCATGGCATCAGAAACACAAATAAATCAATATACACCTATATTAAAGGATGGTGTAAACTATAACACACTTGTCAAAAGTCCTTCGGAAACCACAACCTCACTCCAGGTCGTGTGCTTTTTTGACATTGATTTAAATGAGCATTACGAAGGCGGAACTTATGCAGTCAATGAGCATTTTAAAGGGGCTATTCACGACATCCGTAAATCCGGGATCTTCAAAGGACGTGCGCTGGAAACCCTGCTTATTATTCCGGCATTAAAACAGATCCCTGCGGAAAGGCTCCTGCTTATCGGGCTGGGTAACCCGGCGGTATTGGATCTTGGTCTGATGGAAATGGCCGGGTACACGGCAGTTATGGAGGCCATAAAAGCCGGTGTGAGTGACCTTTGTTTTGCCCCCAGCCTGAAGGATGCAGGTATCATGATGTCCTTCGAGAAAACAGCTATATCCCAAACGCTTGCCAATGGGATGCACCGCGCCCTTAACACGACAAATATGCTGATACAAAAATACATGCACGGCCCAGTGGTGTTGAAAGAAATCAACCTGCTCGCCGGACAGGCACAAGCTGATAATTCTTACCGAGGATTACAAAGCGCGTTTGAACTTTGATCACTCGAGTCTTTCGTTTAATCATGATCAGCTGATCGCTTAAGTTTTTAATTTTCTTTTAGTTACCGGTAACTTAGCAGTTGATACATGCAATTTCCCCGAGTTGGGATATTGCATGCGTATGACCTGAATCGACGCTGTACGCCTCGTTAATTTTCGCAGCGGCAATCATATCCTTTTATTGAGTTTACGCGTGCGAATCGTTTATCTGCTGTAAGAGCCGATGATAAAGTGTTTTTTAGTACCGTTGGCTTTAATCGAAGATCGCCGCTAACATACCTTTACCATCTATGACAGGCTGCTAAAGAGCTCCAGAAAGGCTACTCCTGGTTCAGGAAAGCGTTTAAGAGCTATACAGGGCTCTCGCCCGGCCAGTATTACATCCAGCTAAAAGTAGAACGGGCTAAAGAACTTTTGAATAACCCGGAGATCCCCATCAAACAAATCGCCTACGACTTGCGGTTCGACAGCTATTTTTATTTCTCAAAAATGTTCAAGGAAAAAACTGGGATCCCCCCAACAGATTATCGTAAAAGGGCATTAGGATCGTTATAGCTACTAAAACGTGAAAACAACTGGTATATTTACCCTATCAATGAGAAATTATTTAAAAATATTAAAGATTGACGAATATTCTATAACGCCCTATTACGCGCAGATCTATAATTCTATTTTGCGGGCTATTGAAGATAAGGTGATAGATAAGGATGATATCCTGCCTTCTATAAACGACCTGAGCATAGCGCTTGATATCTCAAGGAATACCATTACGCGTGCTTATAACGATCTTAAAAAAATCGGTGTTATTAACTCTGTACCCGGTAAAGGCTATTTTATATCCAATACCCGGGTAGATCAATCGGTTAAGGTATTGCTGCTGTTCAATAAGCTCAGCAGTCACAAAAAGTTATTGTACGATGCCTTCGCCGAAGCGCTAGCCCAAAAAGCATCCATTGATTTTTATATTTATAACAGCAACTTTAATTTCTTTAAGAAGCTTTTGCAGGAGAAGGTAGATAAATATGATAAGGTTGTTATCGTGCCGCATTTCAGGGACAAAGCAGATAACGCGTTCGAGGTGATCAACGAAGTGCCAAAAGAGAAACTGATCTTGATGGGCAAACTGGTAGACGGCGTTACCGGTGAGTTTGGCGCGGTTTACGAGGATTTTGAGAAAGACATTTACAATGCCCTTACCAACCTGATCGACAAGATCCGGCAGTACACTTCGTTAACCATTATTTTCCCGAAGCAAAGTTATTTCTCAACCGATATTCTGATCGGCTTTCTTAATTTCTGCAAAGTTTATAGTTGCGACTACGATATTATAGCCGATCTAAAAATGGAAACCATCCATAAAAGCACCCTGTACATCACCCTTACAGAAGACGACCTGGTTCAACTGATAGACAACGCTCTCAGTTTGGGTTACACGGTTGGGGAAGATGTCGGTATTATCTCGTATAACGAAACGGCGTTAAAAAGATTGATGCTCAACGGCATCACCACCATATCAACCGATTTTAGCTTTATGGGCGAAAAAGCCGCTGAACTTGTTTTGAATAGCTCCACCGAACATTTAAAGGTTCCGTTTAATACTGTTATCAGGAATTCCTTATAAACAAGAACATCCCGGCGAATAACCGGGATGTTCTTGTTTACATTCAAATGAGCTTGCTTAATACGTTATCTTAAACTGATAGCTGCCAGCTGCTATTTTATAATTATCACTATTCTTCACTAAAACATTGTTCAGGTAAACTTTTGATTTACCCGCATCAGGGAACGTAATGGTAGCATACGAGTTTGCCGGAATAGTAACGTTATAAATAACACCATGCCCCTTCCTTACCCACGATGAAACAATTTTACCGAATGGCCCATCGTGCGATGCGTTAAAAAATTCAAGACCCGATATAAAGTTTGGTTTTAACAATACGTTTTTAAAACCGGGGTGTGCCTCATCAGGCATTATACCGCCAAGCCCCTTAAAAAACCAGCCGCCTATTTCGCCAAACATCATGTGGTTTAAGGAGATATCTCTTGTGGCGCTGATGTTCCAGTTCTCGTAAAGTGTGGTGGCGCCGTTCACTATCCACCAACCCCATGATGGGTAGGTATCCTGAGCGGCCAGTTTATAAGCGGTTTCGGCTTGGCCGTTGTTGCTTAAGGCGTTTAAAATAGCTTTGGCGCCTAAAACGCCCACATCAATGTGCATCCCATCAGCGGCTACCCGTTTGGCAAGGTTTTGCGCTACCTGGGTTTTATACTGATCGGGCACAATACCCCATTGTAAGGCCATGCTCAGTTCGGTTTGTACACCGTTGCCGTAAATACCGGTTGCTTTGTTAAAGTATTTATCGTTGATGGCTTTTTTGATCTTAGTGGCTAAGGCCGAGTAAATTTGATAGTCCGCATCTTTACCAAATAGTTTAGCTGTATTCGCCAAAATAGTAGCGTCAACATAAAAATATATAGACGAAGTGTACTCTAAAGACGAGGACGATTTAACCGGCACCCAGTCGCCACGGCCAAAGGTTGTAAGTCCGTCCGGGCTTATACCATTAACATAATTAACATACGCGCGGATATTGTTGTAGTTATCAAATAATGCCTTGCTATCACCATAAAACATATAAATATTCCATGGGATGATAGCGATGGTGCTTGTCCAGTCGGTACCGTTTGCGGTGCCGTAGCCCCAGCCACCGGTTGGGATAATATCGGGCAATACACCGTTTGGCTGCTGCTCATCGCGGTGATCGGCAAGCCATTTTTCATAAATGGTGATGCCATCAAAGTTAAACAGACCTGTCTCCACAGCAAAGTGACCGTCACCAGTCCAGCCGTTCTTTTCGCGCTGCGGGCAATCTGTTGGGTAGCCAAACAGATTGGAAAGATAGGAGTTATTGGTAGCCCACCATAAACGGTCGATCAGCGGATTTGAAGAGCTTATTTTACCCGTGGCCGGTACATCGCTATGCATAAAGTAGCCGGTAACGTCCTCCTTTCTTAATTTAAGCGGTTTGCTACTGGTGATCTCTACATACTGGAAGCCCTTGTAATTGAATTTCGCCATAAACTCAACAGTACCCTTACCATTTAAGGTCACGATATCTGTTCCGAAAGGGTCGCTTTTATCTTTAGGGCGATAGTACACATCAATGTTCGACATATCTACATGGCCATTCGGATAAAGTCTCTCACCGTGTTTAATACGTACCACAGTGCCGCTTTCGCCGTTTAACTTTAATTTGGTAACGCCCGAAATATTACGGCCCAGGTCTATCACATAAGTGGTATCGTCAAACTTTTTAATAAATTTTGCCGCTATCTCATCCACATTACGGATGGGGCGCATCAGCTGGCTAACAATTTGTTTTGACGGCGCTGCACGCAGGTCTACTTCTTTCCAGTCCTTATCATCAAAGGTTGGGGTGTTCCATCCGGGTAGTTCAAGGCGACTATCGTAATGCTCACCAGTATAAATACTGTTAAAGGTAATTGGGCTATAGTGTGTTTTCCAACTATCGTTGGTAGCTACAATGCCCGTGGTGCCGTCGTCATAAGTTATCTTCAGGTCCATACAAAAGGTTGGCCTGTTGCGCCATGGAGCGCGGTCAAAGTTCCAAACCGCTAAAGATTGCATGTTGTACCAGCCGTTACCCAATAGTACGCCAATGGCGTTTTTGCCCTGTTTTACTTGATTGGTAACGTCATAACTCACGTACAATGTCCGCCTGTCGAAGCGGGTGTACATCGGGTCGAGACGGTGGTTGCCTATCTTTTGCCCGTTTATATAAAGCTCGTACAAACCGCCAACAGCAATATATACCCTTGCAGACTTTATCTTTTTACCAGCGGTAAACGCTTTGCGGAAATACGGGGCAGGCAGGGTATTGATGCTGGCCGGGTCGCCGATCCACGAGCCTGTCCAGTTATTCATGCCCATTAAGCCCGTCTCAAAATTGCTGATACGGCTATCCGGCAGTTTTGCGCCTGCTTTATTCCAGGTGCGCACCAGCCAGTAGTATTTGGTGGATGGCTGCAAAGCCTTGCCACCATAAGTAATGTTACAGGCAGATGAAGCCACCTTACCCGAGTTCCATACCGATGGACTTTGGGTTAACCGGACAGAATCAGTACCCACAAGTATCTGGTAAGCCGTTTGGGCAGCGCCCATGCTCCCGTCTTCCATTTGCCATGAAAGGCGCGGGTGTTGTTCGTCAACACCAATCGGTGTTTCCAAATGTTCGCACTGTAAAGCAACAGTACGGGTTTGGGCATAAACAGCCGTGCCTGAGAGCGTATTAAAAAAGAATATTAGCGCGATGGCGTAATGTGAACGGTTCAAAATCTTCTTGTTTTATTTGATTAAATATTTGCTATCTTATTTTTGGTTGACAACCTCGATCTTTACCGGCCCTATTAAACCCGATGATTCTAACTTATCGGTAGGGTTAAACTTGTTGTTGCTTAGCCATGTTATTCGCTGTGACTGGGGTAGTTTTGTATCCCCGATCAAACGGTTCACCCAAGTGTTTACTACTTTTATTTCCAGTTTATTTTGGCCGGATCTTAACGCGGCAGTAATGTCAACTTTATATGGGGCTGTCCATGCACCGCCAACGGCTAAACCATTTACGGTTACCTTGGCTATTGCCTTTGCTATACCCAGATCAACAAACACCTTTTGGCCTTTTTTTACTGTAGCTAATGTAAATGTATTGTTATAAAATGCAGTACCCGAGTAATAGCGGATACTATCATTCGGATTTACCGACCAGTCGCTTAGCGTATTAAATATAACAGGATTTACCGGGCCCCGCATTTTACTGTCGAATGTAACCAACCATGGTTTATCAATTATTACGGTTTGCACAGCCCCAGCATAATTAGGGCTGTCCGATACCGCAGTTTGCGCGCCCTGCCTGAAAATGATAAAGGCGCTCTCTGTAGGCGCCAGTTTCAGTGGCACGGTGGTAAAGTTACCCTTTTGAGTATATGATGGCAGTTCGCGTATGCTTCCGCTAACCGGGTCCCATAACTCGGGGCGTTTGCCGGTGATGCGGAATTGCGGAGCTACTTTCACCGTTTTGTCTTCCTGGTTGGAGATAAAATAGATGGAGCCATCTTCTACTTTGCGGTGGATGAATAATGTCGATTTATTCTCCGTGATCCTAACGTCCGGTATAACCTTGATCAGATCAAGCACTTCCTGAAGTTCCATATTACTTATCATCATCCCCTTGCCTACGCGGTTTGTTTTGATGGTTGAACCGTTGATATCGCCCCACAATTCGTTAGCCAGTTTCGTAACAAGCGCATCGGCCGTTGGGTAATTTTGCAAGCTTGGTGATGTGAAGGGTTTAGGGCCTAATACAACCATACCCTGCTGTACAAGTTCTTTTATCTTTAATAATAGTTCAGGGCGGATGGTAGTTAATTGCGGCAATACCAAAATACTATAGCTCATGCCATCGGGCAACACAATTTTACCATCTTTTACGCTCAGCCTGGTTTTAATTACTTCGCCGTTGATGTAATCAAACGAATATCCCTGTGGCAGTTTGGGGTCCTGCACGCCGGTCATTTTTGGGGCGTCCTCGCTTATAAAATAGGCTACATCCGCAACATATTTACCCTGCTGCAACATCATATTACAGCGTTTAATATATTTCAGGAAGATATCCATATCATAAAACCAGGTATTTTGCCGGTTAAACTCAGTACCAAAGTAAGCGTTAACACCAGGGGCTTTATCTTCATAGGGCTGGCTAATGTACACGTGCATCAGGGTGTTATTAATACCCTCGGTAAAAAAGCGGTCGGCACGTTGTTTTAGTAACGCAGGATAGCGCGCAAACGGGCCACCCGCGCAGGTAAATGACTCGGCAGATACCTTAGTTTTACCATAGATATGTGCCGCAGATGAGGCGGCCCGGTTCTCGATATCACCTAACATCCCCTCGCTCCAAAACTCACCGCCAACCTCGTCAGACTGCCCGCCATACTGCAAAAACTCGCCGGGGAAACCCCAGTGTCCATAGTTTTCCAACCAAGTGGTAAGCCCATGCTGGTGACTAATATCTCGCAGCCCGCCAACATAATCATGAGCCACCCTATCGGCCACAAAACGGCGCAGATCCCAAAGGAAACGGTCGGATTTATCCTCACTACCTACTACCTTGCCCTGTAAAACCGGGATATAAGGTGTTGGGTCGTAACCATAACTCTTTTCAAATTTTTCTACCAGGCCGTCCGTCCAGTTCTGTCCACCGGTTTCGTAGCTATCCTCCACAGTTACCTTCCATGTTTTACGGTCAGCAGCAGGGATACGCCTGATGATCTCGCCCAAAAAGGCATCAAAGTGGGCGGCTATATGTTCTTTGCTCATTTTATCTGCCTCCAAACCGGTACCCGGGGCTGAGGCTGGACCGTTGGTTACCCTGGTTGGTGTCATCCCGGTGCGCTCAATTACCCAGTTTCCGGCAGGCACCTGCCAGTTAAGGGTGCCATCGGCGACCATGTATTTTGATACATCAATCACCTTTGCAGGGTCTATCACATATTTGCTGTCGTCAACAGCAGGCTGTGGCTTCCACTGGTAAGCATCCCAGTATGGGAAAGGTGTTTGCCACATTTTGGCCAGCGTTTTTTCGATGTAATTCTCCACTACCGGGGCCGGCGAAAGCTTCACCTCGGCAATACCGGCATTTTCGGTCTTTGTAAACAACAAACGGAAACTATCTGATGACGTAGCCGGGATAGAAATGGCGCCCGGTCCGTACGGGTTAAAGCCCACGTTGGCAGCATCGTTACTACGGTCGACCATGAAATGTTTTAGGGTTATATACATGCCGTTCTTCTTTACCTGTAGGTCGCCTTCCAGCGTCATGCCTCTGCGAGCAGGAACAATAACAAGGCTGCGGGCGGTGTATGTCTTTTTAGTGTTGATATCAATTGTATAGGATTTCTTTCCATCTAAATATATCACTGTAGAGTCGGCGCCATCGGCAATTTTAGCCAGGTCTTTAATAAAAGGCGTTGAGCTGATAACCGGTTTCAGGTCGCGCATATCTTTGATATAGTCAACGCTAACGGGGTAAGCGATCACCTTAACATCCTGAAAATTCTTTTCGGGTTTTACAAGTTTACTATTGAATTTATAAGGCCCTTTTACAGTTATCTGCGATGATGTTAAATAGCGCATAGCCTGCTCGGGCTTTACCCACGGCCCGCCGGATTGGCTCCAACCCGGACTATTAAAAATGCCTATTTCGATATTTAGCTCCGTCGCCCTTTTTAGCGCCGCGTGTAAAATATCCCACCACTCATTGGTAAATATTTTCACTTTACCTGCCGGTACATCATCCTGCCAAATATTACCCATAAAAGCCCGGTTAATTCCTACCTTCTTCATCGATTCCAAGTCGTGGATTACACCATCTTTTGAGATATTATCCGAGATCCAGTACCAGTAAACGCTGGTTTGGATGCTATCCGGCACAGTTATAAAGCCCGTTTCTAATTGGGCCATAGGTTTAACAGCAACCGATTGGGTAATTTGCTTTTTAGGTGCACAAGCATTAAACGCAAAGCTTATTAGTAATATAAATACACAGGATATACTCCGTTTTTTGGTAATAGGCATCAGTTATTAATTAGGTTACGCCTTAGCGGTAATTGTTTAATGGTGCTTACGGGATAAGCGTTTTCGAAAGTATCTTAAATTATCAATTCAACTATGCCCAGCTATACCATTGATGATTGCCTATACGGTTTAAATTGGAGACGGTAACAGATGGGGATGGTTAAACAAACTGTTACCTTTATTATTGCCTTAACCATTATAATAAACCCAATTCCTAAATTATGCAAGCAATCTTCGGTGTTGTATTTCACTTTATCGGTGGCTTTGCCTCCGGCAGCTTTTACATACCTTATAAAAAAGTAAAGGGCTGGGCCTGGGAAAGTTTCTGGATAGTAGGCGGCATCTTCTCCTGGCTTATTGTGCCACCTGTGGCTGCATGGTTAACCATTCCTAACTTCACAGATATTATTGCCCAAACAAACGGGCAGATCCTGTTACTTACTTACTTTTTTGGTTTGCTTTGGGGTATAGGTGGTTTAACTTATGGCCTTGGCGTACGTTACCTGGGGGTATCATTAGGCAGTACCATTATACTGGGCCTATGCGCCGTGTTTGGCTCTGTCATCCCATCGGTTTATTATAACTTTTTTCCAAAAGAGGGTAAGGATAGCTTCAGCATGATGTTGCACAGCAACTGGGGGCAAATGGTTTTACTGGGTATTGTAATTTGTGCCCTAGGTATTATAATATGCGGAAAGGCCGGTACAATTAAAGAAAAAGAACTATCCAAAAACAAAACCGTAGCCGAAGGGAATAAAGAGTACCGTTTTGGCCTTGGCATTTTTGTAGCCACTGTCTCGGGCGTATTAAGCGCTTGTTTCAATTTCGGCATCGAGGCCGGTAAATCAATGGCAGATACTGCAAACGAGGCATGGAAAGTATTACACCCAAGCGCGGGCAATTTCCTGTTTCAAAACAATGTTATTTATATAGTGATATTATGGGGTGGCCTTACTACCAACTTTATTTGGTGTATGATATTGAACGCCCGTAATAAAACATTCAGTAACTATACCGACGGGCAAAAGCCGCTTTTAAAAAATTACATCTTTTCGGCACTTGCAGGCACTACCTGGTTTTTGCAGTTCTTTTTTTACGGTATGGGCGAAAGCAAACTGGGTAATGGCGCCAGTTCTTGGATCCTGCATATGGCCTTTATCATCCTGATAGCAAACGCCTGGGGCCTGCTGTTAAAGGAATGGAAAGGAGTTAGTAAAAAAGCAATATATACGGTTATAGCCGGTATAGCTACCATCATTATATCAGTTTTGGTGGTGGGTTATGGCAATTCGATAAAACCTTAAAAAACACATAACAATACAACATAATATATCAACAATTCGAAAATCAGCAATTAAAACATATGTCTACTACAACACAATTTAAACATGTAAGCTACTTATGGGACGATGCTAAGGCGGCAGCTTTAGCCGGAGACGAGGTGGCCTTACTGATATACCGCTCAAACCTGCTTGGCGCCGATCTGCGTCTTACCAACTACGGCGGTGGCAACACTTCATGCAAGGTAACTGATAAAGACCCTTTAACCGGTAAAGAGGTTGAAGTGATGTGGATTAAAGGTTCGGGCGGCGATATCAGTACGCTTAAAAAGAGCGGCCTGGCTGCATTATATGTAGATAGGTTGAGGAGCCTGAAAAACGTTTACCGCGGTATTGAGCACGAAGACGAAATGGTTGAACTGTTTAACCATAGTATTTTCGACCTTAGCTCAAAAGCGCCATCTATAGATACCCCGCTGCATGGTTTTTTACCCTTTAAACACATCGACCACCTGCACCCCGATGCTGCAATTGCTATCGCGGCAGCAAAAGACGGCGAGCAAATAACGCAGGAATTATTCGGCGGCACTATTGGCTGGGTAGGCTGGCAGCGCCCGGGTTTTGACCTTGGCCTGCAACTTAAAGAGTGCCTGGATAACAACCCAGGCATCCGTGGTATTATGTTAGGCTCGCACGGGTTGTTCACATGGGGCGATACCGCTTACGAAAGCTACATCAATACGCTTGAAGTAATTGAGAAATGTGCTGAGTACCTGGAAGAAAACTACGGCAAAAAAGCCCCGGTATTTGGCGGCCAAAAACTGGAAAGCCTACCTGCGGATCATCGTAAAAAACAGGCTGCTGCTTTAGCTCCTATCCTGCGTGGTTTCTGCTCATCAAAAACATCAATGATAGGCCATTTTACCGATGATGCACGCGTACTGGAGTTTATCAACTCAAACGACCTAGACAGGCTTGCCCCACTGGGAACAAGCTGCCCAGACCACTTTTTGCGCACTAAGATCAGTCCGCTGGTATTGGATTTAAACGCTGCTGATGACCTGAGCGATGTAGGCGCTTTAAAAGCAAAATTAACCCCTGCATTTGAGGCTTACCGCCAAATATATACCGATTATTATAACACCTGTAAACATCCAAACAGCCCTGCTGTGCGCGATGCCAACCCGGTGGTGATACTTTACCCGGGCGTAGGTATGTTCACCTTTGCTAAGGATAAACAAACCGCACGTGTTGCCGCCGAGTTTTATACCAACGCTATAAACGTAATGAAAGGTGCTGAGGCCATATCTGAATATACTTCCCTACCGCGACAGGAAGCTTTTAATATTGAGTATTGGTTACTTGAAGAAGCTAAACTACAACGCATGCCAAAACCAAAAGCCCTATCAGGCCGTGTTGCTTTGGTAACTGGCAGCGCAGGTGGCATTGGTAAAGCCATTGCTAAAAAGTTTGTACAGGAAGGCGCCGTTGTAATATTAAACGACATGAACGCCGAGCGTTTAGCCGGTGCAGGCGAAGAGTTTAAAGGCCTTTTTGGCAAAGATGCTTACGCTTTAGCACAGATGGATGTTACCAATACCGACCAAATTCAGGCGGCTATGGATATTGCGGCACTACAGTTTGGCGGTGTAGACCTTATAGTAAACAACGCGGGCTTATCTATCTCAAAAACCATTGGCGATACTACAGCTAAAGATTGGGACCTGCTTTACGACGTTTTGGTAAAGGGCCAATTTTTTGTGACCCAGGCTGCTGTATCCGTAATGAAAAAACAGGATATTGGTGGTGATATTATCAACATTGTAAGCAAGAACGCCTTGGTAAGCGGCCCCAACAATGCTGGTTACGGTAGTGCGAAAGCGGCGCAATTACACCTGAGCAGGCTAAACGCAGCCGAATTAGGCGGCGATAAAATACGCGTGAACGTGGTTAACCCCGATGCTGTAATAAGCGATAGCAATATTTGGGCAGGCGGCTGGGCTGAAGGCCGCGCCAAAGCTTACGGTATTACAGTTGAAGAGTTACCGGCTTACTATGCCAAACGTACTTTACTGAACGAAACCATTTTACCTGATGATATAGCTAACGCCTGCTTCGCATTTGCAGGTGGTTTGCTTAACAAGTCAACTGGTAACGTGCTTAATGTTGATGGCGGCGTTGCCACAGCATTTGTACGATAAGTAATAGAATATCCAGTCTCCCGGCAAACCAATGGCCGGGGGACTTTACACCTACATAAACCAGAGAAAGATGCAGATAGAAAAATATGTAATTGATGAGCACAACCATCAGTTAGCCAAAAAACATCAGCTCAATTTTGAGCACGTAGCCGCCGATATATCAAACCTCGACGGTGTTTTAAAAAAACTCATCGCATTTAACGTAGCCATCCCAAGCTGGGCCTTGGGCACAGGCGGTACTCGCTTCGGCAGGTTTGGCGGCGGCGGCGAACCACGCAGTCTGGAAGAAAAAATTGAGGATGTTGGCGCTATCCATGCGCTGAACAGATCAAGCAATTCTATCTCGCTCCATATCCCATGGGATATTCCTGATAATGCCAATTCTATAAAACAACTGGCCACACACCTGGGCCTGCACTTTGATGCCGTAAACTCTAACACCTTCCAGGATCAGGCAGATGCAGCACACAGTTACAAATATGGATCATTGCATCACGTAGATAAAGCAGTTAGGGCGCAAGCCGTTGAGCATAATATCCAGGTGATCAATTACGGTAAGGAACTTGGCTCAAAGGCGTTGTCGGTTTGGTTGTCTGATGGGTCAAACTTCCCGGGACAATTGAACTTAAGGGAGGCTTTTCAACGTACACAAGATAGTTTACAGGAAATTTATAAGGCTCTGCCAAACGACTGGAAGATCTGGATAGAATATAAACCATTCGAACCGAACTTTTATTCTACCACTATCGGCGATTGGGGACAATCCCTGCTGTTAGCCAATAAACTTGGCGATAAGGCAGCTACATTGGTTGACCTTGGTCACCACCTGCCAAATACCAACATCGAGCAGATCGTTTCCCTACTATTGATGGAAGGCAAACTGGCCGGTTTTCATTTCAACGATTCTAAGTATGGCGATGATGACCTTACGGTTGGCAGCATTAACCCATACCAGTTGTTCTTAATATTTAACGAACTGGTTGAGGGTATGGATGCCCGTGGTATGACCCACGCTACAGACATAGGCTGGATGATAGATGCATCCCACAATGTTAAAGACCCGATTGAAGACCTTTTACAATCTGTACAGGCTATAAAAATAGCTTATGCGCAGGCATTACTGATAGATACACCGGCTTTAAAAGCAGCCCAACAAGGTAACGACGTAGCACTCGCACAGGAGATACTACAACAAGCCTACCGTACAGACGTACGCCCGCTGATAGCCGAGGCAAGCCTGCAGGCAGGTGGCGCCATTGATCCTATCGGTGCTTACCGTAAACTGGATGTAAGGAATAATCTGATAAAAGAACGCGGCTTAAAAACCGTAGCAACCGGTTTATAAAACTAAAGCGATATGAGTGCGATACCCGTTATAGCCATATTTGATGTTGGGAAGACGAATAAAAAGCTGTTCCTGTTTGATGAGAACTACCAGATAGCTTTTGAGAAAACAGCACGCTTTTTAGAAACTGTGGATGAGGATGGCTACCCATGCGAAAACATTGAGAGCCTGAGACTTTCAGTATTCGACTCGCTGAGCGAGGTTTTCCGCATGAGCGAGTTTAAGGTAAAGGCGGTTAATTTTTCGGCTTACGGCGCAAGCTTTATTTATGTTGGAGAAGATGGCAAACCGCTTACCCCCCTATATAACTATCTAAAAAGTTATCCCGAAGAACTGAGCGAGCAATTTTACGCCAAATATGGCGGTGAAGACCTGGTTAGTGTGCAAACTGCATCGCCGGTATTGGGTAGTTTAAATTCAGGTTTACAGCTGTACCGCTTAAAGTATGAGCAGCCTGAAGTTTTTAATAAGATAAAGTACGCCCTGCATTTACCGCAATACATGAGCTATTTGCTCACCGGCAAAGCGTGTTCTGACCTTACCAGCATTGGCTGCCATACCTGCCTGTGGGATTTTGAAAAAAACCGCTACCACGAATGGACACAACACGAAGGCATCGCCTTAAAATTGCCGCCCATACAACCTGCCAATAAAGTATTACCGGCCCTCTTCCCTGGTAATAACTATAAGGTGGGCATTGGCCTGCATGATAGTTCGGCGGCGCTGATCCCCTATTTGGTTAACTTTCATGAGCCATTTATACTTATCAGCACGGGTACATGGTGCATCAGCTTAAACCCTTTTAACCAGTTGCCATTAACAAAAGAGGAATTAAAGGATGATTGCCTCAGTTGCCTGCAATACCAGGGCAAGCCGGTAAAAGCATCCAGACTGTTTTCGGGTTACGAGCACGAGCAGCAGGTTAAAAGGATTGCCGCGCACTATAAAACCGATGTCATCAAATACCGCAACGTAGCGTTCGATCCCGAAATCATCAGTTACCTGAAAGCCAAACGATCGGTTACGCAAGATGCAAACGCCAAAACTTCTGCTTTTGATAAAAGGGACTTATCCGAATATCATAATGATATAGAAGCCTATCATCAGCTAATTCTCGATTTGATAAACCTACAGGTTTATGCTACGCAGCTGGTGCTGAAAGGCACCCCGGTAAAACGAATATTTGTTGATGGCGGCTTTAGCAAAAACAGCGTATTTATGCACTTGCTTGCTTTGGCTTTCCCGGCAATAGAGGTGTTTTCTGCATCAATGGCGCAGGCTACAGCTGTAGGCGCGGCATTGGCTATTCACAAAGAGTGGAACCGGAAACCTATACCAAACGATATTATCCAATTGAAATATTATTCAGCCAGTCAAACCATTAATATATGAATATTGGCTTGTTTACACCTTGTTATGTAGATCAGTTTTACCCCGGCGCCGCAATTGCTACCTTGCAATTACTGGAAAAACCGGGCGTAACTGTTAGCTACCCCAAAAACCAAACCTGTTGCGGCCAGCCCATGGCCAATTCAGGCTTTGAGCATCTTACAGGCGGATGTAATGAGTTATTTATCAACACCTTTGCTGGTTTTAGTTACATCGTTGCACCATCGGGTAGTTGTATTTTGCATGTTAAAGAGGTTCATTGAGCATGACTATATTTTTAATAAGTTAACCATTAAATTAATTTAAAATGATAAAAAATTTACTTACTCTATCCCTATTAATTGTCTTAGGATCAAGTTGTTTTGCACAGTTAAGCGCCGAGCGGCTGCTTACCGAAAACGAGAACGCCCCCATCAGCGTTGATATGACAACACCCCGTTTTAGCTGGCAAATTGCAGCCGGTGCCGCAAAAAATGTGTTGCAATCTGCCTACCAGGTTAAGGTGTATACTGCGGATGATAATAAACTTATTTGGAACAGCAATAAGGTTTCCGGCAGTCAATCGATATACGTAGCCTATAAAGGCCCCGCGTTAAGATCGCGTACCGCTTACGTTTGGCAGGTGATGATCTGGGATAATAAAGGGCATGCTTCCCCATGGAGCAAAAAAGCTACCTGGCGCATGGGTTTACTATCCCCAACCGACTGGAAAGCAAGCTGGATTGGCCCCGGTTATGCCGGCGACACGGTAAACAAACCCAGCCCGATGTTCCGCAAAGGCATCACCATTAACAAAACGGTAAAAAGCGCATTTGCCTACATAACCTCTCACGGCTTATACGAAGCGCAAATAAACGGCGCAAAAATTGGCGATGCTTACCTTACCCCGGGTTGGACAAGCTACAAGAAACGCCTGCAATACCAGGCTTATGATGTTACCAAAATGCTGGTGAAAGGCCAAAACGCTATTGGTGCAAAGGTTGGTAGCGGCTGGTACCGCAGCACGCTGGTATCAAGCCCTAACCATTATGGTAAAGATGTGGGCCTACTATTCCAACTGGAGGTAACCTATACAGATGGTACGCATGAAACAATCGTATCTGACGGGAGCTGGAAATCGGCAACGGGAGAGTTGAGATATGCCGAGATCTATAACGGCGCTACCATTGATGCACGCTTAGTGCAAAAGGATTGGGCAAAGCCCGGCTTTAACGACAGCCAGTGGACTGCCGTGAAAGTGCAGGATTATGGCAAGGAAAATTTAGTAGCAACCTATAACGAACCGGTAAAAAAACACGAGACTTTTAAAGCCCTAAAAGTGATCACCACACCCAAAGGTGAAAAGATAATAGACTTTGGGCAAAACCTGGTGGGCTGGGTAGAGGTAAAAGCAAACGGTAAAGCCGGCGATTCGATAAAACTATCACATACTGAAGTACTGGATAAAGCAGGTAATTTTTACATCGAAAACTTGCGTGGCGCCAAAGCGCAAAATGTGTACATCCTGAAAGATGGCGGCGACGAATACTTTGAGCCGCAGTTTACCTGGCAGGGCTTCAGATACATCAAAGTTGAGGGTGTTACCGGCGATTTAAACCTGGCTAATTTTACCGCCGTGGCCGTTTATTCGGACATGGCGCCTACCGGGGAATTCTCTACCTCAAACCCAATGCTCAACCAATTGCAGCATAACATCCAATGGGGACAAAAAGGCAACTTTTTGGATGTGCCAACGGACTGCCCGCAGCGCGATGAGCGTTTAGGTTGGACAGGCGACGCGCAGGTATTTTCGCGTACGGCATCGTTTAACATGAACGTGCACAACTTTTTCACCAAGTGGTTAAAAGATGTAGCTGCCGACCAAAACAGCGATGGCAGCATCCCCCATATCATCCCGGATGTATTTAAACAGAACGACGGCGAAAACGGCGGAGCCAGCGGCTGGAGCGATGTAGCAACCATAGTGCCATGGAACATGTACCTGGCTTATGGCGATAAAGAGCTTCTGCAAAACCAATACCCAAGCATGAAGGCATGGGTTGATTATATGCAGAAAAAGGCCAAAAACAACCTCTGGAATACAGGTTGGCACTTCGGCGACTGGCTGTTTTACAGCGTAGAAAACGATTTGGACGGCATGTCGGCCATAACAAGCAAATATTTGATAGCGCAATGTTTTTACGCTTATTCAACCCAGCTACTTATAAACGCTGCCAACGTATTAGGTAATAAAACCGATGCAGACCATTACACCCTGTTGCTGCAGCAAATAAAAGCGGCCTATCTAAACGAGTATGTAACAGCAAACGGACTTATCTCATCAGATACGCAAACGGCTTATGCGCTTGCATTAACATTTGATATGCTGCCAGAGAAACTGCGCGAACAAGCAGCGGGCAGGCTGGCTAATAATGTAACCCGTTATGGCAACCATTTAACCACAGGCTTTTTAGGCACTCCCTATTTATGCCACGCGCTAAGCCGTTTTGGCTACGCCGATGTTGCTTACAAGTTGCTGCTGCAGGAATCATACCCATCGTGGTTATACCCTATAAAAATGGGTGCTACCACCATTTGGGAAAGATGGGACGGCATTAAGCCCGACGGCAGCTTTGAAACGCCAACCATGAACTCCTACAACCACTATGCTTATGGCGCCATAGGCGATTGGATGTACCGGGTAACATCGGGCATTGATACTGACCCGGACGGCGCTGGTTATAAAAAGATAATTATTAAGCCGACCGTTGGTGGCAAGTTAACCTACGCCAATGCCAGCTACCAAACGCCTTATGGCAAGCTAACATCCAACTGGAAAATAGAGGGCGACGTATTCCTGCTTGATGTTGAAGTGCCTGCTAATACCACGGCTACCGTTTATGTGCCTGATTACAATACAAGCGTAGGGTATAAAACAGAGCAGATCGGTTCGGGTAGTTACCATTTCACCAGCAAATCGTTCATAAACCCGATTAAGCATGCCAAACCATGAGAAAATATTTAGTTGTACTGTTAGCTGTACTTCTTCTTGGTTCTTTTACGGAAAAGGAAGGTATCAGGGTCGCCTTCGGTGATTTACTACAGATTTAATGATCATCTTAATGAAATAGGCTACCGCGTTACCAAAGGTTATTTAAGGCCAAAATTCCGGCAAACCGACTATCCTAATCAATTTCTTAAAAGTTAATTTATTTAAACATTTATAAATTAAAGGCGTTAACTATATATCAAATCCGCTACGTCAAAGTATCTGCCGATCCACAATATCTATTTGTTTAACCTTTTAAATAACATAAATATAGTAATATGAAAAAGTTAATCTGGATGTGCTGTATCACAGCATGCACTATAACATTTGGCTGCAAAGGGAACGGAAGCACCAATGGGTCAAACAATGCCGGCGAAAAAGATTCTGTGGGTATTAATGATGGCAATGGTGCCGCTGGTTCGGGTACAGGCTCTGCAGGTGCCGGCACTGTTGGAGATTCAACCCTTACACAACAGGATACTGCCAGCGGTGCCCCATTACCAAAAGCACCGGATACAGCATCTCACTAATCTTTAAACAAGAAAAGCATCGTTAGAAGTATTTATTGATAACCTGCCGCTTGTAATCTAAACAATTCGGCATACCGGCCATTTTGCTGCAGCAGTTGCTGATGGGTGCCTATTTCTAATATGGCACCCTTATCTAATACCAGTATCCGGTCTGCCAGGCGGGCGGTAGAAAACCGGTGAGATATCAGTACAGCCGATTTGCCTTTTGTCAGCTCGGCAAACCGTTGAAAAACCTCGTACTCTGCACGGGCATCCAAAGCAGCGGTGGGTTCATCTAAAATAAGTACCTGCGCATCCTTCATGTAAGCACGCGCCAGAGCTACCTTTTGCCACTCGCCGCCGGATAATTCCAACCCTTCGTTAAAACGCCTGCCCAACCATTGTTCGTAATGGCCGGGCAACTTGTCGGCAACAGCATCGGCCAGGCTTTCCTGCGCTGCTTTTTTAATAAGTTGGGTGTTATTTATTTGGCTAATGTTACCTACGGCAATATTTTGCGACAAAGTCATCTGGTAACGCAGGTAATCCTGAAAAATTATGCCCAGGTTAAGGCGGAGCTCCTCTATATCATATTCCCGCAAATCGATACCATCTAACAGGATGCGCCCTTCGGTAGGGTCGTAAAGGCGGGCCAATAACTTAACCAGCGTAGTTTTACCGGCACCATTCTCGCCTACCAGCGCCAATTTTTCGCCGGGATGGAGCGTAAAGTTAAGGTGGCGGTTAGCCCACCTGTCCGAGTGATGGTATTGAAAGCCAACATCCTCAAAAGTAAACCCTTGTTTTATGGGTGTAGGAAATGGCAAGGGGTTGGCTGAAATAGTAATTTTAGGTTTGATATCAAAAAACTCTACAAAATCGTTTAAGTAAATGGCCCCTTGCGAAACAGAAGTAAAACGGCTCAGCATATTCTCCATCAGCGTACTCAACTGCCTGAAAGAGCCCGCCAGAAACGTAAGGCTACCTACCGATGTTTTACCCGTTACGGTATCATAAATAATATACCCATAAGCTGCATAATAACCTAAAGTACCCAATACCGAAAAGAAGGTACCCCAGCCAGATCTACGCACCGCGAGCCGGCTGTTATCTTTATAAAACTTGTCAGACAGGGTTTTAAACCTGTTAATTATAAAATCGGCCAGGCCAAATATTTTTACTTCTTTGGCAGTTTCGTCGCTGGCGCCCAAATAGCGCACATAATCCAGCTCACGGCGCTCGGGTGTTTGGCTGCGGCTAAGGGCATAATTCTGGCTATTGAAATAAGATTCGCCCAAAAAAGCTGGGATAATGGCAACCAGTAAAAGTAATATCAGCCAGGGTTCAAAAGCTATAAGGCCCGTAAGTAAAAAGCCCATCGAAATAAAATCCTGTACCTGGCTCATCACCTGCGATAGCAAAATAGTGCGCCCAACAGTTTGTTGCCTGGCGCGCTCCAGCTTATCATAAAAAACCGAATCTTCGAACTGATCCAGATCAAGCGTGGCAGCATGGCGCATAATACGCATAGATGTATAATTAGAGAACTGATCTCCCAGCAGGCTATCTACCAAATTGATCATCCGGTTTAAACCATCCGTTAAAACGGCCAACCCAAATTCGGCTCCCACTAATTCCCATAGGTATTGCTGGTCGCCCCCTGCCCTGTTCAGCTGCACTACCTGATCTATAATAAGCTTACCCACATACAACAATGCAACCGGCATAGCCGAACGAAAGATGCGGAGTATAAAGCTAAAACTGGTTTTGGTTGGGCTGGTTTGCCAAACCAGTTTAAAAAGCTGCGGCAGGTTTTTTAGCGCGCTAAGGCGTTGTTTAAAAGAAATTTCAGATTCGGGTATGATGTTGCGCGTTTTAGCCATATCTTATAACAAAGCTAAAACAATAAGCTGCAGGTTTTGTCGGTATAAAACCACAAATAACACAGATTAACTGTTACGTTAATTGATGTTACAACGTACAGTGTATATATGAAAAACTATCAAATTTTAGCTATCGCCCTTTTGGCACTATCATCTTGCGGCACCCGCACAGGTAATAACCAACAGGCAGCGCAACCTGCAGATTCGGCCGCAACAACTACCGGTACAGCCCCTGCAGAAAAGAAACTTACGGCAGATATGATGATGAAGGACACCATTAAAGCAGGCGACTCTGTACTGCTTACCTTTACTGTAAAAAACAACACAGCCGACAGCCTTAGCTTTTGTAAATGGCACACCCCGTTTGAGCCACCTATGAGCAAGTACCTGGATGTGAAAGATGAAACCGGCACCGATGCTTCTTATAAAGGCGCTATGGCTAAACGTATTATGCCACCACCGGCCAGCAGCTATATTAAAGTTGCAGGCAACGATAGCCTGTCTGTTAAAGCAGATCTGCTGAAATCTTACAACATTACCAAACCCGGCAAATACACAGTTAGTTACAACAGCCAGGAAATTAGCGGCCTTGTTGTTAGTAAAAGTCTAACATTTGTTTACGTGAAATAATAAACGCAGTTAGCGTATAAACATAAAAAAAGCAGCGCCCCAATATTCGGGGCGCTGCTTTTTATTGATGAGATTTAGGTTTTAATAAGATTATTTTATCACTGTTTTAATGGCATCGCCAACCTCGTGGCCGGCGTTGGCTTTAAAATCAAACCCAAGCAATTGGGACATAGTTTGTGCCAGTTGTTTGTGGTAGGTAGTAGTTGGGGTTTTAACCTCGCCGGTTGGCGGGGTATCCGGGCCAATTACGGCAAACCAGGTATTTTCTGCCCCTTTCACGTCAGACCCATGATCGCGCCATTTATCCATGGGTACATCTCCCCTGCCATGGTCGGTAGTTATGATAAGCGTAGTGCTATTTTTATAGAACGGATCGGCCTGGATCATATCCCATAACGCTTTAATGTAACCGTCTTCCTGCCTGGCCCTATCCAGGTAAAACCTGTAGTTACCGGCGTGTGCCATATCGTCCGTTTCGTCAAAGGCCATATATAATACACGTGGTTTGTATTGTTTTAAATACTCTTTGCTAAACTCATAGGTAATAAAATCTAAACGGGTAGAATCGCCCAAGTAAGGCGGTACATCATGCTGCAATTCGTTCAGATACCTTAAACGCGGGTTAGCATCGGTATTCTTCAAGTCGGCATAGCCGGAGTATACCGGTAAGCCAGACCTGTTAGTATTTAAGATCTGCGGAAAACGCTCCCATGATGAGAAGGCGATTACTTTACCTTCAAACCCTTTTTGCTTATTGATAAACTCCAGCACATTCATGTTAGGATTAGTGATGGGGTCATTAGTATTCATCCTTACATCCGGGAAACCTGTAAATATCTCGTTATAACCCGGGTACGAGAAACGGTATGGATTGGCCAATTCGTCTTTATTACCCATATCGCGGTTACCATAAAGCTGGCCCTCCTTGCTAATTACTGACCATAAGAACGGAAACAATGTTTGCCTGCGTTCCTGCGCGGTAGCGCTCCAGTATTTTTTGCGAACATCTTCCCTATCGGTAGTGTAGCCGGAATTGATCATGGCAGAATCGGCACCACGATACACCTCCTGCCAACGCATACCATCAAGCGTTACCACTATCAGGTTTTTGGTTTTGTGTGCCTGTGCAAATGCTTGTGTTATAAACAAGGTACAGGCAGCTATTGCTACTATCTTTTTCATATACTGATATTAAACAAAGCAGGGCCTTTCGGCCCCGCTTATTAAGTTATTGTTATTTCAAGATCCACATCACACCGTTAATGTCATCATTACCACCGTACTGGCTGCTTAAGGCATCCTGGTAATTTTTGGCATTTGCAGTACGGTCTGCACTATGGTATTTAAAGCGTTTTGCTATACGTGAACTATTACCTGTACCCGGGCCAGTTGTAAAGTTAGGCACACCAGTACGGCGATATGTAAAATACGACTCTAAACCCGAGTGGCGGAACAAAGCAAGATACTTCTGCTGTAAAATGCGGGTTAATCCGTTTGCATCATCGGTGTACTTAACACCGGCCTGGTTGTAATAAGTGGTAAAGTTAGCCGGGATAGTATAAGTATCATAGTTACCTTCAACAGTAACACTTGTAGAACCCGGGCGATAGAAGTAGGCTGTAAAGTTGCCTGTTTCCGGGATACCATAAGATGCCATTGATGCTTTGATACCAGCCTGGTAATAAGTTTCGGCATTGGCACCCGGTGCCCAACCGTGGTTTATACCTTCGGCAATGTTAAACATTAGCTCGGGATAACCAATTTGTATACTTGGCTCGCCGGTATAGGTAGAATAGAAATGCTTACGGTTAATAAATGAATACTTCTGCAAACCTGCTTCGTTATACATATCGCCCTGGTCTTCGCCCGGATCAGCACCCAGGAAAGATGCAAAATCTGTTGGGCTTTGTTTTTTGTTATCAACCAGGTCACGAGATGGTTCGGCAGTTACATAAACGCGTGGGTCTTTTAACTGTGTAAGCAAACCAACATAGGTTGACGACATGTTTTTACGTGAACCGCTTTGCCCAAAGTTATTAGGGTTCATGGGATAAAAGTTTGCCGGTGCAACAAAAGTGTATTGCAGGTTATCGGCATTGCTGGTCATCAACGGGTATTTTGTTGGGTTGCCAACAATGGCGGCAAACCTTGCAGCTACCTTAAGATCAGCATCAGCAGTTTTTTTGCTTAGCTGTACCAATAAACGCAGTTGCAGGGCGTTCACTGTTTTTTGCCATTCAACAAGGTTGTTGCCAAAATACATATCATTTTTAAGAATAGCACCTTCACCGGTACCAAAATCGTTTGGTTTAGCTATTAGTTGGCCAAGGTCGCTGTTAGCGCTCTCTAACCACTCTAATGATTGCAGCATTACGGCTTTTTGGCTATCATATTTAGGCTCCAGGTTACTAAGGCCCTTTAAAGCTTCAGACATAGGTATATCCCCCATCTCTAAGCTCATTTTACTAAACAGGTAAGCTTTAAAGAATTTACCCAAAGCTTCATATGGGTTAATGGCACCACCACCGGTTGCAGCAGCCTGTTCTTCCATGGCTACTACGTTTTTAAGGGTGGTATAATAATCATCACCACTACCAAAATCGTAACGGTTGTTACCATAATAATCGTAGTTATACAGGTAATACTGGGCGTATATTTCTTTCTGGCCATCAGGTAGTTCGGCAATGCTGTTTAATACACCATTGAATAGTAAAGAAGCCGGTACACTGCTGGGCAGGTTGGTATTTTTGGTTAACTCGTCAAAGTTTTTTTGACAACCGGTTACCGATAGCAGTAATGCTGCCGGCAGTATATATTTTTTTAATATCGTTTTCATGTTTTACTGCTTATCAGTTATTAGAAGGATACATTTAGGTTTAAACCATAGCTGCGCACAGTTGGCGATTGCAGGCCGGTTGAACCTGAAGAATAGTTGTATTGGTCAAGATCAACATCTTTAAAGCGTTTATCTTTGTAGAAATACAGCAGGTTACGGCCGTAAACTGATATAGATGCTTTTTGGATAAAGCTTTTAGCAAGCAATTGCTTAGGGAAATCAAAACCTAAGGTCACCTCGCGTAATTTCGAGAAGGTTTTACTCATCAGGTTAGCCTCGTCAACATTGTAATATTTACTTACATAATCCTGCACAAACGCTTTTTTGGTATTAGGTGAGTATTTAAGATCATTGTAGTTTAATACCGCACCAGTGTTAGAATCGTAGTTGATCACACCACCGTTTGAGATCTGCACACCTTCGCCTACGTAGCTGCCTGCATAACCGGCTTTACCATAGTTAGACCAATCCTGGTAACGTGCTGCACCAAGTGCACCTTCTGCAGTTTCGATGTTGGCACCACCACGCATGGTTTTGTTGTGCATATAATCCACAATTACACCACCTACCGAGCCATCAAACTGGAAGCCCATGCTAAAGTTTTTGTATTGTACTTTGTTGTAAACGCTCCATGCATATTTAGCATTTCCGTTTCCTAAAACTTGTGCTATTGGGTTTGACAGTGGTTTACCGGCAGCATCATTAATGATCTGGCCATCTGGTGTCCTTACGAAAGCCGAACCGTAAATAATGTCGGTACGATCGCCAGCTTTAAAGAAGGTTTGGTAAGTATCCTGGCCTTTAGGAAGTTCTTTATAGATCTCTTTAAAGGTTGATACGTTAACCAAAACATTCCAGCTAAAGCCACCTAAATTTTTGATAGGTGTACCTTGTAACGAACCCTCGTAACCTGTTTTTTTGGTTTTAAGCGCGTTAATGTACTCTACAGTATAACCGGTTGAGCTTGAAATTACGTTAGGTAATATTTGCGGACCATCGATGTATTGGAAAGCCGTACCGCTAAAGCCTAAACGGTTTTCCAGAAATTTAATATCAAAACCTTCTTCGTAGTTTACACGGGTTGATGTTTTAATATTTTGCTGAAACAAATAATCCGGTGCTGAACCTGCAGTTTGGCCGTTGTATGGTTTGCCGGTTGCATATGTTGGCAATAAGGAATAATCCGAGCCATTATATGGTGATAGATAAGCGGTACCATACCCCAGCGGGTTATTGTCATAGAATGTAGTACCCTTGCTGCCACCTAACGCGGTGATAGAATTGAATGGAGCAGGACCAACTGTTGTAGAAGTCTTATCTGCACGGATATTAGAGTAGGATGCCCTGGCTTTGAAATAGCTGATAAAATCAGGCATAGTTACATAATCAGACACCACACTGCTTAACGATAAACTTGGATATACATATGTTGTTGGCTGTTGAAATCCGGATGATTTATCTACACGTAACGTATGCGAAAGCGTAGCATATTTACCAAAACTTGCATCGATAGAGTAATAAGCACTTAGTACGCGATAATCCGATCTGAAATTGCTTGCCTGGATAGGGTTAAGAGAGTTGCTGAAAGAATAGATACCCGGTACGTTTAAATAATCCGTTGATGTCCAGCTAGAGTTGTAGCTTAAGTTACGCATGTTACCACCTACTAAACCTGATAAGTTAAGGAACTTAGCAATAGTATAATCGTAGTTGATCATCAACTCGGTATTGTTATCAAACAGGTTACGGCGATCTTCACGATAATCTCCCATATTACCTTCACGTCCGTAAGGGTGTGCCGAATATGGCATTTTCTCTGTACGAAGAATGTTGTAAGTATCGATTTGCGAACGCAGGGTAACGTTTACATTATTGTTCACTTTAAAGTTACTTAACAGGTAACCGGTAGTATTGGTTTTGTAATGGCCACGTGTCCATTCCTTAACCATTAACCATGGGTTGTGGTAACGTGTGTATTCTGCAAACTGCGATTGTACACCAACTTTACCTGGCTGCCAGATAGCTTTAATATCGGGTGCATTAACGTCCCAATCAGCACCTGTCCAGATAGCAACGTTGTAGATCAAACTGTTAGGGCCGTAACTTACATCAGGGAAATTATCGGTAGTTTGACGGTTAAAGTTTACGTTACCTTCAAATTTCCAGCGTGGGTTTGGGTTAAAAGAAGCGTAGATGTTTGCGTTGGCAATATCTAAATACTGCTCTGGAATGTAGCTGCTTTGGTGTTGTTGCGAAGCAGAGAAACGAACGGTGTAAGTATCGCCGTTTGCGCTTAATGCTACGTTATTGTTGGTTTGGTAACCTGTACGCAAAAAGTTGTTCAGGTTATTGGCACCACGCGCAGTGTATGGCGTAGCCTGGCGAACGCCATTGATAACCGGGCTATCATATTGTTTAATTAACTGGCCATTAAAATAAGGGCCCCATACGTCATAATCGGCATCTACACCACCCGGTGCACCACCTTTACCGTCAACAAACTCATAAAAGGTATTCTCGCCGGCACCATAGCTATGCTGTACACGCGGAAAAGCCAGGAAACCGGTATTAACAACTGTACTGCTGTTTATATCAACAGTAAGTCCTTTTTTGTTTTTGTTCCCTTTTTTAGTAGTGATCAAAATAGCACCGTACTGCGCACGGTTACCATATAAGGCAGCAGCGGCAGGGCCTTTTAACACCGTGTATGATTCAATATCATCCGGGCTGATGTTGTAAGTATCGGTATTGATAGGGAAACCATCTACCACATATAACGATATTTGGTTACCACGCAGCCTTACGCTTGGTGCGCCCAAAAGCTCGGCAGATGGGCCAACAGATAAACCTGCCACTTTACCGGTTAAGCCGGTGATAGGGTTAGGATCACGTGCAAGGGTCAGGTCATCACCATTAACGGTTTGTACGGCGTAACCAATGCGGCGGGTTTCTTTTTTAACGCCCAATGCAGTTACCACAACCTCGTTAAGGGTTTTACTATCTCCTTTAAGGTTTACAGTGATTGTATTACCGGTACCAATGGTAGCTTCCTGCTCGGAAAAGCCCAGGAATTTAAATACAAGCACCTGGCCCGGGCTTGCAGTGATGATAAAACGACCGTAGGCATCGGTAGTTGTGCCCTGGCCTGTACCTTTTAACATAACGCTAACACCCGGCAAGGGTTGTTTGGTTTCGTCGTTTACGATACCGCTTATTTTTGTTTGGGCAAACAAAATAATTGGCGAAAGGATGCAGAACATAATGAGCGCAAGCCTTTTTAAATTAGGGTAAAAGTGTTTCATTGCTGCGAATAAATTTTGTGATTGTTTTATTCGGCAATAGTAAACTTTGTTTATTATTTGTAAACTAAGTTTAGATTAAGTAAACTTTAACCCTTTGTTGATTTTAGATTAAGGCGATGAATAATTTATAACAAAATCTATACATAGCCATTATAAGAATTTAACAATACGCCTAAAACACCTGTTAAACCCGTTTAAGATGCTTAACAGCTATGGCCTTTAAATAGGCTACATTGTTAACAGGAATATTTTGGAGTTTTGCCTCGTCATCCCAGTAACGCATCCGTATGATCAGGTCTGCATCCGGGTTACGTTCAAATTCGGCAGCTTCATCAGCATCCATTACCCCACCCTGAAAATTTAATGTGGCCCTGCTGGCAGGTGATAATTTTTCAAAATACTCGGGGTGTTTATAGGTTAGGTAACGTTTGGCAATAACATGCCCATTTACCAGGTTAGCCAAACGTGGCGAAAAGCCACGGGCCAGTAAGTAATCGGCACCCAGTTTTTCATGATCTACATTTCCCATGCCATCCATACTGCCCACTTCCGCACCTGCAGCGCAAAGGTGGCCTATATCATGAAAAAATGCAGCTAATACAACTTCATCATCATAGCCCTCGGCCTGGGCAAGCATAGCCGCCTGCGACATGTGCTCTATCTGCGATACAGGTTCACCAATATAATCTTCGTCGCCGTGTTGCTCATATAAGGCAAAAACTTCATCAACAATTTCTTCGGGGCTGTACGCGGTTGTAGTCATTACATCTAATTTGCAGCAAATGAAACATCTTAATGTTACGCCATAATTAAATTTACATCATCTAATTTGCAAGATGTTAAATTAGGTGAAATGGTTTGCCTGCTTTAAAATTATTATCTACTTTACCGCCGTTCAACAAATGTTAACTACTCATGGAAGATGATGTACTGATACAGATCAGTAACCGGATCAAAGATAAGCGACGCGAAAAGAATATTACGGTACAAGAGCTCGCTTCACGCGCTAACGTAAGCAAAGGGCTTATTTCACAGATCGAAAACAGCCGCACCATCCCTTCTTTAATTGTACTGATAGATATTATTAAGGCTCTGGAGATAGATCTGAACGTATTTTTTAAAGACATTAATCATGCCGACCATAAACCGCCTTTAATTATACGCCGCAAGGCCGATTACCATCATTTTGAAAAAGAACATGCCGAGGGTTTTCATTATCAGCGCATTTTTACACAGTCTATTAAAAAGTCTACAGTAGATATAGTAATACTGGAGTTGGAGCCCAATGCCCACCGCCCGCAGGTACAAACAGAAGCTTTTGAATATAAATATATATTAAGCGGAGAAGTAGTGTACCAGTTTGATGAAGAAAACTATACCCTGACAGAAGGCGACTCGATGCTGTTTGACGGGCGCGTACCGCACACCCCAAAAAACAATGGAAAAGAAAAAGCGATTATGCTGGTAATCTATTTTTTTGAAGATCAAAGCTAAACTTAAAGATACCTTAACATAGGGTTAGTTTATAATTAATAAACTAAGTTTAATATTGCTAAACAAATTTATTAGCAATGTCCATTAAACTTATTGTGTTTGATATGGCCGGAACCACGGTCAAAGATGAGAATAAAGTAGCCGACACCTTTAGCGCGGCTATGAATAAATATGGTTACCATGTAACTGTACCGGATGTTAACCCTTTAATGGGATATGAAAAAAGTATCGCCATTACCAAAATGCTACACACGCACGAGCCTGATGCAGCCAAGATAACCCCGCAACTAATTAAGGATATCCATCAGGAATTTATTAGCCTGATGATTAAATACTACCAAACAGCACCTGTGTTAGAGGCCCTGCCCAATGCCGAGGCTACTTTGGCTGCACTGCGTTATGCAGGCATTAAAATTGGTATAAACACCGGTTTTTCTAAAGATATTGCCCAAACCATCATAGAGCGCCTGCAATGGTGCGAAAAAGGTTTGATAGATTTCCTGATAGGATCTGACGAGGTGCCAGAAGGCCGCCCCGACCCTGCAATGATCCATCAACTTATGCAACTGGCAGGTGTTACAGATGCGCAGGAAGTAGCCAAAGTTGGCGATACCGAGGTAGATATACGCGAAGGCCAGAATGCCGGTTGCAAATATGTAATTGCGGTTACTACCGGTGCCTTTACCCGTGCCGAACTGGAGCCTTATAAGCCAACCCATATTATTGATGATATAGCAAACGTAATTAGCATCATTAACTAAGCAACCATGGCTTTAACCCACAAATTAAGGGAACAGGTTGCTAAATGGCCCTATGCTCTTATATCTGTTTTGGCGGCTATATCGGCATTTGGCGCTTATACATCTATGTATGCTTTTCGTAAAGCTTTTGCTGCCGGTACTTATCCGGGGCAGCAATTTTTGCATGTAGATTATAAAGTTTGGTTGGTAATTGCCCAAATAGTTGGTTATACCCTCAGCAAGTTTTACGGTATCCGCTTTATTGCCGAAGTTAAAGGCACCAAACGCGGGTTAACCATTTTGGTATTGGTTGGTATTTCCTGGCTAGCCTTGTTGGGTTTTGCTTTGGTGCCTGCACCGTATAACATTGCCTTTCTGTTTATTAATGGGTTCCCGCTGGGCCTGATATGGGGCCTGGTTTTCGGTTACCTGGAGGGCCGGCGCTCTACCGAATTTATGGCAGCGGTGTTATCTATCAGCTTAATTTTCGGCTCGGGCTTTGTAAAAACTATAGGGCAAACATTGATACACGTTTACCATGTAAGCGAATATAACATGCCTTTTTTAACAGGCGCTTTGTTTGCCATACCCATGATACTTTTTGTACTGATGCTGGAACTGATGCCCCCGCAAACCGCACAAGACGAAGCCCTGCGTACCGAACGCAAGCCTATGAACGCGCAAGAACGTAAACAGTTCATCACCCGTTTTTTGCCCGGCATCATCTTAACCCTCATTATTTATGTGCTGCTCACCATTATGCGCGATATCCGCGATAATTTTGAGGTAGAGATATGGAATAGCTTGGGTATTAAAGACCGCACCATCTATACCAAAATAGATACAAAAATATCCATTATTGTATTGGTTGCTATGAGTTTGCTTATCCTCGTCAGGAAAAACCTGCGGGCTTTTAGTATCATACATTTATTTATTATTGGCGGCTGCATATTAATAGGTGCATCAACCGCCATGTATTCCCTTAAAATGATAAGCCCCGTTACGTGGATGACCATGGCCGGGCTTGGTTTGTATCTGGGCTACGTACCCTATAATGCCATATTTTTTGAACGGATGATCGCCACTTTTCATTACAAAAGCAATGTAGGTTTTGTAATGTACCTGGCCGATTCTATGGGTTATTTAGGTAGCGTAAGTGTTTTATTGATCAAAGAACTTGGTCGCCCCAATATTAGCTGGGGCACATTTTTTAAAGAAGGTGTTACCATTGTAGCTGTAGTGGGCGGTGTTTGCAGCATATTATCATTGATCTACTTTTTACAATCTGCCCGCAAAAGCAAAGAATCAAAAACCGAATTAAATTTTTCTGCTATATGAGTAAACCATCAGCCATAGTAATTGGTGCAGGCATTGTTGGGCTTGCTACAGCACGTGCCCTGGCCATAAGAGGCTACCAGGTAACCGTATTTGAACGTAACGAACGTGCCGTTGGCGCATCCATTCGTAATTTTGGAATGGTTTGGCCTATTGGGCAACCCACAGGCCCGCTTTTTGAACGCGCCATGCTATCACGCAGCATCTGGAAAGAAACCTGCGAAAAAGCCGGCATCTGGCATGACGAGGTTGGCTCGTTGCACCTGGCTTATCATGACGATGAACTGGAAGTAATTACGCAGTATGCAGCTACCAACCATACCCTGCGCGATTGCGCCTTGCTAACACCAGAGCAAACCCTAATAAAATCTCCCGGTGTAAATCCTAAGGGCCTTAAGGGCGCATTATGGAGCGGTACAGAAATGATTGTTGAGGCCCGCGAAGCTATTGCGGCTGTTGCGCAACATTTAGCAGAGCAGCATGGTGTTGTTTTTCATTGGAATACGGCTATCAGCGAAGTACAACAGTCCAAGGTTAAGTCGGGCAAAAAACAGTATGATGCCGACCACATATTTATTTGCAGCGGTGTTGAGTTTGAAACCCTGTACCCCGAACTATTTGCCTCTTTTAACATCACCAAATGTAAGTTGCAGATGTTGCGGCTGGCAGCTCAACCCGCCGACTGGCGCATAGGCCCGGCACTTTGCGGTAGCCTAAGCATGGTGCACTATCCCGGCTTTCAATCGGCACCATCATTACCGGCTTTACGCAAACGGTACGAGGAAGAGTATGCCGGGTATTTAAAATGGGGAATACATGTAATGGCGGCACAAAACCACACCGGCGAAATAACCATAGGCGATTCGCACGAGTATGGTTTGGTACACGACCCATTTGATAAAGATTTTATTAACCAGATGATCTTAAAATACCTGCAAACCTTTACCAATTTTAAAGATACCAGTGTAATACAAACATGGAATGGCATTTATGCTAAAATGACCAATGGCCAAACCGAACTGGTAGTAGATGCAGAACCGGGCGTTACTATTATTAACGGCTTAGGCGGCAACGGAATGACCCTATCTTTTGGGCTTTGCGAACAAACAATAGCGGCCCGCTTTTAAAGTTTCCCTCTAATTACAATTCATAATAAAAGGCCACTCGGAATATTCCGGTGGCCTTTCTTCATTTATGCTTTAAGGGTTATTATTTCTTAACCCCCGGCGTTATCCACCTATTTAACGTATTGTATTTCCCCTCAATTACTACTTTATAAAAAGTTGAGGGCATATCTTTAACCGAAACCAGCGCATGCTCCGTATCGGCAGCAAATTCGCCTAACAGTTTATAATCATCCGGCTTACCTTCTTTAACATTATTGGTAGCGGCAACCCATATTTTCACCTTTTCGCCTTTGTTAAGGGCTTTCCAACTTACATCTATATTGCCCTGTATCAGGTTGGCTTTAATATCAGTAACAGATACCGGGCCGGTTAATGGCGTGCCATCTATTTCTCTTTTGGTATTTACCGGGATATTGATGTTCATGAAACGGGCAATAGATGGTGCAATATCAACGATACCCGGATAGTAATATTTAGCATAAGTATTTAAGCCTTTTGCATTGGTAACTATCCAGGTGCTGCGCTGGCGGGTAGACTGCCCACCGTGGCCTTTACCGGTGCGCTCATCGCGGCCATGGTCGGTAGTGATAAATATCTCCCACTCCTCATTAAAGTTTTTCTGGCGGTATTGTATGGCTTCCCATATTTTACCAACCTGCGCATCCATCATCTCTATGGCAGTATAATACTGCGGACTATCACCGTAACGATGGCCCATATCATCCGTATATTCTAAATATACCCAGCTCAGGTCGGGTGCGTCTTTTTTGATGGTGGCTGATGCTTCCGCAATTACCTTTTCGTCGATGCGGTGCATATAAGCGCTCTCTTTGTCATGTTTAAAGTTGATGGTATCCAGTTCAAACCCATCGGCATGATAATCTACATGAATGTTTTGAGTAGCAGCCAAACCATCACCAACCAATTTGGCACGGTTATCTAACCAGCTCGAAAAAACGGCTATCTTTTTGTTGGGGTACTGATCCTTAAACAGCCGGAAAATAGTTGGATAGTTATAGTTAGGATCCTTAATATCGTTATCCGGCACGTTGTGCTTGTTGAACCAGGTGGCAGTAAGTAAACTATTATAGCCTACCGCAGATATGGTTGGTGTTTGGTTGTAGGCATCTTTATCGCCGCCCACATGGGCTCGTAAATATTTACCCTGTTTGGCTATCAGGTTTAGGTTTGGTGTTTTTACTTTTTCAATAACATCTGCAGGGATGCCATCGGCAATAATAAAAAGGGCTTTATGCACCTTTTGCTGGGCATTAGCCATGCTGCATATACCTAAACAAAGTATAGCCAGCTTATAAGTTTTAGAAAAATAACGCATCATAATTTTTGCGGCTAAACTAAGCCACCAACTTGCTTTACAGGTTAACAGAATATTATTTTAATATATTTATGGTGTAAAATGGTTTTATATTAAAGGCTTACATTTTACTTGTGCCATAGCTATTATTTGCTCTGTTTACATCCGGATAAATACCGGCGGGGTCTATAACCACGTTAGCTACATCTGCATTTTTGTTGCCGGTAAGGGTGTAAGTATCGGTATATTCCCATACTTCTACCGGGAAATCCCGTATCTCTTTACTGCCGTCAGCATATATAATTTCTACAATAAGCGGCATAGCGGCTTTATCGGCATTTTTTATCGTGATGAGCGGCGCACCTGCTGGCGTTGTTGATACTTTTTCTATTTTTTGATCTAAGCGATAATTTTCCAGGAACATTGATTTCCAGAACCAGGTAAGATCCTCGCCTGTTGCACTATCCATACTTCTGAAAAAATCCCAGGGTGTAGGATGTTTGTAAGCCCAATCGCTGATGTATTTTCTAAATGCCTGGTCAAACCGATCGGCACCTAAGATCTGATTTCGTAAAAGCGCCAGTACGTAGGCCACTTTTTGGTATTGCAACGGATATACCTGGTTACCGGGCAAGGCATCGGGCCTGCTTACAATAGGTAACATCCGTTCGGAGAATAAAGAAACAAGCGGGCTATCGATCTCGGCATAGCCTATAAACTCGCCTTTGTTAAATGCTTTGGTGGCCATGTTATCAATAAACAGGTTAAATCCCTCATCCATCCAGGCGTACTTACGCTCGTTGCTGCCTACTACCATTGGGAACCAGGTATGCCCCAGCTCGTGGTTAACCACTGCCCAGTACATGTTGCCGGTATCCTTTGCCGCGCAAAATACCATGCCCGGGTATTCCATGCCATCCAGATTAGAGGCAACGTTAACCGCCTTGTTATATGGATAAGGGTACCATTTTTCGGAGAAGTATTGCAGCGTAAACTTCACATATTCTGATGAACGTTTCCAGCTTTTTTCCTTATCAGATTCTATTGGGTACAGCGAACTTGCCATTACCTGTTTACCATCAAAAAGTTTAAAACGCTGGGCCTCCCAAATAAAAGAGCTGGAGGCCGTCCAGGCAAAGTCGCGGGCATTATCCAGTTTAAATTTCCAGGTGCAGGTTGGTTTTGCAGGCCTTGATGCCCGGTCGGTAACTTCTTTTGCTGTGCGGATCTGTATGGGGCTATCACTTTCTTTAGCCTGTTGCCAGCGTTTTAAGGCTACGGGCGTTAACACTTCTTCGGGATTCAGCAAATCGCCAGAAGCCTCTACAATGCAGGATGATGGAACCGTAATATTCACCCGGAAGTTACCATACTCCAGGTAAAATTCGCCATTGCCTAAATAAGGTAGCGTGTTCCATCCCTCCACATCATCAAGCACACACATACGCGGGTACCACTGCGCCACAGCATAAATGTTACCGTTTTTAGTGGGCAAAATATCAGTACGGTTCACATTAAAATCGGCATTTTTATAATTAACCGGGAAGTTGTAAGAGTAGCTAATACTAAAACTAATAGACTGGCCGCTTAATAATGGTTGTGCCAGTTGTAACTGCATGCGGGTATCATAAATTTGGTATTTGATATCACCACTTTTATTGCCGGCAAGTTTTACGGCTTCAATTTTATATCCCCCATCCGGCGTAACCATACTTGAATTTTGATACAGGAACAATTTAGACTGCACGCCTTTAGAGTCCTTTTTAAACACATTTTGCTCTAACTGCAACCATAAAACCGAAAGCGCCGAGGGGCTATTATTGGTATAAGTGATGGTAGCTGTACCAGTAATTACGTTAGTTTTATCGTTAAGAGCTACATCAATTACATAATCGGCTTTATTTTGCCAGTAGGCGGGCCCGGGTTCGCCGGTAGCGGTGCGGTAGGTATTACCCGGCGGCAACAACGGCAGTGCCCTAAATAGATCTGCCGGTTGATACCGGGTTTGTGCCGATACTGTACTAACTGTAAATAGCAGCAGGTACGCTATAACTAACTTTACTTGTGGTAAGGTTTTTATCATATTAATAGTTAAGTTATAAATAAGGTAATACTTTGATAGCTAAATATACCAGAAAACTGATAACATCATTATAAAAATCCGGGTAGAAAGCCAAACAATTTGCGGCAATATTTATTAATTAGCCATGATAACAGTAATAGGCATATTTGAAAAGGCAGAACTTGCCGAAGCGGCCAGCTCCTACCTGCTTGGTAATGAATTTACCAGCGAAGTAGATATACACACCCATGCGAGCCAACCGGCAGATGGCGACCGTATTGGCGATTTTTTTAACCATTTAATAGACGACGAAAAACAAGCGGCCCACTTTGCCACTTTAGGGCGCAACGGCTCTATTGTTACGGTACATGCCGTTTCGGCAAGAGAGGCGCAGGAGGCAGTAGATGTGTTAAACAATTATGGCGCTATTGATGTAAACGCTGCCGATGACAGCCCATCGCACACCCAAATGATAGAACGCATTGTTGCTACCGATAAACGCCTGCGCGGCAATTCTGCCGTTTTATAAAAAGAGTTTTAGGTAAATAAGCGGCCCGGCCTTTTAACCAGATCATAAATAAACACAAGGGGCATTTGTATAACCAGCAATTGGCACATGATACGTGTATGCAACAGCGTGTTGGCGTTTAAGACATCGCCCATTAACTTTACAGCTACAAATAGCGACAAGAAAACGGTAACACCTCTTACAGCTAATGCCGAAGCATGTATCCAATTTACCATTGCCTGTAAACCTTCTGCGGCCATGCGGTAAATTATCCAGCTGATGCTAAAAAATATAAAAAAGGCAAACAATTGCTTTTCTACAGCAGCATTGCCAAACCACAGTAAAAAGTTTGCAAAAAGCGATCTTAACACTACAAAAACCAGGCATGCTACAGCCGCAGGTACAATAGTGCCTGCATAATACTTTAGGCTCCGAATCATATCATTTAAATTAGGTATATCAAAAGTAAGTATCTGCGTGGTAAGCTATGCATCCCGCCTGACATTCTAATGACTTTCTAATGTACGCCAATATTTAGTTTGCCTACAAACAATATCCTGCTTTTATTATTTATGAATAAAACTTTAACATGAACAGCCCGCAACAAAGTACTTATATTCAAAAAGTTTGGCAAACTATGGGGATAGTTGCCCTCCTGGTATCAGCCATTTTAATAGCGCGCGTTGCCTTTAATGTGCTACTGATGATACTGGCCGGATCGCTGATAGCAACTTATTTCCATGGGTTAGGCGATATGATAGAAAGACGCACAAAAATTGGCAGAAGATGGGCCATGCTCATATCTGTATTAGGTACTTTCATTATCATCAGTGTGTTGTTATGGTTTATGGGCACTAAAATACAACAACAAATTAATGAATTAAGTGCAACCCTACCGGGCACAGTTCATAATTTAAAAGCTAAACTTGCCCAAACAGATATTGGCCGTAAGTTACTGGAGAGCGTTAATAATAACGGCGATGGCAAAATGATGGCTACCGCGCAATCATTCTTTTCTACCAGTTTTGGTGTTTTGGGCGATGTATATATCATTCTTTTCCTGGGTATATTTTTTACTACAAACCCCTCTATATATAAAGATGGCATTTTGTTACTGGTACCTCCATCGCGCAAAAAAATGGGCCATCATATTATGGACCGTATCAGCCTGTCGTTAAAAGGCTGGTTAAAGGGCATGATGGTATCTATGGTATTGGTGGCCATTATGATAGGCACCGGGCTTACCATCTTGCATATCCCGGTGGCTTTGGTACTGGGGCTTATCACCGGTATACTGGAGTTGGTGCCCACATTAGGCTCTGTTATTGCAATGGTACCCGGAACGTTGCTTGGCTTAACGGTTAGTACCAACACCGCTATTTTGGTAGCTATCGTATATATTGTTTCGCAAACCATTACGTCCAACATTGTTAACCCCCTAATACAGAAAAAAATGATCAACCTGCCACCTGCACTAACACTTATCAGTCAGCTGATAATGGGTTCAGTTTCGGGGGCGCTTGGGGTAATTATGGCGGTACCTTTATTAGCTATTACCGTTATTTTGGTAGATGAGCTTTACGTTAAAAAGATCCATCACATCCCCGAAGAAAAAGGCAAACTGGTTACCACAAAAGGCGTCACCAGCGACCAAGGATAATAAAAAAGTATCCTTTGCTGTTGATCGACTTACTTTTCCGGCCATAATAACGGCCAAAATAGAAAGCTTTAACTACACCCCTCCCTCCCTAAATGAACCGGGCGGAGATAGCAACAGTGGTATTATTAAAGCAGGCAGTAATAATCAGAGTTAACACGGCGGCTTACTTGCCGTGTTTAGTCCATATTAATTTATGGGTATCATACCCTAAAGATCGTGCTTTAACCAAATAAGTTTCCCTTACATGATCTGGAATGGTTGTATGCCTGGACAGGATCCAAAGATAATCGAGGTTATTCCCGGCAACCAGGGCATATTGGTAATCGCGATCAATAGCAATTACATTATAGCCGGCATAAAATGGCCCGAAGAAGGAAACTTTTAACCTGCCCGTATTGTCGTCTTTTACAAATTTGGCTTTACCAACACTTTCTTTCCACTTCCCGGTTTTATAATCGCGGCCACGGTTAACTACTTCTATACTACCGTCGTCCTTAGCAAAATAGCCGGCGGTAACGTTGTCCAACCCTTTTTCAAACTTAAAATCAAAACGGGCAATTTCGTACCATTTACCCAGGTAGCGGGTTTTATCAAACGGTGTTACGGCTGTTGCGCCTTTAGGTATAGATACGCAGGAACTGAGTGCAATGGCAGCTACTGCCACACCAGCGCCAATAACTAAAGCCAATTGCAGGCGGGATGGTTTATGGGAGTTAATCATACTATATAAACGAAAATGCAGGCGACGTGTTTTATGCCATAGCTATATTACAGGCCTAAACCTATTAACGATTTGTAGCGCAGCTGACGTAACACCAATAACAGAAGCCCTTCCTCAGTATATTAATTACTTAATTATAAATTGATAATTGCCCGCTGCAATACGATAATTAGCTGTTATGGGTTTACCATTTAGGTAGGCCTTTTTACCATCTGTTAACGGGAAACGGATATCGGCCGTGGTATTGGCCGGTACTTTAACAATATAGTTTACGGCATCACCATTACGTTTCCAGGATGATAAGATATCGCCATACGGGCCTTTATGCCTGGCCTCAAACTGGTTAAGGTTAGGTACAAAATTTGGTTGCAGCAATACATTTTTAAAGCCCGGCTGCAATTCGTCGGGTTTAATACCACCTATGCCGCTGTATAGCCAGGCGCCAATATTACCAAACATAATGTGGTTAAGTGATATGTCCGACTTGGCATCTATCTTCCAGTTTTCGTAAAGAGTAGTTGCGCCGTTCACCATCCACCAACCCCAAGACGGGTAAGTTTCTTGCGAGGCAATTTTATAGGCAACATCCGGGTAACCGTTATCGCTTAATGCACCTAAAATAGCTTTGCCGCCTAAAATCCCTACATCCAAATGGAAGTTATCTGCCGCTACACGGGCAGCTAAGCGGGCAGCAATTTTAGCTTTAAAGGCATCAGGCACCATACCCCAGTAAAGCGGCACGGCCAGCTCTGTTTGCAGGCCTTTGTTATAGTTACCTGTTTGCTGGTTTAAGTATTTAGCGTTAAAGGCATTTTTAATTTTGGTGGCTAAGGCGGTGTACTTGGCCACATCATCGGCCTTACCTAGTATTTTAGCCACTTTGGCTGCAATGGTTACATCAGCAAAATAATATGCTGTAGAAGTTATCTCAACCGGCGAAACCGATTTTACCGGCACCCAGTCGCCCAGCCCCCAGGTGGTTAAGCCTGTTGGGTACAGGTCGTTAATGTGGTTTACGTAACGGGTAATGTTCTCATAGTTATCTGCTAATATTTTGGTGTCACCATAAAACAGGTAAACATTCCAGGGTATCAGGGCAATAGTGCTTGTCCAGTCCGGGCCGTTACCCCATTCATACCCCCATCCTGCTGTGGGAATAATAGATGGCAACGTACCATTTGGCTGCTGCTCATCGCGGTGGTCGGCCATCCACTTTTCGTAAACGGTAATGCCGTCAAAGTTGTATAAACCTGTTTCGGCAGCAATGTGTGCGTCACCTGTCCAGCCGTTCTTTTCACGTTGCGGGCAATCTGTTGGGTAGCCAAACAGGTTGCTTAAATAGGAATTGTTTGTAGCATACCATATTTTATTAATGGTGGGGTTAGATGTATTTACGTTACCTATTGGCGGCACATCGCTGTGCATGAAGTAACCGGTGAGGCTTTCTTTGGTTAAGTCCACTGGTTCGCTGCTGGTTACTTCTACATATTGGAAACCTTTGTAGTTAAACTTAGGCATAAAACTTTCCTGCCCTTTGCCGCTTAGTATAAATATATCCACCTGAAATGGGTCTTTATCATCCGTTGGGCGGTAATGCAGGTCGATGTTAGATAAATCTACATGGCCGTTTTTTAACAGCCTTTCGCCATGTTTAAGGCGGATAATTGTACCGGCTTTTCCACTAACCGTTATTTTGCTAACGCCGGATATATTCCTGCCCAGGTCAAACACATAGGTTTTATCATCAAATTTATTTACTGATTTTGATGGGATAGTTTCTACATTACGGATGGGGTGCATAGCCTGCGCTACAATATTTTGCGATGGCGTTGGGCGGTTAAATGCCGGTTTCCATTTTTTATCATCAAAGTTGATGGTATTCCATCCGGGTTGCTCCAGGCGGGCATCGTAATGCTCGGCAGTATAAATGCTGTTTAAGGTAATGGGGCTAAAATCTGTTTTCCAATGCTCGTTAGAGCTAATGGTTTCAAAAGTACCATCATCATAGGTTATCCGCAGGTCCATACAAAAAGCAGGGCGGTTACGCCAGGCTGCCAAATGGAAATTCCAAACTGCGGTAGATTGATGGTTATACCAGCCATTGCCCAATAATACCCCAATAGCATTTTTACCTGCGGCTATATTATTGGTTACATCGTATGTTACATACAGTGTGCGCCTGTCAAACCGGGTGTACATAGGATCTAACCTGTGATTGCCAATTTTTTTGCCGTTTATATATAGCTCATACAGGCCTGCAGCTGCAATATAGGCACGGGCCGACTTTACCTTTTTGCCTGTTCCGAAAGTTGTACGGAAGTACGGGGCAGGTTTTACATTATAATTCTCATCATCGCTTATCCATGATCCTTTCCAGTTGATCATTTTCATCACCCCGGTCTCAAAACTGTTTACTTCAGATGGGGTTGCCTTTTTACCATCCATATCCCAAACATCTACCCGCCAAAAATACCTGGTATAGGGCTGCAATACTTTACCCTGATAGGCAGCTAAAATGTTTGATGAAATTACCTTGGTAGTTGCCCAGCTATTGCCCGTGCCCTTACTTACTGCGGCCGAATCTGTACCAACAATAAGCTGATAAGCAGTTTGTTTAGAACCTTGCCTGTTATCGTTCAGCATCCAGGTTAAACGCGGGTGGGTGGCATCTAAACCTATAGGGTTTACCAGGTATTCGGTGCGCAGGTTTATGGGTTTTGCGGCATGAACAGCAGAGGCGACAGCAAACACCATCGCTATTATAAACAGGACACTTTTTTTATTGATCATGATATAAACTAACTCCGGGGTCTGATGATCCGGCGGTTTACCGGATAAAGAGAGCTTGGGCTAATTTATAAATTCTTAACCATGTTACAAACACGGTAACAGGCAATTTACCAGGGCTTATCACCCGCATGGTAATCAGAGCAAACTATAAAAACAGATCAGCTTGTCGGCCTTCTTGGCCGTTTGGGTCTTTGCACAGTTTCGGCCCTGTTATAAGACGGGGATGGGCTGCGCCTGAAAGTGCTTACAGGTTTTACCGGTTCATCTTCCTTGATGCTTAAAGAAAGTTCGCGGCCCTGCATCATGGTACCATTAAGCGCTTCTACTGCAGCTTCGGCACCTGCCATGTCGGCCATTTCTACAAAGGCATATCCCTTGCAAATACGCGTTTTTTTATCGCGCACAATTTTAATAGTGCTTACTGTACCATGCCAGCTAAGCATTTGTACCAACTCTAACTCACTGGTATCAAGCGGGAAACCGCCAACAAATATTTTTATCATACTAAGTAAATGCGTTGCAATATTACAAATTCTGCTGCTTACTAGTAACATTCATAGGTAATTATGGTGTTTTATCCACAAGTATTGTCCCTAGGTGAGCAATTGTATACTTTCGCCGCGCCAAATATGAAAGTAATTATTGCCGAAAAGCCATCTGTTGGCCGCGAAATAGCCAAAGTTTTTGGAGCCACCAATAAAAAAGATGGCTATATAGAAGGCAAGGGCTATACTTTTACCTGGGCATTTGGGCACTTGCTGCAACTGGCAGCCCCGCAAGAGTATGGTTATTATGGTTGGAATGTACAAAACCTGCCCATGCTGCCGCAAAAGTTCAAACTTTCTATACGTAAGGTAAAAAGCAAGGATGGCATGATAGAAGACCCGGGCGTGCGCAAACAGCTGGATATCATTAAAGCCCTGTTTGATGAAGCTACCGAGATAATTGTGGCCACAGATGCCGGGCGCGAGGGCGAACTTATCTTCAGATACATCTATTATTATCTTAAATGCAAAAAGCCTTTTAAGAGGCTTTGGATCTCGTCGCAAACAGATGCTGCCATTAAAGACGGTTTCCGCAATCTTAAGCCGGGTACGGATTATGATACTTTATTTAATTCGGCCCATTGCCGCTCTCAGTCGGATTGGTTGGTGGGGATGAACGCCACGCAGGCATTAAGCCTATCATCCGGCACACGGTCGGTACTGTCTTTAGGCAGGGTGCAAACCCCTACCCTGGCCATGATCTGTGCCCGATATCTGGAAAACAAAAATTTTGTACCGCAAACCTATTACCAGGTAAGCATCCAGCCGGATAAGAACGGGCAGGTTTTTAAGGCCATATCCGAAAAGAATTTTAAAACCCGCGAAGACGCACAAGCTGTATTAGACCTGGTAGAACCTACCGGTATAGTGGATAATGTAGAGGCAAAACCACGCAAAGAGCCACCACCATTGTTGCATGACCTGAGCAGCCTGCAGCAGGAAGCCAACAAACGCAAAGGCTTTACAGCCGACCAAACCCTTACGCTACTGCAAAACCTGTACGAAAGCAAATTGGTTACTTACCCGCGTACCGGTAGCCGATACATTGGCGATGATGTATTTGCACAAGTGCCGGGCCTGATAGCCAAATTTACCAACCATAACGATTTTGGCAAACAGGCAACCATTTTGCAGGAAGCTAAACTGAATAAACGCAGCGTTAATGCCAAAAAAGTAACCGATCACCACGCTATACTACCCACGGGCGAAACCCCGCACCAGTTATCGCCAGACCATCAGGCTGTTTACGATATGGTTGCCGGGCGCATGCTGGAGGCATTTCATCAGGACTGTATCAAGGAGATAACTAAGATAACGATGCTAAGCGGCAGTAAATTTATAGCCAGCGGTACGGTAATACAAACCGCAGGCTGGCGCGCCGTTTTTGATGATAAGGATGAAGAAAAAAAAGACGAGGAGAACGCCACCCTGCCAAAAGTTATAAAGGGCGAAACACTAGCCATTACAGATAAAGCCTTATTAGAAAAGCAAACAAAACCCAAGCCTTTATATAACGAAGCTACCCTGCTTAAAGCCTTAGAAACTGCAGGCAAAGAAATTGATGACGAAGAACTGCGCCAGGCTATGAAAGATAGCGGACTAGGCACACCTGCCACCCGGGCCGCTATGATAGAAACCCTGCTGAAACGCAATTATATAGCCCGCGAAAAAAAGAACCTGGTACCAACAGAAACTGGCCTGTCTGTTTATCATGTGGTTAAAAACCACCGGATAGCACAGGCAGAATTAACCGGCACCTGGGAAAAGCGATTGGAAGAGATCCGCGGCGGGGCATCTGTAAACCAGTTTCAGGAAGAAATTAAAGCTTACACCCGCGATATTACGCGCGAGCTTTTAACCGCCGGTAAAACCATGGTGCTTAAATAATTTAAATTAGGTTTTTTATCGCTTTATTGTTTATTTGTGCATTTAAAGCTTGTTTTTTAGAAATTTTTATGAATAGAACCTCTTTGTTAAGTTGCAACGATATTCTTGATATTTTTTCGGCCTCGCATATCGCAACTGCTATTTATACAAGTGATGATCTGATTATAGAAGCGGTAACTGATGCCATGCTGGCGTTTTGGGGCCGCGATCGTTCTATTGTTGGTTTGCCATTAATTGTGGCCGTACCGGAGTTAAGCGGGCAGGGCTTTATTGAGCAGTTGCAAGAGGTGCTAAGCACCGGGAAGCCAATTGTAGGTACCGGCGTACCTGCCGAAACCTATATTAACAATAAACCAACCCTAAGATATTACGATTACGAATATAAAGCACTAAAAAACCCACTGGGCGAAATTTATTGCCTGCTGCATACTGCATCAGATGTTACCGAGCGTATACTTGGTAATGAAGCGATAGAAAACGAAAAGAAACAACGCGCCATACTGGAAAGAGAGAAGGCTTTAAATGAAGAACTTGCTGTTGCTAACGAGGAGTTAAACGCCATAAACGAAGAATTGCAGCAAACCCAGGATAACCTGCACGAGCTTAATCTGGAGCTGGAAGACCGGATAAATATACGAACCCGTAGGCTTGCCGAAAGCGAGGCCAACATGCGTTATATGATAGATGATGCACCTGTAGCCATTGGTGTATTAAGGGGTAAAGAATTAATTGTAGAACAGGCTAACCAATACCTGTTACGTATTTGGGGTAAAAAGGCAAATGTAATTGGCAAATCAATATATGAGGCTTTGCCGGAAATAAATGGACAGGGCTTTTTTGAACTGGTAGAACAGGTTTATGCCAGCGGCGAAGCATTTGTTGGCCGCGAAGCACCCGGCATGATAGAATATGAAGGCGAATTGCGCCGGATATATATCGACTTTGTATTCAAACCTTTAAAAAACGATGAGGGAGTTACCCACAGCGTAATGATAGTGGCCACCGAGGTTACCGAACAGGTGCAGGCACGCCAATTGGTAGAAGCCAGCAGGCATCGCCTGGCGGCCATGGTAAACAATACCCCCGTTGCCATGACCATCTTAAAAGGGCACAACCTGATAATCGAAGCAGCTAACCAACCGATGTTGGATATATGGGTGCGCAAGCGCGAAGATGTGCTGAACCGAGGTTTATTGGAAGTATTCCCGGAATTAAAAGATCAGCCAAACCCTGGCCGTATGATCAGCGTGTTAGAATCGGGCAAGCGTTTTTCATTGCCCGAAACCGAGGTAACCCTTACCCGGCCAGACGGAAGCACGAAAGTACATTATGCCAATTTCTCCTATGACCCTATTATTGATACAGAGGGCAAGGTAGAATCTATACTGGTAACGGTAGTAGATATCACCGAAAACGTTAAAAACCGTAAAGAACTGGAAGAAAGCCAGGCCGAACTGCAGGAAACTACCGAGGAGTTGGCGGCATCTAACGAAGAATTAACGGCGATTAATGAGGAAATGGCAGCATCTAACGAAGAGTTAAGGGCCACGCAAGACCAGTTACATGATACCGTTCACGAACTTAAAGAGAGCGAGGAACGATTCCGTTTTTTACTGAATGCTATACCACAACAGGTATGGACAGCCAAACCGGATGGATCTTTAGATTATGTGAACGAAGTAGTAGCTGCAGATTTTGGTTACAACAACGAGCAAATAGTTGGCCACGGCTGGCAAAAATTCATCCACCCGGATGATTTGCCTCTTGCCCTTAAACGTTGGGCAGCAGCATTGGCAACTGGTACAGAATATTTGGTGGAATTTCGCCTGTTGTTTAGTAACGATGTTTACAAATGGCACTTATCAAGGGCTGTTCCGTTGGTAGAAAATGGCCAGATCACTTTATGGTTAGGAACCAATACGGATATAGACGTTCAAAAAAATAACGAACATAAAAAAGACGAGTTTTTATCTATTGCCAGCCATGAATTAAAAACACCGCTTACCAGTATCAAGGCCTTTAACCAACTAATGCGCCGCACTAAAGATACCGACCGCGTAACCAGCTTTATGGATAAATCTGCAGAGCACATTCGCAGGCTGGAAAAACTAATTGGCGATTTATTGGATGTCACCCGCCTTAACGCCGGCAAGCTGGATTACAACATGCAGCCCTTTGGGTTTAAACAGCTGCTGCTGGATACGGTAGAAAGCGTTCAGCACATGTCGCCTACACATGTCATATTATTAGAGAACACTGTAGATGTCGATTTAACAGGCGACCAGTTCCGTTTAGAGCAGGTGATGACCAACTTTTTAACCAATGCAGTAAAATACTCGCCGCAGGGAGAGAAAGTAATTGTGAACAGCAAACTGGATGACGATCATATCACCGTATCTGTTCAGGATTTTGGTATTGGGATAGATAAGGAACATGTAGAGCGTTTGTTTGACCGTTATTACCGGGTAGACAATACTTCGATTCGTTTTGAAGGATTGGGGCTTGGCTTATTTATCTCATCAGAGATCTTAAAGCGCCATCAGGGCAAATTCTGGATAGAGAGCGAACCTGAACAAGGCTCTACATTTTATTTCAGCATCCCACTGGTACCGGCAAAACCGGTTAGGCCCGAGGGAGTGATATTTGACCTGAACCAGGATATGTTGCCAATAGAATAAATATAGCCTATCAGGAGTTAAAGCATAACGGCCTATTTTATTTGTAGCTGTAATGCTTTAACTCTAATATTGCGTTAAACTTTTGCATTGTATGGCAAACACCGTGCTTATTATCGACGACGAAAAAAAACTGAACGATCTGCTTTCGCGCATAATTGGTTTAGAAGGCTTTACGGTTGTACAGGCATACAATGGTAAAGATGGCCTGAAGATACTGGATCGCGAAGACGTACAGGTAGTAATAAGCGATGTAAAACTGCCCGATGTAAACGGTGTAGATCTGGTTAAAACCATAAAAGCCAAAAAGCCATACGTAGAAGTGATTAACCTTACTGCCTATGGCACCATTAACGATGGCGTACGCTCTATCCAGAACGGGGCATTCAACTATATTGTTAAAGGTGATGATAACGACAAGATCATCCCGCTGCTTAGCCAGGCAGTGGCAAAAGCACAAATTCAACAAAACGCATTTAATGCCGATAAAAAGGCAAGCAGTAAACACAGCTTTATCCAAATCATCGGCCAATCTAAAGCCATTACCAATGCAGTTGATTTGGCCCGCAAGGTAGCTGCTACCGATACTACCGTTTTACTTTTAGGCGAAACCGGTACCGGTAAAGAGGTTTTTGCATCGGCCATACATTATGAAAGCCAGCGCCGGCAAATGCCCTTTGTAGCCATTAACTGCAGCAGCTTTACGGGAGAGTTATTAGAAAGCGAGCTATTTGGTTATAAAGCAGGTGCATTCAGCGGAGCCAATAAAGATAAAAAAGGACTTTTTGAAGAGGCACACCACGGCAGCATATTTTTGGATGAAATAGGTGAAATGAGCCTTGATCTGCAAGCCAAGCTACTCCGCGTATTAGAAAGCAAAACCTTTATCAAACTGGGCGATACCCAAACCACTAAAGTAAATATCCGCATTATGGCGGCCACCAACCGCGACCTGCAGAAAGAAGCCGAAGAAGGCAAATTCAGGTTAGATCTTTATTATAGGCTATCGGTTTTTACGATATCGTTACCATCCTTAAACGAGCGTAAAGAGGATATCGAATTGCTGGCCAAGTATTATTTAAAATTCTTTACAGATAAAACTGGCAGGGCAATAAAAATGAGCCCTGATTTTTTGGCCCTGCTCAAAAACCATCAATGGAAAGGTAATATCCGCGAACTAAAGAACGTAATGGAACGCGCCGTTATCCTGGCTGATGATACTTTAACGTCTGATACACTACCCCCGCACTTTAATACCCACGTTGCCGAAACAAATTCGCTTGATCTGCAAAGCATCGAGAAACAACACATCGGCAAAGTATTGGCCTACACCAAAGGCAACAAAACCGAAACCGCCCGTTTGCTGGGCATAGGTTTAACCACGCTTTACCGGAAGATAGACGAGTACGAGTTATAAAAACCAAAAAAATATCATTTCGACGAAAGCGTAGCGACAAGAAATATTTTACGCCAGATTTACAGCGCGTATAAGATTTCTCCTCACTCCCATTTCACAGCCTCCCTCATGTTCGTCCGAAATGACAAGCGGTAATATTTAGCGTCCTTCCAAAACGATAATCAACCCTTCCAAAATGGAAGGGTTTTTTGTTAGGCAAAATGTCGTTAAAAAATCAAATATCTGATAATCAATAACTTAATAACAATTCAACTCAAACGGCATTGCTATTGGCATAGGTGGTCAAAATAATACTACAATGATCATAATACTTCTTTTTCTGTCCATCCTAATTGGCTGGTGGTTTATTTTCAAATCTATCGACTGGTTCGAAAAAATCTAACGCAACATGATAGCACTATTCATTATTTCCATTGCAGTTTTCCTATACATGGTATACGTACTGCTTAAACCCGAAAATTTTTAACCCGAACACACAATGAACACAGAACTATTTGGAATTATTGCCTCGTTTGCCCTGATGCTGATTATAGGCATACCACTGGGCAAATACCTGGCAAAAATGTTTGCCGGAGAAAAGGTATGGACCGACTTTATGAAGCCCCTGGAAACCGGCATTTATAAGCTGTCCGGCATCAACCCTAACGAACCCATGAACTGGAAACAGTTTTTAAAAGCCATGATGTGCATCAACCTGCTTTGGTTGGTTTACGGCTTTTTTGTGCTGATGTACCAGGATAAATTACCCCTTAACCCCGATGGTAACCCCGGCATGACGGCCGACCTGGCCTTTAACACCATCATCAGCTTTGTAGTAAACTGTAATTTACAACATTACAGCGGCGAAAGCGGTGCCAGCTATTTAGTGCAGCAATATATATTTATGTTTCTGCAGTTTGTAAGCGCGGCAACGGGGATAGCCTGCGCCGTAGGCTTATTTAAAGCATTTCGTGATAAAACTACCGAAGACCTGGGTAACTTTTGGAATTACTTTTTAAAGGCCATTACACGCTTGTTATTACCGTTATCTATAGTGGTATCCTTAATATTAGCCTTTAACGGTACACCAAGCAGCTATGCCGGTAAAGATCAGTTTATATCTATGCAGGGTGATACCGTGCATGTATCCCGCGGCCCGGCAGCACAATTTATTGCTATTAAACACCTGGGTACCAACGGTGGTGGTTATTTTGGTGCAAACTCTGCCCACCCGCTGGAAAACCCAAACTACCTCACTAACATTACCGAGATCGTTTCGCAAATGATCATCCCTATCGCTATGGTTTTATGTTTCGGATACTTTATCCGCCGTAAAAAACTGGGCTGGGTAATATTTGGGGTGATGATGATAGGCGCCCTGCTCCTGCTCATCCCAAGCATAGGCAGCGAAACCGCCGGCAACCCGGCCATTGCCAAAATGGGTATAGCCCAGCCAACCGGCGCTATGGAAGGTAAAGAAGTACGCTTTGGGCCAACCGCTACAGCCTTTTGGAGTACCTTCACTACCATCGTATCAACAGGATCTGTAAACGGCATGCACGATAGTACCATGGCCCTTACCGGCTTATGGCAATTGCTGGGCATGATGATCAACGGCTTTTTTGGTGGTTGCGGTGTAGGTGTATTAAACTATTTCATCTATCTCATCATCGCTGTATTTATATCCGGGTTGATGGTTGGCCGAACCCCCGAGTTTTTAGGCCACAAGGTAGAAGCGCGTGAAGTAAAGATAGCCGCTTTAATAACCCTGCTTAGTCCGTTTTTAATAATGGCGGGTACAGCCATTGCAGCCTATGTATTTACCAACCACGGCAATGCCGACTGGGCGGTTAAGCCATCGGCATGGTTAAATAATCCAAGTTTCCACGGCTTTAGCGAGATGCTTTACGAGATGACCTCAGCTAATGCCAACAATGGCTCCGGCTTCGAGGGATTGGGCGATAACAACATCTTCTGGAACGTATCTACAGGATTCATCATGCTTCTGGGCCGCTTCCTGCCTATTATAGGCCCTGTGGCCATAGCAGGTTTATTGGCCAAAAAGAAATTCATCCCCGAGTCTGCAGGTACGCTTAAAACCGATACCGTAACCTTCGGGCTGATGACCTTCGCTGTAATACTGGTATTAAACGCATTATCCTATTTCCCTGCATTGGCATTAGGCCCTATAGCAGAGTTTTTTTCAAAGTAAAAAGCCTCACCACAACCCCTCTCCGAATGAGAGGGGCATTAGATAAAACACAATGACAACCAGATCAAATAAATTATTCGAACCGGCCTTAGTGCAAACTGCGCTAAAAGAGTCGTTCATAAAACTTAACCCTAAAATAATGCTGCGCAACCCGGTAATGTTTACCGTGGAAGTGGGTACAGCCGTAATGCTTTATATGTGCATTTACAGCTTTTTGCACAGCGGCCAGGGTTCATTCGCATATAATCTTATTATTTTCGTCGTACTGCTGTTAACCTTACTGTTTGCCAACTTTGCCGAGGCCATTGCCGAAGCACGCGGTAAGGCACAAGCCGATAGCCTGCGTAAAACCCGCGAAGAAACACCGGCTAACGTTTTATTGCCCAATGGCAGCATCGTAAGCAAATCATCAAACGATCTGCGTAAGGGCGATGTGTTTATTTGTGAAGCCGGCGATACCATCCCAACCGATGGCGAGATCACCGAAGGTTTGGCAACTATTGATGAATCGGCCATTACCGGCGAATCTGCCCCGGTTATCCGCGAGGCAGGTGGCGATAAATCATCCGTAACAGGTGGTACCAAAGTATTATCAGACAAGATAAAAGTGGTGGTAACCACCGAACCCGGCGAAAGCTTTTTGGATAAGATGATTGCGCTGGTAGAAGGTGCATCGCGCCAAAAAACACCAAACGAGATAGCATTGACCATCCTGTTAGCCAGCTTCACGCTGATTTTCATTATCGTATGTGTTACGCTTAAACCATTTGCAGACTATGCCAACACGCCTATCACTATAGCCGCGTTGATCTCCCTTTTCGTTTGTTTAATTCCCACTACTATCGGTGGCCTTTTATCGGCCATCGGTATTGCGGGGATGGACAGGGCCTTACGTGCCAACGTCATCACCAAATCTGGTAAAGCGGTAGAAACTGCCGGTGATATAGATGTATTGCTTTTAGATAAAACAGGTACCATCACCATCGGTAACCGTAAGGCAACCCAGTTTTGGCCGGCCCCTGGCGTATTGCCCGAAGAACTGGTAAAAGCCGCCGTATTATCATCATTAGCTGATGAGACACCTGAAGGTAAATCAATTGTGGAGCTGGCCCAGCAAAGCAACATGCGTATTTCTATGACGCCACCGGCTGATGCTGAGTTCATCAAATTTACTGCTGAAACCCGTGCAAGCGGTATTAACACTGCCGATGGCTTACGCATCCGTAAAGGTGCATTTGATTCTATCAGGAACATGTCGGTAGCGGCAGGCAACCAATTTTCTGCTGATGTGGAAGAACGTGTAAAAGCCATTGCCAGTAACGGTGGTACGCCACTGGTAGTATCACAAAACGAAAAGGTTTTGGGTACGATAGAATTGCAGGATATTATTAAACCCGGCATTGCCGAACGCTTTGAGCGCCTGCGCAAAATGGGGATCAAAACCGTAATGGTTACCGGTGATAACCCGCTTACCGCCAAATTCATAGCCGAAAAAGCGGGTGTGGATGATTTTATTGCCGAGGCCAAGCCCGAAGATAAAATGAACTACATTAAGCACGAGCAGCAGCAAGGCCGTTTAGTTGCCATGATGGGCGACGGTACCAACGATGCCCCTGCCCTTGCCCAGGCAGATGTGGGTGTAGCCATGAACAGCGGTACACAAGCAGCCAAAGAGGCAGGTAACATGGTGGATCTGGATAACGACCCAACCAAGCTGATAGAGATCGTGGAGATTGGCAAGCAATTGCTGATAACACGCGGTACGTTAACCACCTTCTCTATCGCTAATGATGTGGCTAAATACTTTGCTATCGTTCCGGCATTGTTCATCGCATCTATCCCGGCATTGCAGGCTATTAACGTTATGCACCTGCACAGCCCCGAGAGCGCTATACTTTCTGCCGTAATATTTAACGCTATTATCATCCCGATGCTGATACCGCTGGCCCTTAAAGGTGTAGAATACAAACCAATCGGTGCCAGTGCGCTACTACGCCGCAACCTGTTGATATACGGTTTAGGTGGCGTGATAGCCCCGTTCATCGGTATCAAATTAATCGACTTACTTATTTCCCTATTCTTCTAATTAGTAAACATCATGAAATCGAATATCATCAAATCCATCCGCATAACATTGGTATTGACAGTTGTACTATGCGTAATATACCCGATAGCTATATCTGTTGCAGGTAAACTATCCAAAGGCCATGGCGATGGCGAAACCATCACCCTAAACGGCAAAGTAGTTGGCTATGCCAACATTGGCCAAAGCTTTACAAAACCCCAATACTTTTGGGGCAGGCCGTCGGCTGTAGGATATAACGCGGCAGGCAGCGCGGGCAGTAACAAAGGCCCAAGCAACCCCGATTATCTGAAAGATGTAAACAACCGGATAGATACCCTGCTTAAATATCACCCTTACCTAAAACGCAGCGATATCCCTGCCGAAATGGTAACGGCATCAGGCAGTGGCTTAGACCCGGATATCTCACCAGCAGCAGCCAAGATCCAGATAGAACGTGTGGCAAAAGTACGCGGCCTGGATGCAGAACAAGTAACTATTTTGGTAAACCAACATACCGAACAGCCTCTATTTGGCCTGTTTGGCCCGGCCAAAGTGAACGTGTTAAAATTAAACGTAGCACTGGACGAATTAAAGAAATAATTAAAAAATTACCGTCATGCTGAACTAGTTTCAGCATCCCACAAGCAAAGTAAATAACCCTGTAAGTGGGATCCCGAAATAAATTCGGGATGACATGATGTAAAATCGACATGAAAACACTTCTATTATCATCAGCTATCTTTTTAGCAGCTATAACCGTTAAAGCACAAGACACTACCAAAACCACAGAATCCCCCCTGATCATTTCGGGGTCGGTGGATGCTTATTACAAATATGATTTTTCCAGGTTCAGGAACGCAGCAGGTAGCTCCAATATCCCAACCAGTTTTGCCACCGACCAAAACTCGGTTTCGATAGGGATGGTAGACCTGGCCGTAAAAAAGAAAGTAAGCAAAGCCTCTTTTGTGGGCGAATTATCCTTCGGGCCGCGTGGCGAGGGCCAATCTATCCCAAATGCAGGTAGCAACGGGCAATCCTTCCATATCCAGAATTTATATGTTGGGTATGATGTTACCGATAAACTGAACCTTACAGCAGGCTACATGGCTACATTTGTAGGTTACGAAGTAATATCCCCGGTAGGGAATTTTAATTATTCTACCTCGTACCTGTTCACTAACGGGCCATTCCAGAATGCAGGGTTAAAAGCCACTTACGCCTTCAATAGCAAGGTGAGTTTAATGGCCGGTATCTTTAACGATACCTGGAACAACTACCAGTCTACCCGGGATGTATCTACTTTTGGTGCGCAATTATTTGTAAACCCGGTTAAAGGGTGGACGGCATACATCAACCTGTTAAGCGGTAAAACATCAGGTACCATCATCGATTTGACAACTGCTTACCAAATTACCGATGCCTTTAAGTTAGGCCTTAACGGCGCAAGCTTCTCGGCACCCGATGCAGTAAAAGGCGGTTTTGAAGGCGTGGCATTATATCCGCAATTAGCTGTATCAAAAGACGTAACTTTAGGTTTAAGGGGCGAGTATTTTAAAACTAAAACAGGTGGTTTTGCACCAGCAGGCCCGGCAGCAGGCGAATCTATCACGGCGTTCACCCTAACAGCGAATGTAAAGGCAGGCCCGCTGACACTGATACCCGAGGTTAGATTAGACAATGGCTCGGCAACACAGTTTTTAAACAGCAATGGCGGGCCAACAAAACAGGCTTCGCAATTTTTAGTGGCGGCGGTTTACGCGTTTTAAGGATTCATTAATTTACTCACCCCGACTACGCTTCGCTGGTCGACCCTCTCTGCTTTGCAAAGAGGGTAAAGACAAAAGCAAACCCCTCTTTCCGCTTGCGGAGAGAGGGTGGTCGAGCGGAAGCAATGACCGGGTGAGTAATTACGAAATAGAGAGGCTTCAACTAATGGCAGAAAAAGACACATCTGTAAAAAACTTCCTTGATCTGGTCAAAAAATCCAGGCGGGGCAAGCTGAAGATCTATATTGGCATGAGCGCAGGTGTGGGTAAAAGCTACCGGATGCTGCAGGAAGCCCATGCATTGCAAAGGAATGGTATAGGCATCCAAATAGGTTACATAGAAACCCATAACCGCGCCGAAACGCATGCCCTGCTGGATGGGCTGCCGGTTATTCCGCGCCGCAAAACATTTTATAAAGGCAAGGAACTGGAAGAGATGGACCTTCAAGCCATCATTAACCGCCACCCCGAAGTAGTTATTGTGGATGAACTGGCCCATACCAATATCGAAGGCAGCAAAAACAACAAACGCTGGCAGGATGTACTGGATATTTTAGAGGCCGGCATCAGTGTGATTACCGCGGTAAACATCCAGCACCTGGAAAGCCTGAACGAAGATGTAGAACAGATAACCGGCATTGCCATTACCGAGCGTATCCCCGATAAGATACTGGACCTGGCGGATGAAGTGGTAAACATCGACCTGACAGCCGATGAACTGGTAGACCGGCTGAAAGATGGCAAGATCTACGAAAAAGCCAAGATAGAACGTGCACTGCAAAACTTTTTCCAGAGTGATAAGATCCTGCAATTGCGCGAGCTGGCGCTGAAAGAAGTTGCCCATCATGTAGAGCGAAAGATAGATACCGAGATACCCAAGCAAATAAAACTAAGGCCCGAGAAGTTTTTAGCCTGTATCTCCTCCAACGCCGAAACGGCTAAGATCGTGATCCGTAAAACGGCAAGGCTGGCTTCCTATTACCGCTCGCCGTGGATAGTGCTTTACGTACAAAGCAGCAGCGAAAGTTTGGACAGGATAAAACTGGATAAACAACGCCACCTGATTAATAATTTTAAACTCGCAACCGAACTGGGCGCCGAACTTATTAAACTAAAAAGCGATGCCATTACTCAAACAATTATGAAAGTAGCCGAAGAAAAAGAAGTGACCACCATTTGTATTGGCAAGCCCCATTTAAATTTGTGGCAGGTTATATTAAGAACGGCTATCTTTAACGAGTTGCTAAACAAGATTGCCTTAACAGAAACTGATTTAGTAATATTATCATGAAAGTAAGAACTAAACTGCGGTTGGGCTTCGGCTTTTTATTTTTGGTAGTGCTGTTTTTTGGCGCTACCGCCCTATTTTATATCCGCGATATCTCCGAAAATTCTAAGGTTATCTTAAAGAATAATTACGAATCATTGAGTTTTGCGCGGGAAATGCGCACGATATTGGATGATAATGACCTACCGTTAAGCACGGCTGCGGCTGCAAAATTCAATGGCTATTTGGCCAGTCAGGAACATAACGTGACCGAGGCGGGTGAAAAACAATATACGGTAAATTTACGCTCGGCGTTTGAAGCGCTTAAAAAACTACCGGCCAATACCCCGGCAGAACAACACGCCGACCGTACTGTACGACGTACCCTACGCCAAATTGAGCACATTAATATGCTGGCTATTGTACGTAAGGATAATAACGCCCGTGCATCTGTAAAAAAAGCCACCTTGTTTTTGGGGCTAGTAGGCAGCTTTACCTTTTTAGTGCTTTTTAGCTTTAGTGTGAACTTTCCGGGGTTTATTGCTAACCCGCTACGTGCCTTGCTGGATGGTATCCGCGAGATTGGCCAGGGCAATTACAGCAAACGGCTGCATTTTGAGCAGAATGATGAATTTGCCGAAGTAGCAAGCGCATTTAACCAGATGGCATCAAGGCTAAACGATTGGGAGAACAGTAACCTGGCTACGGTGATATCCGAGAAGCGCCGAATAGAAACCATTATTGAGCAGATGCAGGATGCCATTATCGGAATCAACGAAAAGCAGGAAGTGCTGTTCATGAATGATGCGGCTCGCCAAACCCTCAATATTACCGATGATAAAGTGATAGGCCAAAACGCCGGCAACCTGATCAAAAATAACGACTTGCTAAAATCTATCCTGAAGGATGATGCCGGCATCAAGCCATTTAAAATTGTGCTGGATGGCCGTGAAATGTATTTCCAGTTGCAAAGCAATGATATTGTGATACCCAATCTGAGCGAAAGCAGAGGCGCCTTACAGTTAGCCAACCGGTCAGCCGGTAAAGTTTACATCCTTAAAAACATTACGGAGTTTAAGGAACGTGACGAAGCCAAAACCAATTTTATCGCCACCATATCGCATGAATTAAAAACACCTATTGCTTCTATTAAAATGAGCCTTAAACTGTTGAACGACCAACGTGTGGGGCCGGTAAATACCGAGCAGGAACAGCTCATCAATCATATTAACGATGACAATAACCGCCTGCTAAAAATAACCAGCGAATTGCTGGAGCTATCGCAGGTAGAAACGGGCAACATCCAGTTAAATTTTGTACCGGTAAATCCGATGCAGATCGTGGATTATGCCATCACCTCTATTAAATTTCAGGCGGAGCAGAAACAGGTAAAGCTGGAGATACTAAAGGATGATAAACTGCCGGATGTACAGGTAGATATCGAGAAAACAGCCTGGGTACTGGTTAACTTTCTATCTAACGCCTTACGTTACAGTGCCGAAAAATCGAAGATAGAGATCCAGGTAAGCGCCAAAGATAAGCAGGTGCAATTTGCTGTAAAAGATTTTGGCAAAGGGATAGACGAAACCTACCAGAAACGCCTGTTCGACCGTTATTTCCAGGTGCCTACAGACGGGCAAAACAAATCGGGATCGGGGTTAGGTCTAGCTATCTCTAAAGATTTTATTAATGCACAAGGCGGTACTATTGGAGTAGAAAGCGAGATCGGCGCAGGCAGCAGGTTTTGGTTTAACTTACCGGTTGCAAACTTGTCTTAAAAGGCCTCGCCCAAACTAAACATTACGCTGCGATAGCCCTGGCTAAAGCCATAATCTATACCAATATTGGTATTGGTAGCCTTGTTAAATTTAATGCGCAGCCCCGACCCTGCCGCCGGATGCCATGATTTGAATAAGGTGCCTGAACCGCTTAGGGTGTTGATGTTAGTAAACAGCACAAAACCAAGCAAGCCGTTAGCGGTAATGTCACGGCGGTATTCGCTTTCCAAATAAAACAGTGTACGGCCGCGGTAACGGTTTTGATCTATGCCACGGGCAGATCTGTTACCCGGGTCCCAACCGGTGCTTGGCAGATCCAGATAAGGCGTATTGCGGCTAAGCGCCTTCCAAAAGTAAGACCAGAAGGCCAGCGTATTTTGCTGATTGGGTTTAGAAGGGTTTAACGATAAATATTTACGTACATCTATATAAACAGATTGCCAGTTGTTTTGGCTGCCCAAAAAAGTGGGGTTAAACCTGTAAATAATATTTGCATACGCACCTGGTAATGGGTTAATAGAGTTATTGCGTGTATCGTACAACAGGTTTAAACTCAAGCCGGATGAAAAAGAGTTACCGCTTGTGCCACGTTCATAGTTAGTAAAAGTAGGCAGGTCAATGGCCGGGTCATCGCTCCGGATGCCCACCCGGTAATCAAGGTTGTAACCCAGGCCCGCAAAAACATACGGTTTAATTTGCTTTAATACACTTTGATAAAAACGGATATATTTATAATCAACCATTACCCTATCCTGATAACCATTAGCACTGCCAAGCCCCCAGGTGTATTGCGGATATACCAAAAAGCGGGTATCGCCCTGTATGGTCCACTCGTTATTAGGTAACCAGATACTGGTGCGCAGGGGTAAACCAAACCTGCCCTTAAAATTTAAATAAGGTGCAAAGTTGGCACTTGATATATTGGTAGTGCTGCGTGGCCCTAAATATATACCGGCTGTGGTGCTGGTTACCAATGCACGCCCGCTACCGCCCGGTACATTTGCACCGATAGGCAAAAACGAGAAATAAACACGTTTATCTTCTTGTTTCCTTTCCTTTTTATTTTTAATAGGGAAAATATCACGTACCAGATCAATAATGTCAACCTGGTTAGCGGTATCCTTTAAGGTATTATTACCGGGGACTATAGTAGATGCATTCTGAGCATATGATGAAATTGAAGTAAAGCAAAAGAAAATAGCAATTAAACGTTTATACATATTAGCACCTTGTATTTGATCCTCCGAGTATCGGCTTGAATAGCATTGACAGCGGAAGCTAAGCTTTTGTTTTGAATATAACTTAAATACGGGCGATAAACAGATTTTGCTACAATTTTTAACTTATTTTAACAGTAGAACGACATTAAATTACACTCCACTCATCATGCTCATCATAAAATCTGCTGCGCCATCTGCATGTAGCGCTTCGGTATTTTGCATCGTAAAGCCGGCAACCTCTGCTGCCCTTTTACGCATGTTAATTTCATAAGTCTCTATGGCCGATAAAGTACAAAGATGTTTTGCATCTAACAATTCACGGCTTAATTCCAGTGCATCCAGCATAGCCATATTTACACCCTCGCCAGCATAGGGTGGCATTAGGTGGGCAGCATCGCCAAGCATGGTTAAGTTTGCTTGCGTGGGCCAGGTTTGGTCTAAAGGCATACAATATTGCGGGCGTGGTATAAAACCACCGCCTGCATTTTCAAATAGCTGGTGCCAAAGGCTATCCCAGCCGGCATATTCCTGCTTAAACCAGGCCAATACCTGTGCGTTATCGCTAAAATCAATCCCGCTTTCGCGTGCCCATAGTTCCTGTTTTTTAAACCCGGGATAAAACACCAGGCTACCATCACCTTTAGCGCTTACAATTAAACTTTTAGCATCGCCAAAGGCAAATATTTTACCACCGTTTAATAGCTTATGCATTTGCGGAATAGTCTCAGCGGATTGGTATACGGTTCCTTCCACGGCTGTAACGCCACTATAAAATGGTTTGATATCGGTAAGATAAGGGCGAAGTTTAGAATTTGCTCCGTCTGCTGCTATCACTATATCTGCTATGGCGTAGCTGCCATTTTTAAAGGCTATGTTCCAGCCGTTGCCTTGCGGTGTAAGGGTAACAAATTGCCTATCCCATATTACAGTGCCGGGTTTTAAAGAACTTAGCAGGATGCTTTGCAGCGGTCCGCGGTCTATTTCAGGCCTAAAATGTTCACCTTCTTTTTCCTGGTTATCTTCTAATAAAATTTGGCCGTGCTTATCGGTCAGGCGCATGGCATCTGCACCCGGGCGGTAGTTAGCCATAAAGGCATCCCACAAACCCGCCGCGCGGATAGCCGCCAGTCCAGATTCGTCATGCAGATCAAGCGTTGCACCTTTTGGTCGGGCATCTTTATGGGCATCTCTTTCATAAACTTTAACGTTGATGCCTCTCATTTGTAATAACCTGGCCAGCGTTAAACCACCCGGTCCTGCGCCAATAATGGCTATTTTTTTATCTTGTATAGTTTTCATTTGTCTTATTCAGTAATAGGGATATCATACCCTTATATGAATGAAGACGAGCAGCAATAATTTATCTTTTAAACTATTTTTAATTATAAATGCCATTAAACCAATAGAGCCCCGCAAATTGCAGGGCTCTATTGGTTTCTAGTATTATATTATTATTTGGTTGGTGCCAAAACAGCGTTAAGGCCGTTTACAACACCGTTTGCGCCTACCAGGTCATACAAAATAACTTGTGATGTATTACCGGCGGCGTTAGCCAATTGCAACTTCTTATCAGCAGTTACCGATAGGGTAAGCGTTTGTCCATCTATGGTGGTTAAGGTTGCTTTACCCTTACCTGCGTTTAATGCTTTGATGATCTCGGCTTTGCCATATTTACCATTTACTACATGGCCTTTAAGCACAGTAGCCAATTTTGCAGGGTCTTTAGCCAGGCTATCGGCCATTGCAGGTGGCAATGCGCTAAACGCAGCGTTGTTCGGGGCGAATATAGTGTATGGGCCACCTGTTTTAAGCGTAGCATCTAATCCGGCTGCTTTTACATCTGTCAGCGCGGTAGAATAATCTGCGTTGCTGGCTAAAGCGCCAACTACATCACTTGCACCATCGGCTGCCGGGGCAACTGCGGTTGTTGTAGCCGTAGTGGTTGTAGTTTTCTTAGTTGTATCGGGTTGTGTTTGTGCAAATACGCGGCTGGCCGTAAAATTCATTAATACTAATGCGCCAACCATTAAAAGTGATCTTTTCATGTTTATTCGTGTTTGTATTTAATTACTAATTTGGTTAAAGCGTATAAGTTTCTCTATATCTAAAAATGTGTTGTTAAAGTTAGTACTGCCATTTATAACGCCCAAAAATCGAAAATTGTTTAACAGACGGTAAAAAAACCACAGCTAACTTTAGCCTACATGGTGCAAAACAACTAAAAATCAAACACTTGTTTAAAATGATTTTTTTTAACTTTTACCAATAAATTGGTATCCCCAGGTAGCAATTGCATTTATTACCGGTACTAAGCTAAGCCCCGTTTTGCTTAATTCGTACGTTACATGCGGCGGAACAACAGGCTCCGATTTTCGGCTAACCAGATCATCGGCCTGTAATTGTTTGAGGTGTTGGATCAACATCTTTTCGGTAATGGTAGGGATCGCTTTCTTTAGCTCGTTGTAGCGTTTCGGCCCGCTCATCAGTTGATAAAGGATAATGGGTTTCCAGTGTCCTCCTATTTTATTCATCACATAACTTACCGGGCAGGCGTTGATGGCCATTTCCTTATTTTCATTTCGGGTAGAGCTTTCTTTGATGGCTGTCATAGATACATACTTTAGGGTAAGTACTTGTATAAAAGTAAGTACAAATATACCTTTGTCATCAACAAAAACAAAAAATAAATCATCATGAAAATTACATTAACAGGCTCATTAGGCAACATAAGCAAACCACTAACAACTAAATTAGTACAAGCCGGCCATACCGTAACCCTTATTAGCAGCAGCGCAGACAAAGCCGCCGAAATCGAAAAAATTGGCGCCACCCCGGCAATTGGGTCCGTTGATGATATTGCTTTTTTAACAGAAGCGTTTAAAGGTGCAGATGCTATTTACACCATGGTTCCAAATAATTTTGGAGTAGCAAACTTCCGCGCGTACATCGGCGGTGTGGGTAAAAATTATGCCGAGGCCATAAAAGCAGCAGGCATTAAAAAAGTAGTTAATTTAAGCAGTATTGGTGCCCACATAAATGGCGGCACCGGCCCTATCTCGGGCATCCACGATGTAGAGCAAACCTATACACAATTAGATGGGGTAGCTATTAAACACTTGCGCCCGGCATTCTTTTATACCAATTTACTGGCGAATACGGATATGATCAAACACCTTGGCTTTTTGGGTGCTAATTATGGCGATAATTCGCGTATTGTGTTTGTGCACCCTAATGATATTGCCGAAGTAGCTGTCGAGGAATTGCTAAGCGATTTCAGCGGGACCAGCATCCGCTACGTTGCATCTGATGAAAAAACGACCAATGAGGTAGCAGCCGTGTTAGGCGCGGCCATTGGCAAACCCGATCTAAAATGGGTGGACTTTACCGATGAGCAAGCCTTACAAGGTATGCTGCAGGCAGGTTTACCGCCAGAGATAGCCCGCAATTATGTAGAAATGGGTGCAGCTGTTAGAAGCGCCATTTTATGGGAGGATTACGACCAGCACAAACCCGCCGTTTATGGTAAAACCAAACTGCAAGATTTCGCAGTTGATTTTGCCAGGATCTTTAACTCATAACGTTATAAAACAAAATGTCCGGGATGTGAGCCCGGACATTTTTAATACGATCAGATCTTTTTATCGGGATCAAAATCTAATGAGATGGAGTTCATACAAAACCTTTTATACGTTGGCGCCGGCCCATCATCAAATATATGGCCCAGGTGCGAGTTACAGCGTGCGCATAAAACCTCGGTACGCTGCATGCCTATAGAGTTATCTTCTTTATATTTCACCGCATCCTTACGCGCCGGCTGGTAAAAACTTGGCCAGCCGCAATCGCTTGCAAACTTAGCATCAGAACGGAACAACTTATTGCCGCATACCGCACAATAGTAAGTACCTTTTGCGCTTTTGTTCCAAAACTGGCCGGTAAAAGGGCGTTCGGTAGCCTGCTCACGGGCGGTAGCGTATAAAGCCGGTGGTAAGATCTTTTTCCACTGGGCATCCGTTACTTTTAGCGGGCGGGTATCCGTGTTAGAATAGTAAGGGTTATTCTCGTGGCCTTTGTTGCTTTTTAAATGCTGCGCAAATGTGCAGGTAAAACAAAGCAGTAAAACGGCGGTACTATATATAGCTTTCATTTATTTATCTTTCAGTTTGTCTTTAAATACTTTTCTAAACTTATCCAGTTCGGGTTGTATCACATATTTGCAATAAGTATTATTATTTTTATTAAGGGCAAAATAGTTTTGGTGATAATTCTCGGCCTTGTAAAATACTTTGTACGGGGTAACCTGGGTAACAATTTTGCTTTTGTAGGCTTTTTCGGCATTTAGTTTACCTATATAGTAATCTGCTTTTTGCTTTTGCGCCGCATTATGGTAAAATATAGCCGAACGGTATTGTGTACCGACATCATTACCCTGGCGGTTTAGCTGGGTAGGATCATGTGCAACAAAAAAGGCAGCTAATAATTCATCATAACTTATTTGGGCAGGGTCGTAAACAATGTTACAAGCTTCGGCATGGCCGGTATTGCCCGTGCAAACCTGCTCATAAGTTGGATTGGCAACCGTACCACCGCTAAAACCCGAAACTACCTTTTTAACGCCCTTTAATTGCTGAAACTTAGCTTCGGTACACCAAAAACAACCTGTAGCAAAGGTTGCCGTATCTAATTTAACTGGCGGGGCTCCTGAGTGCCTGTTTGGGGCTGCTGCCAGGGCAGTATAACCCGTCAGCAGGAGTATAAAAAATTGAATGCTTAATTTTTTCATAAATTTAAGGTGTGCTATAATGCACTTGATATAACTAACGTAAAAAACAAGCTTATGTATTTTGCTTTTAGCACAAATAACACCATGCAAACCTAATTGTGATTATTGGCTGACAATGGCAGACGAGCTAAGATTTTAAATAACATTTTTCTGTAATTTTAGCTATAAACAATGGTTTAAGGTTAAATAAAAGCACACCAAATGTTTATTTGTAATAAATAATCAATAAATAAAGGTACCTTTGTGTCTATTTAAATTAATACAATGCAACAAGGAACAGTTAAATTTTTTAATGAAGAAAAGGGTTTTGGTTTCATTACCCCAAGTAACGGTGGCAAAGAAGTGTTCGTTCACTCAACAGGCTTAATTGATCGCATCCGCGAAAATGATAGCGTAGAATTTGAAGTTGAAGAAGGCAGAAAAGGCCCTAACGCGGTAAAAGTTAAAGTAGCTTAATACACTATAATTAATAATCGTGAAGCATTCTCCCTTTAACCCGGAGAATGCTTTTTATGTTTTTCATCGGGCCATCAAAACACCCGTTCCCCCGCTCTTTTAAGGTTTAATATTTTATTTAATTGCCGGCAAGGTAGCCGTTTAACCCCATTAAATGAGACAACTTAAGATAAGTCAATCCATCACCAACCGCGAAACCCAATCGCTAGATAAGTACTTAACAGAGATTGGCAAAGTAGACCTGATAAGCGCACAGGAAGAAGTTATACTGGCACAAAAAATACGCGAGGGCGACCAGGCTGCTTTAGAGCGCCTTACTAAAGCCAACCTGCGTTTTGTTGTATCAGTAGCTAAACAATATCAAAACCAGGGCATTACCCTTGGCGACCTTATTAACGAAGGTAACCTTGGCCTAATTAAAGCCGCCCGCCGTTTTGACGAAACAAAAGGTTTTAAATTTATATCATACGCCGTATGGTGGATCCGCCAGTCGATCATATCAGCAATATCAGATCAGTCGCGCTCGGTAAGGTTGCCATTGAACCAGATAGGCACACTAAGCAAGATCCGCAAAACACAATCATCGCTTGAGCAGGAACTGGAACGCGAAGCAACTCCCGAAGAACTGGCCGAGTGCCTGGAAACTACGGTTGAAAAAATTGCCGATTCGTTACGTAATTCAGGCCGCCAGGTATCTATAGATGCACCTTTTCAACAAGGCGAAGAAGGCACTTTGCTGGATGTAATGCACAACGACGATCCAAGTACCGACAGTGTTTTAATACACGATTCGCTTGCCACAGAATTAGGCCGCTCGTTATCAAAACTTGGCGAACGCGACCGCGAAGTACTTGTTTTATTTTACGGCTTAGGCGATTGCCATACACATACGTTAGAAGAGATAGGCGAAAAATTTGAGCTTACCCGCGAACGTGTGCGCCAGATAAAAGATAAAGCGCTGCAACGCATTAAACAATCATCGCGCAGTGGTGCGCTGCAATCATATTTGTAGTACCAGCCAGTCCAAAAAATTAAAAACCGCTTTTAAACTGTTTAAAAGCGGTTTTTTTGTGGCCTGTATTTTGCTCACATTTGCATCATCAACACTGTGTAAAATTAAGCTTATTACATAGTGTACTATATACACAATTAGTAAATTTACATAGCCATTTATAACGGTGGCAAACAAAATATATAAGAAATGAGCGATCTTTCTAACCCGGCAGTTGCCACAGGCACTGCTAAAAAAGTTGTGGTTATTGGGGGTGGTTTTGCCGGTGTGAATTTTGCACAGGGCGTGGCAAAAAACAAAGGCTACCAGGTTACTGTGGTAGATAAAAATAACTACAACTATTTCCCCCCGCTGCTGTATCAGGTATCTACCAGTTTTTTAGAACCATCCAGCATCAGCTACCCTTTTCGTAAACTGTTCCGTAAAGATAATATCCGGTTTAGAATGGGCGAACCTGTAAAGATAGACCCGGTTACCCAAACCGTTTATTTGAAAGACGGCGAAATCACTTACGATTATCTGGTGTTTGCATCGGGCGCCAAAACAAACTTTTTTGGCAACGTTAATATCGAAAAAAATGCCATACCCATGAAAAGTATTGACGATGGCCTGCGTATGCGCAATGCCTTACTGCAAACCATGGAAAGGGCAACCATTACTAAAGACGATGCTGAGCGTAAAAGACTGCTTACCATTGTGGTAGCAGGCGGCGGGCCAACAGGTGTTGAAGTATCTGGCATGCTTGCCGAAATGAAGAACTATATCTTCAAAAAAGACTATCCGGAACTGGTTAACCACCCCGGTGCTATTTATATTATTGATGGCGGCGATAGCCTGTTAGGTGCCATGAGCGAAAAAACGCACAAAGAGGCTTATAAGGTATTAACCGACCTTGGCGTAAAAGTAAAGTTAAACCTGCACGTAAATGATTTTGCAGATGGGCTGATAACGCTATCCAACGGTGAAGTAATAGCGTCAAACACCCTGATATGGGCAGCAGGCATTACAGCCAACGTTTTTGAAGGAATACCTGCTACCAGCCTGGGTATAGGTAAACGGATGATAACCGACGTTTACAACAAAGTACAAGGCTTGGAAAACATATACGCCATTGGCGATGCATCTGTACAAATGACGGATGCCGATTACCCCAAAGGGCACCCGCAAATAGCCCAAGTTGCTATACAGCAGGGTAAAACGCTCGCCCATAACTTTATTGCAATGGCTAAAGGCAAACCACTAAAGGCCTTTAAATATTATGACAAAGGCGATATGGCTATTATTGGCCGTAATAGCGCAGTGGTAGATCTGTTTAAACATAAAGTACACTTTCGTGGAGTTATTGCCTTGCTGATGTGGTTGTTTATACACCTGATATCATTAGTGAATTATCGCAACAAGCTACAAACACTGTACAATTGGGCAGCTGCATATATCAGTAGAGATCAATCATTTAGGATGATATTTAAGTCGGGTTTGTAACGGAACTGTAATAATGGAACGATTGTTCCATTATTTTTATTTTTATTTGGAACAATCATTCCAATATATGTACATTTGTTTCATCAAATCACAAAAACAAAAACTTAAAGCATACAACAATGAAAATTTTAGCAAACAAAGTAGCCGTAATTACCGGTGGTAACAGTGGCATTGGTTACGCAACAGCCAAAGAATTTGCAGACAAAGGCGCATGGGTAATTATAACCGGCCGCAATGCCGAATCGGTAGCTAAGGCCGCAGATGAACTTGGTGCCACAGGCATCGTATCTGACCAAAGCGACCTTAACCAGATAGATAACCTAGTAGCAGAAGTACAAGCCAAATTTGGCAAAGTTGATATCTTGTTCCTGAATGCAGGCGTGGCCAGCTTTAGCCCGGTAGCAAGTGCCTCTACAGAACATTTTGATAGTGTAATGGATGCTAACGTAAAAGGCGTTTACTTTACCGTCCAAAAATTCATCCCTACATTAAATGATGGCGCATCTATTGTGTTTAATACATCTGTTAATGCGGTGTTGGGCATGCCCGGCAGTAGTGTTTATTCGGCCAGCAAAGCAGCTATCCTATCATTTAACAGGGTCTTGGCACAAGAACTTGCCCCGCGTAAGATCCGTGTAAATGCCGTATCGCCCGGCCCGGTTGCTACTCCCTTATATGGTAAGCTGGGTTTAAAAGATGCCGAGTTAGATGGTATGGGCCAGCTTTTAACCAGCCGTATATTATTAAAACGTTTTGCCCAACCAAAAGAGGTTGCCACGGTAGTACGGTTTTTGGCATCTGATGATGCCTCGTTCATCACCGGTACAGAAATTACGGTAGATGGTGGTTTAACGGTTAATGCGGTTGCCTATTAATTAGCCGCCAATTTTAAAAATTCGATTTTGTTTAATAATATTTGAACCATGGCACGCAAGAAGGAATTTGATGAAGAGGAGTTGTTAGAAAAAGCCGTAAACTTATTTTGGAACAAGGGTTACTATGCTACTTCCGCACAGGACCTGGTAGATGGCCTGGGTATAAGCAGATCAAGCCTTTATAGTACTTATACCGATAAACGCACCTTATTTACCAAATCGCTTAAACGTTATCAGGATAAACAAACCCGAGCTGTGTTAACTATACTTGGCAATGCAGATGATATACATGCGGTTATTAAACAGATATTTGACAGCATTATACAGGAAAGCCTTACCGATGATTTAACTAAAGGTTGCTTTATGGTAAATACCGCGGTTGAATTAAGCAGCCACGACCCGGAGATAAAAGAACTGGTTAGGCTAAACAATAACAGCGTTGTAGATGCTTTGACCGATGCTATAAAAAAAGGCCAGCAAATCGGCCAGATAAATGCAGAGAGTGATGCTAATGCACTGGCCGTTTTTATATTTAATACAATTAGCGGACTAAGGGTATCTGCCAGGGCAGGTGCCAATCAAAAAAGCTTGCAGGATATTGCTAAAATAACATTGCGGTCCCTAAGATAAGCCCTCGCGGCCCACCTTAGGGTGCAATGTTTCAAACAATAAACTAAGCACTAACCACCCCTATCCTTTTTAATAGTTTCCTGTTTTCGCGCCTGTGTATCAAACGATACACGATGGCATAAATAATAGGTAATATTAAGAGGGTAAGAATAGTTGAGGTAACCAAGCCCCCTATCACCACAATGGCTAAGGGTTTTTGGGTTTCGCTGCCTATGCCTGTAGATAAGGCAGCGGGCATCAGGCCAATAGCGGCCATCAGGGCGGTCATCACCACCGGGCGTACACGAGACACCACACCTTCTAAAAGGGCTTCGTTCAAAGGCATACGCGTCTCCAGGTTCTTGCGGAACACGGATATCAAGATCACCCCGTTTTGGATACATACACCAAACAAGGCTATAAAACCAATACCTGCAGAGATACTGAAATTGGTATGAGTAATGTGCAGTGCCAAAATACCGCCTATCAGCGCAAAGGGCACATTCATGATCACCAGTACGGCATCTTTTGCGTTACCGAATGTGATGTACAGTATTAAAAAGATAACCAGCAAACAAATAGGCACCACACGCGCCAGGGTGTTTGATGCACGGATCTGGTTCTCAAACTCGCCATTCCAGGTAAAAGAGTAACCGTGGTCAAGTTTAACCGCTTTACCAACTTTGTCTTGCGCTTCGGCAATAGTACTGCCCAGGTCGCGGCCACGCACGCTGAATTTAACTGCTATGTAACGCATATTGTTATCGCGGTAAACAAAGGCAGGCCCTGTTTGCGATGTTATGGTAGAGATCTCTTTAATTGATATTTTAGAGCCGTTCATGGTAGGTACCATCAGGTTCTCTATTTTTTCTTGTGTATCGCGGTACTGTTTCTGGTAACGTATCCTGATATCAAATTTACGCTCACCTTCATACAATTGTGTGGCTGCTTTACCGCCTATGGCCATTTCTATAACCGAATTGGCATCAGCAGTAGATACACCATATACAGCCATCTTACGCTGATCGAGCTCTATCCTGAATTCGGGTTGGCCCAGGTTGCGCAATACCCCCAGATCCTCTACCCCTTTAACGTGTTTAAGTGTTGCCATCACCTCGTCGGCCTTAGCATCAAGCACATTAAAATCTGTACCGAAGATCTTGACAGCCATAGAGGCCGGCACACCGGCGACTGCTTCTGCCACGTTATCTATAATAGGCTGCGAATAGTTAAATATAATACCCGGGAACTGGCTTAGCTTTTTATCCATTTCAGCAATCAGCTCTTCCTGGGTTATATTGCGCTTCCACTCTTTTTTAGGCAAAAGATCTACTTGGATCTGTACGTTAAAAAAGCCTTTAGGATCGGTACCGTCGTTAGTACGGCCTACCTGCGATAATGTTTGTTTAACCTCTGGGAAGGTGGCCAGCACCTCACGCATTTTATTAGTAACTTTTACAGAATTATCCAGCGAGGTACTCATGGGTAGCTGTGCGGTTACCCACAATGCGCCTTCGTTTAACTGAGGTAAAAACTCGGTTCCTAAAAACTTGGCCGATACAAAGGTTAACACCATAAATGATACCGATACAATAAGGCTAAGTTTCTGATTCCGATAGGTGTAATTAAACATCCGGCGGATGCCATTCTCAAAAAACAGCACTACCGGGTTATGTTTTTCCCTCACGTTTTTACGCAGCAGGATGCTTGATAAGGCAGGCACCAGTGTAAGTGTAAATATTAAGGCACCCAGCAAGGCAAAACCCAAGGTATAAGCCAACGGCGAAAACATTTTGCCCTCTACCTTCTGGAATGCGAAGATGGGGATCAAACAGGTGATGATGATGAGTTTAGAGAAGAAGATAGCTTTACCCATTTCGGCACCTACATTCTTAAACAAACCCAGCTTAGCCAGCTTGTTAAATTTCTCCATCCCAACTTCTTTGGCTTTATGATCAAGCGCAACAAATATGCCCTCTACCATCACCACGGCACCATCTATGATGATCCCAAAATCTACCGCGCCCATAGATAACAGGTTGGCCGTCATCCCCTTGATACGCATACATATAAACGCAAACAGTAGAGCCAGCGGAATAATGATGGCTACGGTTAGCGTTGTGCGCCAATCTGCCATAAAAAGGAATACAATAACGGTTACCAGTACAATACCTTCTAAAAGGTTGTGAATAACTGTTTCGGTACAAAAATCCATCAGGGTGGTACGGTCATAAAACGTATCTATCTTCACGTCTTTAGGCAGTACATTCTCGTTAAGATCGGTAACCTTGGCACGGATGCGTTTGAGTACTTCGGCAGGGTTTTCGCCTTTACGCATCACCACAATACCTTCAATCACATCGTTATTTTTATCGCGCCCTACCTGCCCAAGCCGCGGCAAGCCGCTTTCCTGTACATCAGCAACGTTTTTGGCCAGTATAGGTACGTTATTTACATTTTTGATGATGATATTTTCGATCTCGCCAATGTTATTGATCAAACCTATCCCACGCACCACAAAGGCCTGGTCGTTCTTTTCGATCACATCGCCACCTACGTTAATATTGCTGCGGTTAATGGCATTGTAAACATCAAGCGATGTAAGGCCATACTTCTGTAGCAATGCAGGATTAACGCTCACTTCGTAAGTTTTTTCTTCGCCGCCAAAGCTGTTTACATCGGCAACGCCAGGCACTGCTTTAAACTGCCTGTCTAACACCCAATCTTGTATGGCAGTAAGTTCGTGCAGGGATTTTGTTTTGCTTTTTAGGGTATAGCGATAGATCTCGCCGGTTGGGCCGTAAGGCGGCTCCACTTCCGGGCGTATGCCATCAGGCAGGTCGGCATTGCCTAAGCGGCTTAATACCTGCTGGCGGGCAAAGGCATCGTCTACATCATCATCAAATATGATACGGATGTATGACAAACCGAAAGAAGATGTAGTGCGCAGGTTAACCTTTTTTTGTACCGAGTTTAACACTGTTTCCATAGGTATGGTCACCATTTTTTCTACCTCTTCGGCACTGCGGCCGGGCCACTGTGCTATAATGATAATTTGCGTATTGGTAACGTCCGGAAACGTCTCTATAGGGGTATTCAAGTAGCTCCAGACGCCCAATACAGCCAGCACCGCAGTCATAAAGAATACCATCGCCCGGTGCCTAAGCGAAAAGTATATGATATTTTTAATTAGCTTGTTCATTTGTTTGTGTTTGAGGGCCGGAGCCCGGAGCGAAGAGCGAAGACATCTTTTAATTTTTTCTGTCTTGCTTCCTGGCTCTTATGTCTTAATTCTAATTATCCTGATCCTTGACACTAAGCGTCGTGATCCAATTATTCCTCTATTAAAGCATTATATAACAACAACTGATTTTTTGATATTACCCGCTCACCCGGCTTTAAGCCCGATGAGATATAGGTAATATTATCAACAGTTTTTATCATAGTTACCGGGCGCACCTGCAGATCGCACTTGCTGTTATAGATCACTACAAAATATTTGCTGTTATCAAATATTACCGATGATGCAGGTATGGCCACTGCGCTTTGCATATCTTTATTGGATACCAGTACATTCGTAAACATCTCGGGCTTTAACAGCATATCGGTGTTGGGCAGGGCAACACGTACCTTCATCACCTTGTTATCCGGGTCAAGTACCGAGCTTACTTCATCTATCTTACCGTTAAATACTTTATCCGGGTAAGCGAGTGTGGTAATTTGGGCGTTGTAGCCCTTTTGTACTTTAGAGATATCTGATTCAAACACATTGGCCCAGATCCATACATCCTTCATATCAGATATAGTGAACAGGCTACTGCTGTTATCGGGGCGGATAAAGTTACCGGCCGAGATATTCTTCTCTACTATGTAACCGCTGCCCGGTGCTTTGATAATAAGCGAGCCGCTGGCGTTGGTATTACCGCCACCATTAATAGCAATCTGGTCGCGGACTTTGCTATTTGCGGCAACCGCTTTATTATAATTCTCTTTCGCTTCGGTATAATCGCGCTCGCTCGAAATACCGTTTTTGTACAGGTATTCGGCCTGCTCTAACTGGCGTTTGTTGATGGCCAGGTCAGATCTGGTTGCGCTCAGGTCGGTATAGCTACCGGCAACATCAGCACTGCGTATAATGGCAAGCGTTTGGCCTTTAACCACCTTATCACCAAGGGAAACCTTAACTTCCATTACCTGGCCACTGGTAAAAGGGAACACCTTTACCACTTTATTTTCATCGAATGATACCTCGCCTGATAGTGCCAGCTCATCTTTCATGGGCGTGCTTTTAGCGGTATCAATTTTGATCATCTTTTGCAACGAATCGCTCACGCAAACCTCTTTAGTTTCCATGGTGCCGGTTTTCTTTTCCTGGCAAGCGCTAAGGCCAACTATTACAAGGCCTAAGTATATGATGTGCTTTTTCATTTATGTTTATGCTGATGTTCTGTTGTTAAGCCCCCTCTAAATCTCCCCCGACAGGGAGACTTTTATTTTTTTAAGCCTTTCTCCCTTCAGAGGGATTTGGGAGAGGCTTTTTCTTGATTACAATGGTGTTACTACGGTGGTGCCTACTGCGTAATTCAAGTCGGCAATGGCCTTTTGCAGGTTTAACTGTTGCTGTAAAATTTTAAGTTTGGTTTCGCGGTACGAATCAAAAAAGTCTACATATTCCTGCAGGTTTATCTGCTTCAACTGGTAGGCCTTCTGCATGCCTTTAAACAGCTGATCGTACTTGCTGTAAAAGTCGTTTTCCTTACTGCTTAGCAATTGCTGGCTTAAAGTGTATTGCTGCACTGCCGAATACACATCATTATTCAATTGCACCTCGCTGTTTTTAAGCACGTACTCCTGGCTTTGGGCGGCCAGCCTTGCGTTTTTAATATTACCCTGGTTACGGTTAAAAACGGGTAACGGCAGGCTGATCTCTAAACCTACAAAATTGCGTGCGTAATTACTGTTTTGGTCATAGGTGCTACCAATGGTAACATCTGGTACGGCCATGGCCTTTTGCAAAGCCAGGTTGTTGTTGTTTTGATTTAACAGGTACTGGTTAGCCAGGTAATCGCCGCGGTTGGCTTTTGCCATTTGGGTAAGCGTGGCTGCGTTTAGCGTGGTATCGGTATTGTTAAAAGTTATGGTAGGGGAAATGAATTTATTGGGATCGGTTACCAGTAGGGTCTTCAATTCGCTTTGCAGATCATTTAGCTGGCGGTCAATCTCTACCAGGTCGTTCTGAAGCCCAAAAAGTAACGCTTTAAGGCGAATAAGATCCTTTAAAGAGTTGTTGCCGGCTTGGTAAGATTTGTCGGTAGCGTTAACCATATTAGTAGCCGATGCTATCTCCAATTGGTAAACCCTACGCTGATCTATCAGGTTAGCCACCTGCGAAAAGTCTAAAAGCAGGTTGTAATGCAGGTTGCGTAACAGATCATTAAACTGTGCTTGTTGTATCTGTACACCATCTTGTGCCATTTTAACTTCTTTACCACGTTTGCCGGCAGTTTTAAAAACCTGGCTTAGCTGCACCATTATCTGGCCGTTACCATTACTGTGGTTAAAAAACTTTTTATTGGCGTCGGTAATGTTTTGGTCGGTACTTAATATAGGGTTATCCCAAAGTTTGGCTTGTTTAACTAATGCCTGTGCGGCATCTACATTATACTTTTGGGCTATCAGGCTAAGGTTATTATCCAGGAATATTTTTTCAGCATCCTTAAAGGTTACCTTTAGCGTGTCTGTTTGTGCAGAGGCTGTTTTCCCGTATAATGTAACGAGAACAAAAAGGCCTAAAAATTTATAATATGTGCGTAACATGAGTACTATTGTTTGATAGTACCAAAATTATTGCACCTATATTAGAGCAGCATTAAACCTGAATTAGAATAGCATTAGATTTAAACGGGCGATTGTGTCTGAAGCAGAATTTTCAGGATTGAAGAATGGACACACTATAAGATATAGCTAAACTGATTTTTCTTTTAAAAACTCTACTACAAAGCTACTCCCTGACTTACCATCAGATTCTATTCGGATAGTCCCGTTGAAGAGCTCAATTATTTTACTGGTGATATAAAGACCTATACCGCTACCAGTTACCGATTTATCCTGATTAGCCCTAAAAAATGGCTGAAAGATGCGCGCTGCGTTTTCTTTACTGATACCAGGGCCTTTATCTGTCACAGCTATACTGATGCGGCTTTCGGTAGCTTCAAAAGCTAAATTAACGGGGTTAGGTACCGAGTATTTGAAGGCATTATCTATAATATTGTTTAACGCAATGTACAGCATAGATTTATTGGCCGGTATGGTGAGCACCTCCTCGTTTTCGGGCAAGGGAGCTAATTGAATATTCAGCATCCCGGCCCCTTTTCTGGCCGACCACTGTTCCTCCAACTCCCACACCAATTCATCAATCCTAACCTGGCTTAGCTTGGCTTGGGTGTAGTTTAAGTCTACCTGTGCCAGCTCCATCAGGCTGGTGATAGTTTCCTGCAGGCGTGCGCCGTCTGTTGCTATAGAAGCCAGGATCCGCTCATACTCTACCTTGTCACGGTCTTTAGACAAGGCCACCTCTACTTCGCCCATAATACTGGTAAGGGGTGTTCTTAATTCGTGCGATGCATTGGCAACAAAGGTTTGCTGTAACTCAAATGCGTTTTGCAGGTGTGCCAGCAAACTATTAAAATTATTAACCAGTTCGGCAATTTCATCCTTACTGTTGCCCCCTGTTACCCGCATATGCAAGTTGCTCGACCGGATATTGCGCACCTCGGTAATGATCTTATCTACCGGCGACAGTGCCTTTTGTGCAAACATGCGCCCCGCAAAAAACAATATCACCCCAAAAAGCACAAATAGCGCACTGGCAATTTGCGCCAGTATTATCATTCGCCTTTGCGAGTTAATGTCAATAGCAGATGCCAGGATCACAAAATCTCCCTGGTTATCATGATAAAACTTCCCTACTACTTTCCGTTTGCCTTCTTCATATTCTATGTAACCATCCTTACGTACCTGGTCAATAATATCTTTTGTCCAGTAAATATTGTGGTTCATTTTAAAGGCAGACATATTATTGCGGTCATATACTCGTATCACTTCCCCGGATAGTTTCTCCAGGTATTGCTGCTGAATTTCCATAAGCGAATCAGCAGCCAGTTCATCGGCTTTTAAGTAAAGCTGCGACGCCAGGTTGGTACGATCGGTAAGGCGGTTATAAAAATCGGCAGTAAAAAAAGAGTACACGGCTATATATAGCGCTATAAGCACCAGCAACAATGCGCCCGAACTGATGAGCGTAAAGTATAACGAAAGCCGTGTTTTTATTTTCATCCAATTAACCCCCTCTAGATCTGCCCCGTAAGGGGAGACTTTAAAATTCTTAAGCCCCTCTCCCTCGGAGAGGGGTTTGGGGGAGAGGCTTGATATTAATCTTTAAGTATATACCCCATACCAATAACGGTATGTATCAGCTTTTTATCAAAACCTTTTTGAATTTTATTGCGCAGATAATTTACGTATACATCAACCATATTGGTACCGGTATCAAAGTTTATACCCCATACCCGCTCCATAATAAACTCGCGCGATAGCAGTTTACCGGGGTTATTCATCAGCAGCTCTAACAAGCTGTATTCTTTTGCGGTAAGGCTTATCTGTATGCCATCTCGTTCGGCAGTTTTATCCCAGGTGTTTAGTTTTAAGCCGCCAAAGCTTAATATATGGCCATCGTCATCGGCCAGTTTTTTGCGTCTCAGCAGGGCTTCTATACGTGCCAGTAATTCACTAAAGTGAAATGGCTTTACCAGGTAGTCATCCGCGCCCGAATGCAGGCCGCTAACTTTATCATCTATAGTGCCCAAAGCGCTTAGCATCAGTACAGGTAACTGGGGCTGATGTTTACGCACCTGCCTGCATATTTCAATACCGCTCATATCGGGCAGCATTACATCTAAAATTATCACATTATAATCTTTTGCCTGCACCATCTCTAATGCCGTTTCGCCCCTGGCGGCAATGTCTACTTCGTAACCTTGCTCGTTAAGGCCTTTCTTTATAAATGATGATACCTTTTCTTCATCTTCTATAACACAGATCCTGATCATGTTTAGCTTTTTTCAAATATGAAAATAATTGCCGGATTTATACCTTTTTGTCAATGCACTTTCACAAATATACGTTGCCATGCTTATTAGCGTATGCTAACGTTTGATAGCCAAAGCCATTTGCTTACGTTTGTAATTATGACGGCTACCACTACTCAAAAACTACACCCTGCTATAATTCCCTTAATGGCTGTTGCGGCCGGTGTTACGGTAGCCAACATCTATTATAACCAACCCATTCTTAAAGATATTGGCGAATCTGTACATGCTACAGGCTCTGAAGTTGGTAAGGTATCTATGTTTGCACAACTGGGTTATGGTTTGGGGATGTTTTTTTTGATCCCATTGGGCGATAAAGTTAACCGAAAAAGGCTGATACTCTTACTAAGTACCTTACTGATAGTAGCCCTTGCCGGCTTTAGCTTTGCCACACAACTTTACCAGGTTTACGCATTAAGCTTACTGGTAGGCTTATTTGCTACATCTGCCCAAATATTGATGCCTATGGCCGCCACGCTGGATAGTGTTAACCGAGGCAAAACGGTTGGCAAGGTATTTAGCGGCATACTGGTAGGTATCTTAGGCGCGCGCGTTATCAGCGGGCTTATTGCCGGCTGGCTGGGCTGGCGTTTTGTATACGGCATATCTGCCGGTATGGTATTTATCATGGCTGTGTTGTTAAAGCTTTACCTGCCCAACGTTCCGCCTAAGTTTAAGGGTAATTACTTAGGCCTGCTTAAATCGGCCCTCGCCTTAGTGGGCGAGTTTAAAGTGTTAAGGCAATCGGCCCTGCTTGGCTTTTTTACTTTCGGTATTTTCTGCTCTTTCTGGACTACCCTTACCTTCCATTTAAGTAACGCGCCGCTGTCTTATCCCGCCAGTACCATAGGTTTGTTTGGTTTTGTAGCTATCGGCGGCGCTTTGGTTGCGCCCTGGTTTGGCAAACTGGCAGATAAGGGTAATACGCACCGTTCTTTACTGATATCTGTAGGGATGATTATTGCCAGTGTGATTTTGTTAAAAGTTTTTCCATATTCTATTGCGGCACTTATCATCGCCATATTCTTTTTAGATATTGGGGTGCAGGCCACGCAAATAACCAATTTTGCCCGCATATATGCGCTTGATGAGCATGCCCATAGTCGTTTGAACACCATTTATATGACCACCTATTTCATCGGCGGCTCGGCAGGTACTTACTTCGGTCTGTTATCCTGGAAACTAGGCGAATGGAACATGAGCACCTGGCAAATGCTGCTTTGGGGTGTGATTGCGATATTTATTGTAATGCTGATGAAAGGTAAATCTAAAACGCAACATTCAGTTTAACACGATTATATATAGCCTGGCTCATTGATTTAATTAAAATGGTGAGCTACTTTTGAAAACATATCATCAGTTACACATGAATATCTTCGAAAGAATGCTTGCGGGCGGGATTATAGAACATACCGATCCTGACTTGCCCCAAATATGGGATGTGGTTTCTAAAACGATCAGGCTATCAGCCCCGCTTAACGTTTCTACCGATATTAGTGAAATACGGCAGCGACTAAGCGAAATAACAGGAAGTAATATAGATACAAGCACAACTATCTTTGTACCTTTTTATACAAATTTCGGCATCCATATAAAAATTGGTAAACATGTATTTATTAATCATGCCTGCTCTTTTTTAGATATGGGAGGGATAATTATTGAAGATCATGTACAGATTGGGCCTAAGGTTAATCTTATAACAGAAAATCATCCAATTGATCCATCGCAAAGAAAATCACTCGATCTTAAATCAATCACCATCAAAAAAAATGCATGGATTGGCGCAGCAGCAACTATTTTACCCGGTGTTACCATAGGTGAAAATGCAATAGTGGCAGCCGGCGCTTTAGTTAACAAGGATGTTGCCGCAAATACTATTGTGGCCGGTGTACCCGCAAAGCCAATTAAAACAATTAATTTTTAGGCCCGGCAATATCTACTGTTCAATTCTTCACCGTCTCCAGTTTCATGGCATCCAGCCCACGCTCTTCAATTAGTTCTGTATAGTTGGTCAATTCAAACTTTAAACCAACCAGCTTTTTAAATTCTGGCGATAGCAGCATGTTTAGTTCTGTTTGGCGATGCAGCGCTGTTAATGGTTTACCTGCCTTGGTATTCATCATGCTACTGTTCATATCAAAAAGCGCGTTCATTTCCGGGTCTTGCAGGGCAACATGTATCACCACCAGGTTGGGTCTGTTTTTGCTTAATTTGTTAGTTACGTAAGCTAAAAAAGCTTTCTTCTTAGTAGCTACAGGCTCTCCCCACATCTCTTTGTAAGTTTCGCCCAGGTACACTTGTTCGCTTAGCGTAGATATGGCCAGCTTATATTTGCGAGCCAATTTTTCGGTTAACGTGCGCAACTCCGGTGTTGAGAGGGCAATACCCATGTGCGGGTCTATGTAAGTTATTTTTAAGCCGGATGCCAGCGCCCGCTCTATCTGTGCCGACAATTCTTTTTCTACCTCATCTAACTTATAACCGCTTTTGGCAAACGCTTCGGTACTTTGCGGGAAGTAACCTACAGAATCTACCAGGCTTGGCACTGCGCCGCGGCCGCTTACCGGCCCCCAGCGGTAGTATCTCCACTCGGATGTTAAAGTTAAATGCACCCCCACGGTTATCTGCGGGTTTTTCTTTAAGATAGCCACCGCCTCCTGATACCATGGGCAGGCAAACTGCACCGATGCTGAAAAGGGCATTTTAGTATTAGCCATTTTTTGCATAGCCATATTTACGGAGTGGTTCATACCGATATCATCCAGCCTTAACATTAATTTGGGTAAGATCTGGATAGACATTTGTGCAGATGCAGTTTGCAAATAGCCAACGCAAAAGACAACGCAGAGTATGTATTTTAAATTCTTCATGGTAATAACTTAAACTTTTAAGAATGTTTTTTTGCGATATAAAAAGTACAGAAACATCCATTTAACCATCACAAAACAAATGGCCATTACCACAATATTATAAGGGCTGCCTACCAGTTCGCCCAGCCAGCCGAAGAAACCAATGGTGGCATAGTTCCAGTTGATGAATTTGCTGGAAATATAAATAAGGATAGAATTCATCCCGATCACCTTAAAATAAAAGGCCCAGGATTTATAGCCTAATACATCTACTACATAATAAAACAAAGCCAGCAACAGTAAGCTTAAACCGCCTACCTGCATCACAAACGAGCTTGTCCACAGGTTTTTGTTAATGGGGAAATCTAAGTTCCACACCTGTGCAACCAGCAGGAATACCACACCAGCAACTGCCAGCAATAATGCTTTACGCCCCTTATGCTGGTGCCCTGTTTTTAATAACGAACCTGCCAATATCCCCAATAAGCCGGTACTTATGGCCGGGATGGTAGAAAACAAACCTTCAGGATCATGGATGCCTAAATACAGCTTGCCAGGTAGTATCAGCCTATCCATGTAAGATGCAAAGTTACCCTCCATAGTGAGGTTGCCCGGAGCAAATCCCGGAGCGGCAGTAAACTTTAATAATAGCCAATAACCGATAATAAACACCCAAAACCAGGCTATTTGCCACTTACGATTAGCATACAGGTAAATAATATTGGCAAACATATAGGCAATACCAATACGCCCCAGTACCGATGCAAAGCGGATCTCTTCGTAAGATTTTAACGTTTTTAAACCATTGTTTACCAGCAAGCCCAGTAGTATTAAAATACCGGCACGTTTAATTACCCGCAAAACCAATTGGCCTTTGCTTGCCCCCTTCTCCAGTTCGCGGCCTACCGAGTAAGGTGTGGCTACACCCGCTAAGAATAAAAAAAGCGGAAAGATCAAATCATACAAGTGAAAGCCGTTCCAGTCGGGATGGGTAAACTGGTTGGCAATGGTGCCCCAAAACGGCGAACCTGTTGCCTTAGCCAGCGCGTGGAAGATCTCTTCGCCACCCAGTATCCAAAACATATCAAACCCGCGCAGGGCATCTAACGAATAAAGGCGCTCATAAGTAAACGGCGATGTATTTACATCATTTGAAGCGGTAAGTTCTTCAGCTTTTGTAGCAGTCATTAGGTATTATGTAATTAAGGTTGCAAGCCGGTACAGCCACCGGCAAATGGTTAACGCAAGCATCTAAATTTAACACCTTTTATCAGGAATGTATAATTAAATCTGATGGCTATTGATATCCCGGTTGTTATTTAAAGTTGAAATAGCTTTTTGCATTAAAATAACAAATATCTTTTATCACCTTAGCGGTCCAGTCAATATCGTTTGGCAACTCGCCGTTCACGATGTCTTCGGCAAACAGGTTACATAATATCCGCCTGAAATACTCGTGCCGCGGAAACGACAGGAAGCTGCGCGAATCTGTAAGCATACCTATAAAACGGCTTAGCAAACCCATATTTGACAATGCATTCAGCTGTTTTGTCATCCCGTCTTTTTGATCTAAAAACCACCACGCCGAACCAAACTGAACCTTACCGGCTACTGAGCCATCATTAAAATTACCAATCATGGCGGCCATCATTTCGTTATCTGCAGGGTTTAAGTTGTAGATGATGGTTTTAGCTAAACGGTCCTCTTTATCCAGCCGGTTAAGAAATTTAGAAAGTGGCCTGGCCTGGCTAAAATCGCCTATAGAATCAAAACCGGTATCGGGGCCAAGTTTGCTTAATAAGCGGCTGTTGGTATTACGCAGCGCCCCTAAATGAAATTGCTGCACCCACCCTTTCTCATGGTCCCAAAGGGCAAAGGTGTACAACATGGCCGATTTAAATTTTACCTTTTCGGCATTGCTTACAGGTTTTTCTGCACGCACCTTTTCAAATATCTCGCGGATATCTTCGTCGGTATATTCCTCGGCATAAACATGCTCTAGCCCATGGTCGCTCACGGTGCAGCCATTTGCCGCAAAGTAATGGTGTCGGTTTTTTAAGGCGTGTAAATAATCGTTAAAATTGATAATGCTGGTGTTAGATACCTCTTCCAGTTTGGTGATGTAAGCATTTAGCCCGGCCACATCCTCTATATACATAGCCTTATCCGGCCTAAATGCAGGATACATTTTTACCTTGCTACCATCTTTACGCAATTGTTCATGTTGGCTAAGATCGTCCGTAGGATCATCGGTAGTGCAAATAACCTCTACATTCATTTTATGGATAAGGCCCTGAACCGAATATTGCGGGCTTTGCAACTTGGCATTGCAATCATCATAAATAAATTCAGCAGTGCCCGGCATCAGGCGGGATGTGATGTCAAAATAGCGTTGCAACTCCAGGTGGGTCCAATGATAAAGCGGGTTACGCAATGTGTAGGGCACAGTAGCCGCCCATTGCTCAAATTTTTCTTTATCGTGCTTACTGCCGGTAATGTAGCTTTCGTCTATGCCGTTTGCGCGCATGGCTCGCCATTTATAATGGTCGCCGTTTAGCCATGCTTGTGTAATGGTGGTAAAGTTGATGTTGCCGGCAATCTGATCTGGCGGCAAATGGCAATGATAATCTATAATGGGCAGCGCTTTTGCGTGGTTATGAAATAGCTCGCGGGCTATATCAGAATGCAGCAAAAAGTCCTCATCTAAAAAGCTCTTCATAAATTGGCTGTTAAAAAGGCAATGTATTAAAGTTTTTTGATAGATTTAGTTTCAAGACGAGCAACCCCTTTAGTGCCAGCTAATGCTTACACTCTGCCCACCGTTAAGGGTATACTCTATATTTCCTTTTTTGGTGGTTTTACCTTTTACCTCTACCTTTTGCCCGTTGGCAGTTACGGTAAAAGCCGGGAGTTTTTTATCATCCATTTTCACCATCACCAAGCGGCATATCAAACGGCTATCACCTAAAATGATAAAATCAACAGGTTTGCCTTTACTAGCGGTGAATGATGCCGTTGGATAGTCTACATAGATCATAAAATGCTCATTGGGGACCTGCAGATAATGCCTTGGCAAAATACCGAACGCATTGCCCGCGCCGTAAACCTCCTGCCCCACTTCCCCGCTTTTTTCCCAACCATCATGCAGATCCTCCAGGGCTATCCATAGTTTAGCGTCAACCTCACCGATCTTTACTTCATCAGACAGCATCTCTTTGGGCAGCATGGTTGGATAATAATAAATTGCCCTGTCTACCAGGTATTTGATATACTCGGCCACTAATAGGGTTATTGATGGCAGAATTTCTTCACCTTCGGCATGTTTCAAATAGTCGTGCAAAGCGCAAAATACTTCTTGTTCTTCGTAAACCGCAGTGTATGGTGCATCATTTAACGGGAACAGGCAAAAAAACGAAGGGAAATTTTTGCCATAGCCATAATCACACTCCCACAGTTTTACATTCTTGAACACATTGGCAAGGCATAAGTAGCTTAATTCTTTATAAACTTTTTTTCCTGTTATTTTAAATAGCCTAAGCAATGCCCCTGCCGAAAAGGTTGTGTTATTTGCCTGGTAGAAGAGATCAAAACCCGAACCCTGCAATTTTTTGGCGGCTATTTCGGCCTCGCTAAGGAAACGCTTTTTACCCGTGAGTTCATAGGCCTGCAACATAATATGGGCATAAAGGCCCGGCACATCATGCTCGCCGCCTTTTCCCGGGACAGTTTCAGCCTTTATCACTTCCAGCGTATCCATTTTATAAAATACGGGCCATTCATATTTAAAATGGTGCGCTACTTTAATAGCATATTCTATAGAATCTAAAAACAACTTTTCGGCAACCTTATCACTCTTTAAAGCCAGCCGCGAAAGGTTAAGCAGCGGATGGTGCAGGTACCATGAATCCATAGTCAGGGGTTCTTTCTGCTCTTCCTCACCTTCCAGCTTATCGGCTGCGGCAGGCAGCCAGCGCATAATAGTTTTTAGCTTGTCGTCATAAAAAGTGGGCAATGCCTCCCGTATGTCTTTAGTGATATCCATCTTTTTACCACTCCATTCCACGTAATCGATAAGCGGCAATAGCACAGCCAGTTGCACCATGATCTCCGGCGGGGTAACATAATCGCTCACGTAGGCATTAAAATAGGAATGCCCTGCCACCTGCGACCAGCAACCCGGACTTTCTATCAGGTCATGCAGGCCTTTTTCTAAGGCATCGGGCCAGTCCTGGTAACGGGTATCCGGTTTAGGCAGTTGCAGGTAAGCCTGTGCCAACATATTTAAATACTGTACCACCATATCTGCTTCCTTTGCCGGGATTGTTTTATCAAATATTACTATGGTATCTGATATGATAACCTCTTTGCCCGTCTGCAACGGTTTATCTAAAGCGGGCGGCAACCTAAAGCCCAGCTCCGGCCATTCGCCGCCTACTGTTTCTCCTGCTGATGTTTCGGTTTGCCGGCAGTAATTATTAAGGGCTGTTAAGTTTTGCAAATAAAGTACCGAGCCTGATTTAGGCTTAGTCATGCTAAAATAAACCATGCCCGAACGGGTACCTACCTGCTTAACTTTAATATCGCCGGCAGTATTATCCGATTTGCTGTTGCTGCCGGGAATAACGATATCCCGCGGCCAGAATGGTATGAGTAGATTGGTAGCCGGTTTTAATGTTATCGTGTAGCGTAACGAGGTATTGGTATCAATAGGAAATTGAATATCTACCGTAATATCGCCTATAACTGCATTTAAAAAGAATTTGATGCCATTATCTGTTTCGCGTTGTGATTTGATACTTAAACCGCTATCCGGCGAATAGGCTGTGCGAAAGGCTATGCTACCACCTTTAGTCCATTTAGCCAGCACCCAAAGTGAATCTGCGGAGCAATGGATGGTAAAGGTAACATCATCGCAAACTTTGGTATAGATCCCCGGCTGCTTGTTATCCAAAAAGAAATTAATGGCTGCCGCGGCCCATGGTGAAATACCATTCATGATGATAGTTTATGGTTTGTGTATCATCAACCAATCATCAAGGCATGTTGTTTCAAATTATCTAATAATTAAAAATAACAATTATCGTTACACACCAAGAGCCATTAAAATCTCGCGGATAGAGAATTTAGCACCACATACATATTCATCAGCGGCACCGTAATAAATGGTGAGGGTATCGCCATCAACCACATGGCCATTGGTAAACACTACATGGCCAAAAAAACCGGTTGTTTCATAGGCTTCGGTAGGTTCCATAATAGGATCAACCGTGCGCGCTATAACTTTTGAAGGATCCTCCAGATCTAATAAAACAGCCCCCAGGCAATAACGGTGTTCCTTAGTTGCGCCATGATAAATTTCCAGCCAGCCTTTTTCTGTTTTAATGGGCGCTGCACCTGCGCCAACACGGCCGCTATCCCACATGCCTTCGCGGGTTTTTAAGATGCATTTATGGTTGCCCCAGTGCTCGCCATCCGGCGATTCGGCTATCCAGATATAGTTACCGCCAATATCTACACTGCTTGGCCGGTGCAGGGCATAATATTTACCGTTTATTTTTTCTTCAAAAATAGCTACATCCTTATTATGCGGGGGCAGTATCATACCATAGTTCTCAAAAGTTTTCCAATCGGTAGTGGTACGCATACCTACACCTACCCCGCTATCGCTTACAGCAGTAAAGGTTAAGTAATACTTACCTTCTAAAAAGGTTACCCGGCAATCCTCTATCCCAAAAGTTTGTAAAGGGCCGCTGCCAAACAACTTACTATACCCTTCCGGTTCATAAAAATTCACGCCATCATCGCTGCAAAGTAAACGCAGGTGCGATAAGGTTGTCAGATAATCTACCCCTTTGTAACGCACAACCCTCGCATCGGTGGCAATCAGGTCAGAATCGTCCAGTGCTATTTCCATAATCGTGGTTTCGCCGGTGGCCGTTAATATCGGGAACGATACTTTCACCTCACTTTGTTCGGGCCTTTCGGCTACGCGTATCAGCAGCCATATCTTACCATTAAACCTAAATACACCAGGGTTCAACAAACAGGCAATCAGCAAGCCATCGGTACTGGGTTGCAGATCTTTTGGAGAAAGTAAAGGGTTTTGCGGAAAACGTTTTGCAATATCTGCCATGGTAGCTTATTTTCTTAGTTTAAACAGCCGGGAGGTACAATGGTTTATGCGAATAAATTAAAATAACATAAAAAAGCGGTTACAAACCTTCGTTTGTAACCGCCTCTCGCATTTGTATATTATACGGTATTATTTACCGGTAGTACGCGGAGCCATCGGTGCGCCCGGTGATGTACTGCCTGGTGTAGTAGTTGGTGTTGTTGGTACTGTACCCGGGCTTGTTTGCGGTGTACTTGGCACAGTAGGGCTTTGTGTTGGTACAGTAGGCGACTGTGTTGGTACTGTAGGGCTTGTTGGGCTTGTTGGTACCGTAGGGCTTGTAGGCATAGTTGGTGCTGTTGGGCTGGTTGGTACCGTAGGATTAGTTGGGCTGGTTGGTGCCGAAGGGCTTGTTGGTGTTGTTGGATATGAAGGCACCGAAGGCGATGTTGGGCTGGTTGGCGTTGTAGAGCCAGGTACGCGTGTTGGTGTTGTGGTTCTTGGTGTGGTAGTTCTGGTTGGGGTTGTTGTTTTTGTTTTTGTTTTAGGTACTGTATCCTGATTAGTAGTTAGGTTACCGTTTGCAAATAAAACCTTATCTGATGAAACTGCATTGTGGGTTTTTGCTGCTGCGTTTATTGCCAAAGCAGCAAAGGCCGTGGCCATTATTACACTTATCTTTTTCATGGTATTAATTATTTAATGGTTTATATTATTAACTATAGAATAACATATACTATGCCAAGATTTATGAAAACCAAACTTTTAAAATTTATTAGCCATTATATACTCCATTAGCTATTATATTAGTGATGCACCATATTTACATATCGTATGCGGAAACTGTTATTATTTATATTATTACTATTACCTGCAATAGTGTTTTCACAAACAGGCATTATACGCGGTACTATTACAACTGCCTTAACTAATAAAAGATTATCAGGCGTTACTGTAACTATACCAAGCACGCAAACCGGTGTAACTACAGATTCGTTAGGTAACTACCAAATAACCAACCTGGCACCCGGATATTATACCGTTCAATACACCCTGGTAGGTTACCGCCCCAAAACGTTGTTTGATGTGCAGGTAACTAATGCCAAAGTAGCCGTAGCAGATATAAACCTGGAAGAAGACGCCGTAAACCTTAACGAGGTTAAAATATCAGCAGCGCGTTTTAATAAAACTTTAGAAAGCCCGGTATCTTTACGCACTATTGGCTCTACAGAAATTAAACGTAACCCGGGTGGTAACCGCGATATCAGCAAGGTTATTCAATCGCTACCCGGAGTGTCATCACCGGTAAGTTTTCGTAACGATATCATCATACGTGGCGGCGCACCTAACGAGAACCGATTTTATATTGATGGTGTAGAGATACCTAACATTAACCACTTCGCCACACAAGGTTCATCGGGCGGGCCGGTTGGTTTAATCAATGTTGATTTTATTAATGAGGTTGATTTTTACTCGGGCGCATTCCCGGCAAACCGCGGCAATGCTTTAAGTTCGGTATTTGAATTTAAACAAAAAGACGGCCCAACCGACAGATACAACGCTACGGTAACGCTTGGTTCAAGCGATCTGGCGGCTTCGCTGGCGGGCCCGTTGGGTAAAAAAACCACGTTTATATCATCTTACCGTTATTCTTATTTGCAGGGCTTATTTAAAATTTTAGGGCTCCCCTTCCTCCCATCCTATCAGGATTTTCAGTTTAAGGTTAAAACTAAATTCAACCAAAAAAATGAATTGACCATTTTGGGCCTTGGTGCTATAGACCGCTTTAAACTAAACCTAAATGCCGAAAATACCGAAGCGAACCAGTACACATTGGCCAATATCCCGGTGAACTCGCAGGATAATTATACCATTGGGGCTACCTATAAAAACTTTAGGTCTAACGGTTATTCGCTTATCGTAATTAGCCGCGATTATTTAAATAACAAGGCCAAAAAGTACCAGGACAATAACGAGGCAGGCACCAAAACGCTTGATTATTCATCGCAGGAGATAGAAAACAAATTAAGGTTTGAGAATGTGAGCAGCACCAATGGTTACCGCATAAATTTTGGCGCAGGTGCCGAAACTGCCGAATACAACACCAATACCTTTAACCTGCTACCGTTTGGTAGTAATATTTACACGTCTAAAATTAATTTTATTAAATACAGTTTGTTTGGGCAGGTTAGCCGTGCTTACATGGAAGACAGGCTAAGCCTATCTGCCGGCCTACGGGCAGATGCCAATAACTATTCGGCTAAGATGAATGATCTGGGTCGCACACTATCGCCACGCCTTTCTGCTTCTTATATCTTTACAGATAAATTTAGCTTAAATTTTAATACAGGCATTTACTACCAGTTACCGGCTTATACCGTTTTAGGCTACCGCGATAACAGCGGCGCACTAAGTAACCGCAACGTAGACTATATTTCTAATAAGCAACTGGTGTTAGGTTTAGAATACAATACCCTAAAAAACACCAAGTTTACGATAGAAGGTTTTTATAAACTGTACAAAAATTACCCCATGGTGAAAGTACTGGGCGATAGCATCCCCCTGGCAAACCTTGGTGCTGATTTTGGCGTAGTGGGTAACCAGCAAGTAACCGGTTTTACAAAAGGCCGTAGTTATGGGGTAGAATTTTTTGCACAGCAAAGATTAAATAAAGGTTTCTACGGAATTTTTGCACTTACCCTCTTCCGCAGCGAATTTGAGGATAAGCATGGCGAATACATTCAATCTTCGTGGAATAACCGTTACATTTTAAGTATAACCGGCGGAAAGGTATTTAAACGTAACTGGGAAGTTGGGGCTAAATTCAGATATACGGGAGGCAGCCCTTATACACCGTATGATATCAGCACATCTACCTTAAAAAGTAATTATGCTATCTTCCCGCAAGGGATACCTAATTGGCAACAACTAAATGCGCAACGATTAAAAGATTTTTACCAGGTAGATGTAAGGGTAGATAAGAAATATCCGTTCCGCAAGTTTACGCTTAACATTTATTTGGATATCCAAAACCTTACTTATAACAAATACCAGTTGCAGGCTAACCTTGTACCAGATCGTGATGCATCCGGCGCCTTACAGGATGCCCCGGGCGACCCAAGCCGGTTTAAATCAAAGTTGCTGGCCAACGATAGCGGCAATGTGCTACCAACCATTGGGGTAATATTTGAGTTTTAACAACAAAGCCAGGCAAATTGCCTGGCTTTGTTGATTTTATTTCATTTATTCTTGCGGGAAATCTGCTCCGGTGGTTGTTTCTTCCCAGGTATCAAAATCCTTTTTTAATAACTCCAGTTTGTTACGGCCGCCTTTTAGTGCGGCAGCGCCTAACAGCAGGTGTAAAGGCGGGTTGGCATCTTCAACCGCTTTAACAATTGCTTTGGCAGCACGTACCGGGTCACCGGGTTGCTTACCACTATATCCGCGGATAGTATCTTTATTTGTACCGGCGGTAGCTTTATAATCGTCTATCACGATCGGGCTATCGTTAGCCGATCGGCCGGCCCAGTCGGTACGGAAACCGCTTGGTGCAACTACAGTTACTTTGATACCTAATGGTGCTGTTTCTTTGGCCAAAGCTTCCGAATAACCATCTACAGCAAATTTAGTAGCATTATAAAAGCCCACACCCGGGAAACCAACCAAACCACCTATGGATGCCACATTAACTACATGCCCGCTTCTTTGCTTGCGCAGAGTAGGCAATACCGCTTTAGTAACGTTAGCCAATCCCCAAAAATTGATCTCGAACATGTTGCGCACGGCCTCGTCTTCGCTTTCTTCTATGGCACCAAAATAACCAACACCGGCATTATTTACCAATACATCTATTCTGCTAAATTTTTGATTGATCTGTTCTACAGCGGCCGTAATTTCATCAGCCCTGGTTACATCCAGCTTTACTGCAATGGCAGTATCCGGGTAATCTGCAACAATATCCTGTACATCATCTGTATTACGCGATGCTACGGCAACCTTATTGCCCGCTGCCAGCACCTCTTTGGCCAACTCGCGCCCGAAACCGGTGGAGCAACCTGTTATAAACCATACTTTACTCATTTGTTGTTATTTTATATAAGTAAATAACGTGGGCGCAGCTTTTGTTTGTCAGGGCAGGTTCATGTTAATTGTAATACTTTTTACGCAGCCAAAAAGCAACATTAACCAATGCAATTAAAGCCGGCACTTCTACCAGCGGGCCAATAACACCTGCAAAGGCCTCGCCAGAGTTGATGCCAAAAACACCTATGGCAACAGCAATAGCTAACTCAAAATTGTTCCCGGTGGCTGTAAATGCTATAGAGGTACTGCGTGAATAATCGGCACCAAAATATTTACCTGCAAAAAAGCTGATCAAAAACATAATGGCAAAATAAATAACCAAAGGGATGGCAATGCGCACCACATCTAACGGGATCTGCACTATGAGTTGCCCTTTTAAGCTAAACATTACCACAATGGTAAATAGTAGCGCAATTAAGGTAATAGGAGATATACGCGGTATAAATTGCGTTTGATACCATTCTTCGCCTTTTATGTTGATAAGGCTGTAGCGGCTGAGGATACCCAAAGCAAAGGGGATACCTAAATAAATACCTACGCTTTTGGCAATTGCTGCAATAGTGATATTAACAGCAAGGCCTTTAAGCCCAAACAATGGCGGCAGCATAGTAATAAATACATAAGCATATACACTATAAAGCAATACCTGGAAAATGCTATTCAATGCGATAAGCCCGGCAGCATACTCGCGGTTTCCTTCGGCAAGTTCGTTCCAAACTACTACCATAGCAATACAACGGGCAAGGCCTATCAGGATAAGGCCTATCATATATTCGGGATAGTCCCTTAAAAATGTTATGGCTAATATAAACATTAGCACCGGGCCAATTACCCAGTTTAAAAATAATGAAGCACCAATTACTTTGGTATCTTTAAATACCTCGCCCATGTTTTCATACTTTACTTTCGCCAGGGGCGGGTACATCATTAATATTAAACCAATAGCTAAGGGTAGATTAGTTGTACCGCTGGAAAAGGAATTAATAAAAACTGATGACGAAGGCACAAAGTAACCAATAGCCACGCCAATGGCCATAGCTATAAAAATCCACAAGGTTAAATAGCGGTCTAAAAAGCCCAGTTTTTTACGTTCTGCCACAGGGGCACAGTTATTTGCACCCATGTTATTTAATATGGTCTAAAATAAAATTTTGTGCATAAACCTTTATCATATCGCGTACCCGCTTAAATTCGGCCATTACTTCTTCGGCAGTACCTGCCGCCTTGGCCGGATCCGGGAAGTTATAATGAAAACGCTTAACATCACCCGGAAAATACGGACAAGCCTCGTTGGCATTATCGCACACAGTTATCACATAATCAAAGGGCACAGTTAGGTACTCATCTACATGGTTTGATGTGTGTGCCGATATATCTATCCCATCATCACTCATCACCGCTATGGCTTTAGGGTTAACACCATGAGTTTCTATGCCGGCGCTGTAAATATTGGCTTTACCGCCTGCAAAATGGCGCAGGTAACCTTCTGCTATCTGGCTGCGGCAACTATTGCCGGTGCACAGTACTAATATATTTTTCATTCTTACTCGCTTAACAACAGCCAGAACCAGGCGTACATACACCTGATGCCAAGTTTTTTAATGCTATTTTGGGTTTCACCGCTACAACTGGCGTACAGCATTCCTCTCCCGCATCATTGGTACCGCAACTACCACCCCGTTCAATTGCCTTACATTGCACTGCATCTGGCCGCAGATCAACTACCAGGTTATCTCCCTCCACTACGATATCTTTTGGCAACATTTGGCGCGTATCAAACCGGGCATTACCAAATTCTATTTTCACTACGGCATCCGCATCAAGCGGCAGTGCTTTTTCAACCAGTTCAATAATAGATAACGCTTTGTGAACCTGCATAGCACGTTCCTGCTGTTGGTCTTGTGGCTCCCATAACTGCACTATCACTTCCGTCCACTTATTCATTACCCCACCGCAGTCTACCGATATGATGGGTGCCTGTTTAATTTCGGTAATATGATAAGCAGCGTCCACCCACTTATCTTTTGCATATTGAAACTGTAATACCAACCCCGGGTTGGTCTGCAGCTGTTGTTTAAAAGTACTCCATTTTAAGTGTTCCATGATATATCTATTTAATACATCGTAATATTACGATGTATTTGGTCAAAAAATTTTAACAGCAGGTATTAACTCCCTTATAGGCGGCAAATAATCCGTTTATTTCGGTTTGCAAAAGTCTCCAGGCTACGGGCTCTATACAATAACACACACTTACCCCTTCAATAGTTCCCTGTATCAGCCCGGCATTCTTCAGTTCTTTTAAATGCTGGGAAATGGTTGCCTGGGCTAAGCCTAATTCGTCCACCAAGTCGCCACATATACAAGCGTTTGCCTTTATCAGGTGCTGCAAAATGGCAATACGAGCCGGGTGTGCTATTGCTTTTAACTGCATAGCCAGCCGGTTTTGCGCATCATTAAATATAGCTGTTTTGGTCAAACCCATATCAATCGCAATATTACGATTAATTTATGTAAAAACAAGTAGTATTTTAAGGCAGGTAAATACAGCATACCTAAATTTGAATACTACAAAGCGTGTATTAAACGCACTATTTTAATATCACCTTTGTAGCTCCGTACCCAAACTTCTCTTTACGGGCATCCATAAAGGTTTGCACTTTGGGGTGTTTGCTAAGCAACTTATGCAATTCGTGTTTTAAAATACCATTGCCTGTACCATGTATAAAAGTAATGTCGGGCATTTGGTGCACAATGGCTGCGTCAAGGGCTTTCTTAAAATGGTCGGTTTGTATGCTTAAGATCTCGCTGCTGTTTAAAAACTGGTAGTCGTCGCGCAGTTTTTCTATATGCAGGTCCAGTTCGCTCACAGGTTTGGTAACTGTTTGCTGCTTTTCTTCGGCCGGTTTAAAAAAGCTTTCTTTTAATTTTTCGGCATCTATGATCAGTTCGGGCTCATCCAGTTGTATTAACCAGCCTTGCTGCTTAGTGTACGGTACAATCTTTTTTGCACCCGAAAAATCTTTCGCCTTAAATTGCTCGCTTAGGTTAAGTGGTGTAACCGATGGCTGGTTTAATTTGGTATAAAACAAAACCTGAAATACAAATTTAGGCCATAATTGCAGATCAGCCAGTTTAGCCGAGTAAACCTTAGCCACTCCCTGCGGGTCTACCAGGCCGGCAAACTCACCTTTAAATTGTTTTTGCTGCTCGGTAGTAACCGATGCCAGTAACTGGTAAGAAGTTTCGTTAATGATATATAAATGTACCAGGCCGTTAGCCTTAGCATCGGCTACTACTGCAACATGCACACCTTTGGCTTTAAATTCGCCAACTGGTTGTTTAACCTCGGGGATATATTCTTCATCGTGGCTTTCGGCACCATGGCCGTGTATATAAGTAACTTTACTGGCCAATACCGGTATCTCAAAATCATCCTCAACGGTAACCCCTATCATTTGTTCATCAATGATATTGGTTACATAACCTTCCAGTTTTTCGTCAACAAACCGCACAAAATCGCCTAATTTATATCTCATATACAATGATAAGCAGCTTAAATTAATAAACCACACATCAAAAAATATTTTACCTTTAGCAAAGAAATGTTTTGTGGCTGTTTAGCGCAAAATAACATATTTATCCGATCACAGTCAATTTAAGCGAAATGCCAAAACATACCCAGCCCACACCTGATGATGCTTTTTTAAAGCAAATATTTTTACATCATTTAACACGCATATATAACGCCAAACGTTTTTTACAGCACAGAACCCCTCACCTTATTAAAATGGCATCATTTGAAGCACTTGCACATGGTGTAGAGGAATTTGGCGGCGATGTAAATAACCAGATTAAACGCATGGAAGAGATTTACAAATTGATAGGCGAAACACCGTCGCCGGATGTTTGTAACCCTATCAAATCTATTGTAAAAGATGAATTTTGTTTAGATGAAGGCCAGGATGTACCGCTGCTTAATGATCTGGACCTGATGCTTTACCTGCAGGTGTTAGAGCATATTAATATCACATCATACCGCATGCTTATTATGATAGCTAAAATGTTAAAGTATGATGAAGTGAAGCAACTACTTACCGAGAATTTTGATGAATCGGCTGATAACGACCAGCTGTTTACCCTGATAGCTAAAGAATATATTACAGCTGACTAAATAGGTATAAAAAAACAAAGCCGGACATAAAAATCCGGCTCTGTATAGTTATTTAATACCCCTACTAAAATAACTTGTTACAAATTACACCATTTAATATCCCACAATCAAGCGTTCTATGTAACAATTCGTTTACTAAAACATCTTAAGGATTGCTAATATAAATTCTAAATTTGTTACTTGTTTTTACTAAAAATTGATCATACATTATGTTTAAAAAACTTCTGTTAACCGCAGGTTGTAGTATGGCGCTGTTACAATTGCAGGCGCAAAACCTGTATATGCCACGCGATATTCAAAAGGCTTTTGCTAACGGCACACGCAGCGCCGATGGTAAACCCGGCCCTAAATACTGGCAAAACCGTGCCCGTTATAACATCTCTATTACGGCAGCACCGCCACTAAGCACTGTAAAAGGTACCGAAACCATTACCTATATCAATAACAGCCCGGATACCCTGAAAAGGCTTAACATGAAACTGATACTGAACATTCACCGCCCGGGATCAGCAAGGATGGGTGATGCTAACCCCGATTATTTAACATCTGGTGTGCAGATAGATACCTTTGTAATTGCCGGCACCAATAAACCTTGGAACAATGCACAGGCAGCATCTACCAACCAGCAGGTTAGCCTGCCAAAACCATTAATGCCGCATGATTCGGTACAGCTAAAAATTGCCTGGCATTTTGATGCATCTAAACAAAGCGGCCGCGAAGGACAGATAGATAGTACCAGTTATTACCTGGCTTACTTTTATCCGCGTGTATCTGTTTATGATGATTACAACGGCTGGGACCGTGTAGCTTTTACTGACGCACAAGAGTTTTATAATGATTTTAACGATTACACCCTTAACGTTACTGTGCCTAAAAACTTTATAGTTTGGGCTACCGGTACTTTGCAAAACCCAACAAAGGTATTACAAAAGGAATTTGCCGGCCGCCTCAAAAAATCAATGACCAGTGATAGCACCATACATGTGGCTACCCTGGAAGAAGTTACGGGCAACAAAGTAACGGCACAAAATGCCATGAATACCTGGACATGGACCGCTACCGATATCAGCGACGTGGCCGTGGGCTTAAGCAACCATTATATATGGGATGCCGGCAGTGTTATTGTTGATAGTAAAACCGGACGTAGATCAAGCATGCAGGCTGCCTACTCTGCCGGTGGTACAGATTTTAAAAAATCTGTACAGTACGGCCGTAATGCATTAGGCTGGTTTAGCCACAACTGGCCGGGTGTGCCCTACCCTTTTCCAAAAATGACTGCTTTTCAGGGTTTTGCCGATATGGAATACCCGATGATGGTGAACGATAGCCAAATGGGCGACCCAGGCTTTGCACAACTGGTGCAGGACCACGAGATTGCACACACCTGGTTCCCTTTTTACATGGGTATCAACGAAACCCGTTATGCCTTTATGGACGAGGGCTGGGCAACTACCTTAGAGTACCTGATAGGTACTGCAGAAAAAGGTAAAGAGAAAGCCGATGCTTTCTACAAACAGTTTCGTATCAACGGCTGGATAGGCAACAAATCAAGCAACCAGGATCTGCCTATCATCACCCAAACCAGCGAATTAACAACCGGTTACGGTAACAATGCCTACGGCAAACCATCATTAAGTTATTTAGCACTTAAGGATATGCTGGGTGATGAGTTGTTTAAAAAAGCATTGCACGGTTATATGGATAGATGGCATGGTAAACACCCTATACCATGGGATTACTTTAACTCAATGAGCAATGTATCCGGCCGTGACCTTACCTGGTTCTTTAACAACTGGTTTTTCACTAATAATTATAACGATATTGCTATAAAAGAAGGCGTTACAGGTAAAGATGGTTATACCCTTAATATCAGTAACATTGGTGGCTTTGCTATCCCTTTTGATGTAGTAATTACCTATACAGACGGCAGCACAAAAACCCTGCACCAAACACCTGCTGTTTGGGAGAAGAACCAAAAAGAAACATATGTAACCTTCAATGCAGAAAGAGGTAAAAACCTAAAATCTGTAACTTTAGACAACGGCATTTTTGTTGATGCCGATACCCGCAATAATAGCTGGGCACCTAAAGCACAATAGGTAACTACTCCATTTTCAGATAAATCTACTAAACAAAAGCGCCCTCCCGAACAATCTCGGGAGGGCGCTTTTACTATATGTTATACCTTATGCGTTCTGGATAGAATTATTCCAGTCGTTTGCAGTATCTTTTGCTTTAGACTTTGCGGCATCAGCTCCATTTTCTGCATAGTTAGCAGCTTTAGATTTTGCGCTATCGTAAACACCTTCTGCATCACTAACTACACCGTTAAATTTCGATTTTACAGAATCAACAGCGTTTGTGCTGTATTCTTTAATATTATCGGCAGTTGTTTGTGCTTTGTTTTTAGCTTTATCAACCAGGTCGTTTACATAATCAGCGATGTCGCCTCTTAGTTCTTCACCTTTTTCCGGTGCTAATAATAAGCCTAAAGCGGCACCTGCTGCAGCACCCACTAAAAGTGCTGCTATAATTTTTGCTTGATCTTTCATATTCTTCCTTTTTAGTAGATGATTTGTTTAAGATTAACAAATACCATACCGTACTGTTGTAAAAAAATAAAATTAAAATATCATTTTATAATACCTATGTAAGTTCCACACAAAGCAGGAGTTTTGATTTTGAGGGTTTTATAAATTTTACTTATTAGATGAAATTTAACAGACTTATAAATTCCAAAGAATAACTTATATAGCAATTATTGTACTGGCAGCTATACTAATTGTACTTAAATACAAACTATTACCTCAATGACTCGCACAGAAAATCTGATTAAGATAACATCCGGTAGTTTATGTAAAATAATAGGCATAAAAAAACATCCGCCCTTTTGGGACGGATGCTTTTTGTAACATTTAGCAGATTAATATATAATTAAACAACTTTAACGTTTACTGCGTTTAAGCCTTTTCTACCGTTTTCTACTTCGAATTCAACTTTATCGTTTTCACGAATTTCGTCGATAAGACCTGTTGAATGAACAAATACGTCGGCACCACCACCATCAGGAGTGATAAATCCAAAACCTTTTGTCTCATTGAAAAATTTTACTGTTCCTTCTTTTTGCATTATATTATTTATTAAAGGCCGCAAGGTATGTATAATAATCCGTATAAACGAAAAACCTTTTTAATACGTTAACCAAAGTTGCGTTTAAGTTACAATAACCCACAGCGGCGATCATGCAATGTATTTTCAGAATTTTTCACTATACCACGTATCTTTTCATCCAGTTCGTTAACGGTAAGTTCCATCATATCAAATAGATAAAGCTTACATTTTTTATCTTTATCGGATCCATGATACCAACAAGGATACTACAGGCCGGCGCAACTTGTGTGATTGGATGACGGCTATACGGTTAAGTGCTTTGTTTTGTACATTAATATATGCCTCCTGCTTTTCATGATGCGAAACATCGGTAGAGTTTAAGGCCACGCCAATCACTACACCATTTTTATTTTTAACCGGATATAAAGTGACCACCCAACAGGCATAAGGCGTATCCGGCATTAGGTTCCATGCGTTTAATAGCCTTGTTTATTAATTATGCACAGCACTATATTTTTTTAGCAAAGGATAACTTAATTACGAAATTAACGCCTGCTCAGATTTTCGTTTAAACATATATTCATTAAAAAGTATTCCTAATTGATTGGGTAGCACTATTTATATATAGCCTTGTTGCATAACTTCATAGACAGCCGTATTATTAAAATAGTTAATTTGCAACCTTAAACCTACATCACATTGAAAAAATTTTATACTGCCGCATACATTGCACTGTTTTGCATGGCTATATCATCATGCACCACCCGCTATTATGCCCCGGCGCTATATCAAAACGATATCATGTATATGATAAAGCCCCATTCAAAAGATACAGTTAAAACCCGCATTTATGCATCAGGCAATTACTTAATACAATCTGGCGCGAACGGCCAGGGAGAATCAAACACAGGTTTATTGAATATTTATCGCTCGCATACACTATCGCACTTCAACTTTAGTTACGGGGCCCTGGCATATAACGGCCGATATAAAAAGCAGGAAAGTGATCTACATGGCCCCGAAGTTTACAAATCATACCGGGGATATGGCTTAAACGGCTCGGCAGACATTTATACCAGCGGCACCAAAACCGATTATCGCTTTGGTGTAGATATGGCCTATAACCGTGAGGGTGGCGATTACCTCACTTTTAGACGGCTCATTGCCGGGCTGCCTGATGTACGCAGTGCTACGCAAGATTACCTGCTTAGCTACGGCATATTTACAGAGTTTGCTATTAAAGCCAATAAAAACCTAAATTGGGGATTTAAGGCTTTTTATAATAATACAACAGGCCGGCGCATACGAACAGACCTATTGCATAGTATTGGTACCAGCACAACCGGCGGTACATTTTCAATTGGTTATAAAAGGGTTACCTTTCACATGACGGGGGCCGTAGGCAGCTTTTACTCCAGCGGTGGTGCCCAGTATGGCTTAACCTATAATTTCTGAATAAACAGATGGCACGGCATCGCGCAGGTTGTAGTTTGATGCCATTACCTCGCCGTATGCGCCTGCTGTGCGTACCGCAATTAAATCGCCGCGGTATGATTGCGGCAGGTCTACATCTTTCCTAAAGCAATCGGTACTTTCGCATATCGGACCCACCACGTCATATTTGATAACCTCTCCCCGTCCCTCCCCCTCGGAAAGGGCGTTAGAAGCCACGGTATTTTGACTTTTTACTTTTGAATTTTGACTTAAGTTCTCTATCGAATGATAAGCCTGGTAAAGCATGGGGCGCATCAGTTCCGTCATGCCGGCATCCAGTATCAGGAAATTTTTCTTCTGCCCGTTTTTTACATATAGCACCCTTGATATAAGCGACGCCGACTGTGCAACCATAGCTCGGCCCAGTTCAAAATGCACCTCCTGCCCCGGTTTTACATTCAGGAATTTACTAAACACTTCAAAGTAGCTGGCAAAATCGGCTATGCCATTGGTATCCGGGTTGTAGTAATCTACTCCCAGGCCGCCACCGGTATTTAAAATTTTTATCGCGAAACCATGGTCTTCAAACCAGTCCTGCATTTCGTTGATGCGGATGCACAGGCTGCGGTAAACCTCCATGTCGGTAATTTGCGAACCTATGTGAAAATGGATCCCTAAAAATTTAAGACTGGCACATTTACGCAAGGTATCGGCCACATCATTTAGCTGCCAGGTGTTTATGCCAAATTTATTCTCATCTAAACCTGTAGTTATATAATGGTGTGTATGTGCATCTACATTTGGGTTGATACGGATAGCCACACCAGCCACCTTGCCTTTGGCAGCAGCCAATTCGTTGATGATCTCCAGTTCCTGTACAGATTCTACATTGAAACAAAATATATCGGCATCCAGCGCAGCGTTAATCTCTTTATCAGACTTGCCCACCCCTGCAAATACTACTTTGCCTTTATCAAAACCATGCTCAATGGCCGCCTTTACTTCGTTGCCGCTTACACAATCTGCACCAAAACCATAAGTTTGTATGGTATCTATCACTTTTGGATTAAAGTTAGCTTTCATAGCGTAGTGCACATGGAAACCATATTTTGATGATGCATCCCTGCAGGCATCAAGCGTATTGCGCAAAACATCCATATCATAATAATAGAATGGTGTTTCTAAATCATTAAAGCGCTGTATCGTATTGTTGTTGAACATTGTTATGTTTTCTTTTAACCACGTCATTGCGAGGCATGAAGCAATGACGTTTTATTAATTAGTGAGGCCTTTAAAACAACCTGCTATGCAAGCTTCTAAGCACCTCTACCTTTTCTTCTGTTTTTACCAATACAGACATATTGTGGTCGCTGCCTCCGTATGATATCATCCTTACAGGCACATGTTTAATGGCTTCCAGCACACGGGCTGCATAACCATGCTTTTCGGCACCAAAATCGCCCACTACACAAATAATAGTGTGGTTAACATCAATCTCTACCGAGCCAAATTTACCTAATTCGGCGGTAATCTCGCCCAGGTAAGTGGTATCATCAATAGTTAACGATACGGCAACCTCTGATGTAGTGATCATATCTATAGATGTGCGGTAACGCTCAAAAACCTCAAACACGCGGCGTAAAAAGCCATGCGCAAGCAACATACGGCTGCTTTGGATCTTGATAGCGGTAATGCCATCCTTAGCCGCGATAGATTTTATCTTATCCTTTTCGCTGGTATTGGTGATTAATGTACCTGCAGCCTGCGGATCCATCGTATTCAGCAAACGTACCGGGATCTTATACTTTTGCGCCGGGAACACACTTTGCGGGTGCAATATTTTTGCACCAAAATAAGCCAGTTCGGCGGCCTCATCAAACGATAGCTGGGCTATAGGTTTGGTATTATTAACAATGCGCGGGTCGTTGTTGTGCATGCCGTCAATATCGGTCCATATCTGCACCTCTTCGCTGCGGATGCCCGCCCCTATTAATGATGCGGTGTAATCGCTACCACCGCGGCGCAGGTTATCTATCTCGCCAAAGGCATTACGGCAAATAAAACCCTGGGTGATGAATAGGTTAACGCCCGGGTGCTTATCCAGCAGTGGGGTAAGCTCGGCAGTAATATGGTCAACAATGGGTTCGTTATCCTCGTCTGTTTTCATAAAATCCAGGGCGGGTAATAAAACCGATGTTATGCCAATCTCTTTCAGGTAAATATGATATAGCGTGGTAGAAAGTAATTCGCCCTGCGCTAAAATAATTTTATCTTCTATGGGGGTAAATAAGTCGTTAGCAAAACTGCTTAACAGCTTAAAGTGATAATCAATCACTTCTTTACCTTGCGCTAAGGTATCCGGTTGCTTTAAAAGTTCCTTTATTACGGTTTCGTACTTATTCTTTAATGCAGCAATTAAGGTTGCCGCCTTTACCTTATCATTTACAAGGTATGCCTGGCCAATTTCTACTAAATTATTGGTAGTGCCAGACATGGCCGACAGTACTACAATCTGCCTTTCCTGAGGGTTAATTATGTCCAGTAGCTTCTGCATACGGGAGGCACTTCCTACCGATGTTCCGCCGAATTTTAAAACTTTCATTATTTGTTTCGGTTTACCATAAAACATTAATATTCTTGTATGAATATTGAGGCGCTAAAAATAGGATTTTAAACCACTTATATCTAAAATGAGCAAAATAAAATTTGGAACTGATGGCTGGAGAGCGATCATTGCCGACGACTTTACCGTAGAGAACGTAAAACGTGTTGCCTATGCAACCGCATTGTGGCTAAAACAAAACTTTGAAAACCCAAGTGCGCTTGTAGGCTGCGACCCAAGGTTTGCAGGCCCGCTATTTGCAGATACCACTACAGCTGTACTGGCATCACAAGGCGTTAAGGTTTTCCGTGCCGAAAACACCTTTGTATCAACACCTATGATATCATTAGGTACCGTACGTTTAAAAACATCTGCAGGCATTATTATTACTGCCAGCCATAACCCGCCTGCTTATAACGGATATAAGATAAAAGCATATTATGGTGGCCCGGCTACACCTGATGATATCGAAAAAGTAGAATCGCAGATACCTGATACGCTTACCCTTGAGCTAAAAACCGTTACAGATTATGTTACCGAAGGGTTAGTAGAATACGTAGACCTGGAAGATATGTATGTAGAGCATGCTGAAGCCAGCTTTGATATCCCTGCCATTCGCGATAGCGGTTTACAGTGGGCTTATGATGCCATGTATGGTGCAGGCCAAAACGTAATGCGCCGCCTGTTTCCGGATATTACTTTTCTGCATGCCGATTATAACCCAAGTTTTGACGGCCAGGCGCCCGAGCCTATCCAGCGTAACCTGCAGGAGTTTGAGCAACTGATCAAACTATCTGAAGGCGAAATCGCATCTGGCTTGGTTACCGATGGCGATGCCGATCGTATTGGTTTATATGATGGCGACGGTAACTTTGTAGATTCGCACCACATTTTGTTGCTGCTTATCCATTATATGCACAAAGTAAAAGGCGAAACCGGCGAGGTATACTCTACCTTCTCGTGCACCAGCAAAATTCAAAAACTTTGTGATGCTTACGGACTAAATAACACGGTTACCAAAATTGGCTTCAAATACATTTGCGACCTGATCGTAAACAGCGGCAAACCATTTATGGTGGGTGGCGAAGAGTCCGGCGGTATTGCGGTTAACGGCCACATCCCTGAGCGCGACGGTGTTTGGATAGGTTTAATGATATGGGAGTTTATGGCCAAAAGCGGCCGCAGCTTAAAAGACCTGGTACAGGAAATTTATGATGTGGTAGGTAAATTTGCGGTAGAGCGTTATGACCTGCACGTTACCGAAGAAAAGAAACAAGCCATCATCAGCAGCTGCAAAAGTGGCATCAGCGCATTTGGTAACTTAAAAGTTGCCCATACCGAAGATCTGGATGGCTTTAAATTCTTTTTTGAAGATGAAACCTGGGTAATGATCCGCCCATCAGGTACCGAGCCTGTGCTGCGTGTATACGCCGAGGCACCAACTACCGCCGAGTCTTTCAAAATACTAGACATTGTTAAGGCTGACTTATTAAAATAATTAGATTTGGCACCTTTTTAAAAAGGTGTCAAAATTTAAATATAAAGGCTTGCTTCGGCAGGCCTTTTTTGTTAGCCTTCTCCTTTGCAGAGGGTTTGGGTGAGGCTGATTTTTTCCTAATTTCACGGTGATATATCACCTATTCCGCGCACTTATTATTAAACGCAGGTAATCATGGTAAAAACAGTTAACAGGGAACAATTACTGATGGAGCTTTATCAAAGCGCATTCCCGCCTGTGGCTAAATATGTGGCCAGGCTGGGTGGCTCGTTTGATGATGCTAAGGATGTTTTTCAGGATGCGCTGATCATCTATTACGAGAAAGCTGCCGCAGGGAGATTATCAGCCCAAAATGACAAGGCCTATCTATTAGGTATCGCCAAACACATTTGGTTCAAAAAATTCAGGGAGGATAACAACCACCTGCCCTTACACTATGATTTTTTGAATATAGCCGACGAAGCTAATGAACAGGTTTCATCCAACAAAGTACTGCACTATTTAGAAACCGCCGGTAAACGCTGCATGGAATTGCTAAGTGCCTTTTACTACCATAAAATGCCCATGAAAGATATTGCAGTGCTATTTGGCTATGCCGGTGAGCGATCTGTAACCGTACAGAAATACAAATGCCTGGAGAAAGTGCGCGATACCGTTAAAGAACAATCATTAAGCTATGCGGACTTCATTGAATAACCTAAAATTGGTGGACGACCACGTGCTTGGCCTAGCCACCCCGCAGGATAACTTGTTGCTGGAGGCAAAATTAATATTGAATCCGGCGCTTTCTGATGACATTTATTGGCACAAACACACCTTAACACTTGTACAGCAATATGGCCGTAAACAATTACGTGCCGATATAGCGGCAGTACACAACCAGCTTTTTACCAGGCCCGAACATTTAAGTTTTCGCCAAAGCATCCTACGTTTTTTTAAACGCTAACCTTTAAATTTCTTAAAAAATGAACAACAACGAGTTCCGCAAATATGCGGTAGGGCATCGCCATGTCCAAAGTTTACATGTAGACAGGTTTGTGGCACAGGTAAATTACAATGCTTTAATAGGTATGACACCCGCCATTATGGAAGAGCGGCAGATGAACATCACCCAGATGGATGTATTCTCGCGCCTGATGATGGACCGTATCATTTTCTTGGGGACGGCAGTGGACGACCAGGTTGCCAATATCATACAGGCACAACTGCTTTTCCTGCAGTCTACTGATGCTAAAAAGGATATCCAGATCTATATCAATTCACCGGGCGGGTCGGTTTATGCCGGCTTGGGCATTTATGATACCATGCAATTTATCTCGCCTGATGTGGCAACGATATGTACCGGCATGGCAGCATCTATGGCGCAAGTATTACTTTGTGCAGGCGCTAAAGGTAAACGGGCTGCCCTGCCCCACTCGCGCATCATGATGCATCAGCCATCGGGCGGGGCGCAAGGTATGGCATCTGATATAGAAATTGCCGCCTTGCAGATCGCCAAAATGAAACAGGAACTTGCCGAGATCACCGCCAAACACACCGGGCAGGATTATGAAACCGTCTACCGCCTATCTGACCGCGACCACTGGATGATAGCTGCCGAAGCACAGGAATTTGGTATGATAGATGAGGTTTTGGGGTCGAGGGAGAAATAGGCATATGCAGATTTGACAACTTTATAAAAGTTGTCAAATCTAAATTTACCTAATTATTCACCACCACGTCTTTGCGAGGTACGAAGCAATCTCTTCAGATGCAAATCGGCATGCCAAGCCGGGAGATTGTTTCGCACCTCACAAAAACGAATTTAAACCCACCTACCAATTTCACTTAACAAATTATCACAATCGCTCATCTTTCTTCAAAAAACAATCGCTTACTTTGAGTTATCAGATCATTGCATAACTCATGAGAAAACTACTTACTGCTATTTTATTGCTTGCAAGCATCACATTTAAAACATCGGCACAAACTACAACCGATGCTAATTATACCGCGCTACAGCAAAAATTTGTCGATCTTAAATTTGGGATGTTCATCCACTTTAACATACCTACTTACAGGGACGCCGACTGGCCCGACCCGGAAACGCCTGCATCTGCATTTAACCCTACAAAACTAAACGCCGACCAATGGGCTAAAGCTGCCAAAAGCGCTAACATGACCTACGGTTGCTTAACCACCAAACACCACAGCGGCTTTTGTATATGGGATACCAAAACAACGGATTATAATGTGATGAACAGTCCGTTGAAGCGCGATGTGGTGAAAGAGTATGTAGATGCCTTCCGAAAGAACGATCTGAAAGTGATGCTTTATTACAGCATACTGGATACCCACCATAAATTACGCCCGCACCAGATCACCCCAAAACATTTTGAAATGGTAAAAGCGCAGTTAACCGAGCTACTAACCAAGTACGGTAAAATAGAAGCTATTATTATTGATGGGTGGGATGCGCCATGGTCGAGGATTAGCTACGATGATATTAATTTTGAGGATGTGTATCACCTGGTAAAATCTATCCAGCCGGAATGTGTACTAATGGACCTTAATGGTGCCAAGTACCCTGCCGAAGGTTTATTTTACAGTGATATTAAAACCTACGAAATGGGTGCAGGCCAGCGCCTGGCAAAAGATAAGAATGTAATGCCGGCACTGGCATGTTTGCCTTTGCAAAGCAGCTGGTTCTGGAAAACTAATTTCCCAACCACCCCGGTAAAAGACCCGGCTAAAATGGTTACCGAGCTAACCACCTTAAACAAAGCTGATTGTAATTACATTTTAAATGTTGCCCCAAACCGCGATGGCTTGTTTGATGATAATGCCCTGGCAGCCCTTAAAGAAATAGGAAAACTTTGGAAAAACGACGGACCTGCACCAAAACTGGCTGCAACCGGCGCGCCTATCATATCCAGCAACCTGGCTAAAAACAAACCGGCTAACTCCAGTTGGAGCGACGACATGAACATTATGGATTTTGCCAATGATGATGATTTTACTACCTCGTGGACATCTAACGCCGAGGTTAAGAGCCCATGGTACGAAATAGATTTTGGCCACGATACCGAATTTAATACCATTGCCATTACCGAAGCCAAACCAAACGTTACCGCCTACCATTTAGAATACCTGCAAAACGGCGTTTGGAAACCTATAGCAAAAGGTAACGATGCATCACGTGTGAAAATTCACCGCTTTAACCGCGTTTGGGGCACCAAAGTGCGCATGAGTATAGATAAGGCCGAAGCACCTGCCTCTATTGCAGAGTTTGGTGTTTATAACGAAAGAAGGTAAGGCAAATAACCTTAAATTAAAACGCGGAGTATCGCATCTCTACAAACCTTGTAGCGGCGCAATACTCCGCGTTTTTTGCTATAGGCAACGTAACAATTACACTATTAAAACCAATAATTAAAACCATAGCAGGCATATTACCGTTCATAACACATAATTTATCCAGAATTTTAATAAATGCCGGTCAGCAACAAATCCGTTCTTAAGTACTTCCTGATGTGTGCGCTTCTGATGTTTGCGGGGCCGGTTACCAAGGCCTATTCGATATTGGCGCACGAAGCTGTTATTGATGCTTCGTGGAAAGAGTCGCTGGTGCCATTGTTAAAACAAAAATATCCTGATGCTACACGCGAAGAACTATTGAAAGCGCATGCTTATGCGTATGGGGGCGCTATAGTGGCCGATATGGGTTACATGCCTTTCGGCAATGGTTTTTTTACCGATCTGGTACATTACGTACGCAGCGGTGATTTCGTAAATAATTTAATTTCCGACTCCCAAAACCTGGACGAATATGCCTTTGCGTTGGGTGCCCTATCTCATTACATGGCCGATAAATATGGGCACTCCATGTCTACCAATTTAAATGTGCCCATTGTTTATCCTAAGCTGCAAAAGAAATTTGGTAATGTAGTTACCTATCATGACGACCATACTTCGCACAGCCGCATGGAGTTTGCTTATGACGTATTACAGATAGGCCAAAATGGCTATACCTCAGCAGGATATCATGATTTTATTGGGTTTAACATAGCCGTGCCTGTATTAGAAAGAGCATTTTATAAAACCTATGGGCGCAAATTAAGTTCCATCTTCTCCAATATCAATTCATCCATAAACACCATGCGCTGGGGAGTGCGCAACCTGTTTCCAATACTTACAAAATCAGCCTATAAATCTAACCAGGCAGATATTAAGAAATTGAACCCGGGGATGACCGCCCGAAAATTTCAGTATAAAATGAGCAAACGTTCTTTTAACCTGGAGTTTGGCAAAGAGCGGCAGGAGTCTAAATTTTTTGCCCGTGTAGCAGTATTCTTTATCAAGATATTACCTAAGATAGGCCCGCTAAAAACATTAAAGTATAAATCGCCTACGGAAGAAGGGCAAAAGCTTTTTGCATTGAGCTTTGAGGCAATCTTAAAAAACTATAAAAATGCGTTAACCCAGGTGGGCAGCCAAACTTTAATACTCCCGGATATTGATTTTGATACCGGTAACCCTACCCGCTTGGGCGAGTACCCGCTGGCCGATAAAACCTATGCTAAATTATTAGAAGAATTGCAGGAGCAACAGTACAAAAATGTTACCCCGCAACTGCAAAAAAACATAATTGATTTTTATAATACGGCAGATACCACCCGCTTTGCATCAAAACACCCGGATAAATGGCAACAGCTAAATACCCGTCTTAAAGAAATAACGCAGTTCAAACCTATAAATCAGGAGGCTGTGCAACCGTTAGTACCGTCGGAATAGGTTTTTAAATGATTCGTAGGCGCTTAAGTGAGCAGATTCGTCAGTAAATTAGAAATTAAAAAACTGATAAGCTTGCCCGGCATCTTCTGCTACAATCGTGCTTACATATCCGGCCTGTAGCATAAAGCTGTTAAGCAGCCAGTTTTTATCCGAACCGGTAAGCGAGCCATCAAGTATATGTTCACCATCAAGTGCAGGAGTAAGGGGCAGGTGTTCGCCAAGGCCTTGTCCGGTAGCTTTTAGTATGGCTTCCTTGCGTGTCCAGAGCGTAAAAAAACGTTCTGTTGAGTTTTGTTGATTAATATACGCCCCCTCTTTTCTGCTAAAGTTATCCGTCAGGATATCCTGAAACAAAAATGCCTCATCTATATATTCCACATCGGCACCTACAGGCAACGTAGCTACAGCCAGCACTATCCAATCGCCGGCATGCGAAAGATTGTAATTAACTATTTGCCCATCGTTGTTAACTAAACGGGGCTTTTTATTGCCGGCTAAAACAAACTGTAGCTGCGCGGGCGGTGTATTAAGGTATTGCCCTAAAATAATGCGCTGTGCCCCCCGGCTGATAATAAAACGGTAAGTATCTTTCTGCTGGCGGTATTTACCGGCACGCAGGCTTTCGTCAGGGGTTAGCAGTGCTTCGTACTGTTCTAACCGTTTTATGTTTTGGCTGATGCTGATGCGCCATACGTGAACCTCGTTATTGCCCATAACAACTGCACCATTAACACTTTGCCAGTTTATAACATTTAAATACCGGTTTGTAATAACACCCAAAACTCGTTTAATAATTAATTTTATTAAGGCATTCCTGCAGTATGCGGGCAAACTCCTTGTCGTTAGGTTCTTTAAATAAAGTATTATGTTCGCCCGGTACATTATGGATGTTTACTCCTTTTAACGCATAAGGTTTCCAGCCCATGTAAACGTAATCATCCAGGTAAAACGAACGTGTTTCTGCACGGAACAATTCTATCTCGATATTATAAGGCAGTATCTTATAGTGTTTCTGCGCCTCGTTATTCATCTGATCTATTTTATGCGAGTAGCCAAAAAAGCCTGTTTGCTTTTGCTCTGTACCAAACTTAAGTTTCCACAACATCCTTACGGCACCACGTTCTAAAGCCTTGGCGCGGGTGGTTATGGTTTTGGTGAAACCATCTTTAAACAGCATGGCATGCCATATTTTACGGCCAAAGTACATACCCCGTTTTACATTTTTCACCAGCCATGGGTCGTAATGCGGGGTGCGGTAGGCATAAGTATCAAACATGGCCAGCATCCGTACCTCTTTGTTTAGTGCTTCCAGTTGCCTGGCCATTTCATATGCAATTATCCCCCCGAAAGAAAACCCTGCCAAAGCGTAAGGCCCGTCGGGGTTTTGTGCGCGTATGGCCGATATGTAATGCGCAGCAATATCTTCCATCCGGTTTAGTGGCTCATCAACCCCGTTTAAGCCCTTGGCCTGCATACCATAAACCGGCTGGTCGGCATCCATATGTTTAGCCAGGGTATTAAACAACAATACGTTTAAGCCGGCACCATGCACAATATAAATAGGTATTTTATTGCCCTTGGGCTTAATAGGCACCAAAGAATCCCAGGTGATGGATTTGCCATCCATCTCCAGCATCAACGACAGCTTTTCTACCGTAGAATTTTCAAACAAAATAGCCAGTGGCAGGCGTTTGCCGGTCTCCTGCTCTATACGGGCCATCACCTTTACCGCTATCAGCGAGTGGCCGCCCAGCTCAAAAAAGTTATCGCGGATACCAACCTGCTCAACACCAAGCAATTCTACCCACATATCGCTCAGCATCTTCTCTACATCTGTGCGCGGCGCAACATACGTTACCGTATCTGCCGCTGTAATATCGCGGGCAGCCAAAGCCTTTTTATCTACCTTGCCGTTCGGTGTCATTGGCATGGTATCAATTACCATAAAGTTATCAGGCACCATATAATCAGGCACCGAATTGCGCAAATTATTGCGCCATTGCTGTATCGGCTCGTTATGGTCATCGGCCTGTGGAAAACCATCTTTAAGGATGATGTAAGCCACTAACTTATCTACACCATTGTTATCTGCACGGGCAATAACCACGGCTTGTTTTATAGCATCCTCTTTAGCCAGGTTAAATTCTATCTCGCCGGTTTCTATCCTATAGCCCCTTATTTTCACCTGCGCATCAATACGCGACAGATACATCAAATTACCATCGGGCAAGAAAGTACCCAGGTCGCCGGTGCGGTACATTTTCGCCCCTGGTTCGTCCGAAAACGGATCTGAAACGAACTTTTCCGCCGTTAGTTCGGGCTGATTCAGGTAGCCGTAGGCAATACCCTCGCCACCGATATAGATCTCGCCGGCAACACCCGCAATCAGTGGATTTTGGTACTGATCCAGGATATAGATCTGTGTATTATCTATCGGTTTACCAATGCTGACAAAACCATCTTCGGTGGTAATCTCTTTCAGGGTCGACCAAATGGTAGTTTCTGTTGGGCCATAAACATTCCATAACGAAGTGGCCTTGTCCAGTATGCGTTGCGCCAGGTCCATCGGCAGGGCCTCACCACCGCAAATAACTTTAACACGCTCTTTATCCCACCCTGCTTCCAGCATAATGCGCCAGGTGTATGGCGTGGCCTGCATTACGGTAATTTTATCTTTTTTAATGATATCCAGCAGGGCATTACCATCCTTGGCGGTAGCAGCATCGGCCAGTACAATTTGGGCACCGGTTATTAACGGAAGCCAAAGCTCCAGCCCGGCAATATCAAAGCTGATGGTGGTTACGGCAAGCAGTTTATCCTCGCGGATTAGGCCGGGCTGCTTTTGCATGCTATACAAAAAGTTAACCACGTTGTGGTGCTTTATCTGCACCCCTTTTGGTTGCCCGGTAGAGCCTGAAGTATATAATATATAGATCAGGTCCTCGCCCCTTACAGCAACATCCGGATCGGTAGTTGGGTAGTTTTTGATGCTTGCCCAAATATCATCCAGGATGATCTCTTTGGCGTTGGATACATATTGCCCCTTATAGGCTGATGACGTAAGCAATACCACCGCAGCCGAATCCTCCAACATGTAATTGATACGGTTGATAGGGAATATCGGGTCCAGCGGAATGTAGGTGGCGCCTGCCTTAATAATAGCCAATAGGGCAATCACCAATTCGGCCGACCTATCCAGCGAAATGGCAACTTTGTCATTAGGTTTTACCCCATTCTCAATCAGCACGGCTGCCAGTTGGTTAGCCTTTTGGTTAAGCTGCTTATAGGTAAAATTCTGGTTCTGGAATTTAAGGGCGATGTTGTTTGGGTATAGTTCTGCTGTTTCGCTGATGATCTGGTTAAGCGGTTTTTCCTTCGGATAATCAACCTTGGTATCGTTCCATTTGTTTAGCTGCTCCCGTATTTCGGCAGCGTTCATCACTTCCAATTTACCAATAGGCATATCAGGTGTTTTTACGATCTGGCGCAGCAGGTGCTCCATCTCATCCATGTAACGGATGATGGTAGCCGGTTCAAACAACAAGGAATTGTATGACCACTCGAAGGTAAGCGTACCTTTATGATCTGTGATATTCAGGAAGATCTCAAAGGTTTCGTACTCGCGCGGGTTGTTAATATAACGATGTTTAAGGTTATAAAAACTTATCCCATCATCCATGCCTATATCGATATTGAATATAACAGGTACCAGCGGCAAGCGGGTAGCATCCCTGGGTATATTCAGCTTTTTAAGCAGGCTGCCAAAGGTGTATTGCTGATGGTCGTAAGCATCAAGTACCAGGCCTTTGCGCTCTTTTAAATACGCCACGAATGATTGATCGCCTTTGGGGAAACTGCGCAAAGGCAGCAGGTTAACGCAATGCCCAACCAAACCAAAGTTACCTGTGGCAGACTGTCCTGCGGCAGGCAAGCCTATTATAATTTCTTCCTGCCCGGTTAACTGGTGCAAAAACACCTCGAAGGCTGCCATAATGGTGGTTACAAAACTACTGCCTGCTTTACGGGCAACCATTTTTAATTCGCTAACCAGTTGGTTATCCAGGCTATAATCGGCGCGGTTGCTTTTGTAAGTACGCGGCGATGGCCTTGGGTTATCTGTAGGTACATCCAACAGGTGATTGCTACCTTTAAACTGGTCTATCCAGTATTGTTCTGTTTGTTTATGTGCTGCCGTGTACGATTCTTTTATTTCGGCTACGGCGTACTCACTAAACTGCGGCGCCGGGGGCAGTTTGGGTATTTGTTGCTGGGCAAAAGCCGAGTAAAGTTTACTCAGATCTTGCATAATTATCCCCACAGACCAGCCATCGCAAACGATATGGTGCATCAGCATCACAATGTGATGCTCATCATAATTTAGCTTTAGTATGGCTACTTTAAAAAGCGGGCCGTTTACCAGATCAAGCGGGGTGATGGCCAACTGGCGGTTGTAATTTTTAATGAACAACTTATTCTGCTCATCATCCTGTGCAGACAGGTCATGGTAATCTACATAAACTTTGGGGTTATCGTAAACTATAATATGGGCACCATCGGCGCTAAAAACCGTGCGCAATGCCTCGTGCCTATTGATCAAGGCCTGCACAGCCTGCATCATGGCATCTTTATCAAAAGCGCCTGTAAGTACGATAGTTGCGCAGTCGTTATATGCGCAACTGGCATCATTACCCCCTATCAGGCAGGATGTCCAGATCTCTATCTGCGGCTCGGTGGCCGGCGCAACCAATAAAATCTCTGGTCCTGCGAATGGGTCAAATTCGTTGGTACTAACAAGAGGTGTATGGGTAAAAGTCTGATCCAAATTACTTACCGTTTATGTTTATCTGTGTGTATTTACCCGGGTTGCCTTCGTCTTTTACAAACCATGCCGGGTTGCCGTCTTTATCTCGGCCAAGCCTGGCACCCGCTACAGGCGGATGGCTTGCGCTGGTGATAGACGGAGCATCCGGGGTAGCTAATGATACAACCGGCGTGCCAGTTTGTGCCTTAAAAAATCCGGCCGCTATCATATCGGCAATGCTATCGTTAAATGCAGCTATCATGGTATCCACATCAGCCTCGGTGTGGGCATCTGTCATAAAGCATGGGAAACCATCCAATACGTGTATACCCCTTAACCTCATCAGCGTAAATAACAATTCGCTGTAAGGGATCTCTTCCAGGAATTTTAAGCGCCACAGCGATGCATAGCCTACCAGCGTTAACGGCAGGTTATGTTTTTTACAGGTTGCATCCATACCATCCTTTAAGCGTGTTGCCAGGGCGGTAAGTTTTTCCTGCAGGGCCGGGCCGCGTTCTTTCATATATTGCAAAGATGCCATACAGGCTGCCAGGGCCAGCGGGTGGCGCACAAATGTACCGGCAAAGTAAGTTACCCCTACTTCGGGTACAGATCCATCGCCATACTCCCAAAAACCGCCATCCAGCGCATCCATATATTCGGCTTTCCCACAAATAGCGCCCACCGGCATACCACCGCCAATAACCTTACCGTAAGTACCTAAATCGGCCTTTACCCCAAACAGAGCCTGTGTACCGCCCGGGTGGAAACGGAAACCGCTGATCACTTCATCAAATACCAAACACACTTTGGCATCTTCGGTAACGGTTCTTAATTTTTTCAGGAACTCGATAGGCTGAAACTCCGGCCTGCGGCTTTGCACCGGCTCTACCAACACGGCAGCAATTTCGCCTGCACGTTCTTTGATGATACGCAGGGCCTCATCTGTACCGTAGTCCAGTATCAGCATGTTCTGCACGTTATCAGAAAGGATGCCGGATGCAGCAGGAACCGTTTTTAATTTTTTGGTACCACGCACAATAACCTCATCCATAATACCATGGTATGACCCACTAAACGCTACAATTAAAGGGCGACCGGTAACTGTACGCGCCACACGCATAGCGCCTAATACCGCTTCAGATCCTGTGTTACATAAAGCAGCGCGGTCGTGCTGCGTAAATTCGCACATCAGCTTACAAACATGGCCTGCCAGTTCGTGCTGGGGGCCAATTTCGTAACCCAATTCCATTTGGGCCAAAACGGCTTGCTTTAAAACATCAGGCTGGTAACCCAGCATGTTAGAGCCAAAGCCGTTTAGGGCGTCAATGTATTCGTTGCCATCTACATCCCACAGGCGGCTGCCTTTAGATCTGTTGATGACTATGGGATAAACCACTTCTTTGGTTAACGGCCTAAAACCGCTTACCACACGCGGATCGGCCATATACGGGCGATGCTGCTGGGTTTGTTCTTTACTCTTCTTCGTTTTTTCGTTATACTTTTTGGTCAGATCGGCCAGGAAAGCCATTTGCTTATCATCCAACTCCTGCACTTTGCGCTCTATACGCGCAGTTGCACCAAATGGCTTTTTGATCTCTACCATCTCCTCCGGCGTAATATCCGGCTCCTGGTCTAAAGCAGGCGGTGCAACAGACTCGCCCTTTAATTGCGATTGCGGTACGCCATTAGCATAAGGCTGTGGTTGCGCTACTGGTGCGCCACCCTGTAAATGCGAGATCTGGCTGGCTAATAACTGTAACTGCTGACTGATCATGCTCAGTGCCATATCATTGCCACCTATTGGGGCAAAAGGCATACCGGGCATAGCAACCGGCTGGGCAGGTGCTGTATGGTTGTAAACCGCTTGTGGTGCAGGTTGTTGTACAGGTGCTGCTGCTACAGGTTCAAAAACACCGGCAGGCAGGCTCTTGTCCAGGAAATCGGCCAGCAGGTTGATGGAGTTGTATTCTTCAAACAATTTCCTGAAAGTAACAGGCACGTTAAAGGTTTTCTTAAGATTAGTTGCTATTTGGGTTAACAGTAACGAATCGAACCCTATTTCAGGGAAACTTATATCCGCAGAATTGTTATCAATTTCGATGCCCGATGCATCTTCAAATATCTCCTGTAGCTTATTGGCCAGCAAATCTTTTCTCATTATATTATTTTGTCTCAGCGTTTCTTCTGTATTTGTTTGTGGTGCATCCGGCACTATTTCCTCCGGCTGGTAATTTACCGTTCCGGTTTGGTTGTAGGCAACGGGCTCTACCCAATATTTTTTGTGATCGAATGCATAAGCAGGCAGATCGAGCCTTTTACGCCCGCCACCATAAAAAGTTTTCCAGTTTAATTCTATCCCGTTTAACCATAACTGCCCCACAGCTTTTATAACCGATTGATATTCAGTTTGGTTATTGGCCATATCTATACCGGCTACGGTAGCTACCGGGTTTTCGGCAGTTTGCTGTGCAGTAAGCGTAGCCAGTGTGCGGCCCGGGCCAACTTCTAAATAAAGGCGGCCGGTTTCTTCTGCCAGGGTATCAATCGCATCTGCAAAGCGTACGGTTTTACGCAGGTGCGATGCCCAGTAAGCAGGGTCGGTAGCCTCTGCTGCGCTAAGCCACTTACCTGTTGCGGTAGATACAATGGGTTTAACTGGTGCGTTAAGTTTTACCGTTTTTACGATAGATTCAAAAGGGGCTACAATATCATCCATCATAGCCGAGTGGAAGGCGTGGCTGGTTTGCAATAACCTGCCGGGGAGGCCTTTCTTTTCCAGCACCTTTATAAAATCGGCTACGGCGGCCTGCTCGCCTGCTACTACAGATAGCTTGTTGCTGTTGATGACCGCTATGGATAAATTAGCAGGCAGTATTTTTTCTAAATCAGCAGCATCCATCCGTACGGATAGCATATCGCCTTCGGCTACTTCGCTAACTAATCTGGCGCGTTCGGTTATCAGCTTTAAGGCATCGGGCAAAGTAAATATCCCGGCAAAATGCGCTGCCACAAATTCACCAATGCTATGCCCCATAAATACGGTTGGCTCTATCCCCCAGCTCATCCACAGCTTAGCCATGGCATAAGAGGTAATAAATATGGCAGGCTGGGTATAAAAAGTATTTGTTAGTTTATCAGTCGCTGCTGTAGATTCATCCGCATAAATAACGCTCAATAAGTCTGCGTGCCCTGTGCCTTGTAAAAGCGCTAAACATTCATCAACCGCGGATTTAAAAACGGGCTCCTGCGCATAAAGGTCGCGCCCCATGTTTAGGTATTGCGCGCCTTGCCCCGGGAACATAAATACCACCTCGGCAGCGTTCTCTTTTAAGGTTTTTGAATTGGATGGATCGCGCTTAAATTTAGTAAGCTTCTCCATCAGGTCGGCCCGGTCTGTAGCCAGTATAAAGTTACGTTCTTTAAAACCGGCCCGTGTGGTTTGCAGGGTATAAGCCACATTGGCTATGTCAACATCCTCGTTATCATGCAGGTAATAGTACAACCTATCTGCCCATTTAGAAGCACTGGTAGCTGTTTTGGCCGACCAGTTTATTAAACTTACCGGGCGGCTTTCACTTGTCGGTTGCTCTGCTTGCACATACTCTTCCAGTACAATGTGCACATTAGTACCACCCACACCAAAAGAGCTTACCCCTGCCCTGCGTTTACTTTCGCTTTGCCAATTGGTAAGCTTAGTATTTACAAAAAACGGACTGTCCTCAAAATCGATATTAGGGTTGGCTTTTGTAAAGTGCAGCGTTGCGGGGATCTGTTTATGATGCAGGGCCAGCGTAGCTTTAATAAAGCCCGCTACACCTGCCGCAGCCACCAAATGGCCCATGTTACTTTTGATAGAACCCAGGGCGCAATACTGGTTTTTATCCTGCTTGCCAAAGGCCAGGTTTAGGCCTTCAATTTCTATCGGGTCGCCTAAGGATGTGGCTGTACCATGGGCCTCTACATAAGTTATGGTTGCCGGGTCTATATCCGCATCGGCAATGGCCATGGCAATAGCGCCCGCCTGCCCTGTTGCGCTTGGTGCGGTAAAGCTCCCCTTGCCGCCGCCATCGTTATTTAAACCAACGCCTTTTAATACTGCATAAATAGTATCGCCATCGCGCTCGGCATCTTCCAGGCTTTTTAAAACCACTATACCGGCACCATCGCTAAATACAGTACCATCGGCTTCGGCATCAAACGATCGGCAATGCCCGTCGGCACTTAGCATGGTGCCCTGCTGGTACAAATGCCCGCTTTTTATGGGCGTGCTAATTGATGCCCCACCGGCCAGGGCTACAGTACATTGCCCGTTACGGATGCTATCTGCCGCCTGGGCTATAGCCAGTAATGAGGTGGAGCATGCCGAGTGCACGCTTACTGCCGGGCCTGTTAAGTTAAGCTCGTAAGCGGTACGTGTGGCTATATAATCTTTTTCGTTAACGGTGGCTGTTAAAAAACGGCCCACGTTCTCTATTTTATCTGTGTTAGAGATGACGTTATTGATATAATAGGTGTTATTACCCACCCCGGCAAAAACGCCTACCGGGCCACCGTATTTACCGGGCAGGTGGCCGGTAGTTTCCAGTGCTTCCCAGGTTAATTCTAAGAATACCCGGTGCTGCGGGTCCATTAATTCGGCCACCTTAGGGTTAATACCAAAAAACGCAGCATCAAAACCATCAGCACCTTCTACAATACCACGGGCTTTAACATAATTGGGGGCATTTTTCACCTGTAAAGGGATACTTTTATCCAACTCCTCATCTGTAAAAAACGACGTGGTTTCTCGGCCTTCTGTCAGCACTTCCCAAAGCTGCGCAATGGTATCTGCCCCCGGGAAACGGGCGGCCATGCCGATTACGGCTATATCGTTATGCTGCTTATCTCTGTTAGGTTTAGCGGCGGTAATTTTAGCTACCGCTTTACTGCCATCAATGTACGATGCTATGCCGTTTACCGTGGGGTACTGGTATAGCTTGGTAATGGGCAAGGTGTAATTAAACTGCTTTTTTAAAGCCGCTACGGTTTTTAGTGCCAGGATGGAGTTACCACCCAGTTCAAAAAAGTTATCGTAAGCGCCTACCTTATCTAAGGTTAAAAGCTCGGCCCAATATTGGGCAATGCGTTTTTCTGTAGGGTTTGCCGGCGCTTTATATAATACCGAAAGCTCGGGCCGTTGCATAGACGGTGCCGGCAGGGCATTACGGTCTATTTTGCCGCTGGTGGTTTCCTTAAAGCTATCTACCCAAACAAAGGCAGAGGGAATCATATATTCGGGCAGTTTTTGCTCTAAACTATCGCGCAGGTGAGAGATATCTTTTTTGTCGCCCGATGCGATCATATAAGCTACCAAACGTTTTTGGCCGGGTACATCCTCGCGGGCAATCACAACAGATTGCTGGATGCCATTTAACTGGTTCAGTAAAACCTCTATCTCCCCTATCTCTACCCGGTTACCGCGGATCTTTACCTGGGTATCTTTACGGCCAAGGTATGCTATATTACCATCGGGCAGGTAATAGCCCAGGTCGCCGCTGCGGTAAACCATTACGGTGTCGCCCTGTGCGTTAGTGCAGGCTACAAATTTCTCCGCTGTAAGATCTGGTCGGTTCAGGTAACCTTCCGCCAGGCTAATGCCGCTGATGCAAAGCTCTCCCTGTTCGCCGGCAGGCACTTCTTTTAGATCTTCATCCATTATGGTTATAAAAACCTCATCAATAGGTTTACCTATATTGGGCAGCAATGGCCAGGTATCCGGCGGGCCATCCATTTTAAGTGCTGTGCTGCATACGCTGGCCTCGGTTGGGCCATACATGTTGTAAAAAATGCAGCCGGGCAATGCCTTAAAAAAGCGCAATATCTGCGGTGTTATCTTCAACTGTTCGCCGGCGCTTATGATGTCTTTTAGTGATGATGGGAAATACTGCTCGGCATCGGCAGTTTCTGTAAGATATTGTAAGGCAACAAAGGTTATAATAATACGGTTAACCTGTTGCTCATCTATATATTTTAAAAGTTTCAGGGGGTCTATCCGCACTTCGTCCTGTACCAAAACCATGGTACCGCCGGTACAAAGCGTACAAAATATCTCCATCACCGATGCATCAAATATTAGCGGAGAAAATTGCAGGGTGCGGTGCCCAACGCCCAGATAAGGGGTTATACGCTGGTTCCACTTAATAAGGTTTATAGGACCATCGTGGCCTATACAAACACCTTTGGGTTTACCTGTGGAGCCCGATGTATAAATAATATAGGCTACACGGGTTTTAGCCACCTGTTCGGGCACTATTGCTTCGGCAACCGGTTCATCAGAAACTATTACGTTTTTTATGATACCTGTAAATACGGCTTTATCTTTTGCGGTTGCCAATATGGTATCCATGCCACAATCGGCAACAATATCCTGCAAGCGCTCTGCCGGGAAGGCTGGGTCTAACGGTAAATAAGCCTTCCCAGCTTTTAAAATAGCAAAAAGGCTAACCATTGTGGCTATTGAGCGTGTGGCACTCACGCCAATAACAAGCGACTGCGGTGAGGTAGCAGCAATAACTATGGCCAATTCATCTGCCCTGGCATTGAATTCAGCGTAGGTAATTTTATCATCGCCAAACTGCACCGCTGTAACTGCCGGATTTTGAAGCGCCTGCTGCTCAAATAAATGATGAATTAATACATCACCTGCCGAAGCATGCTCATACCTATTATCTGTAAGAATATTCATTAAGCTACGTAAATTGGTTTATCTGTACTGCTAAACAGGTTATGCTGTTTATGCCGGTATAAAATCGGGCATTAAAATAAAACTAAATTGTTTGGGTTAATAACAATGTGGCGTAATTCATTTAACTTTCATTTTATCCTTAAGGGTAAAATAAACAGTCTAATCATGATTGTTCTAAAACCATTCGCATTAAATATTTTTCCTTTGTACGAAAAAAATGGGTATCGGTTACTTCAATTATATCTGTACCGTTTGATAATCTTGACAGAAAGTGGGATATCTGCCGCTTTAAGACATTAGTAGTAATTTCTTGTAGCCTCATAAGGTTTGGTTATATATTTTACCAAATTAAGAATATTATACTCACTAATCAATATAAATTTGAATTCACGTTATAACATTTAACTGTCTTTAACCGTATCAGTACAACTAATGGTTGTGACACTTAAGCCCATATCTAACTAATAATATTATTGATGCCTTACCTATTACCAAGTGTAAACCGATTAATAAAATTCTGTTTACTGATTTTATTATTTGCTGTTAACCCCTGCTTTGCCCAAATAACCAAAGTAAACGAGTTACAAGCTAAGCTTAAAGGCACTATGCCGGATACTGCCCGTTTAACACTGCTTAAAAAATTATCTACGGCTTACTCCGCTGTTGATCCGGAAAAGAAGTTTTATTATGCCATGGTTTATCAAACGCTGGCTAAAAAACTAAACAACCACGAGGCGGTGGCCGATGCTTACGTGCAAATGGGCGTATCTTACGGTATCCGCAGTAAGATAGATACCGCCCTTACCTATTTTAACCTGGGGTACAACTATGCCAAAACACATGGCATTAAAATAACCGAGGCACGGGCACTGGCCAACATTGGCTTTGCTTATAACAGGCTAGGCGATTACCGCGAGGCCATTAACGATTATTTTAAAGCCCTGGCCATTTACAAAGACATCAAATTTGAACTGGGCACTAACCAGTGCTATACCAACATCGGCTCCATTTATTATGATATGGATAAAACCGATATTGCCCGTACCTATTTTATTCAGTCGTTAAACGGTTACACCAAAAGCAAAAACGATATGGGTATAGCAGCTGCCCTATTTTCGGTTGGTAATTGTTACCTGGCCAATAAAGAGAGCGACAAAGCCATTTCTTATTATACTAAAAGCTTACAAATGCGCCAAAAAATGGGCGACCTTAATGGCATTAGCCTGGCCCGTATGGGTTTGGGCAGGGCTTATACGCAGCAAAAAAAATATGCCCAGGCAATAACTAATTTAGATAGTGCTTTAAAAAACATCCGCACCCTGGGCGATAAATATATTGAAGCCAACGTGCTTAACTCATTTGCCGACGCCTACAATGGTAGCAATAACTACGATAAGGCAATAGATTACGGTAAACAGGCGCTAAGCATAGCTCGTAACATAAAATCTAAAGGGGTAAGTTACGAAGCAATGGATAAACTGGTAACCGCTTATCATAAAAAGGGCGACCTGGAGAATGCCTTTAAATACCAAACCCAGTATGTACTTACCAAAGATAGCATACAGGAAGAGCGGATGCTAAAAGATATATCGCTGATTGAGATGAACCGGGTGCGCAGCGAAAATGCCGACCTGGAAAAAAGCAACCAGGAAATCGCCTCCCAAAACTCCGACTACCTGGTAAAAATAAATAAATACAGTACGGCAATTATTGCAACATCACTGATACTGGCATCGGCTATTGTGTTTTTGGGGATACTATATCGCCGCAACCAATCAAAACAGGCCACCAATAAATTACTGCTTAAACAAAAAGATGAGATAGCCCTTATCAACAACGAGTTGGCCATGCTTAACGAGGAGGTAATCACACAAATGGAATTATCTAACGCGCAAAACATTGAATTAGAACGCTTAAATAATATCAAAAATAAATTCTTCTCTATCATATCGCATGATTTGCGCAGTCCGTTAAGTACACTGCAAACCTTACTGGCTGTTTACCGCCAGGGCGATATAGAAGAAAAAGAGCTGGGTGAGTTATTGGTTAAACTGGAAGATACTATATTAACCACGGGTAACTTTCTGGATAACTTGCTGGAGTGGTCTAAAAACCAGTTGGAAGGCATGACGGTTAACCCCGTAGATTTTAATGTGAGCGATAGCATAGACGAAAATATCCACCTGTTTAAAACTAAAATTGAGCTGAAACAATTAAAGGTAAACAATATGGCGGCTAAAAATATCACCGCCTTTGCCGACCGTGATATGATAGACCTGGTAATACGCAACCTGCTATCTAACAGTATTAAGTTTTGTAATACTGGCGACGAAATAACCCTTAACGCCGGGATAAAAAACAACCGGGCCGTTATCTATATAAAAGATACCGGCCCGGGCATCAGCCGGGAAGAAAGCGAAAAGTTATTTAGCCTGGAGCATACCCTAAGCACCGGCACACAAGGCGAAAAGGGTAACCACCTGGGGCTTATATTATGTAAAGATATGATTGTGCAAAACAACGGTACCATAGGTTTTGAAAGCCACCCCGGCCAAGGCACTACTTTTTGGTTTGATTTGCCTGTGGGCAAAGTTTCATAAAAAAGCCCTTTTGCATTTACAAAAGGGCTTTAAATTCAGGTAATGTAGCTGTTTATTTTATATCAGCCAGCGTCCATTTATCTTTCCATTCAATAACCATAGCGCCATTCTCAAATTTAATGGGCAGCCATATATAACGGCCGTCTATGGCATTTTTAGGGGTCCATTTATCTGCCATAAAAATAAAGGTATCTTTTTTACCTGCAACAGGTAAAATATGGGTGCTTTGGCCACCAAAGGTTATTTTGGCACCATCGCCGCGGCACGGGTTACCCTGGTAGGTCCACGGCCCCCAGATAGACGGGGAAGACAGCAGCCTTGCCGGGTTTGGCGCCCAGCCCGTTGTGCCCGATCCTATTAAATAATATACACCGTTATGTTTAAAAATTGCCGGGGCTTCTGTAGCCTGGTCGGGGTAAACCCTTACAAATTTACCGGTATGGCCGGTATAGGTATCATTCAGTTCGGCTATATGCAGGGTGGCGTTCTCTTCTGACGAAAAAATGTGATATGCCTTGCCCTCGTCATCTACAAAAACAGTCATATCCCGCGCCATTTGTCCGCCCGGCAAGTCGCGGCAAAAAAAGGTTTCGCTTTCGTTTTTCGTGTCTTTACAATTTAGTTGTTCGCTAACTGGTGTGCCTGCAGGATAATAAGGCATTATACCAGGGTTTGGCCGGTAACTTTTCACAAAATTGAACGGGCCGGTGGCCTTATCGCTTATCGCTAAACCTGTACGGGCTGCTTTGTAGCCCTGCCCCCTAAGCTCCAGGTGAAACCACATTACATATTTGCGGGTCTTTTTATTATAAACAACCTTCGGCCTTTCTAATATGCAGCCTTTGGCAATATCGCTGGTACTATCTTGTGATACCTTGAGTGCAATACCCTCGTCTTTCCAATTGTACAGATCGCGGGATGAATAGCAATGTACGCCAACCATAGCGCGGTTACCGGCATCCCCCTCTACCTTGTGCTCGCCGTACCAGTAGTAAACCCCCTTTTGGTAAAGTATGCCCCCGCCATGTGCGTTAATATGTACACCGTTATTATCCTTCCAGATGGCGCCCGGTTCAAAAGAGGTAAGTTTTACTTGCTGTGCCGATGCTATGTAGTTTACCATCAGCAATAAAAAAACAAATACAGGCGTAAAACCTGCCAAACGTTTATTAAGCATGCTTAAAAAATATATGGTTGTGTTTAATTAATTTTTAGCCTTGTTGCGGCCAGCTTCAATAAAAGATTTGATCTCTTTTACATCACTTTTAGAGAAACCGTGCGCCTCTATCTTATTACCACTGTGGTAAAACCTGATGGTAGAGTAACCGATAAGTGGCGTATCTATTTCCACAGCCGATATGCTATCGTAAGCAATGGTGGTAGATTCGCCGCTGAACAAGCCGGGGATGCGAATGGTAATGCCGTTATCTTCTGTAATGATCTCTGCCGGGAAAAGCTTGTTTCCTTCAGACAAGCGCGATGCTGTATATTTCATGGGGTATTACTGTATGTTGTAAAATAATGCTGCAATATTAAGCTATTGTGTAGCAAATGTGCAAGGCCTATTTATGTTACATGCAAAGGTTAATTACGTGATAGAAAACGTTTAAAGGCAACACTATCACCTTTAAAAACATCAAAATCTACCGTGTGGCCTATACCGTTAACGTGCCCGGTTTCTGAGTGTTGCCAAAACTTCCAGTTGGTGCCGCCGCTTACATTTAATTTTTCGCGGTTATAGTGTGCTATCCATAGCGGGTAATCATCAAAATAACCCGTCAGGTAATCGCGGTAAAAGCTGATGCCGGTATATATAATAGGCACTTCGCCAGTTTTATTTTCTACAAAAAGCAAAAAGTCTTTTAGTTCTTTACGCATGGCGGCAGGTGTTTTGCCATCCAGCCGCTCAACATCGGCCACAGGTGGCAGCCCGCCGTTTTCTATAGATGAGTTTTGCACAAAGAAACGCGCCTGCCACAGGCCACTTTTTTTAGGGCGAAAGAAGTGGTAAGCCCCGCATGGGATGCCCGCTTTTTTAGCCTCCTTCCAGTTACGCTTAAAGTAAGGGTCTACCGTTAACAAACCTTCGGTTGCTTTAATAAAGGCAAAGCGGATGCGCACACCATCATCCTCCATTTCCTTTACTTTTTGCCAGTCTATTTTACCTTGTGCGTAAGAAACATCAATACCATGGATCTCGAAATTAGCGGGTATCTTAATACCAAAACTTTTATAGGTGCGATAGCTGGCATCCACACCAATATCCCTCACCCAGCGCCAGCCGTAAGATGCTGTTTTAAGAATATAGCCATAATAAAATGGCGACAGCAGCAAAACCAGCGCAGCAAAGCCTATGTAATACTTTAAACGGGAAGGGGCTTTAGCTGCTTTTTTCTTCCGCGGGGCGGCTTTCCGTTTAACAGTTGTAGTTGTTTTTCTTTTTAAAGGAGCGGGTATTTTCTTTGGGGCAGGCACATACAAAAGTAATTATTTGCGTCATCCAGCGGTTGCCTTTAACCAGAAAAAACAATCCTGTTTGCCAGGATGTTATTTAATTATGAGTAAAAAGCATCAAACTATACCTAACGAACCCGAGGAAATGCCGGTTAAAAAAGACCAGCCGGAAATACAGCAACCCAACGACCCCAAAACACCCGAGATACCGCAGGAAAGCCCTGATGAGATACCCGACGAGTTGCCACCGCAACCAGAAAAATAATGCGCCATTATCAATACCTTGCAAAAAATAGTAGTTTCGTGTGTATTGATAAAAACCCTAAGATGAAATATAGTACCCTGCGCATATCCGGCTTTGTTTTGGTGGCTACCCTGTTATTATTTGCTGGCTGTACACCAAAGCCAACAAAAAAGATGGCTAAAAAAACCACCAAACAGTGGGACAATACCATCCCCGGTAGTTTTAGCCAGCAGGTAAGCATGAAACTGGATAGCAGCAAGGTAGATAGCTTTTTTGCCCATTATCCTGATCTGAAAACCTACGCCCCGCAGGTAAAAACCTTTTACCAGGCAAGGCAATATGCTTATGCCTGGTTTGAGAAAGGGCAAATTATAGAGCAGGCCAATAACCTGGCCAACCGGGTAATGAATTTAGAGAATGATGGTGTTTACAAAAGCATCCCCTACCAAAAGGGATTAGACTCGTTATTGCACGGGGAGGGTGTTAAAAATGCTCCTAAGCCCAATCTGGATTTGGAGCTAATGCTTACAGCCCAATACTTTGCTTTTGCACAAATGGTTTACCAGGGTGTTGGCCAGGATATAAGTAAAGCCAGCGGTTGGAACGTACCCCGTAAAAAAGTTAATTACGAGCAGTTTTTAGATAGCCTTGTTAAATCGCCGGCACACCAGGCTAACGAACCTGTTTACCGCCAATACGAATTGCTAAAAGGCTTCCTGAAAAAATACAGGCACTTAGAAAACACCGACGCCTGGGAGGCCATTAATACCAAAAAACTAAAGCAAGGCGATAGCACAGCTGCGGTATTGTTACTTAAAAAGCGCCTTTACAAATTGGAAGATTATACCGGCGACACAACAAGCAATATATTTAATGATAGTTTGGTTTTAGCTGTAAAACAGTTTCAGCAAAGAAACGGGTTAACTGCCACAGGTACCGCAGATGCCACTACCCTTACTGTATTAAACACCCCGCTAAAAAAACTAATCACTAAAATACTGGTAAATATAGAACGCAGCCGCTGGTTGCCGGTATCTATAAGCGGCCATTACCTGGCGGTAAACATCCCCGAATTTCAGCTGCATGTTTATAATGCCGATAGCCTGTTATGGAGCTGTAACGTGGTGGTTGGCAAAACCACTAACCCCACCACTATTTTCTCCGGCCAGGTTAAGTACGTGGTGTTTAGCCCCTATTGGAACGTACCACCAAGTATTGTAAAAAATGAGATATTAACAGGCATCAAAAGGAACCCGGATTATTTAAACGCCCACAATATGGAAATTACGGGCAAAGAGAACGGGTTGCCGGTAGTTAGGCAAAAACCGGGAGGCACTAACTCTTTGGGTTTGGTTAAATTCCTCTTTCCTAATAGTTATAATATTTATTTGCATGATACGCCTTCCAAATCATTATTTGGTGAAACATCTCGTGCCTTTAGCCATGGTTGTATCAGGGTGGGCAAACCAGCCAAGCTGGCCTCGTTCCTGCTGGCCGATAGCACCAAATGGAATAGCGATAAAATAAATGCCGCCATGCACGCCGGCAAAGAGCAATACATTACCTTAAAAAATAAGGTGCCTGTATTTTTGGCCTACTTTACCACATTTACAGACAGGGGCAATAAACTAAACTTCCGTAAGGACATTTATCAATTGGATGACCGACTGGCAGAAACACTGATAGCTAAAAAGTAAATTTACAATACAGCACGTTTTTACGAAAGCAGTTTAAAACTGCATGGAAAACTGCAGGCCCAAAGTGCCCTGGTTGTAGGATGGCAACAGTATCGAGCTGCTTTTGTATTCCTTTTTCAACTCGGCAGGTACATCGCGGTTAGTTTCTTTGTTGCGCCCGGCCTTAAACAAGCGGTTACGGATGTATGGATAAAGCAAATAAGCGGCCTTTGTTGATAGTATACCAAAACCCGCGCCGGCTACCACATCGCTAAACCAATGGTTTTGGTGATAGATACGAAAGACGCCCGTTGTAGTGGCAAATGCATAGCCAACTATGCCGTAATAAATAGATTTTTCGTTAAGTTCCTGGGCCATAAACTCGGCACCCAAAAAGGAGTTAGATGTATGACCCGACGGGAACGAAAAATGGTCGCTACCATTAGGGCGTAAACGATGCGTTACATTTTTTAAACCAAATACGGCCAGGTTCATCATCCCCTGTGCCATAACATAAATAAGTGTACGGTCTACAAATGTGTTTTTACCATGTACACCAACCAAATTGGCACCATACACAATAATTACAGGCGCATACTGAAAGTAATCTTCGTAATGGTTACGGGTGGCAAAGTAATGCTCGTTGGCTTCCCTGTAAACATAGCGGTCAAATTTACGCAGGGGCTCAAGCACAAGCGAAGACAAACCATAACCCACCAGTATGGCCGGTGGTATTAAGGCAGCACTTTTACTGCGCAGATGCTTAACAGTATCCGGCGCGGTAAAAAGATCTTTTTTTAATGTATCAACTATATTTAGTTTCTTGGTAGTATCTGCTACCTGGGCCTGGGCATTTATGCAAAAAAGGCAAAGTAAAATATAAACAGCGTTCTTCAAGATCAATAATTAGCGTTTGGTTTATTTATATGGTTTTATTTACACGCAAATGCTTTAACGGTTTATAGTTATGATATGTTTTATAGAGGTGTTCTTTTATCTACTTTATTAAGCTATAAGAGTTTACCTGCAATAAAAACTACACACATCAAACTGAATATAGGTTTATACGTTACGAGCATAAGATAAACATAAATATGGCGTCAGGTTTTTTTGCAATTTTAGATGATATAACCGCTTTAATGGATGATGTTGCCCTAACAACTAAACTTGCAACGCGCAAAACAGCAGGTATACTGGGCGATGACCTGGCTGTTAATGCAGAAAAAGCCACCGGCTTTTTAGCATCCAGAGAATTACCGGTTTTGTGGGCTATCACTAAAGGCTCGTTAATCAATAAGCTAATCATTGTACCGGTGGCTTTGTTATTAAACATATTTTTCCCGGCGGCCATTAAAGTAATTTTAGTTTTAGGCGGATTTTATCTGGCTTATGAAGGGGTAGAAAAAATTATCGAGTACTTTTTCCACCGGCCAAAAGCCGGCCATGAAGTAGTAGAAGAGCAAAAAGCGGATGATGCCGAAAAGGCCAAAGTAAAATCCGCCGTTACTACCGATTTTATCCTCTCTGCCGAGATCGTAATTATTGCCCTGGGCACAGTTTTAGAAGAAAGTTTAATGGTACAAATCATTACTGTATCGGCAGTAGCTATTTTAGCAACTATAGGCGTTTATGGCTTAGTTGCCCTAATTGTAAGGATGGATGATACGGGCCATAAATTGGTTAACTATAGCCAAAACAAAGGTTTTTTGGCGGTGATTGGCCGTATATTGGTTAAATTACTTCCGGTTATTATAAGGGTTTTAGCCGTTGTGGGTACCATTGCCCTCATCCTGGTGTCTGGCGGTATTTTTAACCACAACATAGAATACATACATAGTTTGTTCCCGGCAATACCGCTTATAATTAAAGAAGCTGCCATTGGTCTGGCTGCAGGGTTATTAGCGGCGGGAATTATAACAGGCGGTAAAAAGATGGTATCTATATTTAAACGATAGTACTCTTTTAAAATATTTTGCTGTATGTATAAGTTTGATGATATAGCTATTGCCATTTTAAAGCAATTGTTGCATATTTGCACCGCGAAAAAATCGCGATGGTCCCATAGCTCAGCTGGATAGAGCAACTGATTTCTAATCAGTAGGTCTCAGGTTCGAATCCTGATGGGATCACTTAAGGAAACACGCCACCAAGCGTGTTTCCTTTTTTTATAGCCATAAGAATCTCATAAGCAGACTATTAGAATGCAGCGAAAAGTGGTTCGACTTTTACAATTTTAATTTTATACCGTTTTTAAATTTGGTCTGTTTTTTTTGAATGGCGGAGGGTTTAAGCCCTATTTTTAAGGTTCGATTCCCACTTAAGGTATCAAGAGGCATTCTATCGTCAGGCTTCTTACTAAATTTAGCTACTTGATAGGGCAAAAATTAGCACCTTGTAAAAGAAACTAAAACACTTAGTCATTTCTGAAATTGATAGTCATTTATTTTTTTTTACAAACCATTGGTTATTAGTAATTTGTTTTATAACTTGCATATCAACCAAATCAATTATCATGAGTGAAAAAAGACTAAATTCTGCTCAATTCAAAAAATTGTTAATTGAGTATAACAGCCAAAATCCAGAAATATTAGAAAAAGAAGAATTCGAACACTGGTTAGACGATCATATACTTACTCGACATGATCTGGCGGATAAACTTCTGACCGAAGTTCAAAAAGAATTAAAGGAACTTTCCAAGGCACTGCCAAGTAAAGGTAAAGACTTGGAACTGGCTATTAAGAAAATTGAAGACGCAGCAATATATATGACGCATGGTGCCGCTGGTTACAATAAAGCTGCTACAGGCAAATTAGTCCTTCTTAAGAGATAATATCAGTTCTTACGTGCAAAAATTTAAAAGGGCCAAAAGTATATACTTTTACTTTGAGGCAGGGGATTGTATTGTATGTAATTTTTTGACAAGAAATTTTTTTACTTGCAATTCCACAGCTATAGATATTCTGCGTAGTTCAGAAAAATATAATACTCTTGAATTTTATCTGGAATTATTACCGGATTTCTCAAGGAGTTCTATAACAAATCAACTAATTAATCTGATTGGCGTAGGTGCATTAGTTGTTGAAGGAACAGCTGGGGCGTTAATAGACGAAGAATATGAAGATACTTGGGAATGGCATATATCTTCGGCGGCATTTCATTTTGGAATGAAAGACGGGCACTTTATACCAACGGAAGATGCAATAGCACTACAAGAGGCTCGAACAAAATTTGACCCCTCTCCTAAGTTATTTTCAACTAATGAAAATTACTCACAAATAGTCGATTTACCGCTGCCAAATTTTGACGACAATGTTTTTAAAATAATGTCTGAAAGACGGACACATAGAAGTTTTAAAAATAAATCAATAACCATTAATGAATTATCATCATGCCTATTTTCGGGACTGGGGATAACAGGCTTTTATGAAAACCCTAATATTTGCGACTTGCCCATTAAATGGACGCCTTCGGGGGGAGCAAGAAATCCATACGAAGCTTATGTATATTCCTTAAACGTTGATGGGCTAAATAATGGGATTTTTCATTATTCCGCTTATGAAAATTCACTTGGTTTTATACAACAACAGAAGAAATTACCGCCGCCATCGTTGTTGTTAGGGAATCAAGATTGGGCGAATGGCGCGGCTGCTATCGTGATTTTGGTCGCGAATTTTGAAAGAACAATGTGGAAATATCCCGATTGCAATGCCTATCGGGTAGTATTGATAGAAGCTGGACATATTGGCCAAAATATTTTATTAACGGCAACGCAACAAGAATTAGTAGCAAATCCAACAAGCGCCCTAAATGATCAACTGATAGAGTCTTTACTAAAAATCACTAAATTAACTCACTCGGCTATATTTGCAATTGCGTTAGGCCATCCTGATAGAAATAAACCGTCGTAATAATTAAAAAATGATATTCGTACTAACAATTAGCAATCTCCATTTGTGTATGGGAATCACGCTGCAAGAATTTCGAATAACAATTTTAAATCTTCCAGAAAATGGTTCGAGTTTTGTACCAGCTGGTTCACTGGTAAAGCCCTTCTAAGCAATTAGAGGGGCTTTTTTTGTGTTTTTATTCGCATTTGTGGGCGGTTGCTAAATTTCTAAAGTTTAAAATAGACTTTAGATTTAAACGATGCTTACTATTATGATATAACTTAGGAGCCATTCAAGAAGCTTGCATTACGCAAATTAAGAGGTATAAATAATTTAACAGCCTCGTCAAAATTACCGCTAACAATTAAAGAAACGGAATTTTTGGACCTCTGCTGTTCAGAAATTACTTATAGGAGATAGCAGATAAGCTTTACGTAAGTCCACGAACCGTTGATAACTACCGTGAATCATTATTTATGAATTTACAACTTAAATTAAGAAGTGGACTTATTCTTTATGCGATTCAAAACGAAATATTTAAGCTTTGAACAAGGTGTCAAATCGCAAAATCTTAATCGAATTGGCGGCGAGGACCTTGACTGCATGCGGACTTTACCTCTTTTAAATATTTGTTCGTATTAACATTAATGGTTGGTTGAATTTCTCTCTCTCTCAATAAAGACACGGGACAGCTACGGCCTGGCGCTACAATATAACTATCAAGCAATTAAAGGCCTTTTTTAACGCTATTCGATAGTTTTTAACAGAACAATTTATTAAAGTAATCCTTTAATAAATATGCAACAAATAGATATAAACCTGTTTTTAAACAACTCGGCTTACTTTTATACCATTGCTATAGGAATGGACAGCCATTATAGTTACGTAAGTAACAACTATAATCGCAACTTTGATTTTAATAATGATTCGTTGTTGGGCAAGCATTTCTCTGTTACCCTACATCCCGACGATGTTAAAATTTGTGCCGAAGTTGGCCAAAAATGTTTTGAAAACCCTGATAAACTCTTTTCTGCTACCTTACGTAAACACGATGGCCGGGGTGGCTTTGTAGTTACCCAGTGGGAAATGCAGGCTTTATTCAATAATGGCGAGCCATTGGGCATATTTTGTATTGGCCATAATATCACAGAATATATTAATACCCAAAGCCAGTTAGAAACCGCTACAACAGAAATAGCATCTAAAAACGACCAGTTAGAGGAGATCAATTTTATCCAGTCGCATGTAATAAGAAAGCCTTTAGCTAATATCATTGGCTTAGCTGGCATACTGAGTAGCATGGATATTGATCATAACCACAAAAACATTAACGATATGATTATTTCCAGTGCGGAAGAACTTGACACCGCAATAAGGCATATCACAAGTAAAGCTGAACAATAACTGTAGATACAAATCCTATCCTTTAGACCTATATTTCCACATATCACAAATCATATTTGCAAGATTTTCAATAAAATAGTATGTTAATATTGGCTTTAATTTATATTTACGTGTATAAAAAACACTACGTATATATAATTGTTAAAATCATTACATATAATTGCATATAATTGTACGGCGTTTATGCAGCAAATTTTGCTTTATCTGTAAAACGTACAATTATAAACCAATGGTAAAACTTATTAAAACATCCTATATTTAAAAATTATTTTTTGCGATAAAAAGTTAATTACCGCAGTATAATGCAGCTATTAACCCTGTTTTAATATCATATTTACTTTTTAAAATAAAGAAGTGTTTTTTTTACAATAAGTTAATCATACTTTTAACCCAATTTTTTTTAATAAACTTATTTTATGATCATAATTGCTGACGGTGGCTCCACCAAAACAAACTGGTGTTTGGTTACCGAAGATAGTAAAAAGGTGTATTTTAACACCGAAGGCTATAATCCTTACTTTTCTGGTACTGATTACATTATTCAATCGTTAAATGAAAGCCTTCCTACCGATCTGGAGAAGGATAAAATTACGGAGGTAAATTATTACGGTGCAGGCTGTTCTACCCCCGAAATGAGGAAGGTTGTTGAAGATGCCATGCAAGTGGTTTTTTCAAAATCTAAAGTTAACATTGGCCATGATCTGCTGGCTGCCGCACGTGCCCTGCTGGGTAACAACGAAGGTTTTGCAGCTATTTTGGGTACAGGCACCAACACTTGCCTTTATGATGGTAAAGAAGTAATAAACAATATCGATTCTGGTGCTTATATATTAGGCGATGAAGGTAGTGGCTGCCATATTGGTAAAAAGCTACTGGTTGATTACCTGCGTGGTTATATGCCCGAGGCTGTACGAAAAAACTTTTGGGATACCTTTAAGCTTACACCTGATGACATTAACGAAATTGTTTACACCCAACCTCGTGCAAACCGTTTTTGTGCAAGCTTCAGCAAGTTTGTTTATGATAATATAGTAAACATCGAGTACTCTCGCAACCTGGTGCGCACCTCTTTCGAAGATTTCTTTAAAAACCTGGTTACACACTATCCAGATTATCAAAAATATACTTTTAACTGTATAGGATCTGTAGGTTACAATTTCCGTAACGTATTGGAAGAGGTTTGTACCGAAAATGGCATGACCGTTGGTAACATTATCCGCTCGCCTATAGATAACCTGGTTAAATACCACTTAGAATTAGCGCCAAGCCAATTATAATCAGTTGGCAGTTATAAGTTTGCGGTGAGCAGACACAACCAAGAAAGCCGGTAAATAATTACCGGCTTTCTTGGTTGTAATATTATTTGACTACGGCTGTAAACTGCAAACAGGCAAGTGCAGACTACTTATCCAGGTTCAGGTCGTTCTGAAAAATTTTGGTGTATTTGCGGCGGTCGAATTTGTAGAGTTTGGCGGCACGGTAAGATACCCCCTTCTGTTTCTCGTCAAGCTCTTTCAAAAAGCCGTAACTCAGCATTTTCTTACGGAAGTTACGCTTATCCAGCTTTTTATTAAGCACCGCCTCGTATAACGATTGCAGTTGCGTAAGGGTAAACTTCTCGGGCAGTAGCTCAAAAGCAATAGGCTGGTAATTTAACCTGCGGCGAATTTTGTTAAAACCTGTTTCAAATATCTCACTATGGTCAAAAGCCAGTTTAGGCAAATCGTTAACCGGGTGCCAAAATGCATTCTTAGCATATTGGGTTACAGGCTTAAGTTCTTTTTGGCCGTTTATACGTATTAGTGCATAATAGGCAACGGTAATTACCCTGCCCTGCGGGTGGCGGTTAACTTCGCCAAAAGTATGAAACTGCTGCATATGCAGATCGCGCAGGCCGGTTAGCTCATATAAAATACGCTCAGCAGCATCATCAATACTCTCATCCTGCTCCACTATATATCCGGGCAATGCAAGCCAGTCTTTAAATGGCTCCTCATTACGTTCTATCAGCAATATTTTCAGTTCTCCGGCTTCAAAGCCAAAAATGACACAGTCAATAGAAAAAACTGAGTTAAATGTAGGTAACTTTACTTCCAAGGGATTAGAATGTATTTAGGTTAATTGTGCTTAAATATATCGCTTAATTTTTAATCTAAAAATAAATAAATAAATTTAATGGTGTAAATTTGACACACTATATTAGCACCTACAAATTTACTTCTGTAAATAATGCATAAAATTTCAAAAATAGCAGTTCTTACTTCTGGTGGTGATGCCCCCGGCATGAACCCGTGTATAAGGGCTGTTGTACGTACCGCAATTTATAACGGCCTGCAGGTTGCCGGCATACGCCAGGGCTACCAGGGCCTTATTGATAATAATATGTATGATATGAACACCCGCTCGGTTAGTAATATCTTAAACCTTGGGGGAACCATATTAAAAACAGCCAGGTGCCTGCCCTTCCGTACGGATGAAGGTATGGAGCTTGCCTACAAAAACCTAAAGGCCAATGGTATAGATGGTATTGTAGTAATTGGCGGCGACGGTACCTTTACCGGTGCACTACGCTTTTCTAAAAAGTATCCAGATATTGCTGTAATTGGCGTACCGGGAACTATAGATAACGACCTTTATGGCTCTACGTACACTTTAGGGTTTGATACGGCTACCAATACCGTTATTGAAGCAATTGATAAAATTCGCGATACTGCTGATGCGCACGACCGTTTGTTTTTCATCGAAGTAATGGGCCGCGACTCTGGTGCTATTGCCCTGCGCGCAGGTATATCATGCGGTGCTGAGGCTATTTTATTGCCCGAACGTGATACCGCTATTGACCACCTGATAGAAAACTTAAAGGCCGGCCAGTACAACAAAAAATCATCAAGTATTGTAATTGTGGCCGAGGGTGATAAATGCGGTGGTGCTTATGATCTTGCCGAGGCGGTTAGAAAACAAATCAAATTTTACGATATAAAAGTTACTATATTAGGCCACTTGCAACGCGGCGGAAGCCCATCTGCATTTGACAGGATATTGGGCAGCCGTTTAGGGTTTGCAGCTGTTAACGCCATGATTAAAGGCGAAACACAAATGATGGTAGGCCTGGAAGCAAACCACATAAAATTAACAAGCCTTGAAGAGGCCTTAACCCAGCATCAGTTTAAGTTAGAAGATGACCTGATGCAGATGGCAGATATATTATCAATTTAATGATTGCAGTTGTTTATAGTGGATCTAATAATGCAGGCTGGCGATTAGCCTACAAGGGCCGTACGGTTGCATCGTTCAATACCAACGCCATTAATCCCTATTTTAACGACGAAAAATATATCTTACAGCTTTTTAACAAAAACATCAACCTCATTCATCACGCCGAAGAAATAAAACGGATTTATTTTTTTGGTGCCGGTGCATCGTCAGATGCTTTAAAACAGGTTGTACACAACGCATTTTCGGCTTTTTTTAAATTTGCCAAAATTAATGTTGGGCACGATATTGATGCTGCCGCCATTGCCTGTTGCCGAAATGCGCCGGGCATTGTAAGCATTTGCGGCAGCGGCAGCAACGCCGCCTGGTACGATGGTAAAAAGGTAAAACCAAACAACTACGGTTTGGGTTATATATTAGCAGACGAGGGATCGGGCAACTGGCTGGGAAGGCAATTAATAAAAGGTTTTATGAACGAAACCCTGCCGCAAAACATCCGCAAAAAGTTTGTACAGCGTTATGATGCCGACCGCAAAACTTTATTGGAAAAGGTTTACCGCCAAAAGCAACCTGCCTTGTTCCTAAGCTCGTTCAGCGATTTTTTTCTGGACAATAAACAAGACCCTTACATCAGAAACGTTATCACAACCGGTTTTGACAAATTGATACAAACTTACCTGGTACCTCTGAACAAACAGCACCCGGAAGCACCTGTACATTTTGCCGGAACGGTAGCAGCCAACTTTCAGGATTACCTGCACGAAGCTGCGCAAACTAACGGTATTATGATTACGGATATAATTAAAGAACCCATAAACCATTTATTGACATATTATTCTAATAAAAATTAAAAATCATGAAAATAGGAATCAACGGCTTTGGCCGTATCGGTCGCTTAGCATTTAGGGCCGCAATTGAAAGACCAGATGTTGAAGTTGTAGGTATCAACGATTTAGTTGAGCCAGACTACATGGCTTACATGTTGAAATATGATTCAACCCACGGCAAGTTCAATGGCACTATTTCTGTAGAAGGCGGCCATTTAGTAGTAAACGGTAAAACTATCCGTGTAACTGCTGAAAAAGACCCTGCAAACCTTAAATGGAACGAAGTTGGTGCAGAAGTTATCATTGAGTCTACAGGTTTATTCTTAACCTTAGAAACTGCACAAAAACATATTGATGCCGGCGCTAAAAAAGTGGTTATGAGCGCACCTGCAAAGGATGATACCCCTACATTTGTAATGGGTGTAAACCATAAGCTGTTAAAAGCAGAACAAACAATCGTATCAAATGCATCATGTACTACTAACTGTTTAGCACCTATTGCTAAAGTATTAGATGACAAATTTGGTATCGAAGAAGGTTTGATGACTACAGTACACGCTGTAACTGCAACTCAAAAAACAGTTGATGGCCCGTCTGCAAAAGACTGGAGAGGTGGCCGTGGTGCTTACCAAAACATCATCCCTTCATCAACCGGTGCTGCTAAAGCAGTTGGCTTGGTATTACCACAGTTAAAAGGTAAATTAACAGGTATGTCATTCCGTGTTCCGGTTGCTGACGTTTCTGTTGTTGACTTAGTTGTGCGTTTAAAAACCCCAACTTCTTACGAAGGCATCAAAGCTGCTATGAAAGAAGCATCTGAAGGTGAATTAAAAGGTATTTTAGGTTACACCGAAGATGAGGTAGTATCTGAAGACTTTAAAGGTGATGCACGTACATCAATTTTTGATGCAAAAGCAGGTATCGCTTTAAATGACAACTTTGTTAAGGTTGTATCTTGGTACGATAACGAGTGGGGTTACTCAAACAAACTGATTGACCTTGTTCAGGAAATTGGCAAACTGTAATACCCGCCTGCCCCCTAAAGGGCGAGGAAAATAAAAAAGGCCCTGCTATAAAGCGGGGCCTTTTTTGTTGGCTGTAGTCTTAGGTATTGTAGCCGATCATTTGCCAACTCACCTACATTTATTACCGTTAAACAAATCTTTTTCATGAAAAAATTATTTACACTTTGTTCCATATTAGCGCTCTTTACCATAGGCAACCATGCTGTTGCCCAACACAGAAATTTTGTTGATGTAGCCGGGCTGGACCCCGCCATTAAACCCGGCGATAATTTCTTTAGATACGTAAATGGCCGCTGGTATGATACCGTGAAGATAGATAACGACCAGGCGGGTGTGGGTTCCTATTCGTTTCTGAACATACCGCAAAAGCGCCTGCTTCAAAACATACTGGATAGTGTTTCAAAAGCCAAAAACACAACCGGCAGCATCGAACAAAAAGTAGGAGATTTTTACGCTTCGGGTATGGATATGGCAACCATTAACCGCAGGGGTTACCAACCAGTAAAAGCTATATTGGCGCGCATTAATGCTATAAACACCATACCGGCATTGCTTAAATTTGTAGCTGTTGAGATGGCTTCGGGCAACCGCTCGGTTATTAGCTTCGGCATTTCTCCTGATAATAAAAATAGTGCTGTAAATATTGCCCATGTTTACCAGGGTGGTATTGGCCTGCCCGAGAAAGGCTATTATTTTAAAACCGATTCGGCGACACTCCAGGTACAAAAGGCCTATAAAACTTACCTCAGCACCTTATTCCGGTTAACCGGAAGCAACAAAGCTATTGCCAATAAAAATGCTGCTATTGCTTATGGTATCGAAAAGCAATTGGCTGCCGGCAGTAAATCTAACGTGGAATTAAGAGATGTTAACGCCAATTTTAATAAAGTAGCCGTTACATCTATAAGCAAAACGCAGGCTAATATAAACTGGCCGGCCTTATTGCGCAATTTAGGAGCCAAAACAGATTCTATTGATATGGCCCAGCCCGCTTATTATAATAAGCTGAATACCATGCTCAAATCTGTTAGTATGGCCAACTGGAAAGCTTATTTAAAAGCCGCCACATTGCAAAACTATGCCGACAGGCTTAGTCAGCCTTTTGTGGATGCATCATTTGCGTTTAACAAGGTTTTATCTGGTGAGGACACACAAAAGCCCCGCCGGCAGATCATGACGGCCAATGTAGATAACCTTTTGGGGCAAGCTTTAGGCCAACTGTATGTTAAACGCTATTTTAATGAGGATGCCAAAAAGCGCGTACTTGCATTGGTTAACAATTTACAAAAAGCGTTTGAGAACCGCATAAATCAGTTAGACTGGATGAGCGACAGTACCAAACAAAAAGCTAAAGAGAAGTTATACACTTTTACAAAAAAAATAGGTTACCCAGATAAGTGGCGTAATTACGATAAGGTGCAAATAAGCAGGACCACATTTTTTGAGAACACCTTATCTCTTAATAAAAACGACTATCAGTTTGAGCTGGCAAAGTTGAATAAACCCGTTGATAAAACGGAGTGGGGAACTACACCATCAACGGTAACAGCTTACTACAACCCTCCTGTTAACGAAATTGTGTTTCCGGCAGGTATTTTACAGTATCCTTATTTTGATTTTACAGCAGACGACGCTATTAATTACGGCGGTATAGGCATGGTGATAGGCCATGAAATGACGCATGCTTTTGACGATCAGGGTGCCCAGTATGATAAGGATGGTAATGTAAAAAACTGGTGGACCAAAGAAGACTACCGCAAGTTTAAAGAAAAAACCACGCAACTTTCTAACTTATATAGCTCCTTCACTGTTTTAGATACGGTGCATATTAAAGGGCCCTTAACATTAGGAGAAAATACGGCAGATAACGGTGGGGTTGCCATTGCTTACGATGCTTTTAAAATGACGGAACAAGGTAAAAGCGGCGAAAAAATAGATGGCTTTACGCCCGACCAGCGTTTCTTTTTATCGATAGCCAGGATATGGCGGGTAAAAACAAGAGACGCCTTTTTGCGTACCTACGTGAATACCAACCCGCACTCGCCGGCCATGTGGCGCGTAAACGGCCCCCTGATGAATTTTGCGCCGTTTTACAAAGCCTTTGACATTAAGCCGGGCGATAAAAATCACAAAGCCGAAAGCGAGAGAGTAAGGATCTGGTAATATAGCTTAGCAAATGATAAGTGCCTTGCAAACCCTCAAAACAAATTGTTTTGAGGGTTTTTAGCTTTTAACGCTAACTCCCGTTCAAACATTCTCCCCTATTCGCCTCTTATACTATCATCTATGAAAGATATTTTTAACCAGTTTAAGATCACGAATACCAAAAAGTTTGAGTTAGCTAAATTTGATACCGATGACACCTCCGGATATGAAAAGGATAATGCAGAAGAATTACTGGCCGATTTGATTGCCGAAACAGCTAAGCTACAAACCGAACTTTATGCAGCCAATAATCAATCATTACTCATTATCTTTCAGGCGATGGATGCGGCGGGTAAGGATAGTGCGATAGCACATACGATGTCGGGATTGAACCCGCAGGGGTGCCAGGTATATAGTTTTAAGCAGCCTACCTCCGAAGATTATGAACATGATTTTTTGTGGCGACATTACAAGGCCCTGCCAGAGCGTGGGCGCATTGGTATACATAACCGATCGCATTACGAGAATGTATTGATTACCAAAGTACATCCCGAATTTATCTTGAAAGAGGATATCCCCGGTATTAAAGATGTAAAAGATATTGACAAAAAGTTTTGGGAACAACGGTACGAAAGCATCCGTAATTTTGAAAAACACCTTACCGAAAACGGTACAGCAATTATTAAATTCTTTCTTCATCTATCAAAAGATGAACAAAAGAAACGGTTTTTAAAACGGATCGAAGACCCCGAAAAGAACTGGAAGTTTGCATCTGGCGACATTAAAGAACGTGGCCTTTGGAAACATTACATGCGGGCTTATGAAACCGCCATTAAAAAAACCAGTACCGATGACAGCCCCTGGTATGTAGTGCCTGCGGATAAAAAGTGGTTTACAAGGATAGCTATCTCCACCATTATTTTGCAAACATTAAAAGGCATGAAACTAGGTTACCCGGTTTTGCCTAAGGAAGACATGGCGCAATTAGCAGAAACAAAAAGGATATTGGAGAAAGAGTAATTTCAACCCGTCATCCTGAACTTGTTTTCAGGATTTCACAGGACAGGTGTTTGCTTATAACCAAGCAAGTGGGATGCCGAAACAAGTTCGGCATGACCTGTTTATTTTATCATCCTGATCAATAGTGAAGCATCTATGAACGAACTATGCCTAAACGATATGCAAGTTGGCGAATAGATGCTTCACTATCAATCAGCATGACAAGGGTGTTAAAGTTTACCAGGGCGTTACACCGTAATCGCTAAAGTAACCACCGGTTGGGCCGTCTTTATCTATCATGGCTTTTTCTACTATTGGTGCAGCGCCTTCTGCTACGGTTTTATACCCTTGGTTATTGTTAAAATCGGTTGCCGTATAGCCCGGGTTAACTGCATTCACTCTAAAGTTCTTCAACTCGTAAGCCAAAGCAATAGTATAACCATTTAAAGCACTTTTTGATGGGCCGTAAGCAGCGGTTTTAACTTCATAATGCCTCCAGGTAGGGTCGCTGTGCAAGCCAAGCGAGCCAAGATCAGATGTTACGTTCACTATCCTTGGGTTAGGTGAGTTTTGCATCAGCGGAACAAATGTTTTGGTTACACGGGCAACTCCAAAAACGTTTACCTCATATACTTTTTTATAAGTCTCTATAGGGGTATCTAAAACCGGCTGAGGAATGCTGCCGGGGATACCAGCATTATTGATCAATACATCTAAATGATCAATTTTTGTAGAAAGTTGCTCAAAAGCCTGCTGTACCGACTGGTCGTCTACTACATCTATCAATACCATTTCCACATCTTTTAAACCTTCGCTGTGCAGTAGCGACACAGCTTCGTCGCCTCGTTGTTTATCCCGGCAACCTAAAAATACATGGTAGCCTGCATTTGCCAGTTGGCGGGCGGTTTCCAGGCCAATACCTTTATTGGCACCGGTTATTAATACTGTTTGTTTTTCCATGAAACAAAATTACGGGGTAGCCGCGGCAATACCACTGCACATAGCAGGGCATTAACTGTACATTTCGCGGATTTGCTGGCGGTAGGCTATCGGGGTGCTATCAGTTAAGCGTTTAAAAAACCTATTGAAGTAGGCAGCGTCCTCAAAACCCAGTTCATCGGCAATTTGCTTTACCGATAGGTCGGTATGCAGCAGTTTACGCTTAGCCTCTACAACCAGGCGGCTATGGATATGGCTGATAGCAGTTTTACCGCTTTGCTGCTTTACCTGATCGTTTAAATAACCCGGACTAAGGTTTAACAAATTAGCATACGCCGCCACATCATGCAGTTGAGTATGGTTCTCCCCTATCAATTCCTGAAAATTCTTAAGAAGGAATTGGTTGGGTGTGATCTTGCTTTGGCCAAATTGCTCGGTATAGATCCTGCTGAGATAAATAATAAGCACACGCAGCCACGATGCCAGCATTTGGTTTTGCCAGGCACCGCCGGTTTTATATTCATGCGCCATTTTGCGCATAATGTCTTCAATATATACAATCTCTTCAGCGCCTAAAACTATCTCATGCCCATCTGCAGGATTTTGAATAATGGGCAACTGGCGCAGCATGCGGTTTTCTTCGAGCAGTAAAAACTCTTCGGTAAAACCGGCGATGTATCCTTTTACTGGCTTACTTTCTTCCTTTAAATGGATCTGCTGCGGTATGGTGAAATAAAAATGCCCCGGCTTTACGGTGTACGATGTAAAATCTATCCAGTGCCGGCTGTTGCCTTGTTCTACAAAGGCAAAAAAATAATAGTCTTTACGGTGAGGAAGCAAAAAAGCATCCTCTATAATCACATCTACGCCGTTAGCTGCGTGTATTTCTATCATGGTGGGTTTACCGCCATCAAGGGTCACTAAAGGGTAGCTTTTGATAGTATGGTTTTCGGCAGCTGTTAAAACGGACATAGTATGAATTAAAACCAATAGTGATCATAAACTTGTTCAGAATCTCTCCGGACAAGTGACGACCTTGTTTAGTTAGCGAGGTGCCGAAACAAGTTCGGCATCTCACTAATATTTTTTATCACATCAACTCGCTATCATTCTTTACATGCCAGGTTTTGTAGGCCATGTAATATAGCAGCAAGGTTGGTATTACATAAAAAAAAGCACCTTGCCCGTTAAAATCCGGGTAGGCGGCTATAATGCTGTATATTAATAAAGCCAGGGCCACCGTGCCACCAATAAAGTATAGATAGAAAAATTTACCTGCCATATTATTTAAGCTTTTTTATTTTTGATGAAGCCGATTTGCTTATTAAGCGTTTGAATACAGCAGCGCCCAACGGTGGTGTGGTAACACTTAACGAGTTGTCCTTACCGTGCCATGGTGTTGCCTCGGTGGCTATCGGGTTAAAATTAATTACACCCGTTCCCCAGAATTTTTCACTGTCGGAGTTAAATATCTCCTGCCACTCACCGGCTGCAGGTACACCAATGCGATAATTGTAGTGCGTTACGGGTGTCATGTTCAACACTACCACCAGGTCGTTAGCGTGGTCTACACCTTTGCGGGTATAAACCAAAACAGAATCATCCAGGTTACCGGCATCTATCCATTCAAAACCCGTCCATTCAAAACCCCTTTCATACAAGGCCGGTTCCGACTTATATAATTGGTTAATGGCTTTTACGGCTTCTTTAAGGCCGTTATGGCTGGCATGCTCCAGCAAGTGCCAGTCTAACGATTTTTTGTAGTCCCACTCGCCCACCTGCCCAAATTCGCTGCCCATAAATAACAGCTTGGTACCGGGATGCGTATACATAAAGCTATAAAGCAAACGCAGGTTAGCAAATTTTTGCCAGTCGTCTCCCGGCATTTTATTCAGCATAGATCCTTTACCATATACTACCTCATCATGCGAGAATGGTAGCATAAAGTTTTCTGTAAAAGCATATACCAGGCTAAAGGTAAGCTGGTTTTGATAATATTTACGATAAATAGGATCTTGCTTAAAGTAGTCCAGTGTATCGTGCATCCAGCCCATCATCCATTTCATGCCAAATCCCAGGCCATCTGTGTAAACAGGCCTGCTCACCCCTGTAAATGAAGTAGACTCTTCTGCGATGGTTTGTACATCAGGAAAGTTGCTGTACACCGTAGTGTTAAATTCTTTAAGGAATGATATAGCATCCAGATTGTGGTTACCGCCAAATTCGTTAGGGTCCCACTCGCCATGATTACGCGAATAATCAAGGTAAAGCATAGATGCTACGGCATCTACCCGTAAACCATCTATATGGTACCTATCTAACCAAAACAAAGCGTTGCTTATTAAAAATGCGCGCACTTCGTTACGGCCATAATTAAATATGTATGATTTCCAGTCAGGGTGGAAACCTTTCTTGAGGTCGGCATGCTCGTATAAATGCGTACCATCAAAATTGTACAGGCCATGTATATCGCCGGGGAAGTGCGAAGGCACCCAATCCAGTATAACGCCTATACCTGCCTGGTGTAATTGCTCTATCAGGTACATCAGATCTTGCGGGGTACCATAACGGCACGATGCTGCAAAAAACCCGGTTATCTGGTAACCCCAGCTTGGATAGTACGGATGCTCCATTAATGGCATAAACTCTACGTGAGTAAAGCCCATCTCCTTAAGGTAAGGAACCAGCTTATCGGCAACCTGCCCATAGCTTAAAAACTCCTCAGGGCTCTCCGGGCTGCGCGCCCACGAGCCCAGGTGCATTTCATAAACCGAATAAGGTTTGTCTAAAGCAGTATGTTTATAGCGGTTAGCCATCCAGTCCTGGTCTTTCCATTCGTAAAAGGTATCGGCCACTATAGATGCTGTGCGCGGGGGCAATTCCCAGCGCAGGGCAAAAGGATCGCTCTTTTCCAGGTCGTCACCCGTAGATGCTTTTATATAATACTTGTATGTTTCTCCAACACCGATGTGTGGTATAAAACCTTCCCAGATACCTGATGCATCCCAACGGTAATTTAACGAGTGCGAACCTTTGTTCCAGCCGTTAAAATTTCCTATAACCCCTACGTACTGCGCATTTGGCGCCCATACGGCAAAGTAAGTGCCCACCACACCCTTGTGCTCCACCACGTGCGACCCAAGCTTTTCATAAAGCTTAAAGTGCTTGCCAGATTTAAACAGGTCGATATCAAAATCGGTAAAACGGCTATAAGGTTCAACAGGCTTTATATCCGTGCTTTCAACTAGCTGTAAGGGCTTTGATTTTTTGGCAACAGCAGGCTTTTTCTCCGTAGCTTTTTTGGGCGCAGCTTTTTTAGTAACAGGCGCCTCGGCATCTACCGGCCACGTTTCATTAGCGGTGGCTTTGGGCTTACTTTCTTTTTTTGCTTTTATAGGTTTCGATTCCTTTAGTTCGGTATCGGGTTTCTTTGTTTGCTTTGCCATAGTTACGATAACGCCGTTTAGCGCAGGTTAGTTGGTTTGCAGGATGCATGCTCCTGATGTCAAATATATCATAATTGAACATACAATAACGGCAGATGTTTATATAAACTAAAAAAGGCCCCGGTTGGGGCCTTTTGCTATTTAAATATCTCTATCAGTTTAAAATTTTTGGCAAACTTAAACTCATAAGTTTTGTCCGGGTTGGAGTTGATGGTACTAATCTCTCTACCATCTGCCATAATTTTTGACGGTTTAAATGGCAGGCCGTTCAGCTTAATATGGTAGCCTTCGTAACGTGGGGTATATAAGCCCTCCATACTTTGCTTGATGGTAAGCTTTCCGGCATCACCGTTTACTACAAACTTTTTCTCCAGGTATATATCCTGCTCATAGGCAAAGGTTTCGCCATAATCTTCAAACAGGAACGAGTTTACTTCGTAATCGCTGTAGTAGATATTTAGTTTAACCTCTTCAATTTCCTTTTCGCCGGTAAACTGCATTACAGGGTATTCTGGTATCACAGATCCTGCCTTTACAAAAATTGGCATAATATCTAACGGTGTAGCTACGGTTACCTCGCGGCCGCCTTCTACCATTTCCAGGCTCCAGAAATCGTACCATTTACCTTTTGGTAAATAAACGTTACGGTTGGTTTGCCCCGGCTCTAAAACTGGGCAAATCAATATCTTATCGCCATAAGTAAACTCATCCTGGCGGAAATGGTTAGACCCCACCTCCTGCTCCTGCATAACCACTGGCCTAAGGATAGGGAACCCATAACGGTGGTGCTCCCAAAAGGCCGAGTATAAATAAGGGATCAACCTGTAACGCAATTCGATAAATTTACGGTTGATGGAGGTGAAAGGCTCACCAAAGCTCCATGGTTCGCGCTCTTTAGTATCCCCTGCCGAGTGTGCACGCATAAACGGCGAGAAAGTACCCATCTGGATCCAGCGGGTAAATAATTCACCATCGGGCTCGCCGCTAAATCCGCCAATATCTGTACCGCAGAAAGAGATACCCGATACCGAAAGCCTTTGCAACTGAATATTACCCAGCTTTAAATGCTCCCATGATGCTACGTTATCACCCGTCCAAACGGATGAGTAGCGCTGTACGCCGGAATAACCTGCACGCGTAATGGTGAATGGCCTTTTATTTTTCATTTGCTTACGCAAACCTTCGTAAGTAGCGCGTACCATTTGCATGCCGTAAACGTTATGTGCCTTACGGTGCGATCCGCGGTAACCATCATATTGGTGGCGCACATCATCCGGGAACGTACCCGAACCAAAAACGGCGGGCTCGTTCATATCATTCCAAACGCCGGCAACGCCTGTTTCTACCAGGTCGTCGAACAGGTCGCCCCACCAGGCGCGTACCTCGGGGTTGGTAAAATCAGGAAACTGGCAACGGCCCGGCCAAACGTGGCCTTCCATAAAGTAATCGTCGCAACGGCGGCAAAAATATTTTTTCTCTTTACCCTCTTTAAACACCGAATAATTATCATCTACACGGATGCCCGGATCGATAATAACAACCGTTTTAAACCCACTTGCAGCCAAATCGGCTATCATCTTTTTAGGGTTAGGGAAGTATTTAGGGCTCCAGGTAAAACAACGGTAACCATCCATATAATCTATATCCAGATAAATACCATCACACGGTATCCTGTTTTGGCGGAAACCATTCGCTATCACCCTTACTTTATTTTCTGGATAGTAACTCCAGCGACATTGGTGGTAGCCCAGTGCCCAAAGCGGCGGCATAGGGTGTGTGCCTGTTAGCAGGTGATAGTTTTTCACCACATCCATCATGTGCGGGCCGTGAATGTAGTAATACTGCAGTTCGCCGCCATCTGCCCAAAAACTAGTTTTGGTAGTATCTTCGGCGCCAAAATCAAAATGGGCCTTAAAGGTATTATCAAAGAAAATACCGTGGGCTATATTATCATTTAAGCTGATGTAAAACGGAATAGAGCGGTAAAGCGGATCCTGGTTAAAACCGAATGAATAGGCATCAGTGTTCCAGTTTTTAAGGCGTTTACCGCGCAGGTTAAATTCTGTGGCTTTATCGCCCAAACCAAAAAAGCTCTCCTGTGGTTCGCAGGTTTTAGTACAAAATACATAGTAGCCACCAAACTGCGTATTCTCCTCCCAGTGCATAGGCACAGCATCAGCACTGGTAACATGGTCATGCTTATCCGAAAAAGAAATAAAGAAATCCTGCTTACGGATATGGCAATTCACCGCATCTGTAGAAACGCGAAACTCCTGCTCATTCTCTAATAAAGTAAAGGCAACAGGCTTTTGTGGCAACTCCGGCACGGCGTAAGAAAATTCCTCCAGGAAAACGCTGTGTGGTGCTAAACGTACCCGGATGATGTCGCTGGTAACTATTAATACTTCTACCTTGGCATCACCATCTGTAAAAAATATTTTATTCCCCGCCTGTTCTGCGTGGGTAGGTACTCCCAGGTATTTTTTCACAATGGGTTTTATGCCATCGGCCGGGTTATTTAAGTGGTGAAACTCTTCGTCCTCAACTATCATTTCCTCTACCTGCAGCAATTTTGCTGTAACTAATTCCGGGTTAGGATCTGGTATATTTTCTGCCATGTTAAATTCTGTTTGTATCCGCTCCTATCAGCCAAAGCTGAATTACAGCGCAGTTATATCTATCAGCTAATATTGTTTACAGCTAATAAACGATTATTTCCTGAGCTTTCCTTCCATAATTGAGCCAATTTTTGGCCGGGTATTAATTTTAAGCAATAATTACAAATTTAGCAATAAACCACTACTGCCGGCAACCGTTACAGGTATACCGGCTGCTACATCATTAACAGTAAATGTTGCCCCGGTTAGCATATCTGTAAAGTTTGCCCCGCCGGTCAGTCCAATTTGGGTGAGCAATTCTACGGGTATTTTAATGGTTAAGTTGCGTTGCGTGCGGTTGAAATTGGCTATTACTAATATTTTTTGCCCGGCTGTATAGCGCATATAAATGTACAGCATCGTATCAAAACCGGGCTGGTGCTCGTTAGCTATCATCAGTTCGTAAAACTGCCCGGTAGTGAACGCCTCGTTATCCTTAGTAATGTTAAGCAGCTTACTGTAAAAGCCACGCAGCTCTTTTTGCTGTAGAGATAAGCCGCCGCCATCAAACGCGCCGTTATTCATCCATTTTTGATGTTCGGGAACGCCGCAATAATCAAATATAGTGGTACGGCTATCGTCGCCGCTAAAGCCACATGCACCAACTGCAGGCTCCCCTACCTCCTGGCCGGAATAGATCATGACCGGGCCTGTAGCCAGTGTAGCGCTTACAATCATACCGGGTATGGCATAAGCGGCATCATGGGCAAAATCTTTACCGGCTATACGCTGTTCGTCGTGGTTTTCCATAAAGCGCAGCATGTGCTGGTCGATATCCTGGCAATGGTTGTTCCATACGGCGTTGATCTCCCAGGTGCTTGCACCTGGTTCGGCACAGGTTAAACGGCGGATGGCCTCATAAAGCCCTACCTTATCATAAAGGTAATCGAAATGCCCGTTATGAATGTAATTATGATACTGGTTTTTATCGTAAGCCTCGCCTATAAATACTATACCGGGGAAGCTGGTTTTAAGCTGTGGTATAAGCCATGCCCAAAACGCTACCGGCACCATCTCTATCATATCGCAACGGAAACCATCTACCCCCATTTGCGCCCAATAGGTTAAAATATGCAGCATTTTATGCCACAGCGGCGGGATATGGTCAAAATAGGCTTTTTTACCATCCAGGTAATAAACGCCGTAATTGAGTTTGATGGTTTCGAACCAATCGTTTATGGATGGTGCCGGGTTAAACACATCGTTACCCGTTGCCTTTGCCGGGAACTCATCAAATTTACCATCTTTTAAAGGTGAGGTAAATTCATCACCGCCCGGGTTATAACCGCCCGGCACTATAAACGGCTGACCGGGTATGTAATAAAAATCGTTATCCGGCGCAAAATGCAGGGTATTATCATCATCCTCCCCAAAATCGCGCACACCATCGGGCTTAACATCTGATGCGTATGTACGTGCTACGTGGTTAGGCACAAAATCAATAATCACCTTCATACCGCTTTTATGGGTACGGCCTACCAGCTCCTTGAATTCCGAAATGCGGAACTCCGGGTCAACAGCCAGATCGGTAGCGATATCGTAGTAATCTTTAATGGCATAAGGCGACCCAGAACGGCCTTTAACCACATCAGGGTCATCCGGTTTGATGCCGAAAGCAGAATAGTCCGTCATGGTAGCGTGCTCAATTACGCCCGTGTACCAAACGTGACTAAAACCCATTGCCTGTATTTCGGCAAGGGCTTTATCGGTAATATCTTTCAACTTGCCGGTGCCGTTTTCTTCAACAGAACCGTAAAACTTGTTGGTGGTATTTTTATTGCCGAATAAACGCGGCAGTAATTGGTAGATAGTTAATTTATGATTGGGCATTTACTTAGCGTTGTTTAATTTGATAATAGCTTCAGAATCGGCGTTAACAATATGCTCATCCCCATAGACTTTTACGGTAATATCTTTGGAAGATGTATTGGCAATGGACGCTCCCTCTTTACTTATTTTAACCTTCAACAACGCCCCCCTAAAACCAACTTTAAAAGACAATGCCTTCCATTCAACAGGCAACAGTGGGTTAAACGATAACACACCATCCTTTACCCGCATGCCGCCAAAACCCTCTACCACACTCATCCAGGTGCCGGCCATGGAGGTGATGTGACAACCATCGTCGGTATCGTTATTATAATCGTCTATATCCAATCTGGACGTGCGCAGGTAAAACTGATAAGCCCGCTCCACATCGCCCAGCTTAGCGGCTAAAATAGCGTGTACGCAGGGCGATAGCGACGACTCGTGCACTGTGCGCGGTTCGTAAAAATCATAGTTTCTGCGGATGGTATCTAAATCATAATTATCCTCAAAGAAATATAAGCCTTGCAACACATCTGCCTGCTTAATGTAAACCGAACGCAGAATCCTGTCCCAGCTCCATTTTTTAACTAATGGCTGCTCTGATGCTGGAAGATCTTTTACCAGGATCTGCTCCTTATCCAGGTAGCCGTCCTGCTGTAAAAAGATGCCTAATTGATCATCATGCGCGAAATACATATTGCGGATAATATCTGCAAACTTCTCGCACTCCTGCTCTTCGCGGAAAGCTATCTTGGCTACCAGGTCATTGTATGTTGGCTGGCTGGCTTCTTTCACCTTGCCAATAGCTTCTATGGTATATTTTAAACACCAAACGGCAATGGTGCTGGTGTACCAGTTGTTATTAACGTTGTTCTCGTACTCGTTTGGCCCGGTAACACCCAGCATCACATACTGTTGCCGCTCTGCCGACCAGGTAATGCGCTGCGCCCAAAAGCGGGAAATGGCTATCAGTACTTCCAAACCATAATCGGTTAAGTAAGCCTCATCGCCTGTATAGCGTATGTAGTTAAATATGGCAAAGGCAATAGCACCGTTCCGGTGAATCTCCTCAAAGGTTATCTCCCACTCGTTATGGCATTCGGTGCCATCCATGGTAACCATGGGGTACAGTGCTGCACCATCTTTAAAACCCAATAACTTAGCATTATCTATAGCCTTGCCCAATTGTTTATAACGGTATAAAAGCAGGTTACGCGCTACCTTCTGCTCGGCAGTAGCTAAATAAAATGGTACGCAATAAGCCTCGGTATCCCAGTAGGTAGAGCCACCGTATTTTTCGCCGGTAAAACCTTTGGGGCCTATATTAAGGCGGTCATCCTCGCCGGTATAGGTTTGGTTAAGCTGAAATATATTAAAACGGATACCCTGCTGCGCCGCGGCATCGCCCTCTATAATAATATCGTTATGTTTCCATTTCTCGGCCCAGGCAGCGGCTTGCTCGGCCAACATCGTATTAAAACCCTTTTTGGCAGCCCCTTTTACGGCATCTGTAGCTAAGCTCGCCAACTGATCTGCCGGATGGTTTTGCGATGATAGGTTGGCTGCATATTTAGTAAGCGTAATACCCTGCCCCTTTTTAGCCTGTAGCTTTATTTCGGCAGCTATGTATTTTTCCTTTTGGATGGGATTTGATTTAATATCTACTGCTTTGCCATCCTGATCTATTGTAAACTGCATCGCGGTAGCTACCTCAAAACCTGTTTTTTTGGTACGTAGCTGCACATACCCTGTATCTCCCTCTATTGCGTTGCTTACCTCGTCCCAAAATTTCTCGTCGTAGTTAGCATCTTTGTTTACAATGTCGCCATCAATGAAGGGTGTAAGCGTTAGCTCACTATCAAAATTAAGCGGGGTAATGGTATATTTAATAGCACCGCATTCATCATCGGCCATGCTGCAAAAACGGATGGCCTCTACCTCCACTTCTTTACCGGAAGCAGTTTTGGCAGTAAAATTTCGTTGCAGGTAGCCATCCTTCATATTTAGTTCCCGGCTAAAGTTCAGCACTTCGCATTTAGCAAGGTCGAGTTGTTCATCACCTATGTAAACATCTATACCTATCCAGTTGGCCGCATTAAGCACTTTGGCAAAATATTCGGGATAACCGTTCTTCCACCAGCCCACACGGGTTTTATCGGGATAGTATACACCGGCTACATAATTGCCTTGCAAGGTTTCGCCGCTATAAGCTTCCTCAAAGTTGGCCCGCTGCCCCATACGGCCGTTGCCCAGGCTAAAAACGCTTTCGGCAACTTTGTTATACTCCGGGTCGAAACCCTCTTCTATGATCTTCCACTCGTCAACCTTAAAATATTGTTTCATGCTATATGGTTACAGCCTTAGCCTGTAATAGTTTTTGCTAAAATAGCAGAAACAAAGATAAGTAGGTGTAGAAATGTGGCCTCTCCCCAGCCCTCTTCAAAAATAGCCCCACCCAAACCCTCTCCAAAGGAGAGGGCAAAAACATGCATGATAACTTTAACGATACCCTTTCCAAGGCAGAGGGCTTAAGAATGTCTGCTCCCTCTCCTTCGGAGAGGGCTGGGGAGAGGCTATTTGCATCTTCCACCCATTACTTTTACCTTGCGTTACCTATCGTATGAAAAACAACATCTTAATTATTGGGGCTGGTGCCGCCGGTTTAATGGCTGCGCGTACCCTTAGCCGGGCGGGCAAAAAAGTTACCGTACTGGAAGCACGCAACCGTACAGGCGGGCGCATCCACACGATTGGCGATGAATCTTTTTTTGAGGATACCGAACTGGGGGCCGAATTTGTGCATGGCGATCTACCCATCACGCTTAATTTATTGAAAGAGGCCGGCATAGAATACCACAGTGCTAATGCCGAAATGTGGCGTTATGATAATGGCACATTCCAGGAGAATAGTACGATAATAGAAGACTGGGACCTGTTTATTAAACGCCTTGATGATCTGAAGGAGGATGCCAACATTTGGGATTTTTTGAATCAGCAATTTTCGGAGGATAAATATGAGGAATTAAGGAATTCGGTATGGGCTTACGTATCTGGCTATGATACCGCCGACCCGCGCGATGCCAGTGCCTTTGCCCTGCGCAAGGAATGGGAACACGAAGAGATGGACGCCCAGCACCGGCTTAAAGGCGGTTATTGCAGCATGATTAGCTACTTGGTAAACGCATGTAAAAGCAACGGCGGAGAAGTGTTTTTGAACGCAGTTGTAAAACAGATTAATTGGCAAAAAGGTAATGTACAAGTGACTACTGATGATGGCAGCACTTACGAAGCCGGACAATTATTAATAGCCATGCCTTTAGGTGTGCTTAAGGCTACCGCAGGCGAAACCGGTGCCATCATATTTGAGCCACCTATACCCCAATATGAACAAGCCATCCAACAAATGGGTTTTGGCTCTGTCATCAAGTTATTATTTGAATTTGACACCGAATTTTGGCTGGATGATGCAACCCGCGATATGGCCGGCAAAAACGTTGATAACATGGGTTACCTGTTCAGCGAGGAAGAGATCCCTACCTGGTGGACTCAAGTGCCCGACCGCTCCACCGTACTTACTGGCTGGATAGGCGGCCCCGCAGCGGCGGATAAAACCGATTTGCCCGATGTAGAGATTATGGAGCAGGGCTTGCGTTCTTTAGCCGTAATTTTCAAGCGCGAGCTTGAGGAATTAAAAGCTAAATTAATTGCCTATCGCATCATGAACTGGACGGCAGACCCGTTTACACGCGGCTCTTACGCTTATGATACGGTGCATGCCACCTTAGCACGTAAAGTATTGAATACCGCGGTAGATAACACCCTGTTTTTTGCCGGCGAATACCTGTATGATGGCACAGCCATGGGCACAGTTGAGGCAGCGTTAACGAGCGGGTTGGATGTAGCTAAACGGATGCTGGGGGTAGTCCTTTAACGCTATCGCGAGCTTTCAACTGACGCAAGCTGAAAGCTCGCACTGTAATAACCACAAGTTACGCTACGCTAAACTCGCAACAGCGACACTTAATGTAATGTAGAGACACGATACTTACGGCGTTTGCCCTGCCAGTAAATACAGCACCGCCATACGGATGGCTACACCGTTCTCTACCTGATCGAGTATGATAGATTGTTTGCTATCGGCAACATCGCTGGTAATTTCTACACCGCGATTGATGGGGCCCGGGTGCATTACGGTGATCTCTTTATCAAGGCTGTCCAATATCTGTTTGTTGAGGCCAAACATCATCGTGTACTCGCGCAGGGATGGGAAATATTTAATATCCTGGCGCTCCAACTGAATGCGCAGCATATTGGCTACATCGCACCAGTTCAAGGCTTTGATCAGGTTATGCTCTACCTTTACCCCTAACGAGCCAATATATTTGGGGATAAGCGTTGTAGGGCCGCAAACCATTACTTCGGCACCTAATTGTTTCAGGCAAAGTATATTGGATAATGCCACACGCGAGTGCAGAATGTCCCCTACTATCACCACTTTTTTACCGGCTACATCGCCATAACGCTCGCGGATGGAAAAAGCATCCAGTAAAGCTTGTGTAGGGTGTTCGTGCGCACCATCGCCGGCGTTTACGATCTGGGCCTTTACGTGTTTAGACAAAAAGATACCCGCCCCGGCATAAGGGTGGCGCATTACCACCAGGTCTACCTTCATGGCCAGTATGTTGTTTACAGTATCTATCAGGGTTTCGCCTTTGCTTACCGATGAAGACGAAGCGGCAAAATTAACCACATCGGCAGATAACCTTCTTTCGGCTAACTCAAATGACAAGCGTGTACGGGTAGAGTTCTCAAAAAAGATATTAGCAATGGTTACATCGCGCAACGACGGAACTTTTTTGATGGGCCTGTTCAGCACCGTTTTAAAATTATCGGCGGTTTCAAATATCAGTTCGATATCTGAGCGGTTCAAATCTTTAATTCCTAATAAATGCCTTGTGCTTAATGCCATAACTTTAAAATATCGAATAATGAATTTTGAATTTCGAATGATGAAATAAACCCATTACTTCAAATTATTCTTTTTAGCTGTTTCTATACTTTTACAAATATTGCCACCAACTGGTTGCATTCATTTTTTGCAGCAGCAGCCTTATCCAAATCGTATAAGGTTTTCCTTTCGATGATTTTCAAAGAGATCAAAGATTCCCTTAACTCTTTTAAAATGATTTTCATCTTGTGTATAAAATCATTTCGGGATTCTGCCGACTGGGCTTCGCCGTAGTTCAAAGCAGGAGAACATCCTGAACGAATTAATTGGCCGGCAATATAATTGCCAAGCCTTGTTGCCGGTAAGCCATCAACAACATCCGATATAACAATGGCGAAATCTATTAATCTTTCCTCCAAGTCATATTTAGGCATTGTCATTTTCTTTATTTCCTATTTCAATATTCGATATTCACAATTGGATGTTCGATATTATCTACTTAGCTTCCCGATACCAAAACTATCCGGTCTTCACCGTCGGTTTCTTTCCAGCTTACCACTACCTTTTGTGATGCGATGGAATCTACTTCAATACCCACATAATCTGCCGATACCGGGATGTGGCGGGAATACCGTCTGTCTACCAATGCCAGTAATTCTACTTTTTCGGGCCTGCCGAATGCCTGCATGGCATCCATAGCAGCGCGGATGGTACGGCCTGTCCACAATACGTCATCCATCATGATCACTTTTTTGCCTTCTATGATGAAATCTATCTTGGTTTGGTTGGGCACTAACGGCGAACCCTGCCTGCGGAAATCGTCGCGGTAAAAAGTGATATCCAGGTCGCCCTGTTCTATTTTACTATCCGGTAATATTTTTCTTAATTCGTCGGCTACACGTTTAGCCAGGTATATGCCGCGTGGTTGTATGCCAATTAAAACAGAGCCTGAAAAATCGTTATGATTTTCTATTAACTGACGACATAAACGCTGAATTGTAATTTGAAATTTTTGACCGTCGAGCAGCGTTAAGTTTTGCATCGTATGGGTGGATTTGGGCAAAGGTAAAAAAAAATGGTGAGTAGAGAATAGGGAATTGCGATTAGTTGATGCCGGGATTTATCCGGTTAATTTATCAAACCATTTTAGTAGCTTTAAATACCAGTTAAACCTATTGTATGCGGTGTAAAAAATATCGCTTTAAAATTCATTTAACAGTAGTGCTGTTGATGGGTTTATGGTGCATTACAGATACGTATGGCCAAACAAATAACTCGGCTATTGGCCAGGTATTAACCAACACACAAAACTATTATAAGGCTTATCCCGCCGAAAAACTTTACTTAAAGACAGACCGCCCCTACTACACTGTTGCCGATACCATTTGGTTTAAAGCGTGGCTATTTAATGCCGCCACCTACACGCCATCTGCAAAAAGCGGTAAACTGTATGTAGAACTAATTAATGATAGTAGTACTGTGGTGACACGTTTTGCCATCCCATTAAAAGGTGGCTTAGGCTATGGGCAAGTTGTGCCGGGCAAGCAACTTAATGATGGCTATTACTCACTGCGTGCCTATACCAACTGGATGCAGAATTTTAGCAACGATACTTTTTTTAGCAAAACAATATACATTGGCAAACCCCTTGCAAGCGGCAACTGGCTCATCAACGAGCAGCATGATATTTCAGCTGGTAATACCTTAAACCTCGACGTAACCTTAACCAACGTTAACAACTTAGCCGTTGCCTATAAAGATGTAGAGCTAAAGCTGGCTGAGGGCAACAACACGCTGTTTAGAGGCAATTACTTAACCGGAGATAACGGTAAGCTGCATAGCAAAATTACCCTGCCAGCTAATACAACGGGTAAACAATTATACTTAAATATTACTGATAAAGAAACCAAAAACACATTCCGACTGCCATTTTATCCCGGTGGCACGCTGCAAGCTATCGATCTGCAATTTATGCCCGAGAGTGGTAATTTGGTAGCAGGCTTGCCGAGTAAAATTGGCTTTAAAGCGATTGGGCAAGACGGCGTAAGTATTGCTATACAAGGCATTGTTACAGATAGCAAGGGCAATCAAGCTGGTACATTTAAAAGCACCCATAAAGGTATGGGTAACTTTATATTGCTGCCCAAAAACGGCGAAGCATATACCGCTAATTACAGCGTTAACGGGGTAACCCACGCCACTAAGCTACCCCCGGTTTTGCCCGAAGGTATTGCTTTAAAAGTTGACAACCTAACCAACGCTGATTCTGTTTTAGTACACATTACAGCCAGTTTGGCTTTTACGCAACAGAAAAGGTTTACTTTACTGGCGCAATCAACCGGTGGGGTTTATCTGGGCGCAGCTTTTACCATGCCGAACGGTTTTAGTAATATGGCCTTTGCCAAAAACGCTTTTGTATCGGGCATTGTAAACTTCACCGTGCTTAGCGGTGCGCAACCCATTGCCCGGCGCAAAATCTTTATTGATCACCACGACCGGCTGTTAATTGATGTAGAAGCCGCTCGCGGAAGCTACCATATAAACGATAGTATTGCCTTAACATTAAACACCCTGAATGCAGAAGGAAAACCAATAAAAGGCAGTTTTGCAGTATCTGTAACGGATAATTCGCTGATTAAACAGGATTCACTACAGGACAATATCGTAAGCCGGTTGCTGCTTACGTCAGAGTTGAGGGGCAATACTGAAGAGCCCTACTGGTATTTTAACAATAACGATAAAACAACTGCCCAGGCACTTGATAACCTGATGCTTACCCAAGGATGGACAGGTTTTGAGGAAACATTGTTTGCAGAGGCTGCTAAACCACCTAAGTTTTTTGCTGAGCCCGATAATTCGTTAACCGGCCGAATAAACGGATTATTCAACAAATCTTTCAAAAATGCCAAAGTCAGCATTTTTACTGTTAATAAAAAACACGGTACTATCCTAATAGATACCTTAAGCGATGCCAACGGTCGCTTTAAACTGCGCGACCTGCCGCTGGTTGATACGGTAACCTACCACATTAAAGCTACAGGCCTTAAAGGCCAGGACATAGGCGCTAAATTTGTATTAGATGATTTTAAGCCTGCTCCTGTAACCAAGCCAAGCGGTTTTGTGCCAATGCCCTGGTATGCACAAAGTACAGATGCCGCGATGGTGAAATACTTTAGCAACCCGCCGCAACAATTAACGGATATTAACCCTGCCGAAGTAAAAGGTAGGCTGTTAAAGCAGGTGAATATTAAGGGCACAAAGCCTATAGATACCAAAACCTACATACCGATGATAAGGAAGGTTATAAATGAACAAACACTGATTGAAGCGGGTAACACCAATCTACGCGACCTGCTTGCAGAAAAATTCAACAGTTTGTATATAAAAAATGGGGCTTACGTAATTAATCAGAGTAAAGTAAAAGATGTAATCATTGACGGGCAAAGTTTGCGTGAAACGTATACAGACCAATTTATGGAAAGGTTACGGTCGTTCCTGTATACTATGCCGGCATCCGAGATCAAAAGCATACGCATTTACGATGGCTTTTACCCTATTATCACCATCGAAACACTCGGTGGTACAGGCTTAAATACCTTACCTACGCCCGGGCTTATTGTTTACCACCCTATACCTTATAGCCTGCCGATGCGTTTTTATAACCCCCGGTACAAAGTGAGCAATGGGTCATTCCAAAGCCCCCGACTTACCGTGTACTGGGAATCTAACCTAATAACCGACGACAAGGGCCAGGCAACACTCTCATTTTTTATAGCTAAGCCGGGTAATTATACAGTTACCATTGAGGGGGCGGATATGCTGGGCAGTTTTGGAGTGAAAACCCAAACCATACAGGTTGTGCCGCCAGCTACGAGTAATTAATACAACCAATCATCCAATCAAATCAACAAAAAAAGCCCTTCCGATTGCTCGGAAGGGCTTTGTAATATTTGAACCTTAAGAGGCTTAAACTTCTTCAGTTTCTTCTTCGGCAGCAGCAGGAGCTTCAGGCTCTGCTTTAGCAGCAGGAGCAGCAGCAGGCTTTTTAGCCGCTTTGCTTTCTGCACCTTCCATTTGCTCTTTTAACTGAGCAAGAACGCTAAGGTCGCCTAAAGTTGATTTCTCTACTGAATCTTTCACTTTCTTAACCGCGCTATTAGCAGATTTTGCTTCTTTTTTACGGTTTTCGAAATCCTGAACACGAGCGTCAGCACGAGCTTCTTCCCATATACGTGAATGTGAAATCACAATACGTTTGTTCTCTTTGTTAAATTCAATGATCTTGAATTCAGCAGTTTCTTCAGCCTTAACAGATTTACCATCTTCTTTTACCAAATGTTTGGTTGGGGCAAAGCCTTCAACACCATAAGGTAAAGCTACGATAGCACCTTTGTCAGTTACTTTTAACACGGTACCTTCGTGTATAGAATCTATAGTGAAGATAGTTTCAAAAGTATCCCAAGGGTTTTCTTCTAACTGTTTGTGGCCTAAGCTTAGTTTACGGTTATCGATATCAAGCTCTAAAACTACTACGTCTAATTTTTCGCCAACCTTAGTAAATTCGTTAGGGTGGTTTACTTTTTTAGACCATGATAGGTCAGAGATGTGGATCAAGCCGTCGATACCATCTTCCAGTTCAACAAACACACCAAAGTTGGTCATGTTTTTAACTGTAGCGATGTGCTGAGTGCCCGTAGCGTATTTCTCGCCGGCATTTTGCCATGGGTCAGGAGTCAATTGTTTGATACCTAAGCTCATTTTACGCTCGTCGCGATCTAAGGTTAATACCTGAGCTTCTACTTCGTCGCCAACTTTAAGGAATTCCTGAGGGTTACGCAGATTTTGAGACCATGACATTTCTGACACGTGGATCAAACCTTCAACACCCGGGATAATTTCTAAGAACGCGCCGTAATCAGCAACAGTTACAATTTTACCTTTTACTTTAGAGCCGATCTGGATGTTTTCATCCAAAGACTGCCAAGGGTGAGGAGTTAATTGTTTTAAACCTAAAGCGATACGTTTTTTCTCGTCATCAAAATCCAGAACAACAACGTTGATCTTCTGATCCAATGCCAAAACTTCTCTCGGATGCTCGATACGGCCCCAAGATATATCTGTAATGTGCAGTAAACCGTCAACACCACCAAGGTCAATAAATACACCAAAGTCGGTAATGTTTTTAACGGTACCTTCCAATACCTGGCCTTTTTCCAATTTGGCCACAATTTCGGTTTTTTGGTTTTCCAAATCGTCTTCGATAAGCACTTTGTGCGATACCACAACGTTTTTAAACTCGTGGTTTATCTTAACAACTTTAAATTCCATTGTTTTACCAACGTACACATCGTAATCGCGTATCGGTTTGATATCGATTTGTGAACCTGGTAAAAAGGCTTCAACGCCCATAATATCTACAATTAAACCACCTTTAGTTCTGCTCTTAACAAAACCTGTGATGATCTCATCGTTATCCAGTGCAGAATTAATGCGCTCCCATGATTTTTGAGTTTTTGCACGTTTACGAGATAATACTAACTGACCGTTAGCATCTTCTTGTGATTCTACAAATACTTCAACTGTGTCACCAACCTTAAGGTCTGGTGTATCACGGAACTCAGAAACAGATACTAAACCATCAGATTTAAAGCCAATGTTTAATACTACATCTTTGTTATTGATGTTTACAACGGTACCTGTGATAATTTCGCCTTTAGTGATTGAACTGAATGTTCCGTCGTAAAGTTTTTCTAATTGCTCACGGTCGCTATCGCTGTAGTTACCAAATTTTTTGTCGTCAGCATCCCAGTCAAAATCCTGATCTGGTTGAGGTGTTGCTGCGATCTGTGACTTGATGTCTTCAATTGATATTGAATCAGCTTCTGATTCAATTGTTTCTTTCTCAGCGGTTGCCGTAACTGTATCCAGTTCAGCTTGCTTTGCTACTAATTCTTTTTCTGCTTCTTGTTTTTTTGCCATTAATAAATTTTACTCCTTTTTCCCAATACTCGTTTGGGACTGCAAAGGTACGGATATATTTATTACGGATAAAAATATTTTTAGTGTTAATTATTGATTTTTAAGCACTTTTTAAAATTCAGCATCTTTTTGATAACACAAACAACATCGTAAATTTATATAGCGCACCGTATTTTTGGTTTTATATATTATAGTTAACACATGCCCACCTATTTACAAAAAGCCTGGACCGATTCGATAGACGATGTGAACATAAGCCACGTACGTACTGCTATTGCCGAAACCCAGCAAATGGACGAAGAGCATGCTGCCTTTTGGGTTGGCACGCAAGAGGAAGAATACATTTTAGAAACCGATAAAAGTTTGGACATGATGGCCGTAATAAATGGCGAACCTACCAAATACCGCGCAGCGGATTGGAATGAAGTTGAATTCCTTTACGGGTTGATGCTGAATGAAGACTACAATGCCTTACTTGGTCATTTTAAAAGATAGTCAGCCGTTGTTGATCTGCTCGCCTATTTCGGTATAAATACTCGTAAAGCTTTTTATTAATCCCAACCTGTAGTTTAAAAGGATGCCTGTCATATCTGCCTCTTGTTGCGGGGTAAATGGGTTTACCCACACCCGCATACAAATCCGTTTCAGGGCGTATGTTATTTGCTCTATATTAACATAAGTATTTAAATAACGGCTACGCTTAAACTCTTCGTAAAATTTAAAAAACACATCAGGGTTTTTCATACCGGCAAAATCTAAAAACTCGCGGATAACCGACAAATCGCAATCCTCCAGGTGGTCATAAAAGGCGCTTACACTTATCTTATTGGTGGTAATAAGCAGGTTATCCAATATCAGTTCTATAGCTATGTGGCCCAAAAAAAATGGTTTAACCGGCGATTCTGTTATGACAGGGCCCAGCAAATTCTTTAGCGTATGGGAATGTGTTAGAAAAAACGCTGCCGAGTGGAAATATTTGTCTACCAGCAAGTGTTTGTTCCACCCTTGTATAATGGCGTTAACTTTTGGGTTGATATGCACCAGATGCTCTGGGTGCAGAACGATGGTTTTATCCGCATTTTTTAAAAGATCGGGCAATACCGTACCTAATATAAAGTAACAGTTAGTTGTTTTCCGGTCAAAGTAATAGTGCGAAAGAAAATTCATAGGATCAGCTAAAAAGTAAGCATTCTGGAAACAAATTACAAAAATCGGGCTAAAATCGAAACGCAGGGCGCATATATTATAATATAATGACCGTTTGCTGCAAGTATATACAGATGTTTAATTTATAGATTGCCACATCCTTGTTAATTTGCATATTTGCACATTAGCACATTTGCACATTTATTTTATATGAATTTTGTTGAAGAATTACGCTGGAGAGGCATGCTGCATGATATTATGCCCGGCACCGAAGAACTGTTAAACAAAGGCATGGCTTCGGGATATATTGGTTTTGACCCTACTGCCGATTCGTTGCACGTAGGGCATTTAACCCAGATCATGACGCTGATACACTTTCAGCGGGCCGGCCACAAACCTTATGCTTTGGTTGGCGGCGCTACCGGTATGGTTGGAGACCCATCGGGCAAATCTGCCGAGCGTAATTTACTAAGCGAAGATGTGCTGAACCACAACTTAAGATCGGTACAAGCGCAATTAGAAAAATTCCTGGATTTTAACAGCGGTGATAACAGCGCCCAAATGGTTAATAATTACGATTGGTTTAAGAACTTCACCTTCCTGGATTTTATCCGCGACGTGGGTAAACACCTTACCGTTAATTATATGATGGCTAAAGATTCGGTTAAGAAACGCCTAGAGGGTGATACCGGCATGTCGTTCACCGAGTTTACTTATCAGTTGGTGCAGGGTTACGATTTTTACTATTTGTGGAAACATCATAACTGTGTATTGCAAATGGGTGGAAGCGACCAGTGGGGCAATATTGTTACCGGCACTGAACTGATACGCCGTAAGGACCAGGGCGAGGCTTATGCCTTAACCACCCAACTGATCAAAAAAGCAGATGGCACCAAATTCGGTAAAACCGAAAGCGGCGCGGTTTGGCTGGATCCTGCACGTACATCGCCTTACCAGTTTTACCAGTTTTGGTTAAACACTACAGATGTTGATGCCAAGGCATACATCCGAATATTTACCCTGTTTGAGCGCGATATCATTGAAGCCATGGAAGCCGAGCATGATGCAGCACCTCATACCCGTATATTACAAAAAGCTTTGGCTAAAGATATTACACTGCGTGTGCATGGCGACGCCGGCTTTGATAAAGCCATTAAATCTACCGAATTTTTATTCGGCAATACCGGCATCGAGTTTTTAAGCGAACTGAACGACGAAGAACTTTTATCGATATTTAGCGGTGTACCTAACTTTACCATAGCTAAAAGCGAAATGGAAGCAGGCCTCAACGTTTCGGACCTATTAGCTGCCAAAACAGCTGTATTCCCTTCCAAAGGCGAAGCTAAGAAAATGATACAGGGTGGTGGCGTAGCCATTAATAAAGAAAAAGTAAACACCCCTGATGATGTTTATACAACAGATAAACTCATCAATAACAAATACTTAGTAGCACAAAAAGGAAAGAAGAATTATTTTTTAATTGTTGTAGAATAATTTGATAATACGACAAATGGTAAGTAAATTTGTATAAATGTCGTACAAAATAAAACATACCGCAAAAAACGAGGTTAATGAACCTATGGCAATATATATTACCCAGGCTTCATCAACCCCGTTTTATAGTGTGCTGGGCGGCACGAAAACCGCAGCAGCCTCTTCAGATTTTGATATCATTAAACTGGCGCGCCAGGGCTTTCCTAAAAAGGCCCTGTTGGCTTTGGCTAAAAAAATATCCTTAAACATACAGGAGTTAGCCAACATACTGCATATATCAGAGCGCACCCTGCAACGTTATGAGGATGATGCCATCATCAAAACAGAGTATGCCGAGAAGGCCGTAGAGCTTGCCCGCCTGTATACCCGCGGCGAAGAAGTATTTGGCTCGATGGATAAATTTAAGCAATGGGTAAAAGCGCCAAGCCTTGTTTTTAAAGGCGAAGCACCTGTTACCATCTTAGATACCTCGGCAGGGTTTGATATGGTTTTTAAAGAGCTTGGCCGTATAGAGCATGGGATATTTGCTTAAATGATACTTTATAGAATAGCTAACTGCAATTACATAAATGATCTTACGGGTACAGGCGCGCGCCTTTATGGCGGCCGTTGGAACAGTGAGGGAAAATCGATGGTTTACCTGGCCTCGTCCCGCGCGCTGGCTGTGCTGGAGGTATTGGTGCACCTGCCCCCGCTATTAATGCCCGAAAACTTTTGCATTGCCGAAATTAAGGTTCCGGATAACAATATCTTAACCCTTGATGTAAAATCGTTGCCTGATAACTGGCACGATGCGTCTCCCCCTGCAGAATTAAAAACGTTGGGCAATCAATTTATACAGGAAACTAAATACCTGATGATGAAAGTGCCATCATCTGTTGTGCCGGATGAATTTAACTACCTGCTTAACCCCTGGCATGTAGACATAAAAAAGGTGAGCATTTTAAATACTCACCCTTTTAGTTTTGATGACAGGCTGCTTTAGGAAGTTGGCAGTTTACAATTTGCAGTTAGCAGTAAACTAATCTCTAATTGCTAGCCTCTAATCTCTTACCTTAAAAATCGCTTAGCAACTCCAATTTTTTGTGGTTGTATTCTTCCTGGGAGATCAGGCCACTTTCAAATAATGTTTTTAGTCTTTTTAATTTTTCGGTCAGTTCGTCTTTTTTAGGCTCTTCTACCGGGGCCGTAGGTGCAGGTGGAATTATTGGGACGGCTACCGGTTGCGGCGTAGCGGCAACTGGTGGCTGGAAACCTACATTTGAAGCGTGATCGATATTTAAAGCGCCTGATTCGGCACGTTTTTCTTCCAGTTCGCGCAGGCGGCGGGCTTCGCGCTCGGCTTCCTTACGTTCCTGGGCGTATTGGTATAGTTTGCGTGCCTGTACTTTGGGCAGGTAATCTACACCCATTTCGGTACCAATGGTAGTTTTAACACTAAATACCGCACCAATGATCTCTTCTTTGGTAAATACATCCACAATATCCTTCCATACAAAATCAACAAACTTAATGGATAGGCCCAAATTTGCCGGGGTAAAGAATAAAAGGCGTTTGTTAGTGATGGCAATACAATCCGGAAATAGGTTAACTATCGGCTTTTTTTGTACTGCAATGTATATGATCTCCTCGCCGGTAGTAAGCAGATCAACCAAACGGCTGTACACTTTTTCAACCGCTTTAGGATCTTGTTCGTCGCGTAAGAATTTATCTATCATGATATTGGTGTTCTTGATTGGTCAAAAATAATAATATTTATTTAGCCTAACCTATATGCTATCTAAAGGAGAGTACATTAATGCTTAGGCGATAAGTAAATTACATCCCCGGATATCCGAATTGTCAAACCGGCCTATCACCTCAAAAGAATTATCTGCAAAGACCCTACCCAGATCTTGCGTGGCTATAAATGAGCAGGAATTGATATTAGCCAGATCAATAATATTAATACCGCCGGTTTTCCCGGTACCTACCAGCGTGAAAGGATCATTGGTATCGCGAGTGATGATCTTCATCCAGGGTGGGCAATTAAAGATGCCCTCTCCTTTTGAGTACGCCTGCGATAAAAGTTCGGTCATCCCATACTCGGAGTGGATGGCATTTACACCAAAACCGGCACAAAGCGTAGCATGCAATTCTTCTCGGATCATCTCTTTACGGCGGCCTTTCATCCCGCCTGTTTCCATTACGATCAGTTCAGGAAAATCTATCGGGTAGGTATCTACAAAATCTAACAGGGCAAAGGTTACGCCTATTAATAAGGTAGGCTTGCCTGCTTCTTTTTGCTGTTGCAGTTTAGCGTAAAGCTCCTGGTGGTTATACAGGTAAAACCCGCTTTCATCATCGCCTGATTGGATGATGAGATCCTGCGCCATAAAAATAAGCGACGAACCTTCGCGCTCCAGGTAAGCGGGCAACAAGGCTAAAACTGTATAATCTTTTATATCGCCGTAAAACAAGGCAAATGCCTTGCGGAAGCTTTCTTCGTACCAGCTTACATCGGTTACATGGTGCCTGCTGGTGATCATCCCCGTGGTACCCGAGCTGGTAAAAACTACCTCATCGGCTTCGTTAGAGCTAACCACCTTGTGATTTTTAAAAAACTCGACGGGCAGGAATGGAATCTGTTCAACAGATTGCACATTAGCCGGATGTAGCTTTAAACTATCAATAAATGCTTTATAAACGGCACAGTTTTGTGCCTGGTATTGAAACACCTGAAAGGTAGTTTGCTTAAAACTATCCCGATCTTTAATACCGAATACCTGTTGTTTACCGGGCTTTATCATGCAAGGGCAAAGATAGTGAAGATGTACGGATATGCACATGAATGAAATATATGACCAATCCGCAAGTTTCGGGTTTTAATGGATCATAGATTGGCAGACCTTTGCAGCAAACAGAACTATATGAACACATTTAAAATCATACCGCTTTCGAGATCATTCGCAACAAAATTAAAAAAAAACATGGTTGATGATTTTGGCAATCAGGTAATTGAACAATTAGCAACCGGGCTTGGCCCCTGCCGGGTTTCGTTAAAACCATTTATTAAGGGGGTGGATATCCGCTTGTTGTTTAAGCACTCGCCGTTTGAAATAAACAATGCCTTTAATCAGCCGGGGCCGGTATTTATCCAAAAAGAAGATGTAGACGAATACAGCGATGTGTATCGTTTCCCCCCAGAAATAAAAGCCGATAAAAAAAGTTTCCCGCTAACACTTATAGGCTATAACCAACAGCAAATGATGGTGTTAACAGTAACTGTTGGCAATAAAGATGTAGATGTATTAATAAAAAAGCTGTTTGCAAAATACCCAAACGTAGCTTACCTGCATGCACGAAATGCAGAGGCTTCGTGTTTTATATGTAAAATTCAACGCATCTAAAACCTTTATGGATATAAGCCGCAACAAATTCCCGTGTTTAGAGTTATAAATGCACAAATACACAATAAATACCTCTAAAATGAAAACATTGAAATTTTTAACATTACCGCTTTTACTGAGCGCATTTTTTATATTGGCATCTGCCAAACCTGCAGACGATAAAGGCGTTGCCAAGATCAACGATGCCACCAAAGTTATCAAGGCTTTTAGCCAGATGAAAGAAAGCATTCCGCACCAACTGATTGCCGAATACGAAGGCATTGTGATTATCCCTAAACTGATCAACGCAGGTTTTGGTATTGGCGGTAAACGCGGCCAGGGTGTGGCCATGGTTAAATTAGCCAACGGCAAATGGAGCGACCCGGTATTTATTACCCTTACCGGTGGCAGCATTGGTTTCCAGATAGGTGTACAGTCGGTTGATATGGTTTTGGTGTTTCGCAATAAAGGCGTTTTAGCTAAGGTAGAAAATGGCGACTTTACTATCGGCGGCGACGTATCTGCAGCAGCAGGCCCGGTTGGCCGCAGCAGTACCGCCAGCACCGACTATAAATTACAGGCCGAGGTTTACTCTTACTCGCGCAGTAAAGGTTTATTTGCCGGTATCAGCATCAATGGCTCTAACCTGGCTATCAACAAAAGCGCTAACGAGGCTTATTACAGCGAGGCTACTGCATCGGCAGATATCTTTGCCAGATCGGTAGATAAAACGGCACCAGTTACAGATTTAAAGGCTGCTTTAGGCGCTTTGTAATTAGCTTATAGGATTTTATTAAACAGGCCCAACCAAATGATGGTTGGGCCTGTTTTGTTAAGCTGAAAGCTTAACGCATTTTGGGTCGAAGTTGAAAACTTCGACCAGTGCGGGAAGTTTTCAACTTCGACCAGTAAGGACGTTTAGGTATTTTAACGAATCAATATAGCTTCCAATAATGTGCTTTGCAAATTTGCAAAACTAATAGTTCAATTTTTCTCAAAAGCCCGCTTCACCAACCAACCCGATAATGCCGAGAACCCTCCTGCTAAACCACCTATCAAAGCGGTTACGGCCAGTAGCAGCCACCAGTTGGGTAAATGGAAAACATGGGCCACGCGGGTAGCCAGCATATGATCGTTAGGGAAACTTTTTAATAATGCCAGCGCTATCCACGCTAAAGAGATACCGCAGAAGCCACACCAGAATGCCCAGCTTGATCTTTTGCCGAAAATGATGGCAGCGCCAAAGGCCATGATGCAGCCCACCCACCAGGGGAACAAGTAACCGCAAATAAAGGAGAGTAATAATACAACCGGGAATAACATAGGGTTACTTGCTTAAGGTTAATGTTCTTTTAATTCTTGTTGAGGTTTGGGTTGGCGATTGCAGGAACAGTAGCTCTTTTAGCTTACCATCCTGCCAGGTTTTAAGCATATCATCATAGAAGAAACTGCCGGGGTTGCCGGATTGCCCGCCCGGGATGATGCCATACCCTTTAACCTGCGGCCCCATCTGCACTACCATCCGCCATGACGGGCCGTGGCCGTCTATTAGCGCATTTACGGTTGAGCCGCTCCCCCCGCTGGCAAAATTGCCCGAGCCTAAGCCCGGCACATTGCCCAGGTGTTTCACCTCAAACGGTTTTACGTTACCCCATTGCCAGGTTTTACCAATTGGTCCCTGCTCTTTTACCAGCTCGTTAACGGCTGCTGTAAAAGATGCCATAATCACATCACTTGCGGTTTCTGTAACCGGGGTATTAATATTATTAAACCATTTAGAGTTTGGCTCATTAGTTAGCAGGGCTTCGGTACGGTCTTGTGTGGGGAAATAAAGCAGCGTTTGTTTATCCTCAAAATTATCTTGCCAGGTAAAGGTGTAAAACTTAGCCCACCATTTGCCAAAAATGCTAGCCCCTACCGATTTGGCACCGCAGTACTTATCCCATTTTTTAAGGGTATCTAAAGCGGCCAGTTGCGTATCATCCAGTTTGCTGGCATCTAAATATTTAAGCATAGTTGGCAAAATATCCTGCGCGCGAATACTGTAATCATCCGTTTGTAAAATGCGCATGCTATCTACGGTCGCTTTTTGCATGGCGGCAAGGCGGTCGTTTATTCGTTTGCCGCGTTCGTAGCCTTCAAACTTCCAGTTAATGTAATACGGATAAGTTGGGTCAGTAGAGGATTGATTGGCCGAGCTTACAAAACCGCGCGGCGGGTTTTTAACCGTTGGGTTTTGCTCGTAAGGGATCCAGCCATGCCAGTCATTCGCCGGATTGCTACCATCCATAATAAATTTGCCTTGTTCTTTATATTTTAAGGGCAGTTTACCGTTAGGTGTAATGGCAATATCATTATCGGCAGATGCAAAAATAAAGTTTTGGGCAGGTGCAGTATAGTAAGTTAATGCTTTGCGGTAATCGGTATAATTATTAGCGCGGTTAAGCAGATAAAAAGTTTTAAACTCGTCGCTTTCATCATGTGCTATCCAACGCAGGGCATTGCCTACCGGCACATTAATGCGGCCTTTTTCGGCCATATCGGCATTGTCATAAACTACCGGGCCATGATGGGTGTACAAAACGGTATCTATAACCGGCGTTTGCCCTAATATTTTAATGGTATCTATTTTACGATCAACCTTATTCCATTTGTTGTTGTAGCAATATTCGTTTCGGTTGGCATCCTTAAATTTAACCTGGTACCAGTCCAAAATATCGGCATCTACATTGGTTACGCCCCAGCTAACTTTTTGGTTGTAGCCAATCACCACACAGGGTGCGCCGGGTAGCGTAACCCCATAAACATTTACGCCCGGGGCCGTCATTTGCATTTGGTACCAAATGGATGGGAAAGTTAAGTTCAAATGCGGGTCATTAGCCAATATGGGGTATCCAGATGCAGTTTTAGAGCCACTTACCGCCCAGTTGTTGCTGCCAATACCTTCTATCTTTTCTATATTCTTCATACCGGCCAGCATTTGCGCTTTAAATGCAGCAGGAGGTTGTGGTACAGGCAGAGGTTTAAAATCCCATTTTGTCCCTGCGGGTATAATAGGGTCTTCATGCGTTGGGTAATCCGGGAACAGGTTATTGGTAACTTTTGCACCAAATTTGTTCAGCACATTGGTCATGGCTAACTCGTTACTGCCACCGGCCAGCACTTCGCTCATTAGCTTTAATAAGTAGGCCGAGTTAATGGGCTTCCATTCCTCGGGCGCATAGTTAAGCAGCTTAAATTCTATGGGGTAACCGCCCGGTTTTAATTGTTTGATGTAAGCGTTCACCCCATCACTGTATGCATTGATCACGTTACGCATTACCGGGTCTTTCAGTATGCCTTGCAGGGTATGCTCAGCGCCGTAAGTCATGCCCATACGGCGATGGTAACGGTCAACCTCTAAGGCTTTGGGTCCTACTACCTCTGCTAACCTGCCGGCTGCGCTGCGGGTTTGGATATCCATTTGCCAAAGGCGTGCCTTGGCGGTTAAATAACCTTGTACATAGTACAAGTCGTGGTCGTTCTCTGCAAAAATATGAGGCACCATATGCTCATCAAACCTTACGGTAACCTTGCCTTGCAGGCCTTTAAGCTTCAGGTTTTCTGTAGGGATGATATTCTTGCTTTCGGCATTTTGCCAAAAACCGGTAGATGGGTTCAGGAACTCGCCCAATGGTGGTATATCGCCAAATTTAGTTTGCAGCGCCCAGATAAGGGCCAGTGTAAATGCGGTAGAGAGGATAGCCTTAAATACTTTCATGTAAACATTTAGTGATCTAATGAATTAGTGATTGCGTGATCGTCCCCTCAAATAAGGCTTATCCGCCGGCACCACTAATAGTTAAGGCAAGTTACATAAAACACACTTAAAGATTTGACAACTTTTAAAAGTTGTCAAATCTAAAATTCTATGGTATCGCGCTTTTTGCGCGGTTTGCGTTTTTTGTAGGTACGCTTGGTTTTAGTCAGCTTTTTTTCTACCCTGTTGGTTTTTGCATCTTTCCTGAAATTCCATGGCGGGGTTGGGTTAACATCCTGCCAAAGGCCAAGGCGGTTTTGGCGGGCTTGCTGCTCCAGCATGGCCAGCTGCATACTTTTAGAGTATGCACGGTATTGCCAGGCATAACCTTGTTTAACTAATTCCTGGTTTACGTTGGTGCCGTTCTCTAATTCTAGCTGCCCTACTGTGCGGCCATATCTGTCGTGCTGGTTACCAATCAGCTTTACCATTTTGCCAAAACACAGGTCGGATGCAAACTGCTTGGCGGCTTGCCCAAATGCCTGGCTTTTTTCCGGTGCATCCACTTCTGCCAGCCTAACTGTAATGCTCTGGTTATCGGGAGATAGTAACACCATGGTATCTCCGTCTTTTACGCCCACAACTTTGTAAAGGGTTTGGTTTTTATTACAGCCTATGGTAAGAATAATGAGGAATAGATAAAGTAGAAAGGACTTTTTGAGCATGCTGCAATTATAATAATTACAGTTGTGATTTGGGTAAGCTTGTTAATCAGTACCGTTTTAGGCGAAATGCTATTAAGCATCTATTTGCCGCCATGTCGCCTACGAGCAAATTCATTATCAGATCCTTCGCTAACGCTCAGGATAACAAAATAAAAAAGCCATCCGGAGATGGCTTTTTTATACTTCATTAAATAAGAACTTATTTTTTCGGCTGCCCGTAGTCACTCCATTGGGCTACGCCCTCCGGTTGCATACGGTTCACTTCTTCGCTTTTAACCTCACTTAATTCTTTATTAAGTTTTTCGGTTTCGGCCAATTGCTTATCCATATCTTTATCTTTTGTGGTTAAACCTTTTGTTTCTTCCACATTTGCAATCGGGTCTTCCACATAGATCCATTCTTTACCTGTTTCGGGCATGGTGCCTTCGTTCCATGGGCCCCTTACACTATTTGCAGGCGACATGTTAAAGTATTGCTGGGTAAAACGTGGGTCGGCCTGTAGCACGCCCGGCGGAAAGTTAGGCTCAATGGTATCTAAAGCAGCCTTAAACATGCTATAGTGGGCCACCTCCCTGGTCATCAAAAATGACAAGGTATCTTTTACATAAGGGTCATCTGTAAACTGCATCAGGTATTCGTACACGATCTTTGCCCTTGATTCTGATGCCAGATTGCTTCTTAAGTCAACGGTAAGATCCCCATTGGAGTGGATGTATGATGAACACCATGGTATACCCTGGCTATTGGTAAGCCTTGGGCCGCCGCCGCTTAAAGTTAAAAACTGTGGATTAGCCAAAGCTTCATGAATAATATTCTCTTTAGCTGCTTTGCCATTCATTACCTGCATAATTTCCGACTGCTCGGCTGCATCTTTCAATTCGCCGTTAACACCTTTTAAAAGCATCTGAATGGTTGCACCAACAATTTCCAGGTGACTAAATTCTTCTGTAGCAATATCCATCAGCATATCGTATTTATCCGGGTGAGGGAGTTTTGCACCGTATGCTTGGGTAAAATATTGCATGGCTGCTGCAAGCTCGCCATTTTCGCCACCAAATTGCTCTAATAGCAAATTGGCAAACCTCGGATCGGGACGCGATACGCGGGCATTAAACTGTAGATCTTTTACGTGATGAAACATGGTTATAATTATTTGACTTAAGTAATTCTGTTAAATACTTTAATTATAACGATAATATAAGGTAATGGTTTTTATTAATAACTTATTATATTAATGGAAAAATGAGCGGCTCTATGTTTATGGTAAAATTTCATCCAGCATATGCAATTTGAAAAAAAGGACATTTCAAAAATAAAGCTGATATTTACGGTTGATATTATAAAAACAAGCAATGGGAAAATTTACTGTACCGGATAAAGTGCTGTTTGTATGTACAGGAAGCAAATGTGCTAAACGTGGCGGCAAGGATATGTTTAAAACAGCCAAAAGATACGCCAAATTGGCCACCGAAGATGTAGAAGTGATACGTATAGAATGCACAGACCGGTGTGATTATGCACCGGTCTGTACTTTTTCTCCGGGCAATACCTGGTTAAAAGAATACTCGGAAAAGGAGGTTTTAAAGCTTTTATTAGCTAAGGATTAAGCTTCGCTGTCGTATTTTATTTTACCAACGTGTTTGTCAATTTCCCAGTTACCGGTACCTTCTTCACCAATAATTTCAAATAATTCCAGCGCACGGCGTGCTTTGTATTCTTCTTCGCGCTGCTCTTTCAGGAACCAGTTTAAAAATTCGTTGGTTACATAATCCTGCTCGCTTAAGCAAAGTGCATAAATTCTTTTAATAGATTGTGTTACACTAATTTCCTGGTCAAGGGCTTCTTCAAATACCTCGCGAAACGAGTTATATTCTTGTTTAATGCCGGTTACTTCAGGAGATATGGCGTTACCACCCATATCTAATATGTATTTATAAAATTTTAACTGGTGGTGTCTTTCCTCTTCCGCTTGTTTAAAAAAGTAATCAGATGAAAAGTCAAAGCCATTACGGTTACACCACGATGCCATTGCTAAATATATTGATGATGATTGTGCTTCTTTTTTTACTTGCTGATTTAAAAGCGCCTCTACTTCAGTAGAAATCAGGCTTCTGATACGGATAAGATCTTTCATGATATTTATTTTTAGAACTACTAAACCGATACAACAAGCGTGCCGACTTAAATAATTAAAACAAATGTATATCTATAAATGACTTATAGTGGAAATAAAGACAATATGAATTCAGTCTAAATTACTAAACAGCAGTACGATACAGGCGATCTTGTAAGATCTGGTTAAGTTGCAGCATTACAAAAGTGCCTTCCAATATCTCTTTAAGGGCTATAATTTGTAATAAGGTAAGAATGTATGTATGGTCGCAGGCACAGATGAAAATAATTTCTACATCAGGGTCTTTAGTAGTTTCTAATAACTTGCCTTCTATATCAACATTGTAAACCGCTTTCCTAAGCTTCATTAAACAACGGTAATCAAACTTAGCAACCTTACAAGCAAAATTTAAATACCAGCAACGCTCGGCATCGCTTTGGTATACAGCGCCTTTGTCAGTACTGAATACATTTACCCATGTGGTTGTTTGCGGATCTGTAAGAGTTGTTACCATTTCTATAGCACAAAAGAACACACTATTTGTAATTAATCCAAATAATGTTAGTAAATTATTTATAATGATTATTAACAAGCCAACTTATACCTTTACAAAATGGATATCAAAGCTTGCATTTTTGATTTGGACGGTGTTATTGTAGATACCGCAGTTTACCACTACAAAGCCTGGAAACGCCTGGCCAATGAAATGGGCTTTGATTTTACCGAACAGCAAAACGAACAGCTTAAAGGCGTTAGCCGCATGGCATCGCTGGATCTGATACTGGGCTGGGGGAATATCACCCATAAAACACCGGAAGAAAAAGAGCACCTGGCCGGCCAAAAAAACGAATGGTATACCCAAATGATAAGCCAAATGACACCTGCCGAAATACTGCCCGGCGCGCGCGAATTTGTACAGAGTTGCCGTGATGCAGGGTTGAAAACAGCCATTGGGTCTGCCAGTAAAAACACCCCTACTATATTAAACAAACTGCAATTAACATCGCTGTTTGATGCCGTTATAGATGGCAACAGCGTAAGCAAACCAAAGCCCGACCCTGAAGTATTTTTAAAAGGAGCCGAAGCTGTTGGCATCGCCCCAGCCGCCTGTGTAGTATTTGAAGACGCCATTGCTGGAATAGAAGCTGCCTTGAATGGCGGCATGAAGGCTATAGGCATTGGTTCGGCAGATACGTTAACCCAAGCAAACATGGTTGTAAGCGGTTTGGATAAAATGACGTTGAACATGTTGTAGGACTTGTAAGATGAGATATTGCATCATGATTATTAGTTTGCTATTTTCAGCGGCGGCCTTAGCCCAAAAGCCGGTTAAAAACATTGAGCTGAAACAACTTGCTAAAAACTATTATGTGTGCGTATCTTATGGTTACCCGCCCGATAGTGATGAGCCCTACCCTGCAAATAGTTTAGTGGTGGTTACAGATAAGGGTATTATATTGGTAAATACCCCCTGGGGCGAAGAACAAACCCAACAATTGGTAGACACTGTTAAAAGCCGCTTTAACAAAAAGATCATATTTTGTGTGGCTACCCACTTTCATGACGATTGCGTGGCCGGCTTTAATGTGTTAAAAAAGCAGGGCGCTAAAACCTATAGCAGTAAACAAACGTATGCCCTTGCTAAAAAAGAAAATAATGAGTTGCCCCAATACACCTTTGCACGCGATACCACCTTTAATATTGGCGGCGAAATCCTGAAAACTTATTATCCGGGCGCAGGCCACACGCGCGATAATATTGTAGTTTGGTTACCGCAGGCACATGTATTATTTGGAGGCTGCCTGGTAAAAAGCTTAGAGGCCGATACCAAAGGTTTCACCGGTGATGCCGACCTAAAGCACTGGCCCCGGGCTATAAAAAACGTTGCGTATAAATTCGCAGGCGCACAATATGTTATCCCCGGCCACTTGGGCTGGCAGGGCGGCACCAAACAACTGAGGCACACACTTAAGGTGGTTAACGCTCCCAACTGATCATCGCAGGGTGGCTTTAGTTTTAATGATCTGTTTTACGGCTGTGGCAACAAAAGCTTTTTGCTCTTGGCTTAGGCTGGTAACTTTACTATCGCCGTTAAACTCATAAGTTACGTGGCCCTTTCTATCATCTTCAGCTTTAAACTCGCGGCCATTTTGTTCAAACTCCAGGTATCCCCCATCTGATATATGCTCAATGCCCGTTTCGTCTTTTGTGAACACTATTTTCCCGGAGTATTTGATTTTTTGCGACTCGTTATCGGTTTTGTTTACAATGGTTGTTGTTCTACCCTCTTTGCAGGCAATTGTACTCGTTAGCATTACTAGCGCCATGGCTGCTAATGCAATTTTTTTGTTGATGTATATCATATCACTTTTTTAAATTATAAAACAAATATAAACATTACATAGTACAGTGCAATACATAGTACTAATATTTACATATTTAATTGATATACAGATGTTTAAAAAATATCGGACTTTTATATAATGTTAAACACTCAAAAAAAATTGACTTAATGGTAATTTATGCGGCTATTAATTGCTATCATTAATAAATAAACCAATAGGCCCGATGTCCAAACGGAAGTTGCTGCTGTTACCTGTTTTTTTGTTTCCGCTGGTGGTTATTTTAACGCAGTGCTTAAGTGCTAAAAAAGAAATAACCGACCCACGCGGCGAGGCTTATGCCGGCGCCCAAACTTGTATAAGCTGCCACAGCAATATAAGCAGCACTTACCCCCATATGGCGCATTACAAAGCTTCGGCTTTAGCATCGGCACAAAGTGTACATGGTAGTTTTTTACCGGGCACCAATGGTGTAACCTATAACGATCATACGAAAATATTAATGACCAAAACCGATAGCGGTTTTTACCAAACCAACTATGTAAACGGTAAAAAGGTAGAAAGCGCACGTATAGATATTGCCATGGGCGGTGTTAAAGGCGAAACTTATTTGTACTGGAAAGAGAATGAGCTTTTTCAATTACCTGTATCATTTGATAAAACTAATAACCGCTGGATAGTTAGCCCGGGCTATGATACCACCATAGCCAGCTACGACAGAATGATCAATATACGCTGTATGGAATGCCATACCTCTTTTGCTAAAACAGAACCCGGTAAAGTGCCCAGTTTTGGCGGCGAGCCTATTGGGTTTGATAAGCAATCGGTAATTATGCGGATAGACTGTGAACGGTGCCATGGCGGGGCCAAACAGCATGTTGATTTTCAAACAGCTAACCCTACCATTAAAACAGCCAAATTTATTACCCGCATCAGTAGCCTCACCCGCGAGCAAAAGGTTGACCTATGCGGCACCTGCCACTCGGGTACGCAAACAATCAATTCAAAATCGATATTTGATTTTAAACCCGGCGATAAACTTACCGACTTTAAAAAGCACGAGCCTAATGCCGGCCCTCTGGATATGGCTCATATTGATGTGCACGGCGACCAGCTGGATATGCTTAAAACCAGCAAGTGCTACATTAGCAGCAAAATGGATTGCAACAGCTGCCACAACACTCACCAGAATGAACGTGGCGATGCACAGCTATTTGCCCGGCGCTGCCAAAGCTGCCACAACAAAACAGGCCATAATGTTACTTGTAAAATGGCTGGGAAGCTTGATGCCCAGGTATTGCAATCCAAATGTATATCGTGCCACATGCCAGCCCTACCCTCTAAGGCTATTATCAACAACCAAAAATCGGTAATGATACATACGCACCATGTGGGGATATACCCGGATGAGGTTACCCGGATAGCTGATTATCTGAAGAAGAAATAATTATAATAGCTACCAAAAAATGGCCTGCTACCCATACGGTAACAGGCCATTTTTTTATGGTGATCCTTTACTTTTTAATATGGTTCTCTAACACAATAAATGGCTCACGCTCTTCCCACGAAGGCGAAAAGTTAGGCTGGAACAGGAAACCGCTTGCATAGTTGCCTAATATAATATCAGGCTTGCCATCCTTGTTCAAATCGCTTACATCCATATTCATCCAGCGGCCGTATTGGCTAACCGGTACGGCATGCGGCTTAAACTGCATAGGTTTATCCTGCTCAAAATAAATAAACTCTTCTGCAGGGTTATTCTTCATATCTGCAAAAAAGGCAATAGTAGCTATATCCAGGTCGCCATCTTTATCAAAATCTGTAGCAATGGCCTTGGTAGCACCATTTATAGGATAAAACCAGGTTTGTTTAAACTTATAATCACCAGTGTTTTTAAAGATGTATAAACCATGATAAGGCTTTAAAATGCGCGAATCGCGAAAGTTATAGCCGCAGGTGTAAATCAATTCGGGGTTACCGTCATGATCCATGTCGGCCAATTGGAAACTTGTAGAACCATTTACCGGCGGGAAGCGCAATAATTCACGGCTGGTAAAGCCCCCCTTTTTATCATTTAAGTACAAAGTCAAACCCTCGTCTATGGCACCAAAAAGCACCATCAGGTCCGGGTAACCATCCTTATTAAAATCGTTGGAGATAGCCTGCACCGCGCCGGGCCTATCGGTAATGGTAAACTGTTTGGCCGCTTTATTATCTGCCCCTATCTTAATTAAATAAATACCACCTTTTTTATACCCCTGCCCTAACACTACTAATTCTTTATGGCCGTCTTTATCTACATCAATGTTAAGGGTTTGTATAGGGCGCGGCATATCACCCACTACTTCGTTAGCGGTTAGATTGCCACCGGTAAGGTTTGCGCTGTATATTTTACCATTGGCAAAATCAACCGGGTCTATACGCCCTATGTTTGATAGTATTGCAACCGGCTTGCCGCCTGCATCTGTAGTAAAATTAGCACTTACCGCGGCAGATGGTAAGCTGGTAACCCTACCCGGTTTAAGCTGTTTATCCCACTCGGTAAGGGTGTTGGCAACCAAATCGCTGGTATAGATATTCCCGTTAGCCGGGTTGGCAGCCACCATGGTGGTAAAAGCAATATCGTTAGTTTGCTGTGCCTTTTTTAACGTAAAGCCGGCCCAATCTTTAATTAATTCGGCAGGGCGCCTGGCGGGTAATAAAGTATCGGGCGCAATTTTTTTGTAATAATCAACTATGGCTTGCCATTGCACTATCGATACGCCTGTTGTATCGCCGGGTTTTTTATAAAAGTCCGGGCCATAAGTAGCAATGCCTAAGTAAGGCGCCATATCCGGCAGGGCATGCATGCGCCATACATCCTTTGTAAGCGCATCTGCAGGTACCAATGCGTGGCATTTTGTACAATGCTGCTGCACCAGATACTTGCCATCGGCAACTACATCACCAGTTAACTGATACGTGGTGGCCGTTTTACTTTTACAGCTATCTAACACGGTGCTTAATGATAATAAGGCAATCCCTGACAACAGTAAAGAGGGGTATAAAAAGGTTCGCTTTAATTTCATGATGAATGGAGATACACTTGGTATTAATTCTGTAGTTTTAAATTATTCCAGATATACTCGCCTATCTGGCGGCCCTGCACAGCACCCTGGTCTACACTATTTTTATAATGTATCCCGCCGTAAAAACGGCTGATAGAGGTTTCGTCGGCAGCCTTTAAAAACGATTTAAAGTGGCGCTGCATGCCAATATAGCGCAGGTCGCTGGTATCATCATATTCAAAATTATCGCCAAACAAATGGGTTAATATTACTGCCGATGCACCGCTTATATCGCTGTGCCCGCTTGGGTACTCGGGGAATGGTGGTGTTTGCAGCAAAGGCAACCATTTGTGGTCTATTTTATCATTAATCACCGTAACCGGGCGTATATATTCGGTAGTGTATTTAACCTGCCAGCCACATATAAAGGCATCATATAAAGCAATAGAAGTTAAGGCATAAGCCTGGGCAGTTTTCACCGCATCGGCCTTAGTTTTTTTACAGGCAATGGCGGTAATGCCTATCCAATGCCCACCCGGGGTAATTTTTTTATTTACAAACATCATGTGCCCGTTATGCTGTATCACAAAGGGGTTATCATCCCAAAATTTGGCAATGGTTACCTGCTCGGGCGTTAAGTGTTTGCTTTGCTCATATACAACCAGGTTTTGCTTATAGTATTCGCTGTTTTTATCCTCGCTGTAAGGCGGTGGCGGCGGCAAAGCAAAATCCGACGATGACTTGACCACAAAAGTTTCCATAGTTCCCCAGCAAAATTCAACTCCATCCAGGTAGTCGGGAGCAGTTGGGTGCCATTTGCCGTTATCGCTGCTGCCTAAAAACCTTGGTTTACCCCTTGTTTTGGCATAGTTGTCAAATTTGGCCCGGGCCAAAACGCCTTTACCCACAGCTTCGCCAAAAGCAACAGAACGTGCAAAGGTAGAGTCGTCCAGGTTATCCTTATACATGGCAAAAACCTTATCCTCGTACCTTTTAAGCGTATCAACAGAAAAGGTTACTTTGTGTGCAACCGTAAAAAAGGCTTTTGTAGCAGCCAGCGCGTAATTGTACTTTATCCCCTTTTTAGGCTGAGGCATGGTTTTAAAGCCATTTAACTGGCTTACTATTGAATTATACTTAGGGTTTTGAAAACGCATAGCCTCATACGCCGCTAAAGATGTATAACCATAAATACGGCTTGCCACCGGCGGGCTAAAAGCATCATATATAATCACCTGGGTTAATTCATCTACATTGTCATGCAGTACATCGGCATCACTTTTAAGCGCTGATCTTTGTTTTTGCTTGCAGCTAATAGCCAGCAAACAAATCATCAATACAGCTAAAACCTTAATGTTTCTCATTCTTAGCGGCTAAAATTAATTTAAAGGTATATTTCTGGCGTGGCCCAAATTGTCTGTTACGGTAACAGCGGCCATTGTTGCATCAATATTAAAAAATCTGCCCGACTGCGACAAGAAAGATTCGCCGTTATAAAATTCCTTTTTACCTGTTTTGCCATTTTTATATTTAATGGTTGCAAACATATCCATAGGTTGCAGGGCAACGGTACGTACAGGCTTTCTTAGCTCAAACACCTTCATTACATCTTTAAATTGGGTGGCGGCCAACAAATAACCGCCCTTGGCACTGCGCAATTTTACAAGTGCCTTGCCGTTACCGGGAATGTAAATACCGCTTTGCATAATGGTAAGTGGTTTAAAACCGCCTTTACCATCGCCCTTTAATAGCAAGCCATTAAAGGCGTCATAGCGGCCTGTGCTCACTTCTATACCATAGTCGTTACCGCTTAGGGCTGCATCCAGGTTACCGTCACCATCAAAGTCGTCTATAATTATGCCCGATAACTGCGACATTTGCGCCTGGATTGGTAGAGGTATCATCGTAAATTTACCCTTGCCATCGTTGCGCAGGTAGCAAGATCTAAGCTCATTTGCCTTAAGCCTTAACGCCCCTTTCCGCATATCAGGCGTTACTACACTATCCATAGTGGCCATAGCAAAAGATTTGTAGTTTTGAAACTTTACACGCATGCTGATGATCTGTTTAACCATATCATCGCGCGTGTACGCCGGAAACTCCTTCATTACACCTTCCTTATCCTTTAAAAACACCGATGGTATAGCATCGTAACTATCATTATCATCAAAATCTTTAGCGGTTATAAAGGCCGGGTACTGGTCTGTTGCTTTATAAAATGTGTTTAGGCCGGTATTGCCAATTATATAATCAATATCGCCATCATTATCAAAATCTCCGCCGGCAATGGTGTTCCACCAGCCCAATTTATCGGCAATGCCTGTTTGTGGAGTAACATTTTTAAACACACCGTGGTCGTTTTTCATAAAGGTTACCGGCATCCATTCCCCGGTTATAACCAAATCTGGCCAGCCATCGTTATCATAATCGGTAAAGGATGCATCGCAAACTAAGCCTAAATTGTGCAGACCTTTAGCTACAGTTGTTGTTACATCTGTAAACCTGATCTGTCCCCTTTTACTATCGTTACGCAACACAAAGCTCGATACCGGCTTGGGGTAACTCCATGGCTCTACCCTGCCGGATACAAACAGATCTAACGACCCATCTTTGTTATAATCAACCGCTTTTACACATAGCTTGCTGGTAAAGTTTGCCGGTAACGCATTTGCTTGCAAGGTAAAGTTACCCTTACCATCATTAGCATATACCCTATCCTGGTATGCTTTTGAACCAGGCTCGTCTTCGTACCCGCCGCTGGCTGCATACAGGTCCAAATCGCCATCGCCATCGGCATCAAACAGCAACAAACCTTCGTCTTTATACTTATCTGTTAAGTTTGTTGTGGTTGCCAACAAGTTGCGTTGTACAAATTTGCCGCTGGCCTGTTGTAAAAACAGTTGTGCCGGATATTTGGAAGTACCGCCCACTACCATATCATCAAAACCATTACCATCTACATCGCCCACGGCAACGGCAGGTGCATATTCCGATAATTTGTGCGGAATAAGTTTTTGAATGTTAAAATCGGCAAAATCCACATCATTATGCTTGTAGTTGATGCCAACGGCTTTGGTAACCTCGCTAAATAAAGCCTGTGTATTTACGGGCGATGTATTAAACAAATATGCAACCTTAGCATTGGCAATATCTACCTTAAGCAACTGGTTAGCCGGCACGTTGGTTAGGGTTTGCTGCTTACCATTTTGCCATTTAATAACTACCGAATCTACCCTGGTTACTTTACCCAGGCCAAAATGGGCTATATTTTGTATGGTTGACAAGTATCCGCGAAAAGGTGTATTCTCATATACCTGGTGTTTGCCATGATCATAATAAATATCGGCCCAGGCACCTATCCCATCCTTGTTTTGCGGGCTGCCTTTAAACTGCACCTGTAAATAATGGTTGCTATCTTTATCTTTTTGCCTTGCTGTATTGCGGTACAAAAAGGGCTCGTCATCAATATTATTGATGACCATATCCATGGCCCCATCGTTGTCCAGATCGGCATAAGCTGCGCCGTTAGAGAACGACGGAATATCCATCCCCCAGTTTTTAGATACATCATCAAATTGCAAATTGCCATTATTGTGGAATGCGTAGTTGGCAATTTTCACGATAGGTATTTGCTGCAGCACCTGCTGCTTGGTAGCCACCGCAAAAGATTCGTTACGGAAAGCGATAAAATCATGATCGGTAACATCGCGCGGGTAGCCATTAGTTACCACTATGTCCCTAAATCCATCATTATCAAAATCTGTTATCATAGGCCCCCAGCTCCAGTCTGTTTGGGCTACGCCGCTTAAAAATGCAGCCTCGCTATATATGGGTGCGCCAATAGAATCATTTTGGCCCATGCGCGGGCCCTGGTTTATTTGTAGCGTATTATGGTTGTATTGGTATTGATAACCGTATTGATCAAAATTTTGGTATAACTGATAAGCGGTTGCCGGCATAAACATTTTTTTGCGGTAGTTATCCTCCGGATCCATATCCAGTTCAAAAACATCGGCAAGGCCATCGTTATTTATATCCTGCACATCCTGCCCCATTGCGCTGGTGGCCGTGTGTTTAAAGTATTCTTGCGAGCGGTCTGTAAAAGTACCGTCGTGGTTGTTAATGTAAAGGATGTTACTTGGTAAAAAATCATTGGTAACATAAATATCCTTCCAGCCATCGCGGTTAAAATCGGCAATGCTGGTGGCATGCCCATAACCCTCTATAGTAACCCCGGCTTCTTTTGATACATTTTTGTAAATGCCGTGTTTTAAAGCAGGGTCGTAATCGTTGCGGTATAGCCTGCCCGTGCTGCGGGCGGTACCATCTTTTGTAATTGGCCTAAAGGCACTGGTATTGTCTGTAGATTGCGCCTCGTTTACAGTAAGATACATATCCAGGTCGCCATCGTTATCATAATCAAAAAACGATGCCATGGTGGAGTGTACATTAATGTTAAGGCCGTATTCCCGGGCAGCTTCCTTAAACAAAGGCACGCCGTCCTTATCGGGCCCCTGGTTTATATACAGCAGGTTTAAACGCTTAACCGAATCATTAAGCAACGTATTACATACATAAATATCTTTTAGTCCGTCGTTATTTATATCTACAACGGCTACCCCGCGGCCCCAGCCGCCTTTGCCGCCTACGCCTGCCTTTTGGGTAACATCTTCAAATTTAAAATCGCCTTTATTAAGGTATAAACGGTTGGGCACCGCATTACCGATAAAATAAACATCCTGTAAGCCATCGTTATTAAAATCGCCTATACCTACACCGCCCCCGTTGTAGATATTTAGTTTATCCAACGGGTTAATGGTATCATTCTCTACTATATTATTATTGAATGTGATGCCCGAGTGCGATGATGGGATACGCTCGAACAAGGTGGCTTTTTTACAAGAAAACATAAAAAGCAACAAGGCAATAAACAGCAGAAAATTAAGGGCCTTCATAAAACGATATTAGGAAATATATTCATAAAAAAAGAGGGGAAGATAGATTATCTCCCCCTCTTATAGGTATTATTAACTATTAATAACCTTTGTTTTGTTTCAACTGTCCTTTAGACAAATCCAGCTGAATTTGTGGTATTGGATAGTATTCGTTTTTGTTGCTGGTAAACTTAGCAACTTTCATAACCGCAGATGTAAAGCTATCACCAAAATCGCGGGTATTTTTCAGGAATTTTTCTATTTCGGTTGCCATGAAGCCATTGCCTGCAGGGCCGCCATTGATACCATCCCAACGAGATAGATCGAAGAAACGGTGGCCTTCCATACCTAATTCAAGTTTGCGCTCAAAATAAACAGCTTTACGTGCAAACGCCTGGCCATTTACAGCAAACTGGCCGGTGTATAAACCAACTTTGTAGTTAGCTGCAAACTGTGTATTATCAACAATAGGTTTAGTTGCATCACCGCCGGTATAACCTGTTAACTTACCTTTAACCCAGTTACTTTGGATAGCGGCACGTGCCCTAACACGGTTAACAAGTGCTTCGGCATTAACTAAGCTACCACCGGCTCTTTCAACCTCGCACTCTGCAGCCCATAAAAGCACATCTGCAAAACGGATAGCGTTATAGCTGTTTGATGTTGCCTGGTTAGCAGCCCAACCACCATAAGAGTCTGAAGTGGTTGATTGTGCAGCTTTGTAATAAACGTTTTTGATAGGCAAATAAGGACCACCATTTGGCTGATCACGAGCCCATGCAGCACCCGGGCAAATTCCCCAGTCTAAGTATGGGATACCACGACGGCCAACAGACCAATCTAACCTTGCATCAAGCGGCTCATCACCAGGCAGGTAGGCAGCATTATCTGCAGCAACCCCCTGGTCATTTTTAATATAACTGTTTTGATAGGTATCTATTAAAGGTAAACCTGTAGTTGCATCTACCTTGAATGAGTTAACAAAATCAAACGTTGGCTGGAAGAAACCGCAGCATCCTGCAGGGCCGCCAGACGGGAAGTTTAACACGTTACCTGCATTACCATTTAAACCGTTAGCACCATCCTTTACAGATGTTTGCACCACAAACACACCTTCGGGGCCATTTTTGGTTGACGGGTTAAAGTTATTAGCATAAGGTACCAGGTCATACTTGGCTCCCGAACTTGTTTTACCATTAGCAATTACGTTTGCTAAAATGGTGTAGGCATCGCCATATTTATGATCAAACATCAGGGTTTTAGCCTGAAAAGACAATGCTGCCCATTTATTTGCACGGCCTATTTGTGGCTGGGTTTCTGGCAGTACGTCTGCGGCAGCTTTAAAATCGGCCTCTATTTTATCCCATATAGGGCCATCATTAGGTACATCGAAGTTGTTTGCTGCGTAAGTTACGGTTTCGTCTACATAAGGTACGTTCTTCCATAATTTAGCAGCCTCCAGGTGGTAATAACCACGCAGAAAACGTGCTTCGGCTATAAATTGTTTTTGCTGATCTTCTGATATCGAACCATCTTTTACAGTTGGTAAAATACGAAGCACATCATTTGCACGTTGCACGCCGGCATAACATACGCGCCATTTAGCGTCAAGATAATCATTGCTACCTGTTGCGTTAAACGCCTCTAAGTTGGCTGCCGCCGGCTGATCGCCCGGGTTAGAACCTTTAAAAGCATCGCCACCTACAACGCTACCATATATCCAGTTATCTGTACCAGAAAGCCATGGATCGCCTCTTTGCCCGTCGTAAACACCGTCTACCAAAGCATAGGCTCCAATTAACACACCATCAACACCGCTTCTTGTAGCAACCACTTCTGGTGTTAATGCCCCAATTGGCGATTGATCAAGATAATTCTTACATGAATATGATGAGGCCAACAGCAATACAGCCGCCGGAACCATTAATTTTAATTTCAAATTTTTCATAACTATTTATTTTTTATGTAGTTAATTAAAATGATAAGTTAACACCAAATATGAACCTGCGCTCGTTGTTTGGATAATTACCTAAATCAACACCTACACTATTCTGGTCAATTGACTGTAACTCCGGATCCGGGCCACTGTATTTAGATGCAGTGAACAAGTTGGTACCCTGTACATATATATGCAGTTTATCAACACCTACACCTTTTAATAAAGATGGTGCAAAAGTGTAACCAACCTGTACCGAACGTAATTTAAGGAATGAACCATTCTCTACGTAATAAGAGCTAATAGCATCTGTTGTACTAAAGTTGTTTGCATTTTCGGCAATAGGGGTTTTAGCATTTGCATTTTGCGCTGCTGATTTTGAAGGATCCCAGGCGTTGTATAACAGGTCGCGGCTTTTGTTACCAGTTTGTGAACCGTAAAAGTTTGTCCAGTATTTAACAGCGTTATATACCTCGTTACCTTGTGAACCGTATAACACAGCGGAAATATCAAAGCCTTTGTAAGCTGCATTTAAGTTAACACCGTAAGTAAAATCGGGGTTAGGGTTACCTATGAAGGTACGGTCCTTATCGTCAATTTTATTATCACCATTGATATCGGCGTAACGGAAACGGCCAGGTGCTGCTGATGCCTGGTACGGCGCAACAGAACCAAATACATCCGGCTGTTGTTGTGCGTTAAGTGCATCAATTTCTGCCTGGCTGTTCCAGTAACCTTGTACTTTGTAACCATAGAACTGGCCTATGCTACCGCCAACATCATTTTTAACAACCTGGCCGTTACGTACACCTACTGCAGTAAAGCTGGCACCTAAATTGGTGATAGTGTTTTTTACAGTAGTGATGTTTGCACCAATATTGTAAGTTAAACCACCAGATTTACCGTGGTAAGTAGCACTGATATCAAAACCTTTGTTTTCTACCGCACCTACGTTAATGGTTGGTGGGGTAGCAGGCGAGCCACCCACTGTTGCCAGTAATGGAACCTGCACTAACAAACCGTCAACATTTTTCTTGTAGTACTCTACAGTAACATCAAAATGGTTAAATAATGATGCATCAAAACCTACGTTGAATACTTTATCGCGCTCCCACGTAGTAACTAAGTTACCGGTAGAGTTGTTAAAGTAACCTGCAGTAGCAGAGTTTGATGAACCATCAATTGGATATGATGAACCACCTGCGCTTGTACCAAAGGCAGAGTAAGCAGAGTTTCTTCTAACGTTACCGTTAAAGCCTGATGTACCGTAGCTACCACGTACTTTCAGATCATTTAACCAGGTAACATCTTTCAGGAATTCTTCCTGAGATGCACGCCATGCCAAAGAAACTGACGGGAAGGTACCCCATTTTTGACCGGTATAAAATTTAGAGCTACCATCACGGCGGATAGTTGCACCTAAGATATATTTATCAGCAAATACATAATCTAAACGGCCAAAAAATGATAACACTTTATTAAGGTCGCCAAAACCACTGTTTGAAGTAGTAGTACTTGGTTTACCCTGAGAAATGCTTGCATAAAATGGATCCAGAGAGAAAAGGTTGTTTGTTGATGAATTGATAGAACGCTGGCTGTAGCTTCTGGCTTCGAAACCGCCTAATAGGCTAATGCTATGTTTACCAAAAACCTTTTTGTAGTTTAAAGTATTGCTCCAGTTGTAGTTGGTTTCGTATAACGATCCCTCGTTGTAACCATTGTTACCACCATGTGCCTCACCGCTATCATACTGGCGGTAACCAATATTGTAATAGTACCTGTTAGCCACATCAGCGCTAAATGCTGTACGTGCAGTAAAGTTTTTCAGGAAATCTACCTCAGCAAATGCTGTACCTTGCATACCCCAAAGATTGGTATTGGTAGTTTTTTGGCGTTCCTGCATAGCTACAGGGTTAAGGGCGTTACCCAAATCTGCGGTACCTGCATAAGTACCACCGTAGTTACCGGCAATATCATATACCGGGATAATTGGAAGCGTACGGTAAGTTTCTGATATAGGGTTACCCTCGTTGTTGTTACCGCCACCAGTTAAACCACCGCCACCGTTAGGTGATTGTACATAAAAAAAGTTAAAGTTTTCGCCCACGCGGATGTGGTCTTTAACACTAAATGTAGTGTTAACACGTGCCTGGTACCTTTTAAAGTAGGTATTTATTAAAGTACCTTGTTGGTTGGTATAACCTAAAGATAAGAAATAGGCATTTTTATCGCTTGCGCCGCTTGCACTTAACGAGTGCTGTTGTATTGGCGCATATTTAAATACTTCATGATACCAATCTGTACCTTTGCCTTTTACGAATTTCTGGATCAGGTAATCTAAACCCGGATCGTTGTCCAGCTTATAGTTTGGCAGGAATGTACTTGCATTGGCCTGGTTAAAATAACCTTTTGATCCGGCACCGCTTTGGTAACCGTAATCGTAAATTTTACCGTTGTTACCTTTAATTAAAGGGTTATCCGGCGCAACTTTATTAAGTAAGGTTTCAAACTCGTCAGCATTTAAGGTATTAAATACATTGCCCTGTAATGGCTGTGTAGTACCATAAAAAGCATCATAGGTAATTTGTGTTTTACCTTGTTTACCTTTTTTAGTAGTAACTACAACAACACCGTTACCACCGCTTACACCATATATGGCTGCAGCACCTGCATCTTTCAATACAGTGATAGACTCGATATCGTTAGGGTTAACGTTTGACATGTTTGACGATTGCAAACCATCAATTACGTACAATGGCTGTGAGTTACCAAAGTTACTGGTACCACGGATGAACACCTGTGCAGCCGCACCCGGCGCACCTTGTGTTACCACGTTAACACCGGCAGCCTGCCCTTGCAGTAAGCTTTCTGAACTTACAGAAGGAACTGATTTTGCAGCGGCAATGTTTACCGTTGCAACCGAACCGGAGATATCTTTTTTACGTTGCGAGGTGTAGCCGGTAACTACTACTTCGTTCAACGTGTTGTTAGCGGCTTGTAAAACAACGCTAATAGTTTCTGAGTTACCTACAGTAACTTCTTGTGATTGATAGCCCAGATAAGAGACAACCAACACCTGGCCGGCACGTAAGTTCAGTGTAAACTGTCCATTAACGTCTGTTTGCGTACCGATGGTAGAACCCTTAACAACCACAGTGGCACCTACTACAGGCAGCTTGTCGTCGCTGCCGGTAACCCTACCAGTGTGTTTTGTTTGAGCCGTAACTACCAATGAAGACACCATGCAGCATAGTAGCAGGCAAAGTGCTCTTCCTTTAAGGAGTAAACTTTTAAACATGAGATTGAGATTTAGTTGATTAATATATTTGATTTAAGATCGTATGGTTGAGGATGGCCAAAAGTGGTGGTGAGATAACACAGGCAGCCGCCTCAAAAAAAAGATTTTTTGATTTAGGGCGCCCCCCGGGCCGGGCTGGTAATATTTGTAAACGAGAATTGTAAAAGTTTTATCATATAGTTACACTATCCTGTTAAAATTCTTAGTCTGTTTGCCGCCAATAACGCACCTTGTTAAGGTTAGTTATTGTTGTTGGCCATTAAGTTTTGTTTTACTTTTCTGTTAGAAAAAAAGTTTATAATTGGTAATGCTCTAATATAAACAGAGTGTACAGGTTACACAAGCAATAATTATAGAATTAGGAATTATTTATTTTTTAGGGATAAATCGCATATAAAAAAAGGTTTTGGATGGGTTTTATTAAACTACTTTCAATGCATTAAACTCAAAATTAAAAATTTCACAATGTAACATTGTCGATATAAAGGCGTATTTATAGTCCAAAACTCAATTATAAATTTGCCGGGACTCAAAATGCTGCAATTGCCCGATAAATTAAATGCCAATCCGTTTTTTTTAAAAATCAGGGTTTGTAAAATAACGCCCCCGTTAAACTCTTGTTAATAGTATGTTATCAAAATCAATTATCTTATCATTAAAAACCCATTTCTTACACCAAGCCGCTTTGATAAGCAATAAAAAATTTATATAAAAAAAATGTGCCTTAGTGATATCACTAAGGCACATTGCTTTATATATTATATAAAGTAAATTTAACTAAAAAAGCCTGCTTATCATAAGCAATTATTTATTTGGCCCATTGTACTTTAGCTGTTTTAACATCGGCAGAATTTGTACCTACCTGTATAACAAACTCACCTGGCTCCCAGTCGTATTTTAGTTGGCTGTTATAAAATTTAAGCTTATCAGGTGTGATAGAAAAAGTAACATCTTTCTTTTCGCCGGCCTGCAAGGTAATCTTGCTAAAACCTTTTAATTCTTTAACAGGGCGGCTAATGCTTGCCGCCGGGTCGCTTATGTATAGTTGCACTACTTCCTCGCCTGCATAAGTGCCGCTATTAGTTACGGTAACTGTGGCGGTTAAGGTTTCGTTACCTTTAAGTACAAACTTGTTAAGCTTTAGCGGGCTATACGTAAATTTGCTATAGCTTAAACCATAGCCAAATGGATATAAAGGATCGTTACTGATATCTAAGTAGTTTGATTTGAATTTGGTTGGCCCATCTGTATAAGGGCGGCCTGTATTTAAATGGTTATAATATAAAGGTATCTGCCCCACACTACGCGGAAACGTGGTAGTTAACTTACCCGATGGGTTGTAGTTACCAAATAATACTTCGGCAATGGCGTTACCTGCCTCGGTACCCGGTGCCCATACATCTAATATAGCAGCGGCGTGCTCATTCTCCCAGGTTAGGGTAAGCGGGCGGCCGTTAAATAATACAATTACAATAGGTTTACCCAGCTTGGCCAAAGCTTTTAACATCAGTTGCTGGCTTTCGGGGATACCAATATCCGAACGGCTTGATGATTCTCCGCTCATGCTTTGCGATTCGCCTACCACTGCCACAATAATATCAGATTTTTTAGCAGCCTTAACCGCATCATCTATCATGTCATTTGGCGATTGTTTATCTAACGATACCATGCCAGGGCCAAAATTAAGGCGTTTCATAAAGGTGGTATCATCTGTAATATTGCTGCCTTTGGCGTAGTTGATCTGTACGTTATCGCCTACAATGCGCTTAATACCTTCTGCAACGCTTACAGATTTTTCCCACTCGCCGCCAATAACCCAGGTGCCCAGCATATCGCGTTTATTATCTGCAAGCGGGCCAACAAGGGCAATACTTCCGCCCGATTTTTTTAACGGCAATATCTGGTTAGCATTTTTAAGCAATACAAAAGAATGCTCTGCAGTAACACGGGCAGCCTTACGGTTGGCATCCGTCATGATCTCGGTTTTTTCACGTTGCGGATCTAATGACTTGTATGGGTTCTCAAACAAACCTAATCTGTATTTAGCCTCCAGTATACGGCGGCAGGCCAGGTCAATATCTGCCTGGGTTACTTTACCCTGCTGTAATGATTTTTTTAAGGTGGTTAAAAAACCTTCGCCAACCATATCCATATCCAAACCGGCTTTAAGTGCCAGGGCAGATACGGTTTGCAGATCACCCATACCATGCTGGGTGGTTTCATTCAACGATGTATAATCAGATACCACAAAACCTTTAAAACCCCACTGTTTGCGCAGCAGATCGGTCAGTAACCATTTATTTACTGTGGCGGGCACACCATCAACAACGTTAAACGAACTCATGAAGCTGCCGGCACCGGCGTCAAGCGCGGCTTTGTATGGTGGCAGGTAATAGTTGTACATGGCAACCTTACTCATATCAACTGTATTATACTCGCGGCCTGCTTCGGCAGCACCATACAAGGCAAAGTGTTTTACACAGGCCATCACTGCATCGGCATTTTTCATACTGGTACCCTGGTAACCCCTTACCATAGCAGCAGCAATTTTGCCGCCCAGGTAAGGGTCTTCGCCGCTACCTTCAGATATACGGCCCCAGCGCGGGTCGCGGGCAATATCTACCATGGGCGAAAACACCCAATTCAAGCCTTCGGCTGTGGCTTCTTTAGCGGCTATATGGGCAGCATGCTCTATAATGGCCAGGTCCCACGTGGCCGACATGCCCAACGGTATAGGGAATATAGTACGATGGCCATGGATCACGTCCAACCCAAATATTAGCGGGATATGCAAACGCGTGCCTTTAACGGCAGCTTCCTGCATTTTGCGTACATTATCTGTACCATATAAACCAAATATGCCACCTATAGCACCCTTTTTTACGCCATCGCTAATGCCGCTGTTGGTTACAGACCCCGTAATGGCCATACCACCTGTTACCAGGTTTAACTGCCCTATCTTTTCATCAACCGTCATTTTTTTCATCAGGTTGTTTACAAAAGCATTCATTTTTGCGCTTTCGGCCTGGGTTTGGGCCATGGTTTTGTTTACCGGCAGGCACAGCAATAAAGCCGCACTAAATAGTATAGCAGGCTTGTTAAAAAAATATTTTTTCATCAGATACATATTATGGAATGTAAAATCACCACCATTTAATTAAGGTTAAATTTTATAATATTAAATTACTGTAAAACTTATTAGTTATAATTGGTTTTTGTAAACCCCGGATGCATGGTGTAATTGGTACACAATTGTAAATATTATATTTAAACAATCAAAGTAAATTTATCAATATCGTAAATGTTAACAAAGCAACAACTGGTAGAATATTGGGCCGAAGCAACAGAGATATATCTTAACCATGTATCTATAGATTGTGTTGTATTTGGTTTTCATGGGGGGCAAATGAAAGTTTTGATGCTTAAAAGCAATAACGAAGAGGCCTGGTACCTGCCTGGTGGTTTTGTGCTAAAACAGGAACCGATTGAAAAAGCTGCCGACCGCATTTTACATGAGCGCACGGGGCTTGATGAGATTTTTCTACAGCAGTTTCATGTATTTGGCGACCCCGATCGCTCTAAGATACACAACGAGATGTACAAAGGGATGCTGCCTGATGAGCAGAATTTTTTTGCCAAACGCTTTATATCTATAGGTTATTATGCCCTGGTAGATTTTTTTAACGTTAACCCTACCCCCGATGATTTTTCTGAAATTTGCACCTGGCGCGATCTTAACGACCTGCCCAACTTCCAGCTGGACCATGAACTGATATTTAAAAAAGCGCTTGATACCTTACGCCTGCAATTAAATTACCAGCCTATTGGCTATAACCTGATGCCGAAAGAGTTTACGATGCCCGAACTGCAAAAGCTTTACGAAACCATCCTGGATAAAAAGCTGGACCGCCGCAACTTTCAGCGCCGGATGCTGGGCTTTGGCATATTAAACAAACTGGAAACCACACGTAAAGGCGGCGCCCACAAAGCCCCCTACCTCTACTCCTTCGACCTGGAAAAATATCAGGATGCTTTAAAGGAAGGGTTAAAAAGTGGTTGGTAGGTAATCAGTACAAAACAATCACTCTGCCCCCGGGCAACTAAGCAATCTACATTAAGTTTAAGTCAAATTATAGCGCAATTCCTGCCCGTTACAGCAAATTTTACTATCTTAAGCCCACATCTACTTTACTACTGTGTATAAAAAACCTATGAAAATCAGAGGAACGTTGATTGATACGTTGTTAATTATTTTAGGCATATTGTCTGCCGGGCTTGGGCTAAAAGGCTTTTTGCTGCCCAGCCATTTTATTGATGGCGGGGTAACAGGTATCTCTATATTAGTTGCCGATGCTACGCATATACCGCTATCCATACTCATTTTTGTTATCAATGTACCCTTCCTGGTACTTGGCTATAAAAAGCTGGGTACAGTGTTCGCTATAAAAAGTGCTGCTGCAATTGCGGGTTTATCTTTAGTACTTGCCTTTATGCACTTCCCGGATGTTACGCCAGATAAATTACTGACGGCTGTTTTTGGCGGCGTATTTATAGGTGCAGGTATTGGTATGGCCATACGTGGCGGTGCCGTGCTTGACGGTACAGAAATAGCCGCCCTGTTAGTAAGCAAAAAAACACAGGTAGTACGCGTAAGCGATGTAATATTAATAGTTAACGTAGTAATATTTGGCGCGGCCGTTTTCCAATTAGGGGTCGAGAAGGCTTTGTATTCCATACTTACCTATCTGTCCGCATCAAAAATGATTGATTTTATTTTGAACGGCTTGGAACAATACACCGGCATGACCATCGTATCTACCAAAGGCGAACAGATACGGATTGCCATCACCCAAAAACTTGGCCGTGGCGTAACCGTATACCAGGGTAAAAGTGGCTATGGTAAAGATGGGCACATCAACGCCCCGCGCGAGATCATTTTTACCGTTGCTACCCGTTTAGAGGTGCCTTTGTTAAAGAAAGAGATTTTACGTATAGACCCTGCCGCCTTCATCGTGCAGCAAAGTGTTGATGATACTACAGGTGGTTTACTGAAGCGGAAGAAAAGCCATTAAGGCTTAAAGTTTACTTTTTAATATGGCTATGTACCCAGTTAGCTACTTTGTTAACCTTTTTTTTGGTGTAAACAGCAATGTAATCGTACGCTTGCCCGTCTTTCTCCAGGGTTACAAAAACATCAACATTTTTCTCGTTGTCGTAATCTTCTAAAGTGTATAACAGTTCTACTGTTTTGTCGGCAACTTTAAATACCTGGTCATCTGTGTGCATTTGCTAAAGGTATCGTATTAAAACTGTAATCGGCAGGAAATCAATTTATTTAGATAGGATAGTTTGAAGAGCAGAAAGCGGCAGAACACAGCGTTAAAGTCATTCCTTTTCTTTATGATCCATTTTCACTAACGCTCCCCTCACTATCACCCGCTTCCTCTCATTCGTATTGGCTCAATATTTGCAATTCTGTGCGCAAAACCAATTAACATGCCGGAAGGGCCAAGCATACTTATACTAAAAGAAAAGGTACAGCAATTTAAAGGCGATAAGGTTATACATGCCACTTGCAATAATGGCGCTATTGATGCTGATATACTTACGGACCAAACTATTACCGATTTTAAAAGCTGGGGCAAGCATTTTTTGATCTGCTTCCCCAAATTTACCATCCGCATCCATATGATGCTGTTTGGGAGTTACCGCATAAATCAACATACCGAAAAGTCCCCACGGCTGCACTTACAATTTGAAGATGGCGAATTAAACTATTATGCCTGCCAGCTGCAATTGATAACAGAACCGTTGGATGATGTTTACGATTGGCATGCCGATATTATGAGTAATGAATGGGACACCAAAAAGGCCATTAAAAAAATGAAGGCTGAACCGGAATTACTGGCCTGCGATGCGTTGATGAGCCAGCAGATCTTTTCGGGCGTAGGTAATATTATTAAAAACGAGGTATTATTCCGCAGCCGTATCCACCCTGAAAGTTTGGTTGCTGCCATGCCGCCCAAAAAGCTTAAAGAAATGATAGCCGAAGCCATTATATACAGCTTTGAATTTTTTGAACAACGCAAAGAAGGTGCCTTAAAGCGGCATTGGCAGGCTTACCATCAAAAAGAATGCCCGCGCAACCATGTTCCGTTTATCAATAAGGCTACCGGTAAATCTCGAAGGGCAAGTTTTTATTGTGAGTTGTGCCAAATACTTTATAAGTAAACTTACCTTGATGCCGAACTGTTTCGGCACCCCACATGCTAAGTAGTTGTTGTGCCAAACAGATGCCTATCCCTAAAGCCCTGAAACAAGTTCAGGATGACAGAATGATATGGAAACCAAAACACTTTTCCTTTGTTGATCAATTATAAAAACTTGATACCATGAAAAGTATAACAATAGAAGGCAATCCCGAATCATTAACCGCTATTATGGTGCCCCGCGAAACCGAATACCATGATCATGAAACTATCCGTATAAATTCATCAGACGGTAGCCCATCGGTAGAAAAAACGATCTTTCGTGTAGTCGATGGCGGCGAAGATAAATGGGAATTGCAGTTTGAATAATATTCACTATAAACAACACGTCATTGCGATCGTAGCGTGGCAATCCCCGATAGGCATATTGGTTATGCCTAGTTCAGAGATTGCCTCGTACCTCGCAATGACGATTTGGAGAATTTCGACTTGTTATTTACTTTACTACTTCACCTCCTTAGTGAACACATACTCCTTACCACCCTGCTTCAGCGTAAATGCCTCTTTATCCGGGCGAAAATCCATCACTACCTATAGCTTCAAATTCATAACTATCTGCCGTTGCGGTAGCATCCAGCGGGAAAGACGACTGGCCGGTTGCCTGTGCTGTTAATGTACCGCCATGTTTAGCAACTGTTATTTTTAGAGGGCTAGATTGACTTGCATATATGCACGTATAGGCTTGTTCCTGGAGAGCGCAAAGGAAACTTACTTGTTAAATGACTTTAAAGGTAATGATCGGCTTTTAGAATTTTTTACCTTTGAAAAATGGGCATTATTAATTTCACAACTTTTGTTGTAACATCATTCCTATTCATCCTGTCGCCAGGTATCGACACGATTTTTATTTTAAATAAATCAATAACTCAAGGTAAAAAATGGGGATTATATTCAACATTAGGTATTACTACCGGAGTATTAATACATACAATTTTCGCTGCGTTTGGCCTTTCACTTATATTAGCACAGTCTGCTACAGCTTTTAATATTGTAAAATATCTCGGAGCTGCCTACCTGGTTTATCTCGGAATTACTAAATTGTTTGTCCGCGAAGGTATCATTAAAAAAGAAAGCCAACCGCAGACATTATCAGTAAAAAAGACATATTTTTCTGCCGTTTTTACAAATACTTTAAATCCCAAGGTGGCTATTTTCTTTCTTGCGTTCTTTCCACAATTTATTCAGCCAGCATATCTACACAATGCCTTACCATTTATTGCTTTAGGCATCACTTACGGATTTATAGGCTTATTGTGGTTTACTGTACTCACTTTATTTGCCGGAGCGTTTTCTAATAAACTGCAATCGACTCCATCTATTATATTATGGCTAAACAAGTGTTCCGGAGCAGTTTTCATATTAATGGGAGCAAAAGTGGCTCTTACAAAAAGGTAATAGCAAATGCTTTTTTCATTTATTTTAGAGGTAACTGTATCATATCAACAAAAAGAGCGGCCAATTAATTTTGGTCGCTCTTTGTATTAAGTCAGTTGTCCTTCCTTCTTTTATCTTTCATCCCGGATGCTATTCTAATATCTCCGCTATCTCGTCAAAACCTTTTTCGCGGGCCAGGTCGGCGGGGAGCTTGCCACCTTCCATGCGGATATCTACGTGGGCCCCTTTCTCTAATAGCAGTATCAGCAGTTCCAGGTTACCATTTTGCGCAGCCGAATGCAGCGGCGTGGTACCTTTTTGTTGTTTTACATTCACATCGGCACCGTTCTCTATCAGCATAGTTGCCGTACTTGTAAAATTACCTGCAGCAGCCGAATGCAGCGGATAAACATTGTAGCCATTATCGCTGGGGCGGTTTACATCAGCACCTTTTAGTACCAGGTAACGGGCAATATCATATCGGCCAAAATAACTGGCCAGGCCCAAGGCGGTAAAACCATCATCCGCATAAAAATCTATCTTTTCGGGGTGAGTAGCGATCAGGTAGGCCACATCATCAAAGCGGCCTGCAGCGGCGGCCTCAAACAGGGTAAGTTCGCCGGAATATTTTAACAATACGCTGGTTACAGCCGGTTTATGATAATAGCAGGAAAGCATTAGCGGCGATACATTAAGGCTTGTTTTGGCTTTAGCCAGCTCGGGGTTGCGGGCCAGCAAAGTTTCTAAAGCATCCGTATCGGCATTGGCAATAATCTCTTCCAGGTTATCAACGCTCATTTAGCGTAATAATACAAAAAATAATATTATTTGTTAAGGAAGAATAAAGGTAATACGTGAATAATAGGCATCTGCCATCCAACCCAAATGCGGCTATTTAAATTGTTAAATAAAGTTAAAGCACACAATTATTTAATTTTTGTCCGTTTCAAGCGTCAACAAATAACTAAACACATAATGAAAACAAAAACACAAATCCTCACGATCCTATTTACCGCAATTGCATTATTTATTGGCGTACAGTCAAATGCCCAGTCGGTTCCACCCAGTAAACTCCGGTTTGGCATTGGTGTAGATGGGTTATTGCCGGTAGATAACTTAAGTAACAGTACCAACTTTGGCTTAGGCATTACACCCCGTTTACAGTATGGCCTTACAAACCATGTAGCGCTTACCTTTACATCGGGCATCTATCACTTTTTCCCAAAAGATATCCCTTTAAGTTTTAATGGCCAATCCTACACAACCCACTATGATTTAGATCTTATCCCGGTGAAATTAGGGATCAAAGCCTTTGTAACCCCGCATATTTACCTTGGTGCAGAAGCAGGTATGGGTTTCCAGGTAGATAATGGCGGTGGCGATAGCAAATATCTTGCTTCTGGCGCTATTGGCTACGCAAACAAAAAATGGGACATTGGCGTACGTTACGAAAACTTCTCGGGCAACGGTTACCGTAATGGCATTATAGGCTTACGCTTAGCTTATGGCTTCGGTTTATAAATAATAACAATAGTTGCCAAGCCCCCTGCTTAATTGCAGGGGGCTTGGTTGTTTATAAGCATCAGTAATTACAATAAATATCAGTTACTATTTAAAACATGTGGCTGCCTGTCAGGCAATCAAAATAATTCCGCCATTCATCTTTCGTCTACATTTTTATTACCTTTATATTTGCAATCAAACGCTCAATTTACAGGATGCCGATCAAAGGAAACCAGTTCAGATCTAACAGTTTTAAGGAAGAAAACCAGCCACGTAAGCCGGGTGCCAAACCCGAAAGAGAAAAACAGGCCAAGCTGCCGCTAAGCGAACGCCTGCCGGTTTTTAACCTAAGCGATGGGCGGGTGATCAAGATAGTAGGCCTGTTCTTCCTGGTGTTATCTGTATTTTTTCTGATTGCGTTTACCTCTTACCTGTTTACCTGGGAGCAGGATCAAAGCTATGTATCAAAAGCTAACGGCGGCTGGGGCAACCTCTTTAAAACCAGTAAAGAACTTTTAGAGAACGGCGTTAACAACCCCATGGTTGATAACTGGCTGGGCAAGTTTGGTGCACTGTTATCTAACCAGTTTATTTTTGAGTGGTTTGGGGTGGCATCTTTCCTGTTTGTGTTTGTATTCTTCATCATCGGCTATAGGCTGCTGTTTAAAATAAAACTGTTCTCGGTAAGCAAAATGTTGGCTTACGTGTTATTTGGCATTGTATTTACATCAATAACCATCGGCTTTTTCCATGCCTTTATTATTGATTACCCGCACTTTTTAGAAGGCAACTTTGGCTTTTGGACCAACCGTTTACTGGCCGCACAGGTTGGCCAATCGGGCACAGGTTTCATCCTGATATTTTTGGCCTTAACCGTGCTGATCATCGCCTATAATATTGACTTTAAATTACCACAACGAAAACAGAAGACCGACCCTGAAACAGATTTAGACGAAGCAACATCTGCCGAGCCCGTAGAACTGGTGGAGGAAGAACCATCGTTACCGGTAGAGTGGCCTCGCAATGGTGCCGGCAACCGTGTAAAAGATATTTTGGCAGCACAAGGCGCTGCGGCAGCTGCCGAGCCTATGTTACAGCAGCAGCCACTGCAACAGGTACCCGTTTTTAACGAACCTTTGGTACACGAGCCGGTTGTTTTAAGGCCCGAGGTATCGCATGAACCACAAGAAGAAACCGAAATACCGCTTACTATTGATGTAGAACGCCCCAACCCGGTAATGAACATCGAAAAAAGCGATGACGATAAAGCCAAAAGCCTGGTAGAACAGTTTGGCATGTACGACCACAAGCTGGAGCTGGCATCTTATAAGCTGCCAACGCTCGATCTGTTAGAGAACTACGGCAGCAACAAAATATCTGTAAATTCTGATGAACTGGAAGCCAACAAAAACAAAATTGTTGAAACGCTTAACCATTATAACATCGAGATCGATAAAATTAAAGCCACCATCGGGCCAACCGTTACGCTTTACGAGATCATACCTGCGCCTGGTGTGCGGATCTCTAAAATTAAAAACCTGGAGGATGATATTGCCCTGAGCCTTGCCGCTTTAGGTATCCGTATCATTGCGCCAATGCCGGGCAAGGGTACCATTGGGATAGAGGTGCCTAACCAAAATCCCGAAATGGTTTCAATGCGATCTGTACTGGCTACAGAAAAATGGCAAAACAACACGATGGACCTGCCAATTGCCTTAGGTAAAACTATCTCTAACGAGGTGTTTATTGCAGATCTGGCCAAGATGCCCCACTTATTGGTGGCAGGTGCCACAGGCCAGGGTAAATCTGTAGGTATCAACGCCATATTGGTTTCATTACTCTACAAAAAACACCCTGCCGAGCTTAAATTTGTACTGGTTGACCCTAAAAAGGTGGAGCTTACCCTATTCCGCAAGATAGAAAGGCACTTTTTGGCCAAGCTGCCGGATGAGGCCGATGCGATTATTACCGATACCAAAAAGGTAGTAAACACGCTTAACTCGCTTTGTATCGAAATGGATCAGCGTTACGACTTGCTGAAAGATGCACAGGTACGTAACCTTAAAGAGTATAACGCAAAGTTTGTTAACCGCAAAATTAGCGACCCGGAGAAACACCGTTACCTGCCATTCATTGTACTGGTGATTGATGAGTTTGCCGATTTGATGATGACCGCCGGTAAAGAGGTAGAGCAGCCCATTGCGCGTATTGCACAGCTTGCCCGTGCGGTAGGTATTCACTTGGTAATTGCTACCCAAAGGCCGTCTGTTAACGTAATTACGGGTACTATTAAGGCCAACTTCCCGGCGCGTTTAGCCTTTAGAGTATTATCTAAGATAGATTCGCGCACCATTCTGGATGCCGGCGGGGCCGACCAGCTGATAGGGCGTGGTGATATGCTGCTTTCTACAGGTAGCGACCTGATACGCTTGCAGTGTGCGTTTGTAGACACGCCGGAGGTAGAAAAGATATCCGACTTTATTGGCAACCAACGCGGTTACCCTACCGCCATGTTCCTGCCGGAGTATGTGGGCGAAGGCGAGGCCAGCAGCAGTTCTAAAGAATACGATCCGGATAACCGCGACCCGATGTTTGAGGATGCCGCACGCTTAATTGTATTGCACCAGCAAGGTTCTACCTCGTTAATACAGCGTAAAATGAAATTGGGCTACAACCGCGCAGGCCGTATAATCGATCAGTTAGAAGCCGCAGGTATTGTTGGGCCGTTTGAGGGCAGCAAAGCCCGCGATGTGCTTTACCCCGACGAATACAGCCTGGAGCGCTACCTGGAAGAACTGCAAAAACCACGCAATTAAACCAATTTACTTTATAACACTCTAAACCATTACAGGCCGTAATGGTTATTGCCTGTGAGCTTTACAATCGACCCAACAACATGAAAAGAATATTTTTATACCTGATATTATCTGCGGTAACTATAGCACCGGCGCTTGCCCAAAAAGATGCGGATGCCAAAGTTATTTTAAACAAACTAAGCAAGCTATACCGTACATACGATGCTGTTAAAACAGATTATTCGTTAACGATTGATAATCAGCAGGCAGGCATAAAAGAAACCTACACAGGTACGCTTATTGCCCGTTCTAAAACCAATAAATACAAAGTAATAGCCTACGCTGCCGGCACTAAAAAGGTAGCCCAGGATATCATTAGCGATGGTAAAAACCAGTGGACCTATCTTAAAGATGCCAACGAGGTACAGCTAAGCGCGGCCGATAACAGCGAAGAGGGTTTTAACCCTGCTAAAATATTTACGATGTACGAAACCGGTTATAAATACATTTACACCGGACAGAAAAAAATAGCAGGTAAAATTTACCAGGTAATAGACCTTACACCTGAGGACAGCAAAAAAACCTTTTTCAAGGTAAGGCTGATGGTCGACAAGGTAAAAAACCAGCTTTACAGCGCACAGATATTCGACAAGAACGGCAGTACCTATAATTACACCCTGCGCACGTTCACCCCCAATTATAAAACAGCAGAAACTGTTTTTACCTTTGATAAAAAAGCATACCCGGGTGTTGAGGTAGTTGATTTGAGGTAAGGAATAGAGATTAGCGCAATAAAGTGTCCGTTATGCCGAATTTATTTCGGCACCCCAAATGCGAAGTACCCTACTTTACAATTAGTAAACCGTCCTGTGAGATCCTGAAACAAGTTCAAGATGACATACATTTTTATAATCCGTCATGTTGAACTTGTTTGACCACCAATCCGTCATGCCGAATTTATTTCGGCACCCCAAATGCGAAGTACCCTACTTTACAATTAGTAAACCGTCCTGTGAGATCCTGAAACAAGTTCAGGATGACATACATTTTTATTGATCCGTCATGTTGAAATTGTTTTACCACCAATCCTTCATGCCGAATTTATTTCGGCATCCCACATGCTAAGTAGTCCATATTTCAATAGTAAACCGTCCTGTGAGATCCTGAAACAAGTTCAGGATGACATACATTTTTATAATCCGTCATGTTGAACTTGTTTGACCATCTATCCTTCATGCCGAATTTATTTCGGCATCCCACATGCTAAGTAGCCTACTTTACTCCTCGAACAACTCCACTTTTAGATCCTTCATTTCGTGATTTACAGATTTGATGAGATTTATCTTCCAGTCTTTATGCCAGTTTTTCAGTTGCTTCTCTCTATCAATGGCATCAGTAATCCGCTCATGAAGTTCGTAATGAACCAAATCATATAACTTATACTTCTTCACAAATGCCGACCCTTCATTATTGGTATGTTGCCAAATACGTGCTCGCAAATCAGACGTTACGCCAATGTAGAAGGTCGTTCGATATTCATTGGTCATAATATATACATGTCCTTGTTTAAATAGCATTCTGTTACATCTTCATTACCTATCCGTGAGATGCCGAAACAAGTTCGGCATGACGGTTGGGCATATGGGTTAAGACAGTTCATTACCTATCCGTGAGATGCCGAAACAAGTTCGGCATGACGGTTGGGCATATGGGTTAAGACAGTTCATTACCTATCCGTGAGATGCCGAAACAAGTTCGGCATGACGGCTCAGGTCACCATTCTCCTTTGAAGATAATCTTTTACACCCTGATATAGATCTTCTTATTATCCAATATCTTGCCCACACACCAGCATAGCAACATATAGCTAACTGCAAAAAACAACGAGCCGATAGCGCCCGGGGCAACCTTTTGGAAAAATACCGTATTTATCCAGCCAACGAAATTTTGGTCGCCTATTTTTATCATCCAAAAGGAGATGATCAGCACTTCCGACAGGATGTAAATCGCCAGCGGGTTTTTACCCACGGTGGTAAAAAAGGATGTCCAGTTATATTTGTTCCAGGCGCGCACTTCCACAACGTAGATCAGGGCAGATATCATCACCATATCTATACCTGTGGTAAGCAATGTAAAGGGGCTTGTCCATAATTTTTTACCTATCGGGAAACTCATGTTCCAGGTAAGGGCTATAAAAATGAATACGCAACCTATTAATGCCAGGCGCGCAATAGTTTCATAACCTTTGCCTTTTTCCTGTATAAACTTACCGGCGTAATAACCTACAATAACATTTACAATGGCTGGCAGTGTGCTCAGAATGCCCTCAGGGTCAAAGGCAACACCTTCGCCGTGGTACAAGTGGGCATCTCCCATCACAAATTTATCCAGGTAAGTACCTGCATTGGTTAGCATGCCGTAAGGCGCGGCAGGGTCGCCGTATATCAGTAGTAAAATTTGATAACCTATTAAAAGTAAAATGCTTATAATAATTACACTTGTTTTATTACGCACAAAATAGATAATAAGCGAAGCGAATATATAACATAAGCCTATGCGTTGTAAAACTCCTAAGATCCGTGTGCCGCTAATTGGCCTCAACACCCAACCGGCATCTGTATGATCTACAAACGGGAACCACGACATCAGGTACCCGATAAGACATATCAGCAACCCTCGCTTTAAGATCCGGTAAAGTACTGTACCAGTGCTTAGGGTATCAAACTTTTTCATGGTAAAACTCATGGCATTACCAACAGCAAATAAAAACGACGGGAACACCAGATCGGTTGGAGTAAAACCAAACCAGGCAGCATGCTCCAGCGGGGCAAATGGTGCAGCACCGCTACCGGGCGTGTTTACAATAATCATAAAACAAATGGTTAACCCGCGGAAAACATCCAGCGACAGGAACCGTTCGGCTTTTTGGCTCATAATGGGTACAAATAGTTAATTTATTTAAGGAGATTTAGTGTAGCAATATAACAATTAATCAAAGTGATTTGCAATAGGTTAGCAATCTTTATAAATTAATTTAAAAAGTGTAGCTCGCAACCTATTTACAACATTTTGACCGCTATAAGGCTAAATGTTGCTATTTTTGAAAACATGCTTACCATTACTAACCATACTTTAGAAAAACTGGAGATGCTGCTTAAAACGAGCGGCTATAAAGTGCGGTATGAGAAAGGTAACTTTAAAACCGGTGCTTGTATGCTGCTTAATAGCCGCATCATTGTGGTAAACAAGTTTGCCAACCTGGAGAGCAAAATAGCGGCCGTAGCCGAGCTGGCCCGTACCGTTGAAATGGATTATAATTTACTGGATGATAAACAGGCTGCATATTTGCATCAGCTAAAACAAACAACACTGCAGCTTTGACCATTACTTTTTTAGGAACCGGAACTTCGCAGGGTGTGCCCGTTATTGCCTGCACCTGCCCCGTTTGCTTATCCAACGATAAGCATGATAAGCGACTACGCACCTCTATTTTAATTGAAAGCGATAATAAGGTAATTTCTATTGATGCCGGGCCTGATTTTAGGTACCAGATGCTGCGCGAAAAGGTAATGCATCTGGATGCTATTGTTTTTACCCACGAGCACAAAGATCATGTAGCCGGTTTGGATGATATCCGTGCATTTAACTATAAACAGCAAGGCCCGGTAGATATTTATGCCGACGAACGTGTGCAACTGGCATTACGCCGGGAATTCCCTTATATATTTGATAATCATGGTTATCCGGGTATCCCGCAGATAACGCTGCATAATGTTACCCTGCAGCCTTTTAATATTGGTAATGTGCACTTTACCCCTATCGAGGTGATGCATTATAAACTACCTGTTAAGGGCTACCGTATTAAAGATTTTACCTACATTACCGATGCCAAAACGGTATCCGTAGCCGAGAAAGAAAAAATACGCGGCACTAAAACGCTGGTGATAAATGCCCTGCAAAAAGAAACCCATATATCACACTTTACATTAGATGAGGCTATTGCCTTTGCCCGCGAAATAGGTGCCGAAAAAACCTATCTTACCCATATTAGCCACCGTTTAGGCAAACATGCCGATATTTCTAAAGAATTACCCGACGGTATACAGCTGGCATATGATGGCTTGAAGCTAAATATTTAGCGCCAAGCCATGATATTTTAATTTAGCAATTACTGGCCGTTTTCTTCTAACCCTCTACCAGTCTTGTGCTGCAACTCGTCTATCTTTTTGGATGCATCAGCTTTGGTAAGCGAATCATCAAATTCTACCCCAGCCTCATCTGATAAAGTTTTAAGGTAGGATTGCTGCGCGCCGGTCATAGGTTCATCACCGGTTGTCCAATCATCAGGATCTTTAATGGTATTTGAGCCTTTAATGTCATTATTATCCTGCGATGATGCTTCATTTGCATCGTCGAAAAGTTGGTTATCATTATTTGCGTTAGCCATAGTTTCTGTGTATTTCAATAATAAACACTACAGCTTTGCTAATGTTTTTAGGAATTTACTTAATCCAGCTCCAGGTAGCTTACCTCGTTTATAGTGGCCGAATAAGCTTTGTTGTGTCCCTTTTTCTCCAGATTGATGCGCCCGCGGATAGTCATGTGGCGGTTGCTTATTTTATTGTACTCGCCATCTTCAGTTTCAAACAAACCGATACGCTTACCCATGAGGTACAACGGGCAGTCTTGCGTAAAATTAACCCAAAACGATTGGGTTTCGCCCTTGCCAGTGTAAGTACTGTCGTTAACCAGTGCCGATTGATTTTTACCCTCCAGGTATTTGCCGGATACCTGTACATACTGCTTATCATAAAAATTGATACTATCGGCCAGGTCGGCAAAATTCACCTTTTTAAATTTGATAGCTGTAGCACACTCGCTGGTATAAATTTTTCTTTGAGGGCTTTTACAGGCTGGCAGCATCAATGCTGTTAATAGCGCAATATATAGCCTGCTCTGTATCATGCCTAAATATAAGGGTTTTGGCAGGCGGTGCACCATAACTACAAAAATGTTACTTACACAACACAGCTATAAGGTAGGTTAGCCGGTATTACAAGTGCAACATTAACGTTAATGGACAATTATCTTAACCTTAATTACCTAATTTTACCATTTAAATAGTTGAATGAAAAAACACACATTAGCTTTACTCATCCTATTTGGCTTTGCCTTTCCTGGCTTTAGTCAGGATACCACCCAAAAGGTAATTACTGGCCGCAGTAACAGCCTTAAGCAGCAAAAAAAACCATATGTAATACTGATATCTGCAGATGGCTTTAGGTATGATTTTGCCAGGCGTTACCATGCCGATAATATTTTAAGGTTGGCCAGCGAGGGGGTTAGCGCAGCATCCATGATCCCATCTTATCCATCGGTTACCTTTCCTAACCATTATGCAATAATAAGTGGCTTATACCCATCCCACTCGGGTTTGGTAAACAATACTTTTTATGACCGTGTGCGTAACGAACGTTATGCTATGGGTAATAAACTTAAAGTGGCCGATGGCACCTGGTATGGCGGTTCGCCGCTATGGGTACTGGCCGAGCAGCAAAAAATGCTTTCGGCAAGCTATTACTGGGTAGCATCAGAGGCCGAAATTAAAGGCATACGCCCTACTTATTATTATATTTATAACGAACAGACCGGTATCAACTCGCGCATTAAAGCCGTGGTAGATTGGTTGAATTTGCCGCCTGCAGAACGCCCGCATTTGATAACTTTTTACCTGCCCCAGGTAGACCATGAAGCGCACTTAAACGGCCCTGAATCGCCCCAAGTAGATCATGCGGTACACTTCATAGATTCGGCCGTGAACGAATTGCAAAAAGCTGTTAAAACCACGGGGTTAAAAGATGTAAACTTTGTTTTTGTATCAGACCATGGCATGACCCGGGTAGATAACCAAAACCCGATTGGCATACCAGCAGCCATTGATACGGCAAAATTCGTGATATCGGGCGATGGCATTTTGGTAGAACTTTATGCTAAGGATAAACAGTATATAAAAAGCACTTATGATGCCCTTAAAAAAGAGGCTGTTGATTATGATGTTTACCTGAAAACCAACGTGCCCCCGCATCTGCACTATGGCGTAACCGACGACTGGCACAACCGCATTGGCGACATTTTACTGATACCGCGCGCCCCAAAAGTATTTAACCTATGGAACAGCAAAAAAATAAACCCCGGCTGGCACGGTTATGACCCTACCGTAGTAAAAGATATGCACGCCAGCTTTTATGCATGGGGGCCGGCATTTAAACAGCATCTTAATATTGCGCCGTTTGAGAATGTTTCGGTATTTAACCTGGTAAGTAGTATATTAGGCATCAGCCATCCTGATAAAACCGACGGTAACAACAAGCTGCCTAACCTGATACTTAAGAAAAAACCAAATGATAAAGCCTTTTAAACTGCTGCTAATATTATTACTGCCTGTAAGCCTTTTTGCGCAGGATACCGCTATCGTAAAAAAGCAGGCCAACGGCGTTGCCAAGGCTTTAATGAACAGTGATTTTAAGCGCGTTATTGCCGGCACATACCCAAAAGCGGTAGATATTGCCGGTGGCAAAGAAAAATTACTTAGCATGATGACGGCCGGTATGAGCCAGATGAGATCGCAGGGCTTCTCTTTTCAGAAGGTTACCATCGGCTCGCCGGGTAAATTTTACAAAGCCGGTACCGAGATACATTGCCTGCTGCCCGAAACCATTGTTATGAAAACATCGCGCGGGTTGATGGCTGCCAAAAGCAACCTGCTGGCCATTAGTAATGATAAAGGCAAAAACTGGACATTTATAGATCTTAACGAGCGCGCTATCAGCTCCATTAAAACCCTGTTCCCTAACTTTAACAAAAATTTAGTTATACCTGCACCTACCCTGCCGGTAATGCTATAGTTTTTTGCTAAGTACAATAAACCCACTTCATATAACGTATCAATATATTACATGTACTTATGGGGCTAAGCCGCCTTTATATTCTTATACTACTGATAGCGCCTTTAGCCACCGTTGCACAAAATGCGGCCCTGGTTAAAAAACAAGCGCAGCGTTATGCCACGGCATCCTTTAACGGCGACTATAAAACGGTAATTGATCTTACCTACCATAAGCTAGTGACCCTATCCGGCGGACGCGAAGAAATGCAAAAACTGATAACCGAGCGGATAGAAAGCCTGCAAAAACAAGGCATCATTAAGTTTGACGGATCGGTAGATGCACCTGGTAAGTTTTATAAGGCCGGCACCCACATCCACTGCCTGGTGCCCGAAACCGTGATCTTAAAAATGTTTAACGGCCATTACATAAGCCGCACTTACCTTTTAGCCATCAGTACAGATCAGGGCAAAAGCTGGTCGTTTATGGATGTAGGTAATATGCCCAAAGATGTTTTATACAAACTACTGCCCGATTATAACGACGACCTGATTATTCCATCATCGGGCAAGCCCATGTTTTTTACTGATTAGCTTTAATCCCTGCTATTTATTTTGTTAATTGTGGTGGTTATAAGCCCACCCAATTACTCATGCAACGAAGAAACTTTTTAAAGACAGGCTCCATAGCCGGTTTAACACTTTCTACTGTAATAGCAGCATCCTGCAAACAGCCCGCTACAGCCGTTGATACAGATAGCACAACCCCTTTTCATGATGATTTTGAACTGAACGAAGACACCATAAGCGATCTGCAGCAAAAAATGGAAAGCGGAAGCCATACCTCCCGCTCCATTACCGAATTGTATTTGAAAAGAATTGAAGCCATTGATAAGAATGGCCCAAAACTAAACGCGGTTATCGAACTGAATAAAAGCGCCCTGGATATGGCCGACAATATGGACAAAGAGCGCAAAGCCAAAAAGATCCGCGGGCCGCTACATGGTATCCCGGTGCTGATAAAAGATAATATTGATACCGGCGATAATATGCACACCACTGCCGGTGCTTTGGCCATGGCAGATAATTTTGCCAAACAGGATGCCTTTATCATCCACAAACTACGCGAGGCCGGGGCGGTAATATTAGGCAAAACCAACCTTAGCGAGTGGGCCAACTTCCGCTCTACCCATTCTACCAGCGCCTGGAGTAGCCGCGGCATGCAAACCAAGTGCCCCTACGTGCTGGATAGGAACCCAAGCGGTTCAAGTGCAGGATCGGGCAGTGCCGCAGCAGCTAATTTATGCGCTATCGCAATTGGGACAGAAACAGATGGATCCATTGTTTCGCCTGCATCAGTAAATGGTTTGGTGGGTATTAAGCCAACAGTTGGTTTGTGGAGCCGATCCGGCATTATCCCAATCTCCAAAACGCAGGATACAGCCGGGCCAATGGCGCGCACCGTTAAAGATGCCGTTATTATGCTGGGCCTGTTAGCCGGCCCGGATACGGCAGATAGCTATACGATCAACAGTAAACCAGAAAAGGATTACACCAAATATTTAGACCCTAACGGGCTTAAGGGCAAACGCATCGGTATCGAGAAAATGGAAAACCCAAAGGCTGCCACCAAAAAACTTTTAGATGATGCCATAGCTATCCTAAAAAAACAAGGCGCCGAGGTAGTAGAAATAGAATTATACAAGCAGCTAAAAGAGATAGGCAACGCAGAATTTACTGTATTACTTTATGAATTTAAGGATGGCGTAAACCAATACCTCAGCAAAGCCAACTCCAAAATGAAAACCCTGGCAGATGTGATTGCCTACAACAAGCAAAACGAAGATAAGGCCATGCCATTTTTTAAGCAGGAAATACTGGAGCAAGCCCAGGCCAAGGGCGACCTAAACAGCGCTGAGTATTTAGAAGCCGTGAAGAAAACCACCGGTATATCCCGCAAGGCTATTGATACTATCCTGAAAAACAATAAACTGCATGCTATTGCAGGCCCCACCAATGGCTTTGCGGGTTGTATAGACCTGATAAACGGCGATTACGATAACGGCTTTGGTTTTTCGTCCCCTGCGGCTATGGCCGGTTACCCGCACATTACCGTACCTATGGGCGCCTGGCATGATCTGCCGATGGGTTTATCCTTTTTTAGTACCGCCTGGAGCGAGGGTGAATTAATAAAACTTGCTTATGCCTATGAACAGGCATCTAAAAAAAGAATAGCGCCAAAATTCAGGGCGGATTTGTTTGAATAAAGCCAATATAAAGTATCATATTACTAAATTTGAAATATTACACACCTATAATTGCAAGTTACCCAACATGCCAGCACCCCTGCCCAAGAAAATATTAGCCCGCCAGCACGAGATCTTTGCCGATTACGTACGCGAACTGGATAAACACCTGGATGATATTATGAACGACAGAGTAACCGAGATGTTAGAGATCCGCGATTTTGCGGAGTTGTTGCACATCCACCCTACACACCTTACCAATACCATTAAACTAACTACAGGTAAATCTCCCTGCTGGTATTTTGAGGCCCGCATTATGGACCTGGCTAAGGAAATGATACAGCAGCATAAACCTATTAAGGAAGTAGCCTTTAAGTTAACTTTTGATGCATCAAACTTTACCAAATTTTTTAAACGCTTTGAAGGTATCACCCCAAAAGAATACCGCGAACGCTATTTCGAAGAAGCATTAGCGGTTTAATCTTTCTGTAATATCTTTTGCATATCGGTGTATTCTTAATTATCTTCCCTAATGCTTTTTACAGAAGATTTTTTGCACTACATCTGGAAGTTCAGGCTTTTTACCCGGCTAAACCTACGCACCACCCAAGGCGAAGAGTTAGAGGTATATTCGGCCGGTTTGCATAATAGCCATGCCGGTGCCGATTTCCAGAATGCACGAATCCGCATTGGCGAAACTACCTGGGCGGGCAATGCCGAGCTGCACATTTCCTCGTCCGACTGGCATAAGCATGGCCATACTACTGATAGCGCTTACGATAATGTGATACTACACGTGGTGTACCGTGATGATGAGCCTTTGATACGCCCTGATGGCAAGCATGTACCCACGCTTGAATTAAAAGACCGCATACCACCGGGGTTATACAATAACTATCATAATTTGGTGTTTGGCAATCAAACCATTATTCCCTGCGAAGGGACAATTGCTACGGTTGATGGCCTTACGATGCAAAATTGGCTCACCCGGATATTGGTAGAACGGTTAGAGAAACGATCTGAAGCGGTGATAACGGCGCTTAACTTAAACCGCGGCGACTGGGAGGAAACCTTTTACCAGTTTTTAGCCGCCAATTTTGGGTTTAAAACAAATGCACTGCCTTTTGAGCTGATGGCTAAAGCGTTACCCCAAAGTATTTTGGCTAAAAATAAAAACAACCCTATGCAGATAGAGGCGTTGATATTTGGCCAGGCCGGCTTTTTAAGTAATGATCTGCAAGACGCTTATCCGCTCAGCCTTAAAAAAGAATATTATTACCTGTGCAAAAAATATAGCCTGCAACCTATAGAAAACCACTTATGGAAATTTCTGCGGATGCGGCCACAAAATTTCCCAACCATCAGGCTGGCGCAGTTTGCCGCGCTGGTAGTGCAATCTAACCACCTGTTCTCTAAAATATTAGAAGTAAGCGATGTTAACCTGTTGCGCAATTTGTTTAACAATCTAAAAATAAACGAGTATTGGGAAACGCATTACAGGTTTGATAAGGAATCAAAAGCGGCAGGTAAAAGCCTTGGCAGGAGCGCAGTTGATACTATATTGCTGAACACAGTGGTATTGTTTTTATTTAGTTACGGCAGGCACATGAAATTGCAGCAATTTACAAACCGGGCATTAAAATTGCTTGAAAGTTTACCGGCCGAGCAAAATAATATCATTGCAGATTTTATTAACTTAGGCGTAAATATTAAAACCGCATTTGAATCGCAGGCTTTGCTGGAGTTAAAAAATAACTACTGTGATTATAAGAAATGCCTTCAATGCGGCGTTGGTATAAAAATATTAAAACCCAATTGATATGTTACAACAAGTAATCACCTTTTTTGAGCGCTACTCTTTTGGAGTGTGCACTTACCTTGGCGAGCGTTTCAACATTTCTATTGCCAAGATCAGGTTATTCTTTATATACTCATCGTTTTTAGCGGTTGGTTTCCCGTTAATATTTTATTTTTTTGCCGGTATTGTTTTAGATTTTCGCAACTACATTAAACGCAGCCGTACCCGCGCTGTAGATATGTGATATGTGATATGTAGTGGTTACTTAGATACCAACCCGGATATTACATTGATGCTTAAAGCCACAATGGCCGTATTAAATGCAAATGCAATTAAGCCATGCGCCCAGGCCAGGCTACGGATCTGTTTAGAAGTAATGGCAACATCTGATACCTGAAACGTCATCCCGATCACAAAAGAAAAATATACAAAATCCATATAACCGGGTTCTTTATCATCCCCGGGGAAATCTAAACCACCAATAGGCATTTTGCCATTATCAGTTGTGGCATAGTATAAATGTGCGTAACGCATGGTAAAAACCGTATGCACCAGCCACCACGATATAAACACGGCTGCTATAGCTAAAATAATATAACCCCCAACCGTATCATCCGGCTGGCCTTTAGATGATTTAAGCAGCAGGTACATAGCCACTAAACTTACCATAGATGCCACCAGCACAAACACAAATATCATCAGCCTGCTGCTATCTTCCAAACTGGATATCTTACGTATATCTTTAGGATTAGCACCCAAAATAACCACCCAATCTAAAATAATTATTGTAGTAGCAATACCTATCCAAACAATTAATGTTACCGCAGGTATAGATGGGTTATGCCGTACAAAAAAGAAAGTAATTGCACCTATTAATAAGGATAGGTACACCCGGTAATGCGCATCAATGCGAAGCAGGAAATTCTTTTTGGGTTTGGTTACGGGTTTCATATTTTAGCCTAGGGTCAATAGTCGATAGACCATGGTTTTTATTTTTTACTATGAACCATCGACTATGGTCTATGGACTGATTAATCCTCTTCTACTATCTCGGCCACACGGCCTACCTGCCCGTCTTCCAGGCGCACTTTTATACCACGCGAGTGGTAAGAGGCACTGGTAAGCAAATCCTTAACCACGCCACGTGTTAACTTGCCGCTGCGCTGGTCTTTTTTCAAGATGATATCTACTTCCAGTCCTGGGTATATGTCGTTTCGGTTTTGGCCGTTCATTGTAAATTATTTAATTTCTAATTCTAGGTCTGTGGGCAAAATCCAAAGTGAATTAATCTTAGGATTATGGTTAGCCACTTCGAATTGGTCCAAGTTTTTATCAAATAAAACCAAAACTCTTTCATTATAAAGTTGGGCGTCTATCACTTCACCTTTTTCGCCAATAAGCTTCCAGTAATTATTGAAAGATTCAATGTTCTTTTTAGGCGCTAATGTTCCTGAAAAAGTTTTTAATCTCACCTTAATTCCCTTTTCGAACTTCATACTCTTTTTTATTTTACCAACCAGCTAATGGCATCTTCAACTTTTTTAAAGTCGAAACTGTGGATCATTTTGTCCATAGCCTCGGTTATCTGCTCATTTTGCAGGTTGCCTATGCTGCCTTCGTGGGTGTGGTTAACGGTTTTATCGGGGTTAAAGTTACCTGCCTCAATATCCAGCCCTATTTGCTTGTAGGCATCGCGAAACGGTGTACCATTCAATACCGACTTGTTCACTTCCTCTACGCTGAACAAGTAGGTGTATTTAGGATCGTCCAGTATGTTTTTGTTTACGCTGATGTTTTGCAGCATAAAGGTGGCCATTTGCAGGCAGTCTATCAGATCTGTAAACGCCGGGAACAGCAGTTCTTTCAGCAACTGCAACTCGCGGTGATAGCCCGATGGCAGGTTGGTGGTCATCAGGGCAATATCATTGGGCAGGGCCTGCAGGCGGTTACATTTACCACGCATAATTTCCCAAACATCCGGGTTTTTTTTGTGCGGCATAATGCTGCTGCCGGTGGTTAGGTTTTCGGGATAGCTTACAAAGGCAAAGTTTTGGCTCAGGTAAAGGCACTGGTCCATGGCCATTTTGCCAACGGTAGCTGCTATGGATGATAAGGCCTGCGCAATAATACGCTCTGTTTTACCACGGCCCATCTGGGCATAAACTACGTTATGGTTAAGGCTTTCAAAACCAAGCAGGTTAGTGGTCATGGTCCTGTTCAGCGGGAACGACGATCCATAACCCGCTGCCGAGCCCAATGGGTTTTTATTAGTGATCTTCCAGGCGGCTAGAACCATCTCCAGGTCGTCAACCAATCCCTCGGCATAAGCGCCAAACCATAGCCCAAAAGAGGATGGCATAGCTACCTGCAGGTGTGTATAACCGGGTAACAATACGTCTTTATGCTCGTTACTCAATTGTATCAGCTGCCTGAACAGGTTATCCGTTTCGTTTACTACCTGCTGCAATTGGTGGCGGAAGAATAATTTCAAATCAACCAAAACCTGGTCGTTACGGGAGCGGCCGCTGTGGATCTTTTTGCCGGCCTCGCCAATGCGGCGGGTAAGCAGCATTTCTACCTGCGAGTGCACGTCTTCTACATCATCCTCTATCTCAAACTTACCGTTCTCTACATCGGTATAGATGTTTTTTAGTTCTTGTTGCACCAGCAGCAGGTCGGCGGCATCCATCAGGCCGATAGATTCCAGCATGCGGGTATGCGCAAGCGAGCCCAATACATCAAAAGCAGCCATTTGCCTGTCCAGCTCGCGGTCGCGGCCAACGGTAAAATTTTCTACCAGCTTATCAACGTTAGTGGTTTTTTGCCATAGCTTACTCATGGTGCAAATATAAAATTAAATGGTGTAGATGGATAGCCCCTAATACGGCAAAAATCAGGTTTATATTTTGGGTAGCGGTGCAACTTTACAACCAAAATTAATTCATTATCTTGCAGCAAAACCAATTTCCATGAGTACTATTCCCGAGCCTAAAACTACCCAAAGCCGTGTATGGTCAATTATTGGCGGCTCATTAGGTAATTTAGTGGAATGGTACGATTGGTATGTTTACTCGGCCTTTTCGCTGTATTTTGCAGGCTCTTTTTTCCCAAAGGGCAACCTTACTGCACAGCTGTTAAACACGGCGGGCATATTTGCCATAGGGTTTTTAATGCGCCCCATAGGCGGGTGGCTGATGGGTACCTTTGCCGATAAACGCGGCCGCAAAACGGCCCTTACATTTTCTGTACTGTTGATGAGTGCAGGCTCATTGATCATCGCTATTACGCCCAATTACGACCAGATGGGCATTGCCGCCCCTATATTATTGGTGCTGGCACGCATTATACAAGGCCTGAGTGTTGGCGGCGAGTATGGTACAAGTGCCACTTATTTAAGCGAAATGGCCACCAAAAAAAACAGGGGCTTTTTTTCCAGCTTCCAATATGTAACACTGATTATGGGGCAGATACTTGCCCTTGCAGTGCTGATACTGTTGCAGCGTGTATTTTTAACCGAGGCACAATTACACGCCTGGGGATGGCGCATCCCATTTGCCATTGGTGCTATGCTGGCTATTATTGTGATGTACTTAAGGCGCAGTTTGCAGGAGTCTGTCACCATCAATAAGGCAGACAACAGCGCGCGGGGATCGTTAAAGGCATTGTCACAACACCCCAAAGCGGTACTTACGGTTATTGGCCTTACCATTGGCGGCACGGTGGCGTTTTACACCTTTACTACCTACATGCAAAAGTTTTTGGTGAACACCAACGGCTTTACCAAAAACGAAGCTACCCTGATATCCAGCCTTACACTCATTGTTTTTATGTTGATACAGCCACTATATGGTTGGGTATCTGATAATATTGGCCGCAAACCTATGCTTAAAGTATTTGGTATTGCCGGCACAATTACTACAGTACCCATATTAACTTACCTAAGCCAAACCCATAACTTTTGGGTGGCATTCGGGCTCATTATGCTAGCTTTATTGATCATCAGTAACTATACCGCCATCAACGCGGTGGTTAAGGCCGAACTTTTCCCGGCGCATATCCGTGCTTTGGGTGTAGGTTTCCCGTATGCTATTGCTGTATCTGTATTTGGTGGTTCGGCAGAGTGGATAGGCTTAAAATTTAAGGAAGCCGGGCACGAAGAATGGTTTTACTGGTATGTAACAGGTTGTATCGTGATATCCCTGGTAGTTTATGCCACCATGATAGATACACAAAATCACTCTAAGATAGAGGGCGAATAAATTCCGCTAATCAAACAAGCCGCCTTCGTTCCCTCCTAAAAATCCGGGACGGCGAATGTGCAGGTCCAGCTTTTTATTTAGTTTTTCTATCACATAATCACACAGTTTGGGCGAATAGCGTTCATCGTGCTGGTGCATAAAAAACCATACAGATTGCAGGCCCTGGGCTTTCCAGTCGGCAATGCGGTCTACCCATTCATCGCAGCGGGTATAATCTGTCGGGTGCAGGCCGTTACCCACAAAACGGATAAAGGCATGCGGGGTAGGCAGCATCATGTGCAGGCAATCGCGGCGGCCGGTGGCATCTGTCAGTATCGATCCAATACCCAACCGCTTAAACAGGCTAAAAGCAGCATTAAGGTTCTCGGGTACGGCAAACCAATCCTTATGCCTTAATTCTACATACACAGGCACATCCGTTGGCAACTGCTCCAGGTAGGCGGTAAGTTCGGGCAGGCTTTTGGGTGTAAAGTTATCGCTCAGCTGTAAAAACAACGGGCCCAGTTTGTCGCCAAAGGCCATAATACCTTCGTAATAGGTAGTAGTGATCTCCTCGGCATTTTTTAATCTGCGAATGTGGCTGATACTTTGTGAAAATTTGGGGCAGAATTTAAAGTTAGGGTTGGCTTCAGCCTTTTGTTTCCACTTGGCAATGGTATCGGGGCCGTAAACCTGGTAAAAGGTGGCATTCAGCTCAATGCAATCAAAGTGTTTAACATACTCGTCCAAAAAATTAGCATCCTTGGTTTTGGGCGGATAGATCTGACCGACCCATTCCTTTCGGCCCCATTTGGCGCAGCCTACATGCACCTGCAAGGGCTGGTTTTTATCAGCAGCAGCTAAGGTTGTCCGTGTAAAATCCGGATCTGGCGGCAGGGTAAAATCTACAAGCGGTAATTCATGTTCGGTAACGCGGCCAAATTCCATACTAATAATTTAAGGTAGCAAGATAAGATATTAATACAATCGCGATACAAATTGGTTTAACAAAAAGGGATGGCCCGATCATGAACCATCCCTTTTATTATAGGAGCGATAAGAACTACTCACCTAATCAACCACTCACCAACCTACAAAAACATCCCGCCCGATGCTTCTATGCGTTGTGCGTTTATCCAGCGGGCGTCTTCTGTACAAAGGAAGGCGATAATGCCGCCAATATCATCCGGCTGACCGGGCCTGCCCAATGCAGTGATAGACGATATAAATTCGTGCATTTGCGGGTGGCTTTCAAAGGCGCGTTTGGTAAAATCGGTTTCGATGATGCCCGGTGCAACCAGGTTGGCCGCAATGCCACGGCTACCCAGCTCTTTAGCCAGGTATTTGGTAAATACCTCTATAGCGCCTTTCATAGATGCATAGGCTGCATAACCCGGCGTTGCAAAACGGGTTAAACCGGTAGATATATTAATGATGCGGCCACCATCGGCAATGGTTTGCAACAGGGTTTGGGTTAAAAAGTAAACGCCCTTAAAGTGAACATTAAACAGGTTGTCAAAATCCTCTTCGGTGGTTTGGGCAAATGGCGATGCGGCATCAATACCGGCGTTGTTCACCAAAAAATCAAACGTATCGCGGTTCCATTTTTCTTTTAATACTGCTGTTAGCTGCGTTTTAAAGTCTTCAAACGCACCTACCTTTGAGGTATCTAACTGTAATGCCGCGGCAGTTTGTCCACCCAGTTCTATCTGGTTTACTACCTCATCAGCTTCTTCTTTTTTACTGCGATAAGTAATGATTACATCTATACCCTTTTGTGCCAGTTTTAAGGCGGTATTTTTACCAAGGCCCCTGCTTGCACCTGTTATTAATGCTATTTTATTTGTGCTCATTTTGTTATGTGTTTTAATACACTACAAAGGTGCAGGCAATTCGTTGTTAAAAAATGGTGACAGGTACAGATAAAATGGTGACAGGTACAGTTTTTTTAGGTGATCAATAGGGAACAATTATCCAGCAAAAGGCTTTAAATGTTTACTTAAACTATTTTGGATAACATTTGAATGTACAGGTCTATCCCCTCGCCTATTTCATCTACATAAATAAACTCATCGGCCATGTGCGAACGGGCAGAATCACCGGGACCAACTTTGATGCTGGAGATATCCAGCAGCGATTGATCTGAGGTGGTAGGCGACCCATACGTTTTGCGGCCAAGCGATACACCTGCCTGTACAAACGGGTGATTTTTATCTATCGAAGATGGTTTTAGGCGAATACTGCGTGGTTTAACATCACAGCTTACATGCTGACGGATGATCTCCAGCACTTCTTCGTTACGGTAGGCATCAGTCACCCTTACATCTACCGTAAAGGTACAGGTGGCAGGCACCACGTTATGCTGCGAGCCGGCATTGATAATAGTTACCGACATTTTTATCGGCCCAAAAACTTCCGACTCTTTTGGAAAACTATAATTACGGAACCACTCAATATCTGCCAGGGCCTTGTAGATGGCATTATCACCTTCCTCGCGGGCGGCATGGCCTGCACGTCCGTGGGCAGTGCAATCTAATACCATCAGGCCACGTTCGGCAATAGCTAAATCCATTAGGGTAGGTTCGCCTACGATACCAAAATCAAGCTGACCAAGATCAGGGATAATGAGTTCTAAACCATTAACGCCCGAGATCTCTTCTTCGGCAGTGGTTGCTAAACAAAAATTGTATTTAAGATTTTCCTGATCGTGATAGAACAAAAACACCGCTATAAGTGATACCAGACAGCCTCCGGCATCGTTACTGCCTAAACCGTATAGCTTGCCATCTTCTATTTTGGCATCATAAGGGTCGCGGGTGTAGCCGCTATTAGGTTTCACCGTATCATGGTGCGAGTTTAACAGAATGGTTGGCTTGGCTGCATCAAAATGCTTGTTCCAAGCCCAAATGTTATTAAGCTTACGGTGGGTTTTAACCCCATGCGTTTGCAAGGTTTGGTCTATCAGATCGGCAGTTCGGTCTTCTTCTTTACTGAATGACTGGATTGAAATTAGTTGCTGCAACAGCTGTAATGCCAGCTGTGATAATGCGGTTATATCGGCCATATAATATTGCGGATGTTTACACAGATAGTGAAAGGCAAAAGTAATGCTTTTGCATTAAGGCAGCAAAGTCAAATACTTTGATGGGCCAAACGATGTTGAGCAATTAATCAAGCATTAACGGTTCCTCGTCATCATCCAGGCTAAGCTGTATCACATCGTTACCTGCAATACCTTCTATATTGCCTTTGATACCGGCAGCATTTAATAACACCTTATCCAGCTGCTTCTCGCGCGATTTCCATAACCGCTCCATAGCATCCCGCTCTTTAACGATAGACAGGCGCATACTCATATACCCCTCGCGAATGGCTTTCCATTGTTCGGAAAACTCACTGCTGGTTAAATAATCGTACAGCAGGTGCATCTTATCGCCCTTATTATCTTGCGCTTTAGCCATGTTAGCCAGCTTAATAACCCCATCCCGCAGGATGTAGGATACGGCTTTAACCTCGTCAAAGCTACAGATCCAAACGCCATCCTTTTCGCCAAAGCAGTCCATGCCTTTTGGGTAGCATTGGGTTACAATAACCGCTACATCAACACCCTGTGCCCGCATATCTTTTTTAAGCTTATCTATCCAGTCGCCGCCAAAAGCACTGGTACGTTTACTTTCATAAATAATACGGCCACACTCCTGCCCAAACTGGTTACGCACAGTTTGTACACAGTCTGCCCCGCGCACACCTTTGCCCACCTCGCTTATCAAGTCGAAGGGGAAATAGCTGCGCAATTGTTCTTCCAGTATCAACTCCTGCGCTTCGCCCTGTAATTGCATAGATCCCTGCTCGGCTTTGCGCTTCATTTCGTCGGCCAGCTTTTTCTGGTCATCCAACTGTTTTTCCAGCTCTTTAACTTTTAGCTGGTATTCGGTATCTTTTATGTTATGTTTTTCGTTTTCCTGTTTGCGTATCTGCTCCGCTATTTCGGCACGCTGCTCTTGCAATTTGCGTTGCAGGGCAACTTCCATTTCCTCTTCTTTTTGTTTAAGGGCTTGTTCGCGCTGCATATACTCCAGTTCTTTCTGGCGCGATTCCTTCAACTTTTCGGCACTGGCATTTACCGAGTTTTGCAGTATCAATAACTGGTTCTCAAAATCCGACGAGATAGATTTACGCAAATTCTCTTCCAGGGTTTGTTGAAGGGCCTTTTTTTCGCCGGCAAGGCGCTGCTCAAAAGCGGCCTGTTGCTGCTTTTCGCGATTGGTAAAATCAGCCTCTTTCTTCTGGAATTCTTCTTCTTTCTGGCGGGTATAATCCTGCATCTTCAGCCTTAGCTGCTGCTTGTATTCCTCAGCCATAACTTCCTCAATAGGGAAACCATGTCCGCAGCTTGGGCACTTAACTTCTGTAGCCATAATAAATATTGTAAATCAAAGATAGGGAAAATAGCCGCTCTCTGCCCATAGTGGCCCAACCTTAATCCTCTCCAAAGAAGACGATTTTTAACAAACCCACAAGAAATCTCTCCTTCGGGGAGGGCAGGGTGAGGCCTAAAAATCGTGATAAAGGTTCCTGAAGCTGCTTCTTAAGCCAAATGATATAATTGCAGCATTTTTGGTAGCTATGCTGTTTGATTCGTGGCGATAAATGCCGCCAAGCTCTAAACGCATATTATATTTAGGGTTTACCATAAAAGATACCAGGCCTTCGGCATAGTAAAGATTGGTGCTGATGCCCTGCCCTACGCTATTGCTGTTAAGGGTTGGTACAAGTGGTTTGGTAACGTCCTTGCCATTATTCTGCCCGCTGGCATCCAGTCCATATTTGGCGTAATTGATCTGACCCTGAAAATCGAACCTGCCGGTTGAGTAATTCACAATGCCTATCAGCTCCCTAAAATTAGCTCCAAGCGGGTCGCCCAGTGGCTGGCTATAGTGCGTATAGGCACTCATTATATCCTTATCAGCGTAGGTATAGGGCTTAACCGTATTGTACTCTAACAGGTAATTTAAATTTTTAACCCCAAAAATGTCCGCCCCACGGATACCTAACTGGTAACCATTGGTATTATCGGTGTTATTGCTTTGGAAAAAGTTACTTGCCTTAAACTTATCAAAAAGTAACTGGCCATAAAGGGCGCTTTTATCAAATATTTTATACTTACCCGTAAAACCCACCAAAGCGTTACCCGGCTGAGATGACGGCCCAAAACTGCTTGCAAAAAGCACCGGGTTAATAAAGTTGATATCGAAACCGCGGCGGTTGCCCTGGGCATCGGCTTCGGGAACTATGTAAGCGTTAAAGAAACCAAACGACAGGCTGTTGTTAACGTTCCAGTCCAGATAGTGAAAAAGGCCCCACTTGCGGCGGTTTCCGCCAAAACTGTCAAACCCATTCCTCAAGTCTTGCATGTAGGTCCACATGGCCATGTATTGCACTTTCCCTACGTTAGCCGTAACGCGCAATAAAGGCGCAGGGGCTGCATTATCCGATAATAATATAGAACGGTAACCATCACCAATAAAAGTTTTGTCCTGCCCTAAAGTGATGTTTAACTGTTTTATTGGGGTGTACGATAGCAGGGCGGTTACATAAGAATAATCGCGGTAGTTTTTGCCCGGAGATCTGTCATAAGCCTGGCCGGGTATAAAACCTATTGTTCTAACATAATCTGTATAGTAGTTAGGGAATGCCGCCTGGTTTTCGTAACCGCTGGTGTAAAAAGAAAACTTATCGCCTACGGTACCACCAAACTGAAAACCACGGGTATTTAAACCAACTTTAGCGGTTGGCCCAAATCCAATGGGCTTAAAGTTTATTTGCTTATTGGTTTTATCATCAAAATCGTGACCGAAGGTGTTTTCTAACAGGATATCGCCGTAAAAGGTATATTCATTGGTTTTAACATCAATTAAATGCTCGTTAAGCAGTTTGCGTAAAAACCAGTTTTTGCGGCTGCTATCAACACCCAGGTTCATTAATTGATTGTACCTGTTATTAATTGTGCTGTCTATCAAAAAAGGGCGCAGCGAGGTATGCATGCGGCTGCTTTTTGAGTATATATCTGCATTAAACTTTTGATAAAACTGGTACGACTCTGGTAAATAAACCGATTGTGCCTTACTAACATTGGCCGATAGTGCTATTACACACAACAGCAAAATAATTTTACCTGCCAGCTTTGTAGAGTTTTTTTGCATACGCAACAAAATAAGTGTTATTTATTTAAATTCTAAAACGTTAAATTTTAAAACTAAAAAGCAAATACCAAATACTAAATGCAAGACCTTATGTAATAAATTGTAACGTTAAATAATTATTCTGATGCCCGCTAGCCGGGCATACATACAGGATACAAACGCCTGGCCTTCACCCGGTATTTATTTAAAGCTTTTAAAAGGCAAACGGTTAAAATCTGTTAAATTTAATAGCCCTGCCAGCCTATTATGCCATCAAGCTGCAAAAAATATTGATATTTGCGCGTTTACTTATACCTTACGGTGATGCAATACAATAAAATTAATAACCTTTTGGGCTGGCTTTGCTTTATTATAGCTTCAGCAACCTACATTTTAACCTTAGAGCCATCAGTAAGTTTTTGGGATTGCGGCGAGTTTATTTCGTGTGCATACAGGCTACAGGTATCGCACCAACCGGGCTACCCTGTTTTTGCCATGCTGGGTAAGGTATTTTCTTTACTATCTCTGGGCGATAATACTAAAGTGCCTTATTTTACTAACATGGGCTCGGCTATTGCAAGTGCTGCAGCTGTTATGTTTTTGTTTTGGACCATAACCGCCGTGGCTAAAAAATTGCTTGCCGGCCGCGAAAAAACCTTTGGCAATGCCCAAACCACCCTTATTATGGGTGCCGGTTTAGTTGGGGCACTGGCCTTTACCTATACCGATACGTTTTGGTTTTCGGCGGTAGAAACCATTGTTTTCGCCTTATCGCAACTGTGTATCTCTGTTGTATTTTGGGCCATCTTAAAATGGGATGCCCATGCCGATGAACCCGGTGCCGATAAATGGATAGTTTTTATTGCCTACGTAATGGGCCTTTCTATAGGTATCCACCTGTTAAATTTATTAACCATACCGGCTATTGCGCTGGTTTATTATTTCCGCAGGTATAAAAACATTACCACCAAAAGTGCCTTGATAGCTTTTTTAATAAGCATTGCCATACTGGGTTTTGTACAATACGGTATCAGGGGCTACACTATAAAATTTGCCGCTTTTTTTGATCTTTTCTTTGTAAACTCGCTGGGACTGGGCTTCGGCAGCGGGGCATTTGTATTTTTTATATTGCTGATAACCGCCATAGTTGGTGGTATCATTTACAGCATCCGCGCTAATAAACCAACCTTAAACCTGGCGTTTTTATGTATTGCCTTTATCTATTTCGGTTACGGCTCTTTTGCCTACATTCCTATCAGGGCAACAGCAAACACCAATTTAAATAACTCGCACCCGGATAATGCCTTTACGCTATACGGCTATTTAAACCGCATCCAATACGGCGACAACCCCTTATTATATGGCCCTTACTTTGATGCCCAGGTTACCGGCCAAACAGAGGGTGCTACCATATACCGCAAAGGCGATAAAAAATACGAAGTTGCGGGCAAGCGCTCTAACTATCAGTACGATCATAATGCCCTGCTACCCCGCATGTACAGTACTGATGCCGGCGATGTGGGCTTTTACCGCGGCTGGCTGCAAATACCCGAAGGGCAGGCACCAACATTTGCTGACAACATAAAATGGATGGCCAGCTGGCAGGTTTATCAAATGTATTTCAGGTACTTTTTATGGAATTTTGTTGGCCGTTATAACGACCAGGATGGCCAGCAAAGCACCGAAAGCATTGACGGTAACTGGACCAGCGGTATACTGGATGGCGGCAGACACCTGCCCAATTATGTGGTTAACAGCCCTACTTACACTCCGCTGTATGCCCTGCCGTTTATTTTAGGGGTGATAGGCATGGTTTACCACTTTAACCGCAAAAAGAAGGATGCACTGATTATTGCATTACTTTGGTTTTTTACCGGCCTGGCTGTGGTATTATATGTTAACCAGCCAAGTGTGCAGCCCCGCGAGCGCGATTACTCTTACGTGGGGTCGTTTTATGCCTTTGCCATATGGATAGGCCTGGCTGTTATTGCCCTAGCCGATGGTATTAGTAAAAAAGTGAACGCACGTACATCTGCCTATATTGCTACAGGTATTTGTTTACTGGTGGCACCTGTACTTATGGCGGTTAAAGAATGGCCCGGACACGACCGATCTACCAAAATGACGGCGCATGATATGGCTTATAACTACTTAATATCCTGCCCGCCAAATGCTATTTTATTTACTTACGGTGATAACGATACCTACTCGTTATGGTATGACCAGGAGGTAGAAGGCATACGCCCGGATGTGCGTATTGTAAACCTAAGCCTGTTTAGCGGCGACTGGTACATCCGCCAGATGCAAAAGAAAATGAATCAATCGGCACCGTTACCTATTACTATGCCATATGATAAGTATAAGGATGGCGTACGCGATGTAATTTATTATAACGATGCCAAAATTGACGGCCCGGTTGAACTGAAAGAAGTTTTTGATTTTATTACATCTGACGATAAGAACTCGCAGGGCCAAAGCCAAAGCGGCGAAAGCATTAACTACCTGCCTACCAAAAACTTTAAAATAACGGTTAATGCCGATGATGTAATGAAAAACAAGGTTATAACACCGGCCCAAAAAAGCCAGTTAGCTACTGCCGTGGAATGGACATATCCATCTAACTACATCACCAAAGATAACCTAGCCCTGCTGGATATACTGGCCCATAACAACTGGAAAAGACCTATATGTTTTACTACTACTATTGGCAACAGTAACCTGATAGGCTTGCAGCCGTATTTGTACAAAGAGGGCTTTACCTACCGTTTGTTACCACTAAAGGCAGATACCGCCAACCACGACCAGTTAAGTAAAACAAACAGCCTGGTGATGTACGATAATGTGATGAACAAGTATAAATACGGCAAACTAAAAACAGCCAAATACCTGGACCCGGAATCTAAAAACATGTTTTTCCCGGTGCTTGCCACTACGTTTTTAGATTTGAGCCAAAACCTGTTGCAGGAAGGCCACCCGGATATGGCTTTAAAGGTATTGCACAAATTTGATGACGAACTGCCCGAAGACTTATACCCTTACATTGATGTTGCCGCACGTAAAATGTACCTGGCACAGTTGGCGTATCAATTAAACGATAATAAGCTGGGCAACAAGTTTGTAGAAAACATTGATAAGTTTTTAACAGAGCAGTTAAGTTATAATTATTACCTACTTAAAGATAATGCCACAGTAAACACCCGCGATGTGCAGATAGGTATGCAGGTTTTAAATGGCATGGCCGACTACACTAAAACTGCCGGGCAAACGGCTTTAAGCAACAAACTGCAAGCACAGGTAAAAGATTACCTAACCAAATTTGCCCCTATTATGGGCCAGCAATAACTAGTATCCCTCTTGAAGTATAAAGCCCTGCTGAATGTATCAGCAGGGCTTTATTATGAATAGAAATAGCGGTTACGGATGAACGTAAAGAATGGTATCGGCTAAGTCGCGGTTTATTAGTTTAAGGCGGGTTGCAGATGCTTCCAATATACTGTCCTTACGGATGGTACCATCATCTTTGGTAAACTGTAAGGTATGGCCATTATTGGTTAGTGCCCATTTGCCTGGTTTACTGCCTTGCGGACTAACCGATGCATAGGTATGATCTGCATTTATATTTAACCTGATGCCTTGCACCATAGTGGTTATCATATCTTTTTGCGCTGTTATCTGTTCCTCGGCATCCGGGTTGGCCTCAACGGCCTTGGCAATTACCTTTTTTACTGCTTTATCAATAGATGAGTTATCAATTTTCCATGAGCCTACCAGGTCTTTTTCTGACGTTGATACCATGGTGAATGCAGATAGTACTACAGTTGCAGCTACTGCTGTGATCAGTTTTAATTTCATGTATGCTTAATTTTTGTTTTGGATAGTTATGGGCTATTTTATTACACAAACATATCGAATATAATGCCTTGTAGTTAATTTAAAAACTCTTTCATCTGGTGCGGCAATGGATAGGTGCCTACCATACGTCGCATCAAAATAACCTCACCTACATGGAAGGATAAATGCACTGAAAGATCCTGAACTAACTTTAATTTTTGATTGATGTAGAGGTCGTTGCTGTCAAATGCTGATATTTTTTCTGCTAATTGCTGATGCTGATTTCTAAAGGTGACGAGGGCATTATTCAACTCATGCTGATCTGACGGATTTTGGTCATCTATCCAGGTTGCTTCTTCATCCAGCTCAATATGCTGTTGGATATTTTTTAGTTGCGTATACTGATAGTTTTGCCACATAATTATGTGGTTTAATATCTGCCAAATAGTTTTAGGCGAGTTTGTAGGCGTGATGCTTATTTCGCTTAAAGTGAGGTTATCAAATACTTTAAAGGTATCGAAAGAATTGGCAAACAAAGCCTGGTAATTATTGGACATAAAGTTGATTTACAAGACTAAGCTAATGTAAATCTATTAAATTATTACATCGCCAAAGCCTTGTTCTCTTCATTTATCCTTACATAAAGCATAATGGCATTCAATAAGGTAAATACCACTGCGGTATAATACAACCCAAATGCCAGAGGGATTACGGCTATCTCGCAAATAACAATCATGTAGTTGGGGTGCTTAACGTACTTATAAATTCCGGTAGCAACAGGGCGGGTACCGGGTACTTTATAAATTTTAGTATTCCAATAATGGCCCAGGGTAGATATCACGATAACCTTAATAACTATCAGCACAAAAAACAATATAATAAGCGGATAATTAACCACCGTACCATCCCGCCATATATATTCGGCAATAACACAGATGATGAAAAGCGTATGCATAGCTACCATAAATGGATAATGTGCTTTACCGTATTCTACCGCACCGTTTTTAAGCAGCCACTTTTCGTTTTTAGATGATACATACAACTCGGCCAGGCGCTGCAATATCAGGAACAGGATAAATACAATAAATATCATCGGTTTAGTTTTTCATATCAAGTAATACCATTTCGCTGCTAAAGCCAGGGCCCATGGCCAGCATTAGCCCATAGCCATCAGTAAAGCCTTCGGCTATAAATCTGTCTAAAACGTATAGTACGGTTACGCTACTCATATTACCGTTATCGTTCATCACCTCGCGGGTATTTTTTAAAAAATCGCCCTTAATTTGCAAAGCATCGGTATACGCATCCAGCACTTTCTTGCCACCCGGATGAAAGATAAAATTTTTGATATCGCCTATTTGTAAGCCCTGTTTTGCTAAAAAGCCATCGATATCGGCACTGATGTTTTGATGGATAAATGTGGGGATATCCTTAGAAAAAATCACTTTAAAACCCTCTTCTCCAAAATCCCAGCCCATTACATCTAATGAGTTATAATACAGTTTACTACTTGCGGCTTTTATATCAATTTGTTTTTGGGGCAAACTAAAATTGTCGCCTTTAATAATGCACGCTGCCACACCATCAGAAAACAAGCTGGACCCGATAAAATTACTTTTACTGTAATCGTTTTTGATCAGCGTGAGCGAACATAGTTCTACAGCCACTAACAATACAACGGCATCGGCATTAGCTTTGGCCGCCAGGTTTGCCTTGGCCATACCAGCTACCCCGCCCGCACAACCAAGGCCCCAAACCGGTGTACGGTTAATATGCGGGTTTAGCCGCATTTGATTTACGATGAGTGCATCTAAGCTGGGTGTGGCCAAACCCGTGGTAGATATAAAAATTAAATCGGTTATGTCCATTTTGTTAACACCGGCTTTGGCAATGGCCGTTTCTGCAGCCTGCACCGAATATTGAAGGGATAGCCTGATGTATTCGTCGTTACGTTGCTTAAAGGTAGTGCCTTCAGCATAATAGCTAAGAGGTTTTACAAAGTTGCGTGTAACAATGCCGGTATTATCAAAAGCAGGCATAAGCCTGTCGGCCTGTGGGAAATGAGCGGAGAACATTTCAAGGGCCTGTGCTTTAACGTCCTGCTGGTTGGTTTTGTCTAAAAAATCTATCTTAGATACTGCTGCTATATGTGGCATGTTAATAATTAAATAAGCTTGTATAACAGATACGTTGTAAAACCTGCTTTGGTTGACAACTTTTAACAAAGCCTATTGTTTTAATTATCGCGAAGCTTAAATTCGTAAACCCAAAAACACACCACTATGCCCGAATTACCAGACCTGCAAGTTTTTAGCCATAACCTTAATAAAAAACTAAACGGCAAAACCGTAAAAACCGTTGTTGTACACAAAGCGCCTAAACTTAACGTTACCCATAAGGAATTGCAGGATACACTGCAAGGGCAAAAGCTATCTTCGGTTTACCGGGATGGTAAGGAATTGTTTTTTAAATTCAGCAAAGGCGATGTACTTGGCCTGCACCTGATGTTGCATGGCAAGCTATTTTTATTTGAAGGCAAAAACGATAATAAATACCCTATCATAGAGCTATTATTTACGGATGATACCGGGTTGGTGCTAACGGATTTTCAGGGGATAGCTGCCCCTACCCTTAACCCCGAAGCTAAAGATGCGCCCGATGCCTTATCAGCAGATGCAGGGCCGGAATATCTGAAAGGCATCCTGGCCAAAAAGAAAACCAATATTAAAACTGTGCTTTTAGATCAGAAGATTATACGCGGCATAGGTAATGCTTATGCCGACGAAATACTTTGGGATGCCGGTATCTCGCCGTTTTCGGCAAGTAATAAAATACCGGAGGATAAAGTTAAGGCCCTCGTAAAATCTATACACGGGGTATTACAAAATGCCGAAAAAGAGATCATCAAAGCCAACCCGGATATTATTGCCGGCGAGATACGCGATTTTATGCTGATCCATAATGCTAAAAAGAAACATAGCCCAAAAGGCGCGCCCATCCTGATAGATGAAAAACAGCGCAAAACGTACTATACCGAAGAACAGGAACTGTTTGAATAGCCCGGGATGTTTAGGCAATTTTAAATCACTTTTTTAAAAAACTATTCAGTGCAGCTTGCGTAAATTCAGATAAAACCAACTCGCCGCTTATAGCTGCACGGTCGGTAAGTAATTTATCCCAATCTTCGGTACCTTCCCAAAGTATTTGTTTAAGGCCGGCAAGCGCTTCGGGATGGTAAGAGGCCAGTTTTTGGGTAAGGTTAAACAATCCCTCGTCCAATGCTTTGGTATCGGTATACACCTCATTATACAACCCTTTTTCCATAGCCCATTGTGCCGATTGAAACTCCGAAGCACGAATGGTTAACTGCGAAAATGCAGGCAAGCCAATTTTACGTGTTACCGCAGGTGATATTACAAAGGGGCCGATCCCGATGGACAGTTCGCTTAACTTAACAGCTGCCGCTTCGGTAGCTAAAACGTAATCTGCAGCTGCAGCAAGGCCAACACCACCCCCAACAGCTTTACCCTGTACACGGGCAATAATTATTTTGGATGATTTGCGGCAGGCATTAATTACATTGGCAAAACCCGAAAAGAATTTGGCGCCTGCCTGTTTATCTTTTATCTGTAACAATTCATCAAAACTGGCCCCGGCACAAAAAGTGCGCTCGCCTGCGCTTTGCAGTACAATCACTTTAGTTTGCGGGTTTTTGCCTGCTTCAATAATTTTATTGGTAAGGGCCTGCAGTAAATGCGCAGGCAAAGAATTTTGAGCCGGATGATAAAAACCTATTGTAGTAACACCATCAACAGTATTGCTAATTACGTTTCCGTTCTTGCTATCAGTTATCATGTAATTGCTATAAGTGCAGCCGCGAATATCCGTAAATTTAACGGGTATGCAAACTAGGCATAGCTACAACAGCGTTAACACCTACACTAAAGGCAATTCAAAATAAAACGTTGAGCCTTTGCCCGGTTCGCTATCTACGCCAATAGTACCATGGTGGTTAGTAATGATCTGATGGGAGATGTACAAGCCCATGCCCAAGCCGCTGGTCATGTTTTTTTTGTCTTCTACCCGGTAAAAACGCTCAAAAATTCGGCTGCTCTGGTCTTTAGAAAGGCCTATACCACTATCAGTTACAGATACGCGGACATTATTGCCAAGTTTTTCTGTTTTGATAATAACTGTTTTATTACCCTGTGAATATTTTACGGCATTGCTGATAAAGTTCATAAACACCTGCTCTAACCTTTCGGCATTGCCTTTTACAATATAGGTATCTGCAGAGTTGTTTAGGAATACGTACGATGGATAAACATGTAAAGAATTATCGGTGCTTTGGTTAATAAGTTCGGTAAGGTTTACATCTTCCAGGGTATACTCTAAACGGCCTGCCTTTATCTTACTCACGTCAAGCAAATCGTTTATCAATATTTGTAGTTTATTGATCGATACTCCTGCTTTGGCTATATATTGTTTAACAGGAGCCGGAATTTCGGCTTTTTTGTAGGCATCTATCAATTGCAAGTAACCTTTAAGGCTTGTTAACGGGGTTTTAAGCTCGTGGCTGGCAATGCCAATAAACTCATCCTTACGGTCCATTTCACGTTTTTGTTCCTCAATATCGGTTGCTGTACCTACCCAAAAAATAATTTCACCTTTAGCATTTATTAAAGGTCTCGACCGGTTTAAATGCCACCTGTAAACACCATCGTGCCTGCGGTACCGGTTCTCTATCTCAAACATTTCGCCCGATATTAATGACGCCTTAAACTTTTCGATGGTTAATTGCACATCCTCAGGGTGTATCACCTTGCCCCATTCCGTATTACCCGTATCTTCGGGGCTAAGGCCGGTATAATCATACCAAGGCTGGTTGTGCGAGTTTACTGTACCATCCGGCAGGTTAGTCCAGGTCATTTGCAGGATATTGTTGGTAAGCAATTTAAAATGCTCGCGGCTAATCAGCAAATCGTGTGTGCGCTCCTGAACCGTAGCTTCCAGCGAATTATTCAGCTTCTCTGCATTAGCGCGAGATTCTTCAAGTTGCTCGTTACGTACTTGTAATTGCCGCTCCGTTTCCTTTAATACACTTAAATCTGTAATGATGATACTAAGAGCAGTACCGCTATCCAGTTCGATAGTATTGCACGAGAACAGGCAATGCATATCGTTCCCGCTACCATATTTTAAAATAATTTCTTCGCGGCAGTCCTCATCCCAGCTGCTTTTTATGACATGTTTTAATATATCCTGAGATTCTACCGGTACAAATGAGCTTAAAAGGGAGCCAATCACTTTTTCGAGCGGGGTTGCTACCATTTCGGCAAAGCGTGTGTTGCAATATAGTATTACCCCATCGTGGTTAATGGTAACAGCGCCCTCGCTCATGCGTTCAATAAAAACACGATAAGTTTGGTCGGCGGTTTTTAGGGTATAAAGCTGATGGCCATCTACATCCTTCACTACCAGGGCATCAACCTGGCCTGTACGTATAGCATTAATGGTTTCCTGCGCTTCTTCCAGTTGAAAGCGCAGTTCCCGAATTTCTTCTAAGAGTTGTTTCTGCTGCTCCATTTTAACTGTTGTTTGCAAGGCCAAGCCCTTTTAAAACGCGCTGTGTATCGCTCATATCGCCAATCATCCGGCGCTCGGGCAGTGGCGATTTTTTGATCATTAAAGGCACCGCAATTACGTCTTCTCCCCCGGCAAGTTTTGGCTGCTGATGAATATCTATTATCTCCAACTCGTAGTTACCCTGCAGGTATTGTTCGCAAATAAGCTTAATATTTTCTACGGCCCGGATAGAGTTGGGGGAAGCCCCTGTAATAAATAAACGTAGTACATAAGGCCCGGCCGAAGTACCGCTATTATCTGCACTGAAAAATTTCGGATGCTCCGCCATAACTAATAATATACAATTAGGCAGGGCGAATGTTTAGGCCTACCAATACCTTTTCTTCGTTAGACAGATCTCCGATGATCTTACGGATAGGCTCGGGTACCTTACGCACCAGGGTTGGAATAGCCAGTATCTGGTCGCCCTCAGCAAGTTGGGGTTGCTCCAGCAAGTCTATCACTTCAATACGATACTGGCCCTTTAAATGTTCTTCGCAATATTTTTTTAGGTTGCTTAGTGCTGTTACACTTTTAGGTGTTTTACCGGCTACATACAGCCTAAGCTCCCACTTCTTATCAACTTTTACCATTATTTTTTACGGGATGTTTTAGGTGGTTCCGCATGTTCCCCTCTCCTCATCCTGGTCACTTCCTCACGGCTTTTATCTAAAATTTGTTTCTTTAATTCTTCTTCCAGGTAAACCTTATTTAATTCTTCCTCCACAGATTCAAATTCGCTGTTAAGGCTGGCAATTTTAGCTTCTAATACCTGACGTTTACGCAAAATCTCGCGGTCTTTGCGGCCTACGGCACTGGTGCGTATGGCTTCGCCCGTTTTTTCCAGCAACATCTGCTGGTCGCGGGCAGATCCGGTAAGGATACCATCAGGGCCAAGGAAAACGTCTATCATATCTAATCCCTCACCGGTAATCACAAATTCGCGCACCTGGTTAGAGTGTTTCATCCCTCGGGATTTCATCACATAAAGGCCACGGTTACGCTCACCATTAAACTCAATATCCCGCACCAGTATCCAGGCATCAACCAATGATGATACGCCTTCGTCTGTTTGCTCGTTTACGATATTGTTTAGCGACAGGGCCGTAAACATTACCGATATCTGCTCTTCCTGCAAAAAGTCTATGATGCGCACCAGCATATTTTTAACCTCGCTAACCGAACCGATATTAATAAAATTGGTTATCGGATCGATGATTACCACGGTTGGCTTATGCTTTTTAATGATTTTATGCATAGCCACCAGGTGCATTTCTAAACCATATAGGTTTGGCCTCGATGCATTAAAGATAAGATAACCATTATCTACATGTTGCTGCAGGTTAAGGCCTATCGAGTTCATGTTACGGATGATCTGGCTTGGCGATTCCTCCATGGCAAAGTAAATACACCTTTCTTTACGGTTACAGGTTTCGTTTGCAAATGATGCCGCCAAACTAGTTTTACCTGTACCAGCCGTGCCGGATACCAGCACACTGCCGCCCTGGTAAAGCCCCTGGCCGCCCAGCATGCCATCCAAAGCTTTTACACCTGTTGATATACGCCCGGTAGAAACCGTATTGGCCATTTTAAGGGAGGTTACCGGCAGTACCGATATCCCGTCCTCATCTATCAAAAAGGGGTACTCGTTTGTGCCATGCACCGTACCGCGGTATTTGATAATGCGTAACCTGCGGGTGGTTATCTGGTTAACTACGCGGTTATCTAACAATATCACACAATCTGACACATATTCTTCCAGCCCCTGGCGGGTTAACGATCCATCACCGCGCTCGCCGGTAATAATGGCCGTTACCCCTTTTCCTTTCAGCCAGCTAAAAAGCCTGCGTAATTCGGTACGTAAAACGGCCAGGTTATCTAAGCCCGAAAAGAGGTTCTCCAACGTATCCAGCACCACGCGTTTAGCGCCTATGCTATCTATAGCATAGCCTAAGCGGATAAATAAACCCTCCAGATCGTACTCGCCGGTTTCTTCTATCTCGCTACGATCTATATGTACATGATCAATTTTTATCTTTTTTTCTTCCTGTAAACGTTTCAGGTCAAAACCTAAAGATGCTACGTTCATGGCCAGTTCATCAGATTTCTCTTCAAATGCCACAAATACACCAGGCTCGTTATAGGTTACTGCCCCGCGTACAATAAATTCAATAGACATCAGGGTTTTACCTGAGCCTGCTTCGCCACATATTAAGGTTGGCCTGCCTTGCGGCAAACCGCCGCCTGTTATTTCATCAAGCCCGGTAATGCCTGTTAATACTTTTGGCAGAGTGGCATATATAGTGTCTTTTTCTTTTTTTTGAGTTTTACTCATGCAATTAAGGTGTTCAATTATTTCATAAAAGTATAAATTATACCTTAGTAAGCAAATGCATTATCCACAGCCGGGTGTTATCTACTCTTTTATGTTGTAATTTTTGGTAAATTATTCATGTTTAACTCTTTATAGTTGTAATTGTTTGGTGTTAAGCATTTCTTTATAAATTCACTTACTCTGCAATCTGCAGTAAATTAGTTAATCGCATACGTAAATATTTTTGCCTAATTACACCAAATTAGTTTTAATGGTTTAGATGAATTAATATTGTAAATACAATTTACCTGTAGTAACCTTTAGCCAATATTTATTCGCATTACATGTAACATTTTGATTAATGGAAAACAGCAATCCTTATCATTTGCAAACAGAAAATATATTTAAGACCGTCATCGAGCAGTCGCCCTCGCCGGTGGGCTTGTATGTTGGGCGCGATATGACTATTGCCCTGGCAAATGATGCCATTTTAAAAGTTTGGGACAGGGATGCTACCGTAATTGGTAAAACCTTTAGGCAAGCCCTGCCCGAACTGGAAGGCCAGCCCTTTTTTGATATACTGGATAATGTATTTATGACCGGTATACCTTACGAGGCTAAAGCCGAGCTGGTGTACCTGATGGTAGGCGGCAGCCTTAGATCTTTTTATTTCAATTTTATTTATCAACCCATAACAAACGAAAAGGGCAAGGTATGGGCCATATTAAATACTGCAGAAGATGTTACCGAACTGGTGCTTACCCGCCAGAAACTAACAGAGGCCGAGGAGCGCTCGAGCTTTGCATTAAATTCGGCGCAATTAGGTGCCTGGGATATGGACCCCGCCAACCAACAGGTTAAATGGGATGAACGCTGCAATAGCCTGCATGGGTTTCAACCCGGCGAGGTTACCAGTTACAGCGATGTGCTAAGAAACATCCATCCTGATGACCTGGACAATGTTAAACAAAAAGTACAAATTGCCTTAAACCCCGATGGTAACGGTTATTACGACGAAAATTTCCGTACCGTTAACCCTCATACTAAAGAGGTAAAATGGTTACGCAGCAAGGGCAAGGCATACTTTAACGCCGATGGCAATTGCGTGCGTTTTGCGGGCACTACCCAAGATATTACCGCCGAAATTATAGATAAAGAGGAACAACGCAGACTATTAACGCTGATAGATAACACATCCGACTTTATAAGTTTAAGCGATTTGGATGGCAATGTAAGCTATGTAAATTGTGCCGGCCGTAAAATGGTTGGGTTGGATGATAACGCGCCGCTGCCCCATCTTACGGAATTTATAATGCCACAAGACATTGTGACGATACAACACCTGGAGAAAACCTTAAACACTACCGGCAGGTGGAGCGGTGAGTTTTTATACCGCCATTTTAAAACCGGCGAAGCTATCCCGGTGCATGGCACATCTATGCTGATTTATGACCCTAACGGGAACATACAGGGCAGGGCAACTATTTCCAGAGATCTGCGGAGCGAAATTGCGGGTAAAAAGGCACTGATAGATAGCGAACATCTGTTACAAAACATTACCAGCGCATCGCCTACCGCATTATGGATGGCTGACGATAAGGGCATGATAACCTACGCTAACAAAACCTGGACAGATTGGACAGGCCAGACTAATGAGCAAATATTGGGCAAAGGCTGGTTAAAATGTATTATGCCTGAAGACAGGGAGGGCGCCGCCGAAAAGTTCATGGAAGACCTGGAGGCACAGCAACCCTATGAAGTTGATTTTAGGATACGCCGCAAAGATGGCGATATACGCTGGTGCATAGCCACGGGCAACCCGCAATACAATCATGATGGCAAATTTATGGGCTATATTGGTGCCTGTATAGATGTTACCGAAAAAACCATAACCGATATTGAATTACAGCTTAAAAATGGCGAGCTTAACGATCAGATAAAACAGTTTGAGTTTGTGACCGATTTTATGCCTGCCCAACTTTGGACAGCTACCCCGGCCGGCCAGCTTGATTATTTAAACAAGCAAGCAGTAAATTACTTTGGCCAACCCATGGATGAACTGGTAGGCGAAGGCTGGTTAGACCATATCCATCCGGACGACCGCCCGGGTAGTGTAGCAGCATGGGAACAAGCCTTGCATAACAGCAGCCTTTACCAATACGAATTTAGACTGTGCAATAAGCATGGCGAATATAAATGGCACCTATCGCGTGCGCTACCGTTTAAGTTAGATGGCGAAATAGTACGTTGGTTTGGCACCAACACCGATATTGATGAGCAGAAACAGATGCAGCGCCAAAAAGACGACTTTTTAGGTATTGCCAGCCATGAACTAAAAACACCTGTTACCAGTGTAAAGGCCTATGCACAGGTATTAGGCGCCATGTTAAGCAAAGAGGGAGAAGAGAAAAAAGCTAACATGGTATTGAAGATGGATGCCCAGCTAAACCGCCTAACTAACTTAATAGGCGATTTGCTGGATGTAACCAAAATAAACTCGGGCCGTATTCTGTTTAATAAAACCTGGTTTGATTTTAATCTGGCTGTGCAGGATAATATACACGACCTGCAGCACACTACTCAAAAACACATATTGATAATGGATTTTAAGGATACCGGCCAGATATATTCTGATAAGGAACGTATTGGCCAGGTAATAACCAACCTGGTTACCAACGCTATTAAATATTCGCCTCAAAGTAACCGCATCATCATCAGCACAAAAAAAGAGGGCGATATGGTTACCTTATGTGTAGAAGATTTTGGCATTGGCATACCCGACGATAAGAAAGACCAGGTATTTGAGCAGTTTTACCGCGTTAGCGGCAGCAAGCAGCACACATTCCCCGGCTTGGGGCTTGGGTTATATATATCTAACGAGATCATACGGCGCGAAGGCGGCAAAATGTGGGTTAACAGCATTGAAGGAAAAGGGTCTACTTTTTGCTTCTCGCTACCCATAAGTGCGGTAAAAACAACTGATACAAAATAAAGCTTTACAAATTAAACCAATCTGCAATTTTTTATTCAAAGTTGCATAGCAGACATGAACGAGAAAGTAAAAAAAATAATGATAGCCGATGACGACCCGGGAATTGTGGACGCCGTTGAAATGTTGCTTGAATTTGAGGGATACGATGTAACCAGTACTGTAGACGGATCTACCGTGCTTGATATGAAAGAAGAACTGCCCGACCTGCTGTTGCTGGACATATGGATGAGCGGCGAAGATGGCCGCGATATTTGCCGGCAGCTAAAGGCATCGCCTGTAACTAAAGGTATACCTGTAATAATGGTATCTGCCAGCCGCGATATTGCCGCATCTGCCATAGCAGCCGGCGCCGATGATTTTTTAGCCAAACCATTTGAAATGGATGAGCTTTTAAAAAAGATAGAAAAGCTGACGCACTGATAGGCTACCAAAACAAAAATAGGGTTTGCGCAAACCCTATTTTTGTTTAATAACATTACTACACGTTTTTATCCTTTTCAATAGCTCCCGGTGTAGGTGGCTGCGGTGTTTCTACCTTGTACCTATCTTCGGCTCGCCATGCTTCATAATTTAAGCCGGGGGTAAGCCAATATAATAAGGCCACCCTGGAGTACCGGTAGTTAAACGGTGATAACACAAGCACCACCCCCATTAATACCGCCACATATAACCAAGGCGAATTAGAGCCCGTTAAAATGTGTAGCCCAACTGCAAAGGTTACCATCTCTGCTACGTTAAAGGCATAGCTTACAAACATTGCCACATACCAGTATCCGGGTTCGCGTTCGTAATGCAGGCCACAGTGCGAGCAACGCTCATACATTTTTTGACCGCCCAGGCTATAAGTTGGCGTGCTGTAAATATCGCCACGCCGGCATCGCGGGCATTTGGCTCTTATAAAAGCTTCTAAAACGGGTACGGGTTTGGCAGGTTTTATATCTGTTGGTATCATTGGGCTATGGGGTTTTTGCGGAATTCCTCGGGGGTGTATCCGGTGTATTTTTTAAAAAATTTAGTAAAGTAAGAGTTATCTGCAAAGTTTAATTTGTTTGCTATCTCGGTAATATTCAGATCCAGGTTTACCAGCAGGCGTTTGGCTTCCAAAATTACCCGGTTACGTATCACCTCGCCTGCCGATATGCCCAGCATATCATTACATAAAGCATTTAAATGGTTAGGTGTAATATACAGCAGGGCGGCATAATCTTTTGGTAAACGCAAAGTTGCAAAGTTTTTATCTGTCAACTTTCTAAAACTTTGCAGCAAAGTGTAATTGTAAGTGGGCGCCGTACTTTGGTTATTATATTCTGTTTGCCTGGCTACCAGTATAAACAGTTGCAGCATCAGGGTACGTATCATATCCATACCCATGCGGCCGGTTTGCCCGCTTTCGGTTATCAGCTGTTCAAACAGGTCTATTGTTCGCCGGTGTATATCGGCGGGCAGGTTTATCACTTCATCCTCTACATTGCCGGTAAAAAATGGCAGACTTTCTAAATAATCGGGCCGCAATAAAAACGACTGAAAAAACTCGGCAGAAAAATTGATAATATAACCATCTACCGGCCCCTCAAAATCCCAGCGGTGCACCTGGCCCGGCGCCATAAAATAAATTTGATAGGGCTTTACCGCAAAGTATTTAAAATCGATAGAATGTTTACCATCGCCTTGCGTAAAAAGTACCACATGGTAAAACGTGTGTTTATGCGGCAGGCTAAGGTTTTGGTGTTTTTGCAAATAAGGCGCAAAACGGCTAATGAGCAGATCATTGTGCTGATGGTCAGCCAGTGAGCATATATCATAAACCGGGAACGCCTTTTTCATATCCCAAAGATACAGAAGTATAATGCCGTACAATGGTATTGATCGGCGATGTTATGGTGTTTTTTACTGATTGATATCATTTTTTTAATGGTATATTTTATAAAAGAGTAGCTGCTCGTATAAATTACACATTATTAAGCTAATTAAAATTAACTTGTTAATTTCACCAATTCTAAACTCAAAAAACTCATGCAAAAACCCGACAGCTTAATTTTTGATATGGATGGTACCCTTTGGGATGCTGTTGATACCTACGCCCACTCCTGGAATGTTGTTTTTGCTGAATTGGGGATTGATAAAACCATTACCCGCGATGTTTTGGCCGGCATGGTTGGTATGGAGGGTAAAAACGTGATCGAGATTTTGATGCCCGAGTTTGAGCATGATAAACGTGTAGAAATATACGGCCTGGTTAATGGCCGCCGCCATAACCTTATTACCGAAAAAGGCGGTATTTTATACGAGGGTGTAAAAGATGGTTTAAAACAACTGGCCGAAAAGTATCCCCTGTTTATATTAAGTAATTGTGCCAAAGGTATTATACGCCAGTTTATAGACTGGGCCGGGATTGATGACCTGATTAAAGACGAACTGGCGCATGGCGTTAACTTTATGCCCAAAAACCACAACATTAAATTATTGATGGATAAGCATGGGCTAAAGAACCCGGTTTACGTAGGTGACACCGATGGTGATGGCCAACAGAGCCGTTTGGCGGGCATCCCTTTTGTGTTTGTAAGCTACGGTTTTGGCCAAACGGACGATTATGACTTGAAGTTTGATGATTTTAATTCGTTGGTTAAATATTTTGTAAACTTATAAGGCGACGATACGTTAGCTTTACATAAAAATAAACACTATGAGGAAAGGCCGCGTTTTTACAATTATATTGCTTGTATTAGCTGTAGTAATAATTGGTATTGTTTATTACCGTTACTACTTTGTTTTTGGCGAAGGCACCAAAGCCGGCACCATGAATTACTTTGTTAAAAAGGGCTATATGTTTAAAACATACGAGGGCCGTTTGATACAGAGTGGTATCCGCAGCCAAACGCAAGGCAATATCTCTTCAAACGAATTTATGTTTTCGGTTACTGATGAGAAAGTGGCCGATAAATTGAATCACAGTGCCGGCGCTATGCTGGAGTTACATTACAAGGAGTACCTTCATGCGTTGCCATGGCGTGGTGTAAGCAATTTTGTGGTAGATAGTGTAATGTCGGCTACACCAGTACCGCCTGCTACAACGCCGTAATATCAAACTAAATATTGCTAATTATTATTGCGAAGTACGAAGCAATCTTTTTAAGCTAATTCTATGTTTTGCATGAATAACTTAAAAAGATTGCCATGGTCGCAGCATCTCGCTTTTCCAACTTAAAACAATGGATCTGCTTTGCCGGAATTTGGGGTAAGGATTTTGCTTAGGTTATACTGCCTTTCGGGTTCGTCATCACCTTTTATCAAGCCTTTTTTAAACAACCCTTCTAATATCTGTTTAACTTCCTGCAAATGTACAGTATGGTCTGTATTGGGTTCCAGTTCATCTAATTTGGCAGTAACCTGCGGTACGGTGGCATACTCCAGGTATGCCAGGGCAAATACTACATTATCTTGCAAAGAAGCCCCTGCATCGTACTTATAAGGCACGTGCAAAGGCTTGTAGTCTTTTAAAAAATCCTGGTCGGGGCTATCCATAACTAACCTACTTGTTTAGAAGAATCGCGCAGGGCCTTTATAGCATCATGCGCTATTTTTAATCCGTTTAATTGATTGGTAAGCAGCGTAACCACTTTTTCATCTTCCCAAATCAATTCTTTATCATCTAAAGCTTTGCGGTAAGCAATTTTAGCAGCATCTTCCCCTTGCTCACAATCCGCTAAAATAGAATGATTGTCTTTTTTACCGAATGCCGATTTCAGGTCCATCCATGTATGGTGCATTTTGCCGGATAGGGTTGTGCCATCGGTAGGCGAACCACCCAGCAAGTGTATATAATCGTTAAGCTCGTTTACATAACCTTTGCTTTGATCTGTATAGCCTTCAAAAACTGTTTTAAGCGATGCATCTGTAGTGCTTTCAATAGCTTTTTGGTAGCCGGCAATGCGATCGTTATTTATTTTGATCAGCTCATTAAGACCAGATATCTGATGTTGTATATGTTGTAATGTTCCCATGGTTAGTATGTGTTTGTATTAGCTAAACATAGTGCCGGAGTTAAATGTTTTAAGTTTATAGAAAACACAGGTAATCTGTTGCCTGGATACATGTAATTACCCGTTATGCCGCATAAAGGGCACAAAAAAAGCCCCTTGTTACCAAAGGGCTTGTAAATTATTTATTTAGGATTACCATCTGCCGTGGCCTCTGCCATGTCCGCGGCCCCAGCCGTGGCCCCGTTCTCTGTAAACAACATGGCGATAAACCGGGCGTTCGTAATAACGGGTTCTGTATACAGCACGTGGCGCATAATATCTGCGTACTACAACCGGGCGCTCGTAATATACCGGGGCAGGGTCCTCGTAATAAACCGGCCTTTCTACATAACGTACCGGGGTACCAATGTTTACCCCTATGCCTACCCTTACCTGCGCTTTTGCAAACTGTGCGCCCAGGGTTAATACTAATGCTACTATTGAAATTTTAAGTGTTTTCATGGTAGTGATTTTAAATACAATTATTGTTTCATTTGTATCTATGACCATATCTACCTACCATGGTTTAAAAAAAACTAACCCCTTTTAGGAATATCAACCTTCGTAAATCCGCAATTTGCTGCGTAATACACTCATTTCCTGTTGCATATCTTCTAATTTTTGCAGCAAATTATTTATGGTTGCAATACCCGGTTCGTTAATATCTAAATCGTTATGCAGCCGCACCAGGCGCTCCAGCTTTTGAATTTCATCAATAGGGATGCAACTGGTTTTATTGATCTGGGTTACGTTAATTAAACCGGCCTCGGCCAGGTAATCAACAAAAGTGTACTCCACATTGTGGTACACACAAAAATCGTTTACGGTTATCAAACTCTCAGTTCTCATAGTTTTATGATTTAGCCAGTTCTTCAAATAACTCTTTTTGTTTATCGGTAAGCTTGGTTGGCAGCTGTACATTATAAGTTAGGTAAAGGTCGCCAAACTGGCCCTCTTTTTTATATACCGGCACACCTTTGCCTTTTAGCTTTACTTTGGTGCCGGCCTGCGTGCCGGGGGCTACCTTTAGCTTTACTTTACCGGTTAAAGTATCGGCTGTTATTTCGCCACCCAAAATTGCCGTGTAAAGGTTAAGGTCTATATTACGGTACAGGTCGCTGCCTACGCGTTTAAATTCGGCATCATCGGGGATATCAAATTTAATATACAAATCGCCGGCAGGTGCGCCGTTACTGCCCGGGCCACCATGGCCTGTTATCTTAATCGTTTGGCCATTCTCTATCCCTGCGGGTATGGTAAGCCTTATATTTTTACTATTAACAGTAATGGTTTGTTTCTTAGATTCCAGTATATCGCGCAGGTTTAACTGCAGGCTGGCGTTCATATCCTGCCCGCGGTAACGTGCCGACTGCCTTCCGCCGCCCCCACCTGCCGGGCCGTCGCCAAACATGGAGTTAAAAAAGTCGGAAAAATCGCCGCCACCGCCGCCAAAATCAAACCCGCCAAAGTCTTGTGAACTACCGCCGCCACCGTAGCTGCGTTGCTGGCTTTGTTGCCTTTGCTGTTGCTCATAAGCTTCGCCATGCTGCCAGTTCTCGCCATACTTATCATATTTTTTACGTTTTTCGGGGTCGCTTAAAACTTCATTAGCCTCATTAACCTCTTTAAATTTCTTTTCGGCCTCAGGGTCGTTCGGGTTAACATCCGGGTGGTATTTGCGGGCCTGTTTACGGTAAGCGCTTTTAATTTCTTTTTCTGTTGCGCCTTTATTTACGCCCAGTATCTTATAGTAATCAATAAATGCCATAGTTTATGTGATGTAAGGTTAAAACCTGCCTTACAAAGCTAAGTTTTAAATTGCTATATAATTTACATCTGTTTTACATAATTTAGGGCACCACTTAATAAAATATGCCCATAAACCAAACAGCTACCGCTTTTAAAAGCAGCCCTACAGCCTATTTAAACGCACTTAGAATTTTTGCCTGCCTGATGGTATTAACCGTGCACTCGGGCGAGTTTTTTTACATTGGCGATAAAGGGCAGATCATCCGCGAGCACCATGTGTGGGTAAATAACTATGGCAGCTTTATGCGGGCCTGTGTGCCGCTTTTTGTAATGATATCGGGCTACTTGCTACTTCCTATAAAAGAAACTGCTGCCGTTTTTTATAAGCGCAGATTTACACGTTTGCTCATCCCGTTTTTATTTTGGAGTGCTATGTATGCCATTGTGCCTTACCTGCTGGGTAGTACAAACATTGGGCAAATGTGGCACGATCTGTACACCATCCCTATTAATTTTGCGCCAAGCGCGGGCCACCTTTGGTTTGTTTATATGTTTATTGGGGTTTACCTGTTCATCCCCATATTTTCGCCATGGGTACAAACCGCATCAAAGCAGTTTAAACAATTCTTTTTGCTGATATGGGTTGTAACCCTGTGCTTCCCCTACATTAAAACCATTTACCCCGAAGTTTTAGGTGAAGCATTTTGGAATAAGTATCATACCGGCTATTACTTTTCGGGCTATATTGGCTACCTGCTGCTGGGCAACTATATTAAAGAGCATGTTACCCTATCAAAAGCAAGCGGTTTTGTATTAGGCCTGCTACTGGTTATTATTGGCTACACCATTACCAACCTGGTTTTTGCGCACCAGTTGCCGTTTGCCAAAGATATCCCCGAAATGGAACTATCCTGGTCGTTCCCTACCCTAAACGTGGCTATGATGGCAACCGGCCTGTTCCTGATGTTCAGGGTAATTAGTTTTAGCAGTGCCGCAACAGAGCACATCATGGCTAAGGTATCCGGATTAACCTACGGGATGTACCTGGCGCATATTTTAGTTTTGGTACAGTTGTTTCCTATTATAAATGAGTGGTTGCAGCAACCGGTGCTGGTGATACCTGTATTGGCCATCAGCACTTTTGTAGTGACGTACATCGGGATTAAGCTGCTATCCTACCTGCCGGGGAGTAAATATATAGTGGGCTAATAACGCGATCAAGGGATTTATAGATTGGCAGGATTGCCTGAATTGGGATTAAGGTAGTGATTAGATAACTAAAAACCTGACGACGGAACGCTAAGATTTGATTGTGCCAATTAATTAAAAATTGCCTGACGCTATCTTGATTTCTGATTCTAAAGGTCCTGACTCTCTACGAAAGCCACCTGCCAAACTCGTAATATTTTTTAATGCTGATGCCCACCTTACTGCCTACCGCATATTTGCGGCGGGCATAGTTGATAACGCGCAGAATAACTTCGTCCCTCTCGATAATGAGTTCTTCAAAAAAGCCCTTAAAAAGCACTTGTTTCACTATCCATTTTGGGCCTACACCTATAGCGGTGATGCTGATATGCTCGGCATAGATAACTATTGTAGCACGCTTTGATTTAATACCGCAAACCCTTGCCTGTTGGGTACTTAACTCGCTGCAGCTTACTAATATTTTAGCCGTATACAGCAGTTTGGGATTATGGTAAAGTTCTTCGGGAGCACCGTATTCTACGATCTCGCCTTCTTTGATTACAATGAGTTCATCGGCCATAGAAAGTAACTCGGCCGGGTCATGCGATACTAATATTACTGTTACCCCCGAAGTCTTTACTATGTTGCGGATATCGTGCTGCAGGCTTTCGCGATAAGCGGCATCTACCTGGTTAAAGGGTTCATCCAGCATCAACACTTCCGGGCGGTTTATCAGCGCCTTGGCCATGCTAACACGCTGTTTTTCGCCCCCACTTAACTTACCAAATGCTTGGTCGCGTATTTCATATATCCCCAACAAGGTTAGCGCCTGGGTAACTTTTTGAATTTTATAATTGGCATCTTCGGTAGGCAGGCCCCGGCCCACATTATCCCAAACACTGCCGCCTGCATCCATACCTGTGTTATCCTGGCTAACCATAGTAATAGCCGTATGTGCAGCTGTAAGATGAGCGGTACGTACAGGCAATGGCTTGCCTTTAAAAAGCACATCGCCGGCATCCGGTTTCATGATGCCCGATAGCAGTTTTAGCAATGTGGTTTTACCACTGCCGCTTTCGCCAACTATGGCTGTAATTTTACCTTCAGGTATAAAAACGGTGATATTGTTAACACCGGAAGACTTATCGCCAAAAAAATTTTTGGTAACCGATGTGGTTTCCAGTATCAGATCATTTTTCATTTTTGTCCAAAGTTTGCCTAAAGTACGATTATCTTAAATGCTAACACTTTCTATCTGCCCGGTGCAATAAAAATATTTTTCGAGCACCAGTAACGATAACAGGTCTTCCCTGCCCTTATCTAAAAACTGGCTAACGTAATCATTAGCGTTTTTAATGATCTGCATTGCCTGCTCGGGATTTTGCATATAATAGTTTAGCTTTTCTTCCACGTTAGAATAATCGCTGTTAATATGGATGTAATGATGATCTGGTATCAGCCTGGCTTCCATAAACCACGTTTCATAAACAGGTGTGGGCATCACAGCTATTGAGTTCGACGACATGATCCACTTTAAATTGGTAGCTACATCATGCCCTTCCAGGCTCAAAATAAATTTATATTCCAGGTGTTTACTAATGGGTATCTTAGGTTTAAGCCAGGCAGTGTTGCCCCCTGTTTTATTTACCTGCCCTAAATTAAACATGGGGTGGTTAAAGTACATATCCCAAAACCTGATGCGGTGTGGCTGGCTAACCGTACCCCTGCCAATTACCATATCCTTTTTTTGTTGAAACGGTATCGTATCCTTTATAAAAACAAAGTGCCGTTTTTTATCCAGTTTTAGCAATATAGCGTTGGTTTGGTCACCGGTAACAGGCCTGCTTTTTTGTATGGTTGGCACTTTTTCAAAATGCTGCACATCACCAAACAAAAAATTGGCCTTAAGGCTACCAGGAAAGTACCTGGTATATTCAAAGGTGTCGAAATTATACACCTTTGGGCTTTTAAAAAGCGGAAGTTTATTTAACGGGATTGCTTTATCACCAAGCGGTGTTATTGGCTTTAGGCGATTATAATAGCTTAATCTATCTAACAGGTATGCCTTATCATGTTCGTTTAACCGGGCCAGTTTTTTTTGCAGCCTGCTTTGGTAAAAAATTACGGGCACAAGGCGGCGCAACAAATTTTTGGCATAGTATAAAAGCTTATTTTTTTTGATTGACTTGCCTATACTTTCCAATGTCATTTTACCTGTTATCAGCCCGCTCAAACCTAATTATAAAATCTTAGCAGCCAAAAATAATTAAAAGTTATGAGTGGAACGAGGTGTACGGTTCGGGGAACGAAAAGTACTGATTTTGCTTAAACACTAATTACATCCACAGCAAACAATTACAGTTAAACAGCATTAGACTAATAACCAATAAAAAACAACATGAACAGAACCATCGGAATTGTACTCATCATTATAGGCGCAGCCATGCTGATATGGACAGGCTTTACGTACACCAAAAAAGAAAAAATTGTGGATGCCGGCCCTATTCAAATATCTGCCGACAGAGAAAAATCGGTAAACTGGCCGCCATACCTGGGCGGGATACTTTTGGTAGGCGGTATTGTTCTAGTAGTTACTGCAAAAAAAGCCTAACTGCGCTATATTAGCAGTAATGGAATCTACCTTTTTTGAAACGCCTGCCCAGTTTAGGGCGTGGCTGCAAAAGCATGCAGCCACAGCAACCGAGTTGTTGGTTGGCTTCTACAAAACGGGCAGCGGAAACCAAGTATAACCTGGCCCCAATCTGTAGATGAGGCTTTGTGTTATGGCTGGATCGATGGTGTGCGCAGATCTATAGATGCAGACAGCTACTCCATCCGTTTTACCCCGCGCAAGCCAACCAGTATCTGGAGCGCGGTAAACATTAAAAAAGTTGCCGAACTAAACGCACAAGGCCTGATGCAACCGGCAGGGCTTGCCGCTTACGCCAAACGAACTGAGGAAAGGTCGGCTATTTATAGTTTTGAAGTAGAGCCAAGGGAATTAACACCCGGTTACGAAAAGATATTTAAAGCCAACAAAAAAGCCTGGGAGCTTTTTCAATCACAGGCGCCATGGTATAAAAGGCTCTCCATCCACCGTGTGGTAAGCGCCAAACAAGAAAAAACGCAACTAAGCCGTTTAAACAACCTGATAGCTGCCTGTGAAAAAGGCGAAAAGATCAGGTAAAAAAATACTGTCATCCCGGTTTGTTAGCTACCAAACCAGGCCCCACACCGTAAATAATAACCTGTCAAGAGCCATACTTAGTGTGAGATGCAACCCTCCGGCCGGTGGCTGCACGACAGTTGTCTTAAATATTATATCAGCTTTCCGTTTTGCAGGGCATCTTGCAAAACAGCTGCTTTAAATTTAGGTTTGTAGCAGTAGCCCGCCAGTTTTTTTACCCAGGGCCGCTTATATCCAAACAAGGCCTTTAACATACGCACCCTTACAGATCCCTTTGGATAACCGTATTTATACCAGCTAAACTTGGAGTTATCTATCTTAAAATGTTCGGCAAATTCCGCCAAAAAAAGGTCAATTTCTATATCATAGATATCCAGGTCCAGATCAATACTGGTGTTGGGATGCAATTGCTCGGCATCAACCGGGTACACTTTGTACCGGTTACAGTAATCAATTATAAACTTTTTTAACTGTGGCTGTAGCTGATCCATACAATCCCTTAATGGTTAATCAAAGGACACCGTTTTTTACCCGGCGTTGCATCCTAAATTACTAAAAACAGATTTGAGTTAAAAGAATTTAACTTTTATTAACAAGCCATTCCCCGGCACTCTCCAAAGAAAAAGGAGGCAGGAAATATCTGATTCAGATATCAGCCAAGGTTTTTCTGCAGCTTATACATTTCCAGCGGCTGTTTCAGGATGCCATTTCTTTCGGTGATATTGAGGGGGATAATTTCGCCGGTTTTGGTGTAACCTCGCCTTTGGTACCAGTCCAGCAGTTCGGTGCGGGTGGTAATAACTGTCATGCCAATGGTTTGACAATTAATGCTACGTGCGTAATCTTCGGCAGCAGCTAAAAGTTGCCTGCCTAAACCATTAGCCTGTAGTAAAGGCGATACGGTAAGCATGCCCAGGTATAGCTTATCACTTTGCTTTTGCAGGTAAACACAGCCTGCTATTTGGCCATCTCCATTAATTTTTTTTAGGATGACGGCATTGGGATCGGTCATCTGTTCGATAATCCCTTCGGCATCTATTCGCTGGCCATCTATCATATTGGCCTCGGTTGTCCATCCTTTTTTTGAGATCTCGCCGCGATAGCCGGAGTTAACCAAAGTAACCAAGTCGGCCACATCATTTAGGGTAGCAGGTATTATAGCCATGCCGCAAATTTATTAATTAGCTGTAATTATCAATCAAGTTTGTCAGCCTGAGTTTATAGACGACTTATACGCGGCTAATGGTTCTAAAAGCTACCATGATATTGAATTTATAAGTTACGGTAATCATCACGTACCGGGCTAAAAACATCTATCAGCTTACAATCGGTAATAGCCAAACCGCTGTGGCGAACGTTGGAAGGGATAACGGCAAATAAACCAGCATCCAGTATCTGTGCCTCGCCATCTACCATTAGCTGAAACTGCCCTTCTATCACAAAAGACATTTGCTCATGAATATGCTGATGATCGGGCACTGTATTGCCTGCCTTTACCTCTATAAAATTGATGGTATTATTAGCGGTGTGAATGAGTTTAGACATAAAACCGGGCGCTATCTCCTTAACAGGAATAGCCGAAAACTCATGAAAGATAGCTGTATTCATATCGGTTTAAATTAATGCGTTAGGCAATAGTTTTCTTTTTCTTGAGGGTGATCACCGTAATTTCTGGCCAGATGCCTAACCTGCCCGAGAACGCCAGGAAACCAAAACCACGGTTTACATACAGGTAGCGGTTCTTTTGGTTAATTAAACCCGCCCAATCCAGGTAGCGGTATTTAACCGGGCTCCATTTTAACCCGGCGGCCTCTATACCAAATTGTGCGCCATGTGTATGGCCGGATAAGGTTAAATGTACATCAACCGGGTGGTAACGCACTTTCTTTTCCCAATGGGTTGGGTCATGTGATAACAGGATCTTAAAGGCATTCAGGTCGGCACCTTTGAGGGCGCGGTCAAGATCGCCTTTTTGCACAAAGCCTTCGCCCCAATTCTCTACCCCTATCAGGGCTATTTTTTGGCCGTTTTTTTCAAGTACAACGTTCTCATTCAGTAGCAAACGATAGCCCAACTCGGCATGGTGTTGTTTTAGTTTAGCCAGGTTATCGCGTTTTTGCTGTTCGCTATCCCACTGTATATAATCGCCATAATCGTGGTTCCCTAATATTGAAAACTGCCCGAAAGGCGCTTTAATCTGCCCAAAACGGTCTATATATTGTTCTATCTCCCAGGCGGCGTTGTTAACCAGGTCGCCGGTAAACACAAACAGGTCAGATTTTTGGGCTTTGGCCAGATCGATGCCGCGCTGCATGGCTTTTACATTATCAAAACTACCGGAGTGGATATCAGATAATTGAGTGATCGTAAACCCGTCGAAAGCCTCGGGTAATTCGTCATAATAAATAGTTTTGCGGTGCAGCTTATAATCATACTTACCACGAAACATGGCATAAAAAAATGAGGTAAACGGTATGGCGGCTATAAGTATAGCTATCTCGCTGATAAACTTACGCCGTGACGGGAAAAAAGTGCCGCCTGTTTTACCATCAGTACCTGTAGAACGTACAATGCCTGATATAAACCGGCCTAAATCGCCCAGGGAAAGTACGATAACAAACACCAGCTTGGTCACAAAAAAAGTGAGGAACAAACTTAGCATCCACTCGTGAAATGGTGTCATCCCCTTAGCGGTGCTGAAGCTGCCAGAGCCTATCAAAAATAAGGCAGTAACCCCTACCGATATCAGCAGGTAACCCCAGCTAACCAGCAGCCGCATTGGCCGCGATTGCCAGTCGGCAGTTAGGGTGCGTAAACCATTAAACACGTACCAGTCCATCAGCAGGGTAACGGCCGATAGGATGAGAAAAACTTTTAAGAAACCGCCTCTGTGCATTTGTATTAACCTGGTTAAGCTGCAATATAAAAAAGTAAAGGTAATTGGTTTGTAAAATCAAGCGGGTTTAAATGTTATTACCTAATTTAGACTCCAAATATTTTAGCTTTTATGCAATTACGCTTATTAACCTTATCAGTTTTGTTATCGTTTTCGGCAACGGCAGCCATCGCGCAGCAAACAAAAAAGGATACCGTTTTCTTTGATGATTTTAAAGGCACAACGGTTGACCGCAGTAAATGGAACGTAGAAATAACCGGCCATACTGTAAACGACGAGCAGCAGGCTTATATCGACTCGACCGGGACCATATATACCGAGAACGGCGTACTGATCTTAAAAGCGCTTTATAAACCTGGCCATACCAGTAAAGAGGGCAAAAAGTACGATTTTGTAAGCGGCCGGTTAAATACCCTCGATAAGCTGATGTTTACCTATGGCAGCGCATCTGCAAAGATAAAAGTTACCGGTGGGGATGGCATGTGGCCGGCGTTTTGGGCATTAGGCAAAGGCAACTGGCCAAATAGTGGCGAAATTGATATTATGGAAACCGTTGGCAAAACCAGCTGGATTAGCAACGCTTTGCACGGGCCGGGTTATTTTGGTAACACACCGCTGGTTTACCGCGCTCAATTCCCGAAAGGTACCGATGCGACTCAATGGCACGTGTATAGTGTAGAATGGACAAAAGACAGTATCATTTTTAAGATAGACGGCAAAGCAACCTACACTGTAACCCGGGCCATGGCCGAAAAATATGGCAGGTGGGCGTTTGATAACCCTAAATTCCTGATACTAAATTTTGCATTGGGTGGCGGGTACCCAAATTCGGTGAACAAGGTAACCAAGCCCTATTTCGGCTTATCGCAAGCCTCAGCCGATCTGATAAAGGCTGGCAACGCCAAGTATTATGTAGACTGGGTACTGATAACCAGGTAATAGTAAAGGCCCCACAATACCGGCGGGGCCTTTGCTGTTAATAATGCCTTACAACTACGCGCCTGGCGTGCGGGCGGTGGTAGTAACCACGGTTGTACACCACTACCGGGCGACGATAATAACGGCGATGGTGCCTGTTCACTACTACTACGCGGCGCTCTACCGGGCGTTGTACTACAACGGTGCGCACAGTTGGTGCAGGGGTGCCTATACGTGCGCTTACTACTACTTGTGCCTTTGCGCCTTCAACGGCAAACAGGGCAACTACTGCTACGGCTAAAACTTTTATAAATTTCATGGTGTTTAGATTTAATTGTTGTGTATTGATGTTTGTTATTTAATTACCAGCGGCCGTTATTATTACGGTAACCATTGTCATAATGCCTGTTATCGTTATAATGGCGATCGCGGTAATAGCGGCCCCTGTGGTTCCTGTTTTCGATAGAACAGCTTGTTAATGTTGCCGCGCTTAACACTATTAATGCTATCATTTTTACAATTCCTTTTCTCATGGCTATAATGTTTAATTGCTTATTTACTGTTTGTTTAAATGTTAAACTACAGCCGGCAGGCAAAGTTTAATAAGCATTAGCACGTATCACTAAGTTGTTACAAAGTGCCATTCATAAAGAGCCAAACAAAGGTTTCACTTAAATATTTATAGGATAAGTGTATCTTTAAAAATATAACCAATTGTAAATTATGTTAAGGTCCATCAAATTTAAACCCTGTGTTATTAAAGCAGCTACTTTGTTATTGCTAAGCCTGCCATTGGCCAGCCGGGCACAGGCTGTATTTAACCACGCCGCCCTTTGTTCAAAAGATCTAAAAAAAAGCAACGAATTTTACACTTCGGTTTTAAACCTGAAAATTGTACCTAACCCATTTAAAGATACGGTGCATACCTGGTACAACATTGGCCCCAATGTAGCCATGCATGTAATACAGGGCAATTGCTCGCCCGCACCCAAGTTAATTGGCGATCATATTTGCTTCAGCGTGCCCTCTATAACTAAATTTATTGCCTTACTTAATCAAAAAAAGATAACCTACAGTAACTGGAAGGGTATAACCGGCCAGATAGAACACCGGATAGACGGCGTATCACAAGTATATATCCAGGATCCTGACGGGTACTGGATAGAAATTAATGATGCCAAGTAGCTGCTAAGAGATCTACAAAATTCTCCTTTTTTACAACCAACGGAAATAAAATACCGTATAAACGTATATGAAGGGCTATGTATCTATACCAAATTCAATCTACACAAAACCCTGTAAATATTGTGGTGCAAGGCCTATTATTGCCCTTACCAGCCATATTGATTACGTGGTAAGATGCCCTAACAGCGATACGCATTATAAAACCCAACCCGGTTTAATTGATGTAGAAGATTGGAATATTCATAATACTTTATTGTACGAGCGGGATAAGATATCAAACCGATATTAAAGCCAACCATCGTAAACTTAGCAAATGAAGCTTTCACGGTTTATCAGATAATTACCACATTAGTTTGGCGTTTCTGTAGCAATGTGGTAGGTAGGGTCTTCTAAGATATTTACATCAATCACATCACCAGCATTCCTAAGCAATAAGCGGCAATCTTCGCTCAAATGTTTTAGATGCAATTTTTTACCTGCCTTACGGTATCTCTCGGTAAGTTTATTTAGCGCCTCTATTCCGGACATATCCGACACCCTGCTTTCCTTAAAATCTATAATAACTTCATCCGGGTCGGTGATCAGGTCAAACTTTTCATTAAAGGCTGTTACCGAGCCAAAGAATAAAGGGCCAAATATTTCATAATGTTTAACACCATTATCATCCAGGTATTTACGGGCCCTAATTCTTTTTGCACTTTCCCAGGCAAACACTAATGCTGATATAATTACACCTATCAGTACCGCTAAAGCCAGGTTATGAAGCCAAACCGTTATTAACGCTACCAATATGCCAACAAACACATCCTGCCTGGGCATTTTGTTAATTATTCTAAAACTTATCCATTCAAAAGTACCAACAGCTACCATTATCATAACACCAGTTAACGCAGCCATGGGTACCCGTTCAATAACAGGTGCACCAAATAGTATAATTACCAGTATGGTTAGCGAGGCAATAATGCCGGATAACCTGGCTCTTGCCCCGGCAGAAAGATTTACAAGTGTTTGCGCTATCATGGGGCAGCCACCCATTCCAAAGAAAAACCCGTTCAGGATATTAGCACTTCCCTGTGCAATAGCTTCGCGGTTACCATTACCACGGGTTCCGGTCATTTCGTCAACAAGGTTTAAGGTTAACAGCCCTTCAGTCAATCCAACACCCGCCATAATCACCGCGTAAGGAAAGATGATCTTAAAGGTGTTTAAATTAAACGGTACGGATGGGATGTGAAACGGCGGGAACCCTCCGCTAACAGCCGCAATATCCCGTACGGTTTTTGTATGTATGCCAAAACAAAGTACAATTACAAATACCACAATAATTGCTACTAAAGATGGCGGTATAGCTTTTGTAAATCGTGGCAATAACACCACTATAGCTATAGTTAAAGCTACTAACGCGCTCATGATATATAGCGGCGTACCTGTTAACCAGGCCTGATGCCCGTTTACCACCGTTTTAAACTGCTCCAGTTGAGCCATAAAGATGATAACCGCCAAACCATTTACAAACCCGTACATAACAGGTTGAGGCACAAGACGGATAAATTTACCCAATTTAAATAAGCCAACTATTATTTGAATTGCGCCGGCTAAAGCAACGGCGGCGAAAACATAATCGAGGCCGTTTGATTTCATTAGGGCAATTAGCACAACCACTGTAGCACCAGCCCCGCCGGAAACCAAACCCGGGCGGCCACCAAAAATGGAAGTAATTAAACCCATTATAAACGCTGCATATAACCCAACCAGTGGCGGGAACCCGGCAAGTATGGCAAAGGACAATGATTCGGGCATCATCGTCATAGCGACTGTGACGCCAGCTAAAATTTCGTTTTTATAATTTATTTTTTGAGAAAAATCAAACAGATTAAGTTTAAAACCCGGCATGCAATAGTATAGTTATGTTAAAAGAAAAAATCGTAAACCTATAGGAGTATCGGCAAAACAAATGAATGCACCTCACATAGCATTTTTAATAGAAAAAAATTGAGACACAATGAAAGTATAACAGCCTCCTAATGATTAAAGCTGTAACACCAAATTACAGGGAGGTAACTCAGGGTGGTGTAACTGGACTATTGTATATAGCTGTTGGCATTAAGGCAAAGGTATTAATTAATCCTTAAAAATTTATAAATAAAGGGCCACCATCGCCTGAGTATCGTTTGAACAAAACCTATATCATCGTGTTATTTTGATTACTTACCGGTCTGGTTTAAACCTTTCAAATGCTTCATGGTCACATAAACAATAAACCACCATAACATTGTTTACCATGAAAAACGCAATCACAACCATATTAACCGATCTTAACCACGTATTTGTAAAAGGCACTGCCGATAAGGTAGAGCAGGCAAGGGTATTTTTTTTGCTGGCTGTACCGTTCATGTCTGTGATTTATACAGTGGGTCAGTTTCCGCCATACTAAATACGGGCGGTGCCTTGTGCTAAAAATAAATCTGCTATTTTTGCGGCCTAATACGCAGCAATGGATAGCTTAAAAAACAAATTCGACAGTATTATATTTGATTTAGACGGCACCCTTTGGGATAGTACCGGTACCGTTGCAGAGGCATGGCAAGAGGCCCTCAAAAAATCGCCCCATACCATAAACGAGGTGATGACACAAGAACGTGTGCGCACCATTACCGGCATGACCTATGATAAGATATTTGAAAAACTGTTTGCTTACCTAACCTACCAGCAGCGCGAAGAGGTAAAAGCACTTTGCGCAGCCAGCGAATTAGATATCTTATATAAAAAAGGTGGCACCTTATACCCTAACCTGGCAAATACGTTAACAGAACTGGGCAAGCGGTATAAGTTATACATTGTAAGTAATTGTCAAAACGGCTATATCGAATTGTTTTTAGACCTGTACAACATGCACCCGCACTTTTTGGGACACCAGTGCTTTGGGACCAAGGGCAACCCCAAGGCTGATAACATACGCGATATTGTTAACGACCATAACTTAAAAGCCCCCGTTTATATAGGCGATACCATGGGCGATTACGAAGCTGCCAGCAAAGCCGGTGTGCCTTTTATTTTTGCATCATACGGGTTTGGCGTGGTAGAAAATGGCCAAATTGCTACAATAAACAACTTTGAGAAGTTAGGAGAGATATTATAACACAAACCTTTTTTAAAGCGGTAAGTTTATAAAATATATGCCTACCGCTTTATGAAAATTACAAAATACCTGCACTCCTGCCTTGTTTTTGAATTAAACGGCCACAAATTGTTATTTGACCCGGGTAAATTTAGTTTTGCCGAAGGCGAGGTTACCCCGCAGATGTTTGCCGACGTAGACAGCATCATTATAACCCACATACACCCGGACCACCTGGATACTGATAACTTAAAAAAAATTGTATCCCTAAGCAATGCTCCTATTTACGCCAACACCCAGGTAGGCGAAACGCTTGTTAAAGAAGGCTTAACTTTTAACTTGATAGAAAAGGGTAACTATACTATTGGCCCGTTTAAACTACAGGCATTCCCGGTAACGCACGAACCCTTGCTGGATAACCCCATTCCGCAGATGACAGGGTTCATTATCAATGATAAGGTGTTGCACCCGGTAGATTCTATGGAAACCAAATTAACCGAACTGCCTGATATAGAATTATTGCTAATGGTAACTATGGCCCCCTTTACTAACGAGCTGCGTATAGCCGATTTTGCCGATAGGGTTAGGCCCAAACAAATAATGCCTGTACATGATGGTTATGCCAAAGCTTTTTTTATTAAACAGCGTTATCAAAACTACATCACACATTTTAATAAGCTGGGCATCAAGTTTCACGAAATATATAAAGCAGGCGATAGCATAACTATTTAACTATCAGACGCTAAAACTTATGTGAATTGCTTTATTTTATGTTTAAGAAAATAAATAAACCCGTGGTATGATTTTTAGCTAGCTTATTGAAACTAAGCTACTATGAAAACTATTATTTTTATCCATGGCATGTTCCAGAACCCTAAAAGCTGGGACAACTGGATAGCCTATTTTACCGACAGGGGTTACAACTGCATTGCGCCGGCATGGCCAAAGCACGAAGGCGAACCGGAGGACCTGCGCAACTATCCGCCCGAAGGCCTGGGCGACCTGCACTTAAAAAAAGTGATAAAAAACATAGAAGCGCTGATAAGCGTACAGGATGAGCAACCTATACTTATCGGGCACTCGGTAGGCGGCCTTATTGTGCAGCTGATGGTTGCTAAAGGTTTGGCCGATATTGGTGTGGCTATTGCCTCGGTTGCGCCAAATGCTATGCTTGCCTTTGACTGGGGATTTATTAAACACAGCGCCTTAATAGCCAACCCTTTTAAAGATAACGAACCGTTTTACATGGATCTGGAAAGTTTTCATGAGTCGTTTTGTAATACCATGAATATGGCAGATACTAAAATAGCTTTTGAAGAAACCGCCACGCACGATAGCCGCAATATGTTAAGGGATTGCATGGGTGAAGAAGGACATATAGATACAGAAATGCCACACTCGCCCTTACTTTTTATTGGCGCCGAAAAAGACGAGATTATACCTGCCGAACTTTGCGAACGCAATGCCAAAGCTTACAGCGACGAAGTAAGTATATCAGCATATAAAGAATTTACCAACCGCGGCCACTGGATTTGCGGACAAGAAGGCTGGCTGGAAGTTGCCGGCTACATTGCCGAATGGTTACAAGAACACGAAACCTATAAGTACCATACCGAGCAGGCCCGCTCTTAAGAATTTTTACGCAGAATAATTGAAAACCCTGTGTGCCGCTTACCGGCACACAGTTTTTTTTTTGCAACGTAACCTGCGATAGCTAAGAATGAATAGTTTATGGGTATCTAACTTAATTAAATATAACGGGGGCAAGCCCGATAAACGTTGCCTGTTCCAAAATATCCGCAGTAAATTCGGCAACACTTTTGCGGCTGATCAATAAGGCTGGCCTGGGTAAGTTGTTAATGCTTACCTTAACTTTATTTAAACCAAAATTGGTTAAGCCTACAGGCCGTATCATCGTCCAGTTGAGATCTGTAGCGGAAAGCATTTTTTCTTGTAAGGCGTGGTCTTCATAAGCAGGGCCAATATTACTATGGTCAATTATCCATCTAAACCATCCCGGTATGTCTTTACGTGTTTCGTTCACCCCCCATGCCGAAATCATAATAATTCGTTTGATATGGTATGGTCCAACTAACGTTATTAAATTTTTCATAGTAACCGATAGTAGATCAGTAGGTGTCCGCAATGGCGACCAGGGAAAATCATTTTTGCGGGATATATTTAGGGCACTAATAACAGCTTCGCAGCCTTCCATGGCTAAACCAAGCAAGCTAACATCAAATGTAGAACCTTCAAAAATATTAATTAACTCAGAAACAAGCCGAACCTTATGCCGGTACCTGACCAGTAGATTTACACTATGGCCCCTATTAATAAGTTGCTGCAAAATAAGATTACCAGTGCGTCCGGTTGCACCAAGAAGTAATATTTTCATACTTAATAATTGGTTTATTATGCACCATAAAATTGCTAAGGCAACCTACCTCGCCGCCCGTTCTTCTTTATCAAAGTTCTCCATTACTAACACAGCTGCGCCAATCAGTTCGGCATCAAAACCCAATGATGATATTAGCAATTCGGTACCCGATGCCAGGCGCGGGATACAATATTTGTGTAAGGCCTGTTGTATAGGTGCCATTAAAATGCGCCCAACTTTAGCACCGCGGCCGCTTAATACAATGTTAGCCGGGTTCATGATATGTATCAGGATGGCCAGTGCCTTGCCAATTTTATAACCCGCATCGGTTAGTAATTCAATAGCAAACTGGTCGCCCTGGTTAGCGGCCTCCATCAGGGCATCGCCCATCAGTTTAGATTGGCCATTATGTGGTTTAAGGCTGGTAACACGGCCGTTTTTTATCCCTTCTTCGGCCTTTTCGGCCACCACCAGCATAGATGCTTCGGCTTCTAAACAACCACGCTTGCCACATTCGCAAAGCGAGCCATTGTCTGATAAGGGAATATGGCTTAACTCGCCCGCAAAACCATTATATCCACGGAAGATCTTACCGTCAATGATCATACCTAAACCTATACCCCAGCCCAGGTTAATTACCATTACTTCCTGCTGCGAGCGGGCAATACCAAACTTTTGCTCGGCAAGGGCTATCAGGCTGCTATCATTATCAATATAAGTAGTAATGCCTGTTTCGCGGGTAATGTAGGTGCTCAGGCTTTCGCCGCCGGCATCCAGATACGTATAGTTTATACCTTCCACCGCGTTAATAAAACCAGGCATGCCAATACCAATGCCGGCAATTTTCTTTTTAGGTGTGCCACTCTGTTGTATATAGTTGTTCAGATGGCCAATTAATTCGGTAAGGGCATTATCGTTATTGTGCAGCTTAAGCTCCACCGTGGCCATTTCTGCAACCGGGTTATTGTTTAGATCTATCAGCTGTATGCGGGATGATAACTGATCCATAGCCACAGCCAGTATAAACATGGCATTGGTATTTATGGCGTACATTAATGGTCTGCGTCCTCCGCTGGATGGGGCAAACCCTTGTTCAATTACAAAACCTTCTTTGATGAGTTCGTTTATAGCTTTTGCTATTGATGGGATGCTTTTATCAAAAAGCTGGCTCAACCCAGCACAAGACATGGCTTTATCAAAATACAACCGTTTGATGATCATATTTTTTAACCAGCCGCTTTTTACCCCGGTACCCTTTATTTCCATTAAGTAGTTGTATCCTTTAAAATCGTTTAGGTCTGTTTCTGCTTTAAATTTAATAAAATACCTGCAAACTGCAATAAGTACACAAACTTTTTAAATTTATTTTGAATGAATTGCCAGGTTATGAAAATGTGTCAAAAATACACACTGACTTACAAGCCCATTCGCATCTCTATCATGTGGCTGTTAAAGCCAACTTTTTCGTAAGCTTTTATAGCCGGGGCGTTCTCAAAATAAACCTGCAATCTAAATTCGGTTACACCCTGCTGTACCGACCATTCCTTTAGCGCATCTATCACTACTTTATTAACCCCTTTACCCCGGTGCTGCGGCAACACATACATAAAACCCAAATAGGCATGCTGCTGGTGCTTCAGGTAGATCTTGGATGTTTCTATCCGGGCGTAACCGCTGCCAATGGGCTGCCCGTCCATCTCGGCCACTAAAAGCTGAATATGCGGGGCGGTAATAAACTCATTAAGATCATAATAATTAATATCGTTATCCTGCAGGGTTGGGTCAAACGGCCTTTCCGCACTGATAACACCCCGTTCAAACTGCCGCAGAATCTCCATATCTGCCAGTGTAGCCGGGCGGGTGGTAATATTTTCCATATGATCTGAATAAGCCGAGGGAACCCAGTCGAAACGTTTTGGCATCAGTTGTATTTTTTGGAGTTTATGCTCATGATCACCCACTTATTATTTTAAGACGATGTAAGCGATAAATTAGTTACAATTGTCACTATAATTATTGCAATCAGGTTCAATCCCTATCTACTCCACAGTAAAACTCTTCTTCAATTTGATATCTTCTGATGATGCACCAATCCAAACCTGGAAGGTGCCGGGCTCAACCGTCCAGTTCATGTTTTTATCCAGCAGGGCCAGGTCGTCCGGGTGCAGGGTAAAGGTTACGGTCCTTTTTTCGCCGGGGTTTAGGCTTATGCGTTCAAAGCCGCGCAGGTCGTACTCATAGGTGGTTACTGTACTTATATCATCTTTCAGGTACAACTGCACCACATCATCACCTTTGCGCTGGCCGGTATTAGTTACATCAACCGTAACGGTTACGTCGCCTTGCGACTGCCCTTTTTCGGGCGATACCTGCAGGTTGCTGTACTCAAATTTGGTATAACTTAAGCCATAGCCAAACGGATATAAAGCACCGTTCACACTGGTTTTACCCCAACTGTTGGCACCACCCTGCCCCGCCTGCGAGTTGGGCTTAAACGGAAAGTTAAACTCTATCTGCCCCGTTGTTTTAGGGAAAGTTATCGGCAACTTACCGCCGGGGTTGTTATCGCCAAAAAGCGTTTCGGCAATTACCTGGCCGCTTTGCACGCTCGGGAACCAGGCTTCTAAAATGGCAGGCACATATTTATTTTCCCAGTTGATAGTGAGCGGCTGCCCGTTTATCATCACCATAACCACGGGCTTGCCTGTTGCTTGTAAAGCCTGTATCAGCTTTAACTGACGGCCCGGCAGGTTCAACCCGGTGCGCGACAGGCTTTCGCCCACCCTATCTACATCTTCGCCCACAACGGCTATCACCACATCAGCTAATTTAGCCTGCGCCACTGCCGAGTCTATACCCGCCTGCTCCTGGGCAGTTAACGGTGTTTCGATGATCTCGCTCTCCGGCCAGGTGGCATCTACCATGTTACAGCCTTTGGTATAGCTTACCTTACCTGCGTTGCCCACATAGTTTTTTATACCATCCAGCACATTAGTGATAGGATTGTGCGACGGGCCATACCTGCTGATGGTATAATTGCTCTCTACCGCCAGCGGGCCGGTAACCAGTATATTCTTGTATTTGCTTTTATCCAACGGAAGCAGGTTATTCTCGTTCTTTAACAGCACCAAGGCTTCGCGGTTCATTTGCAGGCTCATTTGGGCATCTGCTTTGGTGTGTACTATTTTATCGGCCGCTTTTGGGTCTTTTACATAAGGGCTATCAAACAAACCCAAACGAAACTTTACCCGCAACACGTCCGCCACGCGCGAATCAATTACTTTCATCGAGATCTTGTTCTCTCTGATCAGCTCGCGCAGGGGCAAAATAAAGGTTTGCGGCATAGTAAAGTTGGTACGCACGTTTAACCCTGCTTCTACTGCCTGGCGCACAGCCTCTTTATAATCAATAGCTACCTTATGTTTAGAGAACAGATATTCCACTGCCTCGCTATCGCTCACTACATATCCCTGGAAACCAAATTTTTGGCGCAGCAATTCGGTCAGGAAATAGTAACTGCCGGTAACAGGCACGCCATCCCAATCGTTATAACTGCTCATTACTCCCATAGGGTGGGCTTCTTGTATCACGCGGCGAAAGGGGTAAAGATAGATCTGGTGCATTTCGCGCGGGGCCACATGCGGGTCTGTACGGGCGCTGCCATCACGGCCTCCTTTGGGCACGCTGTAAACCGCGTAATGTTTTAGGGTTGATGCCACTCCTTCCTCTTGTATGCCCAGTACCATTTGCTTGCCCATCTCCGCTATCAGAAAAGGATTTTCGCCATAACATTCTACCACACGCCCCCATCGCTGGTCGCGGGCGGGGTCTAAAATCGGCGCATAAACATTGGTATAGCCCAATGCCTTGGCTTCGCGGCCTACGGTTTGCCCGGCGCGGCGCACCAGTTGTTTATTCCAGGTGCTGCCAATACCAATGGGTGCTGGCAATGGCGTGGCGCGGTCGTGGTTTAAGCCGTGGATACCCTCGTTGGTAAAATCTACCGGGATGCCCATGCGGGTTTCTTCTACAAACCATTTTTGGATGGTATTAATAGCCGATGCATGTTTACTAAACGGGTACGAATATTGGGTGGGTGCATCATCTGTATGCGAGGTAAGGTTGTTCAGTTCCTCATCGATATTGGCAATGCCATCCTTCCAGATCTCGTTCTTCCAGTTGGGTACAGGCATTTCATCTTTTAAAACGCGCCTGTAGCCATACAGGGTAGCCATTTGGCAGGTTTTCTCCTCTATGGTCATCTGGCTGAGCAGATCGGTAATGCGTTTTTCGATATTCTGGGCGGGGTCTTCAAAAACGTCCATACGGCCGTTCTTGTTAAAATCTACCCATCCCTTGTGGTATATATTTTTTTGTTGTGCCGATGCCGACAGGGCAAGCCCCAGCAACGATAGCAGCAATGGCAGTTTTTTCATACAGGTGAGATGTATTAATTGGTTTACATCTCAAATATATAAACTGTGTAGCAGATACACTACTGTGTGTTAAATTAAATACGATAACGTTTTCAATAGGATTATTTGATGAGGTATTCGTAAGTATATGTATAACTAAAATTGTTGGCCCTATCCGTAAATACTGCACTTACAGGGAAGCCATCTGCATTGTAAATATAATCGGTTTTAACATCGCCCTGGGTAGTACTTACCACGTTATTTATATTAGAATATGGCGTCCCTACCCCTTCTAAATACAAAACATGCAAATTGAGTGCTCCTATCATCGAAAATGGATGCTTTTTATCATCATAGATATAGTTCCATGTAGCAGAATCTACCACATTGGTAATAAACACGGATGATACGTTGCCCCTTGCATCATACAAATAAGTTGAGGTTTCGTTATAGCCCGGGTTGATAAACTTGCTCACCTTTCCACCTGTTAGTTCAAACTTTTTAGTGCCTGTACTTCCATCATAATAACTTTCGGTAATATTTACGGCATTAGATGAATAACTGTAATTTTGGGTGGAGTAAAGGCTGGTAGCATTGTAATTCTCTACTTTTATCAACCTGTTCTGATCATCGTACACATAAATATACTTAACAACGCCCGAACTGAAACTGGTTTCAATAAGTCTGTTCTGTGTATCATACGAATATTCGTCGATAGCTTGGCTGTTGCCTGTATTGCGGATTCGCTTTTTCAAAAGATAAACCTTATCGGTAGGTTTCTTTGGCAAATCTTTTTTGCATCCGCAAAAAACAAACGTTATAAGGCTAATAATTAAAAAGATACAAATTCTTTTCATAATAGGTTTAGGCGGTTAAATAGTTGGTTAAACAAATTTATACAATTTACTGCAAACAATATGGCTACAAGTTTATTGTGTTAGCTATGTTTGCAGCCTGCCAATTATAGCTTATGCGTTACCTGTTTATTTGCTTATTATTTGTTGTAAGTTCGTTTAAAAGTGTCGATCCTGATGAGGCCCTAACCAAAGCCAACCGCATTTGCGGCAAGTGGGAGTCGGCCGAAAAAAACCTGACAGTAGAAGTTTACGCTTACAAAAATACCTTTAGGGCAAAAATAATCAGGTTTACCGGCGGCGTTACCCCGGCCAAACCCATGGAAACCATTACCGATATCAAAAACCCCGACTCAGCCCTGCGCAACCGCAAAGTACTTGGCTTAAACGTGGTAGAAGGGCTTACTTACAAAAGCAGCTCGGATACCTGGGAGAATGGCAAAATTTATGAAGTACAAAGTGGTAAATGTTGGAATGCCGCAGCATCGCTTGGTAAGGATGGCTTACTTAAAGTTAAAGGTTACTGGCATGTTAAACTACTGGGCAAAACCATGATTTTCAGACGAATAAATTAGTAGTCACAATAAATAAAATTTTTTGCGTTAAGATTCCGTTGGCATTACAATTGTCTATATCAATAAATATATGGCAATGGTATGACAAAGCAATTTATGTACAGTTTTATGATAATGATGCTATACAGTGGTGTAAATTACAGTACACCTATCATGGCAGCATCAAACATGGTTTGCGGCAAATGGCAACTACAGGATGGTAAACTGATTGTACAGGTGTACAGAGAGGGCGAAGAGTATAAAGCCAAAATTGTTTGGTTTGATGACCATGATGACACTAAGAACCTTGATTACTGGAAAGATGACCAAAACCCCGATCCTGCCTTACGTAGCAGAAAAATATTAGGCATGAATGTGCTGGAAAAGCTCACCTACAACCCTACCACCAACACCTGGGAGGATGGTATGATATACGATGCCAAACACGGTAAACATTGGAACTCATCTGCATCGCTTACCAAAGCAGGTTTATTAAAAGTAAAAGGTTACTGGCACTTTAAGTTTATGGGTAAAACGTTAACCTTTAAACGGTTAAATAGTTAACACATTCGTTATATCACAAAAAAGGCGGCCCCGATTACCGGGAGCCGCCTTTTTGTTGAATTTATATTTTAAAAACTATTATTGTTTCAAAAATTCGCCGCTTGCAGTAAGCTCAACTTCATCGCTTAACATTGGTGAGCCATATTTGCTACCAAAGTTAAAATCTGTACGTTTGATGGTACCGGTAATTTTGAAACCGGCATCAGGGCCTTTAGTCATTGGGTTGGTGATAGTACCACGGTAAGTAGCATCTAAAACAACCGGTTTAGTAACACCATTTAAAGTTAGGTTACCGGTAACCTTATATTTGTTTGTACCTGCAGCTTTAACGCTTGTGCTAACAAAAGTTAAGGTTGGGTATTTAGCTACATCAAAAAATTCAGGAGATTTTAAGTGACCGTCGCGGCGCTCGTTATCTGTGCTTACAGATGCAGTGTTTGCACTAAATGTATATTTAGCATCGCTAAAATCTGGTTTTGCAGCAACGATGGTTGCATCAAAATCTTTAAAGTTACCATCAACATCAGACACAGCTAAGTGTGTGATAGAGAATTTTACCTGTGAGTGGGCTTTATCAACTTTCCAGGTGCTTTGTGCAAATACAGCAGTTTGCATAAATAATGCTACTGTAGCTAAGGTTAAGATCTTTTTCATTGTTTTATTTTATCGTTTTAATATTTGAATAGGACAAAGATATATAAAGGTTTTACATGTTCGCACAAAAAAGATGTTTAAACATCTTTTTTGAATAACTCATGACAAACGCTCTACTTACCACTAAAAAAGGCGTCTACACTTTTGTTAAATTCAGCAGCATGTTCTATCAGTGTGCCATGGCCCGACCCTTTAATTATCCACAATTTAGCGCCCGGGATATTTGCCTGTATCAAACGGGTATGCTTATCAGCAATCACATCATGGTCGCCGGCTATGATGTAGGCCGGGCATTTAATTTTTTTCAGTTCGGTTAATTGAATATTCGGCTGCTTAAAATCAAGTAAAAACATTTTCCAGGCATTTTTTTCGGCCGCGGTGCGCCATACCTTGTTTTTATTTCGCTCGTAATATTTTACCGACTGGCCCCATCCTTTTGGGTCAGAAAAAGACGTGGCATCGGGCGTAATATTTGCACCGGTAGAAGCAAAAGCTATCACCCTATCCGGATGGCGAATTGCCATCAATATCGCATTAATGCCCCCGTCGCTCCAACCTAATACATAAGCCTTAGGTATATGCAACACATCCATTAAAGCTGTAAAGTCATCTGCCATTTGTTCAAATGTTATATAAGGGTTAGGGTCTTTAGATTTACCCTGCGACCGGCTATCTACCAGTATTACCCGGTATTTTTTAGCGAAGTAAGGTACATTTTCGCTAAAGGCGCTCATGTCACCACCATTACCATGTATCATTAATAAAGGCTGGCCGCTCCCATATTCTTCTACATAAAGCTTAATTCCGCGCACATCATAATATTTACCTACAGCAGCGTTTTTGCCGTAAGGAATCTTTTGTGCAAAACCAAATGCCGCTATCAGTTGAGGTATCAGGGCCATTAATATCAGTTTTTTAAGATGCATAGTCTATTTTTATTGATGTAAATATACTATTCTGGTTGCTTTCATTTTATTTTCATTAACTGGCTGTATCTTGTAGATACCACAATCTTAGTTCATGAGAATTACCTGCCTAACTCTATTACTCACAGTTTTTTGCCTGCAAATTTCCAAAGCACAATCCGGCGGGTTATTGATCAGGCTTCGAAGTATGCAACCCGCTTCAGATATTTTTAATAAAAGTGTAAGTAATGGCTCGTTTGGTTTAAACCTGGGTTACAGCAAAACACTTAAAGGCGGGCATTGGGGCGGCGACATTACCGGCTTTTTTGATGCCATGGATTACAACTTTTACATACCCTACAGTATGCGGTTTACAGGCTATACTAATTACACAGGGGTAGCTGTAGGGCCTAAATACTGTTTTAACCCTAAAAGCGATGTGCAATTTTATTTAGCCTTATATTTAAAAGGCGGTTATAACTGGGGCGATGGTTTTGTGTATAAAGGGCCAAACAAGGATGAAGAACGCCAGACAGAAAACAAATCGGTTACTGCCGGTACTACAACAGCCTTTTCGCCCGTGGCAAGTTTAACATTCCCGGTAGATTTTGGCAATATGGGCATAGAGCTTGGTTATGACAGCTCAGACTATGGCAGGGGCATCCGCAAGCTTAGGTCTAACTACTACCAACCCATAAATTACCATTCCGGTTATTTATTTGCAGGGGTATTTTTCAGGCTGGGCGATTAACCTATCTGCTCCCACTTCCCGGTATTCAGGCTGCGGTATATGGCATCTATCACCTTCATATCTTTTAAGCCTTCTTCGCCGGGTACACGGCTTTGCTTTTTAAGGTTTACACAGTTTGCAAAATCATCCATTTGTGCAGCCTGCTGTACAATATTAGGGATCTGCATCGGTTTGCCATTTATTTTACCGTCCAGCCCGTCGTAACCGTAAGCGGGTTGCAGCTCAAAGCTACCTTTTTCGGCCTGGGCACGCAGGTAGCCCCAATCGTGGTTATAACTGCTTTTACCGGTAACCTTTTGCCCGCCAGGAAATTTAAGTTCCCAGTATACGGTTTCATCCACATCCTTAAATAATTCGGGGCGGGTTTTCTCTTGCGTGGCTTTTACAGCTATGGGCTCCTGCCCTAAAGTGTAGCGCGCACCTTGTATGGCGTATATGCCCATATCCATTAAACCACCGCCGCCTGCCAGTGCCTTTTTAAGTCGCCAGGCGTTGGGGTCGCCATTATAGGTAAAGCCGTTGCCGGTTTCTACCCGGGTAACCTTACCAAACACCTGTTTTTGGCCAAGGCGCATTACCTCTTGGGTGTGGGGTTCAAAATGCAGGCGGTAACCTATAGATAACAGACGGTTTGCTTTTTTACAAGCCGCTATCATTTCGCGACATTCTGCAGCGTTTAGTGCCATCGGTTTTTCGCATATAACATGTTTACCGGCACGTGCCGCGCGGATAGTGTATTCTTTATGCATCGATACCGGCAACACTACATACACAATATCAATAGCCGGATTTTTAGCTATATCGTCAAAATTTTGATAGTTATAAATATTGCCTTGCGGGATGTTGTACTTTTTAGCCCAGGTAACCGCTTTAGAAGGGGTACCTGTAACGATGCCTGCCAGGTAGCAGTTTTTAGTTTTTTGCAGGGCCGGGGCCAGCTGTCCGCCCGCGTATCCACCTAAACCAACCAGCGCAATGCCCAAACGTTTTGCCGGATTGGCCAGTGCCAATTTTGATAATGCCGGGCTAAGCAATAAAGCACTTGCCCCTATAGAAACATTTTTAATGAATTTTCTGCGCGATGCGTTATCAAGTTTTTTCATGGTAGTAGTTTTAGGTGGACTATCTTTTTCAGAGCAAATTTTATACCCTAATTTAAATATCCTAAAACTTTACACCAGGCATCACTCAAAACTGGCCTTATACTTTCTTACAGCTATTAGTATAGATTCTACAATATCGGCCTGCCCCTGGGCAGAGTTAAGGTATTTTTCGTCGGCGGGGTTATTAATAAAGCCGGTTTCTATGAGCAGGCCGGGCATACCGCTTTGTTGCAAAACAAGCACCCCCTGCTCGCGCACGCCCAGGCTTTTGCGGCCATTGTTTACTTTTAACTGCGTGTTTAGCAGGTTGCCAAACTGTATACTTTGCTTGCGGTAGCGCTGTTGAAAGGCGGCCAGTACTATGGCATTAACCGCCGCATCTTCGCCATAGCCGTTGTATTTTTTCTTGTAATCCTTTTCTATAAATATAGAGGCATTCTCGCGCAGGGCCTCCATTTGCTCGCTTTTGCGATGAAAACCGTATACCAGCAGCAATACCCCGCGCCTGGTGCCCACCCGCTCGGGCGATGAATTGCAGTGGATAGAAATAAACAGGTTAGCCTTATTATCGTTAGCAATATCGGCCCGTTTGTGTAGCTCTATAAACTTATCTGTACTGCGGGTAAGTATTACATCTACACCACTTACCTCGTTATTAATAGCCACCTTTAACTTTTTAGCGATGCTTAGCGCTACTGTTTTTTCGTTAGAGTAGGCCCCATGCGCACCCGGATCTTTACCACCGTGCCCGGCATCAATAACTATGGTTTTAAATTTAAAATGCGTTTGTTGTGGCTCGTCATCCCCGGCATTGCCCTTGCGGCCTTGCGACGATGCCGGCAAGCTGCCAACTATTAATAATAAAAAAAGTGTATAGTATAATGTATTTCGTAAGTACCCCAATAGCATTGGGCAAAGGTAAACGCTTTGTTTGAAAACATAACATGCTGATAATGTTTATACCTAATTTATTTTGCTGTTTAAATATTTCGCAAAAAACAAAACTAAAGTACGGTTGCATACGTAATAAACAATACTAAACACCATGTTACTATATATTGGTTATTAAAGGAGGGATTTATATGAACGATTTTTTTTCAGCATCTACAGCTAATTTCTTTTATTTCCTGATTGCAGGATCAGCAATAGTATATCTTATATTAAGGTTTGATAAGCAAAACCGTAAAAAACTAAACAACGTTTTGTTACAGGCTAAAGATGTGCAACCCTTGTTACTAAAAAAATCGGCAGAATATAAGCTGCAGGCCATTAAGGTTGCAAGCAAACATCAAAAGCCAGACGGATCACATTAATTCAAAAGCTTAACAAGCGCTTGATTATAAGGTTAATTATACTGCCCCTTTCTGCAATGCAGAAAGGGGTTTTTTTTTGGCCCCGCTCCTTCGCGGAGGAGTTACCGGTAAATATTTCCTAATTTTGCTGGCTACCATGAGCGAAACTACCCAAGCATCCCATTTACAAATTGTTGGCACTGCCGATGGATCTAACACCATATATAACGAGCATGTTGGCGAAAATTACCACTCGCGCCACGGTGCTTTGCAGGAGAGCCGCCACGTATTTGTACAGTCGGGACTGGAATACTTCCTGGAGCACAGCGGCACGGATAACAATGAGGTAACTATACTGGAAGTAGGCTTTGGCACCGGCTTAAACTTTTTACTCACGGCAGATTTTTGCACCCAACAAAACATTAACCTGCATTATACAGGTATAGAAGCCTACCCTTTAACAAACGAATTGATAAGCCAAACCGGGTATGATGCATACGTACCCTCCCCCATTTGGGATAGCTTTTTAATAGCTTACCCAAATGCATTATCGGCCAAAACACAACTTAACAGTAGTGTTACCTTTAATGTGGCGGTTACTACCCTTGCCCAATTTGCATCGCCACAAAAATATGATGTAATTTATTTTGATGCCTTTGCCGCCATCCATCAGCCCGAAATGTGGACTGATGACGCCATAGCCCACACGCTTAGCTTTTTAAAACCCGGCGGTGTATTTGTAACCTATGCCATAACGGGCAACCTAAAGCGCAGCATCAAAGCCTTGGGCCTTACAGTACAAAAAGCACCCGGCGCACCGGGCAAACGCGAGATGCTCAGAGCGGTAGCTAATGTGCAGATGTAAGTATAATTAGATGTGCGGATAAATTCCAATTTTTACTGATAACTGCCAACTGATAACTGCCAACTGAATACCTTATCTTTGATCATCTAATTACAAAATATGCCAATTACCGCCCCAATTACCGCACATACCCCATCCGGCGCGTTTGAACGTTTGCTTACCATTATGGACGACCTGCGGATAAACTGCCCCTGGGATAAGAAACAAACGCTGGAGAGCCTGAGGCACCTTACCATTGAAGAAACTTACGAACTATCTGATGCTATACTAAGCGGCGATATGGACGAGGTACGTAAAGAGCTGGGCGATATTATGCTGCACCTGGTTTTTTATTCGCGCATAGCGTCAGAAACCGATAGCTTTAATATTACCGGGGTGCTTAACGGTATTTGCGATAAGCTGATAAACCGCCACCCCCATATTTACAGCGATACCCAAGTTAACAACGAGGAAGATGTAAAACGTAATTGGGAACAAATTAAATTAAAAGAAGGCAACAAATCTGTATTAGGCGGTGTGCCTGCCTCATTGCCGGCATTGGTAAAGGCTTCGCGCATACAAGAAAAAGCCCGCGGTGTTGGGTTTGACTGGGATAATAAGGACCAGGTTTGGGCTAAGGTAGAAGAAGAGCTGCAGGAGTTTAAAGATGAGTTTAACGTTGCCAACGAAAGTACAATAGACCATGAAAAAGCCGAAGGCGAATTTGGCGACCTGCTATTTTCGCTTATTAACTATGCCCGCTTTATTGGCATTAACCCCGAGGATGCGCTGGAGAAAACTAACCGTAAATTCATAAAACGTTTCCAATACCTGGAAAGCAAGGCAAAAGAGCAGGGCAAACAACTGCAGGATATGAACCTGGCAGAGATGGATGTATTTTGGGAAGAAGCTAAAAAAGTTTAATTATTATTGTTTTGTTGTAGCGTTTCAAAATAATCTGCGTAATGTTATCAGTAATTCCAAACAATATGAAAAGGTTAGTTTATTTATTACCGCTGGTACTTACCCTGGCAGCCGGTTGCTTAGGCGATAAAGGCGGCAACCCTATCCCAGATCCGTCGGGCACGTTCACGGGCGAGTTTAGGCGTATTACCCGTACCAGCGATCAAAAAATTGATACGGTTAAAGCAATTATTAAGGTAATTATAGAACCAGGCGTGGGTTACCATGTATTAGGTGATACTACTACTATACACGCAGGCAGCAAGGGCCACTATGGCATAGATGGAAACGGGATATTATTTGTAGATGATACCTACCCTAAAACCGGCACACCGCAAAAAACACATCTTAACGGCGAGTATGTATTTGTTTATAATGGCAGCATTTTCCAGATGACCAAAACCAGCGAAAACCTGGCCGTACAGTACGATCTTAAAAAAACGAATTAATTATCGCCCATAACAGGCTTGCAGATACCCGCTCCCATCCTGTTTTTTTAATATTTGTATGCTGTTGTAGCGTTTTACTTTTTAACGCGTAATATATTAGATCAGCTTAAGCAGTACTAAAAATAATTAATGCATTTACTCCACCGCATTACTGAGGAAGAGATAGTCAGTAAATGTAAATCAGGTAGCTTAAAACACCAGGAATTGCTGTATAAACAGTTTTATGGCTACGCTATGGGTGTAAGCATGCGTTATAGCCATAATGATGATGATGCATTAGAGGTTGTGAATGATGCCTTTATCAAAATATTTAATAACATAGGCACCTACAATACCGATAAACCTTTTAGGGCGTGGCTGCGCACCATTGTGGTAAATACCGCTATAGACAGGCGCCGTAAAGAATTAAAGCATCAAAACACTACCGATATAGAAGATGCTTACAGCGTTGGCAGCGATGCAAGTGCCATAGATAGTTTAAATGCACAGGATATTTTAAAGCTGATGAAGCAATTGCCTCAAATACAGCTTACCATTTTTAACATGTACGAAATTGATGGTTATAACCACGATGAGATAGGTAAAATATTAAACCTGCCCGCCAGCTCATCAAGGGTTTATTTGAGCAGGGCTAAAGAAAAATTAAGACATCTGTTAACAAACGAAACACGAAACCATGGATGAGCAGTTTGATAAAAAACTAAGCAACCACATCAGGGAGGTGTTTGATAATTACGAACACCCGGGGGCCGATAAGGGCTGGGCGCAACTACGCGCGCAACTCCCGGCGCAGCAAAGGCGCAATAAAGTTGCCTGGCTTTGGTGGAGCAGCGCTGCGGCCATTGCCGTGGTATTTTTGGGCCTGGGCATCTGGTACAATCAAAATAATAACACCAATAATACCGTAGTAAAAAACACAGTTAAACAACAACAGCAACCCGCTACTACCATTCAAAAACCAGCAGCCGGCAGCCCTGTTATAAACACGCCCCTACAGCCCGTTAATGATAGGCCTGCCATGGCGCAGAATAATAAACCTGCGTTTAACAGTACTATCGTTATACCTACATATATAGGTAATGCCACTACAAAAGCAACAACTGATAACACCAATAGCGTCGCTACCAATAACAACACAAACGCTGGGGCAGGCTACCCGCAACCAACATTTACCAATGCACCAACCAGCCTTGCAGTACAAACCAATGCCGCTGCAACAAACGCCAACACTACCCAGGTTGATAGCCAAAAAATATCGGCTGACATAGCTAACCAGCCGCAAATGGCGCGTGTAAAAACCGCTGATGCAGGTATAGTAAGCGCCCCAACCAATAGTGCAGCTAAAAAACCTGCAAAAACTATAGATGATATGTTTGCCGCGGACGACAGGGCACGCGCCGTAGCAAAAACTAATACCGAAGATAAACAGGCTGCTAAAAAGGTAAATTTTAGCATATATGCAGCCACCTATTTTAATTATGCCGAAGGCAGCACCAACCAGGTAAACGCCGGTGCAGGTTTTACATCAGATATCAGGCTGAGCAAAAACTTAAAGCTATCTACAGGTATGGCGCTGGCACAAAATACATTAAGCTATAATTACGGTGCGCCAAGTGGTGCTGCTGCTAAAAACATGGTGGCAAATGCGCCGGCCTTGCGGCAAGAGGCTTTGTTTGCCACTACAGCGGTATTACCCGTATTTAAAAACTACAATGCCAGCCTGGTTGGGCTTGATATCCCTATTAATATCAAGTACGAGTTTAACCCGCAAAAAAACGACACTTATGTATCGGCTGGCTTAAGCTCTGGTACGTTTATTAACGAGAGTTATACCTATAACTACACCTATGGCAATGGTGCCTCGTCTAGTTCTGTAGGGCAGGACCAGCAAACTACCCGTAATAGTTTTAATAGTTTCTATTTCGGTAAAACTTTAAACTTATCGTTTGGTGTGGGTTACCCGGTAGGCGGTAACAGGCTTATTGTGGAGCCTTTTGTTAAATATCCGCTGGGTGGTTTAGGCGCGCAGGATATCCGTTTTGGCGCGGGCGGTGTAAACCTCAAGTTCAGCTTTAAAACGCAGAAAAAGTAAAAGGTTAGAGTTTAGAGTTTAGAGTTTAGAGTTTAAAACATAAACCCAAATGTATGTTTGACTTTCAACCTTAAATTTTCTACCCCACTATTTAAACCTGATAGCTTTTACCGGCGAGATACGGGTAACCAACATAGATGGGATAATGAGTACCAGCAGGCATACGGCGAGTGTGCCGAGGTTTAGCAGTAAAACATCCATCCAAACAAATTTAATAGGCACAAACGTCATGTAATAATCTGCCTGCCCAAGTTTAAAAAAGTGTGTTTGTTGTTGAAAATAACCCACTCCAAGGCCCAGGGCATTCCCTAATAAAAGGCCTAAACCTATCAGGTAAGTGGCATTATATAAAAATATCTTTTGTATGGCCCAGTTGCCCGCGCCCATCGCTTTAAATATGCCTATCATGGCTGTGCGCTCCAGTATCATGATCAGTAGGGCCGAGATCATGTTTATCACTGCAACAGTCGTCATTAAAACCAGCATTACGACCGTGTTTACATCCAGCATACCCAGCCACTCAAATATGGTAGGATAGTTTTCCAATACGGTAGATGATTTTAAGGTGATGGGGAGTTTATTATCAATAGCATCGGCAGAAGCGTTCAATTTATCAAAATTATTGATGCGTACCTCATAGCCGCCAATTTCACCTTTTGTCCAGTTGTTTAAGCGTTTAATAAGTGCCAGGTCGCCAATTACAAAGGTTTTATCCACCTCGTCAACACCCAGGCTAAACACACCCACAATTTTTAGTTTACGCTTCCGTAGCGGTTCCTGCACAAAATACATCATCAGGTCATCACCGGCTTTTAGCTTTAAGCGGTTGGCCGTAAGCTGCGATATCATGATCTGGTTTTGTACCTGGGCGGTATCGCTGTATTGGATAATGGTACCGGCAACAAGCGCTTTTTTGATGTATGCCCAGTTGTAGGTTTTATCTACCCCCTTTAAAACTACGCCCTCTATTTCGTTATTGGCTTTGATGATGCCCGGCTTGGCTGCATACGGGTACACCCCTACCACATTGTTAACCGATTTGATATTTTTTACTACCTCTTCGCTGTCCACAAATGCCCCGCGCTCGTACGATGCGTTGTTATCCAACTTAACAATTTGCATATCGCCGGCAAATCCCCTAACCTTTTCGCGGATCTCTTGTTTAAAGCCTTTAATAACGGCTAACGAAAGTATCATTACGCCAAGGCCCAGCATAATACCAATAATGGCTATGCGAACGATCAGTTTAGAAAACGTGCGCTTGCTTTTAAATGTAATACGACTTGATATAAACCCGGCGAAATTCAATGCTGAAATGATTTTTGTACCTTCGCAAAGATGCGTTTTTACACTTAAACATAATGCGTTAAAATTTGCTTTAACATCAAATACTTATGACAAGCATCAAACTTTATACCCCCATACTGGCGCTTAGCCTGCTTTTGTTAAAATGCGACGATTTTGCACAGGCACCAAAAGGCCAAAAAAAAACCGATAAGGCCATTGCGGTTAAAACCGTAATAGCCCCCATACTACCCGCTGCCGACAGGCTGGATGCTTACCTGGATTACCTTAAAGGCCGCAAAATAGGGATGCTCATCAATCAAACATCTATTATAGGCAGTAACAAAAAACCTTTGGTAGATAGCTTGCTTAAGCTGGGGGTAAACGTTAAAAAAATCTACGGGCCCGAGCATGGCTTTAGGGGCAATGCCAGCGATGGCGCCAGTATTAATAACACCGTAGATGCCGTAACCGGCTTGCCTGCTATATCGCTGTACGGCAAACATTTTAAACCCACACCCGCTGACCTCAAAGGCATCGACCTGATGATATTTGACGTGCAGGATGTGGGTACCAGATTTTATACTTACATATCTACCCTGCATTACCTGATGGAGGCCTGCGCCGAAAACAATATTGAGCTAATGGTACTGGACCGCCCCAACCCTAACGGCGTTTATGTAGACGGCCCGATACTGGATACCGTTGGCTCGCGCTCATTTGTGGGCATGCACCCCATCCCCGTGCTGCACGGTATGACCATTGCTGAATATGCCCAAATGATAAACGGTGAGGGTTGGTTAAAAAACAAGGTGAAGTGTAAACTGAAGATTGTTAAGGTTGCTAATTACGATCGTAATTTGGATTACGTTTTACCGGTTAACCCGTCGCCAAATTTAAATACGGCGCAGTCGATATTGCTATACCCGCACATCTGCTTTTTTGAGGGCACTAAACTAAGTTTAGGCCGCGGCACATTATTCCCATTCCAGGTGGTGGGCAGTCCGCTGTTAAAGGATAAATATGAATTTAATTTTAAGCCTGTAAGCATTCCCGGCATGAGCGATAACCCGCCGCTTAAAGATACCGTATGTTACGGCATCGATCTTAAAAATTACAATATGCAAACCATCCGCAACAGCGGAAAACTTAATTTAGCCTGGGTAATAGATATGTATAAGATATATCCGGATAAGGCACATTTTTTTACACCCTATTTTAAAAGGCTGGCCGGAACGGATGAGCTTAGGAAACAAATAATTGAGGGTAAAACCGAGGCCGAGATCCGCCAGAGCTGGGAGCCTGGTTTAACAAAGTTTAAGGCCATGCGTACTACATATCTGTTATATAAATAATACTATCTGTCTTTTAAAACATCATACGAACGCGCAATAATGAGAATAATATTTATGGGCACCCCGCAATTTGCTGTAGCATCATTAGATGCTTTAATAACAGCCGGCTGCGATGTTGTTGCCGTAGTAACTGCCCCCGATAAACCTGCCGGCCGTGGCCAAAAAGTGAATCAATCTGCCGTAAAACAATATGCTGATGCCAACGGCATAAAAGTGTTACAGCCCGAAAAGTTAAAGAACCCCGATTTTATACAGCAATTGCAAGCCCTAAAGGCCGACCTGCAAGTTGTAGTAGCCTTTAGGATGCTGCCCGAGGTGGTTTGGAATATGCCGCCAAAAGGCACCATTAATTTACATGCCTCTTTATTGCCGCAATACCGTGGTGCTGCCCCTATTAACTGGGCCATTATTAATGGCGAAAAAGAGAGCGGCGTTACCACCTTCTTTTTAAAACATGATATTGATACCGGCGACATCCTGTTTACCGAAAAGGTTACCCTTACCGGTACAGAAACCGCCGGCGACCTGCACGACCGCCTGATGAACAAAGGCGCAGGGCTGCTGGTAAAAACGGTTAAAAGCATAGAAGGCGGTAAATACAACGAACATCCGCAAGAGCAACTGGCCGAGGGCATGGAACTAAAACATGCGCCCAAGATCTTCAAAACGGATTGCCTGGTAAATTTCAATCAACCGGCAGAGCAGGTTTATAACCTGATACGTGGGTTGAGCCCATCGCCAACTGCTTATACTTTGCTTAACGATAAGGTATTAAAAATATACAATGCTACTTTTGAACCCTGCGAGCCGGGCATTGCCGCCGGCGGTTTTATTACCAACCATAAAACCAGCTTAAAATTTGCCGCTAAAGATGGCTTCATCAGCGTAACAGATGTGCAGTTGGAAGGTAAGAAACGTATGGGGATAGAAGAATTTTTGAGAGGGATAAAATTATAGTAATGAACAGAACCGATAAGATAACCAGGTTACAAACCGAAATTGAGCCGCTACGCCAACAACTGATATACCACCCCTTATATCAAAATATAAATACCATTGATAGCTTGCATACTTTTATGCAGCACCACATATTTGCTGTTTGGGATTTTATGTCGCTTTTAAAAGCACTGCAGCAAAACCTTACTTGCACTACCCTGCCATGGATGCCTGTTGGTAATGCCAACACCCGTTACCTGATCAACGAAATTGTAACCGGCGAGGAAAGTGATGTAGACCATACCGGCGAGCGCACCAGTCACTTTGAGCTTTATCTGAAAGCCATGGAGCAGGCGGATGCCGATACATCAGCCATATTATCTTTATTTGAACAGCTTAGCAAGCAAAAGGATATGAATATAGCTTTAGCCAAAGCTGATATTCCCGCTGCAGCCCGTGAGTTTGTAAAGCATACGTTTGAAGTAATTGCTACCAACCAAAGCTTTTTACAGGCAGCAGTATTCACCTTCGGCCGCGAGGATCTGATTCCCGGGATGTTTATAGAGATGGTTAAAGAACTGAATGGTTTGCTACCCGGCAAGGTTGAGATATTACTTTACTACCTGGAACGCCATATAGAAGTAGACGGCGACCACCACTCCCAACTGGCCTACCAAATGACCGCCGAACTTTGCGGCAACGACGACAGTAAATGGGAACAAGCCACCACCGCCGTTAAACAAGCCCTGCAGGCACGCATTGCCCTATGGGATGGAATTTTAGCAGAGATAAAAGCAGAGATTGTTGAAGAGTAAACAATTTGTAAAGTGTTATAAAACAATTAACTTTATATTATGAAGTTGGCAGAATTAAAATCAGAGTTTCATAGTTTAATAGATAGAACAAACGATCCTGAAATTATTGAACAATTTTTGGGTGCAATGAATCAGTCGTTGAATGCAGATGGTGCTTTGTGGAAATCATTATCACCTGCTCAGCAACAAAGTGTTTTAGATGCTTATGAAGAAAGCAAAGATGATGATAACCTTACAACTCTTGAACAGCTAAAAAGTAGGTATGCCAACTGGTCTTAAAGTGGTTTTATCAAAAAAAGCTGATAAAGACTTTGATGAAATTATTAACTACATTAAAAGCGACTTTGGCAGTCAGGACTCAATAAATTTTAAAGCGTTAATCTTGAATTTCTTGGACCTTATTCAAACATTTCCAGAAATTGGAAGCTTAGAAATACCAAACAAGAATTTACGCGCTTTTGTAGCTCATAAACGATTAAAGATATTTTATCGGATTGACAGCCATAGAATAATAATACTTCGATTATTTGACACAAGGCAGAATCCGGGTAAAAAATAAACTTCCCTCTACAACTTGTTCAACTCATCCATCAGCGCTTTGCTGATGCGGTTAAAATAACGTTTCACGCCGTAACCCATTACCCATTGGATGCCTTTGGTGGCGTTGGTTAAAAACACCTCGTCGGCTTCGTTTAATATCTCGGGGTTAATCTGGGCCTCGGTAACAGGGATGTTATTATCCAGGGCAAGCTGTATCACTACGCGGCGCATCACACCTTCCACACAACCCTCGCTAAGGGCGGGGGTATATAAATGGTTTTGGTACCAAACAAATATGTTAGAACTGTTAGCCTCGCACAAAAACCTGTTTTGGTTTAACAGAAAAACATCATCCAGCTTATTTTGCTGCTTGTAGATGCCCGCCATTACATAGGTAAGCGAGTTACAGGTTTTAATGTTTGATAACCAGTTAAGCGGTTTAGGCAGCTCGGTATATACATCCATGATCAGGCCGCGTTCGTTCAAAAAATAACGGGGCTCATCAATAGCCTGCATCTCCAGGCAATAGGCCATTTTATTTTGTGTGGGCGTGTACAGGCCTTCCGCATCGCGGTAAACAGTAAGGCGCAGGCGGCCATGTTTAATTTTATTACGGCGCGCAAGTTCTTCCACCTTCTCTTTTAAAAACCAGCTGTCGGCCTGCGAGTAGCCATCAATCTTCAAAGCTTTCATACCCTTTTGCAGGCGCTCGGCATGCAGTTCGGGGAATTTAAGTTTACCCTTCATCACCCGCATACTTTCAAACAAGCCATCGCCATACTTAAATGCCCTGTTGGCAATAGTAAGCAATATGCTATCTTCAGGAACGATCTCTCCGTTAAAATTTATATATAAAGGCGGCATTGGTATGCTGTACGAGTTAAATGTTGTTAATATTAGTGCTAATAACGGGAATATGTAAACTTTGATTGCCTGATTTTATTTTAATCTTTCTGCCCGGGTAAAACGGAGTTGGTGTATTTGCGCCATTTCTCTAAAACGCCTTCAAAATCGGCAGGCAAGGGCGCTTCAAAATAAATATCTTTTTTAAGCGAGGGATGCACAAACCCAAGCGATGCGGCGTGCAGGGCCTGCCTTGGCATTATCTCAAAGCAATTATCTACAAACTGGCGGTATTTACTAAACACGGTGCCCTTTAAAATTTTATCGCCGCCATACATAGCATCGCTAAATAAGGGGTGGCCAATATGTTTCATATGCGCGCGGATCTGGTGGGTTTTACCGGTCTCCAGTTTGCACTCTATCAGCGTAACATAGCCCATCCGCTCCAGCACCTTGTAATGCGTTACAGACCACTTACCCTTATCCGGGTCATCGTATATAGACATTACACGGCGGTCGTTCACACTGCGGCCTATGTAGCCGGTAACCGTGCCATCTTCGGCAATATCACCCCAAGCTAAGGCAATATATTTACGGTTAATGGTATGATCGTAAAACTGCTTGGCCAGGTAGTTCATGCTCCGCTCGTTCTTACTGATGAGCAGCAGCCCGCTGGTATCTTTGTCAATCCGGTGTACCAGGCCCGGGCGGCCGTCGTTACCCGGCAGGGTTGGCAACTGGTTAAAATGGTAAACCAGCGCATTAACCAAAGTGCCTGTATAATTGTTGTATCCCGGGTGCACCACCATACCGGCAGCTTTGTTTACGATCAGTACATCGTTATCCTCGTAAACTATCTCAATGGGCAGGTCTTCCGGGTAAACCTCGGTATCGCGGGGCGGATGCGGTAACACAACCGATATTACATCCTGGGGCTTTACTTTATAGCTGGATTTTGCAGGCTTATCATTCACCAGCACATTGCCCGCCTCAATAGCATTCTGGATGCGGTTGCGCGAAGCATTCTCTACGCGGTGCATCAAAAATTTATCAATACGCAATAGGGATTGGCCTTTATCAACAACAACACGCAGGTGCTCAAATAAGTCCTGCTCATCGCTGTCAATTATGGCGGTATCATCAATCATGCAGCAAAAGTAATATTATTCGGTTTAACTATATATTGGCATTAATCATAAGTTTGTAATGTGCATATCAGTCTAGACATATATAGCCCTATACAAAGCATACAAAATAGCTTGTTTAGCGATAAGGGGCTACAGGTATTTATTAAGCGCGATGACCTGATCCATCCTATCATATCGGGCAATAAATGGCGTAAGCTAAAATATGTACTACAAGATGCACAGGCACAAAACAAAACCCACCTGGTTACCTTCGGCGGTGCGTACTCTAACCACCTGCTCGCCACCGCAGCCGCAGCGGCCAAATTTGGTTTTAAAGCTACCGGAATAGTGCGTGGCGAAGAGGTAAATAACGACACCCTGTTTTTATGCAAACTACACGGCATGCAATTAATTTTTACCGATAGGGAAAGCTACCGTGATAAACCAGCCTTGTTCAAGCGTTTTTTTGGGAATGATGAGCAGGCCTTTTTTATTGATGAAGGCGGCGCATCTGCCGAGGGTGCCAAAGGCTGCAGCGAACTGGTAAACGAACTTACCGATACTTATGACCATATATTTTGCGCATGCGGTACAGGCACCACAGCGGCAGGTATCATAAACGGCCTAACACAGCATAAGCTGCCAACGCAATTTAACGCCATACCTGTTTTTAAGAACGGTGAATTTATGCAAGCCGAAATAGACAGGTTTTTAACAGCCCCGGCCCAATATACCTTACACACCGCTTATCACTTTGGCGGCTACGGCAAAACTACACTACAATTGATAGATTTTATCAAACAGTTTGTGGCAGATACCGGCATCCTGATAGAACCTGTGTATACGGGCAAAATGCTTTATGCTATTTATGACCTTGCTGCTAAAAACCACTTTGCCCCCGGTACAAAAATACTGGCCATACACAGTGGCGGCATCTGGGGGTTACTGGGTATGAAAGATAAATTTATTTAATATCCGCATTTTTGGTTTACAGCCTTTATATTGCAGTACCTAACATTTAAACTTATTGCATATGAAAGCCTTACGTTATATTCTCATCGCGTTATTATCTATATTATTAATGGTAATGATAGGCTGCTTGGCGTATGAGCAGATAAGCAAAATACAGGCACACCGCAAATATGCCCAAAACGAAACTTTTGTAGATGTTGGCGGCTATAAGTTACACTATAAGTATACCGATGGGGCTGCACCTACTGTAGTTTTTGAAGCCGGGCTGGACTTGGGCGGTGACTTATGCTGGTATAAGGTACAACCCCAGGTAGCAAAATTTGCAAGCACATTTACGTACGACAGGGCAGGCATATTCATGAGCCAAAGCGGCGGCAAGCCCAAAAACGGATATGAAATGGCTAAAGATCTGCACACGCTTTTACAAAAAACCGGGCATAAAGCGCCATATATTTTAGTAGGCCACTCTATGGCGGGCATAATACTACGCAGTTTTGTAAAGCATTATCCCAATGAGGTAGCCGGAGTTGTTTTTGTTGATGCATCGCACCCTATGCAAATTAAACGTTTCAGCAAATACCCGCAATTAAGCATTAGTGGCCCGCCCCTATGGTTAGTTAGGCTGATGAGCGATTTCGGCATTGCTAGGATATTTTATCATGAGGATTATCCCGGCACCAAACCTACAGACAGCGTGAATATCATAAACCGCGCATACCTTTCAGAAGCGGCACCGGCAATGATACAGGAATTGGAAGCCTTTAGCCCTATGGCCGATAGCGCAGCCACTATGCCTAAGTTTGGCCACATCCCTCTAATAGTTTTAACAGGCACATCCCCCAAACGCGAAACCGAGTTTAGTGATGCCAAAACTGGCAAAGAATTCATGAAAATATGGATGGAATTGCAGCAGGACCATCTTAAGCTATCTACAAACAGCAAGCAAATGCTATCTCCCAAAAGCGGGCACTATATACAGTTAGATGACCCGCAATTGGTTATAAATGCGGTGCATAAATTAGTCGCTATGAACCGGAAAGACAGCGTTGTTAATCGGAATTAAGTAGTAGGCCTTTTATATTATTACTCCTGTCATGCTGAACGGTAATTAAGCATCTGTTTGCAGCCAAGCCGCCTGCATCTAAATTTATTATTAAAACCCTTTTTCAGCAGAGCTGCATAAAAACAACTTCGGCATAACGGCTTTATCTATTCCAACACCTTTTTTCGGCAGAAATATCCTGTCTTCTTCACCCATTTTATTAAAAAACTTAGCATACTAAAAAGCACATTAGTACAAAAAACAGGTTTAGTTCGTTTAAAGTTACTTTTTGGGTAATCGGTATAAAAACCTTTTAAAAATTGTTATTTAAGGCATTTTGTTAGATTTGTTATAACCAATAACATACTTTATGTACCAATTGCAAGTAACACCGCAAAACGTTCAGACTGCGTTAAGCAAGCATATTTTAGCCGATGGATTTGATCTGACCTTTGATATGGAAAAAAGCAGTGGCGTTCATATTTATGATGCTAAAAACAACCGTACCCTGCTTGATTTTTTTACCTGTTTTGCATCAGTGCCGCTGGGTTATAATCACCCTAAAATGCTAAACGACGAGGGCTTTAAAAAAAACCTGATGCTTGCGGCATTAACCAACCCTTCAAATTCTGACATTTATACCGAACAATATGCCCAATTTGTAGAAACCTTTAGCCGGGTGGGCATCCCTGATTATCTGCCACACGCCTTTTTTATTGCAGGCGGATCTTTAGCGATAGAGAACGCCCTTAAAGTAGCCATGGACTGGAAGGTGCAAAAAAACTTTGCCAAAGGCCACACTACCGAAAAAGGTTTTAAAGTGATCCATTTCGAAAATGCATTTCACGGCCGCTCGGGCTATACCTTAAGCCTAACCAATACGCAGCCCGTAAAAACTAAATGGTTTGCCAAGTTTGATTGGCCGCGGGTATCCTTACCAGAGATCCATTTCCCGCTTACAGATGCCAATCTGGATGACCTGCTGGCCCGGGAAGCGGCATCCATAGCCCAGATAAAACAGGCATTTACAGATAATCCCGATGATATCTGTGCGATCATCATCGAACCGGTATTATCGGAAGGTGGTGATAAACATGTACGCCAGGAGTTTTTGGAGCAACTACGGATACTCGCAGATGAGAACGAGGCTATGCTGATTTATGATGAGGTACAAACCGGCGTTGGCCTTAGCGGCAAATTTTGGCTGCACCAGCACTTTGGTGAAAAAGCACGCCCGGATATTTTAGCATTTGGTAAAAAAATGCAGGTTTGCGGTATACTGGCCGGCAAAAAGGTTGATGAGATAGAAAACAATGTTTTTAAAATATCATCACGCATAAATTCTACCTGGGGCGGCAATTTGGTAGATATGGTTCGGTCTGCAAAAATATTGGAGATCATAGAAGAAGATGGCCTTTGTGATAAAGCCGCCCAAACAGGTAATTACCTGCAAAACAGCCTTAAAGCTATTGCAGCAAAAAATAATATCATCAGTAATATACGCGGTAAGGGCCTTTTAACCGCTTTTGATTTCCCGGATGCAGATACCCGCAACAGCTTTATAAGTATAGGGCTTCAAAATAATATTATGTACTTAGGCTGTGGTGATAAAAGCATACGCTTTAGGCCGGCATTGATAATGGAACAACACCATATTGACGAAGGTATGAACATGCTGGAAAACATATTACCACAACTATAATTAAACTGTAATAATATTGCTACAAGTGCCTTTTTCTAACACAAATGGGCGCTTTTTTTATTTATCATATACTATAATTGCAGCTTAGCGTTAGTATTATAAATAATAATAATTACTTGTGCCGTGTTATTTATGATCAGTTAACTGCGTATACATTAAAACAAAACAGGCTTAAGGATAGATAGAGGTATTAGAATAGAATGAACAGACAAATTGAAAAATTAAAAAAACAGCTTACAGAAATTGCTGAAGTTGTTAATTCTTTCCAGTCTGAAGCTGTACAGGTTAGAGTTGTCGACAGGCTTTTAGACGAGATTATGGAAACAGAGCGGGGTGATTCGGAAGGAACTGAGACTTTCAATAAAAGGGGGCGCAGAACGGCCAGGGAAAACGAAGTGAACGAGTTTACGCAAGGCCGTAAAAAGCTTGGTGCTACCAAGGTATTAAACCAATTGCTTACAAGCGATTACTTTAAAACCCCACATTCCATATCATCTATTGCAGATTACTGCAAAGAAAAATTCGACTCGGATTTTAAAACATCAGAGCTATCGGGCATATTGTTAAAATTAGCAAAGGAGAACAGGCTTAGGCGCGAAAGAAGCAACGAAAACAACCGCTTCGAGTATGTAGGCGTTTAAGGTAACAAGTCCTGAAAAAAGAAGGCCGCTCAAAATTGAGCGGCCTTCTTTTTTGTATAAATTTATGTTCAGATGCCTCATTAGAGGCTACCGTTTTGAGTTACCCTTGGCAAACGGTTGCATGATTACGATAGCTATCGCTACCGCAGATCAAACAAATTATCAACCCCTAATATCTTCCGGGATGTAAAACCTTCGGCATATTTGGTTTGGATGCTTTTGCCAAACTCCCGGGCACGGCCGTTTATCTGCTCAATAAAATCTGGTGAGGAGATGTAGGTTTGCGGTTCATCTTCGTTATAATCAAGACTATGGAATTGTGAGCTGTAAGCATAAATGCTTTCGATCTTTTTATCCCAAAATTCGGTAACATCCACAACAACATCAGGTTTAATGTACCTATCCTGTATAAAATGCAATACCTGGTTTGGGCGCCACGGTTGTTGTAATTTGCCATCCGCATCAAAAGTTTCTATCCGGCGCAGGCCCGATAAAAAGGTGGCGGCTTCTACTAACTCATTCGCACGGCCATGATCCGGGTGGCGGTCATGATAGGCATTGGTAATAACAATTTCGGGCTGGTATTTACGTATAGCGGCAATAACCTGTAGCTGGTATTCTTTTGTATTTGTAAAAAAGCCATCGGGCATTGCCAGATTCTCGCGAATGGTTAATCCCAAAATTTCCGCAGCTTTAGCAGCTTCTTTATCACGTATCTCGGCAGATCCACGCGTACCCAATTCGCCGCGGGTAAGGTCAACAATGCCTACTTTGTGGCCCAGGTTTACGTGTTTTAAAATAGTACCGGCGCAACCCAATTCGGCATCATCCGGGTGTACGGGTAAAACTAAAATATCTAATTTAAGCATAAACAATATTATTTGGGGGGCTCAGCAGCCAAAAGGCGCTGTATCCTTTTCCTGATCTTGGCAGATGAGGGTTTAGTAAACGGATAAAAGAAATCGGTCACATGGCCATTCCTGTCTATAAGGTATTTATGAAAATTCCAGCGGGGTTTTGAGTTGATGTTACCATTCTCTTTCTTATCAGCCAAAAATTTATACACCGGTTCGGCATAAGGGCCGCGCACCCTGATCTTCGCAAAGCTGGTTAGGTTATTACCGTAGTTAGTGCAAAAAGAAGCCAGTGCATCGCCTTCCAAAGGTTCCTGCCCGCCAAAATCATTTGATGGGAAAGTAAGTATCTCCAGGTCCTGATCTTCAAACTCCTTTTTCAGATCGGCCAGTTCCTGCATTTGCGGTGTAAAGCCACACTGCGATGCTATGTTTACAATAAGCAAGACCTTATTACGATAGCCGGCCAGGCTAATTGGCTCACCGTTCAGTTTTGCAACTGTAAAGCGATAAATACTTTTATCATCCATTTAATTAGAGCTGGAAACATACCCTGCGCCATTTAAAATAGCCTCGATGTCGTGCTCTTGGGTAGCGTCGTATGTTTCTTTTAGGTTATGCCCAAAAAGGCGGGCAACAGATTGGAACAGGAAGGCATTAAAACCACCTTTTAATTCTTTAGCCAGGGCAAAGCTGGTGTTACCGGTTTCGCGGCTTACCAGTTTAATCAACACCTCACCCTGACTTATTGTCAGATTTTTGATATCCTTATTGAACAATGTTTTTATCTCGCCCTCGCAGGCTTTCATCAGTTCCTTTTGTTTTTTCTTGTCGCCGGTAAGGGCAAGTTCGCGTTGTAGCTGGCGGTAGCGCTGCCCGGCAAAACGTGCATATGGCAATACCTTCATCACATTATAGCGTAAGCGCAGGTAATTTAAGCGGTCCTGATCGCTGGCAAAAATACGCGTATCAACAATGCGTACCTCCGGCGCCACAATCCAGGGCACCAGTTCGCCGTCAAGTTTAGTCATATAAACTTTGGTGGTATCATTTTTGCCAAGAATTACTGGTTTAGCCAGTTGCTCGTCCTGGGCCTTTAAAGTGCCCCAAACGCAACATAACACCAACATCGAAACAATAAATTTCATATTTTTACTTAATACAAAATTAACGCATTTTATTTTGTTATTTTATAATTATCTGCAATAATTCATATTAATTGCCGGTTTTAATACATAGAACGGAAGCTTGACACATGAAAGATTTAGTGATTGACCTGGAAGCCGAGAAAAAAGAGATATTGAAAAGATACCGGGCATTGCTGCGCGCAAGTAAATCTACCCTGCAAAAGGGCGATAAACGCATGATACGCAAGGCCTTTGAGATGGCTTTGGAGAGCCATAAAGATATGCGCCGTAAAAGCGGCGAACCATATATATACCATCCTATTGCGGTTGCCCAGATAGCGGCCGAAGAGATAGGTTTGGGTACTACATCCATTGTTTGTGCCCTACTACACGATGTGGTAGAAGATACCGATGTAACCCTGGAAGATATTGAGCTGGAGTTTGGTAAAAAGGTAGCCAAAATTATTGATGGCCTTACCAAAATATCGGGTGTATTTGATACCAACAGTTCGTTACAGGCCGAAAACTTCCGTAAGATGCTGCTTACCCTGGCAGATGATGTGCGGGTGATACTGATAAAACTGGCCGATAGGTTGCACAATATGCGCACCATGGAGTTTATGCCGCGCGATAAACAGCTAAAACTATCATCAGAAACGGTTTACCTGTATGCCCCACTGGCCCATCGCCTGGGTTTATACGCCATCAAATCAGAGTTGGAAGACCTATCCATGAAATACATGGAGCGCGAAACTTACCAGTTTATCAAAAATAAACTGAACGAGAAAAAAACCGAGCGCGAAAAATTTATCCGCGATTTTATTGAACCGGTAAGCAAGGTATTAGAAAGCCAGGATGTACACGGCGAGTTGTTTGGCCGCCCAAAATCCATCCATTCCATCTGGAACAAGATGAAGAAAAAGGCTATTCCGTTTGAGGAGGTGTATGATCTTTTCGCCATCCGGATCATACTGGATAGCACACCCGAAAATGAAAAGGCCGATTGCTGGAAGGCCTACTCGATAGTGACCGACCTGTACCGCCCAAATCCCGACAGGTTGCGCGACTGGATCTCATCGCCGAAGGCAAACGGTTACGAATCGTTGCATACCACGGTAATGGGCCCGCGCGGGCAATGGGTAGAAGTGCAGATCCGTACCAAACGGATGAACGAGATTGCTGAAAAAGGTTTTGCTGCGCATTGGAAATACAAAGAATCATCTACCGATAGCGGGCTTGACCTATGGGTGCAAAAGGTGAGGGATATGCTGAAAAACCCAGATTCTAACGCGCTGGACTTTTTGGATGATTTTAAGATGAACCTGTTTAGCGACGAGATCTTCATCTTTACGCCAAAAGGTGCGTTGATACAGCTGCCGCTTAACGCCACGGCATTAGATTTTGCCTTTGAGATACATACCGATGTTGGTGCCAGTTGTATTGGCGCCAAGGTAAACCACAAACTGGTACCCCTAAGCTACAAACTACAAAATGGCGACCAGGTAGAAATTATCACCTCGGGTAAGCAAACCCCTAAAGAAGATTGGTTGAGCTTTGTGGTTACGGCAAAGGCCAAAGCCAAAATAAAATCGGCCCTTAAAGAAGAGCGCCGCAAAATTGCCGAAGATGGTAAGGAGATACTGGAGCGTAAGATGAAATCTATCAAGCTTACCTACAACTCCGAAAACCTGCATAAACTAAGCTACTACTTTAAGCTTACCTCTACGCAAGACCTTTTCTATAATGTTGCCAAAGGCTTGATTGATATTAAAGACCTTAAAGATTACCTGGCTTTAGAAAAAGTAATTGAGAATAAACCACAGGACAAAATTGAGAACGAGCAATTACAAAGCATAGTTCGCAACATTAAAACCAAGGATAGCGATGTATTGCTTTTTGGCGAGGACCTGCAAAAGATAGATTACAAGCTGGCTAACTGCTGTAACCCCATCCCTGGCGATGATGTGTTTGGCTTTGTTACCGTAAGTGATGGCATTAAGATACACCGTACCAACTGCCCGAATGCCGCAAAATTAATGGCCAATTACGGTTACCGCATTGTAAAAGCCAAATGGACCAAACAGCTGGAGCTGGCCTTTTTAACCGGCCTGCGTATTACCGGTATTGACGATGTGGGCTTGATAAATAAGTTAACTACCGTTATATCTAACGATTTCAAGGTAAACATCCGCTCTATTACGGTGGATAGCGATAACGGCATTTTTGAGGGATCTATCATGGTTTATGTAAACGATACCGAGCACCTGGATAACCTGATCAAAAAGCTGAACCAGGTAAAGGGCATCACTTCGGTTATACGTTTTGATTCGGTTGTAGAAAAAGCATCCTGATGAAGATACAAGACTTTTAGAATCAAGAGACAAGAACAGGAAAACGTCATTAAAGATTGCACCCGCCTCCTGGTCCTTGATTCTTTCGTGGCTCATACTTGCTGGCTCTTGATTACTGCGTCTATTCTGCAAAATAATTAATACCTTTGCTTCTTGTTAATTTAACATTATGCCTGTACAGGAAACCATCGCGCTGGTAAAAAAAATTTTTGAGGCCTACCTTGAAAATAAAAGCCTGAGGAAAACCCCGGAGCGTTTTGCCATATTGGAAGAAATTTATTCAAGGACAGACCATTTTGATGTGGAATCGTTATACATCCACATGAAGAATAAAAAGTACCGGGTAAGCCGCGCCACAGTTTATAACACGTTGGAATTGCTGGTATCTTGTGATTTGGTTACCAAACACCAGTTTGGTAAAAACATGGCCCAGTTCGAAAAATCATACGGCTACAAGCAGCACGATCATATTATTTGTATCGATTGCGGTAAGGTGGTTGAGTTTTGTGATCCGCGCATTCAGCAGATCCAGAGCATGATGGGCGATATTTTAAAATTCGACATTAAACACCACTCCTTAAATTTATACGGTAATTGTACCAAACTGCGCGAAGGTTTTTGCGACAGAAAGGTATCGTAAATAATGAATAAACCTGTGTTAAGTAAGCAAGCATTTTGGGATGTTGATATGGATAGTATCGATTTTGAAAAGCATGCTGTACATGTAGTTGAAAAAGTTATAGAGAGGGGCAAAGCCGAAGATTTTGATAATTTGTTAAAATTCTACGGTTTCAAAAAAGTTGGCGAGTTAGCTCAGCAAGCACATTGGTTATCTGACATTAGCATAAATTTTTGCTGTACTTTATTTAAGGTTAAACCTACTGATTTTAAATGTTACGAAAAGAAACAGTTGAACCAGAAACACTGGAACTTCTAAACAAACTTGTTTCGATAAAAGAGTTACAGCAATTTAGATTGGTAGGCGGCACTGCACTCTCACTTTTCTACGGACACAGAAAATCAATTGATTTAGATCTGTTTACCGATTCCCTATTAGAAAAAGATATATTGGTTGAAACATTAAATGATAATTTTGACAGGATCATTACCACAAATGATAGATCTAAATCAATTTATCAATGCATTATAAACAATGTAAAGGTTGATTTTGTAGCTGTAAAAGATCCTTTTCTTTATCCGGCACAAATTGTTGAAAATATACCGTTTGCCGATATTAAAGATTTAATAGCTTTGAAGCTTAATGCTGTAAAAGGCCGGGGGGTAAAAAAAGACTTTTGGGATATAGCAAAACTTTTGCAATTCTTTTCCTTTGATGATCAATTTCAATATTATCGTGATAGGTATCCATATGATGATACCTTTGCAGTTATCCGGTCTGTGGTTTACTTTGCAGATGCAGAAGATACTATTGACCCGGAATGTTTAGATGGTATGACTTGGAACAAAGTTAAAATCACAATTACAAAAGCTTTAGAAGAATATTATAAAAAGAAAAATTAATGGCTGTTGACGTATTATTAGGCCTCCAGTGGGGCGACGAAGGTAAAGGTAAAATTGTGGATGTGCTAAGCGCAGGTTATGACCTGATAGCACGTTTCCAGGGCGGGCCAAATGCCGGCCATACTTTAGAGTTTGAAGGCAAAAAGTTTGTACTGAACACCATCCCTTCGGGTATTTTCTTTGATAACACCATGAACCTGATTGGTAATGGTGTAGTTATTGACCCTATAACCCTTAAAAAAGAGCTTGATAAGTTAAAAGATGCAGGGCACGACCTGTTGGCTAAAAAGAATTTGATGATCGCTAAAAAAGCGCACCTTATTTTGCCAACCCACCAATTGCTGGATGCTGCTTCTGAAAAGAAAATGGGCGACGGTAAAATTGGTTCTACCCTAAAGGGTATAGGCCCAACTTATATGGATAAAACCGGCCGTAATGGTTTACGTATCGGCGATATCACCCTGACTGATTTTAAAGAAAAATACCAGAAGCTGGTAGATAAGCATACCTCGATGCTGCAAGCCATGTACGGCGAAGTAGCTGATTTTAGCGAGCGCGAAGCGGCCTTTTTTGAGGCGATTGAACTGATCAAACAGTTCCCGCTGGTTGATAGCGAGCATCTGGTTAACCAATATATTAAAGACGGTAAAAAAATACTGGCAGAAGGCGCACAGGGCGCAATGCTGGATATTGATTTTGGATCTTATCCGTTCGTAACATCGTCAAACACTACTGCTGCCGGTGCCTGTACCGGTTTAGGTATTGCCCCAAAACAAATTGGCGATGTAATTGGCATTTTTAAAGCTTACTGTACCCGCGTTGGTGGCGGCCCCTTCCCTACCGAGTTAAACGACGAAACAGGCGAAGAACTGCGCCGCATAGGCCACGAGTTTGGTGCTACCACCGGCAGGCCACGCCGTACCGGCTGGATTGACCTGCCTGCCCTAAAATACGCGATCATGCTTAACGGCGTTACCCAAATGGTAATGACCAAGGCCGATGTTTTAAGTGGTTTTGATAAGATCTACGCCTGCACTCATTATAACTACCAGGGCGAACAAATTGATTACATGCCGTATGATATTTGCTCGGTAGATGCCGTGCCTGTTTTAAAAGAAATTGATGGCTGGAAAGAAGACATCACAGGCATAACCGAATTAGATGAGATCCCTGCAAAACTGCAATCATACATTGAGTTTTTAGAAGCTGAGCTGGAAGTACCTATCAAATGGCTATCTGTAGGCCCGGATAGAAAACAAACTTTGGTATTGCACTAAAACATATATCAATTCAACATTCAAAAGGCTCCGATTTATCGGGGCCTTTTGAATGTTGAAAATCTGTTATATTTAAAAACTAAACCAACCATCATGTTTAAACCATCTACGCTTAAAATTGCTTCATACATTTCTTTAGTATGCTGTTTGTTAGGTGTATTATTACTGCTATTTACTTTGACATATAACAATGGCTATCAAATTTACTTAATGCTTATATCGTGGGCATTGCTGCTTTACTGTTCTTTTTTAGGCATCAAACTTTCGAGTTATGAATTATATGATGAAGACCGAAAACGCCTTGGTTACTGTTTATATGGTGTGATGGTATTATTTGTGTTATTTCTTCTTTTCAATTTTTCTTTAGGTTTATTACCTGCAATATTTATAACCATAACCCTTCATAATCAAAAAAAGGGGTTTGACACTTGGATGAAAGAGAAAGAAGGTTTATAACTATTACATTTTCCCTGTGATAACTAAGGTAACCGATGTAGCTGTATTTAAACAAAAGGCGCTTGCCTGGGCCGCTACATTTGATACTGCCTGCTACCTGGACAGCAACAACTTTAACGACCCTTACAGCAAGTTTGATACCGTTATAGCCGTTGGTGCCAAAGCAGAACTTACAGCAAACGCAGGCGATGCATTCGCGCAGCTATCGGCATTTCGCGATAGCAACCCGGGCTTTATTACCGGTTTTTTTGGTTACGACCTGAAAAACGAAACAGAGCACCTGCGATCCCAAAACCCGGACCATCTTAACTTCCCTGACCTCTACTTTTTTGCACCGGAGATCCTGATCAGCATTACGGGAAATGAAGTTGAAATAACCGGAGGAAATGAAGAGCAAATTTTGGAAATCGTAGAGAGTTCGAGTCTCTCTTTGGGCACACAAAAAGCCGCTGTCAATTTACAACCCCGTTTCAGCAGGGACGAGTATATCCAAGCGGTGGAAAAGATAAAAAACCACATTGTACGCGGAGATATTTATGTCACTAACTTTTGCCAGGAGTTTTTTGCGGATGATGCCGAGATAGACCCGCTATCTATCTTCTCTAATTTAAATAAATTGTCGCCTACCCCATTCTCTGCCTTTTTTAAATGGCAAGGCAACTATATGATGTGCGCCTCGCCCGAGCGTTTTTTGGCTAAGCGGGGCAGCAAACTCATTTCGCAGCCTATTAAAGGCACCGCCCGCCGCGATGAGGATGAAAAGGTAGACCAATCGCTGATTGAAGAGTTGCGCAACCATCCAAAAGAATTGCAGGAAAATGTGATGATAGTAGATTTGGTGCGTAACGATCTTACCCACTCGGCCAAACCCGGAACGGTAAAAACCGAGGAGCTTTACGGCATCCAAAGTTTTAAGCAGGTACACCAGATGGTATCTACCGTGGTGTGCCAATTGCGGGATGATGTATCGGCAGTAGATGCGGTAAAAAACACCTTCCCGATGGGCAGCATGACGGGCGCACCCAAAATAAGCGCAATGCAGCTGATGGAGCAGTACGAACGCAGCAAACGTGGCGTATACTCCGGGTCTATAGGCTATTTTAGCGCCGATGGCGATTTTGATTTTAACGTAGTGATCCGCACGCTGTTATATAACAGCAGTAAAAAGTATTTATCATTCCATGTAGGAAGCGCTATTACGTACCACGCCAATGCCGCGCAGGAGTATGAGGAATGTTTACTAAAAGCCAAAGCTATTTTGGAAGTGCTGGGGATAAGTAAGGCCTAATTATAAACGCCGTTGTGAGTATTGTCACCAACGACGGCAAAAAGATATCATGCTGAAGTTATTTCGGGATGACGTACTGCATTATCCCGGCAGCACCGGATCCAGCAATAACTTGTCCCCCATCCTTACCGCAATTTCCGACCCGTTTGCCCAAAACGCCGAAACCGGTTTGGCACTCAGGTAAGGCACAAAGGCATCGCCATAAAGCTCTTTTATATCGGCCTCAAAAACAAAATCTTTTACTTCAGCAATGTGCCAGGAAATGTGTTCTACCTGGTACTGCATAGTCTTATAGTCGGTTAGGCGGTTGTAACCCCAGTAGTGCTCAAATATAAATTCCTCTGCGGTGCCGGGCTCTATCGGCGTAAGGCTATTACGCACGGTAGCACCCAGTTTGTTCCATTTACCCTTTAGTTTCCACTCGTATAAAAATTGTGTGTGGTTAGGGCCTTGTTTGGTGATGGAATGCCGCATTGGTAGGGCGCGGTAATGCTCTTTATACAGATTATTGGCTATCAGTACGATCAGGCTTTTAGGCACTATCTCGCTTACAAAAACGGCACCGCTTTTCCATTCCTTACCATCAAAATGGCGTACGTAAAACCGCAGGTTAACCTCTTCAAAATCTACATGGAATGGCCATTTAATGCCTAATACCCGTGTATCCTGAAACAGGAAACCAACCATACTCACCAGTGCCTTCCCTTCCCACAAGTCAATTTCTGTAGCGGCGGGCAGGTAAGGTTTCAATACCTCCGGGTCAACCTCATAATTAAGCATTATCAAGTTACGCCACTGCGCAGTAAGAAAGCGGGATTTAGATGTAGCCATGGATGTAAAAGTACAAATTACAAGATATGTTTTCACGGTCCATTTCGTCATGCTGAGCTTGTTTCAACATCTCACATTCAAAGTGTAAATACGCCGCTTAACAACCGTGTGAGATCGCAAAATAAATTCGGGATGACGGCCTGATTAAACAAAAAAGCCATCAGGAATAATCCCAATGGCTATGTTAATATCTTAGCTACCTTATTTCCGTTTATAATACTTCATTGCCTCGGGTATCAGGGCATTAATGTTAGCTATACGGGTAGCATCACTTGGGTGGGTGCTTAAAAACTCCGGCGGCGAACCACCTTTGTTTTGCGCCGACATGCGTTGCCAAAATTTAACAGCCTCGTGCGGGTCATAACCGGCCATGGCCATAAAGGTTAAACCAAGCCTATCTGCCTCAGATTCCTGGCTTCTTGAAAACTTTAGTAATGCAACCTGGCCGCCCACACCGTAAAGCGAGCCTATTAAAGACTGCGTAGTTGATGATTTGGTACCTGCAGCCGCGCTAACCGCCGCACCGCCTGTTTGCAGTGCCAGTTGTTGTGAAAGGCGCTCGGCCGAGTGGCGGGCTATAGCATGGCCAATCTCGTGGCCCATAACGGTGGCTAAACCTGCATCTGTTTGGGTAATGGGTAATATGCCGCTATACACGGCAACCTTACCGCCAGGCATACACCAGGCATTAACTTCCGGGCTTTGTATCAGGTTAAATTCCCATTGAAAATTGTATTTACCGGCATAACCGTTTTGTTGTAAATATTGCTCAATAACGGTAGCCAGCTGGCCGCCAATACGTTTAACACGCTGTGCATCTGTGCCGCTGCTAATAACTTTTGTGCTTGGGTCTGATAGTAATTGTTTGTAGCTGGCAGCCGCGGCAGGATTTACCTGGTCATCGCCAACCAAACTTAATTGCGAACGGCCGGTTAGCGGCACGGTAGAACATGCATAAGCAGCCATGGCTATTACAACCAGTGCCAATAAGGGTTTAATTCTCTTCATGGTAAGTCAGGTGGTTTTCTTTTTAAATAAGTTAACTTTCGACTCCTTACCCTTCAATAATCGCTCTATATTTTTTTGATGCGTTACTAATACCAGTATAAATATACACATTCCATAAATGATGACCGATTTAACACTCACATGAAAAATAAATGTGATCCCGATAGGATAGATAAACCCGGCCAGTATTGATGAAAGCGATACATAACGCGTTATTAGCAACGTTGTAATAAATACAGCAACGCAAAGTAAGGCAGCCGGCAGGTTTATAGCTAATATCATTCCAAAAAGTGTGGCAATGCCTTTACCGCCCCTAAAACCCGCAAATACCGGGAACAAATGGCCCATTACAGCGGCTACACCCAAGGCCAGTTGTAAATTAACAAATGCTACAGAATGAAATGGACCGGTGGTAGCTGTGCCCACCATATAGGCCAGGTTGGTAGCTGTCCACCCTTTTAATATATCAAGCAGCATAACCGGTATGCCGGCTTTTTTACCCAGCACCCTAAATGTATTTGTAGCACCGGCATTACCGCTACCGTATTCGCGTACGTCGATATTGTAAAATGCCTGCCCTATCCATACTGCAGTAGGAATTGATCCGAATAGGTAAGCCAGAATAAGTGCCGAGATCGAGTAGACTGATAGCATCTGCCTGCAATAATATTAAATTGATGTTATATACCGCAATATATCATTATAATTTTTTACCATTAAGCCCATCCCTGTCCTCGCCAAAGAGCGGGTTGTGATACCCCTCTTTTTCAATTCTTATCATTATAATAACGCCCTCTCCTTTTAGAGAGGGTTTGGGTGAGGCCTTAAGGCTATACAGCTTTTAAACTAAGGTCTAAACTTTTGATGGAATGCGTTAACGCCCCAACAGATATGTAATCAACCCCACAATCGGCGTATTCGCGTATGTTATTAATTGTGATACCGCCCGATGCTTCGGTAATATATTGGCCCTTTATCATACTAACGGCCTGCCTCAGGTCGTCAAAATTAAAGTTATCAATTAATATACGGTTAACATGGCCGGTTTGCAAAACCTGCTCCAGTTCTTCCAGGTTGCGCACCTCTATTTCTATAGCCAGTTTTTTACCGGTATCTGCCAGATATTTATTTGCATTCTCTATCGCCTGGCGTATACCGCCCGAGTAATCTACATGGTTATCCTTTATCAGGATCATATCATACAAACCAAACCTATGGTTTACACCACCCCCAATGCGCACGGCCCATTTTTCCAGATAGCGCAGGCCGGGTGTAGTTTTGCGGGTATCTAAAACTTTGGTATTGGTACCTTGTAAAAGCTGTACAATTTGGTGGGTAGTAGTGGCAATGCCACTCATGCGCTGCATGCAGTTAAGCACCAGCCGCTCTGCCTTTAAAATAGCCTGTGCATCACCCTCAACTTCAAAGGCAACGTCTTTTGGTTTAACCTCGGCGCCGTCGTTAATAAAAACGGTAACTTTAAGGTTGGGGTCAACCTCCCTAAAAATCTCCAGTGCAAGTTCTACACCTGCAAGTATACCGGTATCTTTAACTAATAATTTGGCTTTGCCTTGGGTACCTGCTTCAATGGTAGATAGCGAAGTATGGTCGCCATCGCCAACATCTTCGCTTAAAGCATTAACTATAAATGGGTGTATAATTTCTTTGTCCAAACCTTTGTTTTTTAGCGTTTCAAAAGTAAGAACAATTGCGCACTAATTAGGTTTTTTCAGTTTCTATGCGCAACTCGGTGACAACCATCACCTTATTAACTTCTTTAAGCGTACAAGATATTCTAAACTTGCCTTTATCAGTAGTTAAAATATAAACGGCAAAGTTATAATTTGGGTTAGAGCTAACGCGATGCAGCAATTTTACTGCATGCGGCCTGTTCTCTTTAAAAAACTTATCCAGCACTTGCTCGGCCTGTGTTTTAGAATACACATTACTTTCTTGAGCTATGCTGATATCTATACTGGTGGCAAAAAAAGTAGTAAGCTCGTGGGCATTGCCATGTTTAAGCTGTTCGGCAATTTTTTCAATAGCATCTGCCCGGGCTACCAGTGGCAGCACAAATAAAAGGGTTAGCAGCGGCATATATCTTAGTTTCATCATAGTAATCACCGGTAAACTTAAGAATTGTTGCAATTAAAAAAATAAAGGGGTATAAATTATAATCTTTAAACGTTGCTTTTATATTTGCATTGTGGAAAACGAAAAAAAAGTTGCTTTAATAATATTGGATGGCTGGGGTTACGGCCGTAATGATGAGTCAAACGCTATTGTAGCGGCAAATACGCCGTTTTTTGATTCGATGATAGCGCAATATCCTAATTCCAAACTGGAGGCATCCGGCCTGGCAGTTGGTTTGCCCGAAGGGCAAATGGGTAACTCTGAAGTGGGGCACATGAACCTGGGCGCCGGCCGCGTGGTTTACCAGGAGCTTGGCCGTATCAACAAAGCCGTTACCGATAACGAATTTGTACAAAACGAAACCATTTTGGCAGCATTTAACTATGCTAAAGAAAACGATAAAGACCTGCACCTGATAGGTTTGGTGAGCGATGGCGGCGTGCATGCCCACATTAACCACCTAAAAGGCCTTACAACTGCAGCCAATGCCCTGGGGCTGGAGAAAGTATTTGTGCATGCCTTTTTAGATGGCCGCGATACCGACCCTAACTCGGGCTTAAGGTTCATCACCGATCTGGAGCACCATATTGCAGATACAACGGTACGCCTGGCATCGGCCATTGGCAGGTACTATGCCATGGACCGCGATAACCGCTGGGAGCGTGTAAAGTTAGCTTATGACCTGATGGTTAAAGGCGAAGGCACTGCTACAGACGATATCTTAGCTTCTATACAACAATCGTATGCCGATGGCGTTACTGATGAATTTATAAAACCTATTGTTAAGGTAGATGAAGACGGGCAGCCTGTTGCCGTTATTAAAGATGGCGATGTAGTGATCTGCTTTAACTTCCGTACAGACAGGGGCCGCGAGATCTCGCAGGCATTAACCCAAAGGGAGTTCCCGGAGTATGGTATGAAACCTCTGGACATTGAGTATGTAACCATGACATCATACGATGAAACCTTTAAAAATGTGAAGGTGGTTTTCCGTAAGGATGACCTGAGCCAAACATTGGGCGAGGTTTTAGAAAGCGCCGGTAAAAAACAGATCCGTATTGCCGAAACAGAAAAATACCCGCACGTAACCTTCTTTTTCTCCGGCGGCCGCGAAACCGCATTTAACGACGAGAAACGCTTGTTGGTGCCATCACCAAAAGTGGCTACCTATGATCTGCAGCCCGAAATGAGCGCCGAAGGTATCCGCGATGCCATTATCCCCGAGCTGGAAGCTGGCTGGCCTGATTTTGTTTGCCTTAACTTTGCCAATACTGATATGGTTGGCCATACAGGCGTATTTAGTGCCGTGATGAAGGCTGCCGAAACTGCTGACGCCTGCTGCCAGGCGGTTGTTGAGGCAGGTTTAAAAACCGGCTACTCCTTCATCATCATTGCCGACCACGGTAATGCCGATTACATGATCAACGAGGATGGATCGCCAAATACGGCGCACACTACCAACCTGGTGCCTTGTATTATTATTGATAAGGATGTTAAAGAAGTAAAAGATGGTAAACTGGGCGACATTGCCCCTACCGTACTACAAATTTTGGGCGTACCCATCCCTGCAGAAATGACCGGTAATGTATTGGTATAACCCTATCAAAAAATACACTATTTATACAAGCGTACTGCTGCTTTTGGGCAGCAGTTACGCCTGTAATAAGCCCGAAATAAAGGAAACCGGCGCCGAACTGAAATACTTTGACCTGAAGGGTTATTTTGAAAAAGAGGCCGCTCGCCTAACCACATTAAACCCCAAGGTAGATAAAAGTGTTGCACATAATGCCGAAACCGAAAGCAAGCAGGTGCAAATTACCAGCTGGAAAAAAGAGTTAAACCTTTTTACCGAAAGCGACATTAACAAACCCGCCTGGAAACTGAGTTACGATGTACAAACCAATGCTGACAGCACCGTATACCAGGCCAAATACCCCGAGCTTAAAACCCGCCGCATAGTTATCACGCAAAAAGCAGGGCAGGTAAGCACTATAGCTATCGTAAACAATACCCACAACATCCTCTACAACACTACCGAAAAATTGGTTTACGCGCCAAAGGCCTATTATTTAATAGAGAAATTGCAAAAAGTAAAAATAATGGGGGCTAATAACTATACCATTAAAGGTAAGTTTTAGTGATGCCCGGTGGCGGTAGCCAGTTTTTCTTTAGATACTTCGATCAACGAATAAATATCAGACCTGCCCGGGTTTTCTGTCAATACTCTTTCCAGATCGGTAATAGATGCCTTTAACGAGTTTATACCCCGTGCTTTATCATAATTAGCCGGGTTTCTGGCATCAAGTTTAAATATACCGTATTCGCGGTAGGCAATGCCACGGGTTTGGTAACATTTGCCATGTTCATTAGGGTCAATAGCAATAGCCTTAGTTAGGTCAAATATAGCCCCCAGCAAATGCTTTTCGCGCTCTGTAGGCGATAGGTAAGTATCCTTACCTAAATAGCCCTTTGCACGGGCACGGTAATAGTAGGCCGATGCATCAACAGGGTTTATAAAAATAACCTTAGTATAGGCAGCTATTGATTTACGGTAGTTTTCGCTGTGATAATAAGAGTAACCCAGCATCCAGTAGGCATTAGCGTTGGTAGAGTCAACCATACATGCTTTTTCCAGTTGTTTTACGGCGGCTTTAAAATTACCATCCATAAAAGCCTGCTGCCCCATTTTTACATAAGCATTTTGTGCCGACGACTCAAGCGAGGTAAGAATGAAAAAAGATATTATAGCAGATAGCCTCATATAAAATTTAGCGGTTTACCCATCAACAATACATTAACTACCAAAGCAGCTATTTATTATCCCGAGCGAATCGCAAATTGATAATAATTTAAGAAATCATCATAAGTAATTTAAATAAACCGTCATTACTTAACCCAAGGCAAACTCTATTAAATATAAAGCACATAATTACCTATTATTTAAAAACGCGTTATTGACCTGAACGTTGCCGATCTGCTTAATTTTTATGAATACAAATTTGCAAAATACACTTTTGTTGAGTTAATTGCATAAAGCCCTAAGCACTATTATCAAACCAATTTTAAACGTATGGATTTTTTTAAAGCTATTGCTAACGAATTTACCGGCTTTTGGGGCCTGGGTGGCTTTTTAGACATCGTCAGATCGGGCAATTATAGCAAATTCCTTACCTACGAGGGCATTGTATCTTTACTGATCCCCCTTACACCGCTGGTTTTACTGCTGGAGATCATCCGGGCAGCCTTCTATAAAAAGTTCAAGGTTATCCATTATAAGATCTCGTTTTTTACCTACGTTTTAAACTCATTTGTAGGCAGGGTAATATCTTTTGCCGTGGTGGGTTTGTGCATTAAGTGGTTTTTACCCATTGCTTTATTAAAAACCACCTTTACGTGGTACTGGTTTATATATGGCTATGTGATATGGGAGTTTGCACATTTCATTTACCACTACCTGGCGCATAAGGTACGCATACTGTGGTGCCTGCACTCTACCCACCACGCGCCCGAAACCATGAACCTTTCTGTTACCTACGCCCACTTTTTTTTAGAGGGCCCATATGCCGATCTCATCCGCACATCTATTTGTATCTTAATGGGGGTAAACCCCGCCATGCTGTTTGTAATTATGTTTGTTGATGGTGTGTGGGGCGCCATGATCCACGTGGGCGAAAACATTATAGAAGATGGCCGCCTGGGTTTTCTGAACAATATTATCCTGACCCCATCCCATCACCGTGTGCACCATGCCCGCAACGTAGTTTATATGGATACTAACTTTTGCAACCTGTTAAACATTTGGGACAAGGTATTTGGCACCTACTACCCCGAAGACCGCAGCATCCCTATTGAATATGGCATCAGCCGCCCGATGATCAAAAACAGCTTTTTGGATGCCTACTTTGGCGAAATCGTCGCCCTGGCAAAAGATGTCTACCGCGCTCCCGGCATCAAAAACAAGGTATTGTACATTTTTATGCCCCCCGGCTGGAGCCACACCGGAGACCACAAAATGACTACGGTTGTACGCAAGAAATACTTTGAAGAGCTGGAAGCAGAGAAAAAAGAATTAAAAGAAAAAGTGTTAGTGTAGATCGATTTGATTAGAGCATAATTAGGGTAGCCCTTACAGGGCAAAACAGACCCGTTCTTATTGCTATAAAGCGAATATCCCCAGGGGATATGATCAGCATTAAAGTTATTACGCCCCATCGGGGCTACCGCTTTGAAGAAAAAGCGCAAACCGTTTCTTTGCTTCGTAGGAGCTTCCCTTTCCTACAGCACAAGCATTACATACAAAACCTGATAGCAGCGAATACCTGCCCGGGCCGTGCGCGTGTAAGCGGATAGCGGGGCTACCCGTCTTATAGTACTGCAATTGCTTTTCGATACCGCTGTGAATACATTTCCACAACCTGACGATTTTTCCACTTTCGTCAATAATATAGTCAAATTAACCTATTTCATCACATGCCACAAACCACAATTAATCAACCACTTACATAATAGGTCAATTTACCTTGTTAATTAAATTATATTGGCACAGCTCTTGAAACTGTATATTTGAATAAATAACTAATGCAAGCTAACCTGCATTTGCATGGGCGGAGTTTCCGTACCTGCCAATATGGCGTTGCTGCATACATAAAAGGTGATTGATGAGTTTTGATCCATTCGATTTTAAAAATACTATGCCTTCCATTAACGAAGATTCTGAATTTTTCCCGCTGATGTCATCAGAGGATGAGGCGGAAATGAATAATGAGGAAGTGCCCGAAATTATATCTATACTTCCGTTGCGCAATACCGTACTGTTTCCGGGGGTTGTTATCCCTATAACTGTCGGCCGCGATAAATCCATTAAACTGATACGCGATGCTAATAAAGGCAGCCGCCTTATTGGTGTGGTTGCCCAGCAGGATGTAAGTATTGAAGACCCTACCTTTAGCCAGCTAAACAAGGTTGGTACTATTGCTTTTATTGTAAAAATGCTGCAAATGCCCGATGGTAATACCACCGTGATACTGCAGGGTAAAAAGCGCTTTGTTTTAAAGGAAGAAGTACAAACCGAGCCTTACATTAAAGCGACTGTAGAGCCTTTTAAAGAGATAAAGGCCAAAGAAGATAAAGAATTTAAAGCCATGGTATCGTCTGTTAAAGACATGGCCATGAATATTATACAACTATCGCCAAACATCCCCAGCGAGGCCGGTATAGCTATCCGTAACATCGAGAGCACATCGTTCCTGATCAACTTCATATCATCAAATATGAATGCTGACATGGCTGCTAAACAGGCTTTATTGCAAACCGCCAGCCTGCGCGACAGGATAAACATGGTGCTGGAACACCTTACACTTGACCTACAGATGCTGGAACTGAAAAACCAGATCCAGACCAAGGTACGGGTTGACCTGGACAAGCAACAGCGCGACTACTTCCTGAACCAGCAACTCAAAACCATTCAGGAAGAACTGGGCGGTACCTCTCCGGACCTGGAGATAGAGAATCTGCGCCAGCGTGCCCTTAAAAAGAAATGGGACAAAGAGGTTAAAACACATTTTGCCAAAGAATTAGAAAAACTAACCCGTACCAACCCCGCTGCGGCGGATTACTCGGTACAGATAAATTATCTGGAGCTTTTGCTTGACCTGCCCTGGAACGAATATACCAAAGACAATTTCGACCTGAAAAGGGCTCAAAAGGTTCTGGATAAGGACCATTTTGGCTTGGATAAAGTAAAACAGCGAATTATAGAATACCTGGCTGTTTTGAAGCTGAAACATAATATGAAAGCCCCTATCCTTTGTTTGGTTGGCCCTCCAGGTGTTGGTAAAACATCATTGGGTAAATCTATTGCAAAAGCTTTGGGCCGTAAATATGTGCGCATGGCGTTAGGTGGTGTACGCGACGAGGCCGAAATTCGCGGTCACCGTAAAACTTACATTGGCGCTATGCCGGGCCGTATCATCCAGTCGGTAAAAAAGGCAGGCGCGGCTAACCCGGTATTTATACTGGATGAGATAGATAAGGTAAGCACCGATTTCCGTGGCGACCCGTCATCTGCCTTGTTGGAGGTATTGGATCCGGAACAAAACAGCACTTTTTATGATAATTACGTAGAGATGGATTTCGACCTGTCTAACGTGATGTTTATTGCCACCGCAAACTCGCTGAGCAGCATCCAGCCTGCGCTGTTAGACAGGATGGAGATCATAGAAGTGAACGGTTATACTATCGAAGAAAAAATAGAGATAGCCAAGAAACACCTGCTACCAAAACAACGCGAGGCCCATGGCTTAACGCTTAAAGATGTTGTGGTAAAGGCCGATGTGCTGGAAAAACTGATTGAAGATTACACCCGCGAATCCGGCGTGCGTACGCTGGAAAAAAGGATCGGGTCGGTGATACGTGGTGTGGCTAAAAACATCGCTATGGAAGAGCCTTACAACACCCTGGTAAGTAAAAAAGAGGTAGAGAAAATATTAGGCGCACCTTTCTACGATAAAGACCTGTACGAAAACAACGATACCGCAGGTGTGGTAACCGGCCTGGCCTGGACATCTGTTGGCGGCGATATATTGTTCATCGAAGCCAGTTTAAGCCCGGGTAACGGCAAGCTAACCTTAACAGGTAGTTTAGGTGATGTGATGAAAGAATCGGCAACTATTGCTTTGGCCTATTTACGCGCACATGCCGGTTACTTTAACATCAACCCAAAACTGTTTGAGCAATGGGATATTCACGTGCACGTGCCTGCAGGCGCCACCCCTAAAGATGGGCCATCGGCAGGCGTTACCATGCTTACCGCATTGGTATCAGCATTTACCCAACGCAAGGTAAAACCACACTTGGCCATGACGGGCGAGATAACCCTGCGCGGCCGTGTATTGCCTGTAGGTGGTATCAAAGAGAAAATACTGGCTGCCAAACGCGCCAATATCAAAGAGATCATCCTGTGCAAATCTAACCAAAAGGATATTCTGGAAATTAAGGAAGACTACATAACCGACCTTAAGTTTCATTATGTTACCGATATGCGCGAAGTAATAGACCTGGCACTGTTAAACGAACTGGTAAAAGAACCGCTTGATTTGACAGTGAAGGAAAAAGAAGTGAAACCGGTAGTGAGTTAAGCAACACCTTACCGTCATGCTGAACTTGTTCGGGATGACATAAATATTAAAAAGCAGGGACAAATGTCCCTGCTTTTTTTTTACCAAAACCGTCATGCTGAACTTGTTTCAGCATCCCACATGCCCGGTAGCCATTCATGACTGCCTATTCGTTACATCCCGAAATAAATTCGGAATAGCATAAGATAAAAAAGTGCAAAAAACAAAGTGATATCCTTACATTTAGCACATCTTTTTTAACCCCTGCGGATGAAAACTAAACTTTTACTATTTGCCTTTAGCCTGTTTGCAGGCATCCATACATATGCCCAAACCCATACTAATGAAGTAGGCCTGCAATCAGACAACGACTCGTTTTTAGCCCAAGGGTCTGACAGGTATTACACCAACGGTATTTACGCCTACTTTAGGCATGCCTTGGATGCAAGTAAAAATGACAACTTGGCCAACAAGGTGCTGGGCTTTGAAGCCGGCCAAAAGATCTTTAACCCCAGATCGGGCTATATACCGGCACCACAATTTGTAGACAGGCCCTTTGCCGGTTACCTGTTCATAGGTTCATCCTTAAACTTGCTTTATAAAAACGAGAGCAACTTAAAGTTAAGCGCTAAAATTGGCGTTGTGGGCCCGGCTGCAGGTGGCCAGGGTATCCAAAAATTCATTCACAAAACATTTGGGTTTTATCCGCCCCAAGGTTGGCAATACCAGGTAAGGAACGACGTAGAGCTTAACCTATCTGCCGAATACAACAAACTGCTGGCACGTGCCGAAGGGGCGGATGTATCGCTAACCAGTTATGCCAACCTGGGCAATGGCTTTACAGGTGCAGGTGTTGGCCCCTTGTTCCGCCTAGGTTCGTTTAACCAGCTGTTTCACTCGGCAAGTACACAAAGTACCGTATCCAGATCGGACATTGCTGCCCCCCTGCATCAGCACGAACTTTTCTTTTACTACAAACCACAGGCTAATTATATAGCTTACGATGCCACCATACAGGGCAGTCTTTTTAAAGATCACCCCGAGCCCGGCACCCAGGAGATTACCCTTACCAAAAAACCTTTTGTGCTAACTAACCAGGTAGGCGGCAGTTTAGTTATCAACCGTTTTGTGTTTGATGTATCCGTAATATTTAAAAGCAAGGAAGTTAAGGAGATGCTCCGCTCACAACAGTGGGGATCTGTAACGATGCTTTATCGCTTTAAGTAAAAAGCTAACTCAACGTCAATCTCCATGCCGTTGGGTTTAGGAATGGCTATATGCCAGGGACCGCGCCTCTTGCATTTATCATTATCCCGTTGACTAAAGTCAACGGCAATGATTTTAATAGCCTCAATCATCAAAATTTCTTTTACGGCCGGCTTTTTTGGCGGCTTGTTGCTTTTTATCGCCCAGCCTGGCCAGTTTAGCGGCACGGCTCACTTTAGATGGCCTGCGTACTTTAGGTTTGTGCAGCGCATGGGTGATTAATACGATGAGCCGCTCCATGGCTATCTCTTTGTTGAGATACTGGCTGCGCTCTTCATCGCATATTACTTGTACAAGGCCATCTTTATTAAAACGGGTTTGCAGTTTATCATTCAGTAACAGCTTTTCCTCATCGGTAAATTGATGCGAAGCATTCACATCAAAAAGCAGCTCTACCTTGGTAGATACCTTATTTACGTTTTGGCCGCCTTTGCCCCCGCTGCGCGATGTTTTATAATAAACCTCCTTTTGCAGGTCGGCTTTGTTCAGGTTCATAGGGTAAATATAGTGAGTGGTTGATTAAGTGAGCAGTGAATGGTTATTTTAGTGTATAAAACAGTTCATATAAACCAATCAGCAACCAATCTATAATCAACCACTCACCAATTAATTATTCGCTAAAATCCGTAACTTCGTTCCCCGATGGGCAAGAATATTATAGTAGCTATTGATGGCTATTCATCGTGTGGTAAAAGTACGCTGGCCAAGGCATTAGCCAAAAAGCTGCATTATATTTATGTGGATAGCGGCGCTATGTACCGTGCTGTTGCCCTTTATTTTTTACGGAACAATGTTGATACCCATAACCACGAGCAGATAGAGGAGGCGTTAAAAAACATCCACCTTAACTTCCACTCGCGCGATTACGAAACCCATATTACGCTTAATGGCGAAGAGGTATCTGAAGAGATCCGCCAGATGCCGGTATCCGAAAAAGTAAGCGAGGTATCTGCCCTAAAGGAAGTACGCCGCGAAATGGTAAAACAACAACAGCGCATGGGGCAATCTAAAAACATCGTAATGGATGGCCGCGATATTGGTACTGCCGTATTCCCTGATGCCCCCATAAAAATATTTATGACTGCCGACCCGGCAGTACGCGCCCAGCGCCGTTACGACGAGATCCACCATAAAAACCCCGATGTTACCTTAGAAGATATTTTTGAGAACATTGCCCACCGCGATTACCAAGACACTACCCGCGAGGAAAGCCCGCTGGTACGCGCTAAAGATGCCATCATCTTAGATAATACCAACCTTACCCCCGATGACCAGTTGCAGTTTGCGCTGGATAAGGTGGAGCAGTTTAAAGGGTAGGTTAACTAATGCTTCATTGCGAGGTACTAAGCAACTCTTTAAGACAATTAACAAGATGTCATTTCGAACGAGGTACGAGGAGAAATCTTCTCCACTAAGCTTTAACGGTCGCAAAGCTTAACTTTACTATCAACCTATTACTTCGTCGTTTAAAAACCTCCAATCAGGATTGGTTGAATTAATTAAGGCATCTTTTTTTCTCTCGTCGCCATTTCTTTGTTTCTTTTTCTCGTTCAATGGCATGTTCTATATTAAAAAAATGTTCGTAATGCAGTAAATTATAGCAATAGTTTTTTGCAGTGAATGATTTACCTGTGCCTTTATTCTCACGATGCTCAGATAATCTTCTATTTAAATCATTTGTAACACCTATGTATAACACCGTTTTATCGTGATTTGTAGTGATATAAACGTAATAATTATAATTCCACATGGCGGATACTTGTTGCTTGTAGAAGATTTCTCCTCGTACCTCGTTCGAAATGACATGGTGGTAAACCTATTCCCCAGTAAACTGCACAGCATTTACGCCAAAACGGTTCAAAAAATCAACCCCTTCGTCGCTGGCTAAGCCTTTGTATTGGGCGTATGATTTATCGAAGTAAACGTGTTTGATACCGGCCGAGAAGATAAGCCTGGCACATGGCAGGCATGGCGATAGCGTGGTGTACAGGGTAGCACCTTCCAGGTTGGCGCCGTTTTTTACGGCGTACAGAATGGCGTTCTCTTCGGCGTGCAGGGCAAGCGAGCAGCTGCCTTTTGAGTCGCGTGCGCAGCCTGTTTGCGGCCACTCCTCGTCGCAGTTGTGGGTACCTGCAGGTGGGCCATTATACCCAATGGATATAATGCGCGTGTCTTTAGCTAAAACGGCACCGACCTGCGCCTTAACGCAATGTGAGCGTTGGGCCAGGTCGGTTGCCAGATTCATAAAAATATGTTCGAAACTGGGTTTCATTGTAGTTTGTTAGAGATTATCTGAACCCGAATTAAAATAATTAAGCGAATTAACAGAATTCTAAAATTCATTAATTCGCTTAATTCTTGTTCAGACTAAAATAAAATTAGTGTCCTCCTGATGCTTCCATGTTATCTACATCAATCCCTTGTTTTTTAAGGATTGCACCTGCTTTAAAGGCAAAGAATGCCAGGTAAGCAAAACCAATAACCGGGATAATGTAAGAGTGATGGATACCGGCGCTATCTGCCAGGATACCTTGTACCGGCGGGATGATAGAACCACCCAGGATCATCATAATTAAAAATGCCGACCCTTGGCTGGTGTATTTACCTAAACCTGTAACCGATAACGAGAAAATAGACGGCCACATAATAGAGCAGCATAAACCACCGCTAATAAATGCAAATACCGCAACCATACCGGTAGTTACTAAACCGATGATCATAAACAAGGCACCCAATATACCAAAGATAGCCAGCGTACGTACCGGTTTTTGGTTACCTATTAAGAAACCAACAACCAAAATAGCCACACAGCCTGCATAAGGGTAAAGGTTGCTTACATCTGTACCGCTTATACGGTTTACAGCCAATACTACACCAAAAGCCACAAACGGAATAATGATAGTTAAGATCAGCTTAGTAGCTTTTGATAATTGGAATGCAGCGATACCACCCGCCCAGCGGCCAACCATTAAGCTACCCCAGTATAACGATATAAATGGTGCTACCTGGTCGGTTTTAAAGTTACCAAAGGCAGGGGTTTCTAATAAAGCGCCCATGTTACTTTGAATGGTAACCTCTACACCTACATAAGTAAATATGGCAAGCATACCATATACCAATTGCGGGTATTGCATGGCGCCCCAACCCTGCCCACCTTTACCTGCAGACGATGCCGTGCCGATAAGGGTAAACAAAATGATAGCCAATGATGCGTAAACAAAGTATGATTGTTCGATACCGGTGAATTGGGTTAACGGGGCTGCAGCTAATATTAAAAGGAATGCCACAAAGATGATCCCTAACGGGCCGTTAGCCTTGTTGCTTGGCTCAATTTTTTCGTCGCTAGTTACACGTGGTAATTTAGAGATCCAGAAGAAAATGGCTACGGCTATGAATAAACCTGCCAAAATTAGATAAAGGTTATTTACCGATGATATTTTAACCTGGTCTGCAGGGATCTTAGCAGATGCCGAACCAAATAGTACAATACTAACAATAACCGGCCCCATAATACTGCCAAAGTTATTTACTCCACCCGCAAAGTTTAAGCGGTGGGTACCTGTTTCGGGGCTGCCCAAAGCCACCACAAAAGGGTTGGCCGCGGTTTGCTGTAACGAGAAACCTAATGCGATAACAAAAAAGGTGAACAGGATAAATGCAAACGAACCCGAGTTAATGGCCGGGATCATGATCAACGCGCCAACTGCAGAAATGATCAAGCCGTAAATAATACCATTTTTATAACCTATTTTGTTTAAGATATCAACCTTAGATGCTGCTGATGCAAAGTATAGTAATAACGAACCTATGAAGTAACCACCGTAAAAGGTAAAATCTATCAGTTGAGATTCGAATTGTGTTAAGTGGAAGTGCGCCTTACAAAAAGGGATGAAAATACCGTTGGATGCTGCTAAAAAGCCCCAGAAGAAAAACACGGTAATGATGGTATATAAAGCCGATCCATTACTCTTAGAGTTGTCTTGTGCCATTGTTTAATAAAGGTTAATACTATTGGTGTATTTGAAAGGCTAAACTTAAATCAAATTTTATAATAATGGCTATAATTTTTTCAAAATCTGCGTCACAACATTTAACATTTGTTGTTTAACAGATAAAAGTTGCATATTAGTCGCTTGATTTTTTACCTGTCAACAAAACAGGACATTTAAGCCTATATAATGATAGAAGCCATTATTTCGGGAATTGGATTTGGATTAGTGCTAACGTTTATAACAGGCCCGGTCTTTTTTGCTTTAATAAAAACCAGTATCGAAAAAGGTTTTTATGCAGGCCTGTCACTGGCCCTTGGTGTAGTAATCAGCGATATGGTATTTGTGGGGGCCATCCTTTTCGGGTCGCAGTATTTTGATGTAACCTCAAAGGATAAAACTATAGCGGGTATTGTAGGTAGCATTATACTATTCACCATTGGTATTTACTACATCTTTAAAAAGGCCGATGTTAATTACAACAATACCATTCCCACCAAAATAAACCATGCAGGCTACTTTTTTAAGGGCTTTGTAATGTGCATATTTAACCCAACCGTGCTACTACATTGGACAGTTGTTATCGGTGTAGCCAGCACACAGTTCCATGCCGGCATCCATAACCGCACGTTAAAAATAGCGGTGATGTTTTTAACCATCCTCATCATTCAGTTTGGGTTGGATGCTGTAAAGGCCTTTTATGCCAACAAGCTCCGCGAAAAAATATCCCCTAAATTTGTACACCGCCTAAACGAGGTAGCCGGTATAGCCCTCATCATCGCCTCGCTGGTATTGATAGACAGGTTAGTTACCCATTTCATCTTCTCGGCACCGGCAGTAACCTAGGTTTGTATTTGGGCATTGCCTGCGGCCGGGCACTATCTCTTTATAACAAATATTTAATTCTTTGACGTAGGAATACTATTTTTGTATAAATGAAACTCTTACTCGACATTGCAGATAACAAAGTAGCCGGCTTTATGGAAATGATAAAGGGGTATACCTATGTTAAAGCCGAGCAGCTTTCATCTCCTGATGCTGAACTTTTTGAAGAAATTAAAGAGATCAAAAAGGCATTCGAAAATGCCGACCTTATTAAAGCAGGCAAACTAAAAGTCCGCCCTATCGAAGATTTACTGAATGAACTATAAGATTTTAACAATTGCCCCTTTTGACAAGCAATTAAAACGTCTTATTAAAAAGTACCCCTCCTTAAAAGCCGAAATTTCTGATTTAATTAAACAACTCCTTACTGAGCCAACCAAAGGTATACCCATTGGAAATGATTGTTTTAAAATAAGATTAGCAATAGCATCCAAAGGCCGTGGGAAATCTGGCGGTGCCAGGGTTATTACTTACGTGACTATTACGGAAGATTCTATATTTCTTTTATCTATCTATGATAAATCCGACCAGGAAAATATTGACGATAAAGAACTGATCCGTTTACTTGAATTGACCCAATAAAAAAGAGCGACAGGAAAACCTATCGCTCTTTATATTTAGATTGGAACTACTCTCCGATCTCTATTCTCTACTCACCAAAACTTACATATAAGCCCTTTGGTTATTACCTTCCATCCAGTTAACAAAGGCGCGATTAACCACCTTGTTACCACCCGGGGTTGGGTAATTACCGCTAAAGTACCAGTCGCCGGTATGATCCGGGCAGGCAATATGCAGGTTATCTAAAGTTTGATAAAGCACCTGTACCTCTGCTTTGATGTTTGGCGGGGTAATGATCTTAGCAATACGATCTGATATTTCCTGATCTGTAAACGGCGCGTAGATGGCCTTTACATAATTCTCCACATCCTCTTTAGCCAGTTTAGAGCTGTCTTTACATTTTTTGTAAACATCAACTATAATATTCTCTTTGCCTTGCTCTTTCAACAGACTTATTGCAGCTTCAAAAGCCACAAACTCGCCCATGCGCGACATATCGATACCATAACAATCCGGGTAACGGATCTGCGGGGCAGATGATACAACCACCACCTTTTTAGGGCCAAGGCGATCAAGTATTTTCAGGATGCTTTGTTTTAAGGTAGTACCACGTACAATAGAATCATCCAACACTACCAATGTATCTGCATCTTTTTTGATCAGGCCGTAGGTAGTATCGTAAACGTGGGCAACCATCTCGCTGCGGTCTGCATCTTGTGTGATGAAGGTACGTAGCTTAACATCCTTAATGGCAATTTTTTCTACACGTGGAGCAAGCGCCAGTACTTCAGAAAGTTCTTCTTCGCTGATCTTGTCTTCGCGATTAAGCAACCTGTCGCGCTGATATTGTTTAATGTATTTATGCACCCCTTCTACCATGCCGTAAAAAGCAACTTCGGCCGTATTAGGTATATAGGAGAACACCGTATTTTTAACGTCGTTATTTACAGCGCCCAATATTTGCGGGCAAAGCAACCTGCCTAATTGTTTACGCTCTTTGTAAATAGAGGCATCGCTACCACGAGAGAAATAGATCCGTTCAAAAGAACATGCTTTTTTCTCTAAAGGCTCGCTAAACATGGTTTCACTTACCTTACCATTCTTTTTAACGATAAGCGCGTGGCCTGGTTTGATCTCGCGGATCTCTTCAATAGGAATGTTAAAGGCCGTCATGATGGCGGGGCGCTCAGATGCAGCAACCACTATTTCATCATTCTGGTAGTAAAACGCCGGGCGGATACCCACCGGGTCGCGCATTACAAAGGCATCGCCGTGGCCCAATATCCCTGCAATGGTGTAGCCACCATCCCAGTTCTTGGCGCTTTTACGCAATATCTTGGCAACATCCATATCATTAGCAATAAGCTTGCTAATTTCGGCATTGTCGTCAAGGCCTTCGCGTTTGTACTGGTCAAACAAGCCCTGTACCTCGGTATCAATAAAGTGCCCTATTTTTTCCAATACGGTAACCGTATCGGCTTTTTCTTTAGGGTGCTGGCCCAGTTCATACAGTTGCTGCAGCAGTTCATCAACATTAGTCATGTTAAAGTTACCGGCAATAACCAGGTTACGGGTCATCCAGTTGTTTTGGCGAAGAAAAGGGTGGCAATTCTCGATGCTGTTTTTACCGTGCGTTCCGTAACGCAAATGGCCCAGTAACACTTCGCCGGTAAAGCTTACGTGTTCTTTGAGCCATTCGGTATCAGCCATTCTTTCGGGCGTTTCCTTTTGTATCTCAGCAAACTTTTTCTGGATATATTCGAAGATATCAGCAACAGCATTCGAGGCCATTGACCGGTGCCGGCTTATATACCGTTTACCGGGGGCAATGTCCAGTTTAATGGTAGCTACGCCCGCGCCATCTTGCCCGCGATTGTGCTGTTTTTCCATTAAAAGGTAAAGCTTGTTTAATCCGTACAGCGCAGTGCCGTACTTTTTCTGATAATAAGAGAGTGGCTTTAGTAAGCGGATAAATGCCACACCGCATTCATGTTTAATCTGATCGCTCATGATTGGGAATGAGCATGCAAAGGTAAAATTTTATCTTATATACTGTTTAAACATATTGTCATTAGTTAGTATTTTTTGTGATGTGGAAAAATAGGGAGATTATTGGTGGATTTACGTGATACGGTAGCCGGAATTTACTGATTGTCTGAACCCGAATCTTCAGAATTGAAGAATTTTCAGAATAATATTTTTATTGCCATTCCTAACGAAGAGCTAATTTGCGATCTGTCCAAAAGAGATTGCATAGCACCTCTATGACGCGTGAATTAGAATCGCGGGGATTTGCTTCACCGTACAAGTCTCGCCCGGCCTTGGTTCGCAATGACATGGTTTATATTATTCCTAAAGAATAATATAACAATCCTTAAATTTACCCGTATGAAAATCGCACTCGCCTCGCTAACATTCCCGGCTTCTATTGCTCATGGTTTAACCCAGGTTGATATACTTGCCAAGGATGCTGCGCAGCAAGGCGCTGTGGTTGTTTGTTTTCCCGAATCTTTTATTCCGGGCTACCCTTTGGCTGATCATCAGCTCGAAAAGGCCACACCCGAACAGTTACAGATCGCCCTAAACAGCGTATGCGAAATAGCAGCGAAAAACGCCATCGCCATTATTATACCTATGGACTGGTACGAGGGCGACCAATTTATGAATGTAGCACAGGTGGTATCTGCCACTGGCGAAGTATTAGGTTATCAATCTAAAAACCAGTTAGACCCCAGCGAGGACCAATTATGGGTGCCCGGCACTAAGCGCAGTTTATTTGAAGCGGGCGGATTAAAATTTGGTATTACCATTTGCCACGAGGGTTTCCGTTACCCGGAATCTGTAAGATGGGCGGCACGCGAGGGTGCGCAGGTGGTTTTTCACCCACACCTTACCGGCAGCGATATCAGCGGCAAAAAAATTACCCAATGGGGCCATAATCAAAGCCCGTACTATGAAAAGGCCATGATGATGCGCGCCATGGAAAACACCATTTATTTTGCCAGCGTTGGCTACGCCATGAAGTACCAGGAAGCTACCAGCTCTATCATCGCACCAGACGGTACATGCATTGCCCATCAGCCGTACGGCGAAACAGGGGTTATTGTTGCAGAGATAGACACTGAAAAAGCAACGGGATTTTTAGCGAAAAGGTTTAAACCCGAGTTGTATGGTTAATACTATGAATGTGCTTACAGAGGCTATTTTTGCCTGAACCCAAATTGTTAGAATTAACGAATTTTAAGAATACGTTTTTGCCTGACCGAACCTGTTTTATCTGATGGGAAAAATTGGAACAGAAAAATCCTGCACATCTTAAAAGTAACATCCACTTACGATTGATAAGCTTCTACCATTCCTAACGGAGAACAAATTATAACGTAGTAAGATTGCTTTATACCAACCGATTACAACTTTTCCCCGTGCTGGCTAATATCCAAACCTAAAACCTCATCTTCTTTAGATACACGCAGCGGCGATATCATATCGGTTACCTTTAACAGGATAACCGAACCAAAGAACGAGAAGATAGATGTGGCTACCAATGCCAAAAGCTGGATCAGAAACAGGTGGGTGTGCCCAAAAAATAGTCCGTCGCCGGTTACATTGGCTGGGTTTACATTGTGGTTAGCAAATACACCCGTTAATAGCATACCTACCATACCACCAACACCGTGGCAAGGGAAAACATCCAGCGTATCATCAATTGTGGTACGGGTGCGCCATTCTACAACCAGGTTACTTACCACGGCAGATATAATACCAATGGCCAGTGAGTGCGGTACGCTTACAAACCCTGCGGCCGGGGTTATGGCTACCAAACCTACCACTGCACCAATACAGGTACCCATGGCAGATGGCTTGCGGCCGCGTAGCATATCAAAAAATATCCAGGTAACGCCTGCCGCGGCAGATGCGGTGGTGCTTGTGGCCAATGCCGTTACCGCTAAATGGTTGGCACCAAATGCCGAACCTGCGTTAAAACCAAACCAGCCAAACCATAGTAAACCGGTACCTATCATTACATACGTAATACGCGCAGGTGCGTGGTTAGCCTCGTTACGGCGTTTTAGAAATAAGGCCGATGCTAAAGCCGCCCACCCTGCCGACATATGTACTACCGTACCGCCGGCAAAATCCAGCACGCCTAATTTGGCCAGTACGCCATCCGGGTGCCAAGTAGCGTGTGCCAATGGCGAGAATATAAATATGCTGAACAACACCAGAAAAATAATATATGAATTGAAACGGATACGCTCTGCAAAGGCGCCGGTAATAAGCGCCGGTGTAATAATGGCAAATTTTAACTGGTACATGGCAAATAACAACAAAGGGATAGTTGGCGCAGCTGGCCAACTGGCATTACCCAACATACCCTTCATCATAAAAAAGGTTGATGGGTTTCCAATTACACCGCCAATGCTATCGCCAAAGGCTAAACTGAAACCAAAAATGCCCCACATTACCGTAATGATAACCATACACACAATACTTTGCAGCATGGTAGATATTACGTTCTTTTTATTAACCATACCGCCGTAAAAAAAGGCTAGCCCGGGTGTCATGATCAAAACCAGGGCGGTCGACATGAGCATCCAGGCAATATCACCGGTGTTAAAATTTGATTTTACCGATTTATCATATTCAACCGATGGAAAAATAAACGTAAGTGATAAGATTACCAGAATAAGTAAAAAGGGGAAGTAGCGTTTCATATCAAATTAAAAACCATTTAGTTAAAACGGCCTCAATTTATACTTTTTTTATAACAATTGTTATAAAAAATTAAAAAAGTCGAAACAATTACAGGAATTTAATTAACAAATCGGGAAAAATACCAAATATAATTAGCAATAATGCAATCACAGAAGAAAACACTACCAAATTAGTAGAATACGAAATTTCGTTCGGGGCAAATTCACTTCGCCTCAAAAATAAATTAAGCGGTACTTTAAGATAGTAAAAAAGGCCTATTACGGTGGTAACTGCGCCGGTGATGAGCAAGGCCATCAGCCATACATCATGCGTTTGCTGGTAAACCCCGTAAACTGCCGAAAACACAAAAACCTTCCCCGTAAAACCCGCACTGATCGGGATTCCCGTAAGGGAGATAAGCACCACCACAAAACAAACCGATGCCAGCGGGTATTTAAAACCAAGGCCCTTATAATCGCTCATGTTGGTGATGCCCTCGTTATTCTCAAAGTAATTGGCTAATGCCAGTGCAGCTATGTTAGCCAGGCCATACATCAGCAAGTAATAGGTTAAGGCGGTTAGTCCCTGCGGGGTAAAGGTTACCAGCGCCATTAAGGCAAACCCGGTATGCGCTATACCCGAGTAAGCCAACATCCTCTTCACGCTATTTTGCAGCACGGCGGCAAAGTTACCTACTACCATCGTTAGGATGCCAATGGCAGACAGGACCAGTCTAAAATCAAAACCTTTCCAGTTAGTGTAATAGCCCTGCTGCGCTACAAACGGGGCTACAAAGTTTACCACCAATGCAAAGGCGGCTATTTTGGGTAAGGTAGATAGATAGGCCGTAACGGGGGTGGCCGCACCTTCATAAACATCGGGCACGTAAAAATGCACCGGCACAAAAGATAGCTTAAAGCCAATACCTATAAACACCAGCGCCAGCGCGAATGACACACTCAGCGTATTGGTTTGCATTAACCCGGCGGCTAATTCCTTGCTATACAGATCTAACGAGCCACTGTAGGCATAGATCAGCGAAATACCATACAGCATTACTGCCGATGCCGCCGCACCAAACAGCACGTATTTTAAACCCGCCTCGGTAGTTTTAGCATTTTCGGTACGGTAGGATGCCAGCAGGTAAGATGCAATGGAAACAAACTCGATAGCCAGGTAAACCGATAGCAGATTAATAGCCATAGCCATTAAATGCAGCCCTAATACCGAGCCTATTACGATACTGTACAAATCCGACAGTCCTTTTTTGTGTTCCTGCAGTTTTTTATCCCAGGCAAAATAAAGCAGTAAGGCAAAGGCCAGTACGTCAATAATAAATTTAAAGGCGATAGCTGTGCGGTGCAACACCAGCATGCCGTTAAATATGGGCAAGGCGTAAGCACCTGTTAAGGCTACTTGTTGCAAATCTTTAAATATGACCAGTAAAATACCCATGCTTGCCACAATGCGGCAAAGTTTGGCAGATTTTTTACCGAACAAAAGATCCGTTACCAACACAACGATAAACAGCACGGTTAAATAAACCTCGGGCATAAAAAAGCTTATGCTGCTTAAAACATCATTTAACTGGCCGGTAATATGGGGTAGCAACTCCTTCATGTATATTATTTACCTAAGGCGTTTTGCGTAAAAGCTACAAGCGCCAATACTGAATCGTTTATTTTACCCAGTACTAAGGATGGCATAATGCCCAGAACCAAAGCTATTAAAGCCAGCGGCAGCAAGGTCGCTGTTTCGCGGAAGTTCAGGTCGGTTAAGGCAATTTTCCAGATGTCGCCGCCTTTTAAGGATACGGTTCCAAAGAACATGCGTTGCAATGTCCATAAAAAATAGGCGGCACTTAGCAAGATCCCTACCGAACCGCAAATAGCCATCCAGTAAGGTAACAAGCCATTTACCGAGTGCGATTTAAAGGCACCTGCCAGCGTAAAGGCTTCTGCCACAAATGCCGAAAAGCCCGGCAAACCCAAGGATGCAAAAAAGGCCACCATTACGTATACGGTATAGCGGGGCATCAAAGTGCCTAAACCGCGGAAGTTATAAATATCCCTATCATGCACCCTGCCATAGATCACCCCCACAAGGAAGAACAGCATCGTTGATAAAAAGCCGTGGCTAACCATTTGCAGCACTGCACCGCTAATACCTTCGGCGGTGTTAGAGGCAATGCCCAACAGCACAAAACCCATATGCGATACGGACGAATAGGCGATCATACGTTTCAGGTCGCGCTGTGCCAGGGCGTTAAATGCGCCGTATAAAATGGAGATAACGCCTAACAAGCCTAACCAGAATGCGTTGGACAAAGCTACCTCCGGGAAAATGCCCATACAGATGCGGATAATGCCGTAACCGCCAATTTTTAATAATACCCCCGCCAGTATGATAGATACCGGGGTTGGTGCCTCTACGTGTGCATCGGGCAGCCAGGTATGCAAAGGCACAACCGGCACCTTAATAGCAAAGGCAATAAATAATATCACAAAGCCAACCGTGCGGGCAGGCATGCCCAATATGGTAGCATGGCTTAATACCGAGAACACCGAACCATCTATATAATTGGCCGGGTTCATCATATGGATCATGTTAAAAGTATGGCTGCCTGTAATTGGGTCTTTCACAGAAAGGTATAAACCCACCATCACCAGCAACATAAATACCGAACCAAATAACGTGTACAGGAAAAATTTAATAGCCGCATACTCGCGCCTTGCACCGCCCCACATTCCTATCAGGAAGTATAAGGGCAACAGCATCAGCTCGTAAAAGGTATAGAACAGGAAGAAATCCAGCGCGCAAAAAACACCCATTACGGCCATATCCAATAACAGGAACAGCGCGAAAAATCCCTTCAGGTTACTGGTAATATCCCAGGATGCTATAGCCGCTACCACCATTACCAGGGCGGCCATTACCAACAGCGTTACCGATATGCCATCTATCCCTACAAAATATTCTATCTGCATTTTGCCCACGGTGCCCAGGTCAAGGCTTATCCACGGCAGCTTTTGCACAAACTGAAACTGGGCCTCCTGGTTAATGCCCGCGTGCGCCGCCCCTGTTTGGAAATGCAGGTAAAGGTAGATGCTAAAACACAACTGCAGCAGGGTAGCAAACAACGTAATGTATTTGAAACTTGCACGCAGCGATGATGGCAGCAACAATATTACCAGGCCAAACAATATAGGCGTAAAAATGAGCAGGGTTAATACATTCATCAGGTCCAGATCAGTTTAAATATAAACACAGCAATAAGCACCAGCAACATGCTGAATAAATAATATTGAATTTTACCACTTTGAAACCGGCGGGCAAAATTACCAATTGCGGCCACTATATTGGCTACCAGGTGCAAAAAGCCATCTACGATATATTTATCGCACCAGGCGGCAAGCCCGGCAATGTTTCGGCCCACTTGCTCCAGTTCGTTCACAAAGCGGTCTATCACGTTTTTGTCCAGCCAATACAGGGCGTGGCTTAGCCATAATATAAAACGGACAATAACCCGGTTGTAAAATTTATCGATGTACCATTCATGATACGACAAGCGGTACAAAAAGCCCGTTTGCGGGAACGACCAGCTATTGCGTTTTGCATAAACCACATAGGCGCTATACATTACCACCACACTTAATATCACCACCGTTACCGGGATAAGCACATGATACAGATTCTCGCGCGCGAAGAAATTGGCTTGCAGGAAACCTTTGTACAACCAGGCATCTTCGTAAAATACCGGGCTGTAGCTAAACAGCGGAAACAAACAGCAAAGCGCCAAAAACATCAGCGGTAATTTATACTGCCATCCCCCATCGCCCATGTGGATCTGGATATCTGGGTTCATTTTTTGCAGGCGGAACTCGCCAAAGAAAACCTTTACGATTAGCCTGGCCACATAAAATGCGGTTAACCAACTGGTAAATAGCGCCACATACGGGATAAGCTTCAAAATGCCGGCCCGGTTATCGCTCCAGTCGAAAGCCTGGATCAGGATACCGTCTTTAGATAGGTAGCCAGACGTAAGCGGGAAACCCACCAGTGCCAAACCGCCAATTAATGCAGCTATAAAGGTAAGCGGCAACTTTTTGCGCAAGCCGCCCATGTGCAGGATGTTTTGCGGGTCGATGTCCAGGTTGTTATCATCCTTAATGTGTTTCATTTGGTGGATAACTATACCCGCCACCAAAAACAACAAACATTTAAAAAAGGCATGTGTAGCCAAATGGAACAGCGACGAAGAATAGGCCCCAACTCCCATTGCCATCACCATAAAACCTAATTGCGATATGGTAGAATACGCCAGGATGCGTTTCAGATCGTTTTGTGTGAGGGCGATGGTTGCCGCCATAAATGCGGTAAAGCAACCTACAATGGCCAGCGCAGTAAGTTCTGCATCGTTAAACATGGGGTAAACCCTGCCTAACAAAAACACACCCGCAGCCACCATGGTAGCCGCATGTATCAATGCCGAAACCGAAGTTGGCCCCTCCATAGCATCCGGCAGCCAGGTATGTAAGGGGAACTGCGCCGATTTTGCGGCCACCGCTAAAAATATTCCGCCAAAGGCTACGTATTGCCAAACAGCCGGCAAGCTGCCCGCCGCAGAAACCCATTGCCCGTTAGTGATGTTGGATAAGGCAACCAGGCCTTTAGGGCCAAACAAGGCTTCCAAGTCAAACGTGCCGAATTGGGTGAACAGGATGATGGTGGCCGATAGCAGACCAATATCCCCTATCCTGTTCATAATAAACGCTTTTTTATTGGCGATAATGGCGCTCTGGCGGGTAAACCAAAAACCTATTAACAGGTATGATGAAAAGCCTACCAACTCCCAAAAGGCATAAAGCATAATCAGGTTATCTACCACTACCAATGCCAGCATGCTAAAACAAAACAGACTTAAATAGCGGAAATAACGGCTGTAGCCCTCATCATCTTTCATGTAGGCGGTAGAGTAGATGTGCACCGGCAGCGCAATAACCGGTACCAGCAGCAGCAACATCACCGAAAGATTATTGAGCAAGATGCCTGCCTGTACTTTGGTAGCCCCTATGGTAAACCAAACCTGTTTCAGGTGGATGGTATGGCTGCCCCAAACTTTAAAAAACACATTTGCCGCCAGCACCGTGCTTGCCACCATAGCCAATGTAGATACCCAACCGGCCGCCTTGCTTTTGCCCAGCAGTAAAAAGTTCACCACAAAGGCAGCAAAGGGCAACACCACTGCTATAATAGCAAGGGTTACGGTTTGTGCGTCTTTATATGGTATAGTTGAGGTCAATTCTTTTTTCTCTTTTTAGTAGTAATTAGTATTACTCCGTTCTTTCCGGCTTCACCGTATTTTGCGACCGCTACGCTATCTTTTAGTACGTCTATTCTTTCGATGTTATTCGGATCTATATGTGATAAACTATCTCGATATGGTTTACTATTAACAATAATTAACGGTTTATTTTGGGGATATTGGTTTCCACAATACATAAAGATTCGTGTCGAATCTTTAGCTTCTTTCTCCGTTTGCGCAAATGCACCAACCGATATCAAAACAAATAATATCCCAACCAGCTTTTTCATCATCAATTGGCGGGCTGGTTTAGTTCGATAGTTAATGTTGCCGGGGTACGGTTTTTACGGGTACCCTTTGCACCGGTAAACGTGGCCGACTTTGGATCGGCGTGATATACCTGCAATAACTTGATCAGGTCATCTTCGTTACCGCCGGTTAAGGTGGTGCCGTCGCTTAGTACATATTGCACGCCGTCGTCCTTACCGCGGCGGCTGCGGATGTAGCTTTTGTAAGCTTTAGATAATGTACCAAACTTCCACTGGTATAGCTTTTTGCCATAAATCTTAGTAGTTACATTTACCGTGGTGTCATTATCTTTCGAGCCTGCAAATTTGGGCTGTATCAGCGTATCAATACTTAAGATCTTGCTTTGATCGAGGTCTTCTACCTTACCGTAGGTAACTTCCTCGTTAAACATAAAAGGCTTTTGCTGCGGACCTGGCTTGGTTAGCACCGACACATTATCACTCAAATTAGCCGGCAGGTGTTGTTTTGTTTTGATAATGATGGCACCTGCTGCAGCCTTTGGCCCGTACATGATGCGCGCGCCCTTACGTTTAATTACAGATACATCCAAAATGTTATCTACATTTAACTCTTGCAGCCTGCCGTTATAAACCGTATCGTTTATCATCACAAACGGTTTCTCCTGCCCCTCGGGCGGGTCGGTGAGTACTATTCTTTTATCCGCACCCATGCTTACATACTGAAACTCGCGCACAGCTTCCGGCTCTGGCTCCTCCTCGCGTACAGATGCCCGGTGCCTAACGGTATGTTTTGCGCGTTTTTTTGCACGGCTTTTTTTCCGTTGCGCAGATGCGTTTACAGATAACAGTACAAGTAATATGATCAACAAACGTTTCATCAATCTTTTAACTGGTTAACTTTATCGGGGTTAATGGTATGGTACCGGCGGTACACGTTTAATATAATAGCCAAGGCTACAGCCGTTGTTGCCGCCGCCAATACAATGGCAAACAGCGCAAATATCTGCCCGCCGTTATTTATACGGTCATACTTGCCAAAGGCTACCAGGTTTAAAATAGCGGCATTCAGCATCAGTTCTATCCCTATTAATATTTGTATAGCATTCTTTTTTGATACAATGCAAAACAAGCCAATACAAAATAGCGCCACGCTCACCAGCATAAAATCGTTAAGGCCTATCATGCTTTGGCCTCCTTTCTGGATAGGTGTGCCGAACCTACCAAAGCTATCATCAGCAATACCGATATGGCCTCGAAAGGCAGCAAATAACGCGTCATCAAATTAACGCCAATATCGTTGATGCCTGTACCATTAACCGGCACTACATTTTTAGCTTCGATAGCCGCTTTTACCCAGGGCAGGTTGTTTACATCGGCTTTAAAAACTACGTTTAACATCACTACCAAAAACAGGGCAGCAAGTAAAAATGCGGGTAAATTATTCAGGCTGATAAAACGATTGGTTTGCTCATCCGCTTTAATCAAAGCCTCTTTGCCGGATAACATAAAGGCAAACAGGATGAGCACCAGGATACCGCCTACGTAGATCACTATCTGGGTAACGGCCACAAAATCGGCCAGGGCCAAAACGTACAGGCCGGCCAGGCCAAAGAGCGTTACAAAAAACATAAATATGCTGCGCACCAGGTTTTTGCCGGCGGCTACTATTAATGCCGAGCCCAGCGTTACCAACGCCATTACGTAAAACATCACCTGCGCTAAATTCATGCCCCGCCCCCCTTTGCTTTCATGGCAGCTAGTTTAGCGGCCTGTTTTTCGGCAGTTTGGCGCGCTAATAGTTCGCGCTTTTCGGCAGCAAACTCGGGCGACATGTCCGAAAACTCGTAGTTAAGGTCTTTTAACTCAAATACGGTGCGGTCGTATTCGTTGGTCATTACAATACACTCGGTTGGGCACACAATGGTACACAGGCCACAGTACATGCATTTGGCCATATCAATATCAAACTGGGCAGCGTAAAGCAATTTCTTAGATCCGTCGGATGTTTCGCCAATACTCCCCTCGGTAGATTTTATCGACTCGATAGTGATACAGTTTACCGGGCAGATCTTGGCGCACAGGTCGCACACAATGCAATCGTCTATTTCCACATCCAACTGGTAGCGGCCCACTTCGGGTACCGGCAATTCTTGTTTAGGATATTGGATGGTATTGGTATTATTAAGCTGATGGAAGTAATTATCGTCGGTTATGGGCATAACGTGGCGCTTGGCGTTTGATGAAAACATCGCCTTCAGGGTAAGGGATAACCCTTTCCATGCCGTTGTAAAACCGTTTATTGCCCTCTTTATCAAAGTTTAAATTCTAATTACTATATTCTAAAAATTAAATATCTAACACCAAATTTAGAATAACGAAGTGCGATGTTCAATATGCTTTCTTCTAATCATTACTTCATCATTCGTTATTGGGGGTCGACATTCGATATTATTAATTAATCTATAATCACCCTTAACTAATCACTAACACCTACATCACCCACAGCCGCCATACGCCCGATATCAGCATACATAAAAAAGCAAGCGGGGTTAGTACTTTCCAGCACAGGTTCATGAGTTGGTCTACCCGTAGTCGTGGCAGTGTCCACCTAATCCAGATCTGTACGCCTACTAACAGCAACGTTTTTAGCAATATCCATAGTATACCCCACGCTGCGCCGGTTGTCCACACGGCTAAATGTACACTGCCAATATTGGGCAGCGGTGTATTCCATGCGCCTAAAAATAATATCACCCCTACCATTGATACTAAGAACATCATGGAGTACTCGGCCAAAAAAACCAGTGCGAATTGCAAACCGGTAAACTCGGTATGGAAACCTGCCACCAGTTCAGATTCGGCCTCGGGGATATCAAACGGGGCGCGGTTACTTTCTGCCAATGAAGCTATAAAATAAATAACAAAGGCCACCAGCAAATGCGGCGCCTGGAAAACGTTCCACGACAGGAAACCGCCAATGGCCGATACATCCCAAAAGCCGAAGAACTTAGCTTTATCTGGTGATAAGATGCCTTGTTGCATAGCTACATCCTGCAGGTTTAAGGTTTGCGCCACCATTACTACAGATATGAGGGCAAACCCTGCCGGGATCTCGTAAGAGATGATCTGCGCTGCCGACCGCATGGCACCCAGTATAGAATATTTATTATTTGATCCCCAACCGGCCATCAGTATGCCCAGGGTCTCGATAGAGATAATGGCGAAGATATAGTACAGCCCGATGTTGATGTTGGCAGGAATCAAACCCGGCCCCCAGGGCAGTGCCGCAAAGCCCAGGTAAACCCCGATAAAGATAATAGCGGGTGCCGCCAGGAACAAAATTTTATCAGCCGCCGCCGGGATAATGAGCTCCTTTTGGGCCATTTTCATCATATCGGCCAGTACCTGCAGGGTGCCGTATTTACCAGTTTCTGTAGGGCCAAGGCGGTTTTGTATAAACGCGCTCACTTTACGCTCGGCGTATACGCCAAACATGGTAAACAGGCCAACAAAAGCAAATAAACCTGCCGCTACAATAAAATATGTGAGGTAAAAATTCAAGGGCATTTACGTTGGGTGCAAACTTAATAAATGATGCCGATAGTTGACTGGTTTGGTAGTGCTTTTTTAGAATGATTTTAAAGAGAGGAGCATATGCCAACGGTTGTGCTTTTTGTCTTGAACCCTGATTTTAAGAATTAAAGAATTTTTGAGAATGCGCTCTATTGATCTAACAATGTTATTTGATGAAGACTATAGTGTAAATCCTATGATCCGGAAAATCAGGGTATAACGAAGAACCAATTTGTAATCCATCCTAAAGAGATTGCTTCGTACCTCAATGACGTGGTGGGAAAGACATGAGCAATTTACTTATACGTATGATATGCACGTTTGCATATTTGCACATCCGCACATTATTTAACAACCTTCCCTTACATCTACATATTCACTTTTTACATTATCTGCAAAAAAGCGGGAGGCATGGCGGTCAAAGTCTGCGGTATCATCAATGGTGGTGTAAAACTTTTTGTTGGCGCCCCTGCTTAACCTTTGTTCCATTTCGGGATGTCGCTGCAGGTAGTCGGCCAGGCTGGCGGCTACAATATCGCCCTGGGCAACCACTTTAATATTAGCTGGCAGGTGTGCCTTAATTTTTTCCTGCAATAAGGGATAATGGGTACAGGCCAATAAAATGGTATCAATATCCGGCGATTGCTGCATCAGCTCATCCAAGTACATTTCCACATAATGGTCGGCACCGGGTTTATTGTATTCGCCATTCTCTATCAGCGGTACCCAAAGCGGGCAGGCTTGCTGATGCACGTTGATATCCGGCGAGAATTTTTCGATCTCCAGCACATAAGAGCCCGACTGTACCGTACCGTTGGTGCCCAAAACCCCTATGTGTTTGCTTTGCGTATAGTCACCAATAACCTCGGCTGTAGGGCGTATCACCCCAAGCACGCGCCTGTCGGCAAAGGGGCTGTTGGGCAAATCATGCTGTTGTATGGTGCGCAGGGCTTTGGCAGAGGCCGTATTGCAGGCCAGTATTACCAAAGGGCATCCCTGCTTAAACATCCACTGCACACACTCCCAAGTATATTGGTGTATAGTATTAAAAGAGCGGTTACCATAAGGGGCACGGCCATTATCGCCCAGGTATAAATAATTGTAACCAGGCAACTGCTCTACAATGGAGCGGAACACCGTAAGGCCGCCTATACCCGAATCAAATACACCAATTGCACCACCTGCTGCTTTCATATATACTATCAAAAATAAAAAAGCGCCCTGTAACCAGGGCGCTTTTCAAATAATTTAATTTTTAGATTACTTTAAGCCTAATTTAAGTTTTACAGCAGCCATCAAATCATCCGCAGCAGGCGATACAACTAAGTATTCGCTGGTGGTATCTAATACATAACCGTAACCTTTTTCTTTAGCAACTGTTTCTACGGCGCCACGTGCTTTATCAATAAGTGGTTTACCCAACTCACGTTGTTTAGCCTCTACTTGTTGCTGTGAAGATTGTTGATATTCCTGTAAGCGTTTTGCTATATCCTGCAATTCGGTTTCGGCTGCACCACGTGCTGCATCTGTCATGGTAGCGCGTTTGGTTTGGTAAGCCTGGCCTTTAGTTTGGTACTCATTGTTCATTGTAGTTAACTGATCAATGAATTGTTTTTGGTAAATTTCAAGCTGAGATTTTACTGTTTTAGTTTCAGGCATTAAATCAATTAATTGTTGGAAATTAATGTGGCCAATTTTTGATTGGGCCTGGGCAAAGTTGCCTGCAAATAACATTCCTGCTGCAACTAAAGCAACTTTAAATAGTTTTTTCATTTGTGTTCTTCTGTGTTTAAAAAAAATAGTTCTGATTGTAAATATAAAATTTTTATTTGGCAAGCACACCCGGTTTTAAGCCCAAACGTGTAATTACTTCGTCGCTTTTGTTGTAACGAGGATTTGCATATAACATGATCACTTCGCTGTTTTTATCAAATATCATATCCAGGTTTTCGCTTTCGGCAACGGCCTGTATAGCTTTAGACACCCTATCCTGTATTGGTTTAATCAGTGCTGTGCTTTTTTTAGAAAGCTCGCCATCCGGGCCAAATATTTGGCGCTGATAATCTTTAGCAGCCTTTTCTTTTTCAACAATTTCGGCTTCGCGGCGCTTGCGCATATCCGGCGTCATTAAAACCTGATCGGCCTGGTAAGCTTTATACAAACGGTCGATCTCCTGAAAACGTGAATCAACATCTTTTTGCCAGCTTTCTGATAAAGCTGCCAGTTGCTTTTGTGAAGAAGCATAATCCGGCATATGTTTTAATATGTAATCAGAATCAACATAAGCAAAACGTTGTGCTAATGCCGCTGTGCAGGTTGTAAACGTAACAAAAAGTATTAAAATTATCTTTTTCATAAATTATTGCAATGCAAATTAATTAAATCCTCCGCTTAAGCTTTGTGAAATGGTAAAGTGGAAGTGGCCTTTATTAGCATCCGGCTGGCCCGGTAACTTGTCGAAACCGTAACCGTAATCTAAACCTAACAAACCAAATATCGGTAAAAATATCCTTGCACCCATACCAACCGAACGTCTAACATTAAACGGATTAAATTGATTAAAATTATCCCAAACGTTACCACCTTCGGCAAATGCCAGCAAGAAGATAGTGGCAGACTGGCCTGTAATTACCGGGTGCCTTAACTCCATCGTGTATTTGTTATAGATAGCGTTACCCTGGTTAGTATTAGCATTTTGGTTTGAACCTACCGGCACGATAGAGAAGTTTTCGTAACCACGTAAACCTATGATATCTGTACCTTGTAAGAACTGGTAACTTTGCATACCATCACCACCCAGTTTAAAACGCTCGAACGGAGACGGACCAACCAGTTTGTTATACTGGCCCAGGTAACCAAAACGCACCTGCGACATTACTACCAATTTACCGGTTATACGCTGGAACCACTGTGCATCAAACTTCCATTTGTAGTACTCTACAAAGTGGTACCTTTCTTCGGGCGTGGCTACTTTATAGTTTACGTTATTAAATAACGAGTATGGCGGCGTAGCCTGTATAGTCAATTTTATGTTTGAACCCATTGTTGGATAAATAGGCACATCTATAGAGTTACGGCTTAGCTCTTGTGTTAATTTAATATTGTATGAAGTACCATTTCTAAATAAGTAACCGCTGTAGTTATCCAGATTGTAGTGGTCAACGTTTAGCGAGTAGTTTAACTGGAAGTAGTTATCCGGCCAGTTTAAACGTTTACCCAAGGTTACACCTACACCATTGATGCGCAACTTATTGTAAAATTCGCTTGTTTTAGGGTAATATTGCCCCGTTGAGCTACCTTGTGTGTAAGCAGATAAGGCAAAATAAATAGGCTTTTTACCACCCAGCCATGGCTCGGAGAAGGTAAACGAAAAGTTTTGATAAGTACGACCGCTCGACTGTCCTCTTAAACTTAGTTTTTGCCCGTCGCCTTTTGGCAATGGTTTGTAAGCTTTTAAGTTGAACAAGTTACGTAATGCAAAGTTGTTAAAGGTTAAACCCAAAGTACCCACCAACTGGCCACCACCAAAACCACCCGATAGCTCTATCTGATCTGATGGTTTTTCGACCACGTTGTAAACGATATCTACCGTACCATCGGCAGGGTTAATATTGGTAGGCCTTGGTTCGGTTTTTTGTTCATCAAAATTACCCAGCTGGCCAATTTCGCGGGCACTGCGTATCAACAATTCCTTATTGAATTTTTGACCCGGCTTGGTCCTTATCTCGCGCATTACCACCTTATCATTAGTAACATCGTTACCTTTTAATAAAACGCGGTTAATAGTGTATTGCGGGCCTTCGTAGATCCTTACATCAATATCAACAGTATCGTTATAGATACGGGTTTGAACAGGGTCGGCATTAAACGTTAAGTAACCGTCGTTTAAATATAAAGAGGATACATCATCATTATTTGGCGTTGGGCCTGTTAAACGTTTGTTTAATTCATCTTCACTAAATACCTGTCCTTTTTCTATCTGTAATATCCTGGCTAATATATCTGAAGCATAACGTGCGTTACCAGAGAATTTAACATTACCGAAGTAATATTTAGGGCCTTCGTAAACCTTAATTTTTACATCAACAGTTTTTTCATCGTGTTTGGTAACGGTATCGCTTAATACTTCGGCATCGCGGTAGCCTGCTCCCTGCATTTTTTCTACCAGGGTTTGTTTATCTTCGTCGTATTTATCCTGCTTAAATTTCTTAGAGCCAAATATGTTGTAGAACTTTTTAACACGTGTATTCTTAAGCATTTTACGCAATTTGCTATCGCTAAATGCCTTGTTGCCCTCAAACGTTACGCTGTTAATTTTAACTTTAGATTTTTTATCAACCGCCACATCCAGTATAACGCTGTTCTCGTCGCCCGGGTCTTTGGTTTGCTTCATGGTAACTGTAGTGTTCAGGTACCCTTTTTCGTTAAAGTGCTTTTTTATGATGGCCGATGTAGTACTCAGCAGGTTTTCGTTAACAATTTTACCTGTTTTGTCATTCAGCTTTTTGTTCACATCTTCTATCTCGCCTTTACGAATACCGGTAATGTGCAGGCGCGATAAGCGGGGGCGCTCAACAACGGCAATTTCCAGGTAAATGGTATCCATATTTATGCGGGTAACATTTAGCTGCACATCCTCAAAAAGGCCTTGTTTATACAAGTCCTTTATAACGTTTGCATTTTGTTCGCCGGGCAGGTTTATCTTATCGCCTTTGTTTAATTTAGATATAGTAAGTAATATATCCTTATTAACGTATTTAGCACCAGATACGGTAACGTCACCAATAATATAATCTTTAGGATTAAGGTAACTTAAACTATCGGCAGATATAGAGCCCGCTAATGCGGATTGCTTGGTACCATTAACCTGTGCCAGCGCCGCAGTGCCTATAAATGTGAAAAGAAGAGCAAAAAAAACTTTATTCATTCGAATATTTTAGTGGGCTAAAAATAATTTATACAGTTGTTAAAAAGTGTTAAAAGTAAAAATTTAGTTTACCTGCTCGCTTGTCATACCAAAACGGCGTTCGCGTTTCTGGTAATCCAATATAGCCTCGTACAGGTCCTCGCGCCTAAAGTCCGGCCAAAGTTTGGTAGTGAAGTAAAGCTCGGCATAGGCAATTTGCCACAACAAATAGTTACTTATGCGGTATTCGCCACTCGTCCTGATCAGTAATTCAGGGTTGGGCATACCGCCGGTATATAAATTATCCTCAAACAGTTTTTCATCAATATCAGCAGGTTGTATCTCCCCGCTTTGTACTTTTTGCGCCAGTGTTTTTGCAGCGTGTACAATTTCGCCGCGCGAGCTGTAGCTTAACGCAAGGGTAAGCACCATGCCGGTGTTACCTGCTGTTTTGCTTATGGCATTTTCTAATTCGCTATGGCATTTGCCCGGCAGCGCAGCCAAATCGCCAATGGCATTTAAACGCACATTGTTTTTTATCAGCTTGGCAATCTCTTTGTTAAGGGTGCTTATCAGCAACTCCATTATAGCGGTTACTTCAAATTTGGGGCGGTTCCAGTTTTCGGCACTAAAGGTGTATAGGGTTAGGTATTCAATACCCAGGTCGCCGGCACTTTCTACAATATCCCTTACAGATAGTACACCATTATGATGGCCAAACACCCTTAATTTACCTTTACCTTTTGCCCATCTGCCATTACCATCCATAATAACAGCTATATGGCGGGGCAACTTCTGAAGATCTATCTGGTCCTTATAACTCATTTCCCGAACGGTGTTAACAGCTGCTTATGCACTGTAGCGCCTATTGCTTTGTTAAAAATTTAAAAACGTTTTTAGCAAAGCTCTCAATAACTTATGCTATTTTTTTCAGGTGACAAAGGTAAAACTTAATTGTATTTATTTTAGTATGCCGTAAAAAAGAAATATGCAGGTTTTTTAAGAATAAAGCAGCATTGGCTGCAGCAGATAAGGCGCACACCATAGGCTATAAAAGTACCGGTTTGTTGATAATAACAGCTACAAGAGGCCGGTTTATAAAAACAACAAACCCATTTACGCTGCGCCTAAATGGGTTTTTAAATAAATGATATAGCAATTTAATATGCCTGCCTATCTTTTAACAAAGTGATATCTTTTGGGGCTATATCTGCTATGGCAAACTGTTGTACATCGGTTATATTCATTTCATCCAGGGTGTTTACCAGGTTTTCGTAAATGGATGTTTCGGCTGGTTTTATCACTACGATCATGTTTTTGCCGGTGGTTTGATGCACATACTTGCGGGTAGCCAAAATGGCCTTGCGCAAACCCGTGCTGCTATAGTCGGTAATTTTGGCGGCAAGCAACGGTTTTTCTGCCGTACCTAAATAGTACATAGCCTGGTTGTTTTTGCCCAGGCAAATAGTCATGGTGCGCGATTCGGGCACGCCGTCGCTATTACCTACTGGCATGGTTAGGTCCATAGCCTTGGGTTTGCTAAGGGTGGTGGTTAAAATAAAAAAGGTAATAAGCAGGAATGCCAGATCTACCATGGCGGTAAGATCTACCCGTAAGTTTGGTTTTTTAGCGCGGGGTTTACGTCCTGATTTTTCGGGGGTGGAATTTAATTCGGCCATCGCAGTAAGTTTAAGGTGAAATAATTGGTTAACAACTATTGTACGAATAAAGATACTGCTTTGTTTTATAAAACAAAATATAATTTTGTTTTATGTGATTATTTAATATAATATTCTTTTTAAACTAATAATGCCTAGTAATAGCATTTTTGCGTTACAAAAGTGTAAGATACAGTAAAGCCTACAAACATGTAAAAATCTCGCGGGCGGTAATCGCCGCGCTGCACGCCTTGCATGCCTAAATAATTACCTGTTTTTTCGCCCGATCGGTCTGACAATGCCCGCGCAGTTCTGTTGTTTCCAAACTGGTTTTTGTTAGCGTAAGTGCCGCTCACATCATCCAGGTAATCGGTATTAGTGTAGCGGTACCCCAAATCGCCGGCCACCGTCCATTTACCCGAAAAATTATATTTGATGCCAGCACCAAAGGGTACTACGATGGCATTTTTAGCATAGGGGTCTTCCTGCCCTTCGGTACGCAGCTGCCTTAAGCCTACCACTTTTCCGTTATAAGTGGTACGTGGTGCAAACGCAGTTATCCCGGCACCTGCATATATATAAGGTGTGTACAGGTTTTTGCCTGCATCGGGTATATAGCTCATAAAATTAAACTCGGCCATCAGGCTAAGTTCTTTTAGCGGTGTAGTAAAGTTTAAATTCCTATCACGAAATTGCTGACTGCTTGATTTGGCATCGTCGCCGCTAATTTGGCCGTAAGTATAGCTTAGCTTGGCAGCTATATAACGGTCAAAATTTCTTTTCACAAAAATATTGGCAAAGCCACCGCTGGGTTTAACGGGGTTATTAACATTTAAATCGCCAATGTAACCGGCAGCACCAACGCCCCCTCCTACTTCCCAGGTTTGGGCTTTTAAAACGGTTGTTATTAATATAAATAGTAAAGCAGTAAGTATTTTGGGCATCAAGGCAAATTTAATAATTACGGGCATCTAAACCCCATAACAGCTTTTTCCTTAACGTAGATAAGTAGCTTTCATTATTAAGGCGTATCAAATTCATTTTAAAGCCGGCCTTGTAAACTTTAAATTGGGTAGGCTTATCCATAATAACCGTACGGCTATCGCAAGATACAATGTAGCTGCTGCCCCTGTAGTCAATATCAATGGTTAGGGTACTGGTATTAGGCAATACCACCGGCCTTACATTTAAATTATGCGGCGCTACAGGCGTTAGCGCAATACTGTTTGACTGCGGAAAAATAATTGGCCCGTTACAGCTTAACGAGTAGGCGGTTGAGCCTGTTGGCGTAGATATAATGATCCCATCGCCCCAGTAGGAGTTTAAAAACTCGCCATCCAGCGATACGTGATTGGTGATCATGGCGCTATCATCGCGCTTGTGGATGGTTACATCGTTAAGCGCAAAGTTATCATCGCCAAATACTTTTTGTTCAGATTCTATCACCAGCAGTTCGCGGCTATCCAGCGTAAATTCTTTATTTACTACCGCGTGTATGGCAGCTGCAATATCGCTTTTGTTAATGCTGGCCAAAAAGCCCAGCCTGCCAAAGTTGATACCGATAACAGGCACGCCCGAATCGCGGATGAGCGTTACCATATCCAGCAAGGTGCCATCGCCACCCAGGGTTAAAAAAACATCAATATCGTTTTTGATAGATTGGCTGCAATTGAGCAAGGTATAGGCAGATATATCAATGTTTTCCTGCAGATATTCGTTAAGCTGCGGGTGCACACATATTTCTACCTGGTGCTGGGTAAGGCTATCAAACACCTGGCGGATGTACGGGAACACCGATGGGTCGTTAAACTGCCTGCCGTAAACTGCTATTTTCATATCTGCGTTACAAGTTCAGGTAATTCATGAACGAATCAAACCTGTCCATTGAGTTATCGTTATGGTCTGTAAAGTTAAACGTGGCCTTCACATCATAATTGTAGCGTAAAAAGGTGGCCAGTATGTTAGATATATCTTGCTTATTTACTTTAAGGGTAACTTCCATTTTAGTACTGTCGGGGAAAGTACGGGTATAAGAGCTCAGGATCTGGGCATTATCAGATTCTACCACCTGCGACATGTGCGCCAGCGAGTTATTCTTATTATCTACCTCCAATACAATAATGCCACCCGGCTCGGATACCGACGTTAGTTTGGCAAAATACTCGTTCATGGTGTTAATGGATATCAGGCCCAGGTAATCCATCTTTTTATTTAGCACCGGCACCACGGTTAACTGGCGCTCATAAAAAATACGGATAACATCGTAAATGTGCTGCTCCTCTAAAACATAAGGATTTACCAGCGATAGCGCTACAGAACCTAAGGGCGCATTGTAATCTGTTTGCTCTATCAGGTCATCTTCACTAACGAGGCCTAAAAACTGTTCCTCGTTTACAATGGGCAGATGGCCAACCCTAAACTCTGCCATACGGTCAAACACCTTCTGTATACTATCAGAGGTGTGCACCGGTGGTATCGTGTCAGCAATCAGCTCAACTGCAAGCATAGTTTTATTGTTTAGTAGAAGCCCCCTGTAAATCTTCCCCTATAGGGGAGACTTTTAATTTCTTAAGCCCTCTCCTTCGGGAGGGTTTCGATAGGTCTCCCTATTTTTTTATTTTATCTAAAAACAGTTTCAGGTACTTATTAAATTGTTCGGGCTGCTCCATCATAGGGGCGTGGCCGCAATTATCAACCCAGTGCAATTCCGAATTTGGTAACAACTCGTTAAACTCTACAGCCACCTCCGGCGGGGTTATCTTATCATCCTTACCCCATATTAAAGATACCGGCATCGTAATTTTACGCAGTTCGGTTTTCATATTGTGGCGGATGGCCGATTTTGCCATGGCCAGTATCCTGATCACTTTATGCCTGTCGTTTATGGTTTGGTATATCTCCTGCACCATATCTTCCGTAGCCGTTTTGGGGTCGTAAAAAGTGTACTGTACCTTCTCGCGCACAAAATCTATACTTTCGCGGCGGGGAAACGAGCCACCAAATGCGTTTTCGTACAAACCCGAACTACCCGTTAACACCAAAGCCTTAACATAACCCGGATGTGCCAGTACATAAACCAGGCCAACATGCCCGCCTAACGAATTACCCAGTAAAACTACATTGCTTAACTGTTTAAATTTGATGAACTTGTGTACAAATTTTGATAATGCACGCACACCCGTTGTTAACAAAGGCAAATCATATATAGGTAATAAAGGGATGATAACCCGGTAGTTAGGGCTAAACTCTCTGATAACATCGTCCCAATTGCTTAAAGCGCCCATTAACCCGTGAAGCAGCAAAAGCGGTTCGCCCTGCCCCTCCTCGATGTAACTGAAACCCTTTTCTTCTTTAAGCACAAAATTCATAGTATCGCTGGTGTAAGTATTGTTGTAAATATATCAGAACCAAAATCAATTCCGGTCTGAATTGTTGTAAAATTATAATTATTAATATAGTAAGCCAGCTATAACGCTAATTATTATACGTTGTAATTAACCTAATAGTTGTTTTACCACCTCAGAAACCGTTTTACCATCGGCACGGCCGGCAAGCTCTTTATTGGCCACACCCATTACACGGCCCATATCTTTTACAGAGGTAACGCCAAGCCTTTCAATAACTTCTTGTATAAAGCCTTCTATCTCAAAACGGCTCATTTGCTGCGGCAGGTAAGGCTCTATCACATACATTTCGGCCATTTCAATTTCGTACAGGTCTTCGCGGCCCTGGGTTTTGTAAATATCGGCAGACTCCTTACGCTGTTTGATCAGTTTTTGCAGCACTTTTATCTCTGCATCCTGGGTAAGGTCTTCTGATGCTCCTTTTTCGGTTTTGGCTAATAACAATGCCGATTTAATGGCGCGTAAGCCTCTTAAACGATCTGGTTGTTTAGCCAGCATGGCTTGTTTAATATCCTGGTCTATTTGGGTAATTAGTGACATGGTGTTGATTTTAGTCCGAAAGTCCGATAAGTCGGAAAGTCCGGATGTGTAATGTATAATAAATAAGTTATATGTCCTTTATTCTTTCGGACTTATCCGACTTTAAGACTTAACTATTCTTTCTAAAAATGTTGGTTGCCGTGGCTTGTGCGGTTGGCATAATAATTAAGTCGTTAATATTTACATGTGCCGGGCGCGATGCGATGAACCAGATGGTTTCTGCCACATCATCGGCTACCAATGGCTCAAAACCATCATAAACCTTTTTGGCGCGGTCCTTATCGCCTTTAAAACGCACTTCAGAAAACTCGGTTTCTACGGCGCCCGGGTGTATGGCCGATACCCGGATACCCTTATCATTCAGATCCATCCGCATACCTTTATTTAAGGCATCAACCGCATGCTTGGTGGCGCAATAAACATTCCCGTTAGGGTAAACCTCTTTTCCGGCTATCGACCCTAAGTTTATGATGTGGCCGCTGCCATTGTTGATCATCCAGTTGGATACCACGCGGCTTACATAAAGCAGGCCTTTTATATTGGTATCTATCATGGTATCCCAATCGTCGTAACTGCCGTTCTGTATGGGGTCTAACCCCTGGCTAAGGCCGGCATTGTTTACCAGTACATCAACATTTTTCCAATGTGCGGGTAAACCTTCCAGGTGCTGTACAACCTGCTCGCGGTTACGGATATCAAAGGATGATACCGCCACCTCTATATTATATTTAGTGTTAAGCTGCTGCGCAAGATTCTCCAACCTATCCATACGGCGGCCGGTAAGTATCAGGTTATACCCCTCGCGTGCAAATGTGTGGGCACAGGCCTCGCCAATGCCGGCAGTAGCGCCTGTTATTAATGCAATTTTTGCCATAGATAAGTATTAACTATCGGCAACGAAATTATGTTTTTATGTTGACTTTATTTGTCTTTTTACCGCAAGTATCAATTTTGGGGATGGGTGGATACTTCTTTCGCTTGGACTATAATTTTTAGAATTAAGAAATTTACGGAATGTTATTTGCTTTTTAAAGATGCTTTGTATAACGGGGAACGGAAAAATCCTTTTATGTTATTAACATGATATAAACCTAAAAACTATCAGCGAAATTTGAAAATAACAATACATCAAACCACAAAAACATATTACCTATGGAATATAGAAAATTAGGCGGATCGGGACTGCATGTACCGGTAATAAGTTTTGGAACAGCCACTTTTGGCGGCGCTAACGAGTTTTTTAAGGCCTGGGGCAACACTCAGTTAGATGATGCTAAAAAGCTGATTCACCTTTGCCTGGATGCGGGCGTTAATTTATTTGATACAGCCAACGTTTATTCTGGTGGTGTATCCGAAGAGATATTAGGCAAAGCACTGGAAGGCCTGCGTAACCAGGTACTGATATCAACTAAGGCCACCTTTAAAATGGGCGATGGCCCTAACGACTATGGCTCATCGCGTTTCCACCTGCTAAATTCGGTTGAGGATAGTCTGCGCCGTTTAAATACCGACCATATTGACATTTTTCACCTGCACGGGTTTGACGGCAACACCCCGGTAGAAGAAACCCTGCGCACATTGGATACGCTGATAAGCGACGGTAAGATCCGTTATATTGCCTGCTCTAACTTTTCGGGTTGGCATTTAATGAAATCGCTTTCGGTATCTGAGCGTTACGGCTGGGCTAAATACATTGCCCACCAGGCCTATTACTCGTTATTAGACCGCGAATTTGAATGGGAACTGATGCCGCTGGGCATAGACCAAAATGTGAGCACCATTGTTTGGAGCCCGTTGGCTTCCGGCCAGTTAGGTGGTAAATTCCGCCGCGGGCAGCCTATCCCGCAGGATAACCGCCGTGCACAAGGTGGCAGCCATGGCCCCGAAACGGATATGGAACGCCTTTATACTATTGTAGATGCGCTGGATGAAGTGGCCGAAGAAACAGGGAAATCTGTAGCGCAGGTATCGCTTAACTGGTTATTGCAGCGCCCAACTGTAGCCAACATTATTATTGGCGCCCGTAATGAGGAACAGCTTAAACAAAACCTGGATGCAGTTGGCTGGAACCTAACAACCGACCAGGTAAAGAAACTTGATGCTGCCAGCGACCGATACCCGGTTTACCCCTACTGGCACCAACGCCAGGATACCAGGTTAAACCCGCTGCCCAAGTTTTATTAATACCAAAACGGCCCCGAAATCGGGGCCGTTTTTCGTTAGGCATGGCGGTATCATTCTCACTGCTCATTCAAATATTTATCCAACTCTTTGTAAAGCATATCAGCATCACTTGGCCGGTTTGCATCCGCAACTGCTACACTACCTGTTTTATCTACAATTAAATAATGGGGCATTTGTACGGTTGCACTATCATTATTTAGTGCTTCGCGGTATAATTTATTATAATCAGCGTAATCTAAAAACAGGTGCTGCCCATCTACCTTATGGCGGGCAATTTGTTTCTTCCATAAATAACGGTTGCCATTAGCAACATACAAATAGGCTATCTTGTGGTTGTTTTTATAATGTTGTTTTAAAGGCTGCGTAAAATTGTCAAATTCTATAAGGCACGGTCCGCAAGTGGTACCCCAAAAATCCACATACACCACCTTTCCTTTAAAGTTTTTATCAATAATGCTTTTGAAAGATGTTTCGCCCTGGTAAACATCAATAAACTTTGCGCCCGGTTCGGTATTTACGGCTATGGCTACACTTATTTTAGCCGCCATAAATACAACCATTAAGCCTAATATCGTTAATGCTGGTTTTAAAAATGCCCGATTTTCTTTTTTTGCATAACGCCTTAACAGGTAAATACCAACAAATAGCAAAACAAGGCAAAGCGCCCCTTTTATAGCAGAAGCCTGAACCAGATCCTGGTTGGTTTGAAATCGGTATCTAACATCACGGCTTTTTGTGCCCTACTCACATTTTCAAAGTTTTGTACAGCCTCAATAATAGGCTCTCTTACTTCCTTTTGCCATGCTACATAATGCTCGCTAAGGTCGACCATTAACATGGGGATGATGGCCAACAGAATGGCACCCGCCCAAAAAAACCGTGATCTGATCATCGTTTTTACAACTCCTTTATCCTGATATTTTTATAATAAGCCTTATGCCCATGATCTTGCAGGGCAATATGACCAACTTTGGCTACACCATAATCGGGGTGGTCTTTCCATTTACCTTCGGCTTTCTTTTTTTGCCAGTCGGCATCCCAGGCGGTAAACTCTACTATTTTTTTGCCGTTTAGCCAATGCTCTACATGGCCGTTGTTAAATACAATGCGGCTGGTGTTCCACTCGCCAACAGGTTTTAACACTTTAAGATTATTAGCAGGGTGCATGGCGTAATCGGCACCGGTTTTTTGCCAGTCTTCCAGCACATCGGGTACCCAGTTAATATCATCGATCATCTGGTACTCGGGCCCGGTTAAATAGCTTGCCTCGTACTTAGGCGACTCCACCACGTGGTATAAAACGCCGCTGTTGCTGCCTTTATCTATCTTCCATTCCCAGGCCAATTCGAAGTTGCTATACACCTTATCGCTCACAATATCGCCGCCGGTATCGGTGCCTTTAACAGCGCCAAGGCATACCAGAGACCCATTTTCAATTTCCCAGTTTTTTACCGGTGCGGTTTTATTGAAACCGTGCCAGCCTTTTAAATCTTTACCATTAAACAGGCTTACCCACGCCCCCTTTTTTGCCTGGGCGAATGATTGTGTACCTGCAAAAGCCATAGCTGCTGCAAGGGTTAATACTTTAAAATGTTTGTTCATGCTGATTGGTTATTATTAAAACCGCCATTGCGAATGGTAAGCTTCAAGTGAGATTGCTTCGTACCTCGCAATGACGTTTTAAGATTAGTTTATTTAGCCATTTTCATTTTCTCCGGATCCCAAAACATAGGGGTGTTTTTGTAGTAGCTATCATTACACAGCAATGCAGGTGCAGCAGCACGGTAACCAAAAATAGCATCCTCGGCCACTTTGCCATTGGTACGGATGGCGGTGATCCAATTGTTCATGTGATCGTACGGGCCGCCCAGGTAACCTTTTTCGGCATTATAGGTAATTTCTTCGGGAGGTAAAATTTGTTTACGGCCAGAATCTGACTGCCCGGCCTTGCGCATCTTTTCGATATAGAACGGATCATTAGAAGCAATAACCTTGTTACGTTTTAGCGTTACACTATCCCAGGTAACATCCATAGATCCCTCGCTGCCTACCAGTTTAAGATAGGTGGTACCGCTGGTGCCATCTACAAAGTTGCAACGTAACGATAGGTTAAAAGCCGGGTGTGCAACGGTTTTGCCATAATCAAACGTACCCAACAAAACATCCGGCACTTCGCGGCCATCATTCCAGTAACGTAAACCGCCCGATGCATAAATTTTGTTTGGCCCCATAGATCCCGTAATATAATGCAGGCTGCTAAACAGGTGAACGAATAGATCTCCCGCCATACCGGTGCCGTAATCGGTATAATTCCTCCAGCGGAAAAATCTTTTAGAATCATAAGGGCGTTTTTGCACGTTGCTTACATAAGTTTCCCAATCAACCGTTTGTGCCGATGCATCTTCGGGGATGGGATATTGCCAAACCTCCACCGGTGCGCGGCGTGCCCAAAAACCCTCGGCATAGTTAAGGTCGCCAATGGCGCCGCTTTTTAAAAGTTCGTGTGCTTTCTCGTTCCCGAGTGATGACACCCCCTGGCTACCCACCTGGAAGATCTTGCCGGTTTCTTTTTGTGCCTTGATCACCGCAGGGCCTTCGGCAACAGAGTGTACCATTGGCTTTTCGCAGTAAACGTGTTTACCGGCGTGCATGGCATCTACAGAAATTTGCTGGTGCCAATGATCGGGCGTGGCTATAATTACCGCATCAATATCTTTACGGTTTAATATCTCTTTATAAATTTTAGTGGTAAATATCTCGTTTCCCCAACGTGTTTTAGCGTCTTTAAGGCGGCCGTCGTATAAGTCGCAAACAGCAACCAGTTTTACGCCCGGTACCTGCAACGCCACAATGGCATCCTGTGTACCCATGCCGCCTGCACCTATCAGCGCAATATTTACCTGGTCGTTAGGGCCGTATTGGTTATACTTTTGTTTTAGATAATGAAAGCTGTGCTTATCTGCCGCCAATAAACTGCTGCCCGCGGTAACCGCTGCTGCAGTGGTGGCCATTTTTTTAATAAACCCCCTGCGGGATGCTTCAGAATTTTCTGTCATGATTTGTGCGTTAGGTACATTTTTAAGGTTAAAAAGGCATGGATGCCCGAAAAGTGAAGATATAGTTTTTAAATAATATTATAAAGTTTAGTTATTGGGAAATGGAGAATGGTCGATAGTCCATAGTCCATAGTCCATAGTTGTAATGCGTTACTTACTGTTTGGTGTTTTATGATACTTTAATAAATACAGTATCATAATTTGCACTATCGGCTATCAACCATGGACTATCAACCACAAAAACTTATCTTTGCCGGCATACTCATGAGCAAAACTGTAACCCCATACCAAAACCAGCAGGGCACCAAAAAAGAACAGGTGGCCGATATGTTTAACAACATTTCAAAAACTTACGATTTTTTGAACCACTTTATGTCGTTAGGGATAGATATCATCTGGCGTAAAATGGCTATTAACGAGTTAAAGCAAAGCAAACCGCAACTGATACTGGATGTGGCTACCGGTACCGGCGACTTTGCCTTTGAAGCATTGGGTATTCTGAAACCTAAGAAGATAATTGGCGTAGATATTTCGCGCGGGATGCTGGACATTGCCGATCAAAAAATCATCAAACGCAGGCTTACCAACAAATTTGAGGTTAAACTTGGCGATTCTGAAAAGTTGCCTTTTGAGGCCGATGAATTTGATGCGGTTACCGTAGCCTTTGGTGTGCGTAATTTTGAGCACCTGGAGAAAGGCCTGGCCGATATAAACCGTGTTTTAAAACCGGGCGGCAAGGCTGTAGTGCTGGAGTTTTCTAAACCAAAAGCCTTCCCGGTAAAGCAACTTTATGCATTTTACTTTAACTACATAACCCCGGGTATTGGCAAAATATTTTCTAAGGATGCCAGGGCATACACCTATTTACCAGAGTCGGTAGCGGCCTTTCCGGATGGTGAAGCTTTTACACAAATAATGCAAAAGGCAGGCTTTAAAAAAACTAAACACCGCTCTTTAACGTTTGGTATCTGTTCTATTTACACCGGTATTAAATGATCAGAAAGTGCCTCTTACTTTTTATTTTTTTGATTGGCTGCAGCAATTTGCTATTGGCACAGGCATGGGGTGGCGGTGCCGACCAAAACGACCTGAGTTTTGGTTTTTCGTTCTCTTACCTGCAAAACAGTTTCAAAATAATTAAGCAGCCCAACTGGCGGCAACCATTTGTAGACCCCGAAACAGGCCTGCCTGTTTCCAGCCCCTTAAACAGCATTAGCTCTAAAAATACGCCCGGCTTTGCCGTTGGCTTTTTAACACGCTACCGGTTAACCGAGCATCTGGAGGCCCGGGTTACCCCATCGCTGGTATTTGCTGACCGTACGGTTAGATATAACTATGCAAACCCCGATGAGGATATCACCAAATCTGTACAAACCACTACGGTTGATTTTCCGTTGCAGCTAAAACTAAAATCGGACAGGATAGGTAACATGCGGGCTTACCTGGTAGGTGGCCTAAAATATTCTGGCATCATAGGTTCTAAAACAGATGCGGCCAACACTACCCCAATGGAACGTTCCCTTAAAAACGTAAGCAGCTATTCATCCTATGAAGCAGGCTTTGGGTTCGATATTTATTTTGAGTACTTTAAGTTATCGCCCGAGATAAAACTGAGCAATAGCTTTGGCAACATACTGATGACAGAAAACACGCCCTTTGCCGCCCCTATCAACAAGCTATCGTTACATACCTTTATGTTTAGCCTTTATTTTGAGTAAGGCATTAATTCAACCTTTTCTCAAAACAAACAAACTTTAGCCCCGGCCTAAATTCCAACGTTATTTCGCCTTTTAAACTGTAGCCCAATTTTGGGAAAAGCTGCTGCGTAGCATGGTTGTGCGAATTGGTATCTATCCGTAAAATAGGTATGCCGCGCTCCAAAGCTACTACCTCTGCCTGGTGCAACAGATCTGCCGCCAAACCTCTGCCCCTAAAATGCGGACTCACCGCCAGGCGGTGCGTTACAATGGCTTCTTCGCTGGTATCTAAACCCACCTGTGCATATTCGGGGTATTGCTCGGTTGTAATAGCAGTCACGCCGGCAATTTCACCATCTACCTCGGCTACCCAAAGTTGCCCGGTATTTATATCTTCTTCAAACACCTGCGGATTGGGATAGTTATCATCCCATTGCAAATTACCGGCTGCCCGCATAATAGGTACAACATCGGTAATTACCTGCATAATGGCCGGAATGTCTGATAAAGTGGCAATACGAATACTCATAATAGAAAGTCAAAAATCAAAATTAAAAAGTCAAAACGATTCGGGTATCTGCACATTTGCATATCCACACATCTGCACATCTTATCCACTAATGGTTATGCTTTTTATGGATATCCTTCACCAGGCATAGCTTTTTAATTTCATCTATACGGATGGGGAACGGTGCATATTTTAGACGGCCGGCCACCATTTCTGTTACATTATCCGAGTGGGCAATTACCTCTTCGGGGTTATCGCTGGCCAGCAGGCGTTTGTACATACGGTAGTCGCCCCATTCTATATAATACACCTCGCCGGGCAGTATCTTTTTATCGTTGATGATCTTGAGGGCTACCCAGCAGCCATTTTCCAGGTATGGGTACATCGAGTGGCCCCATACCGGCAGCGCAAAGTCGCACTCCTCTATCCCCGGGAAATTCATGCGGCCTACCGACTGTGAATCGTTAATATCATTATACACCTCTACGCCCGACGCCGTGGCAATAATATCATACATAGGTATACCGCCTTCATCCCGGCGAGCCGCTGCGGGTCGGTCTGTAGTTTTTTTGGTAGCGCCCAGGTATTCGCTGTATTTCTCCTTAAAGATCTTGAGTTTCTCCGGGTCGATGTTTTGGCGGCTTTTGATGATCTCGGTAATAGAACTTGCCGAATTAAAATTAAGCGCCTCGGCCAGCTCGGTATTATTATTAAAAGCACGGCCACGTAACTGGTTGTAAAGTATAATAAACTCCAGTGTTTCAGGCCGTACTGTTTTTATCTTATTAGGTTTTGAAAGATCATCCATGGCAATAAAAAATAAATTACAGATTTTTCTTTATTTTATTAAAGATATTTCTTTATATTTGTTCGTTCGATAATTGCTAATTTAAAACAAATAATCAACAATACAAACGATGCACCTACAGAATTTAAAGAATATACTTGATAGCTCCATTTAAATTTCGCTCAATAGGGGGATACTTAAATTAAGCCTTGATGCTTTAGCGTGTTAATAAGAAAACTGAAACAAACAAACCTAAAAAAACTATGCATATCGCCTACTCTGCCCTGCGCACCAAGCCCAAAAATGGTAAAAGCCAGTTAGCTAACGCCGAATTAAATGAGCGTTACCAGGCCTACCAAACTGCCTGCAATAAATACCAGGCAGAAATTGCGGCCATTCAAAAATACATGCCCGGCTGGCTACCGCCTTTTAAACTAAAAGCGTAAACATGTTGCCATAACCCTTGAAATCATTAATTCACTAAATCAATCAATTACTAAATATATAGACATGATAAAAATTGCACAAAAACTAAAAAACCAACTGTGGTGGCTCATCATCACAGTAGATTACAACTACAGCCGCATCAGCATTGCCGACCACGACCTGACCGATGATACCCTTACCCTTTGGCTGGAAGACAAGCAGGATTTTAAAAACACTTTAGAGGAGTGCCTGCAACTGGATATTTCGACAAAACAATTTGCGAAGATCATTAAAGCCGAAAACCTGAATAGTTACGAAGGCCAGCGCCTGCACCCCAATAAGCAATTTGTTTACAAAACCCGTGTGCAGATAAACGAAGCGCTAACATGGTACAAGCAAGACGCTACGCTTACCGAGCAGCAGTGGGCACGAGAAGCTATGTTAAAAGCCATACTTACCCAATTGGTAGAAACCGAAGTTGCAGATAAAAACTGGTAATTATTATGCCAAATAGCATTACAAACATAAGCAATCTGAATAATAATAATCGGGGGTTATTCGTGAAACAATCTCCTATATTAGTATTCTTTAAACATGCCATTGCAAACCTGGGCCGTGGGGTAGACTGCGCGGTAAAGCAATCTCTTTAGTACAGATGGCGAATTAGCTTTCCATTAGGAATGGTTTAAGTAATATGAATCGTTAATGGCTGTTCTTTTTCTTTTCTCTCAAAAGAAAAAGAACGAAAAAGAAAAGTCGCAGCTTGGTAACACACTGTTAAAGTTAGTGATTTATCAGTGCCTGTGCCAACCGTGTGTTACGCTATGCTGCAGCAGGAGGTGTTCGTTATGTCCTTCTGGCTCAATTGTCTGAACTGTTATTTTTGAGATGTGTGCGATTTACAAGGTTTTCTTGCCTGCTAGGTCAAACGCCTTTGCGAAGTAAATAAATTCTGAAAATTCTTTAATTCTGAAAACGGCGAAGCCCTCTTGAGTGCCTTAAAGAACCAATTACATACGAAAAATTCGGGTTCAGACAAAAGAAGTAGCCCTCCGCGCCAATGAGCGGACTAACGTTAAGCAGAAGCATAACAGAAAACTCAGCATAGGGAAAACCAGGTTACTTGGTTTTAACCAAGTGCTCTTCTTCTTTATCAACCTGTACCAGCTCTTCTACTTCGCTAACGGCTTCGGCTGGGGCCGATGCGTAGTTGAGTTTACGGAAACGCCAGATGGCAAAGGCCGGTTCCTGAAAACGGTTGATCAGCTTGAAAAATTTGGGGAAATTATGCACTTCATCTAACAGCACGCCGGTTACAATGCCGTTGTTATCCAATATCTCGCGGATGGTGTACTCTTTATCTTTAGTTATCCAAATCTCAAAGTCGCGCCTTATCTCCTCGTTCTTATCAGGATCTATTTTATCGTTTATACAAATAACTTTATCGCCAACCCTCATAATAAGTCAAAATTAAAAATTGCGTAGCATTCTTGAACACAAATAAAAAAATAAAATGCTATCATGAAAAAATCAAAATCAAAAACCTACCTGTTTTATATTAAACCACCACACTTAACATAATGTTCTTTTGACTTTTGACTTAACTGCCCGCAGGCATGGATACAAAGAAAGCCGTACCCTCATCAAGCGCGCTCTCTACCCATATCCTGCCACCCTGCAGCTCGGTAAACTCTTTGCAAAGCAACAGCCCAAGGCCTACGCCCTTTTCGTTATCTGTACCAAAGGTAGATTGTGCCTGCAGCGAAAATAGCTCGGCTTGTTTTTCGGCGGTCATCCCTATTCCGTTATCGCGGATGATGAGCCAGCATTCGGCACCTATTTGTTTGGCTTTAAAACTTATGCGGCCACCTGCCGGGGTAAACTTGATGGCATTGCTTATGAGGTTACGTATAACCAACTGCAGCATATCGCTATCGGCTACAATGTGTATACCCCAATCCAGTTCGGGCACAAGCGTAATACGTTTTTTTAACGCTATAGCCTTTTCCAGTTCAATAGTATTGTATAAGGCATCGCGTAAATTAACGTAACCCAAATTCACATTTACACCATCCATCTGCGCTTTAGACCATGCCAAAAGCTTGCTCAGCATATCAATAGTACGGCGGGTAACTTTAAGCAGGTCGCCCTCTACCATACGTCGCTCGGCAGTTTCCAGTTCATACTCGGTAACCAGCTCCAAATAATTTTGTATGTTACTTAGCGGCGAACGCAGATCATGCGCAATGATAGACATCAGCTTGTTTTTTTCGGAATTGATGCGTTCCAATTCTTTATTCTGCTGAACTATCTGACGGTTTTGCTTGGCAATAGCATCTGCTTTGTTAGATGCCGACTTTTTTTCGTGATCGTAATTACGCCTAAAATAGGTAACGGTATAGTATAGCACTATTACTACAACAACATATGCCGATGTAAGATCCCAAAAACGGCTTTGGCGGCTAACATAGTTATCGGGCACCCAGGCGGGGCGACAATACTCTGTTATATGCATCGCAATAATAATAGTAAGGTTTACTGCTATCCAAAATATCTGATGCTTTTTATCTACTATACACAGCACCAGAAAAATGCTTAGCCCCATCAATATATCCGTTGGGCCAAATGTGCCGGAGTTAAATAAAAAATTGGTGGCGAAAAGTAAATTCCCTATAACAATAAAAACAGCGATGGTTGGTTTTACAATACCCCTAAAGCGCGATAAGTAGTATAAACCCGAAAATAAGGCGAGTGTTACCAGGCTAAGCAGCGCAATGTAGGGCAGGCCAATAAGATAATTAAAGGGAACATTATAGGCCAGCGCCATTATGGCAATAATACAAACGGAATGGAAGATCCTAAACTCTAAAGGGAATTCAGAGGTGGTACCTGTAAGCCTTATCCATAGCCTGTTTATGTTTGCAAAAAGGCGCAATTGTTAATATAGTTTGGGTGGCACAAGGTTACAAATAAATTTTTATAGCCCAAGGGAGCACGCTAAGTTTTTTTTCTTTAAAAAAGAAAGTTTATCATAGCTGTAAAAATATAAGGGCATAAAAAAAGCCGGGCATATGCCGGCTGATCTTATTCAAAGAAATATATAGGGCTTAGTTACGGCTAAAACCGCCTCTGCCGCCACCACCGTTAAAACCGGGGCCTTTATCCTCGGCTACATTAACTGTTATGCGTTTGCCATAATAGCTTTGTCCGTTCATGCAACGAATAGCTTCTTTAGCTTCATCCTCGTTTACCATCTCCACAAAACCAAACCCTCTGCTCTCTTTTGTTTCACGGTCTTTAACGATCCTTAGGGACTTAACCGGCCCAAAATCTCCAAAAACCGCATTTAGTTCGGCCTCACTTACTTCTAACGGAAGGCCTCCAATAAATACTTTCATTAATCTCCTTTTGTTTTTCTGTAAAGATAGGTAAAAAAGGCCGTATTTCAGCTAATTACAGGCAGCGAATAGCATATGTATAACGTTTTTTACAATATAGTGTCATTACGACACCGGTGTTGCAATTACTGTTTTTTAAGCTTGAGCTCAAACGTACCTTCAACGCGATAAAGGGATGAATTAGGTTCATCGTCCTTAGATAAAAACGTAAAAAAATTACCTTTTGCCAAAACATCCTTTTGGCGGTATTGCAGCAGGTTTATTTTACCGGCATCACCGGGTTCTGCATATTGGGTAAGGGTATATTGCTTGTTATGTACTACATCGGCCATCATTAACAGCTGGCCGCCTGCAACAGGCTTGGTAAGGCTATCTGCTGCACTACCTTTAGAGCTTACACCAAAACTTAAGGTATGCGCCTTGTTAATGGCAGTTATACCAAAGTAACGGTTATCGCCCACACCCATGTTTACAAAAGCAACCGAGTCTGTTGAGGCATCAAACGTGTAGGTAGAATCTTGCATGGTAACGGTAAGCGTACCTGCCGTTGCCAAAAAGTTATCTGGCGATGCAGTATTGATCACACTATCGGCACTCAGGGCAACTTTCTTTTGGTCTACTGCCTGTTCACCGGTATCTTTTTGGCACGCAGTAGCCATCACCGAAAGGCACAACACCAGCAAAACATACCATTTTGTAAACCGTTTAGAACGCATAGGTTATATAGTTGCTATAAAACTAAATAAAAATATGATGAATTGTGCCTTTTGTAACCTATAATCACAAATATTTAACACTTTTTAATGTTACTAGGTTAACGAATTAAAAAGTGTAAAGGTTTGCTGTAAACATTAATAAATTATTATTCAATTTTTTGTTAGCACGTTCATCAACACAGCTTTAAAATATCTCGCCAACGGTTACAAAAATACCCTTGGAGTGCTGGTTGCCCATGCCATAATCTACGGCAATATTGGTTTTAGATACCTTATTTAGTTTAAGACGTAAACCCGCACCATAACCCGGCTGTATGCCCTGTAAGGCAGTACCCGGCGCGCCGGAAAATGATTCGGCATTGATAAAGGCCACACCACCCAGCAAACCATTTTTGGTAATATGGTAACGATATTCGCTTTCCAGGTAAACCATTTGCGCACCTCTAAACCTGCCCTGTATATATCCCCTGCCTGTACCATTGTATTGGTCCCAGGTGTTGGCGGGAAGGTCCAGGTAGGGTGGCTTGCCTTTAAGCACCAGCCAGTTGTAACTCCAAAAAGCTATTACATTTTTAGATGATGCCGGGAAACGATAGTATTTACGCACATCAACAATCAATGATGTCCACGGTGATGTACTACCCAAAAAAGTTTTATTATCCCTGAATTGTACACCCGCATAAAAGCCCCGGGTGGGGTTAATAGAATTATCGCGCATATCTATCAAGGCATTTAAGGTTATACCCGATGAAGTAGCGCTTGACTGGGGGCCGTATTTTTCGTAATCGGATATACTGCCATCAGGGTTGCCCGTTTCAGTTACATTGTAATGCTTATCAAAAATGAAACCGGCACCTGCATACAGGTTACCCACAATGCGGGTAAGCACCGTTTCGTAAAACTGCACCAGCGTATAATCCATCGGGTTTTCGTTGGATGCTTTGGAATCAGAGCCCAGGCCAAATGTGCTTTGCGGATATTTGTAAAATTTAAAATCGCCTATAAAGTTATACTTGTCGCCGGCCGTCCATATGTTGGATTGCACGGGGATGATGATCTGCTTGTTTTGCGTATAAGCAGAGTTGGATGATATAGTAGATATACGCGAATTGCCCTTCACCCTAAAAGCGACATTACCAGATAAAGTTACCGCCAGTTTGGTTTGCAAGGTATAGCCCACGGCGGGCAAAACAGAAAAAACCGGTTTTGCACCAATAACAGTGGTGCCTTTATTGGTTACCGCACCCTTTTTGTTAAAGATAGAGCGGATAACATCGTACAGATCTTTTTGTGCCGAAGTATCCTGCTGCGCCACAACAAGGGTATCATTAATACGGGTGCGGGTTAGTTTTAAGGTGCTGGGTTTATCCTGCGCATACAATATTGTAAACGGAAGCAGCAAAACTGCTATCAGCGATACAGCTAATTTCATCTGTGAGGGGTATGTTTAAGTGCGGTAAAGGTAAAACTTTTATAAACAGTAGACTTTGATAAATGTCAGCCGACTACACCGCACCTCTGTTAACTGCCGAATCAATATTTATAAAGATATTTCTTTATAAATATTGATATATTAAAGAATTAATCGTATCTTTGTATACAACAAATGCCAATCGGCATTAATTACATAAACTATAACTTTCATGAAACGTGTTCATTCTGCCCGTGGCTACACCATACGCATTAAACGATATTTTGAATCGATAAAAGGCCAATTCCACATGGAGTTACTGCCTGCCAAAAGCGTTAAGGATAAAGGCAAAATAGAATATCAAAAGATATGGGATGTGGAGCCCGAGCCGCCTACGCTATCGGGTTTAGCCTTGTTTTTAGGCTTTAACAGCCGTAACGAATTTGAGGCGTATGAGCAAAACGGCGAATTTGCCAACCATGTAAAAAAGGCAAGGTTAAAAGTTGAGGCGGAGTACGAAAAAAAGCTCCACTATCAATCTGCCACCGGGGCCATATTTGTTTTAAAAAGCCTGGGCTGGGCAGAACGCCCCGACGGCTCTTTACTGGCCGATATCCCCAAAACCTTAAAAATAGAGATCATCGAATCGGGCCCAAAACTGGCATCCAGCGAGAAGGAAGTATTACTGAACGAGGGGCTAAAAGGAGAAACGATGAAGGATGGGTAACAACTTTATCTTTAAAATGCATTCTCTATCCTACACGTCCTTTCTCATTTATCCAAAAGTCCATCATCCACTAAAACCATGTACAACAAAACCACCACGCTGTTTAAACATAACTACCAGGTATCGGCACATATCGTGATCAACCAGGGCGGCACCAGCTCGGGGAAGACGTTTGCTATTGAGCAAGTACTGTTTTGCCTGGCTGCCGAAGCCGAAAAGCAGGTGATTACTGTGGTAGGCCAGGATATTCCCAACCTAAAAGCCGGTGCCCTGCGCGATGCACAAAACATTTATGATGGCTCGCCCATTTTGCAGCGATTAATTAAAGGCTATAACAAAACCGACAGGATATTTGAGTTTTGGAATGGCAGTAGAACAATGGGACAAACTGGTGCAATCATGGGAGAGCCAACAGCTTAAACCCGGCGCTTTCCTGGATTACGAAGGCGTGGTTGACCTAAGCGACTTTATGGTGCAGCGTTACTTAACCAAAATACAAATAGCTAACGAGCGCTTGTACTGGCTGGGCAAGGGATCTACCAAAGAAGCAGCCTTCACCGCACCATTTACGGGTTTATTGCCATCCATCGCAGCAGCAAGCGGCGTGTATAAAGTGGGCCTAGGTAAATCTGATACATCTATGGCGGCAACAGCTATCAGCACATCTGGGGTAATTACGGTAAGCAGCACTGCAACTTTAAGAGATGGCGATGTAGTTACCATTACCGGTGTAACCGGCGGCATTAAAGATACCACCAACGGCGGTGCAGGCGTAGATGTTTCGGGCCAGTCGTACTTTATTCAGGTGGCCAGCGCAACCACATTTAAGCTGGTTCGCAACTACAACGAGGTGAATACCCGCAAGGCAGCCAGCTTTAGCGGCACGGCAACAGCAGCAACCGTTAGCTACATTAATGCCAGCAACGTATTAGGCGTACTAACCGGCATTTATGCCCAGTTAGATCCTGCCGACCGCAGCCAGGCAGATTTTAACCTACAGATCCCCTTACATGTTGGTTATGCCTATGCACAAGCCCAGGCTGATAAAGCGGTGAACGTGTTAAACGCCTTTACCGATCCTAAAAAAATGGATTACCTGGGTGTGCCGTTACAGTTAATGAACCACTGGCAGGCTAACACCATTTTGGGCGCACGCTCATCAAACCTGTTCCTGGGAGTAGATCTTTTGGGCGATGCTTCAGAACTATCTACCGTTTACATGAAGCCTTACACTAACGACAACGTGGTGCGCATGAAAGCACGTATGAAGGCGGCCGTGAACTTCAAATTCGCTAACGAACTGTTTTACCTGGGGGCGTAAAAAGCAGTAGCAAGTAGTTAGTATCAAGTATTGAGACAAACATCTATTCAAAAATACTTGATACATGATACTAACTACTTGATACCATTCACATAATCACTAATTCAATCAATCACTAATTATTTAGCATGTCAATTTACAATAAAATAAACGCGGGCTTTAGCCTGGGCACTGCCGGCCCAATTACATCTGGTATAGAAGATGTGGTATACATATTTAACCAGGACGATTTTGTACTGACCTACGATGTAGCCAATCCGCTGATCATTAAAGATATCACCGCCGTTGGCACCGCCAAGGTTTACAAATTTGAGGGTACCAACAACAGCTTTAACACCATGAGCAAGTTGGCTAAAACACAGGTTGGCCCGCGTTATACCGAAGAGATAGACTTTAACATCGCCGGTTTATCTACCGATATTAAGGCACAACTGATGGCCATGGGTTACGGCCGCGTGCGCGCCATAGCGGTAAATAACTATAAAGACAGCGATTCGGCTATCGAGTTATTTGGGGCGGTTAACGGTTTAATTGTAACAGAAGCAGAACGCAATGCCGCCGACGAAACTTTAGATGGTGGTTACAAGATCAAATTAACCAACCCCGATAAACTGAAGGAGCCATACCCGCCACGTGCAGTATCAATTGCACCGCAAAGCGGCACGGCTACCTATGCCAGCACCCTTGCTGCTTTGGAAGAGTTGGTAGCCTAACGGTCATGGCCAATGGTTCATAGTTCATGGTAATGGATTATGAACCAACTCTAAAAACTATGATCTATGAACCATGAACCAAAATCTATGAAAAAATATATTTTAAAACCGGGCGTCCATCAGTTTGCCCCAAACTCAAAGGCGGTGCACAGCAATGCTACCCTCACGGATGAAGAAGCCGAATGGTACCTGCAACGGTACCCGCATATAGCGCGGTTGTTTACCCCCCAGCCCCCTGAAGGGGGATTTTTGGAAATAAAAGAGGAGAAAATGAAAAGAAAAAGGACAAAAAGAGTTGATGCTTCAACTCCCCCTTCAGGGGGTAAGGGGGGCATATGAAAACCTACTTACCACAAATAGAACGGCGCATACTGGTAAGGCCTAACCAAACATTCGGCATATTAAATTATGATATGGATAACGCCTATCCGCAACGCATGCTGGAGCTGGTTGGCCAATCCCCCACCGCTAAAGATTGCTGGAACAAGCGGGCTAAATTTATTGCCGGTAACGGTTTTGAAGAATCATCCCTTAGTAAACCGATCATCAACAGCAAAGGCCTAACCATACCTAAACTATTAAAGGCAATAGCATCAGATAAAGCACTGTTTCGAGGGTTTGGTATCCATGTAAACTATAACGCAAACTTTAAAATAGCATCTGTAAATTATGTAAAGTTTGAGGACATCCGCATGGGTGATACTGATAATGCCGAAACAGCCGATAAGTTTGCCATCTATAATGATTGGGGCCGTAAAACCTGGAAGAACATCATGCGCAGCAAGATTATTTTCCTGGACAAATACAATCCCAACGTAAGTACCATTAAGCAGCAGGTAACAGCAGCAGGCGGATGGGATAATTACAAAGGGCAGCTGTTTTACTTTAACCCGGAGGTATGCGATTACCCATTGATAGAAGCAGATTCTGTTTGGGAAGATTTTGAGACCGAGGCCGGCATCAAGATCTTTAATAACCGCGAAGTAACTACCGGGTTTTTACCCTCTACCATGTTGTTTATGCAAGCCCGCCGAGAAGAGGCCGATAATAGCACCGGCAAAGCAAATACACCATCGCAATTGGAAAAAGACCTGGGCACTTTTCAGGGGGCCAAAAGCGCACAAAAGATCATCGTGATAGAATATGAGGATGAAAGCGCCAAACCCGAGTTTCAGCCTTATGCCATCCAGAATAATGACAAGCTTTTTGAAAGCACCGAACGATCTGTAGAAGCGCGCATTATCAAAGGCTTTTCGGTACCCAAAGAATTGGTTAACGCCGAAAAAGCATCCGGCTTGAGTAACGGCGGCGAAAAGAAAGAAGCCATCCGCGAGTTTAATGATAACACATCTGCCGACAGGCTGGAGTTAAGCGAAACTTTTGAAGAACTGTTCGGTCATTTTTACACTAACGTTAATCCGTCCGGCAACTGGCACATCACCCCGGTACCGGCAAGTGTGGCCGATGATGTTATAGGCATCAAAGCCGGGGCAGCTATCAATCAGTTGCTGCAATCAACCATCGCTACCGAAACTAAAATTGCCACGCTTATGTACGCCTATGGCTTTAAACAAGCCGAAGCAGAAGCCATGTGTACCCCCTAACCCACTGAAGGGCAAACTATTACCATTTTACATATACATTCATGGACAATAACTATTCAACCAATCCCCCTTTAGGGGGCCGGGGGGCTACTTTAATTACCCCAACCACTCTGCAACGATACGAGGATATTGCAGCAAACATTAAACCCGAACGCATAAAAGTATTCATCCAAAAAGCGCAGGAACTTGACTTGAAACCGTTTTTAGGTTACATATTATTTTATGATCTGATAAAACAATTAGATACAGATGGCAACTTAAAAGAAGATGCGCCACAACATTATAAGGACCTGCTAAACGGCTGCGAATATCTAGATGACGATGGACATATCGTATTATACCAGGGATTGCAATCGGTACTGGCCTATTTCACCTTCGCGCGTTTTATTGAAGCGGATGCCGTGCACTACACAGCCACAGGGCCGGTTACCAAACGTTATGACAATGCCGATGCTGTACCCGTAAAAGACCTGGTAAAACTGGTACAACAACAACGCAGCACCGCCAATGCATACGCTAACGAAACAGAGCGTTTTTTAATAGATCATCAGGAAGATTTTCCGGTTTGGCATTACAACCACAAAAACAAAACCAGCAGGCAGGCAGGCCCGCGCATCCGCGCGGTAGATAAAACAGATTTCGACTTTCCTGCAGATAATTTTAGCACCAACCTATTCATAACCGAATTTTTAAACTAATGGCAGCAGATAAAAAAATAAGCGAACTACCCGTAATTACGGCGGTATCTGCCAATGATGTATCGGTATTGGTGCATAACGGCACCAATTATCAATACAACTTTACCAGTCTGTTAGAATTTATAAACTCGGGTATAAACAGCGGCGTGGCAATTTCATTCGGTGCTGTAATGCCAGCAAACAACAGCGGTAAAAACGGCGACCTTTTCATCAATACATCTACAGGTTCTTTTGCTCAAAAAACGGCTGGCACATGGGTGGTTAAGTACACCCTACCCTCGCCCGGCGATCAGAAAGATGGAACAGTGTTATACGGCTCGGGCATCCCGGGTACAGCCATAGGCAGCAATAACGACACTTACATTAACATAGATACCGGCACTTTTTATAAAAGAACTAACAACGTCTGGCTACAGGTATTCTCGATGCAAACCGGCCCACAAGGGCCAAAAGGCGATAAGGGAGATACTGGCTTACCCGGCGCGAATGGTAAAACCATTTTAAGCGGCGCGTCCAACCCATCAAACTCGACAACCGGCACCGACGGCGACTTTTACCTCAACACCACCAGCCTACAGCTTTTCGGGCCAAAAAGCTCGGGCGTTTGGGGCAGCGGAACAGCCATAGTTGGCATACAAGGTGAGCAGGGAGAGCCCGGCCTGCAAGGGTCAGCAGGCCCCAGCGGCGCTACAGGACCAAAGGGCGATACAGGCAGCCAGGGCCTAACAGGCGCACAAGGCGCCCCGGGCCCCGCAGGTGCAAAGGGCGAAGGCGTAGCTACTGGTGGCCAGGCTGGTCAAGTGCTTGCAAAGGCCACCAATGCCGATTTTGATACAGAATGGGTGGATGCAGGTGGAGGAGGTGGTAACTCGCTACCATCATTTCCTAGTGTGGCAAACTTGGCACACGATTTTAACTTTGGGAACATAGCAAGCATGGTCGTTGACAGTTCGGGTAAAATCTCACAAATAACAGATGCTGTTGGAGGAGTTGTTAGTTCGCAGGCTACAGATAATAATAAACCCGTGTTGCAATCTTTTGGAGGTGGGGCTAATAAACCATTTGCTGTTTTTAATGGCGCTCAGTACCTTGTAGGGCCAGTATTATCAGGAGTGCAAGAATGTACAATTATTATCATTCAAAAAAACGGAGGTTTTGATCCTACTACTTATCCAGGTAATGGAATACAGGGAAGTTTTCAAAATGGAAAGTCTGACGACGGCTACGGAATTGTTTCGTTTACTGCGTCCGGCCGAAATTGGTTTGCTCGGGCAATAGGTTGTTATGTTCCTAATAATGCCGAAATGCCTACGGACATACCAGCTGTTGCCTCCACCAATTGGAACGCCTTTACTCTTGGCGTTAATAAATCAGCTAGCCAAACCTTCAAGTTTTATGATGTTTTATCCTCCTATCACCAGTTGGCTGGGGGCGGTTGGGGAGCTGATCCGACCACGCAACATAGTATTGGTTCCGGTTTTGGAACAAAATTCGTTGGCGGTATACAGCGGATATTATTTTTCAACAGGGAGTTACTGCAAACTGAAATCAAACAAATAAACGATTATCTTATAGCGTATTATCAATTAGAAAAGCCCAACCATTTAGTATTTATTGGAGATAGCATTACATGGCCAGGCGCATTTGCGTCAGGAAACTACCCTGAATATATTTTCAATTCTTTAAGGATTAACAAATTTTTAACATTCTCTAACAAGGCTTTACCTGGGGAACAAAGTACAGGCATTTTAGCCCGTTTGACAACTGATGTATTAAATCACTATAACTCAGGCGTGAAAAATATATTTTACCTGCAAATAGGCCATAATGATTTGAATAACATGCTTTTCGAAAGAATTGTAAGTATCTGTAAACAGTGTCAAGAGGTCGGGTACAAGGTCATAATAGCGACCGTTTTACCTACTTCTGCAATGACAACTGAAACTATGGATAGTTTGGTTAATACTAAAATCCGCAATACGTGGGCGCAGTTTTCAGATGCGCTTTGTGATATTGCTTCATTGCCAAACGCCCGTGACCCCAATAATACAATATATTATACTGACGGAACGCATCCTACTGAATCGCTGGCTCATGAAATTGCAATAGCTGTACAACCGACTATAGAGCGGTTATTAAATTATTAAGTTGTTAAATAATATATTTGTCTAATGAAAAATGTAGTTATCTTTTTAATTTTTCTAATGTGCGCCTGTGGAGGTTCTATACCTTTAACGTTTATTTTTAATGCTAACGGATCTAGTATATCGGTATTAAAGCATAATGTTAATTGTGAGAATAATTGTACAGTAAGCATATTAATTAGGAATGCAAGCAAAATGACCTGTAGCAGGGTATATATAGATGTTGAGTATTACGATCCAAATGGACGTTATATCCTTACTTCACCTAGCAATGTAATTGATATTCTTAAGCCTAACGACACTATTACACTGGTTACTAAGGCGGTAATTTCACGGACTGAACCTCCATCTATGGTCAAGGCTATTATTAAACATTCAAAGAGAAAGTAAAGCTACTTACGATTCAAGCAACGTACGAAAATAAAAGGCAGGACTTTAAGAGGTAATAAGTAAACATAAAACAAGCCAATAAATAGGATATATTTTCAATAACCTATTCTTATAAAATTGTAAATTTGAGCCTTTAAGGTACTTCTCGTTTAACACCAAAGACATATAAAAGCCAGAAATCACGTAAAATATCTGAACTGCTAAGAACGGCGGAATAAGTTTATAGCCAAAGATGGTTGATGTATGACTAAGAATAACAAAGCAAGCAGAAATCTAATTAACCCCATGCTTTAAAATATATTTTTTATTTATTAATTACCCTTTCGTGTAAGCATATATTAACTTAAGGATTCTTGTTTTAATGAATTAGGCATAATTTTTTAGTATTCATTACTGCTTGCTATCTTAAAATCAAAAATAATAATTAATAATAGTGTATTGCATTTAGCTCTAATTAATCCTCACGTTTGGTGCGTTAATATTCACTTTTAATATTCCCCCCCTATGACATCCATTGAGCACCGCCAGCTTAAAGGCATCACTATTAAAAACATTATTGTCACCATATTTAGCACGGCAAGTATTGTGGCATCGGTAATGGCAACATATTTCGAACTGAAGGGCGACGTACACGAGATCCGGTCTAACCAGGAATCACAGAACAGAATCAATGATATCCGCCTTAAAATTTTAGAAAATGAAGTTGCCGTACTACAACATCATGTGGAGCAACTGAACAGATCCATCCGTCTGGAAAAATAAGTCCTCCTCCCTTTTTTGTCAAACCGACAAATACATGCTGGCAACAACACAACTGTTTGCTTGCTTTAAACTAATATTTCATGAACAAAACATTAACCAATGCTCAAATATTTGAGCTGGCAACAAGCTATGGGTATACCTACAGGGCCTTAAAAGCCATCATACAGGTAGAAAGTGGCCAGCAAGGCTTTTCGCCGGTAACCAGCAAGCTCATCATTCAGTTTGAACCTGCGTGGTTTAAACGGCATAAAAAAGATTGGCAAAAAGATACGGCGCATACGCTTTGGCAATCAAACCAGGTTGGCAATCAAACTATAGAATGGAAAGCCTTTAATGATGCCTTTGCAAGCGACCCAAACGCAGCTATGAAGAGCACATCTATCGGCATGATGCAATTAATGGGCTTCCATTACGCCGAATTGGGTTTTAAAACAGTAGGCGCTATGTGGGATTTTGCCAAACTAAGCGAATATAATCAGCTATTGCTAGCCATAAAATGGATAAAAACAGTACCTGCGTTAGATAAAGCACTACAAAATAATAACTGGCCAAATGTGGCCTATTACTATAACGGCCAAAACTACAAACAATATCATTATGATACACGCCTGCAAATGGCTTATCAAGCAACACCTTATTATGACCCACAATAATAAATGATTATCTATGAAAACACCTCTTAAAACAAAGTTTGGTGCAATTGCTGCACCCAAACCCAAATGGGCAACCTGGCTCTTCAGGTCGGTTGCTGTGCTAACTACAGTTGCCGCATTTTGGGTTAACTCAACAAGCCTAATGGCAAACGAAATAAAAGTAGAAGTGATAGTCGCCCTAAAATCAATAGATATGTTGGTATTGGGCTTTAGTAATTTATTTGGGGTAATCATTCCCGAAAAACAAAAACCTTAAAAATGCTTAAAAAAATATGGGCCTGGATAATAGGCGCAACCTCAAAAATCAAACAGGCGCTTACTTTTGGTAAAGATGTGGCCAATGCTGTAAAAGCAGTGTCAGACAGCACCTTGCTTGATATTTTAGTGACCCTTACCCCTAATAATATCGACAATGCTGCCCTTGCTTCGTGGCGGGCTTATATAAACACATTAATCAAAAAAATGAACTGGGCTGATAAAAAACTATCAGAAGCAGATGAAGAAGAGAAGATGATTATTTTGCATACCCTTGCGGCAGTTAGCGCCTATTGGTGTTCTCAAAAAGATGGCACAGGCCTTAATTTGCAAACTACGCTAAGCACTTCGCAAATAGTTTATGATAAAGATAATGTAAAACTGAGCGCTGTTTAAGCTTTAAATGGTGCCCGGAACGAGATTCGAACTCGTACATCCTTACGAATGCCACCCCCTCAAGATGGTGCGTCTACCAATTTCGCCACCCGGGCTTTCAAAATCAAAAGTCTTAAGTTAAAAGTCAAAAATACTTCGGGCTTTAAACTTAAGACTTGATGGATGTATGTGCCCGAAGAGAGACTCGAACTCTCAAGAGACAATTCTCAACGGCTTCTGAGACCGCAACGTTTACCAATTTCGCCATCCGGGCATTTACGAGGTTGCAAATATAATTGTTTTACGCAATGCTGGTAAAATAAATGCAAAAATAAGCGCCGGCTTTGTAAAACGGGTTTCAAAAGGTAATTTAGGGTATCTAATTAAAAATAATATGATCAAAAAACTCGGACTTATAGCTTTGATAGCACTATGCTCCATTTCTGCCTGGGCGCAAAATGCCGATGCTATTTTAGGCAAATGGCTAAACTCAACAGGCGAAGGCCAGATACATATCTATAAAAAGGGCACTAAATTTTTCGGTAAACTGGCCTGGATGAAAGAGCCTAATGAAGCGAATGGCAAACCAAAGTTAGACAGCCGAAACCCGGATAAAAGCTTACAATCGCGCCCTAAATTAGGGATTGAATTATTAAAGAATTTCACTTTTGATGGCGATGACAGTTATGAAGACGGCACCATTTACGACCCCAAAAGCGGCAAAACTTATAGCTGTAAAATGACCGTTAAGGGTGATGTTTTAAAAGTCCGCGGATTTGTGGGGATATCGTTATTAGGCCGTACAGAAAACTTTACCCGTGTAAAATGAGACTAAAGACAACATACATCTTAGCGCTAACCCTATTTTCGATAGGTTTAAAGGCACAAACTATCGTTCCATTACAACAGGGACATTCAATCAGCATACGTGGCCTAAGCGTGGTTGATAATAAGGTGGCGTGGATAAGTGGCAGTAAAGGCACTGTTGCCATCACTGCAGATGGTGGCAAAAACTGGAACTGGCAACAAGTTAAAGGTTTTGAAAAGGCAGAATTTAGGGATATTGAAGCATTTTCTGATAAAGAAGCAATAATCATTGCCTCCGGTTCGCCTGCATATATTTTAAAAACGATTGATGGTGGTGTAAACTGGGCTGTAAAATATCAAAAAACAGATACAGCTTTCTTTTTAGATGCTATGGATTTTGCTAATAAACAACATGGCTTTGTGTTAGGCGACCCCATTGACGGTAAATTTTTACTTTTAGAAACAACAGACGCCGGCGAAACCTGGAACCCTGCCATAAACGCACCAGTAGCTTTAAAAGGCGAGGCTGCATTCGCAGCAAGCGGCACTTGCCTGCGTATAACAGATATTATTAATATAGTTACCGGCGGAACCCATAGCAGGTTATTAATATCGCCACTACAGGATATGGTTTGGGCAGATAAGCCACTTCCACTTACTAATGGTGCCGCAAGCAGGGGGGCATTTTCAGTTGCTTATGGTAAAAAGCAAACTATAATAGTGGGTGGGAATTATGCAAAGGACAAACAAAAAGATTCTGTAGCTTATATTATTAAACAGCCTAAAATTAAACTCAAAAATAATATGCCTGCTATTGGCCCGTCGGGTTTTCAATCGTCTGTTGAGTACATTTCAGGCAATACTTTCCTTTCAACAGGCACTCCCGGCAGTAATATAACTACCGATGGCGGTAAAACATGGCACAAAATTGATGACCTTAGTTACAACGTTTGCCGCAAAGCTAAGAAAGGGAACCTAGTTTTACTGGCCGGAGATAAGGGTAAAATAGGAATTTTTAAATTTTAGTAACTGATAATGAAAGCCTTATTTTATACTTTAAAATAAATTGTAAAATAGGTTTGCAGCATATATCTATTAATCCTATATTTGCACCACTTTAAACGGAAACGGTAACACTACCGAAAAAGTTAAAAGGAGATTCCGTAGCTCAGCTGGTAGAGCATAACACTTTTAATGTTGGGGTCCTGGGTTCGAATCCCAGCGGGATCACAAAAACTATTCAAGTAGAGATAAAGCCTTTCCGAAAGAAAGGCTTTTCTCGTTTTAAACCACTTTAAAGCCACTTTTTCATTCAGGCAGGGTCAAATCGATTTAAACCGTTCGGTATACTATTCGGTATACTATCGGGAAACAATAATTTAGTATACCGAATTTTAATTTATAGTTCAATTTTGGTGTTGTGGAGGGGCCATGGTTTCATTTAAAATTAGCTTAAAATGAAAGTAAATCAGGAACTTTCAATTCTTTTCTGGCTTTGGAAAGCCAAACAAACCAACGACGGCTTAGTGCCTGTTTATGTACGAATTACCCTAAACGGATTACGGGATCAATTCTCATCCGGTAAAAAAATTAATGCAGATCACTGGAACGAGGAAACCGGCTTCGCGGTAAAAGCCTGCAAGGACGCTGCTTCTATCAACGCGTATATTACCTTAACCACCAAAGAACTGGAAAAGGCGTATGATCAGCTTTGTAACGAGCATGATGTCGTGACAGCTAAAATGGTAAAGGACCACTTTCTGCATAAGCCAGAGCCAAAGGCAAGCCTTATGCATGCCTTTAAAATTCATAATGATGAATTCGCCGAAAAAGTATCTAAAGGAAAAGGTTCGCCGGGAACGCTGGCGCGGTACGATCGGCTACAGCGAAAGGTTGAAGCTTTCTTAAAAAAGAAATTTAAGGCAAACGATATCGCGCTCGACCAAATGCAATATTCATTCGCGTCACGTTTTTACCATTACTTATTAATGGAAGACATTGATGAGAACACCTCCATGAAGTATGTGAAAACATTAAAGCAAGTGATGGCCAAGGCGGTAACGGAGGGAATGATCGCGCAAAGCCCAATCAACAATTTCAAATGTTCCTACAAAGACCCGGACCGTGATTACCTGGAGATGGACGAGATCATCAAAATGTACAATAAGGAAATAACTTGTCAGCGAATAGCCGAAGTAAGGGATGTTTACCTGTTTTGCTGCTTTACGGGCTACGCTTTTGAGACCGTCTACGCACTGAGGCCGGAGAATATCTTTACCGGTGTCGACGGCGGCTTATGGATCAGTAAAGACCGTGCAAAATCCGGTACAGAAGAAACGGTTCCTTTGTTTCCGATCGCTTTGGCTATCATCGAAAAGTACAAGCGCCACCCCTACTGTGTCAATGAAAACAAATTACTACCTGTAAATTGTAACCAGCGCTATAATTCCTACTTGAAAGAACTGGCCGACATTTGCGGTATCAATAAGCACCTGACCACCCACACTGCCCGGCACACATTCGCAACGACAGTTACATTAGAAAACGATGTGCCAATCGAGACGGTAAGTAAAATGCTTGGACATAAAGACATGCGGACCACTCAGATCTACGCAAAAATCACCAAACGTAAGATCAGTAATAATATGAAGGCCTTGCACGAAAAGCTATTTGAAAATAACGGCACACTGCGCATGTCGTCATTTGGTAATATAAATGAGGTTGCCACCCACAAAGAACCCCATTAATGTTTAATCAACGGGATAGGTTTGTTCTCATTATTTATAACCTATGACAGTAGAATTCATAACCAAAGACGATTTAGAAAAGTTCAGGCAAACATTATTAAACGACCTCAAATATATAATAACTAAAAAAAGTGATGAGCCACAGAAATATCTTAAAAGCTACCAGGTAAAAAATATGTTGAAAATATCCGGCGGAACGCTGCACACCCTCCGTGCAAACGGCACCTTAAAATTTACCCGGATTGGACATATCATTTATTATAGTTACGAGGACATCATGCAACTAATGGAAGGCAAACCTAAAAATTCTAAAAAATAAACGAAGGCCGTTAAATCCGGCTTTCGTTTATAATAATGTTTGAGTTCGTCTACCGGCAGCAGTCCCGCGGACAGGCTGGTGAGAGACCGGGGCGGCTTTGAAGCAACTTGTAAAGACAGCGTTCCTCACTTGGTATACCTGACAATGTGAGATGTTTGAAGTCTATCAATGCATAATCGGTCACTTAACCACCAAAATCAAAAGTTAAGACACACAGATATTAGTGTTATCGATAGTGATGTCCGCTCAAAGAAAACCCATGATCTCCTAACCAGTATGAAAGGCATTGGCCCTGTCATTGCAGCTAACATGATTACCAGTACCCATAACTTTACTCGCTTTGCAAATTGGCAAAAGTTCGCTTGTTATATTGGAACGGCTCCTTTGAACATACGTCTGGTACAAGCGTTAGAGGTAAAAGTCAGGTTAGCCATTTGGCTAATAAGCGGCTTAAAAAGCTGCTTCATTTAGCTGCAATGAGTGCTATCATGCATAACAAAGAGTTAAGGGCTTATTATTTAAGAAGGGTTAACGAGGGCAAAAGCAAGATGAGTACCATTAACGTTCTTCGTAATAAGATTCTCGCCCGCATGTTCGCGCTTATAAACCGGCAATCTGTTGAACCGGCAAAATATGCAGCTTAGACGGGTAGCATCTTAACGCTTAAACACCGCAGCAGCTTCCAGGCAGGTTCTGTAAAGGGCAGCGAAGGTAGCGCAGCGGACGAAGCTGTTTATATACCCTTTACAGGTTCTGAATGGAACTGAACTTTGTGTTAGCGTGAAGATGATAACATACTACTCTATGGACATCGTTAAAATATTTTTATTGATTAATTATTGTTTTACAATAATTAATCAATAAATTTGCTTCATAATTTATCACTGACATGAATTCTGTTAAACTCATTGCTAAAATTTTACTGCACCTTACCAGGCTGCTGGCTCTAATCTATTTTATTACTTTCTTATATGCATTGATTACCCTTGAAAGTAAATCAGGCTCGCTAATGTTGCATGATGCTAACCGGCAGTTTATCCTTTACCTGCCTTTAACGCATATCCCTTTTTTGCTTGGGTTCTACAACCCTGTATATATCTGGATTGAGTTTTTACCACTCTTTATCCTTTACGCTTTTTTCTTTCTACTATTGAGTTATGTGTTTGATGTATTTACACAAGAGCGACTGTTTACCTATAAAGGTTATAACTATCTCCGAGTATTCTACCTGGCCAATTTTACCATCCCTTTAATGATGCTTTTTTTAACAGAGATGCTTAGCGAGGCCAGCTTTGATGCCTGGGCCATTGTAGGGCTGCATTTACTTCTGGGGGTTTTCATTTTCTTCATGGCTGCTATATTTAAGCAGGGCCTTAAACTTCAGGAGGACCATGATCTAATTTTTTAAACTATGCCAATTATTGTAAACGTAGATGTAATGCTGGCCAGGCGCAAAATGCAAAGCAAGGATCTGGCAGAGAGACTGGGCATTACGCCAGCCAATTTTTCCATCCTTAAAACCGGAAAGGCAAAGGGTATCCGGTTTGATACCTTGAGTGCGATCTGCGAGATACTGGATTGCCAGCCGGGCGATGTGTTAGAATATGTACCCGATCAAGCATGATCAACTAAAATTTATATACTAAATAACCTGATATGACATCAAGACTAATGATTGTCCTGGCACTTATCGTGCTGGGTAGGGCTTCCTTTGCCCAGACTAAAGTAAACCGGATTGATAGCCTGCTTCATTCACTTCATGAAAAAGGCAAACTGAACGGCAATGTGCTGGTTGCCGAAAAAGGTAAGATCATCTACCTCAAGAGCTTTGGCATAGCTAACGAAGCTACCGGCGAGAAGATTGATAAAAACACCATTTTCGAACTGGCTTCCTGCTCCAAGCAGTTTACCGCTATGGCGATCGTGATCTTAAAAGAGCAAGGAAAGTTAAGCCTGGATGACCCAATGGCGAAGTATCTGCCCAAGCTTGCTTTCTATGACAAGATAACCATACGTAACCTTTTGAACCATACGGGTGGCTTGCAAGATTACCTGAGCATTATGGATACTGTCTTTGACAAACATAAAATTGCTGTCAATGACGACATCATAACCATTTTTGCCAAACTCAGGCCGGGACTTGAATTTAGCCCGGGAACACAGTTCAAATACAGTAATACCGGATATGCGTTACTGGCTTCCATCATCGAAAAAGCTTCCGGCGAAAGCTATGCCAGCTTCCTGAAGAAAAATATCTTTGACCCTCTACATATGCAGCGCACGTTTGTTTTTAACAGAAGATTGCATCCAAGGAAGATCGACAATTACGCATTTGGCTACATTTACTCTAAGTACCTCGGGAAATATCTCCTGCCGGATTCCATTGAAAAGGCTAAAGTGGTGTATTGGCTGGATGGCGTAGTTGGGGATGGTACGGTTAATTCAACCGTTCTGGATTTACTTAAATGGGACCGTGCTCTATATACCAATAAGCTGATCACCGGAACGGACATGCAACTTATGTTCTCTCCGGCCAAACTTAGCGACGGAACCTACACCAAGTATGGATTTGGCTGGAAGATTGAGCAGCATGAAGATTACGGCAAGGTGGTTCGGCATAGTGGCGGATGGCCCGGTTATAAAAGCGACATAGAAAGGCACACCGATAATGATAAAACGATCATCGTTTTACAGAACCATTACGATGCTGCCGAACCAACTAAAGCGATCAGGAGTATTTTATATAATCAGCCGCTGACAATAGAAGGAAAATAATGATTTTAAAAAATTTCTCAACTTGTTAAACTATTTGACCTTATCATACATCTAAATTATTAAGTCGTCATTAAACCAATACCGTTACTTATGAAGTTATCACAATCCATTATCGTATCAATCTTACTCCTATGTCTTTCGGCTTGTTCCATGTATTCACCAACCTACTTCGGATCTAAATATCCTGCAACAAAGCATGTTCAATCTTTTTATGCCAGCACCGACATTAAACAACCATTTGAAGTGATCGGCCATATGAATATCGCTACCGGCCGTTCAGAAGCTAGTCAAAATAAAACGAGGCAGGTAGCGATTGAAAAAACAAAGGAGATCGGAGGAGACGGCGTCGTCTTTTCAGAGATCAACCGACAGGTAAATCAACATACAACTGACGATTATACCATCAAAGTGGATGTTATTAAGTTCAAATAATGCTCTTTACTATCGGCCGTCCCTTCCGTCGATGTAATAGGCAATTCGTTTTACCTTGAGCTTTTCATACAAGACTTTCGCTTAGACTGAAAATAGCTATAATAAAATAAAGCTTTATTATATCCAATCAGAAATTAACGTTTTGTCAGAAATTGCAATTCAATAAGCGTCGACAAATATTAACATCACATTCTAATTTATATAGCAGCAAGGATCCAGCTTTTCAAATTCAATAAGACAATTGCTTGCAAAAGTCTTAGAATACGGAGGCACAACATTATACAGAAGTATGCGGCATTTGCATGCCCTTTACGCTTTACCTGCGATGCTACCTTTGTGACGTTGGTGCAATTTATTCCTTTCAATACATCTGCAAGTAATTTAAAATACTGCGATGTGACGAGGCACGAGTATTATCGCGATCATCGGCAGCGAGGCTGGCGGCGAATGAAATGTAGCGTGATAACGCGTAATGGTATGCGCCGCTTGCCGCAGCCTGCATCAGCGAAGTACTATTATCAAAAAATATATCTATCAGTGTATTTGATTACATGGATATATAACTATGTCTCAAGATCTGTATCTGCAAATGCTGATACAGATCTATCTATCAAGGTACCGAGGCGGGCAGCGGAATGAAACCCGGAGCGAAGCGCGTGGTGGAATGAAGAAGCCTGCCACAGGTGTTGATCTCTAAAACAAGAAAGGGGCCAGACTCGGTAATTATACCAACCCTGTACCCCTAACCCTGCTGGTGCCTGGGAACTTCTTAATTTTACTATTTAATATTTTCTTTACTATTAGCCTTTGTAGACAAGCTTCGCCATACCCAACAATGAACGCACTTTTTCCAACGCCGCTTTGACCATACCTTCTTCTACCACAAAATTCTCATCATACCTTGCTTTAGAATAGCCATCATTGATCATGGCAAACAGCTTTAATCCATCTTCCGTTTGTATCCGGAAGATGTTGGCAAAGTCATCGGTAAAAAGCAAAGTCAGTTTAATTAACTTGAACAGGTTGTGTACTGATTGGCGATACCCAAATACCGTTTGCAATACCCCGATCAGGGCACGTTCTGTTGCCTGGTGCAACAGGAATAAAGCCAACCTCGGATTCCCGTCCAGCAGATACCGCTCGGCTCCCTTAAAAAATTCATTACTCATCACGCCGTATTTATTCCAACTCGCATTTCGAATGGCTAAATCCTGCTCTCCTGAGATCTCCTGCGGTTCAGGCAACTTAATGTCCGCTGCCGTATAGATATTAATGCCCCGTCCCATTGACAGATTCCAAAACTTGCCTTTACTATTTAGGCCGTTTACCGCACTTTCCAATTTGTGTACGATCACATATACAATTGCCAAAGACATGCAATTATTCTCCAGCTTGTTGACCAGGCCATGCTCCGGCATTTTTTCATCTTCACTAACAAGCACTAATAGGTAAAAAGTAAACGGTTCCGGATAAGTACCCAAAAAAGTGACTGACCGAATGCTGGGAACCGCCTTTCTCATATGCTCTACGAGTACAGGCAGCGCAAGCTTTTCAGCAGGCGTCATCACCGGAATAAAAGGTTTCAATTCCAGTCTTCGATTACCATCGTCTGGATGCAGTGATATTTCACTATTGCCGGTGTGCTTAATATGCATCGGATTAACCTCTTTGTATTCCTCCTCTTCTTCGGCGCGTTCTTCAGCGGCTTGTTCTGCCGCCTCGGCTAGTGCTCTTTTCTCCTCTTCCCGCTTTTTAAACTCCGGCTTCAGATGGGGATTTGCTGTTTCCGTTTGGAAAATGATAAAGGCTGCAGAACTGATCTTTCTCAGGCTATCGTATACCAAAATGATTTCTCCGGCGGTCATGGTCTCATCAATGGCTTTCTTTGATAGGGCGGCATGGAGCCAATATTTTAAATAATCCCGGAATGTTGCCAGCCCGATTTCTTTGAATGCCTTTTCCAAGACCTTGTAAGGATTTTTAACTTCTTCCCCAGATAAGTTTTTAGGGAAATTGGGCCACTCTATTTTCGCCGTCTCCACTTCTTTATCCGTCAACTGCCTTTTATGCCTGATCGTCCGGTCACTATACACTAATGACAACAAGTAACAGGCTTTCAACAAGCTTATGATCTCTTCACTCGTAAACAGCAGTACCGAAGCACCATGCTTATTTTTGTATTGTTTAAAGTTGACGACGTAGTATCGCCACTCTTTTATATTCTTCAAATTCTCCTCCGGCCATGTGCCGCTGAAAAATTCCCTGTTCACACTTATCGGGTTTTGGATCTGCTGGAAACTTAAAGTTTTGGGATACTCGTCCCATAGAACATTGCTGCCGTCATACATAAGCATAAGATTGCGCCGCCCTGCATTGACCGGCAAAACAAAATTCCACAGTGCAACATTTCTAACCTATCCCGCCGTGTTCTATCGGAGAACGTGCAACGACTATTTTATTCCTGCATTTCAAAACAACGTTTTTTAAGCGTGCACATATTTTATTACATTTGCTTATACATATCAGCAGCTTATCTATGAACAGCCATACCGACAAACCCAACCAAGTACATCAAGGCCGTAACGTTAAACGTTTCCGTGAAATGTTGGGTTGGAAACAGGAAGCACTGGCTTATGCGCTGGGCGAGGATTGGAGTCAGAAGAGGATTTCCTTATTGGAAGCCAAAGAGACAATTGAAGAAGATATATTAGTTCAGGTAGCTGCAATACTAAAAATTCCTGTAGAGGCTATTAAAAATTTCGACGAAGAAAAGGTTGTCAATATTATAGCTAATACTTTTAACGATGAAGCAGTTGCTTATGCTCAATACTATAAGTGTAACATAAATCCGATGGAAAAATGGATTGAGTCTTTGGAAGAAATTAAAGCGCTACATTTAGAAAATAAGAAACTTTATGAAAGGTTGCTTGAAAAAGAAAATGAGAAAGTAGAAATTCTAAAAAACAACAAATAAGCTTACCTATCAGGCCCCTCTAAAAATCTTTTGTTTGTAAGCTGATCAATAAGACGATCAGCAACAGGCTGTGCCCATATAGGTATAATTTGAGCTTTTTGTGTTATCAGTCCGTTCCTAAAGGTCAATAACAATTCGGGCGTGGTCCTTACCTCAGGAACGTTATTCACCCCGGAAATAAGCATAACCGCATCGAAAGCATTCGCCATCGACAGAAAATTATCGATTCCATTTTCAAAATTTGCTTTAATGCTTGCGGCATCAACAAAATGCCCCTTCTGCTTCACACGCAGGTTGACCCTGTCCATCGATGTAGCCAGGTCGGGTAGTAAGAGGTACATGATACGCGTTTCATATCCCGATGCAGCAAATTCAGTTGCACTTTTTAGCAAAAAATCATTTCTAAGATTGCTTTCAACCGTAAAGTGGTTAGCCGAACCGATCGCTCTCAACCGGGCATTAAGAAAGTTCCGGGTAATGGCCGTTTCCAGTGCATCATCGGAAATATCAGGATACTGCTTTTCAATGATCAGTTTTTCAGCGTCGGGATCAAATATGAATGCACCTTGCCTGGAAAGCAATGAAGAAAATGTGCTTTTGCCTGCTCCATTCGGACCGGCAATGATCGTAAACACCGGCATGATCAGTTCCTACGGATAACGCTTTCTTTTCCGGTGTTGATGTCTATCTGCACCTCTTCGCTGCTGTCATCTCTATACCTGTGAATAAATGTGTTTTCAGTTGATGCCGGGTAAGACAAGTAAAAGCCGTTATCCAGCGCTTTTTCTACCTCCATACTCGCAGCGGAATGCAATTGTTCGGAAAATTGTTCGGGAGTGAGGTCAAAAACGTCACGATGGCTCAGATCATCCATCAGTTTATAAAGCTGGTGGGCCGTGCTGATACCGTATTTCAGTGTTTCCCATTCTTCTACAGGAAGAAATACGCCCCGGGGGTTCTTCTCATGATCGAGTATCACTTTCATACTGTGAATTAATGTGTAATCAAATATAATCATAAATCAACAATTTTCATGCCTCCCGCTACCGGGTATTTTGCCTCCCTTTCCGCTTCCGTCGCCGGTTCCGGCCAAGTATGGCCTCATCGTCAATATCATCGTTTATTTGTATGCGAATACCCATACCAGAGCTGTTATGCAGATCAAAAGTGGCACCATCAGCCATAATATCAATAGCCTGATCTGTAGCCAGTGATCTTTCTCCACCTGCGCTACTTTCGCTTTCAATTCCTTCAATACTTCCTGATTGGCCGTCGATACAGCCAGTATTTTCTGGACTGCCTGGACGAAGTTCATGATCTCCGTTTCTGCCTGCGGTGGTGTAGTCTCCATAAAGTTTTTTTGTTCTATCGTTTGCTTCGCTAATTGCTTGGCCGTCTCTAATTTGTTCATAGTCTATCGATTTGATAAGTTCCGCCCATTTAAAGCTGTTACCTAAAGCCTGCCCTTTGATCTTAAACCCCGCATAGAAATAGGTAATACCGCTGATCCTTCCCGTTGAAGCCTGATTGAACAGGAAGTGTACGCCGGCCGATTCACCTCGTTTGACCAGCTCTGCAAGCGAAAGCTTTTCATCAGTCAATATTTTCCTCAGCAATTGCTGTAATACCATTTTATCCGATGGCTTACCCGTACGCATGACCATTTCCAGTTCATCCTTTTTTGCAGCCCGCTGCTGCACCCTGTGGCTTGGCTCAACAGCCGCTAAATCGTACTGCCGCTCCAATTCCCGCAAGGCCGCTTCACTTTTTTTATAATTGTTGCTATCGGATACGACATCACCATCAAAGGTGATCCGGTTGACCAACAGATGCAGGTGAGTATGGTCGGCATCATGATGCCGGAAGATCAGGTATTGATTATTGGTAAAACCATTCGCTTCTAAATACTGCAAGGCGATACTCTTTAGCTGCTTATTATCCAAACTATCCTCTTCGGCGAAGTTCAGGCTGGTATGATAAACGTAACGGTTAAGCCCCGGACGTAGCTGGCGCAGCAATTCCACTTCCTGCCTGATCTGTTTCACATCAAGCGTAGTAAAATTTGTATCCAGCAGCTCGGCCCTTTTAGTTATATCCGGATGGTTTATCTTTTTGAGGTTATAGTTTAATGCACCCATAAAGCTTTTACCTATTTTCTGAATGGCTATCACGTAATAATATTTCAATAATACTTTGCTGCTGCTGCTGAAGCTTAACGAGCTCAACGTATAACGCCAACGGCAATTTACCTGAGTTAACCATTTTGGTTAACTGGTTAAGATTAACCCCTGATTTTTTAAGTTCAGTGTAAACAGCAAGCTCGATACGGGGCAATTTAGGCTTAGGGAATCTACCGCTAAACAAACGTTCCCTGACTACTACGCCGAGAGGCAAACCGCGGTCCTTCGCAATTGCGGACAACTTCAACCATTCCGTTTCTGTCAACCGGAATATCAATCTCTTTGACAGCTTAATATCTGTTGTAAGCTTTGGCCTTGCCATAATAACCAGATCACCGTTGATAAACCGGCGGGGTAAAGGTTAATTTTTTAGCAAACCCTTCGAGGTTGTAGTGAGGGTTGACACCACCTATTTACCTCATGGGCTTTATTCTGGCAAAAGTTGCTTAAGAGCCATTATGTACAAGTCATTAGATTTAAGAACACGGTGCATTGAACAAGGTGAAATGGATCAGCCCGGTGTAACCGGCAAGCCGTTTTGGTATGACCAAAACATGGCTTGCTTAAAGCAAGTTATTTAGTTACAAATAGGAATAAACTAAAATGTCGTAAAAAATTCCTGTCCAACACAAAAAAAGAATCAGGGGAGCCCTTGCTGGTTTTATCCTTTCCCACTACAGCTCCAGGTGCTCCAATAAATTTGTTGCCTTGTAAATACAGCAAATGGTTAATCAAACTTTGAAATGTTGATTGATTAATTGCTTTAAGTGAGTTTTCTATTTGAGTAATAATATTCATAGACAATTTGACTTTCCAATCGGAAATGGAAATAAAGTTAGTAAACGGTTTTTGATAGTAATACTCTCTAGGCTATTACATTTGATGCATCTCATGCATTTGGTTAATGTGGCTTTTCGGCATGGGTCTCGTTTTGCTAAATCTAAGAAAGAATACTCATATCAGTCATTTATAGGTTGGAGTTTAGTCCAATTAGAGCTACCCGCCACCTGTAGCGGGAACATTACTCGGACCTATGACTTTGCAGCTGATGCGAGCCAAGCTAACTCTACGAAAGCAAAAAAGCTTCAGTATTTCTACTAAGGCTTTTTATTGTTGGATAGCCCCAACAGGACTAAAGTCGAACCTCTTACTATTGGACTTAAGGTTGCTTGCTTAGCTAATCGGCATAGTTCGGTCCTGTTTCAGGCTCATGTTTGTAAGCAGCCCACACTGGGCAATTATCGAACTATTTTCTAAAAAGCCTTGAAAGTTTAGCCTATTGTGAAAGATGAACTTCGGTAGTAATCAATGTTAGGATTTTTGCTCGTATCTGTCATAGAAGGCACCTGTCCCTTTTGCATCAATTCTACCAAGAATAAACTTTTGCTGATGTCAAAATCTGGTTGTAAATGAATATGTTCTCTTGCGCCAATTGGAAGGTCTGCTATGCTATCCACACCTAAGTCCGCAACTTTAATAAGAAGTTTAGCAAAGGATCTCAATCCTTCGGGATCATCATGAATTAATATATCTTGCCACTTGTGTATCTCGCCTTCAAATTCATCTTCATGATCAGCAATAAAAATATCTAAGTGTCCTGTGATTTTTGATTTGTGTCTTTTCATGATGGTATGCTGTGGATATAATATCTAATCTAGCACAAAAAGCCTCTAATCAACAGTTTTGAGTCTTTTGACTTTTCTACAGCCTCTGCTGTACATTTATCGAACGTCTTTATATAAGAGTTACAATACAATTGTATTTTAACTCTTGGTGCAATTTCCCAAGTGGTCTAAAAAACATATTTAAATAATTTCCTATTTTGATCGATATTTGGGTACTGAAAAAGTCTAAAACTTTTTCAGTACAACGTTTAAAGTCAAGTAAGTTGATAAAATCAAGTGTTTTGTCCGATAATCTTAAATTTGTTTAAGATGTCCGATTTATTTAAATTTTATACCTATCCGAACAAACCCGACACGATTCATGGCAATGTAAGTAGCTTAACAATACATGAAGGCGGAGAGATACAAACTTCTCATCAATTTTCCCGCGCTGGAATTGAAATAGAAAGAAGATTTTATGTAAGCGGATTGTTAGAAAAAGTTTGGAAACTTATACCTGATGTTGATGGCTTTATTACTGTTGAATATTCAAATAATCTAGATAAAACTGAAACGATATTCAGGTTTGACGGGCAGTACAATTTAATTTGCGATCGCGGGCATTTTGTAAATGAGTATGATAGCGATAACCGGCTCATTGTAAGTACAGAGTTATCTATAGATGGAACAGTACAAGAAAAGAACGCATTTTATTATGATGTGCGAAACCGGCTTATTCTCACTGAACGATTTAACCATTTGGGCACGCTCGTTGCCAGAGAAGTCCGAAAATATAATGCTCATGGTCTGGTGTCTTGGGAACTAGAAGAACCTATCGGAAAAGTTTATGACAAGATTTACTACGACTATGATGAAAAAGGCAATTTAATACAGCAACAGAGTTTTGATCATGCCGGCCCCACTGACTTGATTATATATGAGTATGACGATAATAATAACAAGGTATCAGAACAATTTTACGATGAAAAATATGGGGGCGGGCATGTAACTACATATAGCTACGATAGTAACGGAAAACTTATTAGAGAAATCATACCAGAATTAAGTGAAATTTATTATGAATATCAGTTTGGCAACATTGCAAGACAAAGGTATATACACCGCCAAAATGGAGTAGTAACATCAATAATCACGACTTTCGAATTAAAGTTTTTTTCTGAGTGAATGCCTTTAAGTTGTATAGCATAGCAGCGTTGTGCTCTGTTTGCCAATCTGTAACAAGCGAATCTTAGAAATAAGAAGTATTAATTTCAATCCAACTAAAAAGCCTCAAATCGGAAGATTTGAGGCTTTAACTTTTATTTGTAGCAGGAGCAGGACTCGAACCTTAGAACAGAATTCAAAAAGCTCTAAATTTCCTTCGGTTCTTATGCTTCTTTTCTTGCAAGAAAAGAAGTTCGGGCATAACAATGTTTAAAGAATATTATGTTAAGTAAATTTTACAGTGAACGTTTTGCAATTCCTAAGCAATTGTATTGATATCAAGATATTGACAATAGTTAAGACGCGGCTAACAATCTTAAATCTGCCAAAAAGGGGTCGAATTCGTTCCCCTACGGGCTACTCCTTTTAATTGATGCGGAAAATATAATTTAGTCGATAGTGAACAAATATCGAAACATTTTGCTGGAGATTTAAATAGAATAAACTCAGTCAATGTTGGGGAACGCTATAATTAATCACTGAAAAATTATCTTTAAAATACAATTTTCTTCAGAGAGAGTTGAATTTTTAAGCCTTTATTTTGATTTTTTTTAGATTGAATAGTTTAAAAAAATACTGACAGTTTTCATAAATTTGAAATCATGAAACCATTCGTTACACAAGAGTTTATTGTTAAGAAAATTAAAAGTTACGATAGATCACATTTACTTAATAACTTATTTTACACATTAAAACAGATCTCCTATTTAGTTCTATATCGATATTTACAACTGGACATATTGAGAATCTATGAAGTTTGAGTCTGATCCGCAATATTTATTATAAAAAAACCTTGACAATGATTTTGGCCAAGGTTTTCTATTAAAGCAGCAGCGCTTTTAAGATGCCATACTTTAACATTTATTCTATCAACTATTTGTAGACAGTATCATTTTTCCAGGAATAAAACTGTAGTAGATCGTAATTAATATCCCAGGAACGAGCATTGACAGTAATCCGAAACGTGCAGAAATTAATGCACCTAATGTAGAACCTAAAAAAAATCCTACTAATAGTACCAACGATTTTTTTGATTCGATTACTTTTTCAAAAGTTTTTTTTGTGGAAATGTATGAGAAGAAATCTACAATAGCTACCGTCATATTTCCCGTCATAACAGTGGTAGGACCAAAAACCGATTTTATATAAATTCTTGTTGCAGTGTTTTGAATTCCCATAGCAAATACAATCATCATAAGCATTAAATGATAAATGAATCCTGTGTCAATGCTGAATTGCCTTAGCAAGTACGCACCAATGCCGGCCACGATTAATACTATACCAATGCCTCTAAATAAGCCGCTTTGGTTTTGATAATGATTGTCCACTTTTTTTGTTATTATGATTGCCAAAATAAATACTGGCAGACTCATAAGATTTATAAAGTCACGTAAAACAGGATGTTGAGATAGTTTGTATGCAAACACTACAATATTTCCGGTTATATGAGCAGAGAATAGGCCATCTGCTGCCGTAAATGTACTAGCATCTACGAAACCGGCACTGAAAGCCATTATCAGTGATGAATAAAAAACAACATCTTTTTTCATGGAGCTTAATTTACAAGAATGATTTTTCCCGTATGAGAGCCATTCTCCAGAAGTTTATGAGCTTCCGCCGCTTCGGAAAAAGGAAAAGTCTTAAAGATTACAGGTGTGAATTTACCGGAAACTATCATCGGCCAGACTTTCTGCTGAATTTCCTGAGCCAGTTGTTTCTTGAAATTATATTCTCTGCTTCTAAGTGTACTGCCGGTAATGATGAGCCTTTTTACCATCACTTTCCAAATGTCGAGATCAACATTGCTGCCATCTACAGCATTAATATGAACTAATCTACCTTCCGGTTTAAGAATATTGATATTTTTGGATAAGTAATCACCACCAATCATATCAAGAATAACGTCTACACCTTCGTTTTGTAATTCGGCTTCAAAATTCTGAGTTTTATAATTGATGTAAGAATCTGCGCCAAGCTCAATACACTTTTGGCCTTTTTCTTCCGATCCTACCGTAACAATTACTTCTGAACCAAGGGCGTGCGCGATCTGGATTCCGGTAATTCCGATGCCGCTGTTTCCACCGTGAATCAGAAGTGTTTCTTGAGGCTTGAGTCCGCCTCTCTGAAAGACGTTTGACCAAACGGTGAAAACGGTTTCAGGTAAACTTGCTGCTTCTGCGAAACTTAAATCTCCGGGAATTGGCAGACATTGGCCTTCTCTCACGCCAACATATTCTGCATAGCCACCACCAGCAAGCAAAGCACAAACCCTGTCACCAACAGTAAAACCAACCACATCTGGTCCGGTTTTCACCACTGTTCCGGCAACTTCCAATCCCAAAACATCTGCTGGAACACCTTCCGGCGCAGGATAATTGCCTTCCCTTTGGAAAACGTCGGAACGGTTTAGTCCCGCTGCTTTCACCTCTATCAAAACCTGATCGCCATAAATTTCAGGTGTTGGATATTCTTCTAATTTCAGAACCTCAGGCCCTCCGTATTTTGTTATTACAACTGCTTTCATTTTTTATACTTTTAATTATTAGATTTAGATCAAACTTTCTTCCACGTCAGTTTGTGTTTTACCAGTCTTGAATTGCTGGTGAAGGGTTTCCCACTTTCCAAATGCAGAAATCCACCGTCAAACTTAACCATCCGGTCCTGCGTCTGTCCTGTCCAGTTTGGAAACAGTGAAACATACATTGTATGACTCACGGTCTGTGCATTATCATCCGTCTCGAAAGGTCCGGAGTAAGCAAGATAAGTAGAACCTTCCTCTGTATATTCTTCCGGCGCAGCGTTGGTCCAGTGTTCCTGTTTAAAGTTTGTACGGTTGGGATTCATTATCTGTGCCGACATATAGCCGTCGGAACTGTAGATAATCACACCTTTGGGATTCTCTCCCATTGGCTCGGTGATTTCGCTGCCATCTTCTGGGACTTCAATTAGTTTAACCAAAGTCCAGGTTCCTATCAGTTTATGGAAGAGTGTTTTCATAACTTTAATTGAAATGAGCGTACCGAAATACGCTCATTATCTTTTTTCTTAGTTGAAGGACTGATTGTATTTTCCGGTCAAAGCTTTGTTCTCAATACTTTTTGCAAAGTTTGGCGTCTCTTCGTGGTTGTGAGCGTCGGATGCGGCTTGTCTTGCGGCTGCAGCATCGGCCATAACAATTCCATTCTCTTTAATATATTCAAGCATCTCAGGTGTGGCAGTTGCGTGGATTTCGTTTGTATACAAAGTGGTGTTGTCATCAATCTTTGTCGCTTTCAGTTCCCATAAAACCTGAACTTTTGTGCGTCCACCTTTTGTGATTGAATCTGAAATCGAAAGCATTCTGCAATAATCTGCTCTGTGTTCTACAGCAATATAATGTTGTACCATTAAAGCGTCTCCGATCGTTTCAACGTTTAAGGATACTGGCTGTCCGTCGTAAGTAGATGAGATGGCTGCACCAATATGCTGGGTAGAGCATCTTTGGTATTCAGCGTCTGGAAGGTTTAACAACCAATCTGCGATGTTAACTTTTTCGATTGGTGCATTGATGATTGCCGTAACTGTTGAGTGAGACAATGTGTTTTCTGGGGTTTGTAGAATTTCCATAATGTTTAAATTTTAATTGTTTATTTATTTTGATTTCTTTGATGATGTAAAATTATTATGAAGTAATTTTAAAATCAATTGTTGTTCGACGAATGGGCATAAAGTGTCGTTCAACAAGGAGAATGCAGTTTAAGCTTAAAAAAAACTATCTCCTAAAATGAAAATAATCACTGGGGTCTCCAGTGATTTAATCATAAATTTACAATAATTGTTAATTATTATAATCAGATTTCGTCAGCATTAAATAGTTTTATTAAACATATCAATCACTTTGCGTGCAAGAACAAAACCGAATACCATTGCTGCAATAATAAGTAAAGCAACCACTCCATCAGAAAGAGAAATTCCCAACAGGGAAAGGCTGGATGATGTGCTGTTCTCTTCAATTTTAACTAATGCACTGGACATCCGGAAAAGAAATACACCGGGAATTAATGATACAACAGATGCGAAGCCAATCCCCGCAAACGGAAGGTTATACTTTTTAGCTAATGCGCGGTTATTATTCCTGCAACAAAACAGGCTAAACAGGCTGCGATTATAACATTTAAATGATAAGCAGACATTCCTTCCCATCTTATTAAATGAGCTGCCATTCCTGCGAAAAGTGGAAATATAAGCATTGTATAAGGCATCGAGAAAAATATACCAGATGAGACGGCGGCAATGCCTGCTGCAATCATATCGACCCAGAAGGGTACTGATAAGGATTTGGCACTAGGTGGCAAACTCTCACCACAAATAGCAAGGCCAATCAGTACCCCAGCGCAGATAGTAAATATTGTAAGGAGCGCAAATGACAGTCGTGCTGCGCCAAGCGGAAGTCGGAGTTGTCCCAAATCCAAGGTACCGTTTAAAAGATGTGGTCCTGGTACAAGTATCATACACGGACAAACTGCTACAAGGCGAGCCTCTGTGCTGACATTAAGTTTTACTGCAATTGCTCCAATGATACCTGCAAGCAGAGCTGCCGCAAAGGTTTGCATAAACGGACTTGCATTATGTTTGCCTAAAAGCCGACGTATATAAGCTCCCGTGCCTGCGCTTAATGCATGTGGTGTTGCTGGGAGATGCGGCAAGCCTGGTAAGGCCTCATACCGCTTCAGGCACGGCAAAAGCTTACCGGGATGCGATAACGCTGGCCATGACATTAGAAGAGTATCAGGATAATATAACAGCGCTGCGGTATTGGAATGAACAACAATTGCGGCATGCAAAAGCACTTATCGTACACGGCCGGCAACTGGCTGCACGCAGTGGGTTAGGGATTTAGTTTTACTTTATGGCGGATACCATGAAAGATTTGACAGAGGTCAGGTTGCGCATTAACTGATTGCCGAGGTCAAAGCACTTAATACCTCGGTCTGTAACTACTACCGATCTGGATGTAAGTCTTGTACTTCGATCTATGTTATTTAAAGCCGCCTGCATCGCAGCCGCAAACTTATACTTGTTCATGCTTCAGGTGGGTACATCTGCGTGCTTTCCATGCTGCTGTAAAAGGTGTCCGTGCTTACTTTGTCTAGCAAACTGTTAATTCCAATATTCTACTTTACTGTAATCTGTCCTGAAAATATTGGCACACTCGAATTAGGCTCCCAACTTCTACTCGCAGTAATTTCAAGGGTTGTCGTACCTGTCTCACTTGCTTTAAATATCCATGTGTCTTTACCAAAATCGCCTGTCATTTCTGAGTTCCCATCTTTATGGCTATGTTCTACCAAGTTTAACACAGATGTGCTAAAGTGAGGGTCATTGAATTGATATCCGCCATCTCCCGGGTTACCCAAGGTAACGCTGATAGTTTGCCCTTTGATAACTGCAGTCATTTTGCCCGAATCATTTCCGGTTAAACTTTTATCAACTTTGTTCTTATTAATTTTATCTTTTGTGCAAGCTGTTAGAAACAGGATGGCTATAATGGTGAATACTTTGTAAAACGATTTCATGGTGAAGTGGTTATGTAGGTAAATATAAATATATTACGAAGTTCGTTTTCCAAACGCTACAGTTATTTTAAATTTATCCAATACTAATTTCATGTGCTTTTCATCCTGATTGAGTTAATTATAAAGTGCTTACTCGAAGACTCCTTTATCTATATTCAAAATCCAGTTAATAATGCATGTTTGATTTCAATGCATTGTCTCCCTGTTATCGCTTAATCGTTCTCGCTTTATCTACCCGTTTTCTTTTCTTTCCATAGACAGCCGCATCGTCAAGATGGTCACTAATCTAAATGTTCACAGCAGTATTCAGTCGATCTTATTTAGTATCACTGTTAGTACGACGAAGTAGATTATACCGATAGTTGACTTGCTTTTCGTCAATTGCTTTCTATTTTCCCTGCCGCGGTATGATCTCTTTCAGGAGGGGTCGAAGGATGACTGTCTTTCCCGTAAGCTTTTTGACCGTTTGCAGGAGATACTGTACGAGGTGTCCAGTTCCGTAGGTTATTGCTGGGCGCTGGTCGTATTTTGCTCTTTTCCTATCATTTGCTGCACTAAACCCCGCGCTGTCTCTGCTTACTTCATAGTCTATGCGTTTAAAGTATTTCATATTCCATGTTTGCGCCGGTACACAGAAGGTTCACATGGGTTGAATTGTTATTATACCATTTAAACAACCTGGAGAGCATAGAAATATCATCCTTTACATTCCTTCATGAAATGGCTTTATCTATGCCTCTTAGAGACTTGACCGTGATGCTGCATCAGAATTTAGACATGGCTAAAGACAACAAGGAGTTATTTGAGCTGATTACCAAAGAATATATCAACTAAATACTAGAAAGGCAATAGCTGCAATATTAACAAGAGAGCATCAGGATGATGATTTTTTAAACGCTGCAAGGACGACATTAGTTAATGTAATTCATAACTATCAATTTATAACAATAATACTTTTAACTAATTGTTAATTAAATTATCTTCGCTTCGCACTAAGGGCTGGGGAGCCATTAGTCAATAGTTGGCCCTTCAGATTTTTCAATCTGAGGGGCTTTTTCTTTTAGAGTCTTCGAAAAGACAGAGTCTTTAATCCGCATTTTATAATAAATAATTTTAAAATTATTTGCAAAAATTCCCTCGAAGTGGTCTTCAAGTAAAACAGTTACCATACAACCATCCGGACACTTTTCAAAAAAATAAAAACCCCGGTTGACAGCCGAGGTTTAAGTGAAAAAAAACTTTGGTAAAATTGTCTAAGGCGGTAAATATATTCCGACATTAATTAGTAATATCAATTCAATCTTTACACTTTTGGGTACAATTATTTTTAATAAAACCCGTACTAAATTAACTTAAAGTAAATCATAAGCTAATACTACAAACCCTATTGCTGTAGCCTTCTCATTGATTAACACCGATTTGGAGTAGTGTTGTTAGTAACTTTTAATTAGCTCTTAATAATTATTAGACGTTTACCGCTACATTTGTATCACAAACAGTAAACAGTATTAACGATTAAAATGAGTAAACATCAAGGCCAAATTGTGGAATATGTTGTCAGGCGAAACGGTTATAGCTTGTCAGATTTAGCAAATGAATTAAAGGTCAATCGAAGGACTATTTACAACTGGTTCAAATCTGAATCACTGAGAACAGATATAATCTTTAACGTAGGCAAGGTTGTAAGACACGATTTCTCTAACGAATTTCCTGAAATGTTCGTGACAGAGGAATTCGAATTGAAGCCGAAGTATTTTAAACCCAATATAGAAACGGCTGAACGAAGTTCTTATAAAGATAAATACATTACCTTGTTGGAAAAGTACAATGATCTTCTCATTGCACAAGCATTTTGTTTACAAGAATAGCTTTATTTATTCGTGCTTTTATGGTTTCTAAAAAAGTCAAGGCAACTGCTGCTATTAAACGTATCTATTAATAGTTTAATTTTTATCTTCTTATTCTGTTTTTTTGCTTGGTATGCGATTACCGATTTACACACTAGCTCAGTCTATATTAGATGTGCAAGCTTTTTCCATAAAAATACCTCTCAATCAATTGGAGGGATTTTTTATTTAGACGCCCTTTTATCATCAATATATTGTAACCATAAAGTTACAATATCCGTATTAAGGGTAACTATTGATTAAATCCCCATTGATAATCTTGCCTGGCTTTATAGCCGGGCATTTTATTGTCTATCAAACCAGGGTGTCGTAAAAGATCCGTACAGTATAAGAATCAGTCGAAAAGACTAAGAAGGTATACATATTTTCAAAAACGCCAAGGTTGCTAATCACCATAAATTCTTCATTTAATATATTCATGCGCAATATGAGAGAAAAACGTAATGAATAACTAGCGTTCTAGCGCTTTCTGATGTTGAATCTTTTTTTCTGTTACGCTGATAAATCCCGGCTAGAGAAATGACTCCGGTGAAATAACGTATCAATTGAAACTTTCAAGGTTTTGCGAGTGCAGCGACAGTCGAGATTGTCGGATTGGCTACGCCCGCTAAATCTTACCGACCTGAAAAGTTGCTATTCCAGAATCTATCCAAAGTTGTTATTGTGTTAAGCCTTTAGAGATGCGCTCCTGACGCAACCTTATCCTAGCCAGAACATCGCTATAATCTCTTGTATATCTTGTACTAAAATATATATTCTTTTGCTTCTGATACATTGGTGCCATTAAATCTTTTATCATTAAATGTTGCAATTTACCGCTTTGTTGTGCTAACTGAAGTTCGGCTTGATTCAGAAAGTAAAAATAACTTATTAAATGGCCTTGATTCACTAAGGTAATTAACCGTCAATTTGATTTACTTTTATACTCGGAAATAAGATTGGCGGGGTCTTTTTTTGTTTCTAATAATTTATCTAAAAACCCGTCAATTAATGCTTGTTCAGAAAGAATTACTTTTGGTCAACAAGAACATGGGTTAACTTTGTTTGGACATCAATGTAATTTCTTTCGATTGTCGTTGTCCTTTTTTTATGCCTCTTGGCACGTTTTATTTTACAACTTATAGAACTGTAGTATAATTATATTAGACACCAATATACAAAAACTCGCTTATGACGGTAGCTATATCACTTATTACATTAATTCAAAATTTTAACTAAAACTCCACTTTACGGCCGATTACCTTTAAGTGCTTCCTCCAAAATCTGGACATGCAGTTTAAGGTTTTCGTTATCTGCAACAATTAGTTTGCCAGCATTAATGGCATCATGTAATTTAAATATTAAACATTCTATGTGTTTTTGATACAATCCTTCATTTTCAATATATAAACTAATCAAGTGAGCTGATGTGTCGTGGTCAATAGGGTCTTTATTATTCTCAATTGATTTTAGCACATCGATGATAATGGAACCGTTATTGGTTATTTGCGTCAATATTCCTTCACATTCTGGTCTCAGCGATTCGGTCGACATATAAAATAATTGTTTTGGTTAAATGATTAATATGCAATATGTGCATAGTAATTATCAAAAATACGCATTACACCCCACTTAAGGCGCGAAGGCCTAACCCCCATTTGCTTTTTAAACCGCTCTACCATGCCCGTTAACGTGTCGGGCATCATCATGCGCGTTCTTATGTATGGATGAATAGTTAGTAACGTGGTTATAGTACGCCGGCCATTTAACATAAAAACGTTCCGGCATGTGTACCAAGTTGTTTACAGTAATTAAATTGGTGTTGATCCTGGCAAGCTTATTCAGCGATTGCGTAAACGATTAATTGCAGAGGCGCTAGGAGTCGCTATTGATAAACTTTACGATTTTAGTGAATTGTTATTGCCTTGCGCTAAAATCTATATTGTTGATGATCACTATCTATGACTTGCACGCCCTGGTCTTAAATGAAAAAGCCGAAGCCTTCTGCCTTGGCACATAGATCGGCGAACGGCAGGATGCCTCCACCGTTATCCAGCTTTATTATTTGAGCGCATTTTACGCCGAAATTTTCTACGATCATAAAAAGTGAAATCTTTAAATAAGGGGTTTTAAACCACTAAATTAATTGAACGTTATTTAAAGGGAATCAGGTTCGTATTTTGAGGGATAATATCTAAAAGGCTGCAAACATATTTCATAATATCATTTATGGTACAAAGTCAAAAAGAAAAACCCGTGACGGTGACGGTTTGGCACCTTTAAAGAAAATCTGAAAGAAGCACTAGGTGATGATTTGTAGTACAAAGCTGCGATTGCCCACACGATGAATTGAAAAATCAACCACTTTTTCCCATAATGGATTCATTAATGTGGGTTCAAATATCTGATTGTTAGCGTTAAGTAAATCATAACTTTTGCCCGACAAGGTGCAATAGCGGAGCTCAGATTATAAATGTCTCGTATAACATACTACCAATTATTGATAGGCTTTGATATAAACAGATCGCCGTTATAATTAAGCTAGCTTTCTCCTCAACCACTTACGGACGGGCTCATCATACCATTTCAATGATACATAGGCTAAAACAAGACCGCCTATTAAAATCAGTAATGCATAAGGCCAACCCTGTCGCATGGTTATCCCTTTATTATTGCTGATCCAGGCAACGTAAAAGTAAACCAAGGGGTAGTGTACCATATAGAGCGGGTAGGATATGTCACCTAAGAATTTGCATATCCTAATTTCTTTTTGAGATTGCATTATGCCACTGGCGCCAAGATAGACGATAAGGGGAAATACGATGATAATGCAAACAGAATCATAGATCCCGTTTAACCAAAGATGCTCGGCACCGCCGATCCGCGGCATGTAAAGTACAATAGCTACTAAAAGGCTGCAACCTATGAAAGCATTCTTAATTTGAGTCGGCTTTGCAATGCGTGAGAGTAAAAGGCCTGCAAAGAAAGGGTACATGGTACGGGTAAATCCAATGCGAACCTGCTCTACATTTAGCGTCCATCCACCACTAACGTCGCCATTGGTGACTGCTAAGTGTATAAGTGCAATAGCAGCTATACCTACCAATATACTCAATGCCAAAGTAGAAAATTTCCTGATCCAGACCGCATATAAAATATTTGCAATGTATTCGAAGAATAACGACCAGCCCACGCTATTAAGCGGGTGCATCTCTTGCCAGCCACGGATATCAAGCGATAACGGTACCGGCAAAATTGTATAACCGATCAGCATCACTAGCAACATCTTAAAAACAGGAACGGTATGAATCAGCGGCCATAAGGTAGAATCCGTAAAATAGAACCCAATAGCTCCAAGGGTCATTCCCAAGACCACCATTGGTTGAAGACGTTCTATACGGCGTTTGCAAAAAGTTCCCACCGTTGTTTTTTGCCAGCGATCATCGTACGCGTAACCAATCACGAAGCCTGATAACAGAAAGAAAAAATCTACAGCCAAATAACCATGATTGACGAATTTATCTAAATTACCTGTTGAGAATGGTTCTGCTAGGTGAAAAGTTACAACGATGATAGCAGCAACACCTCGAAGGCCATCTAATATAGGGTAGTGTGGCTTAGTTGCCAACTCATTAGTCAAATCAGATTTCATGTACGGTTATAAAAATTGTAATTTGTAAAAAAAGCCACGTTGCTACTCTACAAATATTCCCTGTTGTATCGGATTATCATTATTCCCTTAATATTTGCTCATTAAGTTCGCTCAAATATTTGAACTGTAGCTTCTTTAACACTTTTAAATTCTCATGCCTTAACGACTGATTATCACAACCCATTTCATTAATCAGTGAATTTTCAGGTTTTGATGATAAGTTTCGAACATTGTAATTACGATAAAACGAAGATATCATTTAACTCATTAACACTATCCCACCGTTTCTGAGAAATATAGCTGACGTTGTCTATAAAAATATTGAATGCACGGAAGCACATATAACACTGTTTGATTGATTTCTGCTACATCATCTCCGTAAAACTTAATGGGTATTTATGAAGTCTATATAGGTAAGCCTTAAATATGAAAATTATTCTATCTTTATTTGTTCAATAATCGACCTTTCCTGCTTTAGACAGAAAAATAAAAATACGCTGATGAGTTTATTAGCACAATGCCTAAACGACCAGATTTATTTGTTGATACATTAGAGAAATAAACATTGAAAATGGACTATGATATACAATTCATTATTTATCGGAAGATTGTAGTGCAGTTTTCCATATGCCAAAACGTTACATTACAGCTTATTTATTTGTTCTAAATCATAGTGTTGGAGCCAAATTACCCGCTATGATTCCGATACATCGATTATCCTTAGCAACACCTTTGATTTCGGCGGCCATAATGCAACGCTGATACTAAAAGGAGTTTAACACCTACGAATTGATGGTAAGATAACTCGTCTTACCATCGCATGTTCAAAAATGGAAAGTCCGGATATTACAAAACGATATATGCCCGTTTCGGGTGAGTATATGGCGACATATTCGGTTGGAACCGATTCGAGGAGACTTTATTTGAAGAAATCCTATTCGGAGAGATCCAGTGCTATACGCACCAGTACTCTCCGAACGAAAAGCTCACCCTTCTAAAGTGATTAGTGATGCGATAAAATTTAATATTATGGCGCAAATGTAAATATCTCAAAGTTAAGTGATTGACAAGTTACTGAACTTCGTAGTTATCAAAGCGGAAGTAACGATCGCAATGGCATCAGGGGCAACCAGGTCCCCAAAGACAGCAGGCATAAAAAAATGGACGGCATTGGTTTCTCGTTGTTAGTAATCAGATCGTACTTCACCCAACAAGTTTCCACCATTTGGGAATGATATTTGTACCTTAGTCGCGGATACCTATAAATCTCCAATGATCTTACGGTATGAATCATCTTTCGCAATCTTTTAAAAACATGATAGCGGTCGCGTATTTGCCTATGGCAATCGTGGACGCCGATATGTGTTATCTGGCTTTTTCCGAAAAGTGGATCAGCTTTTACGGTCTTGAAAACATGACCCTGATCGGCAGATCGCATTACGAAATATTCCCCGAGATCAGTGAGCGCTGGAAAAAGATCCACGCCGACTGCCTTGCCGGTAAAGATCAGCAATGTGAAAAGGAACGTTTCGAACGTGCAGATGGCACGGTAATGTGGCTGAAATGGGAAGTACGCCATTGGCTGGACGACGCGGGGCAGATCGGTGGCCTCATGATGTCCAGTGAAGATGTGAGCTATAAAACCCAGATTTTTAGCAACGAAAAGAGGTTCCTGCTGTTTATGGACCAGTTGCCGGCGCTTTGCTGGATCACCGATCAGCGGAACGTACTGAAGTATGCCAATAAGTGTTTTTATGATACTTTTCACCTGACCAGTGAAGTGATCGGAAAAAGCAGCGCAGAAATATTCGGCCAGGAGATCGCCCGCCATTTTCAGGAAAACAACGAACTTGTCTTAAGTTCGGGCCAAGGCAAGAATTTTCACCAGACCATCAGGGATGCACAGGGGCACCCGCAGGTCTTTAAAACGTATAAATTTCCGTTCAGCGAGGCGGAGGGAGAAATGGTGGGCGCCGTAGCATTCAATATTACCAAAAGCAAACTGCTGGAGGAAGAGCTGTTCCAGAGTGAAACGCAGTTCAAGCTCGCCTTTGAACACTCTCTGATCGGTATGGCGCCGATCACGCCTGATGGGAAATGGAAAAGGGTAAACAAGAGCCTTTGCCAGATGCTGGGCTATACCGAAACGGAAATGAAGCGATTAACCGTACAGGACCTCACCTACCCGGATGATCTGGACAAAAGTAGAGCGACTCTTCAGGATCTTGGCGACCGCAAGATCGACAGGATCAAATACGAGAAGCGCTATCTCCATAAGGACGGTAAAACGATCTGGGTCGTTATTGCCGCTACCATGCTCTACAATGGGTCAGGTGAGCCGCTTTATTATGTTTCCCAAATCGAGGACATCACCAAAAGAAAAGAGATCGAAAATGACCTCGTGCTCAGCGAAAAAAAATACCGGACCATCTTTGAAAATGTGCAGGATGTATTTTACCAGACCGATCCAAACGGCCTGGTCACCGAGATCAGCCCTTCCATCGAAAAATATTCTGGTTATTCGCGTCAGGTAATTATTGGGCAGCCGGTGGCTGATTTTTATTTTTATGTGCAGGATCGCGAGCGGATCATCGAAGCCTTGCGTACCCAAGGATTCGTCATCGATTTCGAGGTGCGCCTGAAGACCAGGGACGACCAATTACGTTATGCATCCGTCAATGCCCGCCTGGTCATCGAGAACGGGATGATGGTAGCCACGGAGGGCAGTATGCGGGATGTGACCACCCGTAAGTTTCAAGAAAATGCCCTGAAAGCCATGAACACCGAACTCACGGCGTCTAATAAACAAAAGAACAACTTGTTGTCTATTATCGGCCATGACCTGAGAAACCCGATATCGGGAAGCCTGCAATTGCTGGATGATACGCTGGCAGACTTTGAATCAAGCACGGCCGACGAAGTACACAGCTATCTTTCCTTGATGAAACAGGAACTGTCTAATGCGAATAACCTGCTGGAAGACCTGCTGTCCTGGGCAAAGTCCCAATTCGATGCCATTAGTTTTAACCCGGTTAACATCGCCGATCTGTCAGAGCTCATCGAAAAATGTATACAAACCGTGCATCCGATGGCTGTAAAGAAAAAGATCAAGATTGTGCGACACTTACCCGTGGGGGCCGGCCTGACCGCCGATAAGGGGATGCTGGAAACCATTATTCGAAATTTGCTTTCCAATGCCATCAAATTTACTGACACCGGCGGTGAGGTGGTTATCAGCTTTGCTACAGGCGATGTGGAAACCCTATTTTCAGTGCAAGACAACGGCAAGGGGATACCTAAGGAAAAAATGGGCGAACTTTTTAATAAGCATAATAATTACACGACCTATGGCACCGCAGGCGAGAAGGGTACCGGCCTGGGTCTTAACCTCTGCGATGACTTCGTGCTTAAACATGGCGGCCGGCTTTGGGTCGAAAGTGAGGAAAAGGCGGGCAGTACTTTCTTTTTTACGATACCCGCGGCTTAAATCAACGATCTGTAGGCATTATGATCAATAGCCCCACCAAAAACCAGTCACTTCGTCTTTGAATATACGCCAGTTGAACTAATAGTCCTATAACCCGATACGCTAAACTTTGTAAGTTCATTCTCGTGGTCCTGACAGCATGGTATCTCCGTCACCTGCGAGCGAAACGAATTGTTTAAAACATATATTAAATCTTCAATTCCCTTTAATTACATCTCTAATGTTTCATATTGCGTTTTTAAATAGCGATATGAAGCCGGGGCCAAGAGCTTTCGTAATTAACTTTGAATTGAAGCAATAGGGTTTAAACAATGGTACAGTTTAACAAATGATATTGTCGCCATCAATAAACTTTCCCTTGATAATATTGTAAAACCTAATAACTACTCCACTACCGGAAAAGCCGAAATCCTTAACCTTGCACCACCCATTGGTACTAATTTTAATTGCGTTGCAGGTTCGGCATTTTTAACAGGACTTTGCGGCAATACGCTGCACAACCCGAATTCGTCTACCGTCCACCCGGGTATTTTTTTGCCTTTGGCTATAAGTTGGACAGGCGCACCTGCATTGGTGAATGGGTTATTATCTTTTGGCCATTCGCCTTGCACAATCTTAAAAGATTTTTCGAGGTGTTTCCTGTCTATCAGCAAACCATAGTTCCAGGCCGATGCAGGATGGATCTCGTAAGAAGGCCATTTCTTCGGATCGGCCCCTGCCTGCCAGCGCGAATCGCCAATGGCGGTTTTCTTGCTGTCTTTTTTAATATATTTCTCGTCTATCTTTAACGAGTAGGTCAGCGGACCATAGTTTATGCTGATGCTATTTTTATTTTTAGCCCATTCGCGCACAGTTATTTGCATTGGTAAATGCAGGATTACTTTATCGCCGTTTTTCCATGTTTTGGATAAGCGGATATAATTTCCGGTAACTTGCCCAATTTTTACTGGCAAACCATTCACGGTAACCGATGCATTTTTGCACCATTCAGGTACGCGCAAATACAGCGGAAAGTTTACTGCTTTGGTATTATTAATGACAAAACTTACATGATCTTTAAAAGGATATTTAGTTCCTTCAGTAATACTGACAGGTGTGCCATTGCCAACTTTTGCGTTAACCTGCCCTGCGGTATATAACTGTACTGCTAAACCATTATCAGGTGTGGCCATCCAACTATTTTCGGCATAATAAACCCATCCTGCAGCGTGGTTATGCTGGCAGCAACGGCTGCTAAACGGGTTCATCATTAAAAATGGCCCACTGTTATCGATGCCGGGGTTATGGTTTCTAGTATCACTTAAAACCATGTTAGGCGCTGTTAAATACCTTAACGATTTATAATCGGGCATAAAGGCTGCCGAGAAAGTATTAAATGCGACATCTTCGCAGTTCTCTGCCCAATAGCTGTCACCTGTAATGCCCATCAGCATTTGGTCTGATGTCATTTGTTCAACCATACCACAGGTTTCTACCGCCTGGCGTGGGTCGTCGTAACCATTCCTTGCATTCTCATCGGCACCAAACATTCCGCCCGGCACCTGTCCATAAACATCACGTACCAGTTTAAAATCGTTATATGTTGCTACCAGGTCCTGCTGGTTATGGCTTTGCAGGTAAAATGTGGCGGGCTCCCTAAAACATTGTGCAATATTTACATTGTGCCAGTTCGGAAGGTTATTATTCTGTCGCCAATCAGCTGTGTTTTTATCAAGTTTGGTAGCCAGGTCGAGCAAAAAACTATCACCTGTGCGATTGTAAAGCCAGTAAATACTGGCAATGTTATCGCCGCCGCGGCTATTTTCCCAGTAATCTTTTAGCAGCTTACTATCCGGCACAGCCAATTGATATTTAAAATATTTGGTCATGAAGGGAATTACGCGCGGGTCTTTACTATACTCATAGTACGATTGCAGGCACCATAACATAGGCATATTTGTCCATAAGTCGCGGTTACCATTGTGCTCAACAGCAGGGCCAAAGTCGCCGTTATCGCGCTGGTTGTTCAGCACGGCATCAATCCAAAACTTTGCCTCTGCAATTATTTTTTTATCGCCCAGCATATAGCCAATATTGGCAAAACCTTTAAGCCAGTAAGGTAACTCCTCCCAGCCGTACTCGCCTTTACCCTCCTTATTAAGCCAGGCATTATTGGTTTTTGAAAGCCAGATGCTTATTTCGCCCAGGTTACCGGTAAGGCCATCGCGTTGCAATTCGAGGGCTTTTTTTAGCCAGCCACCAGCCTTTACTCTTCCTACCGGCAGCTTTATAAAGTATGCTTTTTGTAATGGCACACGGTTGCTGATGTAGTTAGCGTTTAAACCGCTATTATCTAATGTTTTAACCACCGTGGCATTAACAGCCTGGGCCGATAATGTTTCCATACCGGCCCAGTTTAGCATTAGCGATAAACAAAGTAATTTTCCTGTGTTATTTAAATAACTCATCCTTTAATTTTTATTCTGCCAATGCAGGGTCATAAAGTTTCATATGTTCCTGGCGTAACTTTTCTACTGGCATTTTGATGAATTTCCTGTCATAAGTTATAAAACCATTCACCTCACCTTCCACGTCGGTTGTTTGGGTATAAACAGCTGCTGATAAGCCAAGTTTTATCAACTCCTGCAGCCTGTTGGTAAAGGTGATATATTTTTTGAGTACATCATCCCCATTTTTAAAATTTTGGTAGCCCCAGTTCTTGTTTGCCTGCCAATTGTGGCCTTCGACCGGCCAGCCTAAGCCGCCAAATTCGCCTAAAACAACCGCCATGGTCTTGCCAAACAAGTCGGGCCTTGGCATTGCGGGGGCAGGGTAATTATGCAAGTCGACAATATGGCCAGTTGTGTAGAAATTCCCGCCGCTGGCGCTGTTAATTAACCGCGAAGGGTCATTCTTCATTGTCCATTCGGAGATCTCAACCGTTTTAAATTGCCCCCAAGCCTCGTTAAACGGTGTCCACACTACGATGCAAGGGTAGTTATGCAAGGCTTTCATTATTGCAATCCACTCTTTGCGATAGTAACCTTCAGACTCTGGCGTGCGGGCCTTATCTGTTGCCCGGTCTAAAACACCGGGGCGGTTTTCCCACCCGTTACCAAGATCGCCGCTTGGCATATCCTGCCAAAGCAACATCCCCATTTTATCGCAGTAGGTGTAATAACGGGCTGGCTCAACCTTTATATGTTTACGTATCATATTAAAGCCCATTGCCTTTAGCTGGTTTATATCATACATCATGGCTTCTTCGGTAGGTGCGGTATATAAACCATCGGGCCACCATCCCTGGTCGAGCGGGCCGTATTGAAACACAAATTTATTGTTAAGCAACATCCGCTGGATTCCATGCGAATCTGCGCCTAACGATATTTTACGCATCGCGAAATAGCTTTTTACCTGATCTATAGATTTACCATTGCGGATAACAGACACATTAAGATCATACAAGAACGGATCGGTAGTTGACCATAGTTTTTGATCTTTAATGTTCAATACTGCCGTAGCATTCGCTTCAACAATTTTCTCATCAACAACAGTTTTACCATCTAAGGCTGTTATTTTTATTTTATCGCCGGGCTGGCTGTTAGCTACATCGGCAGATATAGTCAACGTTTTATCGTCGATATTAGGGGTTTGTTTGGTAGCCTCAATATGCGTTTTTGCTACGCCCTCTAACCAAACCGTTTGCCATATACCCGTAACCGGTGTGTACCAAATGCCTTCGGGGGTTTTTACCTGTTTGCCACGTGGCTGTGGGCCATCATCGGTGGGGTCCCAAACGGTTACCTTAATTTCTTGTTTATCGCTTTTTAGGTACGGGGTGATATTGAACGAGAACGAATCGAAACCGCCCTCGTGCACACCCGCGCTTTTACCGTTCACAAAAACCTCGGTACGCCAGTCTACCGCGCCAAAGTGCAGTAATATATCTTTACCCTTAAGCCCTTTATTTAGCGTTACCGTTGTTCTGTAAAACAACAAACTGTCCTTACCAACAGTTTTCCCTACGCCAGATATAGCTGATTCTACCGCAAAAGGAACAAGTATTTTACCTGCATAGGCAGCGGGTTGTTTGTCTGTTTTTGGAGTGATGGCGTAATCCCATAAACCGTTTAAATTTTGCCAATTACCCCTTACCATTTGCGGGCGTGGGTACTCCGGTAAAGAAGCTTTAGGGTTTACTTTTCCGGCCCAGGGCGTGGTAATACGCGTCTTAATTAGGTGCCATTCATTTTGTTGCGCGTTTGCAGTTAAGGCAAAAAATGCCAGGGAAAGGCTTATTGTAAGTCTTTTCATATGTAATATAAATAGGAAGTGAAAAAATGGGGCCACTTGCATGACCCCATTTTATTAAAAAGTAACTTTTACCAACGGAGAGAAGATCAGATCCTCTACTCCTTCTATCTTTATTCCCACACGGGCAAAAACATAGTTTTGCGTTGGTGTTATTGTTGGGATATTTACCGACATGATAATATTGCTGAGGCTAGGTATATTACCACCCGCAAGCTCGGTAACGGCAATCTGATCGGTGCCCGATACGAATTGGGTTTTATTGATAAACAAACTTACCCTTTCTATATTTTTAGCGTTGGCATCATTAACAACCTTTTCTATGCTGAATGTGGCATTCACCTTTCCGCTTGCTGCCGCAATGGCGGCATTACGTACAAGGTAATAGGGCGTTACATCAATATCAAGCGTTTGGTTTCCGCTTACATTAATCGCTAAAGTATCCCTTTTGCCCGGGCCAACTTCTTTCCATATAAAAGGGCCTTGATTGGCTGGTATAGTTAACTTGTAATTACCGTTAAAAAGCAGTGTAGAATACGCTCCGTCCTGGTCAAATGTACCACGGATGGGCCCTGTTTTACCAAAGCCGGGTTGGTAAAGCTCGAACGGAACCTTATCGTACTCAACGTTAATAGCTTCGCCATTGTACACCAGCCGTCCCTTTAAGGTTACCGACGGCGCGTCATAGTTGTCTTTTTTACAACCCGCAGCTGCGAATAACGCTAATAATAGGATATAGTGAAATTTTATTTTCATGATGGTTTATATTTAACTATTGATTGGGTTGCTTAACAATTAATGGGTTTGCAGCTAATATATCATTGCCAATTTCCGAGTAATAATTACCAAACTGGAAATTATTTGCCCCGGTAACTGGCGACGGCAAAACTTCTTTAAAGATCCATTTATTGTGATTTGCGTTACCCGGGTTGTAGTATTTATACGGCCATAAACCATATGGTTGGGTGTTGCGTTTTTTGGCGACGCCAATATTACTAACTAAATCGCTCACCGACATTTTGTTCCCATCCCATACGATGTGCGCAATTCTCCAGCGTTTCATATCAAACAAGGTGTGGCCTTCAAATGCAAGTTCCACACGGCGTTCATGAACTATCCTGTCAAACGTAATATTGCCTGCGGTTAGTGGCGTGGTAAGGCCGGCGCGTGAGCGTACCTGGTTCATATAATCTGCGGCTACACCTGTTTGGCCCAGTTCAAACGCTGCTTCGGCAGCGTTAAGCAACACTTCGGCATACCTGTAGCGGATAAAGGCTACATCGCTACCACGGCCCCTGCGGCCCGAGCCTACGGTTGGGTCGAGATATTTGCGGATGTAAAAACCCGTTTGCGACCTAAACTCTTGCCCGTTAACTGTTCCATCTTTACCCACTACCTGCACACGGCCTAAGCCAGGTACATCCTGTAGTTGAGTGGCATCGCCGCTGGTAATGATTGTACCATTGCCTAACTGGTAACCAGCATATACTTCGGTACGTTTACCTTTAAACAATCCGTTTGGAAGCAATACCGTGCCCGCCAACCTGGCGTCCCTGCCTGCAAATATATCCAGCTGATCGGTATAGTAAATAGGATCGCCTGCACCATCCCTGGTTGGGATAGGGGCGTAAGTGTTGTCCAGTCGCTCAAATGACTCCACAAGGTTTAATGAAGGATTTAAACGGCCCGCGTCCAAGCCCTCGTCAGATATTGAGAAGGGCTGGTTATTGGTGGTAAAGCCATGTGTTTTACCTCCATTGGCTTTAAAATCTTCTATAAATATAGCCTCTTGGTTTACCGAAGTTTTATCAAGGAAAATGGCGGCAAAGTTATCGCTCAGATCAGGCAGTGCCTTATATAACTGGTAGCTACCTGCTGTTTGCGTAATAATTGCCTGCGCGGCCGTTAAAGCTTTTGTATAGTAATCACTGGCCTTACCAGCCGATATACCAACCTCGTTGCCTGGTAATGATACTTGTGGGGTTGTAACACCATATTTAGCAATTGAACCTGCGTAAAGAGCAGCCCTTGCCTCCATTGCTAAAGCAGCGGCCTTTGTAGCACGGGATTTTACGTTTACATCGGCCGGCAGGTCATTCTTAATAGCCTCGGCTTCACTGATAACAAAGTCATAAATATCCGATTCTTTTGAACGCGGCTTTTGCAAAGGCTTTACATTGCCCGAGTAATCGTACTCTAACGGCTCGGTAATTAAAGGCACTCCCCCCATTCTTTTTACAAGCTCAAAATAATACTGGGCACGTAAAAACCTGGCCTCGGCAATAAAGCGGGCTTTATCCGCATCGGTAAGTTTGGTAGCCGCGGTTGCGCGTTGTATAAACAGGTTCAAGTCTCGCACGTAGCCATAGTCCCAGGTGCCCCATTCTCCAAAGCCCCAACCGGTTCTTTGTACAAAAAAGTAGCTCCCGTTCTCTGATGGGAAAGACTCGCTAAAATCTGTAAAAGACGCCCAGCCATTATCAAGCCCCGAAAAGTCTACTACCCTATTGTATAGATCACCAAGTACAGATAATACCAATGCAGGGTCAGAAAATACCAGTTCGGTAGGCAGTACCTGCTTGGGTGGTACATCCAAAAAATCACTATCCTTCTTGCACGACTGCCCTATGAGCAGGCTGGCAATGATCATTATTAAATATTTCTTTTTCATAGAATTTAAACTTAAGGGTTAATTAAAATGATAAATTAACACCAAGGTTAACAACTTTACTTTGAGGCACCTGCAAGCCGTTATCATCAGTAGTTTCAGGATCTACAGCGTATTGTTTCAGGTTGTCAAACGAGAATAGGTTGTACCCGTTAACATAGAACCTTGCTTTTTTAATTTTGGCCTTTGCTAAAATGCCCGCCGGTAAAGTATAGCCTATTTCAATAGTACGTGCACGCAAGTATTTTACACTGTGGAGCCAAAAAGTGGAGTTGCGCTGCCCGTTAAGCTCGTAATCGCTATGGCCAAAGCCGGGGTTGACCCTGTTTGCCGGATATTTGCCGGGGATCCACTGACTGTTTACATCATACGGATCTGTACGGTGCCACCTGTCCTCAAAAATGGTGTTAAAATTACCATTGTTTTGGAATGCCCAACGGGTTTCATAATTCTGGAACCAGGTGTAACCTGCACCACCCGAGAAATCGGCATGGAAATCAAACCCTTTATAAGCAGCCCCTAACGAGAACCCAAAGTTAATGTTAGGTTGTGTGCCGTAACCAAAGCCAATCGGGCGTTCATCATATTGGTCTATTTTTCCGTCCGCGTTTTGATCCTTATAAATTAAATCGCCGGGTAATAACGTGCGGTTACCTTTACCATCGTTATTTATCTTGTAGTTATTTATTTGTTCCTGGGATGTAAACTGGCCCGTCACCTCGTATCCCCAATCTATATGCGAATAGCGGTTCTCTGAAGAGTTGCGGTACTGATCCCATGAGTTAAAGAACAACGGATTATAACTTTGCAGGTTCTTTTGACGGCTGTAAGAGAAATTACCACTTATATTATACCTTACATCACCAATACTTGAGTTGTATGATAAAGCGACATCCATACCAGATTGTGCATCGCTACTCGCATTCTCCTGCGGTAACGAATACCCTATCTCGAACGGAACGATTACGTCGTTTCTGTTACCCAAAAGGCCGGTACGCTTCCTGTAAAAATATTCTACCGAACCGCTTAGCTTACTATTTAATAAGGTAAAATCTAAACCCACGTTGGTGATTTTACTACGTAGCCACGATACGCGGGTAATTGGGATACCTTTATCGCGCGATACTATGATGGAGTTACCATCTAATATGGCGGTACCCTGGTTGTAATTATAGCCTGTTAGATATGCATAAGGCGCTACGATAGGGCTATTAGGGTCATTCGGATTACGGGCATCACCCAGGATACCGTATGATCCCCTGATTTTTAAGTCATTAATAAAGCTATTGTCGCCAAGCAGCTTTTTCATGAACCCTTCCTGCGTTATTCTCCAGCCAGCAGATACACCAGGGAAATAACCAACACGTTTATCAGGCGCAAACAGGTAAGATGCATCGCGCCTGCCAGATAGCTGCAGGTAATACTTGTTATTATAGTTATAATCTATCTGTGCAACATAACCTAACCTCGATTCCTTATCGTCCCTGTCCTGATACTGATCGGCAGTTGGAAAATAAATTAACGGGAGGTTGTTTGATATAGGCGAGGCGTGGATCCAGTTACGTAAGTGCTGTAGCTCTATACGCTCGGCAACGAACGTACCGGCTATGTTATGCTTGCCAAACGTATTATTGTAGTTTAACTGCAACTGAGTTGTTTTGTTAAACTCTTTCACCTGCTCGCGCTCTCTCCATGGATTTGTACTGCCACCGGTTACATCATACGTATTTGTTGCCGGGCGATAAGTGTACGCGTTGTAAGTGTACTCTTGGTTGTTAAGCAAATAATCTTCAATATAATAAGAGTATAAGCCTTTTAGCGTTAAACCTTTAACGCCAGGTATATCATATTCTGCACCAAAGTTGGTTTGTAAAACACGCCTGTCGCTATGGAACACACCCGATAGCTTTTTGTTAAGAAATGCGTAGTTAGATTCGGTGTGGCCAATATCGTTCAGATAATCGGGGTTATCGTTAGCATACGGCCGCTCTAAAGGCGTGTTCCTTAATACCGCGAATTTAGCCAAGCCATAGTCATCAAGCCCTGGCACACCCGGGTTTTCAATAGTTTCTATACGGCCATTAATATTTAAGCTGGCCCTTAAACCTGTTGCCAGTTTTACAGCTATGTTGGATTGGATGTTAGAACGCTTAAACTCGTACTCTTTACCCAATTGCGAGTTTTGGTAAAGGTTTGTTGCCGATACATAATAGTTAACCCTATCGCTTGCGCCCGAAAAGTTTGCATTAACGGAGTTAAGCGGCGCGTTGTTATTGCTATTAAGGATATAATCGCGCCAGTTGAAGCTTTTGTAACCCGGCTCGGTGCCTGCTTTGTATTTGTCAAGCTCGGCGGGGGTGATTGATGTAGAGCCATTGCTGTTTACTTGTGCATCGGCTAGGTAACGCATATACTCGTAAGAGGTAGTTGCTACATTCGGGAACCGGTAAAAGTTCTGGAACCCTGTGTAAGCATCAATATTGATGCGTGCCTCTCCCGATCCTTTTTTGGTAGTTACAACCACTACACCGTTAGCCGCCTGCACACCGTAAATGGCAGCGGAGGCATCTTTTAACACAGTTACGCTTGCAATATCGTTTGATGCCAGGTTGTTAAACGCGTTAACATTTTGCTGTACCCCGTCAATTACATACAACGGGCTACCCATGTTACGGATCTGGATGTTGGCTGTTGCACCCGGTCGCCCTTCTGACTGCCTGAAAGTAACACCGGCAATTTTACCGGCAAGTGCCGTACTTACCGTTGATCCGGCGTGCACCCTGTCGATATCCTTACTGGTTACACTGGCTATAGAACCCGTGATAGATTCGCGGCGTTGTGAGGTAAAACCCGTAACTACAACTTCTTGTAACGATGAGCGGTTACCCTTAAGCCGGATGCTTACGTTAGTTTTACCGTTAAGCGGTACTTCCTGGGCCTCGAAACCTATGTAGGTAAACACCAACACACTATTTGCATCAGGAACCGAAAGGCTAAATTTACCATTTACATCGGTTGCAGCGCCAATTTGTCTACCCCGCACCCTTACGGCTACACCTATAAGCGCTGTATTTGTTGTGTCTGATACAGTACCACTTACTTTAACCGCCTGGGCTGACGCGGCATCCGCAAACAACATACAAATACCGACAACACAAACTACAAATAATGATTTAGGATGGCGCAGCCCGTATAACCAGTGTGAACGGACATACCCCCTTTGTTTGGGCAGTAGAATTTTTCTCATAAAATTTATTTACTGTGGTTAAATTGGTTTTAACAGCACCAGAAAGTGCCCTTAAATTTAAATGTAAAGTAAAAAGTTTTAAACACCCTCAATTAACCAAATCATATCAAAAATTAGTCAAAACGTATCATTGTTAATTTTAGGGCAAACACCTGCGGTTAATATTTATATTTGTTTAAGCCTTAGTTATATTGAAACCTATTTATACTGTTATACTGTTATTATTGCTTCCGGCGTTGTGTGGTGCCCAAACCTATTATTTTAAGCACTACCAGGTAGAGCAGGGCCTGTCTAATAACACGGTTTACGCCTGTTTGCAGGATAAAAAGGGATTTTTGTGGTTGGGCACAAAAGACGGCCTTAACCGTTTTGACGGCTATGCTTTTAAGATATTCAGGCATAGCCCTCGCGATAAGCGTACGATATCTAACAATATAGTACACGCGCTAAGTCTTGATAAGGACGGCAACCTGTGGGTAGCTACAGACAATGGTGTTGATTGTTACGACCCCAAGACCGAAACTTTCACCCCTTTAAACATTGCAGGCCACGAAGGTGTACGATGTATAATGCAGGACGACTATGACAACTGCTGGTTTATAGCCGGGCCTGCTATCATGAAATATGATAAAAAAACTAAAAAGATAACCGACTATAACCCTTACCAGCATTTTGAGGCAACGTCGCTGGCCTTTGTAAATGGTGTTTTGTGGGTATCTGCCACAAGAGGCACTATTGAAAAGTTAAACCCTGCCAGCCGTACATTTACCAGCTATAATTTGTTTGATAAATCGCCACGCGTGGCTTCAAATTATGTCCAAACTATATTATACGCAGGTAACAATAAAATATTTGTAGGTACCACCAACCAGGGTTTTAAGGAGTTTGACTGCCTCAAAGGTACATATACAGATAGGCTTACCTACAATACCGACAAGACCGAAATTTACGTACGCGATTTTGTAAAGTACAACGATAATGAGTTTTGGATAGCTACCGAATCGGGGCTATTTATGTACGATATAAAAAAAAATACATATACCAATGTAAAGAAACATTACAACGACCCATACTCGCTATCAGACAACGCCATTTATACTTTATACAAGGATATTGAAGGGGGCGTATGGGCGGGCACCTATTTTGGTGGCATAAACTATTACCCAAGTCAACATTCATTATTTAACAAATACTACCCCGCCGAAAAAAACACCTTGCAAGGCAATGTAGTAAGGGAGATATGTAAAGATAAATTCGGCGACTTTTGGCTTGGCACAGAGGATAACGGTTTAAACAAACTCTCTCCTGATAAAAGTACCTGGACGCATTATTTCCCCGGTGTTTCAAACGGCATATCAAATTCCAACATCCACGGGCTGTTGGCAGTTGGCAACTATCTATACATAGGCACATTTGAACGTGGCCTTAACATATTAAACATCAAAACAGGTAAGGTTGAGCAAGTATTTGTAGCCGGGCCCGCCAAAAACGCCCTTAAAAGCAATTTTATAATTACGTTTCTTAAAACCCGTGCAGGTGTTATTTTGGTTGGTACAACCCATGGGATATATCGCTTTGATCCGGATAAAAAAGACTTTACATTGATAGATAAGATCCCGGAAAGGGATGTTATTTATTCGATAATGGAGGACCATAACGGGAAAATCTGGATAGGAACGGTTAGGGATGGTATTTACGTTTACGATATTAATGAAGGAACAAGCGTCAAGCTCTCCTATGACTACCTTGTTAAAGATGCACTAAATACATCGGTAGTAAACGGGATATTTGAAGACAGTAATAATAACCTCTGGTTTGCCACAGAAGGCTTAGGCCTTTGGTTTTACGACACTGACCATCGTACGTTTAAGTACTTTGATACCGAAAACGGATTGCCCAGTAATTATATATTTAAAATACTCGAAGATAATAACAGGCATATATGGATAAGTACTTCGCGCGGGCTTGTCTCGTTAAACCTTCAAAACAATGATATAAATATATTTACAAAAGCCAACGGCCTGTTAAGCGACCAGTTCAATTACAACTCGGCTTATAAGGATACGGATGGCACCCTGTACTTTGGCTGTGTTAAAGGGATGATCAGTTTCAACCCGGCCCTATTCACCAAAAACCAATTTGTGGCACCTGTTTACATTACGGGTTTCCAGGTGCATAATAAGGAGATCTCCGTAAATAAGAAAGACTCGTTACTTAAGCAATCTATCATCTGCACAAGAAAAATAAAGCTTAATCATAATCAATCCTCATTTAGTATCGATTTTGCTTCGTTGAGCTTTTCCGCCCCGGAAATGACGAAATATGAATATATTATGAAGGGGCTGGATCGCGGTTGGACATCCTTAAAATTCAACCGTAAGGTTTATTTTACGCAACTGCCGCCCGGGCACTATACATTTATAGTTAAGGCAGCAAATAACAATGGCAGCTGGACAAACAAGGAAACCGCCATAAAGATAGAGATAAGCCCTCCTTTATGGAAAAGCTCATGGGCTTATATTATTTATGTATTTACCTTTTTTATAACGGCTTATTACCTTTTACGCCAGTATCACAAAAACATCCGCCAAAAAAATGAGCGCCTGATTCAAAAGCTGGAAAGCGCCCGGGAGAAAGAGTTGTATAAATCTAAAATTGAGTTTTTTACTAATGTAGCGCACGAGATAAGGACACCCTTAACCCTTATAAAAGCGCCTATGGAAAAGGTGATTAAGCGGTCGGCTGAGGTTCCCGAAATACAGGGTAATCTTAAGATAATGGAACGCAATACCGACAGGCTGCTTGACCTTACCAACCAACTGCTTGATTTCAGGAAAACAGAGACCAATGGCTTTAGCCTTAATTTTGTTAAAACGGATATTAATGCTTTGGTTACAGATACTTTCCTGGAATTTAGAGGTATGTCCGAGCAAAAAAGCCTGCGTTATGAACTTACCTGCGCCGACAATACAATCTACGCCTTTATTGATATCGACGCCTTTAAAAAGATCATTAGCAACCTTATTAACAACGCTGTAAAGTACGCCTCATCTGCGGTGGAGGTTATGGTTCTAGAGCCCGAAGCGAACGACCCATCATTTACAATCGTAGTAAAAAATGACGGCTATCTTATTCCTTTCGAACTACGCGACAGAATATTTGAGCCATTCTTCCGGATGAAGGAATCCGAGAAACAAACCGGCACCGGCATAGGCCTGTCATTATCCCGTTCGTTAAGCGAACTCCATAAAGGTTCACTTTTTTTAAGTAATCCGGTCGATAATTTTAATATCTTCACGCTGGTGTTACCAATTCACCAGGAGAAAGAGTTCGATCTTCATAACACACCCGATGGTTATGAAAATACGGGCATTGTAAACCGAAAAGAAAAGCTTGACCTTATGAAATCCCTTATACTTTTGGTCGATGATAATCCGGAGATACTGGATTTTCTTGAAAACGAACTGATAGAAAAATATGCCGTTATGCGGGCGCTTAATGGCCGGGAAGCGCTTGAAAAGATAAAGGCGGAGAACGTTCAGCTTGTAATTTGTGATGTGATGATGCCGGTTATAGATGGTTTTGAGTTTTGCCAAAAAGTAAAAACCAATTTTGAGCATAGCCATATTCCCATTATACTTTTAACCGCGCGCAATACCTTGCAAAGTAAGATAGAGGGTTTAGAAGTTGGTGCCGATGCCTACATCGAAAAGCCCTTTTCGCCCGAGCATTTGCAGGTACAAATAGCCAACCTGCTCATTAACCGAAACAAAATAAAAGATTATTTTGCAAGCTCGCCTTTGGCAAATATTAAAACCATGGCTTACACAAAGCCCGATGAAAGCTTCCTGGATAAACTAAATTTGGTAATTTACAGGAACATGCAAAACGCGGATTTAGACGTTGAACATATTGCCAACCTCATGAATATGAGTAAGCCCACTTTGTACCGTAAGGTAAAAGCAATATCAAACCTTACCATAAACGAGCTGATAAATATCACCCGTTTAAAAGCCGCTGCAAAGCTTTTGGAGCAGGGCGACTACAAAATATATGAAGTAGCAAACCTGGTTGGTTACAGCTCTCAATCGCACCTGGGCCGTAACTTTTTAAAACAGTTTGGCACCACACCAACCGAATACCAGCATAGTAAACGAGCGGATAAAATAAAATCGGTATAGCGTTATTTGCGGGTTTTTAATTTTGATAATCCAAAGCGCCCAATGCTTTCGCCCTCGGCAATGCCGTTTACAATTGATGACATGTAGTGTATGCCGCCATAAAAACGGCTGATAGATGCTTCTGCCGCCGCCGCTTTAAATGATATAAAGCGGCGGGCAGGCAGGTCAAAAGCTGTCTCGGTTGAATCGGTAAAGGCGAAGTTATCTCCAAACATTTTGCTTAACACCACTTCCGATGCATTTGATACTACGCTATGCCCGCTGGTATATTCCGGGAATGGCGGCGTTTGTAGTAAAGGCATCCAGCTTTGATCTATGTATTCGTTAATGTAGGTTTCAGGCCTTAATACTTTACTTTTATATTTCTCGTCCCAGCAGTTTATAAAGCTATCGGCAATTACAGCGGCCAAGCAGGCATAAGTTTCGGCAGTGCGTACATAATCGGCATTGGCGTTACGGCAAGCCTGGCCCGCAATGTTTATCCAGTGGCCTCCTGGCGATATCTTTTTAATTGCAAACATGGTATGCCCGTTGGTATTTACTTTAAAAGGGTTATCGTCCCAGTAATTGGCAATCAGGGTTTGCTCGGGTGTTAGGTGTAATCCTGCATCCTTTACCGCCAAAGCAAGCTTATAAAAATAACTATCTGGCTTCAAGGAAAAATCTACCGCCCTGGTTGGTTTAAACTGCTGTGCCGAGTCTAAAAGAAAAGGCCGGATATCGTTCCAATGCGGCTCTACACCTTTCATGTAAGCCGGCGGGGTTGGCTTCCATGTAGCGTCGTCTGTTTGTACATCATATCTGGCTAATGACCGGGTTTGTTTGTAATTATCCTTACCTGCCCATTTCAGTATACCGTCGGCTATTAGCTTACCATATTCAACTGAGTTTTGGTAAACATCATCAGGCATCCCGGTTTCCTTAAACTCCTGCATCAGTTGCTCGTGGAAAACTTCTATCCGCCCTTCAGACATTACCAATATCTTACCTACCACCAATATCGCATGCGATGCTGCAAGCGTATAACAATACTCTTTACCGGGCTTAGGTTTTGGCATTGGGCCCAGCCCATTCAACTGCCCTGATAATGAAACGTAATGCTTATCCCCGTTACGCGCGGCCTCATAACCCGCCACTGATATATATGCATAAATGCGGCTTGCCACCGGTGGCGAATAAATGTCATGAAGCATTACATTTGTTACCTCCCTAACCGACCGATGGATAAAGTCGGCATTTTGCGCTGCCTTCTTCCACATGCCGTTAGACCCGCATGAGGCAAATGAGATCATAGCCAAAACTAAAAAACAAACTTTCTTCATAAATAATATAGGTAGCGCAACGGGGCTTTGCCTGCTCAAAACTAGGTTTAAATATAGTTTCTTTAAACTCTCGTTAACCGCCGCGATACATTTCGACTAACTTTTGACACTATTTTACTAATTAGGTATTTTTAAATGCTTTTTCTTTACAGCTAATTACCAACATTTACCGGCAGGTTAAAGCGACAACCAACGTATAAACCTTACTTAAAAAAGGTCCTGCTGATATAATTTTATCAATTTTCGCCAATTATAATATGTTTAACCGCATACCAAAAACGTGTTTTATATTGATGGGGGCAGCGCTGTCTCTATTAACCGCTTGTACAAAAAAAGACAACGGGCCGACGCTTTTTAAATTATTAGATCCATCGTCTACCGGAATGAATTTCAAAAACACCATACTCGAGAGCGATAGCATTAACATCCTAAACCATCCTTATTTGTATAATGGCTCCGGTGTAGGCATAGGCGATTTTAACCACGACGGATTAGCCGATATTTACTTTGCAGGCAATATGGTACACGGCAAGCTTTTTTTAAATAAAGGGGGCCTAAAATTTGATGACATTACAGATGTTGCCGGCGTAAACGGCGGCGGCAGGTGGTGTACGGGCGTCTCGGTTATTGATATTAACAATGATGGCTGGCTGGATATTTATGTATGTGCATCGTTTAAACCATCCCCTGCCGAACGTAAAAATCTTTTATATATAAACCAGGGCGTTGATAACGCCGGCATCCCAACCTTTAAAGAATCGGCAGAAGCTTATGGCCTGCAGGATACAGGCTTTACCACCCAGGCCATATTTTTTGATTACGATCGTGATGGTGACCTTGATGTTTATCTGCTTACCAATGTACTTGGCAAAAGCACCCCGGTGGCTTACCGCCCAAAACAAAACAACGGTACTGCCGAAAATAACGACCGCATTTATCGCAATAACGGCAACAACACGTTCACAAATGTTACCCGCGAAGCCGGTATATTATTAGAAGGTTTCGGCAATTCGGTTGCGGTAAACGATATTAACAACGATGGCTGGCCGGATATTTACGTGGGTAACGATTTTATTTCCAACGATGCGCTGTACATCAATAACAAAAACGGTACATTCACTAATCGCGCGGCAGAATATTTTAAACACACGGGCTGGTCTGTAATGGGGTCAGATATTGTTGACCTTAATAACGATGGCCTTATGGACCTCGTTTCGCTGGAAATGCTTCCTGAAGAGAACCTGCGTAAAAAAACCATGCTGATGGGCGATAGCTACATCACCTACATAAACAACAAAAAGTTTAATTACGAGCACCAATATATTCGCAATGTACTTCAGATGAACCAGGGTCAGCTGTCCGACGGTAAACCGCAATTCAGCGAAATAGCTTACATGGCCGGTATTTACCAAACCGACTGGAGCTGGACGCCATTAGTTGCCGATTATGATAACGATGGCTTTAGGGATTTGGTAATTACCAATGGCTACCCGCGAGATGTTACCGACCTTGACCATGCCCTTTACACCAACGGCCAGGGCCGCACCGTAAAAGAGAACACTACCCTTGCCGCTGCCGATTCGTTCCCGGTTGTAAAAACGGCAAGCTATGCTTTCAGAAACCGCGGCGGTTATCAGTTTAACGATCAATCTAAAGAATGGGGCATTGTTAAACCTACCTTTTCTACGGGCGGAGTATATGCCGATCTGGATAACGACGGCGACATGGACTTGGTGATAAACAATATCGATGATGATGCTTTTGTTTACGAGAACACCCTGAACACCAAGGCAAAGGCAAACCCGGCCGGGCATTATTTAAATGTTAAACTAACCGGCGATGTTAAAAACACCGGAGGCATCGGCGCTACAATCCGCATTTACTATGGTGGCAAACAACAGGTTTACGACCAGCAGCCCTGCCGCGGATATATGAGCACTGTAGATGCCCTGGCACATTTTGGCCTTGGCACCGCAAACACCGTAGACTCGTTACGCATACGTTGGGCCGATGGCAAAACGCAGCTTTTAACAAATGTTAAGACTAACCAGGCTATCACTTTACATTACAAAAACAGTAAGGGCAGCATCCCGGCGGGCTTACTCCAAAAAACAGTGCCGGTATTTAAATCGGTAGCAGATCAATCGGGTATTAAATATCTGCATAAAGAGAAAGACGCTATAGACTATAACATTCAGCCTACCCTGCCCCATAAGCTTAGCCAGTATGGGCCGGCCATAGCCGTTGGCGATGTTGATAACAATGGCTTCGACGATATATACATTGGTGGTGCAGCCGGTACAAAAGGCGTATTTTTTATGCAAAACAAAACCGGCCACTTCGCTATGGATAATAGCCGCTTTTTGCACGAAGATTACAAGGATGAAGAAGATATGGGCGCATTGATATTCGATGCCAATGGCGACGGCTGGCCCGACCTGTACGTGGTAAGCGGTAGCTACGAGTTTCCTAAAAACCACACTACCGCGCAAGACCGCCTTTACATTAATAATAAAAAAGGCCAGTTTGAGCGCGATTATGCAGCGGTGCCGGTAGAGTATGATAACGGATCGTGCGTGCGTGCCGCAGATTATGACGGCGACGGCGACCTCGACCTTTTTGTTGGCGGTCGATCGGTATCAGGGGCGTATCCATCATCGCCGGTGAGCCATATATTCCGTAACGATGGTGGTAAATTTACAGATGCTACAGCCGGTATCTGCCCCGAACTGGTACATGGAGGTATGATAACGGATGCCCTTTGGAGCGATTTTGATAATGACGGGCACCCTGACCTGGTTGTGGTTGGCGAGTGGATGCCGATTACTTTTTACAAAAACACCGGCAGTAACTTCACTAAAATAAACAGAACCACGGGTATTACACAACATACCGGCTGGTGGAATAGCATTGTTGCCGGCGATTTTAATAACGATGGTAGAATAGATTATGTGGCCGGCAACTTAGGTCAAAACTCAAATTACAAGGCATCATCTACTCAACCCATGACCATTTTAGCTAAAGACATGGATAGCAACGGGTCGTTTGATGCGATGATATTTTGTTATATGAAAGCCGAAGACGGTTCGCAAAAGCTGTTTCCGATGCATACGCGCGATGACCTCATAAGCCAGGTAGTTGGTATCCGTAAAAAATATCCAACCTATAAGGGGTTTGGCCGCGCCACCAAGCAGGATCTTTGGAATGAAGAAGACCGCAAGAACGCCATACAACTTACAGCTACTAATATGAATACAAGCTTTATTGAGAACAAAGGCGGTGGCAAATTCAGCATAAGTGCTTTACCATTAGCGGCTCAAACCGCACCCGTTTATGGCATGGTAGCTAAGGATATCGACCTTGACGGTAACCTTGACTTGGTTATGGCAGGCAACGATTTTGGTATGGAACCTTTTACCGGCCGGCACGATGCATTTATGGGCCTTTACCTAAAAGGCAATGGCAAAGGCCGCTTAACAGCAGTTACAATGCCGCAAAGCGGCCTGTGTATAAGCGGCGACGCAAAAGGCCTGGCATCAATTAAATCCTCAAATAATGAGTTTATTGTAGCCACGCAAAACCAGGATAGCGTAAAGGTTTACCAGCAAACAGGCAATAAGCCTTACAAGTGGATAAAGCTTAATCCCGATGACTTTTACGCAGAAATCACCTATAAAAATGCCATAAATCAAAAGGTAGAGTTTTATTACGGTTCTACCTACCTGTCACAATCATCGCGCGGACTTAAAGTCGCCCCTAATGTTGCCAAAGTTATAATAGCAGGTTATAGCGGAAGGAAAAGAGAGATAAAAAACTAAGTATAGAATAAAACAGGGGATTTATCAGATAATCCCCCGTTCTTTTAATCAATATTTTTTATACTGAAATCAGCAAAGAGGGCATGTTCATTTTCATTGCCTTTAAAATGCAGTCCCGCCCTTGGGCTCCTGTCCCACTGGGTCAAAAAGCTGGCATTAAAGACCTCGTTAATCTTTAATTTTTTCCAGCTGGTTGTGCCGGTACGATAAAGAAATTCGCAGGTTCTATCAGGAGATAATTTAAGCTGTACATGCACCGGTAAGCTGCCATTTACAGGCGCTTCTGAAAGTACAGCAAATTTATTATCCTTTACTTGCCACACTACAACTTTACCATTTTTTGTACCAATGCCCGCTGCCATATTAGCATCGCCATAAAAAGATAGCCCTTTAAGCGCATTGTTATGGTTGATTACAGTTGTGGTCATCACAAAATTACCCGAAACCGGCCTTGTAGTTAACACTATACCTACCTGGTTACTTTGCTTAGCGGTTCCCGATAAATACAAAGCCCCGTTTTGCTGTTTTATATTGGGAGTTACGTTACGGAAATCCCATTGCCAGTATTGCGCTATTTGGTTTGAATTAAAACTATCATTTATATCAGACACCGGCGGACCTATAAGTTTTTGGACTTTAAACACCGGCCAGCCATTATTAGCCGGCCATTTCAGTTCAGATATAAGGCCCTGCCTGCCGGTAAGTGTGTTGCTTTCTCGGTTGTAGGCGTGGTGAAGGTATAAGTCGGCACCATTCGGGCTTTTTACGAAGGTACCGTGGCCCATACATTTCCATTTATAATTTTCGGATAGTATTGGGTTGGCTTCATACACTTCGTATGGCCCTTCAAATTTGGTTGAACGTGCAACCCGAACATTGTAACCGCATTGGGCCCCGCAGCAATTACCTGCCGAATAAAAGAGATAATAATATCTATTTCTTTTGAGGATGCTTTGCCCCTCCATACCAATTCGCGGTTCATCCTTAAGTAAGGAAAATGTTTCACCTTCAAGCTTTAAACCATCAGCAGAAAGCTTACTACTTAATATTTCTATAGGTCGGTTATCAAGTCCGTAAGCTTTAAAAGTAATATATAGCTGCCCGTGGTCCTTAAATACAAATGCATCGATAGCTTCCTTTCCAAAAGCGATGATAACGCCATGATCGGTAAAATCTTTGTCAGGATATTTTGAGGTAGCTACGCCAATGTACGACATATTATCAGCCTTGCGGCGTGCTGTGTAATAGATGTAATAAGTATCCTTTATTTTATAATATTCGGGCGCCCAGAACGATCCTGATGTCCATTGAGGCGTTTTATTAAACACGTAGCCCGTATGCCGCCAGTTTTTAAGATCAGTAGACTGATAGATAGGAAAATGAGGGGCCCACTCTGACGATGTGCCTACCGCGTAATATTTACTACCAACCTGAATGATAGATGGATCGGCAAAATCCCCGGAGATAACTGCCCCATCATTACGTTGTGCCATCAATGCAACAGGAAACAGCATTATGATATAAATAGCTAACGAAACAACGCTCTTAAACTTTTGCATATCTGTAAAGGTAATACTTTAAGGATTTAACTTTTTTATGGTTAATAAAATTATAAGCGATACGAATAGGTAAGGTAATAACTGGTTTAGTTCAGAAATAGTCACCGATCAGGGGCTGGCTTTTAGTTATAAGATCAAACAAGGCATTCCAAAAAAACGAGGCCAACGTATAAAAAACCTGGGTACCCGCAAACTATCATAGATTTGCCAGCATAACTGGCCGAGATGGCTTAAAAGAAGTTCTCAACTTCGATAATGCCTATCATATAAAATACCCGGGTTTTAATGATGCGTCTAAGGTAGTCGAAGCATATGAAGCATATCATGTAGATAGCTTTCCTACTTTTTATTACAAAAAGAAGGAGGGAAATATAGCTGCAGCAATGATGGGATATGACACTAATTTTGAGAGTCAGGAAAACTTATCATTGATCGCTTGTTAAAAGATTGAAGCGTAACGTCAGATAGGGCTTAATCATGTATTGTGTTACTTAAAATTTTATTCGGGTTACCGTTTTGGTCACTTCAATAGAAATAAACTCAAATTTCTTTTTAAGGAGTTTAACCTTGCTCTTGATTTAAGATAAACTCATGTCATTGAAATAAGCAGTCCGTAGGGGAAACTTTTCGAACCCCCTTTAACAGATTTAAGACTATTGGCCACATTTTAAATTTGGCAATTCGCTGATTTTCAATAATTAGACATTTTACCCAACCGCATGCGAGATATTATTTAACATAACATTTAGGGGGGTTGCAATAAGGTGTTGATTGGTTCGAACCCCATAAGGTTCACTAGATTGACTATGTAAACTGAGAACCTCATTGGATTCGAACCACAATTACATCGAAAGAAAAATCTGTAAATCGGTCATTAAACGCCTCGATTTTATTCCTGCCGGGGCTACAATGCCGCTTTAAGAAAGTAAGGCAGTTTTTTGCTTGATGCCTGCCAAGCAACAGCAGACAGCAATACTCTTTATTGTTGTCAATAAGTCAAATTTTCACTTTCAATTGAAAACCATCAGATCAAAAAAAATATGTAAACCCTATTTGATAACAAAAAAAGCGCACCAATTCTCTGAATTGGATGCGCTCTCTTATAATCAACTGGAATCAGCTCAAAAGTCGTATAAAAATTAATTAGGTGTATAGGTAGAGCCTAATTCATCTACGGAGGAATTGATACCGGTGTTATAGGTTGATAAGGAATAAATTGCTCCACTCGTGATATTCGCTACGTACAAATCATATCCACCTACAGTTCCTGACCTATTACTTGATAAAATTACATTAGCCGTTCCGCATGGATAAGCGTCCGCATATTCTGCATTGTTATTGTTAAACGGAAGTCGGGTACGTGTGCTGTTTGCAAAATAGCCCATGTAAACCTGATCATGATGATCAGTACTGCTATACCATCTGCTATATAAAAAAGTGTTGGCATCGCGTTTTATAGGGTAATACTCCTGTACGCCGCTTACATTCGCTAAAGCGGTATTATTAGTTCCGTCAAGATTGATCTTATAAATATCGGACGAACTTCCCGCTCCTTGTGCGTATAGTAGAGCCGTAGCATCATCATTGTAATATGGCATTCCATCCTCAATATCCGGCGTGTTTGTCACAACGTCGGTTATATTGCCAGTAAGTTCCATCAACTTTAAGTCACCAGCTTGCTTAAAAGCAATTCTAAATCCGTTCGGAGAAAACTTAGGATCCTCATCCCTTAAGTTATCACCAACTGTCAGGTTTGTCGGGGCACTTGAGGATCCAATCGTCCATAAATAGATGTCCCAGTCCCCAGATCCGGCAGGCTGGCCCATAAAAACAATTTTAGTTCCATCGGGACTAAAATGAGCATTCATTGGATAATCAATGTTCCAGTTCTGGCTTACCCACGTCAATACATTTGTGTTAAAATTATAAACATACATCTTGGTACCCGAACAGGCGTAGCAGGAATAGCTATGGTAAACAAGCTTCCCTGCGATATTAGGTTTTGCCTGGGTAGCATTCGTTGCCGGGTGAGTAACTATTGGACTTTGAACTGTCTCAACAGCTGCTTTGTTTTTGGAATCTTTTTGGCAAGACCCAAGCATACCAGATAAGAAAACGAGCGTTAAAATTGTCATTCTTTTCATGTCATTTAAGTTTTAAAATGTTAAATAAATACTACGTGTGAGATGTGTTACTTTTTTTATTATCAGATAGTTTTACCTTAAAAAAGCATGTCAAATACTAGTTTGGATACCTTTTTTAGGTTAAATCATAATTAAGACGATATCAATTAGGCGTATAGGCAGCGCCCAGTTCATTGTCAGACGAATTGATACCAGCATTGTAGCTTGATAACGACCATATGTTGCTACTAGTAATATCTGCTACATACAGATCATACCCACCGGCGGTTCCGGCACGAGAGCTGGAAAGGATGACATAATTTGTTCCGCAGGGATACGCGTCGGCATATTCTGCATTATTATTATTGAACGGAAGGCGGATGCGGGTGTTGTTGGCAAAGTACCCCATATAAACTTGATCATGATGATCGCTATCGCTATACCACCTGCTATAAAAGAAAGTGTTTTGGTCGCGCTTTATCGGGTAGTACTCTTGTACGTCAGCAACATTTGCTAAAGCAGTCTTATTTGTACCATCGAGATTAACCTGGTAAATGTCAGAATTGCTGCCCGCCCCTTGGGCAAAAAGCAGGCCTGTGGCATCATCGTTATAGTAAGGCATGCCTTCTTCAATAGCAGGCGTATTGGTGATAACATCTGTGATATTAGCGTCAAGGTCTAGCAATTTAAGATCCCCGTCTTGTTTAAACGCAATCCTGTAACCATTTGGTGAAAATTTGGGGTCTTCATCCTTTAAACCATTTCCTTCCGTGAGGTTTGTTGGAGCGTCCGATGATCCAACCCTCCAAAGATAGATATCCCAATCGCCGGAGCCGGCCGGTTGACCCATAAATACGATTTTTGTACCATCAGGGTTAAAATGTGCATTTATCGGATAATCGATATTCCAGTTTTGGCTTACCCAGCTTAAGGTATTCGTACTAAAATTGTATATGTACATCTTGGTACCGGCACAGGCGTAGCAGGCGTAAGTATGGTAAACAAGTTTGCCCGTAACAACAGGTTTTGGGTTCGTGCTGTTTAACGGCGTATCAATCGCTGCCTTTCCGTCTTCTGGATCAAACGGTACGCTGTTCTTTAATTCTTTTTGGCAAGCGCCCAGCACCCCGGTTATTAAAACCAGTGCTAAAATTAAAATTCTTTTCATTTTACTAAAGTTTTATAAAGTTTACAGATGAACGGTTGGGTTAATAGCCGGGATTCTGCTTTAGTTGATTGTTCCTGTTCAGTTCACTTGCCGGGATAGGAAGTAACTTCTTGTCATTATTAGCAGCGTAATTGACCGGTTCACGGTTAGCGTTGCCACAATTCAGCTTGTATTCCTTCAGCGCATTCATGGTGGTTGTGAATTTCCCCGCCCTTACCAGGTCGTTAAACCTGGTTCCCTCAAACGCGAGCTCTAAACGGCGCTCATTCAGGATGTAGGTTTTAACGGTCTCTTTATCGCTGATCGCTTTGCCCGTTAAGTGCGCACGTCCGCGTATTTTATTTAAAAGCGCGATCGCCCCATCTGTTCCGGATATATTACCCAATTCGTTTTGGGCTTCGGCTTTTAATAAGATGATATCAGCCAGCCGGATCAGGTAAGTATAATCGCCGCTTGCATAAGCATTTGCATGTTCCCACTTAAAAACGAAGGGTATTTGCCCCGAAGAGGCACAAGGCTTCCAGTACTCATCCGCCCATTCCGCGTTGGCCATCAGGATATTCGTGTTCTTCCGCTCGGTGTCACCTTCGTTGTCATATGCCTTGACCAGGTCCACCGATGGCGTACAGTATTTTCTCCAGTCATCCCCGGTTAACGACGGCGGTAAGAATAGTTGCGGCCCCCAGTTCGCCTGGGCGGTATTGGCAATGAACTGAACCTCTAAAATTGCCTCGGAATTGATGTAATGCGAACCATCAAACAGCTGGTTATAGATAGGATGAAGATCGTAACCGGCAGGGCTGTTAATTACGGCATTACAATAGGTTACCACCTCGTTATAATCAGGGTTGGGCATTTGCGCGTATACCTGCGCTAAAAGGGAATTTACAGCACCTTTTGTTGCCCTTGATTTATTTACCGAAATGCCCTGGCCGTAGTCATCAGGTAAAACAAGCGCATCGTTTAAATCAGCTATAATTTGTTTATATACCTTGTCGGCAGTTGCTGCCGGGACATTCACTTTTGAGGCGTCGACAGAACCGAAGTCAGTAACTAATGGTATATTTCCATATAGTTTGAGTAGTTCAAAGTAATAATAGGCTCTTAAAAATTTAGCCTCACCGGTAATTTGCGCTTTTCTTGCAGCGGTCAGCTGCGGGTCATTCACGCCCCGGATCTTATCGATAACCAGATTGGCCCGAGCGACCCCGTTAAAAAGCTGCCGGTAGTCAAACGTTGCACGGCTGTTTGAAGATGATATTTTCAGGGCGTCGTATTGGTTGACCTCCTGGTCATCCCCACCGGAGTAGGCGTTATCCGATCGTGCATCACCTAATAACACCCTGTCCCAGATAAAATATTCCTGGTATAAGGTATTGTATACGCCCGTAAGCGCCGCTTCCATATCCTTTGATGTTTTGTAGGCGTTGCCCGTAGTAGCGCTGGATTCCGGAGTAACTTCCAGGAATTTCTTGCACGATGCGCATAGCGCGATACACATCATGTACATTAAGTATTGTCTGATCCTTTTCATTTCTTGAAAATTTAATGATGTTATAACGAGACGTTTAAGCCAATGATAAATGTTCTGACCTGCGGGTATGTTCCGTAGTCGATCCCGGATACCCCGTTCTGACCTGCAAAAGCACTTACTTCAGGGTCGTAACCGCTGTATTTCGAAGAAGTGAAGATGTTTTCCCCGGTGACATATAAGCCCAGTTTTTGAATACCCAGTTTTTGGACGATCGCCGGTGAAAACGAATAACCGAGTGTGGCCGATTTCAGGCGCAGGTAAGAGCCATTTTCGATAAACCTCGAAGATATGCGGCTGTTGCTCACATCATCAGCAACGGCCTTTGGGATATTGGTAACCTGGCCGGGTGTGGTCCACCGGTTTAAAACAGTTACAGACTGGTTCCTGAAATCGTTCAGCCCTTCTGTTTCTATCCGGGTAGCGTTGAAGATCTGGTTACCCTGTACGCCCTGGAAGAAGATGTTGATGTTGAAGTTTTTGTAACTAATGAAATTGGTAACACCGTAGGTGAATTTCGGATTGGCATTTCCGATTACCCGCTTATCATCATTGTTTAACACGCCATTGTTATCAAAATCTTCATATTGCTCCATGCCGGTTTGTGGGTCAACACCTTTGGCTACATATCCGAAAAAAGTGCCTAACGGATAACCCTCTTTGATGATAGCAGCTTCTTCGCGTTGGTAAATAGCACCGACAGGCAACACCTGATCTGCGATGTAACCCACCTTATTGCGGTTAACCGACAGGTTTAAATTGGTCTCCCATTTGAAATTTCCAACTAGGTTTTTTGTGCTCAGGGCAAACTCTATACCTTTATTCTGCAGGTTACCCACATTCTGCAAAGCGCCGCTAAAACCGCTTGATATTGCCACCGGTTTATCAAACAACAGGTCGCGGGTTTGTTTTTTATAGGCGTCAACAGATAAGTTTACCCGTGAATTGAATAGTGAAATGTCGATTCCCAGGTTGTTTTGTATGGTTGTTTCCCATTTCAGGTCCCTGTTTTCGGGCGTTTCGGGTGCATTTCCTGAGTTAAGTACGCCCCCTAAAACGTAATTGTAGCCAACGCCAACCTTTCCAAAATAGGAATAAGCGGCAATACGGTCATTACCTACTTTACCCCAGCCGTACCTGATCTTCAGGTCGCTTAAAAAGGATATATCTTTGAGGAAATTCTCCTGTGAAAGCCTCCAGCCAACAGAGAACGAGGGGAAGTATCCCCACCGGTTATCCGGTCCGAATACGGATGATGCATCCGCCCTGAAATTTGCGGTTACGAGGTATTTGTCGTCAAAAGCGTAATTAACGCGGCTAATGATGGCCTGGTTTGTCCTTGCACTTCTTGAGCCTGTTGCAGAGTTGATAACTGATCCGCTGTTAACGGTAGTCACCGTTGATGACGAGAAGTTTTTGGTTTCGATCGCTGAACCTTCATTGGATAATCTGGACATGGAAAATCCACCAAATGCTTCAAATGAATGTTTATTAATTAACTTTTTATAGGTTAAAGTATTTTCATTGAGCCAATAGGAGCTTTGATTCATGTTAAGATTGGCAAGCCCATTATTTACCCTTCCAAAATCTGTTTTAAACGGATCAAGGAAATAGTTATACCGGTCGGTAGCATAATCATAACCGAAAAGTGATCTTGCTTTAAGGGAACTCAGGATATTGACTTCCGCATACACATTGCCAAAAAACCTGGAGTTGTTATAGCCATTGATGGCCCCGTCGGTATAAGCGGCCGGGTTATTAAATGATAAGCGTAAAGGATTGGCTGTAAATGAACCATCAGGATTAAATATATCTATAACTGGTGAAGATGTTAAAAGATTCATGATCACACCGCCCTTACCGGAACCCCTGTTGTCGTCCACATTTCTGTCAAACCATCTTGAGAAAAGTATGCTTGTTCCTACCTTAACTATCTTACCAACCTTCTGGTCTAAATTCACTTTAAAGTTGTAGCGGTTAGCAGAGTTGTTTCGTGCCACGCCATCATCTTTGATCCAGCCGCCTGATAAATAGTACTGTGTATTGTCGCTTCCCCCGTTTAATGCGAGTTGGTAGTTTTGTGTATAAGCATCCCTGAAGATCACATCCTGCCAGTTGGTATTGGCCTTGTACTTCGTCCAGTCTGCCACCTCGTTCAATTCGGTCATCAGATCGATATATTGGTTCCTGTCGAGGACATTCAATTTTTTGACAACATTTGATACCCCGCCATATGTGGAAAGTGTTAACGTGGGTTTTTGGTTTTTGCCTCTCTTGGTGGTGATCAGTACCACACCATTTGATCCTGAAGCACCATAAATCGCAGCGGAAGAAGCGTCCTTAAGGATGGTTATCGATTCGATGTCAGCAGGGTTGAGGTCAAAGGTGGTAGCGCTTTGCACGCCATCAACGATATATAATGGCTCGCTACCAGCCGTAATGGATGTAGTTCCGCGCACCCTGATGGAGATCCCCGCCTGCGGTTTGCCTGATGGCCGGATCACTTCAACGCCGGCTGCTTTTCCCTCCAGCGAATATCCGAAATTGGTAGCCGGCCTGTCTTCCAGGTCTTTCGAGGTTACGATGCTCACTGCTCCGGTAAGATCTTTTTTGCGCTGTGTGCCGTAACCCACCACGACCACGGCGTTGAGCTCTTTGGGATCGGGTTGCAGCGTGATGGTTATGTTTTGCTGCCCGGTATAAATTAATGTTTGGGGAGTCATCCCTAGATAAGATATCGCTATCGTGGCGTTTTGGTCGATCCCGGTGAGCGTGAATTCGCCCTGCGCATCAGTTGTTACGGTTTTGTTAATGTTACCTATCACCGTAATGGTTGCTCCCGGTAAGGGACGGCCGGTTTCGTCGACTACCCTACCATGTACATCTGCGACAGTTTGCCCCGCAGTAATCTTTGAAAAGGCACCATCCATTAACTTAAAAGTGACCGACCGGTCATCTATACGATAGTTTAGCGGCTGGCCTTTCAATGACTGTTTTAAAGCCTCATCAATAGTTACATCTTGTAAATCGACGGTGACCGGGGTAGTTAATTCCAGGATATCGTCGCTATAAACAAAATCGTATCCGCTTTGCTGACGTATTTTTTTCAAAACCTTATCAAGGCTCACGTTTTTTTCCTTAAGGGTGATCTTTTGGGCGAAAGTGGATGCGCTGACAGTCATCACAGATATCAATAGCATGAGGGTGGTCATTTTCACGACTAAAATTATTATGCGCCGAGGATATAAACGGCGCGTACTTATGCATACTGCATTTAAATTCATAAATTTGAATTGTTCAGGTTAAATAAATTTGTTTTCACACACGGATAATATTTTTCCTTATTGAGGCCAGGCCGCAAAAGAAAGGGTGACCTGAACATACAACGTATCCCGAGGTCCAAGCCGGGATGCGTTTTTTATTTCAGTCACCTATATGGAGACACCTACCAGCGTAAAATTTTCTTCATAATTTTTAATTTTTAGGGTATTTGAAATTTAGTTTGTTGAATGATAAGTCAGCGCTATTGGGCTTTAATTACTTGCACCCGGTTGTCCTTAATTAAAAAATTAACTTTATTTGTGTTACGGAAAAACTCCAGTATAGCAGCCAGTTTACGCGTACGGCTCACTGCACCATTAAATTTGATCGCTTTTAGCCCCTCATTTTGCCAGGCAAATTGCACACCGTAAATACGAGATACATCTTCCAGGATATCGCCTAATTCGCGGTGGCTAAAAATCAGCTTCCCTTGCAGCCAATCGGCCGTTTCTTCTAGATCAGCTTCTTTTACAACAAGCTTATTGCCGGTCACAACAGCTTGCTGGCCGGGTTTCAATAAAGCATCTTTACCCGTTGCGCTTAAGCGAACACGCACTGATCCTTCTATCAATGTTGTTGCCGCATCACTTTCGTAAGCCCGTATATTAAATTCGGTGCCTATATCCTCAACAGTTTGATTTTTTACATGTACGACAAAGGGATGCGATGCATTGTGCTTCACTTTAAAATAGGCCTGGCCGGTTACACTTACCTCGCGCAGCTGAGCTTTAAAATGGACGGGATAAGTAATGCTTGATTGCGCGTCCAGGTAAACCTCTGTTCCATCAGCCAGTGCTAAGCTGTATTTATTGCCACTATTGTTGGCAAGCGTATGAGTAAGTGATTCATTATTAGCGATGCCAACATCGTAACTGATTTCGCCATTTTTTTGATGAAGCTGTGTTCCATCCGCTACGCGGGTATTGCCGCTGGCTGATGGATTTAATGCTATTCTTTTTCCGGTGCTTAAGGTGAGAACCAAACCAGATTGTTTTGGGACCAAGCGTTCAATATTCATAGCCGCCTGTTTTTGTACGGCTTGTTTTTCAAGCAGTATATACCCTCCTATTGTCATTGCCAGCACAATCGAAGCGGCTACGGCGATACGTGGCCACAGGGAATTGACAGTGGGCTTAAGATGGCCAGTGGCGATATTATCCCACACCATAGCAGCATCGGCTAATATTTCTGCGGGTTGGTAAGCTGTTTCGTTATCTTGAGCATATTGGAGCAGCCAGCCTTCCAAAAAAGCTTTTTCTTCATCGGTTGCCGTACCGTCTTCAATCCTTTTTAAAAGCTTTTTAAGTTCAGTTTCAGTCATACTATAGTTCAGGTATTCTTCCTTTTATAATAGTAAGACGAGCAACTATGCGCTAACAGGTAGATGAATTAAATTTATTTATGGCAAATAATAAAGTACAGGTAGGCAATGATCCCCAGTTTTATGCGCAATATTTTCAATGCATTACTTACCTGTTTACTAACGGTTTGTTCGGCTAAGTTTAGCCGGTCGGCTATTTCTTTATGGCTCAGATGATGTTTACGGCTTAATTCAAATATCTCGCGCATTTTATTCGGTAAACCGGCGATCTCTTTTTCGATAATAACAGCCAGTTGATTTTCACGGGTGCGGTGGTCGGTCGCTTCGTGAGCCTCTGCGGCAAATGATAAAATTGAAGTAAAGTATTTATCTTTTACCTTACTGTGCGCGAATTGATCTAGAGTAATATGGTGAACAGATGTATACAAAAAACCCGCAAGATTTGTAGTGATTCGAATTTGCTGCCGCATGGCCCAAAGCCTAGTAAAAACTTCCTGTACGATATCCCTTGCCTCTTCTCGGTTTCGGGTTTTGTTGTAGGCGTGGTTAAGCAGCGTGAAAATATACCGGTTGTAAATTATGGAATAAGCTACCTCGTCGCCCGATTGTAATAAATCGAACAATTCGTGATCGGTATATTTTTGGTACACACTCGAGCCGGGGTAAGCCATTGGCTAAAGTTATGCAAATAATAAATGTTTGTTAAGTTAAATATCAAACATCGTATGATGAGAGCGAATTATTTATTTACAGATGCTTAAATGCACAATAACAACTTATTTCAAATTGGCTTACAACTTACATTTGATTTTTGATACAATTAGCAAATCGGTACCCAAACGGTTGGAATTTGTCCTGTTGGGGCTACCCAAAGTGATAATCTCAAATTTAATTCGGTAACCCGAACAAAACTTAAAAAATTGATCTTTTATAATACAATATACTAATAATCAATTTTTTACAGCAATATTTACTCCTTTTAAATTGGTTTGAATTGCGTTTTTTTAATCCTTATATTTGAGTAACAAACGTTCTGAAACAAAAACAAATTGATCAAAAATGTTCGGTACACTTCGCGGTATACTAATCGAATTTGTCGCTATAACTAATTGAAAGAAAGGCTATTATACTCTCGTTTTACGAACCCAGCGGGATCACAAAGACCACCCAACAGGTCGAACATTTTGAAGTTAGAGCCTCTTGAAAAAGAGGCTCTTTTTTGTTTAAACGCGGTTTTTGAGTTAGAAACCAACTTTTTCAAAATCCATTCCTCCACTTTTCTCAAAAATTTCAATACAAGTTAGTTCAATGTAATTCAAAGTAATCGGTGACCTATTAATACTGGTGATTGGTACCAGTTTGATTTTCAGTTTAAAAACGTTTGGTTTCATTTTTTAAACAAAAATCTCATGAAAGTAAATGAAGATCTTTCGATTTTATTTTGGCTTAAACGCCAGAAAGCTATCAAAGAAGGTTTAGTGCCGATCTATATTTGTATAACGGTAAAAGGAGGCCGTACGGAATTTTCTTCGGGAAAAAAGATCCATACCGATCATTGGGATGAAGAATACCCAACTGCCACGAGTGGTTGCATAGATTATAAAATAATCAACAGCTACATTATTAAAACTAAAGCTGAATTAGAAAAACACTATAATCAAGTAGCGGCAGTAAATAAGCGTGTGCATCCTGATATGATTAAGGATGCCTACATGCCTAAAATGATTTTACAAAAAACACTGATGCAAGCTTTCAAGCTTCATAACAACGAATTTGCGGAAAGGGTTGACAAGAACAAAGGCAACAAGGGGACCTTAGCGCGCTAGGAGCGATTAAAAGACGAAGTTCAGGATAACTTAAAGAAAAAATTGAAACTGCACCATATAGCCTTAGAAGATATTGAAATGGGCTTTGCCGTGAATTTCTTCCATTATCTAATTATGGAAAATGTCGGTGATAACACCGCTATGAAATATGTCAAAAACTTTAAAGCAAATTATAGATCGTGCCATAGACGAAGGTTGGATTAAACATAATACTATATCTGGATTCAAACGCACTTACAAAGACCCTGACAGAGAAACGCTTGAAATGCACGAGCTGGTCGGAATGTATGAAAAAGAAATTTCAGTAGAACGTTTGGCAGAGATGCGTGATGTATACGTATTTTGCTGTTTTACTGGCTATGCCTACGAGACTGTATACAACCTTGAACCGGCCGATAATTTCAAAGGGCTGGATGGTAATTATGGAACACCAAAGATCAGCAAAAAACTGGCGTTGAAGAAACAGTACCATTATTACCCATTGCCCTGGCAATAATCGAAAAGTATAAAAATCATTCTTATTGTATTGAAGAAAACAAGTTACTACCTGTTAATAGCAACGTTCGATATAATGCCTATATCAAAGAAGTAGCAACGGTTTGCGTAATTAAGAAAGAACTTACCACTCACACCGCAAGGCGCACTTTTGCAACAACTGTACTTTTAGAGAATGATGTACCTAAAGAAACTGTAGGAAAATTATTAGGCCACAAAAACTTATGCTTAACCCAAATTTATGCTAAGATAACTAAGCGTAAAATCAGTAATAACGTGAAAGTGTTAGAAATGCCCCTCCAATTACTGCTCGATTATTGATTAAAGACTTAAAACGTCATTAATCCAACTTGAAATACTATATCTATTATACAATTCATTGTCTAAAGGTTCGTAAGGAATTTGTAGGAAACTTTCAAGAAGGTTAGGGTTTTGGCGCTCAATAACAAGAATATTATTAGCATTGTAAAAATCGTAATTAACAATGTCACTATTTGTTGTAATAAGTTTTCTGCGCGCACCTAAAACCTCTAGAGTTCTTATCGTTAGCCCGGTTTGCTTAGGGTGATTTATATCAATCACACAACGAGACTTCTCAATTATCCTTAGTACGTTTTGTTTTGATAAACCATTAAAAGAAACATCCTTTATTTTAACTTTTTTAAATTCAGGATCGGTAAGCTTATAATATAACGCGACTAAAGGGTGTTGAAGGTAAAAAAATAAGAAAGTATTTAACTTTTTACCGGCTGATTCTAAAAGGTTTTTGATGACAATGTAACGGTCTGAATGTGCCGTGCCAATGAAAGATAGATCGTATTCAAAATTTGCAGGAGCCTGTCCTATCCAGTAATACTCATCGGTATAAAACAAAGGCCTAAAAGTAAGGTTATACTTTACCGAATTGTTTTTATCAAAAGTATAAGTACGGTCATAAAGGCTCAGGGTATCTAAAATATAAGGTCTGTTTTCAATACTATCCCACATGTACAGTATAAAAATAGTATTTTTTAATTTTGCCTTGTAATATTCAATTATTTCTTTTGAAAATCCCTCAGGGATGATGGCAATTAAATAATCAATTTCTCTTTCGTTGGTAGCTTGTTTAAGGTGTTCATCAAAATACATTAAAACTCGTTTCCTGCCTCTCTTTCCCTGAAGGTTTAATCTGAATTGGGCTTTGTTCAGCGTGCTGTCTTTAATGCGGTCATTAATGTAATGAACATACGCGCCTTTTTTTTCAAGCGCCTCTTTTATTTCGGTTTCATAATTGAAATAACGGGGAGAAATCAGAATAATATTTTTACCAGCCAGGTTAGTATCCATAAACTATTTATATAAGCCACGCAGCTTCATCTCTTCTATTGAGCTTGCATAATTATCTTGTTGTATTTCTTGAGTATTTACCCATTTTGAAAATCGCTCTACACCCTCTTCAAAAAACACCTTGGGCTGGTAACCTAACATAGTACTTATTTTCGACAGGTCGGCATAATTGTGTCTGATATCCCCTAACCGGTAGTTGCCTGTAATATTAAGGTTTACCTTTGCATTGTAGGCTTTTATTAAATGCTTGGCTACGGTGACAACATCGGTAGCAACACCGGCCCCAACATTAAACACTTCATTGTTTGCTTCGTCTTTTGTTATACCTAATATGGTAGCATCAATAACGTCATCAATAAATACAAAATCACGACTTTCTTTTCCATCTTCAAAAATATTAATGTTATTGCCATTTCTTATTTGCGTTGAAAAGATAGAAAGTATACCTGTATAAGGATTTTTTAAAGATTGCCCCGGCCCATATACATTTTGATATCTAAATGCAACCGATGCAATACCAATTGTTTTACAAACGGTCATGATCATTTGTTCCTGGTTTTGTTTGGTAATGCCATAAACAGATGAAGGATGTATTCGGGATTCCTCGTCAGTGGGTACAAGGAAAACAGGCTCTTTATTATATTTTACCTCAAAATCACCTTGGTCCATATCAGCAGCCGAACGGTGATGAGGGTATACTGGTTCACCGTTAGCCAATCTGTATTTACCTTCGCCATAAATTGACCTCGATGACGCAATTACCACTTTTTTAACGGTCTGCTTTTCATTAGCCAAGATATTAAGCATTAAAGCCGTACCAGAAATATTGGTTTCGACGTAATTTTTAATTTCATACATAGATTGCCCGGTACCAGTCTCTGCAGCTAAATGCACAACCACATTTTGCCCTTTTAAAGCCTTCCGCCAATCAGTTTCAGATGTAACGCTCCCGTGTATAAAGTTTACTTTATTTTTTATGCTATTATAAAGCGGAGATCCATATTGAGGCTCTAGGCCATGTATTTGTGGAGAAAGATTATCGAGCACCGTAATGTTGTGTCCTAACCTAATAAGTTTTAAAGCTAGGTTGCTTCCAATAAAGCCAGCGCCGCCCGTAATTAGTATATTTTTCATTTAAATATTAAGTGTTCAAAAATGAGCCGTCAGGGTTTGTTCTCTCCCATTTTTTTGTGACCGTATTATATCTCTTTACAACCTTTGCGGGCACTCCAACAATTACAGAATAATCTGAATAGTGGCCTCTGACAACTGACCCGGCCCCAACAATACATTGTTTGCCTAAAATTGTACCTGCTTGGATAGCTGCTCCGTAACCAATAAAACAATTTTCGCCTATCACTGTATTTTTAACTATATACTTTTGATCTAAGATAAATTTTCCTATTTCCTGGTAATCATGATCAATATTGGTTATAAAAACATTTCCCAAAATTGTTGTATTTTTTTTTATTAAAAGCTTACCAGATGAAGTAATGTGAAAGTTTTGCCCAATTGAAATATTTTCTTCAAAAATAATAGAGCCATTATTATGGGTTTCAATTCTAACCCCTGGCAATATCCTAACTCGTTTTCCTATTGTTACCCGGTTTAAACCTTGGGTAAATATCGGAACTCCAATATGCGAAGGAAATGAAATTTTTTTAAAGAACAATGCATAGCATAAAGTAACAGCACCCCAGTATAATTTATAAATCATCGTCTAATTTTAGTAATTAAAACTCTTCGAGTATATTTAATTTTCATAAATATAAAAATTGCACAAAAAAACGTTGAGCTTATTAGCCGTTGCTGTCTAGCTTCTTTTAAAGTAAAAATAGCACCCGCTTCCATTAGTTTCAAATTGGCCGACAGCCCACTGTGCCCAAAATGAGGTTTACCCCCGCCAGTAACGACCAAGGATTCTGGTGAATAATAAAAGTTGGAGTTGGCGCAATAGCGAACCCACAAATTACCATCCTCGGCGTGTGTTAGATTTTCGTTGTAACCACCATAGTTTTCAAATAGGTTTCGTTTAAATATAGCAGTAGATGTTTGTGGATACATTTTTATTAAAAGTTCTTTAACAGAAGCTTTGTGCAATTTGTTTATTTTTTTCCCTAATATCTTTAATTCCTCATTGTTGCGGCCGCTACCCAAAAAATCTATTGACGGATTTTTATGCATGATTTGTATCTGATGTTCAAGTTTGCCGGGTATCCATTCATCATCTGCATCAAGCAGAGCTATATATTTACCTTTTGCTAACTTCATGCCTATATTTCTGGCAGAAGCAACCCCGCCATTATTTTTATTGTGAATGACGATATTGTTTACGCTGTTATCTTCACAGTATTTTTCAACTATTGAAGATGTATTATCTACCGATCCATCATTTACAATTATAATTTCTAAATAGCATTTATAAGTTTGGTTTAATACCGAGGCTATAGCTTTTAAAATTGTTGCTTCAGCATTATAAGCGGGTATAATTACGGAAATATCCATGTTAATTAAATACGTTGATCCATTTCTTTAATATTAACTCATCATTCCAATTAAAGGAACTTTGGAATGCATTATTTCCTAACTCCTCGATCACCGGATGATTGTTTAACAGGTGTATAAGCTTGGCAGTAAATAATTTTACATCGTTCAAAGGTACTAAATAACCATTATAGCCATCCGTAATAATATCTTTGGGGCCAGAAGGGCAATCAAAACTAATGCAAGGGACGCCAAACGAGATGGCCTCTAGCAGCACCATACCGTAACCCTCGCTTATAGAGGTTAATAAAAAAACAGTTGACCCCAAATAGTATTCAGCAACGTTAGCGATAGGAGGTAATAGGTTTACGTTTCCATCAAGTTTATTCTGTTTGATATATTCAATAAGTTCTTCTTGTAACTCACCTTGCCCAACAATATTCAATTTCCATTCAGAATATTTATGTACGCCACAAATTTCTTTCCAAATCTTTAACAGTAAAAGTTGTTGCTTGTCATTTGTAAATCTGCCGATATTTAATACAGTTTTGTTTGTCAACTCCGCTTTACTATAAGCGAGTTCCGACCGAAAATGAGGAATGTTTACTGCCGGGAACTTATTTAATTTAAGGTAGTCAATTGTATCGCTTGTTGTAGGTACTACATACGTATTACACTTTTTGTACAGTAGCTTTTTTATGTAGCGATATACCACGTTGTAATGCGTTCTGGCGGCATGCTCTGAGATAATTAGTTTGTCAAAATCAATTCCAGCCAGTTTAAACTCTAATACACTTAACGGATGTACTACGTAATAATAATCGTATGAATTAACTTTAAGATGGCTTTTAAGAATGTTAGTGGATGATAGAACATTGTTGATAACTTGAAAGAACCTGCTAAAGCGGCTGTGCATATTAAACGTCAGCGGTTTATTTATTGACTTAATTTTTATTGATTCGTTAAGTTTATAAAAAGATACCGGCTCGTCTTTAACCAAAACAGTTATTTCATAAAACGCCGACAATTTATTTGCTAAAGTAGCAATTACCCGCTCAATACCACCTGAGGGTTGCATACTATTAACAAAAAATAAAATATGCTTCATTATTGCTGGAAAAAAAATTTATAAGGGAAAAAATAGGTCTTATCTCTGTGTGCTTGCTGACTTAAAAAATTAATCATCGTATAGCCATACAATAACAGGACCACAGTATACAAAAAGTAGGTTAGTTTAAGATTGTTCCGGGCAATATAATCTATTAGATTAACCATCAGGATAGATTCTGTCCAAAAAAAGTACCATTTCATCCGATAAGCAAACTGAGGTAATTCATTAAATATCGTACCAATTAATACCCCGAAGACAAACATATTAATTAAAATGTTGAACATTTCGCTTTTCTCTTCTTTATGAAAGTTCAAAAACACAAATAAAAAACACAAGATTAACTGCTTAATTGATATGGGGGCGTAATCCGTTTCTTGCAAATAAACATTTAATTTATCTGCAGAAACCCCGGGTATATAAATAAATTTTAACAACACTTCAACAAGAGGAACCGTGAATTTTAATAAATTGATAATGGCACAAATTAATATGATTGCGTACAATGTTTTTTTATTAAACTTTCGATTTAATATAAAATAAAACGGTATCAGAAGAATTGCGGTAATATGAATTAATGAAGCTAAAAGCAAAAGTATACAATAAGGCCAAAAACGTCTCTCATAAATATATGGCAGGCTTACCATAAAGATGGATAAGGTAACTGCCTGCCTGATAGCTATAAAATCAAATAAAAACAGAATGGAGCAAAAGTATACAAAAATTGATAAGCCATAATTGGGAGAAAACCTGTAAAAAAAATCAACCTTAAAATAAATTGAAAAAATGGCCATGATCAATATAACGGTTTGAAAAGGCATTTTCCAAAGCAACAGATAATGATTAAGTAAATAATAACCCACCTCTATGCCATTGCTGGCATGATAATTACCACCGGATGTTTTAAAAACATCAAGATAATTACTATAGTCAGGATCAATATTACCTCTTAAGCCTACAAATACAATTAGCAACAAATTAATGATTACAAACAGTATGAAATTAAGGTCTTTAGGAAGCCTGGCTTTAGTAAAAACGCTAACAGCAAAGAGAAAAATGAGAAGCAGAATATATAGTAACATACCTTTATTTACAACTATTGACAATCTCTTTGCTGTATTTGTAAACCTTGTTTTCGCATTTCAATAAAGTTTTCCAGTATGCAACCTTACCTTTTTTGTTTAGTAAAAAAAACAAGGCGATTCTTTGCAGTGCTGTAATCTGGTAGATGAAATGCATCAAGGATATCTGGTTTTTTATACCGGTCTTATAGTAATATTTAATTTTGCTTTCAAATGAGAATATCAGGGTATTTTCTTTGGTAGTTTCTGAACCGCCTTCCAAATGCATAATTTCAGCTTGTGGTACAGACACAACATCATAACCCTTTTTTCTTATCCGATATGTTAATTCGGTTTCTTCGTAATACAAAAAGAAGTCCGGATCAAAACCATCAACTTCAAAAAAAACAGCTTTCCTAATCATCAGATCTGCACCGGAAATACATCCATCAAGTTTTAGCGGTTGTGCGGTGTAATTAAAATACAAATTATTACCAAACTTTAACCTGCACAGAAAACGAAATAAAAAATAGTCTATTTCTGCTGAAAGCCCCGGCAATATTTGCGCAAAAGAACTTGTTGGGCGATTTAGTTCATCAAAAAGGTTTCCTCCGCATATTGCAACGTTTTTATGCACATCCAAATAATCAGAAAGAATTTTTATGGCATTGTTTAAAAGCAGTGTATCAGAATTTAGTAGAAATAAGTATTCGCCACTGGCAATCTTTGCACCCAGATTATTAGCCTTACCAAATCCTAAATTGTCGGGAGATTTAATAACCTTAACATCACCATGTTCTCTTTTCAGCATTTCTACAGAAGCATCAATAGAAGCGTTATCTACAACAATTATTTCATAAACTATAGCAAGGGTCCATTTTTTTATAGACTCGATGCAGCTTTTAAGCAATTGACTTGTATTATAATTAACGATGATAATAGAAACTTTCATTTATAATGATTATTAGCTCTTTTAATTACGCGATAATTCTGATTCTATAAGGTCATTTATTTGCTTTACAATATCCGGCCAGTAAAATTTCTTCTTTGCATATTCTTGTATTGCCAATGTATTGTTGCGAAGATATTCTTCATCATTTGCTTTTCTTAACAATATCTCAGACAGTGCTTGGTAATCATCTATTTTAAACTTTTCTCCATAAAGGCCATTATCAGTAACATCTTTTGCCGACATTAAATCAGTTGATATAATTGTACAGCCAGAATTCATAGCTTCAAGTAAAACTAATCCAAAACTTTCCCATCGTGACGTTAACACAAATAATTTTGCCGCATCATATTTGTTTTTAAGTAAAACTTTGTTAGAAATATTACCATGAAATTTAACTTGGTTTACTAAATCAGGATGTTCTCGATAAAAAGTTTCAATCGTTTCTTTAAAATGGTCTTCTATAGGGCCAACGAATTCTAAAATCCAATCTTTATTGTATTGATAAAAAAATGAAAAAGCTTTTAGCAGTATTTCACTTGCTTTTTGTTGTGTTCCAATTCGTCCTACCGTTAATATGATATTTTGCTTTTCCTCGTATCTAATGGCTTCAGATTTTGGATAAAAGCCATTTGGTATATAATTTACTTTTTTTTGCAAAATGTTATTTGCGTTTAGAGTTTCATATAGCTCTTTGGTCTCAGTACTAATGATGTCGATCTTAGATATTAAAAACCTAAATATCCTTCCTGTTATTCCCTGATATTTAAAATCTTTAAGTTCTTCTCCCGCATCCAGTTTTAAATAGGTAATACCTTTCTTATCCAACTTTTTTAACAGCTTAAAAACTGATAATATTAATACAGATCCACGAGTTAAATGGTAGGCCTGCAAAAGATCATATTTTCTAAAATTTGAGCAGATAAATAGTAAAGAGTCTATAGTTGGATTGTTGGTTTTTTTTGCAAACAGGGTATGTTTTAGTCCTTTAACATCAGTTTCAAGGGAAGGGTAATCACCATTAGAATATGATGCTATTGTACAGTCATAATCAAAATCCTTTTGTAGAATATAAGGTATCATACCTACATCCTTTGTTAAGTGAACGTTTTCACATAAAGCGAATACGGTAAGTGCTCTAATCATAACGGAGAATTTTACGCCAAAACTTAATTAAAATGAAACGCTCATCAAATTTAAAGATAAAAATTTGCAAGCCCAGCACTAGGCATAATACTCCAAAATTAAATAATATTTTTAAAATGGGTTGCGCTATGGTAACCAGGCTATTGTTCATTAAATAAAACAAAATAACATTTGCCAATATAATAAAGGAATATTTTGCTGTTTGCAGGTGGATCTTTTTGCGCTGAAAAGGGAATTTTGCCAACATAAAAAATGCTGCAATTAAATGGCCGGCAAACATTGCCAAAGGAAAAATGTAAATACCAACCTTTTTAACTAATACGATATTTAGGGTAACTACTAATATTTGAGCCACAGCCCCCCAAAACGCAATTTTTTTACCGTTATTACTTGATATTAGAGCAACACCTAAGATTGAATATACAAATACCGGATAGCTGGTCCAACCGTAAAACATAGCCAAACGGCCTATTTGTATTAAAGCTTCAGGCGCTATAGTGCCATGATTATAAAGCAGACTCACAAAAGCATCAGGGCAGCCAGTGAACATGCATGCGATTGAAATAATGCCTAAAAATCCCAATTGATATATTTTGGCAAATTCGTCCACAAACTCATCGTTTTTCTTTTGCGCAAAAGAAAGGGCAAGTATTGGTACAAGAATAGTTGTTAATATACTGGTAATTACATTACTTAAAATGTCTGTAAACCTCCTTGAATAGTCTATTATTGAAACTGCTCCGCTTGATAAAGAGCTGGCGATGTTTTTTTCAACAATTGAACTTAGCTGACCCAAAAAATAAGGGAGAAAAAATGGTAGCGCAAAAAGTATAAAAACGGTAAAATCAGTATACTTCACCCCGCGGTAATTACTCAAGATAGGGATTTTGCGCCGGTGTAGTTCTATAATGATAATAACTAATAAAATTAACACTCCTATATAGTAGGCTATTAGCAGAGAATAGATACCTATATATTTGGCAAATAAAACAATCAGTAAGAGGTTTAGGCAGTTGCTTAAAAATGATGATATTTCGGGTATGTAAAACGAATTATAGGCATTTAATAAACTTATACCAATTTGAGTAGCTTGATTAACAAAAAAGCAGGGAGCCACATAAATCAGCATGGTTATTAACTGCCTGTGAGCTTCACCTTTATATGTAGAAGCGATGAGAGGGGCAACAAGTTGTGGGAAAAGCATTACAAACGCTACTAATATTGCCGATAGCAGAAATGTAAATATTAATAATGCCTTGGCCTTTTTTATAGCTACATCTTCGCCTGATAGCTCTTTAATTGAAATGAATTTTGCACGAAAGGTTTCGTTTACCGGCCCCCAAATAGCTGCATCTAAAATTAGCATGCAATTAAAGGCCAGGATCCAGACATCCCGGCTTACCGATACGCCAAAATACTTGGCGGATAGAGATATATTGAAAATAGATACTGCAAGTTTTGCAATACGTAATAAAAATAATATTACAGCTGTTTTTCTCACTTAGTATTATTAAGTTTTTTCATATTATACTGCTAAGATTTATGAATTAGTTTGTGATGATTGAATAAATCTTATTCAGAAAAGCTGCTTTTGATAATATGAGTTACTAATAACATTAGCGAAGCTATGAAAGCAAATAACATTCCGCCAATTAGTCCAAAAAAGAGCTTGCTCGTGTGCTTTTTTTCTAAAGGATAAATAGGTGAATCTACAACAACGATTAATGGTGTTTCTTTTCTTAAAGAAATTTTAGCAAGTTCAAGGTTTTTTATAAGTTCAGTTAATAAAGCCGTATTCGCTTGCACGTCAATCTGTTTCTTTTGAGCTGGTACCCGTAGTATTTGACGGGCTGGATTGGCATTAGGATTGGTATCAAAAGTAGCCGCTACATTTGTAATTGCGCCATTTAAAATACGTCTTATAGAATCGGTTTGATGTTGTAATATTACTAAGTTTTGAGTAGCCTTTTTTGTTTTTGTTTGAATGTAAAAATCACTAACAATATTAACTAATTCATTATTGAAGCAATTAGAAAATCTTTCATCTGTGGAGGTAACTTTAACCTGTATTAAATCGGTTTTTTGATCCGGTTTGGTTACAGATAAACAATTATTGTTAATATCATTAATTATAGTTGTTACTACACTATCTTTAAGCCTATTAGGATTATTCAAGTCGGATTTGTTAAATTTAAGAGTTTGTAAACTAGGGTTTTCACTCCATTTTCCCCTTAATTTATAAGCTTGGATGTATCGATCAATTATTAATTGATTTTTTTGCTCTGGAAACGTACTAAAAAGAACTTTTTGAATAATTGAACGAGATTTATATAATTCCAAAAGATTATCTTCTTTAAATAATCCGCCAGTGCCACCGCTTAAATCCACTCCTGCCATTGAAGCTAGCCCTGCATACTGCCCTAATGAGCTTCTACCGGAAACACTTTCATCTAAAACAAAAGTTGTCGAAGCCACATACTTTTCTTTAACGCTAAATGCATATAAAAAGCCTATAGTAACACCCAAAGTAGTGACGATCATCAACATCAAAAATTGAGATTTTAAAAGGTAGAAGCCTTTCTTTAACTTTAATATAAGCTCTTTTAATGTTAACTGATTTGAATGTAACGAGGGTTGCTCAACTGCATTTTGATGCATAAATTTTTCAACTAATTCTTAAATATTATAATTTGACTGCGACAACTAATCAAATTAATATATGGTAATCAATACGCATTGTATAACAACTTTCCTAGTCTGTGTCAATTTACTTGTCAAGCATGTGTTACCATGCTTCGTTTAAAATACAAATTTAAGAAAATATAATATCTAATATGAGTGCATTTTTGTCGGCTCATATTATCAATTACCGTTTTACTAATTCAAAGCAAACGGTAACCTCCCCTTGCTTTAAAAATTAAGTCACAGAATTAATACTGGTGACTGGTACCATTTGATTCAGTTAGAATTCGTTAATAGAAATTGAGAGGGTGACAAAAGGCTTATTGGCCACTTAAGGCGAGTACCTATTGTTATGACCGAGCGCTATAATATATTGAACCAAGGCTGATTGCATAATATGCAACAATTAAGAGGCTTAAATCAGGTGGTTAGCCACTCGCATTTAAATGCACTGTAATTGGCGAATCCTAAAACTATCTTTTATATAAAACAATTGTCTTATATATGTTTTGATATAGCTAACTGTTATTATGGGTTATTAATTTCTATCAACTCATTATACCGCTCAAGTAGCAAGATATATTTTTCCTTCCATTTATCAGTACCACAAGTTAAGGAAACATCTGTAAACATCTTTGGAGCGTACATATTAGCAAATTCCTCGGCGGTAAAAAGTTCGGGGAATTGTTTAGAGAAATCGTGCCTTAAAGCCTGACCAACCTGATAAATTATTTGCTTTTTAAGATCTTTTTGTCTGAACCAATTATAAAGCGTTCTTCTGTTTACATTCAAATCAGATGCAATATCACTGATATTCAGACCACTTCTTCTGACCGCAATTTCTACGATCTCGCCATAATTTCGATTCATGCTTGTGATTGTTTAAGAACACACCACATAACAAATTTTATGCCTCCGCATGAAATACTCCTATCAGGAATAGCAATATTATAAACATTTCTTAGAGGATATTTTGTTAATTCCTACTTAATAGCTTTTAACTAAAAACTTTTTATTTACCCTAGCGAAAATGTGTGTTAGAAGGTTAACTGAATTAAAAAGCACACAATGTGTAGCCATTACACAACATATGGTCACAACCTATTTACTATTTCACACAAAACGGACATACATTGTGATAGGATCAGTTAGTCAGCATACAAACATTTTATTAAGATATTGGTTTTGGATACACTAAAAGTTTCATCCGTTTTGCACAAAAACAAAACGCTTAAAGTTATTTATGCAGGCATTACAATAAGAGTTTTCAATATACTAGCGGCATCATAAAACCGTGACTCAATACCGCCTGTCAAAACCCATCTTAGCCACCTATCATAATAATTAAACATTAATTATTATGGCATTAATTATTAACGTAAATTGTAATTTATATTAAGCTATGAAAACCTTGCAACAACTAGTACCTTAAACACCTTCAATATAATAAAACTAAGCATCCATTAGCAATGTGGTAAACCGGTCTAAAGTTACTCCAAGGCTAAGAGAGCAATGTATCTTAGCTTTTTGCCAAACAAGTACTGTTTTTAAATTATAAATGATTTATTTTTAACAACAACAAACCAAGCATTACATTATGATTTCACTAAATATTAACGAAAAGGCTTACCATATTGACGCCGACCCAAACATGCCGCTGCTTTGGGTTATACGTGATATTGTTGGGTTAACAGGCACCAAATACGGCTGTGGGGTTGCGCAATGTGGCGCTTGCACCGTACATTTAAACGGCGAGGCTGTAAGATCATGCGTAACTAAGGTTAGCCGGGCCGACGGCCAAAAAGTGGTTACCATTGAAGGCCTTTCGCAACACAATGATCACCCGGCGCAGGTTGCCTGGAACCAGGAGAACGTACCGCAGTGCGGCTACTGTCATTCGGGCCAGATCATGTCGGCAGCAGTATTGTTAAGAGAAAATGCTAACCCGAGTGATGAGGATATTGATAGTGCCATGGCCGGTAATATCTGCCGGTGCGGCACCTATCAGCGTATTCGTAAAGCCATCCACTTAGCCGCCGAATTGCAAAGAAAGGAGAACGCTAGTTCATGAAAAAGCCATTCAAAATCCCATTTAAAGCCTTATCCGTCATTTTTACACTGGTAGCCATGGCAGGCATTATGGCATTTACTTTAAATAATGATATCAAGATCGTAACCACCAAATCACCATTACCGGTTTTAAAAAAGGACAGCATAGCATCTGTTAAGGCATTTAAACAGGTTTATACCGTTTTAATGAGCGCCCGATGTATGAATTGCCACCCATCGGGCGATGTCCCGTTGCAGGGCGACGACAGCCATTTGCATACCATGGCACCCAAACGTGGTGTGGATGGTAAGGGTGTGTATGCCATGAAATGCGCTAACTGCCACCAGGCAACTAACACGCCGGGTGTTCATACACCGCCGGGCAACCCCAATTGGCATTTACCGCCCGCAGATATGAAAATGGTTTTCCAGGGCAAAACACCACGGCAACTGGCACAGCAGTTAGTTGACCCTAAACGCAACGGGCATAAGGATCTGAAAAAACTGATAGCACATGCTGATGACGGCTTGGTACTTGCCGGATGGAACCCGGGCGAGGGCCGTACCTTACCGCCAATGAGCCATGCAGCTTTTAAAAAGGCATGGTTAACCTGGTTAAACACCGGCGCTTATGCACCAGGTAAATAATTTAAGCCATACACTTAACTCTTAAAACAAATGAGTACAAGTAATATATCCAGAAGGAATTTTTTGCGCACCACAGGTATTACCGGCGCGGCGCTATGTTTAGGCTTCTCTTTTTCATCAGACGGAAAAAGCAAGGTTATTGTAGCAGGCGATGCAGAATCTTCGGCTATTGAAATGAATGCCTGGATCAGGATAGATAGTAACGGTTTGGTAACGCTGGTAGATCACCGGGCAGAGATGGGCCAGGGATCTTTTCAATCCGTCCCGCAGATCATTGCCGAAGAACTGGAGGTTGACTTAAAGGATGTAAAGGTTGTATTTGCCCCGGGCGACCCCAAAAAATACGGTGGCCAGATAACCGGCGGCAGCTCAACCGTGCGCGACTCCTATAAAAAATTACTTAAGTTAAGTGCTACTGCCCGCGAAGTACTTATTGCCGCTGCTGCAGCAAAATGGAAGGTTCCAACTGCAGAGTGTTACGCCCAATCAGGAAGTGTTGTTCACAAGCCATCTGGTAAAAAGCTTCATTATGGCGAGCTGGTGGCCGATGCTGCTAAACTGGAAGCGCCAAAAAGCATTGTACTCAAAAAACGATCGGACTATAAATTGATAGGCAAACCGCTCCATCGTAAAGACACGCCCATGAAAACCAATGGCGAAGCTATATTTGGTTTGGATAAAAGGCTGCCGGGCATGCTTTATGCAGTTGTAGAACGCAACCCGCGCTTTAGGGGAAAAGTAAAAAGCTTTGACGATACTGTTACAAAAAAGATCCCTGGTGTTAAGCAGGTTTTTATAGTTAAGATGGAGGTTTTTAACACCATACGCGAAGGTGTTGCTGTAGTAGCCACCAGCACATGGGCAGCCATCCAGGGCAGAAAAGCGTTAAAAGTTACATGGGATGATGCAGGTTTTGAGCATGTAAATATCGCTGATGTGTATGCGCGCCAGCAACAGGAGCTAAAAAAAGAGGGACTATCCTTTAAAAAACAAGGCAACCCTGATGATATTTTAAACAAAGCATCAAAAGTATTAGATGTAGTTTATCAAACGCCTTACCAGGCACACAGCGCCATGGAACCGGTTAACTGTATAGCACACTATCAAAAAGATAAGATTGAGATATGGGGACCTATCCAGGCACCTGATTGGGTACAAGGCGACATTAGTAAGAAATTTGATGTACCTATCAATAACGTGCGGGTAAACATGACCTTTTTAGGGGGTGGTTTTGGCCGTAAAGCATTTTTAGATTATCCATATGAGGCTACTGCTATATCTAAACATATTGGCGGGCCGGTACAGGTAATTTGGACAAGAGAAGATGATACCACGCAAGGCCCTTACCGCGCGGGTATATCCTACCGCGCGCAGGGAGTACTAACAAATGGCGAGATCTCGGCGGTTAAATTCCGTATGGCCGGGCAAAATATTGACCACTGGAGCGACCCTAAAAGAGGCGTAGCCAACAGCAGCACCACCGAAGGTTTTGCAGCACCATATTTTGAAAGTATTAAAAATATTAGTTTTGCAGATGTCCCGTTTGAAATGCCTATCCCTAATATGTGGTGGCGTTCGGTATATGCATCTACCAACGGCTTTGCTTATGAAAGCTTTATAGACGAGTTGGCACACGAAGCGGGAAAAGATCCGCTTGATTTTAGAAGAGCCTATTTGAAAGATGAGCGCAGCCAAAAGCTGATCGATAAAATGGAAGAAGTTTCCGGATGGAAGAGCAGGGAAAAGAATAGCGGTTTTGGTGTGGCCATAACAGAGTGTTTTGCAAGCACTGTTGGCCAGATCGTTAAGGTATCCCGTAAAGCTGATGGCGGGGTATTTATAGATAAAGTATGGGCAGTGATAGATTGCGGCTGGTACGTAAATCCGGATATTATTAAGGCGCAGGTAGAAGGAAGTGTGGTGATGGCACTTGGGGCAGCAACTATCCATGAAATAACCTTTAAAAATGGCCTGGTAGAACAGCGTAATTTTTACGATTACAAAATGCCCAGAATTACCGACGTGCCGCCAGTTGAAGTGCATATTATAGATAACGATGCAGATGCAGGCGGGGTTGGCGAACCCGGGTTACCTGCTTTTTCTCCTGCTTTAACCGCTGCTGTTTTTGACCTAACCGGTAAAAGGATAAGAAAGTTGCCATTTGATATGGCAAAAGTTTAACTATAAGGCCGTTGAAAGAGTTAAAAGACATAATTGAAGCTTACGACAAAGCAAAGCAAGCCGGTAAACAAACGGCGTTAGCCACGGTGGTGCATGTAGAAGGTTCATCCTACCGCCGTGCAGGCGCGCGCATGCTGGTGACAGATGACGGCCAGCTAACCGGTGCCATAAGCGGCGGCTGCCTGGAAGGCGATGCCTTACGTAAAGCGCAGCTGGTAATGGTGCAGCAGAAACCTATGCTGGTAACCTATGATACCACAGATGACGACGACGCCAAATTTGGCATAGGTTTAGGGTGCAACGGCATTATTCATATTTTAATAGAGCCCATAAATGAGGGGCACCCCACCAACCCTATCGCTTTTTTTAAACATTTTTTAAGTAAACGCGAACCGGTAGTGCTGATCACTATTTTTAATATGGAAAACAGGCGTGCCGAGCAGCATGGCACCTGTTTGCTCTACCATAAAAACGGCGAGATGTTAGGCTCTTTACCATACGGCGCCGTCAGCAAATCTATTTTGTTTGATGCCGAATATGTACTCTTAAATGGTAATACCAACACAAAAACCTACTATTACCAGGATAGCTTTACCTGTTTTATTGAGTTATTGCAACCTGCCGTATCACTGGTAATTGTTGGGGCAGGTAACGATGCCATACCGTTGTTTCAAATGGCTAAAGTGTTAGGCTGGCAGGTAACAATTGTTGATGGCCGTAATAATTACGCTACAGTTACCCGTTTCCCGCAGGCGCACCAGCTACTGATAGCCAAACCGGCTGATGTTACTACACAAATACAGGTCGACGAGCGCACAGTATTTATGCTGATGACCCATAATTATAATTATGATGCAGCATTATTAACGTACCTACTTAAGATCCCGCTAACCTATATTGGCGTGCTTGGCCCCAAAAAAAGGCTTCATCGAATATTAGAGGAAATTGCACCCCAAACGGACCTGGCAAAAAACATTCCCGCCAACTTATATGGCCCGGCCGGGCTTGATATTGGTTCAGAAAATGCCGAGGAAATTGCACTCGCGATTTTATCCGAAATTCAATCGGTATTAAACAAGCGCAACGGGGCTCCGTTAAGAACAAAACCCATTATTCACGACCGTGCCAATAACATGGACTTGCTACCCTTAATAACCCGGTAGCATGGTCCCTATCGTCATTTTAGCTGCCGGGTCATCAAGCCGTTTGGGTAAACCCAAGCAAAACCTGGTTTATAACGGCCAAACCCTCTTGCAAAGCATAATCAGATCGGCATGCGCTGCATCAGGTAAAGTAATGGTTGTGTTGGGCGCTAACTTTAAGGATATTGAACCAACTATAAATGATACGGATGCGGAGGTTATTTATAATCCTGATTGGGCTTTGGGAATGAGTTCTTCTATTAAGCAAGCGCTGCATCACATAAAACTCAATTATCCTGCTGCTAATTCCATCGTATTTACTGTGTGCGATCAGCCTTATGTAAACACTGCACTGTTAAAGCAATTGATAGAAACTGCCGGTAAAGTGGAGCAAGGTATAATTGCCTGCGGATATAACGATACCACAGGCGTCCCGGCGTTATTTAAAAAACCTTATTTTGGCGAATTGCTCCAACTAAACGGACAGGAAGGTGCCCGGAAGGTTATAGCATTGCATTCGCAGGATGTTTATACTATTCCCTTTGCCTTAGGGAAGATAGATATAGATTTGGAAGAAGATTTCAATCGGTTACTAACAAGCAAAGTTAATACGTAACGGGATCTTAAAAAGCTTTTAACGTATCAATGGGCGGCCCCACGCGCTCAAAGCCATGTTGTTTCCTAAATCCGTCTTGTTCGGCTTCGGTTTTACCTTTCATCTGCCCTTCGCTTATAGCTATAAAACATTCCTCCATTTTCCCTGCCGGCTGAAACGTAGTGATCATCCTGCCTACACCCTCTCCAATCTTTGAAAAAGCATGTGGTACACCCCGCGGACCAAATACACTGTCCCCGGGTTTAACATGATGCATTTTATCGCCTACTTTAATTACAAATTCACCCTCCAGAATGTACCACCATTCATCCTGATTGGGATGGACATGCAGGTTAGGGCCGCCCTTTTTTACGCGAGACGATTCGTATACATACAAATCGCCATCGGTGTCTTTTGTTGATAGCTTGGTAAAAAAGGTGTCCCCGTCAAACAAGTTGATAGGCTTTTGAAAACGGTCTGCCCCGGCATCAATTTTAAAGCCTGCTTTTTCCCTAAACCTGTGATAACTTTTTGCAATACTATTAAGCGGGTTAGCAAAAACGGCACCGGCAACAGATAATGTACGGAGAAAGGTATTACGTTTCATAAGGGTGGTTTAATTTAAAAGTATAAATTATTACAATCATAACTAAAAGCGTTAATGCCTGAGCCATTGAGCGCCACACTCACCGGGAAATCCCTTATCATTATATTGATAAGTAAGGGTTGCATTGATATATAGGTAAAAGCGAGCTCGTATCTAATAAGAATAATATGTATTCTTAAAATAACACTTTAAACTTGTTTGCAATATAATAAAATACTGCTAATTAACAGATTACGGGCATAACAAACAAACCATCCGCAATGCTGTAGCTGCTGCACTCATCATCCCTTTTTACTAAGTTGTTTTTGTTTAAATTAAGGTAGACCCTCCGTTTTACACTTGCCTGTTTCACCCATCCGTGATTTGCATACAACATTCGGGGCTTTGCATACAGCTGCTAAACTATTGCTAACCACCTTTGAAGTATTAAATAAACGACATGGAAATAAAGAAAATAAATTTAGGAAACCAGGGTTTAGTTGTACCGGTTATGGGGCTGGGTTGCATGGGCATGACCGGTTTTGAAGAAGCCAATATGTATGGCGAGGCCGATGAGCAGGAAGCTATTGCGACCATCCACAGGTCGCTTGAATTAGGTGGTAATTTTTTAGATACCGCCGATTTGTATGGTCCTTTCAAAAACGAGCAGCTTATTGCCAATGCCATAGCTGGCAACCGGGATAAATATATTATCGCTACCAAATTTGGATGGGAAATAGATGACAACGACAAAGTGACCTGGGCTATTAATGGTAAAAAAGAATATGTAAAAAAAGCAGTGGAGCGCTCACTTAAAAACCTGAATACAGACTACATTGATCTGTACTACCTGCACCGCCTTGATAAAAGCACGCCTATTGAAGAAACCATTGAAGCAATGAGCGAACTGGTGAAGGAAGGTAAAGTGGGTTATATAGGCTTATCAGAAGTATCTTCAGAAACTGTTAAAAGGGCTCACGCTATCCACCCGATAACTGCAGTACAAAGCGAATATTCGTTATTTGAGCGTACTGTAGAAGAACGTGGCGTATTAGATACCTTACAGCAACTGGAGATAGGCTTTGTTGCTTACTCGCCTTTAGGGCGGGGCTTTTTATCCGGGCAGATCCGAACGATTGATGACCTGCCCGAGAATGATTTTCGCAGGGCGATACCCCGCTTTCAGGAAACCCATTTTTACAAGAATATAGAATTGGTTAAAGCCATCGAGGCGATGGCCGAAGAAAGAAACATCACTTCTTCACAATTAGCAATAGCCTGGATCATAAGCAAAGGTATTTTACCCATACCGGGCACCAAGCGCAGAAAATACTTAGAACAAAACTTAGCTGCAGCACAAATTGAGCTAAGCGAAACTGATATATTAAAACTGGAAAGCATTGTGCCTTTAGGTACCGATACCGGTAACCCATACGATGAGTTTAGCATGGGGCTGATCGATTAGCCTATTTACACGGTTGCATTCCTGGGGTGCAACCGTATCCAACACATTAAAATGTTTAAATTAGTATCATGAATGCCATTAACACCATCTCGGAATTTCACCGGCTACTGTCTTTGCCCGAGCCACGCCACCCATTGGTTAGCGTGATCAACCTTGCCGAAAGTATTTTTCTGGAAGATGACGTATGGAAAGGTTTTGTTAACCGGTTTTATTGTGTTGCCCTAAAAAGAGAGGCCAAAGGTAAAATACGGTACGGCCAGCAACATTATGATTACGATAAGGGCGTTTTAAGTTTTACGGCGCCCAACCAGGTACAGTACCTGGATCTAAACAATATGGAATGCGGATCGGGCTATCTGCTCATTTTTCATCCTGATTTTTTGTTGGCACATCCATTGGCAACCCAAATTAACAGCTACAGCTTTTTCTCTTATGCAGTTAATGAGGCCCTGCACCTATCTGCCGAAGAAGAAGACGATCTGATTGCGATATTAAAAAGGATAGATAAAGAATGCCTGCATATTGATAAACATACGCAGGAAATTATCTTGTCGCAAACTGAGTTACTGCTCAATTATTCTAACCGGTTTTACGAGCGGCAGTTTATTACCCGTAAAAATCACAATCATCAACTGCTGGCAAAATTTGAACGCCTGATTGATGAATATTTTGATGGCAAGGCCAAAACACAGCCGGAACTATTAACGGTACAGCACATGGCGCAACTCATGAACCTGTCTCCAAATTACCTGAGCGATCTGTTACGCATGCATACCGGGCAAAACACACAACAACATATACATCAGCGGTTGATTGAGAAGGCCAAGGAAAAACTATCTACTACCAATTTATCGGTAAGCGAAATTGCTTATGCTTTAGGATTTGAACACGCACAATCGTTTAGTACGCTTTTTAAGAAAAAAACAAGTTTATCTCCGCTCGAATTTAGGCAGGCATTTAACTGATAAAGTTAAAAATTAACACCAAGCGAAATATAAGGTATAGCACCCTCTTTAGAAAAACCCATCATGCCCTGTATCAATACTAATCTTGCCGGGATAAGGTAAAAGCCGCCACCGTAACCTACGTGAATCTTGTCAGAATCTTCGCCCGGGGCCCATACCCTGCCCGCATCGGTAAAGCCTATCAGGCCAACTGTGCCGGGCAAAAGATACGAGGCAAAATCAAACAGTTTAATGCGGGTTTCCAGGGCGTTGTATACCATCGTTTTGCCGGTAAACCGCCCGGTATGAAAGCCTCTTAAATTTTGGAGGCCGCCAAGTTTTACCTGCTGAAAAAATTCAGCGTCGCCTACAATGGTACTACCGCCCGTACGGTTAGTGATCACCCATACAGAATCACGGTCCGGGTTTAGCACAAAGCCAAATTCAGATTGCATCTGCATATATTTATTGTGGCTGCCGCTAACACCGGTATATCCGCTTACACTTGTATTCCAGAATACGCCTTTGGTAGCAATAATGGCTTTGTTGCGTGTATCCAGGTTGGCGCTTGTAATAAAGCCTGCATAGGCTTTATTGCTAAAAACCTTTTCCTGCGGGTTTTGGCTGTTATAACCTTCCAGAAATTTGCGCTCGTTATTGTTGGCATTGCTGGTATAATATTGCCCGGCAAGCCCGGCGCTAAAACGCCAGTTATTATAATTTTGGTAAAGCGATACATCGCCGGTTAACCAATCGTAACGGTTGCGGTAATAATTCAGTTCGCGGTTGCCGCGGTTAATAAAGCGGGTTTCGTTACCAATGCCAAAAAAGTTGCTTACATTATTTGGCCCGCGCGACCGTACATTCACCATCAGATTAGTATTGCCAAACACTTTTTTAAAATCGCCTACATAGGTTATCAGGAACGATTTTCGGGCAAGCGAGTACTCTGTCTGCAATTCGTGTTTGTAAGCGTAAGGCTCTTTCCTAAAGCCATGCTTCTCGTATGAAAACCCACCGATTAAAGAGATGCCTTTATCCGGCCCGTAATTGGCCAGGGTGATCAACTGAAACCTATCGTACTTAAAGCTTTTTTTATCGTAATTATTTACTGCGCTATCCTTAGCCAGCCTGTATTTAGCCTGCGAACGCGGGGGCAATACATTAGCCTCCTGTTTCAGATCGTACAGATAAATGTGGCTTTTGTTGTGCAGGCTATCGCTCACCCGCACCGTATCATTACCGGTACCACCCACAATCCTTACTTTTATTTTAGACGGATCAGAACCGGTTACCGTAAAACGGTCGCTGTTATCAAAGCCGTAAAGCCGTACTTCTCTGGTAACGGCCGGGTCAAACTTGCGCTGGTAGGTACTATGGTCAATACTGCCATCTTTTTTTATTTTGTTTACAGATACACTCAGCGAGCCATCATTGTTATTGTTGATCACAAAACCATCGTGTTTATCCGTACCGGGAATATCTACCTCTTTGGCAATAAACCGGTAATACTCCAGCGCTTGTTTCATCAGCAGGTTTCTGCGCGAAATAAATTTGCCTTCTATCTCTTTACCTGATATAGCCACAATTGCTGCAGGCATGCGGTTTAAGGCAGCACGTATCAGGCTATCGGTAAGTGTGCGCTGTACGTAACTGATCTGCTCTCGCCAGTCATCTTCGCTCAATTGGTTCAGAAAGTAACGGTCAAAAAACCTGGCCTGTACGTTCCACCCGTTAATATCCCTTATCTGCTTATCATACCCCTGAAACTTAGAACTCAGCCATTGGTGCGATACTATCCATGGGAAAATCCCATCCGTTTTGTAAAATACCTGGTCACGATCGCGAGGGACCGGTTTGTATACATCGCCTTTTTTGCCTTTTACGCGCTCCCAACGCCATTGGTCCTCGTGCCGGTCCCAATCGCCTAACAGCATATCCAATAAACGGGCCCTAAGCACCAATTTTTCATCTACCTGGTTGTCGTTATCATCCAGTAGTTTTTGCTGCACTTTGGCTGTATTGTAAGTTTTATCGGCATCTAAGGGTTCGCGCTCTTCAAATAAAAAAACCTGGTTGGCAAAATCTTTACGGTACTGGCCCAGGGCAGGGTCATCTGCCAGGTAAACTATTTCGGGGTTGGCATGGGGTATATCAAGCGCAGCAGCCAATGGCGGCACTACCAGCGAACTGAACGGATTTGCGGTAGATACCTGGTCCTGCAATATATCGCGGGTAACGGTTTTCTCAAGGCTTTCGGGCAGCTTCCTGTCGGGATATTTTTGCAGCGTACGTAACACCCACTGTCTGCCGGCGGCGTTCTCTAAACGGAGCGAACGCGTTTGCATCCCCCCACCCAACTGCACTACCTTTAAGCCACTCTTTTCTTTAGACAAATACAACACCCTGATCTTTACAGGCTCGGCCCACAAGGCGCGGTTATGGTTTCCTAAAAAAAAGCGGTGCAATTGGCTAACCCGGTTATACTCGGGCGCTACAGCTATGGTAACGCTGTCATTAATAATTTTTACCTGGGCTTTTAATGGAGATGCAATAATGGAATTTGCCGTAATAAAAAGGAGCAACAAGCACATACGCTTATTGAATTGCCATTTAAATCTACGGTGAATAAACAAATATTTAACTATTTCCATTAATTAGTGCCGTGGTGCTTTATAAAATTGCGTTAAGTTAGGGTTTGTAAATTATATGCACCACAGTAATTTGCTATAGTATGTGTTAAATTGGCTAATATCGGCTATCATCACTATCCATTTTCGTTGTACGGTAGCTGTTTTTCTTTATACTTTAATAAATAACCAGGTTGTTTTAAAGCAATTTTTAGACTTTTGAATGTGGCGGCAATGGCTATATTTACAATATCGGTTAATTATAGCCGTTTTTAATATATATCAAAGCACTTTAAACATGAAGTTTTTAAGAAAAATCTATTCACCATTAATTATTGTATTTGCCATAGCCGTACTGCCTGCTTGTAAAGCAAAAAAGCCTGTTGTGCAGCCACCCGCCCCTGTTACCGTAACTAAACCGGCACCACCGCCTCCCGTAAAACCTGCCCCTGCTCCTGCGCCGCCACCCGCCCCGGCCCCTGTTGCAAAACCAGACTATAACTTTAAAAATATACAATTCGAGTTTAACTCGGGGATCTTAAAAACAGATGCTTACCCTATTTTAGATAAAGCCGCTGCCGAAATGAAAAAAGATCCGTCTGTTAGGTTTGTGCTTAACGGCAACTCATCTGCAGAAGGTACTGCAGAGCATAACATGACCTTATCTGTAGAGCGTGCCAATTCGGTAAAAACTTACCTGGTAAACACTGGTGTAAGTGCCGACTTATTAGATGTTAAAGGTTACGGCGAAAGCAAACCTATCTCTCCTAATACCGACGAAGCCAGCCGCGCGCTTAACCGCCGTGTAGAGATCAAAAAGCTTTAAGTTTTCGTTCAAATCATTAAAAAGGGACTAAGCATTTGAAATGCTTAGTCCCTTTTTTGTTGCCAGCAAATTATACTTTGCTATCTTTATATAGCATTAACCTTACACCACACCGCCTTGGAACCAGATATTTATAACAAGCTGCATGCTGATGGCCTCCTGAGCGATGCTTCTTTCGAAAAGATAAAGCAGAAGCGCTCTAACCCGTTATTTTCTGTCCACTGGGAACTAAAGACCTTGCTTTACCTGGGTGTAATGCTGCTATCGGGCGGTTTGGGTGTACTGGTTTATAAAAATATAGATACCATTGGGCACCAGGCTATACTGGCATTTATAGCCTTAATAACCATAGGCTGTTTTTGGTATTGCGGTAAACACAAATTACCTTTTAGCTGGGGCAAAGTAAAATCGCCCAATACCGGGTTCGATTATATTTTACTGCTGGGCAGTATTAGCCTGGTAACCTTTGTAGGTTATCTGCAATACCAGTATAATGTGTTTGGCCTCAATTACGGACTGGCTACATTTATACCTATGCTGGCCCTGTTCTTTATAGCCTATTACTTCGACCACTTGGGGATATTAAGCATGGCTATTGCTGCGCTTGCCTTATGGATGGGTATATCCATTACACCCAAAGCGCTGCTTGCTTACGGCAATTTTAATAACAAACATATCATTTTAACCTACGTGCTTTTTGGGGTTATGTTGTTAATGGCGGCTTACCTAACCAAACGTTTTGATATCAAAAGGCATTTTAAATTCAGCTATCACCATTATGGTGTGCATGTGATGTGTATAGCTTTATTGGCAGGCTATTTTGAATATTACAATACCATATACAGCGCTGTATTTATGATCGCATTTTTCGCTGTGGCTATCTACGTTTACCAGGATGCTTATAAAGAAAAATCTTTCTATTTTATCCTGCTGGCGGTGCTGTATAGCTATTTCGCACTGGCATCGCTGGTAACCCGCATGATGTTTGCAACCATGCGCGAAGATTCTATTTATTTACTATTGATGTTCTTCATCGGCTCGGCCATTGGTTTGATATTCCTATTGATAAACATCAACAAAAACTTAAAGCAGGATGATCATTTATAACAAACAGTGGCTTAATAACAAGCTAATTACAGATCAGCTTAAAGCCGACCATACAGCCGGGAACGTCAGTAAAGATGAGTTTATTAAGATAAAGGCGGCCTACCTTGTAGGTTTTTACATGCCCGGGCTGTTAGTAAGCGCAGGTTTATTCATCCTTACGGTTATTATCACCACGGTATCTACAGGCTTGCTTAGTTTGATGACAGCTTCCTCACATATTGTTGAAAGCCCGGGATGGCCTATTTTTTTAGGGCTGATAGGTTATGTTATTCTGGAATTATTAACTAAGGACAAGCATTACTTCCATTCCGGGGTTGATAACGCGTTGCTTTATTTCAGCGCAGTTTTACTGGGAGGTGGTTTTATATGGATGACATCTAAAATGCACCTAACTACCGGCGAAGCTTTGTTAGATGCCCTGTTTATATGTGGTTTATGCACCTTGCTTACCCTGCGCTTTGCAGATGTAATTACTGCCGCTGTGGCCTGCGTATCCGGGTTTGCCTGCGTGTATTTCTTTTGGGAGATGATGGGCAACATCGGCGTGGCAACTATGCCTTTTATGATGATGATAGCTGCCGCAATAACCTATTACGCTTTTCACAAACTCAACCATGTGTACTACAACAATTGTATTAGCATCGTTAAAATTTTGAGTTTGGTTACTCTTTATGCAGCAGGCAACTATTATGTGGTTAACAGCTTAAACAATTTGCTAAACCATTTGGATGACACCCATACCTACGTACCGCTTGGCTTTATCTTCTGGATCTGGACCGTGCTGTTACCATTAGTTTATGTATGGTTCGGCCTAAAAAGAAAAGATACCATACTGTTGCGCACCGGGCTGATCTTAGCAGGTTTATCGGTGGCTACCTTCCGCAATTATTATCATTTACTGCCCATAGAAGTTATGCTTACCCTGGCGGGAATGATATTATTATCTGCATCTTACACCATCATTAAATACCTAAAGGTACCGCGCCATGGCATTACCTATGCCGAGCCGGAAGAGGCAAATACATTGGATAGCCTAAACATAGAAGGACTGGTGATTGGCCAGGCAACTTCACACCTGCCAACAGCTACCCCACATACCGATCGTTTTGGCGGCGGTTCGGGCGGTGGCGGTGGTTCAAGCGATAGTTTTTAACAGTTATTTCTTAACCAGATCTGCCGGATCAATAGGGTTACTAAGCAGGTGGCCAAATACTTCCCAGCGTTTGGCGGGGTCTTTTGCTGCACCTACGTTACGATCCATATAGCCCTTAACCAGATCTTGCCCGTAGTTGTAATTGATGACGTAGCTACGGTTCTTTTTAATAAAGCTGATAGATTTATCCGCTGTTTCATCATTCATCAGGCAATACTTTTTGAGGTAACTGCGGGCCTTACTTTCGCTCATGGTATCGTTTATCAACCCACGGGCAGCCTCGTTACGGGCGTAATTTAAACGGCCTTTTATCACCAATGCCTTAAAATACATATCTGCACCTGTGGTATCTAAACCGGCCAGCGGTAGCAATACATTTTTGGCAAAGGTAACCTTATCGTTCCCCGGGAAGGCCAGTTCTACCCCGTAATTAGCACTGCCTTCGGCAATTAGCGATTGCGGACTAAACAGCGGATAAAGCGAGATCTCTACCCATCCCCTGTTGTGATACAGGTTTTGCTCCAGCATGGTATTATATACGTGGTGGCCGGGATAGCTTTCGTGGCTGCCTACGTCGATGGCGCGGTCAATAAATATTTTTAGGTCGGTATTTATTTGTATCACGCTTTGATATTTGCCTTTGTACCAGTTATAGCCGTTCCAGGGTTTATTGGTCACAAATTCCAGGGTAAAGTTTTCTCCTGCGGGTAGTTTGTAGTGGGCAAGTGTGCGTTTGCGTGCTTCGGCAATGGCGGCTTTCATAACCGCATCCAGTTTATCTTTAGGGATGATAAATTTATTGGCCAGTTTCTGAAACCTGTCGTTAACGTTGCCTTTTCCCGGTAGCAGGCTGTCCAGCTTATCAATATCAGCCTTAAAAAATTCTTCGGCGTATGATGGCGCGGCCACCCCAAACAACTCGCGCGATTCTTCATCGAACGATCGGTATTCGCCTGCATCTATCCTTACCCGTCTGTTAAAGGCCAGCAACTGGTTATAGATCCAGTTGGCGCGGATCTTGTTAGAATCTGTATTGGCATCTGCTACCAGCTTCACATCGTTCATCAGGCTATTAATGTTGGCCAGCAGGCTATCACGTGGAAAGGTTTTATCGGTAATTTCTTTTGGTTTAAGCGAATCCGGGCCATAGTAGGCATCCACAAAATCACTATCGTACTGGCCAATAGTCAGGCCAAGCGTTACATATTGTTCAGCAAGTTTATTCAGTTTTTTACCCTCAACCGTGTCTGATGCTTTTTGCTTGCAAGATAGCATAAACAACACAGGTATAATAAGCAGTAATTTTTTCATGAGCAGGCAGCGTAAATGTGCTGCGAAGTTAAGAAATCCTTTTAAAAGGATGGGCGGCTGTAAGAATTAAGGGATGTACATACTGGATCCATACCACATATGCAATTGTAATATCAACCTAAGTTTTACGGCTATATAGCCATTCGCTTTGCATTTTCCCCCTCAGATACCTATCATTGCGAATTATTAGTTTTTTGAACACTACTACCATGACTAAGCAAAAAGGATTTACCACTACCCTGCTACATGCCGACCGCCTGCGCAAGCCGGAATTTGGCGCACTGCATCAACCCATACACACCGCTGTTACCTGGGGTTATGATGATGTGCAGGGCCTGGTAGATGTATTTCAAAACAAAGCTAAAGGTTTTGCCTACTCCAGGCAGGGCAACCCCACTACCGCTGCCTTAGAAGGCAAGGTTACCTTTATGGAAAAAGGGATTGCTACCGTAAGTTTCTCTACCGGTATGGCCGCCATTATGGCTACCGTTTTTGCTTTGGTAAAACATGGCAGCCACATTATAGCCAGCTCTTACCTGTTTGGTAATACCCGCAGCGTGTTGCAAACCTTTACCGAAATTGGGTTGGATATCAGCTTTGTAGATGCTACATCTGCAGATAATATTAAGGCCGAATATAAAGAGAATACCTGTATGGTAATGGTAGAAACCATTGCCAACCCGGCTACCCAAATTGCGGACCTGGAAGGCATTGGCGAATTTTGTACCGAAAAAGGCCTGATTTACGTGGTAGATAACACCATGACCTCGCCTTATATTTTTACCCCTGCTGATGTTAAGGCATCATTGGTGATCAACTCCTTAACTAAATATATAGGCGGCCATGGCAACGCGCTTGGCGGCAGTGTAACCGATACGGGCTTGTATGATTGGGCTAACTACCCGGGCATTGCCCCTATTATTCGCGAGCAAATAAAGCCCGACATGCAGGGCATTACACAGATTCGTAAACGCGGCCTACGCGATGGTGGCGGTACATTAGCCCCCGAAGCAGCACACAGCATTTCTGTAGGTGCCGAAACCCTTGCCTTGAGGCTGGAACGCGCCTGCGGTAACGCCGGTGTACTGGCAGACTACTTAAACGGCCATCCCTTAGTGGATAAAGTTTATTACCCCGGCCTTAACGATCACCCGCAGCATGAACGTGCCAAGAAGCTGTTTCGCTTTAACGGTGGCCTGATGAGTTTTGCCTTAAAAGAGGGTGTAGATGTATTTGCATTTTTAAACCACCTGCAGGTAGTGATAAAAAGCAGCAACCTGGGCGATACCCGTACACTGGCCATACCTGTAGCACAAACTATATTTTTCGAGCTTGGGCCGGATAAACGCGCCGAAATGGGCATCCCCGAAGGTATGATCCGCCTATCGGTAGGTATTGAGGACCGTGAAGATCTTTTAGAAGATTTTAAACAGGCTTTTGAAAAGCTTAGCTAAATATATTAAACAACGTCATTGCGAGGTACGAAGCAATCTCCAGACTTTGTATCCCGCATATCATAATTTAAACAGCAAATGGTGACAACATTTTGCCACCATTTAAAATATTAAATATTTGATTACCAACAGATAACAAATATGCGTTAGTGTTCACGCCGTGAACATGAACACCTAAAAGCTGCATTTTAAGCAAAAATCTATTTTACAGCCTCTACTTTTACAGGTAATGGCAATGTAGCTGCATGTGCACGGTCGTTACCGCATTTTCCCAACAGTACATATATTACAATAAATATCACGATAGTTGACAGGCAGCCCCCGCCCAACTTTTTAGCGCCCCAGGCTGCTATTATCCCTCTGAAAAAATTATTCATATAGCGCTAACATCAAACAGCGTACAATGGTTTGACATATCTTTTCATTTTAAATTATTTTGTTAGAATTTAAAATATTAAAAACCTAAACAAATACCAAAGGTTTATATTTTATACTATAACGAAATTACCGATCATGAATAACGATAACAAAATGAGCAGACGAACTGCAATTACCGGCCTTGGCGCAGGCCTGGCCACAGTGGCAGTTGCACCCGTTTTAGGTGTGGCAGCCCCGGCAAATAATTACCTAGCTACAGGCCTTGAAGACCCTAATGGTAAGTACCCCAAACCACCTTTTAAAGGCCAATTACAACCATGGCCGGGTTTAGCAAGCAAGATGGACCCGGTGCCGGACCATGGCGAAAAAAGCTACAAAGGATCTGGCCGGTTGGCTGGGCGCAAGGCATTGATAACCGGTGGCGACTCTGGCATGGGCCGTGCGGCAGCTATTGCCTATGCACGAGAGGGTGCCGATGTGGCAATTAACTATTTACCTGCCGAAGAAGCTGATGCCAAAGAAGTAATAGCGCTGATAAAGGCAGCGGGCCGTAAAGGCATTGCCATCCCCGGTGATTTGCGCGATGAAGCCTTTTGTAAAAAAATGGTACAGGATGCCGTAAGCCAACTGGGCGGGCTGGATATACTAGTGAACAATGCCGGTAGGCAACAAGCAAAACCATCAATACTGGATATTACCAGCGAAGATTTTGACGCTACTATGAAAACCAATATTTACGCGCCGTTCTGGACTATTAAGGCGGCATTGCCTCACCTTCAACCGGGCTCGTCTATTATTGGCACCACATCAGAGCAGGCTTATGACCCATCTGCAGATCTGTACGATTATGCCCAAACTAAGGCAGCTACCATGAACTATGTAAAATCATTGGCTAAACAATTGGGACCAAAAGGCATCCGGGTTAATGGTGTTGCGCCCGGCCCCGTATGGACACCTTTACAGGTAAGCGGCGGCGCCAGTCAGGAAAAACTAAAACAATTTGGCGGACAAACAGCCTTGGGCAGGCCGGGGCAACCAGCCGAACTGGCTTCTATATATGTACAATTGGCAGCAAATGACGCCAGTTTTGCTACCGGCCAAATTTATGGATCATCCGGCGGCGGTGGCCAGCCATAATTATTTAAAGGTCGGTTTTAAAAACCGGCCTTTTTTGTTGGGCCTGGCCGGTGTATCAAACACAAATATTATATTTGGGCATAACACACAAAACCCTATGCCTCTTTACGAATCGTTTGTACACTTGGTTTTTATTGGATTTATAGCTCTGTTCCCGGTGGTAAACCCGGTGGGGTCGGCATTGATCGTAAGCCCTTATTTTGAAAACCTATCCCGTGCCGATAAACGTAAAGCAGTTACGCGGATCACCTTTTACGCCTTTTGCATATGTACTGTGGCCCTGTTTGCCGGGCATTACATATTAGAGCTTTTTGGGATATCTATCCCCGTGGTGCAACTGGCGGGTGGTATCATGATCTGTAAAATTGGCTGGGAGTTCCTCTCATCTGATGAAGGGTCAACAAATCCGGAGGACATGCCCGATCTTAAAACAAAAGTATCGGCTTACAGCCATATCGTAAATAAGCTATTTTACCCCATAAGTTTCCCCATGACAACCGGAGCGGGCACCATATCAGTAATTTTTACACTTAGCGCCCACGGAGATACATTTGGCAGCCGCGAATACTACCTTAACACACTGGCTATTTTGGTAGCTATTTTAGCCATTTGTGTACTTATTTATATTTTTTACCTAAATACCAAAAGCATTATCAATTACTTGGGTACCAATGGCGAAAATATTGTAAACCGTATTTCGGCATTCCTCATATTTTGCGTGGGATTGCAAATTGCGGTATCGGGTTTAAAAGCACTTTTCAAAATTTAATGCTTCTTGGCTTTAAATAAAAGGTAACGGGTGATATCGGCCATTGCATTATCGTTATCAAACCCCATAGGCAACCTGCCGTTAACATATTCGTTGTACAACCAAGGGTCGCTTACGGCAAAAACAATCCCTTTGCCATATGTTGCAGTAGCGGCAATTATAGCCCCGTTCGTCGCTTTTAAAATTGGTTGAGCTTTTCCGCTTAGGCTAATACTGCAAACATCTTTCATAAAAGCTTTTTTAGCGGTTTTAAAAACCGAATTGTTATTGATAGGCACCGCACCATCCTCAAAATGGGCATCATCCAAAACGTGGTTTTGCATATCATTATTAAAATGCATCCCAAAACGCGAGGCGAGCATATTAAAGTGCTTTAACTCTACATTGGCACTGTCGTTTGCCATTAACACCAATATACCACCTGTTTTTACCCAATTGGCAATTTCACTGATATTATCCTTTTGAATATAGTTAGGTGCCGGGTTTTCCTTCTTAGTATCCGGATCTACAATGATGTAGATAGCAGCACGCTTTAAATTAGCAATTGTAGGCTTTGTTGCTAAATAACTAAGTGTTGCGCCCTGTGCTTTAAATTCATTACCCCATTTAGAAAAACCGGTATTGGTGGTATCATCCCACATGTAATGGAAGCGTTTAACTTGTCCATCAGCTGCAATGTGGCTTTCATGATTAAAATAGTAATCTAATACAACCGTTTGTGCTGATGCCACCTGCATAGCAACTGAACACAAAAAAAGTATCAGTAACGATAAATTACGTTTCATATAAGAATCTTTAATACTCACCCTTGTTTATCTCCAATATAGGAATACTTTGTAAATTAGGCAGCAAATCATGATACATGAGCTTACAACAAACATGGCGCTGGTATGGCCCCACTGATCCGGTTAGTTTAGCCGATGCCAAACAGGCCGGGGCAACAGGTATTGTTACCGCCCTGCACCACATCCCCAATGGCGAAGTTTGGCCCGTTGAGGAGATACTCCAAAGAAAAAGACTGATAGAGGACGCCGGTTTAAAATGGGCTGTAATTGAAAGTGTACCCGTGCACGAGGATATTAAAAAGCGCAATGGCAATTACGCACAGTACCTGGCCAACTATCGCCAAAGCTTACTTAATATTGGCCACTGCGGGATAAATATAGTATGCTATAATTTTATGCCCGTGCTTGACTGGACCCGTACCGATCTGGATTACCCTATGCCCGACGGATCTACAGCCTTAAGGTTTGATACCGCTGCCTTTGCCGCTTTTGACCTTTTTATTTTAAACCGGCCCGGTGCTGCGGGTGATTATGACGATCTGGTAAAATTACGCGCTAAGGCTTATTACGATAATTTAAACGAAATAGACCAACAACAATTAGTAAAAAATATTATTGCCGGCTTACCGGGCGCAGAAGAAGGGTACACCACTGCGCAATTTTTGCAGATGCTGGCCAGTTATGGTGATATTGATGCCCAAACACTTAAGGCCAACCTTGCTTATTTTCTGCAACAGGTAATTCCTGCCGCCGAAGAGGCAGGTGTGTTGATGTGCATTCACCCGGATGACCCGCCCTACCCTATTTTGGGTTTGCCACGCGTGGTAAGTAATGAACAGGACATTTTGGATATTTACAACGCGGCTGACAGCCCGAATAACGGACTTACCTTTTGTACCGGTTCTTTCGGGGTAATAGCCAATAACGATTTGCCTGGCATGGTGCAGCGCCTTGGTGAGCGTATCCACTTTATACACCTGCGCAGTACAAAACGCGATGAGTACGGCAATTTTTATGAAGCCGACCATCTTACAGGTGATGTAGATATGTATGCCGTTGTAAAAGCCTTGCTGGAGGAGCAGCAGCAAAGGATCAAAAATGGCCGCAAAGATATAGCAATGCCTTTTCGCCCGGACCACGGGCATAAAATGCTGGACGACCTGCACAAAAAAACAAACCCGGGTTATTCTGCCATTGGCCGCTTACGTGGCCTGGCCGAACTGCGCGGATTGGAACTGGGCATTAAAAGATCATTAAACTACTAATACGGGTGCAATATTGCACAATTTGGCTGCATTGTTTAATTGCATTGTCAGGCTATTTTTGCCCATAAATAATGCCTTGTGCTGATGAGAAGCTAATACTATGCACCAATTCTCAAAGCTTTGGGTTGTAGCTAATTGTACAGGAGCACCTGTAAGCGAACCTATTACACAACTTATTGTGTATTTTATGAGAAGATAAACCGTGGCTTTAATATGTAAGTTTGATATTAACCAATAGGCAATTAAATGCCATCAAACTTAAATATTACCAAATAACAAAGCCATGAGAACAAAAATTTTACCCTTATGTGCAGTTTTAGCACTTACAGTGCTTTTCTCCTGCAAAAAAAACGAAACCAAAGAAATAGCCCGCGTTTCGGTAGCCGATCAGGAACAAGATACCATACCCGCGTCGCAGCTTAACATGAATGACATTAATTTTTCGCAGTTAGCCGCAGCGGGTAGTTATAAAGTAATTGCAGGTAAATATAATATAAGCGCACAGGTAGACGGGAATGGCAGCAATGCCCGGTTTTTAGAACCCAGCGGTATTTTTGTTAATACGGACGGATCATTATTAGTAGCAGATTTAGGTGGTGATATACGTAAGATACAACACGATACCGTAGTTACAAGCATCCATTTCCCCGAAGACCCGGATGGTTTTTCTTACTTTGGCGGGAATGATATAGCGGCCACAACGGATGGATCAATAATGGTTGTTGGCGAACACGAATACTGGCTTTACACCAACGGTGTGCCACACTATCATGGTGTTGATAGCCATAATGAGATAGGCCTTGGAGTTGATAGAGACCCCAGTGGAAAATTCTTTTGGTATTCGGATTTTACATCTCTGCGTGCAGTTAAGCCAAATGGCGAGGATATACCAACCCAACCTTTATACGCCGAAATTGGTGGCTTTAACGCATTAAGCGCCAGCAACAACGGCGTTAAGTATTTTGCATCAAACAGCCAGGTTTATAAATACACTAAGTCGGGCGTATCTGCTCAGATCTTCAAAAATTTCACCTTTAGCAACATTGGGAGTTTAACAAGCACACGGGATGGATTTAAAGTTTACATTGTAGATGCCGGCGAAATAAAAATGATCAGTAATAATTCTAAATATCCACAAACTATAAAAACCATATTATCTGGCGCGCAAGTTGGCTCAATAGCTTTATCAAATAGCGAAAAGTACTTGTATTTTACAACACATAACACCGTAAACAAGCTAAAACTGTAAAACAACATAACCTATCTATTTAAGATATGCAATTTTACAAAGCCCTTACGGTCCAATCCGCAAGGGCTTTATAAATTATTTTCAGTTTGCTCACCAACCTCAAAAATTAAAAAAGGGCAAAAAAGAAAGATCATCTTATTTGCCCTTTAAAGGTTTTCCTGAATGGATTCGAACCACTACTAACAGAGTCAGAGTCTGGTGTGCTACCGTTACACTACAGGAAAATATACCGGTATTTATTGATGCTGCAAATGTAAAAATTTGATGGATTACTGCAAGCGTAGTTTTTTAATTTTACGATATGCAGAAAAACATGTAACTACCTGCATAGCAGGCTACGCGCTGGCATCGGTAAATTGCACACCTACCTATATATTCCACCAATAGGTCCATTTAATGGTTAGCTGCCGGTTTTTAACTGTAAATGGCGAGGGAATAGAATTATCGCCATAAACAATAAACACATCTGACGCGGGTTTATACCGCCACTGGAAACGGCTGTTGATATTCATGTTTTTTGCCTGCTCGTTATACTGCACAAAGGTGGTAAAGTATAGCGTGTTGGTAAAGGTAATATCGGCCCTTGGCCCAATCAGCCAGAATTTATTGCGGCCATAAGGTGCGGGCAGGTGCAAATCGTTAAAGGATGTATTCAGTATCAAATTCACATAAGGCTGAAAGCGGTAACCCACCTGCCCTATCAGCGTTGTCTTAGTGCCGTTATCATAATAGCCACCCCGCGCCGCTTCTACCAGGTAAGTGAATACGCTTTGTGGCTTAGATGCATATTGCACATCAATAGTATTCCAATGGTTAGTAAAGCCTGTTGGCAGCATAGGCTTGCCGGTGTTAGTAGGATCAAACGGGCGCAAAAGCTTTACATAATCATCCAGGCCGGATACGGTAAGTGTACTGCGGTTGCGAAAGGTGATCAGGTAACTCAGGATGGTTTCGTTATCTGTGGATCTAAAGCCCTCATCAAAAAAGTAAATACCGCTGGCCTGCACCCCATGCGAAAGTATGGCACCGCTTTTAGGAAAAAAGTTATGCTGTATCAGCGGGTTTAATTTATTATAGCCTGTACGTGGCACATAACCTGCTTCGGCATTATAATTTCTGCCAACGTATTGCTGCTGCATGCTAAATGTCCAGTACTTACTTAGGTATTGCAGGTTGGCAGCCGTCACAAAATCGCGGCCTTTTACACCGGGCGTAAATGATTTTAGGCCCAGCAATTTACCAGTCCACAGGTTGTTTGATGATGCCAGGTTAAATTCGGCACCTATGTTACGGTTATAATCGTAGGCGGTGCTGCCGGGCATAGGCGCGCTACCTGTACCATCTTTATTCACAAACATAAACCCAATGTTGGAGCGCGAGAATACCCGCCTTTGCAGGGTAACTATCCCAAAGTTTTGCCCCGGCAAATTAGCAGAACCAGATTGCCCCGTTTGGATATCCATTACACCTATGCGCCAGTTTTTATCAATTTTACCGGTTAGCCTTGCCCCGGCACGGATAGGCGCATTCAATCCTATCCTACGCGAAAAGAATGGCCTGATATCAGCGTAACCAAAATTGGCAAACAGATCGCCATTCTCTAAAAAGAACTGGCGTTTTTCTGGAAAGAACAGTTCGTAACGGTTTAGGTTGATCACCTGCTGATCTACATCTACCTGCGAAAAATCGGGATTAACGGTCAGATCCAGGTTTAGGGACGAGGTAAGGCCTACTTTAACATCGCCGCCAATTTCCTTACGGTACACGGCACCTTTCTTATTCTCAAAATCTTTAGTGATGCCACCAAGCACATACGGAATAACAGAGATATTACGCGTAGCTACCGGAGGTGCTTCATCCCAAATAATCGTACCGGTGTAAGCTAACGCCGCTGTAGGGAACTGCCGGGGTACGGGTGCCCAGCTCGATTTTTCGGTAGTCTTTAAATCGTTACGGCTAAAGTTAATACCCCACTCCTTGATGCCTTTTTTATAGCGGATGCTCTTAAATGGTATAGCCGCTTCAAACACCCACTTATTATTATAATTTTTAACGGCCGAATACCATTTGTTGTCCCAGCTTAGGTCTACCTTGCTGCCTTCGTACATGGTGCCATCCCACTGTGCGCCGGCGGCGTTGGCACCAAAGCTAAAACCGTCGGTACGGGCATCAAATGGGTCCATAAAAAAGATGAAGTTATCATTCTTCAGGAAACCAAAATCGCGCTTCAACGACTCTACCATGTAACCCGGCGTAGGCATATAGCATTCTGCCGAAATGTAAAAATTATCGTTATCATAAGCCATCCGCACCACGGTACGCAGTTTGGCAAAGCTGGTATCCATAGGTAAAACCATAAAAAACTTGCCCGCCGTATCGGCACTTTGCCAATCTGCCTCGTCCAGCAGTCCATCAATTTTTAGGGGTGATGCCGTTCGCTTAATATGGTATTGATAACCGGAATTCTTTTTTTGAGCCAATACATAGCTACCCAGCATGCAGCAGAAAAGCAGCAAAATAAACTTTAATTTATACAATGGTATGGATACTTAAGTTGTGAGATAATACCTTACCGCCAGTGTGTTAGCGATACACAATAATATAAATATTATACGATAATGTTGGGTAGTGACTTATTGATTATACGTGCACTTATATAATTGTTACATTGCACAAAAAGCCTCTCCCCCGGCACTCTCAAAAGGAGAGGGAGCAGAAGTTTTAAAGTTCTCTCTTTTGGAGATGACTTAGGTGAGGCTTTGATGCGTAAATACCACACATAAAAACAAACCTATGAGCAACCTGCACCAACAATTTGGTAACATAGATATCTACCTGTTCGATCAGCTGCTAAAAGGCCGGTTTGATGATTGTAAAAAAGTACTGGATGTGGGCTGTGGCGGTGGCCGCAACCTAATATATTTTATGCAAAACGGTTTTGATGTTTACGGTATCGACCCTGATCCGGATGCTATTGGGCAGGTACGGCAATTAGCACAAACACTTGCGCCTAATTTGGCACCACAAAACTTTGTTGTTGCCACGGCCGAGGTTATGCCTTTTGCAAATGATAGTTTTGACCTGGTGATAAGCAGTGCTGTGCTGCACTTTGCTAAAGATAATAATCACTTTGATGCCATGCTACGTGCTATGTGGGCTACACTAAAACCAGGTGGCTGCTTTTTTGCCCGCCTGGCATCTGATATTGGCATACAGGATAAAGTTTTTGCGCTTGGCAACAGCCGCTATTTATTACCGGATGGCTCTGAACGCTTTTTAGTAAATCAAGACATCCTGATGGAATATACAAACGATTTAGGGGGCGAACTTTTGGAGCCTATCAAAACCACTAATGTGCAAAATTTAAGGTGTATGACCACCTGGTGTATGCAAAAATTAGCGGCGTCCAAAACACATAGGGCAGAGCCTGGCTTTTCTTTGTGATGTTTGTCAGATCAGTAATCTTCTACAACAAGATTACCAAAAATATCTTTTTTGTAAGTGGCAATAGTCCTTCCTGACTCATCTTCTACAACTGTATTGCCAAAAATATCTTTTTTGTATACCCGCTTTTTTCCTTTGGCGTCGGTTTCTATATAATTTCCAAAAATGTCTTTCTTAATGGTCAATACAGTTGTTCCGTTTTCATCCTTTACGTTTGTATCGCCAAAAATATCTTTTTCAAAAACCCTTTTTCTGCCGTCGCTGTATTCCTCTACATCGTTTCCAAAAATATCTTTGGTACGGGTGGCAATCGTTCTTCCATTTTCATCTTCTACTACAAAACGGCCAAAAATGTCTTTTTTGTAAACCTTTTTTCTTCCTGCGGCATCCGTTACTATATCACTACCAAAAATGTCCTTTTTAATTGTAGCTACAGTAGCTCCATGCTCATCCTTTATGATGGTATCGCCGAAGATGTCTTTTTCATATACCCTTTTTCTTCCGTCGCCATATTCTTCAACATCGTTTCCAAAAATATCTTTGGTAAGGGTCATCATATATGTACCCCTTTCATCCTCAACAACCATGTTACCTGAAACATCCTTTCTATAGATCTTTTTAAATCCACGGCTATCTTCCTGTATTAAATTACCGGAGGGATCTTTTGAATAAGTTACGTTTTGTCCATGAGCCAAATAAGCCACAGACATTAGCATAGCTGCAATGAAGGTTTTTTTAGAGAATAGGTTTAGCAGTCGCATTTTAAGGCTGGTTTTTGCCTTTTTGACACCATTTTTCGCCAATGGTTTACTACCCAAAGTTGTTTTATTAAAGTTTTTGCCTGTTTGGCTTTGGATGCAATTAGTTTATTCTTTCAATCCCTGCAAATCACACTCCAGATCCTTATCCCAATTGGCAGTTTTGGCGGCAGCATCATAAGTGCTTTGCAAAAACTGGTCCAGCACCTGCTCGGGGTTATCAGACTGCTGTACTACTTCATACATCAGGAAAAATTCGCCCATTTCTTTGCTGTAAAATGCTTCTGGCGGGCTTACAGGCTGCTGGCCGTAAGCATCGGGCGTTGGGTAACAATAAGCATAGAATGCCGGCTGTGGGAAAGCCTCGCTGCCCGGCCAAAAACCGCACGAGCTTACCTCGTGCGAATAAGCCTCCTGCATTACATCATCGGGCATATTGGGTGCACCACCGGGGTGTTTAGGTGCAGTACGACCGCTAAAGCGGGTTACCGCCAGATCAAACGCGCCCCAAAAGAAATGTACCGGGCTACATTTGCCCAAAAAGCCCGAACGGAAATCGGTAAACACGTTATGTATTTTAATTAAGGCCTGCCATATAGCATGCATGGCTTCGCCATTATAAGTACAGGCCGCATCATTTTTAGCAAAGGGTATGGCAACCTCCAATTCGTTAGGTACGGCATATATCTCTACCTCTACCCCGGCCTTCTCCAAATTAGCCATTAGCTCATGGTAAAAATCGGCTATGGTTTTGGCACCTAAGCCAGCTGTTACCTTTTGCCCTGTACTGGTAGTAATATGCAACTGATGATTTATAAAATCAAGGTCTATCTGAAAAATTCCATCCTGATAAGGTACGCTGCCGGTTGTTAAACCTGTTGCGCTCACATACAAGGTAACCTGCCAGGAATGATTGATCCAGGGCATTTTTTTAAGGCGCACCTTGCCAATCATCTGCGTCCATTGGTGCACGGTAGCAATGGTATCTTTCAGATAATGAAAATCAAGCTTTGGCCAGTTGTGGGTTGTGTTGCTCATAGATGTAAATATACAAGTGAGCAATGAGATTGTTGCAAACAAACCCTTTACATATTATTTAGAACGATAGAGAGAAATTTTATAAACGCAGTTTAACTTTGCATGCCGGGATGCACGGTGTAGAAGATTTCTCCTCGCTATCGCTCGTTCGAAATGACATTTTTATATTTAGTGCAGTGTTAGTCAAACAAAAAAGGCGATGAGCTCCTCAGCCCACCGCCATCAGTTAGTAGTCAGTCAGTTTAGACGTCGCGGGTAGATTCGAACTACCGTATAAGGTTTTGCAGACCCTCACCTATCCTCTCGGCCACGCGACTTTATGCCTTTATTTATTAGGCTGCGGTGTGGTCCTCAGATAAGGCTTCACCTCGGTAAAACCTTTAGGGAACTTAGCCGGAATATCCTCTGTTTTAATAGATGGCAGCACAACTACATCATCGCCGTCTTTCCAATCGGCCGGGGTAGCTACGCTGTGGTAAGCAGTTAGCTGCAAGCTATCTATCACCCTTAAAATCTCCTGAAAGTTTCTGCCTGTTGATGCGGGGTAGCTGATGATCAGTTTTATTTTTTTATCGGGCCCGATGATGAATAAAGAACGCACGGTTGCCGTTAATGATGCATTAGGGTGGATCATGTCATAAGCCTGAGAGATCTCGCGGCTTTCGTCGCCAATAATCGGGAAGGTTACTTCCACATTTTGGGTTTCGTTAATATCGCTTATCCAGCCCTTGTGCGATTCGGCACTATCTGTACTCAAAGCAATTACTTTAACATTACGTTTGTCAAACTCATCTTTTAACGAGGCTGTTTTGCCAAGTTCGGTGGTGCAAACGGGTGTATAATCTGCCGGGTGAGAAAATAATACCCCCCAGCTATCGCCCAGGTACTCGTAAAAATCAATTTCGCCCTGCGATGTTTGGGCCTTAAAGTTTGGGGCGTCATCTCCAATTCGTAAACTCATGGTTGTAAAAATTAAGTTTAATATTCTGTATAGCTCTAAGCTACATTGTTAAAACCAGTTTCAAAAAAATTATCCGGTAAATTATTGGAGAGATAGGAGCCGAAGCAAGAGACAGTTGCCCACAGGCAACATTATAATCTTATAAATCAGCTTATCTGTCTCCACCATTTAAACTGCGAAGCAGGAATTAGCACCTTTTACCAAAGCGATACAGGTTGCTAAGACATCATAGGGCCTTTCCCTCTGTCTTTCTGGATAAGTATATTTAAAGAACGATTACATCACAAAAGTAGAAATTAATTCTATAATTCCTATAGACATTATAAACTATTTTAAATTCAATCTATAATAGCTTGAAATTTAAGTAGAAAAATTTACCATAGGATTTACAATAACGCCACTACAATAGCATCTGCCACCAATAAAAAAAGCCTGGCCACCGCCAAAAATAGCGTTAACCAGGCCCGTAATAGTAAACTGATATTTTAGGCTTGCCTTAGTATAAAACTACTAAGGCAAATAGTTTAAATTTTATTTACCATTCAATTTTTTAATTAGCTCCACTTCTTCCGGTTTGTAGGGTGTACCGTCTTTACGGAAAATATCGTGGAACCACTCCTTAGGTTCGCTACCATCGGGAATCGGGTTATCCCAGGCGTAAATGGTGTTAGTTTTACCCATTACGAAACCCCAGTTTAAGGCGCCTACATTTTCCTTTTTTAGCATGGGCATTATATTGGCAAACTTACTACCCCGTGTGCGTGCCATATATTCTGTACAAATGAGTGGCTTGCCGTGGCTTTTTAGTAATTGTATAGTTTTTAAATGCGATGCCTCGTCGGTATAATCATGGTAAGTTATGATATCTGAATTGAGTGCCTGGTAAGCATTTAAATTTTCGAAACTCCAGTCCCATAAACCTGCAGATATAGGCTGATCTGGGTTTACAGCGCGTGCCCAGGCAAATACTTTAACCAAAAGGCCCATAGAAGCGTCTTTCTTTTTGGAGTTACCCGGTTCGTTATACAAGTCCCAAAGCAGTATGCGTTTATCGTGTTTAAAAGCTGTCATCACATCGGTTACATAGGCTTGTAGCATGGCTGTTTCGCCGGTGTTGTTTAAACGGCTACCCGGGTCTTGCAGCCACCCCGAATTATGTATCCCTACCTTTGGCGCCGGCTGCTTGCCTGTTTTAGCATCAGCGTTCCAGCAGTCATCAAAAAACACAAACATCGTTTTTATACCATGCTTATTGGCTATGGTTAAATATTGATCTATCCTTTTTTTAAACCCGGCCTTATCCTGTTTCCAGGCAAGGCTATATAGAAACACACGCATGGTATTAAAACCAATGCCTTGTGCATAGCCCAGTTCGCGGTCTATGGTGGCTGGGTCAAAGGTATTGGCCTGCCACATCTCCAGCTGGTTTATAGCGTTGCTAGGTATAAAGTCGGCTCCGGTCATCCATTTATGTTGGGCATACCAGGCATTGGCCTTAGCTGCCGGCCATACTTTGCCCGCCGGTGCTTTTTGTGCAAAGGCATTAATAGTTAAGAATAATGTAAACAGTGCTGCAACAAATTGCAAATAATATTTTTTCATGAGGTTGATAATTTGGCTGGGGTAAATATAGCAAAATAAGGCTGTGAGCGGTACTTTCAGTGGTTTTGAAAACACTACAAATAGCTAAACAGGTATCGGGCTGTCTGCAAACGCTATCATTTTTATACTAAAAACCAAAATATAACAAACCGGGCGGCTAAAGTATATTTCTTTTGGCCTTATGTATTATTAGCACAAATATTATACTATTTTTACCCGCTGTTTTTAATAACAATCGCTGCAAAATTAACGTATAAAGTATTTTAGGCTTAATTAAAGTTTTTATTATCAACCGGATAGTACCTCTTTTTCTAAACTGGCATTAAACTATAGCCTAATATTTATATCTTATAACTTGTATTATAAATAATTGGTTTTACAATAATAAACGCTTGTAAAAATTATACTTTTGCCTGTTTGGCATGTATTTTATTAACAACCTGTGGTTAATTTACATTTAGTGAGTAAAGTGCAAAATGAGTTTTTTTGAGGGTAATAAGTTTTCTGGCGAAAGCACTGCTCATCTTGCGCGTATAATTGATAATATTAATGCAGGAATTTGGGAGTTTAATACCGATACCAAACAAACAAAATGGTCATCGGGGTTTTATGCTGCCTTAGGTTATGCCCCCGGCGAAATTGAATGCTCTTACAATTATTTTTTTGAGCACCTGCTTTATTATCACGATAAACAGGAATTTTTAAAAGCCACTTATCACCCACGAGTTGGCGGATTGCCGGTTGCACAAGTACGGTTATTAACCAAACACAATGGCTACCAGTGGTTCGAGAGCACTACACAAAGGCACAGCACTAAAGATGGTGCCATTATTTATGGCATATTAACCAATATTAATGCGCTTAAAATGCTGGAGGTAAAGGTTGCCGAAAGCGATTTTAAAAACGCAGAAATTGGCCGTATAGCTAAATTGGGCAGCTGGGAGATTGATGTAGCCACCATGAACCTGCATTTCTCTAAAGAAATGTATGAGATATTTGAGCTGAACGATGAGGTTAACATAACGCTTAATGAGGCTGTTAGCTTTATAGAGCCACCATACCGGCCTGCTTTAAACCAGGCAATACAGCACGCCATTGAGTTATGTAAACCGTATGACCTTGAGGTACAATTTCGAACGGCTAAAAACAATGTGATATGGGTACGTACCAAGGGGGTGCCGGTTTTAAATAATACAGGCAAATGCACTATGTTAAGGGGCATTTTCCAGGATATAGATAGCATTAAAACAAAGGGTATCACTATGCAGTCGTCCATTAACCTGCTTGATGATCAGAATAAACGCTTGCAAAACTTTGCCTACATCGTATCGCACAACCTGCGGTCGCACAGCGGTAACCTTAAGTTTATGGTTAATTTATTTGAAGAATCTTCTCATAATGAAGACCGTGCCGAAATATTCTCGCATATTAAAACCATCAGCGAGAGCTTAAGTGCCACGATGGGCCATCTGGATGAGATTGTAAAGATCCAATCAGAAATTACGCGCGAACGGAAGGCAGTTGATTTTAAAACTATCTTCAACAACGTATTGTTGGCCTTGCAAACTAACATTACGGCTACAGGCGCTAACATCACCACTAATTTTAACGACTGCCCCCAAATTGATTATATACCTGCATACCTGGAGAGCATTTTTCAAAACCTGCTTACCAATGCGTTAAAATACAAACACCCCGATCGTAACCCTGTTATTAAAACAGCCACGCAAAAGATAGGGAACGAGGTTTATTTAACATTTGAAGATAACGGGGTTGGTATTGACATGGCCCGTTACGGCGACCAGCTTTTTGGCATGTACAAAACATTTCATCAAAATGCCGACGCTAAAGGGATAGGCCTTTTTATCACCCGCAACCAGGTAGAAGCATTGGGCGGCAAAATACAAGTAGAAAGCACTGTAAATGTTGGCACAAAATTTACTATTAAGCTTGTATAACCCAATACCATATATGAATACCGAAAACAAAATTGTGACTGCAGGAATAGTTGACGACGATGAAATTTTTACTTACGGTTTTAAAAAAATAACGCTAAATAAGGGCCTGTTTGATAAAATACTCACCTTTGCGAATGGCAGGCAGGCCATCGACTTTTTAAAAGACCCTGAAAACATGCACCGCTTGCCGGATGTTTTGTTTGTTGATATAAACATGCCGGTGATGGATGGATGGGAATTTAACGCAGCATTTGAGGAAATTAAATCGCAGCTGGGAAAAGACATTGCACTTTATAATATCAGTTCGTCTGTTGATCTGGATGATATTAAGCGTGCAAAAAGCAACCCCATCATAAGCGATTATTTATTGAAACCTATTGATGAAGTTTACCTTGCAGAAATAGCCCGTGAAATACAATACGCTGGTAATTTAGTTATATACAACTAAAGCTTTTATTAATAAAAAGACCGGCCTGTGTAACAAGCCGGTCTTTTTGATATCGTAGAGATTTTAAAAGAGCTTTTGAAAATAGCTTAAGCTATATAACTTTCTAAAATTTTAAAGCCTGCTGTAGTTTTCAATTCTACCTTATCAATGGTTTTAGGCAGTAAGATACACTCACCCATTTTTACCGGATAAGCTAAATCATTATGCTTGATGGTAAACTCGCCTTCAATACAAACGTATATTACAAACGAATCGAGGTTGCTGTAATCCTTATCTACCCCATGGGTATAATCTAATACATTGGTAGTAAAGTACGGGCAGCTAACCAGGTGTACATCCTCGTTCTTTTGTGGCGTGTACAGGGTTTTATATTCCGGGTAATGTTTGTAATCTATAGCGGCCAAGGCCTCTTCGGTGTGCAGCTCGCGTTTATTACCTTTATCATCTACACGGTCAAAATCGTAAATACGATAGGTTATATCTGATGTTTGCTGAATTTCTGCTATCAGTAAACCTTTACCAATGGTATGTACACGGCCGGCAGGTAAAAAGAAAACATCGCCTGCCTTTACATCCTCTTTGTTCAGGATATCCATAATATGGCCGCTGTTTAAAGCATCTACATATTCTTGCTCGGTCATTTCGCGGTTAAAGCCTGCAATTAGTGTGCTGCCCGGGTCGGCCTCTATCACATACCACATTTCGGTTTTACCGAATGAGTTATGGCGTTTTTTAGCCAGCTCATCATTTGGATGTACTTGCACGCTCAGGTCGTCATTAGCATCAATAAACTTTACTAATAATGGAAAAATGTTGCCAAAGTGTTGGTAAATCTTTTCGCCTACCAGTTCACCTTTAAATTGCTCCAGCAAATCGGCTAACGACTGGCCCTGCAATTCGCCACCTTCTACTACAGATACATCAGACTTTACGCCTGATATTTCCCAGGTTTCACCGCAGTTTGGAAGATCGCCAATAGGCTTATGCAAATAGCTTTCAATTTTATGGCCTCCCCATATTTTATCCTTAAATATGGTTTTGAATTTTAACGGATATAATGATGACATGGTAGTAAGTGTATTTATGCGGCTAAGTTAGGGAATTTGTATAAGCAGAGAATAGGGTTTTTAGAAAAACATCATTAGTTATGCAAGGGATTCGTTTACCTATACCATAATTAATGAATTTGATATTTTTAATATTTCAATTTTTTAATATTTTAGTGCACCCTAAATCTTATTTGTGGAAGAAAACCTTACCCCCGAAAACAAACCAGAACTACCTGTTTGTATCAATTGCGAAAGCCCGAATGTTTTGCATGGATATCCTGTATTACTTTGCGCCGATTGCCGCACCAAGCTTATTAATTACCCTATACCAAAAGCTGTAAAGTTATTTGGGGCAGCAATTAGTGTGATACTAATTATATCGCTTTACTGGCTTCCTCAAAATTTGGGCGCAGCAATATCTTTATCGCGTGCAGAAAAAGCCGAACAAAATCTCGATTTTATTACCAGCCAACGCGAATTAGAAAAAGCGCTTAAAATAGCTCCTAATTCGATAGATATCTTAGAGCATTTAATGATAGCCAGTTATTATAATAATGACTTATTGGCGTTAAACGATGCGTCTAACAAACTGCAAAGTAAACCGATTGAAGACACTTCCATTTATAATAAGCTTACTTATATAATTGACGAAACCAAACTGTATATGCCTTCAGATACATTTGCAAAAACGTTTCAACAATATAAAGACGGTAATGTACCTGATGCAGTATTGAGCAAATATGTAAGTAAAAATCCGTCGGATATATTCGCGATTTACTCGCTGGCTTCATCTTATGATGATAAAAAACAATATAAAGCGGCCGATTCATTATTGTCAAAAGTGTTAACCATTGATAAAGAATTTATCCCCGCTATAAATTTCAAAACAAAAGTTAAACGAGAATTGAATCAGCCTGATTCATCTATATTTTATTGCGACCGCATCCTTGCCTTAAACCGTCAATCTGTTTATGCTATTTCTGCCAAAGCACGTACTTTTTTAAAGATCGGCAAAAAGCAAGAGGGTTTAATTTTGGCTAAACAAGGCTATCAATTAGATAAAAACATGGCTTACAATCTGGCCACTTTAGCAATTGCGTATCATTTAAATAACGATTTAAAAGCGCGTGACGCTATCATAAAAACCACTAATAAAGATACTACTACCGCCTTTTATATGAATTTTGCAAAAGATATCATCTCAAATAAGGCAACACTTTAAAACCTAAAGCCATGTTCATACCCGGAATATTAATTACCATAGCCACTTTCCCTGGGGTTATAGTACACGAACTTGCTCATCAACTTTTTTGCAGATGGTTAAAAATACCCGTTTTTAAAGTTGTTTATTTTCAGGCATCAAATCCCGCGGGCTATGTGCTGCACGAGGTGGTGCCTAACAAATGGCACTCAATGCTGATAAGTGTAGGGCCTTTTATTGTAAATTCATTTTTAGGCATGCTTATCGCCTTTCCTGCAGCATTACCTGTTTTTAAATTTGATAACGCCAACGTTGGCGATTATCTACTTATTTATTTAGGGGTATCTATAGCTATGCATGCGTTTCCAAGCACAGGGGATGCCAATAGTATCTGGAAAGATGTAAAAAATCCCGAAACCCCCATTTGGGCTAAAATTGTAGGATACCCGGTTGTGGGTATAATTTATCTTGGATCAATTGGTAGCTTTTTTTGGCTTGACCTGGCTTATGGCGTAGCACTGGCCGTTGGATTACCAAATTTAATCATTGCGTTAGTTGCCTAATTAAATTTACAAAAAAAGCCCGCTCTTTTCAGAACGGGCTTTCCATACAATCGGGTTAAATTATTTACCCAATTTTGCTTTTAAGTTTTCGTTGATAGCTTCTAAAAACTCTTCGGTGTACAGGTAATCGGTACCGTGTTCTACTTTAGGTTTTATGGTGATGGCCAAATCTTTGGTCATTTTACCGCTTTCAACAGTTTCAATACAAACTGCCTCTAAAGCTTTGCAAAAATCAACCAGCTCCTGGTTACCATCCAGTATGCCGCGGAACTCTAAACCACGTGTCCATGCAAAAATAGATGCAATTGGGTTGGTAGATGTAGGGCGGCCTGCCTGGTGCTCGCGGTAGTGGCGGGTTACTGTACCGTGTGCTGCTTCGGCTTCCATAACGGTACCATCTGGTGTAACCAAGGTAGAAGTCATTAAACCTAAAGATCCAAAACCTTGTGCAACGGTGTCAGACTGTACGTCGCCATCGTAGTTTTTGCAAGCCCAAACAAAGTTACCGTTCCATTTAAGGGCCGATGCAACCATGTCATCAATTAAACGGTGCTCGTAAGTGATACCTGCTTCGGTAAACTTAGCTTTATAATCGTTTTGATAGATCTCTTCAAAAATATCTTTAAAGCGGCCATCGTATTTTTTAAGGATGGTATTTTTGGTAGATAGGTATAAAGGCCAGCCTTTCATCAGCGCCTGGTTAAAACAAGCGTGTGCAAAACCTTTAATAGATTCGTCGGTATTGTACATGGTTAACGCAACGCCGTCACCTTTAAAGTTATACACTTCAAATGATTGCTCTGCACCACCATCTTCGGGGGTAAACGTTACGGTTAGTTTACCTTTGCCTTTGGTAACAAAATCTGTAGCGCGGTACTGGTCGCCAAATGCGTGGCGGCCAATGCAAATAGGGGCTGTCCAATTAGGTACTAAACGCGGCACATTGCTCATCACAATTGGCTCGCGAAAAACTGTACCATCTAATATATTACGGATGGTGCCGTTTGGCGACCTCCACATTTGTTTTAAACCAAACTCTTCTACACGCTGCTCATCAGGGGTGATGGTAGCACATTTAATGCCTACGCCGTATTTTAAAATAGCGTTGGCAGCATCAATGGTAACCTGGTCATCAGTTTCATCACGATACTCGATACCTAAGTCATAATATTTTATATCCAGGTCAAGATAAGGGATGATCAGTTTATCTTTAATAAACTTCCAGATGATACGGGTCATTTCATCACCATCCAGTTCAACTACCGGATTTTCTACTTTAATTTTTGACATACCTGATTTTATTGTTTTTTATTTAAATGGCTTCAAACTTACATAAATTTCATTTCAAAATTTTACCCCTGCAACATTAAAAAAAATATTTAACCATTGCGTTTTAAATACTGATTTATAACCGCCAATTATCATCACTTGTTTACTACCCACACAATTAATTTGCGCATAGCATTGCTTTTTAAAACTTAGATGCTACTTTTATAAAAATTACTTATTTGCTAATTAGCACTATACTGCTTTTATACTATGATAAAGTTGCTTATAAAAACAACACTCTTTACGCTATTATTATCTGTAACAACATTGGTATCAAAAGCACAAATAGGTTACGATTATGCACAATATGATGTTGGCTTAGGCACCACATTTAACCAATTATATGGTGATGCCGAAACGGTAAAAACCAAGGCCGGTGTATTTGCAAACTTTAACTTTAACCAAACGCCCTATGTGAATTACGTAGCCGAGCTGCAAGCAGGTACACTGCAAGGCGGCGACAGGGAATCGCTATCAGGCAGGTATTTTAAAAATAAATATACAGCCCTTGTTTTACGGGTGCAGCTACAGGCCGGCGAGTTAATTGATTACTCTAACGGCGGCGTAATGAATGTGCTTAAAAATTTCTATGTGTCATCCGGCTTTGGTTATATACTTAACAGCATGAAAGCGCCCGAGGATATTAACAGGGTAGCCAATGTAGTAAAATCTAACGGCGAGCGAATTATCTGGCCCGGTTTAGATAAAAGTAATGAGCTTTACATTCCGGCGCGCATTGGTTACGAGATCAAGTTTTTTAACCAGTATAACCAGCCATCTTTTAAAATAGACCTGGGGTACCAGTTTAATATGGATCTTAGCGATAATATGGATGGTTTTACGGCCGGTAAAAACAAGGATAAAATGATACAATACTCTATCGGTTTAAAATTTGCCCTTGGCGATGTAACATCGTATCGTAAATCTGTACAATAACGCCGCCCTTTAGCCTAAGCTTTATTTTTTGGCAGGGTTTTTAATGTATAAACTTCAAAAACTACTACTATGATACCCGATAACCAAAATCAGGATTTTGTTACTGACCCAGAGGACAGCAACACTCCCCTAAACGATAACAGCAACGAAACCGTTGACGACGAAAACTTGAATTACGACGAAACGATTAACAGTTACGAGTACGATGTAAAAGGCGATAACCCCGATTACGACCATCCCGACCCGTATGATACATCTGCCAAAGATGGTGAGGATATGAACTCTACCTATGATGAGGCTAACCCTTATGATACCAATGGAGAGTACGATGCTAAGCGCTCTTTAGAAACTGATGCCGATACCCTGGGTATGCATATAGATAGCGGGAAAATTTTACAGGTTGATCCGCGCGATGCCGCCCTGTCTCACACACCCGAAGATGACCGTGATGACCTCGACGAAGAAGGTTATCCTAAAAATGATACACCTAAGCACTAATACGGTGAAGCACTATATAAAAAGAGCGGGATAGTAAAATTACTATCCCGCTCTTTTTATATATGATAACCATTACAGGTTAATCAAAATCGAGGTTAAACTTGTTCTTCAGCTCTATCAATTGCGGGTTTTTGGCAGCCAGGTACTGAAATTTTTCTAACGCGGTATACGGCTTACGTACAATGGTTTGCTCGTCTACCCTGCCGTTAACTTCAATACTAAAGTTTTTTAAGCTGGTGCGTAAAAAGTTAAGGATGTAAGGGCGTTCATCTCTAAAGGCAGCCTCCTGCACCTTGGTAGCTACAGGTACCTCAAATGTTTCGGGCCCCAAAACCAACGGGGTTACAGATGTAAATATGGTATACAGTGTGGCGGCTTTGCCTTCGGCTTTCAACCTGGCCCCATAGTTAACCCATAGTTGTAAAAACTCATCAATGGTAAAGGGCTCCCTGTCCGTACCAGCCAGGTAAGGGTTCTCCTCTTCCAATGCGGCCTCTTCTACCTGCTTACCCAAATCTTTTAACGAGGGTATCTTTACCGAAGTTGCTGTAGAATGTACATTGGGAATAAACACCTTGGGTTTTTCGGCAGGTTCCGGCGCTTTGGCAGGCGCAGGTATAGCCATAGATGGTGTAGCCGGAGGCGCGCTAACGGGTGGCGTTCTGTTATAAGTAACCGGGTTATCCCGGGCTACACTCATTTCATCGGCCTGTTTAGCCGCTTCCGGCGGCTGATTTACTGAGGTATCAGGTTTTTTTTTTACCTCCCCGTTAGGGGTGGTTGTATTTTCGCTTGCCGGCATACTCGCCATATTAAATATGGAGAGCAGGTTGCTCATCTTCAGCAGGGCAAGCTCTACCTGCAAGCGCTGGTTTTTGCTCAGCTTATAACTAATATCGCATTGGTTGGCAATATTCATGGCCGATAGCAGGAACGATACCGATGCCGCCTGCGATTGCTGCAAGTACCTGGCCTTGATGGTTTCGCTAACTTCCAGCAGTTTTATGGTTGATGCATCCTTCCCTACCAGCAGGTTACGAAAATGCTCTGACAGGCCCGATATAAAATGTGCACCATCAAACCCTTTGGATAGTATCTCATCAAACAGTAATAAGGACTGTGCGCTATCTTCGCCAAGCAGTTTATCGGTTACGTTAAAATAGTAATCGTAATCCAATATGTTCAGGTTATCAATAACCGAGCGATAGGTAACATTGCCACCGCTAAAGCTCACGATCTGGTCAAACATCGATAAGGCATCGCGCAGGCCGCCATCTGCCTTTTGGGCAATAATGTGCAGGCCATCGTTCTCGTAAGTAATGCTTTCTTTTTGGGCGATGCTGGCCAGGTGGCCGGCCATATCCTCTACCCTGATGCGGTTAAAATCAAAGATCTGACATCGAGACAGGATAGTAGGCAGTATTTTATGCTTTTCGGTAGTGGCTAATATAAATATGGCGTAGTTAGGTGGTTCTTCCAGCGTTTTCAGGAAAGCGTTGAACGCAGCCTGCGATAGCATGTGCACCTCATCAATAATATAAACCTTGTAACGTGCAGCTTGCGGCGGTATACGCACCTGGTCTATCAAACTGCGGATATCATCAACCGAGTTGTTGGATGCAGCATCCAGCTCGTGCACATTAAACGAGTTACCGTTCTGAAAAGCACGGCAGCTATCGCAAGTGCCGCAGGCCTCGCCATTGGGTTGTAAATTGGTACAATTGATGGTTTTTGCCAGTATCCGCGCACAAGTGGTTTTACCCACGCCCCTTGGCCCGCAGAATAAAAATGCCTGTGCCAGCTGGTTATTCTTAATAGCGTTTTTTAACGTATTAGTTATATGCTGCTGGCCTACAACGGTTTCGAATGTAGCCGGGCGGTATTTGCGTGCCGAAACAATGAAATTATCCACAGGCATAAAGGTAGCAAGATTTTGAACATTGTTAAACAGCAGCATTGCTAAAATTGTTAACATGCTCACCAGCAACAATAAATGTATTTGTATTTTTGAGTACTATGCTGCTATCAGATATTGATCTTACTAAGGAATACACTTACGCCGATTATGCTAAATGGGCAATTGAGGAGCGTTTGGAGATCATAAAAGGAAAAGTTTTCACCATGAGCCCTACTCCTGGCTCGTTACACCAGCGCATTTCACAGCGTATCAGTTTAAAAATAGGGAATTATCTTACCGGTAAATCCTGTGAGATCTTCTCGGCACCCTTTGATGTACGTTTACCGCGGTTAACGGGTAACGACCGGGAAATTATTACTGTTGTACAACCGGACATATGCGTAATTTGCGAACCTTCAAAAATTGATGATAAAGGTTGCGTAGGCGCACCGGATATTATTGTAGAAATATTATCGCCAGGCAATAATAAAAAAGAGCTTAAAAACAAATACGAAGTTTACGAAGAAGCAGGCGTAACCGAATACTGGATAATTCATCCGCAGGAGAAAACCTTTTTAAAGTATACGTTAATTGATAGAAGCTTTGTGCCGTCAAAATTACTTACTATAGGCGATGATGTTTCAACCCCCGTGTTACCGGGTTTTGTCTTAAACCTTGACGAATTATTTGCCGACAGGAAAGCTTAACGCTTACTTCTCGTCGCCGTTGGGCATGTGGTCGTCGTCATCCGGGTCCAGGTCGCCAAAATCATCATCGGCCCTTATCTCGTTCAAATCTTCCTCAAAATCCATCTGGTCGTCAAAGTCATCATCTTCTTCATCGTCCCAGTCGCCCTCTACCGGGTCGCCTTGATTTTTAGGATACAGGTTAAGGTCATCCGCAAAATCTTCTGCGTTATCCTGTTCGGGGTATTGGGTAGTATTTAGTAACATAGTATTTGTAATCGATGTTTATAGCGTATTTGAATAACCGGACATTATAAAAAATCAATAGCGGTAATTTCTTTTACTTTATAATAACCTTTAGCTACCGGCAAATATACTTCCATTTCTTGCCAGGTTATCTTTATTTTTTTGTTTAATAACCGGGTGGTAATACCCGTAAACTTATCAGAACCGGCAAACTCGCGCAACCATAAAAATGATTTTTGGCTACCTGTGTTATCTGCTATCACTATATAATTAAAGCCTTTATTATCTATCCGTTTAAAAGCACCGCTGGTGGTTTGTGCGGTTGTAGCCTCTGCATTGCCTTTATCAGCCATTTTTATAGCCAGCTGCATAAAACCATCACACTTTTGTTTCATCAGGTTAACACCAATATCCGAGCCTATTTTATCCATCGCACCATTATCGCTAAATTCCACATTACGCTCAGCAGCCACATCAGGCAACAGATCGGCGTGTTGGGTAAAACAACTCATAAAGGCCTCTTTGGCCTGGGCGGGTGTGATTAATTTTGTTTTGTCCAGCTTAGAGATACAATCGCACAAAGCATTGGTAAGTTTGGTTTCGGCAGGCCCAGGGGTGTTTTGTGCCCGGGCAGTATTTAAACCACTTAAGATGAACAGGATAAGAATAAGTTTTTTCATTCGTATGATTTGGTATTTAAGCCCTCAAAATACAACTTATACTGCTTTGATTATAAATTATTTCTTCATACATTTGCAGCCCCGATATACAGGGATAAATAATTAAAAATCAAAATAATAATGCAACAGTACGAAATCGTGATCGTTCTAACCCCGTTGTTATCTGATGAAACAGCTAAAGAGGCAATTGCCAAATACAGCAAAGTTTTAACTGATAACGGAGCCGAAATTGTCCAGGAGGATAATTGGGGTTTGAGAAAATTAGCGTATCCTATTCAAAAGAAAACTACAGGATACTATCACTTAACTGAATTCAAGGCTTCGGGTGATTTAATTAACAAACTGGAAGTTGAATTAAGACGTGATGAGCGCGTTCTGCGTTTCTTAACTATTGCTTTGGACAAACATGCCATTGCTTACAACGACAAAAAACGCAGCGGTGCTTTTAACAAAAAGCCGGCAGCTAAAGTGGAGGAAAACAACTAATGGCAAACGACCAAATTAAATACGTTACCGCTCCAAAGGTGGAGGATAACCGTAAAAAATACTGCCGTTTTAAAAAGAATGGTATTAAGTATATCGATTACAAAGACGCTAACTTTTTATTAAAGTTCATTAACGATCAGGGTAAAGTATTACCACGTCGTTTAACCGGTACTTCTTTGAAGTTTCAGCGTAAAGTGGCACAAGCTGTTAAGCGTGCACGCCACATCGGTTTATTACCTTATGTTACAGACTCATTAAAATAATCGGAGGTAAAAAGCAATGGAAGTTATTTTAAAACAAGACGTAAAAAACCTCGGCGATAAAGACGATGTAGTGAATGTAAAGCCAGGTTATGGCCGCAACTTTCTTATCCCAAAAGGTTACGCAATATTAGCAACTGAAAGCGCTCGCAAAGTTTTAGCAGAAAACTTAAAGCAAGCACAGTTTAAACAAGAAAAAATACGCAAAGATGCTGACGCAATAGCTGCACGTTTAGAAGGTGTAAAACTTACTATTGGCGCTAAAGCTGGCGAAAGCGGCAAGATCTTCGGTGCTATCAATACCATCCAGGTAGCTGATGCATTGAAAAAAGAAGGTTTTGAAGTTGACCGTCGTCGCATCACTTTTGACCAGGAGCCTAAATTTGTTGGTGATTACACCGCAATTGTGAACCTGCATAAAGAAGTTAAAGTTCAGGTTCCTTTCTCAGTTGTTGCTGAGTAATTAACCGCCCGATATCTCCGAAGGAGAGGGCTTTAAGAAGTCTCCCCTATCGGGGGAGATTTATAGGAGGCTTATAAAAAGGTGTTTAGTTTAGGCTAAACACCTTTTTTGCGTTTAATACAAAGATTATCCTGAAATTAGGGGTACTAAAACTATAATGGCCACAAAAGCACAAACCCACAAAAAAAGCAGCAGCAAAACAAAAGGATTTTTTAATAATGGCGTGGTAAGGCTTGTACTGCGCATAGTAAAGTTAATTGTAATTGTGTTTGTTGCCGCCAGCTTATTTGGCGTGCTGCTTTTTAAATTTGTAAACCCACCTTTTACCTGGTTAATGATACAGCGCGGCTTTGAACGCAAAGCCGATGGCAAGGACTGGAAGGTTGACAAAAAATGGGTTGATTTTGATGACATTGCCGACAACATGAAACGCGCCGCCGTGGCAGCCGAAGACCAAACCTTTTTAGAGAACCACGGCTTTGATTTTAAAGCAATAGAACGCGCCATCCAAAAAAATGCTAAAAGCAAAAAATTGATAGGCGGTAGTACCATTAGCCAGCAAACTGCTAAAAACGTTTTCTTGTATCCTGGCCGCTCGTTTGTACGCAAGGGTTTCGAGGCTTGGTTTACCATCCTGATAGAGACCTTTTGGAGCAAGAAACGCATTATGGAAGTATATCTTAATGTGATAGAAATGGGCGACGGCATATATGGCATCGAAGCCGCTTCGCAAGCCTATTTCCATAAACCTGCATCGCAGCTAACCCGACGCCAGGCAGCAGCTATAGCCGTAATATTCCCCAGCCCTTTAAGGTGGAGTGCCACCAACCCTACCCGCTATTTAAGGCACAGGCAATACCTCATCATGAAGAATATGCGCAGGCTTGGCCCGCTGGAGTTTTAGTCGCTCCCTCCGCCCCCTAAGCGAAACAACAATATTTATAACCTATGCCAAAATCTATCCTCCCCCCACATCAACAGGTAACAGAGCATATTCAAAAGCTCGATCCTGCAATTATTGACATGGTTGAAAAGTTAAGGTATATCATTTTAGATACTGACGGACAGATTGCCGAGCAGATAAAATGGAACAACCCCAGCTTTTATTACAATGGCGAAATGGCAGCCTTCGACCCGAAAGAATATAAGCGGGATATAGCCGTATTTAACCTCCACAAAAACCGCGTGATGCTGGTGTTCCCGAGCGGGGCAAAGGTTAACGATACCACAGGTTTACTGGAGGGCGATTACAAGGATGGCAGGCGATTGGCCATGTTTACAGATATTAGTGATGTAGAGGCTAAAATAGTTGCTTTGCAGATGGTGATTAGGAAGTGGATAAGCTTAATAAAGAAATAAAATGGGTGCTAAGACATTTTTTGTTTTTCGCGGCGCTGGTGGCAGATATACCAGTGGGGTTTTTTCGAGTTTAGAATAAGCAGAACATTGTATCTATAAATACAAACTTTCGGGTTTATTAAGGACAGGCAATACCTCATCATGACAAACATACGTAGGCTTGGCCCGCTGGAGTTAGCTAAAAGCAGGCTATTCATATCTTTAGCCTATCTTATTAAGTCTAAGTGGAAACATAACTACCAGCATAATACCAACGAGTTTGCCATAATTGTACACGACATAGCATTATCGTTAACATTAATCCCACTAAACTATTGCGAAATATATTTTGAATTAGTTATCTTGCAGTTAACAAAACAAATTATATCTATTATGGACAAATTGAAAAACTACCAAAAAAACGCCCTAACCAGGGAGGAAGCAAAAAGAGTTTTAGGTGGGGTGCGTAACCCTGCAGATGATTGCCCGTCAGGCACACACGAATATACATGTGTAACGTCTGCCCCGGGGGAAAGCGGAATTGGCGGTGGCCAACTGATTTATTTGCATTACTGCGTTCAGGATGGGCAGCCTAACCCACCTTGCTCTGGCCCTGCATAGCAATTAAACAAAAAATCCCGGCTTAACTACCCGGGATTTTTTGGTTATAAAACTAACTAGCTTAGTTGCCCACAGAAATTACACCATCCGAACAAACATTTACATTAGAGAATGTGGCATTGGTGCCGGTTACATTGCCAAATGTTGCACAAATTTGATAGGCAAATTTATAGCTTTGGCCCGGGCCACGCATATAAATATTATAGGTACCTGCTACAAGGCTAACCGTTTGTGATGATGAGAAGTTGAAACTTGCATACGTACCACCCGGAAACGTTGGCATAATTTGTATCTGAAAAGTGGCACTTGTACCGGTATTATTTTGCACTGTAACATTAAAGTTTACCGGCTTAACAGCATTTACATTATCGGCTTTTGCCTGCATATTAGTAGCACTATTAGCATCACTGTTAACCTTGGCATCAGCTGAAATTGTTTGTGCTTTAACCGAAACACAATACATAAAAATAATACCACAAAGTAAAATTAGTTTTTTCATAAAGTTTTGTTTTTAAGTGATTTAATAAAAACTAATATACTTATTAAAAATAAATCAAAGCAAAATATTATTTCACAAAAGTTAATATCAATGGATATATTAACGCAAAATGTCTTTTAAGGCCGTATGCGATTGCGAGGCCAGAAATTCGGTTATCTCAAACTCGGCCAGCTTGTGTTGATGGAATGGATCTTCTGTGATGATCTTCTCTAATATATCTTTAGAATCGGCCTGGGCAATAATAATGCCGCCTGTACGCGGCACCTTGCGCCCACTCATGATAAACACATCTGCCGCATAATATTTTACCAGGTATTTTACATGGGCAGCCATGTGCTTATCCAATTCCGCTAACGGAACAATATAGTTAAGGCTGATGATGAACATGGTATCAGTGCGTAGTGATGGGCATTAGATTTAGTAGATAAAGCATCTTAGCTCACCAAATCGCTAAACAATTGGATATGCCAGCTATCTTTAAAAGGTACCTCCCATTTTGTTTGCAGTTCGGTTATGTTTTGGGCCAGGTTGTTAAACACAATGGTTTCGGTATTGATCTTGCCGGCTTTCAGCAGGTCTTCAAACTGGTGGCGTGGTACTGATATTACTTCTTCACCATCGCGGTAGGCCAGGTTAAACCTATCAAATAAACTGATGCCAAAGTGTTGCTCCAGTTGCTTCATAAAGTTTACCGATTTATCGATAGAGCAGCCGCTTGCGCCTGCCTGGCTTTCATCTACAAACAAAATCAAGAACCGATTGTACCTAATTTCGGCTTTGGCTAATAGTTGATGGTTATGGGCTGTCCATCCGGTGGTAAAATTATCCAGCAAAACCTGCGCTTGCAGGGCTTCTGCTTCTGTTAATTTACGGTCGCTTTGGTATATCCAAACTCTTGATTGTGAAGAAAATTCCATATCGCAAATTTATCAAATTATTACCTTGTGTTTATTATAAGTTGTCATGCAAACATCACTAATGTCGCGGAATAAAAAAGCCTTGCTTATATCGGCAATTATACTCCCGACGCTGTTTTTATACGCTTTTAAGCCCTTTAATACCGAACAGGAATGGGTAAGCTGGGCAAACCGTTTTCTGAACGAGAGCTACGACCCTACTGTAGAGCCCCGATTAAAAAAGTTTGAAATTAACCTTACACCCGACCATTTTTTGCGCCTGCGCAAAACTTATCAACAGGGTAAGCAGGAATATTATTCGTTTAATTTAAAGCGTTTTGCCCAACTGGATTACATACCCGGCAACACCGCAACAGATACTCTTGAAATTAAAACCCAAACAGACGATATCATCTATCAAACCTATGAAGACCCGCAAGGTGATGTAGATTCTATGGCTACCCAATGGGCAATACCTGTTAAAAAACTATCATCACAACGGCTGGATAGTTTGAAAGAAGCATTGAATTTTTTGAAGGAGAAATCACAATAAGCTTTCATAAACCCGTATAAGCTTTTAGCAAACCAATACTTATTTAGCTTTTTTAAAGGGATATTACAGTCCATTAGCCCTAACCGTTATTTCGGCAATATCCAGCACTTTTATTTCCTGTTCCTTTTCCATGTGTTTAACGCCATCGGTAAGCATGGTCATGCAAAACGGGCAGCCGGATGCTACAACTTGTGCACCTGTTTGTATTACATCCAGCATGCGCTCGTCGTTAATATCTTTTTTGCCAGGCTCGGGCTCTTTAAACATCTGGGCGCCGCCTGCGCCGCAGCAAAGGCCATTCCTTTTGCAGCGTTTCATTTCTACCAGTTCGGTATCTAATATCTCTAAGGCTGCACGTGGCGCCTCGTAAACATTATTGCCGCGACCCAGGTAACATGGGTCATGAAATGTTATTTTACGGCCCTTAAAGCTTTCGCCGCCTTCGGCCTTTAGCTTGCCTTCATCTATCAGGCCTTGTATCAGTTGGGTATGATGGATCACCTCGTAAGTGCCGCCAAGGCCCGGGTATTCGTTACGGATGGTATTGAAACAGTGCGGGCAACCGGTTACTATTTTTTTGATGTTATAACCGTTCAGCACTTCTATATTCACCATAGCCTGCATCTGGAACAAAAACTCATTCCCTGCCCTTTTCGCCGGGTCGCCGGTGCAGCTTTCTTCGGTACCCAGCACAGCGTAACTAATGCCTACATGCTGTAGGATCTTGCAAATATCGCGGGTTATTTTTTGGGCGCGCTCATCAAAACTACCGGCACAGCCCACCCAAAAAAGTATCTCGGGTTCTTTACCTTCGGCAGCCATCTGGGCCATGGTTGGTATGGTTAACTTCATTATTCTTCGTCGCTTAGCTCGGTTATAAACTCTTGTAAACTGGCATAATTGGTAAAGGTAATAGCCGAATTAATGGTATTAAGCCTGTTTAAAATATCCAGCGCAACCACCATGGCATCGGCCTCGGTACCAAACATTTTGGCATCCCAGTTTATGCCGGCCAACACTTCGTTATCGGCCATATCTAAACACAGGTCCTCTAAAAATATAGCTAAAGGTATCTCGGTTGGCGTATAGCTTTTCCAGTCATCGCGGGCACAGATCTTGGCTAGGGCCCTATCTGACCAGAATGGGATAACCGCCACTTCCTCGTTGCCTGTAGCACCGGCGTTGGCCCAACCTGTTTTACTTTTTAAGCCCCAAACCTGTTTGCTTGCGGCTACTTTTTCTACAAATGCAATATATTTTGCTTCTAAATCTTCTGCCATGGTTGTGTTATTCTTTTTCTGCCCAGTTAAACCTGTCGGCCTGGCTGTATTTCCAGGGGGCGCCGTTGTTTTCCATATTGCCAAACATATTGTTGAGGCTTGCCGGCGCCTGCGATTCTTCCATTACTACATACCTGCGCATCTCGGTAATAATTTCTAAGGGATTGATATTTACCGGGCAGGCTTCTACACAAGCGTTGCAGGTGGTACAGGCCCATAACTCCTCGCGGGTAATGTAATTATCCAGCAGGGTTTTATCATCGATGTGATCCTTACCATGTTTATCTATGTTGTTGCCCACCTCTACGAGCCTGTCGCGGGTATCCATCATAATTTTACGGGGAGATAAAAGTTTGCCCGTAATATTGGCCGGGCAAACAGCTGTACACCTACCACACTCGGTACAGGTATAAGCCTCCATCAGGTTTTTCCAGGTAAGGTCTGTTACGTCCTTCACCCCAAAACGGCTCACTTCAGTATTCTCGGGCACAAAAGATGGATCCAGCATGGCCTTAACCTCGTTGGTAACCGATGCCATGTTGCTAAACTCGCCTTTTGGCTTTAAATTAGAATAATACACGTTAGGGAACGCCAATAGGATATGGAAGTGCTTAGAGTATGGCAGGTAATTTAAAAACGCTAATATCCCAATGATATGAAACCACCAGCAGCCGCGTTCTATAGCCACCAAAGCGTTTGCACCAGATGGCAGCAGCGGCGCAATCAGATCGCTTACCGGGAAACTACCGGCGGTAACGTAATGGCCAACATGTAAAAGCTGTAGCTTGTAATCGGCGGCGTTCATGGTCAGGAAAGCCGTCATCAATAGTATTTCTATAGTAAGGATGTAGTTAGCATCAGATTTAGGCCAGGCGGTCATTTCTGTACCGCTAAAGCGTTTTAATTTGAGGATGTTGCGGCGGGCCAAAAAAGCTACGCAGGCTACCAGCACCAGCAGCGCCAATACTTCAAAGCTGCCTATCAACAGGCCGTACAGGCTCCCCAAAGGTTTAGAGAATACCCGGTGCGAACCAAAGATGCCATCTATCATGATCTCCAGCACCTCCAGGTTGATGATCACAAAGCCTGCGTATATTAAAAAGTGTAATACGGCAGCAACGGGGCGCTTGGTCATTTTGCTTTGGCCCAGTGCCACTTTAACCATTATGGCCCATCGCTCGGCAGGGCGGTCGCTTCGGTTGGTATCGCGGCCCAATAAAATGTTACGCCGCACCTTAACCACATTTTTACCGAACAGGTAAGCAGCCCCCAATAAAATGATGATAAATATAACCTGTCCAACCATATAATATATTATGCGTGCATAGCAATTTAAAGCTAAAGTAGGAATTTGATTTAATGTAAAGGTAGATATTAACCAAATGTTTTAAACTTAGAATTTGTTTAAATAGCAGCACTAATAGTACTGTACAAAAAATCAGAAAAAAAATTCGGCACCTAATTAACTGAAATTCAACCAACCCAAACGGCCACAGCCAAAAATTAAAGGTAAATGCAAAAAAATGTTTTTGAAAAACAAAAAAAAGGCTACATTTGCAAACCTTAATCGGAACGGGGTATCATAGCTCAGTCGGTAGAGCAAAGGACTGAAAATCCTTGTGTCGCTGGTTCGATCCCAGCTGATACCACCAAAATCAAAAGCCTCTTAGTAATCACTAAGGGGCTTTTTTGTGCCTTAAACTGCTTATTGAGCTAATAAATGCAGGTTTCTAAATTTTAACAATAAAAAACAAGATAGATTTACGACTTCTCTATCCGCTGCAATTTACGTATTTAACGTTAAAATGCAGTGCTTTTGGTGCAGTTTTGGCGCAGTTTCTAACAGTTAACTTGCGTTTTCCATATCTGTTTTGTTTAAAGTGAATGAGTGATTATGGTGCCCATACAGGCGTAAGGAAAAACTAAATGCAAGGAGGAACGGAATAAATGATGGGTCGAGTAGGGGCTTGTGTTTATGCCGTAGTTCCTTGCCCTGTGTTGTTCCTGGTGCCTAACTTTGCTGAATAATCATCTTCACTCTCTCTTCTCCTAATTCAGAAATATCAAGTTTTCTTACTTTATAAGGGTAGCTAAAATCTTGAATTACTCTTTCTCAATTAGCTTTTCTTCTATTGAAGTAAAAGGGAAATATAGGGTTACTATGCTTTCTTGATAATACCCTCCTTCATTTACTTCCAAACGGTCCTTTGAGTAAGAGTCTTGATACAAAAAAATAGGTTCGTATCCTGTAGTTAAGCGTGGCAGTCCATGTTCGTTAAATAGGTATGGTACTTCTTAAAATCGGTCGCTCATTATATGTACCTCATGTCTATATATATCACCATATATTAGAAAGTATGGTGTGATTTCAAGAATTAGAAGATCAGAGCCTACTCTTTTAAATGCATCAAGATAATATGGCTTGTAATTTCTACTATCAAGCTCTTTGCTAAAGTCTATCGTTACGTAGTGATAAGGATTCGATTGCATGCCGGTAAAGTACGCAAATTACTGTTGCGTAAGCAACTAACTAATTCAGAAAAAGGGTCTATTTTAGGTATATACGGGTAGCTAAAATCCTGAATTGAGGTTAATAGTTTTTTGTCCAAAGAAGAAACTCTTCGTTATCTGTACTACTCATTGACTGAGTTACGTTATCAAAGTTAAAATTGTCATACTTAGAAACAATATCATAGACCTGATCGAAACCTTTACTGCCATGAGGGATTCTACAAATATTGTCGTCATCAACAAGGGTTAACCAAATATCAGGTAACCAAGGTCCTTCATTGGTATTAACCAGTTTAATTGTGTGTATTACGTTTAACTTTACCTTACCGAAATTCCATTTAGGATGTAAGCATTCTATAATGCTTTCGGTAATATTCACTATGTAAGCGTCTTCAGGTTGAGCGGACTTTGTTCTTGGTATTCCCATGAAACTAAGCTATGTATAATTCAGAAAATTTCAATAAACGCACTTTAGGTTGCTACACTTTTTCAATTTTAAGGGTTATTAACACCCTTTTTATTAACTGTCCCAAAGTTGAATATTAGAAGAGATTGTTGGTTTAGTGCTTACTTGATTTTTTAAAAGGTAATTTTCGAGATAACCTATCAAAGTGCAGTTACAGTCATTGTAAATCTACTACTACGTTTTACAAAAAAGGGTTATTATACCCCCATGTTAACTAATGTGTAGTAGATGAATATTGGATAGGATTGTATATTGGTGTTATTTATTATGATTTCGATATTAGCAATAGATACAGCTTACCCTTCTTTTTTAAAAGGTAACCTTCGCAGTACCTTATAAAGAAAGAGTTGGATTGCTATTTAAATTTAATTAAATTAACAAGAGTATCTACCCTGGGCATTTAAAATATAAAAAATGAAAGACATCACCTTTATCGAAGAGCGTTATGACGAGATCATCTCCGGTATAAAGCCAGAGTGGCTCTCCGAATGGGAACCATTAAGCGAATATATTTCTTCACTGCCTGATTGGAAACAGGCCATTTACCTAATCGTGAATTTGGACAATCAGGTATTCAACGGCGGGTTTCATCAATACTTTACCAATGGTTACGGCGCATTTGCACCCGAAGCGATTAAAGTTCTGCAGCTGATCGGCGCAAGGGAAACTGCTGAAATTTTACAGCACGCTTATGATATTGTCAACAAAGGTGGTGATGTCCCTGTAGTCTTCCGCGAGAAAGTCTTGAATAAGCGATACCTGCAACTGATAGCGGACGATGATTTGTTTGAACCGCTTGGCCGACTTGACAACGCCTATGCCAACAGCGGCGAAGATGTTATAGAGGCTTTGCTGAATTACTATATATAGGAAATAACATGTGGATTTTTGGAAATATTATTAGCTGGATGGATGATTAAACCTCTCTTTTAGGTGGTAATTCATTTCTAAATCCGAATGGTTTAGCTTGAGGGTATAAGCACACGCATTTTTCTCCTGTATGGCCAATGTCAACAGTGTAAGGCCTGCCAACTTGATCTGTGTAGTACACGAGATAAACTTTTTTATATCCTTGACCTGGTACAATGTTAGATAACGGGATAATCTCAAATGTATGAAATGGCTTTGAATTAGATGGGTTAACAACTTGGGAAGGAAAATAGATAGGTGTTTTTAATTCTCCATCACTTGAAATAGGAAATATTTCTAAATCAAGCACAGAATTATGTTCGAGATAAATACTAAACTTCATTGAAATAGCTCCTTCTTTTATGCCTTCTTCAATGCCCCAGAACCAGGCAAATTGCTCTCTTTTATCTTTTTCATCAGCAAGCCGATTTAAATTAAGTTGTTGCTGATTAATTTTCCTTTGAATTCTAAATGAAACAACCACATAATATATACCCGCTAATGAAGCAATGAAACCAAGTATAGAAAATATTGCTTGAATTGCGGAAGGGTCACCGCTTAAAAACTCACTCCAAAGTTTAGTCCAATTCATTCTTGAATGTAGCAATATATTAGCATGCTAACTTTATTTTTTATAAGGGACGGTACGAGATCAATGTTCATTGCCACTTAAGGTAATTCAAGAATATGTAGATTTTAACTTTTATAGAGGGTGTATATTTTCTGAATTGAGCTTATCCAATTTCCAAAAAGTATTATCAAACTACTATATGTAGGAAGATTACAAAGAATTGTGATTTTTTGGAAATGTTGTGGAATTGAATCAATCTAATGATTAACGCTGTGTTTGGAGTGGAGTTGGTGCAATTCGTCCTTTATGCTTTAAAAGGTACAATTCGCTTTTTTTGACTACAAAAGTTGTAAAATGCACGTTTTAGCAATTAGAGTAGGGTATGATTTTTGCTTAAAAATCCTATCTTTGGAAAAACCTTATCATGATAAAATATCACGCCATTCTTATCATTGTGTCACTAGCCTTTGGTCTTTACTCTTGTAAAAAAGATTCTCCTACAAAGCCAACTCCTGAAAAAGAAATTTCTAAAATTGAAGGAAATTGGATAATTGATAATACTGATTTTGACATGTACGCAGGGGTTACCCTCGTAACCAGTTACAACGAAAAAAACAAAGCCAATGGAAAGGCTACATTCAATACAGATGGAACTGGAACATTTAGTGCCGATGGTAATGAACAAACGAAATTTAACTACACGGTCACCAATGGTACTTTAAGATTCTCTAATGTGGAATATTCTGGCTTTAGCAGTAATTATAAATGGTTACCAATAAGGGACTTTGAATACACTGATGTAAAGTTAGGCATTAATGTGTTAAACTATACCACAAAGGGGGACATAGCCCAACCAGCATTATACTCTAACTATGTTGCCAAAGTTCATTTGGTTAAATAGCGAAAATAACGCAGGTTACTGGCAAAAAGTCAATGTATGAAGTGTTGTAGAGCATGACAAAAATTAATCTATACCTAACTTTAAAGTGCAAGGCTATTACTTGTTACATGAAAGTTGTTTTGATGGGGCTTAAAGAATAGTTGTAATGACGTCATCTTACTCGCATTAAAAGGTTACGATATTAAAGACGTTCAAAAAGCCCCTGATGGGGCTTTAAATTTACGCGGGTTCATAATTAAATGATAAGATATAAAATCAAAAGCCTCTTAGAGAAATCTGAGAGGCTTTTTTTGTTTATTATCACTTTCACCAAGCAGTATAATGTTAGAACTAACTTCATTCCAACTTTAATTAAGGGTTTGAGTTAGTTACAAAAATAAATCAACACAGGGTTACGGCCTTTTTTTTCGCTGATTAATTACGGAATGCTGAACTGCAATAACTAATATCAAGGTGGCAATTAGCGAATACAATCCTACATTTTGTGCAGGTGTACCCACATCTAATTGCTGGAGTAATTGATGTAAGTTTCGGGGCATCTAATTCAGGATAGGTATTGCAACAAATATACCTAATATGTATAGCTATTTGGGACGAACCTGAAATATAACTTAACCTATACCATATTTATTATTTTTTTAGCGCGTAAAATTAAGTTTATGGTTAATATAGCTATATTAATATCCTAACGGTTCGGAGTAATTATCGTATAACTTATTGCAATGCGGTGTATACGGTAATTACTCATATCAACTACATCCAAAAGCTGCCAAGAATTAAATTCCTGTAAAACACTAAGGGTTTATAATATCTATTGACAATCATAAATAACTTCTTCTCCTCTTTGCACCTCTAGTAAATTTAACCGTTAGCCCCAATATAAACAAATCGTTAAATTATAATAATTTTATTAAAGTGATAAAATTACACACAATTTTCTCATAACTTTTACACTTTTCGTATTAGTTTAATTTTGATTTTTAATTATTGTAATATTACACAACCAATTATAAAATCTAAACTTAAAGAAATGCTAAATTATTTACGGTCTTATTTAGACCACAGGGGGCCTTATCCTGCAAAAATCCGTGCGCGTCATCAAGAATTTTGGAACGATCCAAACGCCGAACATGTTAGGAATACACTAATGGATGCCGAACATCCTATAGATGAGTGGACAAATGTTAAGAACTGGCAACGCAGGTTAAGTAATAAACATAATGCCAGAGAGTTTGCGGGTAAATTTGGCTGTAAAGTGGCTGGCTTATTTTGGGAAGGACGAGATGTTGAAAACATAAACTTTGCTGGTTTACCTAAAAACTATGTAATAAGACCCACCATTGGCCATTCATCCAATTATGTTTTTATAATGAAAGATGGTTACAATCTTTTCGATAAAAAGCATTATCAGCCTGCTGAGATATTGGCTATATTAAAACAGCAGGTGGCAGCTAATAAACATGTTTATTTTTTGGTAGAGGAGTTTTTACAAAATGAGCAAGGTGCTACCGAAATTTTAAAGGACTATAAAATATTTTGTTTTAATGGCGAAATTGCTTGTATTTGGGTTATTGACAGGCTGAGCCCAACCACAGGTGCTGCTTGCTTTTATGATGAAAACTGGAACATGATTAAGCAGGTAAATAAAAAGTATAAACTTAGTTCTTATCAAAACCCACCGGCTTGCCTTAAGGATATGTTAAACCAGGCAAAAATTTTAAGCAGGGCATATAAGATATTTGTAAGGATTGATTTTTATGCAACTAATAACGGGGCTGTGTTTGGTGAATTTACACCTACGCCAAGCATGGGTGGAAACACTACCAAATTTGGCCAGAAGTTGCTAATGTCCTACTGGGATAAGTATTGTCCAAATTTAATTTAGCTGTAAACATTACGGCCTAAATAATTAAAGCCCTCATGGGCTTTAATTATTTAGGCACATTCGGTAAACGCTTATCAGCTCAGCAGCTTCGAGTTTGTACAGCTGCTTTACGGATTGATTGTCTCATTAAAACTTATTATACTTAATTGATCGGCTTTTTAAAGGTAAAGTAGTTCGTTGGATCCAGACTGCTTAATTAACCTTAGCGATTTATTTACTCAAAAGGCATTACTCGATTTGCACATAATAAGATACAATTAACTTGAGGTTAAAACTACTATTAGTTTCCTTGTTAATTTAGGTAACATTTAAATACCATTATTATGAAAAACAAACTATTAGTTTTAACGGCATTATGTGCCGTGCTGTTCTCGTGTAAAAAAAATTCCACAGGTGACATCGGGGCTCCGGGTGGTGGTACCGATTCTGCAACCATGCAATCGGTTTCGTTCCAATTGGCTGGTTTTTCGGGCAGTACCGAACCCTTATCTGCCACTAAAAAAACAGTTAACGCCCTTGGGGCCTCTGCACTTAAAGATGAGGTAAAATACCTTTATTACTTTGCCTATGCTGTAGATATAAATACAGCTATTTCGCTTACGAAAAAAATTGTACAAAAATCTACTGATCCTGGCTTTGGGACAATAAAAGATGTTCTTCCTTCCGGAAAATATCAAATTTATTTCTTTGGTGCGCAAGCAGAAGGCGATATTCAATTAGTTAATAAAAATACAGGTGCGGGCTCGTTAGAACCTGTTTTCTATTATAAAGACTCTAAAATTCACGAGTCGTATTGGAAAAAAATAAATCTTGTTGTTAATGCTACTAAAGATACTTCAATTGTTCTTTCGCGTGCGGTGAGTAAAATCACCGTTAAAATAACTGATGCTATTCCCCAAGAGGCAGCATCAATAAAAATGTATCTTAAAGATTTCCCTATTGGCTTTGACGTTGACTTAGGTAATGGTGAACCTCGCGGGCGTTATTCTGACGAATATTACCCCACAAAGGTTTACACGTATATGTTAAACAACACCGACAAGGGCAAAACCAACTTTACATTCAGTGAACTTGTGTGGCCTTATGCTTTTCCTGATATTACAATAGAAAGTTACGATAGTAGCGGAGCAGTTATTTCTAGCAAAACACTTCCAAAAAACCTTTATGATACATATACATCATTGAAGCGTAACACCAATCACATCTACACAGGTAATCTTTATCATAATGCTAATAAGTTTACTGTTACTGCCGATACCACATGGAATACCCCAATTACCAAGCCGTTTAGTTTAAGTAAACAGTAAGATATAATTTAGTTTGCCCCCGGCTGGTAGCTATAAAAAACATACAGCCCCACAGATTTTAACTGTGGGGCTGTATGTTAAGTACTATACAGGATTGGCTTCTATCAGCCGCTACATTACAAACCGAAGCCGTAGGCTAAACGAACGCCTATTAAACTGTAGTTGTTATGTTGACCGGAGAAACTTTCGTAACGCGCACCAACCTCCCATTTTTTGGATGCGTATCCAATAGCCGGTGAAGCAATTAATTTAGTGTTGCCACCACCGTTATCAACCTCAAAGCCGGCACCAATTTCTGCACCTATGTAAATGTTAGAAGATACAAAAGCTTTTAAACCTGCCTTAACCGGAATGATATCCAAATCGTTTTGATAAGAAACAAGTGTGTTTGACCCTATAAATACAGGTACATATACCTTCTTAGTAAAAAAATGATAATATCCCGTGGTAAAAGTTAATGCAACATTATTAGCTATTCCTAATTGTAAACGTGGCGTAATGCCTACCCCTAAATTTGCCACATTGGTAAGATTGCCTACCGGTATAAGGCCATCTATACCAATGCCGAATCGTAATTTGCTTTTTTGAAAAGACTGTGCGTTAGCATGTGTACCAATAAGTAGTACAACCGCGGCGATAGCAATTGCCGAAATTTTTTTTGTAAAATTCATTGTGAGCTTAAGTGTTTGTAATTTAAGGTTACAATAATAGCAATATAATTACATGTATATACCATTAGTTATTCCAAGGTACATGCTAACAAAAATATTTTAAATACTTAGTGCCGATGATACATTTTAAGTAGATATAGCGTTGATGCTATTTACAACTAGCCAACCACCACTTAAACTCACAATGAATATCACTAAAAGAACAATTGCCACGTTTATTACATCACTATGTATGATTATTGCTACAAATGCTGTTGGCCAGTTGATGCAAAAAACCAAAGCGCCATCTAAAAGGATTGAGGAAATTTATCGCCCGGATAGTACCCACAAACCGCAGCGTGCAGTTAAATATTCACTAATTGTACCGGGGCTTGGGCAAGTTTATAACCATAAATTATGGAAGGTACCGTTGATATATACCGGCTTAGTAATGCTTACTAAGGCAGTTATCGATAATCAAAAGCTATATAAACAGTTTCTTACCTTTAGAAACATCAAAAGAATTGGTGAACTCCCCAAAAAGCTTACCGACTTATATTATAAAGAGTATCAAAAATATAAAGTGTTATATGATACTTATGCAAGTGCAAACGTATCAGAACAACAGTTTGCTGATGCTGCAAGTAATTACCAAAGAAACTTCCAGATAAGTATATTGGGCATACTGGCGGTTTGGGGAGTGCAGGCAATAGATGCGTATATTGATGCAAAATTTATAAGTTCGTATACCGTAGATAACAACTTGTCATTCAGGTTTAGTCCGGTAGTTATAAATGGATCAGCATATGCCTATAATAATACCCCCCGCATAATTAACCCCGGCATCCGCTTAACAATTATATGTGATCAATTGATTAAGGTTACATATTTACTAATCTGCACCTTGTTTTTAAGCAGCGTATAAAATTTCCATTAGTTTTCTGGTATCTATAGGCTTATATAGATATGCGCTAACCAATGGGTTAGAATTTGATTTTACGATATCACTATGAGAAAGTGAAGACGATAATATATAAATGTGTACCTTTTTATGTGGGTCTATATTTAACCGGTCAAACTCTTCCAAAAACTCCCAACCGTTCATCACAGGCATATTGATGTCTAAAAAAATATAATCCGGCAAATAGTTGTTATTAGTAAATTTGTCTTTTAAAAGGCGGTCTATCGCTTCACTACCATTCACATCAGCCTCTATCTCATAATCTTTAACAATACGGCTAAGTTGCCTCTTAAGAATTAAGGTATCAAGTTCACCATCATCAACTATAAGTATTTTAGGTGTTTGCACGGTAGGTTTCATTATCAGGTTTTAAATGGGCATTTATCCGGCTTCTAACTTGAAGTGAATTAACCTGTTTAGCACAAAACATGCCAACTTTATACTGGTCTTAAAAACATTTAATATTTAGCACCGGTTACCTTTTATCTTGCAGCCCACACTTACGTACTAAAGCAAATGGCCGTATATAACAGCCCTGTTAAGGTTAATTGGTACTTTAAGGCATTTTTTATTATATGTTTTTTTTAGTTTCGCAATTCATCAACACCTGCTCCTATGCTAACAGTAGAAAAGATCGGCGGAACTTCTATGAGCGCCCTTAACCAGGTTATTAACAACATCATATACTTTGATCGCTCGGGTGCGGCCCTTTATAACCGTGTTTTTGTGGTGTCGGCATTCTCGGGCGTAACCAACATTTTGCTGGAGAATAAAAAAACCGCCCTGCCTGGTGTTTACCACCGCATTGCCAACAACCACGATTTTCATACCTCGTTGCAAGAGGTAATAGAAAGGCTTAAACAGATCAACAGCGAATATGCCGGCCTGGGCCTTAACCAAGCCGCAGCAGATAACTTTATAGAAGAACACGTTAACAAAGCCCAGGCTTATTTAGAGAACCTGGTAAACATACTGGCATCGGGCTATGTAAGCCGCGAGGGTATTTTGCAGGCTGCGCGCGAGATACTGGCCTCTATTGGCGAAAGCCACTCGGCATTTGTGCTCACTAATATTTTACAGCATAAAGGTTTAAACGCCGTATGTGTGGACCTGAGCGGTTTTGATGACCAGCGCCCCTTTACTATAGACCAGCGTATTAAGGATGCCTTTAGCACCATAGATCTGGAAAGCTGCATTTGCATTGTTACCGGTTATGCCAAAGGTACCGAAGGTATTATGCGCGAGTTTGACCGCGGTTATTCTGAAGTTACCTTTAGCAAGATAGCCGAGATCTTAAAACCTAAAGAAGCCATCATCCACAAGGAATACCACCTATCTACTGCAGACCCGGCCCTGGTTGGCCTGGAGAATTGCAAACCTGTAGGTTATACCAATTACGATATTGCCGACCAGCTGGCAGATGTAGGTATGGAAGCCATCCACCCAAAAGCATCCAAACCGCTGGAGATGAATAATATCGACCTGCGCATTAAAAATACCTTCGAGCCGGCCCACCCCGGCACGCTGATCACGCGTGCCTATGTTTCGGCATTAAAGCGTGTAGAGGTTATAACAGGTATTGATAAATTGATGCTGATAGATGTGTTTGACCCACTAATGGTGGGCAACGTAGGCAGCGATTTGCAAATTATGCAACTTTTTGCCCTGCATGGGGTTAGCTATACCTTTAAGGCTACCAGTGCCAACAGCATCTCTATTGTAATTTGGGAGGCCGATTTTAAACAGGCCCTGATAACTGATCTGGATAAAGAATTTGAAAAGATTACGGTAGAAAAAGTGGCCATGGTTTGTTTGCTGGGCACCAATATGGATCAGCCCGGTTTGCTGGCTAAAAGCGCTACGGCACTGGCCAAGCACGATATTAATATCATAAGCGCAGGTTTCGCCCTGCGTAAAGTGAACATACAGTTCCTGATTGCCCGCGAGCAATTTAAAACGGCCATTATAGCTCTTAACGAGGCTGTAGGTTAGGCTTATTATATTGATATTTGGGCTATGGATAAGCAGGCAGTTACCAAATGGTTCAGCGTAAAAAATGGCTTAAACGCTCTGTTTTTTGCTGCGGTGTTGCTGCTGTTTTTCAACCCATCGGCTAAGGCATGGCTAATACGCGGCCTCATGCAGGTTGGCCTTTTTCAACCACAGGTTTCGGCAGCGGCGCTAACAGCAGCACCCCTTAATGATATTACCTTTATTGATGCTAATAATAAACCCATCAGCCTGGCCCAACTACGCGGTAAGGTGGTTTTTATTAACTTTTGGGCCACATGGTGCCCGCCCTGTATTGCAGAGATGCCATCCATCAACCAATTACACCAAAGCATGGCAGGCAACAACAACGTGGTATTTTTAATGGTAGATGCCGATAACGATTTCAATAGATCGTTACCCTTTATGGCGCGGCACCATTACACCCTGCCTGTTTTTAACAACGTAACGGCCATACCAGCAAACATCTGCGGCAACAGCATCCCTACCACGGTGGTCATCAATAAAAAGGGGCAAATGGTGTTCCGCCATGAAGGTACGGCCGATTATTCAGGCCAAAAATTCATGGCATATTTAAACACTTTAGCTGCACAGTAACACCACTATCTTAACTCCGTGTTTTGTATTGCAAATTAAGTTTGTAGATTTAGCCAACACAATATAAACCATTTATGAAAATCTCACCATTATTAAACACCGGGCGCATGGCCGGTACCATTAGTGCATACCTTATTTTGGCAGTAACCCTGTTTGGCAGCTTTGCTACACGTGCCCAAACTGTGGCTAAAGACCCGGATGTAATAGGCAGGTGGGATATCACGATGGAAAAAGACGGCAAAAGCCAGCCATCATGGTTAGAGGTTCAAAAATCGGGCACGCATACGCTTATTGGCCGTTTTACCTATGCATTTGGCAGCGCACGCCCTATAGCGGAGGTTAAACCCGCTGATGGTAAGTTTACTTTTTCTATCCCCCCGCAATGGGAGCCCGGCAACCGTAATATGGATTTTGAGTTTGAAGTAAGCGGCAACAGCCTTAAAGGCACCATGGTTTACACCGATGGCAAAACCTACAGCTTTACCGGTGTACGCGCGCCGGCATTAATTCGCGATAAAGCACCTGTTTGGGGTAAACCTATCAGGCTGTTTAATGGTAAAAACACCAAAGGTTTTCATACCGATGGCAAAAACCAGTGGATAGTAGAAAATGGTATTCTGCGTAGCCTTAAATCGGGCGCTAACCTCATCAGCGACCAAAAATTTAAAGATTTTAAACTCCATGTAGAGTTTCGTTACAAGCAGGGCAGCAACAGCGGCGTTTATTTGCGCGGCCGTTACGAGATCCAGATAATTGATACCAAAAGCGGCGAACCGGAGCCTATTAATAACCAATTCAGTTCGGTTTATGGCTTTTTGCCACCAAACAAAATGATGGCTAAAAACCCCGGCGAATGGCAGTCTTACGATATTACACTGGTTGGCCGCATGATCACCCTGTCGGCAAACGGCGTTGAGGTAATTACCCGTCAGATCATCCCGGGCCTTACCGGCGGCGCTTTGGATGCTAACGAAGGCGAACCCGGCCCGCTGTTTATACAAGGCGACCACGGCCCTATCGATTACCGTAATATCATCATCACACCAGCTAAATAATAGCCACAGCTTTAAAACTTATTGAGGGGATGACACAATCATCCCCTTTTTTGTTATTCAAAAAACATCCATCTATTAAACTATGATACGCCCCGCCCTCCCTACAGATGCCCCTGCTATAGCCCAACTTATTTTATTGGCTATGGGCGATGCCCTTGCTGCCAAATTCGCCAACAGTCCAGACCGCGCCGTTGCCCTGGCCTTGTTTGAACGTTTTGCCGCACAAACGGGCAACCAGTATAGCTATAACAATATTTTAGTATGGGATGAACAGGCTGAAGTTTGCGGGATGATCATGGCTTACGATGGCGCTAAGCTGGATGAACTGCGCAAACCATTTTTAGCTTATACCACCACCCATCTGGGTTTTACCGGCACACCCGAAAATGAAACCCAACCCGGCGAATACTACATCGACTGCCTGGCTGTAAAACCCGGCCACCAGGGTAAAGGCATCGCCAAAAGCCTCATCAAAGCGCTGTTTACCCGCGCTGCAGAATTGGGCCACCACACCGTTGGCCTGCTGGTAAGTAAAGGTAACCACAAAGCCAAAAAGCTTTATACCAACCTGGGGTTTGAGCTTGTGGGCGAGCAGGCTTTGCTAGGTGGCTATCATTACCATTTGCAGCTAAAAGTGTAACGGCCAAAACAACCGGTATATATGTGCTGTTAAAACACGATGGCCGGTAAACCTTCCTATCTTAACTTTAACAATGCAGACTATCCCTGGAAACCGGATATTGATTACCGTGCCGAACCCGAAAAATACCGCGTGGGCAAGGGTGAGCAGGGTGTATTGATCTGCGAACCATACAAGAACGAGATAGGCCAATATTGGCGGTTTAAAACCCCGGCCATAGCCGAAGAAAGCAGCCAAAAGATCTACAGTTTGTTTTTGAGTTATTTGGCAGAAGATGATTTTGTAGGTGCCGATATGGCGCGCAAGTACCTGCAAATGGGCTACACCCGTGCCCGCCGCTACGCCAACTATAAAGGCGGCAAAAAATACGACGAGCAAAACAACTACGCCCAATTAGAACGCGGCACAGGCGAAACAGAGAAAGCCATAGCAGGCCAAATATTCTACAAACTTTACAAGCAGGCCGAAGCCACGCCTGCATACAAAGCCATGAAAACCGCATGGAAGAAAGACAAGGGCTAAACCACTAAAAAAATTACTGATTGAAAATTAACCATTTAGCTTAAAAATGCTGAAACAGACAATTTGGTAACAAACAAAACACAATATCGCAGGGTTCTTCATCGTCTTTATAAGACATTGCTCTACAACTACCAGCTATGAAACACAAAATAAAACTACCCGACGGGACCCTGCATCTCATCGAAATTACAAGCGCCTATTTTAAAACCTGGCACGTTTGGAATATTAAATTTGCCGATGGCAAAGCCGCAACACTTTTTAAAATGGGCAGCGAATGGATGCAGCGTAACGAAGATTTTTTAGACGAGCATGTAGTAAACGCCATAGGCAAGCAGATAGACGCCATTTTGGTGCGCCGTAAAATGGCCTTCTAAAAAAGTTGAAGATATATAAACAAAGGGATAAGGACGGCTTATCCCTTAATGCATTGTCACGCTGCTGAAACGAGCAGGGGGCCTTGTTGGCAGGTAGCCTTTATGATATTTGTATCAAACAACCGTCATGCCGAATTTATTTCGGCATCCCACAGGCAATAAACCGAACCGTTCTCCTCCAATTCCCAACATTGTCATTTCGAACGAGGTACGAGGAAAAATCTTTTACAAGCAGTAAGTATTAAAGATACATTAACGTGTTGTAAAAAATACCGCGATTACTGATTAGGTTTCCACAAACGGGACGCTTGCGGTAGAGATGGTATACAATAAATATTTATTTGTTGCTACTGCTGCTTTACTTAACTCTTTTAAATACAGCTTTAACCGGTACCGAAAAACTGTAATCATAATAGCCAATGCGTACACCTTCAGTATTAGTTAACTTCCAGTTTGCTATATTGGCATCAAGTAACTCAAACACTACATCACCGCTTTTTCTTTTCCGGCCTAAATCATAAAATAAAAAATGGATCTTATCCTTGCTAACATTTTTATCCACATATGTTCCAGAACTAATACCTCTATTGCTTGAGGACAATAGTAATACATGCCCTCCTTTTTTTATAGCGTAATCACCATATATCAAGTCAACGTAAATACCATCACCAATTGTGATATATTTTTTTACAAGTTTTAGATTAAGTGTAAATACAGTATCGTTAGATGTATACTGCCATTCGCCGGCAAACTTTTTTAAATCAGGTTGTGCAATGTAAGTTGTATTTATTGTTTGAGCTTTCGCACTAAATAATATAAAGAGAATTAGAATTGTTATAATCGGTTTCATAGATAGTTTTAAACCTGGGCGACCGCAAGCGTCCCTCGTGTATCCGCATTAAGGTAGCCTAATATACCCCTTACGCATTATTAAAACAACATTAGCGTTTGCTAAAGTAGGGCGCTTGCAGTAGCAGAAAATACAAATTTATTCAACCTTACTATCTACATTTAGATTTGTAACAGATGTGTAGTTGATTACTTGTTCATCTAAGTATTCCAATAATAAAGGCTTATAATAAGTAAAGTACGGCGTGACGATATATTGTCCATTGCCTATTTTCGAACTTTTATCAACTATAGGTGGTAAGTTATTTTTATTGTACCAATAATTAATAAGGCCGTTCATATAAAAATCGTATGATGCTGCAATTACCCCTACACCCGGTTTGAAGGTAAACCTGTCCATCCCGCGTCTAAAATTAGAGTTGTGAACAACCCATTGGTCTAATAGCCAAAATTTATATGCCTTTTTGCCTTTATCATCAACTACGTATGACAGATTAAGTCGCGGTATGTCCTTCACATCATCATTAAAATATGAATTTTCTGAAGAGGAAAAATTTGATGAATACTCGCCATGTTTTCTTCTGTATCCCGATTCATACTCGGCAATGCTGAGCATTTTTCAATTCGTATCTATCTTAAACGCAGCGGGGTTATTATTTGTTGATTTAACAATTTTAAAAAACTCCGTAATACAATCTGTAGTGTTAAAATAATAACCATCAGCTTTTTTTATAACTAATACGTAATTATAATACTTTAAAGGGTCTATTATACCCCTGTCTTTTACCGGGTATGAATCGAGTTTACTATTGATCGTATCCTTCAACTCTGACAGTGTTATAACTTGACTTTTTATACTATTAATATTGATCTTTTTCCATTCAGGATTTTGAATATGTAAGGACGGCATCACAGAAAAAACTGCTAAGCTACTTTCATCAAAAAAAATATTAAATATTTCTATCGTTAAGTCGGTTTGTTTAGGCGCGGTGTATAAGCTTTTTTTAAGTATAACTTTGCTTGCCTTTATGTTTTGCGACAGTACTGAAGGATCGAGTAAAATATATTTTAGGCCGGAGGTTGAGTTACTGTCACGAAACATGATACCGGCTTTATTAAAGCCATCAGGTAATTGCCCTAATACGGTAATGTATGTGAAAACAAATAAGAATAGTAAAAGAAAATATCTGACAAGTTTCATGGTGTACATTTTGTTTCCCGGTACCGAAAGCGTCCATCTTGTGGCCGTATTAAGGTAGCCGAATACACATTTACGTATCGTTAAAAATACAGCGATTACTAATCTGGTTGCCACACGCGGGACGCTTGCAGTAGCGATGGCTTTTTTCAAAAATATATTATCATTCAAATGTAGTGACTGGTAAAAAGCAAATCGGCAACTTTAACTATATGCGACAATTCTTTATCATGTAATTTATTTGAAAAAGCAGATACCTCCTGATTCAAAAACTCTCTCTCAAGCCATTCAAAATGTTCGCATACTGTTGGTAAGCAGTGATAAAACTTATCAGCAATGGCTACCTCACCTTTATCAATAAAAAACACCTCGTCATACTGGTATTTATTATTCATTATTTTATACGAATGCTTGTATATACTGAATATTTCAAAAATGCCTATTTGCAGCACATATCTTTCTTGATCATTTATCTGTACTAAAAAGCGTATGCACCTATCATTATTAAAAAACTGGGTGTAGTTTTCAATTAGCGCATTCGGAAATTCACTTTTCAAATTATCTAAAAAGTATCTTGACAGATTCGGAAAACTGCGATTAAATGCCTTGATATGTGATTGAATATTTTCAACTGTCGCTTCTGAGCCTTTATCAGTGAAAAAATCCTTATCAAAAACGCTATCAATAATATATTTATAATCTCTGTGCATTATTTACAATTTATCCTCCGCTACCAAAAGCGTCCCTCGTGTATCCGCATTAAGGTAGCCTAATATACCCCTTACGCATTATTTAAAACAATATAATGGTTAACAATATGGTTGCCGCAAGCGGGACGCTTGCGGTAGAATCAGGCGGCATTTATGCTATACCCATTCTTGTAAATATATTTACTCCATTTTAACATTGGAAACTTGAATAGGACTCAATAAAATACAGTTATCTATGATATTGAGATTATGACTATTAGATTTATATAAATTACCATTACCGAAATTCAGCATATTCGAAAGGGTTTCACCAAAGTGGTCTACCTCGCTACGATTTCGAAAATAGTTTAATGCCAACTGATCTCTTTCTTTTTCAGACATAGAAAAATTAGAGTTTACTGATTTGGGGAAATTACAGCCTTCTTCATAAGCGTACAAAAAAGGCACTAAAATGGTTTTATTAGTTTTCTTCAATACTTCTATTAATTTCAAATCGTTTTCTAAAGAGTAGACGGCTTTCGATAGAGCTTTTTTTATAAATAACGTAGTGTCCTTACTAAGCGACAAATTAACAATACGGCCTTTTGCATTTACTTCAAATTTTATAAAAACACAAGCCCACCGACATAACTTTGATAACGCAATTGAATCAGGATGATAATTATTATATATTCCATTTTTCACGTGCAAACTTATTTCATTAAGATTTAGTTCCTTTTTTTGAGAAAACGATTTAGAGGTATTTATTAAAATAACCGAACAAATTAATATATATTTTAATATAAAAATATATTTTTTTAATACTGTTATCATTTTATAATTATTTAATATATCAAATATTTAAAGACACCTTGTTCCATAACTTTTAACGCTTTTATAATTAGAACTTGTTAATTGGATATCTACATTGTTAGTGTTGTATTTATTCAATAAAGTATTCCAATACAGCGGCTTCGATGTAAAAATGTCGTTAAACCCATTTAATATTATTGCATTAGCATCGGCATTATTTATTGAGGGGTAGGTTTGTTTTATGAAGGACCTTACGGCATTTACATAATTTTCAGCCATTTGCTGATGTTGTGACAATTGCGTAACATATTGACCATTATAATTCATATAGGCGTGTAAAATTTCGTGTGTTGTTATTATTGCTACATATTCTTGGCTTGTCCCATTTAATTGAGCCAGATTCAAATTTATAGTTTCGTTATAAATACCACCGTTTGTTATTGTAGGCGGGTCTGTCATTGCCGGTGCAGCGTTTACATTGCTAAATTCGTTAAAAGTTAAATTTATCTTGTCGCTACTATTAAAAACGTTATTAATTATATTTGATATTTCACCAGATAAATTTTTATTCGTCATTTTGTTTATTATATCTTTTAAGCAGGGATTTTTAATATTATTCGTAATTATCGGTAACGGGCACGGTTTTGCAGGTGGGTCTACCACGCAGGCCACCTGCGCTGGCGGCGGCATCCCTCCATCCGGTGGTGGCTGTACGTAATTTACTTTAACCTGCCCGCTGCTAATAGATTCTACCTGAACCGTCGGGATACAGGGCGGCGTAACCGGCGGCCCGGTATGGCTGCCAGATGGGCAACGCGGCGGCGCCGGAACAGGGGTCCCGCCGCCCGAGGGCACACCATCGTCAACATTTACACACGTAGTTGTTAAGTATTCATCAGAATCATATACCCCGTTTACGTAATAAACAATATACCAGTCGGTACATACCTGCTTCATTACATTGGTAACCGGTTTGCCCATATTTACAGTTTGTATCTTTGGCGTATTGGCAGCTTCATCAGCCAGGTCCGGTGCCATCAGCTGCCCGTTTTTATAGCCGTATCCACCTATATAATTTCCTTTTGGTGTAAAGTAAAGCACACTGCCACTAAAATCGGCATCGTGCTTACGGTAAGTATTATTGGCCAGCTTACTCATATCGTTATTTAAATACGCTGAGTCGGCAACAATGGTCATGATATATGCATCATATTGTTTACCGTCATTTATCAGCAAATAGTAGCTGCGGGAATATGCCGGGTTATAACGATTTTTATTGAGCTGTATAGCCGAGCTAAACTTGGCGCCGGGGTCTATCGGCAGCTCAATTACTGTTTTATTGTCCCTGATGTATTCTTGCGGGTGTCGCCAGTCGGGTTTTATCCATTGGGTAAGGTCGCGGCTTTTGGTTTGGGTTTGCAGGTTTCCCTTAACGTTGATTTTTACAGGGTATGTGTTTTCGTACCAGGTTTTAGCTTCCGTTAGCTGTGGCGGTAATTGCCCGTCGGCTTTGTTTTCTTTTCGGCAGCCATATATCATCCCGATACAAATGATGAGGCATATACAGCAAAATTTAAAAGCGTTGGTATTGCTTTTTAGGTAAGGTTTATTCATTGTGACAGGCGGGTGTTACTAATTGCTACAATATAGCAATTACCACTTAATTAAATACATACTTTTAAAGAAATAATTTGCTTTTAATTAGGCCTAATTTAACAACTGCTGGCGGCACGCGCCGCGTGTGCCCCCGCTATTATCCCCTAAAATTTTCTCCCACACTTCCGCTGACACAACCTTGTCACCAACTCAAAAATCAAATAACTGACTATCAGGCGTTCATGAAAACGAACATGTGTTCACGCTGTGAACATGAACACTTTGCGCTTATCCGGCTTGCGCAAATATCCCTCTTTAGCCAGGTGTTAATAACTGCAAAATCATCATCCAATACTCACACTTCGCTATTCTGCAGTGCCCAATATTAACTACTCAAAAAATACTATTATAATTGTACTACGTAAAGCCACTTCATGAAAAACGTAACTTTAGACGAATTAAAGGCCAACCCTACCCTGCAAACCGTGCCCGATGAGCAGCTGGAGTGGCTGCTGGCCAATGGCCAAACTATAGAGGTGGAAGAAGGCACCCGCCTGTTCGAAATAGGCGACCCGCTGGATAAAACCACCATTATGATGGATGGCCGCCTGCGCATCTGCGCCGAGCAAAACGGCAAAATGCGCGAGGTTTTTGTAGTGAAGCCGCAAGCCGTTACCGGCTACCTGCCTTTTAGCCGTGCCACCAACACTTTTGGCTACGCCGAGGCGATAGAAAAAAGCCGCCTTCTCCAGATCCCCAAGGATAAAATAAACGAAGCTATTAAGCTTCATTACGAGCTTACCGCCGCCCTGGTACACACCATGACCAGCCGCGTGCGCGATTTTACCTCGCAGCAGCAGCAAAACGAAAAAATGTTTGCCCTGGGTAAACTATCGGCAGGTTTAGCGCATGAGCTGAACAACCCGGCATCGGCCATTAGTCGGGGAGCATCATCGCTGCACAGCCAGATCAAAAACCTGCCTGCCATATTCAAAGAGGTGGCCGCGTTAAACATCGCCCCCGAAAAAATTGATACCATTAACCAGATCCTGATCAGTAAAACCCATCAAACAGATCGCCCCATCCTCAGCATGATGCAGCGCGCCGACCTGGAAGATGACCTAACCGACTGGCTTAACGACCACGGCATCAAAGATTTTAATATTGCCGAAAACATTGCCGAATTTGGCTTTACAACGGAAGACCTGGAACACATGAACAATTGCACCCCGCAACCAAATTTAGGCGTGGTGCTGGATTGGATGAGTAATTACCTGCTACAGGAAAAAATGGTATCAGACATTAAGGAAGCATCCGGCCGCATTTCGGAGTTGGTAAGCTCGGTAAAAAACTTTACCCACATGGATAGGGATACCGATAAGCAACTGCTGGATATTCATGCGGGCATCCGCAATACGCTTACCATGCTTAACTACAAGCTGCGCAAAGGCAACATACAGGTGCAAGAAGATTTCGACCTGAAACTCCCCCTGGTAAAAGCCCTCGCCGGCGAACTAAACCAGGTTTGGACCAACATCATAGATAACGCCATTGATGCCATGGAGGTAAACGGCAGCGGCATATTAACCATCCGCACCCAGCTTGACAGGGAATTTGTTTGCGTTTATATTAAAGATAACGGCCCCGGCATACCCGAGGATATGCAATCAAAGATCTTCGACCCGTTTTTTACGACCAAGGACATGGGCAAAGGCACCGGGCTTGGCCTGGATGTGGTTACCCGCATCATCCGCCAGCATAACGGCACCGTTAAAATGACATCGGTACCCGGCAATACCGAATTTACCGTTTGTTTCCCCCTAACAGATAATTAAGAAAACAACATGGATCAACAACCTATCATATTTGTAATTGACGACGACCAGCAGGTACTGCGCGCCATAAGCCGCGACCTGAAGAACCATTACCGGCAGGATTACCGCATCCTGAGCACATCATCAGCTAAAGAGGCTTTGGATAGCCTGCTGGAACTAAAAAACAAAGGCGAAGTGGTAGCCCTTTTTCTGAGCGACCAGCGCATGCCTGAAATGGAGGGTGTAGACTTTTTATGCCGAACCACTTCATTCTTCCCGAATGCCAAGCGGGTTTTGCTAACCGCCTATGCTGATACAGATGCCGCCATTAAAGCTATTAACGAGGTTAAGCTGGATTACTACCTCACAAAACCCTGGGACCCGCCCGAGGAGAAATTATACCCTATCCTAACCGATCTGCTGGAAGACTGGCAGGGCCACTACCGCCCGGATTTTAGGGGGATAAAAGTAATAGGCTACCAGTACTCTCCCAAATCACATAACATTAAGGAGTTTTTATCGGGATACCTGGTGCCTTACCTTTGGATGGACGCCAATACGGATGATGCCCAGCAGGCCATGAAATTAAACCAGCTGGAAGCTAAAGACCTGCCGGCTATTATTTTTGCTGATGGCACTTTGTTAAAAACACCGTCGGTTAGAGATATTGCCGTAAAAATTGGCCTTAACCAGGATGCTAAAAGCGAAATGTATGATGTAGTGATCATAGGCGCTGGTCCTGCCGGCTTAGCGGCATCGGTTTATGGCTCGTCCGAAGGCTTAAAAACCTTGCTGATAGAAAAGAAAGCACCAGGCGGGCAGGCTGGCACTAGTTCGCGCATAGAGAATTACCTGGGTTTCCCGGCAGGCTTAAGCGGTGCAGACCTAACACGCAGGGCCATTACGCAGTCGGCCCGTTTTGGGACAGATTTTGTATCGCCGCAGGCCGTTAAAGAAATTAAGCTGAAAGATAATTATAAAACACTGGTGTTAGATGATGATACCGAGGTAACCACCAAAGCGGTAGTAATAACCACCGGGGTAGATTACAGGCAGCTAAGCACTCCCGGCATTGATAAATTTACCGGCGCAGGTATCTACTACGGCGCCGCCATGACAGAGGCTGCATCTTGCAAGGATAAGTATGTGTATGTGGTAGGCGGCGGTAACTCGGCCGGCCAGGCGGCTATGTACCTGTCTAAATTTGCAAAAGAGGTTTATATCCTGATCCGTAAGGAGAGTTTGGCGGCAACCATGTCATCTTACCTGATAGACCAGATTGGTGGGCAAAGCAACATTACGCTGATGCCTTTTAGCGAGATAACCGAAGCTTTGGGCGATACTAACCTGCAACAATTAAAAATTCAGGACCTGCAAACTAAGGAAGAAAAAACAGTGGAGGCCGATGCGCTATACATATTTATAGGTGCCAAACCCTATACCGACTGGCTTTGTAAGGACATTATTAAAAATGGCAAAGGCTTTATTGAAACAGGCCGCGACCTTAATTTGTGTTCAGATTTTGAAAGGATCTGGAAAAGTAAACGCGACCCTTACCTGTTAGAAACCAGCTGCCCCGGCATTTTTGCCGCAGGTGATGTACGCGCCGGTGCCATGAACCGGGTGGCATCTGCCGTAGGCGAGGGCTCTATGGCTATCAGCTTTGTGCATAAATATTTAAACGAAGTATAGGTTAAACACCAAAACACACATTACAAAAAGACCGGCAGCTTACGCTGACCGGCCTTTCCAGTTAAACAAAAATCACAAACTTAATTATAGAATATAAAACACTTTAGATGGGTTGTGCGATGCGCCCGCAGCAGGTTCTTCCTGTTTGTAGGTTTCGTTTAGCATCTGTTTAATATCACGCTCTATATTGCGCGATATGGTAGTAGTTGGGGTATCGGTTGGTTTATTCTCAAATGGGTCCTGCAGATGGATGGCCATATTCTCTATCAAAAAGAATGATGAAGCAATAGCTATAACCAGCGGTACTTCTACCACACCAAAAAACTCTATCAGACCAAAAGGCAACAACAATACAAATAACAATACCGACAGGTGGATGTAAACACTATACGTGGCCGGGAATACCGTGTTTTTAATACGTTCGCAGCCACCCATCTCGTTACTAAAACGGGTTAAGGTTTCATCAATAGATACCTGTTGATATTCGTTTATCCACCCCAGCTTGTAAGCGCTGCGCAAATCTGCCGCTTGTAGCTCCAGCAAACCAACAGGTACATTATCGTAACGTTTAACATGCTGCAGGTCTTCGGCGCTTATCAGGTGCTCTAAGCCCTGCAAAGGGTTCTCTTTGCGTAAATGTCGGCTTAAGGCATAGCACCAGGCTACCTGTCGTTTTGCTAACTTTTCGCAAAAGGCCCTTTGTTCGTTTTCGGCATAAGGGGTATCTACAAAGGTTAATAATTGGCGGGTTAAACTGCGGGTATCATTCACTATGGCACCCCATAAGGTACGGGCTTCCCACCAGCGGTCATACGCCTGGTTAGATTTAAAGGCCAGCAGCAGCGATATTACCGTACCCAGTATGGTGGGCACCGCAATGGGGATAGATATACGCGTAAAATGAAACGTGTTGTACATGATGGCTATAAATACCGAATACACGGTTACCAGCAGCACCTCTTTCTTTATTTTCCCGAAGATATAGGTTACCGGGATATTTTCTTTTAATAACATAATGGCAGATGTTTAGGGGTTTTATACTTCTGTTAACACTTCTTCTTGCTGATAAACTTTGGTATCGGCTTTTTGCTCCTGCATCATACCGCCATAGCTTACTTTAGGTACGTTGATAACAGGCAGACCCGAGCGTTTGATCAACAAGGCAGGGTCTACACTGTAAGCATGTATTGGGCTAAACTGGTAGCCTTCGGTATCTAATACCATGTCTATTTCGTTGGCCTCAATAAAATTTTTAAACATGCCCAGGGTACTGCCATATAAAAACTCTATCTGTATTTTTGCTATCTGAGGATACTGCGCACGCAAAACGTTACAGTAGCGGTAAAAATCATCGCCTACCTTCTCGTATTCGCGGCTGCGGCGGCTCAGGGTAATTACATCGCTAAAAGAATCTGATAGTTTAAATACGTGCACGAATACCAGGTTCAATTCTTCGTTTTTAAATTGCCTGCAAACGGCGTGTATACCATCTAATGATGACGCCTTGTAGTCTGTTGGGATTAATATGGTTTTCATAGATAGTAATAGAATAAGTTAAACTTTAGTTATTTGCTTATTACAATACTACTATGCGCCCATTAAAATGCATTAAGAGGCTTATTAGAGTTTAATTAAAATGTGGATTCAAAAATTAGCTTATAAAACAATGAAAATCAGTACATAAAACATAAAGGAGTATTACTTTTTAATAACACATATCCACTTGTTAGAAAATTATTAGAGGCCCGTTTCCTGAAAGGGATAAAACTCGGCAAAAAACTAAGCTATGGGCAGTAAAATTTGAATTTCGGTACCTACCTGCTCTTCCGACCGGATGCCGATGCTGCCTTTGTGCAGGCGGATGATGTTTAACGTTAAAGGCAGGCCTATACCATGCCCCGTGAAATCGCCGGTATTAGATGCCCGGAAGAAGGGCTCGAATATATGCTGCTGCTCCTGCTGGGGGATGCCAATGCCTTTATCGGCTACTTTAATAATAATGCGCCCATCCTGCACCGCCAGCGCCACAGTAACCGGCCTGTTGTTGGAGTATTTGCAGGCGTTTAGCATAATATTACTTACGGCCAGTTGCAGCAAGTTAACGTTTCCTTCGGTATACAGCAAAGCTTCATCGGCAGGCAGGGTAGAAAAATCGATGTCTATTACACTGTTACGGTCAATTTTTTTTACAGAATCGGCCACGCCTATTACCAGTTCATCTACCCGTATTTTTTGCCAGTTTTGCTTTTTACCATCAAACCCGGTTTGTGCCATGCCCAGCAAACTGGCTAAAATATGGCCCAGTTTTTCCACTTCGGCTAATATAGTTTTTACAGATTCTTGTCCCTCTTCGGTAACCTTATTACCCTTAAGCAGCAGCTGGGTTTCGCCGCTGATGATGGTAAGCGGTGTACGCAGCTCATGCGATGCATTACTCACAAAGTTATTTTGGGTTTCAAAAGCGGTTTCTAACCGGGTGAGCATATGGTTAAAGGTGAGTACCAGTTCTGCTATCTCGTCCTTCCCCTTTACCTCATCTAACCGCATGTGCAGGTTATTGGCCGTTATGTTTTTAACACTTTTAATAATATTACGTACCGGCTGTATGGTATAAAAAGAGAATATTTTGCCGGCTATATAAGTAAGTATAATAGATACAATAAAGATGATGATCAGCACCCGCTTAAGTTGCTCCAGTTCCTTAAAGCCATAAGGGTCGTTAGCGGTTACAATTACAATGTACTTTTCGCCATGTGTTTGGTAAAAGCCACCTGCATAAAAGTGGTTTTGCTGTGTATAGCGTGCCTTTTTGTTGGGGTTATCCAGTATGTTCCTGTAAAAATCGTCGGGCAGGTTAAGCACCCTTTTATATGGTGGATGTTGGGTAGTATCTAATTTAATGATGTATTCCTGCTCATTAGATAGCTTTTCTAAATAACGCATGCGCACTTCCTTATAGGCTGCCGACTCTTTATCAGGATAGATATTTGTTTCGGCGGTAAGGTTAACGCGGGCTTCTAAGCGTTTAAAAAAATCTTCAAAGCTAAACTCAGATACAAAGTAAAAGATGGACGCATTAAGCAATATGAGGCCAATGGTAGAAATTACAACAAACAGTAAAGTTATTTTAGTTTGAAGTTTCATCCTTGTCCTTAAATATGTAGCCCATGCCAAAAACGGTATGTATCAGCTTAACATCGTAGCCTGTATCTAACTTTTTGCGCAGGTAGTTCACATAAACATCAACCACATTGGTACCCATGTTAAAATCAATATCCCAAACATTCTCCAAGATCTGTATGCGGGATAGCACCATATCGCGGTTGCGGGCAAGGTACTCAAGCAAATGGTATTCTGTAGCGGTTAAGGTTATGGCCTTGTTACTCCGCTTAACCGTTTTAGATGTTGTATCTATTTCCAGATCGGCAACCGCTATTACGCTTTTAGGGGTGCTGCCCGCCTTACTGCGGCGTACCAAAGTACGTATGCGGGCTTCCAGTTCGGCAAATTTAAAGGGTTTGGCCAGGTAATCATCAGCACCGCTGTTAAGGCCGGTTACAATATTTTCGGTGCTGTTAAGCGCAGTCAGCATCAGTATGGCCACACTCTCATTATGTTTACGAATTTCTTTACAAACCTGTATGCCATTCATCCCCGGCAACATAATATCCAGTAAAATAATATCAAACTGATGGTTTAATGCCATGTCTAGTCCCATGCTACCATCTGCGGCAACGCTTACCGCCATGCCGGCATCACTAAGGCCACGCACAATTACCGATACCAGGCCCGGTTCATCTTCAACAAGCAATACTTTCATTTCAGCCGGAGTTTTATGCAAAAAAATATAACTACCGGTACAAATTAAATGTTTTAACTTATTTACAGCCCTAAAAAATCAATTAAAGTGCAAATTTTAGCATAATAAACCCAAACAAGGCACCTTTGCGGGGTTTATACTTCGTAAAAAAACATAACCAATGCCACTTGTGCCGCAAAACAGCGAAGGATCCTCTGGATTTATACCATCCGTGCCGCAAGTTTGATAATACCCTTTGGTATTTCGCCTTTCCATCATATCCAGCAAAGCCTCCCTGGCCTGCCTAAACAGGTGAGTACGGTTAAGTACCATAGAGGCTTCCAGCAAAAAATCAATACGGCCGGCGTTGCCACAGCAATAGGTATCTAAATTTGTTAATAAGTGCTTTTTGGTGGTATGGATAGCTGTTTCTATATCATAAAGCAAACTACTATCTTTTAATATGGTATAAGCGCGCAAGCGTGCCAGGCCAATGCCCGGTGCCCCATGTGCCCAGGTAGTTTGGCAATCGGCACCTGGTTGGCGCAGATCGCACCAGTTGGTATGGTTGGCGTTGCGGTAATAATTCTCAAACTTAACAGATTGATAATAGGCCTGTTTATATTCGGCCTCGCCCGTTATATCAAACAAAATTAGCAACGAATAGCCTATGCCCGATGCGCCTTGTAATAACCCGGTAAGCGGCCTGTTAAACTCCTGGCCAAACCAGGTTAGCGCGCCCGAAGGAGCATCTATAACCCGCGCATTTAACAGGTTATCGCCAATGGCTGTCATCAGGTTTAGCACATCTTCCGATCCGGTTTTTATATATATGGGCGCTAAACTTAGCAGTAACCCTGCCGAGCCTGTCATCAGATCAAACTCATCATCCTTTAAAAAATCGCCTGGTTTAATAAGTTGGGTTAATGCCACAGCCGTTGGCAGATGATTATTAGCTGCAGTATGCGTTTTTACCAACGTATACAATAAACCAGCCAACCCTGATGCATACGAAATATCCGTTATTTGTGCATAAGCCTTACTTACCTGCCGGGCTACTATGGCATTAACCCACTCGCTATTAGCAATAGCATCTGTTTGATGTAAAAAACAGGCTATCCCTAAAGTACCATCGTAAAGTGCACCGGTTAGCAAATCAGAAACCGGTTGGTTGTTATCATCCGCCCGGTAAGTGCCCCAGCTGTAACCGTCGTTATTTTTTAAAGCGGATGCCTGGATACGGGCAGCTATTAAACCCGCTTTGTGCCGCATAACCTTTGCACTGTATTTAGTAATTGGCCGGCCTATACCAGTTACTTTATTTTGCCTATCTGCATTAAAGCCTACCGTGCTATCCACATTGTAAGGGCCTCCATGCAATATTATATCATTATTTTTTATAGGCATTGTAATTAGCAGGCTTAGTGTTTGTTGGCGCAAATATAAAATAACACCTATTTATTCCCAAAGGTTGTATCCCAGTTTTTTAATATTAATTAATTTAACTTATATTATAATTAAGATATTACCTAATAAAATAGCTACTACATAATATAATGCAAACCATGCCAGTTTAAATACGGAGCTTGTTTTAAAATTAACGGAGGTTATTTAAAAAGCAATCAGGCTGTTTTACCCAGTGCTATAATATCCTTACCTGCTAATACAGGTGTTGGGTAACCATCTTGTGTAACTTTTATCATGGCGGCGGCAAGCTCCTGCAACGTCGTAAAACCGGCAGGGTATAAACTACGGCCAACCGGATATAGCCAACTAATGTATTTGTAAAAGCTATGCGTTTTGGTTAAGCCCTTTATGGGTTTTATAAAACCCGGCCTAAAGGCAAACACCTGTTTAAAGGGCAGCTTCATCAAATCGTTTTCTGTTTTGCCTTTTACGGCCGCCCAGCCCGTTCCTTTTGCTCTACTATCTGTGCCTGCGCCGGATACATAACAAAAGGTCATATCCGTGTTTAGTGCCGATAACGTTTGGGCAACACCTATAGTAAGCAGGTAGGTGGTTTTATAATAATCATCCTTATTTACCCCTATGGATGATATCCCGAGGCAAAAATAACAGGCATTATAACCTACCAGTTCGTCCTCAATAGGTAAAAGGTTGTAAAAATCGGTATGTACCACTTCTTTTAATTTAGGATGGCTGTAGCCTGATGGTTTGCGGTTGATAATTAATACCGCCTCTACAGCAGGATGTTGCAGGCATTGGTGCATTACACCCTCGCCTACCATGCCGGTAGTACCTGTAATTATTACCCTTATTGGTTTGCTCATGCTAATAGATACAAGCGCCAAACCGTAAAGTTTTATCAGATTATTTTATCGAGTATTTTATAGCATTGTGATTTGAAAATTAGCATGTTACAAAAATTTAAACGAAATTTAAGAACGCATTTATGCCACCCGTAATTTTATAGCTTACATGAATATACCAGAACAGATAGCAACATATATTACCAGCCAACCCGAACCAAAACGTAGTGATATGGAAGAGTTGCATACACGCATTCTACAGCTATTGCCGCAAAGTAAATTGTGGTTTGATGACGGGAAAAACAGTGAGGGGAAGGTAGTAAGTAACCCAAGTATTGGGTATGGAGGTTATACCATAAAATATGCTGACGGGAAGACAAGGGAGTTTTATCAAATTGGTATGAGTGCCAATACAAGCGGCATATCTGTATATATCCTCGGCATTCCCGATAAAGCATATTTGGCCCAAACTTATGGGAAACAGCTGGGCAAGGCCACCGTGACCGGCTATTGCATCAGGTTTAAAAAATTGAAAGATATAGATGTCACCATACTTGAAGCGGCTATACGCAACGGTGTGGAGATCACAAACGATATCTAACGCTAACCTTGCTTCATGGTTTGTTTACGCAACAAATTAAGCACCACATAGGCACCTATTAAAGCTGGGAAAAACAACAGGAACGATCGTTGCAGCAAAGTAAATATGGGGATAAGCCCTGTAGGTACTATTTTACCAAATAAAGTTGAAATGAATCCCTCGGCAAAGCCGCTGCCCCCGGGGGTTGGCGCAAAGTATATCATAAACTGGATCAGGATCTGGATGGAGATTACCTGTACCAGGTTGGCATTAACACCCAAGCCCAGTAATATAACCCATTGCATGCAATATTTATTAACGTAAAGTAGTGTAGTTATAACCAGGCTTAACGGAAACAGCAATGGGTTTTTACTTAAAATTAAGCTGCAACTTTGCTGATATTTACTAATACTTTGAAATGAATTATCTGCCCACTTCTCCAGCTTATCCTTACGTTTGGGGAATATTTTAGCCAGCCCGGCAGCTATCTTTTTAATGATAGTACCTACCAAAAGCGGTTTCCAGAAAGCCAGTAAAAATGCCAGCAAAAAAAGCAGAAAAAAGCTAAAACCATACCTAAGCATAGCGGGTACCATACTGCCCACTTCGGTGGTATCCATTAGCATAATGGCTATAAAACCGGCCAATGGCATAAAAATTAGCGTTGCCCCAAGGTTTATTAGGGTAACTGCAAAAGCATCAACAAATTTAACCCCGTTGCTGGTGTACACAAAAATTTGCGCCGGGCCGGCACCGCCATGCGCTGGGGTAACCGCCCCCATAAACATGTTGGCTACGTTAGCCCTAAAACTTACCCAATGCGAAACACCCGGTGCCATTTTACGGATATAAATATGATTACGCCAGCTGCCCAGCATCAGATCTACAAAAAGCATTACAATGCAAATAGCAATATATTTGTAAGATATGTGCGATAAGGCCTTTACTGTATCGCCGGTGTTGGTGTAAAAAAATACTGCCGCAATGGTAGCAACCGTTATAAGCGCAAACCAAAAAGCACCTTTAATAATAACTTTTTTATTGAATACGCTTTTCGCGTCCTGCTTGTCGGGCTCTGCGGTTTGCTTTGTGTTGGATATCATTTATTAGTTAAAGGTAAATAATTAAAATAAAGGTTCGCCCTCGGAGCTTTTTGGGGTAATGCCTTTCCATTTCAGGATGCTATCGAACAGATCTGCAGTGCGCATAGGTTTTTCATCCCAGCCTTTTTGGTTATATATCATCGGCACATGAATATGGTACCTGTGTAATGATCCGTGCGAGCCCTTATGCTCTGGGTATTCCCAAAAATCGCGCAGGTCATACCCTAATGCCGCGCTTATCACAATATCCCCTGCCCTGCGGCTTTGGAACAACTGGTAGATCTGAAAAACAGCATCCGGATAGTCGGTATCAAAAGTTTTAGCTAATATCTCGCGATGGCCGGCGGCTTCTATCTTACCGCCATATTGCAATACATCAGCCGTTAGCGGTTCATAAGTAAATATATCATCCTTAACCGTTATCTGTGCCTTACCTGTTCTGTTATGTAACATAAAGGTTTGCTCAGCATTACCGCGGTAAATGGCAAAATCAACAGCGGGTTCGTTCAATAATAAATTTAAACGGTCTGCCCCCATAGCCTCCATAATACCCTGCTCGCGCAGCACATGGTCGCCTTCGTGGTTCAGGAAATGGATGCTACCAAACGAGTTGCCCGATATCATTACCGCGCATTTGGGGTTGCTTTTCCAGATAACCGGATAGTAAACGGATTTTAATCCGTGATCGGTCATCCAGTCGGCCAGGTCCAGGTGTTTGGTGGTTGGCGTAAGGCCGTGGTCAGATGTCATGATAAACAGGGTATCTTCCCATTTGCCCTGCTCCTCTAACTTGGCTCGTACTTCGCCCAGGCTGCGGTCGGCAATTTTATAAGCCTCTACTGTGCGGGCATCGCGGATGTGGTGATAATGCGAATCCCAATCTACACTCGGGAACACTGCAAACAAAAAATCAAAATCCTTACCGGAGTTGATCATCTCCATAATGCGCGAATGGCCCTGTATATCTACCGGATGGTGGCGTAATTTAAAGTGGGCACGTGTATAAAGCAATCCTTTCCCTTTCTTGCCCAGGTCATACTCATCAGGCACGCTGCGGGTTATCATATTATACAGGTTGTACGATTCGCCCATCAGCTCAAAAAGGGTGGGCTTATCTGCCGGCATATCGGTATTAAACCAGGCAGCCTCGGGGCCGCAGTAGCTGCGCATGGCCATTTTATTGAGGCGGCTGCGTTTAAACTCCTTTTTATCAAACCAACGGATGCCGGTAATATCCATGGTACCAGGAAAGTGGCCTGTAAGGAACGGCAAATATGCAGGGCCGGTAGTAGACGGGAAACAGGTAGTAGCCTTACGGTAAGTGCCCTCATCAATAATTCGTTTTATGTTTGGCAGATGGCCTTGTTCAATCAGCTCTGGTAAAACTTCACTGTGGGCGCCGTCAACTAAATAAAACAGCACGCGCTTTTTGCTTTGCATCAATAGTAAAAATATTATAAAACAGCGTTTAAGCTAACGTAAAGGCCATTGTAGAAATTATATTCGTAACTGTAAAATAAACAAATATTTATTAATTATTAAGCTATGTAGCATAACTATTACCCCATTATAAGAATTAGAGCAGCTTGTTCATTAAAAAATTTTAATTAAAATTGTACTAAGCCTATTACAATTGAGAAAGCTATTAGCCATATTTTTGCTGATCACCCATTTTTTTAACTGGGGTGGCTATATGCTGCTGCAAAATTACATGGTTGCCCGTGCCGACAGGCACATGAACGAACTAATAAGCCATGACCTGTACGATCCAAATTCGCTTGTAGAGCTAAAGGTAAAACAAAATGTGCCCGGCATTAACGAGTGGAGTGATTACAGAAACGTAAGTGGTTCTATACAGCTAAAAAACGCTTGTTATAATTACGTTAAGCTAAAATTTACCCGCGATACGCTGTATGTAATGTGCGTACCTAATTATCAAAAAACAAAACTGATAGATAATAACGTTATTTACGCCAAGCAAATAAACGATATCCCTACAGATAAAAAATCAAACGAGACTTCCGTAAAAAAAGGCGGTGCTGATAGTAAGTACGATCATCCGCAGTTGTTGATTAACTTCTTGCGTTTTGATAGCATCCCGCCGCGTGGTGCAGTTAAAGTTTACCTCCTTGCTGCCTCTCCATTCATTCCTATACCCGGCCAGCCTCCCGAAGCTTTAAGTTAATTCAGTTTTTCAACATTGTAAAATCATTAACCGCGCGGGCAAATATGCCCTGTGCTTTGCTGTTTATTAACTTTTACTTCTAATAAAAATCATAATGAAACATTTATACAAAACCGTTTTGGCGGCACTTGCTATGGGCTGCGCTTACCAGGCCAATGCCCAAAAAGCAACTATAGACACTCTTAAGCTGGATAGTGTAATTATCAAAGAATCACGTAGCAAAAACCTCCAGGATGTATCGGGCACCTACATATTCTCGGGCAAAAAAACCAATATAATTTATGCCGACCCCGGCAAGGCAAATTTAGCAGGCAACAATGCACGTACCTTGTTTTCGCAAGTGCCCGGCATTAACGTTTGGGAAATGGATGGTGCAGGCCTGCAGCTAAACATTGGTACACGAGGTACAGATATGCACCGGTCTATAGAAACCAACATTCGCCAGAATGGATATAACACCAACTCTGATGTAGTAGGCTATCCGGAGAACCACTACAACATACCTTTCCAGGCAATTGGCGAGGTGCAATATGTGCGTGGTGCATCATCATTACAATTTGGCAGCCAGTTTGGCGGTATGGTTAACTTTAAAATTAAACAGCCGGATACCACCAAAACCTTTGGTTTAGAAAGCGAGCAAACAACGGGTAGCAACCGTTTCTTTAACTCTTACAATGCCATTGGCGGTAAAATAGGCAAGATAAGTTACTATGCCTATTTTGATGCCCGAAGCGGTGATGGCTGGCGGCCGGATGCTGCCTTTAACTATCGTGCTTATTATGGTAACATCAAATACCAGTTCAACTCAAAAGGGAGCTTATCGTTACAATTTTCACGATCTGATTATGTGCAGCAGATAGCAGGTGGTTTAACCGACGACCAATATGCGGCCACCAGCAGGCAATCTAACCGTTTCCGTAACTTTTTTAAACCGGCCATAAATATCCCGGCATTATTATTCAATTACAACTTTAGTAATAATACCAGGTTAGAGGTTACATCGCACGTACTTTTTGGCGAACGCAGCAGTGTGCAGTTTATAGCCCCATCAAACACACCCGATGTAGTAAACCCAACCCTGGGCACCTACAACCCGCGCCAGGTAGACCGCGACCATTACAAAAGTTTTACAACCGAAGCGCGCCTATTACACAGCTACAAATTGGGGAACCTGTTAAGTACCCTTACCACCGGTTTAAGATTTGCCGATGGCAGTACCCATCGCCAGCAAAAAGGCACGGGTACCACAGGCAGCGATTTTGATTTGAGCCTGGTTAAAGATTACGGTATCGATCTGGACCTGAACGCCAAAAACTACGCAGCGTTTGCAGAAAACATTTTCCGTATCACTAATAAATTATCGGTTACGCCGGGTGTACGTTTCGAGGTGATCAAAACAACCATAAATGGCGTGGTGAATAACCGCAGCACCCAGGTAGATTATAAAAAGGACCGTAACTTCCCGCTGTTTGGAACAGGTTTGCAGTACCTGTTAACCAGCGGCACACAGCTTTATGGTAACTTCTCGCAGGCTTACCGCCCATACATTTATGCTGCTGTAACCCCTGCGGATCAGCTTACTTTGGTTGACCCTAACATGAAGGATAGCAAAGGCTACAATGCAGATTTGGGCTACCGCGGTAAATTAGGCCCGGCATTTACTTTTGATGTAAATGGATTTTTTGTACGCTTTAACAACCGCGCCGGCACTTTAACTGTGCAGGATGCCAGTGGTGCCAATCATTTGTACTTAACTACCGTGGGCAACGCGAATGCAAAAGGTATAGAGGCTTACACCGAGCTATCATTGATACGCGGTTTTAACCCACAGTCGGGCACAGACCTGCGTTTGTTTAATACTTTGGCCTATACGCATGCCAGGTACGTAAGTGGTAGTATCAACAGTGCAGGCACCAACGTTAGCCTGGCAGGCCATAAAATTGAAGGCACACCAGACTGGACCAACCGCACCGGCCTTACCTTTTTAACGGGTAGCATTACCAGTACCGTATTATTTAGCTATGTAAGCAAACAGTTTAGCGATGCCAACAACACCTTGTTTAACCCAACAGGTGCAACAGGTATTGTGCCTGCTTACAAACTGGTGGACCTGGCGTTTAATTACCGTTTCCTGAAAAACTACCACGTTAACTTTAACATCAACAACCTAACCGACCAAAAATACTTTACCCGCCGTATAAACATGTACCCGGGCCCTGGTATTTTACCAGGCGATGGTATAACATTTAATATTGGTTTAGGAATTAAACTTTAGGCGAAGCCGAGCTCTCTGCCCACTTAAGGGAGGTTTTTAATATAAAACAACAAACGCCCACCTCAAATGAGATGGGCGTTTGTATAAAAAATTTCGCTCGCCCTTAAGGGGGCTGGGGGTTAAATATGTTTCTTTACTATCGCCGATAATTCTGTTAGATCAAAGGGCTTTTTTAGATATCCATCTGATAATCCCTCTTTGGCTATTTCGGCAACATTGTTTACTGCTGATACAATAATTACCGGGATATGGCTTGTTTTAGGGTTGGTTTTTAACTCTCTGCTCAGTTGCTGTCCGTTAGCATCACTTTTCCACTCGGTAAGCCAGTTATCTAATAGTATCAGGTCGGGCTGGTGCTGGTCTAACGATTTTAATATTCTTGAATGTTCTGATGATATTACCTCATACCCCTCGCTTTCCAGCGCATAGGTTACCGTGTCCCTTATATCTTTATCATCCTCAATAACCAAAATCTTCTTAGCCATAACTCTATAAATAAATCTCTTTTTAGGTTTCCCGGTATCTTATAATTAAAAGCGGCATTGCCTTTAAATTATAACAGTAAACTATAAATATTGTTTATATCATAACAAGTAAACCGCATTACTTAAGCCTGGTAAGTATTTTTACGTCGGCAGGCGTTTCTAAAAGCGCCGGTAGTATATGTACAAAATATTTATAATGCGCGGTTTCCATGTGGCGGCTAAGGGCATCTTCATCCGGCCACTCCTCTTTTACAACATATTTGGTGGGTTCATCCTTAAACTGATATATCTCGCAAGCGATGCAACCGGCTTCAGTTGTGGTTGCCTCTATCAGTTTTTTCAACTCGGTATCAAACGCTGCTTCTGCATCTTTTTTGCAGTGCATATACGATAATAAGCTAATGCTCATGATGTATCTGAATTTATAGGGATACAACCATAAAATAACGCTTATTGTTTATATGCCAATTGTAATTTTATTTACAAAATAAGGCATTTGCAAAACGCCTAAAGGGTTTGTAATGTTGCCATACGGCTTATTATACTATATTTCTCCGTCTAAATTAAAACAGTTGCGGCAACGTGCTTCGTAGCTTTCTTTTTCGCCTAATAGTATCTGGCTTTCGTTGGGTACTAAACGGTAAGAGTACATAGCCTGCTGCCCGCATTTTACACATACAGCATGCAGTTTGGTTACCGAGTCGGCTATAGCCATTAGCTGTGGCATGGTGCCAAAGGGGCGGCCCTTAAAATCCATATCCAAACCGGCAATAATAACCCGTACACCACTGTTGGCCAGTGCCTGTACAATTTGGGGCAGGCCATCATCAAAAAACTGGGCTTCATCTATCCCTACAACCTGTATATGGTCTGCCAGGGGTAAAATATCTGCCGATGTGCTAACTGCTTTTGATGGGATGGAATTAAGATTATGTGATACCAGGGCACTTTTATCGTAGCGTGTATCGGCCACCGGGCTAAAAATTTCAACTTTTACCTTAGCGATGCGTGCACGGTTTACCCGCCTGATCAGCTCTTCGGTTTTACCCGAAAACATTGATCCACAGACCACTTCAATACTCCCCCCAACCTCATTTCGCCTCTTAAAAACTTCCTCGGTGTACAAATCTCAAAACTTTAGTGAGGGGCTAATATCAGAATTTTATGCTATTTTTGGTAAGCAATTTCCTAACATTAAAGCCATGAAGCAGCAGGAGGTATTTAGAAAGACCGGCGAAATACTAAAAGAACTTAGCGACCAATATGAGGACTTGAAAAGCAATTCAAACGCCCTGAATGACCTTGAACTGGAGCTATTTATTGCCAACGCCCACTTTTTAATAGACCATGCCGAAATATTAAGAAAGTTGAACTTGCAGCGCGAGCAGCAACAGCATACCCTGCCACCACACGTGGAAGAAAAAAAGCTGGAGCTACCTAAACCTGCAGAGCTAAGACACGAGCCGGCGAAACCTATAGTTGAAGAACGCCTGTTTGATTTGCCCAAACCGGCGGATCTAAGGCCCGAACCTGTCAAACAGGTAACAGAAGAAGTTAAAAAGCCAACCAGCGGCGAACCCAAATATTTTGAGCCATTGGTACAGCAGGCCAAACCTACCATTCAAACTACGCCGTTCAGGCCAGAAATACCGGTACAACCCCAGCCTATACAAATAGATATTACACCTGTTGAGGACGAAAAGCCGGTAACGCAGATAGACTTAAGTACCGGCACAGGTAAAGACAGCTATACGCTTGAGCAAGAAGATGCCCCAATAATTAAGCATAACCTGTTTTTGGATGAAAGCGATAAGCCGGCAAGCCAAGAAACAAACTTTACCATCCCGGAAGATAAGCCCATGGTAAACATGGAAGATATTTTTGAAGTTGAGATCATCAATACAGATGACGAAACGCAAGAGCCTAACATTGTGCCTACCAACCCCGAGCCGGTAATTGACAACACACCAAAGGTTAAGGAAGAAGAATCCGTTAAACCACAAGAACCTGTTAGGCATCAGGAACCAGTTAGGCCGGAAGAACCTGTTAAGGAAAATAAACCACTTTCGTTTAACGAGCGGATGTCGGCACAATTGAAGGGTGTACACGCAGCCGGTTCAGAAACTTCGGAACCGCCTATAAAAGATATTAAATCGGCCATTAGCCTTAATGATAAACTGCTTTTTGTAAAAGACCTGTTTAATGGCTACAGCCTGGCCTACAGCGAAGCCATAGAGATTGTAAACCGCTTTAACAATTTTGAAGAAGCCGACCGCTTCCTGAAAACCAACTACGTAACCAAAAACAACTGGGAAGGCAAAAAAGCCACCATGGATAAGTTTTACGCTTTGCTAAAAAGGCGTTACGCGTAGATTATTCGGTATCTTCATTTATTACGCGCCTTATGTACACCTGGGTCAAAACCGTGTTTTTAGTGCTGTCTGTAATTTTGTTGATCCGCAGGGTATCACCCTTTAGCTGGTAGGTGCTTTTAATAAAAATTTCCTTAGTGCCTGCGGTATAAAAATTAATCGTTTTCTTTTTTTCGTTTAAATGATAATATAGTATTGTACTGACCTTATTGCCCGAATCCAGTTCTGAGTAATGGCCGTACGGGCCAAAGTAGGCTTTCAGCACTCCTGGCTTCAATGTACTATTACCCAATTTTTCTGATGTAAGCACCCATTCATTAGGGTGGCGGTTTAGCCAGTCGCCGGTTAAAAAGCTTTTTTGTTTGATGTAATCGTTAATTGCCCCAATGGTAAAATAGCCCAACACTGCCACAATAATAAAATTGATACCAAACTCCATCAACGTAAACCTCCATTTTACCTTACCTATAATGATTAAGGCCGCATCCCATATCCTCCTCCATTCAAATAATAGTATTATTATATTCAGGATAAGCAATATCAACGAGATCACCTTGGTATTCTGCCATAGATTTAGGGCCATGTTTATTAAGTACACATTCAGGGTAACTGGTAATAATAGTATGGCCCCTGTTAGCGCCGTACGCCTAAAAAGCAATAGTAATGCAGGTATCAACTCAAAAAAACCTAAGAGCACTTCAAACCAGGTAGAATAACCTAAAAAAGCCCAAGCCAGATATTTGCCGGACATATGCTCGAGCGGCTGTTGCCAAAGATCAAATGGCAGGATAACAAATTGGGTTTTTAATATTTTGGTGATAGCATAATGTATCATAACCAGGCCCAATAAATACCTTACAATGCCAAGATATAGGTCTTTCTTTTTAAGGAAGATGAGAATTTGCTTCATTAGTGATATCCGGATAGATAAACCAATTTAACACTTTTACCCTGAAATAAATAATTTACGCGTGATTGATACCCATGCGGTTGGAGTCCAGCTTAAGCAGGATGAACAGCAGGATGGTAAAACTCCACAGCGAAGAACCGCCATAACTGATGAATGGCAGTGGAATACCAATTACCGGCATATAGCCAATAGCCATAGCTATATTGATAATAACGTGGCAAAAAATAATGGAGGCCACCCCGTAACCATAAATTCGCGAAAACGGCGCGCGTTGCCTTTCGGCTATCATGATAATACGCAGCAGTAAAAACAGGTATAAGCCCAGCACCACTGCCGAGCCGGCAAAACCCCATTCCTCGCCTATTGTACAGAATATAAAATCGGTACTTTGCGCGGGAACAAAGGCGTATTTGGTTTGCGTACCCTGCAGATAACCCTTGCCCCATACCCTGCCAGACCCAATGGCGATGATAGATTGGTTTTGATTATACCCAACGTGCTTTTTATCCTGCGATAAACCCAGCACCACATCTATCCTATCGCGCTGGTGTTTCTTAAGACCTTTGTTGTATAATGGTTTCGCGGCAAATATAAAACCTAAACCTATCAATGCACCAACAATAACTTTAAGTATCAGCGGCCTGTTGCGTTTAATGTTTAGCACCACTAACACCGTAGCGATGATAAGCGCAATTACCACATACCATTCGTTAAACACCAAAGAGGATATAAACAGGGTAATTACTAATCCCCCAATGATCAGGAAATATGGTGATAACCCTTCGCGGTACAACACAAATATAAGCGAGCAAAATACCAGGGTAGAACCATCATCCGGCTGCATTTTAATAAGCACCATGGGGAGTAAAATGATACTGCCCGCAATGAGGAACGATTTGGCGTCCGTAACCTTTACGTTAGTGGCACTCAGGTATCGCGCCAGTAGTAAACAAGTGGCAAACTTGGAAAACTCCGATGGCTGCAATTTAAAGCCCCCACCAAGGTCTATCCAGGCCTGGTTACCGCCAACACCGCGCCCAATTACCAATACCAGTATAAGCATCAGCACCGTAACCACGTACAACGCAGGCGACAATGCCGATAGGAACCGGCTTTCTAACAATAAGATAACTGTACCTATCACTAAACTCGACAGGATGAATACAAACTGCCTGCCGTAGCTGGTTCCCAGATCCAACAAGCTTGGATGGTTTTCATCAAACACTGCAGCATGGATATTAAACCAACCAATTATACACAGTGCTAAATAGATCAGTACCGTTACCCAATCTACATTTAAAAAAAAGCTGCGTTGGTTATTCATTATCCTTTCGTTTAGGCAGCATGGCGGTTAACTTGCTGTCTTCGGTTTTTTGTTTGGGCTTATTTTGTGCCGATTTTAAGTTGATCTTTTTTATAGAATCCTGCCTTACCTTACGAAGCGAATCCGCGCTTATCTTCTTGAGGCTATCAGCCCTCATGCGGGCCCTTTCCCTCGGGCTATAATAAATCTCGGGCATCAAATTCTTCTCTATATAATATTCAGGATATATACCCGATGGCCTTTTAGAGATGCTTCCCTTTAAATATTGTTCTACAATAAAACTGGCTATTGGTGCAGCCCAGGTACCCCCATCGCCGGAGTTTTCTACCACCACGGCTATCGCTATTTTAGGATTATCGCGCGGGGCAAAGGCCACAAATAACGAGTGGTTTTTACCGTGCGGGTTTTGTGCCGTACCTGTTTTGCCGCACATCACAATACCCGGTATTTTTGAACCCTGACCTGTACCGTAATCTACTACACTTTGCATACCGTTTATAACCGGTTCAAAATACTGGGCATCAATACCAACATAGTTTTTTACAGTGTATTCCTTTTTAATTACCTGCTGTTCGCCAATGGCTTTTATCAGGTGGGGTTTGTAATAAAACCCGTGGTTGGCTATAGTAGCCTCGATATTGGCCAGTTGTAATGGCGTGGCCAACAACTCGCCCTGGCCAATAGCCAGCGATGCTACCGTGGTAGAACGCCACCCGCCTTTGCGGTAAATTTTATCGTAATAATTGGCCGTGGGTACAAGCCCCTTGCCTTCACTTGGAATATCAACGCCCAAGCGTTCGCCAAAGCCAAATTTGTTTACACTGGCTTTCCACCGTGTATAACTATCGTCGGTATTTTTACCACCCTGCGCGTTAAGTACTTTAGCGAATACCATGTTAAAATACCCATTGCATGAGCCGGCAATGGCGCCTGCCAAATTAACGGTGCCATGTACGTGCGTACATTTAACCCTATGGTTACCTGCCATATAATAGCCAATGCAATTATATGTATCAGTTGGTTTAATTAGCCCTTCCTGCAGGCCTATTAAGGCGCTTAATGGCTTAAAAGATGAGCCCGGCGGATAATATGCCTGTACGGGCCTGGTAAAAAATGGTTTGTAAGGGTCGTGATATAGTTTAGCAGCGTTGTTACCACGTTCGCGCCCTACCAGCAGGTTAGGGTCGTAAGTGGGGCTGCTAACAAAGCACAATATCTCGCCGGTTGATGGCTCAATGGCTACAATGCTACCTACTTTGTTTGTCATGAGCTTTTCGCCCAGTTTCTGAATCTTCATATCCAAAGAGGATATCAGGCGCTGGCCGGCTACGGCAGCTGTATCGTACATACCATTGGCGTATGATCCTTTACGTACGTTACGCGAATCTACCATCATGTTCTCTACACCGCGCTGGCCGCGTAAAACGGTTTCATATGATTTTTCTACCCCGGTGATGCCCACATAATCGCCGGGGTTATAATATCCTTTAGATCGTTTAATAATGGCATCGGTCGCCTCGCCTATATAACCCAAAAACTGTGCAGCGGCCGAATCCGGATAGGTGCGTACCGGGTGTTGCACAGGCGAAAATCCCGGAAATTCCGACATCCGCTCTAAAAAGGCGGCATAAGTTTGTGGCGTTAGTTGCTTTTCAAAAGCAGATGAACGGTAAGGCGAATACTTACGGGCCTTTATCATTCGTTTATTAAAACCTGCTGTATCTATACTTAAAAGTTTACAAAACTCAACCGTATCAAAAGGTTTTACCTGTTTAGGCACTACCATAATATCATATACAGGCTCGTTTTGTACCAAAATTTTACCGGTACGATCAAGGATAGGGCCACGCGCAGGATATTTGATAGATTTACGTACAACGTTTTGGCTGGCGTAAAGAAAGTAGCGGTCATCAATTACCTGTACATAAAACAGGCGTGCAAGCAATATCAATACAAGTGCGATAAATATGCCCGCAATAACGTACCTACGCTCAAAAAAATTATTCATTTATTTACGCTCTTTCTTTCTGAAAAATAACAAGCCCGAAACCAGCATCAAAAATACTGTAAATATTGAACTCAATAAAAAGCGGCTTAGTGTGTAACCCATTTCATTAAACCTAAAAACTTCCAGATTAAATAAAAAGAAGTGATGAAACAGGGTTAATATAAGTGCGTAGGTAAAAAACCACCTGAAACCCATAATACTCAGCGTAGGCTCGGGCTCGTTATCAAAGCCATCCTTTTGCACCGTTATACTGATAAACAGGATCCTTACCAGTGCCAGTAAAGTACAGGCAGCAGCATGCAGGCCGGGGGTATCATAAAACGCATCAATGGTTAAACCTAATGTAAATGAGAGTGCAAACAACACCAGGTTAGGTGTTTCGAAAGGCAGCAGCAGAATAAACAGAATATACAGATATGGGGTAGACAGGTTATATAAAGAGACGTTCTTTAACAAGAAAACCTGTAACAGCACCAGTATTACAAACCGTATAATATTTGTGATCAGTATCCTACTCATCGGCTTTTTTCTCTTGTGCTTCTAATTGAGTTTGCTCGGTAGCAAGCTTATTAATAACCACATAAACATACTCCAGTTTGCTAAAATCGGTTGCCAGCGCTACTTCCATGTTCAGGAAGAAACCACCATCTTTCTTGGCGTTTAATTTACTAACCTTCCCCAACGGGATCCCTGCCGGGAACAGCGATAGGTCTGATGTTACAACCAGTTCCCCTATCTTTGGCTGGGCATTGTTAGATACATCTATCAGCAAGCCCCTATGCGGGTTCATATCATCGCCCCATTCTAAATAGCCAATTTCTTTACTACCGGCCAGCATAGCGCTAAAGCGCGAATCTTTATGCAGCAAGGATTGCACAATAGATAAATGCTCGCCTACAAACATGATTTTTCCTACCACCCCGGCATCAGATATAACCCCCATCCCCTTTTCAATGCCATCTTTACTACCCCGGTTAATGGTGAGGTAGTTGTTACGTTTATTGATGGAGTTATTGATCACCTTAGCTTCTACCGTTACATACTGTTGCTTGTAAATGGTATCGTTAACGGTGTGTTTGGCAAGGGTATCAACATATTTATAAGAGCGCAACTGGTTGCGCAGCAGCGCATTCTCTTTAGCCAGCCTGTCGTTAACGTCCCTTAAGCTCAGGTAGCCTTTAAACTCATCTGCACGGGCATATAAATTACCTGTAACCTGATTGGTGCTATTAATAAAAGATGCTTTCTGAAAAGAGTTATACTTAACATAGATAATAAGCGAAGCTAACTCAAAAATAAGGAACAGAAAGAATGCGTTGTACTTGGTGATAAATATCAGAAGGTTACGCATGTTTTTAAAGAATGATTTAGTGAATTAGTGATTTAGTGAATCAGGACGTTAAATCACTAACTCAATAAATCACTTATTCAATAATTATCGGCTATTGCATTAAAAATTTAAAGTTACCTATGTTTTTAAGGGCTGTGCCTGTACCGCGTACTACGGCGCGAAGCGGATCCTCTGCCACGTGAACCGGTAATTTGGTTTTGGCAGCCACCCGTTTATCTAAACCACGTAATAACGCACCACCGCCTGTTAAGTAAATACCTGTTTGGTAAATATCTGCAGAAAGCTCCGGCGGGGTTATCTCTAATGCTTTCAGGATAGCTTCTTCTATCTTAGAAATAGATTTATCCAGGCAATGTGCAATTTCTGTGTACGATACCGTGATCTGTTTTGGTACACCGGTCATCAGGTCGCGGCCTTGTACGGCAAAATCTGCAGGCGGTTCGCTAAGTTCTGGCAAGGCTGCACCCACTTCAATCTTAATTTTCTCGGCAGTACGGTCGCCTATCATAATGTTGTGCTGGCGGCGGATGTACTGAACAATGTCTGAATCGAAATTATCTCCTGCCACGCGGATAGACTGGTCGCACACAATACCCGAAAGGGCTATAACGGCAATCTCGGTAGTACCACCACCAATATCAATGATCATGTTACCCATAGGCTCCTCTACATCAATACCGATACCTACAGCTGCAGCCATTGGTTCGTAGATCAGGTAAACCTCTTTAGCACCTGCAATTTCGGCACTGTCACGTACCGCACGTTTTTCAACCTCGGTAATACCCGATGGGATACAAATTACCATACGCAACGATGGGAAGAACCAACCTTTACCCTGGTTGATCATTTTGATCATACCGCGTATCATTAGCTCGGCAGCGTTAAAGTCGGCAATTACACCATCTTTAAGCGGGCGAACGGTACGGATGTTATCATGGGTTTTACCTTCCATTTGCATGGCCTGGCGGCCAATGGCAATTACCTTGTTTGTTGTACGGTCAAAGGCCACAATAGATGGCTCATCAACAACAACTTTATCATTATGTATAATAAGGGTATTTGCGGTACCCAAATCAATAGCTATTTCTTGCGTAAAAAAATTAAATAAACCCATGTGGTATTATTGTAATTAGCTGGAATTAAAATTAAGACTCTTGGCGCCAAATAACACGGGCGCTGTATTCGTGTAAATTAGTAATTAATAACTCTAATTTTTAATAATTCGTATATGTTAGTTATTGGTTGATTAAGTTGACTGGTGAATAGTTATCGTTTTTCAATATATCTAAATTATTAAAAACTACTCTCTACTCGACGTAATCAACCATTTACGAATTAGTGTTTAAAATGCCTTACACCTGTAGTAACCATAGCTATGCCTTTTTGGTTACACATATCAATAGAGTCCTGGTCTTTTATAGAACCGCCGGGCTGTAAAACAGCAGTGATACCGGCATCGGCAGCTATCTCTACACAATCAGGAAAAGGGAAGAATGCATCAGAGGCCATCACAGCGCCTTTTAGGTCAAACCCAAAGCTTTCTGCCTTAATAATAGCCTGTTTCAAAGAATCTACCCTGGATGTTTGGCCAACACCACTTGCCATTAACTGGTTGTTTTTAGCAAATACTATGGTGTTAGATTTGGTATGCTTAACCACTTTGTTGGCAAAGTAAAGGTCTTTTAACTCCTCCTGGTTTGGTTGCTTTTGGGTTACCGCATTCATTTGCGCCGGGCCTTCAACTGTATTGTCTTTATCCTGCTCAATAACACCGTTCAACAAGGTTTTAAATTGTTTGGCAGGTAACTCAACCGGCTGGCGAACCAAAACAATACGGTTCTTTTTAGCCGACAGTATTTGAACAGCCTCGTCTGTAAACGCCGGGGCAATTAATACTTCATAAAATATCTTATCTATCTCGATAGCAGTAGCAGCATCAATTTCGGCATTGGCAATAATAACACCACCAAAGGCAGAAACCGGGTCGCAGGCCAATGCATCTATCCAGGCCTCTTTAATAAACGAGCGCGTTGCAATACCACAGGCGTTAGTGTGCTTTAAAATAGCGATAGTAGGGTCGGTAAACTCATCTATTAATGCCACAGCAGCATCTACATCTACCAGATTGTTGTATGATAGTTCTTTGCCGTTTAATTTCGTAAACATGGCATCCAGGTTACCGTAGAATGTACCTTTTTGATGCGGGTTTTCTCCGTAACGTAAAACCTGGCTGGTTTGGATGCTTTGTTTAAAAACAGGCATCGGCTCGCTTTGGTCAAAGTATTGGAAAATGTGGGTATCGTAGTTTGATGATATGTTAAATGCTTTTTGCGCAAAACGGCGGCGCTGATCTATAGTAGTAGCACCTTCCTGCGCTTTCAGGATCTCTTCGAGTTCGCTGTAATCGTCTTTAGAAGCAAGGATAACCACATCTTTATAGTTCTTGGCAGCTGCACGGATCAGTGAGATACCACCTATATCAATTTTCTCAATAATATCTTCCTGGCTGGCACCCGAGTTTACGGTTTCTTCAAACGGATAAAGGTCTACAATTACCAGGTCAATTTCAGGTATATCGTACTGGGCCAATTGCTGCTCATCGCTGTCGAAACTTCTGCGGGCAAGGATACCGCCAAACACTTTAGGGTGAAGGGTTTTTACACGGCCGCCCAATATTGATGGGTATGATGTAAGGTCCTCAACAGCAATAACATCAACACCAAGATCGCGGATAAATGTTTCGGTACCACCGGTAGAATAGATCTTAACACCAAGGCGGTTCAACTCATGGATAATAGGCTCCAGATTGTCTTTATAATAAACAGAAATCAGCGCGTTTTTTATTTGAACAGAATGACTCATCACGACAGGGATTTTTTGAGCCGCAAAGGTAAGGAATTGGGATTAGTTAATGTAGATTAATTGCATTATTTTTAATGACTTGCAGTACAAACGATAAAATTTGTAATACAACTAATTATGACTACCCAATCAATCCCTTTTGAAACATTAGAGATACCACTAAGCAAAGGCAAGCTAATTATATTATTTGTAGGTTCCTTACTTTTTGTGGCAGCCGGTTTTTGGTTTATTAAACAACCCGAAACTATTACTCAAACAGTAGCTATGCCCCCTGCTATCCTGATTCTTATATTTATCTTCAAAAAGTTTTTTGATACCAAAGCAGGAATCATTATTAATCGTAATGGGATCTATGATAATTCAAGTGGCGTATCGGCAGGCTTTATTCCCTGGGGTGATATCAGTAACATCAGCACTATGGAGATAAGCAAACAAAAGCTGATCATGATAGAAGTGATCAATCCGGAGGTTTACATTAACCGGCAAACAAATTTTATAGCCAAAAAAGCTTCGGCAATAAATCATAAAATGTACGGATCGCCAATTAACATTAGCGCAAATTCTTTACAATATAAATTTGATGATTTGTATTATACTTTAAGGGAAAGATGGCAGCAAAATACAGCGGCTCGCTAAGTATAAAACTAACTCCGCATTTTCTTCAGCAAATTCTCTATTACCTTTGGGAAATGTTGGTGTTCTAATTGCTGGCCTTTAAATTTTACCATCTCCAGGTTATCGCCCGGCTCTATCTTAAAGCGCGACTGGTGGATCACCTCGCCCTCATCAAACTCGGCATTTACAAAGTGGATGGTTATACCAGATTCCTCTTCGCCGGCTTCCAGTACAGCTTTGTGCACATTATCACCATACATACCCTTACCGCCAAATTTGGGTAATAACGCCGGGTGCAGGTTGATGATTTTATTAGGGAAAGCAGCCAGTAAACTTTTAGGTACCAGCCATAAAAAACCGGCCAATACAATAATATCTACTTGCAGGTTCTTCAACAAGCTAATTACATCATCAGTATCGTAAAACTCTTGACGGGTAAATATGTGCGATGGTATCTCAAAATTATCAGCACGTTGCAATACGTAAGCCTGCGGGTTGTTGGTGAGTATCAGCACAACCTCAGCATCAGCATTGCGCTTAAAATGCTCCATTATTTTTTGAGCGTTTGACCCAGACCCGGAAGCAAAAATGGCAATTCTCTTTTTCAAAATAGCGGTAGCTTTAGTATTGCAAAATATAAAAATTTATCAAATTAATTAGCAATTACCGGCTTAATCCTTACAAAACCGTACCGGCGTATGGTTCTCCTGTCTGTTGCTGTATAATAAGTTTGTATATCACCGGCTTCCAGTACTAACGAATACTCGCCTACATTGATAATACGTGCATTTAAAAAAGGTTTGGATGTACCCGCTTTAGTAGTGTCCATAACCGTCATATCTGCCTGTAAAAACAACCGGGTATCTGATAATTGCCACGTACCTTTAGCCTGTTGGTCTATACAATCAAAATTGGTATAGGTACAAGTCATATCATCCTTATTAAAAGTAAAAAACTGCGTAGTATCACATTGCAATGTATCTAAAGACAGGCGCGAATCGCCCAGGTACTTTGATTCCAGTATAGAACTTAATTGCCATGTACCTGTTGCAAATAAAGTGGGTATATAATTTTGCTTTTCCTTTTTACAGGAATTAGTAAAAAAAGCCACAATAAGTAACACGGAAAGAAAAAAGTAGAAATTTTTATTCTTCATTTAAGTTACAAAGATAGTTTACTTAAGCAAATTCAAAAGCTGCTTTATTATAACTGTTTATATTGGCAAATATTTTGAGATAGAAAATATTCACTAAACGGCCAACAGCCAATAAATTTATGCGCATACCCTACCAACAATTACGAGCCGAATTTAAACGGGTACTTACCGCCCTTAACATAAATGATGAAGTAGCCGAAGCCTGCGCCGCTACCTTTGCAGATAACAGCCGAGACGGTGTTTACAGCCATGGCTTAAACCGCTTCCCTACATTTGTAGAATATGTTACAGAAGGATTGGTAATACCACATGCCACACCCACGCAGGTAAAAACTATGGGTGCAATAGAACAATGGGATGGCAACCTTGCCCCTGGTATGCTAAATGCCAAGTTTTGCATGAACCGGGCTATTGATCTGGCTAACGATAACGGTATTGGCTGTGTGGCCATTAAAAATACCAACCACTGGATGCGCGGCGGCAGTTACGGCCTGCAGGCAGCCGAAGCAGGTTATATAGGCCTTTGTTTTACCAACACTATTGCCAACCTGCCACCCTGGGGAGGTACCGAACCCCGACTGGGTAACAACCCATTGGTTATTGCTATTCCACGCAAGGGCGGGCATGTGGTATTAGATATGGCTATATCACAATATGCCTTTGGCAAGCTATGGCAGTATGAGGCGCAGGGCAAACCATTACCCGTACCAGGCGGGTATGATAACAAAGGCAACCTGACTACCGATGCTGCCGCCATAGTAGAAAGTAAACGGGCATTGCCCATAGGTTTTTGGAAAGGCTCGGGCTTATCTTTAGTGCTTGATCTGCTGGCTACTTTATTAAGCGGCGGAGATTCAACAGCAGCCATCACCCAAGCGGGCAGGAAAGAAAGCGGAGTATCGCAGGTATTTATAGCTATTAAAACTGATAACGAGAAAAATGCTGCGATGATAGATGAAATAATTGCCTACACCAAAAGCAGCGAAGCTGATGAAGAGATCCTCTTCCCGGGCGAAAACATGCTGCGCACACGTGAGCAAAGTTTAAAACAAGGCGTTTGGGTTGATGAGGAGATATGGGGAAAGGTGAAGGGGTTATAAAATTATACTTCGCCGGTATTTCGGTGTCCCCTCCATATGTCAGGGTTTCTACTGGTATGTAAAACCGCTGCTACAATAATCAACTTATTGGGCTCATCCATTTGATAATGTATCATAAAGGGGAACCCATCCAAAACTGCTGCCCTAACATCATCATATCTTACAGCATATCCAAATGGGTTTCTTTTTATCAAACCGATAATTTGACGTAGATCCGCTAAAAATTTCTTGCCAAGCTTATCTTGTTTGCCTTCGTACCAGGAAGCGGCGTCCTTCACATCACTTTTAGCGACGGTTAATAAAACAACGCGGTACATTACAGCCCCTTTTCAATGTCGTTTATCGCTTCGTCGAAATCTATCGCTTGCGCGGGGTCTTTTTCATATTGAGTAAGTCTTGCCCTTACTATCCTGATGTGCGAATCATGAATTCCAATTTCGGCTTGTTCTATTCCTTTGAACTGGTTTTTAAGACTATTCCATTCCTCAATAGGTATAAAAACCCCCGTTGTCTCACCTGCGCTGTCAGAAATAAACTGCAAACTCATATCGCATCTAATTTTAGTACTAATATAAAGTTAATGAAAAGTGTTGAAATAATACTACAGTATTTCACACCTACTCAATCAGCCCCTCAAACTTTTCCCAAAAACCATCTTTGGGTAAAGGCGCTACAATCAGTATCGGCTCATTTTTTACGGGGTGGATAAATTGCAGGCGGCGGGCGTGCAGGCAAATACTTTTGCGCAGGCTGCCGCGTGGGTAACCATACTTATTATCGCCCACTATAGGGCAACCCAGGGTAGATAGCTGCACCCGGATCTGGTGCGGGCGGCCGGTTATCGGGTCAACCTCTATTACAAAATAGCCGTCGCGCTCCCCTACCATTTTATAATTCAATTCGGACCGCTGGCTGCCGACTACTTCTTTATCATGGGCTTTGGTAACGTTTTTCTGCGGATTTTTGATCAGGTAATGCACCAGTGTACCAGCTTCGGGTTGCGGGCGTTTGCGTACAATGGCATAATAGGTTTTATGCATCTCGCGCGCTTTAAACATTTTGTTAATGCGCTCTAAAGCTTTGCTGGTTTTAGCAAACAAAATAACGCCGCTAACGGGCCTGTCCAGCCTGTGTACAACGCCTAAAAATGCGCCATTAGGTTTATTATATTTTTTAGCGATGTACTTTTTAACCTTCTCGTCTAAAGATTCATCGCCCGTATCATCAACTTGCACAATATCGCCCGCGCGCTTATTTACTGCTATCAGGTGGTTATCCTCAAACAGGATATCGGCATCAGTAATATCTTTGCTTGTATAATTAAATTCCGGTCGCGCCATTCTCTTAGTCGATGGCCCATAGTCGATGGTCCATAGTTTTGTTTTAATAATTTATTACTATGGTCTATTTGACTATCGACCATAGACTTCATTAGTATTCTTCCTTCTCGTTAGGGAAACTTTTTGCCTTTACATCGCTAACATAATTGCTGATAGCATCGTTCATTACATCAAACAAACCAGCATACTGGCGTAAAAACCGGGGTTTAAAACCTTTATTAATCCCCAGCATATCATGTATCACTAAAACCTGCCCGTCGCAATGCTGGCCTGCGCCTATGCCTATGGTTGGTATGGTAAGGCTTTCGCTTACTTCTTTTGCCAGTTTGGCCGGTATTTTTTCTAATACAATACCAAAGCATCCCAGTTCCTGCAATTTTAAGGCATCTTCCTTTAATTTAGCAGCTTCGGCTTCTTCTTTGGCGCGTACGGTGTAGGTACCAAATTTATATATCGATTGCGGGGTTAAACCCAAGTGGCCCATTACCGGGATACCTGCCGTTAAGATGCGGCTAACCGATTCGGCAATTTCTACCCCACCCTCTAATTTAACACCATGCGCACCAGATTCTTTCATGATACGGATGGCAGAAGCCAATGCCTCTTTTGAGTTACCCTGGTACGAACCAAAGGGCAGGTCTACTATTACTAATGCGCGTTTTGCAGCCCGCACAACAGATGCAGCATGATAGATCATCTGATCCAGCGTGATCGGCAGCGTAGTTTCGTGCCCGGCCATTACGTTGCTGGCCGAATCGCCCACCAGTATTATATCCATACCGGCATTATCTACAATGGTAGCCATCGAAAAATCGTAGGCTGTAAGCATGGCGATTTTCTCGCCACGGTTCTTCATTTCCTGCAATATATGCGTGGTAATGCGTTTAACTTCCTTGTTTACCGACATGGTATCTGTTTAGTTTTGTAGTGCAAAGGTAGGTTTTGATTTCGGATTTGGAATTCTCCATTTCGGATTTCTATACCGCACTCATTCTGCAAATGCATGTACGTAGTTAACATAAACCAAAATTTCGAAATTGAACATTCTACTTTCGAAATTTCTCCCTACATTTGCGCCGTGAATAAAGAGGTATCTTACTTCAACCTTCCGGTTTGTTTTCACGGAGCTTCGAGCCAGAAAATCCGAATCAATAACCCTTTCAATTTTTTTGCTAAATGAATCATTTCACCAAATTGCCTGCTGTTTTATTATTAGCCGATGGTACCGTGTTTTACGGTAAAGCCGCCGGAAAAATTGGTACTACCACAGGCGAAATTTGCTTTAATACCGGCATGACCGGCTACCAGGAAATTTTTACCGACCCATCTTACTTTGGGCAAATTATGGTGGCTACCAATGCACACATCGGTAATTACGGCATCAGTAACATCGAAGTTGAATCGGGCCATATCCAGATAGCTGGTTTGGTTTGTAAAAACTACAACATTACGTACAGCCGTAAACAGGCGGATGAATCTATACAAGATTACTTCCAGGAGCAAAACATTGTAGGTATATCTGATATAGATACCCGCCAGCTGGTTCGCCACATACGCGATAAGGGCGCCATGAACGCCATTATATCTTCAGAGATATTAGACCTTGACGAACTGAAAGCCAAATTGGCCGAAGCACCGGATATGGACGGGCTGGAGTTGTCATCGCAAGTGTCAACCAAAGAAACTTACACCTTTGGCGACGAGAATGCTGCCTATCGTGTAGCTGTGCTTGACCTGGGTGTGAAGAAAAACATCTTGCGCAACTTTGACGACCGCGACGTTTACGCCAAGGTTTACCCGGCAAAAACCACTTTCGAAGAAATGGAGAAAGATTTTGCCCCATCGGGTTATTTCATCTCTAACGGCCCCGGCGATCCATCGGCTATGCCTTACGCTATTGATACCGTTAAAAAGATCCTGGAAACAGATAAACCTTTGTTTGGTATTTGCCTTGGCCACCAACTGCTGGCTTTAGCTAACGATATCCCAACCAAAAAGATGTTTAACGGCCACCGTGGTTTAAACCACCCGGTTAAAAACGTTATTATCGATCATTGCGAGGTTACCTCACAAAACCACGGTTTTGGTGTAGTGCAAGAGGCTGTGCGCGCATCTGATAAAGTAGAAATTACACACGTAAACCTAAACGATCAATCGATAGAAGGTATCCGTGTAAAAAATAAAAATGCATTCTCGGTACAATATCACCCCGAGTCGTCCCCGGGCCCGCATGATAGCCGCTACCTTTTTGATGATTTTATCAATATGATGAAAAAATAATATTGCATATGCGGATGCGCCAATGCAAAAAGCCTTTCAAGTTAAAACTTGAAAGGCTTTTTTATGAAAGATAGCTTGTGCCTAATTCTTCTTCTCGTGCACTATCACAAATATGTCTTCGTTCTCTTTTTTCATCAGGTATTTTTCGCGGGCAAACTTCTCCAGCCTGGCCTTATCAGTGGTAAGCTCTTCCAGGTCCTTGTTTACCTTAGCGGTTTCGGTTTGATAAAAAACCTGCTCCTGCTTTAATTTATTTAATTGCTGATGGTATTCGTACTGAGAGAACAGATCGTTCTTATCAAAAAAGATCATCCATATCACAAATGCCACCGTAACCAGGAAGAATTTATTCTTAATAAGGTCCAAAAGGCGTTTCATTTGTGCTGGTTGTAATTTCACTTTAAAGCTATTTAATTTCTTTGAGGGTTGCAAATATAATTTAGAGGCTGGAGATTAAAGAATAGAGATCATATATTAGAGATTAGTAACTGAAAATAAGGACAATAAAAAAGAGGATAACTATTAAGTAATCCTTAACTGCTATCCTCTGATCGTTTGTTTTTAACGGACTATCTTCTGCCCGATGATGACCTGCTGGCGCCGCTCATACCGCTGGCACCGCCACGGCTATTACCGGCACCGCCGCTGCCACCACCACGATGACCTGCCGGCCTGCCACCTGCACCTGCCCTTTTGTTGCCGCCACCGTGCCTGCCGCCTGCACCACCGCCGCCACCGCTTTTCTTAGGGGCGTTTTTAGCTTTGCTCATCATCTTCTCTGTCATGGCTTCATAGCTTAACGGGTAAGGATGGCCCAGCTCAACGGGGATCTCTTTGGCTATAAGTTTATGAATATCTTTCAGGTAATCTATTTCTTCCTCGCCATCGCAAAAAGTAAGGGCTATGCCGCTTGCACCTGCACGGCCGGTACGGCCAATACGGTGTACATAAGTTTCGGGAATGTTTGGTATCTCGTAGTTAATTACGTGTGTAAGCTCGTCGATATCAATACCGCGAGCGGCAATATCTGTAGCTATAAGCACACGGGTAGTACGGTTTTTAAAGTTAGTTAAAGCACGCTGACGCGCATTTTGTGATTTATTACCGTGGATAGCCTCGGCTGTGATGCCTGCCTTTACCAAGTCTTTAACCACTTTATCTGCACCGTGTTTGGTACGGGTAAATACCAGGGCAGTTTTAATATCTTTATCTTTTAAGATATGATTAAGCAGTAAACGCTTATCGTTTTTACTTACGTAGAATAACGATTGCTGTATGGTATCGGCAGTTGAAGATACCGGGGCAACCTCTACACGCGCAGGTTTCTGCAATATAGAATCGGCCAGGCTTTGGATCTCGTTAGGCATCGTAGCACTAAAGAAAAGTGTTTGCCTGTTGGCCGGTACCTTAGCTATGACCTTTTTAACATCGTTAACAAAACCCATATCCAGCATACGGTCTGCCTCATCCAGTATCAACATTTTGATCTGGTCGATGTGTACGTAGCGCTGGTTGATCAGGTCTAACAAACGGCCGGGGGTAGCAATTAAAATATCCACACCGCGGCGTAGGGCATCAACCTGTGGGTTTTGAGATACACCACCAAAAATAACCAGGTTTTTAAGGCCGGTATTTTTACCGTAAGCGGTAAAGCTTTCGCTTATCTGGATAGCCAGTTCGCGCGTTGGGGTAAGTATAAGGGCCTTTATTTGTTTCTGCTCTTTGTGTTTTTGCTTATCTAAAAACAATAATTGCAAAATAGGGATAGCAAATGCAGCAGTTTTACCTGTGCCGGTTTGGGCACAGCCAAGCAAATCCCGGTGTTGTAATATGTAAGGTATAGCTTGTTCTTGTATAGGTGTTGGATTAGTATAACCCTCTGCCTTTAAAGCCCTTAAAATAGGCTCAATTAAATCTAATTTTTCGAATGACATGTAATGTTTGTAATATATGTGTGCTAACGCGAAGCATTAAGCGGGTCTGAAGAGTGTCTAATAAATCAAAACCGTAAATCAACGGGTAATTATCGCAAAGATACGATTTTTAAAGGGAAGTAGTATGCAGCCAAATAAAGTGATGAATTATTGACAAGAGGTAACATATCATAGGTTTGATATGATTTCTTTTATTTTTCGTTTTGTGAGAAAAACAGCGTTGGACGAGTAAACAAATTCTGAAAACTTTATTGGAATTAATACCTGCAGATAGTTACTCCGACTGCTCCTCAGCTATCACTTCTTCCTTCTTCCCCTCATTCCTGTTCAAAAAAGCATCCAGCAGTATTAGGCCAAAGCCTACCATTATAGATACATCGGCCACGTTAAACACACCGGTTTGTAAGGCGCCGAACCTGATGTGCATAAAATCGGTAACGGAGCCATACACTATTCTATCGTAAAGGTTGCCAACGCCGCCGCCAATACAGCATACAATACCTATAGCTAACCGGCTGGTTAGGTTATGTTTTATCAACACATAAATTAATGTGCCCAATAGTGCCAGTGCAGGTATCAGCGTTAATAATATAAAGCGGAAGGGTTGCATTAGTCCGTCGCCCAGGCTTAAAAACGCACCGGTGTTTTCTACCCTTAGTATGTTAAAGTGCTCGTTTAAATAACTGTAATGCTGGTATGTGCTAATATGCCCGCGAACAAATGCTTTGCTTAACTGATCTAAGGCTACATTTAAAATAGCCACAAGCAATATAATGATCGTTCGGTTTGTGCCCTTAAATTTCATTGCCGCTAAAGTAGCAGATTTATACTTATTTTTAACTAAACATAAACCAAACTGTATCATCATGAAAAAACTATTAACGGCCATTGCCTGTGTGCTTACCTTAGCCGCATGCCAAACCGGCGAAAAGAAAACTAATGTTGAGGTTGCAACCGATACAGCATATACCGTTCCGGATGATGCTGCTATCAAAAAAGCAGTTGATGATGCTTATACTGCGCTTAGTTTTAAAAAGGGAGAGCAACCCCGTTTAAATGAGATCAAAAATTATTTTATCCCCGAGGCGCAAATGATCAATTTCAGGACAGATACAGCACAGATAACCAGCTTAACAGGGATCATAAACCTGTATAAACAGTTTGTGAGCGAAAACCATATCCAGTTATTTTATGAAGAGGAGTTGTATGGTAAAACCGAGCAGTTTGGTAAGATAGCGCAACGCATCAGCACTTATAAAACCTATCTGAACACCATGGACACCATAGCCGAACGCGGCGTAAACAGTTTCCAGTTAATAGAAACCCCGGCCGGTTGGAAGGTAAGCAGCATTATTTGGGATGTAGAAAAGCCTGCTTTAAAAGTGCCTGCTTACTATTTGAAGAAAGAGTAGTTTTCGATGTGCAAATGTGAGGATATGCAGATGTGCGGATTAAAAAATGATAATAATTAGGCCTCATAAGTTAAATTTCTGAGGCCTAATATGCATATCTGCACATCTACTTATCTGTACATTAATCCTTTGTATCTATTTTGGGTATCGCAAACATAGCTTCCTTAATAAACTTAACCGGGGCGCTACCGTAGCTCAAGAATTTTTCGTTAAACTGTTTTAGTTTGTAGTTATTAGCCTGCTTTTTCTTCCATTCATCATGCAGGGCGTTAATTTCTTTATAACCGGTAAAATAGCTGGTTAGCTGCACACTGCTTACACTTACGCGGTTCCATTTACCATCAGCTTCTGCCTGTTGCTGAAATGCCTCTTTGGTTAATAGTTTTACTGCTTGTTCTTTGGTCATCCCGCCGGCATGCACACTGTAATCTAATATGGTATTACAAACAGACCGTAAGTGCCATTTATACCACATCAGGCGCATTTCGGGCGCGTTATCGCCAAAGCCGGCATCAATCATTTCCTGCTCACTAAATACTGCCCAACCTTCTACCATGGCGCCATTGCCCAAAACAGATTTTATTAAACTTGGCGACTGGTTAGCATAAACCAGTTGGGTGTAGTGCCCCGGTATAGCTTCGTGGATGCAAAGGATCTGTAAAATATAATCGTTGTACTCGCGCAGGTAACTCTCCGCTTTCTCTGCAGACCATCCCGATAAGCTTCCCACATTATAATAGGTATTCCCTCCCTTGTCATAAGGCCCCGGCGAACTGATAGATGCACCGGCAACACCGGCCATATAAGCAGGCTCTTTACGCACCACCAATGGCTTGGTGGGGTCTAGAGTGATCAGGTCTTTTGATTTGATAAATGCAGTAAGCTTGGGTATCTCTTTCTCTATCGCCGACTGGAACTCATCCGGCTTAACATGTTTTACAGATAGGGTGTCTATCATCCGGGCAATAAACGCTAATGAATCTTTTGGCAATGGCTGCGTACCAAAGTACTTTGGCCAAAGCTTGCGCGTTAACTTAGCCATTTCGCGGTGCAGGTATTTCTTACGCTCTACAGCTGCATTATAGGTTTGCTGGGCGGTGCCTTCTGCCTGTATATCGTACTTAAACTTAGTTTCGTAAAATTCTTTGCCCAACCTAAAGCTACGGGGTTTATCATTTTTTAAGGCCTTTAAATACGCAGCAAATTCTTTAATGGCGGCAACAGATAGTTTGGCCCTATCCAGCATCAGCTTTTGTTCGGCTGCCGGGAAATTGGTCTTTTTGAGGGAATCAGCATAATCAGTTTCAATAACGCTAACACCGCCCAGGTGCTGATCAATAGCCAGGCTGGTTAACTCCGCAACCGGGTTTTTCAATTGCTTTTCGGCCTCTTTATAATAGGCGGGTATATTAGCCATTTTTTGGTAGAAGCTGCGCAGACGTTTACTCAGCGGCGCATAAGGCTCATTTAGTATTGCAGCAAAAGTGCCTATTACGTTATAAGATGATGGGTCCCACTGGTATTGTTTCAATTGCTCTGTGCTCCACTGCAGGCTCTCCATCTGGTTTTGCATCAGGTGGTGGTCTATCTTGTTAGCATCATTCATGGTATTTACATCGTAACGATGCAACGAGTCTAACTGCACTTTGGCAAACTTAACCAGGGCTGCGCGCGTTTTATCGTTAGGTACAAGTAATACACTATCGTATTTATGGTAACCTACGCTGGTAGCCCAATCGGGGTTATTTTTCCATAATTCTTCTAAAAAATGGTCTTCATATCTCAAAAATGCGGCATCATCTTTCAGAGAAACATCCTGCATAGATGACCCTTCTTTTTTACAGGCTGTAAATGCAGCCACATAAAGGGCCATTAAAAGTATTTTTTTGATCACAGTGGTATGATTTTGCTTTGGGTAAACTTAAAACTTTTGCCGCACATAAATCAAACCTATAGGTAATTTGTTAAATAAGAAACAGATTTACAATGAACGATCAACACCAAATACTGATAAACGAACTCATAAAACTGCTGGAAGGCGGCGGCGCACATGCAACTTTAAAAGATGCATTAAGTGATTTACCTGCAAACCTGCGCGGCATTAAGCCCAACAATTTGCCTTACAGCATATGGCAACTGGCAGAGCATATCCGTATAGCGCAATGGGATATGCTGGAGTTTAGTAAGGATGGCAGCCATCAATCGCCAAAGTGGCCTGATGATTATTGGCCTAAAGAAGCAGAACCCGCTGACGATGCCACCTGGGATAAAACCATAGCCCAGATAAATGCCGACCGGGATGAATTTATAGCATTGCTAAAAAGCGCAGACATTTATGAAAATATACCCCACGGCGATGGGCAGAGTATATTGCGTGAAGCTCTGCAAATGGCCGACCATACGTCGTACCATACCTCAGAGATTATCTTATTAAGGCGATTGCTTGGTGCGTGGAAGAGTTAGCAGAATGTAGCATCACCTAACTCCTCATCAAAGGAGCGGACTTTAAAAAAAACTTCTATTATTAGAACCCTCTCCTTTGGAGAGGGCAGGGTGAGGTTTTACTACTTCAATCCCTTTACAAAATTCACAATGGCCGTTACCAGCTCGGGTTTTAGGGGCAGATTGGGTTGGCTGTACGTGGCCAGGTTTTTTTCTTTATCTGCCGGTGCCTCTTTCAGGATATGGTTCATGTTGGGGATAACTACAAAAGTGGCGTCTGATTTTGCTTTTTTAAGCAAATCGGCATCTGTAACCGGCACCTGCAGATCTGTAGTACCCTGCAGTATCAATACCGGCAGTTTAGTTTTTTTTAATTCTTTAGTGGGCACGTACCTAAACCATGATAATAGATAAGGCTGAATATCCGGCCTGGCTATAGGGTAAAGTTTAGGGTCGATGTTATCTGTAAACTTACCTTTCTTTAAACTATCCAGCATGGTTTTAAAATTATCCTGAATGAATTTAGGGTAAGCCTTCATTTGCTCGGTAACAATAATATCTGCCTGGCGGCCTGCACCGGCAACAGATATAAAGGCATTAGCAGGCTGATCGCGAATAGCCAGCATCCCTACTAAAGATCCTTCGCTGTGGCCAAGTACAATAACTTTAGAAAAACGCTGATCTTCGCTTAGCAGGTTTATCAGGCCAACGGCATCATCTACATAATCTTCAAAACGCAGTTCTTTTTCTTTGGTGGTGGTGGTGCTTTGGCCAACCAAACGTTTATCATAACGCAGGGTGGCTATACCGTTTTTACCCAGATCATTAGCCAGCATTTTGTAGGTATTACCATTTAAGCCTAGTTTAGCGCCATTGCCATCGCGGTCTGTAGGGCCAGATCCTGCAATGATCAATACCACAGGGATTTTACCTGATGCATTAACCGGCATAGTTAACGTACCCGATATAGTGCCGGAAAATGTTTTGAGTAATATAGGCGACTCTTTTAAAGAAGCATCAATAGCAATAGTTTTAGCTTCTTCTGCATATGGGCTAAGCAATAAGCCCGTAAGCTTATTTTGGTTGTTTAATGATATATTAAGCAGAAAAACGGCATTGTCAAAAGTTGCCTTATAAACTGCCAGTGGCTGGTTGTATTTTAAAAAATCTGTTTTTTTAAGGTTACCTAGCTGGGCTTTTAGTTGAACGGTAGTTGATTTAAACTTATCAAGCGGCAAGCTGGTCTTCATTTCGGGGCTAAACATATTAAAAATACTATCCGGCTGGTTGCTATTATAAAAACGCACAAACTTGGCCGCTGCCTGTAAATAATTTGCAGGCTGGTCTTGCGCGTTTAGCTGCGTAACCATAAACAAGGCAAGTACTATAAAGTATAACTTTTTCATATCAGTAACTGGTAGTTTATTCCCCCGGCGAAATTACTAAAATTGGCAGTATTTACTTTATACCCATAACTTAAAGCAGTATTTATTATTATAAATGCAATAAAATCTCGGTCGCATTATTTTGATTGTAATATTGTTGTTATATTTAAGGTTTATTAATACTGATAGTTATAGACAAAACATCTACGAGGTACATTAATGAGGGTTAAATTCGGATGCTTGCTTATAGCCATCCTGACAGGATTATTGGGTTGTTGTTATGCCCAAACGGGCTCATCAATAATAAAAGGCAGTGTTTTAATGCAAGGCAACCAGGCTGCAGATGCGGCAACGGTTGTACTATTGAACCTGCCCGATTCTTCTGTGGCTAAATCTGCGCTGGTTAACCCAAAAGGCACCTATCAGTTTACAGGCCTTAAAGCCGGCGATTACCTGATATTGGCCACGCGCCTGGGTTATAAAAAATCTTACTCCCCCGCTTACACGCTATTTGGCGGCCAAACCCTTACCGCCCAAACCATCACATTGACTGCCCTGAGTAACGAATTAAAAGAAGTGGCCATTATAGGCCGTAAACCCTATGTAGAGATAAGGCCCGGCAAAATGGTGATCAACCCATCGGCCAGCATTATTGCCGATGGGCAATCTGCACTGGATATTTTAAGGCAATCGCCAGGGGTGCGGGTAGATAACAGCGACAATATTAGCCTGAGCGGCAGGCAGGATGCCTTAATATTGATTGACGGTAAGGCAACCAACCTATCTGGTGCAGACCTGGCTGCTTTACTAAAAAGCACACAGGGCAGCAATATCGACAGGATGGAGATCATCACCAGCGGTTCGCCCATATTTGATTCGTCTGCCGGTGGTGTGGTTAACATCATCATGAAAAAGGGAAAGAATTTAGGCACTAACGGAACCTTTACAGCATCTGCCGGATATGGTAATTACTACAAGGCCAACACTGGCTTATTGTTTAATACCCGTACCAAACATTATAACCTTTATGGCAGCTACAACTTATCGGCAAGTAAAACCTATAAAAATTTTAATACCGATCGCAAGATCAGCTATGAAGGTACGCAAAGCAGTTATAATACCATGTACAGAAGCGTTTACGAAAACCTGAACCATAACTTTAGGTTAGGTACCGACTTCTTTATATCGGCCAATCAAACCGTGGGCTTTTTGGTAAGCGGCAATTTAAATAATACCGACTATCAAAAAAATAATTCCCTGGCCATCTACAACCAGGCTGTAAAGGATTCTACGATCAAAGCCTATTCAACGCTGGACAGGGACATCCATAACTTTAGCTATAATTTAAATTACACAGGCAAGTTAGATAGTGCAGGCCGAACCCTGGTTGCAAATGCAACCTATAGTAGCAATCGCCGCCACTCTGACGAATACATTACCAACACTTTTTTTGATGGAGCAGGCAACGTTTACCGCGACCCGCTGTTGCTGCAAAACCTATCGCCCACCAAAATGCATAATTTCTCGGCACTGTTAGATTATAGCAACCCGTTGCGTAAGGGGGCTAAACTTGAGGCCGGCGTAAAATTTAGCAGTACCAAAACAGATAATAACCTGGTGTTTGGCCCAAAAGTAGGCACGGCTTACACCACAGACGACACCTACAGCAGCTACTTTATTTACAAAGAACGTATTGGTGCTGGCTATTTAAATTACAAAGGCAAATTTGGCAAGATAGATCTAACAGCAGGGGTACGGGGCGAATACACCAACTCCGATGGCAACTCGGTTACCGAAGGCGAAAAAACCACCCGAAGCTATTTTAACCTGTTCCCTACCATATTTTTAAACTATCATTATAACGATAAAAATGACTATGCTTTAAATTTTACCCGTGGTATAACCAGGCCTTTATATGATAAGCTTAACCCCTTCCTTTATTTTATTGATCTGTACAATTACCAGGCAGGTAATGCCTATTTAAGGCCGGTGTTTTCTAATACCATTAGCTTAACACATACTTACAACCAGGAGATAAGCACTAAAATATATGCAACCCTGGCAACAGGCGCAACCTTTCCTTTTTACACACAGGATGATGCAAGCAAAGTTTTGCTAAATACCGATGTAAACCTGGGCCGGGTACATACTATCGGCATCAATATTAATGCCCCGTTAAAGTTCACCAACTGGTGGACCAGCAACTATGATATTGATGCCTCTTACCAGCGTTATATTGCCGATGCCCAATACGGCAATTTTGACCGCAGCACCGGCGACCTCATTGTAATAACTACTCAAAACTTTAAGTTAAGCAACGCTTTATCGGCAGAACTATCCGGTAATTATGAAACCCCCACCCTATACGGTATAAACCGGTTTAAGGCCAATTACTATGCTAACGCCGGTATAAGCATGCAGATACTAAATAAGCTGGGTAAACTTAGTTTGGTGGCCAGTGATATTTTCAAAACCAAACGCGACAGGACCTCAACAATTTATCAAAACCTTAATAAATACACGGTTGACTGGCGAGAATATCGCATAGTGACCCTAAATTTCAGCTACAGGTTTGGTAAAAGAACTGTAAAAAGCGCTGCCCGGCATAGAACAGGCAGCGAAGAAGAGCAAAGGCGCATGTCGACCGGTAATTAAAACACTGCCTTACGCTACTTTTTCCTCCGGGTATTTCCCTTTGATACGTTTCACAAAAAAGCTGCCTAATGATGGGCTGTTAATAAACTTTTTATAGGCCGCAGGTTTAAAGTTTAAATACTGCCATACGCCGCTATGCTCCTTAAACTCCAGTTCAAGAATGTGTTTTTCGGCATCGTAGCCAACACTTTGTAAAGCCGATGATTTTACCTGGCGCCTGCGCATATTCATATAGCACAGCAACATAAAAAAGGTTTTGGAAAATTAGCCGGCGTGGCCGCTGTAGGCGCTTATGATAATTACAAGCAATACGATAAAGGTGATAAAAGTATACAGGTAATCTTTTTCCATAATAAAACCAATAGCGCTAAATATTACACGCACTACAGGTGTGGCTATTAATAAAACAATCCCGGTTTGGATGATGGCCCTTCCCCTTAAAGATAATATGCCGTTAATTACCCCGGCAGGGCTATGAATAAAATCGGGCACGCCTTTAAATTCGTGATAGTTGGCTATACTGTGGCCGTGGCGATATAGGTAGATAACGCCGCCTGCAAAAACAACCAGCATAGATATCAAAACGCCGGCACGCAGCACCCACCCTATCACCACCTGCATGTCTTTATCCTTAAACCTGGTTGTCATCTTAATAATTGGTAATACCAAGCCGAAAATAAGGCTTAAAAAATGGCTTGCCAACTTTAATGTTAACCTATATATTATATAGACTTTTATAAGTCTCTCCTAACGGGGGATATTTAGAGGGGGCTTCACCAGCAATAACAAGCTCAATTATAGCCAAACCCACCTCTCTTCGGCATTCTCTGAAAGAGAGGGAGATAAGAAAGTCTCCCCTATCGGGGGAGATTTAGAGAGGGGCTTAGCTGATGTTAAATCAGTTTTTACTATTTTCGCATCCTTACACGGTAAACAAGCAAATGGACTATCAATTTAAAGATATAGAGCAAAAATGGCAGCAATTTTGGGCTGATCATAAAACCTTCAGGGCCGAAAATAAAACCAGTAAACCTAAGTACTATGTGCTGGATATGTTCCCTTACCCATCTGGTGCCGGGCTGCATGTTGGCCACCCCCTGGGTTACATTGCCTCTGATATTTTTGCACGTTACAAGCGCCTAAAGGGCTTTAATGTGTTGCACCCTATGGGGTATGATAGTTTTGGCCTGCCTGCCGAACAATACGCTATACAAACCGGGCAGCATCCATCGGTTACTACCGAGGATAATATTGCCACTTACCGACGCCAGCTGGACCAAATAGGTTTTTCTTTTGACTGGGACCGCGAGGTGCGCACCAGCTCGCCCGATTATTATAAGTGGACACAGTGGATATTTATGCAGCTTTTTAACAGCTATTACGATAAAGATGCCGATAAAGCTGAAAGCATTGCCAAACTGGTAGCACATTTTGAAAGTAATGGATCTACCGGGATCAATGCCGTTTGCGATGAAGAGATACTAAGCTTTACCGCCGCTGAGTGGAAAGCCTTTACGCCCGAACAACAACAGGCAGAACTATTAAAATATCGTTTAACCTATCTGCGCGAAAGCACCGTTAACTGGTGTGCTGCATTAGGTACCGTACTGGCTAACGACGAGGTAAAAGATGGCTTTAGCGAGCGTGGCGGTTACCCTGTTGAGCAAAAGAAAATGATGCAGTGGAGCATGCGCATCACCGCATACGCCCAACGTTTGTTAACCGGTTTAGATACCATCGACTGGCCCGAACCGCTTAAAGAAATGCAACGCAACTGGATAGGCAAAAGCGTTGGTGCAAGTGTTAGGTTTCCGTTAAGCCTCACCCCAGCCCTCTCCGAAGGAGAGGGAGCTAAGAAAGTCGCCCCTATCGGGGGAGATTTAGAGGGGGCGTCCTACATTGAAGTTTTTACCACCCGCGTTGATACCGTTTTTGGGGTAAGCTTTTTGGTGATAGCGCCCGAGCATGAGTTAGTTGCCGAATTAACCACGCCAGAGCAAAAGGCTGATATTGATGCCTACATTGCCCAAACTAAAAAGAAAAGTGAGCTTGACCGTATGGCCGATACCAAAACCGTATCAGGTGCATTTACGGGCAGCTATGTAACTAACCCGCTTAATGGCGATAAGATACCGGTTTGGATAGCGGACTACGTGCTTGCGGGTTATGGCACAGGTGCTGTAATGGCAGTACCATCCGGCGACCAGCGCGACTTTTTGTTTGCAAAACATTTTAATCTGCCTATTATACCTATAATAGATATTCAAAACATTGAAGTAGAAGCCGACCCAACCAAGGAAGGTAAATACATTAATAGTGATTTTATAAACGGACTGGGTTACAAAGAGGCCACTGCCGCAGTAGTTGCCAAACTGGAAGAACTGGGTTTAGGCAAAGCCAAGGTAAACTTTAGGATGCGCGATGCCATTTTTGGCCGCCAGCGTTACTGGGGCGAGCCTGTACCTGTTTACTTTAAAGGTGGCCTGCCCTACTTAATTGAGGAAAAGCACCTGCCGCTATTATTGCCCGAGATTGATAAATACCTGCCAACAGAAAGCGGCGAACCACCACTGGGCCGCGCTACCGATTGGAGTTATAATGCCGAAGAGGGTTCTAACGCCCTCTCCTTTGGAGAGGGCCGGGGTGAGGCCTCCTACGCTTACGAACTAAGCACCATGCCGGGTTGGGCGGGCAGCAGCTGGTACTGGTACCGCTATATGGATGCCCATAACGATCAGGAGTTTGCATCTCGTGAGGCTATAGAATACTGGAAAGATGTAGACTTATACATTGGTGGTAGCGAACATGCTACCGGCCATTTATTATATAGCCGTTTCTGGAACAAGTTTTTAAAGGATATTGGCAAAGTGGTTGAGGAAGAGCCTTTCAAAAAATTGATTAACCAAGGGATGATACAGGGTAGAAGTAACTTTGTGTATAGATTAGTAACACAATCAATATCTACAATGCTACCTGAAAGTTATAATGAAAACTCTAATCTAATATCATCTAATGACTATCCAATTTTTGTATCTCAGTCAATAGCAAAAGAAATCGATAGCGACACCTTGTCTTTTGCAAATGTTTCTTTAATAAATCAAGCAATTGATAAGCAAAAAGTGAAACATCAAACAGTCGATAAAAACAACGTTGGAAGATTAAATTTTACGGGTAAATATGTTGCATTACACGTTGATGTAAATATCGTAGAAAATGAAATTTTAAATTTAGAAAAACTCAAAGCTTGGCGTCCTGAATATAAAAACGCTGAGTTTATACTTGAGAATGGCAAATACATCTGCGGTGTGGAAGTTGAGAAAATGTCAAAATCCAAATTCAACGTGGTTAATCCGGATGATCTGATTGCCCGCTACGGTGCAGATACCCTGCGTATGTACGAGATGTTCTTAGGTCCGCTGGAGCAGAGTAAGCCATGGAATACCAACGGTATCGAGGGGGTGTTCAAATTCCTGCGTAAATTCTGGAAGCTTTTCCATGATGCCGATTTTAACTTTAACGTAAGCGACGAAGCGCCTACCAAAGCCGAGTTAAAATCATTACATAAGATCATCCAAAAGGTGGAGCAGGATATCGAGCGTTTTTCGTTCAATACATCCGTATCCAGCTTCATGATAGCGGTTAATGAGCTTACCGACCTGAAGTGCAACAAGCGCGCTATACTGCAAGAGCTGGTAATCACCCTTGCACCTTACGCGCCGCATATCAGCGAGGAACTTTGGACATTACTTGGCAACCCTGCCGGCAGCATATCAACAGCGGCCTACCCTAAATTTAACCAGGCCTATCTGGTTGAGGATGAATTTAGCTACCCGGTATCGTTTAACGGTAAAATGAAAACCAATGTTAGCTTATCGTTAACAATGGAGGTTGCCGATATTGAAGCGGCCATTTTAGCTAATGCCGATGTACAAAAATACCTGGATGGCAAAGCGCCTAAAAAGGTAATTGTGGTAAAGGGCCGCATTGTAAACATCGTTATATAATACACTTAAGTTACACAGCCCCTGCATGTTTGCCAATTCCGGCTTACGGAAAAAGCATACATACAGGGGCTTTTTATGGCCTCATAGTGTAACATATACATTACGTTACACATAATTTACATTAAAGCGATATCTGCCTGTAACATTTTAGGCATTTTCGCCTCCAATTACCAAAAACGCCTAATAACGCTCAAAATAATATGAAACGAATACTTTTACTTTTAATAGTTATCTGCGCAGCTGTGTCTGCTAAAGCCCAAATTCCCGGTGGGGGCGGCGGCTCCGGCATCGTCGGGAAAATATCCGGTACGGTGGTAGATTCGCTTACCAAAAAACCGGTTGATTATGCAACCATCAGTTTGTACAAAAGCGGCGCTCAAACGCCCATAACCGGCGTATTAACAGACGAAAAAGGAAACTTTAAGTTGGATAATATCCGTTCGGGTAAATACAAAATTACTGTATCCTTTATTGGCTACCCTACCAAAACTTTTGACCCTGTTGAAACTACCGCCTCTAAGCCGGACAACAACATGGGGAATTTAGTGATTGCACCAAGTGCAAAAGCGCTGAAAGAAGTGCAGGTAGTAGGCCAGCAAGCCCTGGTAGAAAACAGGATAGATAAAATAGTGTACAACGCCGAAAAAGACCTGACAGCTGCTGGTGGTAACGCTACAGATGTATTGCAGAAAGTACCAATGGTATCTGTAGATATGAATGGTAACGTAGCCATCCGTGGTGACCAAAACGTACGTGTATTAATTAACGGTAAACCATCCGGTGCAACATCAGCAAGCTTAAGCGATGTATTAAAAACCATCCCTGCAGACCAGATCAAAAACATTGAAGTAATTACCGCCCCATCAGCAAAATATGATGCAGAAGGCTCTGGTGGTATCATTAACATCGTAACCAAAACCAAAAATGCATCGGGCATTAGCGGCGGCGTTAGCGGTGGTGTAGGTACACGCCAAAACAATGGTAACATCAACTTAAACTACAATAAAAACCGTTTTAACTTTTCTGCAAACCTGGGTGGTAACCTTACCTGGCCGCAAACATCTACAACCGAATTTGACCAAACTATACAAACTCCTGCTATCCCTGCAATTGGTTCAAGCCCTGCTGTAGATGCTGTTGATACACACAACTTTGGTAATTCAAGCAGCCGCATAAAACGCCACGGTATCAGGGGATCATTAAGTGCAGGTTATGAGTTTAATGGTTTTAACAGCATCAATAGTACATTAAGCCTAAATGATGGTGGTTTTAATTTAGATGGAATAGGTAGCAACACCCGTATCAATAACCTAACCCGCGACACTTTAGGCTATTCTAATGCCAGTGTATCTCATAACAAATTCCAGGGTTTTGACTGGAATATTGATTATACCCACAAGTTTAAAAAGGAAGGCCATGAATTAGTTGTTTCTGGTCAGTGGAGCCATAGCATCATTAACACCGATTACCAAAATACTTATAGCGCGCTTAACCCAAGCCAAAGCGGTAAAAATGATGGTAAAAACAATGAGTATACAGCACAGGCAGATTATACTTTACCAATAAGCAAATTATTAAAATTAGAGGCCGGTGGTAAAACCATTCAAAGGCGCATAAACAGCGTTTACGACATTTTTAATACGGACCCACAAGGCAATAATGGTGTAAGAGACTCATTAAACTCTAACCTATACGACTATACCCAAAATGTATATGCTGGTTACAGTGTTTTAACTTTTACATTGCCTAAAAATTATTCGGTTTTAGTAGGTGGCCGTTTTGAGAACACCCAAATTAAAGGTGATCCTAAAAACCCTTACCAGGATGTGAATGACCCTACTTTCCAGGTTTTAGAACCATTCTCACAAAGCTATAATACGTATATCCCAAGCTTAACCTTACAAAAAGTAATTGGTACTAACACTTTTAAATTATCATATAGCAAACGTATACAACGCCCAAGCCTGCAAGTGTTAAATCCGTTTATCAACAGATCAAGCATACAGGCACAATCTGTTGGTAACCCCGAATTAGCGCCGGAAGTATCTCAAACTGTTGAACTGAACTACAACACTTTCATCAAGTCGTCTGTACTAAACTTCTCTGTTTACTATAAGAATACTAAAAACCTGATCGAGAGCATTGCATCACCACTAACAGAAACCATTAACGGTAACGAAGTTGTTGGTACACGTTCAACATCAAATAACATTGGTGAAAATAATTCAATTGGTGCAAGTTTCTTTGGATCGGTTAGTCCGTTCAAAGCCTTAACCATCCGTGCTAACATCAACGTGTTTACCTATAACCCAACCGTTTATGCACAGTATATTGATTTTGTAAATCAGGACGCGTTAAAAACCAGGTTTATGTCTACCATGTTTGGTAGTGCACAGCTAAGCTTACCAAAAAACTTTATTGTTGAGGCTTTTGGTTTTACCAACTCTGCCCGCAGAACTATTCAGGGTAGCAGCCCGGCATTCGGTATTTACGCCTTTGGTATCAAAAAACAATTCATGGACAAAAAAGCGTCTATTGGTTTTAACACCGTACAGCCATTTGCGGTTAACAAAGCGTTTAACCAAAATATCTCGAGCCCGGGCTTTACCCAAACCTCAAAAACACAGTTCCCTTTCCAATCTTTTGGTGTAACATTTAGCTACAGCTTTGGTAAAATAAGCTTTAAAGCGCCTACCCAGAAAAAGAAAGGTGTTAACAACGACGACCAGATACAAGGCGGCGACCAAACAGGTGGCGGCGCACCGGCCGGCGGCAGATAATAGCCCAAAATCAACAACTATATATCAGAAAGTCCCTTCAAATTTGAAGGGACTTTCTTTTTTAAAACCTTATTTTGTTGAGATCTATTCCCGCTGAATCAACATATGGCTCAAAGCCTTCAACGTGCGTAATACTAATTCCGCCTTCTGGCTTTATTAATTCACCGTTGATAATCATTCGTAAATTAAAGTTATCAGAATTGGCAATACCCCTTTGTTGGATACTGTGGCGATACTTGCTGTAACATTCTAAAGTAAGTAATTCACCTCCAATTGCGCCCATAGATTCGTCTATGACACTAAGATCGACCTCCCCAATTACATCATCACCTATATAAACTAAACCAACCATAACTAAAGATAAATAAAATTCTCAATTAGCTCCCGTCAGCCCTTCTCGACCGAAGAAATTTAGCGGTAGCGTAACTTACTACTATAACCAGCAAAGCTTTCAGCTTAAATTTTTCGCAAGAAGAATTTTTGCGTTATTTGGGTTCGAAGTTGAAAACTTCAACCAGTGGCGGGCAACTTATTTCAGGACGGGGCATAAGTAACAAAAAAGCCGATCAATTACTTGACCGGCTTTTCAATATCCAATTTCCCCTTCAGGGAGTTAGGGGGTACTTATTTTTTTGGCAGGTATTTAAAGTTTTTGCCGATGAAACGGGCAGCTTCGCCCAGTTCTTCTTCTATACGCAATAACTGGTTGTATTTAGCTATCCTGTCTGATCGTGATGCAGAACCGGTTTTGATTTGGCCACAGTTAAGGGCAACAGCTAAATCGGCAATGGTAACGTCTTCAGTCTCACCAGAGCGGTGGCTCATTACAGATGTGTAACCGTTGGTTTGTGCTAAAGTAACCGCATTGATGGTTTCAGTTAACGAACCTATTTGGTTCACTTTTACCAAAATAGAATTGGCAATATCCTGATCTATACCTTTTTGCAAACGGGTAACATTAGTAACAAACAAGTCATCACCCACTAACTGTACTTTATCACCAAGTCTCTCGGTTAATAATTTCCAGCCCTCCCAATCATTCTCATCCATTGCATCCTCTATAGATATAATAGGATATTTCGCAGCTAACTCTACAAGGTATTCAACCTGCTCGGCGCTGGTACGGGTAGCACCCTTTTCGCCTTCAAATTTTTTGTAATCGTATTTTCCGTCTTTGTAAAATTCAGAAGCGGCACAGTCGAAAGCCAAAAATATGTCTTCGCCCGGTTTGTAACCTGCTTTTTCAATAGCCTTTAAAATGGTTTCTATACCATCCTCGGTGCTGTCAAAAGTTGGTGCAAAACCACCTTCATCACCTACAGCGGTAGAAAGGCCCCTGTCGTGTAATATCTTTTTAAGGTTATGGAATACTTCGGTACCCCAACGCAATGCCTCAGAGAATGATGAAGCGCCTGCTGGCATGATCATAAACTCCTGGAAAGCGATAGGCGCATCAGAGTGAGAACCACCGTTAACGATGTTCATCATTGGGATAGGCAACGTGTTAGCATTAACACCACCAATGTAACGATATAAAGGCTGGCGGCTTTCTTGTGCAGCAGCTTTAGCAACAGCTAAAGAAACGCCAAGGATAGCGTTAGCACCCAGTTTACTTTTATTTTCGGTACCATCAAGGGCTATCATGATAGCGTCGATAGCATTTTGTTCAAATACATCAACACCTTTAAGTTCGTCTGCTATAATGTTGTTTACGTTGTCAACGGCTTTTAAAACACCTTTGCCCATATAAACGGCTTTATCATCATCGCGAAGCTCAACAGCTTCATGCATACCGGTAGAAGCACCAGATGGTACTGCGGCACGGCCAACCACGCCGTTTTCTGTAATTACATCTACTTCAATCGTAGGATTACCGCGCGAATCAAGTATCTGGCGCGCATGAACATCAATTATTAAGCTCATAATTTTTATTGTCGGATTTTGAGTGTTTACTATACTAATTTGGTGGGCTAAGTTAAGTGCAAAAACAGGAAATACCAACGCAAATTTTGTATTTGTTATGATTCTTAATCGCTTGTGGTTGGCAAGTGCTCGCGGTCGGGACTATTTTTACGATTGATCCGATACATTAAGGTTAGTATCATGTTGTTTTTTGCACTGCTGGTAACAGCCGTATAATTACGCTGGTTTATCCATCCTGCTTGTAAGATCCATTTTTTATCAAACTGGTAACCCAATGCTGCCGATACACGGTTACGCTCAAAGTTAGGAGCCTTATTGTTAAAAAAGATCTCGTCAAATACAGATATGAACAAGGTTTTGGCCACAATTTTTTTATTGTTAAGCGGTATAAACATGTTTAGCCTGTAACGGAAACGGTTACGGTAGTCGCCGTTTAGCCAGCGTTGTTCTACACGGTACCTGTGCTCAAACTTTAAAGGTGTAAGAAACTGGTTTATCGTCATTTGTTCCCATACCCTAAATTCGTTGGTAATCGGCCCTTTACCCAGGTCAAAATAATCATAAGTATGGTAGGTACCTGTTCCTAACAGGGCAGTAAAGTTTTTATCAATATCATAACTAATACCGGCCTTTGCCTCATAGTATTGAAACTGACTAAAGCCTGCACCATTTGTACGAGCCTGAAACTCGGTATATCCGCCCCAACGATGTACGCTATCGCCGGGCATAACAACAGTTACAATGCCCCAACTACCGGTTTTAGAATCCTGTGCGTTAACTTTTAATGAACACAAGGTTAAAATAACAACCACAAAGGTTAAGCCAACAAAATTTTTTAACATTTTATTAATCTAATTTTAATACAAAAGTATTTCCTGATTGTTAGCTGCGTGTTAACACAACAAGTGTTTATATTATTAATATGTTAAGCATTTGGCGTAATGTTAATTTAGTATTAACAAAAAAGGCGCTACATAGCGCCTATCAAGTCTTGATTCATGACTCTAAAAATCTTGATTCTCTACCTACCCTACTCCCATTTAAATGTTTTTACGGCAACCGCATATACACCTATGCCCCATAGCAGCAGGATGAATAGTTGGTGGGTAACATCGCCCAGGCCGGCACCCTCAAAGGCTACCTTGCGCATGGCATTATTTAAATGGGTAAGTGGCAATACATTGCTTAAATGCTGCAACCAAACCGGGAACGCGGTTACAGAAAAGAAAGTACCCGACAGCAAAAATTGCGGCATGGTAATAATATTAGAAATAGGCGGCACCGAACTTTCGTTTTTAGCTATGCCGGATATGGTAAAGCCAAACCCCATAAAGATGATGAGCCCGATGGTACAAAGTACCAGCATGTTCAGTACGGTTACAAAGCCATGTATCAGGGTAAAACCAAAGGCAAAATGGCCCACCATAATAATGAACAGCGCCCCCAATAACGAGAATACGATACGCGCCAGGGCCTCGCCCAGTACAATGCTGTAGCGTTTAACCGGGGTAGCAAAAAAACGTTTAATAACCAGCGTAAGGCGCAAGCTTAAAAACACAAAGGCAGTACCAAATACCCCGCTGCTTAACAACGAGAAACCTAATTGCCCGGGTAAAATAAAATCGATGTATTTAAACTCACGGCCGGATACCACGGTTTCTTTCATATCTACCGCATTGGGGATAGGTATGTCCGAAACCTGCTGGATCTTTTTAAACTGCTCGGACTGGATGTTGTAAAAAATATTATTTAATACCGATTTTAGTACAGCCCCCTTATCCCCCGATGCATGGCTGTATTGAACGTTTACCTCGAAAGGTGCTTTATTGGCTAATGCAGGCAGTGCCGGAAGAATCGTCCATCCTTTGCTGTTCACCTTTACATCAAGTATGGCATCAATACTACCTTTAGCCAAGTTTTTATTCATCTCATCGGTAGTTTGATTTTTAATGAGATGAATGATCTTGTTTTGGGCAAGTACCTTATAAACCGGATTAAGTGTATCGGCACCTTTGGCCACGCCAACATTTATAGACATGCCGCCGCCGCCAATATTGGCAAACACCACAATAAATATTAGCGGGAAAGCCAAACTAAATACCACAGCCGAAGGGCTGCGGAGTATAGAACGGAAACTGGCTTTGGCAATGGCCAGTGTAGCGCGGGTATTGTTATATTTTTGGTTCATTGGGTTATTCGTTCATTAAGCCTCACCCCAAACCCCTCTCCGAAAGAGAGGGGCTTTAAATGAGAAATTTGTTAATCCATTTTAAAGTCTCCCCTATCGGGGGAGATTTAGAGGGGGCCACTTAACTCTCCCTCCACTCCTTGCCGGTAAGGTTAATAAATACATCCTCCAGATTGGCCCCCTTGGTTTGTTTGGCGCGTTCAAAACCGGTGGCTACCAATTGGTCAATAAAATTGTCGGGGGTATCTATACCGATGATGTGGCCGCCATCTACAAAGGCAACGCGGTCGCACAGTACCTCGGCCTCGTCCATATAGTGCGTGGTAATCACCACCGTTGTACCGGCATCGCGAATCTCACGTATCAGGTCCCAAAGGTTACGGCGTGCCTGCGGATCAAGGCCCGTGGTAGGCTCATCCAAAAATATAATGCGCGGATTGTTAATGAGTGTGGTAGCAATAGAAAACCGTTGCTTTTGCCCGCCGGAGAGCTCCTTGAACTTTGCTTTGGCCTTGTCATTCAACGCTACTTTACCCAACATTTCTGCAGGTGTTTTGGTAACACCGTATAAGCCCGAGAAAAGATCAATTAATTCGGACAGGTTTAGGTTGGGATAATAACCTGCCGCCTGTAGCTGCACGCCAATGCGCTTTTTGATACTATCTGCATCGGTTTCGATATTAAAACCATCTACCATTACCTCTCCGGAAGTTTTTTCTCGCAGGGTCTCTATAATTTCAAGGGTGGTAGTTTTGCCTGCACCATTTGGCCCAAGCAGGCCAAATATCTCGCCTTCGTAAACTTCAAAGCTAATGCCCTTTACGGCTTCAAAATCGCCATATTTTTTAAACAGGTTTTTAACCGTGATAATAGGTTGGTTTGCCATAACGTAAATATGCATTGTATTTGTGTAATTACAACAACCCAAACGTTAAAAAGGCATTAAATTATAACAATACCGAATGTATAAAGCGCTTTACACGCTTCGGTTTATTTACCGCCCTTCTTCAGCTCACTTTCAGATTTAACCACCTTTTTGCCTCTATTCATTTTTATTTCGTAGGCGGGCTCATCTTTACTTGCGTTGCGTTTTACACTTGTGCCTTTAATTGATTTTTCAACCGGTTCGGTATGTTTCTTTTCTATTTTACCTTCGGCCTCGCCTTTACCCCAGTTCCAGTGTACGGTTTCTCCCTTTTTCATAACCTATAATTTAGGTTAAAAATAGCAATAGGCTTGCCAAATATTAATTTGTTACCTAAAAAATAAACCTGCCTAATAAGCCAATAAATATAATTGCGTTAGCTATAAAAGCTACGATAGCATTGAATGTTGGGATGGTTAACAGCGTAATCATGATGATGAGTTTTTAGTTTTTTAACACCACAAAATTGTGTCAAAACCCATCCTTTTAACAGTATTATTAGGTAAACGCCTGTAAATTGTCGGTAAATGTATTCTTATCAGGAATAAGTATCGGCATTTTAGCGGTTGCTACTCTACTATTCCTCACCCACATTAATGCCTATCTGCTTAAGTAACAGGGATGCATTAAAGGTTTTGCACTCGCCGTGTTTCATTTTGTAATCAAACAACATTTCGCCATTAATTACCTGGATATCGAAGTAGTAATTGCGTACATAATCAGGATATTTATCTTCTAATCGGGCAATCTGCAGATCGTGCGTGGCAACCATACCTACGCCATGTTTTGCGATGAGCTGCTCTATCACCGCTTTACTGCCCAGGTATTTATCCATGGAGTTGGTACCACGCAGCATCTCGTCTATTAAAAAGAAAACACGGTGCTCGTGTTCTACAGCGGCCAGCAGCATCTGCAGGCGGTCAAGCTCGGCTTTAAAGGTAGATGTACTTTCATTCAGCGAATCTTTTATCCGCATGTAGCTCACCATAGTAATAACCGATACCTCCATAGCAGTTGCACAAACCGTTGCACCGGCCAGTGCCAGTACCGTATTGATACCAATGGTACGTAGGAAAGTACTTTTACCCGCCATGTTGCTACCGGTAATGATATCTATCTTATAAGCATCTTGTAAGTCATAGTCGTTATCCACCCGTTTGCCCCGGATGAGCGGATGGGCAATGTTTTTTGCGGTAACCGTATAACCTTCGGTATCGGCAATAATTGGATAAACCCAGTGCGGATAGTTAATAGCAGATGTAGCGATACTGATCAGTGCTTCAAACTCCGCAATTACATCAAAGGCTTCTTCAAGGTTTTGGGAGTTGTTACGCTTCCAGTTCTCAATAGCGATGATCTGGCGGATATCCCACAATAAAAACAAATTCAAAATTACCCCCACAATCACATTCAGGTGATAGTTAAGCTTGCTGATCAGTTCGGCCAGTTCTTTTATCTGTGCCGATGTTTGGTTGTCTTTTAGCTTTTGGGCCAAGCTATTGGTGTAATCTGCACTCCATTCCTGGCTCTCTATCTTGCGGAACACACTGGCATATTTGCCCAGCATGGTGCCAATTTTATCAGCTATCATATCGGCCTTTTTAATTTCCGCAGCTTTGGATAATACGATACCCATATTAGCCAGGCCTATAATAATGGCTGCAATTTTAGCAATAGGATAAAAAAACGCTATCGCGATAGCCCCCAATAATAACCAGGGTGCTATTTTGGCGTACTTGCTTAGCCATTTTTCGCCATTTAGGTTTAGTGGCAGGTGTATGTATTTAAATAAATTAGTCAATCTATTTATATCACCATCATTACTAAACAGCAACAGGGTTTGTAGTTCTTTTTTCCAGTCGTTTTTACCCGCAATTTCTTTTACTGCCTGTTGCCTTAACAGGATGGTTGGCTTATCTGCCGGCGCATTTAGCCAGGCCGCCAGTTTATCGTTACCTGTAGATGTTGCCGCCCTGTTGATCAGGTTAAACAGCGAAGCATTGCCGAAAATATCCAGATCTGAACTGTAAAAATGCTTTTCGTTACTGTAGCGCTGCCCATTATTATACAAGTTGGTATTGCTTTGCAGGCTGGTTATTTCGTTCAGGTTGATACGCCCCAGGTCCAGGTAATAATCGCGCTGGCGCTCGTATTCGCCCTGCCGTCCTACCAGCCAGGCAAATGCGGCCAGTAACAGCACAAAACCAACAGCCATAATGGTAAAATTGTCTTGCGCTATAGTAAAATATATCGCAAATATCATCAGCCCAAAAATGCCTAGTCTAAATAGCGAGTAGGTATTAGCCAGTCTTTTATATTTATCGGCCTCTTGCCCGGCAAGAGCGGCGGCTTGCGTATAGTTATCAATTATAGTTTGTTGCACAGATATTATGGATATTTTTGCAGCTTCAATGTTACAATAATAAGATAACATATCAACCTTAATAGTTACAGCTGTAAATGAAAATTACGTTTATAACCGTTGGCAAAACCGAAGATGCCTACCTGAAAGAGGGTATCGAAAAATATGTGAAACGCTTAAAGCATTACACCAAGCTGGAACTAATTGACATACCCGAACTAAAAAACACCAAAGCCCTAACCGAGGAGCAGCAAAAAGCCAAAGAGGCCGAACTGATACTTAAAAAAATAACCGTGCAGGACCATGTAATACTTTTGGATGAGAATGGACTGGAGTTTACATCGGTACAGTTTGCCAATTACATCAACAAACGTTCGGTATCTTCATCGGCAAACCTGATATTTATTGTGGGCGGCCCCTACGGGTTCGACCAATCGATTTACCAGCGGGCTAATGATAAGCTATCTCTTAGCCGCATGACGTTCTCCCACCAAATGGTACGCCTGTTTTTTGTAGAGCAGCTTTACCGGGCCTACAGTATTATTAAGGGCGAGCCGTATCATCACCAGTAACTGACATGATTACGGATATAGCATTGACTGGAATTTGAACCCTGAAAAACGAAACGATAACCTTAGGGTATTTTTCGCTTGTTTAAAATAACTATTCGTTAAGCATATATTTTTCTATACCTGCGGCAGGTTGCCACTTGCTACCCGGCTCGTAATAATGCCATAACAGGGCCGAAACTTTTTTGATAAGCACATCAGCTTCGTTATCTTTTGTCCAGCGTTGGTCCTTATTGTTTTTGGTAATAACCGCAAAAACGTAATCGCCATGCGGGGCGTTCACCAAAACCGTTTCAGACCGCGATGCATCTACCGCCCCCTGCTTAGACATGGTTTGTACATAAGGCGGTATTTGAGACAGCGCAGTTTCGTCCCAAAATATCCGGTTAAGCGTGCGGCTTATGCGCTCGCTGGCTGCCGGGCTTACTACTTTGCCATCTCTTATCATGGTAAACAGGCGGCACATTTCTCGCGGAGTAGTTACACCCCAGCCATACTTTTCCCATATTGGCCTGCGCGCCGGGATACGCGAATTTACACGCATGGCCTTAAAGCCGTTTACATCCAGCCAATTGTTGATATATTCGGCCCCTACCAGCTTTTGCAGCCACAGGCTGGCGGTATTATCGCTCATGGTGATCATCAGCATGGCAACTTTGCTTAGCTGTATAGTATCTTTATCTTTAAAAGAACCCAAAATATCCTCACCTGCATACAGTAACGAATCGCGGTAAACCAGTTTTTGATTGTACTGCAGTTCGCCTTTTTCTATCTTATTCATCAACCCGCTTAAAATACTCACCTTTATCATACTGGCCGTTGGGAACAAAGTGTCGGCATTGATCTGCACCGTTTTACCTGTTTTTAGGTTTTGCACGTAGATGCCTATATCGCCGTTAAACCCTTTGGTAGCTGCTTGCAATTGAGCAGTAAGCTTTTGGTCGGTTTGAGCAAAGGAAGTTAGGGTGGTGAGGAATAGGATGCCGGAGAAAAAGTGTTTCATGACAGTGATTTTTATAAATAACTAATTTATGTATCTTTATGATATGGATATTCATCAAGTGATAAATATTGATAATGAAATTTTAAGCGGGCAGGCTGTGTTCACCGGAACACGTGTTCCGGTTGAGTCGCTGTTCGACCATTTGGAAGCGGGTGTCTCTTTAGACGAATTTTTAGAAGATTTCCCATCCGTAACAAAAGAACAGGCCATTGCTTTATTAGATATGGCAAATAAGATCGTTACATCAAAAGATATAGCTAAACTCTATGAAGCTGTTGCTTGACGAGAACCTTCCTAAAAAACTTAAGCTTGATTTTCCTGAACACGAAATTTATACCGTTAGTGATAAAGGATGGAACGGTGTACAAAATGGAAATTTACTAAAGCTACTACTTACTGAGGGATTTGATGGGTTGATCACCTTTGATAAAAATTTACAGTATCAGCAAAATTTTAAGAAATACACTATAAATGTATTTGTATTAAGTGCTTCAATTATACCTATCAGGAGTTAACAAAACTCAGCAGCAAGGTTAAGGCGTATCTTAATGGTGAAACTATTGCCGATGGGCCAATCATTGTTATATCCTAACTTGTTCACCCTTTTCCTATCTTTACAGCATCTATGCAATACCTGCGCTGGCTTTTATTTCCGTTTTCGTTACTGTATGGGTTAGTGATTATCATCCGCAACTGGTTATACGATACAGGCCTGTTTAAAAGCCGTCAGTTTGATCTTCCGGTGATATGCGTAGGCAACCTGGAAGTTGGCGGTGCTGGCAAAAGCCCTATGACAGAGTACCTGGTGCGCCTGTTAAAAAGCAATTATAAATTAGCCACCCTAAGCAGGGGCTACGGCCGCAAAACTAAAGGCTTTTTAATGGCCGGTGCTACTACAACAGCTACCGAAATAGGCGACGAACCATCGCAATTTCATCACAAATTCCCGGATGTTACCGTGGCCGTTTGTGAAGACAGGGTAGCCGGGATCGAAAAATTAAAAACAGACCATGACCTTATTTTGCTGGATGACGCCTTTCAGCACCGTGCGGTAAAACCGGGTTTGAGCATTTTGTTATTTGATTATAACCAATTGTTGCAACCCAAACTACTATTACCCGCAGGTAACCTGCGCGAACCTTTCAGCGGCCGCTGGCGTGCAGATATCATGGTGGTGACCAAGTGCCCCACAGCATTATCGGAGGAAGGAATGACGCGCTGCTATGAGCAAATTTCACCCTTAAACTGGCAGCCCTTATTTTTTAGCGCGATAGCGTATCAGCCTATGCAAGATCTGCATGGGAACGTGATCGATGTTGCTATTGATGCCGGTACCACTGTATTTTTGCTTACCGGTTTAGCTAACCCTAAACCACTGATACAGCATCTAAGCCAATCTACATCAAATATTATCCACCATAATTATCCAGATCATCATCAGTTTAGCTTAAAAAATATCGCTAAACTTGCTGACGCATTTGCTGCCTGTAAATCAACAAAAAAAGTTATTATCACAACAGAAAAGGATGCCCAACGTTTAGGGGTACATGAGCTGTTACCTGTACTTGCTCCGCTACCTGTTTGGGTGTTGCCCATTGGGTTGCAATTTTTAAACAACGGGCAGCAGGCTTTTGATCAAATAATACAAAATTATGTTAGAGAGCATACACAACACAACAGAATATATTAAAAAACGCATCGGCGATTTTGAGCCCGAAGCGGGTATTATTTTAGGTACTGGCTTGGGTGCGTTGGTAAACGAGATTGAAGTTGAAAAACAACTGATGTATTCCAACATCCCTGATTTCCCGATGTCTACCCTCGAATTTCATTCGGGTAAATTGATTTTTGGGATGCTGGGCGGTAAAAAAGTGGTGGCTATGCAAGGCCGCTTACATTATTACGAAGGTTACACCATGCAGCAGATCACCTTTCCGGTTAGGGTGATGAAAATGCTGGGCATCAAAACCCTTTTTGTTTCAAACGCCAGCGGATCGCTTAACCCCGATTTTAAAAAGGGCGACCTGACCATAATTGAAGATCATATTAACTTGCAGCCTTTAAACCCGCTTACCGGCCGCAATAATGAACAATTGGGCCCACGTTTCCCGGATATGAGCGAGCCCTACAGGCATGATCTAATAGAAAAAGGATTAAGCATAGCCAAAGCAAACAATATTACCTGCCATAAGGGAGTTTATGTTGCGGTTACCGGCCCAAACCTGGAAACACGTGCCGAATACAAATACCTGCGTATTATAGGCGGCGATATTGTAGGCATGAGCACTGTGCCCGAGGTTATTGTGGCCAACCACATGGGCCTGCCTGTTTTTGCCATATCGGTAATAACGGATGAGGGTTTCCCGGAAGTGCTTAAACCGGTATCGCTGGATGAGATACTGACTGTTGCAAGGGAGGCCGAACCAAAATTGACTGTGATATTAAAAGAACTAATAGCAGGGCTTTAATGGCGAATAAGCTAAAATATTTACTTGTTTTATTGATCTGCGCAGCTGCACAGGGCGTTTTTGCGCAGGTAAGAACCAATACCTATCCCGGCCAGCAAACAGACCCTGTTTACTCGCGCGATACCTCTAAAAACGTGAGGCGCAACAACGGTTCTTCACAGAATTTAGATTCGGTACGTAAGCGTGAAGAAAACAAGCACGATTCTATCGTATTTACCTCCAAATTTATAAAGGTTACCAGCGAGCGTTTACTGATGGATAGCATACAACTATTTCCGTTAGATACCGGGCTGGTAAATTTCGAAAATTACAGTCCTATCAATCAACCGCGTAACCCTAAAATTAGCCTGGGGTTTGTAGGCCTTGCACAACGCGACCTATTATTTAACCCACGCAAAACCATTGGCTTTGATGAGGGGCTGCATGCGCTGGATGCCTATATGGTAAATCCGCAGGATATAAATTATTTTAATGCCCGGGCGCCATATACATTATTATCGCTATTTAGTACGCTTGGAGGTAGCAAAGAGCAATTGTTTAAAGTGGTACATACCCAAAATGTTAAGCCCAACTGGAATGTAGGGCTCATCATGAATTTTAACGGGTCCAGGGGGTATTACAGCACCAGCAATATACTGGCACAAAACGTAAGCGATTTTACGGCCGGGTTGTTTACCTGGTACCATAGTAAAAATAAGCGCTACAATTTATTGGGCAACCTGTTGTTTAACAATCTTAAAGCACCCGAAACCGGGTCAATATTGAAAGATACCATATTTAAAAGCACGCAATCGTCTTTTAACAAAGCCGGCGAACCGGTGCGTTTACCCGGAAGCTTCTCTCAATGGAAAAGTGCTGGTTTATACGTAAAACAATTTTATTACATAGGCCGTGTAGACAGCCTTAATAGCGGTAAGGCAGGCAATAAAAATGTATTGCCTACGCAGCGCGTGGCTTATACGTTTTATTATAATAAACGCAGCTATAACTACCTGCAAAACGGCTTGGATAATTACCGGGTATTCCCCGATTATTATTTTAGTGCTGCCCGATCGCGCGATTCGTTGAACGTGATGCACTTGCAAAACGATTTTTCGTACAGTTTTTATTTGCGCGGTAAATCTGGCAAAATAGCCAAGAATGAACTTAAGCTGGATGTGGGCTTGGTACAGGATTATTATAAAATAAGCCAGTTTGTATCTGACACCACCATTAACCGCTTTGGCAATAAACAAATGCTGCCCTCAAAAAAACAGGACGAAAGTTTTCAGAACATCACACTGAAAGGTAGGCTTGGCTACAAATTCAGCGACAGGATCATCCTGGATGCTGATCTGCGCCAGATAGTACAGGGCCGCAATTTTGGCGATCTGTTGTATGATGCCAGGCTTACACTCGCCGGCGATCAAAAAACTGGCCGTATTGTTTTAGGGGCTTATTTGCAAAGCAGCTCGCCGGGCATGGTGTACACTAACTGGATATCTAACCACTATATTTTTGATAACAGCTTTAATAATCAAAAAACAACCAACCTATCGTTCAATTATGTGAATGATGCCTTGCAGGTGGACCTGAAGGCCGAATATTTTTTGATAACCGATTACCTGTATTTTGCCGCGCAACCGGGCGGTACCGATGCCACACCAAGGCAGTATGGCCCGGCCGTAAACCTGCTTAAAGTAAGCCTGGGCAAAAACCTGCAATGGCGCAGCCTGCACTTTGATAATTATGTAGTTTACCAAAAAACAGATAATGCAGCCCTACTACGTACCCCGGAAGTGTACACCTATAGTAGTTTATATGTGGGCGCTAAATTGTTTGATGTGTTAAACTCGCAATTTGGGGGCACGGTGCGTTATAATACCCCTTACCTGGCACCATCTTATGCCGTTGGCCTGGGCCAGTTTTATAATGGGGCCGATGTTACCTTTACATCTTACCCAATTGCAAGCTTGTTTTTTAAAGCAACCCTGCAACGCACAAACTTATTCATACAGTACGATTATGTAAACCAGGGCCTTTTCAGCAATGGTTATTATACCGTAAACCGTTACCCGCAAATGGATAAGGTAATTAAATTTGGCATAGCGTGGACGTTTTATAATTAAGTTTGCCCCTAACCCCCTGAAGGGGGAATAGAATAATATCGAACATCCAATACTGAATATCGAATGATGAAGGCCAAACAAACGTCAGGATAAAGATTTTTTATGCTTTTAAAAACTTCTCCTTCAGGGGATCAAGTTTTCTGCTTTTTCTTTTTAGCCGCCGGGAATAATACGTTGTTTAATATTAACCTGTAACCTGCCGAGTTGGGGTGCAGTTTCAGATCGGTGGGCGGGTCGCCAACGGCGTGTTGGTAATCTTCGGGGTCGTGGCCGCCGTAGAATGTCCACTGGCCTTTGCCGTATTCGCCGTGTATGTAGCGGGCTTCGTTGGCGGTTTTCATTTCGCCCATAATGGTAACCCCAGGCTTAAGTTTGCTTTTGTTATAGGCCGTAGTTAAACCCATAAAACCCTTTATCACCTTGTCATGATCTTGTGTAAGCATACTGGGCACCACATCCCATTTGGCCGAAAAATCAAACAGGGTAAAAAAGTCGCGACTGCGCTCTACCTGCCTTACAGGGGTAACATCAATATCAGCAAACTGGTGCGAGGTAGGGTTTTGGTCCAACGTAAAATTCTGGAAAGCGAATGTTTGGGTAAAATCCAATTTAGACTGGGCATCCGGGTCGGCGGGGTCGCCATCAAACATGCTTTCTACAATATCGGTATTAGATGCTGCCAGCGCAATATCAAAAGTATCTGTACCGCTGCACATCGCAAACAGAAAGCCCCCGCCGGCGCAAAAATCGCGGATGTGCTGCACCACGGCCAGTTTCATTTGCGATACTTTTTTAAAGCCCAGTTTAGTGGCCATAGCCTGCTGGCCCTTTACATCATCCGCATACCATTGTGCGTAGCGGTAAACGCCGTAAAACTTACTAAACTGCCCGGTAAAGTCCTCGTGGTGCATGTGTAGCCAATCGTATTTGGGCAGGTCGGCGCGGATCACCTCTTCATCATAAATAACATCATAAGGGATTTCGGCATATTTTAAAACCAGGGTAACGGCATCATCCCAGGGCAGTTTATTTTTGGGCGAATACACCGCCATTTTGGGTGCTTTCTCCAGCTTCACCATGTCCATATTAACAGATGGATCGCTTACCTCGGTCAATATCTCATTAGCCTTGGCATCTGCCAGTACCTGGTAACTTACCCCGCGAATTTTGCATTCATCCTCCAGCCGTTTATCATACTTCATCATAAAACTGCCGCCGCGATAGTTGAGCAGCCAGTCTACCGTTTCGCCATTCTTCAGCGTCCAAAAAGCAATACCGTACGATTTTAGATGGTCTTTTTGCTCCTCATCCATCGGGATAAGAATAGAGGCGGCCTTGGTCAAAAAAGGCAGAAAGCAGAAAGCTAAAAGCAGAAAGCCTCTTAGTGAAAAGTATTTAACGAATTTGCTCATGTGGATATACCAAATGTAACGATTAATTGGAAAAGCTATTATGTATGTTGCTTTTAGCTTTCTGCTTTTTGCCTTAAGCTTTTTTCCCTACCTTTGCCACCTGTTTAAAATTAAAAACAAATGAGCAAAGCAATTATTAAAACCGAAAAAGGCGACATGACTGTTCAATTTTTTGATAAAGATGCGCCAAACACCGTAGCTAATTTTTTAGGATTGGCTAAAACAGGTTTTTACGATAACGTAACTTTTCACCGTGTGATACCAAATTTTGTGGTTCAAGGTGGCGACCCAACCGGTACTGGTGCAGGTGGTTCTGGTAAACGTATCGACTGTGAGTTAACCGGCGATAACCAATATCATGATCGTGGTGTGCTTTCTATGGCACATGCAGGCCGTAACACAGGCAGCTCTCAATTTTTTATCTGCCACAGCCGCGATAATACCGCGCATTTAGACCGCAACCACACCGTATTTGGTAAAGTGGTAGAAAACGTTGACGTGGTTGACGATATTCGCCAGGGCGATAAAATATTAAGTATCGAAATTATAGAGGAATAGTATAGTGAGTGGTGGTTAGTGAGTGGCGAATTGTTAAAAATCACCCATTTACTCAATCAGCTCAATCAATAACATAAAAAATGAATTTACAGGGAATTGTTTCGGTATCGGGCAAACCGGGTTTGTGGAAAGCGCTTGCGCAAAACAAAACCGGCTATGTTTTAGAGAGCCTTGATGCGCAAAAAACTAAGCTGATCGCCAACTTATCTACAGCTAAACTGGCAGCTTTAAATGAAATAACCATTTTTGGTTTAGAGGATGATATTAAACTGATTGATGTTTTAGAGCGCATGAAAACTGCTGCCAGCGTACCATCTACTAAAGATGATGGCAAAAAGCTGCGCGAGTTTTTCTACACCGTAGCTGCAGACCATGATGAAGAAAAAGTTTACTCGTCAGACATTAAAAAGATCATCGGCTGGTTTTTGATATTAAAGGAATTACCTTTATTTAACGAAGCTAACCCTGCTACCGCAGCCGTTGCCGAAGAAGCACCAATTGCAGAAGCGGCCCCGGCAGAAGAAGCTCCTGCTGCCGAAGCCCCTAAAGCAAAAGCGAAGAAAGCCCCTGCAAAAAAAGCATAAGTTTTTACGGCTAATAAATATTAAAGCCCCGACAGGACGATCCTATCGGGGCTTTGTTTTATACTACCACGTTATTGCAAGCGATAGAGTGACATGGTAAAACGGTCCGTCAGGCCGAATTAATTTCGGCATCCCACTTGCTAAATATCCAACTTGTCCTGTGGGATCCTGAAACAAGTTCAGGATGACCCATTCTGAAAATTCTTTAATTCTGAAAATTCGGGTTCAGACAATTACGCGTCTACCGCATCATATACCACAACCTTTTCCCAAAGGTGGCTGTGGGTTTTTATAAATTCCTGGTGAATGGGGTGGGTTTGGTAAGTGGCCTGCCCGGCAAGGTCGGCAAAAAACATCACCTCAGATACGGCCCAGCTGTTATCAACCACGTCGCGCTTTTCGGTACTGGCTACAACGCCTACGTGCAATTCCTTAATGGTTTCTATTTTACCAAGCGATTTTACACCCGCAACCAGTTTATCGCGGTCTTCTTTGGAGTTGGGGTTTTTTAACCAGAATAGTGCGTGGTGCACAACAGGATATTTATTTGTCATGATGGTAGTGGGTTTTATAATAGATGGCATGGCCGATGCAACCACCGTGCCGGCGGCAACAGTAGCTGCGGTTGCTATAAATTTACGTCGGTTGGTGGTACTCATAGGGTAATGTTTAAATGTGAAATTAAGAAATATCTAACAATCCGGCTGCTTGCATTTCTCATTGCTAAATTCCGGCTCAAAAGTACTATGGCTGATGGATAGGTGCTCTAAACGGTGGCGCAGGTCGTGCTTTATCTCATCAAAGTTGGCCATATTATCAGGGCTAACTATTAAGTGGGCTGTAAGGGCGTTTTCGGTAGTACTAAGAGCCCAAACATGCATGTGGTGAATATCTACCACGCCTTTGGCTTTCAATAGTTCTGCCTTGATTTCTTTGAGGTCCATTTCTTTAGGCACGCCGTCCATCTCCAGGCGCAGGCTATCCTTCAACAAATTCCAGGTCCCGGTTAATATCACTATACCAATAATGATACTTACTACGCTATCTATCCAGGCCAAATGCGTAAAGTAAATAATAATGCCGGATACCACTACACCCAGCGATACAATGGCATCTACCGCCATGTGCAGGTAAGCGCCTTTAACATTTAGGTCGCTGTCCTTATCCTTCATAAAAAGCCAGGCGGTAAAGCCGTTAATGGCTATGCCAATAAAGGCTACCCAGGCAACCGTGCCGCCGGCAACAGGCTCGGGGTGCATAAGGCGTGTAACAGCTTCGTAAACAATAAAACCAACAGCTACCAGCAATATCACCGCATTAAAAAACGATACGATAATGGTAGAACGCTTATAACCGTAAGTGTACACCTTATTTGATTTTGCCTTTGCCAGTTTAAAGGCCAGCAAAGCCAAAGCCAACGACGCTACATCACTCAGGTTATGCCCAGCATCTGTCAATAAAGATAACGAGCCACTAATAAAACCGTAAATGGCTTCGATAATTACGAAAGCTGAATTGAGTACTATACCCCATATAAAAGCCGCATTCAGGTGGTCTATTTTAGGAGCATGATCGTGGTGGTGGTGCGAGTGATCGTGTGCCATGTGTAAATTATTTGCATATACGCAGATGTGCAAATGTGCAAATAAATTGCCTTTTAGTATCTATTAAACCTTGCAATATCTCGGCAAAATTCTGTAAGCTGCCAGGTATTAAATAGCGGAATGCTGTCCTTCCTTTATACATGTACAAGTCTCCACGTTGCTTTATTTATTCTGTTAATACAATGTCAATATACATGTTTAAACACCAGTTATTATAGGGCAATAAATAAAACCTTACCTTTGCAGTATGATCATCAAATCTGCCGACTTTATTTGCAGCAATACCCAGGTATCTAAACTACCGCCACCCTTAAAGCCCGAATATGCTTTCATTGGCCGCAGTAACGTGGGAAAATCATCGCTGATAAATATGCTTGCCCAAAAAAAGGGGTTGGCAAAAACATCACAAACTCCTGGTAAAACACAGCTTATCAATCACTTTTTGGTTAACGATAACTGGTACATTGTAGATTTACCCGGTTACGGCTATGCTCGTGCATCCAAAACAAAAAAAGCCGACTGGAACAAATTCATTCAAACTTACCTGGATAAGCGCGAAAGCCTGCAATGTGTAATGGTTTTAATAGATAGCCGCCTGGAACCCCAAAAAATAGACCTTGAGTTTTGCAGTTGGCTGGGCGAAAAAGGCCTGCCATTTGTGCTTGTATTTACCAAGGCCGATAAACAAAGCAACGTAAAAACAGATCAAAACATAGCTAAGTTCCGCAAAGCCATGCTGGCATTTTTTGAAGAAGCACCACAGCACTTCATAACTTCATCAGAGCTGCACACCGGCCGCGACGAGGTATTGGGCTTTATCAGCAGCATTAATCAAAATTTTGAAGTGCCTGATTTTGACGAGGAACACTATAAGTAATAATTTCGAACGTAGAACCGGGAATAAAGGATCATCGAAACATCCTTCATCATTCTGAATTCAAAATCCGATATTCGTTATTCAAATAAAATGAAAAAGTATCTATCATTAGTAACCTTTACGCACACCATATTTGCCATGCCATTTGCCTTTATAGGATTCTTTTTGGCTGTTACCACTACCAACCATAAGTTTGAGTGGCAAAAGCTGGTAATGATGCTGTTATGTATGGTTTTTGCCCGTAACTCGGCCATGGCCTTTAACCGCTATTTGGACAGGAATATTGATGCCCAAAACCCGCGCACCAAACAGCGCGATATCCCGGCAGGCCGTATTTCGCCGGCGGCGGCATTAACCTTTACTTTTGTAAACTGCGGCCTTTTTATTTTAACCACCTGGTTTATCAACCCATTATGTTTTTACCTTTCGCCTATTGCTTTATTAGTGGTATTGGGCTACAGCGCTACTAAAAGGTTTACGGCGCTTTGCCACATGGTATTGGGTTTAGGCCTATCGCTTGCCCCTATCGGCGCTTATTTGGTGGTTACCGGGGCATTTGCCTTAACTCCTATATTTTTCTCGCTATCTGTATTATGCTGGGTAAGCGGCTTTGATATTATCTATGCCTTACAGGATGAGGACTTTGACCGCGATCAAAAACTGCACTCTATCCCGGCCTGGCTGGGCAAGGTGAATGCGTTAAGATTATCATCTGTATTGCACGTATTTTCGGCATTTTTTGTGCTGATGCCTGTGTTTTATACCAATGTTGGTTTGTTGTATTATATCGGTATCGTATTCTTTTGCGCTATGCTGATTTACCAGCATTTGTTGGTAAAACCAAACGACTTAAGCCGTGTAACCTTTGCCTTCATGACCACTAATGGTATTGCCAGTGTGGTGTTTGCCGCCTTCTTTTTGATGGACAGGGTATGGATGCGCTAAACTCGGCACAGTTAAAACAGTTTCGTGAGCAGTTAAAGCCTTACGTAATTTTTAACGAAGCAGAGTGGATCGTGTTTATCCAGTATCTATCTGTATCTTCTTACAAAAAGAAACAGCACTTTGCCGAAGCCGGTAAGGTTTGTAATTACTTTGGCTTTGTACTAAGCGGTTCTGTACGTTATTACCATATTATTGATGGTAACGATGTTACCGGCTACTTTAGTTTCGAGAATGAATATGTAAGCTCTTACAAAAGCTTTTTAACGGGCGAGCCGGCCACAAACTACATACAAGCACTGGAGCCGAGTACCATTGTACTCATCAGTAAAAACAATATGGATCTGCTACTGGCCAACCCCATGCTGGCCTATAAAATGGAGCGCTTTGGCCGACTGATTGCCGAGCATTACCTGATGTGTTACGAAGACCGGGTAACCGCATTCATCACCCAAACACCAGAGGAACGCTATCTTAAATTATTAGAAACCGGCAGGGAAGTATTACAGCGTATGCCACAACATTACATTGCCAACTTCTTGGGCATAACACCGGTATCCTTATCCAGGATTAGGAAGAGGATTTTGGTAGAAGGGAAATAATATAAAGGCGTTTCCTGCGGCCGGGCTATCCACTCATACGCCTGCAGGCATTAGCCGCAAGGCCGGTATCCGTTTCTATCCCTAACGCGAATAAATAATTTCTTTCTACTGAACGATTAAGGAGCGTTCGTCGCTTTTGCAAACCCTTCCTACTACACCACCATCTCCCCCATTCCAAAGGAGGGAACTAAAAATCTTCTCACCCTCTTTGCGCAGCAGAGAGGGTCGACCAGCGAAGCGTAGTCGGGGTGAGTAAACACTGTCACAAGAAACGCATCTACTATCGCCCCAAATTCTTATCTTTTGTTAACGTTTTGATTTTCAATACAGCCTTACATTTGTATCGTACCTCAAAACAAAAAAACGATGCATACAATATTAGGGGCCGGCGGACCGGTAGCAAACGCACTAACTCAGGAGCTTATAGCACATCAGCAAACTATCCGGTTAGTTAGTCGTCGGCCGGTGGCTATAAAAGCGGATAACCTGACCTGGCAAAAGACAGATCTGCTTAACTATGCCGAAGTGCTGGAAGCCACTACTGGGTCAACCGTTATATATTTGTGTGCTGGTTTGGTTTATGATGCCGATGTATGGCGCGAACAATGGCCTATAATTATCCAGAATGTAATTAAAGCCACCAAAGCGCACAACGCCCGCCTGATATTTTTTGATAATGTCTACATGTACGGCCTGGTTAACGGCCCCATGATGGAGGATACCCCTTACCACCCGATCAGCGAAAAAGGCAAGGTGCGTGCCCAAATCGCAGAGACCATTATGCAGGAGGTTAAAGCCGGTAACTTAAATGCAACCATAGCCCGCGCACCCGATTTTTACGGAACAAGCAGCGCAAATGCATTTTTAGATATGATGGTACTGGCCAAATACGCCAAAAAAGAAAGCGCGCAATGGGTGGGTAACCCAAACAAACTTCATAACTTTATTTACATACCCGATGCGGGCAAAGCTATGTACCTGCTTGGCCAATATCCCGAAAGTGCCAACCAGATATGGCATTTGCCAACCTCGCCGGTGATGACTGGTCACCAGTTTCTGGAACTTGCCGCGCTTACATACGGCGTTAAACCAAAGTTTATGCGTGTACCTAAATTTATGTTGTGGTTATTGGGCCTTTTTAACAAAGTAATTGCCGGCACGGTAGAAATGTATTATCAAACAGATCATGACTATATTTTCAACAGCGATAAGTTTGAAAAGGCTTTTAACTTTAAACCTACTGCTTACGGGGATGGGATAAAAGAGGTAGCTAGGATAATATATAAGCCAGAGTAAGTCTGAAGGTCCGCACAAGTCGGGAAGTCTTAAAGATGAATACGCTTTCGGACATTTCATTTTTATAACATCTTTTTCGTCTTACCGACTTCCGGTCTTTCCGACTTCCGGACTAATTCGCATATTTGTATATCTACATTATAAACAGATGATCCATAAAAAAACAAGAACATACATCCCGGCCGACCTTGAAATTAAATGGGAAACCCTGGAACCGATATATAAAGAACTGCTTAGCCGCCCCATCAATTCCGTAGAAGAACTGGAGCAATGGCTAAAAGATGGCAGCGAACTACAGGCTGCCCTGGAAGAGGATTTTGCCTGGCGCTACATACGGATGACGTGTGATACTAACAGCGAAGAATTGCTGGCTAATTTCCAGTATTTTGCTACCGAGATAGAACCTAAAACAGCGCCGTACAACAACGAGTTGAATAAAAAACTGGTGGACAGCGAATTTGTAAATGAGCTAAGTGAAGAAAAATTCTACATTATGCTGCGCAGCGTGCGCAAATCGCTGGAGTTGTTCCGCGAGGAGAATATCCCGTTACAAACCGAGATACAGGTTGAACAGCAAAAATACCAGTCGATAACGGGCTCTATGAGCGTGCATATCGGCGATAAAGAATACACTTTAGAACAAGCATCCGTATTTTTAAAAGATACCGACCGCAGCAAACGTAAAGAAGTTTGGGAGAAAATAACCGAACGCCGTTTGCAGGATAAAGGTGTATTAGATACGCTGTTTAATCATCTGCGCACGTTGCGCCACAAGGTAGCTCAAAACGCAGGATTTGAAAACTTTAGAGATTACATGTTCCAGGCATTAGGCCGCTTTGATTATACGCCACAGGATTGCTACGCTTTTCATGCTGCTATAGAAACAGAAGTGGTACCTATCCTTCGGGAATTTGCCGAAAAACGCCGCGAAGCATTAGGGGTTGAAACACTTAAACCATGGGATCTGGATGTGGATATATCCGGTAAACCTGCCCTGAAACCGTTTAATAATGGCGGCGAGCTGATTGAAAAATCCATTCAATGCTTTAGTAATATTAACCGCTATTTAGGCGAGCGTTTAGAGATCATGAAGGATAATAACCTGTTTGATGTGGAAAGCCGCAAGGGCAAAGCACCGGGTGGTTATAACTATCCGCTGTCTGAAACGGGCGCACCTTTTATTTTCATGAACTCGGCCAATACCTTTCGCGACCTGACTACCATGGTACACGAAGGCGGCCATGCGGTACATACCTTCCTGACTGCCGACCTGGAGCTGAACGATTTTAAACATTGCCCAAGCGAGGTAGCCGAACTGGCCTCCATGTCTATGGAGTTAATATCAATGGATAATTGGGATGTATACTTTGATAACGAGGAAGACCTTAAACGCGCCAAACACGATCAGCTTTTTGATGTGCTTAAAACCCTACCATGGGTAGCCGTGGTTGACCAGTTTCAACACTGGATATACACCAACCCGGATCATACGGATGCCGAGCGTACAGAAGCGTGGTTAAAGATCTATGAGCCATTTGGCGCAGGCTTTGCCGATTGGAGTGAACACCCGCAGGCCGAGCAAAACTTATGGCAAAAACAATTGCACATTTTTGAAGTACCGTTCTACTATATAGAATACGGTATGGCCCAGTTAGGTGCCATTGCCGTTTGGAAAAACTATAAAGAAAATCCGGAGAAAGGCCTGCAACAATATCTGGATGCCTTAAAACTCGGTTACACCAAAACCATTACCGAGATCTACGAAACCGCCGGTATCAAATTTGATTTCAGTGCAGGCTATGTTAAAGAACTCGCTGAATTTGTAAAAGCCGAAATGGAAAAGATATAAAAACTTTAAGCCTCCTGGATAACCAGGAGGCTTTTTTTTCTCGCTAATCTCATTTACAATATTTGCCCCATTTTGTTGCAGCAATACAACAGGGCGCGGGTTTTAAGGCTTATTAAAGGGTATTAAATTTAACTGTAACTGCTATCATTTTAGACTAATTATAAAACTATTAGGTGTTTTTTAGGTTTAAACATCTATGAAAAAGATAATTGTAATACTTAGCCTTTTACTGTCAGCTACAGCGGGCTTTGCACAAGTTGCTTTAAGCCCGGTTAAAATAGATAGCCTGGTTACTATATCTCTCCCGAAAGAATTTACTAAAAAAGATACCCTGGGTCAATCTGTATACAGTGGCAAAGGCCAATACGGGTATATGGTAGTTATACGTGCACCAAATGCAGAAAATAACGCCCCTTTGAAAAAAGAGCGCGACCTTAACAAAGTTCTTCAGGATTATATCAAAGGCATCAAAGGCCAGTCTGACGGCAATACCCTAAATGTGCGCGATACTACTGTTGGCCACCTTAAAGCCAAAACATTTGAATTAGAAACAGACCAGGGTGCAGGTAAACAAGTGCGTAACTTTATTATTATTTATACGCAGGATATCACTTACACTTTTGAGTATTATTACGAATCTTTAAGAAAAGACCTCGCTCAGGGAGAATATAAAACCTATGCAAGCTCACTAAAGATATCACCCGAACTTAAACGTACCGACCAATACCTGTCTATGTCTAAAGGGTTATCGCCAGCAGCTAAAATAGGCATTTATGGCGGCGGTGCTTTGTTACTTGTCTTAGTGATCGTGTTTTTTGTCCGCAAGAAAAAGCAGCAGCAATTAGAAGCATAATTATGCTTTATTCAGCAGCCCCTGGTTCCACCGGGGGCTGTTTATAAATGCCTTACGGTCAATAAAACTTAACCATACAACGGTTATCAGCACCCCCACAACAGAGCCTACTGTTACATCCTCAAAAAAGTGCTGGCTTAAATACATCCGCGAGTAACCTACCATTATTGCAATAAGCAATAACAATATTCCCCATCTTTTATCTTTAGCCAGATAAGTAACTACCACACCTGCAGAAAAAGCCGTGACCGTATGCCCCGAGGGGAAACTGTGTACCGATAAAATATATAAACCCTTTACAAAGTGGATGCGGTCTAACTGGTCGGCAAAGTAGGCCTTGGGCCTGGGCATATCAAAAGAGTACTTTAACAGCTGCGCTGTTAGAGCGGTTACAGCATAACTTGTTATGAGCAGGAACGATGTCCGGTAACTGCAAAATAATAACAACACTGCAGCTATAATAATTACGGTTATACCATCCCCTATGTAGGTAACATAAGGTTCAATACTGTCTAAAAAATTGGTGTGGATGCCGTTAACGGCAAAGTAGATCTGCGAGCGTGTGTAAAGCAGTTTTATTAACAGGCAGGCGCACAGCATAATTATATAAGGGATAAATAAGTAACGTATTTTATACAATACATCTTTTGCACCTGCATTCATCAGCACAAAGTAAGCATATACTTTTTCAATGCAAAAAAATGGTTATGTTTGGTTTGGAAAAACACCAAACTGATCAAACTACATGTCTAAAAGTATATTTCGTAGAAAATCAGTCTCTAAAATATTGTCAGATGTGGCCAATGGTTTTAGTGACAGCGAACACCCGGGAAGCGCATCCCAATTAGAAAAAGCATTAAACGTAAAAGACCTTACCCTGATGGGGATAGCTGCCGTTGTTGGTGCAGGTATCTTCTCTACCATAGGCGAAGCATCTTTTCAGGGTGGGCCGGGTGTAAGTATATTATTTGTTATTACGGCTATAACCTGTGGATTTTCGGCTTTATGTTATGCTGAGTTTGCATCGCGCATACCGGTTGCCGGGAGTGCTTATACTTATGCCTATGCCTCTTTTGGCGAACTGATAGCCTGGATAATTGGCTGGGACTTATTGATGGAATATGCTATTGGTAACATAGCCGTAGCCATATCCTGGAGCGAATATTTTGTAAACCTGCTGGAAGGCTTTAAGGTACACCTGCCTGCCTGGATCACCATGGATTACTTTTCGGCCTTTACCGCACATGAGAAGGTGCAGGAATTAACCGCAAGCGGCCACTTGGCTGATATTACCGACAGGATGCGTTTAGCGGCATCAGCATGGGCGACTGCGCCGGGTAGCGGCAATATTAAGCTAATAGCCAATATACCTGCCCTGGCTATTGTATTTGTAATTACCTACCTGGTTTACATTGGTATCCGCGAAACTAAAAAGGCTACCAATGCCATGGTTTATTTAAAAATAGCCATTGTGTTAGCGGTTATTGTAATAGGTTTCTTTTACGTAACACCGGCCAACTGGCACCCGTTTTTACCTAACGGTTTTAGCGGCGTGATGAAGGGCGTATCAGGCGTATTTTTTGCCTACATTGGTTTTGATGCCATATCTACCACGGCGGAAGAATGCCAGAACCCGCAAAAAGACCTGCCCAAGGGAATGATCTATTCGCTCATCATTTGTACCGTATTATATATACTGATAGCATTGGTTTTGACCGGTATGGTGAGCTATAAAGACTTAAGAGTTGGTGATCCGCTGGCGTATGTATTTGCCAAGGTGGGTTTAAAAAACATCAGTTACGTCATATCTATCAGCGCGGTTATTGCTACCGCGAGTGTATTGCTGATCTTCCAGTTGGGCCAGCCACGTATCTGGATGAGCATGAGCCGCGATGGTTTATTACCCAAAGCATTTTCGCGCATCCACCCTAAATATCGCACCCCATCTTTTGCTACTATTATTACCGGTTTTGTGGTAGCTATACCGGCATTGTTCTTAAACCTTACCGAGGTTACTAACCTTACCAGTATAGGTACCTTATTTGCCTTTGTACTGGTTTGCGGCGGCGTGCTTTTATTACCGCGCGAGGCTGCTGTTAGGGGCAAGTTCCACCTGCCATACATCAATTCGCAATTTATTGTACCGGTTTTGTTCGTAGTAGGCGTGTTCTTCTTCCGCAATAATATTATAAACTTATTTAGCGGCGATGCTCTGCATCAAAAGTTCCCATACTTCTTATTCATTCTGTTATCGGCAACTTTAACGGTATTGGCATTTGTTAAAAAACTATCCTTGATACCTGTTTTAGGGCTTGTAAGCTGTTTTTATCTGATGGCCGAGTTAGAGTACGAAAGCTGGATCCGTTTCCTGGCATGGCTTGTAATTGGATTGGTTATTTACTTTACTTACGGCTATAAACACAGCGTAATGGGTAAACCGGAGAACGCCGATCTGCCAAGATAGATATTGGTGAGTTTGACTCTCCCCCTGCCCCCTCTCTGCTGCGCAAAGAGGGGGTTTTTAGTTTTATCTCTCTTCCGCTTGCGGAGAGAGGGTCGACGAGCAAAGCGATGTCGGGGTAAGTAAAAGAACTTGGCGGCCAAACCCCTCCCTGCCACCACACTACCCCACCGCACCCTTCCCATCACAAAACAATTTTTCTCACCCTCTTTGCGCAGCAGAGAGGGTCGACTAGCAAAGCGATGTTAGGGTGAGTAATTTACCAACAAAAAAGGCTGCCCGATAAATCTGGCAGCCTATGCATTTATTTCTTTAAAGCCTCTTAAGGCATTATCCGTTCCAGTTTCACACTCTCCGGCGAGGTCAGCATCAGCGGCACTTTCTCTACCGTTACAAAACTCAGGTCAAGGCCAAAATTGCGCTCTTCAGACAGGCTGATCTTTTTCAGTTGGGTATAGATGAACATGATCACCTTTTCGTAAAACGATAGGTTATGCGAGCGCGACAGTACTTTTTCTATCACTACAAACCTAAAATCGCCCACAATTTTGTGTTTGTTTAACGATTTGTAGGTACTTGTAATATCAACTTCGCCATTCTTTACCAGGTCTTCTACCACTTTGCGGAACAGCAGGTTGATCTGCTGCTCTACCCTAAAGCCCAGTTTAAAGTCAATACGGATCAGTTTGCCCGGCACCAGGAAATCAACCTCGTATTCGCTTTTATAAGGTTCATCCACCACATCTACGTGTACCAGCCAATAAACATCGGCACGTTTAGGTTGCTTTTGCAGTATCGAGTAAATAATTTTCGATTCAACTTCCGAATTAAAGTTAGCGCTGGTTAAATATACCAGTTGCGAAGCGTACTTAGGTACAGTTTCGTCCTCGCTCATTTCTTTGATGATGCTAAAGTAATCGTCTATTTCTATAAACTTAACGTACCGGTTCTTGATCTTACGGGCAACATGCCATGTCCACATGATGATGAACAATACAAGACCGATAGACAGGGTGAACCAGCCACCATGGATAAACTTAACCAGGTTACCCAGCAGGAATGTACCCTCAATAACCAAATAAACCAGCAAGAACGAACCTATCATATAAGCAGGCACCTTTTTACGTTGCAGGAATTTTGATACCAGTATGGTGGTCATTAACATAGCCACGGTAATACTTAAACCATATGCGGCCTCCATACGGGCCGAATGTTTAAACAATACCACCACACCTATACAACCGGCGCAAAGCAGCCAGTTAACGCTTGGTACATATAATTGGCCCTTCTGTTCAGATGGGTAATTGATTCTTACCTTTGGCCATAAATTCAACCTTACGGCTTCTGCTATCAGCGTAAACGAGCCGGATATTAGGGCTTGACTGGCAATAACCGCCGCGATAGTAGCTATCCCTATCCCGAAGATCAGAAACCATTCGGGCATAATTTTGTAGAAAGGGTTATTCATGTTCAGGTTGATCACCTGCCCTTCGCGCTGTAATAGCCATGCGGCCTGGCCCAGGTAATTTAACACCAGGCATGTTTTAACATATATCCAACTGATGCGGATGTTATCGCGCCCACAGTGGCCAAGGTCTGAGTACAGTGCCTCGGCACCCGTAGTACATAAGAAAACAGCACCTAATATAATAAAGGCATTGTAATCTGATGTTAAGAGCTGATAGGCATAATACGGGTTTAATGCTTTCACTATAGAAGGCATCTGTACAATAAACGAAACCCCTAAAACGCCCATCATAGTAAACCAGATGAACATAATAGGCCCAAAAGCCTTACCCACCAATGAGGTACCAAACTGCTGAATAATAAAAAGCCCGGCAATAATGGCTATTACAATTTGTACCGTTGGCAATTGCGGATAGTACGTTTGCAAACCCTCAATAGCCGACGATATGGTGATAGGCGGAGTAATAATCCCATCGGCCAGCAATGCACAGCCACCTATAACTGCCGGTACTATAAGCCATTTAGCTTTACGGCGCACTAACGAGAATAATGAGAAAATACCACCTTCGCCTTTGTTATCGGCACGTAAGGTAATTACTACATATTTAAGCGTTGTTTGCAGCGTAAGCGTCCAAAAGATGAGGGAAACGCCCCCCAGTACCAATGCTTGAGAAATAGGTTGCGAATTACTTGAATGTTCTGAGCCGATGATAGCTTTAAACACGTACAAAGGCGATGTACCTATGTCACCGTAGATTATTCCTAAACTAATAAGCAGCCCAGCGGCCGATAGTTTCTGCAGATCTTTATGATTTGACACTATGTTTTAAAAAGATACAAAACTATTAAAAAAATCCATTACAACTTAAACTATAATCAATCGTATAAGTCCATGTTACATAACAACTAACAAAACCGTATTTTGTTAAAATTTGTTAAAACTATTTAATTATTAATAACATTAACCATTGATGAGCGGTTTATTTATACTTTTGTAACGAATAAAATAATATGGGTCGAAAATCTACTTACCTTAATTCCTGGTTCACCATTATTGCTTTGGCAATAGCTGTGAATTTTGCGCTTGCAAGAGGGGTTAATGCCCAAAAAAGTGATACATCGTACCTACGCACACTCAAAAACAAAAACGCCAAAACATCTTATTTAAAAAACGGGCTGCATTTGGCCCTGCCGCCTTTAAAACCGGCAGCTGTATCTAATGCAAAAATTAACCTTGCCCGCCCGGATGATAAGCTGCTTAGCAATGTACAGGTTTACCCTATCCCGGTTACCGATGTTATCAATGTAAAATACACCCTTACCCGCAATGCCTTTGTAAATGTTAAGGTAATGGATGTTTTGGGTAACGAAGTACTTACCCTGGTGTCGCAACGGGTAGAGTTTGGCGACCAAAGCGTAAGTTATAACATTAGCAATAAACTGGCCCGCGGTTTTTATTTTCTGCGTGTAACCGTTGGTAACGAATCTGTAAACAAACGCATCCCCGTAGTACTTTAAGTAATCTGGTAAAATCGAATAATTAATTTCGAATTTCCCAAATCGCATTACTTTATCCTTCATCATTCGATATTCAATATCCGGTGTTCAATATTAACTGTCTCCCCTGTTAATCTTCTTTTTTTCAATTTACTTCTATAAGATTTAGGTTTTGGAGTGTATAGTTTATAATTTCGGCATTATACAAAATCCGTATGAAAATTATAGCCATTGGCCGCAATTATGCCGAGCACGCCAAAGAATTAAATAACCCTGTGCCTACTATCCCGGTAATATTTATGAAGCCGGATACCGCACTGCTTAAGGATAACAAGCCTTTTTACCATCCGGAGTTTTCGCAGGACATCCATCACGAAATTGAACTGGTATTAAAGATCAGCAAGGAAGGCAAACACATTAACGAAAAATTTGCTGCTAACTATTTTGAGGAAGTTGCGCTAGGGATAGATTTTACCGCACGCGATATTCAATCAAAACATAAAGAAAAGGGCTTGCCCTGGGAGCTGGCCAAGGCTTTTGATAATTCGGCACCGGTAAGTAACTTTTTACCAAAAAACCAATTCGCCGACTTGTACAACATAATCTTTAAGCTGGACATTAATGGCCAAACCCGGCAGCAGGGTAACACCAAAGACCTGTTGTTTTCGTTTGAACGTATCATTGCCTTTGTTTCGCAGTACATCACTCTAAAAAAAGGCGACCTGATATTTACCGGAACACCCGAAGGTGTAAGCAAAGTTGCCGTTGGCGACAGGCTGGAAGGATTTTTGGAGGGCGAAAAGCTTTTAGATTTTTATGTTAAATAAACTACCGTACCAAATGTCATTCCGAACGAGGAACGAGAAGAAATCTTGTTCAATAAGTAATATGAACAATGCTGATGGAACAAGATTTCTCGCTATCCTTCGAAATAACACACTGTTTTTTTTGATCGCTACCGCGATAATTTTTAGTACTAACCCTACCCACGCCCAGGATATCATCCAAAGCAAAACCTACCCCAAAAACGAGTTTCGTTATCCTTTAGATCTGCCGCCAAGTACTGCCGGTTCTTTTGGCGAGTTGAGAGCAAATCACTTCCACTCGGGTTTAGATTTTAAGACAAACCAGCGTATAGGTTTCCCGGTGCATGCGGCTTACGATGGCTACATTTCCCGCGCACGTATCCAGTTTGGTGGTTTTGGTCAGGCTTTATACATTACCCACCCAAATGGCTTTACCACCGTTTACGGGCACATAGAGGCTTTTACACCGCAGATAGCCAAGTACATCCGCGATTACCAATATAAGAACCAAACGTTTGAGGCTGATATTGCCCTGCCGGTTGGTATGTTTAAAGTAAGCAAAGGCGATGTGGTGGCCGTATCCGGTAACCGTGGTGCATCGGCAGGGCCGCATGTCCATTTCGAGATTAGGGACACGCTAACGCAGGAAACCATTAACCCGCAACTGTTTGGCTTAACCATTGCCGATAAAATTCCTCCTGCCATATCGGCTATTGGCATTTACCACTTAAATGGTAATCCCTTTAGCGAAAAAACACCTAAGGAATTTTTAACCGTTACAGGTGCTAACGGCAGCTACCACTTAACCAAACCACAAGTGCTTGACCTTAGCGGCAACACAGGTTTCGGTATTTCGGTTATCGATCAAAACAGCGCTTCTATTAACCGCAATGGCATCTACTCTTTAGAGCTTAAGCTGGATGGTACTACCATGTACACTTTTGCGGTAGAGCGTTTCGCGTTCGATCAAACACATGCCATTAACGCTTATATAGATTATCCTGCATTTATTACCGCGCACCGCTGGGTGCAAAAGTGTTTTATATTGCCGGGCAGCCGTATTTCGCTTTACCCGCAATCTATCAACCGCGGTATTATGGCTTTTAATGATACCGCCCTGCACGATGTACAATTTATAGTGAAAGACATTGCCGGTAATACCTCTAACCTTAATTTAAAGGTCAGGTCAAACACCTCTGCTGGTAGCGCCATTGCCGATAAGCCATTGGGCACGCTAATGCGTTACGACCGCAAAAGCGAGTTTACTAACGACAAAGTGAAAGTGACCATACAGCCGGGCAATTTATATGATAACCTCGATTTTATATACACCGCCATGCCGGCCAAACCGGGTGCCCTATCCTTAACCCATCGCATCCACAATAAACTAACGCCCATACATGATGAGTACGACATCTGGATAAAACCCGACGTTAGCCCCGGTGCCCATGCCGATAAAGCAGTTATTGTAAATGCCGCAACAGGCGCAATACCCAGCACTTACGAAAATGGCTGGGTAAAAGGCAAGGCCCGCGCATTTGGCGATTATTATATTAAACTGGATACCGTTGCGCCCATCATTACCCCTATCAACATACGTAATGGTAGCAATATGAAAGCTTTACGAGCCATAAAACTGCGCATGAGCGATAACCTTAGCGGGATTAAAAGCTACGTGGGGAAAATTGATGGCAAATGGGTATTGGTAGAGCGCGATTATAAAACAAAAATATTAAGTTATACCTTTGATGATAGCATAACCGCCGGCAACCATAAGTTTGAGTTTACCGTAACGGATATGAAAAATAACGCAACTACATTTACAGCAGAATTTAACAGGTAAGCAATGGCAACACTACAAAAAGGCGAAAAAGCACCGGATTTTACAGCGAACGACCAGAACGGCAACCCGGTATCACTGTCGGACTATAAGGGCAAAAACGTTATCCTGTACTTTTATCCAAAGGATGATACTCCGGGCTGTACTGCAGAAAGCTGCAGTTTTAGGGATAATTACCAGTCGTTATTAAGTAAGGGTTTTGATGTGATAGGCGTGAGTGTGGATGATGAAAAATCGCACAAAAAGTTTGAGAGCAAATACCAGCTGCCTTTTACACTGATAGCCGATACCGACCACAGTATTGTAGAAGCTTATGGCGTTTGGGTAGAAAAAAATATGTACGGCAAAAAATATATGGGTACCGCCCGCACCACTTTTATTATAAATGGTGATGGCTTAATTGAGCAGGTAATTGCCAAGGTTGATACTAAAAACTCATCACAACAAGTGCTTGATCTGCTGGCTTAAATGTATTTTAACACATATCAAACAAAAACGCGTTATATTTATTTAAAGAAATAAATTTTAATAGATGGCCATTCAGGCAGAAGACGAAGAAATACTCAGCAAGTTTAGGGACGAAAAGACTCGTAACGAAGCATTTAACCTTTTGCTGAAAAAGTATCAGCAAAAAATATATTGGCATGTACGCCGTATGGTTATAGACCATGACGATGCCGACGATATTGTGCAGGATGTGTTTATTAAGATCTGGAAAAACCTGCCGGGCTTTAGAAATGATGCGCAACTTTACACTTGGATGTACCGCATTGCTACTAACGAATGCATCACCTTTCTGAACAAGAAAAAAGCAAAGAACAACATTTCGCTGGATGATGTAGACTATGAACTGGCCGATACTTTATCTGGCTCTGACCAGTTTAGCGGCGATCAGATCCAACGCAAATTACAGGAAGCCATACTCACCCTACCGGACAAACAACGCCTTGTTTTTAACATGAAGTATTATGATGATATGAAGTATGAAGAAATAAGCGATGTTTTAGGTACCAGCGTAGGCGCATTAAAAGCATCATACCACTTAGCTGTAAAAAAGATAGAAGCCTTTGTTACGAATACCGATTAAATTAGTAGATTATTTTAATTTAGCAGTTAAACCTTTTGAGAATTTATTCATCTATAAGAGTGTATGAAAAGCGATATGGAGAATAAAGAATGGGCGGACGAAGAAATGTCACTTAAACGGTTTTCGAAAGAAACCCCGTTTACAGTGCCATCCGGCTATTTTGAAGATGCCGGTCAGCGCATATTGTCCCTTATAAAATTAAATGAATTTAAGAGTGATGACTCGGCACAGGGTTTTGCTGTGCCAAATAATTACTTTGAAGATTTAAATGCTAATATCCGGGCAAGGATGAATATCGAGGCAATTGCAGGTACCGAAGAAAAAGGCTTTACCGTGCCCGATGGCTATTTTAAACAACTTACAGGTAACATACAAAGCCGTATAAATTTAGACACAGCCCTTAACACTACCGAAGCAGAAGGCTTTACCGTGCCCCAAGGTTATTTTGAACAACTTACAGGTAACATACAAAGCCGCGTAAACTTAGAGACTGCACTGGAAAATACCGAAGCAGAAAGCTTTAGCGTACCACAGGGCTACTTTGATAACCTGCAACGCCAAATTACCGCCCGCATAGCGGTAGAAGAAATACTGGAGAAAGAACCGGCCTTTACTGTGCCCGATGGTTATTTTGAGCAGCTGAATAAAGATATTTTAAACAAAACCGTTAAGCAAAACAACGTTATACGTAAAACTATAGTACGTAAGCTTTGGGCATCAAATACCTTTAAATACGCTACCGCAGCTTGTTTGGCTTTAATAGTTGGTACGGGTGCATTTTTAAGAGAAGCGCAGCAGCCTGTTACACATTCGCAAACATTTTTACACAAGGAAGTATCAGATATACCGGTAAACGAAATAAAAGACTACCTTGAACTTAATATAGATGCCAACGATACACGTGGCTTAATGGATAACGATAAGCAAATTAATACTGATGCCCTGGATGCCGATCTTCAGGATTATATAGATATTAATTAACTATACTTTTAATGAACAGGCTGTTTAGATATATTTTCTTTTTATTAGTATTTGCAATAAGTAACGGCGATGTTTTTGCGCAGGTAAATAATTTTCGCCGCCCTGCCCCGGTAACCAGGACAAGGGTTATCCGTAATCCAAAATTGCAGGCAGCGCGCGATAAGTTTATTGGCGCGCAGCTGTCTCTTACTAATGAAGAATCTCGTAAATTCTGGCCTTTATATCGTCAGTACCAGGAAGATCTTACGGCTATTAAAATTTTAAAGAGACAAAACAATTCCAGTTCTACAGCCAACGGCATGGACCAAATAAATAAGGAACTGGAACTGGATAACCAGATGGTTGAAATTCGCAAGCATTACCGCGACGAGTTTTTAAAGGTTTTACCCCCCGAAAAGGTAAGTACCCTTTATAAAAGCGAAGTTGAGTTTACCAACGAGCTTATCAAAACATTTAGCGAACGCAGCATCCGCGCGGGTAATTAGGGATATTGTAAAGTTACACCCCTGCCGGGTTTTAACGATGAGCGTAACTATCCATGTTAACTAAATATTGGGAATCCCTTTCTGTCTATTTTTTTGATACTATCTTTATATTGTATTCAATGTAATCCGACATTGTTTGATTAGCTAAATTAGCATAGAATTTTGCTGATTTATAACGGACATCCCATAGCGTTCTATCAATAATCAGTTTGCCATTCACTTCTACAATTCCACCCTTATCAGCTACTTTGACCGGAAAAGTAACCGGATGTGTGATTCCTTTAATTGTTAGGTTCCCTGTTACTTTCTTATCATCACCATTTATTGATGCAACCTTGGTAATAACAATTGTAGAAAAAGGGAATTTTTCTACATTAAAAAAATCGGGGTCTTTTAAGTGATTAACCAGCTTATTATCACGCCCATGTTTTTTATCTTCAATAGTATTCATGTCTATCTCAACTGTACCACCCGTCAATTGGCCGTTTTCAATCATCAATTCTCCTTTTGATAAATATACGTACCCTGTTTGAATGTTTAAGCCGTTTAAAGAAGCTCCCTTCCATGCCACAACACTTTCCTTCGTATTTATCATCATATATTTCTCGTTCCCGACATGTAATGATAAGGAGCTTATTGGTGCATTTTTACTTTTCTCTTTTTCAGGCCCACCGCAACCGAACAAGAAAGGAGCGATAATTAAAATTACGTAAGTAGCTATTAATTTTTTCATGTTACAGTATGATATTGATTTATAATAATTGACAAATGATTTAAGGTCTTATTTTTGATGCGCTTTACTTCCGAAGTCAGTGATGGTTTTTCCATCATAACGATGCACCCCATCAAAGTCGCCAAACCAAATATCTCCTTTATCATCTTCTAAGATCCCAAAGGTCATTGGCTTATTTACTATAGTGGCTACGGTTGGCTTTTTATTATATAAGGAATTGCCGTCATATCGGGACAGGGTCCAACCCTGATAACTATTTCTTCCTGAACTGATCCAAATATTCCCTTTTTTATCTTCAATAATGTGACCGACAAACCCCTGCTTAAAATTGGTAAATGTACCGCCGTTATAACGCCAAAGCCCATCTGCGCCCCCTATCCAGATGTTACCTTTTTTATCTTCGATGATCGAACGCACATTTTTAAATGGTTTGCCGTTACGGGTGAAAGCGGTAAAGGATTTTCCATCATACCGAAATACGCCATTTGTGCCCAACCAAAATCCCCCCTTTTTGTCTTCAATGATAGTATTAACACCAAAGAGTTGTTTTTTCGGAAGAGCATCCCCGGTCATATCCTCATACATGGCATTTCCATCTAAGATATAATTACGAAAGTGTCTGCCATCATAACGGCTTACCCCTCCCAAAACCCCAAACCAGATGTTGCCTTTGCTATCTTCATAGATACTACTGGATCCGTTATTAAGAAGCCCATCCCTGGTTGTGAAATTTCGAAAGGATTTTCCATCGTAATAAAAAACACCTGAGCCGACAGAGCCGAACCAAAGGTTTCCTTTTCTATCTTCCGCAATCGAAAAAAAGCGGGCTGAGCTCACTTTACTGGTGATGTTAGTAAAATACTTTCCATCATATTTAAAAACGCCATCGAATGCAGCCATCCAAATATTGCCTTTTCTATCTTGTATAATGTTTCGGGTGATGACTTTAGGCCCATGAGAGCTAATAATACCTTTGGCTTCGGGGTCGATCATAATCACTTTCCCTTTTGCTTGTTTTTCCCAGCAGGATGCACAAAAAACAACCATCAACAACAAAGCATATACATGTGTGTATCTCATAATTTATTCATTTAAAAAATTTAATAATTGAATCTTAGAAAAACCGATGCAGCGAAAGTACTTTGATATATTTCAGCCTGAGGAACTTGGATTGTAAATAAAAATGTAAACTTTGTAAATAATAAATTGACACTATGCAACATAGCCAAGATCTCCTATCCGGGAAAGGCAAGTACCTCGTTGGATCGATACTGCTCTTATTTACTGCTGCAATCTGTGCAGCTTTCAGTATGACAGGTGGTGACGACTATGCTCTTGCCAGGAGGGAAATTTTGCTCCGCAGGATAGGACATGAATTGCTCTTACAGTCGGGAGATAATACATCAAGGGTGCTACCGGTGAAAATGATCGCAGAGAATGAATACCAGACCAGTTTTGAAAATGAACTTACTTTTCTACCGGACTCCCTAATCAATACTACCCGGCGGTTGTTAGCCAAAGATCCGCTGGCAAGTGATTATGTTGTAAACGTGCTGAAAAGTGGCAACGCCGGTGTAGCCTACGGCTATGCTATATCAAAAAATAAAAAGGATGATATAGTGCCGTGCCAAGGAAGAAGGCAACCAAAGGCGTCTTACGTAATCAACATCAAATTTAAACCGACGGCCATAAATACAGCAAAGGACGGATATCTACTGGGTGGCTTGCCGTTTTTAGCATTTGTTGGATTTATTTTCTTCAGATCGGTTAAACCGCGGAGAGCTTTGCATTACGAGGATAAGCAAACGAGCATACTTACTTTAGGTTCGGTATTGTTTGATGCTAAGAATCGCAAACTCATCATCAATGGAAATACGATAGATTTAACCGGAACTGAAACCCGCATCCTCTTGATTTTCGCTTTGTCTCCTAACAAAACCATAGAGCGAAGCCGTTTGCAAAAAGAGATCTGGGAGGATGAAGGTGTTATTGTAGGCCGAAGCCTGGATATGTTCATATCAAAATTGAGGAAAAAATTAGAATTTGATCCGGATATCAACATTGTGGTTATACGCGGCAAAGGATATAAGCTTAAGATTCCAACTTTATAACCTTTTACCCTTGATACAATCCTATTAACTTTGCAAACTTAAAACGTTCTAACTTTACAACATATCAAATGTTAACGCTGCGCCAACTTTTCCTCAACAATAACGCCCAAACAACGCACTTCCCGCTATTATTAGAGTTTGAACGTGCGGAAGGTGTTTATATTTATGATGCGGATGGCAAAGCTTATACCGATATGATATCGGGCATTGGCGTAAGCAACCTGGGCCATAGTAACCCCAAAGTAGTGCAGGCTATTAAACACCAGGTAGATAAATACATGCACTTGATGGTGTATGGCGAATATGTACAAACCCCACAGGTGCGTTTTGCCGAAAAGCTGGTTAATATCCTACCAAAAACACTAAACTCGGTTTACTTTACTAACTCTGGCGCAGAGGCGGTTGAAGGTGCCTTAAAACTGGCTAAACGCTTTACCGGCAGGCAGCAAATTGTTGCATTCCATAACTCTTACCATGGCAGCTCCCATGGTGCCTTAAGCGTTATGGGTAACGAGGAGTTTAAGCAGGCCTACCGCCCATTGCTGCCCGGCATAAAATTTATAACCCTGAATAACTTACCCCAACTTGACCTGATAACGGAGCAAACCGCCTGTGTTATCCTGGAAACCATCCAGGGTGAAGCCGGTATCCGTGTGCCGGATGCAGCTTATATGCAGGCCCTGCGTAAGCGCTGTACAGCTGTTGGCGCCTTACTGATACTGGATGAAATACAGGCCGCCTTTGGCCGTACGGGCAAGCTGTTTGCATTTGAGCATTTTGATATAGTACCCGATATTTTACTACTTGCCAAAGCGCTTGGCGGCGGCATGCCGGTAGGTGCTTTTGTAGCAGGGGTTGATGTGATGGCAGCTTTTAAAGAAAACCCTATCCTGGGGCATATTACTACCTTTGGCGGCCATCCCGTTTGTTGCGCGGCAGGCTTGGCAGCATTAGAAGTTTTACTGGATGAGAACCTGATATCTGCCGTTGCGGAAAAAGAAGCCATTATCCGTAAATATCTTACCCACCCCGCAATTAGGCAGATTCGTGGGAAAGGATTAATGCTGGCTGTAGAATTTGATAGTTTTGAACTTAATAAAAAGATAATAGACACCTGTATAGAAAACGGTATAATTACCGACTGGTTCTTGCATTGCAGCAATGCTATGCGTTTGGCCCCGCCACTTGTCATCAGCAAACAACAATTGATAGATGCCTGTGGTATTATTAATAAGGCCATTGATTTTCATGCAGATACAAATTAGCAAATAACTCCCTTGCCGGAATTATAATTATAATTAATATTTAACTGTTAAATAAATTGCAAGGTTGTATTTTACGATACTATTGGTACAATTTATGCTATTAATAGTAAACCATGTAATATGCGCTTATTAGCGCTGTAAATGCTGTTTTTTAAAGCTACAAGTGCATACTTTTTGGGTCAGGCTGGTTAGGTTTTTATAATAGCTATCCTGATATTAAAAACGATTATAACATTTACTCTATAACATGAAAATCGCTTACATATCAACCTATCCTCCCCGCGAATGCGGTATCGCTACCTTCAACCATAATTTAATGAACGCCATCAACTCCAACTTCCCCGACAGGAAGTCGCCGCTTGAAGGAGGTTATGTAGTTGCCCTTAATGATTCGGAAAATCTGCAGGAGTATGAGTACCCTGCACATGTTAAATATGTTATCCGCCAAAATCATCAAAAAGATTATATCCGCGCAGCAAATTACATTAATACCAGCGCTGTTGATGCTGTTATCATGGAGCATGAATTTGGTATATACGGCGGCGAAAGCGGCATTTATGTATTACCGCTCATAAACCGTTTAGAAAAACCACTGATATCTATCCTGCACACCATACTAAAAGATCCGAGTTACGTACAGCGCATCATTATCCGCGAAATTGCCGAGCAATCGTCAAAAATAATTGTGATGAGTAAACGCGCCGTAGAGTTCTTAACCACTATTTATGATATACCTGAAGATAAGATCCAGATCATAGAACATGGCGTGCCGGATCTGGAAGCACCTGTAGTTAACCCGGTTAAAAGCTTAAGCCAGTTTAAAAACCATCGGGTAATGCTCACCTTTGGTTTACTAAGCCGCAACAAGGGTTTAGAAACCGTTGTTAAAGCACTGCCAAAAATAGTGGCTAAACACCCCGATGTAATGTATGTGGTGCTGGGCAACACCCATCCCGGCGTTATTAAAAACTCGGGCGAGGAATACCGCGATTACCTGAAAAGCCTGGCTGCACAACTAAATGTTTCTAAACACCTATCCTTTATTAACAAATTTGTAGCCGAGGATGAGTTGATAGATTACCTTACCGCAGCCGAGGTATATGTAACCCCATATTTAAATGAGGCACAAATTACCAGCGGCACACTATCTTATGCAGTAGGTGCAGGCGCAGCTGTGGTATCAACCCCATACTGGCATGCTACCGAGTTATTGGCCGATGGCCGTGGCCGTTTGTTCGACTTTAAAAATGCAGAAGCCTTAGCCGAAACGGTTAATGAACTTTTGGACGATAAGGAAGTATTGGACGAACTGAAAGAGAACGCGTACGAATATGGCCTGCATTTACGCTGGCCCGCAACCGGTGCGGAGTTTATCCGCGTAGCACAAATTGCAGCCGCCAACCATGATTTTAGCGACAAAATATTAAAAAACAGCATTGTTGATCCGGAGATATTACCCAAATTCAGCCTAACACACGTATTGCGTTTAACGGATGATACCGGTATTGTACAACATGCTAAATATGGTATACCCAACTTAAAAGAGGGTTATTGTTTGGATGATAATGCACGTGCACTGATCATGGCTTTAATGGCTTATCAGCGTAGCGGTAGTAACGAGGCATTTAAGCTTTTACCCATTTACTTGAGTTATATCCATTACATGCAAACGGATGATGGCAACTTCCGTAATTTCTTAAGCTTTAGCCGGCAGTACCTGGATGAGGTGGGTTCTGAAGATTCGTTCGGCCGTACGATATGGGCGCTTGGACACTTAATAAGCTGTGCAGCCAGTAACTCCTACCGAGAGTTTGCTATGGAGATATTCCATAAATCGTATCCGCATTTTAGGGCGTTAAAACACATCCGCGGGCAGGCCAATACCATTATTGGTATATCTCTTTACTTACAGGCTTTCCCTACAGATGAAGGTATGGTAGCCGAACTAGTACGCTTAACACAGCCTTTAATAGATGCTTACGAAAATACCCGTTCTGATGATTGGGAGTGGTTTGAAGAAAGCATGACCTACGATAACGCAATATTGCCACTGGCGCTTTTACACTCTTGCGAAATAACCGGTAACCAAAAAGCAAAAGATATCGCCTTAAAAACGATGGCATTTTTAGATAAGTTAACCTTATCTAACGGTTACTTAAGCCCTGTTGGTAACGAGGGTTGGTACCATCGTGGTGGTAAGTTCCCGGTTTACGATCAGCAGGCTATCGAAACGATGGCTATGGTGCTGATGCATTTCCAGGCTTACCAAATCTTCCGCAAACCGCAGTATATCGAAAAAATGTTCCTGAGCTATAAATGGTTCCTGGGCGAGAACAGCCTGCGTGCACCCCTATATGACCACGAAACCAAAGGCTGCTGCGATGGTTTGTTGCCAACAGGTATCAACCGTAACCAGGGAGCAGAAAGCACGCTGGCTTATATGATATCGCACCTTACCGTATTAAAGGCCTTTGAGCTGGAATATGAGTATAACAAGTTGGCCGAACACGTAAAAATTTGCTAACGTGAAGGCTGCCATATTAGCACCCGTTGCCTGGCGTACGCCGCCAAGGCATTACGGCCCGTGGGAACAAGTAGCATCTAACATTGCAGAAGGCTTAATTAAACTTGGCGTTGACGTAACATTATTTGCCACCGGCGATTCTATTACCGCTGGTAAGTTGCAATCTATTTGCGAACAAGGCTATGAGGAAGACCGCACACAGGATGCCAAAGTACTGGAGTGCCTTCATATCAGTAACCTGATGGAGCAGGCCGCCGATTTTGATATCATCCATAACAATTTTGATTTTTTACCGCTGAGCTATACGGGACTTATCGACACACCGGTGATAACTACCATACATGGCTTTTCGTCAACACGAATTGTTCCGGTTTATCAAAAGTATAATTCGCGCGGGCATTACGTATCTATCAGCAATGCCGACCGCAGCCCGGAGCTGGACTACATTGCAACAGTTTATAATGGTTTGAATACTGACGATTTTAAATTCACCGAACAACCGCAGGACTACCTGCTCTATTTTGGCCGTATCCATCACGATAAAGGCCCCTTAGAGGCGATTGAAATATCAAAAAGGGCGAGTAAAAGGCTCATAATTGCCGGAATTATTCAGGATGAGAATTATTTTAAAGATCTGGTGGAACCAAAATTGAACGACCAAATTCAATACATTGGCCCCGCCGGCCCGGATAAGCGTAACGAGCTTTTGGGTAACGCGCTAGCCCTGCTTCACCCCATCAATTTTGCTGAGCCATTTGGGATGAGCGTTGCCGAAGCTATGCTTTGCGGCACCCCTGTTATAGCCTTCAATAAAGGATCTATGCCGGAGTTGATACAGCACGAAAAGACAGGATTTTTAGTTAATACTGTTGATGAAGCGGTAGAAGTAATAGATCAACTTGGCTCTATAAACCGAGCCTATTGCCGCGAATGGGCTGGTTCACAGTTCTCTAAAGAGAAAATGGCGGAGGATTATTTTAAGTTATATCAGCAGATATTGGGTTAATCGCAGATTTATAATACTGAACTTATGTAGCAAAATGAGCGATGAGGTAATCTCATCGCTCTTGGCATTTATAGGTAAATTAACATTAATCTATCCCGTCTTCCTTAAATTTAGCTAATAACTCATCCAGGTCTACTTCTGCAAAAGATGTTGATGAATCTGAGATACCGTAAGGAATGATGAGTTTATTATTATGCACCATAGAGCCGCAAGAGTACAGTACATTAGGTACATAGCCCTCGCGTTCGTCGCTGTTAGGTACTAATAACGGTTCTTTCAGGCGGCCTATCTCTACGGTCGGGTCATCCAATTTTAATAAGCTAGCACCAAGTACGTAGCGGCGCATAGGGCCTACACCGTGGGTTATCACTATCCAGCCATCTTTAGTTTCAATAGGCGAACCACAGTTACCTATCTGTACAAACTCCCAGGTAAACTTTGGTTTTTGCAACAGATCGGGCTTTTCCCAAATGTTTATCTTGTCAGAATACATGATGTAGTTATTACACCCGTCTATCCTGGATATCATAGCATAACGCCCGTTTATTTTACGAGGAAAAAGGGCCAGGTTTTTATTCTGTGCACCGGCGCCATACAAAGGCATTATCTTAAAGTTATAAAAATCGGTAGTTTGCAGCAGCTTGGGCATAATCAGCGAGCCATCGTATGCTGTATAAGTTGCGTAATAAACATAGGTACCGTCCTCATTATAAAACTTCACAAAACGGGCATCCTCAATGCCTTTGCGTTCATATTCTGATATAGGGAAGATAACCCTGTCTGATATGTCTGTATCAAGCGAGAAAACGATTTCGTAGTAAGAATCGGCCAGCCAAAGTACTTTATCATACTCCAGGCGCATCATATCACTTTCCTGCAACTTCTGAGAATCTAGTATGATACGGCGCAAGTTAGAATATTCGAAGTGGTGATCCAACTTGTCTTCCAGCTCACTCAGTACATTGATATTGATCTGAGTGATGGCTGCTTTCTCCAGGAAAAGCTTTTTATTATAAACGGCATTACGCACAATTTCGGCCTCATCAATATAACTACCAGCCGGTAAAACGGTTATCTGGTTGTTTTTATCTATCATAGCCCGGCGAAAGGTGATCGAGGAGATATGCCCCTCGCCCACTGCCCTAAAGCTGATAATAACACGCCTTTGCCCGTCTTCCATTTCGGTTTGATCCGGATCTTCTACAATTGACGGGTTAAAAAACGCTGCAGATTCAATAGAATACTCATGCGTAAAGTACGATCCTATAAGCAGCTTGCGGTATACCGTTAAAGTATCAAAATCGATTCCAAGTTCGGCAATCAGCGGTTTTAGCTTACTGCAATGGCGGTTAAGTACCCGGGTAATATTACGGTGGCGTTTAGAGTATTCCTGTAGCAAAGGCGAAACAATACCAAAGGCTGTTTCTTCGCTAATACCCATAACCCGCTGCAAGACCTCCTTGGCCCGCTCATTTCCATTGAAAAAAAATCGCGCTATTACACGTTTCGGATCGGGATTTACTCTTATTGGTTTTCGTTCTACAGACAGTCTCATATTTTAAATACGCATTTATTCATTAACACCATGCATGCTAAATTGATTTGAGCATTTTCACAAACCTTGTTAAATGCTGTAAATATTACAGTTATATCACTAACACATTACTTTTATTTAAATACTAACAGCTTTTTTAATGCTTAGGCACTAAATTTATGGCGGCAGCATTGCTTAAACTTTATATCATACTGTTTCTTTTGATAAGATAGGTTTTCAGTATCTCGTTATATCCCTGCTCAATATCTGCATCAACCAGTTGGATATGGTGCTGCGCGCATTTTAACTGCAATTGATGGCGGTATTCTTTTAGCGCGTTTTGGTAACTATCTCTTATTTTACCAGGATGCACGCGCACTTCGGTGCCGGTTTCTATATCTACAAAATGATGCGGGCGGTTATCATAGTTAAAATCAAGCTCGTGCTGCTTACTGGTAACATTAAATATTACCACCTCATGCTTTTTATATTTTAGATGTTGTATGGCTGCAAAAAGCTGTTGTGTTTTTTCGGGGTTGAGGCTATTCTCCAACATATCGCTAAAGATGATAACCATACTGCGCTGATGGATCTCGCCGGCTATGTGGTGCAGTACCCGCGTAATATTTGTCGACGTATTTAGCTTTGGATTTTCATAGGCCTTTTCTAATTCGGCAAATAACCTGAACATATGGGTTGAGGTTGACCGTGCAGGGCTCATCCAGTCCATCTTATCAGAGAACAGGCATAAGCCAAATGCATCCCTTTGCTTTTTGAACAGGTACATCAGCGAAGCAATGGCATAAATAGAAAACTGCAGCTTATTCATACCCGTTTCCGGGAAATTCATACTGGATGAAGTATCCAGCAGTAAAAAACAACGCAGATTGGTTTCTTCCTCAAACTGTTTTACAAAAAGCTTATCGGTGCGGGCAAGCAGTTTCCAATCTATATTTTTAACAGATTCGCCGTTATTGTAAAGCCTGTGCTCTGCAAACTCTACAGAAAACCCATGAAAGGGGCTTTGGTGCAAACCGGTTATAAACCCTTCTACTACTTGCCGGGCAAGCAGATCCAGGTTGGCCAATTGCCGTATGTGTTGGTTGTTACTAAGCATAGGCATAATGCACGTTAAATTATCAGCACTTTAATAATTTATCTAATATGTTTAAAGCAATTTACACCAGTTGCTTAAAACCTGGTGTAAATGGCGGCCTGCAAAACATGGTTAAAATAAGTACTTGATGTTTGTTGTACAAATTGGTTAAGGTAACCAAATTCCAAATCTACCTCTTTTTGCAGCCGGTAACCAAATGCTGCATATGCACGGTTCTGGTCAAAAAAGTGTTTGTTTACTTTATGGTTGTTTTGCACATTTACCATAACCTCATTTTGCAAACCAACAAAGGTTCCCTTTACAAATGAGTCTGTTTTTTTAAGCGGCACAACAGCACGGGCAAAATAGCGAAAACGTTGTGAAAAATAATGATCTTGCCTGGCTGTAGTATTACCTAAAAAGCGTTGCTCTAAGCGGAAGCGGTGTTGTAAAGTAACAGCTTTATTTAATTTTGGGTTGATGATCAGTTGTTCCCAGATACGGCTTTCGGGCCTGAAGGTTTCTATACCCCCTGCCCCGCGGCCGTTAGTTGCAATATAGGCATAACCCAGGGCTGCCATTTTATTTTTATCGAAGTAATAATTTAACGATGGGCGCAAAAGTATATTCTGCAAATAATCATAATGATTAGCGGAGCGAAATTGCGCATCAAATGACATACCCCATTTTGGCGAAAACTTTTGGGTATGAAACAAAGCTGCCCAGCCCGAAAAGCGGTTCTTCTGAGCAAAAAGTTTTGGGGTAAATAGGGTAATAAGTAAAACGAATACTAATAGATTTTTCTTCATAGGATAGATGGCAACTGCACGAAGATAGAAAACTATGCTTAGCTAAAAAAACTTTGCCATAACTAACCTAGTGAAATATCTATCTGCGACATGGCAAGCTGACACTCCAATCTTCGCACACACACTTCGCCTTTAATCCTTAAAGTTTACTATCCTTTTTCTGCCTATATCATACGTTAAACGAAAGGCCTCCTGATTACTGAATTGGCCCGGGGTATTATGCAGGCTGAGTACAAATTGGCCACGCAGTCCGTTAGCAATAAATGGGGTGTAAATAATATCTAAACGGTTATAGGTTTTGTATTGATAATAGGCGTCACCAAAAGCAACATGGTGGCCCTGGCCTTTATAAAACTCATCATACAGGGCAAAACGCTTGTAGCCGGCATAAGCACTTGCTACAAAACCGGTTGGTTTTTGCCACCCATCTATACCGCGGCTACGTTCTAAAGACAGCATACCACCTGCCTCAAAATTTAACGAATCTAAAAAGGTTTTGTGGCTTAAGTTTGCACCAAGCCTTATTTGTGCCGCGCCGTTATCACGTATATGGTCATTAGGAATGGCTATGGCCGGGCCGGCATCATGCAGTAAAAAGAAATAATGCGACACATAAAACGGTCCATCTAACGAAGGTTGATATTTACCTGAGAAACCAAACAGAAACTGCTCCCTATCCACATTGGTTTGGCGGCTCACCCAGTCAATCCAAACCGTTTCGGTTACATGGCTGCTTTTAAATCGCGTTAACAAGCCCTCTACATTGGGGCGGTAGTAACGTAGCGTGTCGTTAAGCATGGCTCGGGGATAATCCGTCAGTAAACCTTCGCGACTAAACGCACCGGCATTAAAGAGCCAGTTTTTACCGGTATAACTGTAATAGGCTACCGGGTTAACACGCACAAAAAACTGGTTGCCCCCAAACTCATGCAGGGCGTTGGCACCAAAAATAAAATGGTTGTTGCTATCTATATTAAAACCTACATCGGCAGTAATCCGCACGCCCGAATAAGTGCGCGAGCGCTGCACAAACTCCTTATACTCGCGGTTATCAAAAAAGCCCATTCCATTTACATGAAAATCTACGTTTTGGGCACTGGCTGCACCGGCTGTAAGTAAAGTAATTAATAAGGCTAAGTATATCTTTCTGATCATAGTGTCGTGTTTATTCAACTGTAAAATTTATAATGCGGCTGTTTTTGCTACCCACAAAAGGCTCGGTACGTAACGAAAAAAACAGATCGAACGTTCCTTTTTGCATGGGTGCCGTTACCGCAATTTTATAATGTGCGCTCTCCCCTTTTTGTAATTTGATGTGGTTAAAAGTGCTATCGGCCTGTTGTATACTTATGGGCATTACATGCACAAAAAAGCAAGCCTCTAACGTTACCGGGTGCTTATAACCAGCGTTGGTAAAATTAACAGCAAAAGGATAGGTATTGGTTATCGTAAGGTCAAATTCAAACTTTTGCCCGGGTTTAGCTTTAATAACGGTTTCTTTAGTGTCTATCGCTATTTTTTGATAGGTACGCGCATCATCTACCCAGCCGCCATACCAGGTACCGGCTTCGCATTTAACGCTGTCTGTTGTGGTGCCGGGCACAAGGTTTTTTAACAGTACATATACACGCTGATGTTGCATGCTGTCTTCCATCGGCCAGATATCAAACATCGTACGCCCATACACCCGCGAATCATAGGCAAAACCCTTTAAACTGCGGGTATAGTAACTGTATTTAGATGGATTTTGAAAACCTTCGTCCATCACCACAAAGGCATTGCCTGCTTTTTGGTGCACCAGGTTAGCCCATTCATGAAAACCGAAATAACTTTTTAATGCCTCTATCTTCTTAATATAAGGCGTACCTAACATCAGCGAAAACCGTAATGCCAGTATTAAAATCAAGTTAGCCATAGCTAAACGATAGAACCATTTGGCGTTAAAATTTTGCCGTGCAAAACTGATAAGCGTTAGGCATAACAAAGGGATAAATGCTATAAGTGTATAGTGCGGCTGCACATTCACCTTTAAAGTATTCAGCAGGAAAAAACCGAATGTACCTATAACGTTAAATACCAGCGCCCGGGTAAATATATCTGTTATTTTGGTGCTAAAACCTTTGTAAAATAAAAACCAACTGATGAACACACCGCCTAGCAAAAGCTGCCCTACTATATAAGTGATACTGATAGATATATTATACCCAAAGGCCGAAGAGCGCTCGAACAATTGGTAATTAACCGCAGGGAAGCCCCGGTGCATCTGCCACAAAATATGGGGTGTATAAACTGCCAGGCCTGTTAGTAGGGCTAAATAAAAGGTTTTGCGGGTAAATAGCTTTAAGTTTGATAGCAGCGTAAAACCAACTAACAATACCCCATGGTACTTACTATATAACAGGCAAGCTACTATAATACCTATAGCAAAGGCCGTTAGCCAGCTATCCTGATCCAGGTATTTTTGATAGCAATAATAAAACAGCACCGCAAAGAAAAACAGTGGTGCATCCGGCGTGCTGGTAAAGCCATATACATGGAATATCAATATGCCTGATACCAACAGCATAAACCATTTGGCACTTACCTGGTATCGTTTTAAAATAAGCCAAAGTAGGTAAATAGCCAGTCCGTTGCTTAATACGGTAAGCAGGCGCAGGCCCAGTTCGTTAGGTAAAAGGGTATCACCTATTTTGATGAACAGGGCCACCATAGGCGGATGGTAAAAATAGCCCCAATCCAGTTTCTGGGCAAACATCCAGTAGTAAGCCTCATCTGCATGCAACTCTAATGTATAGGCTTGCATGGCGTTAAAAAGCGTCCAGCCTAGTATAAAATACCATATTGGTTTGTTGTACCGCATAGGGTTATTTGCCGTGGTTGCCTGCATCGCTGCAAAGGTAAAATAAAAGCTGCAAGCGCGGTATGCTTAATCTGCCGGATTATTTTAGATTTGGGACTTAAACTAATTTATACCATGCTTGATAAACAATTAGATATTATGCTGCAGCCACGCATAAAGATCTTATCGATATTAGAAGATTTTACCCTGGAGCAATTAAACACCATCCCCGCAGGTTTCAACAATAATGTTATCTGGAACCTCGGCCACATGATTGCCGCCCAGCAAGGGGTTTGCTACAAACGTGCCGGTTTAGATACCTGGGTTGATGATGCGTTTTTCCAGGCCTATAAACCGGATAGCAAACCTAACGGATCTGTAGATGAGCAGGAATTTAAAAAGATAAAAGAATTACTAATAACCAGCCTTGACCAGTTAAGGATGGATTACAATAATAACCTTTTCACTGACTACCCTGCCTGGACTACCCGCTATGGGGTAGAGATAGGTAGTATTGATGATGCCATAGCCTTTTTACCTTTCCACGAAGGCTTGCACATTGGCTATATTATGGCGATGCGGAAGTTGGTGTAGGGGTTATTATTACGCATTATTGCGAGTTAAGATATAATAAATATAAAAGCTCTCCGATGTATCGAAGAGCTTTTATATTTATTCAAGATTTGAGACAACTTTTAAAAAGTTGTCAAATTAGTACTATACGCCCAATAATAATCTTGTTGGATCTTCTAATAGTTGTTTAACACGCACCAGGAAGCTTACTGACTCACGGCCGTCAATGATGCGGTGATCGTATGACAGGGCCAGGTACATCATCGGGCGAATAACCACTTGTCCGTTTACGGCAACCGGGCGCTCAATAATGTTATGCATACCCAAAATAGCCGATTGTGGCGAATTGATGATAGGTGTAGACATCATAGAACCAAACACACCACCGTTAGTGATCGTAAATGTTCCGCCGGTCATTTCATCTATGGTCAGTTTATTTTCGCGGGCTTTACCTGCTAAAACAACAATGGCTTTTTCAATTTCAGCCAGGCTCATGCTCTCTGCGTTACGGATAACCGGAACAACCAAACCTTTTGGCGCAGATACAGCAATAGAGATATCAGCAAAGTTGCTGTAAACAACCTCTTCACCTTCTATACGGGCACCTACTGCAGGCCACTCTTTCAGGGCCTCGGTAACTGCTTTAGTAAAAAACGACATAAAGCCTAAGCCAACGCCATGTTTCTCTTTAAATTTGTCCTTGTACTTGCTGCGCACTTCCATTATAGGCGACATATCCACCTCATTGAAGGTAGTTAGCATGGCTGTTTCGTTTTTAACGGCTACCAAACGTTTGGCAACTGTTTTACGCAACGACGACATTTTTTCCCTGCGATCGCTACGTGCGCCTTGTGGTGCTGCAGGTGCGGTTGCAGCAGCAATTGGCTTAGCAGCCGGTGCAGGTGCAGCAGGTTTGTTTTGAGCTGTAATGGCATCACCTTTAGTGATACGGCCATCAACGCCGGTACCGCTTACAGCAGATGCATCAACGCCCTTTTCGGCTAATATCTTTGCAGCAGCAGGCGATGGTGTACCCGATGCATAAGTTGTTCCTTTTGACGGTGCAACCTGTGGTGATTCATTCACTTTATCGGCAATGGCCGGCGTAACCGGAGTTGCAGCAGGTGCAGCGGCACCAGATCCTTCGATCGTACAAACTACTGCGCCAATAGCTAAGGTATCACCTTCCTGGACTATCGTTTTAAGTACGCCGGATTTTTCGGCAGTTAATTCAAACGTTGCCTTGTCTGATTCCAGTTCGGCAATGGCTTCGTCCATTTCAACGGTATCACCATCTTTTTTCATCCAGCGGGATAAAGTAACCTCGGTGATAGACTCGCCAACGGGCGGTACTTTAATCTCTAACGATGATGAGCCGCTTTGATCTGGGGCCGGGGCATAACCATTTGCAGGTACTTCAGGGCTTGGTACTTGTGCGGGTTCTTCTTTTGCAGTAACAGGTGCAGCAGCTGCACTTTCTGCATTGGCCGCAGGGGCTCCACTTTCTTCAATGGTGGCTACTGTTGCGCCGATAGCTAATACGTCGCCTTCGGCAGCGGCAGTTTTTAAAGTCCCGGCCTTTTCGGCAGTAAGCTCAAAAGTTGCCTTGTCTGATTCCAGCTCGGCTATCACTTCATCCATTTCTACATGGTCACCATCCTTTTTTTTCCAGGCTGATAAGGTTACTACGGTAATGGATTCGCCTACCGGCGGAACTTTTATTTCTAAACTCATATTTTAGTAGTTGTAAGTTTTTATTGGTGCTAAGAATTAAGTGCCAGGTTACGGGTACAGGCAGCATAGTTCCCGGTCCCGCTGCCTTAACTTAAATATCAATCAGCGCCGGCATTAGCCATTTTTTCGGTTGTTTTATTGATGGTTTCTTTAACTGCTTTGCCGGCAGGTGCTTCAAATGCTTTAGATACAATGTGTAATTGCTGTGCGGCATGTTGTTTAGCAAAGCCTGTAGCAGTACTGCTACCTTCTAAACGAGAGATAACATTTAAGTTAAGCACTTTATCGTTATGGAATTTACGGCATATATATGGCCACGCGCCCATATTCTCCGGCTCTTCCTGTACCCAGAAAAATTCGGTAGCCTTTTCGTATTTAGCTTTAAGTTTTAAGATCTGCTGAACAGGGGTTGGGTATAATTGCTCAACACGTATAATAGCTACATCCTTGCGTTTATCAACCTGTTGTTTCTCTAACAAATCGTAATAAACTTTACCGGTACACAGTAATACACGTTTAACCTTTTTAGGGTCTGCGTAGTTATCGTCTATGGTTTCGTGGAACTTACCTTCTGTAAAATCAGTTAAAGGCGATACACATTTAGGGCTTCTTAACAAGCTTTTCGGTGTAAAAATGATTAGCGGCTTACGGAAACTACGGTGCATCTGCCTCCTTAAAATATGGAAGAAGTTGGCTGGAGTAGTACAGTTAGCCACTTGGATATTATCATCGGCACAAAGCTCTAAAAAGCGCTCTACACGGGCAGATGAATGCTCGGGCCCCTGGCCTTCGTAACCGTGCGGCAATAACATTACCAAACCGTTACCACGCTGCCATTTTGTTTCGGCACTGGCAATGTACTGGTCAACAATGATCTGGGCACCGTTAAAGAAATCGCCAAACTGGGCTTCCCAAATAGTTAAGGCATTAGGGTTAGCCAAAGCGTAACCATATTCAAAACCTAAAACGCCATACTCAGATAGCAGGGAGTTAAATATGCTCAGTTTTGCCTGGGTATCTATACTTTCTAAAGGCGTAAATTCATCCTCAGAATCTACCAGTGTTAATACGGCATGGCGGTGCGAGAATGTACCGCGTTTAACGTCCTCGCCGCTTAACCTTACCGGGAAACCATCTTTTAACAATGTACCGTAAGCAAGCAACTCACCCATGGCCCAGTCAAACATCTGGTTTTTGTTTACCATGGCGTTACGGTCTTCAAAAAGCTTCTCTATCTTTTTAAAGAAAGCCTTGTCTGCCGGCAGTGTAGTAATAGCGTTGCCAATTTCTTCGATAACTGCTTTACTTACCGATGTATCCGGCGTACTGATAAACTCGCTGTGGTTGGCCAGGTGTAAACCTTTCCAGGCACCTTCAAACATCGGGATAGTATCCGTAAACCTGTCTGCTGCTTTTGCTTCATCAAGCATACCCTGCAATTCGGCACGGAAATCCTTCTCCAGTGTTTTTACATAATTATCATCAATTGTACCTTCGGTGATCAGTTTTTTGCTATAGATCTGTAGTGGGTTAGCATGCGCCTCAATGGCCTTGTACAGTACCGGCTGGGTGAATTTTGGTTCATCAGCTTCGTTATGGCCATAGCGGCGGTAACAAAGGATATCAATAAACACATCCTCATTAAATACCTGGCGATATTCCATTGCCAGGTTAATTACATATACCAAAGCCTCAACGTCATCACCATTTACGTGAAAAACAGGAGAGAGCACTGTTTTAGCAACATCTGTACAATAAGTACTTGAACGGGCATCTTTATAGTTGGTAGTAAAACCAATTTGGTTATTAATTACCAGGTGGATGGTACCGCCGGTGCTATAACCGTCCAATTTTTCCATCTGTAATACCTCGTAAACAATACCCTGGCCTGCCACAGAGGCATCGCCGTGTATCAATATCGGGGCTATTTTAGAATGATCGCTGCTGTATTTAAAATCAATTTTTGCACGGGTTATACCTTCTACAACCGGGTCCACCGCCTCTAAGTGAGATGGATTGGGGCAAAGGCTTAAGTGAACCTTTTTGCCCTGCTTGGTTTGAATATCTGTTGAATAACCCAGGTGATATTTTACATCGCCGCCAAACGGTGATGATGCATCATAGTTTTTACCTTCAAATTCAGAGAATACTTCTTTATAAGTTTTCTCCATGATGTTGGTAAGCACGTTTAAACGGCCACGGTGTGCCATACCGATGATAAACTCTTCGATACCTAATTCTGATCCTTTTTTAATAACAGAATCAAGTGCAGGGATCAATGATTCGGCACCCTCTAATGAGAAACGTTTTTGGCCCAGGAATTTGGTACCCAAAAAGTTCTCAAAGGTTACGGCTTCATTTAGTTTGCTTAATATCTGCTTTTTCTCGTCAGCAGTAAAAGATGGGGTGTTACGCTTTTTCTCCATCCGGTCCTCAAACCACTTCAGTTTTATAGGATTGCGGATGTAAGTATATTCGGCACCTATCGACTGGCAATAGGTTTGCTCCAGCAACTGGCGGATGTCTTTTAATTTAGCAGGGCCTAAACCAACCTCAACACCTGCATTAAACACAGTTTCCATATCTGCTTCGCTCAGGCCAAAGGTTTCCAGCTCTTTACCCGGAAAATACTTGCGGCGTTCGCGCACAGGGTTTGTTTTGGTAAATAAATGGCCGCGTGAACGGTAACCATTTATCATGTTTAGTACATTTATCTCTTTCAGAAAATGCTCCGGCGTAGCCACATTTTCTGTACCCGACGCAGATTGGTTATCCTGGCCAAACTGAAACCCTTCAAAGAATTTCTGCCAGCCATAATCAACCGATTCCGGATCTTGTTGATAAGCTTCGTATAAAGAGTTAATGTAGTCAGCGTTTCCGCTATTTATATAATTTAGGCGATCCATGAGAAACCATTGTTGTAAACAGAAACAAAATTAAGCATAATACATTCAAAACCTGAAATAATATGCAATTAGTTTTATATAATTTCCCAAAAAAGACTAACCGGTATGTTTTAAGTATAAATGCTAAAATTTACCTGTCGATTTGTAAACTTACATATCTCTTAACCTAGATTTGCGGTAGCTTATATACGAGAAAACTTCTTAAAGGAATATTATTATACGCTTGTAGAGCGTATTTGTTGCAATCACTGGCTAATAACAGGTTGTTCGCCTATGTGTTTTGAAGCGGGTAACCAGGTATTTATAAAATCGCTGGTGGTATCTAATTGGTCTGTTGGTTTGGCTGCGTTAAAAAAGCGGTTGCTTTTAGTATCATTACCCACACCTGCTACAAAAGCCCAGTTCCCCCAGTTGCTTGCAGGCGAATAATCTATCAGTTTTTCTTCAAAATAAAGGGCTCCGCGGGTCCAGTCAACTTGCAGGTCCTTGGTTAAGTAAGTAGCTACTGCCTGCCTGCTATAATTAGTGATATAGCCGGTAGCATTTAACTGGTGCATGGCAGCATCAATGTAAGGGGCGCCTGTTTGCCCGTTCTTCCATTGTTCAAAAAGCTCATCCTGGTTATCCGCAGTATCAGGCGCATCCCCAAATCCTTCGGACCTGAAATATTTTTGCCCATGCTTTTTAAACATAAAGCGGAAATAATCGCGCCATAGCAGTTCCAGCATTATGGGGTCGGTATTGGACAGATGATGATCTTTCAGGTAATTTACCACTTCCCAATAAACCTGCCTGGGAGATATACAACCCACCGCCAGCCACGGGCTTAAACCAGATGAATTACACTGTGCCCCACGTACCTGTTTAACCTGATTATTGGGCAAGCCGTTTAAATAACTATGCAACTGCTGTAATGCAGTTGTTTCGCCCCCTACAAACTTTTCTGTTGCACGGGTATCATCTAAAGGTTCGGGTACGCCAAGGTCTGCAAGGGTGGGTAATTCACCTGCATCTATAATTTCAGGCACGCTGATATGATCAGGACTAATTACACTTGGCCTAACCGTGCTGTCGCGTTCTACCTTTTTTTTAAAGGTAACAAAGCTATCGGGGATATCTTTTATGGGGAATGGCAGGTCTTCCTTATGGTACATGGTATGCCCTATGAAGTGCTTAAGATTAAGCTTCATCTTCCATAAGGCCGCTTCCACTCTTTCAGAAACAGCTGTTTCATCGGGTGCTACTTCGCGGTGATGGTAAACTTCGCTAACCTTGTATTCATCTGCTAGCTGAGTAAGCACTTCTGCAGGGTCGCCTATGCGTATAATAAGTTCGGCACCAAAGCCCTGTAAATTTTTGCGTAGGCCCGCAACAGACTCTAACAGGAAACGGGCACGGAAGCTACCTGTTTTTTGTGAACCGTTAATATTTGTTTTAAAGTAAAAAGGATCGAATATATATACCGGTAATACCTTATCAGCCCTGCGCACAGCTTCAGATAATATTTCATTATCATGTATCCGCAAATCATTTCTAAACCAAACCAGTATAACCTTTTCACTCATATGAACACCTAATCTAAACTTATTTAGATTAATTACAAAAATGGTAATTATTTATTTCTTCTGCATGCGTCACTGCAATATTTGACATCTTCCCAACATTTAGCCCACTTCTTTCGCCAGGTAAACGGCCGTTTACATACCAGGCAAATCTTGGCTGGCAGGTTTTCTTTTAATATTCTGGCCATATATCAATGTATAACAAAATCAGTACATTAGTGTTATCCCAACTATGAGCTTAAAAAACAAAAATATCCTGATTATTGGAGGTAGCTCCGGCATTGGCCTCGCATTGATCAAACATTTGGCGCTACAGGAAGCAAATATATTCAATATCTCGCGTAATCCATCGGCAGATTGGCCGCAGGGTGTAACTCATATCGAGGCAGATGTAATGCAGGGGCTTGGCCAAATCGAAAACCAGTTACCTGCAGTTGTTCATGGCTTGGTTTATTCGGTAGGCAGCATTAACTTAAAGCCTTTTCAGCGCCTAACTGCTGATGACTTTTTAAACGACTACAAACTAAATGTATTAGGAGCTACAGAAATAATACGGCTTAGCCTAAAGGCGCTAAAAGCAGCTAATGGCGCAAGCATAGTGCTTTATAGTTCTGTGGCAGCTAAAGCAGGTATGCCATTTCATGCCAGCGTGGCAGCAGCCAAAGGTGCTGTGGAGGGACTAACGCTGTCTTTAGCAGCCGAACTATCAACCAGCCAGATAAGGGTAAATGCCATTGCCCCTTCTTTAACAGATACACCGTTAGCCAAAGGCTTATTAAGCACAGATGAAAAACGTGAAGCTTCTGCTAAAAGGCACCCCTTAGGAAAAATTGGCACTCCGGACGATATTGCACTGGCAACCCAATTTTTATTAAGCTACCATAGCGGCTGGCTAACAGGGCAAATTATTGGTATAGATGGTGGATTGGGCAACTTACGGCCTTTATAAAACATGGTTGTAAACAAGGCGTTTAATTATAGATAATTATGACATTCCGGATAAGTATTAACCGTATTTTTATACTGTAAAACAAAAAAATTATGGCAACTACCGAAAGTATTCAGCAAGCATATATTGATTATGTATTAACCGAAGGCGAGCAACCAAAATCGGTTTATGTGTTCGCCAAAAAAAATGAAATGGCCGAAGAAGAATTTTATCGTTTCTTTGGATCGTTTGACGCCGTTGAGCAAAGTATATGGGCTGACCTTACCCGTAAAACGCTAAGTGAAATACGCGCGCAAGAAATTTGGGCTCAATACGCTGCCCGCGAAAAAGCATTATCTTTTTTTTATAGCTTTTTTGAATTGCTTAAAAGCAACCGCAGCTTTGCTGTATATAGCTTTAAAAAGCACCGTAGCCTGGGTACACCAAGGGTATTGGAACCAACTAAAGAAATTTTTGAAAACTTTGCTGATGGCATTTTGAACGAGGGCATAGAAACACAGGAATTAACCGACCGGAAATTCTTTAGCAAGCGTTACAAAGATGCCCTGTGGATACAATTTGGTTTTGTGCTGAATTTTTGGATAAACGACGATTCCGCCGGGTTCGAAAGAACAGACGAGGCCATAGAGAAAGGTGTTAACGTAACGTTCGACCTGTTTCAGCGTTCGCCTATAGATAATTTGTTTGAGTATGGCAAATTTTTGGCTAAGAACGGCGGGCTAAAAGAAAAGATGGGTTTTTAATTGGCCCAACCAAACCCACCCATAAAGGCAAGGCTTAGTAATATAAATGAGCAATACACCAATCTTAAATAATCAAAAGAATAGCTTTTTTACAGGCGCGTATTTAGATGGGGCCGCCGCCATATTTGATATGGATGGCACGCTTATAGATAATACACCCTACCATTATCAGGCCTGGCAACAACTGTTTAAAAAAAATGGGTTACCAGGCCTAAGCAGGGATACTTACTTAACCGAAATTAGCGGCGTACCCATTATTAATACCTTAAAAAAATATTTTGGTGAAGATATAAGCGATACCAGGCTAAAGGAACTTACGACACAAAAAAAACAGTTTTATGAGGTTGCCTTTAAACCTTTTTTACGCCCTATAAACGGCCTGGAACAGTTTTTAAATAACCTGAAAGGCGCCGGTGTTAAAATAGCCCTGGCTACATCATCTACCATGGATGATGTGGATTTTATTTTTGAAACCATACCTATTCGCGCATACTTTGATACCATCATAATTGGCAGTACGGTAAGCCAACCTAAACCATCGCCTCAAATTTTTTTAAAAGCTGCAGCGCAATTAAATATCCTGCCCGAAAGGTGCATTGTATTTGAAGATTCGATATCCGGGCTTAAGGCCGGCAAAAATGCAGGAATGAAAGTTATTGGTATTGCGACAGCACACCCAATAGAAAAAGTAAGCAAGCTGGCTACCCTTGCTATTCAAGACTACACAGACACCAGCCTGCAGAAGCTGGCCGGATTATTTGACAGATACTAATATGAGCGAAAACGCATCTAACAATAACGAACAAAACAGCATCCCTACCAGTAAGGTAGAACGCAGCGCCAAATTTGTAAAAACAGGCTTTAAAATTGGTGGCAACTATATTAAGCATTACTCTAAAAAGCTTTTTAATCCGGATATGGATAAATCGCAATTGAATGAGGATAATGCTACGGATATTTATCAATCCTTAAGCGAGCTTAAGGGCAGTGCCCTAAAAGTAGCCCAAATGCTCAGCATGGATAAAAACCTGCTACCGCAGGCCTATGTAGATAAATTCACCCAATCGCAGTACAATGCGCCGCCGCTTTCGGGGCCGCTCATTGTGCAAACATTCAAAAAATATTTTGGTAAAAACCCCGATCAGATCTACGATAAATTTAACATCCGATCTACCAATGCTGCCTCTATTGGGCAAGTGCACCAAGCCGAACTTAACGGCAAAAAACTGGCGGTTAAGATCCAATATCCTGGCGTGGGCGATTCTATCTCATCAGATCTAAAACTGGTAAAACCATTTGCTTTCCGGATGCTGGGCATGAGTGAAAAAGAACTGGATGTTTACATGCGCGAGGTAGAAGAGCGCCTTTTAGAAGAAACTGATTATGAACTGGAGGTGCGGCGGTCTATTGAGTTTTCCATTGCCTGTAAACACCTTGATAATTTGGTTTTCCCTGATTACTATCCAGACCTATCCAGCAAGCGCATCATTACGATGGATTGGTTGGAGGGCAAGCACCTACGCGAGTTCCTGGCAACTAACCCATCACAAGAGTTACGCAATCAGATAGGACAAGCACTTTGGGATTTTTACAATTATCAGCAGCACGAACTTAGGGCTGTACACGCCGATCCGCATCCCGGTAATTTCCTGATAACGCCAAATGGCAAATTGGGTTGTATAGATTTTGGTTGCATTAAAGTAATGCCTGATGATTTTTACTATCCATTTTTCTCGCTTACTTCAACAGATCTGTTTGACAATAAAGAAGAAACCATCAAAGCATTTCGCAAACTGGAAATGATTTTGCCTAATGACACCCCTGCACAAATAGAGTTTTACTACACCATGTACAAGCAAATGATAAGTTTATTTGCCAAACCTTATATTACCAACATATTTGATTTTGGCGAAACAGCCTTTTTTGATGAGCTGTTTGGCTTTGGCGAAAAGGTAGCTAAGATGCCTGAATTTAAGCAGGCCCGTGGGGTTAAACACTTTATTTATGTTAACCGCACCAACTTTGGTCTGTATAATATTTTACACGAATTAAAAGCGCAGGTTAAAACAGATACTTACAAACCACATGTAGAAACCGTGGCAAGCTAATGGCCCTACTTAACTTATATAAATTTCATTATTAATACCAATGACAGGCCGGCCGTAAATGCCCATGCAATATTTTGGCGCAGGTACCATATTTCTATATCACTAACGCGGCCGGTGCCAATGTAAGCGTTATAACGATATCGGGAATACATACCAAATGCAATCAATAAAATTATTGCTAAGCAAAATAAACAGATAATTAGTATTTGAAAACTTTGAGTTAACATAGCTTTATTTAAGATTTTTTGTGATAAAAATCCGTCGGTACGAACAAACAAACATTTTGCAGCGAAAGGGTCATGTCAAACAAAACCCCATTCTGTCCTTATATACGGCGTTGATCAAATAAAGGTTTCAGGCTATACAATAGATGTTCGCTAGAAATATGAAAAAATGGGGAGATAAACACCGAGCGGCTAAGAGATGTTACCAATAAAGCTCATTTATAGTATCACGGGTACAATTATAGCCAATAAAATAAAGAATGTAAAGATCCACGATAAGGTAGATTTGGTATGCCATTCTACCACATCTGTTACGCGGCCTGTATGAACAAAAGATTTAGACTTTTTGCGGCAATAAATAGCAAAACAGGCAGACATCAAAACCAATGCACTTGCACAAAAAGTTAAAATTAATTGAAAATTATTTGTAATCATTTCCTTACCATTAATATTAACTTAACATACGCCACGAAAATAAGTTTCACATGTTACACATTTTTTGTCAAATAAGTAACAATTTGCTACACACTATAATAAAATAAGCTGTATGCTTTATCCTAATATGTGCTATAAAAAACAGGTTGATGTTTTTATTGTTCCAGCTATATGAAAGTGTTACTTGCAGGTGCCAATGGCTACATCGGAACAAGACTTATACCGGTTTTACTGGATAAGGGTCATACCGTTGTTTGCCTTGTACGCGATAAACGCCGCTTTCATGAGCAAAATGACTATAGCGAAAAAGTAACCTTACTAACCGGCGACCTCTTGAAGACCGATAGTATTGACAAGTTACCGGAAGATATTGACGCCGCTTATTACCTGGTACACTCCATGGCACAAGCCGAGGACTTTGCCGAATTAGAGGCACTATCGGCGCAAAATTTTGTACAGGTAGTTAATAAAACTAATTGCAGGCAGGTTATCTACTTAAGCGGCATTACTAATGATACCAACCTATCGGCCCATCTGCTATCCCGCAGGCATGTAGAGGATGTTTTGCGCGGGGCTAAGGCCGCATTAACCGTATTGCGGGCGGCTATCATTATAGGGTCGGGTAGTTCATCTTTCGAGATCATTCGCGATCTTACTGAAAAACTCCCGTTGATGACCGTTCCCCGTTGGGTTAATACCAAATGCCAGCCCATTGCTATCCGCGATGTATTGGGTTACCTGGAAGGCGTATTGCTGCATGACGCATCTTATCATAAAACGTTTGATATTGGAGGGCCCGATATTCTGACATTTAAACAAATGATGCTTGTTTACGCCAAGGTGCGTAAACTTAAAAGATATATTATCACGATACCGTTTTTATCGCCTAAAATATCATCATACTGGTTATACTTTGTAACTTCTACCAGCTACTCGCTTGCCCAAAGTCTGGTAGATAGCATGAAGAATGAAACCATTATGAAAAACCACGATATTGATAATGTGGTTAAGCGCCATTGCCTTACATATGAAGAGGCCCTTAAACTGGCGTTTGAAAAAATAGAACAAAACTCCATAGTAAGCAGTTGGAAGGATGCCCTTAATAACGGATACCTTACTGCCGGCTTTATGGACCAGATAAAGGTACCCCAAAACGGTACATTAGAATATAAGGTAAAACACCCATTTAAACGCGAAAGTGCCGAAGTACTTAAAAACGTTATGGCTATTGGCGGCAACAGGGGCTGGTATTACTGGAATTGGATCTGGAGCATCCGCGGGTTTTTGGACAAGTTGTTTGGCGGGGTTGGTTTAAGGCGCGGCCGCACCAGCAATATCAGTGTTTCGCCGGGAGATGTGATTGATTTTTGGCGGGTACTTTTGGCTGATAAGGCTAACGCGCGGCTGTTATTATATGCCGAAATGAAATTGCCGGGCGAAGCCTGGCTGGAGTTTAAAATCATAGAACGCCATAACCAAACCTTCCTGAGCCAAATTGCCACATTTAGGCCACACGGGCTTTGGGGCAGGTTATACTGGTATTTGATGTGGCCGTTTCACCTGTTTATATTTAAGGGCATGGCCAAACGAATAACGAATTTTAAAGAAAGTTCATAGATCATGGTTCATAGTTAATAGCAAAACCATTAATAATTATCAATCATAAATGCCTTACCATGAACCAACATCTCTTAACTACGAAATTTTATTATGATCTATGAACCATCAACTAACTAAAAATATCCTCATCACCGGTGGCTCGGGCCTGTTGGGCAGGCAGCTATCCCAGGCCCTGTTAGCACTTGGGCATACCGTAAGCCATTTAAGCCGTAGCCCGGGGAAAGATATACATGTGAAAACCTTTTTGTGGGACGTACGCAAAGGGCAAATAGATACCCATTGTATTGATGGTGTTGATACTATTATCCATTTAGCAGGTGCCGGCATTGCCGATAAACGCTGGACAGAGAAACGCAAACGCGAAATTGTTGAAAGCCGTACCAAATCCATCAGCCTTATTTATGGCTTGATGAAAGAAAAGGCGCACAAGGTGCATACCGTAATCTCCGCATCGGGCATTAATTATTATGGCAGCAACCGTGGTAACGAATTACTGACCGAAACAACCACCCCCCACCATGATTTTATTGGCAACTGTTGTATAGAATGGGAAAAAGCGGTGGATGAGGGCAAGCAGTTTGATATCCGCATTCTTAAATTTCGCACGGGGGTGGTACTTACCAAAGATGGCGGTGCTTTGCCTAAATTAGCTATGCCTGTAAAGCTGGCCGTTGGGTCGCCGCTGGGCACAGGCCAACAATGGGTCCCCTGGATCCATCACCAGGATACCATTGATATGTACTTGTATGGTTTAAATAACAAACAACTTAGCGGGGTATACAATATGTGCGCGCCATTACCTGTAACCAATATGCAACTTACCCAAGCAGTTGCCAAACAATTGCGCAGGCCGCTGTGGGCTCCGCATGTACCTGCTTTTTTAATTAAGCTGCTTTTTGGCGAAATGGCCGGCCTGGTGCTGGGCAGTACAAAAGCTTCGGCACAAAAGATAGAAGCTACAGGTTTTAAATTTAAATATCCGGATATAGCATCTGCACTAAAAGAAATATATGGATAAGAATACCCCGGTTAGTGTTTTTTGGTTTCGCCGCGACTTGCGCGTAGAGGATAACGCTGGTTTTTACCACGCACTTAAAAGCGGTAACCCCGTACTTCCGTTTTTTATTTTTGATAAAGAGATATTAGATAAGCTGGAGGATAAAGACGACGCACGTGTAAGCTTTATTTATAAAGCCATTGAAGAGATTAATAAGGAATGCGCCAAGCATCACAGTAGTTTGCTGGTAGTTTACGACGAGCCCGGCCATGCCTGGACCAAGCTTATCAAAGAGTATAAGGTAGCCACGGTATATACCAATCATGATTATGAACCTGCCTATGCTAAAAACCGCGACAGCGAGATAAAACAACTGCTGGCAGACCACCATATTGATTTTAAAACTTACAAAAATCAGGTAATTTTTGAAAAAGACGAGGTAGCTAAAGATGATGGCAAACCTTACACCGTTTACACACCTTATAAAAATAAATGGTATCAAAAACTAAAGCCATTTTACCTAAAGGCGTACCCAAGCGAAAAATATTTAAAGAATCTGCTACCGTTTAATGCGCCTGTAATACCCACTTTAAAGGCAATGGGTTTTGTAAAAAGCGAAATTGATTACCCGGAAAAAGAGTATGACAAAGTAATTGCTGATTATGCTAAAAACCGGGACTTTCCGGCTATTACAGGTACATCGCATGTGGGTGTACACCTACGTTTTGGCACGGTAAGTATCAGGCGGTGCGCTAGGGATGCGTACGAATCAAATGAAAAAACATGGCTGAACGAATTGATATGGCGGGAGTTTTACATGATGATATTATACCATTTCCCGCAAACGATGGATCATGCCTTTAGGCCGGAATACGACCGTATTAAATGGGTAAATGACGAAGGGCAGTTTGAGGCCTGGTGTAAAGGCGAAACCGGTTACCCCATGGTAGATGCCGGCATGCGCGAGCTGAATGCTACCGGCTACATGCATAACCGGGTACGCATGGTAGTAGCCAGCTTTTTAAGCAAGGACCTGCTGATAGATTGGCGCTGGGGCGAAAGGTATTTTGCACGTAAGTTATTAGATTATGAAATGGCGAGCAACGTAGGCGGATGGCAGTGGGCCGCAGGCAGCGGTACAGATGCAGCGCCATACTTCAGGATATTTAATCCGGATAGTCAGCTGAAAAAATTCGACCCGAAACTGGAGTACATAAAAAAATGGGTTCCGGAATATGCCGACTTCAGCAAGTATCCAAAACCCATTATTGACCACGCCTTTGCGCGCGACAGGTGTTTAAAAGTTTTTAAAGAAGCGTTGGCAAAATAAATTACGGCTGCGTAACACCTGTAACGTTAAAATCAAATTTAAGTATAGAGGCCGCAGGCACACTTGATACCGGTATACCATAACCTAAAGATGATGGTACTAATAGCGTAATGTTAGTGCCGGTAGCAATATGATTGTACATGGCGTTTTTAACACCCTCAACCAAAGAGAATGGTACTAAAGTAGTTGCAGATGTTACGCTGGATATATCAAAGGCGACATCATTTAATAAATAACCCTGATAAGTAGCGGTAACATTACTAAACTCTTTTATCTCGCCAACGGTACCGGTCGGCTGCGTATTGATCTTATAATAATAGCCAAGCGGATCTTTAACAAAGCCGGTTAAGTTTTTGGCTGATATGTAATTCCTAATAACCTGGTCGTCATAGGCATCCTGGTCATTAATCACATTTACATAATAATCAAGGCTTTGGTTACCGCCAATGCGTGTATTGGTATTGGTAACGCTGCCTGCACCAAAACCATTTACTCCGTAAGCCAGGTTAGATGGGATAAGTAAACGCATACTGCCCTTATACTTAAGCAGGTCGTGTATAGCCCGTTGCAGGCCTATAGGATACCCAAAGCCTGTTGTAGAATTTTTAAAGGACAACTGACCCAAATAACTATAAAAGTGGTTAGATATGGTATCAGAAGAAACGTATTTACCATCTAAGGTTTTAACTGTATAAACTATCGATATCTGATCGGAATATTTTATACTGTCGGCGCCGGATGTGGTTTGGGACAACACCTTGTAATATATACCTGTATTATCATCCTTCGTAAGGCCGGTAATATTATTGGCAGTTACATAATTTTGTATTTGTTGTTCATCGTACACTTTTATAGTGGGCTGTTCTTCAAGCTTTTTACAAGCGGTTAAGCCTGTTGCTGCGATCAGTAAAAAAGTAAAAATCTTTTGTTTCATCTAAATTAGTTCGTTACATCTAAAAGTTCAATTTCAAAATCTACCACGCTGTTTGCGGGTAAATTTATGCCATCCTGTGGGTATGGGCCATATGCATAACGCGATGCAGCCAACACCCTTATTTTGCCGCCCTTTTTCATTTGTGGTATGGCCAGTTTCCAGGCCCTTAACACTTCGCCCAGGCTAAACGAGGGGTGAAAACTATTACTATTGGCAAATAAGTAGCCCGTTGTAAGTACCTTACCGGTATAATCAATTGTTACACGCGTAGAGTTGGTATACAGATCATTACCTGTGCCGGCCTTCAATTCAATGTAGTACACACCTGTGGCAATGCCGGCGCTATCTATACGGTTAGTTACGGTGCCTAAATTATTATCGGCTATATATTTTTGTATGATCTCGTCGTCCTTAGCTGCCTGGGTACGCTCTTCTGCAAGCGAATCGTACCCCTTTTTGCAGGAAGATAAACCAACAACGCACAATAGTAATATCAGCAGTACCCTGTTCATCAATTTATAAAAGGCAAATTTATTGTTTTAAATGGCAAAAACAGCAGGTTAACACTTTTTAACAATTAGCTGTAGCTAAATGCTAACGTTCAGGGTTTATAATTAAGTGTAAGCTGATTGATTTTTTTAAGCATATCTGTTAAGTATTGCTTATCGGTATCGCTTATATGTGCGTTAAGATAGTTATTAAACTGTTTTACAACGTTTTTGGCCAGCTGGCGTTTTTCTTTGCCAAGGTCTGTTAAATATATTTTAACGGAGCGCTTGTCGCCTTTGTTAGATTCGCGGTATATAAGGCCGGTTTGTTCCAGCTGGTTTAGCATACGCGATAAACTGGTAGATTTAAGCCCCAGCAAGGCAGCGGCCTGCGATACGGTTGTACCCTCCTCCTCGATATTAATGAGCAGGTAGCCTATAGATTGGGTAATACCAAATTCGGTAACCAGCTGGTTATACCTGTTAGCCACGGTTTGCCATACGATCTTTAGAAAGTAATCTATTGTTTCCTGGTGTTTTACACTGCTTCGCATAACTTGACAAACATAACATTTTTGGTTGAATGGTGAGTGGTTATTAGTGAGTGGTTAAAACAAGTTTGTATCAACACCTCACCTTCCCTGGTCCCAATTCACTAAAACTTAATACCCCACGGTTGTATCATCCCCCCTGGGGTCCGCGCCGCCCTGATAACCGCTTTTAGTTTTTAGTATGGCATCTACCCGCCCTATTGCACCGCGTTTTGTTAGTTTATAACCTTTTTGGGCAAGCTTTTCTTTTACAGTATCAGTAAGTGCATTATCTTCGGTATACACTTCATCCGGTAACCATTGGTGATGAAAACGCTTAGATGCAACAGCTTGTTGCATATCCATATCAAATTCTATCACATTTAATATCGTCTGGAAAACAGAGGTGATAATGGTTGACCCTCCCGGTGTACCCACTACCATAAACAAATTGCCGTTTTTTTCTACAATGGTAGGTGTCATGCAAGATAGCATGCGTTTGCCGGGTTGTATACTATTGGCTTTGCCCCCAATTAGCCCGTACATGTTAGGTACCCCTGGTTTAGCGCTAAAATCATCCATCTCGTTATTCAGCAAAAAACCTGCACCCTTTACAAAAATCTTAGAGCCGAACGTATCATTTAAGGTAGTGGTAATAGATACCGCATTACCCTCTTTATCCACTATCGAAAAGTGGGTGGTTTGGTCGCTTTCGTAACCTATAAATGTACCGGGTTGTATGGTGGTGCTTGGGGTAGCTGCATCCCAGTTAAAACTTTGCATCCGGCCGGCAATATATGTTGGCCTCAGCAGGCTATCCGTTGGTACTTTATAAAAATCGGGGTCGCCCAGGTATTTAGACCTGTCGGCATAAACACGCCGTTCTGCTTCTATTATTAATTGCACCGTACTATCGCTGTTAAACCCGTAACGGTGTAAAGGGTACGGCTCTACCGATCGCAGCAACTGCAACAAGGCTATCCCCCCGCTTGATGGTGGCGGCATCGTGATCACCTTATAATTTTTATACCTGCCTATTACGGGTTTACGCCAAACAGCATGATAGTTTTGCAGGTCGGTTTTGGTAAACAGTCCGCCGCCTGCCTTCATTTCGGCTATCATCATATCGGCTACTTTGCCCTCATAAAACCCGGCGCGCCCTTTATCACGTATCATGGCCAGCGTTGCGCCCAGGTCATGCTGTATCAGCGTATCGCCCTCCTGCCACGGCGTAGTTTTTACCAGGTAAGCTTTGCCCGTGTTATATTTTTTGAAAGCCTCATGATTATCGTTTAGATCTGATGCCAGGTGTTTGGTTATTTTAAACCCGTTTAAAGCTAGATTTATGGCGGGCTGTAGTAGTACCGCCCACTTAAGCCGGCCGTATTTTTGATGCGCCTGCACCATACCATCTACAGAACCCGGTATACCTGATGCCTGATGTGTATACAAACTTTTATTAGGTATCACATTGCCTGCAGCATCCAGATACATATTAGCAGAAGCCTTTGCAGGTGCTTTTTCCCTAAAATCGAGTGTTTTTGAAACACCTTTGGCAGTGCGGTAAACCATAAAGCCACCACCGCCTATATTACCGGCCTGAGGGTGGGTTACAGCCAGGGCAAATTGTACAGCTATGGCGGCATCTACAGCATTGCCACCTTTTTTTAAAATAGCCAAGCCGGCGTTTGATGCATCCGGATAGGCACAAACAACTATTCCCTTACGATATGCAGGGGCATTTAATGCGCCCTGCGCAAAGGCTATTATAGTGCATAAAATAAATATCAAGGTTAGCTGAATGGTTAATACCGGTTTAAAATTCATAAATAAAAATATAACAGGGCAGCAATTTAATGTATTTCATACGATAACAACAACGTGGACATGTTGATTATTTTTTGATTATAAACCGATAGTAAATAATATTATTGCAGTATTAATTTAACATTTAAAGCATAAAACGAACCTTTTGCCGTTATTTTGCTGAATTATTAACACTTTATTTACTGCGGATGGTTATACCATCTGCCAAACAAAACTACCCCAACAATGAAAAAATTTTCCTTTGTAGCTCTTTTACTTACAGGCTTTTTATTAGTAGCCAACAGATCGCAAGCGCAGGATTACAAAACTGCAGTAGGCTTAAAATTTGGCGGTTTTGAGAACGGCCCGTCTATTAAATACTTTATGGATAGCAGCACTGCGCTGGAAGGTATTTTGGGCTTACGCAACCATGGCCTGGTAGTAACAGGCTTATACGAAATACATCAACCAGCTTTTAGCACACCGCTACTTAAATGGTATTATGGTTTTGGTGCACACGTAGGATCTGTAGGCAGAGGCGTTTACAAACGTTTTGGTGATGATAATTACTATAACGACAGCCATGTACTGCTTGGTGCAGACGCCATTTTAGGTTTAGAATACAAACTGCCCGATGCGCCCATTGCTGTAAGTCTTGATCTTAACCCGCGCCTGGAATTGGCCACCGGCCCCTTCTTTGATCTGGCGCCCGGCTTAGGTATTAAGTACACTTTTTAAGAATAAAATACCGGCAATTTAGTTTGTCATCCCAAACAAAGGGGCGAGGAAATTTTACATGATGCATAACCGCATGAAATGTGTTAAAATTTATCCTCGCCCCTTTTAGCCTGCTGCGCCTTGGTTTTAAAAGATATTGCGGTTTAGGCTTTTTACTTAACTACAATTACTTTGCGGGCATACACCTTATTAGCCAGGGTTATTTTAACCAGGTAAACACCAGCCTGTACGTTAACGGTTGGCATAACGGCGCTAAAGTTGCCCGCTAATGCCTTTTGTGTATCCTGATAAACAATTTGCCCGGCGCTGTTCACTAATTCAAGCTTAACATCACCTGCCTGCTTAGCCTCAAACAATACATTTAGGTACGTATTAGCCGGCACCGGGAAAATAGTTAAACCAATATCTGTTGCCCGGTTGGGGTTTTTAATTACCATGGCATAATTATATTCGTCTGATAACGCCGTACAGCCATTATCAAGTGTAACCTCGGTTTGATATTTGCCGCTAACCAGCGGTGAATAAGTTGCGCCTGTTGCGCCTTCAATCTTTTGGCCGTTTAAATACCATTGGTTACTTGTAATTATACTCGAACTAAGCACTTCGCCGCTTTGTGTAATTAATGGTTTGGTTACGGTTACGGCAACACGCGCTGCAGATGCACAACCCGGGCTACGTACCTGCATATCATACATATAATAATAAAATCCCCTGTAATAAGCAGTGTCTGTTTCGCTATCGCTTGATATGGCATCGTTACCTGTAATACTAAATGTATCGCCAATTTTAAACGGATAGCCGCTTACCCCGCCGTTGCTCCTATACAAGGTAGCACCATTCTCATAGCTGGGGGTTATCAGGTAGTTACCTGCTACAGGTAGTGTTAAATTCAACGTATAAACTTTACCCTGGTCGGTTGGGTCATCATCAAGTGCACCCGCTGCAGGGTTACTGCGTGTGGCCGTTACATTTAAGGTTACGGATGATACAACCTCGCCATTATCATTAGTAGCGTTAAAGGTTACCCTGCCCGCATTGCCAATGTATAAACGGGCGCTTTCTATATTAACCGGAATTTTTGTATTTACCTTTATACCAGGCGTAAACTGGTTATAGCCCCCTGCTGTAAATGCCGCTTTATTTACAGCCCCAACTTTACCGCTAAAATCATTTAAGCCGGCATAATAGGTATTATTTAACGGCGCTTCGGTAACGGTAGCAGGCGATCCGTACCCTACAGGGATAGCATCGTTAGCGGTTTTATACCAAAGTAGCTGGCCATCCCCCTCACCATATAGCTGATAAGCTTTAGTATTAATACAGTAATAGGCGAGTAAATTGCTTAACTGTGGCGGCAAACCGATACTAATAACGCCCGTTGCTTTGTTGTTTGCGGCTATAGGGTCGCTGGCAAGGCTTGTTTCGGCAGTTATAGTATAATCGGCACCGGTTGCTGTATTAAACTTATCATTCAAAGTAAAGTCTGTTTCTTCTTCAGGCCCAAGCGTACCAGTATAGGTTTCGTTAAAGGTAGTAACAGTGCCGCCAGGGGCGGTTACCGTTACCGTCACCGGTATATTGTTAGCACTTGTGCTGCCAAAATTTTTAAGCCTTACCGTAACCGCTGTTTCGGATGCGCATGTAGTGCCAGCATTAACTATAGCTATTGCGCCCACATCAATTTTAGGGTTGACGAATTGCACACGATAATCTTGAGTTTCGCCCTTGGCGTAAGTGCCACATGCGGTTATCGTAGCAGGTGCATTGGTTTCATTCAACACAATTCTTAGCAGGCTAATATTGCCCGGTGTAACAGATACTGGTACAGCAATATTACCGGTAACTACACCTGTACTACTCATTACGGCTGTTGTTGCCGCTAGTTCATCAACATCAAAAATACCATTGCCATTCCAGTCTACAAATATTTTGGCTGCTTTGCTAAAGTTTGCACCGCAGGTGCCTAAAGTAAGGCTGAAGGGGTAAGTTCTACCCTGCTCTAATTGAACAGACAGGTTGGTATGATCGGTATACCCGGCACAACCCGCAGGTTCGGTATTAGTAATATTGGCTAATGAGAAAGCATTTACCTTTGAATCTGCTGTAGACGATGGAGCAGATGCACAGTATGGGTTACCACCCGCGCCCGTAACAATTACCGAGTATGGCTGGCTACCCGAACGTAGCGTACCCTTATGCGATACCGTAATGGTGTATTTTTTACCCGGCACAGCATTGGCTACATAAACCTGCTCGATATTATCCCTGATGTTATCGCCCTTGGTGGCTGCCGCCGATGGGTTATCGGGCGTTAGTACCCATGGCATAAAGGTATTTAAGCCATCCGTGATGCGCAAGTCCAAATCATTTACCAGTTTTGGGGTACGATCGTTAATGGTAGTACCGGCAGTGGGTGTACCCTCAGGGTCCGTCCATGATATGCTTACCGATAAAGGGCCTTCGCCGGATGCAACTACATCGAAGGTTCGGGTTTGGCCCTGTGTTAAAGCACTTTCATTAATAATGCTTTTTAAACCGTTGTCGGTAATGGCCTGGGCTGCTTTCTTCATATCCAGCAATCCCCAGCCGTAAATATAATCGGGGCCTGTATTACCTGCATCAAACGCCGTATGGCAAGCCAGCCCTTTTAATGTAGCCGAGCGCATAAACGCCCCGTTATTTTTTTGACCATAATACTCCTGCAATAAATATAAGGAGCCTGTAATATTTGGGGCCGCCATTGATGTGCCCGACAAAACAATATATGAATTGGCACTTTGTGAGCCGGTTGACAATATATTTTCACCATCGCCAACAATATCTGGTTTTATCCGCCCATCATCAGTAGGCCCCCAGCTGCTAAAAAAAGATACGGCTACATCTGCACGGTTAACCGGGCCATTGGGCAATGGGCTTACCGAACCTACTGTAAGTATATTTTTAGCATTACCGGTTGTGGTAATAATATCATAACCGTTATTGCTGCTGATGTTTGCCGGCCTTGCCCCTTTATTTACAAAGGTTGGATTAGTGCGGCTGGTAAAACCGTAATAGGTATCGCCCACCTCCGGGCCGTTGCTGGAGCGGCTGTTACCGGCCGATTCTACAATTAAATAATAGGGCGCATTATAGGCTATCTTATCCCAGGCTTGCACACGCGAATCATAAAAACCAAAATTATAGTCTTCGTTATCGCCGGGCAGGCCATACCATTCCCATCTGCTATCGGCACTGTTATAATCCCAACCACCAACATCACCATACGAGTGATTGGACAACAAAAGATTAGCTGCTGCAGCACCCATTTCGCTTACATCATCATCAAAATCCCAGGATGACAGGGTTGTGGCCCCAAAAGCCATACCCTTTACCGGTGCAGAAACACCTTTGGCTATCATTGTGCCAGATACATGCGTGGCGTGGTCTATTACACTCGCGTTATCTTTAATGGTAATGGTTTTACCGGCAAATTCGCGATGCTGACTGTACACATGCCCACCATCCCAAACACCCAGTTTATTATTTAAAAAAGCACTACTACCTGTTAAGTTTAAACCTAAAGCACCGCCCGGCTGCACAGTATTAGTGCCTGTAGTAGCTGCCGCAACGGTGTTGTTATGTGTAATTAAATACACCGGGAAACCATAATTGTTAACCCCCTGCAGTGCTACTACATTACCCGCATTTGTTGTACGCCGCACAGCCCAACCCATTGCAGGTGCCATATTTACAGCCTTTTGATGAACGGCTGCAAAACTTGCCCTGGAGCGATCTGTGAATGCAGTTAATTCCCTTTGTTTGGCAGCGTTAACGGGTATCTGCTGGGCATACCCTTGTAAGCAGCAACTTAATACTAATATGTTAAGCAATAAGGCAAGGTATTTTCTACCCATATAATTATTTTATCAGGATATAAAAATATTGGTTTTTTGATAATATCCGGGCATAAAAAACCTCACAAGCCATTAATATTTATTATGCTGTCGGTTAATGTATTTCTTACAAATCACAACTACTATCACATAAAGCACATTTTGGCCATGGCTTTAAACTATGGCATATAGCAAATATTCAAGAAGTTAAATTTGAGTATAATTTTCCCCAATACGGGGAATTTTAAAGATATAAATCAAATGCTTTTGCCTGAGTAAATTGCTAAATTTTTCCTAACTATTTTATATAAAGCCACGTATAGAAGCCAATTATTGAAAAATTGACAATAAATCGGCATCTAAATTTAATTAGCATCAATTTTGCAATACGCGCGTATATACGTTAAATCCTAATTACCTGAACATTGAAAAAGATCCTATTTATTATAATTATTTTTTTGAGGGTAGACTTTGCTTTTGCTCAAGAATATAGCGATAACGCAACTTATTATTACAATAATTTAGAAACAGCAACAGCAGGCAATACCGCTTCATTTGGTGCCACAGGTTTAGGAAACGCTACACGCACAAGTACAAACGTAACCATTGATGCTTCTACATCATCCCCCCTTAGTGGCTCTACAAGCTTAAGATCAATATCATTAAATGCAATAAGTGCTATCAGATGGGATTTTGTTGGGAATGGTACTACCACAGTTGATTTAACAGCAAATGATTTTGAATGGAATTTTTTATATAAAAACAACAGCACCACAGGGCCTACCGATCCTGATATTATAAACGCCGGCACAAACGAATGGCGTTATTGGTTATTTGCCAATACTTATACCACAAATAACATGCAGGGTTTTTATATATCCCATTATGGTACCACGCTGGAATTAAGATACAGGTACGATGCAACTGCTGGTGCCACACGCTTTAATTCGATACTTACAGCCACAATGGCTAACGACCAAAAGGCCTATATCATTAAAGTACAACGATTAAAAGATGGACGTTGGACAATATACAAAGATGAGTATGTGCCGGGTATGACAACCGCAAAAACACAGGTGGCAACATCAACAAGTACAACAGGGAGTAATTTTAATACCTACAAATACTCTTACCTCGAGTCTACCTGTACTAACACCGGCCGTTTTCAATGGGACAATTTAGATATGTACAGTCGTTATTTCGAACTGACATCTGCAGGAGCTAATACTGCGGCAAATGGCATTACACAATCACCATATTACCCGGGCCAAACTGTTACTTTATTTGGTTTAAAAATAATATCAAGAGGAAACTATACTATTAACCAATTGGTTGCCAGTATGGCTACAACCAATGGGGCTGCCTTTGAAGGATACCTAAATGGCACGGGTAGCCTTTATCGTTCGGACGATGATGATTTTTATTCAACCTCCCTTGATACTTACATAAACAGCGTAAGTTTTACAGGTAGCGTCGTGCAAGATTATAGTGTTAACAATGTGATAGCAAGTTCGGGTAATACAGACGGCACCTATTCGGTACCGGGGTATTACTTTGTTACAGGTACAATTAAATCTACGCTCAATTATGGCAGTCCTCCAACCGGCACATTCACATTAAACGGTATCAGTACCCTAACCGGGAATAACAATAGTTCTGCCTTTACCTATACAGCCACGGGGGTAACAACTTCAACATCAACTACCATTTCTTTTACCAATGTTGCACCACCAACAGTAACCGGGGCGGCTACCTTATGCGGAACGGGCTCAACTACTGTTACAGCATCTGGGGTAACGGGCGCTACTTACAATTGGTATACGGCAGCCACTGGTGGTGTTTTACTACAAAGCAGCACATCCGGCACCTACAAACCCTTTGTAGCTAACACAACAACTTATTATGTATCAGCAACCACGCCTGCAGGCACAAGTGCGCGTATTGGCGTTAAAATTACTATTACCCCCAAAATATCGGCTTCTATAACCGCACCTGTGCTTTCGTGGCCTTTTAATAATAGCTTAACCGATGCATCCGGAAATGGCAACACGGGCTTACCGCAAAATTCGCCATCTCTTGTAGCCGATAGGTTTGGTAATGCTAACAGCGCTTACAGCTTTAACGGTACTAACAATTTTATTACGTCTACAACTCAGTTTGCTCCAACACAGCTTATATTCAGTATCAGCGTTTGGTTTAAAACAACAAATGCAGGAGGTATGCTGGTGGGTTTTGGCGGAAACCAAACAGTTGCATTGAACGCCACTCATGACAGGCATATCTACATGGCCAGTACAGGCCAGCTATATTTTGGTGTTTATAATGCCGGCTTTACAACTGTTAATACACCATCGGGCACATCTTATGCAGATGGCCTTTGGCACCATGCCGTAGCAACTTGTGGCCCAACAAATGGGTTACAGCTTTATGTAGATGGCGTGCTACGCAGTTCACCAAAAGCCTACGTTGTACCAGAGAATACCGGTGGTTACTGGCGCATTGGTAATGATAACGTTAATGGATGGCCTGGGGCAAACGGCACCTATTTTAACGGCGTGCTGGATGATTTTGCTGTATATAATCATGAACTTACCGCAACAGAAGCTGCAGATAATGAATTAAACCTATACACATTTTCTACCCTATATTGTGCTAATAACACCTACACAATAACCGCACCTGCAATAGCGGGGGCAACTTATGCATGGGTAGATAACTCCAACCCCGCAAATACCTCTAATACCAACCCGGCTACTTTTGCAACTGCAACAACATCCAGTTACACATTAACTGTAACCAGCGGCACCTGTAGTTCGGTATCTACCGTAACACCAATTACACCAACATTTACATGGACGGGTAATGCGAATAGTAAATTAGATTATGATGATAACAACTGGTTTAACACATCTACAGGTGTGGCTAATTCGAAGCCGGGGCTCACTTCCGGCACAGAATCGATAATTATACCGGCAGGGCTATCGGTATACCCCGAACTATACGGCAACAGAAGCATTTATAGCCTAACTATTGCACCGGGTGCTACACTAACCTTAAATAATAATACATTAAATGTTGGCTGTAATATTATTGACAACAGCACAACCACTAATGGTATCTTAACAGGGACCACCGGCGGCAATTCCTTACTTAACTGGGCTGGTACCGTTGCTAACCAAGCCTATTACGGATCTAATGCTGCAACTACACCTGCACAACTTTACAGCATGACGGTTAATAACACCAATGCATCGGGTAAAGTAACTATAGCAAGCGGTAAAATAGATATCTGGAACCTGCTTACCCTGACAAAAGGAATATTAGCCGTTACATCGCCGGCAGAGCTAACTTTAAAAAGCTCATCATCTTTAAATTATGCACAGATAGCAACCATTCCTTCCGGAAGTAGCATACAGGGTAATATTATTGATGAGGTATTATTTCAGGGTGGCGCAGGATTTAGAAATTACCGCTCTATGGGTGCGCCCGTTTATAACGACGTAGCTTATAACACGGCCAACGGATCTTACATACTTGCCAGCCTTAAGAGTTCCTTCATTATTACGGGTAACGGCGGTACAAGTAACGGATTTGATGCTTCGAGCAATAATGGTGCAACCATACGTACCTATAATACAGCTACCAAAAATTACACATTTGTAAGTAATTTAAATACTGCTGCCAATATACCGGCCGGTACAGGTTTTTACATGTATTACCGGGGCAATAATACAATTAAGCCGGGTACACCAACGGCTGCAGATCCTTATGGATCGAAAACCAACCGGTCACTTAGCGCAACCAATACTTACGCTATACCAGAAAGTGTTACTTTTAAATATAAAGGCATCCCTAACCAGGGGAATGTAAGTACCGCAAGCATACCGAGCGGAAACATCACAAATTTTTATTTTATAGCAAACCCTTATGCTGCAACGCTTGATTTTGATGCCGTAAGAAATTCCACCAGTTATACATACACCCCCGGTTCCGGAAGTCCGAGTACCCTATACTGGATAAATACCAAAACCTGGGTATGGAGCCCAAGCGCTGGCAATTATGCAGTTTACGATGCCACAAATCCTAATTTAGCTATAAATTTAGGTAAAAGATACATTGTACCGGGACAGGGATTTTTTGTGCAGGCCAACAATCAATTTACGGGCAGCAGCCAAACACTTGTACTAACAGAAGCAATGAAATCAACCTCAAACTCAAGTAAGGCTACGAGGTTTTTAAGTACATCTGTACCTGCTGATGGTGCCGGTATAGAGCCGCCAATACTGCGGCTAAAAGTTGCCCGGGATAATACTATATCTGATGAAATTGGTTTTGCAATCATTAAAGACTCAAAAGACTCTATAGATGCAACCGATGCTACTCATATGAATGGTGACTATATGAATTTTACCACCATAACGCCCGATAACCAATATCTTTCTATTGATAAGCGCCCGGGCACTAGCACCAAAACCGTCGTCCCTTTATTTATAAACGTTGCTACAGATACCATTTATACCTTTAAGCATACCTACTTAAGCAAAATAATGCGCAACTATAAAATTACGCTTGTGGATAGCTTATTAAATAACAATGTGGATATAGCCAATATTGATTATGCTGTAAATATTTACAGGGCAAAGCCCGAAACTTATGGAGGCAACAGGTTTAAACTAATAATAGAACAATTGCCCGCACCGGTAACTTATTATGCTTTTGCAGGCCAGCTTACCCCCGCTAAAAAGGGCTTACTAAGCTGGAAAACAAGCGAACACCGCTTTGGTACAACTTACCAGGTACAACGCAGCCAGGATAACAAAACCTTTGCTGATATTGGTGCCTTGCAGGTAGGATCTACCGATTCGCTAAGGACTGATTTTAACATGACGGATGATGAGATACAAAAAGGAACAAACTACTATCGCCTTGTGCAAACAGATGTGTTTGGTAATAAATTACTATCTAATACAGTACAATTAGATTATAACTTAGACGCTATACCATCAAGCAATGGCTTTAAATTATATCCTAACCCTGTTACAGATAATTTTAATGTAATAAGCGACAAAACTTATACCGGTAAAATTACATTGCGCGTTTATGATAGTAGCAGTAACTTAAAACTTACTAAAACTGTTACACAGCTAAGTGCTTATGAGCCTATACAACAATATGTTAGCAATTTTAGATTAGGGGTTTACATAGTAGAGATAAGGGATGATAAGGACAAAGTGCTTACCACGCTTAAATTTGTAAAACAATAAGATGCTGTATTAAACAATAATACACTCACCTTTTAAAAGCAAATGCAACCGCATTTGCTTTTTTTGTTATTAACACTACCCTTAATCTACACACTTAGATATCTCAGTTAGCGTAATTTTATTTCACCCGCCCACAAGACTCGATGAATCCCGATCAGTTAACACCTTGATATATAATTTCTTAATTGAGCTTCTATTTTATCGCTACCACACAGCTTTCAACATCTAAACACTTACTATAATAAATTCCTTATAACTTCACAATAATAACTTAAGTTATTATTTTTTAATTTTCAATTAATAAATATGGAACTATTGCTACTTTCTTTCGTATAAGTAACAATAATCCAACTGCGAAAAAACTATCGCCGGTTGTAATATTTGTAATGTTATATCAGGAGTGTGAAGAGAACGTTATACAAAACTATCCATGCAGGTAAATTTATTGGTTTATTCATTTTTCTGCTTTTATCTACCCGTTTAAGCCATGGACAAACGGTAACAATAACTTCGCCATCTACCCTAATCTATGGCAGTAATTTAGCCGCAACAGCAACAACCAGCACTGTGGCACTCGGAGTAAACTATGTTTCTTTCAACTTTAATAGTGTTACTACACAAGATGCATCTTTCCCTTACGGAGTTAACTTTGTTACAAACACTCTTGTACCCGGCACCTATACCTTAAGTGCTTTTATGAATTACAATTCGGTTTCAGGCGCTGTTAACAGTGCAACATTTACGCAAACAGTTACCATTATCCCAACAACACCAACTGCATCCGCAACATCCATTTGTGGTTCGGGTACATCAACAATAACAGTTGGTGGCGGCTTACCTACGAGCGGTACTTATAGGTTGTATGCAGCAGCAACAGGCGGTACAGCGTTATCAACCGGTGCAGGTAATACATTAACATCGCCCACGATATCTGCCACTACTACTTACTACGTTGCTTATGCCTATAATAGTGTAGAAAGTGCACGCACAGCGGTAACTGCAACCGTAAACCCCTTACCATCTTCAGTTATCAGCGGACCTGCGGCCCTAACCCTTGGCGCATCAGGCAACTATAGTGTAACAGCTGCTGCAGGTGTTTCATATAGCTGGGCAACAAACGGCGGCTTGCCGGCAACGGGCACGGGTAGCAGTATATCTGTAGTATGGGCAACAAGCGGCACAAAAACAGTAACCGTTACGGCTACAAATACAAGCACCGGATGTACCTCAACAGGTACATTTAACGTTACTGTAACCAACCCTGGTTTTTTAAGTAGCTATGGGTTTAGGATACCGGTAATTTTAAATAATGCGGCGCTTAATTTAACTACCGATCTAACTAATTTCCCGGTATTGGTATATATACAGGATGATGCGCTTAAAATAACCACCGGCTGTGATAACAAGGTACAATACCCGGATGGCCCTGTTTATGATTTTGCTTTTACTGCCGCAGGCTCCACTACTGAGTTAAACTATGACATAGAGGATTATAATAAAATAACAGGTACGTTATTGGTTTGGGTAAGGGTACCAACCCTGGTACGTACCACCAATTATTCGTTAACCTTTTATTTTGGATCGTTAACGGCTAATGCTACCAACGTTAAAGAAAGCACATGGCCAAGCGACTATTTAGCTGTTTACCACTTTAACCAAGCCGCTTCTGCAACTGTATTAGATGCTACAACTAACCATGTTGACGGTACGCCCACAAATTTAACAACAGCTACGGACAGATTACACGCGGCTTTGGGGCTTACGGGCGGCGGTTATAGTTTTAACGGAACGTCAAAAATAATTGCTAATAAAACAGCTAACATTACAGGTAATTTTACATTATCGGCATGGGTATCGGCAACATCCCCTAACGGCGACAATAAAGTTGTATCCAATGAAATTAATTTTGGCCCCGGTTACAAATTAGCTGTTAAATCGGGGGTTATTGAAACAGAGACAAGAAGTACCAATACGATAGGCCAGTTAGGTAATCTTGGAGATGGCGGCGCAGTCACAGCAGGATGGCACTATATTCAAGGAACCTTTAACGGCACTTCATTTCAAAATTATGTAAACGGTGTTGCCGCAACCACTACCTTAACTAAAACAGCTTCATCAATCACACCACTGGCAGGCAGCGTTGTTAGCATAGGAATAGATAACCGTAGCGGCACAACCCCTGATGAGAATTATTATATAGGATTAATGGATGAAGTACGTATATCTAATACAGTAAAATCTGCTGATTGGATAAAGGCCGAGTACACCAACCAAAATAATCCGGCAGCTTTCCGTACACAATCTGCCTATCAAACAGATTTTACTAATGCATCAACCCTAAAGGGTGGCATTACGTACAGCACGGCCGATGGTACAAACTTTACCTACACTTTAAATGGCATTACAACAGCCGGCACATTACCAACTAACGGGAATGCAAACGTAATTATAACCGGCGCCGGCGCCACGCTACCCGCTACTACATCTGTATACGGCTTAACCGTAAATCCGTCAAGTACCATAAACCTTAATGGGCAAACACTAAACGTTGGTTGTAATGTGTACAACAATGGCAGTATTACCAATACCACCTCATCTATTGTGTTTAACGGCACATTTACACCACAACTTTATACAGCAGGGGCTACTACCAATATTGCGCAGTTTGGTAACCTAACCATTAACAATACGGCGACAGCCGGTCAGGTAAAAATAAGCGGTGGGCCGGTAAATATTTACAACTTTTTAACCTTAACTAATGGCAGCCTTAATATAGATAACACCAATAATGGTTCATTAACATTAAAAAGTACATCTAACCTCATTTATGCGCAAATCGCGCCAATATCTGCCGGGCGCACTATACAAGGCAACATCAACGATGAAGTTTTATTTCAGGGAGGGGCAGGTTTTAGAAACTATCGCGCTATGGCAGCGCCCATTTATAACAACACCACCAGTTACAATTCCGCAAACGGTTCTTATGTGCTTAACGGGCTCAAAAGTACGTTTATCATTACCGGCTTTAATGGTACAACAAACGGCTTTGATGCGTCGTCTAACAACGGCTCCACGCTTCGCATTTACAATCCGGCTACCAATAAATATACTTACGTATCTGATTTGAATACTGCGGTTACCGTACCTTCGGGTAGTGGCTATTACATGTACTACCGCGGCAACCGTAATGCAACAGGTACAACTACATTAGCAGACCCATTTGGTTCAAAAACCAATAAAACACTCGGCGGCGGCTCATATGCCGTTGCGGAGGCGTTAACCTTTACTTATACCGGCATCCCTAACCAGGGCAATGTAAACATTGTAGCTATACCTGCTGCAAATACTACCTCATATTATCATGTGGCCAATCCGTATGCTGCCACTTTAGATGCCGGGGCTTTATTAACAGGCGCATCAACCTACGTCAATCAATTTACATGGACCTGGAACCCGTCTAAAGGCTCGTACGCTGTTTATGACCTGAGTACACCATCGGCATCTACCAATAATGCCAACAGATATGTAGTACCCGGGCAAAGCTTTATGGTAAAAGCAAATAACACCACAGGTTCCGCACAAACGCTTACCGTTACCGAAACGATGAAAAGCATTAGCAACAGTGCAAATGCCATCCGTTTTTTAAAGACATCCGAACCTACACCTGCCGAAACTATTGAGTTGCCCGTAATGAAACTACAGCTTGCCAGGAACAAAGATATTTATGAAGAACTTGCCCTGGTGCTTCAACCCTCCGCAAAAGACTCGATAGACAATGCCGATGCTGAACAGATAACCGGCGACCACATCGTATTTACCACCATTACTCCTGACAATAAATACCTGACTATAGATAAACGCCCTTTTAACTCTATCACTAAAATGATACCCTTGTACATTAGTACCACTACTGATACTATTTATACATTTAAGCACGCTTACCTAAGTAGCCTGATGGACAATTATAAAGTTACCCTTTATGATAGCCTGTTAAATAACCAAGTAGAGATAGCCCATAATGATTATGCTGTAAATATTTACAAAGCACAACCTACCACGTGGGGTGGTAAAAGGTTTAAGCTGATCATACAACAGATATCGGCACCGGTAACTTTTTACGAATTTGTGGGAGAGCTTACCCCGGCAAAAAACGCCCTGCTAAGCTGGAAAACAAGCGATTACCGCTTTGGTATTACTTACCAGGTGCAACGCAGCCAGGATAACAAAACCTTTACAGACGCTGGTGCTGTACAGGTTGGATCTGCAGAAATACTAAAAAATACTTTTAGCATAACAGATAATGATGTAAAAAAGGGTATAAATTATTATAGATTAATCCAAACTGATATATTTGGTAACACATTAATGTCTGATACCATTCAACTGGAGTATAATTTGGATGCTATACCATCTAATAATGGTTTTAAGCTTTACCCAAACCCGGTAACTGATAATTTTAATATTATAAGTGATAAAACTTACCGGGGTAAAATTACAATGCGGATATTTGACAGTAACAGTAACCTTAAGTATACAAAAAACGTTACACAGCTTAATGCTTATGAACCGATACAGCAATACGTAAGCGAATTTAAATTAGGCGTTTATATTGTAGAGTTAAGGGATAATAAAAACCACGTGCTTACCACACTTAAATTTGTAAAACAGTAATATGATTGCGCTTAAAAATAGGGATACATTAAATATCTTAAAAGATAAATTGATTACAGCTTTGGTTTTAGTGTTTTTAACCCTGGCAACCTTTACAGTTCAAGGCCAACCACCAGACCCTACCGAAGGCGATTGCAACATTCCAGCAGGCGGCGGTGCCGATGAGCCTTGCCCGCTGGATACCTGGGTGTATGTATTAATAATTGCTGCCCTTATTTATGGCGTTTATAAACTGCAAAAAAAGCAACAAGTACTTTCTGCATAAAACACACGTAAAAGACAAAAAAGCACCTGAACGCTAAAATTCACTTAACTAAAAAGGAGATGCCAATGGCATCTCCTTTTTAGTTAAGTTTTAAATTACACCTTATGATTTGCTAAGCGGTGGTGCTAATTGCAACTGCTTTATAATACCGTCTACAATTTTAGGGATATCATTCATGGTTTGTTTTGGGTTGCGTAATTCGCCAACGCCATAACCGCGCCATACAATACGCTGGGTACGGCTGTCAACCAGGTCGATAATAATTGTGCCTTCTTTATAATGTACCCTTTGTGCGTAAGTTGGGCCATAACCACCCCACGGGCCGCCCCAACCACCATAGCCAAAGCCAAAGCCCCACGGGCGGTACCAGCCGCCGCCCCAGCCACCCCAACCACCATAAAAGCCGCCGTAGTAAGGTGTATAAAATTCTGTTTTAGCGCCACGGCCTGTTACGGTTGCGTAATGCACTAACAGGTCGGGGTTTTGTTGTGCAAGTACTAAACCTTTGCTTGTTAAAGCCTCTTCGGTAGCCTTTTGTATCTTACCGTTACCAATCTCATCAAGCGGGCGCCATTGCTTGTTACGGCTGGTTGTTGGGCCGGCCAAAGCAAAAGTTTTGTAAGCAGATAAGTTGGTTTTATTTTGGGCAGCAGTATAGTAATTATAACTGCTGCAGGCCGACAGTACAGATAAACAAGTTACCGCCAGCATCAGATGAATATATTTTTTCATGACCTCACCAATAATTTAATTGTTAGACTGATAATTATACAAAGGTTTAATTGGTTTTACAGCAAATTGTAAAAATAATTTATGCCTTACTACCTCTTTTTAACCAGTTGATGTTTAGCCTTATCCTTTTACATTTAAGTACAAATTAGCTATAACCTACGCTAAATTAAGTACTTTCCAACTATTGGCATACGCCTGCCCATACCAAAAGCCTTGGGCGAAACCCTTAAAATTGGCGGCGTTTGGTAGCGTTTATGTTCTGCCAAATTCACAAGGCGCAATACCTTGTGCACCACGGCGTCATCAAACCCTTGTTTTATTATTTCTGCGGATGAACAGCGGTGCTCTACATACTGCACCAATATGGCATCCAATATATCGTACTCCGGTAACGAATCGGTATCCCTTTGGTCGGGCCTAAGCTCGGCAGATGGTGGTTTAACGATGGTATTTACGGGGATGATCTCGCGCTCGCGGTTGATGTAGCGGGCCAGTTCAAAAACCTGCGTTTTAAATACATCACCAATAACAGATATACCGCCGCACATATCGCCGTACAACGTACCGTAACCTACAGCGGCTTCGCTTTTATTTGATGTATTTAGTAATATATAGCCAAACTTATTACACATGGCCATTAACAGCACTGCCCTACTGCGCGATTGTATATTCTCTTCCGCAATATTAAATGGCAGGTTATTAAACTGAGGATGCAGCGAATGTTCAAATGCATCGGTAATTTTTTCGATGGCAATGGTTTCAGATTTGCACCCAAGATTAGTTACCAGGTCTTCCGCATCTTTAAGGGAATGGTCGCTGGAGAATTTTGATGGCAGCAATACCGCCATCACATTTTCGGGGCCAAGTGCCTCAGCAGCCAGGGCACATACCACTGCAGAGTCTATGCCGCCGGATAAGCCTAGAATAGCCTGCTTAAAACCAGATTTATAAAAGTAATCCTGTATACCTAAAATCAAACCCTGGTGTATCTGCTCAATATCGCTCTGCCTCTCGGCTCTTTTCGTGGCAGGGTGTTCAAAGGTAATGCCGGCATCATCCTGCAGGGTATAGTAAGCTATATCTTCTTTAAAATAAGGCATTTCATCGGCTATGTCACCCTGGTTATCAAACACCAAAGATCCGCCGTCAAATATCAACTCGGTTTGTGCACCAACATGGTTTACATAAAATAGGGGCAGGTTATATCTGCGGGCATTATCGCTTAAGATAGCTATGCGCTCTTCATCATGGTTATAGGCAAACGGCGATGCCGCAATGTTGATCATTACATCCGGCTTTTGCTGTATTAGAATATCCATTGGGCGAGTAACATAAAGTGGGTTCTCTATGGTATTCCATAAATCTTCGCAAATAGTTAACGCAATGCGTTTTCCCTTAAAATCTATACAGCTAAATTGGGTAGATGGTTCAAAATAGCGGTACTCGTCAAAAATATCATAGTTGGGTAACAACGCTTTGTTAACGATGGCCTTTACCTTACCTTGCTCAATAAAATAAGCCGAATTGTTGAGGTCCTTTCCCTCGGGTTTGTTGTTGGGTGTGGGCAAACCTATAATGCAGGCAATATCTATACACTCAGCAGCAATTTGTTGTGCAGCAGTGTCGCATAAGCTTATAAATTCATTAAACTCTAAAAAATCACGGGCCGGGTAACCGCACACGCATAATTCGGCAAATACAACCAAGTCGGCACCGTTCTGTTTTGCCTGCCGGATACCTGCAATTATTTTTTGGGTGTTAGATTCAAAGTTACCGATATGATAATTAAGCTGGGCTAATGCTATTTTCATGTTATTAATGAATGGTAATTGGTTGTGTGGTGAGTTTGCTTAAAAGCTTATTAGATATGGTAATACTAATTGCTGCTTAAACACTCCCCCATCCCCCTTAATGCAAATAAAAAAATTATTTTTGCTAAAACGTTATTATAATGTCTTATTCCTATAAAACAACTATTATTTACGGAAGTTTTTTATTATGCCTGATTTTTACTGCTTGTAAGCGTAATAAAAAGATTGATGTAAGTAACATACCGGTTGATGTTAAAATAGCCCGCTTTGATAAGGATTTTGACCAACTGCGCACCAAACCGCTTACCCCGCACATAACTTTATTACAAAATAAATATGGCTTGTTTTACCAGGATTTTATTGAACGTATAATTAAGATTGGTAGTACTGCCGATACCAACTATTATAAGAACTTGCGGGATGTATTTGCCGGTAAAGCCTATACCGATCTGAAACATGATGTTGATGCTGCCTTCCCAAGCCTAACCAAACAAAATACCGAACTTACAGACGCATTCCGCAGAATAAAGTATTACTACCCGCAAAAGCGCTTGCCTAAGGTATATGCCTACTTTTCGGGCTTCCAAACGCAAACCAGTATCGGCGACGGTTACGTGGGCATTGGGCTGGATCTTTTCCTGGGTGCAGATTCGCGCTTTTACCCGGCTTTAGTAGAGAGCTTTCCGCATTACATATCGCGTAGGTTTACGCCCGATAATATTACGCCGCGCGTTGTTGAAGTTATAGCCCGTGAAGATATGTTCCCGGAGGATGATAAGGATAACTCGCTGCTATCAAAAATGATCTACAACGGTAAAATACTATACTTTATGGACCAGACGATGCCGGATGTGCCCGATTCTACCAAAATTGGATACACCGACAAACAGGTTAAATGGTGCAACGAATTCAAGGGCAGTATATGGGGCTATTTCCTGGAAGAGAACCTGCTGTACGAAACTGATTTTCAAAAGATCCAAAAATACCTGAACGAAGCCCCCTTCACCCCCGGAATTGGCGACAACAACGAATCGGCACCTAAACTGGCTATATGGACGGGCTGGCAAATTGTAAAGCAGTATATGGATAAGCACCCCAACATAACCCTGCCCCAGCTCATGGCCGATAGGGACGCCCAAAAGATCCTCAACGAATCTAAATACCGGCCTAAAAACGGCGGGGAATAGGGTCTTAATAAAATTCAACTCGTAGAGACGCGATACTTCGCGTCTTAAATGATATTCATTACCGTCCTCCAGGAGACGCGAAGTATCGCGTCTCTACAATTATTGGGGCAAGTACTTATTTAAGATTTTTCCGCTTTTGAACGATGTGGTGCTTACCAGGTTCAGAATTTTGCGCTCCTTAAAAATAGAAAGGCCTGTACCAATGGCCACCGGATTCCTGATGATCTAATATTCATCAATAATTTTAGCCACAAAAAAAAGCGCTGCCGAAACCGGTAGCGCTTTTCATATATCTTTTAGGAATTTCTTATTTCAGGATGCCGAAAACTGCTTTTAAGCATACAAAAGAAGCGACTAACAATATCAGGTTAGATATCAATGTAGCGTGCGGGAATTCTGCAAAACGTAAGTACACACCTACTAAACCTACAATTATGGTTAACACTAAAAATTTATAGTGGCTTTCTGAATTAGCGTTTTCTGTTGAATTTTGCATTTGCTTAATTATTTGGCACAAAAATATAAATGTTTCCGGAAAAACCGATAATCTTTTTAGGAATTAACGCCGCTTTGTTTCTTGTTCCAGCCCTGCGGCAGGTTCTCTTCTATCTCAATGTTCTCAAACTCGGCACTGGCCCTCGATCCAACCACTTTTGCCCAGGCAGCCATTTTAGCAATACCCTCTTCCAAACTAACATTTTTACGGTTACCAAATACGCCTGCGGCCTTAGAATGATCGCTATGGGCGTGCATTACTTCCTTGCGTGCTTCCAGGTGGGTAACTTTTGGTTCAACACCCAACTCTTTGGCTACAACCTGCACTAATTGGTTAACGGTGTAAGGCTTATCGGCACCTACATTAAATACCTGGTTATACGCAGCAGGTATGTTTACGCAATTGGCTATATGCGGGGCTACATCATCAATATAACTAAATGCGCGGGTTTGTTCGCCATCGCCAAAAATGGTCATCGGCTTTTCCTGCATAATCTGGTTCATAAAAATACCTATCACGTTGCGGTATTTATCGCCAATGTTCTGGTTCTCGCCGTAAACATTATGTGGGCGGAAGATCACCGAGTTTAAGCCAAACATGTGTTTAGCCGCTTTCAGATCCATCTCAACGGCATATTTGGCTACACCATAAGGATCTTCGGGCTGGGGTACCATACTTTCTAACATAGGCAGCTGGCCTGCACCATACACCGCAATAGACGAGGTGAACACAAAACACTTAACCTTATATAATACAGCCAGGTTTATCAGGTTTACAGATCCTATCAGGTTATTATTGTAATTAAACCGGCGTATAAAGTGCGATAACCCCTCGGCAGCATAGGCAGCCAAATGATATACATAATCAAACCTGTGTTCTTCAAACAAAGTTTCTAAAAGCGCAACATCGTTTATAGATCCTTTTACAAATTCAACACCCTGGGGCACGTGGTCTTCAAAGCCTCCGCTAAGGTCATCCAAAACTATAACTTTATGGCCCAGATCTAAGCAATGCCTTGCTACGTGCGAGCCAATGAACCCGGCCCCGCCGGTTACCAGTGATGTGATCATGATCAAGATTTATATGTTTAATTGTTGGTTGCCGGCATTACCTGCATCAAATTAATTGTCTGAATAATACCAACTATTTACGGCTGTGCCGTTGCAGCCACAGCTTGCAAAAACCAGGCCGCGTGCGGTATCCATTGTTCTGTCCAGCGCCACTCGTTACCTTCTGCTGCTGTCTTAAAATCAATACCAGATCCATCTGCATGCCCATCTTTGCCTGTAATACCGTTAGATATGCCACCAAGCTGGCTTCCATGGCCAAAACTTGCCGCCATATACGGCACATTATTCTTACCGAAACCATAAATAAAACATCTGTTATACGGGTTGCCACCCATTATCCACGATAACTGCTGTGAAGCATAATCACCAAGTGTTGACTTTATTCCCCACCCCCCAGCTGCCGGGTATACCAGCCTGCCACCCACAACTGCCGCTGTGGCCAACGAGCCTAAACGGGCATTCTCGCCCTGCCACCACCAACCTGTTTCGTTTTCATGCGGGATGAAGAAACCATCCTTAACCTTGCCTTTAAACATAAAGCTTTGGCGGGCATAGCCAAACGGGTTGCTTACCTTGTTGGTTACAGCCACATTATAATCCAGCGCTTGTTTAATGGTTTTTAATGCTGCTGTGCGATGGTTTTCATCTTGCTCGGCATCCAGGTAACGCGATAGTGCTACCACCGGCAAGCCCGCATCTGCGGCGTGCCAGTATGGGCGGCCTTCATCATTAGCTAAAAAATAGCCTGCGGTGGTCATCCGTTTATTCAGCTTGTCTGCACGTTTGCGGGCTTCATCACGGTAAAGGTTATCATTGGTGGCTATCCAAAGTTCGGTAGCAGCCATCAGGGCACAATAATCATCTATAATATTTTCTTTACCGTCATCATCATATTTGGTGTTGTTGATAAGCAGATGGGCAAAAGCTCGTTTAGCCCCATCCAGGTATTGTTGCGAAGTATATTCGCCATCCTTTTTCCATTGCGAGATACGGGCTAATGCCGCTATAGCCATGCCCCCACCCTCGCGAAAGGCACACTGGTACTGGTTGGTAGTAACACTATTGGCCAGCAAACCAACAATACGGCGGGCCGATGGGTTTTTATCAAAATAGCTGAACACGATCATATAAAAATAATCGTCGGCAGACAGGGCGCGCATCATATAATCAGCACCGTACAGGGCTTCATTATCCAACGAGTCCTTAAGTTTCCACTGGTCAAGCAAGCCGGGGATCTTCTCGGACGTACTGACCATAGACCAGGTAACCAAGGGTATTTGCTGGGGCGACATATAGTTGGCATACGCCAGGTGCGAAAAATATTTACTTACATCGCCCGATGCATCGCACCAGCCGCCACGGATATCCACCGTTTTATCGCTGCCAAAAAGTTGCATTTTAGCATCGGCACCCAACTCTTGCGGGGTATTTGCGCGTTGTTTATGGTAATAATGCACAATGGCCTTTACCATTTGTTTTGCCAGTGCATTTTGCCCTATTTCAAAGGTATAAGAGGTATAGGCCTTGCTTGCTATTTTTATTTTAAGCTGATATTTACCCGGTTTTGTAAACGATGAAAAATTGGCCTGATAAAAAACCTTGCCCGGGCGCCATTCGGCCATGGTTTGCGGGGCGCTTAAGGCACTTGTGTAGGCTACCTTACCGGCGGCATCTACCAACGTGAAATTAAGTTTGCCGGCGGCTTTGCTATCTAACTGTATAACGGCTGTTTTTGGTGCGCCGCTATCAAAAGCTATTTGGTTTACATAAATAACAGGCGTTGCCCATGCTGTGGCCGCATTGATAAACAAGGCCAAAAACAGCAGCAGGCTGTAAGTTTTTTTCATTTGTGTAAGATTGATGGTTTTAACAAAAAAGGCCGCAATACCTTTTTTGTGAGGTTATTGCGGCCTAAAAATAAGCTATTTTACTTATCAATCAATTTTTTACTGCCCAAACAGATACCGAACCCGGCCTCACGAAAAATTCGGCCCAGCCGTCATCGCCAATGGTTATCTCGGCATCGTGCTTGCCTAAATAATCAACAAATACTTTACCGGCGTGGCGCTGGCCAATTTCCATTCTTTTGTTACCCTCCTCACTGTTAGATATCACTATAGCACAGCCTGAGTTTTCATGTTCGTCATCGCCTTCACGGGTCCATCCTATACAATTTGGATGATCAAAATAATCGCGCTGCTGGCCGTAGGCAATATGCTTGCGGGTATGCAGCAGGCTTTCTAATTCGGTTACGGGGGCCAATATTATTTCGTGCTCGTTACCATCATCACCTTTATCAGAATATGTTGACCCATATAGATCCGGATAAAACACACAAGGATAACCACCTTCGCGCAGCAAAATAAGTGCATAACTTATGGGTTTAAACCAAAAATCTACAGGTTGGGTAAGCGATTGTAGTGGCTGGGTATCATGGTTTTCTACCAATGTTACCGCCTTATCCGGGTTGGATGCAACCAGGGTGTTATCAAATATGGTGGTTAGGTCATACGCATTGCCTTGTACCGATGCCTGGTGCAGGTTATTATGCAGCGGCGCATCAAATAACGACATGCGGCCACCTGTTGCTTCTAAATAATCCTGCAACATGCCTATCTCGTAGCTCCAGTATTCGCCAACGGTAAATAGTTCCTGCCCTGTTTCCGTACGCATATGGTCCAGCCAATCATTATAAAAATCGAAAGAAATATGTTTAATGGCATCCAGGCGCATACCGTTAAAGCCCACCGTATCAAAAAACCATTTACCCCATCGTTTCAGTTCTTCGCGCACAGCGGGGTTACGGGTATCAATATCATCCATCATCAGGTAATCAAAGTTACCGTTCTCGTCGCCTACTACATCTTCCCAAGCCTCACCGTATTGGTTTTGAATGCTAAAAATGGCGGTTTCTTGCGTGCTGCTGTCATAATCTACCCCTGTAAAACATTGCCAATCCCATATAAATTGCGAGTATTGGCCCTGCCTGCCCGGGAAGGTGAATTTGGTAAACGATTCTATTTCGTAAGGTTCGCTTATAAATTCGTTACGGTTATCGGGGTTAACTTTGCGTACGGTAAAACGCTCGGCCTCATCAGCCCCACCCATGTGGTTCAGCACAATATCTGCATATACGTTAAGGCCTGCTGCCTTAGCGGCGTTTATAGCATCTAATAATTGTTGTTTTGTACCATATTTGGTGCGTACAGATCCTTTTTGATCAAACTCGCCTAGGTCATATATATCGTAAACGTCGTAACCAACAGAAAAACCACCAGCCGCACCTTTATGTGCCGGTGGCAACCAAACCGCATCAATCCCAATACTTTTCAATCGCCCGGATTCGTCTTTTAAATGGTCCCACAAAGTACCATCGCCCGGCGAGTACCATTCAAAAAACTGTATCAATGTAAAATTTTCCATGTGTCTTCAATTATTCCCCCGTACAACCTTGTAGCTGCTTATTAGTTTTAATTGCGGTTAAATAATGCTGTATTTGTATATTTATATCAGATCATTTTCTACATAATTAATATTATTTACTTACCCTATGCCGCCCGATATATTTGTATATCTTGATTTTTTGCGCAAAGTACTGCTGCCACTGCCAGGCGTTACCGAAAAAACTTATGTGGGGTATCCGGCTTTTTATGTAAACAATAAAATATTTACACGCCTTAAAGAAGATAACGAAAATCTTGTTTTAGGTACAGTAGAACGCGATAGATGGCTAAAGGCCAACCCCAATGTTTACCATGTAACCGGGCACTACCTTAATTATGATTACGTGCTGGTAAGATTGGCCCAAGCCAACCCTGAAGAATTGAAAGGCCTGCTCATAACAGCCTGGCTAAACAGGGCCACTAAAAAATTGATAAAACAACACGAAAACGCCATCTGAACCACCCGCTTTAAGCTGATTAGCTAACCGAATTATAACATGAAAGATATACTGAAAAGCCTCATCATCCGCGACCTTGAAAAATTGAAAGAAGAGATAGCAGCTTATCAAAACGAAGAGAAGCTATGGCATATAGAAAAAAACATAGCTAACTCTGCCGGTAACATGTGTTTACACCTGGTTGGAAACCTAAACACTTACATAGGTGCTGCTTACGGTGAAACCGGTTATGTAAGGAACAGGCCCGATGAGTTTGCCTTAAAAAAATATACCGCGGGCCGAACTGATAGACAAAATTGATAAAACCATTATCATGATCGGGAAAACCTTTGATATGATGGCAGAAGAGCAGTTAAACGAACAATACCCATCTGACACGCCTTTAAAAGATGCAACTACCGGGCACTTTTTTATGCATTTGGCCATGCACCTGAGCTACCATTTAGGGCAGATAAACTATCATCGCCGGTTGTTGTAACATTCCTTTCTGTTTGGCATCATACTTGTAATTAACCCGATATAAACATTTACTTAATTTATAAACATCATGGGCTTATTAAAATTTATAGCAGTTGGCGCAGCCATTGGATACGGAATCAACTATATCACCAAAAAAGGCCCTGATGGCCGTTCGATACTGGATGATATTACCGAAGATGCACCGGAGTGGTTTGATAAAGCAAAAAACTTTGCTACCGAAAAGGTTGAGCAGGTAATACAACAATCAAAGCCAAACAGCGGGTATTAGGTTATCCGTTAAATATACAAAGTAAAACGCCATCTTTTTTTAAGGATGGCGTTTTTGTTTAATCAAAATCAATCCTAAACATTTTCATAAATCCACATTGTTCGGTTATTAACACAACCCTGCAGCTTGTTCATTCGTTAAAAGGCTTGTAAATTTTATAAATACATCTGTTTTTAAATTAATTACATACAAAAGTTCCTATCTAAGCATTTTCAAAAGTCAAATCAATTTTGTACACATAATTTAAACCCCTAAAAATTAAAATCATGAGTTCTACAAACGACCCGGACGGCACAATACCAGTAACAACAGCAAAAGAATGGGCAGAAAACTGGCGGATATACCTTGCCACTGCAACTACCGATTTTGTTACCCGATCATTCCTTATTCCGATAATTGATTTTCAGAACATCCTGCTGTACAATCCAAATGCCGAATCTGTACGAGCATACCTGGGCTTAGAAGATGCACAGGATGTAACTTCTGTTAAACTGATGCTGGTACCCGTAAACGAGGGCGAAGAGGTACATTATGTATCAGTAGGCAGTGCCCCCGGCGAACCAAAAAGTAACGTGTATGATTTTACTACATCATGCCCGCCAACGTGTGGCTCCGGTGTAGGCGATACCTTAGAAGATGCCTAATTTTTATTTTATCCCTGTAATGTTTATAAGCTTTGATATCTTTAAGGCTTATAAACATTCCTGATGCCCGGTTTTTATCTTTTTTACACTAATTATTTTGTACCCGCTACAATACTTATCCCTGTTTTTGCAGCCGTTATAAACTACCAGGTTTTACCCAAAGCCTTTAAAATAATTTTGTGGTTCCTTATTTTTTCGGGGGGACTAAACATTGTCAATTTAGTTGGTATCAGGTATGGTTATAACAGCATTACGCTGCTTAATATTTATACCATATTTGAGTTTATATTTTTAGGGCTTTATTATAGTGAATTTTTTGAAAAAAAAGGGCAAAAGGTAATTGCGCTATTAATGGCCGCCTTTACTGTTGCGTGCATCATTAATTACTTTTTCATCCAAAATAAAATTGAATTTAATACCTACACCCGGTCGGCAGGTGCTGTAATGCTAATTGTATTTAGTTTATTATATATTTTAAAACAAAGTAACGACGAAGAAAGCTGGTCGGCAAATAAATATAATTGGATAAATGCCGGTATACTTCTGTATTATGCCAGTTGTTTATTTATGTTTGCCTTTTCTAATTACCTGCTTAGTGCAAGCCAACAGGTTAACCAAACTGTTTGGATAATACACGATACCATAATGATATTTGAATATATTTTATTTGCCGTAGGCTTTAGCAAATGCAGAACACAACAGATAACATCTACGTATTAGTTTTTCTGGCGATGGGCGGCACATTTTTGCTCGTCATATCATTTATCCTTTTTTCTATCCGTAATCAAAACAAGCTTTTGAAACAGCGCCAGCAATTTCAACAAGCCCAAATAGCGCACCAAAAAGAATTATTAAAAGCCGTAATAGAATCGCAAGAGGCCGAACGCAAACGCATAGGCCAGGATCTGCACGACGATGTTGGCACTACGGTATCGGGCTTAAGGTTAATGATAGAAATGTTCCGGCCCAGCGGCGGTGAAGACAAGCACCATCAGGACTTTAAAGAATCATGCAAAAACATAATTGATAAAATAGTGAAGGATGTACGTAATATATCGCACAACCTATCGCCTACAACCCTGCGTTATTATGGCTTGGCTGCCGCCATTAATGAGCATTGCACAATCATAAATCAATCGGGCAAATTAGAAATAGGCTTGGCCAATAGTGCCGAAAAACAGCTGGAGCAACTACCCTTAACTACATCTACCGCCCTTTATCGTGTTTTAGAGGAGTTGCTTAATAATACTATTAAGCATTCGGGAGCAAGCAAGGCAAATATACAGTTGGATATAGCGGACAATAACCTAAATATTATATATGCAGATAATGGTAAAGGCCTTACAGCTGATACAGAAACTGTTAAAAAAGGGATGGGCATGCAAAATATAGAAAGCCGATTGTTAAATATTAATGCCACCTATATGCTCGATCCGTACGCGGGCAAAGGCTTCCGTATAACAATTGATTGCCCGGTAGCCTGATTTAAAAGATGAGCCAGATTAATGTAGCCATTGTAGACGACCAAAACCTGTTTAGGCAAAGCCTGGGCTTATTAGTAAACTCTATAGAAGACCTAACCCTTGTGGCCGAATGCGCAAGCGGGCAGGCTTTTATTGATACGCTTGAAAAATTTAACATGCAGTTAGACATAGCCATTATTGATATGGATATGCCGGGCATGAATGGCATCGAACTTAATAAATATCTTCAAGAGCATCACCCGGCTATTAAGGTTGTTATACTAACCGTGCATGCCAACGAGATGCTGATATCACAAATGATAACATCTGGTGCGGCAGCATACCTGGCCAAAAATTGCGATAAAGATGAATTGTTGTTAACTATTGATACAGTTTATAAAACCGGGTTTTACTTTAATGCAGATGTGGTTAAAGCGTTACGCAATACTGCCGGGCAACGCACCATTATGCAGGATAACATAAACGGCTTACCTATAGTACTCTCTAAACGCGAACGGCAGGTGCTAACTTTAATTTGCAAAGAACTTAGCACAGCCGAAATTGCAGCACAATTATATGTAAGCGTACGCACTGTTGAAGGGCACAGAAACAAACTGATCAATAAGGTTAAGTGCCGTAACATAGCTGGCCTGGTACTTTTTGCTATAAAACACCGCCTTATTGAAGCCACTTTGTAAACCACGTAAAACTACGTGATTTTAAAATTGCGTAGTTTATGCAAACACTAATTAATCCGCACCTATGGTTAAAAATCCATCTTGATAAAAATTTAATTTATCTTCTATTTAAAAAACAATAAAAACTTTTCCTTGCAATTAAACACAGCGTTTCACTATCAGTAGGCTTTAAATTTTTTATCGTAACCGAATATGTAAATTTACGTATAAATTAAATATTCCCAGAAGTTCTACCGCAATGGATAAAGTGTTTATTAGTAACCAAATCAAATTTGATATCTTGAATATCAGCGGCTTGCCCGTTAATAACTCTTACAATTTAACGGCAAACACCTCCTTAAAATCAATAGGTTATGCAGAGAATGACGAGTTGTGCCGTAAACTTGAGGAGAAGCTTAGACGTGTGGCAGAAGAATATAAAACAGGAAGAAAAGTTGCAGAAGGTGATGTATCAAAAAACTTAACCGTACGCCAGTGCATTCAACTAGTAATAGCATAACCAACAAAAAGCACAACGATAATTGCACTGCACATCATCCCCTCCAATATTACGAGATGCCAATATTATAAAACGCTTGATACCTACGCTAATCACAATGCAAAAGGCGTTTACTATTCGTAAACGCCTTAGTTATTATATAAATTTACCTGCAAAAGTAAAATTTGCCATATTAATCCTATCCAAAACAGGCCTGTAATACTACTATAGCCTAAATAAGCATCCATAATCATATCAATAGCATAAATTATGACGTTTAAATCTCAGATCGAATCCAAGTGATAAATTAGCAAAATCACCACAAATACAATAATTTATTAGAAAATAAACGTTAAGGCAGATAAAACGTGTTGATTTTTTATACGCTTAATCGATTTGACTTGCTTTTTTCAATGAAAACTTAAAAAAAACAAATAATACATAGCTAACGGGATCAAAATTTTGTTATTTTTTTATAAAAACTTTAGAAATAAAATAACATTCCCTTACTTTACTATCGATAAACAAAAAGATTATAAATACGAATATTAATTTAACAACAATTTAAACATTTATTAATCTATTTGTTGTATTATTGCAAATGCAATAAGTTATTTGCTACAACTATTAAAAGGTTACAAAAAAATTACAAAAAAATTCTTTGCATTTAAAAACTTAGTGTTACTTTTACACTATTAAATAATAACAAAAAAGTCTTCTCATAATTTAGGTTTATAATTGGTTAGTAAAGGCCCCTGCCCATCAGGGGCTTTACTTTTTTAAAAGATTTTTTATTTAAGCCCACCTCCTTTCTACCCTTAGTACTGCAGCACCCCAATATCTATATAGATATATCCTAACCTGGTTTTCCTGCTCATACATCACAGATTAAAATAAGTTAACAAATCAGTTTATTAATTTGATAATATATAATATATTTGCCACCCGCAACGGGGGATTAGCTCAGCTGGCTAGAGCGCTTGCATGGCATGCAAGAGGTCATCGGTTCGACTCCGATATTCTCCACCTACTGATTATCAGGCTTTTAGATCAACATCTAAAGGCCTTTTTTTTTACAGGTACAACATAGGTACAACACTTTCATTAATCATTATCGAGTTTTCCTGAATGAAAAGCGCCTAAATGTCTAAGTTGACCTATTTATTTTAGTTTAATTAGATGATGAAAGGCACAACAATTCAAGAATGCATTATAATAAATAAGCATTATGGATCACTCACATTATAAGGTTAACAAACAAATCTTTTGCTGGGCTTAACAAATTAGGAACGCCTAGGGTACTTAGAAGACTTACCATTGACTTGTGGGGTTCTAAAGGTTATAGATTTAATTTTATGGCAGGACTACTGCCTGATCTTGCAAGCCTTTAATAACTAGACTGCCATATGAACAACAAATGATAATGAGCACGAAATTCAATTATTTACTCGAATCGTGCATTTGCCGGACTACCTTTTATCGGCATCGGAAGCGGCATACCTAGGATAATAAATCTTTATCCAAACATTAAATTGGTTAATGACCGGACTAATGAGAAATTTGCAGTCACCCTCCCACTTCCACAATTAGTCATCATAACAAACAGGGTAATCGGAATCTATTTATGAACAAGGCAAATCATTTCTAACCCAAAATCACCCCGCTTTGTTGACGCGGTTTTATATGTTCCAAAGAAGTGTATCTTAGGTATTTAATTCCACCTCATAAAAAGGTGGAGGTCGACACCTAAACTGGACTTTTTTTCTGAATGTGACTATGGAACTAATTTACTTATACATTGAAGACGATGGAAAGAATATAAAAGATTGCGAGTTCAACTTTTCTCCTGAATATCGAATTGCGTACGATCGTAATAAAGATTTTATCAGCGTTCGTAAAAATGAGGCTTACCTACGCAATTTTTGGGAAGCGGATAATATATCCAACATCACTGCTATCATAGGGAAAAATGGAGCGGGGAAAAGCAACTTATTGGAATTTATCTTCAGATATTATGCTAGTTCCTCTGGGCTAAGCCATATACCCAAAATGAATTTGATTCATATCTATCAGCTAAATGGAAATTTATACTCAAATAGAAATGATATTGCCAGTAACTATGACTTGCATAGCAACCATTACATTCAATATCCACTAAACAACTTCCAAAAGGATTTGACCACAAAATTCTTGTACTATTCTGCTCATTACGAAAAAAATATTCTATTTGATCTTGGCGGGGGGATTACGTCTGAAGACATCTCTACCGGAGGTTTACTAAGAAAATACGGAGAAGATAGAAAAGCAATGAAGTTTCAGGAAACAGCTTCATCAGATATAGAAAGGTTATTGATTGATGATACCTTCAGACAAATCAATTTGATTTCCTCATCCAATGCGACGTATTTCAAGGGTATTAGATTACCAAAAAATCTAAACATTACTTTTAAGAAAGGTGCCAAAAAATTAGATATCAACAACCCTATATACGACAAGCTATTTATCGATAAGCCTTTGTCTGAAATGGAATTTACCGAACATTTTACAAACAGATTTTTATACGCCTATTTTAATGACCTAAAGAACGTATCGGATTTAGAGAATGAATCGGAAGATATAACCGCCATAGAATTGATAAGGAAAAGCTACGCTGGACATCTTTACTCTGAACTAATTAGATTAAATGAAACAGGTAAGATTTTGTTCACGAAGTATCCTGACAACATCGGATTGAGGTCAGATTACAGCTGGACATTTGGAGTTAGAACAGAAGACATCTCTTTCGATTTACGCCTGGGATTATTTTATTACTATTTTAAGGGGACCGTGTTTTCAAGTCCAAGATCACTGGACCACAGAGGGCTGGCTGCTAGTGATTTAACAATCGCATGGAATGGACTATCTGCCGGGGAGTTGGAGTACCTAAATTTACTTTCTCGTATCTATGCTTCCATCAATGAGGTAATTATTGACCACGGGCAAAAACTTCATGTGCAAAAAAAGCCCCAAACGTATAAGAATATCATTTTACTACTTGATGAGCCAGAGAACTCTTTTCATCCAGAGTGGCAAAGGTTGTTTTTGAGCAATTTACTGCATTTTCTGAATAAGACTACCCCATATCACACTTTCCAGATTATAGTAGCCTCACATTCTCCAATAATCATTTCTGATTTTCCAAAAGATAACATAATTTTCTTAGATAAAAATTCGAACGATGGGACTTGTAAAGTGGTTGAATCGATAAGCCGGGAAACTACTTTTGGAGCAAACATACACACATTATATAGGAATAGCTTTTTTATTGACGGGCTTCCAATCGGTGAATTTGCGAAGCAGAAAATCAATAAACTATTTGATGAATTAGAGAATGCACAAGTAATTCGCCCATCAATTTTGATTGAAATCCAGATGATCGGTGAGCCAATCGTCCGCGATCAATTGATGAAATTGTATAAGCAGAGAGAAGGAATGCCAGAGGAAGCAATTAGACGTATCGCTGAACTTGAAAAAGAAATAAACATGCTAAAGGGGAGATTGAATGATTAAAATTGATTGCAATAATCTTGAAGAGATTTCAAATCAGTATTTGAATAGAATAAAACATTATAAGTTCCAAAGAGCAAACCCCATCATTAAATATTATATTGATAATATTGACTCTATAATACTGGCGAAAATTTCAACTTTTGGCCATATAAATAGCGAATTTCTTGAACTTTATCAGCTATATCCAATAGAGGCACGTGCCTTTCGGCTATATATGTCCAATAAATATAGAAGAATGTGTAGACAAGATGCTTATTGGCTAGCTAAGGAATTGAACGTAAATACCTGCCCTTATTGTAATAGGCAATATACTTTTACAGTCGACAAACAGAGGAGGGTCAGACCACAGTTTGATCACTTCCTGTCAAAGTCAAAGTATCCCCACTTAGCATTATCATTTTATAATTTGATACCATGCTGTCCCACTTGCAATCATATAAAATCGGATAACGCAAACATCATTCTTCATCCTTACACAGAAGGATTTCATGATAATTGCCGGTTTCAGGTAAATCATACGGGATTTGTTCTTAACAATGACAAAATTACGATACAACTTAACACCATGCCTCAGTGCGATGAGACGTTCATAGAAAAATGCAAAAACAGCGTTGAAACATTCGCGTTGAAAGAGCTATACGAACAACATTCCGACTACATCGAAGAAATGGTAATTAAAGCATACTCTTACAATGATGATTATTATGAGGGCATAGTGGAGAATTTTTCCAAAATCGGAAAAACCAAGAGTGAAATTCATAGATTGATTTTTGGTAACTACATAGACAGAGCAAGCAACGAAAAGAGACCACTTTCAAAATTGACCAGCGATCTCTTAGAACAGATGGGGATGGTTGAGTGAAAGGGTTCAGATTTCGTTATGAAATGAAGATCATGATTAGTTTTGGGTGCGAGCGCTAAACTTGACTAACCTAACGAGGCCGAGATTATAAGTCTTCAATTCTGACTATGCTATCACGAAGCAAAATTGCTCTTCTAAGTAAGACTGGTCTGTAATACTAATGTAACACTCAAAAGCCATTATAATGTCCAAATAGCATATCCTTAAATTTTAAATATTCCGTGATCAACAAGACTTGATGTTCTTCATTACAAGAAATTTTATAAAATCCGTAATATCCACCATACTTATTGGGTGGCGGACTGTCATAGATAAAATAAATAACCACACGGTTGATAGTTAATTTCCGACAATTTGTTTATTCCCTCAACGCCAACATCGCTAACAACGCAATAGCCGAGCATTCTCTTTTTAGTGATGCGTTTAAATACAAATAGATATTTACCTTTTTTGTAAAATCTATACTCTCTCAATTTAGCAGATAGCCTGACAGCCCTTCTATATCCCTAATTACTTCCATTGAGTCCGCGGACAAAAACATCAGCAAAATTCGTTTGAGTACATTTTGAGGTTTTATGATATAACTATCTCTGATATATCCCCGGATTTTATGGTTTTTAAATTTGCATCCCTTGTTCTGTGAAATTACAAAAGTCCTTCACATACCAGTTTCCCGTATTGTTATTATATGAAGAGCAGAGATTGCTTACCAAATCCTTATTGAAACTTCTTCCTTCCATATAGGTAGCTCTATTCATTAATTAGGTGCTCTTGATTCTGAACAAATATAGCCTTGTTGTTAAATGCACATTGCAGTGGAATATGTGTAAACGATAGTATACTAATTTTTCACCGCATAATGCACACTTTCCGGTTGTTGCTTCTTTTCGCCCTTGTTATTTGTTAGCATCGACCATCACTTGGTTTTTTTATAAATGTTGACATTACTGAACCTTAATAAAACAGAAATTCGCTTTGATCATCCAGCTTGGTGCGCTCAATATCTATTTTAAGACGCTCAACTTCATTTTGTGCCCAGTTACGAACACGGAGTATTGGATGGTTCAGCATTTTTGAGAATAGCTTCATTTGATCTTTCAAATAAGGTACACGCGACCCTACTGAACCAAAACTGTGAACATTTGCACTCAATTCTTCAAGAAGTCCCGGCATATCACCAAAAGCATCAATCATTTTGATCGCTAATGGATGCCATGAAGTAGCATCCTCTTGAATAGTGACAGGCATCATATAAGCCAATCTTTTAGGTCCAACAGGTTCATTTTTCTTTGCCCATTTTACCAATTTGTCAGGATCGGCATACGTAAGCAGGCCGGGGCTACCATATTCGCCGTTATTTGACCCTAAGAAAAATTTCAAGGTTAAATATGTTGAGTTATCAAGTATAGCTGGTCCCATTATATTCCAGAACATATCAAAATCCGAGGAAATGATATACTGCACGGTTCGCTTTAGATAATTATCTATTGAACTAATACGATCTTCTTGTGTTAATTCAAGCATTTGATGGGTTATCACTTCAGCAAGGTCTTTGTCTTCGCCTTCTTTAAATATTCTTTCAACCGTTGTGTACCAGGTATATTGAAAATTACTGTTTGTCCTTTCCTTAATAAGGTTATTGCTGATTATCAAAGTACGCATAAAGCTCTTAAAAACCTTCCATGCTTCACTGTCATTGCCAATGTATTTAAGAGAAAGATCAAGAGCAATCACTTGTGCATTTGGATAGGTGGCGAGTTTTTTGAATACTTTTAATACGTCTGTCTTGTTTAGACCGTCAAGTCCTCTACCGTACCCGAATTGATAAAACTGCTCTGCCTGTATCAAACCTTGTTCTAATAAAGGGAAGAGTTTCTCTATGTCGTTCAAATCCGGATTCTGTAAACTTGTGACATACAGTGCGTAACGCTGAAGGGCCGAATTATTAATCATAAAATTAATTACTCTTATTCTTTCAGGTTTTTCCAAAGCAGAAATATAGGCTGCTGGTACTAGAGCGTTTTGTTGTTCAATGGGGACTTTTTCTAAAGCATTCAACATTTCATACGCTATATTTTCGTCCTTTAATAGCTCTCCTAATTTGCGTCCAAAAGCATATCCTTTTCGTTGTTCCTCAGCTAGCACTAAAGGCCATATTTGACTAAAATCAGCTTTAGTGTCGATAAGTGTTTTTGCGTAATTTTCTGCTATTTCTATTCCGTGATCAACATAATTATCAACCGATTTGGCTTCATTAAAATTCCATACGGGAGCACTGACAAAGTACTTAACCTGATCTTTTAAGGTCTTAGGCTGTAAGATATTAATAAGTTCGGCAACGGTAGCGCGTTCTTCATCGTTAACCACTTCATATCTAAGGGCAGCATTAAGTTGATTAATAGCTTCTTCCCAGTAGGAGTTATCGAATGCAGATATTTCGACAATAGCGCCTTTTAGCAGAAAAGATAAATTATTGTAAAACAGATTTCGTATAGAGCGAGCAATCGCATCTTTTATGTTCACTCGTTCTTCTTGATTGTTCTTTGCGATTTCTACCAGACGTTTCAAAATTTCCGACCAATATTCTGCCGATTGTGGCCAGGTGGGGTAAAAATCAATCAGCGGCGCTCCACTGCCTTGTTTTTCAGCACCAATATCGCGCCTGAATGATTCACCTTTTAAGCCTCTCATCATCGCCAATATTGCCAAATGTTTTATTCTTGGATCTTCATCTGCAAGATGCCGGTCAATAGCGTTAAGGCGTTCCGTAAGATCTGCCTCGGTACCTGCGAGTACAATGTGAAATAACTGGAGAAGTTGGCCGGTTGCATTATTACTGATGTTTTCATTTTCAGCCGCAGAGAATCTAAACATCATGTTTACCGCTCTTTGGAAAAATTCTTTCCTAAATGCAAGCGCTTCCAAAGTCCAAACAATATTTCTTCTTCCAGGTCCGACTTTCTCTTTGAGATCGTCGATGTCCAACTCCCCGAATGCTATTTCCAATGCTGAGATTGCAGCATCTGGGTTCACTGGTGCTACAGAGCGGAAGAGACGTGAACCCAGTGCTGTATTAAGCACTTCCGCTGAGCCAAAAGGGCTTCTCGGCCCCCACAAATCATTTACAATCACCTTAGCTTCTCTAACTTGATCGAGCTCAGCTAGCCTATTAACAAGAGGAATGGCCAAGTTCAGTCTTTCCAGTTCGGGAAACATTGTTCTCAATTTTTCAGGATCTGCATATTTCCACCACGCCATAGCCAGTTTCACCGCTAAAGGAGTAGGTTTTGAAGATAAAAAGTGTCCTCGTCTTTCTAATACACGGCTATCTTCAAAATAGTCAGTTGCTTCCATGAACTGCCTAGGAGTCTTTGTTGGATCGCAAACTTGTGAGACGATAAAATTTCGTTGCTCTGCGTAGAAATCGCGCTCATCGGATGTTAAAACACTGCTACCGCTGGCGGATGGTCGCCCAAAGGATGAAAATATAGAACAAGCCTTCAATACCTCAAATTTATTCTCATCTTTACTTGCCCAATCTCTTCCAAATGCTAGTCTCTCTATCACTTCATCTCCAAGATAACCTGAAAGATCATCATCACCTTTTAATCTAACTTGAGCAAATAACACTGCCATCCCCGGATACCCCTCTGAATAATCGACGATTTGATCAATATGGGACCGATCAAGTTTGCCCTTAAACTGATCATCCAAAATGTTTTTTACAACATCTAAATAATCTCGGTTACTAAGGAAAATGTATTCTTCTTGGCTTGTTTTCGATTTATCGCTGGCCTCAGATACATTGTAATCAATTGTAATCAATCTAAAGGTACTTCCGGTACGAGTAATTTCGTCTTTTAACAGTTTGTGTGTGTAGTAATCGCAATTGTCAACCACTAAAATACCTTCGAGTGTCTTACCGTATGTTCGAGTGAAACTAATGATTGGCTGCGCATCAGTGACAATGTCGAAGTAGACAGCTTCGTTTAAAATCCCCGAAGCCTTGATAGCCTCGTATACCAGCCTTGTCTTTCCAAGACCTGAATGGCCAATAATACGGAGACTGCCCTTGTCTTGACTGATTGTTTGCTGTAGCTGTTGAATATACCCGTCTAATTTGGCATTACTATGAAATTGCACTTCATTTATATACGGGAAATCTTCAAGCTCAGTTAAGGTTTTCAAACCAATTGGCCTTTCTATTCCGTTTTCACTCTGTACAAATGATACGCTTTCAATGAACTCATTTGTCCAACTTGCGATGGCGTTAGCATCCATAATCCTAACTTGATTAGGCAGATAAGTTGTTCCATATAATGAATTATAATTGACTAGTGCCTCTTTCGCTTTATCTAGCCGTGAATCTCTAAGGGATGTATTGTAATTATGTCCAATAAAAAAAGTGTACTGCCCCCCAGCATCCAGCACCTCTTTTATCTTGGCCTTAAGAACTAACTGTCTTGTTGTTGCTGGTTTAGCTTTTCTCCCTCGTCCTGCTGTAACCGCCTGTGCATCAGGTGTATCAACCGAAAAAAACTCTGAATATACCTGACCGGGTTGTAGATCTGTGGCTTTATTTTGAAAAAGTGAAAAATTAAAATGTACATAATGAGAGCCATTTGTATTATCACAATCAACACGTCCATCGTCACCAGCATCAGCAACATTAATTTTTAATGGTACAATAATCTCCCTTACTCCACTAAAACTACATTTCCTCGCTTCATTTTTTAGCAAATTCAGTAAAAGCCTTGATAGGCCGATGTCGGTTAAACGCTCAATTTCTTTGTAGGTGACCTCGTTAATTTTCATGTATTCAAATCGAAGAACCTAATATCTACAAAAATTAATGCTTTTTTGAAAAGTTATCCTTGCTTGCAATGAAGATTATGTTTATTCACATGTAAAGACCTATTTAAATAGCGGCTAGTTGACTGCCCTTAGAGATAAAAGAATATTTAAGTAAATTAGATAAAGTTACCGGTATTATGAATATAGATTTTACAACGTTTCTTGAAAAGCTATCACCTGAGGATCGGGATACATTAATCGGTTACTTTTTAAAGAATCTAAATGGAGAACCGACCGAACCGATTTTAATTAGAAAAACTTTTAAAATCTCGAACCAAGGCACTGAAGAAGAAATTAAACAAAGGATAGCTGACGTCTACGGGGTCTCCGTCAACCAACTTCCTCCCATGGACATCAAATCTGAATTTGAAAGGAACCGCAATAATTGGATACAGATTTCTGAACTTACAGCATCTTATGAAGCATTTCTTAAGGAGCAGGTTCATACAAAAATTGATAAATTTGAAGAACTTACAGATATTGGGCGCTTCATTGTCGCCTGGCCGGAAAAACTGGACTTGATAGTACCTGAAAAAGCTTTAGATTACCCAGACTTTACAGTACAAATTCGCGAGCGAACAATTGGCATTGAACATACCCGCTTAATAAACCCAACTTTAAAAGCTGTATTCAATAGTGCAAAACAGTTAATCAGAGAAGCTGAAATTATTTTAAAGCAAAGGAACTTGGACTACAAACGGACAGTTAACATTTTCATTAATTTTTCCAAACCAGTTTTAAACGACAATAATTTTCACACTCGGAAGTTCACGCGTCAGGAGAAAAAGCAAATTTCAACTACAATCGCTGACTTTGTTGAGGCTTTATTATTAGAGAAGAATATTGAAAAGCCAATTTTTATTGAAAATGTTGTTATCACAGATAGTCAAGATTCTAGAATTGACTTGATTCTCGCCGAAGAGTATATAGCGAAAGAAGGTTTTCTTGATTTATTGAATGCACGGATTCAAGCGAAAGAAGCAAAGTACGATAACTATATTTCTGTCGCAGCGCTACACTCTTGCTGGTTACTCGTAATAATTGACGGAGTTAGCAGCTTTTCTGGTTTCGATTTACAGGAACTTCGGAAAATACAAACCTGCAACAAATTCGAAAAAATAATTCTCTTTGAGACCTTTGGTAGTAAAATTTTCACATTGTAATTAAAAAAGGCATTATAGAAGATCTCTCCTTTATCGACTTGATTGCAATCTCAAAAATGCATTTAATGTTGATTTGGTATATTCATATAATCTATTAATTATCACTCCGACTTACTCTATCAAAGGACAATAGATCTTTTATTGAATTATTAAGTTTAACAGCAATTGGGCTTAGATCGTCAACCCAATGAGACGCAATGATTTTGCAGGCAAGTGCGCATATCCCTATTGCACTGTAGATCATGAATTTTATAATATTGTTACTTGTAGCCGAATAAGAATTGTGTAAAATATCAAAGGTGAAAGCTCCATTGTGTTCATACTTAGAAAAGATTTGATAGATGTGCATCGCCTCATAGGCCTCTGTTTTTAAAGTATCGAAGTGGGTAATAGCCTTTAAAAAGTCTCGTGTTGTTATTCTGCCAAAATCAATAAGTTTTTCTTGTTCATTGAATAATTCAGGCCAGTTCTTTCTTGCTTCTTCTTTCTCGTCGTCTTTCAAACTTGGATAAACATATTTTAAATGATCTGCCATGAGAGTATTTATCCGTAATGTTGCTTCCGCAATATCTTCATGAACATCCATCACGTAATATAAATTTATTACGTCGAGCATACAGGTTCTCAAAGATAGCCCGGCAGCTAAGCCGTAATGTGGTTTATGATCGAGATTATAAACTTGAATTTGTATTGCATCAATTAGGAACTGCAATTTCATTAAAATCGAGTAATAGAACCGTTCTCTTGGAGCTGTGTAGTTCTTTTTGTCCCAAATGACGTCGGTGACATCGTTAAGGACCTGAAGAAAGACTAACAGTTGTTTGCCTTTTATTTCTGGATTATTATTATCCTGCTCGTTCATGGATTTAAATTACGTTAAATTAATTGACTACATTACAGCTTAGGATTACAATACCACCTTGATTCAAAAAGTAATGACTATTGAAAATGTAAAAAAAGCCATTGCCTTGCTTGAGGCTATCATTCCTTCTGATGAATATGCTTACGAACGTGCTTTTTTAGCATATATGACCATTAAACAGTTACCTGTTTTCACATTTGAAATTGAAAAAGGAATAGAAGTTTTTAGAGCTAGAACAAGTTTTGATGACACCGTTTATGAACAGATTAGTGACATAGCGCTACCTCCACATGGGGTTGTAAAATCTTTTGCTCGTTGTAACAGGCCTTACCAGTCAAAATTTTATTGTAGTGAAAATCGTCCTACTTCTTACATTGAATTGGCGCAATATTGGGCGGATAACAGAGAAGTTGGAGAAAAGCTATTTGTAACAGTTGGGAGATGGTTGATTAAGTGTCCATTTTCGGCAGTCATCATAACTTCTCCTTATACAGAGCAGCGGCAATCTGCTTTTGATAGATACCACGGCGAGGGTTTAGACCGAATTTTGAATGAATATGAGGGAGAACAAAAGGAAGCAAACATCCTCATATACAGTTATCTTTTTGAGAAATTTAGAAAATCAGCGAAGAAAGACCCGCACACTTACATAGTAACCTCGGCTTACTGTAATATTGCTTTTTCGAGATTTGACGGCGGTATTGATGCTATTTATTATCCCAGTGTACCGTTCGGTGGACAAGGGGTAAATTTTGCGTTCAATAATGAGTTTATAAAAAATGGGAATATTGAACTATTGGGTGCTTTAAGGGATGAATTGACAGTTTATATTAATGGTGAAGGAAAAAAATCTTTTCGTCAAACAGACAATTTAGAGACTAAGAGCATTAATCATCAGAGAAATTCAATTCAATGGTAGTTTTTCTTGGCATTTGCCTAAATATCCACCTGGCGTTGATAGCCGATCTTATTAGCTAAGAAATTCTCAGTCTTCTAGTCTAACTGTTAGTTATGGGGGCGAAATGCGCCTTCTGACTTATAGAAAAATCCACAAACTTACAAAGCATAACAGCATATTGGTTACTTCAGACTTTCAATGTTTGGCGACGTATGGAGTGCTTATTCCTGATGTTAACCATACCTAAATTAGATCAACAAAGGATAACTGAACATCATCAATTGTACCTTACCGCTGTTTAATCAAAGATGTATAACATTATAAGCATACAACACCTTCTTTCTCGATTTCAATGATTTGAAGGCAACGGGATAGCGCTCACTTATTGGCATGAGATACTTTTCCTCAAAACCTGCAAAGTGCTGCCTTAAGATGGTAAGTCGATTATCACTTTCCTGTAGCTGCTCCAACAAATCATTATCTAGTACCGAAGATAACAGATAGTAGTTATACCCTGAACGCTGACTTACAAAGAAACGCGGCGTTTGATTAGTAAGTACCAGTTCTTTGCCTTGCTGATCTGTAACCATCGCTTCCAACACAAAATGATTCTGATGTTCGGTCAGTAGAAAGTTTAAAGTCACCTGAGCATTAACAAGAACACAATTTATCATGCAGCTTTTGGTTGGCTTGTACTTTTTGATTGAGCTCAGCATGCGGAAGTTGACATACAAGAACTCTTCCGCACCCAACCTAAAGGCCATCGCCTTTTGCCATAGCGCCAGTATCTCCTTTTTACGCTCCTGCCTTTGCTGCGTGGTTTGCCTGACTTCCTCTACCGGCGCTTCCATATCCCACATCTGCTTGCAGATAGCATTCAATTCTACTTGCACGGGTGTCAGTGTGATACTATCCGGTAACTGGTAATGGATCAGAAACTGTTTGAAAGAAACAATCCGATCACCTACTTTATCCGTGGTGCCCCAGAACGGCACTAGTACTGGTAGTGCCGAACGGTATTGCCTGCCCCGGCTAATGATACAATATCCAATAACGTTGCGTTTGGCATCTTTAAAATGGGCTGCATCTACTCTGTTACCATTTTCCCTTTCAAGTTGAGGCAAGGCGAAATGCTCGAATCCTGCTTCCGGTCGGTAAATGCTACCGAACTCCTTTTGCGGCTTGATAGAGATATAATACTCCTTAATAGTTACCTCCAGATATTTCTCCTTGCCTTTCTCTATACTACTGATACCCGGCCAGTAGAACTGCTTCAGGTCAACTGATTCATCATGATGGCCAATCAAGTAACGCAATCCAAGGTAAGCATGCATGCAAAGCTTCCTGCCCGGCATACCGCAATCACAACTTACTTCCAGTTCGCTTGGGCTTACATGAAAAATAATGAAGTAGTCCTTGGGGTCATTTTTTATATGTACCCTAAGCTTGGCCATTTCCCGCTCAAAACTGATATGACGCGCATAAGTACCCATCATGCGCCGATAGCCTAATGGCACCTCACCAAAATGATCATCCAATGTCTGGCGTAACAGGGTAAACTTTTGCTCCAAGGGCAGGACGTAAAAGAAGGTATAACCCGGAATAACCTCCTGTACATTAGTTGGCTTCTTCATGAAATAAAGATTGAAGTGAAACGCCTGTGTTAATTGTAATTGTTTCCTGCCTACTGGGATAGTGTAGCTTACAAAGTTCTTGAGCCTTTGCAAGCAAGCTTTCTACCTTATTTGATATTTTTTCGACCTGCTGGTCAGTAACGGAGAAATCATCCTTATAGCGAGATACTACATAAGCCTCTTCCAGTAGTGAGAGTTGTTTTTGTCCTTCCTCGGTATCAGCCGGCAGGCAATGGTTTAAATGAGGTGCTACCACCTGCATGTGTCTTTGCAGTGTCCTAATGGAGTGGTTGCGAATCTCCAGGCCATACAATCCTCTGAGCAGAGCACGGTAGGTCAATTCTGCTACCTGGTGCAGCATAAAGAATGTAATAGCGTTACCGCTGTCCTCCTGCACCCCAAAATGATTGCGTGCACATTCCATAAAGCTCTCGGCCTTTTGTAAACCGCTTTCTAAATGATGCTTAGCCGCTTGCAAACTTAGACAGAAGCGCTCCCCGTCAAATTTAGGCGCTGTATACTTACTATCGTTGTAGATGAGGTTATCAGGTATACAATGCCTTGCATAAAACACATGTCCTTCGCTGGTGAGCTGATTGAGATAGCAGTATTGCAAAACGGAGCAAGTGAGCCGTTCAACACCAAGTTTTACCAGTTCTATCAGTGGTTCGAAGTCTTTAACCTTACCCGTCCTGTTATCCGGCACAATAATGATTAAGTGCATATACCTTTCATCATTCTCTGCTGCGCTGGAATGATGAAGAATACGGTAAACTTTAGTTGGCTGAATTAAGGTGATTAATAGCTTAATCAGTTCTTGCCGGTTATTGCTAGAGCCAGCTATTGTTGGTAAAGGCTTTGGCTTTACGTCAGGTGCTTGCTTTTCTTCTCTGGCAAGCGTTCCAATGGCCGTATAGTTGGATGCCATCTGCCTGATGTCTTCCAGGGTCGGCTTGTCCGCATGACTAAGCCAAAACTGGAACTGGTCTTCTAAAAATTGAATAATGCTGCGAGGCTGCTGACCGGCCGGGGTAGCTTTTAAAGGGGTGTTTGGGTCGCTGGTTTCCATAACTTTGTTGCTTTTCTCAAAGCTTGTAGTCAGGCTACCTGTACCGAACCAAATCCCTTTGTATTTTACAAAACGGCGCTTGTTTCGTACTTTTACGTAAATTCATACTTTTGAGCAATGGAAGACACTACCTTACACATCGGCAGAAAGATCGGACGCATCCGCGAAATGAAAGGCATCAAGCAGGAAGCCCTGGCCATTGAACTGGGTGTAAGCCAGCAAACCGTGTCCAACATTGAAAAGAGCTCTAAGGTGGAAGATGAAGTGCTGGAAAAGATTGCCAAAGCTTTAGGCGTTACCGGCGATGCCATCCGTAATTTTAGCGAAGAAGCTGTGACTAATTATTTTAATACTTTCAATCAATCTGTATCAAGCAGTAACTTCGGCCATAATAACACTTGTACTTTCAATCCCTTGGATAAACTTGTTGAGCTATTTGAGGAAAACAAGAAGCTTTATGAACGCCTGCTTGATAGTGAGCGGGAGAAAGTGGAACTGTTAAAAAAAAAGATCTAGCGCCCTATATAACGCCGACTGATAAAACCTATAGTGGCCGATTGCAGGCCATGGTCAGGGCCATTCCTCAGCTAAACGAAAAGTACGATCCGTATTTTGACCTCCATCGGATTGAAGATATTGGTGACTTGTTCGATGTTATCCAAGTACATAACAGTCCGGATATCACCGGCAAACTGATTTGGAAAGGGAATCATGATTTGCCTACAGATTTGATCAAAGATATAACCAATCTCTTCAACCGTTATTTTGTGGATTAATTAGTTTGCTCAACTTCTCTTTCATCCACCCATTACTTGCGCACACTTGGCCGTTGCACTGCTTAAACAGCCAAGAACACGGAGCAGCGAAGGTGTCAAGGGCAGGCTGCCGCTGAAAATCCAATAACTGCTGCCTGCTTGCTATACCCTTGACGGCTTGGGTGCGGTGTTACCTTTGTGGTAGCAGTGCAGTGGCTGGCTTTTTTTGCAGCTTGGGCAGGTATGTTACAAGCGTAGCGCGTTTCATTCCTGCGTAACCAGCGAGGCTGGCGGCGCAATGGGACCACGGCGCATAGCGCGTGGTGCTATGGAGCTGCCTGCCGCAGTTGCTTTACCGCTTAAATAAAAACTTCTATTTGAAAGCAATTCTGCGATTACCCTCATTAAATGTACTATAGGCAACAATCGAGTCTCTATTTATCTTTTACATCATATTTTTTATTAAATTCTTTAACCAAATTATTAGTCAATAGGGCGGTGTCTGACATAAATGAATTAAGAATCTTGATACTTTTAATTCTAATCAATCCGTGGCTTCCTGCCATAACCACTTGTTCTTGCTGAAGAAACTTAAAATCTTTGTGTTTGGTTAATGGTTTATCAATACTGTCCATCATAACACCACCGTTGTGTGCCAATAAGTTTCTTACATTCTGGTAATGCGATATCCTGCCCCACGGATGTATTTCACGGTTGGCTGTAGATAAGCCGCCAACTAAGTGGAGGTAATTAGTGTATTGCTCTAGGATACCTCTTCCTGACATGTGATGTAATTTTATGTCTATTTTAGGCTGCCATTCTAAAGTGCTTGCTACCTTCATCAGGAAATGTTCAAAAGAAGCATACATGGTAACAAAAAGAGAATTCAGAAAAAGCCAATCGATGTTATTTAGGTGACTGCCTTCTTCATGCAAGTTGGGCCCTGCTTCCTTGTTGATTATTTTCTTAATGAAATCATCGTTCTGTCTTTCGAAAGTAGCAATATTGTCTGTAGCGAGAATTAAATAAGAGTTTAAATTACTTAAATAGAGTGTATTTGTTAACGGAATAGAATATTTCATATTACTAAGCAAATAATGTGTATTCAGTGCCCTCCTTGTAGTCTAGTAAATTTCCAAAGCCGTTTTTTGTAAAGGCACATCTGTAATATCTTTTATATCTTGTTTTTCTAATTAAACTTTTCGAGCGCGACAGATCGAATCATTCATTAAATTCGTTAATTGTGAAATAAAAATTGACATTGAAGGGCTTTTTATTTTCATCGTATGGCAGGTAATAACAGTTGGAAAGAGCATTTACTGAAAAGCGGAATTCCTTTAGAATTTGAAATTAAAAGGTTTCTGGACAGCAAAGGCTGTGTTAGCAATTTTGAATATACTTATTTGCGAGCTAACGAGGCTGAGATTCCTACAGAATTTTCTTACGATATCAGTAGTACATACATATTAAAGCACCATTTCATTGATTTGATGATCGAATGCAAGTATCGGCATGAGAGTACTAAATGGGTATTTCTCCCCGAGGAATATGGTGGCCCAGATGAGATTGGGCATACTAGCTTCATGCATAAAAATAGCCACTTTAATCGTAATGCTGGATATAGCCGTTTCATTTCTGAACACCCCTTGCAATTTGCACCACTATGCTCCAAAGGAATAGAGTTAAATACTGATGGCCCCAATCCTAAGACGATTACGCAAGCTATCAATCAACTTTCATATGCCATGGCTGAACGTATTGTTGATGGAATGCATCATCAAACTGATATAGTATTGAGTGAACATTTTGGTGGCACAGATTTTTATAATATTCCAATTATAGTTACTACTGCGAAACTTTACCGAATTAAAGAAGGAGCTGACATTGACACAATTAAAGCCACTGAAAAGATTGAAGAAGTATCAGAAATTGCTTCGTATTTAGTAGTAAAGAGCAAACCAGGTATCGCTTTGGAAACTTATAACAACAGAATTTTTAAATCCTTTATAGATGAGCACGGGAAAGAAAACCTAGAGAAGCGACTACATTCGTTTAACAAAGATCTAGAGTTCGTCATGACAGTTATTGCAAAAGAATATTGTCCTAGTAGCATTGTCGTAATACATTATTCCAAAGAAAGAAACGGTTTTGAGGATTTCTTTAATTACATTGATAATGTTCTATATCCGAACGAGGAAACTGTTGCTCTAATGGAAAAGCGTACAGATGAATTGCAATCCATGATCAATAAGTTTAAATCAAAAAAATCGTTTGATAAATAAACTTATTCTATCAAGGATGCATATTTATCATCACATGATAAACCGTCACTGTATTTAATTCACGGTTGTGTAACGCTTTAGCGAGCTTTATATTAGCATATTCACCTTGTTCGTTGAATTCCCGCTCTAAATTAATTAAATGGTATTGCTCAAAATCAACTTCGCTTACCCTATCAAGATAATTATTCCAAGTATCTGCGAAGGTTTTAGTCTCGCAGTAAATTATTATGAATAAAGGACTTATACCAATCGGTTCATTTCTAAAAATCTTTTTTACATGTTGATCTATGACAGTGTTTGGCTTGGACTGAGTTGGGGTATTTCGCAATCTTAAGCATTCAAAAGCTGATATAGGACGCCCCTCGCTGTTAGATATAATCAAATCACGAAAAGCTATTCCTGCTCTACTACTTAGGCTTGAAGAATCAGTTAAACCTCCTAAACTTTGATCTGCAACATGCCAATTTTTTGAGCGCAGACGATGTGTTAGCCCTTGTTTAATGACGACATTATATTTGTTTTCGTCGTTTCGCTTTAAATTTTCGAAGATGTCTTCAAGAAATCCTGTCAAAACATCAATGAGTGCGTCAACGAGGAACCGCTCATCCTCATTTGATAGACCAAAATATTTTTCTTTTAACCATTCTTCTATGACTTGCCGATACATCAAGTAATCAGCTCCAGCCCAATTGGCAAGCATAGGGATGATTCTATACTGTAAATGATTCAAAAAGTCAACTGGACTTCCTACTTGGAAATACTTTAGATGGTAGTCTAGGAAACCTGCTACTTCTGCTATAGGAGCTATTTTTGTTAATGCCCTAGTAAATTCTATATGATAGTCGTTGAGTAAGTATCGAGGATCACCAAAATCTGAACCTACGTTGTAATTCTCTTTGTGGGATAAAGTCTTTTGCCAATAATCATCTAAGTTTTTGATTTCATAGGGGTGTTTTTTGACGCGATCATCATTAAATACTCTATAATAACCAGGTATTTCATCTTTTCTTAGAACGATTTGATCCAACTCATTTAAGCGATCATGAATGATATAATGAGGTCGATCTTTTTCACGTAATTCAATACTAGCCATCATGTTCAAAAACCTATTAGCTTCATGATAAATACCTCCCATCAGCCCTACACGCTCGTAGTCAATCTCGTCATCATCTTTAAAGCTTGCTCGTGCTTCTACAAAAACTAAATTGTATTCTTCTTCAGCTTCCTCCTTAATTTTATATAGCCAATTTACCATCTCTTCACGGCTAAAAATTATTTTTCGTGCATCAATCAACTTTTTTCGGAAAGAGGTTTTCCCTTCTTCGAATTTACTTAGACAACGATTAAAGTATCTACTCTCACCATCTGCAAAAATTTCACCACCCCAGCTAAAAACTGGAAAACCCTTATCTTCTTCCTCACGAATAATAGAGTGAAAAGTTCCATTCCTTAAAAACTTACGTTCTCGCATACAGTAAATTTAGCTAATAAATAAGTTATACAACTTTAAATATTCTGCATAGAATACTCAAGCTTATATAAAATATGAACTAGTAATTTATGAGATTGATGCACAAAATACAGTTGGTCGAACGTTAATATGGCTTTTATATCTTAGTATTATGCTCACATGTAAAAGCACAATTCGCTATTTTTTAATGCCAAAATAAAGCCATTAATAGGTGCGTTGGCAAGCATATGTTTTACAAGCGTAGCGCGTTTCATTCCTGCATGGGCAGCGAGGCTGGCAGCTTAATGGAACCCGGCGCAATGCGCGTGGTGCAATGGAGTCGCCTGCCGCAGCTGCCTTAACCAATCAGCTAAGTATCGAGTAATCCTATCAATTGGTTTTCTTCCTACCCTGACGTTTATGTCCCTGCAAGATCTCTAACTTTTGCCTTGCCAATTCACTAGCCTGCTGTTTCTCCTTAGCCTCCCGCTGTGCAGCTGCCAAGTCCGCTGCTGCAGCTTCCAGACTATCCGCTTCGGCTATAGCCTTATGCGGGTTAGCCTGGTAAGTGGTATCTGCCCATCGTGCCGTATCAGGATGTTTCTGTCTTACCATGAAAAACTTGTCAGCACCTGCTTTAAGCTCCCTGTTGCGAATCAGCATCGAGATAGCAATGCATACAGATATAACAGAACATAATATCAATATAACTATAAAGCTAAGTAACCGCTTGCTTTTCGGGTCAAGGTGATGCCGTACCGGTATCACCTCAGGAATAACGCTGATCTTGGATTGTAATTCCTCCAGTTGCCTTTGAATGTGCTCAGTCGGGTATTGAACAGCCTTTTCAGCAATAATGGCCTTTAGCTCTTCAAACTGTTGTGTATAATCCGGGAACTTGATTTCCCGCTTTTCCAGTTCGTTGACCTTTTTGATCAGGTTGTCCTGTATCTCCTCTACTATGCTTTTTTGTTCCTGGTTGCCCATGGTAAATTCCATTTTAGTTTGTTGGTTCGTTTTCATTAGCGCGTGTTCGTCCGTGCCTGTTTGCTGCGCCGCCGGTTACGCCCGTGTATGGCTTCATCGTCCACGTCATCCGCAATACTAATGTCCGGGACATAGCCCTGGTATGCCGGAATGGAATCCGCTAGTGCTGGTTGCTGTTGCGCTTGCCCATTTGCCGGTATAGCGGGCTGTTTACTGTCGAAGTCTTTGATCACTTGTTTTAACTCTTCCACCATGTTCCTATTCCGCTCGTCTGCTTCCTGCCGCTCTTGTACCCGCTGCTCAATGACCTTAACCAGATTGCCAAAGCTCAAACTACGGTCAACCTCCGATCCCTTGAACTTATAACCATCCTTGGCAAAGCTGATTCCCTGCACTTCCCCGGTGCCGCTCTTGTACTTGTACAGCATATCAATGCCTTTTGCTGCCAGCCGCGCCTTCAGTTCATCCAGGCTCTTCACCCACCGGCTTTCTTCTTTGATGGCATCGAACAGTTCGTACCTGGCTTTATCTGCGCCTTTGAGCTGCTTACGGTTTACCATCTTTTTATCCGGAGCCATATAAAAGCCATGCTTAAGCGTGAGCCCCTTACAAATCCTTACGTTCCTGCGTTTCTGGAAGTCATCAGGAATGGTAATACCTCTGTTGTCTACCCGGTTATAGATGATATGCAAATGCGGGTGCGGCTTATCATGATGCCTCACAATAAGTAACTGGGTATCCTTGATCCTCATTTTTACCAGGTACTCGTGAGCAACAGATAACATCAGCTCATCACTAAGCTTCGGCTTATCATTTGGGCTCCAGTTCAAGGTAATGTGCCCCACAGCTTGACCCAGTGCTGGATTTATTTTACGCCCGACATTGAAGTCGTTTATAATGTGCGCTACCTGATCCGTCCGGACACCGACAGCATCAAGGATCACCGCATCCGGTTTTAGCACATTGTACTGCACGCAGCCGCCGAAGCTTCTGCCGGGTTTAGGTATTTTGCCTGTCATGCTTAAAGACTGTATCTATAAATTGATTGATCTTAGCCAACAGCGCCATGCACTCACGCGCCATACTGAGCAGACCGCCGCCGTTAGCTACCTTAGTGAGCTGGTTGAGGTTGTTGCCCATGCCGGATAGGTCTTTCATAAAAAGGCGTTCCTCGGGACTCAGGCGTGCAATGACTTTAGCCCCCACAGCCGCAGCTCTGAACCAGTCACTGATTTTCATACCGGCTGACTTTGCTTTACCCTCGATTAAGAAATACTGTGTGGCGCTCAGCCTCACGCGTATTGACTTTTCCTTTTTGATGGCTTTGCGCGGTGCCCCACCCCGATGTTTCGGACGGTTACCGGCTAACTTATTAGGGTTACTTGGTGTTGTAGATTCCATAAAAATAAGTTGATTAATTAGGTGGCTTGCCACCTCACAATGTGTTTCTCCTTTAGCGACCACCGGGAGCAAAAGGCAAGTTTGCCCCTTTGCCCAAACGGGCTTAGGGAAGTATTTGTGGAACAAAAACACAAACTTGCTTCTTACTCACGGACAGACAGGTCGCCGTTATGCGTAGTGTTATAGTGTTATATGATTACCGGCTCAGGCCTCGGCTTTGCCGGGGCTGCTGCCTTTGCTGCTGGCCTGATAGCAGGTACTCATTGATGTCCTTATAGCCGCTATAAAAAGGGCTGGCATCAATGGCGTTAATGCCCGCCTGTTCCAGTTTTTGAGCCGCTGCTCTGCCTGCCTCATCTCGGTCCAAAAGCAGGAATACATTCTCATGCTTGCTAAGCAACGGGATGCTTTTCTGCACCATGCTTACCGAATTCAGGACCAGGAAATTCACGTAAGCCTCATCCCGCCTGCCCAGTTCCAGCAGGGATAAAAAGTCTATAAAGCCTTCCAGCACACAAATCGATTTTGAGCCGTTATCCAGGAAAGTAATGTCTTTAGGCGATGAGGAACCCTTGAACCAATTATTACGCAGCTCATAGCCGCCCGAGCGGTTGGCAAAGCCTACTGCTTCGTAGGTGTTATCGTTTACCGTAAAGCTTACCTCTTGACAATACGTAGTAGCCATAGCTGCACTAATGCCGCGCTTAGCTAAGTACTGAATGAGCTCCGCATTGACCAGCGGCCTTACAGATTCAATCAACAGCTTCGGCTCGTCCTGAATTAAAGATAATTTATCAGCTAGCCTGCCGGCACTTAAGGGCTGGCTAATGGTAAGGGGCAACCCGTCGTCGCTGCTTAATCTGTTGAGTAGCTCTTCAACAGTGCAGCTATGTAGCCGTATAGCCATGTCGATGAAGTTACCACCTTCACCGGTGCCATGGTCGTACCAAAGATTCAGGCGGGTGTTAACTTTAAAAGAAGGTGTCCTTTCTTCCCTTAAGGGTGATAGGTACCAGTAGTTACCGCCTTTAACGCTTTGCGGCTTGATATCGAGCTTTGCCAGGTAATCCACAATAGAAATTTGCCTGGCCTCATTACAGTTCCATGTTTTCATAGAGTGTTGGGCTAATTTTATGATGATTTGATGCGAGCATTAACCATACTCTTGTTTATCAGTTATTTACACGATCATCAATCTTTCATCAAAAGGCTCATCACCTCTTTTCTACTGCTTTTCCTTTCATCTGCAATTTACTGATGATGACGCTTTGATGCGCTTTTGATGATGGTATTTATTTGATTATTAAATAAATAAGTTACTTGTCATCAAATCATCCTGTATCATTCAGCTTTAAAATAGTTTCGGCCTCCAGCGTGTAGTAACGCCCTTTTTGCGGAGCCTCGTAGATGCTGCCGTCACCGGCTAACCTATACTGGCTATAGGCATTGGAATTAGGCGCAGGCTTCAGGTTCCAGACGTTTTGCAATACCCTGCGGATCGCTGCCGTATCATGGTTACGAAAGCCTTTCCGGTTAAGCCAGTCCTGCACATCACCCACGCAGAATTTGAGCTCCGGTAAATCCTTGTCGTCAATGATGGCAAGCATGATGCCGGCAATCTCAACCTCCAGCTTGTTACGGTTCTGCCGGATCACTTTCTTAAGCGCCGGTGTGGCGATCTGTTGTGGCGTGAACCACATCCGGCTTTGCTTGCTGGTGCTGAGCTTACGGTTAACCAGGTAATGGATGAAATGGGGGATTTCCTTTTTAAGTTCAGCCAGCAAACCTTGGTTATCTGATTGGAGTACCGGCACCTTGCGGATCCAGTAACGGGTTTCGCCCGGGTCTACCAGTACAAAGTTGTCCTCATTGTTGCTGCACAGGATGAACTTACCAAAAAACTCAATCTCCTGTCGGTCTTGGCCCTTGGCCTCGGCTTTGTAAAAGCTGGCCGTGCTTAGGTTCTTGAGCCGCTCGGAATCTTCCCTGCGCTCCAGAAACGTTTCATCCACGCCGATGATGACCTTATGTGCCCACTCGGCGTTGAAGTTGGACCGGAAGTCCTCATTGGTGTTAATAGTCATGTTATCGCCGAAAACTGCTTTTAGCAGGTTCAGGAAAGTGGTCTTACCAGTATTGCGCTCCTGGCTGACTAGGCACAGGATGGGCAGCACCTGCATCGGCAATTCCAGTAAGATCTTCAGGTAGTCCAGCCCGTATTCCAGCTGCTCGCCAAAGATGTGCCCCAGGTAAGCCAGCGTCTTTTCCGGCTTGCCTTCTCGGGGCTGATGAACGAACGGGTAATAGCGGTTATAAAAGTTACCGATGATTCGCTGATAATTCAGGTGGCTGGGGACAAAGCAAAAGCCGTCATACTTGGGAACGTCCGACAGAAATGATTTGCCGTGATCCTGCTTGATACACTCCACCGACCAAGCCAACAGCATGACCATAAAGTCACCGGAGGCCAGCGGCTTTTTCACCATTTTGTAATAGCTGGTACCAATGCGGATGTACTGAGCTGCGCTTTCCATGAGCCCTTACTTACTAACGGCCTGCTGGCCGCTGCTGATCCATGCCAATAGTTTATTTCGGGAGAAAAGCAGTTTGCCTTCCACCTTGCAAAAAGGGATCTTCTTTCTTTTCACTAAGCCATAAACGGAAGTAACTTCATACTTAATCAGTATGGCTGCCTCTTTGGTATCCAGTAAGGTGTCCCCATCATCATTAGGGGGAGAAGGTGCTTTGGCGTGTACGGCGTTTCTGACAGAAGCCTCGATCAGTTCCTGGAGCTGATCAGTGGAAAGAGTAGTAACAAATGTTGCGTTCATAAATTAAAAAATTTGTTGAACGCAAAAGAGTATGAAAATAACCCAACGTTAGTGAACGAAGTTGAACGTCGTTAGGGTTTAAGCAAGTAGGTAGGTACTTTCCTTATGACCTCGTATGCTTTTTTAGCGTAGGCTCCGCTACTTTTTTGTACAAATTCAATCGCCGAATCTTTCTTCTTGGTCATGTTGCGCTGGATGTCACCAACGGATTCGTAAGTATCAAATGGAGAAAAGTTAGTTTTGAGCAGTTCACAGTATTTGATCTGCGGCACCCTGAGGTAAGTGGCATTCAGCTTATAGGTCGCATGCATCAGCAGACATAACAGGTTCTGGTAGCCTGGAGCCATTTGATGATAATAGGGGCTATCACTTACAGGCCATATTTCCTCCTGACCCTCTGCATTGAAAAGTCGGCCCAGCATAGCTTTGATCTCGTTTTCAGATTTAAAGGCTTGTGAAACCTGCATCAACTGGCAAAGCTGCGTATCAAGTAGCGCGCACCAAAGGTCAAATATTTCAGCTGCCGGATATTGTAATGGAATATTGACCGACAAATTCTTAACTTCTGTTTCAGATGATATGGGTTCTGGTTCTGACTTGCGTTCAATGTCCACCTCAGCTACTGGTTCCGGTTTTACTTCCGGTTCGGGTACTTTAACAACAGGATATACCTTAACCACAGGTGGTACCTGTTTTTTTTCCTTTAAACTCTTAATATTGCTGTATTCCTGGAAACCTTTGACGAGTGAGGCTTGCAGGTAACCCAAAGCATACAAGACCTCGGGAATGGCAAAACCTTCAAAATATAGATGGGTATGGCAGTAAGTAATGAAATCCTTCAGAGCTTGTTTCTTTTGCTCCAGTTCCAGGGATAAAAACGTCTGACCGATCTCATTGTAAAACTGCGACCAGCCAGCGGAGTAGCCATCATAAAATAAAATCGCCAGTTCTTTAGTATAAGTTTCTTTTATCGGCTTGATATTGTTAACCAGAATCTGGTTTTCTCCGAAGCCGGTATTCTTAAAAACTTTGAGCAGGTTCGGTTCACTAACATAAAAGGGCTGTCCCTCATTTAGCTCGATGCGCTCGAATGGAAAAGGGCGGTTGAAGTTAAATTCAAATTCATCTGGCTCGAACAAACCATCCGTTGATTCCAGAAATGGATACTTGTTGTGATTGTCGGTTTTGATACCTGCAACTGGATGAAACGCTTTGAGGTTGAGGAAATACATTGGTAGTAACAATTTGTCAACGGCAAAATTTTATAAAAAGTTTGCCCTTTTTTAATGTCAAATAGCAAAAGCGTATTAGGATGTATTCTATAGTCTGTGTAAAAATATATGATATTACAAAGTTAGCTATATAACATGTTTAATTTAATGTATAGCTATTTAGATATTCCAATGCAGATCTGGATTTTCCATTTGTCAGGAAATCTTTTTGAATATTCTTAAACACGCAGCTAGAATTTTCCATTTTTTGACTGTTTTAATAACTATAACAATCGTGCCACCGGCAGCTTATGTATTAGCTATAGGATATGCTTTTGTTTCTACTTTAAAGACATAAATGTCAATTTTGGCCTCGTTGCGCTCGCGATTAGAAAATGTCAACTCTATTTCACTGGAATGATCGAGAAAAATGAATTTTAAAAGTTGCGGCTGGGCTAAGCAGTAAACTGAATAAAGGTAGTTTGGTATCTTTGGGTATCAGCATACATTCAAATGGCTAAAAATATCCTCATCGACACGAGCATTCTTAAACAACTTGTCTCTCCTATAGAATTTAACGGCTATCTGGATCAGCTCATTAAATGGGAAAACCAGGACGACGTTATCATTTACTGCCCCGCTACGCTAAAAAAAGAATGGCTGAAACACCGCGTCGAAGAATTTAAAAAAATAGACCAAGCGTTAAAAAACCACCTAAAAAACCTTAAAACCTCTAAACTATTTTTGAAAACGCCAGATATAGGCGAAGCTGAATTGACGGCGGCAGACAAAATGCTACGTTCTCAAGTCGAAGCTATCGACCGCTTATTGGAAAAGGCAATATATATCTCGGACGAAAATGCTGCAGCTGGAAAAATGTGGATGCAGAAGCAAGCAAAAAAGGCACCATTCCGCAGGAAGGAAGCAAGCGACAACGATGCAGTGATCCTATTTGCCGTCTTAGAGGTTATCAGTACAGCCGTTCAGCCCGAATTGTTTTTTTTGTCTGCTAATCATACCGATTATGCTGCGCCTGGAAATGAGGATGTCATCCACGCAGACATTGTCGGGCTTTATCCGGGGATTAATATAATCTATTACACCAGCCTCTCGACGGCAATTTCCAGTCTTACAAACCTCGGTCTTCCTTCGGCAAGGCACATTGCTAAGAACGGTAAAGGACCAGTCCCTGAACTAATCCCTATTGACCGTAGCAAAGTCTTAATCGACCAGCTCTATGATTACCTAAATAAGCGATTCAGTGATATACGGCTCCTACCAAAAAAATTATTCTGTATCCATTACCCCATTATCACCGAGGCCGCTTATGACGACAGAGGCAGGCCGTTTACTATGAATACCGACAACCAGGAACTTTATGAACTATTTGCGGGCCTCCAAACTGATGGCCAGGTTTATATTGGGGAAGAAGTGCCCGACCGAAATGGTAACCGCCCCATATTTAACCTGCTCCAAGTTTTACGCAGCAACTACGTGCATGCGATCACCTTAAGAGGTGGACGGCCACTGGACCTGCCTATAGTAGAAACTACAGCCTGTACCTGTTCCGTGTGTACTTTCCACCGGGCAGAATTTGGCGAATCAATAAAGCAACTAACAGCGCTTACGACGGAGCCGACTTCAACACTAAAAAAAGCGTTTACCTTTTATCTGCACGGCCAACTAACCGTCGCGGTCACAGTCTTGAAAGAGGTAGCCGCTGATGCGGAGAAAGACCGGAAATGGCTCACCTATTATTTAGCTAATTATAACCTTTCTTTGCTGGGACATCTGCTGCGTTTTCGATATCATTCCCCCGAGACAGCAGATCAGCTCAGCACTGAGTTAAGAAGTATCAAAATGGATGATGTTTACAGGGTCAGCAAGGAAACGTCTCAATGTAGCATACTAAATTACTTGCACAAAGGTGCATTCCTGGATGAAGCAACCAGTGAAATGAAACGCTTGTCCCAAAAAATAAAAGAATACCATATCGATCAGAACGGTGGTTGGACAGATGATACCCGTTCAATGCTCGACTTGTATTTTGAGACTGTGTCTTTTATCGAGCAAAATTATATTATGATCGATGAGTTCTCCAATATTAATACATTCACGAATTGTTTTGTTGAAGGCCTTTTTGCGTCCTACACCTGTAAAAACACTTTGGGAGGCAAGTTACTACACTTTACTGACCCAATTATCGAGAAGATTGTCGCCTATGCAAAAACTGATGAGTTAATTAAGTATCGGCAACGTTATGATATAAAAGTGGCGAAGTATGAACGCAATGGAACTGGAACATTCATACCCCAGTTCTGTAATATGCTTGAAAATTATAGCGTACTATCGGCACAATTCTCAGACGGTAATTTGGAAGGGGCAGAAAGCATCTGGCCGCGTTATCGCAGGATGTTCGGTAATTCACTCACGATAGCCGGGATTCTAGAGTTGACTACGAAGGAGGTAGCCACAATTTGCAAGCACTTAATGCCGTTTTTAAAAGCCCAAAAACATTTACATGAGTATGAATTGTCCACGTCTTTAGCTTATTTTATAAGGAATAACGCCCCACAGATAGACATTGCAGTACTGCAGGAGTTTCTCCATTTTGCATTCACTTATAAAACAACTTTCGGCCATCAATTAGTCAATGTATTTTACCATATAAGCCTGACACGCGAATTAAAACTACAACTTACAGAGCACGAATGGCATGACATTCAATCCGTCTACCTAGTTAACGATACATTAGACAAAAATCATGATTTGATAGATGAAATATGCAGCCTTCACCGGTATGTCGCAGAATCGAAGCGAAAAAACGAGATTTCTGCATTTTTGTTATACAACCTCTATCACCAATTTAAAGGGCAGATTTACTATTGGGCAGTGATAAATGATATGGTAAAACCGAAAAGACAACTCACCAATAAATACGAAAACGAGATAATTCAACTGGCTGAAAAGGGACAACAACCACGCATATTTGAATCGGGATTTTACACGGACTACCGCCTGGACGAATATTTGAATTTCTGTTTCCGCTATAAACGCGTGCTTTCGGCGCAACTTGTCGAAGCCCTTCAAAAACTTGATGACTATTACTGCTGGATAACGGATATTGAAGAATTTGATTATTCACAGTTTGATGATGATTGGCTTTTTGTCCATATGACCATTTATTACAAACAAAAGTTCCGAGCGAGTAAGGCACTAAAAAATTATTTGCGAGAGCAGGTTATGAGATCAAAAGACCACCGACTCGGGCAGTTGTTTATTGATCTGTATGTGCCCACCACTAAAAAATGATTTACTTCAGTTGCTTTCAGTAAATGAGTAGACAAAAATGCCCCTGTCAGAAAAATGGAACATCTATATTAAAGTGTTTACACTAACCGCGTACCTTATACCCAGGTATAATTACTGGTTCAAATTTCTCTATATTTTCGGACATGCCAATAAACCTTCCTGTACTGCCATCTTTAACTATAGACTTATACGAAACTGCAACAAAACGGCCGTTTGCCGCACGTGCGATTGCAAGGCTTCTATTAGTTCGTTTCTGCGAAGATTTGCTCGTAGCGTTTGATGATTTTTTTAGCCTCTTCATCGTTCGATTGCTTTATAACAAATATAGCGCTATTTTCTTTATTACCATAAACGTTGTGCCGCTTATAGAATGTACGCTTAAGTATTTCGCGGTAAACCTTATACCGTTTATTGTTAGAATTTTTAGTTTCATTTGGCAAACTGGCGGCTAAAAAGCCCCAGTTTTGATAATGCGTAGCAGCAGTAATATCCGCCATGATATCCAATATTGTTCCTCCGATAACACCAAAAGAGTTCTGGCGGGTCAATACTCTATAGCGCAAATCCTGAATATCATCCATGGAATTGAATTTTGGTGTCAGGTTGATCTTTGGATAATAATCAAGGGTTAACAAGCCACCGGAATATGTTTTCACCGACACCACATATTTAATGCAACTACGGTCATTATGCCTGTAAAATCGATAAATAAATTCGCGCTCAAATGTCTCATGGACCGAATACTTATTTTTACGGACTTGAACGAGTTTATACGGTTCTGATTCATTAAACATAGAACTGTAGTGTATAGCTGATTATGGAGGATATTTCAGGTTTCTTCTCAAACTTAATTTCTAAAATTACCGAGTTTAAATCGCACTATTGATCATTTCGTCCATAACCGGATCACCGATGTCATCCAGATAAATATTCGTTGTCTTTAAGTCATTATGACCTAAAGACTGCCCTATCATTTCCTTGGAAATTCCGTTTCTCCGTAACGCAGTGGCATAGGAGTGGCGAGCTACGTAGGTGGTAACAGTCTTTTCAATACCGACAGATTCCGCGATTTCTTTAATCTGGGTGTTGACCATTTTTAATACCTTTTGCTTCCGGTACTTGATCGCTTTTGGTGTATTATGGCGTTTGTACAGAATGGGGAAGATAAACCCTGCATCACTGTTCCCAAGCATTCCACGATAAAAATCGAGTATTTTGATTGCTTCAGGATGCAACCGGAATTGAAAATCTTCCTTGGTCTTGGCCCTTGTATATTGAAGTTCTCCATCTTTAATGTTTTCCCATTTTAAGCTGGCCAAATCAATAAAATTCAAACCGCGGCAATAAAAACTGAACATAAAATAGTTTCGTGCATTAATCTTTGCATCTTCTCTTGAATCGATCTCTTTACCTGCAATCAGATCAATCTGCGCCTTAGTGATTGCACGCTTCTTGGTGCGAGGATTGTTGTACTTACCAAATGCAAAACTCTTGAACGGATAGTGATTTTCTGGACAAACCTTATCGGCAATAGCTGTTTTAAAAACTGTGCGGAACGTCCTAAAGTAAACACTCCTAGTCGTAATAGCATTCCCTTTTTTGACCAGGTAAGCTTCATATTTTTTAAGAAACTCCAAAGAGATATTAACAAAGGGCACATCTTTATCGCCGGTAAAGTTCTTTAGGCAATTAAGCGTAGACTTGTAGGCGCCTGCATAGCCCAGCCTCTCTTCATCGGTGAGGCGCTGTATCTCCGATTCAAAAAATTTAAAAAGAGTTTGAGCCTTAATTTCTGGAGTGGAATTGGTAACCTTTAATACAATCGCTTTAATATCGTTGAAACTAACGACGGCTCCGCTCTCTGAAGCATTTAAGAGATAGAGGTCAATTTTTGCCAGGATAGTTTTAAGCAATGGGTTAAGCGTCTTTACATCCTGGTGGGATTTCAAAACGCACTGACCATTAACATCCCAGTTATTCACCGACGACGATTTCTTAGTACTGATGAATTGACTTTGGCGGTTTATTGTTATCCTCAGCATAATGGGATACTCGCCGTTAGTTAACAATTTTGTTGTCCTTAAAATAATTTTATTAGAAACTGACATAGTGCTAGAAATAGAGAAAGGGGCCACCTTGGGTACAACATAGGTACAACAAATGGTGTCTAATTTTAATTAAGCAACATTAAAGAAAACTAACAACTACTTGTTTACTAGCAATTTACATATATTTCAGCACACTGCAAAATTTATTTAAAAGGTGATTTAGGAGCATGGCATGCAAGAGGCCATCGGTTCGTCTCCGATATTCTTCACATGCTTATTATTAGGCTGATTTCTGAAAGTTATATATCGGAAGCTCACAGCTAAATATGCGTTCACCAATTATTACGGATGACTTATCGAGAATGGTTATTTAGATCATTGGCTATATTTCGTGAAATTTTACCAGACATTGTTCTTGTTATTGTATCACTAAGTTCAAATTTCTCTGGCACCAGCTGCCAAGGAATTTGTGAACTTATATATTCTTTAAAATGTTTAATCGAAAAGTCATTGTTAATTGGCACTATCTCGGCTTCTAATTTTTCCTCATGGATGCTACATCTTGCTTCTTTAACCATGCCGGATCTCAACATCAATTCTTCTAAAGCAACTAAAGAAATTTTATTTCCTTTATATTTCACAAAGTTGCCATTTCTGCCAAGAATTATGAGGCGACCATTTTTCAACTTACCTAAATCTCCTGTCAATGTTTTTTTACTTATATTAAAAAACGGCTTATATCGGACTATGATCTCTCCACCATCAGGATGATTCTCATTTTCTTTACAAGTAACATTATAAATTGGGAGGACTTGACTCTCACGTTGTATTGTTGCTGGCGGAAAAACTGATAGACTAATAATGGAAGGCAGCTCAGTAACACCATAACGGATCGAAAGTGAAGCAAAATTGAAGCAATTGACTAATCCTTCAAAAAGAATGTCTGGAACTAAGTCGCCTCCTATTCCGACATGTTCAAGGTTAACCAAGTTGATTTTATGCGAAATTATGATTAGCTGCTGGTAAAAATAAGGAACACCCTCTATCGCACTAAGTAACCTCATTATTTTTTCATCACTAATAAATTTTATAATCTCGAACGATGAGTGTTTTTCAGAAATAAAAATCGTGCTTCCTCCCAAAGTGTATTCAAGTAAACTACTAAAACCATAAGAATGATAAAATGCCGATGATATGAGAACATTTTTTTTTTCGACATATGGCATGAATTTGTGTAATCTTATTGCATTTAAGCTGTAGGCAAATTGATTGAAATCTACCCATACCAATTTAGATAGAGTCGTCGTACCACTAGTTAAAAAATAAATTCCTTGTTGATTAATCATATTTTTTGAATAACCGCGGGTTGATTTTGAAATACAGTTCAAATTGAATTTACAATCATTGCCGTAAGGTGAATCTTGCAAAATCAAACTACTGTTTGCATTTTTAATTAAATCCTCAGCCAGGTTATCATTTAATTCATCCGGCAACAAAAAAAATGTTTTCTGAAACCTCAAACATGCCCATATGCATATTATTAGGTTTAATTGATTTGATAATCGTAATGTTACTACGCCTGAAAAATTTTCTAAATATGTAGCGTAAACGATCTCGCTATAATGGGAGATTTGTCTGAAGGAGTAATCTGAATTAATTGTCCTAATATAAATATTTTTGCTTTTAAATTGTTCCGAGTACAGGTCGAAAAGGAGCATAACTTACCATCCATTAGAATACAGAATCTCGCACTGAGCACATATGGGCATTAATTGATTATCATGTAGTTTCCTAAATCTATGAAAATCTTCACCGTGCCAAATCTCCGATAAAGTACCGACAGTTAAATTACCAACACAAAATTCCGTGAATTTTTTGCAGGGTGTAACGTCTCCATTTGGCATGACATCCATTCGATTAGATATTCCAAGACACATGCTTTTTTTCTGAACTGGCTTTGACGAGCCTTTGATATATCCTGCAATTTCCTCGATCTGTACATTTGGCTGAAAACGTATTCTAATATTCCATTTCTTTAATTTAATTTGTTTTATTTGAATTTCTAAAGATTCAATCAAGCTTTCGTCTATATGCCAACTAAAGGAATCCCAGGTATGTTTGCGACTTTCCATCCAACCCATCCAAGAAAATTTTAAATCAAACAATTCGTCCATCTCTGCTACTTCGCCTTCAGGGATATACCAAGGAAAATTTATGAATAAGGTGTCAATATTAAGATTATTATAAAATTCGCAACACTGGAAAAGATCCGGAATTAACTCGTTATTTAAAACGCAAGCGACTGAAACAAGACCTTTGTAAATCCCGTTAGCTTTTAGCTCGAGAAGAAATGTTAAATTCTCCATTACGTTTTTAAAGGATGTTTTTCCTCGTAATAAATCATGATGCCGTTCTAATCCTTCAATACTAACAAGCATAGTTAGGTTTTCGGATATCTCAATCAATGATTCGATGCGATTAATTATCGTCATCCCGTTGGTGCAAATTACTGTATGTCTTCTATCATTTTTTAGTAAGATAATTAATTCATCCCAGTTCGAGTATATCAGCGGTTCTCCTCCCCACAGATATATATGGGACTTGATTTCCAAAGTTTCACTAAATATTTTTTTTACGATTTCGATATCCAAGTCACCGTCTTTAGACTTTTCACATTTATCTAGCGATCGATGATAACCGGTATCATTCCATTGGAAGCAATGTTTACATCTTAGATCGCATCGGTTTGTCAATTTCAAGCCAATTTCATGCGGAAACTTCGTAGCGTAAGAGGCCTCATTAATACGTTGCCTAAAACAGTTTTTGCTAAAATTCATTTTCTCAATTAGTCTTGAAAATGAGTTTACATTGTAAGGAAAAGAATCTTCATTCATATTGAAAATTTTAACTATAAATATCCTCGTAAATAGATTTGAACAAATCAGGAATTCCGCATTTTATTGCTTTTAACTCCTTGTTCATATTTTGTAATAGTCGATTGGAGAAATTACTATTTTTCCATTCTTCGAAAGTCATTCCTAATTTTAGTTTTTCAAAAATTTGCTGATTATGTATTTCATTCTTACCGATTGGGTCAAGAAATAATATCGGTGTTTCCGTTATTAAAGAATCAACTAATGACATTCCTCCTGGTTTACTAATAATTGCAAGGCTTTGAGATATAACGTTTAATATAGCCGGATAAGAGTTGGGTTCAATAATTCTTTGGGATGAACTACTTGAAATGATTCGCAACATAGGGAAAACATCGTCATTTAATGGATTCCAATCTTGATCGTTTTGATATATAACTATGTTTCTAGCTTCTGAGATATCATCGTGCCTTTTATCTGAATTTAGAATTAGATTTAATTTGTAATCATATGTATCGAAAAAACTTAAGATTGAGATAAAATTGCCTAAATCCCATCCGCCGCCATGAATTGTAATTTCCTCCCTCCTATTATTGTAAGGAATAATTCCCAAATCTTCTAGCTCGAAAGAGTAATTCAATTTGTCACCCCAAATTTTATAGGATTTCTTAATCATGTGATTATATTCTCGATATTGCTTCCAAATCGATGCAGTGCTACAGTCAATTTCAACGCAACTAAGATTTATAGGGTTTATGGATGTGGAGTATTCGGAAAGCAGTGGCAACCATAATGCCGAGAAACATATGTATTCAGATCTGGGATTGGTTTTCCATTCATCGAAAATTTTGTTTATTTGCATTTCATCAAACTTATCTTCCAAGGTTATAGGCATATAACTTGCAATCATCGCAAGTTTATCATTGAGTTTAAAAGCTTCTTTTGTTTTTAAAAATATATTTCTTTTCTCTGCCGTAAGAAGTTTTTCAATAGTTAGAATTCTTGCTTTAATGCCTCTTCGTTCAAATTTTTTGTATAGCATTAAAGCAGGAAAATAAACCCCCAACCCAATGATTGAGGTAAGAATTATTACTTGTTTAAAATTTGATTCGTTGCATCTCATTCTGACAGCATAGATTTTCTTATATAATTTTCAAAAATCAAATATTTGTAAAAGCTATTTGAGTCGAATTTCGTCAAGTCAATATTGATTTTAAAACAGTCTTCAATTTCTACTATTAAGTAAAGTATATCTAGAGAAGAAAGACCAAAATCTTCAATTAAATTTGTGTCATCGAATATTTCATGCTCTTTGATCTTAGCATCTAAGATTTTGCCTAAAATTTCAGCCATTCTCATGCGTATCATACCAAAGTTGTTTTTAGATTGTAATGATTTAATTGAGAAATTGTATTTATGGTAAACCAATTTTCTTGGTAATTCGCTGAGCAAAAAAGTTTGTTTTCAGCAATGAGACTTAGCCAAACTTTTTGAAAGTCTTCCTCTTCAAATATTAAATCATTGATTTTTTTGGGATTCAAAATTTGTATCCCAGAGCAATAATGAGGGCTCTCGACTGTTCTGCTTAGTTTTAATACTTGCCCTAGGCTTTCAAAAATGAAATCCCCTTCAATTCCGTTTATCGGCACTACAGGAACCAACATACAGGGCGGACAATTAGCATTTTTGTATTGATCCATGAGCCAATCAAAATTAATTTTGGTTATGATATCACATGGCAACACCAGTATCGGTTCATCAACGTATCTCATTAATGAATTAAAAATCCACCAACTATTTCCATGACCAGCAGTATTAACGATATTCCTTACATTATTTTTAACAAAATAATTGATAAGTAAATCAGAGTTCTCCCCTATAGTGGCACTAATATTTAAGGTCGTTTTTTTGATCTGATCTAAAGAGAATGCAATTAATTCTTTATTATGAACTTTTATCATTGCTTTCGGGATTTCATAAGTCAAAGGAAGAAGCCTTTCCCCTTTACCTGCTGCGAGTATGAGGACTTGACTAAACATTTAAAGCGACATTTTATTAATTAGATTCCGAATTTCAGTTCGATTCATTTCCTGTTGTTCTTCCGTGGTAACCATATAAATTTTTTGCGGACTTTGCAGTTTTCTTTTATCAATTAAAAAGAACTTACTATGATTAATGGTCAATTCAACTGTATATGGCGCTTCATCCTCATTGATCATAATTTCTTTAAAACTTTCTCCTCGACGCTTAGAAACTTTTGTGTAAGTCCCGCCAAAAAATTTTATAAAATCATCTAATACATGCTTCATTTGAGCAACCTTTACTGACGCACAAACGATATTTCCCCCGGTTAAACTCAAATTATTCATCGTCATGGTAATTAAATTCAATGCTTCATCTATCCTTGTAAAAAATCTCTTCATTTCATATCCAGTAGTCTGTATTTGGTTGGTGGTTTCTAGCATCTCTTTCCATATGGGAAAAACTGAACCGGTAGACCAGGCCAGATTACCTAATCGAACGCATGTAAATCTAGTCCCCTCTTCTTTATCTAATAAGGTATAAAGATTCTCCATCACCTTCTTTGATAGCCCATAAAAAGAATTCATATTGTTTACTTTGTCTGTTGATATCCCAATAACTCCCTTTACTTTATTTTCAAATGCGACTCTGGCAATATTTTGCGCACCTTTTATATTTATATCAACACATTCATTAGGATACTCTTCTGCTAAATGAATATATTTTGTAGCAGCAGCATGAATAACAAATTCAGGGCTATAAAACGCAAAAGTGTCTCGAATAGAATCAATATTCGTTACATCCATAGGCAATACAATACAGGTTGTATTTTTTCTTGTATCTTCATTTAAAGCATTGTTTCTGCCTGTTAATATTACCTGGTATCGACTTTTTAAGTGAAGCGCCAAAGCCCTGCCTAAAAAACCAGTTCCACCGGTAATAATGACGATTTTCTTTTCTTGGGATTTCAACGGAATGATGAATTTGTTATTTGTCTGGTGTCACTACTATGGCTGTCATCGTTAAAATTGTTTGGAGCCTTGCCAATTCTTGTTGGTTGTACTTTTTCCCTTTACCATTTTTAACTAAGGTTTCTAGATGCTCTTTACTTACATCATTTGATTTAGTACCCTTTTCAATTACATACAGTTCACAAGTTGACTGATTAAAAGCGAAGAATCCACCACTTTTAAGAACTCTGATTTCAAAATTGTCCATGATTTGAAGATTAATTTGTTGTAATAATATATATTTTTCTAAGATAAATTTAGAGTTATAAAACGTTAATTACTAATCATTTATACACATATTTTGCACAATTTCTGCGGTGTTATGACTTTTATGTGTGGTTTGGAACGCAAAGCAAGCTGGCTGCGAAATCAAAGCAGCAACCTGCCGCAGCTGCATGGCCTGTCCATCATAATTACATTACTTATTTGCCTTTACCTTTTCCAGCTTTTGCTTAGCCTCCTTTTGATCTTGTTCTGCCCGCGCTGCTACCGCTTCAGCAGCAATGATCGCCTGCTGTTTGGCCATTGCTTTTTCAGCCTTGTCAATAAAGCCCCTGGGGTCTTCCGTTAACTTTGTTTCAATGGTCTTTGCTACCTCAGGATATAGTGCCCTAACCAGCCAAAAATTATAGGCTTTGCGATTTAAGCGGTCATTTTGATGATAGAAATATAATGCCGTGCCGATCGACGCGGCCGTTATGACAAAACAAACTACCAGGCCAATGATCAAATTCTTTGACCAGGCACCTAAATGGTGACTGTTTTTCACACGAATGACTTTCGGTACTGTCGCTACAACATCTTTTAATTCATCGATCTGCTGCTGGATCTTTTGATCATCATACCGCTTGTTAGCCGTTTCAATCTGTGTCGCGATCATTTCCAATGTGCCCCTGTATTGTTCCAAAAAGCTTTTTAGGAACTCGGCCATACTGGTTTCCATTACACTGATCCTACCGGCAAACCCCTGGATCAGTTCTTCCATAATATTTACTTTCTCTTCTAATTCTTCATTTTGCATAACAATTCATTTTAATGTTCATTCTAATCGTTAATTCATCTACCTGCTTATACCCTGTGACTGGGAATGTTCCGCTTCATGCTTCTTCCGTTTTCTGCGGGCAATATCTGCGTCACCCATTGGGTCAGGTGGCCCGGCAACAAATTGTGGTTCCAGCAATGCTTCTAATATCCCTTTACCTATAAAGGGACTATGTCTGTATTCCCCCTGAACGCTCTGCCTGATTGAATCACGCAGCTGGTTAGCAACAAATGGTTGGTTTGCTTCCCTTGCCGCATGATACTGCTGTACCTGCTGGTTGCGGTTTAAAGTCGCATCTATGCGGGCAAAGCTCAAACTCCTGTCAATAGCGGAACCTTTCATTTTAATATTGCCTTTTGCAAAGGATATGCCCTGTACTTCATTGGTACCGCTGCGGAATTTATAATCAATGGTAATTCCCTGTCTGGTAAGCTGGGCTTCCAGCTGTTTCCAAGTCGTGGCTGTTTTCATGCCTGCTTTAATAGCATCATACAATTCATACCGGGTCTTTTCTTTGCCTTTTAGCGCCTGGCGGTTCACCAGATCTTTTCCTTCACCTATATGATAGCCGTATTTCAGGGTGATCTCCTTACAGGCTTTGACATTTTTAGCGAAGTTATTTTTATCGCTAATCGTTTTGCCGTTATTATCTACCCGGTTGTAGACCAAGTGAAGATGTGGATGGGCTCGGTCGCTGTGACGAACGATCATATATTGTGTATCCCGGATGCCTACATTCTCCATATACTCTTTCGCTCGTTGTATCATGATATCATCGCTTAATTTGAGCAGGTCTTCTTTACTCCAGCTGAGCACCAGATGCCCAACTGCTTTGCCGAGTTCCGGCCGCATTTTCCGTTGCAGGTTAAAGTCCTGAATGATAGCAGCTGCGTTCTGCATTCGTACTCCCTCGACAGATAATATTTTAGCTTCCGGCTTATTCACCACATAGCGAACACACCCGCCAAAGCTTCTCCCGGTGATCGGCTTACCCATCATGGCTGCTAAGTTTTCTAATTAATTCTTCTACCTGTTTTAGTATGGTCTAGCATTTCATAGCAAGCGTAAAGAGGCCTGCCACATGCGCCAGATGGGTCAACTGGTTAAGGTTATTTGCTACCCCCGCCAGCATCCGGAACCAGCCGGTTGCCTCTACAGTGAAGCGCGGGAAAACCTTGGCGTTTTTCGCAGCTCTTCGAAACCACTCACTGGGTTTCAGCCCGGCATTTTTCGCTCTACTCTCGATCAGGATTCTTTCCGTTGGGGTTAAGCGTACCATTAAAAAGTCACTCCGCCTGATCGTCTTTTTCGGTCTACCGGGTGTCCGCACTTTTGACATTATTTTATTTTCAGTAGTTGCTGTCATGTGTTCATTTCGTTTTTTTTATGCTTTAAAAACCGACCAACGGGAGCGAGTTCCGAACCAACCCAACGGGGCGGGTTCGGGTTTTTGTGTAGCAAAAACATTAACTCGCTCCTTACGATCCAGAAAATGGGCCGGTGATATATCCAGCTATCTGTATATATGCCGATACCTCAAACCGGTATCCGTACTCCATACCGAAAATCGGCTTAGCGCCCAATTCCCCGGCTTCTATCTTCCGGCACTTTGCGCCGGATCTGCAGTTGTAAAGAAGCTTGTTTTTGTGAAGCCATGTACTCGTTAATGTCGTTAAAGCCTTGGTAAAAACCTGATGCATCGGTGAAGCTGATATCGGCTGTCTGTAACTTTTCCGCGGCTGCAATCCCGGCTTTGTCATGGTTGAGCATTAGGAAAACTTCCGGGTAGTTTTTCAAAATGGGCACCGCTCTTTCGGCCAAGGCAACGGAATTCAGGATGATAAAATCCGACTGAGATTGACAGCCCTTCAGTTGCAAAAGCGAAAGGAAATCAGTAAAACCTTCCAGCACAATGGCGGCTTTATGCCCACCGTCAATGATGGTAATGTCCTTGGGAGATGACGCGCCTTTGAACCAGTTATTCCGCAGCTCGTAGCCACCCGAACGGTTGGCGAAACCAATAGCGAAATAAGCTTTGTTGCCGATGGTAAAATCGATCTCTTTGCAATAGCTAGCGGCAATGGCCGGATCAATGCCGCGCGATTCCAGGTAAGTGATCAGGGCCGGGTGACCAAGCGTTTTCACGCCGGTAATGATCACCGGGTTTTCCGCCTGGGGTTCTGCCCTTCGTGGAGTTTGCTGGTGAAAGGAAAAATCAGGGTTACCATTATTTAAACGCTCCAGAAATTCCTCTACCGTGCAATTGTGCATGCGTATTCCCAGGTCAATTAAATTGCCGCCGGTACCTTCGCCAAAATCCATCCAGGCATTCAGCTTAACATTAACTTTGAATGAAGCGGTCTTTTCTTCCCGCAGCGGTGATAAGTACCAGTAGTTATGACCTTTGATCCTTTGCGGCTGAATGCCGCATTGCTCCAGGTAATCTACAATAGAAAGTTCTTTTGCTGTTTTACAGTTATATCGTGTCATGTTGTAAAATCTAAAGTGTCTAGTTAAATGATGTAGGTGCCAAACCATACGGTAGGGCTACCCTTGCTTTTATGATGAATGATGAGCTACAGTTGTAACTATTTATAAATAATTTATTTATACCCTCATCATCGCCTCATCATAGTTTTCTGCTTTGATGAGTTTGCTCATCGTGCTCATCATTGCTCATCGTGCCTCATCAAATCACGATGAGCGTGTAATAAACTGACAAGCAATTCGATAACTGCGAACTTATCCTGACTCATCAAACTTTTGCCTGTGCCACTCGTCGGTAATGGTATAATACCTGCCTGTTTTGGCGACCGTTACCAATTCGTTGAGGGTATTATAGCAATAGGTTGAATAGCTTAAACTATTTGGTACTGGCACCAGTCCCCATTCCTGCTGCATCAATTGCGATACATCCTGCCGTGTCAGGCGCGGCATGCTCTTTTTAAGCAGGTCCAGAATGTCCTTATTGGTAAAGCACATTTTTGGGCCGGGGTCATGCTCCTGGATTTCCTTGAGTAACAACAGCAGTTCTGTTTCCAGCCTGTTGCGGTTATTGCGCATCACGCGCAATAAAGCGTCCGTGCGGATCTGCTGCTCGGAAAACCACATCCGGGTGTTACCTACCGGCACTGATAAAGGCCGCTCCAATAAATGAAACAGGAAAGCGGGAATCTCCGCAGTCATTTGTTCGAGTAGCCGAACATTCTCTTTTTCAAATACTGGTACTTTTCTTACCCAGTACCGCGTCTCAGTCGGTTCAATAACAATAAAATTGTACTCGTTATTGGAACAAAGGATGAACTTGCCAAAGAATTCCGTCTCCCGCTTATCCTTGCTTTTGGCTTCCACCTTGGATACTTTAGCGGTGCTCAGGTTCTTGATCTTTTCCGAATCCTCCTTCTTGTCTAGCAGCACTTCTTCCACCGCGATGATCAGCGTATTCATCCAGTCGGAATTGAACTGTGACCGGAAATCATGGTTACCATTAAAGGTCATGTTGTTGCCGAAGATGACTTTTAGCAGGTCCAGAAAAGTGGTCTTCCCTGTCTTACGCTCTTTTGATACCAGGCAAAGGATCGGCAGCTTAATCACCGGCCTCGTATAGAGCAGGGTTATATAATCCAGTCCTAACTTATACTGCTCGCCAAAGATGTGTTCGAGAAAACCAAGTATGGTTTCACAAGAACCCGGTTCCGGTTTGAATTCTAAAGGATGATATTTATTAAAATAATTGCCAATGGTTTCCCGGTAATCGGTATGGCTGGGGACACAGCAATACGCATCGAACTTGCGGATTTTCTTGATTGCATCCGAACTCAGGTCTTTTTTGAGCGTTTCCGATGACCAGAGCAGCCAGCCATCCGTATAGCCGCCGGTAACCATAGGTTGCCGGGTCCGTTTGTAATAAGAGGTTTGCACGCGGATGTAACTGCCCGGTTGGTTTAAAGGAAAGAACTGATCAGCCATGGCCGTACTTATTGCGCAACGGCCTGCTGGCCGCTGCCGATCCATGCCAATAGTCTCTTACGGGAGAAAAGCAGCTTGCCTTCCACTTTACAAAAAGGGATCTTTTTTCTTTTCACCAGCCCGTAAAGTGAAGTGACCTCGTACTTGATCAGGACTGCTGCTTCTTTGGTGTCCAGCAAGGTGTCGTCTTCGTTATCCGGGCGGGGCGGCTGTAAGTGTACCGCATTTCTGACAGATGACTCAATGAGCTCCTGGAGCTCTTGTGTCGATAGGGTAGTAACAAATGTTGCGTTCATAAATTAAAAAATTTGATGAACACAAAAGAGTATGAAAATAACCCAACGTTAGTGAACGAAGTTGAACGTCGTTAGGACTTGAGTATATAAGTAGGTACTTTCTTTAAGACTTCATAGGCTTTTTTAGCATAGGTGCCGTTGCTTTTACGAACAAAGTCTATAGCGGTATCTTTCTTTTTGGTCATATTCCGCTGGATGTCACCAACTGATTCGTAAGTATTAAAGGGAGAGAAGTTGGATTTAAGCAATTCACAGTATTTCATCTGCGGTACTTTCAGATAAGTCGTATTCAGTTTATAGGTAGCGTGCATCAACAGGCATAACAGATTTTGATATCCTGGTGCCATTTGGTAGAAGTGTCGGCTATTGCTCACCGGCCAAATTTGTTCCTGATCATCCGCTTTAAAAAGTCTTCCCAGCAGGTCCTTGATTTCATCTTCGCTACTAAAGGCTTGCGGCACCTGCATCAGTTGGCACAGCTGCACATCAAGCAAAGCGCACCAAAGATCAAATATATAACTTGCGGGATATCGTAAAGAAATTTGATTATCAGAATAATTCTCCGTCGTCTGGGGCGGTGCCGGTTTCGGTGCAGGTTCTACCGGTGCTTCAGCTACCCGTTCCGGTTTTACTTCCGGCTCAGGCATTTTTACAACAGGATAAACTTTGACCACCGGCGGTACCTGTTCCGTTTCCTTTAAGCCTTTTAGGTTACTGTATTCCTGGAAACCTTTCACCAATGATGCCTGGATGTAGCCCAATGCATAAAGTACCTCGGGAATGGCAAAACCTTCGAAATAAAGGTTCATGTGACAGTAAGTAATAAAATCCTGGAGGGCCAATTTTTTCTGCTCCAGTTCCAGGGATAAAAAGGTTTGACCGATTTCCTGGTAAAATTGTGCCGCACCAGCCAAATAGCCATTATAAAACAGTTCTGCCAATTCTCTGGTATAAGCCTCTTCAATTGGTTTAATGTTGTTAACCAGGATCTTGTTATTTACTGGTATTGTATTCCTGAAAACCTTCAGCAAATTTGGTTCACTCACGTAAAATGTTTGGCCTTCATTCAATTCAATCCGCTCAAAAGGAAAGCTGCTGTCGAAGTTGAAGTGAAAATCATCAGGTTCAAATAAACCATCGGTTGATTCCAGGAACGGATATTTACTATGATTATTTGTATTGACACCAACGGTTGGATGAAATGCTTTGAGGTTTAAGAAATACATAGGCAGCTTAAAATTTATCAACGGCAAAACTGCGCAAATAGTTTGCTTATTCCCTTAATGCCGGATATATTAAGCTTACCGGTCAATATTCTACATGCTGTGTAGAATATTAGAAACTTTAATGGGAACTAGTTGACAGATTTTGTTTGCTATATGGATATCCCGCTAATATTGCTGTGCACCGTAAGCGAGAATGGAATATGTTAATAAATTATTTATCGGTAACAGTATTGCCAAAGCAGGCAATATTATTTGATGTTTTTAAATTTTGAGATCCGCTGGATCCATTTTGTGAATTTCGAAAAATACTTTGTTAAGATGATTAAAATCAGCATCCGTAGTCACGAGCATCAGACCAAGTAAAGCGGCCGTGGAAGCAATCCAAAGATCATTCTTGCCCACATTACGGGCAGTATGTGGGTAATCATTGAAAGACGGATTTTTACATTGAGAGTAGGCGTCTATCTCAGCATACGTGTCAATGAGATTTTCATTAATTTCAATAACCAACATCTCATCTAATAGAATATCAACCACCCCCAACTTTTTCGCTCCCCAGCCGTTTTGCAGAGCAATGGATTTTAATTCAGCTACTGTAGCAACCGATATGAATACCTTATCGTTATTTGGATTAACACGATGTAGTAATTTTAAAGAGTAATCCTTAGCGAGATGGATCAGGATGTTTGTATCAAACAATAAATTCATTTACTGTTTTTTAGCGATTCCAATGCTAATTTTGCTTCGTCATCTGTCAGGAAAGCTTCCTTGGGGAAATCTTTAAGGCGCGCAGCGAGATTTTGCGATTTTTTACCCATTTTGGCAGCGAAGCCAGTAGCGCCCCCGGCAGCTAAAATTTCGGCAATAGAATGTGTTTTTACTTTAAAGAAGGAGTGTTGCGTTTCTCCACCTGCTTGAATACCTGTTTTTTTCATGACTTGTCCTCCTTATCACAAAATTACAAAAAACTTTCGATTATGTTATTTGGGGAATTGTATGTCATTACTAATGAGAGGTATTCTTCAGGCAAAAAATAGTAAACAGAAAGAATTTTGGGTTGAAATGTGTTATATGTAAGTATTGCCGCTGTCTAAATAAACTTATCAGTGTTTAATTAACGAAAAGGGAATAAATATTTAGCTTCTTTTTGTGGTTATTGCTATCTTAGAAACAAACTATTTTACCCAAACGATCGATGTGAGGAGTTGAACTCTCCAAAAGAATTTACTCACATTACAAATCAAATTTTATCAGCCATGCGGTATTTATCACTTTTTTCATTTATTTTATTGATGAACTTAAAATTGTATTCGCAATCTGAAAAAAAGCCTTTCCCCTATCATATTACCTATAACAAAAGCTGCATTAAACCAAATAATGTGTCTCAGACCAGTATGGACAAAAAAGTTCGAGAATTTTACCAAAACTGGCAGTCTCGATTTATAAAAACAAATAAAAAAAACAATCAATCATTTGTCTTAGCCGACAATTCAGGCAACAATAAGGTAATATCGGAAGGACAAGGATATGGAATGATAATAACTGTTTTAATGGCTGGCTATGAAAAGAATTCTAAAAAAAAATTCGATAATCTTTTTAGATATTATTACGCACACAGGTGTAAAAAAAGGGGTACTGCATTAATGAACTGGGTCCAATTTAAGAACGGACTTGAAGACTATAGTTCAGCAACCGATGGTGATATGGATATTGCTTATTCTCTTTTATTAGCAGATAAACAATGGGGTAGCAATGGGGAATTCAATTATTTAGAGAAAGCAAAAGCTTTGATAAGTGATATTAAAAGATTCGATGTCAATAAAATTTCCAATTCTATGCTCACGAGCAACAACGTTGAGATAGATAGTAAAAATGGGAGATATTTTGAATATTTCACAACTAGGTCATCTGATTTTATGCCTTCACATCTCCGGGCGTTTAATAAAATCACAGGTGATATTATATGGAATAAAATTGTTGATTCTACCTATTCCCTCTTTCATAAACTTCAAATTAACAAGTCTCAAGCCGGTCTATTACCCGACTTTATTGTTGATATTAATACACATCCAAATCCTGCCCCGAAAAGATTTATCAATGACGAAAGTGTCAATTGCGGAGCTTATGATTATAATGCTTGTCGGATACCGTGGCGACTTGGAACTGACTATTTATTGCACAATGATCAAAAAAGTTACGTAATACTGAATAAGATGAATAATTGGATACGTAGAGAAACAAAAAGCAATCCTAGTTTAATAGCTGACGGATATAACTTAAAGGGATTCCCCCTACATTCAAAACCAGATGCCTTACATTTATCTTTTATAGCTCCATTTGGGATTTCTGCTATGATCGATAAGAAAAATCAAGATTGGCTTAATAAAATATGGAGTTTACTGATATCTGTGAATTTAAAAGACTACACCAATGACAACAATTTCGGCTACTATGACAATACTATAAAATTAATCAGTATGATTATAATTTCAGGAAACTATTGGGAAATATAATAATACAACATATTTAAATACCATGAAACTCATATATATTATCATTCTCCTATTTACTATAAACAGAGTGTCGGCTCAAACTTTAAACCCTGGTTTGGAAATTAATAAAATTTACGAATTTAAGCTGCAAACAATTAATGGAATACATATTGATTCAGAAAAGGATCTAAAAGGGAAAATTATCGTTCTGAATTTTTGGTTTATTGGCTGTCAGCCTTGCCTTAAAGAAATACCGGAGCTCAATTCATTAACCATTCAATACGACAGTTCTAAAATCTCGTTTATAGCAATATCGCCGACCGATAGCAAAGAAGCATTAGATTACGTACAAAAAAGATTGAAAATGAAATTTTTGTTGGTAGGACCGAACCCTTCAATTGCGAAGAATTTTAACGTAAATGATTTCCCAGTAAATATAATCCTTGATAAGGAACACCGCCTCGTTTTTTTTAAAAGAGGATATGCAGAAAATAATATTACGGAAGCCAATGCGATTTTAAAAGAAATAGCCCACTAGTTTAAAAAAAGTTGCATTAATATAAAAGGTCTTATGAATGAAGATATCTTGTAGTTAGCTTCACTAAAGTCATTTTTCATGATTTTATCTTTTTGAAGCTCGATTTCAGTCGAAATTCGATCAGGTGCAACCATATTTATATTGTTCCCTGAAACATGGAACTTGATTATATATTTATCTTTTATTTGCTCTATTTGAAGGATAATTTTGAAGTCTGATGTCGATTTTAATTTACTGCGATAGTTTGGATAATATAAATAATTTCTATTGCTGTAAAAAAACTTTTCAAAACTTTTTTGATTATAAACTAACACATTATTTGCCAAATTATTAATCGTACTTACAATATTTTTATTGATTTTAGAATCATTTACTATTTGTTCAAGAGAAAACGACTTTAAATTATCTACTTTGATATTAATCGGCTCTAGTGTTTTTTCACTAGGAACTAGCGTATGTAATAATCTGCCATAAGAGAATGCAATTGTAATAGGACTTGCCTTTTCTGTTTTATTAGAAAAATTTATTAACGAAGCATCTGCGGTTTCAACTCTATACTCAGATATTATTTCATTACCGCCGTAGTCGATAGAGCTCTCCATAAAATAGTTTCCATTGCTTAAACTCCTCCCGATTGATCCAATTAAACGAAAATTGCTTTTCTGTTTGATGATTTTTCTAAAATTATCAATATATTTTATAATTCCTGAGCTGTCTAGTTTCAACAAAATTTCTTCATTTTTTAAAGTAAAGACTTTCGATAACGATGTATCAGGTAAGTTGACACTTTCAAAAATGCTGTCGATGGAAATAATTGGTTTTTTTGCTAGGTTCTTAGTTTGTGAACAACTAAAAAATATAGTAAAAAAATAAAGAAAAAAAATCCTGTTTTTCATTTTAAAATATTCTAAGATTGGTGAGTTAAACTCACCAATCTTAATAAGGAAGTGTAAAGTAGCATCCTCCGCACATAGAACCATTAGCAGATGCGGTAGCACTGCAATTATCTATACAGTCGACTGTACTCATGCTACAATAATAGAGGTAAATTGTGCCACCAGAACTTGTAACCCTGCAAGTTTGCTGTGGATAATTGCCTCCATTGACAGTTTTCATTTCATTTCGATTTAGCGCTTTCATAATTTAAAATTTAGATTGTTGTTTATCGAAACCACGCTTCGATATTAAGCTGCATAAATTAAAAAGTATATGCTCCTTTATTTCAATAAGGCAGAACGTAACTACATCCTCCGCAAATTGCCCCCGGAGTCGTTGGATTCGATGTTGCTAAGCCATAACATTGATCTATACATTCTACTGTAGTCATACTACAGTTGTAATTGAATGTGGTCCCCGATGCTACCGTGATACGACAAGTCTGAACTGGATAATATCCTCCGTCGACTTTTTTCATTTCATTTCGATTAAGTGCTTTCATAATTTTTTTATATAAGTTATGACCGATACCACGCTCCGGTGTTTAAGCTGCATAAATTAAAAAGTATATGCTCCTTTGTTTTTTAGTCAAACAACATGTATTTTAGATCTTTAACTGTATACCTTTCGGGAATCAAATAACCATCGATTAATATTGTAGGGGTCACTTTAATATTAACTGCTTTACACCAATTTGACTGGTTAAAAATTGTATTTAAACTGTTATCGCTGGTCTTAACAGGGAAATAAGTTTTAAAATATTCATAATCCTTATGGACTAGACCACTCCAAAATCTTAATGCACGAATTATTAAGTCTTTATCAGGTGACTTTGAAAGTTCCATTAAATGACGAGCTATTAAGGTTCTATCATCGATATCCTCACCGGTTGCAGTAAAAACTATTCGCAATTGCAGATCCAAGTTAGTTTTTAATAACTCGTTGGCATCTGCATAAGTCTGGCCACATGGTTTACAGTAAGGATTTGTTACCAGCGTGATAATCCTTTTTGGTTTCTCATTACCAAGGATAATTGACCAATCTTTATCTGGCATTGGCAACTGAGATTGATTTAGAAGTAAACTATCAAATATATCTTTATTAAATTTAAACTTATTCAGAGTTTTTTTTACTATATCAATTTGCAATGAACCTATCAAAAAAGGTTTGGCTGTAAACCAAATAACTGTCACTAATAAGAATGTTACTAATAAATCATTACAGTCTTTAGTTTTTATATTACTTAAAAAAGACGAGTCAATTATTTTCTGATATCCTATTATATTAACTAAAGACAAAAATTCTGCCCAAAAAATTGCTTGAATTAGACAACACAAAAGGCACCATTTTCTTATTATGTAACTTTGATAGTAAAGTGAGTAAACTGTATAGGGTAAGGATAATAAACTTATCAATAATAGCAAAGAACATATCCTATAATCGCTCATTATTATAGTTAGAAATGTGCTCACAAAATAAATAGCACCCAATTCGCTCCAGGATAGCCAACTGAAAATTTGTGCTGCATCTGATTGAAGTATGTCCTGACAATCCACGTTTTTGGAGGCAGGACAAAATTTATCAATAATAACGTTATTTTTATTTATAACTTGAGATAATAGAAGAGTGGATACCGAAATGCCTAATATTTTCAAAATTAGGAGAAAACCAAATGCCGCAGTAATATGAGACAGTAAATCTGTTTTAAATAAAACAAAGTCTGTTATTAGTAATAATACAGTAATAAATAAAATATTTGCTTTAAATAGTTTAACAACAGTGGGTAAAAAATACGTATCTTTCTCGTTTACTGCATCGGAAACTGACAAAGCTGTACCATAAAATATATCTTTTAATTTTTCTTTTGAGATTTTATAATTTTCTACCTTTTCATTTGATATAGTAATTACATCTCTGTTAACGGCACTGACTAACACAAAATCACCTCTATTAGAAGAAGTATTTATAATATAAGGGCACTTCAATTTTTTCAACTCATCAAACTCCACAGAATAGGCAGTATTTGTAATTGCGAAGTTATTTAAAACATCACTTATAGATAACAATCCAGGATAATTCGGATGCTTTGTTAATTCAGAAGTAATATCCGATCGGCTTATATCATTCCTAAAAGCTTTAACAAGCTTGTATACGATTTCGTCTGTGTTAGAATAATTGCGATAAGGTTGCATTAGGATTAAATTTACAATGTGATATTATGTTATAAATTTAATATTTTAAATCTTATATAACATTACAATACGCAAATAAAAAAGTATAAGGTAGTATAATTGAATTCTATCGAGATATAAGTCAATTAAAATCCTACAATGCTATTCAACGACTCAATATATAGAATAAAACATACCAAGATTCGGGGACAGTAACTGCCTTGACACTTTACTCACAAAACCTAAAAGGATGCCAAAAGACTTTGCTTTATAATATCTTTTTAAAAATCAATCAGTTAGTACGGGAAGTTCGATTTGGGGCAGGAACGGTGTGGTCTGTAATAGATCTATAGCGTATGACTATTACCTGGGGCTTTTTAGCATTTACCCCTATACCTGACTTATAAAACTTAAATTGCATTATTTATCATATCGTCCATTACCGGATCGCCGATGTCATCAAGATAAATATTAGTCGTCTTTAGATCGTGATGGCCTAAAGACTGCCCTATCATTTCTTTCGAAATTCCATTTCTTCTTAACGCAGTGGCATAGGAGTGACGGGCTACATAGGTGGTAACCGTCTTTTCAATACCGACAGATTCCGCAATTTCTTTAATATGGGTATTTACCATTTTAAGCATCTTTAGCTTGCGATATTTGACAGACTTGGGTGTGTTATGTCTTTTATAAAGGATCGGAAATATATACCCAGCATCACTATTCCCTTCCATTTCCCGATAATGCTTCAGTATCTTGATGGCTTCCGGGTGTAATTTGAATTGAAAGTCTTCTTTGGTTTTTGCGCGGGTGTATTGGATCTCCCCATCCTTGATATTATCCCATTTAAGGCTGGCCAGATCTATAAAATTTAAACCCCTGCAATAAAAACTGAACATAAAATAGTTGCGGGAATTGATAATGGCATCATCTTTTACATCGATTTCTTTTCCGGCGATTAGGTCGATCTGGGCTTTGGAGATCGCCCTTTTTTTCGTGCGGGGATTATTGTATTTGCCAAAGGCAAACCCTTTAAAAGGATAATGAATTTCTGGACAAATCTTATCAGTGATTGCCGTTTTAAATAGCGTGCGGAATGTTCTGAAATAAACACTCCTGGTCGTGGTCGCATTCCCTTTTTTAACCAGGTACGCTTCGTATTTTTTGAGGAAGTCCAAGGTGATATTAACAAATGGCACATCTTTGTTGCCAGTAAAATTTTTAAGGCAATTGAGTGTGGATTGATAAGTGGCTGCATATCCCAGCCGTTCTTCGTCCGTTAAGCGCTTGATCTCCGATTCAAAGAATTTGAAAAGCGTCTCGGCCTTAATTTCCGGGGTCGAATTAGTGACCTTTAGCACGATTGCCTTAATATCATTAAAACTGACGACTGATTCACTATCAGCCGCATTCAAAAGATATAGGTCTATCTTTGTCATTATATTTTTTAACAAAGGGTTAAGTGTTTTATAATCCGAATGCGATTTAAGGACACACTGACCTTTTTCATCCCAATTGTTAATTGTAGATGATTTTTTTATGCTGACGAACTGGCTTTGACGGTTGATCGTTATTCGAAGCATAATCGGATATTCACCGTTGTTTAACAGTTTGGACGTTCTTAATACAATTTTATTAGAAACAGACATAGTGCAATCGTTAGTGCAAGGGGTTACCTTGGGTACAACATAGGTACAACAAATGGTGTCTAATTTTAATTAAGCAATATTAATGAAAATAATTAACGACTTGTTTGTCAGCAATTTAGCAATAATTTAGGAGACTGCAAAATGCAAAAAATAGGCGACTTAAAAGCATGGCATGCAAGAGGTCATCGGTTCGACTCCGATATTCTCCACGTATTGATAATCAGGCTTTTAGATTGAGTTCTAAAGGCCTGTTTTTTTATAGGTACAACACTTTCCCCATAATTACTAAGTTTATATACTTCAAGAAATGTGCGGAATCACCTTATGTAAGGTTTTTTAGTCAAATTGATTACTTCCAGCTAGTGCCGAAAATTATTTTTTTTTCGATATGCTTTTTTTTCGGCTCTTCATATCAAACCATTAATTCCCTTTAATACAGTTGCAAGATGAGTTATTTGCTCAGCTAATGAAAAGCAATTGCAAGAGTCATCGGACAATAAATCTTTTATTGTTGGTGTATTATTACTTGTTTAACTTCAATCCTTTAAATAAAACCTTCACTAAAGGTTAAAATATTGTCTTTTTAGTTATATAAATAACTATCTTTATAAACTCGGCAGGGCCAATTATGAGAATTTTATTGTGCAAAAGGCTTTTCTACTGAGTGACTTCTTATTATATAGGTATCGGCAGAAAACGTTCGCTGTTACCAATGAAGCAAAAAATCAGTGACAAATATCTATGTACCAGTTTGATTACAAACTGCTATATAGATATTGAGTGTTTTAATTCTTCTATTAACCCTATCCATTATGCTTCAACAATTTTTGAGAGTTACCTACAAACGTTTGTAGTAAATAGATTTAAGTTAAATCCTACAAGTGCTACAATATCCTATAAGGGACAGTACTAATATAAGTAACAAGGCCTGAATTTTTGATTCATTAGTATTTTAATTAGCCCAACATGAGACAGAAGACTATTGAAAATGATAAACTTTTCCGAAAACTGATTGATAATAGTTATTCTGGCATTTACTTATTAAACGAATCGTTTGAAATTATTTATCGACGCCTTTTAACCGAAGAATTAGGTGTTGTTGAAGCAAGCAGTAAACAAAAACATTCAATAAAAACGCTCACTCATCCAGATGATCTTGAAAAAGTAATTGCCCTACTTTCTGAAATAATTAAAAGCCCGGGCAATTCAAGTGCTTGTGTTTTTAGATCTAAAAACCACACAGGTGATTTTATCTGGCTTCGATGTACATTCTCTAATATGTTGAATGACCCAGAAGTGAATGCCATTGTGTGTAATTTTCTTGATATCAATAAAGATAAACTCGAACATGAAAATATCACCAAAAGCGAAAACTTTATTAGAACAATAACAGATAACCTTCCCGCTTTAATTGCTTACTGGAATGCTGACTTAGTGTGCATGTTTGCCAATAAACCCCACCTCGAATGGTTTGAAATGGCAGCGGGAAAGATGATAGGCATCAACAAATTAGAATTACTTGGACAAAAAGAATTTGATTTGCATAGGGCACATATTGAAGAAGTCCTGAACGGAATCCCGCAAAGGTTTGAACGCACATTTTACAAACCCACCGGCGATAAATTATTTACGCTTACTCAATATTTACCCGATGAACATGCAGGCGTTATAAAGGGTTTTTACTCACTTATATACGATGTAACTGAAGTGAAGAAGCTTGAAATTCTTTTGAACAAAGCGACTAAGCTTGCTCGTATGGGGAGCTGGGAATTTATCTTGAAAGACAACTCCATGTTTTGGTCTGACAGCACAAAAGAAATCCACGAAGTGGAACCTGATTTTCAACCCACAATGGAAGCCGGTATTCATTTTTACAAAGAGGGAAAAGATCGAAAAGTAATAAAAGAAAAGATCAGGTTGCTAATCGAAAACGGTGAGCCATTTGATGAAGAATTACAAATACTGACGTTTAGCGGCAAGTATAAATGGATACGAGTTATTGGTGAGAGCGAATTTGTAAACTTTAAATGTGCAAGGGCGTATGGTAGTTTCCAGGATATTAACAATCAAAAAATCTCGGAAATAGAAACATTGAAAGCATACGAGGAGAAAAACATTATACTTGAAAGTATTGGTGATGCTTTTTTTGCTGTAGATAGAAATTGGATCATCAGTTATTGGAACAAGACATCAGAAAATGTGTTCTTCAAAAACAGAGACGAGGTTTTGGGAAGGAATTTATGGGAGATACTTAGCGATGATGTCGGCTCAAAATCTTATAACGAATACCATAGAGCGCTTGAAACGAATCGAGCATCACATTTTGAGCATTATTACATATTGTTTAACAAATGGTATGAGATAAGCGCTTATCCATCCACAAGTGGTCTGTCTGTTTATCTTAAAGATGTAACAATACGGAAATTGTCGGATTTAAAGTTAAAAAGCTTGAATGACAGTTTACAGATCAAGTCTAGAGCATTAGCAATGTCAAATGCCGAGTTAGAGCAATTTGCTTTTGTTGCCTCGCACGACTTACAAGAGCCATTAAGAATGGTGGCTAGTTTCATGACCCTTCTTGATCAAAAATACGGCAACTTGTTAGATGCTAAAGGCAAACAATATATACAATTTGCAGTCGACGGCGCGAAACGCATGCGTAATATAATTCTTGATTTGCTGGATTTCTCAAGGATTGGTCGCACGAGTGAAAACAATGAAGATGTAGACGTTACGCATATTATTGAAGATATTTTAGTATTGTTTAGAAAGCAGATTGATGAACAGAATGCACAAATTATTTTTAAATGTTTACCAATAATAAAATCTGCTAAAGCACAAGTTCGTCAAGTCTTCCAAAACTTAATAGGTAACGCATTAAAATACCAACAAAACTTCACACAAACTAAAATTGAGGTTTCAGCTGAAGACATTGGTGTCTATTGGAAGTTTGCCATTAAAGACAACGGCATAGGTATTGATCCTGAGCATTTTGAAAAAATATTTATCATTTTTCAGCGATTACGTAATCATACCGAATATACGGGCACTGGTATGGGGCTGGCGATAACCAAAAAAATCGTCGAAAGCCTTGGCGGAGATATCTGGGTGCATTCAAATGAAGGCGAGGGTAGTACATTTTATTTTACAATTTCAAAATAAACTATGAAATCGATACACATTTTACTGGTTGAGGATAATGAAGGTGACATATTATTAACGACTGAAGCATTTGAAAATAGTAAATTTTTTAATGAGATCAGCGTAATGAGGGATGGACAGGCCGCGATTGATTTCTTTGGTACGATAATGCCTGAAGAGGCAACACCTGATTTAGTTTTATTGGATATAAATCTCCCCAAAAAAATGGACACGAAGTTTTGAAATTTATAAAAGGTAGCAAGCAATATAATCAACTTCCAGTCATCATGTTAACCACCTCATCTTCCAAAACGGATATTCTTTCTGCATACAAGCATCAAGCAAATTGCTATGTCACTAAACCAATCGATATCTCCGACTTTATGATTGCCATTTCTAAAATTGAAGATTTTTGGACTAATATCGTTTCTATGCCATCAAAACAATGTTAAACCAAGTCGACGATAGATTACGAGTGCTTGTGGTGGAAGATAACCCGGGAGACTTTGCGCTAGTGCAAGAATTGATTATGGAAAAAATAACATCTCCCATAGTTAAGTGCGCAAAAACGTTTCGAGAAGCAAAGCAAATATTAGCAGATTCGGGACATACAAATAGTATCGTTCTTTTGGACCTTTCTCTTCCAGACAATCGAGGTGAACCTTTAATACAAGAGATGATAGCTTTGTGTAATAATATCCCTGTGATCGTATTAACCGGCCGTACTGACTTTGCTTTTGGGGTAAGATCGCTGGCTATGGGCATCTCAGACTATCTCCTAAAAGATGAACTAAATGCCTCCAATCTTTATAAAAGCATAGTATACAGTATTGAACGTAAACAAGCGATGCTGGCGTTGGAAACATCCGAAAAAAGAATCCGAAATTTTGCAGCCTGCTTAAATAATACACTGGAAATTGAACGGTCACGACTCGCGCGTGAAATTCATGATGAATTTGGCCAACACCTATCCGGCCTTAAAATGTCTCTATCCGCTTTAAAAAAGCATTGTAATAGTGACACTGTTGCCCAAGCATCAATGGAAATTTTAATATTAGATATTGATGCAGCTATAGCTTCTATTAGGACGATTGCTAATGAATTAAGGCCGGTTATACTCGATAAGTTAGGCCTAGTTGCAGCCTTGGAATGGCTTACGGAAGAACTTAAAAGAAAGGCAGGCGTTAATACTAGTTTCCTTAACAAAACAGTTGGCCAAAATATTGATCAACTGAAGGACATAAATATTTTTCGTATCTGCCAGGAAGCGTTTACCAATATTACCAGGCATGCTAAAGCCAGTATAGTAGAAGTTTTGATCCAAGGGAAAGACGGGAAGCTATCAATTAGAATAAGTGATAACGGCAGGGGCATGGGGTCTGACCCGATTTATAATCCACTTTCAATGGGGCTGATCAATATGGAAGAACGTGCGCAGCTCATTGGCGCCGAATTGCGAATTGAAAGCACTTTTTATACCGGAACTTCAATTGAACTTATTGTAAAAAACTATGGAACTTAAGATACTAATTGCAGACGATCATTCAGCTATAAGAAGTGGGGTCCGGCAAATATGCGTAAGTGAATTCAAAAATGTACTGTTTGGCGAAGCACTTAGTTATGCAGAGGTATTTGAAAAGTTACGAACCGAATCTTGGAATATCCTCATTTTAGACATCGATCTGCCAGGAAGGAATGGATTAGATATCTTAAGCCAAATCAGGGCTGAAAAATTAAAGATTCCCGTTTTAATGTTCAGTTTCCACAGCGAAGATCAAATAGCTATCCGAGCTATGAAACTTGGTGCTGCCGGCTACCTTGTAAAGGATGTTGCGGATCAAGAACTTATAAAAGCAATCAATCAAATTGTACAGGGTAAAAAATATGTTTCACAACGTTTATCTGAAAAGTTGCTTTCTATGCTGAATGATGACGTGGAAAAGGAACTTCATGAAATCTTATCCGACCGCGAGTATCAAACCTTAATATTAATCGCATCCGGAAAAACAGTCTCCGAAATCGCCAACATTCTTTGTTTAAGTACTCCTACAATAAGTACATATCGCGCGCGCGTTCTTGCAAAAATGAGCCTGAAGAATAATGCTGAATTAACAACTTATGCATTAACATATAAGCTAGTTTAATTCTAACTTGTCGTCCAAACAACTACACGACTTTCATATTTCCTACTATATATAGCCAGCAAAGCTTTTAGCACTTTTGAACTGTTAAAAAAAACGGTTCATGAATAAATATTTGCTCAAGAAGGGTTTTGAAAAAGACAACAGTCATTCTGTCCCAAAGCAGGAAACGATTTATCAGTCGTATAATATCCCACCCCGTAATTGCAATTTTTTAACGCCACTTATCCATTTTGGGGCGGTCTCAGCCGTTGCCAAAATGGCAAACGAAAACGCTGCGGAGTTGCACATTAAAAATTCTCAGGAATTCTTTAACAAAAGAATGAAAGAAATATCGTGGACAATTTCACACGTGTTACGTGCCCCCCTGGCTAACATTATGGGGTTAGTTACGATCCTCAAAATCGTTGAAGCAAATGATGAGGATTTTCAGAATACCCTACAGTATCTCATTAAGTCTGCGAATGAATTAGACGTCATAATAAGGGAGCTAAGCTCAACAGCAGATGTCACATATCAGCAAGCAATTTACTGACAAGAAAAATAAAATATTCTGATCAATAGATTTCTAAAACCGGAATCACGTCGAAGACAGCGGCATGCACTCTAATACATTATGAGCTTAATAAGGACCATTTGGGCTCGAAACAAGCTTTTAACTTACATAACATTGTATATTATTTATTTAACATATGGCAGACAGCCCAGATTTATTAAAAAGAAAGAAGAAAACAAACTGTACAAAGTGTCCAAAATGCGGAGAGAAGGTTGAAAGAAGAAGGCGAACCTTACTTATGAAACTGTTTTTCCCTTTTCTTAAGAAATATTTTTGCGAGAAGTGTTTGCGTGTAAGATATATGAGACCGGTTAAATTAGTTGGCAACAAGACGACTATTGATAAAAATATCCAGACGCCTCATTCGGAAATTGCTGCATAAAACCAAAAAAACTGAGTTAGAAAGTAATATTTAATGACGCATTTAGGTACGAGATGGAAGAGAGTTAAATTAAATTACGTTACACCCCTTATTTATTTACGTTATTACCAAAAGAACTCTACAATATCCGGATTGATTACCAACGGGCATTTTTACTTAAATGAAACATTTGCCACATGTGAAGTTTTTTTTGAAAAAGTGCAGGAAGGCTTTTGGATGATTGCAATGGAAATGAAGGTAAAGGAGAATATTCATTATTATCTTACCCCAAGGAATAAAGCTGACTTATCCTCAGTTAATTTCATTTCCGGTTCAGAAGAGATAGGCTATCAAATTGACAAAGATATTTACTGGGCTACCAATCAAGTTCTTTTTCTTAATTCAGGCACACAGGAGATTTACGTCAAAAAAGGAACATTAATTAAATGTAGCCGACTTATATACTCCGATACTTTCCTCAACTCACTTGCTGGGAAAGATATAGTTTTTCCGCCATCGGTGAAGGGCCACTCCGATAAGGGAATTAAAAATAGGGGAATGGTGAATGCGGAACTTTTTCTTCAGGATCGCTCGTTTAGCATTTTACGTTACGAGCGCAATGAGTATCACTACAGGGCTTCACTTTTTAGCGCAGCTTATGGACTGACAACCTTTTTTTTAAATCTTTCAACGATCAAAAAAGACATTGTAACCGAGACTGCAGATTTAAAAAAAAAGAACAATTATGCGATGTTAAAAGCAGTTAAGATACTTGAAGCGCATTTTTCCGACCGTTTTCCCGGAATTCGTCAACTGGCGCTTGATTGTAATATATCAGTATCTAAACTTAAACGCGATTTTAAGGAAACCTATGGTAACACTCCACTAAATTATTTCCGCAATCTTCAGATTACTTATTCGATGATTTCCCTTAAACAACGCCGGAAAACAATTAAGGAGTTAGCTGCTGGTTTGGGTTTTAGAAAAAGCAGCACCTTTTCAACTTGGCATAAAAAAATTAACCTTCATCATAATGACAACACTGACGAATAGATGTGAAATGGGTAAGGTAACGGTCGGAATTATTGACGACGATAAATTGTTTAGTACGCTAGTGTGCAAACAGTTGGCGCTCTCTGATATCCGAATAATGTTTAATGCGCAAGACGGTAATTGGGGGATAGCCCAATTAAAATCGATGTCGATGCTTCCCGAAGTTGTAATTGTGGATCTTGAAATGCCTATTATGAATGGCTTTGAAGTTGTAAGATATTTGAAACAAACATGGCCTTTTTTGCAAATTATTGCTCATTCTTCGTTAACAAACGACGCTGTACATAAAATGATTATTGACGATGGTGCCGACATGTTTGTTTTGAAACAACCCAACGCATTCAAACTAGTTGATGCAATCAAAAAATTATCAAGTTTAAAAGCTCTTTAATAATGCCTGCCAGGAATCGCAATTACAAACATCTTTTTGAATTTATTTTTTGCGCATTGATGTTCTTTGGTGTATTTTATAAAATAGTTGAAGTTGTAGTTCATGCTTTTAGACAAGCTTATAAGTGGTAGATATCCCTTCTATACTAATAAATATTAAAGAGGGTAAAAGTTCAAGAACGAAGTAACTCTAACACAAACTAGCTCAACAGAAATCCCGCGAAAGGTAATTTAATTAAAATCTTAGCCTAAATCAATTAATTCATTGATTTAAATAGGTCAATAGTCACCATCTTTTCCTGTATACACACCTACCACATTACCGCTTAAACAACCGAAGCTCAAGCAGGAAAATTGTCAATAGCCGCGGTTAAATATACCCTTAATTGTTTTTCTGTGTCGCTAACATTCTGATTGCTATGCTGTGTTTTTTGTACGGCTGGATGACAGGCTTGTATTAGGCACAAACACTTGCCTGTGTGCGGCAGCTAGGCTGCCTACGAAATAAAAACCAGCGCGTAGCGCGTAGAACAATGCAGCAACCTGCCGCAGCAGCGTGGCCTGTCTATCATAAATCACTCATTCTCCTTCGCCTTTTCCAGCTTTCGCGTAGCCTCGACCAGCCAGAGATTATAGGTTTCACGATTTCAGCTGTCATTTTGATAATATAAAATATTATGCCGTGCCGACCAATCCGGCCATTGTTACAAAACAAACCACCAGACTAATAATCAAATTCCTTGACCAGGCACCTAAATAATGACTGTTTTTCATGCGAATGACTTTCGGCACTTTCGCTACAACTTTTTTTAATTCATACATCTGCTGCTGTATTTTCTACTTGCCTTACAGATGTTATTCATACTGAAGATCGTGACATTATATTTTATCAAATTTTCAATCAAATGTGACTTTAATCATTTTTATTGCCGTACGCAGTCATCAATCCGCTTGGCTTAATGAGGTAAATTAGTATCGTAAAAAACAAATGCTCATGTTAGGAAAACTAAGCGATACGCAAATCGAAAAATTATTGCAGGAACAGGTAACAGGCCGGATAGCCTGCCAGGCGGATGGCGAAGTTTACCTTGTGCCCATTAATTACGTATACCGCGACGGCTGTATTTACGGTCATTCAGGGGAGGGTAAAAAAATACGTATGATGCGCAAAAACCCCAGCGTATGTTTCGAGGTAGACGACATCCGCAGTGTTTTCCAATGGCAGAGTGTGATTGCAAAAGGCATTTATGAGGAGATTACCGATGCAGAAGAAAAACAACAGGCTATGCAGGGTATTATTCACCGCATCATGCCGCTGGTTACCAGCCCCCAAGGCCACCCGTCGCATGGCATTACAGAAAAAGACAGTGATGTTGGTACAACTGTAGAACTAATAGTTTACCGCATCAAACTGGCCGAAATATCAGGCCGTTTTGAACAGGGATAATTTGATCATCACAAAACGAATTATATTACTCATCTTTAACAACTTACGGCAAACCCGCCATAGTGCTTACGCTTCTATTCATGACGTATGATTGATCTTAAAATTATGGAAAAAATACTAGTAACCACCGACCAGTCCGCCAATTCCAAATCGGCAATACGTTTTGCCATCAAGCTGGCCAATCAACGCAAAGCGGAGTTAGTGATTTTGCACGTATATAACTTGTTAAAACCTTTCAAATGGACAGAAAAGGCTTTTATACACTATACTGCACAGTTTTGCGAGAAAACCACTAAAGAGCTATTGGCATTTATTGCAGAAATTTATAGCGGGATTCAGGAGCCTGAGATCAATTATCAGTTGGTACTTGTATCTAATTCCGACGTAGTAGAAGGGATTAGGGACTATGCCAGTAAACACGATTGTGCTTATATCTGCATCAGCACCAGGGGTGCAGGCACAATTAAAAAAATATTTGGCACACACACGGCTAAACTCATCAGCACTTCTGATGTGCCGGTTTTGTGCATTCCCAGCACTTACCGCCTTAAGCCCTTAAAGCACATACTTTACGCCTCAGATATGACCGATTATGAAAATGAGCTGAAGAGAGTAGTATCTTTTGCCAAACCCTTAAAGGCTACGCTTGCAATGATGCATATCTCTTACCCGTATGAATTTGCGTTTGATAAAGAACTGGCGGAAGCTACACTTAAAAAAAAGGCGGCTTATAAAGTAAACTTGCTTATGCCCGAAAGGAACATTACCGCTACTTTGCTGGAGGATATAGATAAGGCTATAAAGTCAGCCAAACCTTCGCTTTTAGTATTGTTTACCCACCAGTCAAGGTCAATGTTTGAAAAATTGCTATTTCCATCCACTGCAGAAGCATATTCATTTTACGGCAGGCTCCCCTTGCTAACCTTTAATAAACAGGAAGATCATTAAATACCATATATACCATACTAACTGTGCGGCTAAACGGCCGCTTATTATTCTGCAAACTAAATATTACCTATAATTATTAAAGGCTACAATTTATACTGACCTATGAAAACATATGGCCGTAAATAATTTTAACATATTAGGCTTAAGCAGCAACGAAGTAACGGCGGCCCGCTTGGCGTATGGAACCAACAGCCTAACGTTTAAGAAAGAGAGCAGGCTTATAGATGCAGTGAAAGGGTTGGCTAAGGAACCAATGGTTATTGTACTGTTAGTTACGTCGTGCATTTACTTTATCATCGGAAAGCCGGGTGACGGTATTTTCCTGGCAGGTGCAATTGTGCTGGTAGCGGGCATTTCTTTGTTCCAGGACTCGCGTAGCCGTAACGCGCTCGAAAAGCTTAAAGATCTTTCGCAACCTAAATGTAAGGTGATCAGAAACGGTGTTGTTGTGGAAATAAAAAGCAATGAGCTTGTTATTGGCGACAGCCTGGTAGTTGAAGAAGGCACTGCGATACCGGCAGACGGAAGGATCGTCCATTCTAACGATTTTTCTGTGAACGAAAGCACCCTTACAGGCGAATCCCTGGCTGTTTATAAGGACTGTACACTGGCAGACAATTTAATATACCAGGGCACCACCGTAGCCAGCGGCCTGGCCATTGCCACTGTAACCGCCATTGGCAATCAAACCCGTTTGGGTAAGATAGGTAAGAGTTTAGAATCGATCGAAGTAGAAAAAACACCGCTGGAACTACAAATCAACAGGTTTGTACAAAAAATGGTAATTGCCGGGCTCTTTGTTTTTCTTGGTGTGTGGGCAATTAACTATTTCAGGTCGGCTAACGTATTAGATAGCCTGGTTAAAGCGCTAACACTGGCCATGAGCATTCTGCCCGAAGAGATACCGGTTGCATTTACCACATTTATGGCTTTGGGTGCATGGCGAATGATAAAGATGGGCATTGTTGTAAAACAGATGAAAACGGTAGAAACCCTGGGCAGTGCATCTGTGATATGTACTGATAAGACCGGCACCCTGACGGAGAATAAGATGAGCCTGGCAAAATTGTTTATACTACGGGAGAATCGCATCGCCGCCGCTACCTCAAGGCTATCAAATATTGCCGAGCAGGAATTGGTTAGGCTGGCCATGTGGGCCAGTGAACCGATCCCCTTCGACCCTATGGAAATAGCGCTGCATGATGCGTATTCTAAATCAGCCATCGCTGATGAACGCCCCGATTATAAAATAATTTATGAATATCCGCTGAGTGGTAAGCCGCCGATGATGACCCATCTGTTTGAAAATAAAAGCGGCCAACGTATTATTGCGGCCAAAGGTGCCCCGGAAGCACTGATCGGCATCAGCAATTTAACCGGCCAGCAAAAAAAACAGGTCGCGTCGGCCATTGAAATAATGGCTGCTGAAGGTTACCGCGTATTAGCCGTTGGTGAAGCAAATTTTGCCGGGACTAATTACCCGGCCACGCAGCAGGAATTCCAGTTGGTGTTTAAAGGCCTGGTTGCATTTTATGACCCGCCTAAAAAAAATATCAGTGCCGTGCTGCAGGCTTTTTACCAGGCTGGCATTCAGGTCAAGATCATCACCGGGGACAATGCTGAAACCACCGCTGCCATTGCCAGGCTTATCGGCTTTCATGGTTTTAACAAGTGTATGAGCGGTGAAGAACTTATGCAGTTATCTGACACCGAACTAAATGATAAAGTTACAACAGTAAATATTTTTACCCGGATGTTCCCTGATGCCAAACTCAGGATCATCAATGCACTAAAAGCAAACCACGACATTGTAGCCATGACGGGTGACGGCGTGAACGACGGCCCGGCTTTAAAAGCCACGCACATTGGTATAGCCATGGGTAAAAAAGGCACTGAAATTGCCAAACAGGCAGCCTCGCTAATATTGCTGGAAGACGACTTATCAAAAATGGTAACGGCAGTTGCCATGGGCAGGCGCATTTATGCTAACCTAAAAAGAGCTATCCAATACATTATTTCGATTCACATCCCCATTATTTTAACTGTTTTTACGCCGCTGGCTTTGGGATGGATATACCCGAATATATTTTCTCCCGTGCATGTTATCTTTCTCGAGCTCATCATGGGTCCTACGTGTTCAATCATTTACGAAAATGAACCCATGGAAAAGGATACAATGCTACAAAAGCCACGCCCTTTTAGCACCACTTTTTTTAACTGGAAAGAATTAGCGACCAGTGTTGTACAGGGATTTATAATTACGGCGGGTACTTTAGCCACTTACAGGTATGCCGTTTATGAAGAGGCTAAGGAACAATACACCCGTACAATGGTATTTACCTGCCTCATTGCGGCCAATATATTGCTTACGCTGGTTAACCGGTCCTTTTACTATTCGCTGTTTACGACGATAAGGTATAAAAACAAGCTGGTATGGCTGATTATCGGGATCACGATCCTGATGTTGGCATTGCTGATCTACCTAAAGCCGTTAACAAATTTTTTCGGGTTCGAAAAGCTAAACGCTGCCGACCTTATCTTAAGCGTGGGTATTGGATGTTTGTGTGTACTGTGGTTTGAACTTTTTAAATGGCAGAAAAGAAGAAATAACCCGGCCCATATTTAATATAAGGTAAATATATCGTTCGCAAAAAATATCAGGTTCGGTAACGGTATTAAGGTGATGGGTAAGCGGTTAGCGTAGGCAGTTTCCTCTGTTTTCTAAGCCCGCATTACCTGGTTTAGTAAGCAAAAGCCTTAAAACAAAGTATTAGTTGTTATCCCGCAAAATGGCCTTAAGCCAAAGCTTATGACGGCTGTCAGCAGGAAATATGCCGGCTGTCATTTTTTAAAGTACGGCACAGGCTTACTCTTGTAGCATGAAAAACACCAATTTTAAGCATTTAACTTTTGCGTACCAGGCTTGCCGGCGCGGGCTGGAATTTTACGAAATAGAACTGCGTTTTTTACAGGAAAGGCTGGAGGAGATTGCCGGTGATAATACGGGGCATGAAGTGGCTGAGCAGGTTGAACATTTCCAAAACCAGCTGATCATTCACCGGGACCAGATCGACCAGTTGAAACATCGTGTACAGGTGAATCTTGATGAGGTTGCAGCAGCATTAAAATTATCGGCCAACTTCATTGAGGAAGCCACGGTTACCGCCGCCGACCAGATCGCAGCGGATTATGAGGAAGAAGAAAAACTGTTTAAAGAATTAAGGCAGGATTTCAATCGCTTTGCGGCAAAATGGATGTAGCATGAACGAGGCTACCTACATTTCTGCCGCCGAGGCTGTCAAGCTTGTGCAGTCCGGCGATCGTGTTTTTATTCATGGCAGTGCTGCTACACCTATACATCTGGTAGAGGCGCTCCAGGCGCGCTGGGAGGATCTGCATGACGTAGAATTGATTAGCATCACAACATTGGGCGACGTTAATTTTGATCGGCCGGAACACCGGGCGAGTTTCTTTTTTAATTCGCTTTTTGTTTCTGCCACCACCCGTAATGTGGCTAACAGCAAGGATGGCGACTATGTTCCTATTTTCCTTAGTCAGATCCCGGCTTTATTTCGCAGGCAGGTACTACCTGTCACAGTAGCTATGATCCAGGTATCGCCGCCGGATAGCCACGGCTATTGCTCGCTCGGCACTTCCGTAGATATTGCCCGGTCGGCAGTGGATACCGCAAAATACGTCATTGCGCAGGTTAACCCGCTGATGCCGCGCACACATGGCGAAGGCTATGTGCACGTTAGCCGTATTAACGCCATGGTTTGGCACCAGGCAAACCTGCCCGAAATAAACTACGGCGGTGCTTCTGATCCGGTAACTCAACAGATCGGCAAGCATGTAGCCGGGCTGGTAGATGACGGCGCAACCTTACAATTAGGTATAGGCGGGATTCCCGATCAGGTTCTTAAAAATCTCACCACTCATCAAAATCTGGGTTTGCATACAGAAATGTTCTCCGACGGGGTGATCCCCCTCCTGGAAAAAGGTGTGATCAACAACCGCTTTAAGAAGGTACACCCGGGTCTTTCGGTAACAGCATTCCTGGTTGGTACGCGTAAACTTTACGATTTTGTACATGATAACCCTGCGGTAGGTGTTATGGATATCAGTTATGTTAATGATACCAGCGTGATCAGGCAAAACCCAAAGGTTACCGCTATTAACAGCGCAATTGAGATTGACGTAACCGGGCAGGTATGCGCTGATTCGATCGGTTCTTTTCAATACTCCGGTATTGGCGGGCAGATGGATTTTATACAGGGTGCTTCGTTGTCTGAAGGTGGTAAGCCTATCATCGCCCTACCCTCTCAAACCGCCAAAGGCATTAGCCGTATCGTGCCTTTTTTAAAGGAGGGTGCCGGCGTTGTAACTACGCGGGGCCATATACACTGGGTAGTTACTGAGTATGGTGTTGTTGATCTTTTTGGTAAAAATCTGAAGCAACGCGCTAAAGCACTCATGGGTTTGGCTCACCCCAACCACCGCGAAATGCTGGATCGCGCTTACTTTGAACGCTTTACAAAACACTGAAGAAATTAAACTATCACCATCAATATAACTGCATTTATACGGATGGCATGCCGGATATCAAAACTGTAAATGGACCACCGGGCAATACCTGCCCGATTTACCTGAATGATATGAAAAAAATAAATAAAAACTGGCACCTGGCACATGTGATGCCAAAAAACGCCTCACTGGAACAAAGGATAGCCTGGCATCTGGAACATCAGGAAAACTGTGGCTGTCGCCCCATACCTAAACTATTACTGGCAGCAATGGAGAAAAGAAAGGCGGCAGTTGGTACTGCCGCCGGGTAAGTGATAGTAGGGGAAAAACTATATGCCGGTAATCGCTTCAGGAACTATCAGGACCGGTAATTCTTGCTGACCAATTAATGCCTGTGTATTACTTTGTTTAAATATGCGGCTGAGCCAATTATAGTGATTATGCACTAATACCAGCAAATCGCTTGCGTTGGCAGCGCACAGGTGGTTAAGGCGCGGGATAAGATCTTTCCCGCCGGCTTCTTCATAGCTAATGTCAGGAAAATTATATTTTGCGACATGTTGTTTAAAGGAAGCTCTCTGATCGGCAGGAATAGCTTTCCCGCCCCATAAAGAAATATGAATGATCTCCAGGCTAAAATCTAACAAACGGCCAATCCGGGTTAGGTAATGTACCGCTTTTAGATCGGCCTCATCAAAATCTGTTGCCAGCGTAACCTTTTGCAACTTTTTTAGCGGCCGGCCCTTCGGTATGATGAGTACCGGTCGGTCCGCATGCTCGATAACGTCGGAAATATCACTGCCAAGCAGCAAATGTTCCCAGGTTTTACCGGTTGCTGCGCCCATCACAATCATCTCAATATTTTCCTGAGCTAGCAGGCTTTTAACGCGGCTGCCCAGGCTGCCGGTGTCGTGGCGTTCATCAATACTTGGGTAATGGCTACCGGTGGGTAACTGCCGTACCATGTCCTGCAGCTCTTCCTTCAAAAATTGTAATTTCTCCTTATCCTCATCAGCCCATACCAGTTGTTGTATGGGCCATGGAGTGCCGCCATATTCGGATATTATGGGTTCACCCACATAAGTGTTAAATAGGATGATATTGGCATGTAATCTGCCGGCAAGGGTTACCGCCACTTCAGCTGCCTGCCGGGCGTTATCGCTAAAATCGGTAAGTACTAATATCTTTTTCATAATATTCGTGATTGATATCTCAAAACCCGCACCTTATGCGGATAGATTATATGATGTTATCAGTAAATTAGGTGATGGCCGGGTGTATTAAAAACCGGGCGGAAAAACAAGCACCGCCAGGGTTTGATCATCAATCAATGCCATAGTTTCACTGTGCCCTAAAAGCCTGGAAACGAAAGAGTGCTGATGATGTGCCATGGCCAGCAGGTGTGCCCCCTGCTCATCACAATATGCCCGTAACCCCGTATGCACATTACCTGCGGACACCTGTGTATATTGTAGCTGCTGCTCGTCCAGATATTCGCGGAAGGCAACCTCGGCACCTATTTCAGTTAACACTTCTCCGTGGTGTACCATATGAACAATATGCAGTGTAAATTGCAGCCGCAATGATAGTTCCTGCAGGTAGCTTACCGCCTTTATATCATTTATTCCAAAATCGGTAGCGAATATTACTTTGCGCGGAATATGCCAGGCCACATGAGCCGGAATGATTAGTACCGGCCTACGGGCTTTGCTAATAACAGCATTTGTATCACTGCCAGAAAAGATATGCTCCAGCGCACCGCCCGAGCGGCCGCCCATGATAACCATTTCAATTTCCGGGTCAGCGGTCAGTTCATTAATCACGTCGCCCAGGTTACCTTCGCCGCTTTTTTCTTGGATATTAACCGCTTTAACGGGTGTCATAACCGTTATTTCACGAAGTTTATCTGCTTCCTGCATTAGGCGCTCTTTACTGGCCCCGAAAAGTACCCCGACTGTTTCGGCCGCATAAGGGCCGCCGCTATCGCTTGGAATAAACGGAATATATGGCAGGGTATGGTATAACAAAATGCTGTAGCCCAGTTTTACAGCAAGATGCAGCGCCGCTACTTCAGCGTGAGAAGCGTTGGGCGTAAAATCCGTAAGTACCAGTAACTTTTTCATTTTTTTATTTTTTAAGTGCGCGCCATAGTTGCACGTTGAGATCATGCTCTTTATTAAACGTCATGATTTTCACACACTCAAAATTAGCCGGATGCATGGCGCAAAACCATGATCTACGGCATTTAAAAAACTGATAATGAACAAGTATGCTATTATTACAAAAACTTACTTTTTTAAACGTTGGCTGTTAATGTTTTACTACTTCTTTTATTTATTGATCTTGCAGGTGCCTGAAAGCTTGAGGTTGTTTTTTTTCTGCCCTTTTTACGCTTGCCCCACCATATTATAAAACCCGTTATAGGAAGCGACGCACAAATGAGTGATGCCAGCAGCGCCAGTAACTGTGTTGGTAACCCATAGATCCTGCCGGTATGGATATCTTTATTAGAGTTGCGCCATTTTAAGCCCAATGGTTTTTTCGCATGCTCCAGCTGATCAAATAGCTTGCCGGTACGGGTATCAAAATAATAATAGCTTAAATTACGCCACCCGTCTGCACGGGTTTTCAGGTACACAAAAGCCATCATAGTGTTTTCTCCCTTGCCGGGCAGGTTAAGGCCAATCACCCGGTAATTGCCGTTAAGTTTGTGTTGCAGTGTAGCCAACATCAAGTTAAGGTGATTTCCGGTGGTATCGGCGGTGGTAACCGGTGGTGCCTTACGCACAAGCACCACCGGTTTTTTAGATCCAAGCATTTGATACACTCCTTTCTCCCACCATTTAAAAGACCAGGTAAGCCCGGTTACCGCTATTATTATAGCTATTGGTAATACATAAAAGCCAAGGCTGTTATGCATATCATAGTTCACCCTTTTCCATTTAGCTCCCCATTTAATACTGATGTTCTTTTTAAGCTGCCTCAAATTTTTGGGCAGCCACAAAATAAACCCGGTAATCAGCATTACTAAAAAGATCAGCACGCAGCAACCAATTATAACGCTGCCAACAGGCTTAACCAGCAGCAGCTGCCTGTGCAGTTGCTCGGTAACGTTAAAAAATTCGTAACGCACATCTATAACACCCAATACCTTGCCGGTATAGGGGTTTAGATATACATCATCACGGTATTTAAACTGGCTAAAATAGCTTAGCGTAATATCTTTAGCCTTGTTTATCTTGCTTGCCGAAAACACATAACTGTGCCCCTCCTCATTTATCCTTACATCAGTAACAGGTTTGTTTTTACCTAAAGTTTGCTGCGCTATGGCCATTAATTCAGAAACAGCTTTTGGCTGGCCGGTTTGTTTAACCTCTATCAGGTCGCGATGAAAAAAATCAAACAGCTCATCTTCAAAAACAAGCACACAACCGGTTATAGATATAATTACGATAACTATACCAATAGCCAAACCCAGCCATAAATGCAGCCAGGCCGCAACTGCTTTAAACCGCTTCCAAAATTGCATAGCTATTAATTAAAGGTATAATTTAAGGTTAACATATAATTAGACGGCGCGCCGGGGAATAACCGGATATAATCATACCCCCCTACCCAGTATTTTTTGCCAGTAAGGTTGTTAGCATTAAACTGCACCTGCACTTTACCAATGTTATAAAATAAAGCAGCATCAACCAGTGTGTAAGACGGTATACTTTGTGTTACATTGATAGATAGCATTCGCCTGTCAACATAATTGGCACCCAAACCCAGGCCAAGGCCGCTTAGCGTTCCTTTGGTGATATTATAACGGGTCCAGATGTTGGCCATATTTTTAGGGGCATTGGGTTTTTGTTGCCCTACTTCGGTTGCAATACCGCTTTCGGTGATCTTGGCATCATTGTAAGCATAAGAGGCCAGTATACTCCAATACGGGGTGATGCGCCCGGTAATATCAAACTCCACCCCTCTGGAACGTTCTTTGCCAACAGGCCTCAACAAATCTGGCTGGCCGGCCACATTAGCATTGTACAGAGTATTTTTTTGTTCTATCTGGTAAACAGACGTGGTTATAGAAAGCCTGTCGTCCAGCCAGCTGCTTTTAGCACCAAGTTCTATCATATTGCTGGTAACCGGCGCAAAGGGGCCGCCTGCATTAGGGTTGGCGATGGTTGCTGCCGTTTGAGGGTTATACCCCATTACGTAAGTGCTGTAAATATTAATGTTATTAGTTGCGGTGTATACCAAACCAAAACGTGGCAGCCAGGCACTTGAGTGCGTTTTAGCCTGTGTTGGGGAGGCATAGTTTACAAAATCTGTATAATACTCATAACGTATGCCAACCAAAGCTTGCAAACGCCCAAGCTTTAATTGGTCCTGCACGTAACCGGCATGCAGGTAATAATAGGTAGGTGATAGCGCTGTGGGTGCAAAAAACGATTTACTATCGTCTTGCAGGCGCTGCGAGTTTAAAATATCATTCAAGTTAAACGATGCCACATTTGGCACCGGGTTGCCTTTGGTGTCTCTAAAATATTTCAGGCTGTCTTTAGCAACGTAATTGGTGATTGTTCCGGTATTAGATGCATTACGATAGCCCGATGCGGTAAGTTGAGAAGCTCCCACCGGCATTTTCTCGCTGCCATAATCGTAGCCTACTACTATTTTGTGCTCAATAGGGCCTGTTTTTTCATTGTAATTAAAGTAGCCGCTAAAATTGTCGATATAGCGTTTTCGCTTGCGCTGGAAGATCTGCATGGCAACCAGGTTGGGTATATCATTACCAAGTTTATCTTTGGCATAAGCATTGGCACTACGGTGCTCATAAAGGTCTTCCTGATATCCTGTTTTTGAATAACCAGCGTTAAAGCTTAATTTATTATTGAACTGATGGTTTAGCGATAGGGTAACAATATAAGTTTGTTCGTTTAAGTAATCGTTACCAGCACTTAGGGCAAGCGATTGCGGGGTAGAGAAAAGATCGTTGCCTATTACAGCCTGCCCGCGATCAAGCCTGCTACGCGAGCTATTATACACCAAATCAAAATTAATGCGTGTTTTGGGCGATGCAATAAAAGAGAGTGATGGGGCAACAATCACGTTTTTATCAAACTGAAGGTCCCGGAAAGAATTAGCATCCTCGTAACCCAGGTTTAAGCGGTATAAAAGCGAGCTATCCTTATTGGCAGGCCCTGTAAAATCGCCAAGTGCCCTAAACGTGTTAAAACTACCTAACGAAAGGCTGATTGATTTGCGGGTTTCATCAAGTGGTTTTTTGGTTACCCGGTTTACAACGCCACCGGGGCTGGCATTACCATACAAAGCAGATGACGGGCCTTTAAGCACCTCCACACGTTCCAGGTAATTTGTTAAGGGTTGTTTCCAAAAACCGGTACTGGTACGTAAACCATTTACCAGTTGTGTGTTACTTTGTCCGTTAACCCTAAACCCTCTTATGGTTAGGTCATCATAAAAGGTAAATTGGTTTACCCCACTAAAGTTTTTCACCACGTCGCCTATGCGCACTGCGGCTTGGTCGGCCATAAGCTCTTTACTGGCGTAAGAAACAGATTGCGGCAGGTCTTTAATATCCGTTTCAGTTTTATTACCAATAAAGGTTGATTTGGTTTTGTATGTTTTTTCCTTTCGGCCGGTTATCTCAACAGCCTGTAAATCATTTTTACTTTCGGTTAAAGTTACGTTAAGTTTAAGGTTTGCCCCGGGGGCAGCATCTATTTCTTTGGTGTAGGTGTTAAACCCAATGTAAGTGTATTTTAAAACAAATTTACCGGCTGGCACCTGTAAATTATATAGGCCGCTTGTGTTCGTAGCTGCAGATATTTGTGTGCCGATAACTAATACTGTAGCGCCTATTATGCGGTCGCCATTATTGTCTTGTATGTAACCACTGATAATTGAGGAAGTAGCGGCTTGCTGGGAATAAACTGTTAGGGCTGTGAAAATAATAAGGAATGTGGTAATTATACGTTTCATTTATTTAGACTGATTAAAAATAACGCCGCAATTATAACACATATTTTTAAAATTTCTAAACTAAAACCGTTTTTAATACCGCTTTAACCACATTTTGAGGGACGAATCTGCATTTAGGTTAGATCTTTATCCAGCGTTTATCGTATGCCAAATAGACTATTACAGACTTTATAAGTAAAGCCCATAACAATAACGCTTATTACTGATTTACAACGCTTTATAGCTAAGTCAAAACTATGCATTTTAGCATCTAATTGATAATCAACTATTTATGAAATGCTCACCAAGTGTTCACGGCGTGAACGTGAACACCTTTAAATTATACTGTTAACAAATTTTGCGGTTATAAAACAATTAATGCGCTTTTGAATTAACATAGCATACTTATTTGATACTTACATAATTGAAACAGATACGACGTATTGCTATACTGGGCGGTGGCCCAAGTGGCTTGTTTATGTTTAAAAGTTTAGTGGATGCTAATTGCACCAACTTTGAGATAGACATTTTTGAAAAAAAGAACCAGTTAGGCGCGGGCATGCCCTACAGCCATGAAGGTGCCAATGATGAACATGTAACCAACGTATCCGGTAACGAGATCCCCGAATTGGTTACTTCCATATCCGACTGGATAAAAACTGTACACCGCGATACCTTAAATAAATATCGTATCGACCGGGAAAAATTTAACGATTATAAAGTGCTGCCACGTTTATTGTTTGGCCAGTACCTGGAAGCTCAGTTTAGCCTTTTACAACAACTGGCCAAACAAAAAGGCATCAGCTTTAACATACACTACAATTGCGTTGTAACCGATATTACAGATAACGCCGAGCAGGAAACTACAACTGTAGAAATTTTGGGCGGGCAAAAGTTTGTTTATGATACCGTTATTATATGCACAGGTCATAAATGGCCGTTAAAACATGAGCGTACCACCCCGCACTATTTTGATTCGCCCTACCCACCAGAGAAACTGGCTCTAAAATTAAACCACGCAGTAGCCATTAGGGGGGCATCGCTCACAGCGGTAGATGCCATGCGTACCTTGGCCCGCCATAACGGCACCTATTCAAAAAACGAAGAAGGCAAACTTACTTATCAATTAAACAACGATAGCAAAGGCTTTAAAATGATACTCCACTCCCGCAATGGCCTGCTGCCGGCAGTAAGGTTTCATTTGGAGGATACGCACCTACAGAACAAATCTTTATTAACCAAAGAAGAAATAGATGCACATATAAAGGCAAACGGCGGCTTCCTATCGCTCGATTTTATTTTTGAACAAGATTTTAAAGCCATCCTACGCGATAAGCAACCCGAATTTTACGCACGCATCAAAGATATGGGCATGGAAGAATTTGTGGACCTGATGATGACCGAACGCGAGGACGCAGACCCGTTTGAGTTGATGAAAGCCGAGTATGCAGAAGCAGAAAGATCAATTAAAGAAAGAAAATCTGTTTATTGGAAAGAGATGCTGGGTGCTTTAAGCTTTGCCATGAACTACCCGGCTAAACATTTTTCGGCCGAGGATATGCAGCGCCTGAAAAAAAGCCTGTTACCACTTATATCTATCGTAATCGCCTATATCCCACAAAGTTCTTGCGAAGAGATATTTGCCCTGCATGATGCGGGGTTACTGGAAATGGTTATGGTGGGCGAAGACAGCCATGTTGAGCCGGTTGAAAAAGGCGGTGCTATGTATCATTATAAAAACGAAGCAGGTGTAGATCAAGCTAACCATTTTGAAACCTATGTAGATTGTATAGGCCAGCCGCACCTTAACTACGAAGATTTCCCTTACAAAGGCCTGGTAGAGAACCATACCATCAGTGCAGCGAAACTGCAATTTAAAGATGCAGCGATAGGCCTGGCCGAAATGGAAAAAGACAGCGATAAAGTAACCACCAACGCCAATGGCGACTATTACCTTGAAGTACCTGGTATCACTATTAACGATAGCTTTCAGCCGGTAGATAACTATGGCGCTTTAAATGAGCGTTTATATATTATGGCCGTGCCGTATATTGGCGGCTATAACCCCGACTACTCGGGCCTTGATTTTTGCGAGGCTGCATCAGAGGCAATTATTAATAGTATGTTAATAACCGAAATTGCATGACAGAACAAGACACGCGTTTACAGCCCAAACTTTATATGTTATTATTAGGCTCTAAAGCCCCGGGCAGGCATGTAGAACAGCACGATTTTTTCTTTGGCATAGCCCATTCTTTAGCAGAACTGGTACCGCAAATAAAAGCCTTTTGGCGCAATACCGGCACCAGCCTGCATATTGATGGCTGGCGTGAAGTTAATGCGGTTGACAAATACCAAATAACTGTCGTTCCTAAAAGCGAAGCAAACCCAAACGCCACCGAAAAACTTTTTTTTATAAACCTGGGTGGATACCTGCTTAATAAATTAGAGGAACAGCATTTTGTTGTTTTAACCGTTCAGGACGATCGCGGGCTGGCTATACAGGAGGCTAAAAGGTCGGTATTCTTTCGTACCAATACTATTAAGGGGATGAAAGGTGCCAACGCCCACATTGACGATAAGTATGGTATTGATGTGGATGATATTTATAAGATTGAAGAAATGCTATCGCCAGCATTAAAAGATCAGTACCATATACAGATAACACCGGCGGATAACTTAACCGAAGATGAAGTACATTTGGGTTATTTCAGGCTGGATAAACTTACCTGATTTTTATTGCATGCCTTTAACAGTATTATTAGCTGCATTTTTTACTTTAGCCGACATGATGAAAGCCTATAAACTTTACACCGGCGAAGATGGCCACTCGCACATACAAACAGGTACGGTAAGCCAGGGAATAATTAACCAGGCCACATCAATCAGATTTCAGGAATCGCCGCCGCATTCATTTTATGATTGGCATAACGCCCCCACCGAGCAATATGTAATTACCTTAAGCGGTACGTTAGAATTTGAGACCCGCCCCGGCGAAACCTTTATTATTAAACCCGGCGACCTGCTAATAGCGCTTGACACAACCGGCACCGCCCACAAGTGGAAATTAATTGACGACCAACCCTGGAAACGGATCTACGTGGCCTTTGATCCGTCTCAAATAAATTTTATACCAGACCACGAGCCACAATTGTAGCTTAAACTGTACGTTTTTTTATTCGCCTTCCGGTATTTCGCAGGGCTTTTTTGTTTTTTACAGCCCCGATCATCACCAAAAAAGAACAACCCACTGTTCAAAAACGGACAGCCTTTAGCAGTATTAACCAACGGCTGACTATTCTTTACCACAGGGTGTACTGCTTTATCATACACATTTTGATACCTACAGTTTTTTAAATTGGATAAAATGCCATTTATAGGGCTTTTTTAATTTTGGTGTAAAAATATATTATGCTAATTGTCATCTTTTTTGCCCCGATGGAAAAGTTTGGCATCAGTTTGGAATAGTACTTATCAAACGGAGTTAAAATGGTAATCGATAAGAAAACTGAAAACACGGGCGAAGAGAAAAAATGGGACAACCCACAAGACCCCGAGAATACATCCGACAATCGTGACAGGGATCAGATAGCAAGGCAATACAGAGAAGCGAAACGCAGACATGATAACCTTACCGAAGATCAGGACAACGAGAGTAACGAACAGGAAAACAAAGACAACTAAAACTGAAAAACTTTAAAATATTGAACTATGAAAACTTACCAAAAACCAGCTACCAGCAAATTAGTTAATCGTTTCGATAAAGAATTAATGAATATCTTAATGAACGATCTTAAAGCTATTAAAGCCAAAAACAATAGCCGCTTAAACGCTGCTTAGTCATTTAAACATTTATCAAAATCTCTCAACAATACTAAAACTACTACCTATGAAAGCTTTTAACAAACCTGCAACAAGTAAATTAGTAGCCCGTTTTGACAACGAACTGAAAAAATTATTAATGGAAGACCTAAAGGCTTTCAGGGAAAAGAACCAATTCTCAACACGCAACAAACAGGAAGCCGCGCAACAACAGTTGTCTGCCGCCTGATCAATCATATATATCTACTTTTATTTAAAACATCCCTTTGAGACAACGAAGCCCGGCTATTTTAGCAGGGCTTTGTTATTTTTGGCATATTGTATAATTAGCTTAGCGGTTTTAGCCGAGGCACCGGGCAAGCCCATTCGCTCATCCAACTGGTCATAATCGGCCAGCATTTGCTGCCTGTGATGTGCGTTGTGCAGCAGGTTATTTAGTTCTTGCGTAATTTTTTCTGCTGTGCAATCCTCCTGTATCAGTTCGGTAACTACAGCCTTATCCATTATAAGGTTTACCAGCGATATGAATTTTATCTTGATCAGCATACGTGCAATACCAATAGTTACGGCATTACCTTTATAAACCACTACCTGTGGTACATTAAACAAGGCGGTTTCTAAAGTGGCCGTACCAGATGCTACAATAGCGGCTTCGGCGTTAGCCAGGATATCATAAGTAGCATTAAAAATTATGGGTATCGAGGCCACACCTAAATATTGCGTATAATAATCGGCATTAAACGATGGCGCACCTGCCACCACAAACTGATGATGCGGAAACTGGTGCATTGCGCCAAGCATGGCGGGTAGCAAACGGCTGATCTCCTGCTTTCGGCTGCCGGGTAAAAGGGCCACTATGTTTTTATTATTAAGGTTATGACTTGCCAGGAAACCAGCATCAGGCTTAAAGGCATCTACCGCATCCAGCAAAGGGTTGCCTACGTAATCTATGTCCATGCCCCAGCTTTTGTAAAACTCCACCTCAAAGGGTAGAATACAAAACAGGTGGTCGACTATCTTTTTTATCTTTAGTACGCGTTTTTGGTTCCAGGCCCAAACTTTTGGGGAAATGTAGTAGCAAACCAAAATGTCCTGCGCTTTGGCAAATTCGGCTATCTTTAAATTAAACCCCGGGAAATCTATCAGCACCAATACATCCGGTTGGTAGGCTATAATATCCTGTTTGCACTTTTTCAGGTTTTTAAGGATGGTATTCAAATTAAATACAACCTCCACAAAACCCATAAAGGCCATATCGGCATAATGTTTCACCAGTGTACCACCTTCGGACTGCATCAGGTCGCCGCCAAAAAAACGAAAATCAGCCAGCCCATCCAGCTCTTTTAACGCCTTCATCAGGTTTGCCCCGTGCAAATCGCCGGATGCCTCGCCGGCTACCAGGTAATACTTCATTTAATTAGTGATTGGGTGAATTATTAATTTAGTGATTTCCTCATTTTACCCGATGCGCTCGCTAAGCTTACCTATATACTTTAAGTACGAATATCAATAATGTGCATATAAATGTGGCTATCATGATGCCATTGGATGTTTTATCCTGATAAGCCCTTGCCGAAAACCGCAGCATCACCAGGTTAATACCAATGGCTATCAGGTAAGGCATGGCAGGTTTATCCATTATAACGCCGTCGTTTTTTAGCCACACAGCAAATATCAGCCATGCTAGCACGGGCGGCACAAGGCCATAAACCATGCCCAGGAAAAAATTATTATTTTTAAACATTAAATAACCAGGTATTTAGTACGGGTATAGCGTGGTGGGCCGTCATATCAAACTGAACAGGCACCACAGAAGCATAATGATGATCAAGTGCCCATACATCGGTATCCTGCCCTTGGTCGTTATTCTGGAAAACACCGGTTAACCAGTAGTAAGGGCGCTTATAGGGATCCATACGCATGTCAAACTCTTCGGCCCATTTGGCGTTGGCCTGGCGGCAAATTTTGATGCCTTTTATTTTATCACCTGCCGGGAAGTTTACATTAAGCACGGTACCTGTAGGCAAACCATGCGCTAAAACCTGCAGGGCAATTTCTTTAACATATTTTTGGCAAGGCTCAAAATCGGCCTGCATCGAGTAATCATCTAAAGAAAACCCTATAGACGGAATGCTTTCTATAGCCCCCTCCACCGCTGCCGACATGGTGCCTGAGTACAACACATTAATAGAATTATTTAAACCATGATTAATGCCGGACACACAAAGATCGGGCTTAACGCCATTAAACACCTTGGTTACCGCAAGTTTTACACAATCTACCGGGGTACCGCTGCATCGGTACATTTCTATACCCTCGTAAATATCTACCTCATCTAAACGTAAGGGCTTACCAATGGTTATGGCATGCCCCATACCCGACTGCGGGCTATCCGGCGCTACCACCACAACGCGGCCAATTTCTTTCATGGTATGCATCAGGGCTTTAATGCCCGGTGCGGTTATGCCATCATCATTAACTACCAGTATAGTGGGTTGCTTAGCTTTTGTCATGGTGGCAAAAATAGCTATAATTGAATTAAGCTTTAAGCACCGGGTTATTAAATAATCTTATTTACACACGGAATTTTAACCAATATCATCCCCAGTAAAAAACTGCCTGTTACGGCCATTGGCGCAACCAGTAAAAACTTTAGAGCCGGATCAACAGCCCACCCACTTAGCGCCACAGTTAAAGATACGATAAGCAAGGGATGAAAAATATAAACCGCAAATGCGCTACGCGATAGTTTGCTTAAAAAAATCGATGAATTGTTCCAACGGTGTTTACCAATGCATAATAAAGCGGTGATGATACTAAAACCAACCAACTGTTCCCAAATGGCATACGCATCCTGCTGCCAGTGTATACCACCAGAGTACCATTCTATAGGGAAGTTTAATATTTTACGCACTATAAATAACAAGGGAAAGCCAAACACAATAAGGCAAATAGCCACCGTACGCATGGTTTTACCCGTTTTAAGCTTTACATTATTAAGCCACTTATTACGGGCAGCTACCAATCCCAAAACAAACAAAGCAATGTATTGTGCAAAATGCCCCAGCTGAAAACCCAGCGGCTTAAGCACCCAACCTACCGGGAAGATAATGCGTACGGCAAAACTTATTAAACCAACACTTACCGCAAATGTGATGATACGCGATACCGTGGGCAAAGCAACCGAAAATGCTATACGCCCAACCATCAGCCGGTAAAAAACATAAAGCAGGTTAAACAGTAGCAAGGCGGCCACAAACCATAACACGCCAAAATCTATCCAGCTATCAAATCCGCTTAAATATTGCGCGTAGGTAACATCGTGCCCTTCTGCCCATTTGTATGATATAAAGCTCAAAAATGGTGACAGTACAAACGAGTAAAATACCAATGGGATGCCCAGGCGCAGCAATCTATCGGTAACAAACTTTACCGGGCCTTTTTTGTCATAAGATGAAGGCACAAACAATGCCGACAGGAAAAAGAAGAACCCCATAAAAAACGCCTGGTTAACAGATACAAAAACCGTCATGGGGATAATAGCGCCCATCAATGTTGTTTTTTGTGTATAATACCAGCCGCCAGGTGCACCATAAGCTATAACAGTATGGTGCAAAATAACCAATACGGTAAGCACTACTTTAATATGATTGATATAATTTATTTTGGTTTTAGGATGAATGAGTGGAGGTTGTGATTGGGTTGACAATGCTGTTTAGATTAGGCTATAAAAATATAATATTGTTCGACATCCATCAACAAAAAAGCCCCAATTAATTGGGGCTTCTTCTGTGTGAAAGGAACATATCCTTTATCACTAATATCTGATCGTTATAAACTTTTTAACCAGTCTATCAGGTCTTCGCGGGTTTTGCCCGTTTTTTGCTGCAGGCGGCCAAGCGTTTCATCATCTTTACCTTCTTCATGCTTCAAGTCGTCGTCTGTCAAATCGCCGTAGGCTTGTTTTATTTTACCTTTCAATTCGTTCCAGCCGCCTTTTAATTCTAATTTGTCCATGATTATATTCTCCTTAATTTAGATGTAGAGGAATAACAGACGGGGCCTATTTTAGTTTAAATTATATTCACATTTGCTTTAACACTCCTGGCAAAAAGTTCAAAGGAAACATCCGGCAGAAAATTAATATAGTAATAATAAAGTCCATTATTTGACACCTCCTCTAACTCACCATTATTCATTTCAAAGCGCCCTCTATACATCATATCAATAGTTTGGCTTTCAGGGCCTGTCTTATCAAGGTTAGAGAAATATTTTTCAATACTACAATCGCCAAAAACAACCTCAACGCTATTTATTTTGCATGCACAGTATTTATTGGGCTTAAAGAAAAGTATTAGCTGCCGTGTCTCATTTGAAAACAATATTGATTTACAATAGAACTCATTGTGAAGATCGATATAAAGCGCTTCGTGTTCAAATTCTGAAAAGCTTTTAAATAATTCGGAATTTGTTAAATCAACTTCTTGGAATGTAACCCTAATGCCTTTTCCACCTTCCAATTGCTTTATACTTTCATCTAAAGCCCTCTTGTTAGTATCTGTCGACATTAAGTACTCGGTCGCGTCGAGTTCTTCGTTATTTTCCATATCGTCTATTACAAAGCTCCTTCTTTTATCTCTTCAACCACAGCCGGGTCAAGCAAGGTAGAGGTATCGCCTAAGTTAGCCGTATCACCTTCAGCTATTTTTCTTAAAATGCGACGCATAATTTTGCCCGAGCGTGTTTTGGGCAGGCCACTTACAAACTGGATCTTATCCGGCCTGGCGATAGCACCAATAATTCGGGAAACCGTCATCATAATATCTTTACGGGTAAGTTCGTCATCGCCATGATTATTAGGGCTTACCACAAAAGCATAAACACCCTGGCCCTTAATATCATGCGGGTAACCTACTACAGCACTTTCTACTACACTGCTGTGCATGTTTATGGCATTCTCAACCTCGGCAGTGCCAATACGGTGGCCGGATACATTCAGCACATCATCTACACGGCCTGTAATGCGGTAGTAACCATCCTCGTCGCGCAGGCAACCATCCCCCGTAAAATACAGGTCAGGATAGGTAGCAAAATAAGTAGTGCGGCAACGCTCGTGGTCGCCGTAGGTAGTGCGCAGCATACCTGGCCACGGGAACTTGATACACAGGTTACCGCTTACGCCGTTACCTTCAATCTCTTTACCGTTCTCGTCAACCAGTACAGGCTGCACACCCGGCAATGGCAAGGTGGCATAGCCCGGTTTTAATGGCGTAACATTGGCAATAGGCGATATCATGAAACCACCGGTTTCTGTTTGCCACCAGGTATCTACAATAGGGCACTTGCCTTTACCTATCTTTTCATCAAACCAATGCCAGGCTTCCTCGTTAAGGGGTTCGCCTACCGATCCTAATTTAGTTAGTGAGCTAAAATCTTTACCATTAAGCACATCATCACCAAAACTCATTAACGAGCGGATGGCTGTCGGCGCCGTGTATAATATATTAACCTTAAATTTCTCTACAATATCCCAAAGCCTGCCTGCATTTGGCCAGGTGGGTATGCCCTCGAACAATACGCTGGTAGCGCCCTGTGTAAGCGGACCATAAGCTATATATGAGTGACCCGTTATCCAACCGATATCTGCCGTACAAAAATAAACTTCGCCGGGCTGGTATTGGAATGCATTGCTAAACGTATAACCTGTATAAACCATGTAACCGCCGCAGGTGTGTACCACACCTTTTGGCTTACCAGTAGAACCCGATGTGTACAGAATGAATAGCAGGTCTTCGGCATCCATTTCCTCGGCGGGGCAATCTGGGTTACCCTGGGTTTCAACTTTTTTCACCTCATCTTCCCACCACACATCGCGGCCCTTGATCATAGATACCGGGGTGCGGCTTCGGGTTAGTACAATTACTTTTTGGATAGACGGGCATTGCACCAGGGCATCATCAATGATGGATTTTAGCGGTACTTCTTTGGTGCCGCGGTGGCTGCCATCGGCCGTTATAATAATATTACATTCGGCATCCTTAATCCTATCGGCAATAGATTGTGCCGAAAAGCCACCAAATACTACAGAGTGCACAGCGCCGATACGGGCACAAGCCAAAACAGCAATAGCCAGTTCGGGCACCATTGGCATGTAGATACATATACGATCGCCTTTTTTGGCGCCGTTATTTTTAAGCACATTAGCAAACTGGCAAACTTTATCGTGCAGTTGTTTATAGGTTAACACGCGGTGATCTTCGGCCGGGTCGTTTGGCTCCCAAATAATGGCCGGGGTATCGCCGTTATGTTCCAGGTGGCGGTCAAGGCAGTTTTCGGTAATATTAAGTTTGGCACCTTTAAACCACTCTATTTTTGGTTCTTTAAAGTTCCAGTCTAAAACCTTGTCCCACTTCTTTTTCCACAAAAAATTATTGGCTATCTCTTCCCAAAATAGTTCGGGCTGTTCAACGCTTTTGCGGTAAACCTGCTGGTATTCTTCAAATGATTTAACTTGCATGGCAGTATATAAATGGTGGCGTAAAATAGTAAATTTTGTATTAGCCGGGTATTATTAAACCAATTTTAGATTTTATAATGATACTTTAGCAAAATACGGTTAATAACAGGCTCAATTACATCACGTACATTTTTTTATTGGTATACTGTAAACTAACAACAATGCGTTATTAAACAGTAACTATAGCATAGCCAACAACAGTTTTTACCTTATAAAATCTTTTTTGAAATATTTTAAAAACACCGTTGCATATTTCACTTAAAAAGCTGATATTTGCAAACTCTTTTTAGGAGAAGAACGAGAATTTAAAAATATTTGTCATGTCAAGAATTTGTGATTTAACAGGAAAAGGCTACATGAACGGCTTTAACGTTTCTAATTCAAACGTTAAAACTAAACGTAAGTTTTATCCTAACTTAAAGCTTAAAAGGTTTTACATCCCTGAAGAAGATAAATGGATCACTCTAAAAGTATCTACTTCAGCATTAAAAACCATCAGCAAAAACGGTATAACAGCTTGTATCAACAAGTTTGTAAAAAAAGGCTCTATTTAATATTAATAGATTGTTGGGGCTACGGTTAAAGATGTGATATCTTCAACAATTGGCAGGCAACTCAAAACATAAAAGAAAATGGCTAAAAAAGGCAACAGAGTTCAGGTAATTTTAGAATGCACAGAGCATAAAACCAGCGGCATGCCAGGTATGTCTCGTTATATTACCACCAAAAACAAAAAGAATACAACTGAAAGACTGGAAATGAAAAAATTCAACCCGGTTTTAAGAAAAGTAACTTTACACAAAGAGATTAAATAATTTAAGTTTGTTTGCTGCAGGCCGGTGCGCTTTATTAAGCCACTTAAACCATAAGCACAACTTATAAAAACATAAAAACATGGCAAAGAAAGTAGTTGCAACCCTGAAAGTAGCGGGTAAAGGAAAAGAGTTTTCAAAAGTGATAACCATGAACAAATCACCTCGTACAGGTGCTTATTCATTCAAAGAGCAGATCGTTCCTAACGATAACATCAAAGATGCTATTGAAGGTAAACTGTAATTACTTTTGATTAAAATATAAAAGCCGTCTTGTTGATAACGAGAGGGCTTTTTTTGTTATATTTAGTCTGAACCGGAATTAAACGAATTGAAAGAAAAACAGAATTCTGAAATTCATTAATTCTATAAATTTTGGTTCAGACAAAAAAGCATTTTATGGGATTATTTGATTTTTTCAAGAAAAAGGAAACTACGCAGCAGGAACAGCAGGCGCTTGACACCGGTTTAGAAAAAACCAAGGACAACTTCTTCTCCAAGATAACCAAAGTAATTGCCGGTAAAAGTACCGTTGATGACGATGTACTGGACGACCTGGAAGAAGTGCTGGTAACATCTGATGTTGGCGTTACCACCACCCTAAAAATAATTGAGCGCATACAGGCACGGGTAGCCAAAGACAAATACGTGAGCACATCCGAGCTGAACAACCTGCTCAAGGACGAGATCCAGCAACTGCTTGCCGAAAACAATAGCAACGATTTTCAGAGTTTTGAATATGGCACGCACAAGCCATATGTTATTATGGTGGTTGGTGTAAATGGCGTAGGTAAAACTACAACCATAGGCAAATTAGCCCACAAACTAAAGCAAGCCGGTAACCAGGTAGTTTTAGGTGCGGCAGATACCTTCCGCGCGGCTGCGGTTGACCAGATAAAACTTTGGGGAGACCGTGTTGGCGTAAAGGTGGTAGCACAGGCCATGGGCAGCGACCCGGCTTCTGTGGCATACGATACCCTGCGCTCGGCCGTATCTAATGGCGACGATGTGGCTATAATTGATACCGCGGGCCGTTTACATAATAAGGTAGGTTTGATGAACGAGCTTACTAAAATTAAAAACGTAATGCAAAAGGTAGTACCCGGTGCACCGCATGAGATATTGTTGGTGCTGGATGCATCTACCGGGCAAAACGCTATTGAGCAGTGCAAACAATTTACGGAGGCTACCGCAGTTAATGCACTGGCGCTAACCAAGCTGGATGGCACGGCAAAAGGCGGTGTGGTGATAGGCATATCAGACCAGTTTAAAATACCGGTTAAATATATAGGTGTAGGCGAAGGCATAGAGCATTTACAGCTATTTGACAGGCAAGAGTTTGTGAATAGCTTGTTTAAATAATCATTGTTTTCACCGATTAATTAAGATTAAGATGATTTCACTGATTTGAAATGGCGGATTTTGAAAAAGATCTATTAACAGAAAAAATAATTGGTTGTTGTTTTGAAGTTCATAAAGGATTAGGGCCAGGTTTTTTAAGGAAAGTTTATTCTAAAGCACTACAGCATCAGCTTCAATTAGAAGGATTGAACTTTGAAATAGAAAAAGAGTTTAACCTATATTTTAAAGATAAACTCGTTGGATACTTTCGCTGTGACTTTTTTATAGAGAACAGGGTTATTGTCGAAATTAAATCTTTTGCAGGAATTTACACCCCTGTATTATTTCAAAAACAAGTGCTGTCATACTTAAAGGCAGCGAAAGTAAAAACCGGACTGCTTATAAACTTTGGTAACATAAGCTGTTCCATAAAGCGATTGTCTGTTTAGTTTGATTATCAGTCCAAAATCGGTGAAATCAAAATAATCATTCAATCGGTGAAAAAAATATAATGAGAACAAAAGAAATTACAAAGCCGATACTATTGAAGAAGCCCCGTGTAAACGTGGTTACTTTAGGCTGTTCAAAAAACATATACGATAGCGAAGTACTGATGGGCCAGCTTAAGGGCAGTGCCTATGATGTGGTTCACGAGTCTGATAAAATGCGCAGTGATGACATCATCGTTATTAACACCTGTGGTTTTATTGATAATGCCAAGCAGGAATCTATCGATACCATTCTGCAATACAGCGAATTGAAGGATCAGGGTAAGGTGGGCAAGGTTATCGTAACCGGTTGCCTTAGTGAACGCTACAAACCCGAATTGGAAGCCGAAATAACCAACGTGGATGCCTACTTTGGCACTAACGATCTGCAGAATATATTACAAAGCATTGGTGCCGATTACCGCCACGAATTAATTGGCGAACGTTTATTGACCACCCCATCGCACTTTGCATACTTTAAAATTGCCGAGGGTTGTAACCGCCCCTGCTCTTTTTGTGCTATCCCGCTGATGCGTGGTAAACACGTAAGTACGCCTATTGACCAATTGGTTAAGAATGCCGAAAGCCTGGTGAAGAACGGCACTAAGGAACTGATCCTAATTGCGCAGGACCTGACCTACTATGGCCTTGACCTTTACGGCAAACGTAACCTGGACGAGCTATTGCGCCGCCTGAGTGATGTGAATGGTGTAGAATGGATCAGGATGCAGTACGCCTACCCTTCGGGCTTCCCAATGGAAGTTTTGGATGTGATGAACGAGCGCGATAACATTTGCAAGTACCTGGATATGCCTTTACAGCACATTACAGATAACATGCTTAAATCCATGCGCCGTGGCTTAACCAAGCAAAAAACCATTGATGTAGTAAACGAGATCCGCGACCGCGTACCCAATATAGCTATGCGTACCACGCTGATAACCGGTTACCCCGGCGAAACCCAGCAGGATTTTGAAGAAATGGCACAATGGGTAGAAGATACCAAGTTTGACCGCCTGGGTTGTTTCACCTACTCGCACGAAGAAAAAACACACGCCCATACTTTGGTAGATGACGTACCTGAAGAAGTAAAACAAGAACGCGCCGATGCCATCATGGAAATTCAGCAAGGCATCTCTTTCGATAAAAACCAGGAGAAGATTGGCAACACCTATAAAGTGCTTATCGACAAAAAAGATGGCGGTTACTTTGTAGGCCGTACCGAATACGATTCGCCCGAGGTAGATAACGAGGTTTTAATTGATGCCGCAATTGATTATGCTGCAGTTGGTACCTTTGTTAACGTAAAAATTAACACCGCAGAGGATTTTGACCTTTATGGACAAATTGTAAAATAAAACCAATTTTGCAGGCCGTTTGTTGCTATTAAGATATTAAAATCTAATTTCGGCTATATTACATAGGCATCTGTTTCGAAATTTATCATTCGAAATTCGATGCCCGACATTCGAAATAAACAATGGACGCAGCCTGTATTGACTATAAAGAAACGGGGTATTTCTCCCAAACGGTTATTGATTACCTGGAGGACGCACCGGAATTAAGATCGTTTTACGGCGAGCGCCCTACCCTGCAAGGCTTTGCTGATTTCTTCAATCACAAAAAAGTGTTGGCCAACCGCGACCTTTTAGCAGAAGTTTTACTGGAGCAATATTTTGGCAGTTCACAAAAAGGAGAGCCCGAATTAGCCGCAGCAGATCTTATTCGCAAACGTATCGAATTGTTAAAAGAAAACGATACGTACACCGTTACCACAGGCCACCAGCTTAATATATTTACCGGTCCGCTTTACTTTATTTACAAAATAGTTACTACCATAAAACTGTGCAGGCAACTAAAAGAAGCGCATCCGGATAAGAATTTTGTACCAGTTTACTGGATGGCATCTGAGGACCATGATTTTGCCGAAATAAACTACACCAATATAGGTGGTAAAAAAGTACACTGGTGGTACGAGGCTTCGGGCGCTACCGGGCGTATAAACCCCGATACCATGCGCCAGGCGCTTAACCAATACAAAGGTGTTTTGGGTATAGACGGACACTCGTCGGAATTGGGCGAGATGGTAGAAACCGCCTACACGAAGTTTGATCATTTAGCTGATGCTACCCGCTACCTCGTAAATGCCCTTTTTGGCCAGTATGGTTTGGTTATTATAGATGCCGACGACCATCGGCTTAAACAATCTTTTGCGCCTATTATTGAGCAGGATATCATCCAGCAAAACAGCTTTAAAAACATTACCGCTGTTAACGAAAAATTGCAAAAGCTGGGTGTACATATACAGGTAAACCCGCGCGAGATCAACTTTTTTTATCTGAAGGATAACCTGCGCGAACGCCTTGTTTTTGAGAACGACCGCTACAACGTAATGAATACCGACATCAGCTTTAGCGAGGCTGAATTGAAGGAAGAAATTAAAACCACACCAGAGAGGTTCAGTCCGAATGTGGTCATGCGCCCCTTATATCAGGAATGCATTTTGCCCAACATTGCCTATGTGGGCGGTGGTGCCGAGGTGGTTTACTGGCTGGAGCTTAAATCAAACTTCGATTTTTATCAGGTTGATTTCCCGATACTAATACTGCGTAACTCCGGGCTGGTTATCCGTAAGGAAACGGCTGCCAAGATCAAGGGCATGGAGCTTACCCCCGCCGAGATATTTAAAAGTGCCGATGAGATAAAAAATGGCTGGGTTAAAAAACATAGCAATCATGATCTTACCCTGGCGGATGAATGGCGCGAGTTGGAACGCGTTTTCGAAAAGATAAAATTACGGGCTCATAAAATAGACCCAACGCTGGAGCCATCTGCAGGTGCGGTACAAGCCCGTTTAAAGCATGCTGTAGACAACCTGCAAAAGAAACTGGTAAAGGCAGAAAAGCGTAATTACCACACCCGCCTGGAGCAGATAGAACATATTAAAGCAGATATATTCCCAAATAACAGTTTGCAGGAACGTTCAGAAAATTTTGGCTTAAGCTATGTGAAATGGGGCCAGCTTTTTATAGATGAGCTCATCCGCAATTTTGAACCGCTTAACTTTAAGTTTACGGTACTAACGGAGTAACTTAAAACGGTGCGGACATGATTTATATTCCTGAAAACATAAAAATCAAGCTTTATTGCTGCTTGTCTATGTAGCTATAGATTATCAAATAACATAAAACAAGAAAGGTCGGCTCACACCGACCTTTCTTGTTTTATTGTGAAGTTTACTATTTAGCGTTAAGCGTAATAGTTACGGGCTTTAACCCGGGCGTCGTTGCGGTAACAGTAATCCGTCCTGTCGTTTCCCTGCCTTTTACAACAGCCAGTGCCAGGCCATGAAATGCCTTCATATTATCGGCCCTGAAACTATCGTGGCTAACGGGGTCGCCGTTATCAACAGCGGCAAGGCTACCACCGGTTACGGTAAACTTAATGCGGTTGGCAGCATCTGGCACCAATGTACCATTCTTATCTAAAACCTTAACCGTAATAAACGATAGATCCTTGCCATCAGCAGTGATATTGCTCCTGTCGGCAGTAACCTCTATTTTGGCAGGTGCACCTGCAGTTTTAATTTCTTTGGTTAAAACTATCTTCCCGTTTTTGCGGGATACGGCCTTTAACGTACCCGGCTCAAACTTTAAACGCCACATTACGTGCAGGTCTTCGCCGGTTTTCTTTTTGATGCCTACCGATTTTCCATTTAGATATAGTTCTACCTCATCGGCATTATTATAGTAGGCCCACAGGTCAACCATTTGGCCGGGTGCCCAGTTCCAATGCGGGAATACGTGCAGCACCGGTTTATCAGTCCACTCGCTTTGATACATATAATAAATATCCTTAGGGAAACCGGCCAGATCAATAATACCAAAGTACGAACTGCGCGACGGCCAGCTGTAAGGCGTAGGCTCACCCAGGTAATCAAACCCAGTCCATATATACATGCCCGATAGGTAATCATGCTTTTTCATCACCTTCCAGGTAGCCTCGTGGGTAGATCCCCATGGTGGTCGCACATTATCAAAAGCAGATACACGGTTGCCCTCGCGTACGTCCGGTTTATCCCAGGTGCGGGGCCATACACGGATGCTATCCGACGGAAACTCGTAATACCCGCGGGTTTCTAAGCCCGAAGTAGTTTCTGTAGCGATAAACTTTTTACCGGGATAACGTTCCGGGAATTTAGCATAGTCGCCTTCGTGGTAGTTGTAACCTATCAGATCAAGCGCGCCGGATGCAATGATGTTACTGGTTTTACTTGGGTCGTTATTGGCTGATGTGATAGGCCTGTTATCCATCGAGCGGACGATGCCTGCCAACTCGCGGGCTATGTTCCTGCCGGATGTATCTGTTTTGCTGTACTGCTCTCCTATCTCGTTACCTATACTCCATATAAATACCGATGGGTGGTTACGGTCGCGTTTTAATTGGTCCTGCAGGTCGCGTTTGTGCCATTCGTCCCAAAATAAATGGTAGTCGTATTTAGTTTTTTCCAGCTTCCACATATCAAAAGCCTCGTCCATAACGATAAAGCCCATGCGGTCGCACAAATCCAGCAGCTCCGGTGCAGGCGGGTTATGCGAAGTACGGATGCCGTTACAGCCCATGGCTTTCAATATCTGCAATTGCCTTTCTAAGGCACGCGTGTTAATGGCTGCACCCAGGCTACCCAGATCGTGGTGGTCGCAAACCCCTAGTATCTTCATGGCCTTGCCGTTTAACGAAAAGCCTTTATCACTATCAAAATTAAAATAACGTATGCCCAGTGTGTTGGTATAAGTATCCACCACATTATTACCGTCAAAAACCTTGCTTACCACTTTGTACAGGTATGGGTCATCAACCGACCATAAGTGCGGGTTATTTACCGTAAGCTTGGTTGTGAGTGTAGTCGCGGTATCTGTAGCATTGCCCGGGGGGATGCTACCGCCGGCACTAATTAATTTACCGGCTGCATCATAAATATATACGCGGGTACTGATGGCAGCATTAGCCACACCCGTATTTTTAACTTTTACATCAACAGATACATTGGCCATTTCTTTACTTACCATGGGCGTAGTAACGTAAGTACCCCAATGGTCTATAGCTATTTTATTAGTGGTAACCAGCCATACATTCCTGTAAATGCCCGAGCCTGAGTACCAGCGCGAGTTGGGTTGATCGGCATTGTTTACTTTAACCGCTATAGTATTGCTGCCGCCATAGTTTAAATAAGGGGTAAGATCATACCTGAAAGAGATATAACCGTTTGGCCTGAAACCCAGGTGTTGGCCGTTTATCCAAACGTCACTGTGCTGGTAAACGCCGTCAAAATCTATATAAACCTGTTTGCCTTTTGATGATGCAGGGATGGTAAACGTTTTGCGGTACCAGCCAATGCCGCCCGGCAATGCGCCGCCTTCGGGTGTTGCGGGGTTATCTTTACTAAAGGTACCTTCTATGCTCCAGTCGTGCGGCAGGTTTAACAAACGCCAGTTTTTATCGGCAACATCTGGTTTTTCGGCATGGCTTACATCTCCTAAATGGAAACGCCAGCCTTTATCAAAATCAGCAACCGTTCGGCCGCCCTGGGCTAAACCAAGTGTAGTTAAAAAACTTGCGGCAACAACCGCAACAGCATACTTAAAAAGGCATTTTAAAGATCGCATCGGGTATATTTTATATAATTGTCAAATATACAATTACCCGCCAAATAGCAAAATTTCGCAGTCTAAAAACTAAAACTGGTATCGGCATCCGGCGCATCCAGCTTGGTGCTTTTGCGCTGGCCGCCTACGGTTACATGCAGCATATTAATTTGCTCGGCGTGCATGGCATTTAGCAGTTCATCATGTATCTCTATCTTTTTTACAGATGTTACCCCTTTTACCTCAAAGTATGCCCAGGCGCCGTCTTCCTGTATCTCGTAACCTACGTAACTTAGGTTTAACGGTTTGCCATCTACTTTAATGTTCAGGTGTTTTTTAACATACTCGCTAATGAAACGGTTAAGCTGGGCTTTATCGGCAGGTTTTACAATATCCAGCGGGGTTTTATTATCCTTTTCAAGGGCATGCTCCAGGTCGTCATAAAACATGCGGCAGCTAACCTCTACAGCCTGCGTTTTAGGGTTGTGTTTAATTTCGGTAACACTCACATAAAACGGGTGGAACAATCCTAACCAAATAATGAATAAAGCCTGCATATTGCCTGTAAAATATATCTTTACGCAAAAAACGCTATTTTTATTGTTAATCGCTAATTAATATCCATGCAGGATTTTGGCTTATACTTTCAGCTGGGCTGGCAACACATTTGCGACTGGCAGGGCTACGACCACATCTTATTTGTTACCGTGCTTTGCGGCACCTATCTACTGGCCGACTGGCGGAAGGTGCTGATACTGGTTACCGCATTCACCATTGGGCACTCCATAACCCTGGCCCTAAGCGTGCTCAACGTGGTAAAGGTAAACACCTCACTTATCGAGTTTTTGATCCCGGTAACCATTGTATTAACCAGTTTGGTAAACATCCTCAACAAAGAACGATCTGCCACCACGGTACGTTTTAGTTATTTTTTGGCGTTGATATTCGGGCTGATCCACGGGCTGGGTTTTTCTAATTACTTAAAAAGCCTGCTGGGGACAAGCACCAATATTACGGCCGAACTATTTGCCTTTAACATTGGGTTGGAGTTTGGGCAGGTATTAATTGTACTTGCGGTGCTTATTTTGGCCCATGTAATCATAAAATTACTAAAAACGCCCCGCAGGGATTGGGTGTTGTTCCTTTCATCTGCTATATTTGGGATAGCATTTATTATGTGCATCGAGCGCTTCGTATTAATTAAATTCAAATGAAGAAATTTTACTCCTATCTTTCACTTTGCCTGTTTGCTTCTACAGCATCTATGGCGCAAAACGAAAACAACCCCGGATCTAACCACGGCAATAAGTTTGAGCAGTTGGGCACCATGCTAAGTACGCCTAACGAGTACCGTTCGGCATCGGGCGCACCCGGGCCAAAATACTGGCAGCAAAAGGCCGATTACGAAATAAGCGCCACACTTAACGATGATAAGCAACGCCTGGATGGTGTAGAAACCATCACCTATACCAATAACTCGCCGGATCCGCTTACCTACCTTTGGTTACAGCTGGATGAGAACGAGCATAAAAAAGATGCCGAGAACTTAAAGTTTGACGAAAGCAAAATGCAAAGCAGGATGAGCATGCGCCAGCTGCAGGGCATTATGGGCCACAACCTTGACCTGGGTAACCACATTGTAAGCATTAAAGATGCTAACGGCAACGCGCTTAAATACACCATTAACCAAACCATGATGCGTGTAGAGCTGCCTGCTACCCTGCCGGCCGGCCAAAAATTTAAATTTAAAGTAACCTGGTGGTACAACATCAGCGACAGGCTAACTATTGGCGGCCGTGGCGGTTACGAGTTTTTCCCGGAGGATGGCAACTATCTTTACACCATGGCACAGTGGTACCCAAGGATGGCTGTTTACAGCGATTTCCAGGGATGGCAAAACAAACAATTTACAGGCCGCGGTGAGTTTGCTTTAGCCTTTGGCGATTTTAAAGTAAACCTTAACGTACCTGCCGACCACGTGGTGGGCGGAACAGGCCAGTGCAGCAACTACGCACAAACCCTTAGTACCGCACAGTTAAAACGCTGGAACGAGGCACAGAATGCCACCCAACCTGTTGAGGTGGTAAACCTTAACGAGGTTAAACAATTGATGAAAGGCCATGCTACCGGCCGCAAAACATGGACCTTCCACGCAGAGAATGTGCGCGATTTTGCCTGGGTAAGCTCGCGCCGCTTGGTGTGGGATGCCATGAGCACCCGTGTGGATGGTGGTAAAAAAGTGATGGCTATGTCATACTACGGCCCCGAGGCTTATGGCCTGTACCGCCGTTATTCTACCAAAGTTGTGGCACATACCCTGCGTAGCTACTCTAAAACTACCTTCCCTTACCCATACCCGGTTGCCATATCTGTAGAGGCATCAAACGGTATGGAGTACCCGATGATATGCTTTAACTATGGCCGTACCGAAAAAGATGGCACTTACAGCGAGGCTACTAAAAACGGTATGATAGGCGTGATCATCCATGAGGTTGGTCATAACTTTTTCCCGATGATCGTAAACTCTGATGAGCGCCAATGGACCTGGATGGACGAAGGTTTAAATACTTTTTGCCAGTACCTGGCCGAGCAATCATGGGATGCTAATTATCCTTCGCAGCGCGGCCCGGCCTACAAGATAGTTGATTATATGAAACTACCTAAGAACGAGCTGGAACCTATCATGACCAACTCAGAGAACATTACTCGTTTTGGCCCTAATGCTTACGCCAAACCGGCAACAGCTTTAAACATCCTGCGCGAAACCGTTATGGGCCGCGAGCTGTTTGATTATGCCTTTAAAACCTACGCGCACCGTTGGGCCTTTAAACACCCTACGCCTGCCGACCTTTTCCGCACCATGGAAGATGCATCGGCAGTGGACCTGGATTGGTTTTGGCGCGGTTGGTTCTTTAGTACAGACCCGGTTGATATCTCCCTGGACAGCGTTAAATACTACCGCCTGAATACCAAAAACCCGGCAACAGAAGCATCTTTTGACCGCGCACAGTTTGACCGCAACATGGAAAACATCAGTACCAAACGCAATAAAGCCGCAGGCGAGAAATTTGAAGTGGAAGCTGATACTGCCCTACAGGACTTTTACAGCAAGTGGGACCGCTTTGCCGCCACCCCCATGACTACCCAAAGCTACCAGGCTATGTATAACAGCCTTACGCCCGATGAGAAGAAAATGTACGATAGCAAGAACTTCTTTTACGAGTTAAGCTTTGCCAATCGTGGCGGCTGTGTATCGCCATTAATAATTGAGTGGACCTACACCGACGGCACTAAAGAAACCGAAAAGATCTCGGCCTACATCTGGCGCCATAACGAGCAAAAGGTAACCAAGGTTTTTGCCAAAACTAAAGAGGTACGCTCCATTAAGCTTGACCCGGAACGCGAAACAGCAGACATTGATGAAAGCAATAATAGTTGGCCACGAGAAACGGCACCAACCAGGTTTGAGTTGTTTAAACAGCAAAGCCTGCCAAGAGGAGCCACAAGCGGCAGTAACCCCATGCAGGAATCTAAAAAAACTACTCCATAATAAAAACGCCTCCCAATATTCATTTGGGAGGCGTTTTTATTTAAAGTCCTGGTTTATTATGCTTACCTGTTAATGTCTTTTGTTTTGTTTAATGATAAATCACGCTTAATGTTGTGTTGCCTTGTTAACGCAACCTGAACAACATTGCCTTAACTTATAGTAATGCCAATAAACGTTCACGAAAAATCACATCATAAAAACCCCTCCCGGTTAATCATCCGGAGGGGTTTTGTTTAATTAAGCACGATGAACACAGCGGATAACCAAATCTCACAAAAGAAACCTCCGTGTCCCCGTGCTATATTTTTAGAAAGGTGGCGGGCCGCCCGGGCCACCGCCCATTGGGCCGCCGGGGCCGCCTTGTCCGTTTGGTTTAGATCCTGCAAAATTCTGAAGCCTTAATATGAAGGTTAACATAGCATACCTGCCTAAACGGTTAGAGTTTACCTGGGTAATGTAACTGCCGCTTTGGGTGCTGGTATAGCCCGTATTTTGGTTAAACACATCATTTACAGCAAACCTTAACGTGCCTACGTTGCCTTTCAAAAAACGGCGCTCTATATAGGTGTTCAGGATGTTGGGGTTGGTTGCACCGGTGTATCCGTAATAGATCTGTTTGGTAAAATCGTAGCTCAGGGTCCAGTCCTTAAAAAAATAATTCTTGCCGTTAAGCCCTAAGTTTAGCGTGCTGAATTTATTATTGACGTTGGCCTGCTCTATAGAGTTATTAGAACGGTTAACCGCATAAGTTGTGCTGGCCTCAGCATCAACCACATCGGTAATGTTCACCCTAAAGCGTACCCCTTGCGATAGCACCAGGTTTTTAGAGATATTTTTCTGTAGGGCTAACGCTGTAGATGCCTCATCTGCCGTACCTATGTAAGATATATTGTTATTGTAAGTAGCGTTACCTATGAAAAATAAATTGTACTTACGTTTTGCCCAGGGTTTGGCAAACACATAAAAACCATTGGCCGAGTAATAACCATCGGCGTTTGCATACTGGGTTAAGATGGTACCGGCCAGTTTAGGGTCGGCAGTAAATACCCTGGGGTAGGTAATGGTTTGCGCCACTATCTTATTATCCGTTTGCGTGAACGACAGGTTACTGAAGAACACATTCCCGGTTTCAAAATTAAACTTGTTATAACGGATGGATAGCGTGTTGTTAAACTCGGGTTTCAGGTCGGCATTACCACGTATGGGGTACGATGCGTTAGAGAAATCGGTAACGGGTTGCAGTTCGCTGTAAGTGGGCTGCTGGCTGCTGCCGTTATAGTTTACACTTAAGCTCTGGTTACGCGAAAAATTATAGATAAACCGGGCTGTTGGCGCTATATTAAAGGTAGTAACCCTGTTGGTCCCGCTCACAGGCGATTCGCCATCCAGCGAGGTAGGCACCGCAACCACACCTAAAGTATAGTTGTATTTTTTATCGATGAAACGATAGTTCAACCCAAACCTGTTGGTCACAAATGTAAAGTTGTAGCTATTGCTCAGCAGGTCGTAATTATTATGGTCGCCGGCCAGGGTAAGCGTATCGGTAGCTTTATCTGCCGTGGTGTAAGCACGTTTATAACCGTACGTCAGTTCGATGAACGATTTACTGCTTATCGGCTCCAGGTAAGAAAAATTAGTACCGATACTATCTGTACGGCTATCGGTATTAATAAACTGGCTAAGCGGGGCATTGGCAGCACCCTCTATATAATTGTAAACCGGGTTTTGGTATTGGCTGATGCTATATGAACCCACCCCAACATTGACGCTGAAGTTACGCCCCTTTTTAGCAAAGCGGTGGTTATACAACACATTGGTACCATAGTTAGACGAGGTAGAATGCAGGTAAGAATTAAACGTATAGTCTGATACCGTTTCGGTATTGTTTGTGAGCTTATTTGCTGCCGTTTGGTTGGTAGTGATACCTGCGTAAGAATAAGTAGGGGTAATTTTTAAATAATTGATGGTATCGGGCTTGTACTCGATATTAAAGGTAAAGCGGTGGTTCAGGTTCTGATCTTGCTGCACGCTGCTTTGGTTGCTGGTACTTGGGTTAGTTAACGATATGTTGTTTTGTATAGTGGTACTGGTGGTGTTAACCGTATTATTGGCAAAGCTATAGCTGCCATATACGGTTATCTTTTTCCCCCAGCTGTCGCGGTAATTAAAGCCTAAACTGCGTGCGGTGGTAATACCATTGGCATTGGTACCGCTGTTGCTCCCCGGCGGCCCCCCTCCCGGGCGGCCGCCCGGCCTGCCGCCAAAGCTAAACAGGTTGGTATTGGTATTATTCAGGTTGCCCAACACGGCTATCTGCCTGCTGCCATTAAAGCTGAACAGGTTAGCCTGCGCCACATAACGCGTATCCTCTTTATCCTGCGCTATGCCGGGTATGGCATCTTGCCCGCCACCTACGGTAGCCTGGCCAAAGTAGCCGTGGTTCTTACTTTCTTTTATAGTGATGTTTAGTACCTTTTCCGGCTCGCCGGTTTTAACACCGGTAATATTGGCCTGGTCGCCGTAATCATCAATCACCTGTATGTTTTGTACAATATCTGCAGGCAGGTTTTTGGTAGCCGTTTTCAGGTCGCCCCCAAAAAATTCCTTACCGTTTACGCGCACCTTGGTAACGCTTTTACCCTGTGCGGTTACGTTGCCATCCTTATCCACATCTACCCCCGGCAGTTTTTTAATTACATCCTCTATAGGTGCACCATCGCGCACTTTATAGGCAGCAGTGTTAAACTCTACCGTATCTTCCTTCATCTTAACCGGGTTAACATCACTAATGGTAACGGCACCCAGCATACGCGTTGCTGATCTTAAGATAACCGGGGCAAGCATAACCGGCTTGGTATCATTATCCAGCACAAAACGGCGCTTTAAGGGCTCGTAACCTATCGATTGGAACACCAGGCTAAACTGGTTAACCTTTACCCCCGCAAAGCTGAAGTTACCATTGGCATCGGTTATGGTAGTGGTGCTATCTGTAGCGGTTAAAATTTTAACGGTAGTACCGGGCAGTGTTACACCGGCAGTATCTTTAACTGTACCTTTTACATCCCTGCCCGTTTGGGCAAAAACGTTTGTGCCTATCAAAAGCACAAGGGCAAACAATAAGTATTTAAGCTTCATAAATTGATATGGATATGCAAAGGAATATTTTTGGAAAACCCAACAAAAACGCAGTAGACAGGCATCAGCAGAATATAGATGAACAGCTTTTTTAAACCGTTGGACCAATTGAGCCGTTTGTTAAAAAAGCGCCCCGCTAACCATACGGGGCGCCACAAACTAATCACACTTATTGTAAAAACACATAAGCTCTTTTGCCGTACTCTTCGTACACATGCAGTTTTTTTGTTAACGGTGCTATTGTTGGCATTAACGGTTAAGGCTTAATACGAATGTCTTTTTCATGATATTTTCGTTGTCTAAATAATGTTTAACTTTTGTTTTGAACTTTCTATGCTCAAAACAACGGCACTTTGCCCATCTAAAAAAACGCGATAGACCGGCGCCTAAAACATGTAGATGAGGGGCGCTTTTTGCTCTTTAAAAGCCTGTTAAAGTCGATTGAAAGTCGTGCTTTACTGCTAATAGTTTAAAAATGACCGCCCATCGGTAAACTTTAGCTGCCTGTAGATTTTAATTGGCATTATGGCTATATCATTTGTAATATTGTGATATCCTGTCAATTATAAACCAAAGGGAATGACACTTCAACTATCTAAAAGCAAAACAGTTAGTATACTTATACAAACCCTGATATGGGTGGTGCTGGGTATTGTACTGCTGTTTAATCAGCCGTTGGGGTGGGGCATTACGGTGCCTTATCAATTTTGGATAAAGCAGGTGTTTACTTTCTTTTTGTTAGTAGGCGCTTATTACTTAAACGCTTATTTATTAGTACCACGCTTTTTATTAAAAAGCCGTACAGGTGTTTACTTTTTATTAATGCTATTGGTTATAGCTACCATTATGCTGTTAACCAGTTGGTTAGACAGGTACATGCAGCTTGGCAAACTTGTAAATGAGGCCTTTATGAAGCATGGCCCGCCAAAACGCGGCGAGCGAAGACACGGTTATGATATACTTACGCTGGCTGTATCAGCATTAGTATTAGGCATTAGCACCAGCATAACCACTACCCAGATCTGGCAGCGCGACAGGCAGCGCCATCAGGAAATGGAGCAGGAAAAAATAGGCTCGGAATTGTCATTTTTAAAGGCTCAGATAAACCCGCATTTCTTTTTCAACACGCTTAATAATATCTATGCGCTTACGGTGGTCAATGTAGAAACATCGCGAACTGCCCTGCACCAGTTATCGCGAATGATGCGATATGTGCTTTACGATACCCAAAACAGTACTACCCTTCTTAGCCAGGAGATAGCCTTTATCAAGGATTACATCAGCCTGATGCAGCTTAGGTTAACCGAAAAAGTGGCCGTTAATTTCTTCACCCCAATACCTCTGCAAGATTTTGCCCTGGCACCCATGCTGTTCTTAACCTTTGTAGAAAATGCCTTTAAACATGGGGTAAGCGATACGCAACCAAGCGCTATTGATGTAATTATAACCCAGGACGCCAATACAGTAAACCTGATGGTTAAAAACAGCATATTTATCACACAGGGCAACAATATAGAAGAGAACCAGGGCATTGGTCTTAACAATACCATCCGCCGGTTAGATCTGCTTTATCCCGGTAAATACACTTTAAAGGTAGATGAAACCGCAGAAGGGAATATGTATATTGTTAACTTAACTATCAACCTGTAGCCAACCATGACCATAAATTGCATAGCTGTTGATGACGAACCTTTAGCCCTTGGGCTGATATGTGCCTTTATTGAGCAAACCCCTTTCCTGAATTTGGTTGGCCGCTATAGTAGCGCTGTAGAAGCACTGGGTGGCCTGCAGCAACATAAGGTAGATTTGTTATTTTTAGACATACAAATGCCCAACTTAAACGGCATCGAGCTTGCCCGTGTACTGGATAGCCGCGGCCCAACCAAGCCCCGCATTATTTTTACTACGGCGTATAACCAGTTTGCTTTGGAAGGCTACAAGGTTGATGCGCTTGATTACCTGCTTAAACCCTTTAATTATGAAGAGTTTTTGCATGCGGCTAATAAGGCCCTGGCTTATACTGAATTGGTACAACGTTCAAATGCCACACAAGCCATTGCAGAAACACCAATACCAACACCCGAACGCGCTGAGGACGATTATCTATTCGTAAAAGTAGAGTACCAATTGGTGCGTATTGCTCTTAAAGATATTTTATACCTGGAAAGCCTGAAGGATTACGTAAAGATCTTTTTAAAAGACACCGAGAAAGCCATACTTACCCTAAGCAGCCTTAAAGCGCTGGAAGAAAAGCTACCCGGCAAGCGTTTTATGCGGGTGCACCGCTCCTACATCGTATCGTTAGATAAGATAAATTCCATCACCCGCAATGCCTTGCAGATCGGCAAGATCAACATCACGGTTGGCGATCAGTATAAAGAGGAATTTAGCAAGTTTTTAAGCAAGTGGGTGTAGTACTACCTATATTATGTCCCGCGCACTCCGCACTAAATACCCGCTTCAAAATAAGTAATTAAACTGCCATAAATTACCCGGGCACTGCTTATCGTAAACCAAAGCCCTGTTACGGCCGTTTATCAATCAATGAACATTCAAAAGATCACTTTCGGAAACGGTTGCTTCTGGTGCACCGAAGCTATATTTCAACATTTAAAAGGGGTTATATCTGTAGCATCCGGCTATGCAGGCGGGCATACGCCAAACCCCACCTACATGGAAATCTGCAACGGCAAAACCGGCCATGCGGAGGTAATTGCAGTAGAATATGATGCCGATATCATATCGTTTGATGAACTTCTGCTTGTTTTCTTTAAAACCCATAACCCAACCATGCTAAACCGGCAGGGCAATGATGTGGGCACACAGTACCGGTCGGCTATATTTTACCATACCGACGAGCAAAAGCAGCAGGCAGAGGCCATGGTCAAAAAACTAACAGATGAGCGTGTTTTTGAAAAACCCATTGTGACCGAAATTACCCCGATGGGCGAATTTTACAAGGCAGATGACCACCACCAAAATTATTATAATGATAACCCCATGAAACCCTACTGTGCTTTTGTGATACAGCCCAAATTAAATAAGTTTGTAAAGGAATTTACCGACAAAATTAAGCCCGAACTATTATAGCGGGCCAAACTTTTTTTATGAAAAGATCAATCACAGCCCTGCTGGCGGGTACTTTATTATTGGCTGCCTGTTCTACCCCAAAAAAAATCGAAAATGCTTCAATTGCCAACAACGGCAAAGTTTGGACTTCGTTATGGCAACAGCGTGCGGCAGAGTACAAAGCCTTGTGCTTTCAGGCATATAACACGGCTAAATGGCGCTTGGATGAAGCGCTTAAAAACCCGGGGAACAAACCCTTAGCTGTAGTTACAGATGTTGACGAAACGTTATTGGATAACAGCCCCTACGACGCCATGCGCGCGGCTAATAACCAGGAATTTAGCCCGGAAACATGGAAAGCATGGACAGCCAAAGCGGTAGCTGATACCGTGCCCGGTGCCCCTGCATTTTTTAAATATGCAGCATCAAAAGGGGTAGCCGTATTTTATATTACCAACCGCGATGAGAATGAACGCACAGGCACCATCAAAAACCTGCAATTATATAACTTACCCAATACCGATAATGAGCATGTACTGCTAAGGCAAACCGAATCGAGCAAAGAAACCCGTCGCCAGCAGGTTTTAAAAAATTATAATATTGTGCTGCTTTGCGGCGATAACCTGCCCGACTTTGATATGCTTTATGATAACAAACCCGCCGAAGCCAACAGGCAAGCTGTTACCGAAAAACTAAAAAAGGAGTTTGGCAGCAAGTACATTGTAATACCCAATCCATCATACGGTGATTTTGAGGGCGCATTGTTTAATTACAATTACAAGCTTACCGGTGCTCAAAAAGATGCTATTATCAAAGCTAAAGTGAAAGTAGATAAGCAATAAATCATTCTGCTGTCGCGAGTTTTCAGCTCATGTTACGGCATAAGATCAACTTTCTAGCTGACCAAATATTAAGGCTTTGCGTAAAGCGCTAAACTTGCGCGAGCAAAAAATATAAAAATCCGTTTAAAACTGGTTATTTTTATCCAACAGAAACCAGACAACATCTTGTTTGTTGCTCATCTTTTAATATCACAACGCCATGACCATCCTCGAGAATGAATTTTTAAAAGTTGCCATTGACAGCAAGGGCGCACAGCTAACATCCATATTTAATAAGGAAACCAACGTAGAACAGCTTTGGCAAGCTGATGCCAATATTTGGGGTTATCATGCACCCAACCTGTTTCCTATTGTAGGTGGCTTGCTAAACAACGAATTACATGTTAACGGCCAAACCTACCCGATGAGCAGGCATGGTTTTGCCCGTACATCAGATTTTATTTTGCTGGAGAGCGATGAAGCGCATGCAGGGTTTTCGTTACCCCATTCAGAAAAAACAATGGCGGTTTATCCCTTTAGGTTTGATTTTCAGGTATTGTACACACTTATTGATAATGCACTGCGTGTAACCTATAAAGTTATTAACCGCGATAATAAACCTGTTTACTTTTCGGTAGGCGGTCACCCGGCGTTTAATGTCCCTTTTAACGCCGGCGAAAGTTATGAGGATTATTATTTAGAGTTTGAAGCACAGGAGAACCTGGAAACGCATCTTTTAAACAAAGATGGCCTGTTTAGCGGCGAAACGCAGCCCGTGCCTACCCCCAATAAACAACTTCCCCTAACGCGCGATTTGTTTACTGCAGATGCACTGGTATTTAAAAACCCGCAATCGCGCATGGTTACAATTAAGAGCACTAAACATGATCAAAGCCTGTCGGTAGAGTTTCCGCACTTTAATTACCTGGGCCTTTGGGCTAAACCCGGGGCAAATTTTGTTTGTATAGAGCCTTGGTTAGGCTGCGCAGACAGTGCCGGTGACCCTAAGGATATTACGGTAAAAGAAAATATACAAAAAGTTGTTACCGGCCATGTTTTTGAAGCTTCATATTATATAAGTGTATAACTGATATTAATTTTTTAACTTTTTTAAAACATTTGATTTACTTTAACACTTATCAGTAAAATTAATTACTTACAACATTACAACTATGAAAAAGAAAATCTATCTAATCGCGATGACGATGCTACTGACTGTAGCTGCCTTTAACAGTAATGCTGCAACCTTTACTGACAACAAAGATGCTTACAAAGAAGCAGCTGCCAACATGACCAAAGAGCAGAAAGAAGCCCGTGTTGAAGAAATTAAATTGCGTGTTAACGAGATAAAAGCGATGGATAAATCGCAGTTAAACAAAGCAGAGAAAAAAGAATTAAAAGGCGAACTGAAAAACCTTAAACAAGAAGCACAAGCCATGGGTGGCGGTGGTGTTTACCTTTCAGTTGGTGCTATCATCATCATCATTTTAGTATTGATCCTGATCCTGTAATCAGCTGTCATAACACTTATAAAACAACAAAGGGCACCATATTGGCGCCCTTTGTTGTTTAGCAACAATATACTGCTTATTATTTAACTAATTCATTCAACACCGGATGATCAAGCGTTGAGATCTCGGTATGGCCGCCCTTCAGTTCGTCAAAAATAACGATCTCGTTGGTGCCCTTTTTTAACCAGGCTGCCGGTACGTACAAAGTTTGTTGGGGGCCAATGTTCCAGTACTTGCCTAAGTTATGGCCGTTCAGGAATACAAAGCCTTTACCAAAACTTTTCATATCCAAATAGGTGTCTACCGTACCCCGTAGCGAGAATGTACCGCGATACAAGGCAGGCTGTATTTCGCCGGTATTCTGTTGTGGCAGGTATTTAAACCCGGCAGTAGTAGCAAACGGTAACTTATACATTTTCCATCCCAGTAATTCCTGGCCGTTAAGTGTTACCTTTTCGGTAATGCCCTGGCGGTTATCTACCAGGTATGGGCCATAATTTATGCGGCCATTATTTTCTACTAATATATCTAAAACGCTGTTGGCCGTTGGGCTGGTCAGCTGTAACGAATCCTGTTTTAAACGGCGATCTAACACACTAATGCGTTTACCATTCAGGTACACCGTTGCATAATCTCGCATTTCTTTAATTCTAAGCAAGCCACTGGCTGCATTAGCTAATGTTGTGCGGTATAATACAAAACCATAACCCTGGTCTATATCCTCAAAACTTAAAGGTTTTTCAGATTCTACCGGCGTACCCAGGTTACTGAACAGGTTGGCTACACCACTCACTTTTATAACCTCTAACCCAAAAGTGCGGCGTTTCTTCTCAGGAATTTCGGGCAAGGTTTCGCCCGGCTGCAGGTGCTTTTTAATAACATCCCTAAATTTAAAGAATTTAGCCGTTGGATTACCCGCCTCATCCAAAGGAGCATCATAATCATAGCTGGATGTTTGGGGGGCATAAGGCTCGGTACGGCTCATGTTGGCGCCATTCATAAAATCGCGTGTGGTACCACCATGGAACATGTACATATTGATAGAGATACCTGCAGACAGGATGCCATCCAGTTTTTTGGCATCTTCATCGGCATTGCTGCCGCTGTGCGGTTTGCCCCAGCTATCAAACCAGCCCGGGTACCACTCCGCCACATAATACGGGCCTTTACCATTGTGGTGCTTATTGATCAATTCTTTTACCTTGGCCGGATCATCCTCGCCGTTTACAGCAGGTAAATAGCCGGGCAGATACCCTGCAGGCATTTGGCTTGGGCCATCACAGGTAAACAGCAGGCCATCAAACCCAACCTCGCGGAAGATCTTAGCGTTCATTTCCAGGTATTCCTTGTCGTTGCTGAAAGAACCGTATTCGTTTTCTATCTGCACCATTAGGATGTTACCGCCATGGTTTACCTGTAAAGGGGCCAACTGCTTACCTACCTCTGCCATGTAATTGCGGTAAGCATTGATAAATGCAGGCTCTTTACTGCGCACTTTCATGTTTTTATCTTTTAACAACCACCAAGGGTAACCACCAAATTCCCACTCGGCACAGGCATAAGGGCTGGGGCGCATAATTATCCACATGCCCTCTTCTTTAGCAATGCGTACAAATTCGGCTACATCGTTATTCCCGGTAAAATCGTACTGGCCCTGTACAGGCTCATGCGCGTTCCAAAAAACATACGTACCAATGGTGTTTAAACCCATGGCCTTTGCCATTTTGATCCTTTCGCGCCAGTACTCGCGCGGTATGCGTTGGTAATGCATCTCGCCCGATATCATTTGCAGGGGCTTACCATCCAATAAAAAAGCAGTATCGCCCAAGGCAAAGGTATGTGTGGCGGTTTGTGCGTTAACGGTGGCTAAACCACCAAAAAACAGGGCGCAGCCAATAAGTATCTTTCTTAACATTCGTCTTTTTTATATTTTTTTAAAATAAGCCTAACTGGCCTTTATCATCTATGTCTATATCATTAGGGTTGGTTATCTCCAGATCAATCTTTTTGCTGGATGATTCTACCGATTTGCTTTCTGGTGACTCCGCAGGTTTTGGTTGGGCAGATCCGGCCGGTTTTTCTTGTTGTATAACGGGGTTTTCAGGCTCAGATTGCGATGCCGCAACTATAGGGGCTGCGGGTGCCATATCTTTTACCTCTTTATCTTCTGCGGTTATTACGATCCCGGTATCTTCTACAGAATCTGGTGCCGGGTCCGGCACATCGGCCTCATCATCATGTTCGGCCAATAACTCAACCGTTTTTATCTGGTGTACAGACAGGCGGTTACCCATGGCCTTCATTCCCTTTACATCTATCAGGTCGGTAAGGTTAAGGTCCACCTCTTCCGGAATAAGAGCCTTGCCTTTTAACTGCTCAACCTTTACAATGGGTTGTGCCGCGCCGGATATGATCACCAGTTTGGAGCCGCTCTCATCACTTATGATGCTGGTTTGCTTACCAATAACCGTATTCTCAAACACAAAACGTTTCACCATGTAATTCTTCGATTTGCCATCGTAATGTACCACGGCAAACACCTTGGCCGGATCGTATTTTTCGATCACGATCATTTTATCATCAAAGTGGTTATTAAGGTCGAAACTGGTTAACTCATAAGTACCATTTGGCATTACGGTCAGTATCCTGTCGTCGCCATCAAATTCACCCAGGTATTTACCACGGCTATCGGCATTCAAGCGTTTCAGGATATCATCATACCATATCTTACGGCCTGCCAGGGTGGAGATACCCTTAGATTTTAATACCACTTTTTTAACCGGGTATTTGGTAACCATATTACCTATCGAGTTACGGCCTTTAATGGCTAATGCTGCAAAGTCCTCGTCAAAGTTCAGCTTTTTGAGTTTGGCATGCGGTTTTAACTGCACGGTAACAATCTCGGCCTCGCCGTTAGGGTTGGCCGTAAAGTAAAGCATTTTTGAGCCTTTGCTGCCCTTGGTAAGGTCATACTCTTTATCGCGGGTTACACCCGTCACCGAAAAACGTTTAATATAGCTAACGCCGCTTTGCCCGTCTTTATAAATCATGTTGTACACCGTACGCTCGTCGTTCTTTTTAAACACGGCAACATGTACAATATCCTTACCCACAAAAACCTTATCCTGTACTTTGGTTACGATGAACCGGCCATCACCACGGAATACGATAATCTCGTCTATATCCGAACAATCGCACACAAACTCGTCTTTCTTTAATCCCGAGCCAATGAAACCATCCTCGCGGTTTACGTATAGCTTAACGTTGGCTAAGGCTACCTGGGCAGCCTCTACCCTATCAAAGGTACGCAGCTCGGTTTTACGGCCGCGCTCTTTACCATACTTCTCTTTTAATTTTTCGAACCAGGCAATGGTATAATCTGTAAGATGCTTTAGGTGGTTCTTTACTATCTTAATTTCAGCCTCAAGTCCTTTTATCTGTTCATCCGTTTTCTTCACATCAAAACGGGTAATGCTGCTCATTGGTTTATCAATCAGCTTTTTATAATCCTCGGGCAGTATAGCGCGATAGAACTGCGGGAAGAAAGGTTCAAACAACCTGTTTAGTACCACCAACACACCTTCAAAATCTGTTGATTGTTCGTAATCAGGATGTTTGTACATCCCTTCCTGGATAAATATTTTCAATAGCGAGCTAAAGAAGATCTTTTCCATCAACTCCTTCAGTTTTATCTCCAGTTCCTGCTTAAGCAGGTCTTTGGTGAAGAAGGTGCTTTCGGTAAGCATATCATTCACGCTCATAAAACGTGGCTTATCATCCTGGATTACACAGGTATTGGGTGATATGGATACCTCGCAATCTGTAAAAGCATACAATGCATCAATGGTAACATCCGGCGAAATACCCGGTGCCAGATGAATCACGATCTCTACATCCTGCGCGGTATTATCCTCAATCTTCTTGATCTTGATCTTACCCTTATCATTGGCAGATATCACACTATCAATTAAGCTGCCTGTGGTGGTGGTAAAAGGGATCTCGGTAATGGTCAGCGTTTTTTTATCCCGCTCTACAATCTTAGCACGTACGCGTACCTTGCCCCCACGCTGGCCTTCGTTATACGCCGAAGCATCTGCCATACCACCCGTAGGGAAATCGGGCAACAGGTTTGGCCTGTCGCCTTTTAATACGGCTACAGATGCATCTATTAACTCAATAAAGTTATGTGGTAGTATCTTGGTAGCCAAACCTACTGCAATACCCTCGGCGCCTTGCGCAAGCAATAAGGGGAATTTTACCGGCAATGTTATAGGCTCGCGGTTACGGCCATCATAACTGGCCTGCCAAACGGTGGTATCGGGGTTAAAAACTACATCTAAAGCAAATTTAGATAGCCTTGCCTCTATATAACGCGGGGCTGCTGCCGAGTCGCCTGTTATTGGGTCGCCCCAGTTACCCTGGCAATCTATTAGCAGGTTTTTTTGGCCTATTTGTACCATGGCATCACCAATGGAAGCATCCCCATGCGGGTGATATTTCATAGTGTTACCAATAACGTTGGCGGCTTTATTAAAGCGCCCGTCGTCCATCTCCTTAAGCGAGTGCAAGATACGGCGCTGCACGGGTTTTAAGCCATCATTTAAATGCGGAACGGCACGGTCCAGTATCACATAAGAAGCGTAATCCAGAAACCAGTTCTCGTACAGCCCATCAAGTGTAGTGATTTTTTGAAGTTTGTTGTCTTCTATATTTTCAGGAATATCAGGATTGTTCAGATCGTCGCTCATTCGTAGCTAAAATAATTATGGATGGGTAAAGATAGCAAATGTGCAGAAATGCGGAGGGCGTAGGAGGGTGTTTTTATACACAAAACAGATGTTTTCAACTGAAAATTTGATAATATTTCAGTCTAATTGAATCCGGGCAAAGTTCGCAAATTATTTTATTGCTCCCTCAACTTTTTCTGTTCGCGTAGCATCGCACCATAATCCATTCGCCTTAAACATGCACTAAGAGTTTTAGTGATGCGGCCGGTGCGCGTTTCTATAGTTTTGGCGTCGTTTATCCATTTAATAAAATACCCCTGGTGCGATTTGCTAAGGCTGTTAAAGTACACAAATGCTTCCGGCTGTTCAAAATCAAAACAATCCTGCAGATCATCAGGCACCTCTATCTTAAAATCTTTATCGTGCGCTAATTGTACATGCAACACAGCACCATGTTCTTTACGGATAGCTTTACGGATCTCCTTTTTCAATGCCATCAAAAAAACCCCTTCGCCTATTGGCATTAAAGACATGCCTGCTACGGCCAGCCCATCTAACATTCCTTTTACCCTAAATGCTTTTTTATTGCCCGGGAGCAACTGTTGAGCAAGGTCTGCCGGCACTTCAATATACGTCCACCCGGTTTTGTCACCGTTCTCTCCGTATTGCAGTATGATGGTATTAAAGTCAATCATTAACAAATATTTATCATTTGGGCCTTAATGTTAAAAGATTGTTAAATAGCATATTTAGTGTAACTATTTGCAACGTGGCAACATCTTATAACTATAAAAACAATAACAAATTTAATAACAACCTTTAATTACCACACCATGAAAACTTTAAAATCACTAACAATTGCCATTGCCTTATTAGCCACAACCAGTTTTGTAAAAGCCAATGATGTACCAGAAAATAGCTTAACAAAAACCCATGCCATTAACACCTATGTTGATGCGATGACACGCGGTAAATTCAGCGGACTTAACCAGGTGGTTGATCAATCGGCCAAATTTAATATCCTTCGCGGAAAAAGCATTTTAAGCTACAGCAAAAAGGAAATGACCGACTACCTTAAAAGCGAAAAAAACATTGTGCAGGAATGTACTACCAGCGCCGAAATTGTAGAAAGCAATACTGATATGGCTGTAGTAAAAGTTGATATGAAATACGAAAATTTTACCCGCAGCAATTATGTAACCGTAACCAACACTGGTAGCGGCTGGAAAATAACCAATGTTTATAGTGTATTTAAATAGTTAAAATTAGTGTTTGAGTGTGATTGGCTCTCCTGTAAAGGAGGGCCTTTCTATTTTACGGAATATCGAATTATGAATACTGAATGTACAATATAGAAGTTTCAAATCATCATTCATTATTGACTATTCGATGTTCGTTATTATCCTTTTTACTTTACATATGGCTGCAATGCAGCTTGCCATTTATCATACCCCTTGCTGTTTAAATGCAGCATATCGTTTTCAAATAAAGTGGTATCGGGTTGTTTGGTAACCGGGTCTAATATTACCGATGCTACATCTATATAGTGGGTTCTCTTACGGCTTTTAATAAAATCTTTCACCATGGCATTGGCAGTTTTAACTTCAGGTAAAAACTTGGCGCGACTTGGGCTAGGCTTAATAGCCATAAAATAGATCTCGGCGTTGGGCAGGTTTTGTTTGATCATGGCCCAAAGTTTATAAAACTCGCGTGCGGTAAACACTCCTGTTTTGCCTGCGGCGATATCATTTTCGCCTGCGTAGATAAAGATCTTACGCGGGTGATAAGGGTACATGATGTACGGCGTATAGTAATCTACCAGTTGCTCGATGGTGCAGCCCCCAACCCCACGCCTGATGATGGGCTTATCACTAAAGCGTTTTTCCAGATCGGTCCATTTACGGATGGATGAACTACCAATAAATAAAATGCCGTTTTTAACAGGAGCACTTATGCTATCCTGATGCTTAAAATCGCGGATTTCGTTATCAAAGGGGAAACCTGTTTGTGCGCGGGCAGTTATACCAAATGTGGCTAAGGCGAGTAATAATACTAGTCTGATCTTCATACGGTTTGTACTAAGCGTTCTTCAAAAAACATAAAAGGCATCATGCTTTTTACATCATCAATAACCCACACCGGGCCATCAATACAATATAACAGCACGCGTAGCGGCATGTTTTGCCTTTTTTCGCACTCGGCCATTACCTGCAGGCAAGATCCGCATGAGGTAACAGGTTTTATTAGCGGAAAGTCATTTGTATGTGCGGTTACGGCCATACTCACAATAGGGTCATCTGCATGGCTGGCTCCCCAATGGAACAAAGCTACCCGCTCGGCGCAAAGGCCGGATGGATAAGCAACATTCTCCTGGTTACTGGCATGGATTATTTTACCGCTTTGCAATTGCAACGCTGCCCCTACCTTAAACTTAGAGTATGGTGAATGAGATGTTGCCACTGCTTTAACCGCTTCGGCACATAATGCCTGATCGGCAGTGCTCAACTCGGTTACTGTATCGTATTCTTTAAAAGATATTTTAATATTGTGTTCTGTCATGGTACCGGCCTTCTGAAAGAAAAAGAAGGGGATACAAGATAGCACTTACGTCAACAAAAAGCAAAAAGATTATGTAGATGTATCCGTTTCATCCCACTTGGAAATATTATCAAACTTCCTCACCCAATTTAAAGCTTTATGCCTTTCAAATGAGGCCATGATGTTTAAAGCAAGTGTGGTTTTGATTCCATTAAGCATCAAGTCTCTTAAATGACCGGTTATCATTTCATTGACAATATTTTCGATGAATATATCATCTTTATCGATATAGGAAAGGCTTTCTAAAAATTGTTGGGGATTCTTTTCTATAGGCAACTTTTCCATCAACTCATCTAATTCCTCATCAGAAATCTCAGAATTTAAACTCGGTAATTTTTTTAAAAGGCCAACAGTCCAGCTTAAAACTATAACTGCTTCTATTTGCCATGAAAAGTCAGCCAATTTTTGATCTGTTGGGGCTTCTTTAAAAAACAGCCTTTCATTTTCTGATACATACTCCCAAAGGGCTTCTTTTTTTAACCATTCTTCAATTTTATCCTTTTGAACCAAGTTATAAGACAAGTATGACAATGCCCATAAAACAAGTATCCTCCGCCCGACATCTTGAGGGCTTTGAAAAATTTCGTCTGAAAAATTCAGGTATGGAAGATAACTGATCTTTAAATCTGTTATCCCATAAACTGATAATTTGTTTAAAATAATTTCTTTCCGCTTTAGTAATACTTTTTGGTTATCCATACTAAACTACACCGCTACCGGCAACTCCACCTCATCCAAATTTTCAGCTATCAGCGGGTTTACTGTTTCGTCGTCCTTCTCTACACGCAGATTGTTTACAATGTGCTGCTGGCGGGTTGGGGTATTTTTGCCCATAAAATATTCCAGCAGGGCCTTAATGTTGGCATCTTTCAGGAACACCGGGTCCAAACGGATATCTTTACCAATAAACAACCCAAACTCATCAGGAGAGATCTCTCCCAAACCTTTAAAACGTGTAATTTCTGGCTTAACGCCCAAGCTGGCTATAGCATTGCGTCGTTCTTCGTCGCTGTAGCAATAAATAGTTTGCTTTTTATTACGGACCCTAAACAGTGGTGTTTGCAAAATAGATACGTGGCCGGCCTTTACCAAATCGGGGAAAAATTGCAGAAAAAAGGTCATCAGTAATAGCCTGATGTGCATGCCATCCACATCAGCATCGGTAGCTATTACAATGTTGTTGTAACGCAGGCCATCTATACCGTCTTCAATATTAAGCGCGTGCTGCAGCAGGTTAAATTCTTCGTTTTCGTAAACTACCTTTTTGGTAAGCCCGAAACAATTTAGCGGCTTACCCTTTAAGCTAAATACCGCCTGGGTTTGCACATCGCGCGATTTGGTGATGGATCCACTGGCCGAGTCGCCCTCGGTAATAAACAAGGTTGTTTCCTGCTTACGCTCGTGGTTATCATCAAAGTGCAATTTACAATCGCGCAGTTTACGGTTATGTAAAGATGCTTTTTTGGCGCGGTCATTAGCCAGTTTTTTGATACCGGCAATATCTTTACGCTCACGCTCTGATTGCAGGATGCGTTTCAGCAGCGCATCGGCTGTTGCCGGATTTTTGTGCAGGTAATTATCCAGCTCTTTTTTCAGAAAGTCGTTAATAAACCCACGAACCGATGGCCCTTCCGGACCAATATTTTGCGACCCCAGCTTGGTTTTGGTTTGCGATTCAAATACCGGCTCCTGTACTTTAATGGCAATAGCCGCCACTATAGATGCCCGGATATCTGCAGCATCAAATTCCTTTTTGTAAAACTCGCGAATGGTTTTTACTACTGCTTCGCGGAAGGCTGCCTGGTGGGTACCACCCTGTGTGGTGTGCTGGCCGTTCACAAACGAGTAGTATTCCTCGCCGTATGATTGTCCATGTGTCATGGCTATTTCTATATCTTCGCCTTTTAGGTGGATGATAGGATAACGCAAATTTTCAGCATCGGCGTTGCGCACCAACAAATCATACAGGCCGCGCTCTGATAAATATTTTTGACCGTTAAAATTTAAGGTTAGCCCGGCATTCAGGAACACGTAGTTCCATATCATATTCTCTACAAACTCTGGGATAAAACGGTAATGACGGAAAATGCTATCATCCGGAATAAAATTGATAGCCGTACCATTACGCTGGGAAGTTTCTTTTTCAGGCTCATCGCGCACCAGTTCGCCTCGTTCAAATTCGGCTATTTTGGTACGGCCATCGCGATAAGATTGTACAGTAAAAGAGGTTGATAAAGCGTTAACCGCCTTAGTACCCACACCATTTAAACCTACCGATTTTTGGAAGGCCTTACTATCATACTTACCACCCGTATTTATTTTTGATACACAATCTATCACTTTACCCAGTGGTATACCACGGCCATAATCGCGCACGGCTACCTTATGGTCGCTCATGTTCACCTCTATGGTTTTGCCAGATCCCATTACAAACTCATCTATCGAGTTATCGATGATCTCTTTTAAAAGCACGTATACGCCATCGTCATAAGCAGAGCCATCGCCCAGCTTACCAATATACATACCCGGCCTTAAACGGATATGTTCTTTCCAGTCAAGCGACCGGATGCTGTCGTCGTTATAATTTACAGTTTCTGCCATAATAGATCATAGTTAGGGTTGTTGAAACAGCCCATATGCAAAAATAAAGTTATGCCACTTAAATTAGTATTTAAATGTGCCAACTTATTAACATTTGCCAGCTTAAGGCTTAAACTTAATGCAACTGCTAGCCCTGTCGATATTTTTGAAAAATTCGGGCCCTTTTTCATTAGCAAAGCAAACGGCCAGTATAGTGCCGATATGATCTTTTTGAAGTGTTATAAGCAGCGCATATCTAAAATGCTTAGTTATAGCAAGGTCTTGCAAATTCAGCAAATAGGTTCTGCCTGCATTAGCATTGTAACGGGCCAGGTACTTTGGTGGAATGTTGCGTATAAAAATATCATCATCGCCAGAAAAAGCCCTGGCGTTAGCCTTGCCCATATCCAGGTATAACGAATCGGGATTAGCCTGCCGGGTACTTTTATTACCAAGTGATTTTATGTAGCTGGCGTAATTCTCTTTCTGAGATTTTACTTGCAACCATATCTCAAATTCTTTTCCGGGAATCTCCATCGCATAATCAAAAGACAGATCTTCGTTATCCGGCGCTTTAATTTCATTAAATCCTTTTGGAAAAACAAACGCAACATTTGCTGCTGCAGCTATCTCCTGAAAGTTTTTTAGTTGAGGACTAACATATACAGTAGGGGGAACGGGTTTAACGACAACTTTCTTTTTAAGCTTGGCAGGGCGCCTTTGGCCCGACACGTGAAGTACAGGCGCAATACAAAACAACAATATTCCCGTAAGTAATATTTGTTTAAATAGCTTCAAAACAGAACCGGATAATTAGGTAATACAACCAACGAATTTAAATGATTTGAAACGTTAAATAAAATTTATTTAAAATATAATACATAAAAATAAACATGTATGTAATAGCTAAGTGGATGAATCATAGGCCGTCAGTTATCTTAAATAACTATTGTAGTTCGACAATAACTTATATATAATGGCATTTCCGAATAATACTTTAAATCAGAAAATTACCTTATTAAAATTTTTTAAAAAGTATTTTGTTTTTGATAATTAACTTTATTAAGTTTGCATAGATGATGAAAAGGTCATTAAAATATGTATATGTGTTATCCTTTAAAGGGATTGATATTTATAGTTAAATTGGTTGGTAAATCCTCGCTTCGGTGAGGATTTTTTTTGTGCCGTTTTTCTTGGATCGATTAAAATATAAAAATATATAAACCTAATTATGGCAAGATTAAATTTATTAGAAGAAACACGTTACGAGAAGCTGCCGGTAACGGTATATGCTGATCAGCAAACTGCATCGTTGGCAGTAGCAGGCCGCATAGCTACTCTTATCCGTAAGAAACAGGCTGCAGGCCAACCTACCGTACTAGGCCTGGCAACAGGTGTAACCCCAATTAAGGTTTATGCCGAACTTATTCGTTTGCATAAAGAAGAAGGCCTATCATTTAAAAACGTCATCACCTTTAACCTGGATGAGTATTTTCCGATGAAGCCGGATGCGGTACAAAGCTACGTTACCTTCATGAACGAAAACTTGTTTGATCATATTGATATAGACAAAAGCCTGGTGCACATCCCGGATGGTACTTTACTACAGGATGAAGTTGCTGCCTTTTGCTTAGCATATGAAAAACAGATAGAAGAATTAGGCGGGCTGGACCTGCAACTGTTAGGGATAGGCCGTACTGGCCACATCGGTTTCAACGAGCCGGGCTCTGCGCCAAACTCGGGTACACGCCTGGTTACATTAGATGACCTGACCCGTAATGATGCATCGCGCGATTTTGGTGGTAAAGAAAATGTACCAACCAAAGCCATCACCATGGGTGTGGGCACCATTTTTAAAGCACGCGAAATAATACTGATGGCCTGGAGCGCCAAAAAAGCACCGATAGTACGCAAAGCTGTTGAAGGCGAAATATCGGGCGAAGTGCCGGCTACCTTCCTGCAACTTTCTGATAATGTAGAATTTGTTTTAGATGTGGATGCTGCATCTGCGCTTACACGTTTTGATACCCCATGGCTGGTATCTGATTGTGTGTGGGATAACCAATTGAAGAAAAAGGCGGTGATCTGGCTATCTAACGAGGTAAATAAACCAATTTTAAAACTTACCGAAGAAGATTATAACAGCCATGGCATGGCACAGCTTGCCGTAGAGCAAGGGCCGGTGTATGAAATAAACATTGATATATTTAATCAGGTACAGCACACCATAACCGGCTGGCCGGGTGGTAAACCTGGTTCGGACGATAGCCAGCGCCCGGAACGTGCAGAACCTGCGCGCAAACGCTCTATCATTTTTTCGCCACACCCTGATGATGATGTGATCTCGATGGGCGGCACCTTTATTCGTTTAGTAGATCAAGGTCATGATGTGCATGTAGCCTACCAAACATCTGGCAACACCGCTGTATGGGATGATGATGTATTAAGGTATATGGAATTCGCTATAGACTTTAAAGGAAGCGTGGGCGAGGATACCGGCAAATTACAGGGCATCTACGAGGATATGCGTAAATTTATTAGTGCCAAATTGCCTAACCAGATAGATACGCAGGAAATACGCGATGTAAAAGGTTTTATCCGCAAAACAGAAGCTATTTCCGGTGCGCGTTACGCAGGGTTGCCAGATAGCAACATCCATTTTCAGGCATTGCCTTTTTACGAAACCGGCAAAACTAAAAAGAACACCGTTGGTGAAGAAGATATTTTATTAACTATGGAACTGTTGCAAAAAATAAAACCACACCAGGTTTTTGCAGCAGGCGATTTTGCCGACCCTAACGGAACGCATATTGTATGTTTTAATATCATTATTGCAGCACTGTCTAGGCTAAAAGAAACTGAAGAATGGGTAAATGATTGCTGGATGTGGCTATACCGTGGTGCATGGCAGGAATTCCCTACCCACGAAATTGAAATGGCCGTACCGTTGTCTCCGGCCGAGGTATTGCGTAAACGTAATGCGATATTTAAGCACCAGTCTCAAAAGGATATCCCTGTATTCCCGGGTGATGATGCCCGTGAATTTTGGGTACGCGCCGAAGACCGTAACCGCGAAACTGCCCAAAGCTATGATAAACTAGGCATGGCAGAATATGCGGCCATGGAAGCTTTTGTAAGATATCATTTTTAGCCCCTACATGTCCCTATATATAATAACAAAAACAGGCCGCAATTGCGGCCTGTTTTTGTTTGCAGTAGAGAAGCGATACTTCGCGTCTTAGCCACGAAAACATGGCATTCAATCCTAAAAAGACGCGAAGTATCGCGTCCTTACCTATTTTATCTTCTCATTTACCAAAGCAATTATTTCTGCCTCGGCAACAATAGCTTGTTGCTCTATCGCTTCACCCCGTCTTAACATATCCTCTACAAAAGCCTTATCGTTATAACCTGCTGCATTGATCTTTACGTTCATAAATGCCCCTATTACAGCGGAACGGGCACAAAGCGCAGCCACACCTGCATCAGTCACCGAATTAGGGTTGCCTGTTGCTACCATTGCTTTTATCAGCGTAAAACTATTATAAGATGTTTGCATCACCTTAAACGGTATCTCTATGGCGTATTTGGTAGCATCTTGTATGGCCTGGTCGCGGATGTCTTTTTCCTGGTCACTACTCTTTGGCAGGCTAAATGCCTCCATAATTTTATTGAATGCCGCAGTGTCCAGATCAACCAGGCGCAGCAATTCGTCCTTGTAATTTTGGCCCTGTTCGGCCCAGTTTCCAAACTCTTCCCAACGGCTGTCCCAGCCCTTTTTATGAGCGGATAAATTAGCCACCATAACGGCTAAAGACGCCCCCAGAACGCCTAAGTAAGCCGCAATAGAGCCACCACCCGGCGCAGGGCTTTCGCTTGCGGTTTCGTCGGCAAAATCAGTAAGGGTCATGCTTACTAATTTGCCTGCAGCGGCATCTTTAAGCAAATATTCAATAATCCGCTCTTCCGGCTTAAACGGACCAAGCTCATCCAGGCCCATAGATTTGATGGCGATCTTGATGGTCTCCTTTTCGCTCACTCCGGTAGATCGCTGCTGCTTGCGCAAAAAATACTTGCCGGCATCCAGCATGGCTTTTAGCGGTATCAGGCCCACCAGTTCGCTGCCCGTTACGCGGATGCCACGGTCGGCTGCCTTTTGGCAAACTTCATCAAATGCTACGTGTATAGGGGTAACCTCAATATTGGTCAAATTCATCGATATTTGGGCAACACCATACTCCTCTATGTACCAGCCAATGGCCTTAACACTTTTCAGCGTGCCGGGGATAGATTTTGGTTTACCATTTTCATCTGTTACAATTTTGCCTGTTATCGGGTCGCCGTCCCGCATTACACGGCCTGCTTCGCGCACATCAAAGGCAATGGCATTTGCCCGGCGGGTTGATGTAGTATTGAGATTGATGTTATAGGCGATCAGAAAATCTCTTGCACCAATAACGGTGGCGCCACGTTTAACATCCATTTCTGCCGGGCCAAAATCAGGCTTCCATTTGGGTTCTTTTATTTTTTTGAAGAAACCCTCATACTCACCTGCCCTGATCACTGATAGGTTATCACGGCTTTTATCGGCCTGTGCATGCTGGTATAAATACGCCGGGATGCCCAGTTCTTCGCCTACACGTTTGGCTAATTCACGGGCATAGTCAGCTGTTTCTTCCATCGTAATATTGGCAATAGGTATCAGCGGACAAACATCTGTTGCGCCCATCCTGGGGTGTTCGCCTTTGTGCTTGCTCATATCAATCAGCTCACCTGCTTTTTTTATTGCTAAAAAAGCAGCTTGTATCACTTGTTTAGGTTCGCCTACAAAAGTTACTACGGTGCGGTTGGTGGCCTTGCCGGGGTCTACATTTAGCAACCTTACACCTTCTACAGATTCAACCTCATCTGTAATTTGTTTGATGATACTTAGGTTTACACCTTCGCTAAAATTGGGTACGCATTCTATTAGTTGGTTCATTTCTTAGATTTGAGATATGAGATGTTAGACATGAGATTTTCCTGCACTCCATACGTGGCCCGGCTTTAACTTTCCCTGGTAATATAATATTTCGCGGTAATCGGCGCATGGATAGGCCTGCATATCTGCGGGCAACCCGGGAGCTAATATACCAGCTTCTATTTTTAACGCGGCGGCTGCACGGAAAGTTAACCCTGCAAAAACCTCTGCAGCCGATAATTTTTCTGATGCGCTCATCACCGCAGCTTGCATCAGCAGGTCGCCCATGGGTGCCGAGCCGGGGTTCCAATCGCTGGCAATGGCCAGGCATGCACCACCATCAAGCAGTTTGCGGGCGGGCGCATATGGCATACCCAAGCCTAAAGATGCGCCCGGTAAAGTCACCGCAACCGTATTTGATGCAGCCAAAAGGCCAATTTCTATTTCGCCGCTTGCCTCCAAATGATCGGCAGATGCAGCGCCAACCTGTACAGCAACGGCGCTGCCGCCGGTAGTAAACTGGTCGGCGTGTACCGTAACATTAAAGCCCATTTGTTTGGCCTTGTTCAAATAGGTCAAAGCGTTTTGGGTATTCATAGCGCTTTGCTCTATAAAAATATCTATCCGCTTAGTTAGTTTTTCTTGTATGATGACAGGTAACAGATCATTTGTTAAATGCTGCAAATATTCCTCCTGCGAACCGGCAAAATCCCTGGGTACCATGTGCGCAGCCAGGCAGGTAGGTATTAGTTTTGCCTTGGTTTGGGCAGATGCTGCTTGGATAGCATGCAGTTGTTTTAATTCTTCATCTAAACTTAAACCGTAACCGCTTTTTACTTCTATAGTGGTTACGCCTTCGGCCAAGTGGCGGTTGGCACGTTGTATTAACAGATTTGTCAATGTTGCTTCATCAGCCGCGCGGGTTTGCGTAACGGAGTCCCAGATACCGCCGCCTGCTTTAGCAATTTCCAAGTAGGTTTTGCCTGCGATGCGCATGGCATAATCTTTAGCGCGGTTGCCCGCAAAACAAATGTGGGTATGGCAATCTATAAAGCCGGGAAGCAATACCTGCTGCCCTTGTATTTCTTCTATGAACACTGATGGATTGGCTTTCCTGAGTTCATCAAAATCGCCAACGGCTAATATTAGTCCACCCTCAACCAGCACACCTCCGTTGGGGATCAGGTGCAATTGCTCATCCTTTAGCGCACCTTTTAAAGGCAGCCCTGTAAGCGGCAACATCTGCGTAAACGGACCTATCAGTTTTTTCATTTTAGCCCCCTTTAAATCTCCCCCGATAGGGGAGACTTTATATCATTTATATTAATCATATATCCCGCAAGTCATTGCGAGGTACGAAGCAATCTCTTTATGCAAATCGGCCATGCAAGGTGTATAAACTATCCTAAATAGATTGCTTCGTACCTCGCAATGACGTAATTTATTCTTTGCCGTTACCTGCGGTCCGGGCTTTACGCTCATACTGCACAGGCGTTATCCCCGGGCCGGTATCCGCTTCAATGCCTAACGCTAAGACGCAAAGTATTGCGTCTCTACATTCCTCTTTCGGACTTCCGGACTTCGGACTTCCAATTTAACGCCTACCACACTTTTAAGCCAAACCTTTCGGCCCATTCCTGTGCTTTATCATAACCGGCATCCGCATGGCGGAAGATACCCATTGCAGGGTCGTTATGCAGCACGCGTTTAAGGCAGGTGGCGGCGCGTTCAGTACCATCAGCAACTACTACCATACCTGCATGTTGCGAGTAACCCATACCTACCCCGCCGCCGTGGTGGAACGATACCCAGGTGGCACCACCGGATGTATTCGCCATCAGGTTGAGCAGCGGCCAGTCGGATACCGCATCCGAGCCATCTTTCATGGATTCGGTTTCGCGGTTTGGTGACGCTACCGATCCGCAGTCAAGATGGTCGCGGCCGATCACTATAGGGGCTTTTACCTTGCCGCTTGCTACCAGTTCATTAAATATCAGCCCGGCCTTTTCACGCTCGCCCATACCCAGCCAGCAAATGCGTGCGGGCAAGCCCTGAAAGGCAATTTGTTTTTGTGCTTTTTCCAGCCAGATGATCAAAGGTTTATTCTCCGGGAAGGCTTCCATTAACGCCCTGTCGGTTATATAAATATCTTCAGGATCTCCGGAAAGGGCTACCCACCTGAACGGACCTTTACCCTCGCAAAACAACGGGCGGATAAACGCAGGTGTAAAACCCGAGAAATCATAAGCGTTTGGCTCGCCGCCCTGTTTGGCAAACTCGCGCAGGTTGTTCCCATAATCAAACGTTACCGAACCAAGCTTTTGCAATTGCAGCATAAAGCCCACGTGGCGGGCCATACTGGCTAAGGATAGGCGCTTGTACTGTTCAGGATCGGCCTTGCGCAGCTCAAGGGCTTCATGCAACTTTAAGCCATTTGGTACATAACCATTCAATGGGTCGTGTGCCGAAGTTTGATCGGTAACCATATCGGGCACAATGCCATCCGCAATTAGCCTTTGAAGCATATCGCCGGCATCGCTTACCAGGCCAACAGATAAGGTTTCGCCTTTAGCCATCGCATCCTGCACCCAGGCAATCGCCTCCTCGTAAGAGTGGGTTAATTTATCTATATACTTACTGTCAATTCGTTTTTGGATGCGGGTAACATCTACATCGGCACCTAAAAACACAGCGCCTGCCATGGTAGCGGCCAATGGTTGCGCACCACCCATGCCGCCTATACCTGCACTCACAATCAATTTTCCCGTCAAATCATTATTAAAATGCTGGCGGCCTGCCTCTACAAAGGTTTCGTAAGTACCCTGCAAAATACCTTGGGTACCTATATAGATCCAGCTGCCGGCCGTCATTTGGCCGTACATCATCAATCCATCGGCACGTAGTTTATTAAAATGTTCCCAGGTGGCCCATGCAGGTACCAGGTTGCTGTTGGCTATCAAAACCCTTGGCGCCTGCGGGTGGCTACGGATAATTCCTACCGGTTTGCCGGATTGTACCAGTAATGAATGATCATCATCCAACTCCAGTAAAAGCTCAATTATTTTCTTCAGCGATTCCGGGTTACGGGCTGCCTGGCCTATGCCGCCATATACCACCAACTCATCCGGGTTTTCGGCAACCTGCCCGTTAAGGTTATTTAACAGCATGCGCAAAGGTGCTTCTGTTTGCCAGCTTTTGGCGTGCAGCTTATTACCAACCGGGGCGTAATACACAGGGTGCCTGGCGTAGGTATTAATAAATTCCGAATTCGTCATCTGCTGTTATGTTGATGTTATGTTTTTGTGCGCTTTGGTTAGCCATAGCCTCCAATTCGCCGCTTATGATTAGCTGATGCAGCGCATTAATATCCTCTGCAAAAATCCTGTCTTCTTTGATGAAAGGCACATGCTGCCTTACCAATTGATGTAGTTCTTCTATCACTGGGGTGCTCTGCAAGGGCCTGCGAAACTCTAATGCCTGCGAAGCATACAGCAGTTCGATAGCCTGAATGTATTCCAAATTATCCAGCACCATGTGTAGTTTGCGACCGCTAATGGAACCCATAGAAACATGATCTTCCTGCCCCAGCGAGGTAGGTACGCTATCGGCACTGGCCGGGAAACAAAATGTTTTATTTTCGGTAACTAGTGCGGCCGTGGTATACTGCGGGATCATCAGCCCCGAATTTAAGCCTGCATCATCTGTTAATAGTTTGGGTAAGCCGTAGCGGCCTTCGCTCATCAGGTAACAACGGCGATCTGCAATATTGCCCAGTTCTGCGGCGGCTACGGTGGCATAATCTAAAGGCAAAGCCAGCGGTTGCCCGTGGAAGTTGCCCCCGCTTATGGTATCACCGGCATTAAAAATTACGGGGTTATCGGTAACGGAGTTTAATTCTATCTCCGTTAGTTCTTTTAAATGCAGCCAGGCATTGCGCGATGCACCGTGCACTTGCGGCATGCAGCGAAGCGAATACGGATCCTGCACCCTATCACAATCCACATGCGAACTGCCGATGGCCGAACCTTGTAATAATGTAGCCAGGCGCTTGGCCACCAACTTAGTGCCTTTATAAGGGCGAATGGCATGCAAACGTTCATCAAACGGACGGGAAGACCCCATCAGTCCCTCTAATGACATGGCACCTATCAGATCGGCCACATTGAGGGCATTGTTCAACCGCTCTACTGCTTTTATGGCGAAGGCCAATATAAACTGCGTGCCGTTAATTAATGCGAGCCCTTCTTTAGGGCCTAATACCAGGGGCTGTAAATTATGCTGCTTTAAGATCTCTGCCGCAGGATATTTTTCCTCGCCAACGTTCACAAATCCCAAACCTATCAGCGGCAGGAATAAATGGGATAAAGGCGCCAGATCACCGGATGCACCAACCGATCCTTTCTCGGGCACAAGGGGTATCACATTGTTATCTATATGCCAAATGATCCGCTCTAATGTTGGCAGCGCTATACCCGAATAACCCTGCGCCAATGCCTGTACCTTGGTTATCAGCATCAGTTTAGCTATCTCTTGCGGGATGGGTTTACCCACGCCCACGCTATGGCTTTTTAAAATATTGCTTTGCAGCAGGCTGGTATCCTTCTCAGAAATACGGGTATCGCAAAGCGGACCAAAACCAGTGTTAATGCCATATACCGGCAAGCGTGCATGCACTATTTTTTCAACCTCTTTCCATGAAGTTTGGATACGAGATGCTGCTTCTTCATTGAGGACACCTTTTACCCTACCGACTGCAATATCCAGGCTAATACCTATGGTAAGGTGCCCGATACCGTAATTAAAATTTTTCATGAGGTATGGTTTTTAGTTTATCACTAACCTTGCCGGATAAGTTGTAGGCACGGAATGAATCTTCTAAGGCAGATATCGCCGGTAGTATCTCGGCTATTTTACCATCTGATGCTTCCAGCTCGTTCATGCTGGCGCTTATGGCATCCCAAACAGGCAAGATCTGTTTTAACAGTTCTCGGCCCTTGTCCGTAAACTGTACCATTTGTCTGCGGCCATCATCCGCACTAACCGTACTTTCTACCAGTTTGCGGTTCTTCAGGTTAGTAATCAGCTGGCTTGCTGCCGGGTGCGATACCTCGGTTTGCTCGCTCAGTTCTTTTATAGAAAGGGAATTGTTTTTAGAGAGCAGGTAAAACACCGGGAACCAGTTGGCATCAAATTCAATGCCCTCATTTTGATAAATACGGTTTATCTCGGATAGGAAGGTTTCGCTCATGCGCCTTAGGCGGCTGCCCAAAACCAGGTATCCTAAACTTTGGTACAAATTCATGCAAGCAATTTATATAAGTACTTATATAAATGCAAGTTTATTTTATTAACAATTGATAATCAATGGCAAATGCTATGCTTCTGTTGGTTTGGAATTGCAGTATGAATAGATCTTTAATATTTTCCCATCTGTATCAAATTCATAAACATCACAAGAATGCACCACATTTACGGTATTGGATTCGCGGATAAACTCGGCCCTGCCATAAATAGCAATTTTATCGCCATCGGCAATCAGGCCAAAAGTTTCAAATTTCGTAGTGAGGGATCTAAAATACTCGGCTATCGATCTGCAAAACTTTAATACCTCAGTTTTACCATTGAGCGTCATTTTTTCCTCATAGATACTCCACTCCACATTCTCTGCCAGGTAGTCTTCTACATCATCAAACTTACCTCCCGAAAATAGTTGCACAACTTCTGTATTGGTTTTCATATTGTTGATGGCTTTGCTGCTTATCATGTCAAATTACGAACAATCTAAATGCTTAACAAGCCTCAGATGAACATTGTCATAATCCGCCTGTTATCTTGTCGCGTATACCCCCTGTAACCCAGTAAATGTATCTGCATATTTGTATTATAAATTTATCGTTATGGAAAAGCAATTTAATATCACCATTAACGCGCCGCGCGAAAAAGTTTGGAAAACACTCTGGGATGAAACAACTTACCCAAAATGGGCAGCTGCCTTTTGCGAAGGGTCAAAAGCGATTACCGACTGGCAGGAAGGCAGCAAGGTTTTATTTGTTGACGGTGAAAACAGGGGAATGGTATCTGTTATAGAGCGTAAGATACCTAATGAGTATATGTCCTTTAAAATGCTGGGCGAACTTGTTAAAGGCGAAGTAGATTACACTACCGACAATGCCCTGCTGATTGCCGGCGGCTTTGAAAATTACACATTAACAGAACAAGAAGGAACTACTTTATTAGTAATAGATATTGGCGGTGCTAACATGAACAAAGATATTATAGATTATTTTATGGCAACATGGCCTAAAGCATTAGCCTTACTTAAAGCACTTGCAGAAGAACAGTAATGTATCAGGCTTTTTACGGTAAAATGATTTGTAATTGCGCGGTAAAGCTATTTTTGTTGAATGAAAAAATATGCATTACTACTATTACTTAGCCTGATAGGCGGCGCAAGCTTTGCAGACGGGATAGATACGATTAAAAAGAACGGCTACACGCTTATTATATCTGGTAACGATGAGCACTTTGATGCTGCCATTAAACAAAAGCTGATCAGCACTTTTTTTATTGTTTACCCTAAAATTGTGAACGAGTACAATAAGAAAAGCCTTAAACAGGTGGAATTTTTTATTGATACCGCTTACCATGGTGTTGCTGCTACCGATAATGGCCGGGTAGTTTTTAGCCCCGAATACATGGCCAAACACCCAGCTGATATTGATGTGGTTACACACGAAGTAATGCACATAGCTCAAAATTACGGCAGCTTTGATGGCCCGGGTTGGTTGACCGAAGGTATAGCCGACTATGTGCGTAATGAACATGGCGTAGCAAATGAAGCAGCTAAATGGCGCCTGCCGGATTATAAGCCCACCCAAAATTACGATAATGCCTACCGCACCACAGCCCGCTTTTTAGTTTGGGTAGAAACTAAGGTAAAAAAAGGCACGGTTAAAAAATTAGACAGCCAAATGCGCGAACATACCTACACCGCCGCCACATGGAACAAACTTACCGGCAAATCTGTAGACGAATTGTGGAAGTCGTATTCGGCCAATCCTAATATCTAATACACGATCGTCCATGGCGAGACACGAAGCAATGACTTGAGAATAAATAAGAAAGGCTTTCCAATTGGAAAGCCTTTCTTATTTTATATTGTTGGCAATTGATTATCAACCACCTAATGCTGCTGCACCACTTACTATCTCGGTAAGCTCGGTAGTGATGGCTGCCTGACGTGCCTGGTTGTATGAAAGTTTGAGGGCTTTCAACAAGTCGCCAGCGTTTTCAGTTGCTTTATCCATAGCTGTCATACGTGCGCCATGCTCAGATGCATTTGAATCTAATACAGCACGGTATAACTGGATCTTAATGTTTTTAGGGATCAGTTGCTCTACAATTTCTTCCTGCGAAGGCTCTAAGATGTAATCCACCTGCGATTCCATATCTGTTGCCTTTGTTTTATCTTTTGGTTTTACTTCCGGCATAGGCACAGGCAATAACTGCTCTGCAACCTGGTACTGTACCGCAGCGTTACGGAAATGGTTATAAACCAGCTCAACGCGGTCATAATCGCCATTAATAAAACCCTGCATAATAGATTCGGTTATCTTAGATGCATTAATGAAGTTCAGATCAAGATACAAATCGTTATTGTTACCAATGACGTTGTACTTACGGCGCTGAAAAAACTCCTGGCTTTTTTTACCGATAGCAACAATAGATACATTACCTGCCCTTAACTGCTCGCTATATTTTTCGGCAATAAGGTTGTTAGCCGTTTTTATTACGTTGGTGTTAAATGCTCCTGCCAAACCACGGTTTGATGATACAACAACCACCAATACACGCACCGGCTCGCGTTGCTGCAGGTATGGCGATGCGCCATCCTCCAAACTTGCCGATAAGTTAGACAACAGATCGTTTAACTTATTTGCGTAAGGGCGTAATTGTACAATGGCATTAGTAGCCCTTTTCAGCTTAGCTGCCGAAACCATTTTCATGGCCTTGGTGATCTGCTGCGTTGAGGTAACCGATGCTATCCTGTTTCTTACTTCTTTTAAATTAGCCATTCTATATTTGAGATGTGAGAAGTGAGATTTGAGTATAGAGATAAAATCCCAACCCTTTTCCCGTCACTATATCTAATTTAATCTGTTGGATATAAGATTTGAAAAAAAACTCAAATCTCATATCTAACATCTCATATCTAATTAATTATATCTACCAGATAGTTCTTTAGCTACTGTTTCCAGTACGCCTGTTAACTGGTCATCAAATTTACCTGCTTTAAGGGCGGCCAGCACTTCTGGGTGGCGCAACTCTAACTGGCTGGTATATTCTGCTTCAAACTCACGGATCTTGTTAACCGGTACGTTACGCATCAGGTTTTTGGTACCTAAGTAGATAATAGCTACCTGTTTCTCTACCGTTACCGGTGAGTACTGGCCTTGCTTCAAGATCTCTACGTTACGTGCACCTTTATCAATTACGTTTTTGGTCGACGCATCCAGATCCGAACCGAATTTAGAGAAAGCCTCTAACTCGCGGTATTGTGCCTGGTCAAGTTTAAGTGTACCGGCAACTTTTTTCATTGATTTGATCTGCGCGTTACCACCCACACGTGATACCGAGATACCTACGTTAATTGCCGGGCGGATACCTGCTAAGAACAAATTAGACTCCAGGAATATCTGACCATCGGTAATCGAAATTACGTTGGTTGGGATATAAGCCGATACGTCACCTGCCTGAGTTTCGATAATAGGCAATGCAGTTAATGAGCCACCACCTTTAACAATGTGTTTGATAGACTCAGGCAAATCATTCATTTGCTGTGCAATGTTATCATTAGAGTTTACCTTGGCGGCGCGCTCTAATAAACGGCTGTGTAGGTAAAATACGTCACCAGGGTAAGCCTCGCGGCCTGGTGGGCGGCGTAATAATAATGATACTTCGCGGTAAGCAACAGCCTGTTTAGAAAGATCATCATAAACGATCAAAGCAGGGCGACCTGTATCGCGGAAGTACTCGCCAATGGCAGCACCTGCAAATGGCGCAAAGAATTGCATCGTAGCAGAGTCTGAAGCATTAGCTGCAACAACTATAGAGTATGGTAAAGCACCGTTCTCTTCTAACGTACGTACAATGTTTGCAACTGTAGAGGCTTTTTGGCCACAAGCTACATATATACAATATACCGGGTTACCGGCATCGTAAAATTCTTTTTGGTTGATAATGGTATCGATACAAACGGCAGTTTTACCTGTTTGGCGGTCACCAATAACCAACTCACGCTGGCCACGGCCGATCGGGATCATCGCATCAATCGCTTTGATACCTGTTTGCAAAGGCTCGGTTACCGGCTGGCGATAAATAACACCCGGGGCTTTACGCTCTAAAGGCATTTCATAAGTTTCGCCTGTGATAGGGCCTTTACCGTCTATCGGGGTACCCAAGGTATCAACAACACGGCCAAGCATACCTTCGCCCACGTTGATAGACGCGATACGATTTGTACGTTTAACGGTATCACCTTCTTTAATATCGTCAGATTTACCTAACAATACCACACCCACGTTATCTTCTTCAAGGTTAAGTACGATACCCTGTAAACCGTTGTCAAACTCAACCAGCTCACCTGATTGTACTTTGGTTAAACCGTAAACACGTGCAATACCATCACCCACCTGGAGTACGGTACCTACTTCTTCTAATTCAGATTCTGACTTGAAGCCGGCTAATTGCTGACGCAAAATTGCTGATACTTCGTCTGGTTTTACCTCTACCATTTTTGAGATTATTTTAGAGTTTTAATGTTATTATATTGATGCAATATTTGCAAAGTCTTTTTTAATTTTTCTAAGGCTGGCAGCAACACTTGTATCTATCTGCCTGTCGCCTACGGTAAGTACAAAACCACCAATTAATGATGGGTCTACCTGTGTATTTAGTTTAACAGTACCGCCAATAGCTTTTTGCACCTCGTCTAATAGTTTTTTCTTGTTAGCTTCAGACAGTTCTGCTGCTGATACCACTTTAGCATAGGTAATGTTGTGCTTAATATCATACAATGCAATAAACTCATGAGAGGCAGCATATAAAACTTCCCCACGGCCTTTATCAACCATGATATTAAACATCGCCATACTTACTTTACTCACTTTGGCAGCAAATATCTCTGCTAAAATAGCTTTCTTTTTACTGTAAGATACAATAGGGTTAGCCAAAACAGCACCCAGCTCAGGGCTGCTTCTTACCGTTTTATAAAAAAGCACCATATCATCCTTAACCGTTTCAACGGCCTTTTGCTCTTCAGCAAGGTCTATTAATGCTTTTGCGTACCTAATTGCTACTGTTACTTCTGACATCTTTTCTTGAGATTTGAGATGTGAGATTTAAGATGTGAGACTATTTACTGCCTCCTATCTCCAATCTAATATCTCATGTCTATATTATAATTTCACTTCTTTTAACAAATCGGCTACCAATGCATCCTGTTTGCCCTGATCTTCAAATTGCTTACGAAGAATCTTCTCTGCAATTTCTATAGATAATGCCGATACCTGATTTTTAACATCAGCCATAGCAATGTTTTTTTGGCTATTGATCTCGATACGGGCCAGTTCAATTTGGCGTGCACCTTCTTTTTGCGCCGCTTCTTTAGCTTCGGTGATAATCTGGTCTTTCAGTTTTTTAGCTTCCTGCAATATCAGGTCGCGCTCGGCACGTGCTTGTTTCAATAAAGATTCATTCTCGTTAGTTAAACGAGACATTTCATCTTTAGCTGCTGCTGCTTTAAGCAAAGCATCTTCTATAGAACGCTCTCTATCATCGATAGCGCCCATAATAGGTTTCCAGGCAAATTTGGCTAATAAAAAGAACAGTATTAAAAACGATACCGTGGTCCAAAATACCAAACCAATTTCAGGAGTAACTAATTCCATTGTTTTATATAAAGTTAAATGTCAATTTAATATAACCGTATCTGCCGCCAACCGCTGCAGATACGGTTATGAATTTTCCTTTTCGGATTAAGATTATCTTAAGCCCAGGAATGATACAACCACACCGAACAAAGCAGCACCCTCGATAAGAGCGGCAGCGATGATCATGGCAGTTTGGATTTTTGAAGCGGCATCCGGCTGACGTGCAATACCTTCCATTGCTTTACCACCAACCTGACCGATACCGATACCGGCACCGATTACTGCTAAACCTGCACCTAATGCAGCGATACTTCCAATCATTGTTTTAAAATTAAAGTGAATATATATATTATAGTTATTTACAAATTATTAGTGGTGGTGCTCTTCAATTGCTGTACCTATAAACAAGGCGGTAAGCAAAGTAAAGATAAACGCCTGCAGGGCTGCGACCAACAGCTCCAGCACATCCATAAACACTACGAATGGTACAGATACTACCGATACGTAAGCGCTTTTGAATACAAATATTAATGATATTAAGCTTAATACAATAATGTGGCCGGCCGTAATGTTAGCAAACAAACGTATCATTAATGCAAACGGTTTTGATATAATACCCACGAGCTCTACAGGCCACATAATTGGGTATAACCATACCGGTACATCAGGCGCAAAAATGTGTTTCCAGTAATATTTGTTACCGTTAACGTTTACGATGATAAGGGTGATAAATGCCAGTACAAAAGTTACCGCTATGTTACCTGTTAAGTTGGCACCTCCCGGGAAGAAAGGAACTAAACCTATCAAGTTGTTGATCCATATAAAAAAGAATATGGTTAACAACAAAGGCATAAAGCGCTGGTACTTATAACCGATGTTTGGGCGGGCAATATCGTCCCTTACAAACATAATGATAGGCTCCAGGAAAGATTGCAATCCTTTAGGTGCTTTACCTTCGCGTTTTTTGTAGGCCGATGATACACTTATAAAAATAATAAGTAATAAGATCATCGAAAGCCACATACTTACCACGTTACGGGTAATAGAAAGGTCTATCAGTTTTTTGTTCAGGCTTAACACGGTAGCCGCAGAAAGTAAAGTATTATTTTCGCCAACAATGTTCACTTTATCTTTTACCAACCTGTAGGTGTAATATTTACCGGCGTGGTCTGCATGTCCATGCTCAAATTTATCAGCAGAAAACACTTCTAAACCTTTATCGGTATATAAAATTACGGGCAAAGCAATTGAGGTATGCCCCCATAGGTGCCATACATGCGAATCTGCGATGTGTTCCAAGATAACTTCGCTCGGGTTAAATTCTTTTTCTGTTTCAGTTTTGGCCGCCTCATTATGGGCTTCCTCATGCTGTATAGCAAAAGTTTTACAAGTGCAAAAAGTTAAAAAAACGCCTAAAACAAGGCTGAGAGCTATTTTTTTTGTTTTCAAAATGTGGCTAAAATACATTGAATGAGTGTTTTTTACTTTCAATTTTGGTTGCGCAAGTTACGCAACAAAACGTAAACTTCAAAGCCTGTATTCAAGAAATATAAATAAGAAAAATTGAGCAGAAAAACGCCTTGGTTAATGTGTAATTTTAACACGAAAAGCAGGGCAAAAGCCATACATCCAAGCATCTTTACAATAGTGGTTGCCAGGAACGCCTGAGCATATAATGCGGGGTTAATACGCTGTACAAACAACACAGAGGCAATTACGATAAAAGTAGACCCGGTTATAAATACAAAAAGCACCCAAAATTTAGCCAGCAACAAGTTGCTGTGCCCCGTGTAATTTAGCAGCAGGGGTACGGCAGCCAGCAGCATTACAAATACCGCAAACGCTATAAATATCTTAAATGGCTTCAATTTTTTACAGATCGTATAACCAGGTATAAGGATACGAATACCCCAACAAGTGATAGCGCCGCGGTAACCCATTTGGTTTGGTGCCGGGTAACCTCGTCAATTTTATACCCTGCAAACGCAAAAATGCCTATCACTACCAGCATCTGCACAGCCAGCCCGGTATATTTTGCATACGCATTTACAGTTTTTACTTCCTGCTTAGGTTCATCGTGTTCGTTTTCTGCCATCCCGCAAATTTATTAAACCTATTGCATAATGTTTAGTATTTTAGCAAGCATTTTAGACCTTAGCTGCAAACAAGGTTGCAGTTGATATCAACACAACAATATTCCATTGAGGCGCATTTCTACAACTCCTGTATTTAAGTACACCCTGTTAGCTATACTGATGCTGATGGCTGGTTGCTCGCTCGAAAAAAAGAGTGGTTTAAACCGCAACCTGCAAAACTTAACCGCCAAATACAATATCCTTTTTAATGCTAACGAACTGTTGCGCCAAAAACAGGAAAGCTACGAAGCTGGCTATGTAGATAACTATAGCGAACTTTTAAGCGTTTACCGCGATACTGTTGCCAGAAGCGATGAACCCGATAAAGAACTTGACTTGGTTAAACAAAAGGCCAATACGATAATAAGTGTTAAAGAACAAAGTCACTACCTGGGTAATGCCTACCTGTTATTAAGCAAAGCCAACTACCTTGACGGGAATTATTTTGACGCGGTAGAGTATGCCAACTATGTTATCCGCTCGTTTGGCAAGCAGGAAGACCTGAAGCAAGAGGCGCTGGTTTACAAAGGCCGGTCTTTATTATATATCAACCAGCCGGCAGAGGCCAAAACCACCTTAGATGGCGCCCTGCGAAACATTAACCCTAAAAAAAGAATTACTGCCGATGTTTATGCCAGCAAATTACAGTATGATATAAATGTACAGGATTATGTTGATGCCGAAGCCATGGCTCAACAGGCTGTGGCGTATAGTAAAAGCAGCACCCAACGCCTCCGCTGGACCTTCATCCTGGCCCAACTGCAGGAGCTAAATAATAAGCCCCTTGATGCGGCTGCCAATTACGCACGCATAAGCAAAAGCAACGCGGTGTTTGATATGGCCTTTAACGCCAATTTAAACCGCATACGTATAGAGGATATGCAAAACGGCGTAAAGGTTAGTCGCCTGGCCAGGTTACGCTCGTTATTAAAAAATCAGAATAACATTGATTTTACAGATCAGATCTATTTTCAGATAGGACAATTGCAGTTTAACTCTGGCGAGATAGATGACGCCCTGAAAAGCTACAGGCAATCTATAAACACCAGCACCAAAAATCAAAATCAAAAGGGCCTCTCCTACCTGCGCATGGCCGATATCTATTTTAAAAACAAAGCCAATTACAGCGGTGCCAAAAAATATTACGACAGTGCGTTGGTGAGCCTGTCGCCAAATTATCCTAATTATAAGGCCATACAAAAGAAGAGTGACAACCTGCAGGTACTGGCAGACAGGTTGCGCATTATAGCCCGCGAAGACACCTTACAAATGCTGGCCCGCCTGGACGAACCTACCCGCCTGGCCAGGATAGATAAAATGGTTGATGACCGCATCCTGCAATCGCAACAGGTTACGGCAGTTACCGTAGCGCAAGCCAAAAACAGTATCAATGTAAACCAACAACCGCAAGAGAGCACGCCAAATGGCAGCAACTTTTACTTTAGTAACAGCAATGCGGTAAGCCAGGGCTTCTCTAACTTTAAACGGGTATGGGGCAACCGCAAGCTGGAAGACAACTGGAGGCGCGCCAATCGTGCAAGCAGTAATATTACCCAAAACAACTCGGTAGATATTAAAAACATAGATCCTGATGCACCGGGCAGCGATGTTGTAGATAATACCCCGGGCAATACCAACGCGGGCAACTACCGGCAAGATCTGGTACAAAACCTGCCGCTTACACCTGTACTAATAGCACAATCAAATAAGCGTATTTTTGATGCTTACCTGGATATAGCCAACTTTTACCGCGATGTATTAGATGATAAAAAAGAAGCTATTGCCGCTTATGAAGGTATATTAACGCGTTTCCCTGGTACCGATAATGCAGCGGCTATCTATTATAACTTGTACCGGTTGTATAGCGACAGCGATATAGCATCATCTGACAAATACAAGAACCTGCTGGTAAAAAACTACCCGCAAACGCCATTCGCCAAAATTATCCTGGACCCTGAGTATAGTAAACACATTAATGATGAAGACACAGGCTTTAGTATATTGTATAACCATATATACGATTTATATGCCGCCAAACAATACGCCAATGTGATCAGTGCTGCCGATGCTTTAATTGCACAATATCCCAATAACAGGTATGCAGCGCAGATCTATTATCTGCGGGCTTTTGCGGCCGGCCACCAGGAACCTTTAATCCCTTTTAGTAATGATCTGCAAAGCATCGTTATTAAATACCCCAATGATAAGTTGATAACCCCGCTGGTAAACCAGCATTTGGCCTACATTACCGCAAACCAGGCCGAACTGGCTACACGCCGTATTGTAATATCCGACCGCGAACTAAACGACCCGCAGTTTACCCTGCCTATTGTTTATCAGCAAAAAACAGAATACCGCACCAAGGCCGAAAAGTATGAAGTGGTAGCAGATGTACGCAAGCCCGAGCATAAACCCGCCGAACCTGTAAAAGAAGAAAAAGCATCAGCCATAACTACCGTTAAGCCGGCCCAGCCAAACAAACCAAATGAAATAGTTACGCCTGTTGTGCCCAAGCCAGCCCCGGTTGTACCTGTAAAACAAATGCCATCTATATTTAATATGCGCGATAGTACCAATTACTATTTTGTGGTAAATGTAAGTACAGGCACAACTAATTTAGCTTCATCGCGTTTTGGTATAGGGCAGTTTAACCGGGTAAATTTTCAAAACAATACCGTTAAACATCAGTTAAAAAGTGTTGGTGCCGATAACCAGCTAATATACGTTGGCCGCTTCACCAATCTTAACAACGCTAAAGATTATGCCCGTGCTATTATCCCGCTAATGCCCGACATTATGAAGGTGCCAAAGGATAAATACAGCTTTTTTATCATAACACAAGAAAATCTGGATAAATTAGCCGACCAAAAAACATTGGATAGTTATATAGACTATTATCAAAAAAATTACTAAGAACAAATGATCAATAAAGTTTCGCAGCAGGATATAAAACGTTACAACTGGTATATATGGCGTTTTTTTATTGCCTGTTTCTCTTTTTTCGTAATAATGATATTGCTTATCGCTTTCCAGGTATTTGGCCCGCTGCCATCTTTCCGCGAACTGGAAAATCCTAAAAGCGACCAGGCATCAGAGATAGTATCGGCAGATAAAAAGGTAATTGGTAAATACTACATTAAAAACCGCACAAGCGTTACCTATAAGCAAATATCGCCTAATATTATAAACGCGTTAATAGCTACCGAAGACACCCGTTTTTACCAGCACTCGGGTATTGATTTTCAGCGTACATTCAGCATTATACTGTATAACCTGGTGGGCAAAAAGCAGGGCGGTAGTACCATTACCCAACAGCTGGCGCTAAACCTGTTTTCGGAGCGTTCTCATAACCCGTTTAAGCGTGTGATACAGAAACTGCAGGAATGGATAACTGCCGTTAAGATTGAGCGCAACTACACCAAGGAAGAAATTTTAACCCTGTACTTAAACACCGTAGATTTTGGTGCTTACAATACTTACGGTATCAGCTCAGCAGCGCGTACTTATTTTAACAGCACACCAGATAAGCTTACCCCAGACCAGGCAGCTTTATTGATTGGTATGATCAACGGGCCGGGGATCTATTCGCCCATTAACCATCCGGACAACGCCAAAAACCGCCGTAATTTCGTCCTTCGCCGCATGGATGAAGAAGGATTTTTAAGTGCCGGCCAGGCTGATGAATATAAAGCCAAACCATTGGGTTTAACCTTTAGCCCGATAGATCATAACGACGGAATAGCAACCTATTTTAGGGCGGTGCTAAAGAAAGAGGTGCAAAAGATACTGGTTGATAAATCTATATTTAAACCAGATGGCACCACCCCTTATGACCTTGACCGCGACGGCCTTAAAATATATACCACCATTGATGCCACCATGCAGCAATATGCCGAAGAAGCCCAAAAGGAATACATGCGCAAATTACAGGCGCAATTCAACTCGCACTGGAAAGGCATTAGCTTGTGGAAAAGCATCCCTACATTTAAATCGTTGTTGGATAAAGGCATGCACAGATCCGACAGGTATATTGCCTTAAAGGCACAGGGCGCATCTGACGAGGAGATTCGGGAGGACTTTAACAAACCTGCCAAAATGAACCTGTTTACCTGGCGTGGGGATATTGATACGCTGATGAAGCCTATTGATTCTATAGTGTACTGCAAAATGATGCTGCGCAACGCCTTAATGAGTATGGACCCAACAACAGGTTATATAAAAGCCTGGGTGGGGGGTACTAACTTTGAACATTTTAAATACGACCAGGTTAAGATGGGTACCCGCCAGGTGGGTTCAACCGCTAAACCGTTTACTTACGCCGTGGCTATTGACGATGGTATATCGCCATGCCAGCAGGTAGCAAATGAGCCTATTACCATTACAGGTTACGGTGCGCCATGGTCGCCGCGCTCATCACCAAGCGAAACGGTGCCGGGTGTAATTACCCTGCGTACGGCTTTGGCCCGTTCACAAAACTGGGTTACGGCCTATGTGATGAACGAAGTTAAACCACAACCCGTGGCCGATCTGATCAAGAAAATGGGTATCACCAGCAATGTGCCACCCTACCCTTCTATTTGTTTGGGTACGTTTGATGCATCTGTGTTTGATATGACGGGCGCTTACTCGGCCTTTGCCAACGAAGGTGTATGGACAGAGCCTACCTACCTACTGCGTATAGAAGACAAGAACGGTAACGTACTTTATAATAACACCCCACGCGTGGTACAAGCCATGAACGCACAAACTGCCTACGTAATGACTTATATGCTAAAAGGCGTAATTGACGAAGGTACCGGCTGGCGATTACGCGGCACTTATGGGTTAACTAACCCTATTGGCGGTAAAACAGGCACAACTAACGATAACTCCGACGGTTGGTTCATCGGTATAACACCTCAATTGGTTACAGGTGTATGGACAGGCTGTGAAGATCGCGATATCCACTTCCGCTCTACCCGTTTGGGTGAAGGGGCTAACACCGCCCTGCCTATATTTGCCGGCTACATGAAACGTGTTTATGCTAATAAGGAACTGGGCATCAAAAAAAATGTAGATTTTGTGCCGCCAAAATCTGGCTTATCTATCACGCTGGATTGCGGCGCTTACAGCCAACAGCAAAAAGGCACTAACGAGGTGGAGAAGAAGTTAGATTTTTAGCCCCCTATCCCCCTGAAGGGGGAACAAGCAGGGCGATTAAATGACAATTAGTAAAGCAATTCCCCCTTCAGGGGGTTAGGGGGCATGGAGAAATTCGATTACAGGGAAGCTTTAAAAAACATACCGCATAAGCCGGGTGTTTACCAGTATTGGGACAGCGAGAAACAGCTGATCTATATTGGTAAGGCTAAAGACCTGCGTAACCGCGTAGGCTCATACTTTAATAAGGATACGCAGATAAATGCCAAAACGCGCGTTTTGGTATCCAAGATCCGTAATATCACATTCACCATTGTAGATACCGAGGTAGATGCCTGGCTGCTGGAAAACAGCATGATCAAGAAGCATCAGCCGCGTTATAATGTGATGTTGAAGGATGATAAGACCTACCCCTGGATCATCATCAAGAACGAGAATTACCCGCGCATTTACTGGACACGCCGAATTATTAAGGACGGCTCCAAATACCTTGGTCCCTATGCATCTGTAAGCATGATGCATACCATTTTGGGCCTGATCAAAGAAACCTACGCCCTGCGTACCTGTAACCTTAACCTTACCCGCGAGAATATCGAAAAAGGCAAGTTTAAGGTATGTTTGGAATACCAGTTGGGCAACTGCAAAGGCCCTTGCCAGGATTTCCAGTCAGAGGCCGACTACGACCAGAATATCAGCGAGATAACAGATGTACTCAACGGGAAGATCGGCAACGTTGTACGGGGCTTAAAAAACGACCTGGACAAGGCTGTAAGCGAGCTTAACTTCGAACAAGCCCACCGTTTAAAAAGGAAGCAGGATCTGCTCGAGAACTACCAGAGCAAATCTACCGTGGTAAACTCTTCTATTACGGATGTTGATGTGTTCAGCATTGCATCAGAAGAGAAATACGCCTTTGTGAATTTCCTTAAGGTGATGAACGGCACTATCACTCAAACCCAAACCATCGAGCTGAAGAAACGCCTGGACGAAACCGACGAGGAGTTATTAACCCTGGCCATCACCGAGTTCAGGACCAGGTATAACAGTACATCCAAAGAGATCATCGTTCCGTTTGACATAGACCTGGAAGATAATAAGCTGAAATTTACTGTACCCAAGTTGGGCGAAAAGCGCAAACTGCTTGATCTGTCGCAAAAGAATGTAATGTTCTTTAAAAAGGAAAAGATAGACCAGTATGAACGGCTAAACCCGGAGGTACGTACCGAGCGCCTGCTTACCCTGATGATGAAGGATCTGCGCATGAACACCCTGCCGCGCCATATCGAGTGTTTTGATAACTCCAACTTTCAGGGCGCGTACCCGGTATCTGCCATTGTGGTGTTTAAAGATGCTAAACCATCTAAAAAAGACTACCGTTTTTTTAACGTAAAAACCGTAGTAGGGCCCGATGACTTTGCCACGATGGAAGAGGCTGTACACCGCCGTTACCGCCGCATGCTGGATGAAGGTACCGAGCTACCGCAGCTTATTATTATTGATGGTGGTAAAGGGCAGCTCTCATCAGCCATGAAAAGTTTAAGGCTTTTAGGTATCGATAAACAAGTAACGGTTATCGGCATTGCCAAACGTTTAGAAGAACTTTATTACCCCGGCGACCAGTACCCGCTATACCTTGATAAACGATCTGAAACGCTTAAGGTGATCCAGCAACTGCGTGATGAAGCCCACCGCTTTGGCATTACCGCTCACCGTAAAAAACGCGATAAAGGCACTTTAGCTACCGAGTTGGAATTGATAACCGGCATAGGTAAAACCACTGCCGAAAAATTGTTGAAATACTTTAAATCCGTAAAAAAGATCCGCGAAGCCACCGAAACCGAGCTGCAGGAAGTGGTGAATTTGAAACAGGCAAAAGCCATTAGCCAGTACTTTAACCCATCAGTAAGTGATGTAACAGGGTTGCAGTAAGCAGATTAAAACAGAATCGGGACGCTTGCGCTAACAACCGGAATCTGTGAAGAGATATCTTGTTTTATGGCTGTGGCTTATTGTAACTATAAATTAGTATATCAGGTATGAAAATTGTCTGAGGATCTTCTTTAATTAGCCCGTTCATATACGACCAAATTACAGAAGCAGGTTCATTAGGGGCATAAAAAACTTTGTCTCCAGCCTTTTCTTTACAACCGTCTAAATTGTTAACACCCATGTAAAATACGATAGGATGTCTGTTAATTCTATTCCTTTTTGAGAATTGATATCCAATGATGAAATTCAAGGTGTTTCCTAACTTGTTTGAAGGGTTTAGCACTTTATATTTCACAACTTTATTATGAGTATCAGTTTCAACTTTTACAATTGCATACATCCATTCACAGTTATGTTTTAAGTTTTCTGGTAACTTGTAACTGCCCAAAACGTATTTTACAAATTTTTCATAATTTCCTTTAGATTGACATAGCCCGATTAAAGGAGACAGCAAAAAAATTGTCAGGATAAATATATTTAACTTTTTCATGAGTTGTTTTCTATTAAGGAGTACACATGTGGCTTGTGTTCCATACAAAAGTAAAAAGTCAAAACCCTTTTAAGAATTTTGACTTTTTACTTTTCATTTTTTAATTAGCTTAATACTGCCATAAGCTTAACTCATAATCTAACAGCGTTTTCTTGATCCTGTCAGATTCGTAGAGCTTATCTATACCTTGTGCGTAATCGCGGATACGTTCGTCTTTATCGTTAGATTGTTTCACAATGTAGCTGCTAAAGATCCGCTTTACAAAACAATCGTCGAAACTTAGGCCAGTTGCATCGTTATTACGGCTAACTACTTCCTTAACGGCTAATATCGGCCTGGCTTCCGGGAAATAAACCCAAAATGCAGGTTGGTACTCCAGGTCTAAACCTGCAGCCTTAGGTTTAATAAGTGGTGCTATACCCACAATGCGCGGTTCAAAAATAGAACGTTGCTTATCAAACACCCAATCCTCTTTAATACGGAATTTAACAACACTATCCGGGTTAAACTCGCCGGCCATAACCCTTGAGCCTATCTTGTTACCATCTTTATCAAACTGATCTACTACAGAACTGTCGGACATGCGGCTACGGGCCTGCCCGTTCCCCAGTGGCCTGGAAAAACTATCCCCGTTCGGGTCGTCTTTAGTGGGCGTTGGGTCGTAAGCGGTTAATTCGCCTGCATCAATAGCAGCCATCAGTATATCAATTAACCTGCCCTTTGGCGATGCCAGGTACTGGTTCATTTTTTCACGAACATCAATTTCTCTCCAAACACGTTTAGCAAACATTACATCAGCCTCTCGCAGGTTAGCATAAGGGGTTACCTTAGCACTCAGGATGTTGTTCTTTCTATAATAACCATCCAGTGGGCGATCAAACGGTTTGGATGCAACCTTTTTTACCGTATCTACCGGGTTAAGCGCTGCATTACCGCCGTTAGTGCTGTTTAAAGCAGATACAGGTACCGCTGCCGTTTTACGGGTAGTAGTTTTTTTGGTAGTCTTTCTCCGGGTTTGCGCAAAAGATGCGCTGCAAGCCAGGCAAAGTACTATGATCAAAAATCTTGTTTTCATAACCTTATTAATTAGCCGATATTACAATCGGGTCCAGCCCGCGCTGTGTGCCATCAGGGCCAACAGCAACAATTTCTTTAAATACCACTGTAGAACCCGGTGTTACACCTGCCATAGCAGCACGCATTGCTCCGGAAAGTTCTGCACCGCTGGTAGATGATATGATCGCATCCTGGCGTGGTTTTATTACGATAAGTGTAAACCTTGTTACGTTAAATTTAGCGTCGAAATCAAAGTTATCCAGTTTGGCAAATACCCTGTCTTGTGCGCGTAAGTTGGCAGCGCTGGTGTTACCACCGCTTTTGCCTGCAAACATGGGTTTAGGATCAGGGATACGTTTTACACGAAACTCTGAAGAACCTAATACCATACCTTTATCGCCCATTACAGTAACCTTTGCGGTACCTATTGAATTTACAGTTGCTGTGTAATGCCCGTTAGAGCCGCTTATTGAACCGCCTGTCATGCTTACCTTCATACTTTCTTTAGCCACACCAGGTGCCGAAACAGAAAGCGGGTTTGGTACACCAATGTACAAAACATTCATTTTATCAGGTGATACAACTGCTGATGGTTTTGCCACCATGTAGCTGCCGGTAACCGGGTAAGCTTTTGGCGGTCCATCAACCTGTTTAACCAATAACTGGCCTGTCCAGGTGCGTAAGCCTTCGCCGCTTGCAGTAGTAGTGTAAGTACCTACCCCATTACTAGTTGGCACTGCCGAACCACCCACTGTAATAGTAGGGTTTGAATTTTGATCGTAAGCGGTTAAGAATATCTCGGCTTTGTATTGCTGGCCTGATAATACATAACTGGTAGGCGCAACCGCAACAGCCTTAAACTGGTTAAGAGTTACCTGTGCCTGGTCTACTTTACCTAAAATCCTTTTAACTACCTCGTTCTCGGCATTTTTATTATCAGCCTGTATCTTGGCTAATGTAGTTAAAGCGGCACCTAATGGAATTCCCTCACCAAAATAACCGGTCTGGAAGGTTTTAGATGGGTAACCAGGGCGTTTAGCCGGATCGTTTGCGTTTAACGAAAAGTTAACACCTGCGCCATCTTTACCTAAAAGGGATACTAATTTAGCTTTAGTATCTTCTATCTTTTGCTTTAACGCGTCAGCCTTTTTGCCGTTTATCATCACTTCAGATGATATATCAAGGCTTTCGCGGGCGTTTACATCATTAATTTCGGGGTTTATACCCCCGCCTTTTTGTATTAATTCTTTTTTTAATTCTTCAATATAAGTATTAAGCTCGTTAGCTGTTTGGCTGGCTTCTTTAGCTTTGGCCAGCAGTTTAGCTGCTTTTTCCGGCTGTTCTTTTAGCTTAGTTGCCTCAAAAGCTGCATAAGTATTATCTAAACCGGTAGTAACGTTTACTCTTGATTGATCTAAGCTGTTTGTAATATTTTTGAATGAGTCCAGTAAATTATCTGGTACGTTTAGTGCTATAAGCCCTAATAATACCAGGTATAATATACCTATCATTCGCTGTCTTGGGGTTTCTTTACCTCCGGCCATGCTCTATATTATATGTTTGGTATATTTAATATGTTAGTTAACCCTTGGCTGGTTCATGGCAGATAGCATATTGCCATATACCGAATTCAATGACGCCAGGTTTTTAGCTAAGCGGCCAACTTCGTCTTTAAACTGACGTGAATCATCTAAAGACTCGTTAAAGTTATTCATCGTTAACGACAGGTTTTTGTAAAAGCTGTTCATCGCTTTTAAATGAGCGCTTGAATCCTGCAGCTCTAATTCATAAACCGCGTTTAATGATGCCAGGTTTTTGGCCAGGTTAGTTACCTGATCATGGTATGCTTTAGAATCCACATTGGTGCTGGCCATTTCTGATAAATTAGCCGATGCTTTTTCAAACGCAACGCTTAAACCATCGTAGCTGGCAGTTGCCTGTTTAACTTTGTTGGTGAATGCAATGGTAGCGTCACCTGCATCCGTAACACGAGAGATGCCGTTCACTTTATCACCAAAGGTACGCAGGCCTTCGCCCAGGCTGCTGATCAACTCAGGGCCTATTTTGGCATCATCCAGCATTTTATCTAAAGCAGCAGTATTAGAAAAACCGCTTGATACGGCAGCTGCAGGCCTTGCTGATGCTTTTGGCAATTCGCCGTTAAAATCTTCATTCAACTCCGGATAGGCACGGGTCCAATCCACTTCCTTCTCTTCACGTTGTAAACCTAATATCAAAAACAGCACTGCTTCTGTACCTAAACCTAATGTGATAAATTCAGAAGCAAATTTCCAGTGCTGAATTTTAAACAAAAGGCCTATAATAACAACTGTTGCACCAATTGATATAACGTTTCCTATCCCGAATGGTTTCTTTTTCCCAGCCATAAACTTTTGTAAGTGTAAATTTTAATATAAATAGTTGTTTGTTTTGTTTGTCTGATTAGCGCCTGTCGTGAATATCACGGCCCAGGAACGGTGTAACACAACGGAAACCGATGTAAGATTTTGCGGTGTCCTGGTACTCAAAAGTACGCGTTGAGTTTTGTAAGAAATAGCCCACATCTTTCCATGATCCGCCGCGTACTACTTTACGTTTTAGTACTTCGGGGTCGCTGGCTTTGGCTTCGTAATTAAAGGTTGGCGCAAGGTCATGTACAAAGGTTGATGCCGATTCGTCATACGCAGATGATGTCCACTCGGCTACATTACCTGCCATGTTGTATAAGCCAAAATCATTAGGGAAGTACGATCTTACGTTAACCGTGTATGCACCACCATCATCTGTATAGTTACCACGGCCAGGTTTAAAGTTGGCCATTAAACAGCCTTTAGCATTTTTTATGTAAGGGCCGCCCCAAGGGTAATCTGTACCTATCCTGCCACCACGTGCAGCATATTCAAACTCTGCATCATTAGGTAAGGCAAAAGGTTGGTTTGGTGGTAATTTACGTTTGAATTTAGCACCATCGCTTAAACGGGTGCGCCATGCAGTAAAAGCACGTGCCTGTCGCCAGGTAACACCTACAACCGGGTAATTACGATATGCCGGGTGAGAGAAGTACCCCTCAACCATAGGCTCGTTAGCAGCATAAGAAAAATCGTTTAACCAAACCAGTGTATCAGGATACACCGCAACGGTATCGCGTATGATAAAATCTGATCTTCTTTTGTTTTTATCGTTTCGGAAATTAGAAGCTTCGCGCAGGGTCATTAATGCATAGTTGTATTTTAACATGCGCACGTCTATTTCATTACGGTCAAAAACACGGTCATCACCCTGGTAGTACATACCTTGTAATTTTTGCTGATTGCCCGATGCATTTTTACCACGTGTGCTAAACACTGGGTTTTTAGCTACATAATCCCAGTTGATATACTTACGGCCGTTAGCGTCCGCCGCAGCACCTTTTTTAGGCTGATAATAATATTTTTGATCGTTAAGATAATTGCTGATAGCAATAGAATCGCGCACCCAAAATACAAATTGCTTGTACTTGCTGTTAGATATCTCTGTTTCGTCCATAAAGAAAGGCGCTACGGTAACCTGCTTTGTTTGTGATGTTTGTGCAAATGTAACATCCTGGTCTGTTTGGCCCATTAAAAACGTACCGCCTTTAATGTAAACCATATTTAATGGGGTGGTAGCCCTGAAAGATCGTTGCCTTACTCCTACAACTTCGCCATTATTACCGCCGCCGCCAATGCCGCAGCCGGTTAATACAGTGCCAGTTAAAACTATTATTAGAAAGTAAAATTGTTTCATTTTATAATTAAAATCAGTAACATGCTATCAATTTACACAACAGAACGCATTCCCGAATATATCACTTTTACCTTAACCAAGCTCAAAAAATGTTTTTTTAAATCTGCTAAACAACGTTTTGAGTTAAAAAAACAAATTAAATTCGGGGAGCAAATAAGCAAAAACGGTAAAAATATTTAGTTAATACATAAATACTTTCACCGTTATACGCTTATAATAATGGAATGTTGCAATGTAGCAACAGTTAATTAATTTATTTGTTTGCCTGCTTTACATATTGATCTATAGCCATAGTCATAGAAGGGGCGCCAGGCGTTGGGGCAGGTATATCTAAAATTAAGCCGGCATCTAATACCGCCTTATGGGTTGTGGCCCCAAAAGCTGCAATACGGGTGTTATTTTGTTTAAAATCGGGAAAGTTTTTGTATAACGACTGGATGCTTGATGGGCTAAAAAATGCAATAACATCGTAAAATACCTCGGCCAGATCGCTTAAGTCGCTGCATACCGTGCGGAAAAGCACTGCAGGGGTAAAATCATAGCCATTATCCAGCAAAAACTTTTGGGTTTCTTCGGCTGCTACATCAGAACATGGATACAGGAATTTTTCGGCAGAATGTTTTTTAAGCACCTCAGCAAGGTCGGCCGCGGTTTGTTTCCCAAAAAATATCTTGCGCTTACGGTACTGAATGTATTTTTGAAGATAAAGTGCAATAGTTTCTGAAAGGCAAAAATATTTCATCTCTACAGGCACTTCAAACCGCATCTCTTCGCATATACGGAAGAAGTGATCGGCAGAGTTACGGCTGGTAAAAATAACAGCTGTAAAATCCCCAAGGTTAATTTTTTCCTTTCGGAAATCTTTAGCAGGCACACCTTCTACGTGAATAAAAGACCTAAAATCGATTTTTAAATTAAGCTTTTTGGCCAATTCAGCATAAGGATTTTTATCGTTCTCAGGTTTTGGCAGAGTAACTAAAATACTCTTAACCTTTTTTTTTCTATCGTCGGATGCCATATAATTTTACCTAAATCCTATATTAAGTGCCTTAATCAATATTAATATGGGGCAAATTTCAAGGGCACAAAGATAGATAAATAAATAAAATTTATGAAATCGAAAATTGGAAATAATACCCACACTACTACGTAAATACTGCCATATAAATATAACAATAACTAAAAGTAAAGTTATAGCCAGTAAAAAAGGTATAAACTTATCTGCTATTAAACTAAAACATAGCGCTATAGGCAAAAAAACAAAGGTTATATTAAAATAAGTGAGCGATAAAGCCGACACATATTCTGTTACCAGTTTATTAATATCAAACACAAAACCTAAAAACTTAAGTACCAAAAACTTGCTGGCAAAAAGCGCAATAATAACCAGCGATAACGTTAAAAAAAGCTGGAAGCCGGCTATGGTGTAATAAACCTTATAATAACCTGTAGTAAGCAGGTACAAAAACAAGCCACAGGTAAACCCAAACAGCAGGAATAAGCCTGCAAACGTCCAAAAATTAATGGGGCTATCCTCTTTGCCGGCCTGGCTAATAGTTTTATGGTTATAAAACGACTGGAAAACGTTGCTCATATCCTTACTGGAGAAGATATTGAGCCCGGCAGCAAAAAGCAGCAATATAATAATTACGGCTACAACCCAACCATCGCGCGATGGCCTGGTATGGCCATAACCTTTTATAATTTTTGTTTTTGATGACAGGCTAAGATACAGATCACCTTTGTAGGCATTAGCCTTTAAGATGCTATCCACAAACATATTGGGACGGTTAGGATTAGGGGCCACCACATAAACCATACCTAACGAATCTGACACGAACTGTTCGCGCCTGGCCGCAGCATGCGCTACCGAATCTAAAAAAGGCAAAGGGCCTCTGTTATAATAACGCGGCTTTACAGGTACACTATCTGTTACGGCTAAGGTACTATCTGCTTGTGCATAAGCGCCCGCGGCCATAAAAAGCAATAATAAAAAACAGATAAACCAGCGCATCTATATAAACCCGTATAAGCCGCAAATTTATCTTATTTATAACGGTTTATGCAAAACTTATGATAATAGATAAACCATTTGTACTGTTTTAATTAAATTAATATCCCGATTTTTGCAGCATGGCCGGTATCTACATTCACATCCCCTTTTGCAAACAATCCTGCCATTACTGCGATTTTCATTTCAGCACGTCGGCTAAGTATAAAGATGAAATGGTAGCCGCCCTATTACAGGAAATAAACCTGCAAAAGGGCTATTTAAATAACGAAACCATTGAAACCATTTATTTTGGCGGAGGTACGCCCTCGGTGCTTTCTGCCGACGAGATTATCCGCATTATTAATACCATTACCGAACTGCATACCGTGAGCGCCGATGCCGAAATAACGCTGGAGGCCAACCCTGATGACTTGGACCACCATAAGATAAATGCGTTTAGGCATACGCCTGTAAACCGTTTTAGTATTGGTATCCAATCGTTTTTTGATGAGGACCTGCAATGGATGAACCGCGTACACCGCGCTCAAGAAGCGGAAGCATCTATAAAACGTGCACAAGATGCCGGATTTGAAAACATTACGGCAGACCTGATCTATGGCTATCCGTTATTGACCGATACCAAATGGAAGCACAACCTAAGCAAGATATTTGAACTGGGCATCCCCCATGTATCTGCCTACAGCATGACGGTTGAACCACAAACTGCATTGGCTACCTTTATCAGCAAGAAAAAGCAGCAACCCATGAGCGAGAGCCAAAGTGCTAATCAGTTTAATATCATGCTGGATGCCATGCAAAGCAACGGTTTTGAGCAGTACGAGATCTCTAACTTTTGCAAGCCCGGCCATTACTCGCGCCACAACTCTAATTACTGGAAAGGTGTAAAATATTTGGGCATAGGCCCCTCTGCTCATTCTTTTAATGGTGAGATACGCCAATGGAATATTGCCAACAATGCTAAATACATTAAAAGTTTAACCGATAATGTTATCCCAGCCGAAATAGAAACACTAACAGAAGAGAACAGGCTTAACGAATATATTATGACATCGTTGCGCACCGTATGGGGGCTGGACCTGGATAAATTGAATAGTATTGCTTCCGGCGCATCAAACAGTGTTCTAAAAATTGCCATCCCCTACTTTGAGGACGGAAGCTTGGTGCAAACCGGCAACATTTTAACCCTTACCCCACACGGGAAACTATATGCCGATAACATTGCAGCGGCATTATTTTTTTAAGTAAAATCCGATATTACTCCCTCTCCTTTGGAGAGGGTTGGGGTGAGGCCACACCCTCTTTCCGCGTAGCGAAGAGAGGGTCGACCAGCGCAGCGTAGTCGGTGTGAGTAATAGCCTATCATTGCCGTCCCTTTTAAGGGACGGAACATCAAACTATTCAAGATTGGCTTTAGCCAAATATCGCCCTTATTCGGCTAAAGCCGGTAAATACCTAAACAACTCCGTTGGCAAAGCCAACGGCAATGATATTTCGTTACCCTCTTTCCGCGTAGCGAAGAGAGGGTCGACCAGCGAAACGATGTCGGGGTGAGTAATAGCCTATCATTGCCGTCCCTTTTAAGGGACGAATATCAAACTATTCAAGATTGGCTTTAGCCAAATATCACCTTTATTCGGCTAAAGCCGGTAAATGCATAAACAACTCCGTTGGCTAAAGCCAACGGCAATGATATTGCTCCCACCCTCTTTCCGCGTAGCGAAGAGAGGGTTAACCAGCGCAGCGAAGTCGGGGTGAGTAATAGCGTTTAGTTGTTTAAAATATGGCTCGATCCGAAAACCACCTACTTAATAACCGCGTATCTTATATCAAATAAATCACACCTAAAAACATGAAAAAATTAATTATCGCGGCGTTTGCTTTAGCAGCTATTGCAATAGCCCCCAACACTTACGCACAAACCAAAATGGTTGGTGGCGCAGCTATGTATCCTACCAAAAACATTGTAGAGAACGCTGTAAACTCTAAAGACCATACTACCCTGGTTGCTGCTGTTAAAGCCGCAGGGTTGGTAGAAACTTTATCATCGGCAGGCCCGTTTACCGTATTTGCCCCAACTAACGAAGCATTTGATAAATTGCCAAAAGGCACTGTAGAAACCCTAATAAAACCGGAGAACAAAGCAACGCTTACCAAAATTTTAACTTACCACGTGGTAGCAGGTAAAGTTAGCGCTGCCGATTTGTTGGCGAAAATTAAAGCGGGTAGCGGTACAGCCGAATTAACAACTGTTAGTGGTGGGGTTTTAAAAGCTATGGTTAAAGGTGGCAAAATTTACCTGGTTGACGAAAAAGGTGGCCAAAGCTGGGTAACCATTGCCGATGTTAACCAAAGCAACGGCGTTATCCACGTAGTAAATGCTGTTTTAATGCCCAACTAATTAGTTGGCAGTATGTAGTAGGGCAGCTTGCAAAGCAAACAGGGTTGCACTGCTAACTTATAACTGCAAAACTTATATATACCAAACCCGGTTGCAAAAGCGCCGGGTTTATTTTTGTCAAAAAAATATCAAAATTGGCGTTTTAATGTTACGCCTGTGTTAAAGAATTAATTTTGCATAATATCAGTAACATCAGATCATGAGCTTGTCCCTTACTTCGATAGACAGGGTTGATAATATCACTAAAGAGGATTTCATCAACAACTATTTAAAGCCGCGCAAACCACTGGTTATCCGCAAGGCTACACAAAGCTGGCCCGCCCTGCAAAAATGGACCTTTGATTATTTAAAGGAAACAGTTGGCGACAAAACGGTGCCACTTTACGACAGCTCAAAAGCCGACCCATCCAAACCCATCAATGCATCTGCTGCCGAAATGAAGTTTGGCGACTATATAGACCTGATACAAAAGCAGCCTACCGATCTGCGCATTTTTTTGTTCGACCCCATAAAGCATGCACCCGGTTTACTGGATGATTACCGCTCCCCTACCGACCTGATGGGTGGTTTCCTGGATAAATATCCCAACATGTTTTTTGGCGGCAAAGGCTCGGTTACATTTTTACATTATGATATCGATCTGGCGCACATCTTCCACACCCATTTTAATGGCCGCAAGCACGTGATATTGTTTGATAATAAATGGAGCGAGCGCCTGTATAAGATCCCTTTTGCTACTTATGCTTTAGAGGATTATGATATAGAAAACCCGGATTTTGAAAGGTTCCCGGCATTGGATGGCGTACAAGGGCAGGAAGCTGTTTTAGAGCATGGCGATACTCTGTTTATGCCTACCGGCTACTGGCACTGGATGAAGTACATCGATGGCTCGTTCTCGATATCGCTGCGTGCCTGGGATAGTTCATGGGCTATTAAAGCGAAAAGCTTGTACAATCTTACCATACAGCGCAAGTTTGATGATATCATGAAAAAAAATTTCAGGATCGGATATATGGATTGGAAGGAAAAACTGGCCATAAAACGTGCCGGCAAAGCATTGGCAGCTGGCAAGCCGTAAGTGCTTGATCTATAAATACGGGATGCTTAACGTTTACATTTGAATCTCTTTAAGGGCAGGTAACACATTCTTAATATCTCTTTTCGCTTTTTATTTTGTTATTTTGATAACTTTTAGGGAATAGTTGCGTCCTAATGGCAACTATTTTAAATCAGATACGTCAAAAAGACATGAGCTTTAAACTGAACCCCATAGATACTGTTGAGAACATTAGTCCGGAAGATTTTAAGAAAAATTACCTGGACCCACGCCGCCCACTGGTTATTAAAGGCATGACCAAAAGCTGGCCCGCCCGCGAAAAGTGGACACCCGAATATCTTAAACAGGTTGTAGGCAAAAAGGTAGTACCCTTATACGATAACTCCAAAGCCGATCCATCAAAACCTATCAATTCATCAGCTGCAGAAATGCCCTTTGATGATTATATCGACCTGATAAAATCACAACCAACCGAGCTGCGCATCTTCTTTTTCAACATATTTAAACAAGCTCCGCAACTGCTGGATGATATTGTTTTCCCAAAAGATCTGATGGGTGGTTTCCTGGAAAGTATGCCGTCTATGTTTTTTGGTGGCTCTAACTCGGTTACCTTTTTACATTACGATATAGATCTGCCGCATATCTTCCACACCCATTTTGGAGGCCGCAAACATGTCATATTGTTCGAGAATAAATGGAAACGCCGATTATATTGTATCCCTAATGCTACCTATGCGCTGGAGGATTATGACGTATTAAACCCGGACATCAAAAAATTCCCGGCGCTGGATGGTGTGGAAGGAACCGAGGTTTTCCTGGAACATGGTGATACCCTGTTTATGCCAACCGGCTACTGGCACTGGATGAAGTACATCGATGGCTCTTATTCCCTCAGTCTGCGTGCCTGGGATGCATCCATCAGCCGCAAGGCAGCCAGTGTATATAACCTGGCCGTAAAAGGTGGTTTAGATAGCTTATTAAAAATGGCCTTCAAAGAAAAATATGCCAAATACCGCGAAGAACTGGCCGTTAAATGGGCCGAGCAGGAACTGGCCGCGGGGAAGCCTTATTAAATTAATTGCCCAATAATATATGAACAGCGATGGATAACCCATCGCTGTTTTTGTTTGCTACGTTTACTATACCCTACCAAAATGAAAATATGCTTTCCAAATCGGCAGGTATATGGCCTTGTTTTTTTAGCTAAAAAATAAATAAAAGGCCTTTAAATTGCCTATAAGGCACTTTTAGCGCTTTCTACATAACAGGCATTCTTTTGGCGACCATTGCTTTTTGAAACCGGTGATATAAAATTCCCGGCAAATAACAAAAACACTACAATGGACAACGAACGAATAATTGTGAGGTTAGCGCAACCATCAGATTGTACCTATGCAACAAAAATATCCGAAGAAACTGAACGCTCTGCCATAGCCCGTGGCTCGGGTATCTCCAAAAGGTCTGTTAAATCTATCATCGAAAAAATAAATGCCGGCAAAGCCATTATGGCCGTGTCTGGTTGCGGCAATTGGGTGGGCTTTTCCTACTTTGATGTATGGGATAACGGCAAATTTATATCTAACAGCGGGCTTATTGTATCACCGGATTACCGGCAAAACGGCGTAGCTGCCGAAATTAAAGAGCAGGTGTTTAACCTGTGCCGCCAAAAATATCCCGAATCAATGGTATTCTCCATCACATCGGGCCTGGCCATCATGAAGCTGAATACCCGCCTGGGTTTTGAGCCGGTAACCTACGCCGAAATAACCCACGACGAAACCTTTTGGGAAGGCTGTAAAAGCTGTGTGAACTACGATGTACTCAACAGCAAAAACAAATGCAGCTGCCTTTGCACAGCTATGCTTTTTGATCCATCTAAAAACTAACCTTATTTAAATTATGGCACTACAAACAATAGATCATCCCAATACCGATGACGACCAGTTCATTAATATTTTAGCTAACGATGCTCTCTTCTTGTTAAAAGACCTGATAGGTACGCCATCCCCAAGCGGGCAAGAAGAAAAAACTGCTGATATTATTCAGCAATTCATGAAATACAGGGGCATTAAAACGCATCGGATGCATAACAACATTTGGGCGTATAATAAATATTATAAACCTGGCAATCCTACCATCCTGCTAAACTCACACCACGATACCGTAAAACCCAACGAAGGCTATACCCGCGACCCGTACAAACCGGAACTTACAAACGGTAAACTATACGGCCTTGGCAGTAATGATGCAGGCGGTTGCCTGGTATCATTACTATCCGTGTTCAGTTATTTTTACAATAGCCAGGATCTATCTTATAACCTATGTTTTGCAGCTACCGGAGAGGAAGAAAACTCCGGACAAAACGGTTTAAATGCTATACTCACCCAAATTGGAAAGGTTGATTTTGCCATAGTGGGCGAACCAACCAAAATGCAAATGGCCACTGCCGAAATGGGTAACATGGTATTAGATTGCACCAGCTATGGCATTGCCGGCCACGCAGCCCGTAACGAGGGTGATAACGCCTTGTATAAAGCCCTTACAGATATACAGTGGTTCTCTACCTATCAGTTCCCAAAACAATCTGCTTTTATGGGGCCGGTGAAAATGACGGTCACTCAAGTTCATGCGGGTATTCAGCATAACATTATCCCGCATGAGTGCCGATTTACGGTTGATGTACGCATAAGTGATTGTTACAAGCCTGATGAAGTTTTAGCGATCATCAAGGCAAATACACATTGTTCAATCACACCTAGGGAAGGTATTTTAAAAGCATCCTGTATAGATCATATCCACCCTTTGGTTAGGGCAGGGTTTGCTTTGGGGCGCAGGGCCTATGTATCACCTACCAGCAGCGACCAGGGCTGGTTAAATGTGCCATCCCTTAAAATAGGGCCCGGCGATTCGGCGCGTTCGCACACTGCGGATGAATACATTTTTGTGGATGAGATAAATGAAGGCATAAATATTTACATCAACCTGCTAAAAACCATGATGTACTGTGTGCTGCACAACCCCGATGCCGGCAAAAGGTTCCTGTAAAACAAAAGTCCCCGGCTGTTTGCACAACCGGGGACTTTTAGTAAATATTCAAAGGTATTACATCACCAATTCGCCAAGGGCTTGTGGGGTAAAACCTTTTAAAGCATCCATTTGGCCGTTATGAATTTTATGCGCCCAGGCCGGGTCAGATAATAACGGCCGGCCTACGCCTACCAGGTCAAAATCACCACGGTCATAACGTCTTAATAATTCATCCAGCGAGCTTGGCTGTGAGCTTTCGCCGGCAAATGCACCAAAGAAATCGCCGCTTAACCCTACCGAACCAACAGTAATGGTGGCTTTACCGGTTATATTTTTTGCCCAGCCTGCAAAGTTAAGGTCACTGTCTGCAAATTCCGGCTCCCAGAAACGGCGCTGCGAGCAATGGAAAATATCCACACCTGCATCTGCCATAGGGTTTAACCAGGCTTCCATCTCTTGCGGGGTTTTAGCCAGTTTAAAATCATAAGCGGCAGGTTTAAACTGCGACAAGCGGATAATTAATGCAAAATCTTCACCTACGCGCTTACGCACCTCTTTAATCACTTCTATACCAAAACGGCTGCGTTCTGCCAGGGTTTTACCGCCGTAAATATCTGTACGCTCGTTGGTACCATCCCAAAAGAACTGGTCTATCAGGTAACCGTGTGCGCCGTGTATCTCAACGGTATCAAAACCTAAAGCCTTAGCATCAGCAGCAGCCTGGCCGTAAGCCGCGATCGTATCGGCAATGTCGGCATCAGTCATGGTATTTCCGTTATTAAAGCCCGGCCTGTTTAAGCCCGACGGCCCCTCAAAAGGTTGTGACGGTACCCAGCCCGATGCATGGTTATCCATAATACCCATATGCCATATTTGCGGGCCCATAGCACCACCGGCTGCGTGCACACCATCAATTACGTTTTTCCAACCGGCTAAGGCATCGGCACCATAAAAATGAGGGATGTTAGCATCGTTAGATGATGATACGCGGTTAATTACTGTTCCTTCTGATAAGATAAGGCCTACTTCGCCTTCGGCACGTTTTTGATAATAAGCGGCCACATCCGCAGTTGGTACACCATTTGGCGAGAATGAACGCGTCATGGGCGCCATTACAATGCGGTTTTTAATATTCAGTGATTTTAGGCGGAACGGCTTAAATAAACTATCTGTACTCATGTTATATGCTGTTTTGTTAAATTTCTTTTTGGATAAGTTCGCTTAAGGCAGCAAAGGCTTCCTCGTTACGTTTGTAGTAAGTCCACTGCCCCGAGCGGACAGATGTGACCAAACCTGCGCGCTGCAAACTGGTTAAATATTCGGACACGGTAGATTGGGTAAGCCCCGATTTTTGGTGGATACGCCCAACACAAACCCCATGCTCAAAACCGTTTGCCTTTTGCTCCGGGAAATGCTGCTCCGGGTCTTTAAGCCAGTTCAGTATCTGTAACCTGGCTTTGTTAGACAGTGCTTTAAAAATCTCTACCTGATCCATGGCACAAAGATATATCGGTTTTTCCCGATATATCAATAAACAGGCAGGATATGACAGTGAGTTGATAAATAGAATCCTTTGTTAAACAATTGTTAACAAATCGTACAGCCTATTATTAAAAATTTAACATGGTTTACCACAAATCCTTTATAGCTTTGCAGCCATTACTGGTCATAACGATATATGAAAAACAGGGTACTGTGTTTTGGAGAAGTTTTGTGGGATGCCTTTGGCGATGAAAAAAAAGCTGGTGGCGCACCAATGAATGTAGCAAGGCACCTGGTGCAGCAACATGTTAATGTTAAGTTTGCCAGCCGCGTAGGTAACGATGCCTCCGGAGACGGATTGGTAGACTTCCTGAAGAAAAACGGCCTGTACTCGCCCCTGATACAAAAGGATAATAACCTGCCAACCTGCGAGGTTACCGTAGAGCTTGACGATAAAAGCCAGGCCACCTATATTATCCCCCAGCCGGTATCGTGGGATAACATACAGTTAGATAACAACCTGAAAGAAGGCGTTAAGGATTCGTCGGTGATTGTTTTTGGCAGCCTGGCCTGCCGCGAGAAAACCACGCACGATACCTTGTTGAACCTTTTGGACGAAACCGACGCCACCAAGATCTTCGACGTAAACTTGCGCCACCCGCATTACACGCTGGCCACGATAGAAACCCTGGCCGCCCGTGCCAACGTTATTAAAATGAACGAGGAAGAGGCCGACCTGTTAATAGGCGGCAGCAACGGCGACCTGAAGGGTAAAATAACCGAGTTTCAGAAAAAATATCATACCAAAACCATCTGCGTAACCCGCGGTGACAAGGGGGCCATCATCTGGCACGATTACGAGTTTTTTGAACACCCGGGTTTCACAGTTGAAGTGGCCGATACTGTTGGTGCAGGCGATGCTTTTTTAGCTACTTTTATTACGGGTTTAATTGAGAACAAGCCCATTCCTAAAATATTACTGAACGCCTGTGCAATTGGTGCCTTTGTTACCAGCCAGCGCGGTGCTAACCCGGTTTACAACCAGGACGAGATAAGCCGTATTAAAAAAAGCTAAAGCATGAATTACAGCTAAGCATGCCTATTGTCATGCTTAGCTAACAATTGCGCTTAAATGGCGTAATTTCAAACTTTTCAGTCAAATAATCCGTTACTTTATATTCATACGAAAGGGTAACATATGCGTGGTTTTGGATTTTCACAGTTTAAGCCAAACCAGATCCCCAAAGGCGGATTTGAAGAATTACTAAAACTATTCCTGGAATTATTAAACTATACCGCGGGTGATGCCGGCGAGGCTTTATCATGGCTTAACGAGCTGGATAAGCAATACAACATCACCAACGATGAGTATGGCATGGGCGATTTTATTGACGAGCTAAAGCAAAAAGGTTACCTGAATGAGGATAACCAAAGCGGCGAGTTTAACATAACGGCCAAAACGGAACAAAGCATCCGTACTTCGGCTTTAGAAGAGATCTTCGGTAAGTTAAAAAAATCGGGCAAGGGCAACCACCGTTCGCCGCAAAGCGGACAGGGTGACGAGAAAAACGCCGAACGCCGCGAGTTTGAGTTTGGCGATAGCCTGGACCAGATAGACATGACGCAATCCATCCAGAATGCGCAGGTTAACCACGGCATAGGCGGCGATTTTATGATGACCGAGCGTGACCTGGAAGTAGAGGAAATGGATTACAAAACCCTTACCTCTACCGTGCTGATGATAGATATATCGCATTCCATGATCTTATACGGTGAGGACAGGATAACACCCGCCAAAAAAGTAGCCATGGCGCTGGCCGAACTGATCCGTACCAAATACCCTAAAGATACTTTAGATATTGTGGTTTTTGGTAACGATGCCTGGCCTATCACTTTACAGGATTTGCCATACTTGCAGGTTGGCCCCTATCATACCAATACCTATGCAGGCTTAGAGCTGGCTACAGATATGCTTCGCCGCCGCAAAACGCACAACAAACAAATTTTTATGATTACCGATGGAAAGCCCACCTGTTTAAAGGAAGGCACCAAGTATTATAAAAACAGCATTGGGCTGGATAGGAAAGTAGTGAATAAAACGCTGAACATGGCTGCACAATGCAAAAGGCTTAAAATACCTATCACTACGTTTATGATAGCAAAAGACCCTTACCTGCAGCAGTTTGTACGCAAGTTTACCGAAACTAACGGTGGCAAGGCGTTCTACAGCTCGTTAAATAACCTGGGCGAATATATTTTTGAAGATTACGCCAAAAACAGAAGGAAAAACGTAAGGTAGATTCAAGAAACAAGAGTCGAGAATCAAGACAAAAATTTTAAAACAATCATCGGTGTATCAAAATCGGTGAAATCAAAAAAATACAATGACGAATAAACAATTAGATATAAAAACCCTTGGTGAGCTTAAAAAGAGCGGTTATGTAAGCCGATCTGTTAAGGATGAATTAAGGGCAAACTTAATTGCGCAACTGCAAAAAAAAGAAGGTGGATTTGAAGGTATCATCGGTTTCGAAGATACCGTTATCCCCGACTTGCAGACTGCCATACTATCGCGCCACAACATTTTGTTACTGGGCTTACGCGGGCAGGCAAAAACACGTATTGCCCGTTTACTGGTAAACCTGCTGGACGAGTATGTGCCATATATAGAAGGATCAGAATTATTTGATGACCCTTTGGCGCCTATCAGCTGGTATGGGCATAGCACGGTAGAAAGCAAAGGCGATGCTACGCCTATCGGCTGGATCCACCGCAGCGAGCGCTATACCGAAAAACTGGCCACGCCAGATGTAACCGTTGCCGATCTGATTGGTGATGTTGACCCCATCAAGGCAGCCACCATGAAACTGACTTACTCGGATGAGCGTGTGATCCACTTTGGTTTAATACCACGTGCGCACAGGGGTATTTTCGTGATCAACGAATTGCCCGATCTGCAGGCGCGGATACAGGTATCGTTATTTAATATATTGCAAGAACGCGATATCCAAATACGCGGGTTTAAACTACGTTTACCATTAGACCTGCAATTTGTATTTACAGCTAACCCCGAAGATTATACCAACCGTGGATCTATCGTTACCCCGTTAAAAGATCGTATAGAAAGCCAAATACTAACGCATTACCCGCGCACGGTAGAGATCTCAAGAAAAATCACCCAACAGGAAGCTTTACTTACACCAGAGCAACGCAACACCATTGAGGCTGATGGTTTAGTGAAAGACCTGGTAGAGCAAATTGCCTTTGAAGCGCGTAATTCAGAATACATCGATAAAAAATCGGGGGTATCTGCACGTTTAACTATCTCCTCCTACGAGAACCTCATCAGCAATGCCGAACGCCGTATGCTTATTAATGGCGAAAAAGCAACCTTTGTGCGTATCTCCGACTTTTTAGGGGTTATCCCTGCCATTACCGGTAAGATAGAACTGGTTTACGAAGGTGAGCTGGAAGGCCCGGGCAAGGTGGCTAATATTTTGATTGGTAAAGCAGTTAAAACTTTGCTGATGCAATATTTCCCGGATCCGGAGAAGGCTAAAAAAGCAAAAGCACCTAACCCTTATGCTGATATTATTAACTGGTTTAGCGATGGTAACACCCTATCGCTCGTAGATGACCTGCCATTAGTCGAGTATAAAAAGGCGCTGAATGCGATACCTGGCCTAAAGGATGTGGTTAAAAAGTTCCATCCAAAATTAAGCGAAAACCAAACACTGTTGTTAATGGAGTTTATTTTGCATGGTTTAGCCGAATTTTCGCAATTGAATAAAGGATTTTTAGATAATGGTTTTGCCTTCTCTGATATGTTTAACAGCTTGTTTAATTTAGAGCCGGATGAAGATGACCTTGATCTGGACGACCGTTATTAATACTTTTTATTCAACAGCCTAATTACACAATGCAGGGAAACACCCTATACATCGTCCTGATACCACTTATTCTTTTAGCGCTTGATTATTATATATTAAGAGGACTTTATACCGCTTTTAAGTTTACACGTAAAAAGTGGTTTTTAGGTTTGTATTGGTTTGGGGCAATATTTATAGTAACCGTTTTATTGCTGGGTGTTTACAGCAAAATGTCGGTTGGGGCGCGTGGCGCATTCTTGTTCCTGTTTTTTATTACGTTTATATTTAAGCTGTTTTACGCGCTGTTCATCGTTATAGATGATCTGCGCCGGTTTATCACTTACCGTATCCGTAAAAACAAATCAACAGATACAGCCCCGGCTCCGGAATCTTTCAGATCCATACCACGGTCGGAGTTTTTGATGAAGGCGGGGATCCTGGCAGGTGCTGTACCTTTATATCTGCTTAAGCACAATATGTCTAAAGGCATATATGATTACCGCATTCAAAATGTAGACCTGTACCTGCCCAACCTGCCAAAAGTATTTAACGGTATGCGCATCGGGCAGATCTCTGATATCCATTCGGGCAGTTTTCATAGTGTGCATGATATGCAAGGCGGCGTTCAAATGCTGCTTAACCAAAAAACCGACGTGATTTTTTTTACCGGCGACCTCGTGAATGGCCAAACATCAGAAGTTAACCGGGTTATTGATGTATTTAAAAGAGTAAAGGCCCCATTGGGTGTTTACTCCATTTTGGGCAACCACGATTATGGTGACTACGGCAACTGGGGCAGCCCTGCCGATAAAGCCAAAAACCTACAGGATATGTACCAGGCCCACAAAACCCTGGGATGGGACCTGCTAACCGATGAACATCGGCGCTTAAAGGTGGGCAACGAAGAAATAGGTATTTTAGGTATTGGCAACTGGGGCCAAATGAGCCGTTTCCCCAAATACGGCAAGATGGAAGAGGCCGTTAAAGGCACGGATGACCTGCCTGTTAAACTATTATTATCGCATGACCCATCTCATTGGCGTGCCGAAGTTATCCCCAAATATCCGCAGATAGATGTGATGTTTAGCGGCCACACCCACGGCATGCAGTTTGGTGTACGCACGCCCGATTTTCAATGGAGCCCGATAGAATATGTATACTCCGAATGGGCAGGCCTGTACCGCGAAAAGCATCAGCAAATTTATGTGAATGTTGGCTACGGCTTTTTAGGCTATCCCGGCAGGATAGGTATACTGCCCGAAATAACCGTATTTACCCTAAAAACCGGCGAAGACCCTACGTTAAAGGCTTAACTTTTTAGGGTTCCCCTCTTGAGAGGGGCCGCGTGAACATGAGCGCCGGCAGGTGTTTGTTAATCACCAGCCAACAAAATAATTATTCCTTTTTTACCTGCATTGCTGTATTTTAGCAAAACCAAATGAAAAAAGCCCTCCAAAGCGCGTTTGACTTTTTGCTGTTCAGTAATATCTTCATGTCGTTATGCGCGGTGGCGCAGGCATTGGTTACCTTTCATTTAATTGGTTCTAAACCTGTTTACACCGTTATTGGGCTTTTATTTACTTCAACCCTGATCATTTACAACTTTAGCATCCTGTTAAGTAAACCCAGGCATCCTGATAGATCCCCCTATAAGCGCGTTCGCTGGTTTTTTGCGCATTACAGGCTGATGGTATCTATTACCATGGTTAGCACATTGTCGCTTATTCCGTTGTTCTTTTTATTGTCCACAGAATCGCGCATCCTGCTGATATTTTTATCGGTACTTTCATTTTGTTATAGTCTGCCTCTATTTAGCCTTGGCGAGCAAAAGTTTGGCCTCCGCAACATCCCCGGTTTAAAAACTTTCCTAATATCTTTGGTCTGGACGATGAGTTGCGTGTTGCTGCCCGTATTAGAAGCGCAAGACCTGCACCTAGCCGATGTATCTGTCCGCGATATCACTCTACTGGTAGCCAAGCGTTTCTTATTTATATTCGCACTGGCCATCCCCTTTGATATCCGCGACCTGTTCAGCGACCGCCAGGCGGGCTTAAAAACCATTCCTGTAGCCTGGGGTGAAAAGAATGCTTACCTATTTTGTCAGATACTGCTTGCCGGTTATATCCTATTGCTCTTCCTGTTCAGGAACAATGGGTTTAGTGTTGATTTTTTTGCCTTAACCACAACCGCCATATTAATGGGTTGGCTGATATTTAAATCTAAGTGGGAAAAGAACGAGTACTACTACTTTTTTTATATGGATGGCGTGCTGGTTTTGCAGTATGCGGTAATTATAGGCTTTAGCCTGATATTTAACGGCAGTTATGCCGGCTAACTACGATAATTCGGCAAGCTTTTATGACCGCCTGTCGCGGCTGGTATTTGGCCGGGCATTAGTAAATGCGCAGGTATATTTTCTACCATTTATTCCCAAAAAATCAAACGTATTAATAGTTGGCGGCGGCACCGGCTGGATACTGGAAGAGATAGCAAAAATTCACCCTGCCGGTTTACAGATAACTTACGTAGAGATCTCGGCAAATATGATGGCGCTGTCCCGTAAAAGAAATACCGGTAGCAATCAGGTAAATTATATCAATATGGCTGTGGAACAAGCCAAACTGCCGCAGCAATTCGATGTAGTGATAACCCCATTCCTGTTTGATAATTTTAATGAGGTAAATCTTTCTGTTATTCTCCGGCACATTCACCAAACGTTAAAACCCGGGGGAATTTGGTTAAATACCGATTTTCAACTAACGGGCAAATGGTGGCAGGCGGTTATCCTGAAAAGTATGCTGCTGTTTTTTAAAGTAGTGTGCCGGGTAGAGTCTTGGCGCTTACCGGATGTTGCGAAGCAATTTAATACTAACGGATATAAAGTGGTAGACGAAAAAACCTTTTTTGGGGAATTTGTAGTGACAAGGGCTTATAAAATGCACGTAATTGGGAATGATAATACGGCAATCTCAGCAGGCAAGCGGATAGGCTGAGATTGCCGCGTCACTACGTTCCTCGCAATGACGTAGTGAAATTTAATAAACAAACTTATACCCTATGCCCCTAACCGTTTGCAGGTAGGTTGGCGAATCGGGGTTGTTCTCTATTTTTTTACGCAGGCGCACAATGTGCATATCCAGCGTGCGGGTATTTACATCGGTGTTGTAGCCCCATACTTCCATCATCAGCTCTTCGCGGTTTATTACCTTATTCTTATTTTTTAGGAAGTATAGCAGGATGCGGTTCTCTAATATAGTTAACTCGGTTTTGCGGCCATCGCGTATCAACAGGTGGGTGTTGGGCAGGTGTTCCATATTCCCAAACTTATGCGACTCGGGTTTCTCGTTATTTAACGAGAATTTTATCTTGCTGTCTATCATCGCTACCAGCACATCCATATTAAACGGCTTGGTAATATAGTCGCTCACACCAAAGTTATAAGCGCCGATCTTGTCAATATCCTGTGCTTTGGCGGTCATCATAATAACCAGCTTATCAAAACCGTTCTCGCGCAGGGCGGCACAAACCTCGCTGCCTTGTTTGCCGGGCAGCATCCAGTCTAACAAAACAATATCAGGTTGCTCGGCAAGTATCATGCGTTCGGCTTCTTCGCCGTTGCCGCTTTCTAAAACCTTATAACCCTCGCTTTGCAGGCGTTCGGCCACTAAAAACCTTAGGTTCTCGTCGTCCTCTACCAGTGCTATTTTAATTTCTTTGTTCATTTGTTGTAATCAATATGTTTTGCACCTACGGAGCAAATAAATTGTGTTTTTGTTTTATTTACCAGGCCTTAGTTTCAACCAGATCGCCTTTATCCAATATATAACCCTAACGACGGGTGAGCTATCCTGTTAATGCCCTAAGGGCAGGGTAACCATAAAGGTAGAGCCAACGTTAATTTTACTGGTAACCGTAATTTCCCCGTCCATAAAGTTAACCAGTTCTTTACAAAAAGCAAGCCCCAGGCCAACACTTCCATTTTGGTTATATTGGTTCTCTATCCGGTAAAACTTTTTAAATACATCGCCCTGTTCGTAACGCGCCATGCCTATGCCTTTATCTGCAAACGTGAATATGATATGGCGGCGCTCCGGCCTGATATTTATAAACAATTCCTTTTTGCCCGGATGCGAATATTTGTAGGCATTTTCCATTAGGTTTTGGAATACACTGCCCAACAATACAGGGTCGCTGTAAAACTTTTCTACTTCCTCAATATGGTAATCCAGCTTAAAATCGGGATATTTTATTTTAAAGGTATCTATATAACCTTGCACAAAGTCTTTCAGGTTTATCTCCTCGCGCTTAACCGTTATAGATCGGTTTTCCAGCTGCGTAAAAGATAGCAGCTTGTTCATCAGTTCGTTTAGCTTATCGGCTTCTTCATCAAGTATTTTACCGTAATGGCGGCGCTGGCGTTCGCTTAACTCGGCATCCCCCTTAAGGTTAGATCCGGCTATTTTGATTACACTTACCGGAGTTTTAAACTCGTGTGTAAAGTTGTTTATAAAATCGTACTGCAGCTTAAACACCTTTAAGTTAACATCAAGGTTGCGGTATATTAGCCAGCAAATCAGTATCAAGAACGTATAAATAAGCAATACAATGGCCCCAATGGGTAAAAAACGCCTGTCTATCTCGTGTTTAAGGTGCTCGTTGGTAGAGCTGAAATAAAGCTTAAAGTTAGAGAAGGCGCCCGGCAGCGTAACCTCGGTTATACGGCGGTTGCCGTCAACATCCAGGGGGTCGTAAACAACGGGTTGTATAGTTACCTGCTGATATAATTCGGGATGGGTATTTTTTACTTTTAACCGGTGGGCATCCAGCAAAAAAGTCATCATATTTTGTTTGTAAAACGCCTTGCTATTTTGGTTTGTTAATAAGGATTGATAAATGCGGATATCCTCGCGGCGGGGGATATTCAGGTAGCTGATCTTATCGGGCGTAACGTTATAAAAGGTGCGGAAGATCTCGTCTTGCGTGGGCAAGCGCGAGGTATCTGCCACGCTGATAAAGTTGCTTAATTTAAGGGCCATCTCCCTAAAATCTTCCGTGTTTGTCCAGGCCATATCTTTAAAGCCTTTAACCCGGTCATGCTCGGGCTTAAACTGGTATATGGCCTTTACAGATATGCCCGCTTTGTTAATAAGCCTGGTGGTAGCACCGGGCTTACCTATTTGCATATCATAAAATAATACGCGCCGCACAAAGGGGTAACTTTTGAATACTGTAGCCGAATAATTGGCTGCCGACGCCGAATCCAGAAAACCCTGATAAGATGTTATTTCAGGAATTTTGATCTGGAAAAAATCTGTGTAGGGCTTTATGGTTTGCTCTTGTACCTCTATCTTTTTTGATGAAAACTCGTTATCTACATATTTGGCCGTTAAATTATAAGAGATAATTACGGCAATTATAAGGCTCACGGTTATCAGCACCAAAAAAGCGGTTAACAGCAAAAAACTTTTACGATATGGATTTTGTTGCCTATGCATACCAGGTTAAGGTTTAACCTGCATGTTGTTACTCAGGAAGGTTTCTATCTCGGCATACATCTCCATACGGTTATGTTCGCTTTTAAAGTAAGCACGTTCGTTCTCTTTAAGGCGGTAAATTACCGGCACGTTACGCTTTTTAAGCTCGCGTACAAACTGGTTAAGCTCGCTGATATTGGCGCGCGGGTCTTTTGCACCCTGGAATATCAATAACGGGCTTTTGATCTTATCTGTATGAAAAACAGGTGATATAGCCCTTAGCTGGTCGGCATCCGTTTCGGGGTTACCTACCATCTCATAGGTCATTTTTAAATAGGGTTTAAAAAATGGCGGTGCATCTTTTAAGTAAGTAAAAAAGTTAATAAGCCCATATTTTACTATCGCACAATTATATAGCTCCGGGTGAAAGGATACCCCATACAAGGCCGAGAAACCGCCAAAGCTACCACCAAAAATGGCTATCTTTTTGGGGTTGGCTATTTTATTAGCTATAAGCCATTTTACCCCATCTGTAAGGTCCTGCTGTATTTTACCGCCCACCTGTTTAAAACCGGCATTACGAAACGCCTTGCCATAACCTACAGATCCACGAGGGTTAAGCTGGAATACGGCATAACCACGGTTGGCTAAAAACTGCACTTCGGCATCGTAATCCCAGGAGTTGCGGCCCCAGATGGCATCGTGCGGCATTACAACCACCGGCAGGTTTTTACGTTCTTTACCCTTAGGGATGGTTAAGTAGCCATTTATCAGCATACCATCGCTTGCTTTAAAAGATATGGGCTGCATATCACAAAGCTCCTCGGGCAGTATCTCCGGGTTTATATCTGCCAGCTTGGTTAATTTGTCACCGGCGCGTTCATACAAGTAATAAGAGCCCGGGTTTTTATCGGTAGAACTCACAATAATAAACTTGTTCTCGCTGCTGTCGCGGTCAACAACATCTATCTGGTTGCCTTTTATCCTGGCAGACAAACTTGCATAGATCTTTTCGATATCTTTAGCTAAGAAATGCTTTTGTGGCCTTGCTTCTTCCCAGGAAGCTACTTCCAGCTGGTGTTTATTTTTTGAATAGCTAACGTCCAGTATATCTGCCTTATCGCTGGCATAAACTACCTTGTCTTCTTTCCCGGTTAAGGCATTTATTTCAACCAGGGCAGTTTTATCGCGGTTAACGTTTGATAAGGCATAAAAATCTTTATTATCAGCAGTAAAGGCAATCGGATCTACACGGTCAATAAAGTTATTTTTGATGATAGATTTAAACGGTGCATTATCATTAGGGCGAAACAGGATAGATTCGTTTACCCCGTCTGATACCTTTACCAGCCTGATGCTGCCGTCTGCATCGGGGTACCACCTGGTGATGTTACCGGGGTTTAACAGGTAAGGTTTTAAATCGCCGGTTTTTACATTAAGGCGGTAAATATCAAAATTCACAGGGTCACGCTTGTTCATAGCCACCGTTATCACATCGGGCTGCCTGCGGTTGCGGTTCAGTATCCTGATGCGTGCCTTATCTAAATTAAGCAGGCTTTTAACCTTAAAGGTGGCAATATCAAAGGTATATATCCTAAACTCATCTACCGCAATAATATCCTGGGTTAGTACTATCTGGTTGTTAAAGGTCCAGGTATAATCGCGTACCGAGTAATCGGTAAAGCGGGTAGCCATATGCTCGGCACCTGTTTCTAAAGACCGGATGTAGATATTTTGCTTATCTTTATAAGGCTTTAAGTAGGATATGTATTTACCGTCGGGCGATATTTTGAAATAACTCTTTTCGGGTGTCTTAAAAAAATCACTTACAGGTATTTGTCTTACTGCATTTTGCCTGCAAGCAACGAGTAAAACTATAACTGCTAAATAAAAAAATGATCTTAAGGGACCCGGCATCTGGCTTATACTAATTGTTAAGAATGGTCAAAATAGTATTTTTAGTTAACCTTATACAAATGTCACTACAATTTTACCCGCTTGCTGCGTTAAATACAACACCCTTATACGGCACTAAAATATAAAAAAACCATGAAGCAGCTGTATACCCTTTTACTGGCATTATTTACTTGCAGCACAGTGGCTTTTGCACAAAATAACGACCTATTGCTGGCGCGCCAGTACGCCGCCAACGGCGAGCAGCAAAAGGCCCTTGATATGTACCAGAAGTTATTTAAACAGGATAGCGAAGGTTACTACCAGCAATACTTTAATACACTGCTCACCTTTAAAAAGTTTGATGATGCAGAAGGCATCACCAAAAAAATGCTGCGCAAATACCCGAACAGTAACGAGTATTTAATTGCACTGGGAAATGTATACACCCAACAAGGCAACACCGCCAAAGCCGATGCTATTTACGGCGACCTGATCAAAAACCTGCCTGCCAACCAAAACACCATCCAACTTGTAGCATCGCAGTTTTACCAAAATGCCAATGCCGATTATGCCATCAGGATATTTTTACAAGGCCGTAAGATATTACATAATGATGCCCTGTTTGCATTTGAACTGATAAACCTCTACCGTTATAAACGCGACAAAGAGGGCCTTACCCAGGAATACCTTAACTTTTTGCCCGGCAACCCCGCGTTCATCAACCAGGCCGAAAACACACTGGCCAGCGTTTATGAAGGCCCCGAAGATTATGATATGCTAAAGGCTGCTGTGCTGAAAAAAATCCAGAAAGAGCCGCAACAGCTTGTTTACCCCGCACTGCTTACCTGGCAATATCTACAGCAAAAACAGTTTGATATGGCACTTAACCAATCGCTTGCCTTAAGCCGCCGGTTAAATGATGATGGCACCAATGTGTTTGAACTGTGCCGCACGCTGGTAGCCAACCAGGCTTATGATACAGCTATACGCGGATATGAATATATTATTGCTAAAGGTGGCGATAAAGACAACCAGATCTATATCTCATCTAAAATAGAACTGATCAATACCAAAAACATAAAGGTAACCTCGGGCCAGTACATACAGGCCGACCTGCTAAGCCTGGAGCAGGATTATTTAAGTTTGTTAAACGAACTGGGCCGCAACCGCAGCACCGCATTTGCCATGCAAAAACTGGCAAACCTGCAAGCCTTTAACCTGCACAAATTAAAAGAGGCACAAACCCTGTTAGAGCGTATATTAACCATACAAGGTGTAAGGCCAGCCTTACTGGCCGCCTGCAAGCTGGACCTGGGCGATGTTTACCTGTTAAATAACCAACCCTGGGATGCTACTTTATTATACAGCCAGGTAGAAAAAGATAACCCTAACACCGCTATAGTACAGGATGCCATGCTGCGTAATGCCAAGCTGGCTTATTACACCGGCGATTTTAACTGGTCGCGCCGCCAGCTGGATATCTTAAAAGCCGCCACCACCCAGCTAATTGCCAATGATGCGCTTAATTTATCGTTACTGATATCTGATAACCTGGCTGCCGATAGTAGCGCCAAAGCCCTTAAAGTATACGCACGGGCAGATCTGCTGATATTTGCCGGGCAAACAGCCAAAGCCATGCTTACGCTGGATAGTATAGATAAAAAATTCCCGGGGAACGCGCTTGAAACAGATATACTGATGGCTAAGGCCCGCATTATGATACAACAAAAGGCATTTACCGATGCTATAGTGATACTGAAAAAGATAGCCGACGAGCATGCCTTTGACCTTTGGGCTGATGATGCCGTGTTTATGCTTGGCGATATCTACGAAACCAAACTGAACGATGCCACCCTGGCTAAAACCTATTACCAAAAAATTATAACAGATTACCCCGCCAGCCTTTGGATAAATGATGCCCGCAAACGTTTCCGGCTGTTAAGGGGTGATAAGAACGATGCTTCATAAACGTTGTTCATGAGTTCACTGGTTCATGAATTGATTGGTAGCACGATGGAAATTGTTAATTGCTGTCTGTCCGAAATAAGTACGACAGTTGCAGACACTTATTCTTCCTCATTATTCTGAATTTATTTTCAATCGGTAAAATCATCAACAATTAATCGGTGAAATCAATTCTAATCTGTGTAATCAAAATAGTATTTTTGCCGCATGATTGTTTATAACGACACCGTAATTTTAGATGATACTGTTGAGCAGGAATGGCTGGACTGGATGAAGAACGTGCATATCCCCCTGGTGATGTCTACGGGTTACTTCAGCTCGTACCGTTTGCTGACCATTGTAGATTCACCTAATGATGGCATCACCTATTGTGTGCAGTTTAATGCTGATACTATCGAGCAGTTTCAGGAATATTATACCAAACACCTGTTTAAACATCAGGATTTGCACCAGCAACAATTTAACGAACGCTTTGTATTGTTTAACACATTAATGAAAACCGTTGACTAATGACCATTACCGAAACACTTATACCCGGAGTATTTTTATTTGAACCCAAAGTATATAGCGATAGCAGGGGCTACTTTTTTGAAAGCTATAACAAACGCGTTTTTGAAGAAGCAGGCATTGATGCCGATTTTGTGCAGGACAATCAGTCTTTCTCTCAAAAAAATACAATTAGGGGCTTACATACCCAGGCGCCACCTTATGCCCAGGGCAAACTGGTGCGCGTATTACAAGGCGCCGTTATAGATGTAGCGGTTGATATCCGTAAAGGTTCGCCTACTTATGGCAGACATGTAGCCTATGAACTATCTGCCGATAACAAACTACAGCTGTGGATACCACCCGGCTGCCTGCATGGTTTTGCTACCCTGCAAAACGATACCATTTTTGTTTACAAGGTAAGTGGCGGCTTATTCCACAAACCATCTGAAGTGGGTGTGATATGGAATGATCCGGAACTGGCTATCGGTTGGGGCGTATCAGAAAAAGATGCTATCCTTTCTGCAAAAGATGAAGAGCTGCAGACTTTCGCATCATTAGATAGCCCTTTTACCTACCAGGGATAACTTACATCTCCCCACCCAAATAAAATTTTAGCCTTGCCCCAAGCAAGGCTTTTTTTATGCGCAGAATAACGCCTACCATATTATGAGCGCAATATTAAAAGCAATTAATTTTGTTTGGCCAAGAGTAACAATTGTGTGACTATTATAGTCTTAAGCAATATTTAACACTTTTTAACAAGCAGCCCAGCGCTATTACTAAGATTTTAGTTATATATTGGCTATCATAAACCTCACGCATGAAATTCACAATTACGGCACTGGCTTTCTTCTGTCTTTGTTCACTTACAACCCTCGCACAAAACACTTATTCTGTTAAAGGTATTGCTGTTGATAGTGTTGCCCACGTAAAACTGGTAAACACATCTATAAGTGTACTTAATGCAAAAGATTCTACCCTGCGCAAGTTTACACGCGCTGCAGCTAATGGCTCTTTTAGCTTAACCAACCTTAACAAAGGCAAATTTATATTACTGGTAACCTACCCCGGCTACGCCGATTATGTAGAACACTTTACTTTAGATTCCGCAAAAACCACCTTTAATGTGGGCAGCATCAGCATGAACTTAAAATCGAGGTTGCTGAATGAGGTTATTGTAAAGGGCACGGTAGCTGCCATTAAAATAAAGGGCGATACTACCGAATTTAACGCCAAAGCCTACACCATTCAGCCTAACTCTAAGGTAGAGGACCTGCTTAAACAGCTACCCGGCATACAGGTAGATAAGGATGGCAAAATAACTGCCCAGGGCCAAACCGTACAAAAAGTACTGGTAGATGGCGAAGAATTTTTTGGTGACGACCCTACCCTGGTTACCAAAAACATCCGCGGCGATATGGTGGATAAGGTGCAGCTTTATGATAAAAAAAGCGACCAGGCTGCCTTTACCGGTATTGATGACGGGCAAAAAACCAAAACTATCAACATCAAACTAAAAGAGGATAAAAAGAACGGCTACTTTGGTAAGGTTGATGCCGGTATTGGTACCGATGGCTTTTACCAGGGGCAGGGCCTGTTTAATAAATTTAAAGGCAAAAAGAAGTTTAGCGTTTACGGCACCTTTGGCAACACCGGTAAGGTAGGCCTGGGCTGGAACGATAATAACAAACTGGGCACCAGCGATGGTTTGCAGTTTGGCGACGACGGCAATGCGTATTTTGACGGCGGCAGTAACGATGGTGGCCTCGATTCGTTTAATGGCAGGTACAATAACCAGGGTATCCCGGTAGCCAACACGGGCGGTGCACACTTTGACGATAAGTGGAAGAATGATAAATATGCCCTGAACACCAACTATAAAGTTGGTAATTTAGAGGTAGATGGTACGCGCAACAACAAACAGCAGCAAAACCTGCCGCCTGATCCTAACGACCCAACTGCCAACAGCATCATCAACACCCAAAGCGACGAAACTTTTAACAACTCCATGTTTAGGCAAAAGCTGGATGCTACCTACACCGTTAAGCTGGATACCACCACTACCTTAAAGGTATCTGTAGATGGTACCCTGAAAAACAGCGATACCCGCACCTCCTACCTTGCCGAAAGCAGAAGGTTGGATAATACCTTGCTAAACACCAACGACCGCTCGGTTACCAACCATGTAGATCAGCATCTGTTTAATGCATCCATATTCCTGACCAAAAAACTGAAGAAAACCGGGCGTACCTTATCCGTAAGTGTTAATGCCGGTGCCACAGAAAACAAGGCACGCGGTTTCCTGAAATCAGACCTGGAAACTTATGATACGCAAAACCAACCCTTAACCAGCCTGATAACCGATCAGCTTAAAACAGATAATACCAAAACCAGCAGGTTAAACACCAACATAACCTACACCGAGCCTTTAAGCAAGGCCCTATCGATGATATTTAACTACGGTTTCTCGATAAACAACAGCAATGCCGACCGTAAATCATTTGATCAGTCGGCCCCGGGTAGTTATGATGTATTAAACCTGCCATTGAGCAACCACTACATCTTTAATCAAACATCTAACCAGGGAGGTTTAAACTTTAACTACAAAAAAGGTAAAAGCACCATCCGCTTTGGTACGCGTGTGGCAAGTGTACAATACAAACAAGAGGATGAGATAAGCGGCAACTCTGCCAGGCGCGATTTTATCAACTGGGGGCCGCAAGCTAATTTCTCTTACAAATTCTCTAACTACAGCTCGTTTAATGTAAGCTACTATGGTAACCAAACACAACCTACTATAGATCAGCTACAACCTATCCGCGTAAATACCGACCCAACCAACATCACCCTGGGTAACCCTAACCTAAAGCCATCGTTCACTAACGGGTTTTATGGTTACTATAATATGTATAAGGTTATCTCCGATCAGTCGATATGGTTAAACGGTGGTTACAACTTTACCACCAACCCTATCGTAAGCAACGTAGTGACCGATGACCAGGGCCGCAGCACCATCCAATCGGTTAACTTACCGGGCAAACAGCAAGCCAACTATAATTTGGGTGTCGACGGCAGCCGTAAGCTGGGCTTTTTAGGGTTGAATATCTTTGGGAGTTTCAGCACAAACGGTAATGTTTATTACAGCTTAGTTAACACAGAGCTTAACCGCACCAAATCATACACCTACGGCGGACAAATAGGCCTGTCAAAATATAAAGAGAAAAAATACTCCCTTAATATTAGCGGCGGCCCGGATTATACCATTGGACAGGCTTCGTTACAGCCAGACAGGAATAACAATGGTCGTGGTTTTAGTGCAAGATATTATGCAACCGTTTTCTTCCCGTTCAAGATAGAGCTGAGCAGCGATGGCCAGTACCAATACACTGCCGCCACCCAGTCGTTCAATAACGATTTCCGCCAAACCATCATCAACGCACGCCTAAGCAAGGCCTTCTTTAAATCGGATGCGGTGAAGCTGGCCATTAGCGGTAACGATTTACTGAACCAAAACCAGGGCTTTACCCGTAGCGCATCCAGCAATTTAATTACCGAAAACCGGTACACCACCATCCGCAGGTACTTTATGGTATCCCTGGTGTGGGATTTTAGCGGCATGGGCGGCGGTACCCCGGCAAAAAAATAAGTTCATCACAAAAAAATATTAAATACAAGCCATGAAAAAGTATCTGTTATTATTACTCACCTGCCTGTTTAGCGGCAGCGCGGTATGGGCCCAAAATGCCCACTTCACTAAATCGGGCACTATCGAGTTCGAGAAAAAGGTGAACATGTATGCCATCATCCAAAAAATCATCACCAAGGATAACGAGAGCTGGTACACCCCCGCGTTTGAATCTTACAAGAAGAACAACCCGCAGTTTAAAACCATGAAGAGCAAGCTCACCTTTGGCAACAACAAAACGCTGTATGCCCCCATAGAAGATGATGCACCGCCATCTAACAGCTGGTTTAGCGATATGCCCCTGGCGCAGCAAATAAACACCACCTATACCGATTTTAATACCGACCTGAGCACTACTAACAAAAAGGTGTTCGAAGAAACTTTTTTGGTGAAAGATACCGCCCGCCGCATCAACTGGAAAATTACCGACGAAACCCGCGAAATTGCCGGTTACGTTTGCCGACGTGCCAATGCCCTGGTGATGGATTCGATCTACGTAGTAGCTTTTTACAGCGACGAGATCCCCGTATCCGGAGGCCCCGAATCTTTCAGCGGATTACCGGGCATGATCCTGGGCCTTGCGCTGCCACACGAAAACGTAACCTGGTTTGCCACCAAAGTAACCGATGTGCCCATCCCCGAAACAGCCCTAAAAGTCCCTGCCAAAGGCAAGGCAACCACCTACAGCGGGCTAAAAGCCACCCTAACCAAAGCCATGGAAGGTTGGGGCGAATACGGCAAACGCTTCTTTAAGATATACCTGTTGTAGGGATAGAATCAAGAGTCAAGAGCCAAGAATCAAGAGCCAAGAGTCAAGACAAAAGACAAAAGCCTGTAATCATATGTCATGGTGAGCCTGTCGAACCACTCGCGGACTATGCCCCTCCGCACGACCTTCGACAAGCTCAGGATGCCCCCTTATTAAAAAGCCTGTATAGTTCGCAAACTATACAGGCTTTTTTCATAATTTCCCTCTCGAGAGGGCGCGCGACGGACTGCGCGCCAGCAGGGGTGTGTTTCATCACCATGCAAATCAATACCTCTCCTTTGGAGAGGATTTAGGTGAGGCTACCACGAACCAGCATGGCCATATTCCCCCACCATCCAAATCAAGTCCTCTCCTTTGGAGAGGATTTAGGTGAGGCTACTACGAACCAGCAGGGCATATTCCCCCACCATCCAAATTTAAAGTCCTCTCCTTTGGAGAGGATTTAGGTGAGGCTAATACGAACCAGCAGGGCCATATCCCCCCACCATCCAAATCAAGTCCTCTCCTTTGGAGAGGATTTAGGTGAGGCTATGGGCTATAGGCTACATCCCCTTCAAATACGCCACATTCTTCCTGGCGCTTTGCAGCGGGGTTTCGTGGAAGAAACGACTTTGCTCTACAAAAAAATACCGCATGCCCGTATCCAGCCCTGTGGCGAAGAATTTCTTGAAATCGATAATACCCTCGCCCATATCACAGGCCGACTCCTCCTGGCTACCTGCCGGCAGGCGTTGCTTCAGCACATCGCGCAGGTGGGCTAGCTTAAAACGGCCTTTGTGTTGGCGCATGTAGGCATAAGGGTCGGCACCCTCGGTAACGGCGTAGTACACATCCATCTGGAAATCTACCAAAGCCTTATCCGTACCCGCCAGCAGCACATCAATAGGCAACTGGCCGTCTACCGGTTTATAAGGATAATCGTGCGGGTGATAGCCAAACCTTAAGCCATGCCGATGGCATATCGCCCCGCGCTTATTAAAATCATCAGCAAAAACCTTAAACGCATCTACCGACTTTTGCGGCCCCAGCCACGGGCACACCAGGTATTTCATGCCAATACCGGCAGCCTGCACGGTCAGCTTTTCAAAATCCACCAGGTTGCAGGGGTTATAATGCGTGCTCACCAGGCTAAGGCCAAAGCCATTGGCAAGCTTCTTAAACTCGGCGGGGCTTTTACCCCAAAAAATGCCTTTATCGCTGCCATAGCTTTCCAGCTGCGTGTACCCCATGGCACCCAGCAACTTTAGCGTGCCTATAGGGTCGCGCTCCATATCCTCTTTCACCATGTAAAGCTGAATACCACGCGCAGGCACCACACGCCCCGTAAAAGCCCCCGCCATAACAGGCGAAGCCGACAACGCCGCCAGCATCCCGCTGCTATATATAAAATCCCTTCTGTTCATTTTTTGGTTTGAATAAATGTACCCATACCCCTAAAAGCCCCAATAGGCCACACCAGGCAAAGCAGTACACCGTAAAATTTATAATTGGTTTATAAGAGGTTAAGATAACGTTAGCTATGCAGATAAGCAAATGGATAATCAACGTGCGGATGTGAAAAACACCAATGAACTAATGAACCAGTGAACCAATGAACCACCCGAAAAACACCAATGAACAAATGAACCAGTAAACCAATGAACCACCCGAAAGACACCAATAAACTAATGAACCAGTGAACCAATGAACCACAAGTAAATGTTCTGTAGTGCCCATACGGAAGCAGCAGCCCCGCTATCCGCTTATACTGCACAGGCCTTAGCCACAAAGACGGCCGGTATACGCTGCTATCGGGTTTAGGTAATTTCCGCCTGTCCGTCCATTTCCCTGTACGGCATTGGTGGACATGGCGGGACAGCTTAAAAATTAAATGCCTGCATTTCTTGCGTACACAGGCTGGATGCCCTGGGGATGCTTTTAATAAAATATTCTACAGCCAGCACCTGGGTACAGTAAGCATCCACCGCTTTCTTAAAATCGTCAATAGCTACATCAGTAAGGGGTTGGCCGGCACCATCCACCGCCTCGAACAGGTAACTGCATTGGGGTATAAACGTGCCGTCCTCTTTATACACCGTAACCTCTAAATTAGCGGTATCGGGCATATTAAAGCCCTTTACTATTTCGGTAACTATCAGGTTAACAGGGCTATTATCTACTTCTGTATATATCGGTGTTGCTGCTGTTGCTACAATGTTTTCCATGCCGTTGTTATTATCGATTACAAATTTATGCTAAAAATATTAGCAATTACAATGCCCGTTTGTTAATTTTGAAAAAAAGAAACGCACATGGAGGATATCAAGAAAATAAGCGCCCAGCGCCTCGAAATGCTTTTAGAAGCCATGGAAATGTTGCAGGAACTGCGCGGCTATATGGCCATGTTTCGTAACCAGCGGTACTGCAAACTACAAGGCCGGGTAGATGCGCACATCAAGCAAATGAAAGATAATAATGGATAGAGATGTAATTTCTACTGATTAGCGACCAACAGTAAGCTCATAGTTGCAAAGCAAATTTTAAATTAAATGATTTCATTTCTATAATTATGCTGTGATTTTTAATTGATTGTTGGTATCTGCGGGCATAATTAACTTCGGTGAATGGATTATTACCTCTTCTCCTTTACTTGCAAAACTTGCGCTATAATTTAATTTGTAATAGATTTGTGGATATTTCGAATATAGATTTCTGATAAATTCTATATTATCATAAGAAACGATCCAATTACTTTTTAATTTATCAATTGAATTGTAGATGTTTATATGATCTTGTTCAAGATAATGATTCATATATAACATTTGTCCTTTAACAAAATATGGCGGATCAAAGTAATATAATTTTTTAAGTTCTATTTCTTTAGAAGTAACATCAATAAGTTCTAATGCATCATAATTATATAATTTGATTCTATTTTTATAATCAGCAATTCGCTGTATACGGGTAATTAAATCTTTCTTATTAAATCGAGCATCTATTTTCCAGTTGCCATCTTGCTTTCTACCTCCAATTATCCCAGCCAATATAATTCCTGATCTGTTACACCTATTTAAGTAAAACGTTGAAAAGCCTAAGCTAAGATGATTTTGATTCAACTTGTCAAGTTGAATAGCTTTTTGTAAATCCCAATTAGCAACATCAATTTTGGTATCGCTAATCAACCTAATTAAATTTTCTGTGTCATTTAAAACCGAATGCCAAAAAGAATATATCGATGTATCTTTATCATTAATTACAATTTTTTTTGCATACTCATTGAACAATAATGACAAAGCTACTGATGCTCCGCCTGCATATGGCTCAATATACAATCCATCACATAATCCATTTGACCTAAAAACATCTTGAATAAACTTTGAGATTTTCCCTTTCCCACCAGGATAACGAAGCGGCGAATTAAAATTCATGCTATTTTGTATTATCCCACAATATTACCATAAATTCTTGTACGTTATCCCAGGTTCTTAAGAGTATATCAGGGTCGGGATTAAATTTGTTGTTGTGTACATAAGCATGCCAATTATCTAGACCTAATAAATGATCCTTCTGTTTGACGGCGTCTTCAACCCCCTTTAGAATATGCTTATCTGCTATCTTTTTAAAAAACATATCTTTTTTTACCTGCAAAACCTTTTGTTGAAGACTAATATCTTCTCCACTAGCGGTTATTCCCTTTATTAGTTTATTACTTTCTAAATAGCTGTCTACACTTAACTCAATAAATACACGTAATAGTACTGCAACGGCATTTGTAAATTTAGTAACAGATAATTTAGGATCTTTTAATTCATAATATATATTATTAACCTTTGCATTTACGATTGGTATTTTACAGTTTCTAGGAATTAAAACATCTCTTTTCTTAGGTAAAGGTTTTATGTTTTTAGCGTTTGATGAGTCAGATGTGCTAGTTTCTGTGTTTTCAGATGTAACCGTGCCTATTTTCCACACATTTTTTGCCTGTTTAGCCTTATCTGGTTTACTATTTTTCGGAAATCTATTTATATAATCCTTTCTATCTTCTTTAGTGTAAACATCATTCACACTAAATTTAGGATCCAAAACATTTTTAACGACTTGAGATAACCCTTTCACAACCTCTTTCTCTTCCAAATTAGTTTGTAGTTCACCGTTTGATGTTGTAATACCTAGTAGGCTTTTGATATCTTTATCACCAATAATACGGTTTAAAGTAGTCGTTTTTACATCCTTTAATTGTTTTTTAAGTTCCAAATCTACGAACGAAGAGGATTTTAACAAATCAATTATTTGTAAAGGTATTGATGATTTCCCCTCAACTTTTTCTTGGTATCTTAAATTAGCCTGATTTGTCCAATCTACAGTTCCAACCCCTTCATTTGATCCTGTATGCTTAAGCTTTATCCAATAATCGGCTTCTGCAGAATCTTCATAAACGTTACACCAAACTGATTTAGGTATAGGTCTAACTGCTTTGCTTATAACTTCCCGGAATTTATTTTTTAATGAGGAATGTTTGGCATCACCTAATAAATCAATATTATTCAAAATTTTGAGCGTAGTAATTCGTCTATTACCTTCTAATACTAAATATTGGCTTTCATCATGTGCATACACTATAACCATCGGCCAATCATTAGGATTAGTTCCTTTTTCAATGATGCTCTTGGCTATATTTAAAAGCTTAGAAGCTTGATCATCAACCATCATTTCAATGGCTTCAATTTGACTATCAACAGGTTCAAATCGATAATTCTCCGGATTAACTACGAGTAACGAAATTGGGATTTCTAATTGATTTGGCATGATAAAAAATTTAGGTCTGCTAATTAAAGGTTTTTTCTAACATAAAACAATACTTTAAAAAACAATAGTCTTGTCCAAAATAAGCTAAATAACACATTATTTAGTATTACCTCGGCATTAACTTATTTACCAAACCCAAAGCCATATTCAATTCCTTGCTTATTTGGCGCTGGCTGTAACCCTGGCTAGCCAGTTGGGCTACTTTGGGGGCTAATAGATGCTGGTTTAACAGGCGGTTTCGCAGGTGTGGGTATTCGGGGCTTTGCCCTTCAAACTGCATCTGCAAAAAGCTGCCGGGTTTTGTAATGCGGCAAAGGCATACATTATCTTCGCCATAGATCTGCGCGGTGCTGCGCTGTTTAACTTGTTTCAGGTAACGCAGGTGGTGGTCGGTAGCGCTGGTACTTAGGGCAAAGGCGCTGTCGGCAAAATTCATCAGCAGTTTGCTGCCATGCAGGTCGTCGGCCGAGAGCGGCGTGCCGGGGTTACGGCGTTTAGGTGTATGGGCCAGCACCAAGATAGATAGGTTATAATCGTTTTTAAGCATCTTCAGGTTTTTCATCAGGCTTAGGGCCACCTGGGCGCTTTCGGTACCGCCGCGCAGGCAGCTAATGTTATCAATAATCAGTACCGTTGCCTTTAACATTTTAACCTTGTATTCAATGCCGGCAATCAGATGGTCGTCGTTGTCGCCGTAATTGCGGGTTAACTCGTTATCTACATTAAACTGGGCACGGATAAAATTATGGCTAAAGCTATAATGGCCATCTGTACCGGTATAACGCCGGTAAAATTGCATTAAGCCCAGTTCAAAATCAATATAAAGCACTTTAGCAGGTTCGGCCTGCATGGCAAAGGGCGCAATGGCCTTGCCACTGGCTATGCTGTTGGCAATTTGCACGGCCAGTACGCTTTTGCCCACGTTGGTGTCGGCAAACAGGATACAGAGTTCCTGCTCGTGCCAAAGTTCACCAAAAAGCATTTTAGGCATGGGTTGGCGTTCGCCAAGTTCCATCCAGCGGTCGCCGGTGGCAACGGTAAACAGGTAATGGTAATCTTCAGGGTCGGGCGGCGCGGCAGGAGTCTTTTTTCTTTTGGCAGGTTTAAAGGTGTAACCTTTAATTTCGGCGCGGATCTGTTCGATACAGTCGGGCCGTTGGGAGGTGGGATGATCCGGGTTCATTGGAGGGCGATAAAGGGTGATTAAAGATTGAGAGAGGAAAGCCAGGCTGGAACTGGTTGATCTGCCGGTTTAAAGGATGCCATCAGCACCCTTACACACAAATATACCCCCCGGGGATGATAGTTATGGTGACACAACACTGTCAGTAGTTGAATATTGGAAGTTCTGATAATAAGCGACTTGTGAAAACAGGCCAGTGTTCACACCGTGAACATGAACGCTTTGGTGGCTATGCGGATGCGTGATTAGCTATGCAGATGTGGGGATATGTAGATGTGCGGATGAAGAAAGGCGTGATTGGAACCTGGAAAAGGTGTAAAAACAAAGAAACCCCTCAACTTTTGGTTGAAGGGTTTAACTTTAAGATTGGGCACCGACCTACTCTCCCACATTTTACTGCAGTACCATCGGCTCTGGCGGGCTTAACTTCTCTGTTCGGAATGGGA